>Ga0207886_10006_pt1 | contig 1127060 bp, 1225 predicted proteins | sample LinPmetageLP35_FD_184048 | JGI IMG/M metagenome (GOLD analysis project Ga0207886, IMG submission 184048) | Marine viral communities from the Pacific Ocean - LP-35 (SPAdes) | ecosystem: Environmental > Aquatic > Marine > Oceanic | place: Pacific Ocean | collected 2009-08-31
GCGACGCAACGCAATGAAAAGACGTTCGGTCAGTAATATACAAGACGAGTCTCACACGCTTGCTTTTCTCTTCCCCTCTTTCCCTCTTCACCCTCTCCCCTCTCCCCTCTCCCCTCTCCCCTCTCCTCCCCCTTTCTCAGCCTCGCGCCTACCACCTCACTCCTTCTTCGCCTTCTTACTCTTACTCTTCTTCGGCACCCTAACAAGCCAATACAACCCCACCGCCGCAAACGCATTAAACACGATATAAATCCACATAAACCCAAAATTCCTCCACCTATTAGCATAATCACTCCCCAGCTGTGCAAGGAACTGATTCGTGCTATCCAACGCACAGAATTGGCATTCTCCAGTGGCGTTAGGATCTTGTAGGTACCCACCACGCATCTGGGTTGAGATCCAGTTGTTCATGTACTCGCCGCAGGTTTGGCTTGTGGGGGAGTTGAAGACGCGGAGTTCGGTGGATGAGCAGACGACGTTTGTGTTTGCGATGCCGACGGATAACATACCGTCGACGAGATATGTGAAGGGACTAACGCGATACATGAAGATCCAAAAGCCGGGGAAGACAGACGGGGATGCTAAAACACCGCAGAAGACAAGTGTGAGGGAGAACATGAGATTAGCGATGTTACCGCCTGTTTCGGCTGTCTCGATCGCGGCGATGACCATGGTTGTGAAGGTCGATGTGAAGAGCAAGAAAGTCCAGATGAGCAGGAACATCAGCCCTCCACGCTCGGTGACGGCGTCGGTGGGAGAGGCGTTCTTGTAGAGCCCGATGGGGTAGTACCAGCAGAAGAAGATGAGGACGGCCATTAGGGAGTTCCAGGGTAGCTCGACGACGATGTTGGAGATCATAAAGGCTTTCCAGGAGTATGTCTTTGATGGTCTCTCCCTAGCTTCGTATAGGGAGCGTTGGGTGACGAAGTGAGGCATGATTTGTTGCACTAGTTGGCCGAAGATGGTGAAGAGCATGAAGATGGCGAACATCTGATTTTGGAGCTCTTGCTGCGAGGTGCCAGCGTTGAAGAAGGAGAATCCGATGAACAAGGCGGAAGCGACGCAGAGGAGGATCTTGGAGTAGATGTATGAAGGCGTGCGCCAGTATTGCTGGAAGACGCGCTTTTGAACTTCGATTTGCTGGACGGCGAAGGGGGCGGCGAATTCTCGGAACGAGGCTTTGTCGTCGGTTGTGCTGGATGGTTGGGTGATTCTGGGAAGTTCTTCCTTTAGGCGGTCGAGTTCCTTGTGCACTTCTTGGTATTCGGGCGAGGAGCGCCATGCATCGTGCCAGTCGACGTCAGTGTGAGAACCAGGTGCGGCGCCGATGACTTCCAGCATCCATTCTGCGGGGTTAGCGTCGGGTGGGCAGGAGATTCCGGAAATGCGTTCAAAGTATGAGGTCAAGACGTGAGAGCCTTGTCCTACTTCACCAAAGTAGACGGTCTTGCCACCTTTGGCGAGGAAGAGGAGTCGGTCGAAACGTTGGAAGAGCATAGCGGATGGTTGATGGATCTGGGGATATTAGCGAGGTTCATATGATGAGAAGATATAACTCACAGTGCAGAGAACAGCTTGGCCATTCTTGGTAAGTTTCTCCATCAGGTCGCAAATAGCCCAGGATGTCTGAGAATCAAGACCAGAGGTAGGTTCATCCAAGAAGAGGAGTAGCTCAGGTTTAGCAGCCAGCTCGACACCAATAGTCAATCGCTTACGTTGCTCGACGTTGAGACCTACTCAGTCAGCATCAATTTCCAAAAGTTGGATGGCAGACATACCTTCTCCTGGAACACCAACAACTGCATCGGCATATTCCTCCATGTCAAGTAACTTGATAACTTCATTGACGTACTCGAGCTTCTCCTGACGAGGGATCTTGGCAGGTTGTCTAAGAAGAGCGCTGAAGTTCAAGGCTTCACGAACGGTCGAGGTGGACAAATGGAGATCTTGCTGTTGAACGTATCCGGTCTTGCGCTGGAAGGAATCATCACGTTCTCTGCCGTCTACGAGCATACCACCGGTAATGACACCCATGGTTGTGCGGGTAGCGAGGACATCGAGAAGTGTGGTTTTACCGGCACCAGAAACACCCTACTTATGATCAGCAAAGTCTAGAGCGAAGAGCGAAAGTACTTACCATAAGTGCAGTCAAAGTTCCGGGCTTAACCCATCCATCGACATGATCCAAAATCCGTCTGGGTTCACCCTTGATCTTGATATCATAGCATACATCTTCCCAATGGAAAACGGCAGTCTGCTTCTTGAGGATGGTGGATACATCGACGTTGGTAGAAGTCTTCTCGACACCAGAACTCTTGACCTGTCCGAGCTCTTCGTCGCTACCGCCTCTCTTGGTGAGGACAGCTGGCTTGTGGCCACGACGGAAGAGGAGGACTTCACCCTTGGATTTCTTGGCGGTGATGTATTCAGTTGCGACGAGGTAGACGGTGCAGAGACCGATCATGAAGACCCAGAGGATACCGAAGTTTCTACAACTGTTAGCCGAGTCCCCATTTGGGATGATGTATCTGACTTACCTCCACTTGTGGGATGCATAGTACTGGTAGGATTGTTCAATATAAGCAGCACCTTCAACAACAGTCAAGCCTGGGACAGCACCAACAGCCGTGCAGACTCGCTCCAGCGGCGCCACATTCTCGTACCCAGGTCCACTTGGGATGAACGATGTAGGGAGACAGGTATAGTTCTGGCCGACGAACTCATTGACCATAAGAGCCTCGAAGCCATAAGCGACAGGGTCAAGATAATTGATCCATCTAGCCCAGCCTCGCATATTCGGAACCGGAAGAGCGAAACCTGTATAGATGACGATCGCCAGAATCAACACGGCAGCTGGAGCCATTGCTTGAGACAAGGTACGCGAAACCGATGCGATGGTACGGAACAACATAGACATGACCATGGTCAGCATGAAGGATATCAAGACGAAGAAGAAGAAGTTTCCAGGCTGTCGATTCAGGTTGACCATGAAGTAGAGCGTTGTGTTGAAGACGATGGCGTTGAGGATTTTGTAAGGCATGTCTGTCAACATGGACGCGATAGCTTCACATGACGGGTGGTACAGGGCATATCGGGAGTGTTTCTCGACGATTGGACGTTGTGCGTACAGGGTCAGGATCTGTCACCGAGTCAGCGGGGTTCAGAAGAATTCAACAATGCACGTACCTCAAGGGCGGAACCGAAGGCATTGAGCAAGATAGCGAAGAACAGAATTGCACTTCTGGAGAAGAAAGAGTCGGTAGTCTGGGGCAGATTGTAGAAGACACTACTGATGACGAGCGCCATCATGAAGTTACCGAAGAGTTGTGTGAATGTCAAACTGGGATCTCCTTTTAATCTCCAGAAACCACGACGAAGGCAAAGCTTGACTTGTCCAACATACGAGAGGGTATAGGGGCTGGTCACTCGCTGATGCTTAGATTGCTGTGCCCGGCGTGATTCCTTGAATTCTTGAAGATGTTGACCGTTTGGTTGGTACTGCTGGTTGTAATTATCGACCTCATTGACTAATGCAGCTCGCTCTGGGCTACTCTTCCAGACAGCTGCGAAGTCATCTGGTGTGCGGGGTACTTTGTTCTCAAAGCCCTTGCGGACGACTCGTTCTAGGGGACTGGTCATGGAAGTGAGGAAATCGGCAGTGGTTTGTCGGTCAGGGCAATCGAAGCCAAGATTCTCAAAATATGCTTGGGCGTCTGTGCAGCGTCCGAAGTAAATTTGTCGTCCCTCGTAGAGCACCAGGACTTTGTCGAAGATCTGACTTGTTAGCAATGCGACACAATGACTTGGAAGAGAGTCTTACGTCGTAGGCACTTTGTGGAGCCTGGTAAATGGCAACACAGGCAGTAGATCCAACGAGATCAGTCGAAGATCTCAATGTCTTACAGAACTCAATCGCATTGGCACTGTCCAGACCACGGGTACTGTTATCCCAGCATTGAAGAGGTGCACCACTGAGAGCAGCTTCGGCGATCGTAACACGCTTTCTCTCTCCTCCAGAGACACCTCTCAAGAAATCGTTTCCGACGCGGGTGTTGATTGTGTGGCTGATACCAAAGACAGCCATGATCACATCGCGCAGATATCGAGCGAACTCTGGGCGAGTAATGCCTCCTGGAATGTGTCTGGGGGCTCTGGCTTGAGCAGCAAATTCAAGGGTTTGTCCGACTGTCAACATGGGGAAATGTACGTCCACCTCTGCTGTGTAGATAGCTTCACCGCGGAAGTCCTTGTGCATCTGCTCTGGTGTGATACCCTGGTAGTTGATCTGGGATTTCTCGTCAATAAAGAAGCCGTTTGTCTCGCCGGCGACTGTCTTGAGGAAGGTGGAGCATCCACTGCGAATATGTTAGAGGGAGTATCTCCGGGGGGTGCAAAATGACCACTTACCTGCCAGGAGGGCCAAGAACCACCAGCATCTCTCCGCTGTGGACGACACCATCGAGGTTTTGTAGGATATCAATCTTTCGTGGTTTCTCGCTACCAATGAGCTTCTTTACTGCACCGACAACTTCGAGTATGACATTTCCCTTAAGCGATGTCAGCATGTTGACTTTTGTCTCCACCCCTGCAACGCAACACGTACCACACTCTTCTGGTAATCAGTCACCGAACCAAAACCGTACACATTCAAATCTCTGTATGCGAAACCAGCAGTTCTCTGTTTCCATTTCTCTGGGTCGCGGGCTTGCAGATTCAAGAGTGACTTGGAAAATGCGCGGGGGCTAAAGTTTGGCGAGTTGGGGTTCAGTTTCGAGTCTTCGGGTGACTCAAAAGGATTCTCGTGGTATACGCTCTGGTGGGATTGAGTTGTGAACTTCCTGGCTAATTCGTGGACCTCGTCATCTCTTCTCTGGTTCTCTATTTGATCTAATGTTTGTTGTCGCGTGAGGGTCGTGCCATCGCTATCCGCGGTCAGGTTGCGGGCCTTCTCATTCTCCATGCCATAGGACGAATCATCGGACTGTTCATGGCTGGGACTGAGTTGTCCTGGACTTCCAATCCCTTGCCGAGTCGCAGTCTTGTCGTCGTTGTGAAATGCGATGTTGCCTGTTAATAATTAGGTTTGTTAGCAGAAGCTGGGGAAGCGGGGCAGGGAAGTCTATCTCGAGAGCTGTGAACTTTGGGTTGACGAACCGACGAGCGACATGGTGACGAATTGACGGGCGAACCCAGTACCAGTACGAAGAAAGGCGAACTAATTGGTGAAATCTGTATGCTCGGTGGAAATCAAAGTGGTGAATTGCGAGAAAAGAAACTGTTGGTTGCCTTTTCGCAGGAAAGACTAGACCAGACTGTTGTTTCGTCCTGTCTTGTTTTTGTTTGTCGAAGGCAATCCTGGAGAAGTGAAGAGGAATTAAAAGAAACGAGGGAGTAGAAGGAGGCTCGCAAAGATGGGGATGCGAGTTATTAAACGGATGTCCAAGACCCAAGACCAAGACTCAATCCAATCCAATCCAATTACTGTCTTGTACCGTCCTCTCCTGTCTGGCGCAGTCAAATCAAAATAATAGAATTAGTTCCTGGTGCAGCCGAACACGAAAATACGACGCGCAAAGCTCTGAGGAATTAAATTTACCCTGGACAGCTTGGCGATCGTCAGCGGCTCCTCCATCTTTCGACTCCACCAGCTCCCCTTTGGTGCAGATGGGACGGATGTGGTTGCAGGAGGAGCCGAGAGTAGCCTCAGGATGTATGCTTTCGAGGGAGGATGATAAGACGGCCAATCACAACACAGGAAAAGTCTTGACGTCGGAGACAAAACGAGGCAATGCCAAGAGTTGTGCAAATTGTGCAGCGAGGCTGAGTGTGGCGCGCTGCAGATGGAGGGGGTTGTGCAGCCATTATGCAGTCGCCTAGGGTCCGGATGCTGTGCTTTCCGTGATCCGAGCCGGCAGACCTCTCACAGCCATCCGACCCTCCAACGTCAACAGCCCTAGTCCGACCCACCAGTCCGGGTCTGGAACTTCGGCGGAATGTGAGAGGGAGGCAACTGTCAACGATGCAAGCAAGCAAGGCAAGTTGTGACGAAATTGTACTTTAGCCATCATCTTGACTCATTTTCATAGCGAATGAGAGGGAGGAGTCAATGTTTCCAGATGAAGTGGCTGCATGAAGGCGACATATTTCGGGACGGCCCATCACAATCTAGATCATGTGATGTGCGCTGCGTTGGACCCTTACTATGCTTGAGAGGAGGATCCGGAATCCCGGTACACTTCTAGAAGCCGTAGGATGCATTTAGATCCTTCATTTTCATCTTGGCTGACGATACAGGAAGTCTCGAAGTCGAGATGGATGCACACAAGGGATGGGAGAAGCACATCAACAGTCCCTGCCAAGAGATCATCACTTGCTTGCTCAGCACATTGAGGTTAAGGCGTGGACTGTGGAGAATTCCCGGAGAATTTAAAAGATGACAACAAACACAAGCTTAAAGTAGAGCCGAAGAAGAGCCACCTATTTCCATTTCTTGGCTTAAACTCTGGATAAGCACCAGGCACCTACCTAACCACTTATTCACGGCTGCGGGAGGGTTATTTCTCCATACTCGGCTGGCATTCCATCCTTGATCCGGGGCTGATTTTCCGGCTAATGGCTATCTTAGGCCGGGATGCTCAAGAAAACCTCCCCGAAAAACCTGCTGATAAATAAATAGAGATGAAGCTGCCACGGATGTCGAAACGAAAAGTTTGCCGGGACTCATTGGACAACAATCGTTTGAGAGATATGAGTACATTGCGATGTATTGGAGTTAAAATGGAATTAAGATTGGCTGGGTACCTAGGTATGGATCGTACCGCTGCTGATATCAGCACCACCTGCACCTGCATCTACCCCCATCCCTCGCTAAGCTTATTGATCCCCCTTTCTTTTCTGCATTTCTAAGCCCCCACTCTTTCCGTTTGCTCTCTTGGAAAAGAGACCCCTTGCCCACATTCCCACGGGGAAAATTACCCTGTCGCAGCAAAATCGACATGGTAAGGTCCTGATAGGCGAGGAGGCCTGTCAGGTTTTCTTTCTCCAGGAGAACAACCGTAAAAGAATGAAGTTCAGACGAGACACGGCAGACGCTGCTGGAATTCGCATTCGGGGCATAATACAGTACAACAGCACTTACTCGCCTCTCCGACATCAAGCCGCTATTTCATCTCATTCTATATTTTCTTCCTCCTACGACCATACCCATTCGCATCTCCAAACCTGTCTAATGAGATCATACCATCAAACAACTCTTCGATAGGCAAACGTCTTTCGACGTGCAGATCTCGGCCTATTCTCTCAGTTCATTGAAGAATCGAAGAAGGCACAGATGGCCGGAGAATATCGGTCAACGATATTATATTTTTCTTTCTGGCCTGTTACAAATTGTTTCCCCAGGAAACATCTTCTGCCTGTACCGAGTAGGATCAAGCAGACGGGAAAGAAACATTGCTACTGATCAGCAAACAAGAAACCATACCTTATTCGAATATAGCCGTCCATCCATCCATCCAATTTACCCACGTGTCACTATACCGGCCTCGCAGATGGTCCAACTACCGCTACGATGCATCACCACCAGTAGCCGTTTCCTCGGCCAATTTTCCCATCACCGGATTAAATATTTAATTATCTGAGGCTTCAGGGATGAATCCGAATAGAGCGAAGATGGTTCAGAGTTCCTCCGGAGGGCCGAACGTAGTCTCCAGAAAAATCTTACATCGACGTTCGGCCCAGAGAGCACATCTCAAGGATTGCTCTTCGTGCTGTGTGAGATTCGAGGGTAATCCAGGCTCCCTTTCAGCTGCTAAGTTATGTATCAGCATGGCTGGATTTTGGTAGTTGCTGGATTTTGGTAGTTGCTGGATTCAGGTAGGTGGGGTTTACAAGATGCTTGATGAAAGCTCCTGCTGTCGGGTGAGTTGATAGTGTCCTGCTTGAGTCTATGTCTGTATGGGTAATAATACGAAGCTCCGGGAGAGTTGAGGGGAGGGACGAGCAGAGGCCAAGGGCAAGAACAAAATGAATGGGATGAAAGGCAAGAACAAAATGAATGGGATGAAAGGCAAGAACGGGATGGGGTTCAGGATTCAGAGGTAGGTCGAGGAAGGTAAATGTGATGTTTGAAGGTTGGGACATGACGAGCGCTGATTGAGGGCAGTTTACTGTGGATTTATTTGATTTTTCTCTGTGTGTCTGCGTCTACGTCTGGGAATAAATGTGCTGTTTATGCCTACCGTATTGTCGTGTCGACCTGACTGGACTTCGGAATTTCAGATCAAGCTTCTCCTCCCCCTCCTCGCACTCGACCCCTCTCCTATTCCAGAATTAGAATTTGGATTCGCATCCTCAACATGCCTCACCTCCCCTTCACCCTCCCACTTGATATCCAACCTCCCACACTCAATATGCACATCCCCCATCAAATACGCGCCCATACCCACACTCGCCGTCGAATCTCTCCTCCCCCTCAACCTCGTCCTCGAATTAACGGAGCTGTTTCCCGTACTCTCACTATTTCCCGGCGAGCGGGCGAAAGATGATGCGAAGCGAGGATAGATGTGGATGATGAGCGTGCGCAGGGCAGGGAGACATGAGCAGATGATGGCGACGGCGAGTTCGACGACTGTCCAGATTGTGACGGGCACGTAGTCCCAGGAGGGGTCGATGGAGGTGCCGAAGATGAGGAGGGATTGGAGGCGGATTATGGAGATTATGCAGCCACTACCCTCTCTATCAGCCCTGGTGGAAAAGAGGTAAAAGAAAATGGCAGGATACACAGGAAGTTGTTGCAATCAAGGAGGAAGAAAGGAAGGAAGTGGGAGGGGGCCAACGTACAACCCACCCAGCGCAAACATAAACGCCACACTCCACTTCTTCTTCCTATCCAGATTCATCATCCACACAACTCTTATCGGCAACACAATAATCAGCAGATCCTGCACAATACTCAACCCACTATTCGCATACGCCAACGCATTAATATCGATGCACGTCCCCCCTCGGATATCTTTATCCCAGAAGTACGGCACGGGATGGCATTGGAAGATTGTGAGGATGGAGATGGTGGTCGTGCCGAGGGCGATGAAGAGGATGGTGAAGTAGACCGCGAGGCGGAAACGGTGCTCGTGTTGGAAGATTCGCAGGTAGAAGAAGAGGATGGAGATTTTGATGAGGCCTAGGACGGCGACGTAGATGTTTTCGCCGATGTAGACTACATTATGTCAGAAATTTGCTTTCGGGGCTTAGAAAAAGGGAATGAAGGGCGGGGAAGTACATCGGAGGAAGATGGCTTTCATGGCTCCATCTTTAAGACTGTAAAGATGCTTTCCGAAGCCGAGTTCCGTAACTACGATGTTAGGGTCAGCGAGACCAATGAGGTGGGAGTATGATCGTACATCGGATTGTGAAAGTATTAGACACAATAGACATGCACTTTGAGTAAAGTAAGTCATGTAGATAGTACATAGGTCTCGGAACAAACCTGAGCTAGAGCTGCAATGTAGTCTTCAGCAGCCAGCTGTTTCTTGATGAACAGTTTCGAGGCAAGACGCAGTATCACGAGAATAGAAGTAAAAATTATAACAGCGATGAAAAGACCGATCATTAATTGTGACTTGTCTTCGAATGGAAGGCCGCAGGTCACGGCTTGGGATCTTGAGAGGTCTTCAGTCTGTCAGTCAGTGCTCCGGTGGATGCCATCGAGGAGAAGTACCAAGAGATTCCTGCATGGTGCAGTTGGCTACCATGCACCCCGACAGGAGAAGAGACAGTGGTTTGCTCTTGCATTGGCAAGCTGTATCTTCGAGTGAACATCCTGCTGCTGGTACTGTTTGCGCCACACAGGAGAGCTGCACAGGTCAACACTTCTATCGACATCGATGGGGGCAAGGAACTCACGGCACATGGTGATAGGTCAGGAGATGACTGGGTTGGAGACTGAGACTGCGCATGTACAATTGCCGACAAGAGGATCAAAAGAAGAGCTCTTAGAAGCTTCATATTCAATCGACATGTTGACTGATCTGATCTGAAGCCCCATTTTCAGCGGGGCGGAGGCGAGCTCATGTATCCAGCACTCCACAGTTTAGGTTTCCAAGCCCGAGGAGGCTATGCCAGGTACGTGATAGTCAAGGAATATGCAGGGCGGCCTGAAGTATGTTTGGACAAATCATTAGATGTATCTGTGGAATAGAGTTAAAGCTTACTTCGTGCGGCGATTCGTTCATCGTTCGATTGGCCGTTTCATCACGGTGAAACCAGCTCTCTCAAACTTACAGTCCGAGCACATGTCATCGGTGGTATGTAACAACGAGGCGCACGACAGCGATGATCCCGACATTCTGGATCTGGGGTACAGAAATGTCCCCGGCTTTGGTTCCGAAGTGGCCATACAAGGAAGTTGCAGATCATGGTTCCCGCAAGGCCTGGAAGGGCAACGCAAGCATTTCGATTTATCACAAGGAGACGAGGGAAACTACAAGAGAACACGCGAAGGAATGTTAATGATCAGTCAAGCTGCAACGTCATTAGCCAGTAGGACCTGCGATGCCATTGAACAATGCAAGTCTGCCCCATGCAAATGTAGATCTTGGCAGTGGAAGACATTCTCCATGATCTTGCATCTTAACTCTTCGGACTAGCTCGGACAGCAAAGAAAGCAGGACGAGGGAAATGGACGCCACAGCAGTGCCTGACCATGACACATGTTTCTAGAAGACAGAGGATGGAGGGGAGCAGAACTAGAACGTCGGGTAGAAGCGCTCGGGGTTCTTCGTGCGAGAAAGCATGTAAATGCGACGGAGAAAGTTGCAACATTACCCAAAGAGCGGTCTGTGCCGAATGCTGCTAGGAGACTCGGAGTGGGAAGCCAGCCTATTGGGTAGTGCAAATGTACTAGACGGGATGAGATTGCATGTGGAAAGCTTGTTTGGAGCTTCGAAAATGGTATAGCCAGTGATGACAGGGGATTTGACCACATCTACCTAGATCGTCCATGTCATAAAGCTTGAATCGAGCAAGTACCTGCACCATTAGGAGATCGAGACGACGCGGAAAGTTGGACGATGGTTATGTAGGTGACTGGCTTGAAAAAAGGACTAGGAGTTACGAAAGAATCCATGAATCCGAGGGCGCCCAATTACTCCAGATTCGTGGTCTCACCTACGTAAATCCCCGCATTTTGCTGGATATACTGCCACAGAGGTCATGGCCTTAAGGACACTTTCGTACTCTTCATGCTCACGTTCCGTGATGGGGGTTATTAGGCCATTGACTATACACTTTCAATTGCACAGGCTCTCATTCAAATCTCCCGAGGGAGTGCGATCCAAAATTTCTGAAACAGCTTGATGCCGCCACGCAATGCTATCCTAGCACAAAACGATCTGCTGAAGCTGGTATTCTCCGTTGTCAAGACCTTTCAGTGCTTCGCCCTTCATGAATCCGTCGACATAACATTCGCCCGCGACTTGATACTGCCCAGCATTATTCTTCACAGGACGCAAAATGACAGGGAACGCGCATCCAAGCAAGACGTATACCGCATCGCCATGAACCACTGTCGCAGGTGCCATACCAACGTGACCAGACTTGGTTGTGACCAATCGACGACAGATGGAGTTCGAGACTATGTCCTTAATCGATGTGCAGTCGATATCTTGCTGCGGTGCCTGTGAAATCGTCTGAGGGAAATAATCCTTGAAAGGGCGGCCTGCAATCTGGAAAAGGCCAAGCCTTCGACGCAAAAATTCGAAACTGATGAAGCTGCCTCCGAACTTTGCAGTATTCCAACCATTCTCGCGTAGCTTGGCGAAGTAGGCAATGCTTTCATCGCCAAATGTGCACTCGCCTGTCCGGGCGTCAGAATCGGCTTCAGCTCCAACCCAGGGTATCTGAAATATTGGGCATTTTGAAGACGCGACTCCTAATGGATCGAGTAATAAAGTTCTGACCAAAGCCTCCTCAAGCCCGTCGGAATTGCCGTAAGGGCACATGCCATGTGCTTCAGGTTGGACCACGAGGTGTGGGGACGAGGACATTGCAGGTGTGTCGGACTGTGCGGCGATGAGCTCCGAAGCATGGCCATCGATTATTGCAATGCAAAAACCCTCACAAAACAACAATTCCCCCTCGTCAGAGAAGTGTATGTTTCCGTTTCTGCCTCCGTCTGCTCGACTCAATTGACCAGAATCGCCCATTGTCGAAGGGATAATATCTCGTAACTTGTCTTCGCCGTCTTCTAGTCCAAAGTACCACTCCATCGAATTATCAATACTGGCAGTGCGACAATTCTTCAGCGTCCAGTCAGTGGCCCAGGTGGGTAGCGCGAGATCTGACTTTGTCGATTGCAGTAAATGGGAGGTGTAGATGATATCAAGATCGCCCGTTGTCTCTATGACTGCTTTGGAGAAGCCAAGAAACACCTCCCTTGTCGTCAACTCATAATTGCGTCCTTTCTTATCAATTTTGGAAGCCAATACCGCAGGTAGCATTCCCATCATTCCATAAATCTTGTCTCGAGGATCGGTGGCTGATGCGTACAGAGCTAGGCCGAAGATTGGCGAACGAAGGTCACTGTACTTCACGGGCTCGCTACCCTGCGGCTGCGTGACCAGCTCCCTGACTCTTCCAATCCACCATAATAGAGCCAAGGTACATTGAAAGCCGTCCGTATTCTCTATGTACTCGTCATACCCGATAATTGCTACAATTTGTTCTAGGTTCAGCACAAAAAGCCGAAGGATTTGCCGAATATCGATCAGACTAGAACAAGAATCGCCACAGAGGACCATCTGATCTTGCCCCATGGCCAACTCTTGAATGATCCACATCCGAGACCAGTAACGCCTACTGAGCAGCTTCATGATGGCCTTGATGGCGGGCGTTGCCCATGAAGTTTCGGGCTCCATACTAATATCGACCAGCCAATTCGAGCAGTCATAACCTGTCCGCAAGCTCTTAGCGATTGAGTTGATGTTGTTTAGGGCCAGATCGCTGTCATCAGATGCTGCACCAAGATGGACAAATCCTCCGATAGAATCGCCGTATATCGTCTTCATGCGGCGGACTTCTCGGCCTTGCTCTGAAGCATTGTGTTGGTCGATACAGATTGCGTCGACCCATAACAGGAATTTTGAATGTGTGGAGCTCTTAATGTGCAACCCGCCCTTTCGCATTGTCCGCATGGCCAAGTACAGACTTTCGGTGACTGCAACGTATTGCCCGTCAATTATAACAGAGTGATCTTGTATGCCGAGACCCCATGAGTAGGACAAAGTTAAGTAGTCTCCCCAAGCGTGTCGCATCGCTCCATTGCGCTGGAAATAGGGATTGCCTTCGGACTTCTGAGCTTCGACATATTTGACCCACGCTCGTGTTTTCTTGTAGAGGCATAGGTCGGGATCTGACTGCTTCTCCCATGTCTTGTACTCGGTATTATGTTCGAGGGAGACATGGTGAAGAGAGCAGCGAACCGGCTCATCGAGACGATTCGTGAGAGGAGGGTAAAGTGCAAGTACGCGGAGTTCGTTTGTCCGGAGTGGTTTGTATATGATTTGTGGGCGCTGGGACACGTTAATGACTGTACAATAGGGGCGGGCAGTGGCCAACTATACAAAGTACGTTCGAAGGCTCGCAAGGAGCTTGATTCCCCAGACCAAGAACTTATCCAGAGGCCATCTGACCACAGCTCTAAGTCGCAACCCCAGGCCAACAAATGCCGCCGTCGAGCTCATTTTGACATATGTTCGAAGCCGTCACCGGCGTATGTTCTAGGAACCTCATTGTTGCTTCGATTGCCGGCGGATGTATCGAAAGGAGCATTCTGTGGCTTGGAATGGTCAATCTAATTGGATATTTTGATGTTTCGACGTTCAGCCCTGAGCCAAGATCCAGCCTTGGCTGACTAAGCAGGCTCCTGTTGGCATGATGCTCGATCCCATCAACACTCGCCAAGGTCTGGCTGCTAAACAACGTTTGCTTTAGACTCATCTCCTACACACGGGTCCAGATTTGCTCTTATTATCAACATCAGAAGATAAGAGCCCCATAGCGTTGTTCCAGCGTCAAATACTGGTCCCTCCTCGAAAGCGGCTGATGTTTTCGTTCGAAATTGCCGGTGCTCATCAAAAGCCACGGGAGACAGAAACTAGAGCTTGCGAAACTATTAGAAAGCAAGTAAATCGCACCGTCGCTTGGACGCCGACTGCGGACATCATTCTTCCCGCGTCGACCCGGATAACGTGGAATGGGCAATACGTTCACACCTGATTCTTCAAGCCACTGAAACTAGGTTGCTTCATCACGACCATCTTATCAGGAGAGACTTCACTGACTGACTCAGTAAGAGCATTCCGGTCGCTGAGGATGTCCTAGCCAATCTAAAAGGGAGACGGTGACCGAGACTAGATCCTAACAGCGTATCCGGCAAGTGGCGAAAGTGTGTGGGATGTGGGAATCTTCGATCTGATTAGATTGTTGACAGAACATGCCCCATATCTTGTCGCCTACAGGCAGCTGCAGGAAAACATGCTTCTCCCAGGGTGGGCGTCTAGGATTCGTGGCTTGCCAGGCCTGAATTCGGGCTGAGATGGTTCGATGAAGGCAGAGTTGGCTTCATGCTGTGGGCCTCCAAGCCAATATTCCAAGATTCGCGCTTTCGGCTTTCAAATCGCGGAGTCTTAAGATAGCTGAAGGGTTTTTGATCACTCCTCTGCCATATGACACCGTCAAACCGTCAATGTAACGGACATCTCCAAGTGGATCTGTTGCGTCCGTGTGGCCAGCATTTACGAGCGAATATTCTTCTGATGCAATCGAATTGCCTAAAGTCGGACAAGCGAAGCGTTCTTTGGGGTATCTTCTTCCTGTTTATCATGCAAATAAAGGCCAGATAGATCACACCGTGCGATCTGTTGTAGCACCTTATCAGCGAATACAGCTCGACTGATAGTGCACACCTTCACTGCAAGCTATCTGACTGCTTATCACGCGCGCCTCTCAAATCTAATGTGGAAGGCACTAATGGGAACCACGGGAATCCGGGCTGCCGAGTTTAACGTACACCATTGGGGAGCATGGCAAATCGTTTAGATGCCCCAAAGAGTCCCCGCCACCTTACTAGGTCTTGAAGTCGCAAGTGGGCTGCCAATCCTGTGGTATCTGAGCACGGTCTAGTATTCTCCTACTTGGTGATAGAGGTCAGTAAGGGCTGTTCAAAAGTCATACAAGGTGGGAATACTGCCTCGGCCAAAGCAAGGTCTCGCAGCGGCGAGTCAGGTGTAGTATGTGGCTGAAAGCAGATTGCCGTCCGACATATTGGGCGAGCTTGTCCCAAGTTTAGCAGGGCTCGGCTACCTCAGAGCCAGCAAGTGATGAGAAGAAACCGAGTTCCATCCCACATGGAAAGATAGGAGAACAAAGATCTTATGTTGCCTCTCCGGTCTGTATGCTGATGCATGAGTCCACCGCTATGCCTCCTTCGTTTTTATTGTGTCTCTAAATTTCCACACATAGTTTTGACGTGTTGACGGTATCGCACGATCTAGCAGCGCCTAATTCTTCTTCGACACCGTTCATTCACTATCTACTGCTATGTGATCATCAATCGTCGTTTCATCGTTTTGGTCTCCATGACCAATAAAGCCACCATCCTATCATAACCGCTCTCGGAAAAGAAATCAACCCATGCCACAACAAACACCGCCTCTGAACCACCACGTCTTAATGTCGCCCCATCTCAAAGCTCATCATCGCATCATCTCATCCTGATTACATCCATTTCAACCCCTTCTTATCAGTGTTACTCAAGCTGCATTTAGTGGGCAGTCTGAGCCGATCCGATGGAGGCAGCGCTGCTAACAACCTTGCCCATTGGTGGTTGGGCCTCGGCGTCCTTGGGAGCAGAGCGCTTGCGACGGAGAGCAAAGAAGGCAACACCAGCGATCAAGGCAGCACCGACGATGGCACCGACAGCGATACCAGCCTTAGCACCAGTGCTCAGTCCACCGCTAGACTTCTCCTCGGCGGCGACTGTTGGCTCGGAGCTGGACACTGCACCGGTAGCAGCTGGAGTCGAAGTTGTGGATGTGGTACCAGCTGGGACGAACTCTGACTCGCCGACGTTGAAGCACATGTTATCCGTAGACTCGAAGGTTGCAGACTCGACGAAGGTCTAATATCATGTTAGTTAGCATTAGTGGAGATGTCAAGACAGGCTACTTACAATATCGGCACAAGCGAAGAAAGTCTCATCAGTTCCGCTGTCATTGCCAATGTACTCGATTTGGATAGTGGCATTCGAGCCAGGAGTCACCTTTTCAGCATCGGTCTTGATTGGGTAGCATTGGTGGCCCGGTTCCAACTCGGTGACATTGCCTTGAGTGTCCTGGAACTCGGTTTGGGAAGTGGGGTCTGATCATGTCAGTCTCTTCCAGCCTTGAATCGTAATGAGTCTTACTGTTGCCATATGCGATACGGATAGCCATCTTCGAGGCATCAGCGGCGATGGTGGTCTCAATAGTACCCATGCCTGCGATCGAAGTCAGCCTCTCATAGTCTTGCGAAGTGTGGTATACTAACTTCCGATTGGGAACAGAGTTCTGTTGACGATGGCGGCAGTGCTTCCACAAGGGCCAGTGTTGTCGTGAGCACCGTCCCATGCACGATCAGCAGGCCAAAGGAAAGCGACTGGGCCCATGACTATCGCCAAAGTTAGCTTCCATCAGATATACAAGATATTCAGAAGCATTATTTTGTAGTCATGTCTCGGCTGAACAGGATGCATGCCGAAGCAAGTATGCTTACCTGTCCCAAGAGCACCTGAGCCGTGAACAGACTGCGCTGCTGAGAAGCCAGCGAGCAAGGTCGTTGTGAAGATCGATTTGGACAACATATTGACTGAGTTGAGGTAGTTGTTGCGATGAAGTTCGAAACTTGGAAGTCGGTTGAAGTATACAGACTGGTCGAGAGGGGTAGCGAGAAGAGATTTGCCGGGAGCAACGATTGGATTATATATGAGAGTGCAGCGATAAGATGGTCTGACTGGTTTTGTTTGGTCGGCTACTTTGCCGAGCTTCAGAAGTACGGCCCATTGGTGAATCTGCTGCCCAGGATCGCGCCAGTCCTGCTCTCTTCCTTGTGTGTGTGGCAGGACTTGGTCTCTGCACTATAGAACTCCTTGGCCTGGTGCGACACTCAGAAGCCCAGCTGCAAGTCTATTGGCTATCTCTCCATGACCCGTTTCTGGCTTGTTATCTCGGCCTACCAAAGGAGCAGGTTCTAGAGGAACCCTTGAGGAAAGTGTCAGAAGTACTACACTTGGCTCTTTTGCCATGTCTGACCGAAGCCAAAAGGTTTTCTCATTAGTGAAGAAGCAAGCCATGGATCCTGGATGAATGTCTCCAACTTCGGCCCTGGTCGCGATCATTCTTCACTTGAGGCCGATGTCTTCCGAGCTATCCGCACTCTCCGCAGCCAGAAATCGCGCGGGACAGAGTGAAAGCAACGGCCAAGATCCCTATACAGAAGCTGCAGTGGGGCAATATGCGCCAACCTCGTGTTGTGACTGTCGTTACCTGGATGCGATGTCGCGAACCCGGACCAACACCATCTAATCTTATCAGATTGGCCCACATGAAAAATACTAGTGGGATCAGATAACCTTGTTTGGACGCTGCCAAGTGTAGAGAGAGAATCAGATAATAATCACCGTCCAATCGCTGCTTCGGAGGAGAGGTTAAATGAGTGGGGTATTACCCGCCAACTCGCTTGGCTGCATTCGCTGAGAGCGTGTTCGGAACACATGACAGGTCGTGAGATATTGTGCCGGTTTGTCAGAGTTAAACCCTACCGGCGGGAGAAGAACTATTCACGAGAGTAACCCCTTTGAAAAATTGGGCAAGCACCTCGCGCTCAAGAATTGGTGCCCTCTTGTGGGCTGGAATGCCTTTGCTTATCCACCTGAAAACATCGTACCATCCCACGGACCGACTTAGCTTCCACGATTTTGACTAGCCATCGTGGGAAGCCAAATTCCACTGGATTACTTGGCATCCAAGCTGTTCGGTCCCGGGGCAAGTATTGCCTTGGATATTTGCCAATCTCCGAGACCGCATGAGAGCCCGCACTGGACGAGGTGCGTCTCGATCGAGATCCGGGTCAGGTACAGCCGTGGATATATAGGTAGCGCTGCATATTCCGATCTTTTCCTTCTTTCCATCACCATCCTCTCATCCCACTGCAATCTGAGTCACATTCGTTCCTTGAGTTCCACCCCATTCACACTCGCTAAACGTATCAACATCAATATGATTGGATTCAAGTCTGTCGCAGCTTTGGCTGCTGTTGTCAGTGTTGTCTACGCTGCAGCTGTTCCATCGCCAGAGGACGAATGGCACCTTACTCTCCTCAAGCGTCAAGAGCCAGGAACCCCTCTCTATGCCTGCCACGAATCATGTGGTAAGCACAGCAGTCACTGAATTGTACCTGCATATGCTAACCGATAAAAGGAACTGCTATCACTCTCAGCCGAGGCGACAGCCCATGCACTGATGATGCATTCCTCTCTGACTATCAAGAGTGCTTGGAGTGTGCCGGTCCTGACAACTTCAATATCTGGAGATACTACGGAGGAACCTTGACCACCGCTGGAACCAGCTGTGGACTTTCTACCACTCCAGTATCTGGATCATCTTCGTCTACCACCTCTTCATCTGCGGCCCCAACAACCTCTTCGACTCCTGAGCCAGTCACTGAGTCCAGCACTACCCCGGAGCCTGAGACTACCGCTGAGCCAACCACCACCCCAGCCACAACTATCGAGTCTGCCACCACCTCAAGCGTTGTCTCCGAGTCCGCCTCCGCCACTGCTTATCCAACTGCATCTACCTCATCTTCGGCAACTGTTGAGTCTACTTCAACTGTGAGCCCCACAGTCGCTCCTACTTACACCCCCTACTCCACCGGCAGCGTCACTACGACTGCTGGTAACTCCACTGTAAATATTTCCTCTGTCAAGCGTTGACTTTCTTCCTTCCGGTCGTCTACTAACTCCAAATAGAGCACCACAGTTCCATTCACCGGAGGAGCAAACTCTGCCAGCGGAAAGATGGTCGGAGCTCTCGCTGTCATAGCCGGTGCTGTCTTTGCTGCTGCTTTGTAAATAGATCTCGAGTCTGTTGAGATATTGTGAGTAGTGACGCCGCGGGTATATTGCTTGAGGGCGAACAGTTATGAGATGATGAGACACTGGAGCGGTGGTGAATATAACCTTCTGTATCAGTAAATTTAATGTCGGAGATTCCAAAGTCTTCGATTGTCCCAAAAGCTACAAGTACATCTGCAGAGTTATATTGTCTGCTCCCCATAATATTCCACCGTTTCTTGATGATTGTCACCTAGTTCAGTTTCTCTCTACGCTTGCAGTTTGATTAATCGATGATCTTCACTCTTTTCTCTTTTGAGCTATGGTTCCTCTAGATTCATTCGATCACCCGATGCGATCAACTGATTGACTGAGCTTACACGCAAGGTTAATAACCTCGGAATCCCGAAGAAAATTGAGATAACAACAACATGCTGATTCATATTCCTATTTGGGATACGAGGAAACTGGACGCCAGTGAGCCTCTTTCACATCAAAGCCATAACAGGGCCAAAGGAGAAGTCTTCCTCCATTTCCACGCAATGAATCTGGTCACGTGCCCGCTTCGGCCGCAAGGAGATCACGAACTCCTGACAATTTCTCTTCAACATCATATTTTCATCGATCATGCACATCATCTCTATTGGGTCATCTCTATTGGGGGCCAGCGATATCACACAACTGACCGCTCTCCATTCGTCGTTAATTTCGATGGTACTGCAAGATAAGGCTCTGCTTACAGCCTAAAAGCATGTCGATCCAAGTGGATGGGTGTGCGTTTGCCACTTCCGGAGGCTGCATTTCTCGCCCCCAATGCTCGACAGCCTTGTCATGAAACCATCTCGTTTGCTTTTCTGGAGGTTTGATCGCGATAGGGGTTTGATAATTTGTTCCAGCAGTTGCAGTCCAAGCTGGTCGAATTGAAATTTAGGGGCCCTACCCCGTGGCTCTTGTTGGGTCTGTTAGCCATGACTTGCGATCATGAGATTCCAAGTCGCAGTTATTTTGGAACCAATCATCAATTACAAAATAGCATTCCACGATATGCAGTGTCTCCCGACAGCTGGGTTCTTCCGCTGGCTAAGTTCGGGGCGCTTTCTGTGGACGAAAAGCAAGGTGCATTCAGCTTCAGCCCAGCCTGACTGGGGGTCTGCTCCGATGGCATACATATGTCCCAGCTCTCAACTTTTGGAAGTCTTTCAAGTCCTGTGTTCGATCAAAATACTGTTTCTGATTTGTCGTCGGCTAGATCTTCGTACCGTTAGTCCTTTGGCGTCTGAGTGAGCCAGGTAGGGAGTCTAGACGCGTTGTCATTTTGTACTTAGCAATGACACTCCCTCCGCCCTACGAGAAGCGCGAGATCCAATCATCCTAATCATCACCTGAAAGCCTTTTCTTATGCGACGAGATCCTAGGCACGTGGTAAAAATTCTTTTGTTGTTGAAATTAGGCTGCTGTCGATGGCGAGACCGAAAAGTCCTCGCTCTTGTCTCTCCATGCTCGAAGCTTACATTGCGAAATTATCATAGTAATGAGACGAATCTTCTAGGAGACGAATGTTTGCGGAATCAGTATCGTAACGGGTTCTCGAGCTTTCAACAGACTCTAGGTGGGTGAAGCACCCAAGGGCTAGTGTTATGGCGTTCGGCGCGCGGCTGCTGTCTCCAAACCCAACCCATGTTCAAACAAGTCACAAGTCAGACTCGAATTTGAGAGTTGAAGATATTGAGCTTTAGTGAGTCTTGCGCTGTTTCACGACTGAATCTATACTGACCAGAAAATGACTGTAGTCCTTGGCAGTCGCCCCCTCTTGAAACACCGCAATTTTATAGAAGTACCGACGAACTTCTTCCCTCAGAGCGGGAGCGCTTGCATCAAACCTCACCCAAACTATCGAACAGATCTTTTGATTCTCACCCAAGTGGTTCGAAATGATTTGAAGGATGGAGACTCGGCGATGTCTACTGTGCTGCCGTTGTTGCCGCCTCGCTTGTCTTGAATGTCACAGTGACTATCTGGGCGTCGAAGACCTTCGGCTTGTCTGGAGGTATCGGAACGATTCATCGAGATACCTGTCCATCAATCAAACACATTGGGCTATGGGTCCATGTTGCAATCAATGTGATCAGTACCATACTGCTTGGTGCTAGTAATTATTGTATGCAATGCCTCTGCTCGCCAACGAGGAGGGAGGTGGACAAGGCACACGAAAACAATACTTGGCTTGACATCGGGATTCAAAGCTTCAGAAATCTCATGAAAATAAGAAAGGTTAGAGTTGTTTTTTGGGTTCTTCTTGCTGTGAGCTCGATTCCACTCCATCTGATGTAAGTGTCCTCCAGTCGTGAGCAAGCTCCATCTGACCTAGGAAGGTTTAACTCTGCTATTTTCGTGAGTCTTACGGCCAACGAATACATAGTCGCTGCAGTCACCGAGGACTTCGTCAACGGAGCAGAGTGGACTCTGAACGGATCGGACATTTTCCATCATTTGATAGTGTCCCAGATGCAGCAGAACATTTCGAGCTACGACAGGCTCGAGCCCGAAGACTGCATCCGTGAGTACGGGGTCGATTATCTTTCCTCGCGTCGACGCACGCTAGTGGTCGTCTCTGGCCGGAACCCGGATCCGCTCCTAGGTATTTTGGATTGGATGTACGACGACACTCAGAATTCGTGGGTCTGTGGCACGACTCAAGGGCCGAACAACACACTGGAGACAATTCCCATCGAAGACTTCGATTGCTCGGTTCATGTCGCGTTATACGAGAATGAAGCGTTCCTAATGGCTGAGAGAGAGGTGGAATACTGCCTCAGCCAGAAAGTGGAAGATCGCTGCCGGCTCCAATTCGCAGTTCCGATCATGATCGCTGTGCTCTCGTGCAACTTTGTGAAGCTGTTATGTATGGTTTTGACGATTTGGAAATGCCGAGAGCCAACTTTCGTGTCATTAGGCGATGCCCTTTGCAGCTTTTTGGAGGACCCAGATCAAAATACTCTGGGGATGTGTATTGCAAGAAAGGAGGAATTCGACAACGCGTGGCCGGATGGAGGGCCAAAAAGATGGAAAGAAAAGAAACATTTCAGATATGAGGCAGTCGGGCTTCAGCGATGGATCGGATCGAACACAATGTGGGTCCGAATCCTTGTGGCTGGGGATTAGCGCTGATAATACTATAGGTGTGCAGTGGCACTGGTTGCATTGTCGCTTGCCCTCAAATATGCCATTCATTACACGACAACAGCGTAAGTGTCCATTTCACTTCCGAAACTCAAATCCATAAGTACCAGGGTGCTATCACTGACTACATTCAGGAGTGATATCAAGACATTATGGGATCTTAGATTTAGCACCGTTACCTCGGCGTCGTTAATACGCTGGAATACTCCTATCCTCGGCAGTCCAGGTCTGATGAAAAATGTTCTGCTCGCAAACTCACCACAGATAATTCTATCCATGTTGTGTAGGGATTCATTTCATTCCCAAAAATTCTGGGTCTCTACTGACACCTTCGCCCAGACATCGTGTACAATAGGATGTACACCTGCATGTCCTTTTCCAAGGAATGGCACGATCTTGCCCACCGCCGACTTGCACTGAGAGTCACTTCGCCCCGGGGATCCCAGCGATCAACATATTTTCTCTCCCTCCCATACCGATATCTGATTCCGATCTCGCTGGTCTCAATCGCCACTCATTGGATTCTGTCCGAAAGCCTCTTTCTGGTTGCTATTGATGTCTTCGATGAGCACTGAGAACTCGACACCTCCCAATCAATTCTCACTTGTGGCTTCTCGTGCATTGCGCTCATCTTCCTGATTGGGATTGGATGGCTTGTCTGGATTGCGGGTGTGGGCATGGGTCTTAAGATACAATGGCGGGATGCCGTTGGCTGGGAGCTGTAGTGCCGCTCTCAGTGCTGCTTGTCACCCAGCGGCTGATGAGCAGGATGTTGCTTTGGTCCCGGTGAAGTGGGGTATTGTCAGCATCTCACAAGGTGTCGGTCATTGTTCGTTGAGTGGGCGGTATGTTTCTCCTCCTGTGGCTTTCCAGTGGTACCGTGGATTAGACGATCGTTGATATTGCTTGTGGTCTCGAGCTCGACGCCAAGAACGATTTTAATAATTTACGGATTCTTGAAATAGAACCGCGTGATCTCGATGAAAGGCCCTTTCCGAGCCTTTCCGAGTTCAATTTATAGTCATTTGGTATTGAAGGCAAGTCAACGACGACCCCGCGTGTGCATTGGTGGGTATTCACCGCCACAATAACCCCTCGTATCGTGGCTGATGGCCTGCGCTTCACTCATTCGTCCTCAAAGCTTCCAGGGTCCGAAGATCTGCTCCACCAGAGCTCCATTTCGCGAGCGCCAAGATGAGACCTGAAACCGGATTGATACGCACCACGCAGCTCATCTCAACTTCGTATTTATCGATAGCTTCACCTTCATCCTGTCGCAAATAACTTGCCAATCCTTCACCACCCCATAAATACAGAAGTTAAATACATCGTCTCCTCCACCTTTGGCTTATCGCGAATATTTTTACGATGTCGTTCTTCGGCGAGGCAAAGAACGCATTTGAGAGCTTCACGTCTCATATCAAGAAGGAAATCGACAACATCCAAGGAGATGACGAGCCCAGCACCCAGTCTCAAAACACTACAGCGAACTTGAGCAACACAATCCAAAGCCAGAATGGCGGCAATCGCTTTGACAGCTTTGCCCCGCCAAGAACCGGGAACGAAGCCAAATGGTACGTTGACGGCTGCGGATATATGTGGGCAGTATCAGTTGCGATCGAGGAAGCAAGAGAGTGTATTTGGATACTGGACTGGTGGTTGAGTCCAGGTTTGTTCGAAGTACCACCTTTGAATGGACTTGATCAGCTGACCATGGCAAGAACTCTACCTGAGACGTCCTCCAACTGAGAATGAAGATTATCGAATCGACCGTATGTTACTTGCAGCAGCCGAGAGAGGCGTTAAAGTCAACGTCATCATCTATAAAGAGGTTTCTCAGATCCTGACACGTGAGTTGCTCCATCAAAATTTCACCTTTGCCATGCAAAGCTCATGAACAAACAAAGTCTGCTCCGACCACACCAAAAAAGCGCTACAACTTCACCCCAACATCGCAGTATTCCGTCATCCCGATCATGCTCCATCAGGCCAGGTCATCCACTCTGAGCTCATATCGAGCATTCAGAATTTCTCTTTGAAGTCCCTCCAGCTCGCCGACGTGCCAGCCGATGCTTTCAAGGCATTATATGGGGTAAACAAAGACGTTGTTCTCTACTGGGCCCATCACGAGAAGCTTTGTCTCGTAGATGGCGATATCGCTTTCATGGGAGGCTTGGATCTTTGCTTCGGACGCTGGGACACAAACTCTCATCCTCTAGCAGATGCCCATCCGACCGATATCAACAAAGCTCTCTTTCCCGGTCAAGACTTCAATAACGCCCGTGTCTTCGACTTTGAGGATGTCACAAATTGGGAGAACAACAAGCTTGACCGTATCAAGAATTCGCGAATGGGGTGGTCTGATATCTCAATCTGTTTGCGGGGTCAGGTTGTCCAAGACCTGAAAGCGCATTTCGTGCAGCGATGGAATTTCATCTTTGATGAGAAGTATGATGTGCGAAAAGATCCCAGATACACTGGACTGAACTTTGATGCCAACGGCATCCCTGAAGGCTACTACCTGGAGAATGGAGCGAACAGTGTGGCTATTTCAGGAGGCCAGCGTCAGCGTGGTCAGGATGAAGAAGTTGCCGAAAGAGGTTTTGGTGGCGAAGAACGACACCATGGACATGGGTTCCATATCCCTGGAGGCCATGGCGGAATATTCGACCGGCTTCGCAGAGCAGACATCGATAACTCTGGAGATCCATATATTGAAAGAGGATCTGCTGGTATGTCGATACAGTTGGTCAGAAGCTGCACTGAGTGGAGCAACGGTGTTGCTAAAGAGGTATGTTTTGATTTTGCACTTCGTGGGCTCAGCTGATGGGCTAGCACTCCATTGCAAATGCGTACATAGATGTCATTCGAAACAGCCAGCACTTCGTCTACATCGAGAACCAATTCTTTATCACTGCCACAGGCGACGAGCAACACCCTGTCAGGAATCAAATCGGAGCAGCGATTGTAGAGCGGGTTGTCAGAGCTTACCAAAACGGCGAGAAGTACAAGGTCATTGTTTGTATGCCTGCCGTCCCTGCCTTTGCCGGGGACCTTCACGCAGACGACAGTCTCGGCACTCGAGCCATCATGGAATTCCAGTACCACAGTATCTGTCGAGGGGGCCACAGTATAATAGAAGAGATCGAGAAGGCTGGAATTCCAGATTCTAAGCGGTACATCCGATTTTACAATTTGAGAAATTATGATCGGATCAATGCTGGATCGGCCATGTCCGAGGTTCATGACGCGAGCGGCATCAACTACGAGGATGCACGAAGAGAGCACGATGATATTGTCGGTGCGGGGTATGATGGCCGAGGAGAGGGCACGGGTGCTTACTACGGTCGATCAAACCCGGCTTATGAGCAGTACCAGCAAGCTGGTGCTCAAGTCAGTGATGGAAGCAAGTATGACAGTGTGAGTGCCTGTTACATGGATTACGGCCCATCCATCAAAGACATTCCTTGGTCGGGGTCCGAAGAAGCAGAATTCAATGCCTACGTGAGCGAAGGTAATTACTTGGTCCCACCAACATTTGTACTCTTACCTTGCTAACATGAACAGAATTGTACATTCACTCCAAAGTCCTCATCGCAGACGATCGAGTCGTGATTTGCGGTAGTGCAAATCTGAACGACCGATCCCAACTCGGAGACCACGACTCAGAGATCGCTGTTGTGATCCAAGACCCCACCCCAGTCGAGTCCGAGATGAATCATGAGCCCTACCGAGCCTCTCAATTCGCATCATCTCTTCGCCGACAGCTTTTCCGCAAACATCTTGGTCTCCTCCCACACCAAGATCCCACTCGACCAGATGATAATTTCCTCCCTCTGAGTCACGCCGCCAATGCCTACGATTGGGGATCCCCAGCCGACGTACTTGTCCGTGATGTCCTGTCCGATGAGTTCGAAGAGTTGTGGACCGTTACTGCTGCGACAAACATGGAGGTCTTCAACAAAGCATTCCATGTCATACCAGCAGACAACGTTCGTAATTGGGGAGATTACAAGGAGTTCTTCTCGAATCTGTTCGTCAGTCCTAGCAAGGAAGATGACAAGGAGAAGATCCCTGCCAGGTATGAGTATGGGCATGTTGTGAAAGAGGAGTTCCCTGGTGGGGTGGTTGAGTTGAAAGATAGCTTGGATCGAGTGAGGGGATCGTTGGTGGAGATGCCATTGCTTTTCATGGATGGAGTTGACTTCGCCAAGGAAGGTCTGACGCTCAACGCCCTGACTGACGAGGTGTACACTTAAACGATGGCGTTGATCGTGGCGTTGGTTCATTGGTGCGGGAAGTCAAAGCTGTGTGAGAATGAAACATTAGGCATAACGAAGTGTTTTGATGCAATGGATATCTTCACTTCAGCTTTGCTTGGTTAATGGTGACGGACCTTGGTCTGAGCCGACATTGTTGACTTTCACGTCTCGCTTAAAAGCACTAGCTTTGTATCCATGCTATTTGGCTAGGCAGGCTTGGCAGATCTGGGTCACTTGGACATATCTCTTGCGCTCAATTATAATCACTTCACTTACATGCAAGGACCTGTAAAAGGCTCGTTAATTGTCAGCAACTTTCATTCCAGCTTGCCCGCAAGTATTCTGTCTGACAATTGCCACCAACCCATCCCCCTCGCCTAACCTTAATACCCTCACCCACCTATCGATCTAACGTCCGTCCCTGTGTGCCGAGACGCACCCGTGACGAGACAAAACCTAAGTACTTCGAGTTTAATATATATAAATCTATAATTATGTCGAAATTTCTATCTTTCTATATCTGCAATTGTTTTACATACCTTTCTTACACACTTCTGCTTTATCAATTCTGAAATTTATCCTTACGTCCTTATCGCCCTCCAGGATTTCTAAAGAGCCCCATTTTAACCTATATCAGGACCTCTCGATTCACGACATTATCACGAAGTTCTTTCTTTTACTTGACTTATAAAACGATCAAATATAGATATCCGAGATTGATCACGATGTTAGATGTTTATTCTCAATGTTGTGGCAAACAAATCAGGTCATGGCATACGCCATCATCACATAGGCTGATACCTCCTCCAATCAAGCAACCAAGGATCTTGACTAGTAGTGGTGTGGCTATATTAACCTCGATAAGACTTTAGCGGCTGCAAATAGTGTGGTGGCTGCAACGTTTGTGGCTGGCCGTATCTTGCCGGGGATTCCCGGTTTCTAACGTCCTCCGATGAAGCTAAAGCGAAAAGTGGCCCTCTGCGGAGCCAAAATCAGCCATCCTCTTCCTGCAAAATACGATCTTGCTTCCTGACTTGTCGGCTTCTTACAGCCGTACAGTAACTTAGCTTGCAACTTCGTACATGGCCGAAAGATCTGACTTTCTATGTCTGTGCAAGGTGTTGGCAACTTTACCAAAGAAGGCAAGAATTATCGAAAACTTGGAAGTTGATTTGCTGATTTCTAGAAATTTCGAGCATGCGCACAGACAGAAAATGTCAGATCTTTTCGCCATGTACGAAGAAAATCGACTTCGTGCGATCTGGCTCAAGAATAATCGAGCACGGACCACCTTGTGGCTTATTTCGGACAGCTCGCTTGAGCTCCCCGCCTGTTAGCCAGGCATCCCGTGTCCCTGTTCAGGTGTAGCCTGATCTAGGGAAGATAGCTGTTACTCGGAAACTGCACGCTACTTTCCCATCGACCTCACCCGACCTTGTGATTTTTGTATGTTATAAGAAAGAGCCACTCCTTATTATGTTTACTTACAGCCGCTTGAAACACGAAACCTCCGATATCAGGCTGGTACGTATCAAACGGCCCGCCCCTGTTAGCCCCGACATTGCTCCGATTGAGCTCGAAATCCGGCATACTTCTTTTGACGACGATTTTTCTTACGCAGCACTTTCATATGTCTGGGGCCGCCCCGACAGGAACACAGCAGCTCTGATTTATGTCCATGGCGGGTCATTTCTTATCGGTAGCAATCTTAATGCTGCACTTACGCAGCTCTATCAGAGTGGCATTCGGTCCTGGCTCTGGGTGGACTCCATCTGCATCAACCAATCAGACATGGAAGAGAAGAGCTTGCAAGTCGCACAAATGCGCACTGTATTCAGCCGGGCTGCTCACGTATATGTTTGGCTGGGGCCTGGGTCAATCGAGACTGCCAAAGCCATGGACTTTGCAACCCGCGTTGGAACACGGGCCTTAGCCGTTGGTGCATTGGATCTATGGTCAGATCGGCAATTAAGGGAGCAGGTTACTCAAAACATCAAGGACCGGGTATCATCGGTCGAGGTGCAAGTTCACAACGACAGGAGCATGATCATGACACGGGGATTAACAGACTTCATCTTTGACATCCTCCGTGAGCCTGGCCTGCACGAGGTTGCCAAGCTAGAAGGAAGGAGCCTGGAAATCGGTATCAAGGAAGTAATGCAGTGCGAGTACTGGCACCGAATCTGGATCATCCAAGAGATTTCACTCGCACAAGAGGCTACGGTCCTTTGTGGTGAGAAGGCCATCCCGTTAGATGTTTTGGACGCCACCTTTTCTACAGTATCGCACTGCATCAGGTCAGGGCTCCGGAGACTCCACCATGAGACCCAAGACTTTGCGTCCGGCTTGTCTGCCAACTTTTACGAATGCATAGCTCTAACCACACGGCGCAAGCACCGTTGCAAAGATCAATCAGAGATACTAAGATTAGCCGATATCGTGTATCAAGCCGGGATTCCGCCAGGTCGGCCGCACTATTCTGCCAGTGATCCCCGCGATATTGTTTTTGGCTTGCTTGGTGTTGTCACGGACAGAGAAGCACTGGGCCTCCAAGTAGACTACAACATGACACGAGCTGCGGTTTTTACGGCTTTAACAAGAGCTCTAATTTACAATGGAGTCGAGAACCTACGTGCTTACCACCTTGACCAATGTGTTCCAAAACAGAGATGGGATCCACCTGACTCTTTGCCTTCCTGGGTCCCTGACTGGGAAGCAATAGGCAAATATGGACCTGACGTCTACCCGATAAATTATTTCAGAGCCTTCAATGCTACCGCCAAAATATCGACACCTCCACGTCCCAGAAATTGCAACGAAGACGACATCCGTGGCCTTCTTCGCTGTCCTGGATGCTACGTCGACATCGTCACAGATGTCATGCAACCACCGCAGTGGAAGAAGCGGGACAATTGGACATCCTCAAGGATCGTGGACGTGGAAGCCTGGCTCATTTCGATCCGTGACTTTGCGAAGCTAGGGCCCGACCCTAGTCCAGAGGAAGACTACGTTTGGCGCACTATCATGCTAGATCGGTACGATGGTATTACTCGCCCTAACAGGTTCCAAGCCAAGCCTATTGATGATGAAAAGGCTTTTATTATACGCAAGATTATGCGTCGAATGCCTATTGTCGCTGAATCATTGACCGAAGCACAAAGACATTACATCTGCTTCGAACTGTCGAGCTTGTCGCACTTTGAAACTCTGGACCAAAAACTTGAGTATATTGTGGAATGGCTGAAGCTCATTGGATCTGTCGATCGCGGGAGGACGCTGTTCAAGACGAATAAGGGCATGTTTGGCCTCGGCCATGAAGCAATCCAGCGGGAGGATATTGTATGCTTACTCTGGGGCATGCGATCGCCTATCATCCTGCGGCCGCGAGCCGATGAAGCCGGTGGCGGCTTTACCTTTGTGGGGGATGCTTATGTTGACGGCATCATGTATGGGGAATTCCTGGAGACTACACCGGCACATGTAGACTTTAAGATTTATTGATTGCGACTCAAGAATCTTGTGTGCTTTTTGGAACACTACATGCTTGAAATGTGAATCGTAGATAGCAGTCACTCGTTTAAAAAGCAATCCAATCACTGTGTCAGGGCCTATACCGCTAGTCAATATTTTGAATAAAGCTATAGAGACTGTCCATGTACGGAAGGGGTTGTTAGTGGGTCTCGTCGCCCCCAAGTTCTGCCTTAACATATAAGGAAAGTTGTGGAGAAACCTCTAAAATTCTTGATGTTGAATGGAAGAATTACCTTACTGCCGTGAAGGGGACGAGACCCACTGGAAACCCCCTTCCGTACAAGAAGATTCGGTTGCCATCGCTAATCAGCCTCCCTATCGCAATTTTTGCCCGAGTACTGGCCACGAGTTCTTCACTGATGTCGCATGCGGCAATTAAGATAGCTTGGCAAAGGAGCCTCCACGATAGCTTCGCGAGGGCGACCTCATCTAGCGTCCTCTATACTGTCGCTGGAGCCATGACTAGGGGGATTATGTAATAGAACTAATATGAATAGAACTTACAGAAATTCGGAAAAGATTCACAAATAGTGATCAATCAAATTCACAGTACTACTGGTTTGTCTCGTTATAGGTTGCGTCTCTCGATGCAGGAATGGACATCACTGTATCTCATCTAGATAATATTGTCACCTCAGCTTCCTGGTCATGCTTCTGGACGTCATGCGGTATTTGGAGACCCATTCCGACGTCAGCCAAAAATGGCGGAGGTGGCCTGTGCCCATATTTTTATCAAGCGAAACGAGGCGAAGCCGATTTTGCGAGGGACTGTAGTAACTTCTACTTCTCACTCCCTTTCTCGTTGGCCTCTACCTAGAACGAACTTCAGCCTTGGACTAAAGCATTCAAGAGGAATCTGCTCCTTCTGCACAATTGCTGACGAATTCGAAGATGACATTATGGATGACAGAGTCCGCAAAAGTCGAAAACATGTCCAAAGTAGGCCCAGTATCAGCATGTCGAACAACGATAATATAGCAAAGACATTTGGATGGTGACAACATATTATAGCGGCGACGGGCACAGCGGAAAAAGGGTAACACCTCCCCAGACACAAAATCAAGGCACAATCATCAACGATAGCGAGTACAACAGCAAATAAAGGTACAATCAATTATATAAACAACTAACGAGCATTAATATTAACTGTACTGTATAGCAACAAGTCTGGAATTCAGCCCAAGCTCTTCTCCAACGAAGACCAGTATATCAACATTATAAAAACATTGCACGGCAATCTCCTATTCACTTAATACATCCGTGCCATAAGGGCGCTCCACGATTCTAGCATAATCTCATCTTCATCATTCTATGTTCTACTAGCCTATATCACCAAAGCACTCACTGGCTTAGGGACGTTGCCCGTTCGCACTATTTTGCTCGTTGGCTCTAGCACCTCAAGCTCTACGCTCTTACGCTTCCATCCACGCCTCGCTATCTTTGCATTGTTATCTTCTTGCTCTAATAAACTATTCTTGCTCTTTCGATTGCGTTTTCCCTTGCTTTTAGCTGCTTTAATCGATTCCTTTGCGACACGCTTTACTCATGCTACCTCGAGGTCTTCATAACTCATAACCTTCGCCTTTCCTAACACCAATGACCTTATTAATTATCAAACCTTAGCTTTATTATCAATCATAATTAAGAATTTGATGCAATCTTTTTGCAACATAATTATAGCAAAGGATTTTTGAAAAGCTTTAATACAAATCTATAAGTATCTTGCTAAGTTTTGTTTACTTATTTCATCAAATGCATATGCGTCCCGTTAAATAATTAGATTTTATAACAATATAAAAGCCTTTGCTAACACTAATGTTATAAGCGTTTATAGTTCAGCCTTTTATAAATAAGGCCTTACCTTTACATCGTCGGCTGTTGAAATAGCTAATATATTTACTAAGGCGGGTATACTTCTAAGCACCTTATCCGGATTAAATGGAAACAAATTACTTATAGCAAAGCTGGCTTTAATATTTTTGGGGGTAAATACTTTTTTCCTCGCAAGGCTATATAAAAACGTAAAATGCTTTTTGCTAATTGTATTGACACCTCCTTGCTCGAGTCGCTTAACTTGATTATGATAAGCTGCCTTGAGTGGAGTAAACACCGAAACGTCACAAGGCTAAAGCTTGTGGGAAGTATAAAAAGGAAAACGATATAAAAGAATATTGCTTTTAAAATAGAACTCTAAGATTTCGAGGGTCTCATGTATGTTAAAGTCGTCGTAAATCAAGATGCGTGATTTACCACTAGCTTATTCTTTGGTTTCGGGAACAAATATACGCTTTAATTACTTTAAGCTAATCTTAAAATCCATATATCTAGAGTCAAAAAAAGTAAATTGCCAGCCAAGAGTAGAAAACATGATTTAATTGCTTCAATAAGTATTCGCTAGCTAGATAATCATAAGATTTGAATACCTATTATCACCACTCATGCATTCGATTACAATTACAATTGTACGCTTAACTCGTATATCTTTATAATCTTGTATGTTGCGCTTACTTATAAAGACTTTAACAAAGCCTGGCATAGATAGCATAAACTTTAATCTTATTTATGTTATATATATTTGTTACAAGCGTTAGTCAGTGACCGCATGGGTCAGGTGTGTCTTGCTCCTAAGGCTTGGCAGCCTTGCTGCACAGAGAAGCCAAGACAAGGGAACAACACGAGTCATGTGAGGGAGTCCACATGTGATGAAGCCCTTGGGAGGTAAGAACTTCAGTTTAGAGGACTCCCCGCCAAGAAGGACTCCTTGCTGGAACGAAGGTTTTATATAACACGGGCTATTTGCCCACAGTAGATAAAAGCTTCATGCTTAACTCAAATAAAGTATCTTCATATCATACTTAGTAACTTGCAACAGTTATCAGTCTTAATCAGTGATAGCGTCTTTACCTATTAACCAACTTACCTTCGCACTCTCGAGCAACACCAGCCTAACCGTACGTTACACTTTAAGCACCGCACCCACAGGTACCAGCGCATACGTCAGATCAACAATGGGTTCCACAATCGGAACAACTCCTACGTCATCCACCCCAGAAAGACCGGCACTTGTTGGAGAAATCGATAAGAACCTCAAGTACAAGTCAATTGAAGCCTTCAATGGTGAACGCAACCAACTTCACGAGTTCTTACTCCAACTACGATTGTACATCAAGTTCAATGGAGACCGCTTTCGATCCGAGACCGAACAGGTCCTTTGGGCAGTCACGTTGCTCGAAGGAAAAGCCCTGAACTGGATCGAAGGGTTCCTTGAGGACTACCTTGTGTGGAGTAATAAGAATAAGGTCATCAACAAATGAAAAGCAAAAGACACCACCATCAAAATCTTCGACACTTGGGAAGGATTTGTCACAGAAATCAAAGCCAACTTCGGAGTCATGGACAAACGTAAGGAAGCGGAACGAGCCATAGAGGCGCTTCGCTAAAAAGGGTTGGCAACCGCTTACACCCGGGACTTTCAACGCTACTTTACCTGCATAGAATGGGGAGATGAGGCGCTTAGTTACGCATATCGCAAAGGTTTGAAGGACTTTGTCAAGGACGAATTGCTCCGATACAGCGGCACTATGGACACTCTCAAAACACTCATCAAGGCCGCTTGTAAGATTGACAACGATTGGTACAAGCGTAACATGGAAAAGAAAGGAAAGTATGATCTCAATTACAAGAGAATGGGCGAGGGAAGAAACCGTGGGAACAATTCCAAAGGATACGGAGACCTCATAAAGCTCGACGCCACTCAACGAAGAGAATTATTGCCACAACAGCGAAACAAACACATGCAAGATTGAACATGTTTCAATTGTAGGAAGCCAGGCCACCTTGCAAGAAACTGCAAGAGTGAAGGGAAATGCTCCCAAGGATACTTATCGGGTAAACAATTGAACGCCACTATCCAAAGATAAGGAGGGTACAACAAGGGATACAATGGACCAATGATGCTTAATGCTACTTGGGCATAAGAAGACGCAGCGGCGGGAGCTGATGCTTAATTGGACCAACTGGACCAACTAGAAGAACTGACCCGAGCAGCGGAAGCACTCGATATTGGTGAGGAAGCAACCAAAACTCATAAGAAGGAAGAGTCTAGTGATAGTGAAGATTCGGACGAGGTGTTCATCTCGGACGGATCAGAAATGTTGCTGGAAGATTACTTTATGTATATCATATTAGCCGGAGAAAAGCTAGTTTGGATTGCACATCAAGAAGCAGAATCAATATTCGAGCGAGAACTTGCCGAGGTTAAAGAACGACTACCCGCCCAAAAGAAAGTGGAAGAATCTATCTAATACTGGAAAGCAGTAAAGGATGTGTTCGCAGAGCATATGATGCGAATTCACATCATCACGAGTGGATATAATCATGGACGTAGCGAAACTAACAACGTAGTCCAGCAAAGCTAACAATACCAGGAGGCGTTCACTCAGAATGTGGAATATATGCCAAAGCTTAGGATAAGGCTTAAGATCTGCAAGAAAATGAGAAAAGAATATAAAGGGAAGATATGCAAACTTCAAAGAGAAAAAGACGTGACAGCAATTAATCACCCCCGACATGCGGAACTTGTATGGTTGTCTTATTGAAACCACTCATGCATAGTCCACTACTCCAATAAGATTGACGCGGATTACTGGCCAAAACGCCAAGGACCGGTGTTCTTTGATGACGACAAACCAATCATCTCCCTTGGGGAATTGCTAACGGCACCCGAACCTTCAAAAAACTAGGAGACCTCGCCGATGATAAGCTACTGACGAGTGTTCACAAAGAGCCTAGGACCTTATACGACAAAGATTTGTGTATAACAGGAAGAAGGCAGCAACTCTTCTTAATCATTCATATCAACGGAATAACGCTTAGAGCAATGGTAGACTTTAGAGCAACGGGTAATTTTATGGATCATATGATAGCTATACGCCACGAGTTTAAGCTGGTTAGGAAAAAACGTTCATATTATCTATTCGTATTAGATGGGAACGCTATCAAGTCAAAGAATAGACAAGTGATCATTCAGACCAATAAGCTAAACATGAAAACATTGCGAGGACATACTGAAGATATCAAATTTGATGTTACCAACCTTGGAACTCACAAGTTGGTACTAGGTATGCTATAGTTATCGCTCCACAACCCCATCATAAATTGGTGAAAGGAATAAATCACTTTGGATCATTATCAATGCAGAAGCGATCGTAAGGCATTTAATCAAAATATGAACATCCTGAAGCAAGAAGAGCTATGTGCAACTCTCTTAACTAAAGAGGACCCCACCCAGGCCTCCATGCTAAAGCGAATACCAGCAACGTACAAGAAATACAAATCACTATTCCTCGAGGGACCCAAGAACAAAGCCCTTCCAAAGCACTAACCATGGGACCACAAGATACCCCTGGAACCAGGAAAAACGCTTAGCTTCAAGCCAATATATCAACAATCCGCAGCAAAGCTACAACACCTAAAAAAATACATTGACAAGAATCTAGCGAAGGGTTTCATATAACTATCTACATCATTTGCCGCCAGCCTAACGTTATTTGTCTCAAAAAAGAACGGAAAACTCCGCTTATATATCAACTATCGCATGCTTAACAATATAACCATCAAAGATAAGTACTTATTACCCTTAATCAACGAGTTGCATAACCGACTACAAGGAGCAATGATATTCATCACCCTAAATATAAGGGGCACTTACAACCTTATCAGGATAAAGAAAGGTGAGAAATAAAAGACGGCGTTTAAAACATGCTATAATCTGTACGAATACCAAGTCATGCCATTTGGGCTTATGAACGCACTTGCGTCTTACTAACGGATGATTAATGACTAATTACACAAGTATCTTGACGTTTTCGTAATCGCTTACTTGAACGACATACTCATTTACTTCAAGAACAAGAATAAGCATATTTAACACATGAAGAAGGTATTAGCCAAATTACAAACGGCAAAACTTCTTCTCAAACCAAAGAAATGCGAATTTCATCAAAAAGAAACCCACTTCTTAAGATTCATCGTGGAAAAATATAGAATCCGTATGAACCCAGCTAAGGTTAAGGCTATACTTACGTAGCCTAAACCAACAACAATCACGCAAGTACAATCCTTTTTAGGATTCGCCAACTTTTATAGGAGATTCATACACAACTACTTTGCAGTAGTTAAGGCATTCATGGATTTAACAAAGAAAGACTAAAACTTTAAGTGAACAACGGAGGCGCAGAACGCGTTTCAAGTACTTAAGGAATGATTCACGCAAGCTCCAGTCCTGGCCACTTACAATCCAGAACTAGAGATAATCATGGAAACCGATGCATCAGACTTCGCCCTCGAGGCTTGCCTAAGCCAGAAACATGATGGAAAACTATGACCTATCGTGTACTACTCCCGAACGTTCTCGCCTGCAGAACTCAACTACGACGTACACGATAAGAAACTGTTGATTATAGTGGCCGCCTGCAAGCAATGGCGACACTACCTCGAAGAAGCAAAACATATGATTCAAGTGTGAACGGATCACAAGAATCTCACATCCTTTACTACAACTAAGATACTAAATAAACGACAAGTTAAATGATTAAAGGAACTATCTACTTTGAAGCTTAATATCATGTATTGGAAAAGATCAGAAAATGCAAGAGCCAACGCTTTTAGCAGATGACAGGACTACTTGGGCAAATCAACGGAAAGACTTAGAGTCATACTCAAGATAGGAGCGAACGAGTTGAAATATAATCACAAACTTTTCGCAATCCTTGCAGTAATAAAAAACAACAAACTTGTAAAACTAATCAAACACGCATATCAAACAAATAAATGCGCTACAAGGATACTACAGTCGCCAACAAAAGACTTCGCCCAAGATGAAACAGGCATTTTCTATTTTAAAGGACTTGTTTATATTCCCAGTAAAATAAGGCAATACTTTGTTAAAGAACAGCACTCGCTGCTAGCGCACGGGCATCAAGGAATATCGAGAACCTTTGAGAGGATCGCTAGGGATTACTATTTCCCAGGAATGAGGAGACACATCAAAAGGGTAATAGGAGAATGCGATTTATACGCAAAAAGCAAGTCAAATAGGCATGCACCTTACGGATTCTTATAATCACTCCCGATGTCATAACAAGCGTAGAAATCGATCGCGTTCGACTTCATCGTCAAACTACCGCCGTCCAAAGAACCAATGACGAAGACGACATTCGACGCTATATGAGTTATAACAGATCGACTCACCAAATACGGGTACTTCGTACTATACAAGGAAGGAAGTAATACGCAAGAACTCGCGTACGCCTTCCTCAAGATAGTGGTAAGCTAGCATAGGCTACCAAAAGAAATCATATCCGACAAAGACAAGCTCTTCACATCTAAATTCTGAACATCACTGATGAATCAAATAAAGCTAAATCACAAAATGTTTATGGCATTTTACCCACAAATGGACGGATAAATGGAAAGATTCAACCAGTCCCTTGAACAATATTTGCACAGCTATGTTAATAGGGAACAAAGCAACTGGGTGGAACTTCTCCCATTTGCCTAGTTCGCCCTAAACAGCGCAAGAAATGAGACTACAGCGATGTCACCTTTCTTCGCCAATTATAGCTTTGAACTAGAAGCTTATCGGCAGCCTAGAAAAGATGATATCAATGCACAACAATCGGTAGTACTCGCAAACAAACTAAGGAAGCTGCAGGAACAATTGTTTAAGGATATCGAGTTCTCAAACCTGAGAACCGCAAAATACAGTAACCAAAAGCGAAGTATGGGACCTCCGCTAAAGAGAGGGGATAAAGTATACCTACTACGCAAACACATCAAAACAAAATGACCAAGTACCAAACTAGATTTCAAAAAACTAGGACCATATGAAATATTGGAAAAAATAGGACCAGTCAATTTCAGACTACAGCTACCCAAGGGATCAAGGCTACACCTCATATTTCACATTTCCCTGCTAGAACCCGCGTCGGGAACAACACCACTAGCAATGAACGAAGAAATCCAACCAGAAAACAACCCAAACGTTTACAAGGTGAAGAAATTACTTAACACTCGGACTACTAACAACGGTCAGCAAGAATACCTAGTCAAATGGAAGAGGTATGGGGCGGAGGAAAACTCATAGGTACCCACGAAAAACTTGAACTGCCCTCGGCTGCTTCGACGGTTCCAGTCAGACAACCAGGGGAGCCTCAAGAACCACCGCCACCAAGTAAACCGGACCACACGGGGTCCGAAGGGTCGAAATCGATCATAGGGGAATCAGGATTAGGAAGTCAAGGGAGCCAGTTGTCCAGAACGTTGGGCGCGGGCTCAGGAGGCGGAGAAGGCAACCGCTGAGGACGAGGGCGAAAGAAAAAACGATACACTTGCTTCAGAGGTGGTCGCTTGGGCAGATAACCTGCGGTGTCGCAGGCCCTCTTCGAACGGACGCATTCGGAACAACGAGCACCCTCTCGCAAGTTCAAAAAACAATTACGGGACTGTGACCGGCAGAAGGAGCAAGCTTGTGCGGCGCGGCCCGTCTTCTCGATACGCATCGCAAGTGCGATGCGTTGCTTCTTCTTCTTATAAGATATGGATGGCATGACGAGCAACAAGTAAGGAAGAGCGTTAGTTAAGATGGGGGATTTCATTATTATCAACGTTAGTGTGGGGACACACTAGCCAAAAGAAGGATAGTATTACAAGCGTTAGTCAGTGACCGCACGGGTCAAGTGTGTCTTGCCCCTGAGGCTCGGCAGCCTTGTTGCACAAAGAAGCCAAGATAAGGAAACAACACAAGTCACGTAAGGAAGTCCACACGTGATGAAGCCCTTGAGGGATAAGGACTCCAGTTTGGAGGACTCCCCGCCAAGAAGGACTCTTTGCTAGAACGAAGGTTCTATATAACACAAGCTGTCTGCCCACAGTAAATAGGAGCTTCGTGCTTAACTCAAATAAAGTATCTTCATACCATACTTAGTAACTTGCAACGGTTATCAGTCTTGATCAGTGACAGCGTCCCTACCTACCAACCAACCTACCTTCGCACTCTCGAGCAACACCAGCCCGACCGTACGTTACAATATTCCCAACCAAGACGGCCGAATCTTGTAACATATCCTTTATCACCTTAAATCAATATGTAATCTTCCTATAAATGTTCTTCTCATAACAATTCCAATCTAATGCTTTAACTCTTTATGCTATGAGTTTTGGATGGCGTTTCTTCAGAGCCTTTGCCCAGTTCCGGCTGGGAGGCTTTAGAAGTTTTTCGGTGGCAAGCCGATGGCAGCTAACTGTAAAAGCTAAAGAAGGGATGAATTTCATTCTTATTAAATGTCCTAAATCAAACATTTATAGCAAATACTTAACAACAATATCTTCTTCATATAAATAAAGATATTATTAGCCTTGCGCCTTCTCTTTTATCAAGGGTTATTTACAAGCATGATAATAAAGTGTGAAACGAAATACCTCGCCATAATTTGTAAGAGCATAGTATGATATAGGCAGGCCAGGAGGCACGCCTTATGCCAGAACGCGGCTAGCTATGTCTATATTGTCTCGCCGTCGTGATAGTGATTGCTAAGACAAGTGACGAGCGATCCAGTGCGCCAACTGCTGCAGAATGTTCTAGAAAGCATGGTCCTGCGCCACAAGCCTTACAGAAGCGTGATTTAGCGAATTATGGGCGTGAATTTAGTAATTATTATCTCGGCTAAATCATGTGGACAAGCTCTAAAACTTGCGAACGCTCTTGCCACTCAGTGTAACCCCAGGACTGCAACCTTTTCCTCTCTAATTGTCTTCACATTTTAGAGGCATAATACCTTAGTACTGGAATACTCTTGATATGTTCGGAATGTTAAAAAAGTTCAGTGGTCGCGGTGAAACAGGGGGTGATAGCAAAAGAGACGATAAGTGGCGACAACAAAACGCGCGACAATATAATCATTTTACTTATACTTGAGTAGCGGTTCTGAGGAAAAGTAACTGTAGAAAAGAAAATTTTAACCACAATTTCATAGGCTTGCTAGAAAGAAAATTGTGATTCGAAAACTGTAAGTTCGTCTCGTCACAGGGTGCGTCTCGGCACACAGGGATGGACGTTACCACCTTTTATTAGTCTTGAACTCCGGGAACGAATAATAAACATTAAGGTCCTCCCTCTTCTTCTCCATCTCCTCTCTCTCGCACACTGGGCATAGCTTGTCACACTCCTCCGTATGTGTTCCTTCTTTGCAAGCAGGTGCTGCGAAAGTCCAGACTCCCGGGATGAGTGCTGCGCACGGGGTCAACGAACTCTGGATGGTGTGGCTACACTTGAATACGGTGTAGTGATAGTCACACATGGCGGCGAAGAACTTGAAGATGGAGCGGAAGATACTGGAGGGGGTCGTGAGACACATAGATGCCGAGGAAAGATGTCGGGGGTGGGGTTGAGGAGGACGGAAAGGGAACGGGGGACAAAGAATCCTAGAAGAGGTGTGAGGGAGTCTAGGGGAAATGTAGAACGGGGGAGAGTAGGGAAGAGTGGTTGTTGTTTTGAGCTTGTTGTGGAAGGATGGATAGATGGTTTACATCCTGGATTATATACTAGAGCACAACAATGCAGCTGTCATGAAAGAAGTCTAACAATGGCTTGAATACATTTGAAACCCTCTTCATCAAAGGATATCAGTCACATACGAAAAGAGGAACGAAAGAAATCTCTTGGATATGGCATAAAGAAATCATCTTTGGTTCAAAGGCTCTTCAATACCCTTCTTCCCTTTGTCTCGAAACAGGAACCTTGCCGCGTCTATTTTGCCCATGCCTGCTCTTGACTCACTTCGATTCAGAGTCCCGACACCAATAATATCCACCTTTACTCCTCCAAGATTTCAGCACTGTCGGTATAGCAGACACCTCCGCACAGCTCATGATGTGTATAATTCGGCAACATTGCTCGATCTGCGAAAGGCACTTTAATAGATTCGCGAAAGACTGCCCCTCGGAATGCCCACAATATGCCGAGGCCACATCTCATGAGCATAGTAAGTATCTCGAGAAAGAGAAAGGATGGTGCTTGAGTATTGGAATTGTTTGTCACAAGTGTGCCAAGATCAAAGACGGTGAGCCGACGTCGCCAAAGACGAGAAGAAGGCAGGCTGGCGCTTGGAAGAGAATGCTGAGGTCGAAATTGATGGCCAAGAAGAGAGATGCTGAAGATGCCAGACGCGAAGAAAAGAAGAGAATGGAAGCAAAAGCGAGGGCTCAGGCGATTGAGGATGCAGTGGTATGGAGAAAGCAGGCTGGAGAGATAGTCGATTTCGCTATAAAGGCAGAGTTGAGTAGTGTAGAACACTAGTCTCAGTAGTTATCCTTTTGAATGGGCCAACTATACATCGCTGGCTTGATTGTTTACTTCTCGTGCAGCATGACTCTGAACTTGTGATGTAACTTACTATTCACACTGAACAGAATCCTGATCAAAGAACTCGGTCAAAATCCGTAGTCACATGGTGGGCCAAAACAGGTCTGTTGTCAGCATTGTTCTCACATGATAACCCACTACTAGTGGATTTCTACCTCACTCATCAGGGTGTTTTATACCTGATAAAATTGAAGCTGAGCTCGAAAAGATGATGTGAAGGATGGACCCGCTGTTTAATGTCTGATAGCCCTACTTCCGTGTTATCTTAATTAGATGCAAAAAAGACGCTTGAGCTTCCTTGGCTCAACATTTCACAAATCCAAGCACCTACTGAAATTTAAAGCAGTACCATTCGTCATTTCGGGAACAGTTTTGAGGGCTATGTTGATATTGGAGGGTAGGGGGCATGTTACGCGAGGTGGTGGTGCTCTAGCTTAGCCACACAACAACTTTGGGTTAGTGGATCAATGTGGCGTAGCAGGGAAGCTGAACCTCTCAAACTTCCAAAGTATTCATCTCCTCATCCTCCGCCGAAAGCATCAAGACGAGAAACGCCAGATCGAGCTGATTTCGGGCTGCCATCTCAAACCGTTAGGGAAGACATGGAAAATGGAAGTACTGCTTCTGAGTCTCAAGACAAGCCACCTGCAGAGGGGGATGGTCGGATCGAACGCTCTTCAGTCAAGATTGTATTTGACTGGGGTGGACCAGCCCTCAATGTCCCTATAGCATTTGCCAAGTACCCCGATAGAGTTCGGAAGGAGCTCGTTGAAGCCATCCGTCACGTTGAGCTTAAAGAATCCGACTTGAAGTTACTAATGCTAGGATGTGCTGTGGAATCCGCTCTCCGGAAACCAAATCCAGTCACGGCAGAGCAAATCTTACATCATGTCAAACAGTACCAGAAGGATACCACAGAATGTCTTGGTGCTCTGTTTTACGCGTGTGGGAGGAATTATGGGTTGACGATCTTCTTGGCGGCAAGTGCAGAACCGGAATTGCTAGCACGTCTCGAGGAGATACCCCAGCAAGATCAGGTTCTTCTGATCCGTAGACTCACAGAGGAACCCCCGAGAGATTCGTCTAAGCTTCTGACAGAATGCGATAATTATGAGGGTACTCTCTCATTTCTATGTCCCATTACTGTTCTTGGCTAATTGGCATCAACTTCAAGTCCAGAAATCGACAGCGACACGAACAGCTAATAAAGAAAGTCTTCAAAGTGGCTTCAATACTGTTCAGTCGTCTCCTTCTATTCTTGAGCAGTTTAATTAATTCCAGCTCTCAGCTTGGGCCGACTTTCGCCTCGTTTTGTTGGAGCGAGAGAGCCAAACAGACGAAATCTGCTGTCACCTTATTCCTGCTGCTTTCAAGGAGCATCTCGACTATGAAGCCCTGTCGTACACTTGGGGTAAGGTTTCACAGGATGTCTGGCTTGGAGTACATAGCAGCGACAGCGAGCAAGCTATACATTTTGTAAAAATGTGTTTGATTGTTCTCGATTCGAGAAATCCTGGAAGGTTTCTGGATATGTGTATGATGGTAGCAGAATATAAGAACCTTCGGAGTGGCATGCCGTCGACTCGCTGTTCCGTCGAGACTACTGGAAGAGAACATGGGTCATACAGGAGATTCAGCTTGCCAAGAATGCCCTTGTTCATTGTGGGGACCAGAAATTTGACTGGACGGCTGGGAGAACATTCTTCGATTTCTTGCGAGGAGATCGCGATCGACATCTGGAAACAGATCCTGAAAGTGTCGCTATCATGCAGACTCCCGCGATCCAACTCTTGGAGACTGCGCTTGTACTTCAGAAACGGAATATGACTCTGAAGCGACTGTTATACAGGCACGAAAATTCGCTCTGTCGCGAAAGTCGACACAAAGTGTATGGCCTGTTGGCTCTTGCTAGTGATTGTCAGGACGGGACTCTACAACCCGACTATGACAAGGACATCTCGAGGATATGGCGAGATACTCTGGGATTAGAGATGACAGGACACTTCTACGGTCAACAGATCTCGGCGGACTTAGTCCGCTATAGTCATTTCCTTCAGCGATTTTTGAAGATTTGGCATTTAGGTCCAGAATCACTTCTGACATCCATGCCACGTGATCCATTTTGCATTTTGGGCTATTCGATTGGTAGGCTGCAGGCAATCGATGTTGAGCACCAAACCATTATGCACCATTCCTTCCGTACCACACAAATGTTCGATAGTGAATCTCTTATACAAAAGGGGCTGGAGCCACCACAAACCAATCTGTTCGGTGACTTGTTGGACCCAACCAAAGCCCCCAAAGGGATACGTATGGCTGGACTCTACCTAGAAGTCCTCTGGCACATCCAGAGACAATGGAGCACTCCCGACGATATTGATGGATATTTCAAATCCGGAGACCCGATAAATCACGACTTTCAAGCTTCCAAGTGGCCAGACAGTGGTAGCGCCGGACGTAGCACACAAAGACGATGAGATATGCATGTTTTCGAAGCACGACTCAGCGATAATACTGAGAGAAAGCCAGACAGAAAGTTGGAACGTCATATGCAATGCACTGGTCTTGAAGAGCGTGGAGAAAAGGAACCGTCGGCCTAGAGAGGAGTTGAGGAGCTACCAGTACTGTGTTCCAGACTACGATATCTTTCCCCCGCCAACTTCAGATCCTCGGAATAGCTTGTACATTCGAATGGGTACCAGGACTCTGCAATGTATGACTGGGGTTTCCGGACGGTAGGGTGTTATTTGCTTGTTTCTGTTGGTCATATTGTACTTGACAAATATTGGGCAGGACGGTGCTAAGCTGAGGAATTACACCCCGAACACTTTATTCATATCCGCACCTTTACTTGGTTCCAATTTACAATATGATACGAAAATAAGGAGTCTGTTGCTAACATGATAGCAGAAAATAGCACCTGTGATATCCAGGAGTTGCCAGACATGTAAATGGTGGGATCGCCCGTCTTGGGCCCGTGGCGTTTCGAAATTCCAAGCCACCGACTTCTGTCAATACGTAAACACTAGCACTATCAGACCATGAGGGGCTCGACGCAGAATGTAAAGTGTGAAAAGGTAGTGTTCTACTCGCTGGGTGCTTTTCGCTCCCCCGCAATCTCGATCCCGCATATTCTGCCAAGTTCATCATGCTGTCGTCGGCTATCACATCACATCTTCGGCTGATGCAATTCATCCTGCAAACGAGGTGGGTTTCGTTCTCCTCATTCTCAGGCCCCACACCACCGAATGAGGAGATTTGAACATTGTCTTAGTACTTCTAGTAAAGTCAAAGAGCTGTCTCCTACATCTCTGTGCACAGCGAAGCTCTACCCTCCTAAGCTTGAGGTTTTATTTCATCAGGCCTGATCGACGCCCAACGTCATGAAATCCTTCCATGTTATCAACCTCTTGCTGGCAACTGCAGCTTCAGCGCATTGCGACAAAGCATTTCTCAGGAATGCCACCGCCAAATATATCTCTGCGCAGACTGGTGGCCGAGCCAGTTCTGGAATCTCACTTGCCAGCAATTTCACCTATATCGAAAACGCCAAAGTGACCGATATCAGAAACAGCACTCTTTCTCAACCCATCAGCATCGACTTCACTCGCAGCGCACACGATATTGAGCAGTGTGCGACTTTCACAGAAATAATCGCAGCTACCAATCCACACCCCTACGTGATTCATACTCGTATGGTCTTCGAGAATCACAAGGCGACGCTCATCGAGTCCGTTGTGACCGACAGCGGTGATTGGCTCTTCAACGCTACTGGTACACTTGAGCTCAACGCGCCTGAGAAATGGAACCCGATTCCTGTCAAAAAGCGTGACTCTCGCGCTGTTATTCAGGCCGCTGAAGATGCGTACTTCGACCGGTTCGGCAATGTCAGCGTCACTGTTCCCTGGGGAGCGCCATGTTATAGGCCAGAGGGTGGCTTGCCTGCCAAGGGGGAGATGAAGGGCGATGACTGTGATATGGTGTGGCCAAGCACTATCTATGTACCGTATCGGCGGTATGTCATTGATGAGGAGTTCGGCGTGGTGGATATGTTCGTTGGGATCCCGGGATTGGATAGGACGCAAGGTCAAGATCCGATGCCGGATAGTCATGCTTTCAGGATTGAAGGTGGCAAGATCAAGTATTTGCATACTGTGTCAGCCTGTGTGGTAGCTGGATGTGGACTGAACGATACATTTGGTAAGTAGTGTTTGATGGTTGAATGTCATTGACATATGTAGGGAACTAAAAGAGGAAACTATTGTACAGTGGTATCCGCAAAAGGAAATCTTGTTCTTCCTAAAATCCCTAAGCATGCGCTTCCTTTACCTATTGCTCTGAAAGAAAACCACATGATGAGAAACGATTTATACCCCACGCCTGGTCGTACAAATCATGCCGGCCAGCGCCAACATCCATTATGATTATCGACTTAGTGGTCAAGGTCCATACTGAAACGCTCAGACCTGGTTGTGTCCGTGGTGTCCGTTACCATTCAGGTGACCAGTGGTGGTATCGTGGTGGACGGTCTCCTTGGGAGCGAGAGTGTTGTGAGTCTTCGTGCGGCGCTTGTCCTTGATGACATGGTAAGCAGCAGTGGCGGCATGTAGAAGACTGTTATTGGTGTGTTAGCATGGTTTATTGGATTTGTTTAATAAAGAAGGCAAGAACATGAACTTACGTGCTGAGGATTGCCAAGATGAAAGTTCCCCAAGGCAAGTTGCAGTTGACTGAGCTAGGAATCTTCGTGTTGATAGCAGTGTATCTGGTAGCGTTGCAAGGCGCGCTTGAGCCTCCACGCTTGGGGCTAGTGAGGACTGCGACTACGATGAAAGCACCGACAAAGAGAAGATCGAGAACGATGAAGATCATGCGGAGCATATTCGAGCCGGTACCCTTGATGGCGAACTTCAAAGCCATTGCGATGAGCGTGTAGAGGACTGCAGCTGCAAGAATACCTTCGACGGCACCATTGGACCGAGATGCACGACCTGCGAGGCTGATGATCTTGCGGAGACGAATGGAGAAGAGGATGAGGGAGGTGAGGGAGGAGAGGAATTGGAAGAGGCGAAGGAGGCGATCGAGCATGGAGGGTTTGGCTGCGACAGTCCCACGGTCATCGTACGTCGTCCTGGTATTGTTGGCGCGTGAATGCATTGTGTAAGCTAAGTGACTTTCTTGGGGAATTATCTGGTAAAATTGAGAGAGTTTGCGCGCTGATGAGGAGAAAGTTTCTTTGTTGGCTTGATGGATGTGCACAATTCAGGCGTGGACAGGTGGGTACTTATACAACAACAAGACGAAAATCTGGAGAGCGTCAAGTACTGACCTGCTAGCGGTGAACATCTAAATACTCTCTCGTCATAGGCATGAAGTAAGCCGAGCTCAACTCAACAAGCTGGAATGATCACTGCCAAGTATATTGAGCACGCTCGTGCAAATGATATTCCTGCTTCTATCAAGGCAAGCTTTGAAAATGACCCTCAAAAGGAGATTCTACTCCGGCACTCTTGAAATCTTCTATGCGCTCATCTCTCTTTCCTGCCATGTTTCAGGGTTCACAAAGAAAATTATATGGCATGCGCTCATCGCTCTTAGTACCGGCATTAGAGACACAACGCTAGCTAGCGAATCGGGAGGACGCCATATGCGGTGAGGCTGAACTAATCGGATAACATACCCGGTATTAACGAATGAGGGCGCGACACGAGAATCTGGTTGGGAGGCTCGAGGGGAATGTGAAAACAAGGTTTAAGCGAACCCGTCGTCACCGCCACAGTTCAACCCAAAAAGTGGTCACGTCACCAGCCACAGCCGACTGCGCCATACCAAATCAGCCACAATGAGCGGGAGTATCAACAGAGTCTGCTCAGCGCATGCAGAGTAACTTAAGAGACCTTTGCAGATCTACGAGTAATTGACAAGCAGCGATCCGCACCCAGATGAAATATTCTCAGTCCCCGCGTTGAACACTTATATTTGCTCAGACCTCATTTGATGAGCTCTTGAAGTGGCCTGCAGGGAGCCATGGTTAACATGTCCTCTCTGCGGTATAGAAATCAAGTCACAGGGCTGGAGTTTCCAAAGAAAGGCGCCAGACGTATTTGAAGTGTTTTTGTTATGTTATACATCCCCCCTGTAATCATTTCCAATCCGTGCTGCTGTTGGGCTTGCGCTAAACTCGCGTCAAGGACCTGAGAGGTAAGCACAACGCCACTGAAAATCTTTCTGTTGTATCTCTCCTCGAACAATACTACATAGATATTTCAGCGATGATGGTGTAAGGTACAATGCCTAGCTCGAATATCAGCTCCACGGAATTTTGGGTCTTCTAGAATTTCTCATTCTCAGTGAGGAGTAGTTCTTGGCCCAATTTCGTCACCTTATCATTTGCTCCCAACGTTTCTCGCTCAATGGCCCTATCAAACGTGTGAAGGGGACAGAGATATCTTGTCCGTAAATTTTGTCAGGCAATGATTCCACAAGGTTCTGGTTGGTGGGAATACATTGAGGATCTTCACATCAGATGACATGCGGCTATTGAGGCTTGTCGGCTCGAAGGCACGACATACCCGACGGAATTGGGCTCAAAAGAAGCGCAGATTTATGTCACAAGTTAATACAAGGGAAGAAGATCAGAAAACGAAAGAGCGATTTAACAAAGTCATTTCATCGTAGGATTTGGTCCCATATGTTCAATAATCCCTTCCCCAACCCGGAACGCCAATCCATGCCTTTTCAGTCCGACCGCATTTTCTGCTTCGTTGACCACTGCCTCCCAACATCCACGTAGGTTTTCGAGCCTTTCTGCCCTCTCACCCTCCTCACATACCATGATACCATTCCTAGAACTACAATGACGAAGAAGACAGCTGGTGCATGTCTGGGCCCGGTTCCAACTGCTGCGGCCCAGGAATCCTAATAATTTAGTTAGTTCCATGGCAAGAGAGGACGGGTTTGAACAGACTGAGACAGATTTCGCAGCCATTTTCAACTCCGCTGGTTTAGGCAGCGATGGAAGAACCATAGGTGGATTCAGGCTTGGTTGAGGAGGCGCCATTGTTATTTAATGACTTGAAGACAGTGAGGTTGACTGACAAGCCTGGGGAAGGAAAAGGACAGAATGGAAGTGGGAGGGCAGAGGAGGCTATATACCACCCGGATAAATTCGCATAACTGCACATAAAACGTCCACTTACAGTGCATCGTTTATCTGACTTCCGAGTGGGGTATGTATTTAATGCGGGTGCTTGATCATGAGATGAACAAGAAGGTGCCGGAAACTCTGTCTTGTTTGGAATATACGACCCACGTGACCAGATCCGAGGATCTCCAAAGGGCATCGTCTATGCCAATCCAACCCCCCAGAGATCGCTACACTTACAGTTTGGATTGAACAGTCCAAGCTGGTCTCGTCTAGACAAATTCCACTATCGACAGCCAATGTTGTTCCAATCCCCTAAATCAACCCCTTTTCTACCTCGTTTCTTCCCATTTACAGACTCCGTTGGCTTGAGAGGAAACCCATCATCACTTTCCCCACGATTTTGAGTGAAGATCTTCTTCTGTTCCCGTCTGAGCTCTCGGATTGATGTTTTCTGCCTGTTCAATGCGCCGGTGACACAGAGGCCAAGGATGAGAACGTAGATGGCGACGATGAGAGGGACCCAGATGGAAGGGTCTTGTGAGAATGGCGGGATACGTTCCTAATAATTGTAAGTGACAATGAGTACATTTGGCTCGGGTATGGTCTTCTTACGAGTACCCGCTCTTTGATTGTTGACTTTGCATCCATTTCAAAATCTGGAAAGCAGGACTTTGCCGCTGCGGATTGCTCGCCAGAACTGGAATAACGAGCGTTTTCGCTGACTGAAAGAGACCTGATCTCAATCGTACAACTGGAGGCACTTGAATAAAGAGAGCAGTCTGTCGCGCTTCTCTTGAGAATACTCGTTTCCATGCACAACAAAACATTGAAGAGAATCATGCACGTGATCTATTCGGAACGGAACAACGAAAGGGCGCGACGTAGCAGCCAGCTCCTATCTGTATGGAAACACGAGCCAAAAGACAATACAGTATCTTCAGCAATTAACACCCCGCTCCTACCCTCGTAGCTCTTAATGACTTCACCGCCGCATTGCAAAATCCTTGAATGCTCTAGATACTCCGCACATCGCCAATATGGATGATCTGAATGGGCTGGATTGGTCTTCAACCTCAAACAACAACAACACAACACAAGCGCCTCAAGGAGCAGGAAATTACTACCCAACATTACGTCCTACACCACCTCCCCAGCTTTTAGGTCGAAATACACCCCTTTCAGCCCAAGGCTCTGGCGCTTTCAAAGCCCCTCCAAAGCCCTTTGCGCCTCCAAAATCGTCAACGCCAGATAGCTTCTCGAATTTGGTTTCTTTCGGCTCCAGCAAGGCCAGTACGCTCACGCTACAGCAGCAGCAGGAGAAGTTACAAGCGGAGAAAAGAAAAGCAGAGGAGGAGAAGAGGAGACAATACGATGCGCAATTCGGGGGCGGGCAGGCTTGGGATCGTTTAGGCGCTGGGACACCGCCCATAGCATCTACTTCTCGCAGCACGACACCTGCTTTCAAGCCCCTTCCTTCGAGCTTTGCGCGCGCGAGTTCTCCAGCTACCGACAGCGCGAAAAGTCCTGCAGGTGGTGGAGAGGAAGATTTGTTCGCGGCGTTCAACGCAGATGCTCCAGTCGACAACTCGAGCCACTATCCTCCTCCCTCGAATCTGAGCAGTGGCCGAAATACACCTGCACTCGCCGCTAAGAAGCCTTTGGATTTGACACAACCGAATGCTTGGGAACAGCCAGACACCTTAGGTGACGACGACGATCCATTTGGGCTGGGTACGAAACCTATAAGCGCTCCGGCACCTATACCTATCGTTGGAGACGACGATGACTTCCTGGGAGACCTGGGAAAACCTGTGGAGGAAGTTAGAAGGGCGAGTCCGCCGAGAAAGACTGCGCCGAAGCCAGAACCGGAATCGGACGATCCTTGGGATAAAGCAGTGGCCGAATTGGTAGACATGGGATTCTCGGCAGAACAATCAAGAAGAGCTTTGACGGAAAGTGGTTCTGGTCTGGATATGCAGGCTGCGGTGGGTTGGATATTGAACGATGCGCACAGGCAAGCGAAGCAGAAGCAGCAGGGTGGGCGAGAGAACAGCAGGAATGGAACTTCAAATGGTGACAGGCGAGAACCACCGAGAGACACAGGGAGGAGAGACAGTCCAGCATGGATGAGGGAAGAAAGTCGGGATACATCACAATCTCGGCGTGAGGATAATCGATCACCAAATGGAGAGACAGATATCACGAAAGCAGCTGCTGCCATGGGCAACAACCTGTTCAAGACCGCAAATTCTCTGTGGAAGACGTCTCAGAAGAAGGTTGCGAAAGCTATGAATGAGTTCCAACAAGAAGCAGATTCAAGCCAGCCGAAATGGATGCGCGAAGCAGCTGAGCGGGAGCAAGCTGAGAGGAGGGCAGCAGCAGAAGGGAGAGGTAGGAATGCTCAGCCAACGCCCGAAGTTACAGATGAGGCTCTCATGTTAGAAGGTGGCGGCAGACCTCCACCCAGGAAAGCGAAAGCACCCGAGCCACGATTTCAATCAAGCTCAAATTCTTCACGTGACCAATCACCAGCAATGCCCAAACCACCTCCTGAACGAGCACCGCCTCGATGGCAACAGAATGCACCAGCGCCAGATCCAAGATCACGAGTCACGAAACAAGCAATCGAAGAGCAGTCCGCTCAGGCGTACGTTAGTCCTGCGCGACGAAAGAAGGCCACACCACAACCTCCCCAGGAACCAGAAGTTGATCTTTTCTCCCCGACGCCATTAAAACCAGTGCTACCAGTACAATCAGCTCAGACGTCACAACGGCCTTCTCCTGTCCCCTCTAAACCATCCACTCCAATTCCGACCCGTCCAAAAGCACCGACGCGACAAATCCCCTCGCTGTCTCCTACGGCTCTTGAAAACTCGAATCAACATCGCCTAGCTGGAACCGCACATTTCAAACGCGGCGACTATGCATCCGCTCATCAATCTTATACCTCATCTTTATCCGTACTTCCAGAATCTCACCCCATAACCATAATTCTACTCTGCAACCGAGCCTTGACTAGTCTGAAAACTGGTGTCCCAAAATCCGCCGTGAGCGATTCAGACACCGCCCTTGCCTTAATTGGTATCTCTCGTGGTGATGGGGAAACCATCGATCTTGGGCCTGGCGAAGGTAACGGCGCCAAAGACATGAAAGAATTCTACGGCAAGGCCCTCATGCGCAAGGCTGAAGCACTTGAGCAAATGGAGCGCTGGAAGGATGCAGGTGATGTCTGGAAAATGTGCGTCGAGCATGGAGTCGGTGCTTCGACTGCAATTCAAGGCCGCACTCGGTGCGAGAAGGCTCTTGCGCCAAAACCGCCACCATCTCGAACAGCCACTCCCAAAGCAGCACCAAGACCCGCGCCACGTCCATCTGCATTATCAGATCTTGGTCCAAGTGGTGGTGACTCTGCTGCAGTCAAGAGGCTACGCGAAGCAAATGCCAACGCAGAGAAAGCAGACGATGAGAAGTTTGCTCTAAGTGATCAGGTCGAAGCGAGAATTGGGGCGTGGAAGAACGGTAAAGAGGATAACCTTCGCGCATTGATTGGAAGTCTCGAGAATGTCATGTGGGAAGGCAGCGGATGGAAGAAAGTCGGCTTGCATGAGTTGGTATCGAACAACAAAGTCAAGATCCATTACATGAAGGCGATTGGGAAGACGCATCCTGACAAGGTAAGTCTCCAAATTACTCCCAATATCTTGCACTGAATGCCTTAAGTCTTGGCAAGCGCATTTTACTGACGGCAGATAGCTACCTCAAGACGCTTCTACTGAAGTCAAGATGATCGCCGCGCTCGTCTTTGCGGCGCTGAATGAGAGCTGGGACTCATTCAAGAAGCAGAACGGCATGTAGAACCCACATTAGATGGACAATAGAAGATACCCATAGTTCAACCGTCGTACCATATCTACTTGTCAAGTGGGGCCGATGTGTTTTCGGCTTCTAACCGGCGTGAAGTGAACTGCCTGAGCAATGCCCCTGCTAGAACGACAGTCCACGTTTACAGTCCACGTTCACGCTTGCTTGAACCGATCCGTTTCCATCATCCGACCGCCACCCTTCCAATTTCGATGTCAATTTCGGTTTCCTGGACTGAACCTCTCTTATTGTTGATTTTCAGTTTCCGAGTTGCGGCTTCCATTTCGCATCCCAATCGAAAGCCCCGACACACGTGTATATTACGGCGATTTCTTGGACTCGGAGCCTTTGTCTCGGCCGTGGCTGTTGGTGGCTACAAGACTAAATACCAACAAACAGAAGGCCAATCAGGAGTATTGTAGTCCTTTCACATGTCTTTGAACCACTCACACCTGCTGCAGCTTCATATTTGAGTCACAAAGGCTTGTCGCCATGCTCTCGTTAGGCAGTCATTCAATTTGCGCTTATTGGTATCTTAGCCCTACAGCTTCCGCTCGCTGCTTCTCTTTCTGTACTCACAAATACAAAGAGCCCTCGAGCACTAAGAAAATTCTCGAATCAGGTCAGCTCAAGGTACAATTCTGCACATTCGATTCGCTAACATTGTCGCAGGCTCTTGAAAATCATGCCCGACCTCAATCCAAACTCAATTACGACTGCTGGACGCAAAGTACAACAGACCCATCGTAGATCGCAAAAGCACGAACTCATATACCGGGGAGATTGAAGATGCAGGTCCCATGCTTGTTGCTGGCCCACCAAGCATCAATGCATCATGGTTCAACATTTCCTTGGCCGAGTCCTGGAGATCTCTTCACACGCCTCTCAACTGCCCCATCGATGACCTACTATGCGCCGTGGCGATTCATATCATGGATGGCCTCTACACTGTCAGTAGCTTGAATGCAAGCACTTACTCCTTGACGATCGTTTGTACGAGTCGTCAGAATGCGGCAGATTTTGCGAAATTGATACACGCACTGAAGGCTGCCTTGGACCAGGCGAGACCCGATGACACTGTGTATGCATTCACCAAAGAGCAATTGGTGAATTGATAGCTGCAGGTTGGCAAGGTACAGAAGTCGAGTAAGAGCTGCCATGATAGTCGAGTCTGATCAGAGAAATGAGTTGAATGCATATTATCTTCTGTATCTGTGGGCTAGGCAATTTGCATGCCCTCGATGTCGCAGCCGAAGAGCCTACACTTTCAAGACAATCTGCTCGAACGGGGGCAACACCTAAAAGTCCAATTCTTCGCTGTGAGTCAATTACAGAAAGCAGCGATTCGATTGTGGCTGTCAGGCCTTCGATTCCTTGCCGGTCTGTTACAATTTGGGTGCTGGATCCAGCCTTTCTTATCGCGTACCACCGTCGAAGTTATCTAACTATTGTTATCTTCCACGAGATCTCGCGTATTTTGCTTTGTTAAATCTTCGAGTCCGCAACCGTCATTATCCCAACCATGCGAGCTCCATTCTTTGTTGATATCCGCTGCATCAGGTATCTGCACCACTCCAACAGGACCCTTTTCCTGTCCCCCCGTTCAAGCACTTCTCTTCACAATGTGGCAAGGACACGTCCAAGAAATGACAAAGCCGACTGGAGACAATATAAGAGAGCTTGTCAGACTTTCTTTGACCGCGAGTTTCCGTACCTTTCTGGTAATAGTTGTAAAGAATTTTGCGCATGAGCTGGAAGAAAACCAGGCTACGACGTCGTTTCGGAAATGGGGCAAGAGCCTAGGCACAACGAAGCCGCCAGGATGGGCGAAGAAAAACCGAGTCTCAGGACCCTTTACTCCGAAGGTGAAAAAGAGGCGCTGCTTAGAAGTCTCGCGCCGAAATCACCTGAAAGCGAAGACGACGACTTCAGGAAAGGACTTGGAGCCAGCAATGAACAGATGGAGCTGGTTGTGGAGTTAGTGAAACTCGCCTTTGAGAAATCAGGACTTTCGGAATACGATTCGTTTGAGGATCCTGAGGCACTCAGTCGACTTAACGTCACCGTCGAGGAGCCTGTGCAGTGGCTTGCCGAGAATCTACCTGAAGTGCCAACCTGGTTTACCAGTCAGTGGTGCACGCATATCATAGAGCTTCTGTGGAAGCGCAGGGTAGAAGAGCTTGCTGATAGAAGAGCCAAGATACGAGACGGAAAGCTCCCCCAGACCGTCGGTTCCGCAAGAAATAAACCCGAACCAGATGGTTCCTCTCACCCAAGGAGTGCACCAGGCTCCCCGACGTTACAGGACATGATACTACGGATCGAAGTTCTGAACGACAGACGAGACAAAGAGCCTCAAATGGTTTCGGACCTTCCCATCAAGAAGTTCCTTCTTCCAGGCAGGCCTGCCGATGATTTCTCGAGCTACTCATATGACATCTTCGTCAGGGAGTTTGAGAAGGCAATTAGCCGCGGCTTTGGTCCTAAGGAACCTTCTATCACAATCCACCAGGGGACTCTCGGATATCTCAACCACGACGATCGCTTCAAGTCCTTTTACAGACAGCAAAGTTTCGAATTCGCACTGGAGTTTCTTTTCAGCGTTAGAGACGACAAGACCATTCTAAGCTTTATATTTCGTAAAGAGACAGAGGATGAGAGGAATGTGAGACTCGACAAGAGAGCGGAGCGATTGTCAGAAGTGTCAATTCCACTTCCTACAAAGTCAACAGCTCCATCAAATTTGCCCATTGATTTTGCGAAATCGAACTCACAGGTGGCAAGCACAAAGGCGCCAAGTACCAAGGCATCAAGTACGAAATGGAGATCGCCTCCTCCAAGTCCAGCTCCACGGAGACCGTTGCCGCCGCTGCCCACCCATCTCTCATCTAAGCAGCTGGCTGTTCTGAATTCTCCGGAACGAGCACGAGATCCTAGGATTCGAAAGCTCGCAAAAGCGTGGGAAGGCGTAGCAGCAAAGCAAGCAAAAGAAGCCAGACAGGAAGCAGCCAAAGTCATCAGCAAATCGACGACAACTTCTGATCTCAACAAGCCATTGCCATCGATTCCGACCGACCAGCCTCGATCTTCTGACAAAGCTCGGGCTTCCGAACAAGCCACCTCACGGACAAGGACTGAAACCAAGCCTGTTGCGAAAGATTCTCCTTCCAAGCTACGTACTACCGCGACAGCGACCCAGAGCCAGAAAAGAGCGACTTCCAAGCAAGAAACGACTGTACGAAGACCCTTCTTGGTGAAGGGTGGCGGCTTGAGTACTAGGGGACCTCCACCAGATAAGCCACAAGCTGGATTTTCTAAGCCAGTAAGCGAGCAGACTCCAACACCGCTCGCGCAACGGACAAAACCTGCCTGGGAAGCCAACAAATCGAATCCAAATGTCAGCAAGCTTCCCCTCAAAAAACAAAGTGCGGCTTGGACAAATGCAACACCAGTCTCAAAGAAGGGCGGGATTCTGCGAGGAGGAACAAGCAGACTTGGAACAAATGTTTCTTCCAGCAATAGCAAGAAAGACGCAGACAAGCGCTCCAACACATCCCTACCAGGCCCCTTGCTGCGGAATGTCGAAGCGAAGAAAACACCGAAAGTCGTAACTCCACAAGATGGGCCATCACGCAATCCCAGCCAACGGGCAGAACGAGAACGTTGGGAAACATTGACAAACCCAGAAGATCACACCCGCCGATCTCCGACCAAGCCAAAAAAGCCCACTCTGATTGGAGTTGCAATGACGGCAGCAAAAAGACGAGTATCGTCAATGTTGTCGCCAAGGACACCAAAATCCCCGTATTCCGACGTCCAGGAGCTGCTCGGCCCGGAGCCTGGCGATCCGTTGACCCCTCCGCCTAATCAGCAAGAACATGAGACTGGACGAAAATCTAATTCCTCGGCATTAACACGCATTACTGGTACTCTCAAGAATAAGCAAGTTGTAGTGGAGCCTGGGAAGAAGAAGACGCTGGGTCTTGTGAAAGTGCCCAAGCCTCGCCTTGCTTCCAAGACTGATCGATTTGAGAGTCAAGATCAGCGGTATCCGCACTTATATACTGAGATCGAGAGACGCACGTATAGAAGGGGTGGAGATGACTTTATTGATACTCAAGCCGAGCTTTTCCTAGATGATGAGAACACTCGTGGTATCGAGGAGGTCGATGGCGTTGATGGCGAGGAAACTGCTGATGAGGAGGAGGAGAATTCTAAGACTTCGGCTGACTACATGGTTGAGCAGTATGTGTTAAGAATATTTCAAGACTCGTGTAAACTGACTTTTATAGATTTCAGAAGATGCAGAACATGCCAGAATTAACCCAGATGTATGATGATGGAGATGACTCCGACCCAGATGGCAACAGTCCGTGGAAATCATACTGTGAGCTGTTTCAAATCGACCCCACAGAGACAGATATCGACGAGCGCGTGGTCATCACAGGTCTCAAGACCCCTATTTACCAGTACCAAGCATTCGGTGTCTATTGGCAAATGAGAAACTCTAGAACGATCGGTGGAGGCTTCGTCGCTGATGAAATGGGTCTTGGCAAAACGCTCTTGTTCCTCGCTTATATTGTTGTCGAGCGACAACTGGCGTTCCTGTGGGAGCAGGTTGAGAAGTCGCGAGCCCAGAAAAATGCTAAAGATCGAACGCATTTACAGACAGGGGAAACAGGATCGGACGCTGTGTGTCCAAGCCATGAGTTCTATGGAAAAGGCTGGATCGCTTGTCCTTGTGCATCGCGAATTACATCGGAATTTGCTGCCAAGCCTGGAGTGCGATTGGCAGTTGTCCCTCCTTCTCTGGTACCGACTTGGGTCGAGCAATGGGATACTCACGTTGATGTCACGAACTCGGTATTACAGATGTCACTGGTCATCGCGCATGATGGCAGTAATCTGCCAACGATAGACGGAAAAATGGATCATCGCGATGGACGACATGCCGCCGTGGTAAGAAGAGTCCAGGCCAACAGAATCAACTTCACTCAGAGGGCACGGAATAGTAACGGTCACTTCTACCCCGATCAAGCCCAGGTTGGGCAAGAGCGCATCCTTGTTGTTACGACACGAGACCACTACAACAAGACTTGGGGTACCAAATTCGAATACAAGACTCAAGTTATGCCAGATGACAAGAATGGAGTGGAAGATCTGTATAAGGGCACGAGTCCGGGCGTCGTGTATGGAATCGCAATGATCGACGAATGTCATGAAGACTGGCATAAAAATAGGGGCCGGTCAGCGATCGCGGCCAGCCTCCCCAAGTCTGGGCGACCATTCATTTGGGGTTATTCTGGAACGCCTCTCAATGCGACACCACGATCAATCGAAGGTATTCTTTGGGCCATCGAGACTTTGTGGCCAAAGCGCGACCGCAGTGATAAGACGAGGACTGGGTTAGAACAAGAGCAAGAGTCGGAGCTGTGGAGGTACTGTTGGAAGACACTGAACAACATCTGCGTAGAGTTTGAGAAGGAGGTTAAGAAGGGGTCTGGCAATCACATCATCTTCCAGGACTTCTTTCTACGCTACAAGCCTTTCCTGACCATGCTCATGATTCGACGTACGACCGACACAGCTTGGTTTGGGCATCCCCTCATCAAGCTGATGCCGCATGTCCATCAAGATATTATTCTCGCCCACAATCCAGAGTACGATCCTAAAATCGAGCAGTTCAAATGGCGCATTGATTCCGAGATCGAAGAAAAGCTCGGGGTGTTGAGGAAGGAATGGCGAAGTGGGAATCCGACAACGACCGCAAAGATGCCCGTGAAGTTCTCATTCAACTCTGAAGCTAGGCTCCGGTACAGGCAACGACTGTTTGCGACGTTCCCATATCTCTCAGTTCTCGGCGCTATCAGTCATCCCGATCACCTAGACTTGTCGGTTGAGGAGCTCAAGAAGTTCAGAGGCGTTGATGAGAAGCGGAATCCATACTACAAACATCTCCAGCAAATCACTGAAAAGAGTCCGAAAATGATGTGGCTGTACAATTTCATCAAAGAACTGGATGAGATTAAGGATGTGAATGGCGAGGAACAGAAGGTGGTTATTATGAGCGAGTTCAATCAGGTGGCCTTCATCCTCAAACTGGTACGTGGAAAATCCTGGGATACTTCGCGCGACCTCCAAACTAAAGCTGCGTAGTGGATTGAGAGACATCTAAAAGACAAAACCGGTCGAGTCGGCATCATCTACGCTGGTCAACGACCACGCGACCGAGAAGCAGTCATCGAAGCCTTCATCGACGCCAAAGATCAAAAGAAAGAACGGAAGCAAAAAGCAAATTATCAATTTCTCGTCGGCACGACCCGTATCATCGGTGCAGGCTTGCAGCTGACTCGTTCCTGCAACGTGGTGATGATGGAACCCGATTACGAGTTCCACCGCGAGCTACAGGGCCACGCACGTGTCCACCGCATCGGACAGAAGAACCCGGAATCTCACTCGTACAGACTGATCGATGCTCTGGATCCAGTCGAGCAGTCCATACTCGAGAGACAGGCCGCTAGGGGTGAGTTCCCAGGGCGGCCAGACAAAGTAGAGGCAGGCGAGATTCAACTGCTTGATGAGATAGAAAAGCTAGTCAAAGGATTTGTGGATGCACAGCGAGACGATCCTTCTGATGAGAATCCTTACTCGCAAGCTGATACTATCTATGATAAATATGCGGAAAAGGACAAGGGCCAGGAACTTCAGCAGGAAGACGGGGGCGAGGATCCGTACGCCTATGCGGACGGTATCTATGATGAATATAAAGACTACGAGCCAAAAGAGATGGATGACGAGACAAGGGCATTGCTGGAAGACTTTCCGTCGCCTGGTGGAAAACTGGTGAAGCATTTTCCGGCACACTATATTCCATCCTCTTCTACGCAGTGTTTGAATCCCGCTCAAAACCGCTCTCCTGAGAAAGTGGCTTGAGACTCTGAAATGGTGCTGGTGGTAATCAGTTAAAGCATCGAGCTGCAGGGAGTTTGGGAGTTTTGATATTGATAAATATGTAGGATACAAGGAACGAAGTTACAGACAGCCGCGTACCGTCAACAACGCTGCCTCGGCTAAAAAGGGGGCGGGCTATTTTGACGAACTCCTATTTTGCTTTGGTCTAACGAAACGGAATGTCGATGATCGTTTACTGTACTCAGATTCGCACTCCTAAAGAATCCTCTAGCCACAGTTGAAGCCGTTTTGTGACAATCATTAGCGCGACATGTGACTTTCGTCAGATGCTGTACGTACACCTCAACCAATCAGATCCGATCACGCGCTCACAACTCAGCCTCAGGGTCTGACATTTACTCAGCCTGAATTTCGTAGTAACCACATCTTCAAAGAAGATGTATCTCCTCCAAACGCAACTAACACAACAATTTTGGAGGTGTGGTTTCGTTTCTCAAATGTAACGAGAGCTCGTCGTGAGTTTATTCAAATCTCAGCGTGAGCTTGTGACACCCAATCCTTCAATCCAAGCATGACGCACGATTCGGCTGCTTCGGCAGCAGATACTGGGCACACGAGCCACTTAGATCCATTTTCAGATCACTCGCATGTAAGTCAAAATTCAAGCAAATGGGTCCCAAAAGCCTCCAGTCCAAATATTCGCTCATACAGACGACTAGCATCAACACAATGCACATCACAATGCACATCACAATGACAGCCACGATGAGAGTCACCATTCGCACCACCATGAAAACCACGGCCATCATCATCACCACCACCACCACCATTCCGACCCAGAAGCTGGCATGCCACTGCCCGTAGACGACTCACCTACTGGGCGAGCTGCGCCTCCAAACTATGGCGCTATCACAGGTCGACGAGGTTCGAGGAATATACACAGCTCGAGAGCTTTCGAAGATGATCTTCTGAATGGTTTGCAGTACATATTCCCCAGCGTGCTGTTATGTTTGTTCGTCTTCATGGTGCTGTATTACTTTGCTTACGCCTGATGTGCTTCTTCGTGATTTTGGGTCTTGCCATTGGGCGGTGGCATTTGAGTCTGACATTGATACCTGGATGAATTATACTAGCCTTTCCGAGATAGGCGTTCATTGTGCAAAAGAACTTTGGATCGAATTCCTCACAGCAATGGAAGAAGGGCATGTCATGATCGTTATATTCGTACAAGCCGAACCCAAATGTAACCATTTAGGATATATCGAACACCCTTCAGCATGCTCCGCGAAAAGGAAAACAACGCCGCATGTCCAGCCCCTCACATCAACCCAATCGTCACATCACCCTTAACCCTGGCGTAAAGATCAACCTGTAACAACAAAGTCAGCAAAATCCTCTTCACTCTCCCTTCTAGTTCCCAAGCACACAAAGCGAACTCACCTCAACCTCCAAATCCAACTCAATCTTGATACTCAAACTGCTATCCCCAACAGGCTTATACGGCCTATCCTTGATCCTCGACTCACGAATAGCAGCAGGTCTGTATCCCTCTGCTCGAGGAGGCAACATGTATTGTCTGCTCTCGGCGCCGTATTGTGGTTGTTGGACTGCTGCGACAGCGGATTTCTGGGCCACGATTTGCTGATCGTTTTCTTCGTCATATGGGGATTCGGCGGTTGCCTGCTGGGTTTGTTGCTGGGTTGCCATTTTGAGGGATATGGGATTGGGTTGTTGATTGGGTTCTGGGCTGCTAGAGGGGAGGTTAGTTTTGTGGTGAAATGGGTGTAGCAAAAATACATGTTGTGGTTATGTTTTCGGTGAGATAGAGAGGGCAGTGCGGATGAAAGTAAACAACTTCACATACCTTCTCCTGATCACTTCCGCAACAGTAAACGTATAGCGCAGCAAATGCAGTCGTAAAGACTGCGACTTCTCCTTACTTGCTCCAACCTCCAAACAGGACAAGGTCAGTATTTAACCCCCCTCCAATTCCGCTCCAGGCCTTCTATTCTAAATTCTTGATTTCGCCATCTGCAGCATCACGGTGGAGCACGAAACGAATCCAACGTCATCTCATCGCCTTTGCACCATTCATAAAGTTCGACTGTGCATTGAAAAGCGGGTGCGAGTGGAGGTCCGAGATGTGCTGTGAGGCGGCGAGCGCGGGGTTGTGGATCCCTGATGCCCGCAAGAAAACCGGATTCCGGGTTGTGAATTGGGTGTTGTTTCAGGGATCCTCGATGCGCCCAGCATGATAAGCATGAATTATTCTGGGGCAATGGGCATCGAGATCACTGAGATGAGACTGCTTGGATGGGGAAGATGACATCAGATTAGAGTTGACCAGCACGAAGGGATGAAACGGTCACGATCAGCGATCAAAAATAGAGAGAGGTCAATTTGATGAAATGTTTATTTCATGCGTGCCAGCTCCATCGCTGGCTCAATATCGTGAATCGTGGTCGCCAACTCCTCACCCAAAGTTGAATTCGACCTTCTTTGTTTTGAGACCTATCATACAATGCACGCATGGAAGAAACAAAGCATCCATGGAAATTTTACCAGAACTGCCCATTGATCAGTCGCGCTCCTCCGAGTGAGCTCTCTCCACGGCGTCCCGGTTGTGGTCGATAAACTTCTGGCACAATTTGTGGAAGTGGTGTGCGCCACACAATGAAGCACGATCTCGAAGCTCAATAACATTGTCCAGGTCGATAAATCGTCGCCCAGCAGCCAGCAATCTAGCTTCAGCGAGAGAAAGTAGCGAGGAAATTAACCAATAGTCAGCGCCTTTGCAAAGATTCAGGAGCATGTCTAGCTTTTTTGACTTTTGAGTGTCGGTATCACTGTCCAACACCTCCATTTCTTTCCAATCAATGGGTTCTTCGTACGCATAGTCGATCATTTTCTCCAAGGTGTGATACGAGAGGAAGGAGTCTGGGTCCGAAAGTCTATCGAAAGCAATGACTGGTGGCACAGTCCAGCCTCCGGAGAATTGACTCTTACAATGGTCAGATATAGATGCTAGGACGACTCGGTGTGCTCCAATGGTTCTTCCTTCTGATGAGTAGGAGATATCTAGCATCTTACCATCGCGGCGAAGCTGTCGTAAAGAGAAGCCGATAGAGTAGCCATTTGTCGGTGGCGGCGGTTCGACCGTGGGATAGGTAATTGACTTGCAGCCTAAGCCTCTGAGCAACTTCTCATATACCATCAATCCTGGCCGAACTGCTTGGATTGGACCTGAATCAACGGAGCTGGATAAGACAAGCATGTCGAGACTTTGCCAAGATGTTTGCAAATCCTCCATCAGCACGGTATGATGGTTCCACTCATTCATGTTGAGCCAAACCACATTGTCAGCGAGAACAAACGAGGCCAGGCTCTCCTCGAGGCGATCTTGAAGGTACTGATAAGTCTTCTTGAGGTCCTCGAAGTAATCTCGAACCTGGTGCGGCTTCAGTCTCTGGGATATAGCCTTCATAGTCTGAAGATGTCTCCAAACGATACCCGCTGTCGGCTTTCCGCTTCTAGACATTTGACTAAAAACTTGTTGTGTTGGCTCGTGGACGGCGAATGGCACCTGGCTCCAGCATACAGGGATGTATTCCTGTGATATAATCTCAGACAGACACTGGATTGGCTTTCCTTGGGCAACCACCGCCATTTTGTTCCGCTGATATTCGTATTCAGCGTTGAAATTTGTCCTAGACTGGAAGACTGGCTGAATTCCAATGGAATGCCAGTTGGCAGAAGAAAATCTCCCAAGGCGTTGATTGAGATTAGTCAGTAGTTCCAACACAATCTTCATATCTTCAGAGTATGTCGGGTCCTGTGCTCGACTGATCGAAGCGCGGGATGCCATTACTTGGAGACATTCCAAGTATTGACCAGGATCAACCATGTTATGTAGTTCGTGTTGAAGACCGCACTTGAGCCAGAAGGCGTGGTACTGTCTGATTTCAGGATGGACAAATCTTGTCTTTTCCTGGAGCTTGAATGCTGCCAGGAAAAGTGGATTATGATGGTCGAAAAGCTCACTGGCCTTTTTCAAAAGTTGGTTTCCATCTACAGCCATTTTGTGGGGCTTCAGCGTCTCGTAGGTAGAGAGTTGAGTCTCCGCAATCGTATCGACAAGGACCTTGTAGTCTTCCCAACAGTCGCTCCCGACATTAATTGGCAGAGGGAGCAGGTAGTCTCTCAGCAAGATGTCAGCTGGAAGCGTTCGAACCCCGAGTGCTGTCAGCGTTAATGCATTTTGGGCATTATTTCCACCACCCAGAAATTCAGGATCAATGATTGTTGTCTTGTGCCTCATCCATGGCACCAACAAAGAAGAGTCAGCAGCTACGAAACCGGCGACAGCTGAAATCAAAGCAGTCGTTGGTGTTGCAGCAAAACTTGGCCATAAAGGAAGAGACCCCAAGTAGGTGAGCAACCGAGGGAATCTGCCGAGTTTCAGAATCCCCGAAGAGACATGTTCTATGACCAACTCTCGAAGGGTCTAATAATTGTAGGTTAGTCTGAAGGTGCCCCTATAGTTCACAGTGTTGTGTGTTCCAGTGACATACCTTGGTGCTGTCTTCGTCTAAGTGTCGAGCGACAAAATGACCTGTTCCCATTTTCTGTCCAAGGGTATGTAACGAACGAACGAGCCTAGAGAAGGATGTTTCGCTCCCAAGATTCTTTTCCTTATTTGAGACGGATTTTGGCATTAGCTGTGGGTCGACAAGGTATAGACCTGGAATTTGTTGACATAGATGTCGCTGAGCGAGTGTCAGAGGTGATATTGGGGGCATCACCACCGCCGGGAGCTCGTCAAATTCTCGAGGGGTTAGGTAGGAATTTCCATGATTATAGGTAGCTCTATAGATCTGAGCATCGAATTTATCGACATCTGGATATTTGAACCCAGGGGCGCGAGTTGCATTCCAGTATTTCCAGAATTTAGCGAGCCATTGATCCTCAACAATAGTGGGGACCAGACTTTTGTGTCGCCAATGCAGTAGCTCTTCAACGTGGCGGAGCTGTAGCGGCTCAATGTTAAACTTAGCCTTGTCGAACAGGGTCTCAATGTTTGACTTGACACGTGCAACAACCAGTTTTGCAGACGCGAAGCTGAAAAGGCGAGCTTCTTCAGCCGATGCCAGGAAGTATGTGGCAGGCTGTCCGACTTCGAGGAGGCGTAACGTGCCCAAGCCTAAGTTTCGATCCGCTAACGGAAGGATGACACACCCATCCAGCTCATGAGCGTCTTCTTTGGACAGATTGATCGGGACCAGTGCGTTGAACAGGGCATCCCATACAGCAGATTTTGTGTCAATGGCGCTCAACACATGTCCTTCGCAAGTGTCTGTCTTCATCATTGCTCGTAACATTGAACCTGTGACGTACTTTACACCAGTGATCAGCTTTAGCTGTCTAGAGACCTTCCTAGGAACATCACGGACTACGTCTATACCAAGCGATAATAGTAGAGGAAGAAGTAGATCTGAAGACTCCTTTGGCATGAAGTCAAATACAGCTTGGTCGAATCTGAGGATTCTTTGGACGCCAGGCTGTTGAGATTGCGCCGGGAAAATCTTTTGGGGACTCAGCATGAGCTCTTTCCAAAAGCCCTTGAAGATATGACTACCAAAACTTCTTTTGGGGGGTTCCTCCTGGGGCCAAAATCTGTATGCATCTTGGTGAAGCAATCCCGCAAGATCGCCGAGGAAAGCAAGGTATAGCTTCGGTAGTGCTTCTTGAAGTAGGTACCGATTGGATTCCGACCCAGCAGACTTGCTACCATATTCGTCTAGAACAATTGACTTTCGATCTCCAGACAACGAGAACGATGCATGAACATGCACAGGTAGATCAGAAGCAATCGACAACGGCAGAGTGTTGAATATTCGAAGGCTGACGGGAGTTCCCTGGGCACCAGAATTGTCATTATTTGCGGTAGAGGAAGTCAGCGCTGCCATGCCGCATTCAACATTCTTTGCTACCCGTCTCGAGCTTTCTGGCACCAACTGAATTGCTTGAGACAAGTCCTGGCATGAAACCATCCACGTATCTTCTCCCATGTACGGCATCCTGGTGGCCGCATTGTGCTTCGCAAATGTACAGATGAACTGCTGGGAAGATCGAGGGTCGTTTGTAGCCCGTCTGTGGAATGGGCCGTTGCAATTAATCACCCAACCAGAGTCTGCTTCCCCATAAAGGCGAAATTCAATGCTGATGATGCGCCGCAAGAACAATGGAGATGTGCGAGCTTCGTTGAAATAGGTGTCCAATAGCTTGCAGATCTCGCCGGTGTTCAACTCTCTCTTGCTTGTTCGTAAGGACCCCTTCGAATGTAAAGTCACCAGCGGAAAACGAAAGATAGTCCCAGGGTAGTGATCGAGTACCATATCATAACCAAACAGGCCTTCAAATGGTCTGAGCTGATCGGGGCATACTTCTCTGATCTTGGATAGCTTAAGCTTCACACCCGGCTTTCGTCTACCCTTCAGTGGATTCATTGGCAGGATCTCTTGCTGAGGGTCAAGAATTAGTAAGAAGTTTCCTGACAGAATCATCGGATAGTCTGTAAAGTGGAACATAGTCTGCGAGCCACGACCAAATTGGCCGATGCTTCCTTTGTTCTGCATCTTGCTACCCTCACCGACATTCTTGAATCCGTGGAAGTCACTTTCGCTAAAGATACCATCATTGTGGCATAGCAGCGAGGGACCTTGAAGCTCCTTCGCTTGAGAGGTTATGAGCTCGGCGCACGAATGGCTTCGGTGATCTAGAACCCAAGAAATTTTAGAAGCGCCCTCAGTGTCGTCCGCATTGGCCAAATACTCTCTGAATGTGGTTTCGATGGGATATCGTTCCAAAGTGTCCGAAATTCTGGTTATAGCATTTTCCTGCTGATCAAATTCATCCTCGTCGTCATCCTCTATCTCCAAGATTCCCTTCACACGCTGAGAACTCACGCTGTCGATCATAAGATGCTCAATTGTGGACTTGGGGATTCCAGGATGAGTGAGGTTAAGGTCTTGCTTCGACTGGCGAGCAGGGAGATCATTGTAGTAGATCTCACTAACGCCATGAAAGCGTCCAGAAGCTCCAAGGATCTTGAGCCCCGACCAGGACTCCCGAGGATAATTGATGGCTAATCTCAAGAGTTCAATTGCAACTGACGTGTCGTGTTCATCAAGGTCTCCCTTAGCTTCCAAAACCTCTTGCAATTTGAGCAAGTCAGCTGGCTTTGGTTTATCACCAACACCCAGAAGAGTCAGTAACTTCTCGTGATCGCGCCAAAATCTATAGTCGACATTGGCTAGGTATGGATGTAGTCCTCGGCATCCTTCAGTCATCAGGCTCGCTGGACGGAAAGCTTGAGATGGCTTTAGAAACACGTCGTTACACACAGCACATTCCAGACCCTTCAAATCTGCAGCCAATTGAAGGACGAGGTTGCGATCAGAAATGTAGAAGAGAACTGCATCGATGATCTCACGACTCTTTTGGGAGATTCCAAACTGTAGCTGCGACAGTAGGACGGACGAGGGAATGATGTCACCCCACCCAAGTCTCGATTCCCAGGCCTCCGAAATATCAGTCGAAAGAATTGGAAGTTGAGAACTAACAAGGAGTCGATCTTTGATGCTTCTGCAATTGGATGCGTCAGACAAGGATTCTACGCCAGCCTTAGTTGATGGTAGCCAGGCAAGACGTCTTAAGTTTGATCTGAAGTCTTCAGTCAAGACAGAGGTCCATCTGCAAGAAGCTCGCAGTAGCTTGCAAGCCCGAGACCGGACTTCAGCAGGTGAGTGTTGACCATTTGCGTAGCATAGTATCCGATGGCTAACTAGGTCCTCGTCAATTGATGTCTTAATGCCACACCCCTTCAATGCCACGTGAAACTCGCGGAAGAAGCTACTCTTCGGTACGATCTCTTCGGTGTCAAAGCATAGATCCGTAAGCTCTGTGACATTGGGATCGACAAGTTCTGACGCCTTCGAAAATTTAAAGCATGACTGGCCATCAAGTGTTGACACAGGGACGATGGCGATTGTTTGCAGGGCTGATTGGCTGTCCAGAGATAATGTAGAAAACGTGCCGAGAATGTATGCAGCCATTTGCTCCTTGCAAGTGCTGCTCCAGGTATCGGAAATTCCACCCTGCCATGCGGGAATGATGTGATTTTGAATCACATCTACACCTGAGACGCAGTCCGCGAGTTTCCAAGCCTCAAGTATCCTTTTCTGAGGGCTTGATAGAGGCGTAACCAAGAATTGAACTCCCGGAATATCAGGAACTGGGGCCGTGCGATCCAGAAGACCAACAGAAAGCTCGCAGTCGCTTAAGCTGGTCCAACCAAGCCGAGGCTTCCTACTCGTGGTTAGCTTCAAGATTTTCACAGGGAAAGACTAGGAAATCGACATACATATCAACGCCTTCAGTTTCCCACGTCAGTTTCTGAAAGATACGCAGATCTCGGACGTAGTCGACGGCGGCCTTGCGGTCTTGTGGCGTCAGTGGGTCAGATAACTGGTGCGCGATACAGTCTGCTACATCGCTTTTCTCTTTCTCGGAGATCTCAACAAGCGGTAACATTTCGTGAAGCCAGTGAAGTAATACGAGGAGGTATGTTGCATTAGCTATGCCCAAACGAGCATTGCTCTTCAGTAGGCTGTCGACCGTCGAAGGATGATGCAGTCCCAGTTCATTTTTGCCTGAACACAGCAGTGGCAGAGGCTTTTCGGACAACTGTGCGTCAATTCTCCGCATCAAATCACCGGACAATCTTGAAGGAGCCAAATAGATCGTAGGACCTCCGGTGCGGGGCATCACCTGTCGATGATGGCCATTGCTCATTGGCAGTAGCCACAAAGACGACAAGTGTGGGTCTTCAGCTTTGATGCCTCTCTCCGAGATCCAAGTCCATACTTTGGCAATCAACTCAGAACTATCAAGATCCAATGAACTCATATGCTGATTGTCATTGAGGTTTTTGAATATGGTCCGGAGGCAGTAATCTCGTAAATTGTCCACGGATCGAAAGCGAATCGAAGGGTGCAAAGTTGACGATTCACACCCTTGCTTCAACATTCTCTGGGTTGATGCGGAAAGGTTCTCAAGAGCTATGCTTCGATCACGTTCCTTACTAAATAATGCCTTCTCAAATTCATCCCGGTGAACAAAAGCAGATATGCCATTGATAGACCGGAAGACTCCATCTTCGAAAGGGAAGATCTCGAGATTTCCAAAGTTGCAAGAGCCAGAATTGGACAGTATGTAGTCGAGAAGCTTGCATTTCGTCTTCCCACCGAGTGCCACAATGCTGCCTCGCTCGGATTCAAGGAATGCGCAAATGTTTGCGGGGGAAATTTTGCGACATTTGAAGACTGCTTTCGCATAGCTTTGGAGCTCCTTTGGAACAAAAGCAACTGGGATCTTAGCTTCTCGAAAGGCATCTTTCAGAGCAGCGGATTCGGAACCAACGGCCAGTAAGCCATCGTGTGAATTGACGTATCCAGTGTCAGTTGGCCACAAGGCGAGAGATTCTCGGCCAATAATCCCGATCACTTTCTCTACTGCATGACTCAATGGATCCTGTTTATTGTCCATGATCCGCGGCCACTTCTCAAATGTAGGCTGGAACGGATGGACCCTCGCCAGAGCGCATAGCAATTTTGCCCAAGCCACCGGGATTCCATCCTTGAATAACCAATCATTCCATTCTGCAGGCTCTGTATCTTGAGTGCTTTTGTCTTGTAAGTGGTGCAATCTAGCACGGTCAGGCGAAAGGCTGAACAAGGCGTGCATATGAATCGGCTGAATCGTGTCCAGTGGCAGAGGAAGTACAGTGAATAGCGTGCCCAGGCACTTATCGGTGGATGGAATCGGGAGCTGTGCCGCAACTGCAACCCAGGGGATAAGTTGTTGTTCCTTGGCCCAGGCTCGCAGCTCAGCATCCATAGAAGTACATTGAATACTATGCTGGATCATGAATCGTGTGGTTGAAGACTCGCCATTGAATGTGTACCGAATGCCTGCCTCAAAGTCGTAATGAAATGAGACGTCTGGAGATGACAGAGCAGCTCTGACAGCGCTGTTGATCTGGGATTTGTGACTAGGAACTTGTCAGTAAGGCGTTTGATCTTACAAATGACATGAACTTACCGCTGCATGTTTTGTCCGTCCACCATCTCAATCATGAGGGACATGCCAGAGCATGCAATTTGAAGTTTGGTGACATTGCGCATGAACAGCAAGCCGTTCTTTCCGAACTCTTTAGCGAAAGTCCTCAACACGTCCTGTATATCGCTGGCTGAAGTGAAGCGCGAAGATATCTCACTCTTGAGCGTTTGATTCTTGTTGCGTAGCGGGATTCGAATGACGGTACCGTTGAAGGGTTCGTCGACGCTCTGGATGATAGTCTTGTATGTCTCCATCTGGTTTTGAATAGCTGGATCTGATGCATCTTCGACAAAGTCGTAGACATTCCCACCCTCTGACCATTCTTCATGCGGATCAAGAATAAGTAAGCGTTCGCGAGATACAATCGAAGGAGAGTCGGTCCACTAAATCATTACAGAGTCAGTACACATTCAAAATCTTATGTAACGGCAGAACAATCGAACAGAAGGCGTCTCTGCGTATCCGGGTTATACTTGCGTTGTACACCGAATTGAAGCCGCGACCAAAACGACCAGTCGTCGCCCCATCGTTCAATTTCAAAGAGTCACCAAGCCGAGATAAGCTTTCGAAGTCCTTGGCCTGGAAGATAGCATTGTTGAATGATAACAAAGCGGGACCTTGATATTGAGCGAGACGGTGGTCAATCAAGTTCTGCGTGGGATGAGTACGTTCATCTAGTACGAAGCGCTGTAATTCAAATCAGTTGGAGATTTTACGAGAGGCAGAGTTAGACACATACCACTTCCGTTGCACCTGCATCATCTGCATTCTGAAGAAGTTCGCGGATAACAGTGCCACCAGCAGGATAGTCTCTACAGATGTTCTTCAATGCGGTCGTCAGGCGCTGCTTCTGCGCATTGCTGCCGATCGGCTTGGGTACCATCTCGAGGATGAAGCAAACCCCCTGGGTACCTGTCAAGATCAGGGGATGGCTTGTAGCCAGTTCAGGGTATACTCTGAGAGTAGAGCATGCGTGCGCGAGGGAAATTCGTTGTTCGATATTCTGCCAAAGGTAAGAGCAGCAGTCTCCGTCGGTTGCTGGACGAGGTCTTGATCGCAACGAGGCAACGATGACTCAATAACTTGTCAATATGGGCGCGGGGAGCACAGTCGAGGATCGAGAATGCAAATTGAATCTGAAGGTGAGCAGCAAAGCAAAAGGACGGAGCAAGCAAGGTGAGAGAGAAATATGAGGTCGCTCGAGAAGCTGCAATTGAGAGATGAAGCAAAGGAAAGTGAAACGAGTAATCTTTGTTGCTAGGAAGCAAGTGGAATCTCGAAAGCTTATGCGAGCATCTTCGAAAAAGAGAATGTTTGTTGTTTGTTTGAGGCAGAAGGGATGGACGAGATCAAGAAGGCAACGAAGGCGCGCCGCGCTAATGCGGACTCTAAGCGAGATAAGCCTGATCGGATCGTCTCACGAGTACGCGACGCTCGACTTCTCATGCCCAAAATGTTGTTTCTCAAAATTGGTTGGCTTTGATGCTGAAAGCCTTCACAGTTCTATACAAGACATTCGCACTCACCTTTGTCCACTTGACTTTCCATCGGGCCGTCAATCGCGGACCCATGTAAATTGAACTCCACTAGCGAGGAATTAATCCTAGACTCTTGGTACATTAGCTCGCCCGGCTGCTGAGGCACATACATCGGACACCTTATCTGCCAATGCTATCCCCCGCGTTGAATGTTGATGCCCAGGCCAGCTGAAGTACACGTCTTCTACATCATGCATGTATGAGATATGTCCCGAGACGCGGGATACATGCCTCGCTGCTTCAAGTGCTCTTTTAGGATTGGATCATGCCCCCAAAGCGATCCAGTGGTATCCTCTCCACCCTCACCCCAGCCTGCCAGCCGTATTCCCAGAATTTCCAATTCCACGGCTTCATAACGGGGGCGATTCCACCTTTGCAGATCGGGCATCAATACCTGCTTTTCCAGCCTTGTCAACGATATTCGAATTCTGCGCGGAGTAGACGAGCTGCTAAGTTCAGAGCCTCATTCTCGTTGAAATCTCATATCTCGGAAGAACAGCCAAAGTGAAGCCTCGGTCTCGTTTGATATGAGACTAAGTGTCAAATGGCACCATTGAACATCACAAAGAAAGCTGGCAGTTTCTCGTCATCAATGCGGCCCCCCTTCGATATCTACGATGCGCGATGTTTGGGAACAGGATCTTCTGGAAGCGTCTTCGTATACAGCGAAGAGCATGTCATCAAAGTCTTTTCCGATGACATAGAGGGCCAGAAAGATTTTGATCGCGAGCGAGAAATCTTCAAGGATCTGAAAAGTCAGCCGCCATCAAGATACATTGTCCAGTTCGTCGTCGCGTGGCCAGATGGATTGATCCTGGAGCGGCTCTGTAGCACTCTTCGATTTCAACTTCGAGACAACAAGCAGCATATAACCGTTGATACCAGAATGTGTTGGATTGTAGAGGCCCAGCGAGCGTTGGAATTTCTCCACGAGAAGGGTATCATGCATGGCGATGTTGGATGCCACAACTACTTGGTCAACAAACATGGTCATATCAAGCTCTGTGACTTCGCGGGGTCGATGAGAAAATGGGAAACGACACGGGTCTGCTACGAAGTTCGAGGACAGCATCCAGAATATCGCATTGGAGAAGCCACGCCGAAGACAGAGATCTTCGCACTGGTGAGCAATGCCTTGAAAACATATTGCGCTCCTTTACTCATCAAGGCGTCAGGGCTCGACTATCTTTGAGATATATACCTCAAGGGCCCCCTATTTGGAAGATACAGACGACGTAGTGATGGACAAGTACAACGATGGAGATTTCCCTTTATCAGAATTGGAGTGTCCCACAGTACGCGCCATCGTGCAGAAGTGCTGGAAGAGTGAATACGTTGAAGTGTCTGATATTGATGTCGACCTTAAGAACATCCAGGAGAAGCATGCTGGCACTGATTTCCCTCTGATTTCTGTCTCTTGATTTTGTGCTGAAGTTCGGTCGAAGGGCTTATGTCATTTATATGAATTGCTTTTTGTAATGTTGGTGTATGTAAGATACATTCACATATCTCTGGTTGTAGCTTTGCTGTCATTCGAGGACTTTAAAACTTGTAAATGAAAAGGAGTTTCTGGCTTTCATTAATCGTTACTCGTTCCACAGATATGTTCCTCCAACGTATATCATTCTCTTTCGGAACCACTCCTGTACCCATTCTGAAGTCCCATCAAGAAGGTCCGACCTTAAAGTAGACATGATTCCAATGCCCGGTACCCCGATCTACAAGGTTCGTGTATTTCACTGTCCCACTTGAAAGTCATGATCATAGGTGAGGAATTGCTGCCATCTAATCAGTGTGCAATGGAACTATCGTCTTTCGAAGGGTACTTGCGTGTGAATAAGACACAATCAGCTTTGAATTCTCTTTAACCTCGTCCATCACCTGCTTCGCTTCCGCGACAGCTGCCTGGTACTGCCTGTCCGCTTCTTGAAGAGCAGCTTGGTACTTCTCCTTCGCCTCTCGACGCTTCTCGCAAACAGGGCAGGGTACATTCCTCGTCGAACCCTTATCCGCGTAGAGGATGCCGTCATTGCCGCTGAAGTTGCTGCACGGCTGCCATTCCTCTGGATAGGACTGTATCTTTACTGCGTCGTCGCAAAGAATTATGGTCCGTGCCTGATATTTGTGCGGCTTTCGAGGGTAACCAGCGCACTGGGCTGTCTTCTGGTCGATTGCTGTCCACTTGCACATAGTGATGCGAATAAGGAGGCGCGGGTGTGATTTGTTTTGCTTGTACTAGATCGGAGATTGACTGTTTGCTACGAATCGATGTGTCGCCCGATAGCTCGAGGTCGCAGCCAACAACAGTCAAACTGTGAGATGTCACAGATTCACAACATCTGCCGGGCGGCGATCGAGCTCGAGCTATAAATCAGCGGTGATACCACCCGGCTCGTTGGGCATTGCTGCCTAACATTGCCTCTTGCAGTTGGGAGCAGAATGCTCATTGCTTGGGTAATGTGTTGAAGATTTGCCTTGTCTGCCTCTTCTCAAAAAGGAAAACAGAGCCGCAATCTTTACCAGTAGGAACTCATAGAGTAATTTGACTGACCACTTGATTCTATTGGCTCGTGGAGATGTAAAGCGGCGGTTTGAGGTGGGACGACTAGCCAATGTTAAAGAAGCTTCACAGCTTGATTAGAATGCTTGCTTACATCTGCAGAGGTACGCCCGAGAGCCCCTTATGCATCCAACAACAGGGCCTTCGCTGCATGATAAGCTATCATTTAAGCACCCTAGGCTCTGGTCGGATTTTTACAGAAGTGATCATGCGTATGTTTACTTTTTGCGCCCCACTTAGCAAGCGAGTTCAGGAAGGAGCATTTCCCAAAGTAAATCGGAAAAATGCAATGATTCTATCACGGGCATCCATGACATTGATGGCCAGCGCAATTGAGTAGCTTTTATTTTGTCAGACCGGTTGGTAGCTAGTGCTGTGGCTAAGCTCTGCACACTGAAGCCTGGTTGTGTACAAACTCTGCCGCGTATCTTGATCTCTGTCTTCACTGAGGAAGTGAGAGCTTTCCACCGACAGCGATGCCTGCATGGAGATCACTGTCCACAACCTTGAGCGATCGCGGGACAGTGGCTACGGTATCCCCGTTGTAGAGAATAAATATTTGATCATGGCCATGTAGCCACATCACTTTTTCTCCTCTCCCTCCTTGACAACCAATTTTTTCAGTCCTTCCGCAAGAGCCTTTGCATCCACAGTATCATCTGCTCCATCTCCATTTCCATCAGCCATATCCTCATCTGCATCTGCAGCACCCTCCCCAGCATCACCGCTAAGCCCCGATTCCAGACCTTCTCCTCCCTCCTTCAGTACCCACTCCACAACTTCCCGCTTATCATTCAACTCTGCTTCATATACCGCATCATGGCCCTTGTGGTTTGTGATGGTTGGATCGGAACCTTCATCCAGCAGAACCTTTACTGCTTCCAGATGTCCATTCAGAGCAGCCCAGTGGAGGGCTGTGTTTCCAGCGGCGTTTTGCGAGTTGAGTATCGATAGCATGGTCGGGTTTTGGGGAGAGGATCCGCTGAGCGCCTTGCAGACGTCTAGAAGGATGGCTGAGAGGGGTGCGTTAGCAGATGTCCCTAAAGCCTTCTTCCTCTCGATTTATCTGTGCCCTATCCTTTTCTCTCCTCGATTACCGCCGCTGGAGGGTCCAATCTTCTCCTTCTTCTGGGGCACACAGAAACGCAGTTCACTTACCATGGTGTCCATTCGCAGCTGCCATATGCAAAACCCCATTTCCACTTTCTGTATCCCGCGCATTCCTCACCAACTCCACAACATCGACCTTCTCCCTCTTGCACAGTTCTTCCTTCAGTGTGTCAAATTCGCTCTTGTCGCCAGTTCTTGCGAAGTACAAGAGATCATCAATCTCGTCTTCCGAAAGCGTAGGCGCCATCTTGTTCTTTGGTTTGCGAGTCTGCGATGCGATACCTCGATGGCGGGGTCGTGTTGACTTGCAAACATAAATTTATTTCTTATCGCGGCAGGGAAGCGCGATAGTGTGTGCCAAGATTGAGGGGCTGAACTAGCCACATCACGTGTGTAACTCTATTTCCAGGGCGAACACTGTCCCAACCTCCTCTCAATTTCATCCTTTTGGGGCAGTTCATTGGAATCTCTTTTGTACATCTGAAGAGCTCTCTTATTGTTTTCATATTCAGAAGAAAAAAGGCAGGATGGCAAGACCACGTATACGCCTCGAAGATAGCCAGGACTTGCTCCAGCATGCAGGCGAGGAGGTTGGTAGACGGGCCAACAAGATGTGGCATGGCTTCACGGATTGGGCTCTCCAGGACAACATTCTGGAAGTTGCTGTTGGTTTGATGTGAGTTGTACTCCAGATCGGGTCTGTTTGCTTGCCGTTACTGTAACTTACTGATATTTGACGATAGCATCGCTGCAGCCTTCACTACAGTAGTGACATCCTTCGTTTCGGATATTCTGCTTCCACCTCTCTCCCTTCTTCCTTTCATCAATCGCAATATGGACGAGAAGTTTGCTATCTTGAGAAGAGGTCCAGGATATAACGAGACAGATGGGATTGGATACAACACCCTCCAGCAGGCAGCTGATGATGGAGCAGTGGTCCTCGCTTACGGGTAAGCTCTGTCTACTCCCTGCTCATCTTCACCCCTTGACAATACAACGTAATCACTGACGTGCATAGCACCTTCTTCAATAAGATCATTAACTTCCTTGGAGTCGGGTTGGCACTGTATGTGATAGCCAGTATCTATGACACGATGAGCAACGAGTCCATCATCAAGACCACGGTCAAATGTCGATATTGCCGAAAACGGATCAGCGGCAAGGTATAGCCCTCCTTCCATGGAGATATGATCGGATACTTACATGAAACCAGGCAAAGCGGTGCATTAATTGTACCAGTTGGCAAGATGGGCGTGAGGATAGGATGGAATGACCGGCATGAGACTGGGCTGGCATGTGCACGGGGGTTTTGATGGTTTGGTGTATATGTCGGTATGAGCGTCCATTTATCATCATGGTTTGCATTTGCTATTCTGAAATACCCCGAATACGAAATCTCGCTTGCTTTTGCTGCATCGCGATTTGTTGACTCCTGTTCGTTGGTTTGCTTGAAGTTACTCAAATTTCGGATTTCCTTACGTACTTAGGTCTCGGGCCTTTCATTTTCCTACCGCGGACCTCGTCTGCGATCCATGGTTGCCTAGTTCCGTTATCGTACTTGTTCTGCGTGTTTGACTTCCTGTTGGTTCCAACCAAACAAGGTGGGCCATCGATCGCTCTTCAGCACAAAGTTCAAATTTCTTTGACCCATTGTCTTCTGTATCCAGATGCAGCAGGCCCGTGTCACTCTCCTGACACCTAGTCATTTTGGTCTCGTTCCTTGCTATCATACTCATTCTGCAATAAAAAAGAAATGTGCCCTGCTTCCCCTTGATGCATAGGCAGCATTTTTCATATTTCTTTAACCGCTCAAAACTTCGATGGATCACAAATCAAGTCTCTAAAGACAGCCATCAAAAAAGAACCTGTAAATGTACCAACAGCCACGATCTACCACAGCATGTCACAAAGTTGAATGTAATTGATTCGAGCCGTGAAACTTGTCAACGCTATGAACCTTCTGTTTGCACGTTCAGATACCCATTGTGTGGCTCTTTCAACCGCATGAAGGTTCTTGACTGTCTACTTACAGCAAAGCATACTGCTGGACAGACAATCTCAGTGTCACTGTGATCTAAGCAGTCTTCGAATGATTCAGCTTCACATCCTAGTAAGCCACCACTTGCCATTTCTCCATTTCACATCCTAGAGTATCACACTTAAACATCTCCGCTCCTGTCCATCCATAGGTCTTCATGTCCTTAAAGATTTCTCTTCTCGTTCTGGCATCCAATCTGTCACTCAGGGTGTCTTTCTCCTCCAACTTCGAGGAATACAGCCAAGAAGCAGTTTTCAGGCTAGTCCCTACAAGGACATCAGCCCTGCCCAACGCCTAAGGCTGACAGCCCACTAGCTCAACACACTTTGAAGCTTTTCGGAAATATACTTTCCTTCGCCAACTCCCACTCCATTCCCTCCACAGTACCACAATTACTACACTGCAACTTGCACGCTACAGACCTGACACTGTAACCACAGTGTTGTCCACATTGATACCTCTTCTTCAGCATCTCTTAGTTACTGTGCGTTCCTGCAGGCTCTGTCTGCTTACGGAGGACTTTCGATCCCAGCTCCACAAACTCGATCAGGTTCGCGGCACAGGACCCCAACCATAACACGCACTCTCTCCCGCGCGATTGAGACACAACCGACAGTCTTGTACTTGCCTGCAGTATATGCCTGCAATCAATTTCGAGAGTTTTTCGGGACCTGTCTTGCTCCGAGAGATACCAGTACTCGATCGACCCTCAGCCTCCCATCAACACCACAAATTCTTGCAGTATTTCTGCACTTATTCGCGTCCCTCTTGGGACACACGTTCTACTGCGTCAGGCTCTTATTTCTCCTCGCTACACAACCTCCTCTGTCCACTGTTGGCTCCGCTTCTTGAGCTGTCGATCGGCCCTTCCAGGGTAGATCCAAGTGCTTCGCAACCAAAGGCACAACAGATTGACCCGACTTGCGATACTCACGCGATCAGAGATTGTTTCGTAACAGTCAAGCTTTTACTTGGTACGTTTTCCCTTGCAGGATGTCTATCCGGTCTCACAGTTGAGCATTCTTCAGCCGTTCCATTCCATCTTCCAGAAACTCAACTAACGTTATGATCACAGGTGGAAATGGCAACACTCTCACAGACATCAGATTCTACAGTCCTTTGCATATCCAAGTACATATCACCTTGGCCAGTATAAGGCACAATGTCGGCTACGAATAAATCTGTGAAGCGTGGTCGTTCAGATCGTGCTAGACCTCGAGGCGATGGTGAGGATCCCGCCCTGCCGCCTCAGGCACCTCAAAACAAAGCTGGACGACAAACGAATCGCACTAGTGGTAGAGGCGCGTGTTTCTACTGCCATCATCGACGCTGCAAGTGCGAATACCCAGAGGGAAAGGATTTATGCAAGACGTGCGAAAAGGCCGGATTTGACTCCTGCGAGCCCTACCAACCTGGTCAAGCACCTCCACCTCGTCGTTCTCGTCCTGCTTCGTCTAACGCCCGTACACCAGCAACATCAAAAGCACCGGCAGCTCGCGCAGCAATGCCAACAAACCGTCCAGTCCGTGGTCCTCAGCGCACAGCCCAAGAGCAAGCCGACTACGAGGCGCGCAACCGCTTTGACAACTCCGATTCAGAGGCTGACGAACAGCCATCTGAATATGATCGCCAGCTGACTTTACGTGGAAAGTGGGCTGCTCGCCAGACTGGTGTCGTTTCGGCGACCGAACCCCAGTACCATATTCCTGCTGGTGGGACCCGTACCATGGCAGATGCTATGCGAGCAGAACAAATGATGAAGCTTAGACAACAAGACTTCCAACCCACTCAGCGACCTGGTATGAAAACCTTCGCCGAGATCGAAGCCGAGGAAGAGGCCATTGATGAAGATCTTAACGGCCCATCCACGAAGATTCTTCAGCCAGACCAAATCATGTCACTTGCTGATGATGACGCCCATGCCATTCTTGAACAGACTGACATCTTTGCTGCTACTGATGCCGATATCCCTCCCTCAAACGCTACACCACTCACCCAGGTTCAACTCGCTGGACAGGAGTTCGTCAGCAAGAGCAAGAAGCGAAGACGCCAAAAGAAGAAGGCCAAGCCCGTCATCGATCTCAACTCTGTCGGTACCCCCGAGTCTTCTGGCGCCCAGGCATCTTTCACGCCGGCTTCTTCAAGCGCCAATGCATCGTTTCAGTCTGCCACGCTTGAAGATGACGACGAGGATGGTACAAGCACTGCTCGCTCGAGCCCTCCCTCAGCTCGCGGTGCTACACCATCTGCCAGTATCATCACAGCAAAGCCTGCCCGAAAGAGAGGGAAGAAGAACAAGAGCCAAAAGACTCAGCAGAGTGTCGAAGATGATGGTGATGTGCTTGCCGACCAGGGCGAGCGACACTACGAAGATCAATCGTTCCTCCTCTGCTGCAAGCGCATTGGTGCATCTCATCCTGTTAACGACAACGATCATGGTAACTTGATGACACTCGCTCAGCGCGTGGCCGGTACTTTCCCTGATCAGCTCGTCATCGGTCCCAAGGTCGAGTACGGAGTCGTTTGGTGCGATTTCAACATCATCTTTGGTCTCGCATATCATATTAAGGCCTGCGACGAGAGAGGCATCAACTTCTATGGTACGGACAGCTGGGCAAGCGGCGAGATTACCGAGATTCTTGTTCAAGCGCCTGAGACGGTTTCTTCGGTCGAGGCTCCTAGAGTTCAGATCGAATGCCTTGTCCGCCAACGTAACAGTGTCGACTTTGTCTGCCCCGGTCACAGCGCTCACACCTTCACTCTCTTTGAGGTTCAGTGGCAGGCGCAAGGAGAGGGGAAGAGTCGTGAGGTGGTCCGCAAGCTTTGTGAGGTAAATGGTCGAGACTTTGCGCAGACGCTCCGCACATATCGTATTGAGAAATTGTATATGCACTTGTAGTGCGCCCTCGTATGATGAAGGAAGGATTGATGCGTTGCTTGGAGAGTATGGGACGATGGATTGATGTTGCGAGGCAGCGTATCTGAGTGCTCATGATGATTCAAGATGCTTTTACAATCCTGTGGACAAACGTTATGTACAGTACTTTGGGGATGAAAAGGATTTTTCAGCCGTAGCAGACGTGTAGATGGACCCGGGAATGGGTGGTGGGACTGACGAGTCACGAAAAATAAGGGAACGTCGCAACGCGCGTGGGACGGCCACATTTGGATGTATGTCATGAAGACATATCCAGATTCTATTGTAGAATATCACATTCTGTAGGATTAGAGCAAACAGCAAAAGGACTCCGTTCCACTTCATTGTGTGAATGCTGACACCAAGTTAGCTATCTAACATTGGCAAGAACGATCCGGCTGAGCAGCCAGCAACTACAGCCTCACACAACCACTTGCTCCTGCCTTGCAACTTCTAGTAGGTGCTATTCTTCACTTCCTTTTTTTGTTCCCATCTTCTTTCACTTTCATCGAAAACTTTTCTCTCCAGCATCTATACCATGACTTCTCCAACACCAGCATATCCAGAATTATGGAGAGTCAGCCACGCAAACCTCCTGGATGAGGGCCCCGAGTCTAGCTCCGAGGCGAGATCTCCATCTTCTCCAAGTCCCTATCCCGAAATCGTTAGCAGTGCATCCTGGAACGCACACGAAGATTTGAATCTTGTTATACGCCTAGAGGCTACAGATTTGGAAAGGAAGGAATTGTCTGGTGACTCCATGCCGAGTGTTTCTGCGGATGATGTGCTTGATTCGAAGCTCACAGGGGGTGGGCAGATTGCGATTGGATCACCGGGGTTATTCGCACAGGAAGTTTTGGATCCGCTATTGTCTGCAGAGCCATCAACGGGGATTATGCAGGCTAGTGGTGGGAATGGGCAGCAACCGGGGAGTTTGCAAGGCTCCAATGGGTCTCAAGCCTCAACGTCTCAAAGTTCGTTACTGCCCTCCATGGGTCAAATGCAATCTCGAATTCCACGTCCAATTTCGACCGCGTCCATGAACCCAGCAAATCCGTCGAGATTCGTCGGCCGTCATACCAGTCCACATGCCGTCCATTGTTGTGGTTTTCGTTTCCACCCAGAGCCTCTTGACATTTCCGCCTTCCGCCGAAAGTTACTGCTCCAGGCTGCACACCTTTCACAGTGGACCAACTTCCGATCCACGAGATTGAAAGATCTGCCGACTCCTTTGAGATCCGGGGACTGGGTGTATGAAGTCCGACAATCATCCATATTGCCAAACGGAATGATGCAGCAAAGATATTTTGGATTCTTCTATGGGGGTGACAGTGATACCGAGGTTCCATGGAGTTTGGCTACTGATCCATATGAGCTGACAGAGCTTTTCCACTTCCGTCGTGTTAGCTCCTTGCAACTAGATGTTCAATGTCTCCTTCCAGGACATTTCCACATGTCTATACTAGTGTGGATGAAGATCGCGGAGTTCCGTGATTTTGCAGATGTTCTCCGTGCGGAGACGTTCATGCAGAGAGGATATATAGGCTTCTGACTTGGTACCTCAACGAAATTCAGAGAAGGGATGTATGTGTTGTAATGGTATCAGTCAGCTGTCAAACCCCAACACAAGACGGTTATGGTGTATGGAAATTCAGGAGTCGATAGCTACAGTTGCGCTTCAGTATAGACCTGGATCTGCCCAAGCAAATTACCCCTCAGGAGTCCATAACAAGAGTACAGCACGTTCTCCAGAAAGAGACTGGAACACCCTTATCTATCTATGAGGAAGCGACTTTGTTGGTAATCCTGCTTGTGACCTTCCAACCGTACAAGTCACCTTCTTCCAGAGCTCTTTTGTGGCGGGATCAGGCCCAAGTCCTCAAGTCAACAAGGCTATGAGAAACAACGGATTATATGTACTTCTATTCTAGGATTAGTCTATGGTCTATGGGTGTATCAAACTCATCTATTCTCCTTGAGCCAACTTCTCGATGATTTTGGCTACCTCTGCACTCCCCTCTTTGACATGTACTTTCTTCTTCGCTTCTCGGGCCTTCACTATCTTTTCAATAATGCCGGCCCACGTACCGCTTTCATAGTCCGCCACGGAAATCTCTTCACTGGAACCATTTTCATTCATGTACTTCAGCAATCCCGGCTCCTCAGCAAACATTGGTCGCAGAACATAGACCAGAGGCTTATTCATGCCAACACATTCTGATACGGTTCCATAACCTAACCAAGTCAGCTCTCGTTGCCGTTCACTGGAATTGATCATCTTACCTATTTTCCCCAGCACGACATCCGCAGCTCCCACCAAGTCCGGCGAATAGACGTCCTTCGGGAACCTGAAGAATCGCTCATCATCCACTTCATCAGCAGACAAGCATATCCACCCCTCTGGTATACTCGGAACCTTCGCCTCACCACTCTTCGTCAAAATCTGTCCCCCAAACTGCACAAGCAACACCTTACACCCACGCATGTCCACCGGAACCCCCAAGTTCTCCAGCACCTTCTCCCTACCCACCCTCGCCGGCCTAAACACAAGCGGTACATCCACCAACCTCCTCTTCTTCTCCTCCCCACTCCAATACCTCTCCACAAATGGAAAGCTAATGAACCCCGGTAACCTAACCGCAAAATCATATTCTGCATACAAGTTCTCAATTTTCTCTACCATTCTCGTTTCTGCCGAGCACCGCGAGGTGGGGAGATACGTGAGCAATTTCTCGAAAATAGCATCGAATGTGAAATTCGACACTAGGATACTCTTGATTCCTCTCTCTTTCACACCCAGCCATGCAATCGGATACGGTGCGTCCGCCAAAATCAGATTACACTCTGTCTCATCCAGGATACTTTCCATCCTCTTTTTCCATCCTTCCGTCTCCGCGGCAGCAAGGAACGTAGCTAAGTTCGCGAAACTGGCTGTCGCGTCGATGGTGTATGGTTGTGGCTGGATTATTGCAGAGTCGACTTCCTGCCGGATGAAGGAGATGCGATCGGAGGACGGGAAGAGGTGTTGGGGGGCGGTGGTGATGATTGTCACGTGGGTTGTTGGGGAGGAGCTGAGGAGGGCGAAAATTAGTTGGGCGGAGCGGGTTGCGTGGCCGAAGCCATGGCCGGAGATGTAGTAGTTGATGCGGAGCATTTTGGAATTGGGCGTTTGAGGTGTTGAGGAGGGAGAGGGGTGGGAGGAGGTTGAGATGGAAATGCGAGATTCGCGTGTGGCACGTGATCTACAGCGGAATATTGAAAGCTTCTCTTCTACTGCAGTACCTATTTTAGAATTGGAAAGTAGGCTTGGAACTTTCAAGTCAAGAAACTTTTGGAGCATTGCGCAATGCTAACCTCAATGATGTTTCCACGTGATATCTGACCCACTCATTTTAGCGAGGGGCTTTGTTGACATTGACGTTTCACCCCCAACCGCCAGGCGGAACTCTGATGAGCGATTAAACGTTATCATTAGAAGCCGAGCACAGGCTTCGCAGGCTAGTAGATAAAGGTCCCAACAAACAGCACGATACAATACACGATCGTCAACCCCCACAAAACCTCCCTGACAAGCGTCAAAACACCCCAAGTCTGCTTGATCTCCTTAACTTTCGGATACCCAACCCCAGTCTTCTGATCAAAGTCCCAAAGTGCCTCTCTATCCGGCACCGAAGGTGGAAAGAACACGTATGCGACAGGAACGAGATACGACAGCGCCAACATCAACCACCAAGGCGGAGCCAGCATCGAGTTGACAAGCAAATGTCTCAGCGCCAGGATAACGCTGCCCTCATCCCGTTGAATCTTCCAAGCCCGATACCAATCCATTCCCGCAGCACCGAAACAAAATCCAACAAAGATAAGATGGAAGTAAACACGACAGTTCCAGCCGATCAACTTCAACCGAACAAGCAACCCCGCCCTCATCTGCTTATTTCTCTCCCTCAACTTATCACGAATAGCCCCCGAAGCCAAAAACGCAATTTCCTTCCCACCCAGCCATTTCGGTAGGATATAGCAGCGTAAAACACAAGTCGCCATATACGGCATCATGAATTGGAATGCCATGGCGCCGCGCTGTGCTTGGATGTAGCCAGATGGGAGACTGAGGAAGAGTTCGTTGATGCGCAGGAGACAGACCCAGATGGAGGCAAGGCGGAGCTGCCATCGGAATTGGGAGAGGGTGGTGTATACCATGAGGTCTTGGCCCCACCAGAGGAGAGCGGGGATGATGAAGTGGCAGATGAAGACGGGAATGGTCATTATGGTGTTGAAGGCGAAGGTGAAGATGCACCAGCGTTGGCGGAAGGTCATTTTGCGGGTCTGGTGAAAGTCAGTCTGCTTTCTTTGGATTTTTTCCCCCCCAAGGGATTGATCAAACGCACATGTTTTCCTGGCAGACCCCAGTTGAGTTCTTGCGCAGTCTCTAGGGTCCCGACAGCCCATCGAGTTCGTTGCTTGAGATCTGATTCGGCCATAGTTCAGCAGATGACTGTTTTTTTTTTTAAAGATTACATCACTTACGGCTGATGATACTTTCCGGAACCATCCCGACTTGTAAGAACTCATGACAATACGCCGTCTGATATCCCGCACCATTCATCATCGATGACAGCAGCTGATCTTCCGCCATTGACGACAAAGGCCACCCACCTATCTCATCCAACACAAATCGCTTGAAGACAACACCACTACCAGTGCACCACGCACAGCCCATTGCATCTTTCTTCACCTCGAGGAAATGGATGAATTCGCACATGGTTTGGCATAGAGGGTCGTCTGCGGGGGCATTGTAAAATGTCTGCCATAACACCAAATCAGCGACTTGCCCATCACTCAAAGTTCAATCGTTGGATTGAGTGAAGTCAGAAGGAAGGGGCATCACACCTGTGGCGGAGCAATCAAGCTCAACTTCTCATTCCTAATAAGATGCGGCAAAAGCGCTCTCAACCACTCCCGATCCGGAATCATATCAGCATCAAGCGTAGCCAAATACTCCGCCGGTCCGCCCGGAAGCCCAAGCGCCAAATCGATCCCCGACTGCAGATTTCCCGCCTTATAATGATGCGGAATACCCGGGACTTTATCCCTCGCATGGTAATACAAGAACGGAAACTCCAGCATGAGAGGTTGTAGTGCAGCTTGCAAGCGTGCGCTTTTATCGTCGTCGCAGATTATGATGCGGTAGCGGTCATGTGGGTAGGAGATGTTGCAGGCGGCGCGGACGGTGTTGAGGATCATGGGGACTTCTTCGCCGCAGGTGGTGAGGAGGATGTCAACGGTGGGGACTTTGGGGCCGAGGAGGCGGAGTTTGGGACGTTGACGGGGGCGGGGGGACATCAGGATCAGGAGCATCCAGAATGCGTGGGGGACTGTAGTATGGGTCTGGTCAGACTTTCACTTCCAAGCTATGGTTGTGTAGAGATGATAAGGGGGTATACGGACCGATACACACGCCTTCTGCACATATGAATATCCAAGATGCGCTGCCGAGTCCTCCGAATCGAATCCTGAATTGGTAATTACACCAAACTCGATAGCCATAGTATACGCCATAAGTTGCGAAGACGAGGATTCCGACAAAAGGTTGGAGTTGTATGAGTCTTCGTTGCCATGGGCGAACAATGTCGATGTCGTCGTAGGTGGCGAGTTCTTCTATCGTGTATTCGGCATCATCATATATATCAGAGAACTCTCCCGTTCGGGTTGATACTGGTACGGATGCGTCCTGTTCTGATGAAGGTAAAGATGTGGAGGAGCTCTATTGCACATGAGTGTACTGTAGAGAGGAGGTAGCTGAGCGAGAAGCTTACCTCAATTGCGTGAGCATTGGAAAACGGATCGAGGGATTCTGATGGACTGGGTACAGCAGCTATGGCATCGACATCCACCACAGAGTTTTCTGTATTGGGTATATTCTGAGGTACTGGAGGTCTCTTGACCAAACGTTTGCTTTTCGCCATTGCTTGATATCGAGGAGATGGCGATTGTTCAAACTCGGAGTCCGGCTATATATTCAAATGAGTTGTGTGCAGGTCCAGCGAGAGAATATCTTTGCTTCGGATACAAAAGATAACGGTTCGAAGTCGTGTATCATCGTACCTCACGCCATGCGCTGCATGCATATTCGCCGATTCACGCTATTTGAACAGCACAGTAGTCCGTCTTGGAATTCCTCCGCGATTCAGATGTTTCCTTTCTCATTGGCCTTTCAAATCGTCGTGAAGTTTTTGAGAAGCTCAATGTCTCGGATTTTGGCAATCTCCACTCGACACCCAAGAGATCGCCCCTCTAGTCGATGAAAGATGACATCTTAGTACCGAGATGATCAGATATCACCAAAGCTTGAGCCCACCCGTACCTGGATCGACATGGTTCAAGTGACATGAATGGACGTCCGTTCCTGTCTTCTTATCTTGTGTCACAGCCTTGAATGCCGAAATCCCCTGAGTCCGGTAGTACATTGTGATATCTCAGATTGAAAGAAAAGGCGAGATACTTTGTGATGTGACTTACGCGCGAATCAGAAACTAGGTCAACTAAATCCTCGGGTCGTGACGTCCCGAGAGCAATGATGATTGGTATGGCTATTGGTGCAGATTTGAAGCCTAGACAGGATAGGCAGTTCGCTAGATGCGGCTGATTTGATGCCGGAAAAACAAAACCTCTTGGCATCAAGAATCTTGTGGTGACGTCCCACTGGTCGACCTTGATTAGACAATCGATTTACAATCCGGTTCTCCTAAGTTGACTTCACAGACATGGTCTCACGCCACTGTTGCATAATACAGCTCAGCTCCATCAAGTCCCTGGGTACAGAGAATCTCGTATTTAGGGAGCTGTTCCTGCCCCGAAGCCGTGCCAACGGCAAAGTGCAGCGGAGGTATCACAAAGCCCCTCCATTTGTATGACACCACCATGCATCCTCTGTTCCCTCCCCGGAGTCAGACACGAAGCTAATCACCGTAAGAAAAAAAGATCTCTCATGCATGGTTATCACTTCGAACTACTCGGCAAAGGTCTTCTCTCTTGGGAAGAAAAAGCAAACAAGAAATCGATAGTGATTTTTGCTTTTTGCTTTTTATACTGGGAATTTGCCGCGTTCTAGATTGTTGCCAAGGATGGTATGATATCTGGGAGAGCTCTTTCGCGCATAGCAGCTTATTTTCTAAAGATGGAATCACAAAATATCCACTTAAAATAGGAGCAGGTAGAAATGTGACAATGATCGGGGTGAAAATGAATATGAGGGTGGTATGCCAGGGCCTACCTCCCAATGAACCAGTCCTCGGCATATTCTCTCCATACTACATTGCAGTAAGCGAGCAGAGAGAATCGTCAGAAAGGTTTAATCGAGCGTCCGGGTCTTTACACCGGGGAAAGCGAGCTCTACACGCCGACCACTCAAGGTCTTTACCTACCAGCCCGACTCGGCACAACAGATTACACATACCATAATCCTTCTACAAAAGCTCATACTTATATTTCTTCCCGTCTCATTTCATAGCTCCTTCATTTTCGCACCTCTCTCCCTCACCCGCCGTGCTATCCCCACGCCCAGCCAATTCAACTACAGTATACTGGGAAAAAATTCAAAATACTGTGGAAGGATCACAATCCCTTCTCTTACGCAATGCCCCCTTGTACATGTACTCAAACCAGCAAACCAGCAAGTAGCAGCTAGCAACCACCCACACCCAATGACCTCAAACCCATCGCCTCTCTCTCACGTGTCTAAAGGTCCCCCCAAGGATTACAGTTCATGATGAGCACAAGTACAAATCCTAATCTTATCGTTACTTTTAGTTCAATATCAACATCAACACCTTCTCCTCTTACCTCTCGTCACAAGACGATAGCTTCAGCTTCAGAATTAATCACCGAAAAGCTTAAAACCTCAAAACATATAGTTATCAAATTATCACTTATTACTCGATCTCACCTGGACAAACTAAATGAAAGAGACAAACAGACAGGCAGGAGAGGAAACAACAAAAGAATCATGAACAACCGTATCGCAATTTTCAATTCCTCCTCAAACAGTATATCTTAACCCAGTACACATCCCTCCATCAATTCCAGCCAACTTCGTGAACAAGGCGTATGTGAGAGACTAAGACTACTTTTTAGAAACCCCCGCTTTCACCTTTGCCTTATTGATCTATTCGTCCTCGTCCTCGTCCTCATGTGTAGAATTCCACAGTCGCCTGTACGTACTGTAAGTTAGTAGGAATTCCAAGGTGGTCAATAGTTTACAGGTAATGGTCAACGGTTGATTCGAATCGTTAGTTGGTTATCATCTGCTGATCTGTTCGAGCCTTGAGACCCGAACCTCGTGTACGCAAGTAATTTCATCTTCATCTTCATCTTCATCTTTAGGGTTTCCAAATTTTCTGGTTTCATCAGACGGTTAGATGGTTGAACAGTTAGAGTGAAGGAATGTAAGGTTGAGTGAGGATTGATGTGGGAATGTGATGGGCTGGGAAGAGAAGGTTGCGCGCGGGGTTATGAGGATGGGGTGTTGGGTTTTTGATGCTTCGTTGTTTCGCTCAGCTGCCTGAGTGGGTAGTTAGGTAGGTGTACATGCGTGGGGTGTGAATTTTGGAGAGGGGGAATACTGTAGGAGTGTGGAGGACATCAATGGAGGCGATGGTTAGGGAAGAACAGAGTGGTATTACTAATTAGGCTCAAGCTAAGTTAAGATTATGTAAATTTAAATTGCGAAGAAAATGAAACGTTAAAAATTCCCTGTCTGAGAAACAGCCACCTCCAGACAATGTGAACACAAGACGTCCTCTATGAACAGTTCGTGGTTACGGTCCATGGTCCGGTGATGGCCCTGTCGAAATGTAATATGTTGAAGAATATGAATCCACCTAAATTAAAAAAGAGAATACCCAACTTATCAACAAAACCAATCTAGATATAATGTATGGAAATGAAGTAAGTCTGTCCCGTCGCGCGAGACTGCAGCTCACCCAGACCCGTCTCATCCCATCTCAACTCACCTCATCGTCTCGAAAAACCCATTAACCGTCTCCCTACTCCCCCGACTCTCCCTCTTCTCCCTCGCAATCGTCCCAGCAAGGATCCTCTCCCGTTCAGGACTACATTTCAGGAACCCATCCTGATCATACAGACTCACACCATCACCACCATTACCTCTTTCTCCACTCCCTCTCTTCCCACTCCCACTCCCACCATTTCCACCCTCACCTGCACCGCCACCCTTCCCAACGACTTCCTCCTCACCAACACACTCAAAGATCCTCCCCTCATCACCACCCATCAGCCTCACACCCGCGAGTCCCAACCCACTAATTCGTAACCCTGAGGTAGTCGTCCAGTGAGGAGGTGTCCTGGCGCCGAGAGGAGAGGGGATGGGGTGTTGCATTTTGCTTTCGCGGCGGGTGGCGTGGGTGGTTGGTTTGGTCATGGCGTCGGACCAGCGAGCCGGTTGTGGTGCTTGTACTCGTCCTCGCGCTGAGGTGGTGTCGGTACTCCTACTATGCTGATCACCTCTTGCTGGAGAAAGGCGAAGAGGATCGTCGGAGGTCTCGATACTTTGGAGAACTGTTCCGGGCTCGATGACGACAATAGCGGAAAGTCGGGATTTGGGTTTCATTTGAGGGGGTGTGACGAGGACGCTGCCTTCGCGACTTAGAGTTGGGAATCTGAGAGAAGTGTTTGTATTTGTATTTGTGCCGCTGCGATCTGGTGTTTGCTCGGTAGCGGGACTGGATCGTTCTTTCACGGGAGTGAGTTCGTCGATCATATTTCCATTTTCGAGTTCTTCGGTTCGTCGTCTACGTCGCTCTTTGTGAATACGGTGACTGTCGCGTATTTCTGGGCGAGCGGTTCGTGCGGAACGACGGGCACGATAGCGGGATGAGGTGGAAGACGATGGCTGGCCGAAGGAGAGGTAGTGTTGTGAGCCGCGGCTGCGACCGCGCTCTTCGACTGTGGTTGTTCTGTCGATGTTCCTGTCCTGATCATCGGCGTCGATGGATGGTGAGTCCAGGCGCAAATTGGGCGAACTTGAATCGATTGGAGATGAGCAGCTTGTTGATACTTCGCTGTTCATGCGTCGCAAGAGAGTGATGGAGCTTATGATTGAGTTAGAGCCAGGCGGACTGAGCATAGCGCCCGTTTGTTTTTCGGGCTCCGTCGAAGGACCTGTGATATAGCCGGGGACAGTCAGAATGGGAGGTGCCGGGCTCGAAGCACTTGAGCGCAAGCCAGACATTGTGGCTGTTATGTTTGGAAGCGGGCGAGGCGAAGGACGCGGCGTCGAGACAGGTGTTATTGTTTCTGAAGCTTTAGCTGAGAGAGGTGGAAACGACATGAGACGCTCTTCAAGTTGTTGCTGCGATGAGTGGGTTGAAAGGTCGGCAGAGTAGCTGCGGCCATTACGGCGGGATTTAAGCACACTTGGAGATGGTCGGAGGGAGTTGGAAGTCCCGAGTCTGAAGAATTCATCCTCGGATCCAGGGTCTTGCTCCGCATAGTAGTTGCAGACTGACAGAGTGGGGGAGTATGGATTTGTTTCTGATCCCAAGGTTGGAGAGTTGTCTTCTGAGCGGCTTGGAGGTCCTGGTGCAATGAGTGTTGGGTTGAAGACCGCGATACTTGGGGGTCTCATCGTTCTGGGAGACTTTTTAGGACTTCCATCTTGGGAGATCTCAGCACTTTGGAAGGACGAGCCTCCGAGAACGTTTGATTTCACAGGTGTAATCGTTTCTGGTTCTTCCGGGAGGATATCCACTGTGCTTACTGGCCGGGAGATATTGGACATTCGAATGACATTCGATCGCTTGTGGCCCTTCCTTCTCGGACTAGAGCCTTTCGCACTGCCCTGCGTGGCACGTGTCTTAGATGCTTCTTGTGGATGCCATTGAAATAAATTAGGCTCAGAAGTGACGGGTGGTTCAGGAAGATCTCGCTGGGACGATGACTGGACGTTTCCCGAGACATCACGAAGGGGGGAGCAAGTGCTTGTTGGTCTTTCCGTTGTGGCTACTTGGCCGAAAGTTGCTTTGCGAATGTACATGGGTCGAGGTCCTTGGACTTGGGTATTGGGCATCATGGGTTTGGAGCTTCTGACAGTCGAGTAGAATGGATCGCCAGTCAAAGACATGCGACGTGGTCTCGAGAAAATCTTGGTGTTTGTTGTCTTTTGGGAGCTTGTAGAAACCGAGGATTGGCTGTCTTGGTGTATGAGTATCGAAGTATCTTTTGCTCCTGCGGCCTGCTTCGCTGACTGTCTTTGGACTACACGAGGGCTTTTGCTAGGTGATGTGAGGGGGACAGTCATCACCAGATCCGTCGTATCGCTCATACATAGACTGTCTTTAGACTCTATAGATGCTGTAGGAGATCTCTGCTTGACGATAGAGCGCTTACTGGAAGTTCTTTGGTGTTTCTTCTTTGGGCTTGGTGTTCGAGCATACACATCATAGGTAGAACTTCCAACAGACTGGGCCAGGTCCAGATCGATCAGCCCTTCTCGGCTTTCAGTAGCCTTTCTTGGTGGAGTAGGGAGTCTGGCGATAGGAGGAAGACCAGGAGACAGGCCAAGTGAGCTCGAAGTCCGTGTCATCGAATGTCGTTGAGCTGCTTTCAAGCGCTGTGAGGTTGATCTCAATATTGTGGAAAGCTGAGTTTCTGAAGTCGATCGTCGATGGACTCTCCTGTACGGCATGACATCTGTGGAATACGGATCGCGTGCCGAAGAAGCTGTTCTAGAGGTACCCGGTAGTGAAGTTGTCCGCTTCGGCCACTTCGGGTCCTGAACCACATACCCAGGTGGCGCAACTGGGCTCAGTACCATGTTTGTCTGGCTAGGGAGAAATGTCATAGGCACAGTCGTGTTCAATGGCCAAGAGTCCCTGACGCTTGACGTCCGAAAGATTGATCTGTGGGGAGCTTTAGTTCTCGCATTCGGCGGCTTCTGAAGACCATCTTGCTTGATCCACTCTTCTCGACTATCGTCTTCTGGGAAGTGCAAAAAGGGATTGAAAGAGACTCGACGAGGCATATTCAATTCAGGCGGCCTGGTAGATCGAATGGCAGTTTTAAGGTCCATTGTCGCGTTCCCATTTTCGTTTGCTTCTGAACGTCGTTTTTCTCGACGATGCTTTCTGTTGACATGGATGACACCAATCAAAACCAGGATTAGAAAGAGTACAACCGCTCCTCCTATCGAAATTCCCAAGATGGCACCCAAGGACAGACTTGATGATCCAACGGGATACTGAGAGTTGAAATCTCGCATCAACATCCTCCCTTCTTCCAGAACCGGGGATCTCATGGTGACCATCAAGCCCCTCACGGGAGGCAATCGCGATTGGATATCCCAATGATGTCGGGGATTGACCACTGGCTAAGATGACACGCGTCGTACGAGGCTGTTTCGACGGCGAGATGGTGTCGCTGTAACCGTATTGCAGACGTCGCGAAATGCAAGGAAGAGTATGACGAGAAGAGAAAAGTCAAATAGACCGCGTATCAGTAAAGACAGGAATGGTTCTCCGACAGAGCAACCGATGAGTTTGGGTAAGAAATAATGGATAGACAGAACAGAACAGTGGGGAAGGGCAAAAGAAGTAACATGACGGGATAATTTGTTGGTGGAATGTAATTCACGAGTACACATTCCTCGCTGTGCCTGTCGAAGAGGAGAGGTGCTTCGCGTAATTGAACATACGGATATGTGGCAAATAGGAACACTAATTTTCATGTGCTGCGGTGTACATATCTGAGGCATTGGAATGTGATGTCTTTCCGGCTGGTTGAGAGCTTGCTCCCAAGGACATCCATCAGCTTGAAGCTCATCTGTTAATGGGACGAATGAATGGAACAAGGTGATGTCCATCTTCGGTGCATAAAAATGTATTGCTTCTGTGCATGATGGTGGCTAAATAAGTTCGATGTTCTTGGGAGAAAAGAAATATACTCGATGATGCATTGATGGTTGATCTAGGAGAAGTTGACGATATCGAGCCGAAGCAGCTGGGCTGGGCCGCGCCGCGCCTGCACTGATCCAGGTGCCAGTAAGTACTAGCGCCGCAGCGCATTCCGGGCGAGCTGCAGCTGCACCTGCACCTGTTGGCCAACCGAGTCAGATTCAGACATCCACCTCTTCTCCTCTTCTCCTCTTCTCCTCTTCTCTTGTCCTCTCCCTGTCTTCCTGCATCTTTATTTACAATTAAGAATCTTACATAAGTGCAGGAGGACCACAACCTCCTCGAACCATACTCTCGTTCTATTTCGTTGTTTATCTAGATACATACAGGTAATCTGCCTACCTCCAATTCCACTTTTCAGTTTCTATAATTCTACCCGCACCTTTCTCTTTCACATCCCCTGCATCCTCTACTCGAGTCAATCCACTCTTGGATTCCCTGCATCCCCTGCATCTCCTACCTACTTCTGCCCCTCCATACCCCTCTACCCCTCCACCAAGCTTTCGTTTCCACGTCACATCTGCTCTCTTCATTGGATAGCTTCAATGAAAGGACAAGGCTGCTGTATCAAGATGCGCCGAGAAAAGGAGCGAATCAAGCAAATGGTGTCGGATGGCACAACATAGACGGTTCCGACTCACGCCTCCGACTTCGAGTCGTGTTGGCCTCTTTCCCGTTCAAGGTACAGGTGGAACTGAGCTATAGTGACAGCCGTGTCTGCCACTCCTTCAAAAGGGAGCTCTTACCCCTCTTACCTTGAACCTGACCTCTCTTTCACTTCACTCAATTCTCCAAAAAAAAAAATAAGACAACACAACATCTCGAGATAGCTGCCCCACCTCAAAGCTACCCCGCCATCATCAAAATCATGGACGGAGCCATCACATCCACCGGGTCCTTCGCCCACAACAACACTACAGCACCAGAGTCGGATCGCGTCCTTCCTCTCTTCTCGCTCAAAGGTAGAACAGCAATTGTCTCCGGTGCGGGTGCAGGAATCGGTTTGGCAGTTGCACACGCTCTGGCAGAAGCAGGAGCAAATGTAGCAATCTGGTACAACAGCAACAAGAAAGCCATTGCCGAGGCAGAGAAAATCGAGAAGACCTACGGCGTGAAGGGTACGTCTGCAATTTTCTGCCCCTCCCCCTCAACTTCCCCTGAACCTAGCCACCTAGCACATACCTTAGTATACGAGGGGTCCAGAAGAAGCGCCCCATTTTGATTGGAGCGCATACATCACCCAAACAATAAACTGACATCTCGGCGCAACAAAACAGCCAAAGCATACCAAGTCAACGTAACATCCTACGACGCCGTATCCGCCGCCATTGAGTCCGCAATCCGCGAGTTCAACGGCCGTCTCGACATCTTCATTGCCAACTCCGGCATCCCATGGACACAAGGCGCTGCGATATCGGGCGAGTTGGACCACTACCGTAAAGTGGTGTCGACGGATCTGGATGGGACATTCTACTGTGCGAGAGTAGCGGCTATACATTGGAGACGGCAGAAGAAGGAGCAGACTACTATCGATGGAAAGCCTTTGGAGACTCCGTTCAGGGAGGGAAGTTTTGTCGCGACGGCGAGTATGAGTGGGCATATTGTGAACATTCCGCAGTTGCAGGCTACGTATAATGCTGCGAAGGCGGGAGTCATCCATCTTTGTAAGTACTTCTTCTTCTCCTCCCCTAAATCACCCACCCACCTTCCCCCAGAATATGCAAAATCTAACATCCCGCTCCTTACAGGCAAATCCCTCGCAGTCGAATGGGTCGGCTTCGCCCGCGCAAATACCATTTCTCCAGGCTACATCGCAACCGAAATTTCGGACTTCGTGCCCAAGGAAACAAAAAATATTTGGAAGGATAAGATCCCTATGGGACGAGAGGGAGAGGCGAATGAGTTGAAGGGTGCGTTCTTATACCTGGCTAGTGACGCGGCGAGTTATACCACCGGAAGCGATATTATTGTCGATGGTGGGTATTGCTTGCCTTAGGAGGATGTGGATCGTAAGGGGAGGGAGGGGGAAAGGGATCCTAGTAAATTTAGAAGGATGTTATAGAGTTGATCCCATCTCGGGTCGATTTCTCCTCCTTTGAAATAAGATAGACCGTACTTTTGAATCTCTCAACCACACCAACTCATTCCTAGTTCTAAAAGAAATCCCTCGGATACATTTAGCTCAATGCTTTCCACTACTCCACTCAGAGACATCTCCAGTAGAATCCCAAACCGCACGATACAGCATCTGCCTACTACTCATCTTTACGACACCCTCCCTTATATTGTATATATCGACTCTACTCATCTCATCTCAATCAGATCCCACCTCACCATTCCTCCCCCTCGTTCCATCATCGCTCCATCCGCCTCCGATTATGATTTATCACCGAGCTCCCAGCTCCCATACCCCTTTTCACTATCTTCCTTCCATCTTCTTTCCCGCGTGTCTCTCCTCTCCGCTCCTCTCAGCCCAGTTCAGCGAAATGCTTCCAGAATGAAATAAGAACTGGTTGTAGATTTGTATTTGTGTAAAGTTTACAGGAAAGATGATCTATTTACGATGATGATACAGTGCAAAAAGCAAGCGAAAAAAAAAAGGTTATTGCGGGTGCCGTTCAAGGTTTTACTTTTGATATATGGGATGATATTTGGACTGTTTGGTTGTTTTTGTTTTTAAGTCGGAAGGAGGGAAAATAATTTTTTGTGATAGTTGATAGTTAATGGGCAGGGGAACGAGATCGAGAACGAGATAGGGGAATGAGTTAGTTGGATTGGATTGGATTGATGACAGGTAAATAGGTAGGTAGATAGATGTAATGAATAGGGTGAGGATGTAGTGGAAGGTCATTTGTTGTTTGTTTGCTTGCTTGCTTTTTTGCTAAGAGACCTGATACAAAAGTAAGTGTGTTAGTAAAGTCAGCTTGTCATCTTTGGTTGTTGGTGCTTATGAATAAATTTATGGAAATGATCATTGAGAACCCGAATCAGATTCAAATACTATATCGATTTATGAAAAGGGATACGTTCAAGCTGATGAAGGAAATCGTCGGTCAGGGGACAGATGTACTTCTACTCGGTGGATTTTTCTCATACATACACATGCTTGTCATGAGACGTTTCTGTCTGTTTGTCTCTTAAATTTAGCAATGAAGAAGGACTGAAATAGAGATGACTGTGAATGAGATTAACAGAATAGACTATATATATATATATATATATGCATATGCCAATGCCTATTCACAATTGTGTTTTATAACAAGTCTTTAAGAATGAGTAAATGATGACCTCACAAGTAAAGCTTAAACCAGATTCACACTTCTTGCTACCCATCTCCTATATTCTATTCTCCTATCTCATCGCGCAACATCGGCCGTCTACATACTCATTAGCAGCCAAATCTTCCCCGTCAGTCCTAAACTGGATAATGATTTCCCGACCTCCAGATTCACTTCGCGCCGAACCGGACTGGACTGGACTGGACTGGCCAAGTCACCAAGACAACTTGAATTGATTTCCGTTTCCTAGACGAGCTACTAGGTCGAATGCAGCTCATGAGGCCAACAAACAAGCGAGTACACAAACCTCAAACTGGCAAAAAGTGTTGTCCTCGAATTTCTTTCAGCAACACGATCAATTCCTCGATCTAAGTTAGCACGGGCCCTTTTCGCTGTGTTTATCAGTCCAGGCCGAAGTCACTCCTTCACTCCTTGATGTCCTTTGTCTGTCTTGAGACATCTGCAAAGCACAAGTAGCCATGATGTTCCGAGTCAACATCCTCCTCGCTATTCTGGCCCTGCTTTCATTCAACACTCTCAACTCCCTCGCTCTCGCTTCTCCCTTAGCCTGTAATTGAGCCCGGAGCCGAAGTCAACACCACATCCCCAACCACAATCAACCCCAACCTCAATCCTCGCGCCCCCTTCTCCAAACGCGGCCTCCCCTTCAACGACGCAAGATACATCCAACACTGGGTCGACGGTTCTTCCCAAGTAAATTGGGCCTATAACTGGGACTTGTGGATGCCGGGGAACTTTCCGTGGGGAATGGAATTTGTGCCGAAGTTGTGGGGGGATGGGAGGGATCATGTTGATGGTGTATGTTCTTCTCTTCCCACCCTTACCCTTCCCTTCTCCTTCTCCCCAAACCCTGCTCCTTTTCATTTTCTTACTTCTTCCCAAACTCAACTTACCAATTCATATTTCGACGAAAAGAGGAGTAAATGGAAATGGTTGCTGATAAGTTCATCAAAAGTGGTTCTCCAACACCAACGCCGCCATCTCCCGCGGTTCAGGCCATATCCTCGCCTTCAACGAACCCGACAACTGCTCTGGCCAAGCCTGTATGTCGCCACAACGCGCCGTCGACGCATGTAGAAAATACATCATGCCGTTTAGTGGACGTGCTGCGCTAGGTGCGCCGGCCGTGACGAATGGTGCTGGGGGGTTGCGGTGGTTGGGAGAGTTTTTGAGGCTTTGTGGGGAGTGTCAGATTGATTTTGTGCCGATTCATTGTGAATTCTCTGGATCCTCCGTTTAAGTCGACGAGGAATGGCTAATCCGGTGGTGCGCATAGGGTATGATTCCGCTGGCAACGTGGCGTATTTCAAGAAGTATGTGCAGGAGGCGCATGATGCTGCTGGTGGGAGACAGATCTGGTTGACTGAGGTACGTCCCTGTCCCATCGAAGACAGGTGTCTTGTCGACGAATCTTGACTGACTTCTTTGTGCAGTTCAATGGCGCCGGAAATATCGATCAGCAGGCACAGTTTATGCGCACTGTAATGCCCTGGATGGACGCCCAACCATACATCAAGCGTTATGCTTGGCATTGGTGCGATCCGTACTTTACTGGTAGTACGATTGTGCGACTTGATGGGTATCCTTCGCCTTTGGGTGGAGTTTATGCGTATACGCCGTACTAGACAGGATATCGGTTAAGGTCTCTGCTGGGCTTCATAGCGGAGTGCTTTCTGGGTGGTCTTGTCTGATGGGGAAGCGGCTTGATGGGTGGCTGGCGGACTGGTTCCTTCGGCGAAGTCATCCTGGACTGGCTGGGTTCTTTGATTTTTTTTGTCGGTGGGCGTATGTCTCGTTGGTGAGGCACTGATGCAATCCTGGGGGTCGTGTGTCTTTTTTGTCCTGCTGGCGCTGGTCGAGGGGCTGAATTCGCCGGGTCCTGAGTAGATTATGATAGTACTTGCTGGAGGACTTGCAAGACTTCATCCACGGGTCATTTCACGAAATGAGATAATCAGAGACGAAATGAGATGATATTCTGAACGCGAAACCGCTGACTGAATAAGCTTTATGACTTAAGGGCAGGAGAAGTCGAACCGTGAGATACTGAACTGTGAGAGAACGATGACTGGGGCGAGACGTTACAGGAACTGTCAAAGCTAGCTCAAGGAGACAACAGCGGAAAAATTGAAAGGCAAGCAATAAACAAATCTCAGAAGGAACATAAATTAAACTCCATTGGTGAGTGCTCAATGCAACCTGAATTAGCTACTTCATGCTGCCATGGGACTTGCACTGGTTAGGAGAAATCTGAAGATGCCATTCCACTGTGGGGCTCCTGAGCTCTTAAGGAATTCTGGCTCGGCTTCAAAGGTGGTGTAAAAAGCGTTTGAATTGAGATATATCTTCACTATTGCTGTTCAGCCTAACGGAAGTGATGCTGGATCGTGCATCAGGAGTATGGCGACGGATGAGAGAGTGGGGTTGGGTTGACATGTGGGCTAAGCTGCAATCTGAATGGGTGGCAAATGTTCGGCAGTCAACTCAGCCTTCTCCACTCTTCTCCAACTTTTCGAGAGGAGAATAAAAGGAACGACGTAACTATGCGTCCAGCGTTGTGAATAGCTTCAATTCTGACAGTCTGGTCAGTACATCGCATCTGCCAATGGATGACTGCCCTTAATCATCGCCAGAGCATCGTGCAAGCTCCTAGCAAACTCAATTACCCGTGTCTTGCACAACGCGACTGGACAGCCTCGCCAGTATGAAGTTTGCCAAAGAGCTGGAACAGGATCTTGTCCCAGGTTGGCCCCTATTGCTCACCAATTGTGCGACCACAACAGCTGACATATCCAGAATGGCGCGTCAAATACCTCGACTACAAGGCTGGAAAGAAACATGTCAAGGCTGTCGCTCGAGCACAAACACGCATGAATGCGACCCCTAAAACACCCGCCCAACCAAACCTCGGTCCACGAAACCACAGCTTGTATGGAGCCACTTCCCCAGTGGCGGCTCGCAACAGACCTGCTTCTAAAATAGCACCAATTGATGGCACGAACGATGGACCAACAGAACCTCTACGAACTTCCCCTGCGCCTCTGGCAGCCGATTCTAGACCTCAATCCGATAGTTCGGACGAGGGACCATATGCTCCAGTTAAGAAGACTCCTCCTATGCCTATACCTGCGCATCATGATGCACCTATCGATGACGGTAACTATGGAAGCTTCGTGCCTACTCCGCCAGCAAGAGCGAGACCCAATTTCGAACTCCCCGATCCTGCGTTAGAACCGCTTCCCGTCCGCGAGCAATTGGGAACATATACACCAAAGGGTATCTTGAGTCGGAACCCTTCTGGAAGAGCTGCTTCAGTTGCTATCCCTGACAATGCGTACGAGGTTGGGCGGACTATGTCGCCAACAAACAGGAATACATTTGCAAGCTTGAGGAGTCGGATGCCGCCGAGTGGAAGCGTACGACCATTCATGCGTCGAGTCTTCTCTGTAGGAACGCCCTTGGAACCTGCGCAGAGTCGGAAGCTGGATGTGGATATGATTGCTGTGGATCAAGTGAAGAAACGGCAGAAGGACTTCTTCAAGTTCATGGACAAAGAGTTGGAAAAGGTTGAAACGTTCTACAAATCGAAGGAGGACGAGGCGGGCGCCAGGCTGAAGATCTTGAGGGAACAGCTACACGAGATGCGGAATCGAAGAATTGAGGAGGTCGCTGCAGCTCAACATGTCAAAGAGGTTCGACGAAGGGAAGAGAACAGAATCTTCGACTTTCAAGGTGGACGCTCGAATGGACAATCGAAGAAGGATGATGACTACCGTCCAAACTCTCGCGACAAGCTCAATACCTGGCTTGATCCATTTGAGAAGGCTTTTGGAAATGCCAAGGCGAAGGTCACTGGTCCGCGTCCAGGTGGAAACTCCAAAGCCCTACAGAACATGGCCGACTCGCCAGAACTCAGGTCCAAAGCACAATTCATTCAAAATCGACAAGCCGATGAAGGAAGAGACTATGTCCGGCGACCTCATTATCATGACGATGTCCCGTATAGAACTGCCAAAAGGAAGCTGAAGCTTGCCCTTCAAGAATTCTATCGAGGCATGGAATTGCTCAAGTCATATGCACTACTCAACCGAACAGCTTTTCGCAAAATTAACAAGAAGTATGACAAGGCTGTTGATGCCCATCCACCATTACGATACATGTCTGAGAAGGTCAATAAGGCTTGGTTTGTTAACAGCGATATACTGGATTCCCATCTTCATGCTGTCGAGGATCTGTATGCCAGATATTTCGAAAGAGGCAATCACAAGATCGCCACTGGCAAATTGAGAAGCTCCACAGGGCGCCGGAAGGATCAATCAGCAAGTGCTTTCCGAAATGGTGTACTGATCGGAATCGGCGCTGTGTTCTCGATCCAAGGGACGATCTATGGTTCAGACCTGCTTTATGACCCGGATCCTGTCATTCGACTTCAAACGTCCTATCTATTGCAAATATATGGAGGCTATTTCCTGGCGCTATATTTGTTCTCCTGGTTCTGCTTAGACTGCAGCATCTGGACCCGAAACAAGATCAATTATCAATTCGTCTTCGAGTTCGATCCTCGGCATCATTTGGACTGGCAGCAGCTGTCTGAATTTCCTTCGTTGCTGATCCTCATTTGGGGATTATTTGTTTGGCTCAATTTCACGAGGTATGGTGCACCTGAAATGTACATATACTATCCCGTGATCTTGATCTTTGTCACTGTGGTTTTGATTTTCTTTCCCGGACCGTACATATATCACCGAAGCCGAAGGTGGTTTGTTTATTCGCACGTAAGCTGTCACTCCTGTTCCCATAATCTTAGCTAACTATAGCAGTGGCGTTTGCTTCTCGCTGGAATATACCCTGTAGAGTTTCGTGATTTCTTTTTGGGAGACATGTACTGCTCCTTAACGTACTTGATGAGTGTAAGTCTGTGACACCCTTGCCAATAGCTAGTCTAATCCCAAAACAGAATATTGAACTCTTTTTCTGCCTTTACGCAAATTACTGGAATAACCCAGCACAATGCAATTCGACACACTCTCGACTTCTAGGATTCTTTTCTACTCTTCCTGGAATATGGCGAGCCTTGCAATGTCTTCGACGTTATTACGATACCCGGAATGTCTTTCCACATCTTGTTAATTGTGGAAAATATGGCATGACCATATTATACTATGTCGCGTTGAGTATTTACCGTATCGATCATGGGAAAGGACATCTGGAAGTGTTTATCACCTTTGCCACGATCAATGCCATTTACTGCTGTGAGTAGGACTTATCCCAAGTGTTACCTAAGCTAATGTTTCCAGCCATCTGGGATTTACTTATGGATTGGTCTCTTCTTCAACCACATGCAACCAAAAAGTACCTTCGCGATGTTCGAGGATACAAGAATCCAAACTACTACTACGCGGCCATGATCCTGGATCCAATCTTCCGATTCAACTGGATCTTCTACGCAATCTACACCCACAACCTTCAACACAGCACATTCGTGTCATTCCTCGTGGCCCTTTCAGAAGTAACTCGCCGAGGAGTTTGGGTCCTCTTCCGAGTCGAAAACGAGCACTGCTCTAACGTTGCTCGCAACAAAGCATCTCGAGATGTACCCCTGCCCTACTCCATCGCCTCCGACTCCGAAGAAGAAGACGAACGCCCACACGAGCCTGTCTCAGCTGACACCCCAACAGCACCAGGAGAGTCACCAACACTATCCCGTCGCCGCACCCATATCGGCGCTGCTCTCGAAGAACAAGAGACAAATACGTCGTCCATGCGTCCTCGTGGAATGACGCGTACGTTCACTAGAATCGTCGCAGATGCCCACACGCAGGATTTCGAAAAGAAGAGGAAGCCTGGAGCGGGAGATAGTGATAACGTTAATAATCGGAAGAGAGATGGCGAGGATGAGGATGGAGAAGAGCAGGCTGGAAGCAGTGATGATGACGATGATGATGATACCCAAGATGTACTTGATGCTGAGGCGTTGTTAAGGGAGAGGAGGAGAAGAGCGAGTGAGCATGGTGAAGCATCTGGATAGGCTATTTTTGGGAGGAGTGAGGTGTTCATGTATGCCCAAAATTCATATATGGATCCGAGTAATGGTAACGAAAACAAGTGTCTTGTATTGGATCCATCCTAACACAAATCTGATCGGAAACTGCACTGACCTTCGCGATAAGACAATCTGACATCGGAACTCATTGTTTCTCCCCTTAGGTATCCAACATACCACCACATTGTTGAAGAACACCCCGTTTCCATCCACACAAAGGCACGGGATCTCAACGTGGATCATTCTAGCTTTGGCTCTCAGGGTCCATTCGTCGAGCCGTCAAATCATCCACTTACTTCTTCCACCCACCAGTCTTAAGCCATATATACCATCAAACGGGGGAAAGTGAATGAAACAGGCCCTCAGCCCATCCTACGTCAATCAAACCCTTTCGTCATCAATTCTCCATTCACTCCTCATTGCTGTAATCGACTCGCTTCTTTGAGCACGAGATGAGTGGTCAGCGATTTCGCGTCTTGGAAGCAGCCAGGAGATAATAGCTCGATCTTTCGCCTTCGAACTTGACTTTCCGAATTTCGCAACCAAGTCTCGATCTTGATCTCGATCTCGATTTTGATTTTGACTTCGCTATTTTCTTCACTGCATCGCGCTGCAAAGCAAAGGCAAAAAGCCAAACTGTGGTAGCTGGCGAAGCTCCAGCTACTCCCTTTTCGCTCAGTCCTTCCACCATACGAAGTTCAACCTCTTGGAAGCATCACGGACAGATCTCATCACCATATTACATCTCTCATACCAGCTTCGACTTCGTTCACGAATACAGCCACATCGCACCTCACTTCAACGTGCTACGATCTCCTCACCACTACCACAACACAGACATCACCCATTCCCCTTTCAAGCACAGATGGCACGGCGTCAAAGTCCAAGCAGCGACGGAGACTGGCACTCGAACGCTTCGGCCATCGATCTAGTTCTAGATGAAGATACAGATACGGACCTACCTCCACCGTCGAAGAGCTTCATGAAGAAGAAGGCTGGCAAGCTGGGCGGTGGTGGTAGTCTTGGGTTGAATTTGGGGGGCAAGGGAAAGGGGAAGGGGCAAGCGGTTAGGAGGAAAGTGAAGCGTGAGTTTTGATTTTTCTTCTTATTGACACTCGCGCCTGGTATCTCTTTGATCATCACCTTTCCCTCCCTGAATTTGCTCCCCTCGATCTCTCCAGCACTGATATCCATACCATCTCCTTCACACTTCCTCCTTCACCCCTCAAAATCCTGGTCCATTCGAAAGATAACGCCATACTAACAAATCTCACAGCCCCTCCCTCCCCCATTCTCCCACCCTCCCCACCACCACCGCAACCACGCTCTCTCCCCCCAACATCCCTCCTAACGCCCCTCCCTTCAACCTCCCTCCCCTTCCTTACACCCACCCCAATCCTCTGCTGCCCCAGCTCTACCGCAACCTACCCCTCTAGCCGCTTCCCCAACCACAGCCACAGCCACATCGCCACACCACACATCACGCCCCTCCTAGAAAACTTCCTCCGCTTCGCACACGAGACATCCTACGGCCGGATACATGATACGACGAGTACAGTGGAGGACGATAATATGTTTTTGATCGTGCTGCAGGAGGTGGAGAGGTTGAGTGTTGGGACTGTGGTTGATGCTGGAGTGGGGAATGGGATTGGGAGTTTGGGGGTTAGGGAGAGGGATATGTTCGCACCGAGGTACTTCTTGCCCGCTGTTTGGGGTCAAGATCGCGATATGCTCTCCGCCGATACCAACACTGAGGGCGAGAATGCTGGCAAAGGAGATGGAAGAGGGAGTGAGAAGGCATTCAAAGCGCCGTTCTCTGTCGAAAGCTACACAGCCAATACAATCCACAACCTGACCCGCTCACTGATGGATATCGAAGACCGACTGGATGAGGAACGCCTTGCTTCGTCGCCAAGAACGCAAGCTCTTACGCCGGCTTTTGAGCGTACGTATCCGTGGTCTGATGATCCTGTTGAGAGGGAGAAGGGGGATGCGAAAGTTGAATGGGAGGGTGGGGAGTTGGGGTTTAAGGAGTGGTTTCTTACTGATGGGGATGAGGACGGGGTGGGGAACTTTGGAGTTCTTTGGGATTGGGTGGCGGTTGAGGGTAGAAAGGGAAGAATGGATTTGAAGTGTGTGGAGTGTGAGAGGGAGTGGGTTTTGAGTGTTAGGGAGAGAGGGTTGACGATTTGATTTATGAGGAATTTGGAGAATCCTAGGGCGAGAAGTGATGTGATTTGGGGGGAGGGTCACATCTCAAAGGCATTGTACTGTTCACTCTTCCTCTATGGCAGCTAGGCATGGCCAGTGCTGCCGATGGAATGGGAAAAGCTAAGCGAGTGATGAACCTCGCGAGACAGATGGCAAAACGAACTTTCAATGATCTTCTCTATTGACTCTATTTCTTTCCTGGAACTCCAATAATCTATCACTCCAGAACCATGCTTTAGAACTATCAATTCATATATAACACATTAGAAACGAGTGTTGCCTGCCACCCTCTCGCCATTCCCATATGTCTTCAACCTAATGCAGGACTTTGATCAACAATGCCGTTCCAACACCACAAACAGCACATGACACAGCGAGATGAATCAATTATCGTAAGCAACGACCTTCTTCTTCGGGTCCTTCTTGTCTGGAGTATCTGGAGTATCCGGAGTGTCAGGCGTATCAGGCGTATCAGGCGTATCAGGCGTATCCTTCGTGCTTTGCCCATCACTATCAGTGCATCCGTTGGCCGCCTGTTTCAATGTCAGATTTGTGAATTTTCACTGATTCCCGTCCGGGATACAAGAAGAGAAGAGTGACTTACAGCCTTAGCATTCTTCTGATTCTGCGCAATACCACCTGCAAACATATCGCTCAGGGAAGAGAAAGTCGCATCATCAGTACTCGCATCTCCCGTCAAGCCTTTCACGGCTTTGAGTTCGGCAGATTGAGCTTTGGCGACCTATTCATCATCCATCAGTCAAATCGTCCAACTCATCACACCAAATCACACACAGAAAAGAAAAGAAAAGAAGAAAAACTCACAGTAGCCAACCCATCCGCCGCTTTATTCCCATCCGCCAACTCCTGATTCGCCTTCCGCTGCGTGATGCCCGCATTAACGATATCGACAAACTTGCTCTTGGCAGCGTCGAAATCGCTCTGGTCTACATTTCCGGCGTCGACCATCTTCTTGACGACTTTCAGTTGCGACTGCTCTTGTTTTTGGAGGTCGATGTTTTTGTTTATGCCGGAGACGAGTTTGTCGGTGTTGGCTGAGCAGGTGGAGGCGCGATTTCGGAGGGTGGGGAGCGAGAGGGCGGTGGTGAGGAGGATGAGGAAGGTGAGGAGAAGGGGGGTGCGGGTGAACATCTTGTTGGTGGTGGTGGAAGGTTGATCGCTGGTTGTTGATAAGAGATGGAGCGGGTTGATAGAAGGAAGAAAGAAGGCGAGTTGAGCTGGGTTGGGTAGATTAAAGCTGATTAGAGTAAAATATTGTTGATAGAGAAGAAGGCTACCAGATTGAGCGGCATGCTGCATGTTATATCTGCATCCACACCAGGACTAGGCGCTTAGAAAAGGATATTCAGTCTCGCGGCGAAGCGTTAACATTTTCCTCAGAATCCGAAGCGTTTGGTCTAGTATCATCGGATCACTCATCTCAGAAGCCCTATTTCATTCCGGCATAACAAATACCCAATAAACATTTGGAGGAAACAACAGGCGAAGATTCGATTGGGTCGTTCATCAAATAACTTTCTTTCGTACATACCGGACGAGCTAAATCACGCATCTAGATTCCAGCTTTCCAGACTTCGAGAAACATCTTGCTCATAGCCAACGTCTAACCCAGAACATTAGGCCTTCTAACGACGTCGTTTGGGTTGTCATCCAATAAGAGCTCGTACCAGGCACTTTAAGGTGTTCGCGCGCTCGGGTGTTGGAGAAGAAACGAAACATGAAGTGCTTGAACGCCTCGGATGATGGAGTGACGATCTCCGTCCCATCAAGCTTTCGGGCTCGATTTTAAGCTTGGGTGTTCGTATTGAATATGAAACTTGGGCGGGATCTTGGATGGGTTTGCGGCGGGTTCCTACCTGTAAGTATTTCTAGGCTTGAGACTGCAATTTGGAAACGGCGAATTCGTTGTCGCTGATAGTTCTTAATAGACTATTGATGATGATGAGTTTAGACGCTCTTGTTTGTTCGATACGTTAAGAACTGTCCGCCATCTTTCGCACATTATTTTCGAAGACATCATTATGGCATTAACACTAAACAAGTTAAGGCGAGCATACTTTCCCGAGAAACACACTTGATCGACTCGCTCCCGCTCTTGCGAAAACTTTGTCGTCGCATTGTTTGCATTGGCGATCCGGGGCAGCGTCATTCCGAAGCGTGTCACGGTCTTGCGTAACTCAGAGTCCGAAAGTCTGATGTTCGAGCCCGAGGTCATGAACACATCGTTCGGAAATGTCGCGAGCGGCTGATCAGAATATCTGCTTTTCTTTCTCTGGGGTGCAATGTGGTTGGACTTTCGAGATGGGTTCAGGCTCGGGTGCGGGATGATGTTTTGGTTAGGGCTCACACGCCATCCAATTGCCCCCACTGAGTTCCCCACAGGGGTGAGCTCGCTAAGGGTTACGGGGCTTCGGCAAGAGATGATGCCTGGAGCGATCGTTCTTGTTTGGATGACGGCGACTCGTGGTTGTTTGATATGGCATGCTCGAAGGCTTTATTTTCTATTGGATGGGCAGAGTTGATGAATCCGATAGATATTCTTTCACCTTGATCGTCCTCATCCCTGAATTCGAGTAATCTCGCATTTGAGTAAACCTCGGCTTTGTTCTCTGCCATCACTGGAAATTAATTGGTTTCTTCAATACCACAAGAATACATACATCGCTCGTAGCACTTCTTGTAGAGGATTGTCTGTATCTTTTGGGTATCTCACCATTTTTTTCGACAGTCATCCACTGTAGTTCTCACGCTCACATACCATGCACCAAGCACCAAACGCCAAACGCCAGGTCGACTGACTCGATTTCCAAATCTGAGGCCGAGCATTAGGCATCTGCTTACAACCTGATCTCAGTCTGCCCCAAACCCTTCTTGAAGAACGCGCAAATCTCCTCCCCGCACTCAATACTCCTCATTTCTTGGCCCACAATATTCCCATTTTTCAGCGGCGGCCCACCAACATTCCGGTTAAGATCATCCAGCAGTTCTTGCACCATCTCCATCATAGTCCCCGAACCTTTCTTACCACCATATACTTCCTGATAGCTCGTCGACAGGTCTTCGATGAAGTAGATACCACCAGGTTTGACGATCGGAAACAATCTGTTGAAGGACGTGATCTGTTGGTTCATGAAGTGTCCGCCGTCATCGATGATCACGTCAAAACCTCCTCCTGAGGCTGAGATGAACCTTTCTAGGAAGGCGGTATCTGATTGATCTCCTGTGAAAACTTTGATGTTCGTCATGTCTTGAGACCATTTCTCGACACAAGCGCGATCGTATTCGATGTAATACTTTTACCGTGTCAGCATAACTTGCAACTATTGAGTGTCCGGACTGACCAGATCAACATGAGGGAGGAACTCCAGCCATGTGTAGTAAGACTTTCCTGGGCCATATGCCATGTTGCATCCCAGCCCAATCTCTAGCATCTTCAGAGGCTGGTCTCTGATAGGATCAAGATATTTTTCGTACACTACGAGAGGTTGTGAGCAGATAGATCAACCCAAGACTGGAGTACCTACTATAGTTGTAGTGATGCGGATTGACTTTGTCTGTTCCATGTTTCGTTGCAATGTCCAGGAACGATAGTCGCGTCTCAACAGGTACAGGCGGTTCGACTTCAGTGACATTGATCTTTGGTTCTGAATCCAATTGCTCCTGAACTTCAAGATCTTGCTGATATGATATATCGTGAGATTGTAGGTTCCATAGAGTGGCAAATATAAAGATTATGCCTATTGCAGCACAAGCTGAGATAGGATTCCAGAGTTTCCCTGTCATGATAGACGATTTTACCAAGAATAAGAATGTCTTAGTGTTAATGACTAAAGGGAATTGCTTTGGAGGTCTTGAGAGTTCTCAGAAATTGAAAGCCATGAAGATAGGCTGAAGTCATGGAATGCAAGTCTGACATTCTTTCATTTGGATGAGCTGAGTTTGTGTTCCCATGATCTTCATCACGTACTGCTGCGTAACCTCACCTCTGCTGCGTAACCTCACCTCGTTACGACCTGCAGATGGCCAAGGGGTTTACCACGCCATCATAATACCTTGGGATTGTCTTTGAAAGTGTACAATACACTTTATAATTTTCAGCAGCGGCTAGGAAGAACTGAACCGGCGAATGGAAGTCGACTGTTGAAGCTTGGCTGAGATCACTGCAACTATCCACAGCTCACGGCAACTGGAGATGGTGGTCTGGTGAAAGCACCGAAAAGAATACGGACCAAAACAATCGTACAACACTTCAAAACAAACCCAGCTTGGTATCGCTTACCATCGGATTGTTCTATTACTATTCTTTCGTAAATTCTCTACTTCCAATCTCCTGTTACGTCCCCAATCATCGGGCACGTAACCTCTCTGGGCATGCTTGTTCTTGTCGATCGTATTCTGGCTCTTGGCAAGGCGGCCTCGGCAAAGGCTTCTCCCAAACCCCTGGATTTTCAACCCCAGCGTATGGTCCGAATAGCAACACGATGTAGGATTGCGGCGCGGAGTCATCGTATAACCCCACAACAGGAAAGGTCGTGAGGAAGGCGTGCTCATGGCCGGCCGCAGTCAGTTTCAGTTGGTTGCATTGTTGTGATCTGTCCACAGTCTCGTGTGAATTTTCTCATGGGTTTGGGTAGAGCGACGATCGTGGTGGTTTACGTACAACAGCACACACTATCAACTAATGGGATCTCCTCAGCCACCGACATCCTGTGTAGCGGTTCTGTGCGACCATGTCATGCTGACATCAATTGTCCAAGTGGATCAGCACGTATTAATTGTCCGGCTGGGACGCCTAGCCTTGCCTTACCAACAACCTGCAAATATCAGCTCATCACCGATGCCTGCCTGGTCTTGTTCTCATCCACGACTCTTTCGCCGAGACAATTAACACTTGAAATAACTTCATGACATAGTCAGAGAAGATGCAGTTCTATCATGGAAACTTCTTAGCTCTCGCTTTCATGAATGCTGCCTTGGGGTATCGGGAATATAGCCGCGACACGATCAGGCTGGAGCAGAAACCAAAATCGCCTGCTGAAGGGTTTGTGAGGGAGAAAGCGAAGGGAAAAATAACGCAATTCAAAAGGAGATTTATTCCTTTATATCTTGCGGTCAATGAAGCCGACTGGCTTCAGGTGAGTTGGGAGATCCTTGGATTTAGTGCTCCATGACTGACTTGACAGGGGCCATATATCTATCCTCTGTACAAAGGTTTTTTAACTCCAACTTGTGAAGATCGATTCTGATTTTGGGCAGATGAGAAAAAGCTTCCCGAGGAAACAGTGGCAAACCTGTTTATGGCTGGTTTCTTAGCTGCAGCGATCTCGGCTTCATTTATGGGAAAGCTGGCCGATATCTACGGTCGAAAGCTAGCTTGCCTCACATTTTGCATTTTATACTCGCTCTCGTGCCTCTCACTTTTGGCAGACCATATCGCGATACTGGTCATTGGCAGAATCCTCGGTGGCGCCAGCACTACTTTAATGTTCAGCGTCTTCGAAAGCTGGATGGTTACCGAATTCAACAAAAGATTCCCGGACGAGGCTGGATCTACGCTGAGCGGCATCTTCAGCGTGATGACGACGCTGAACAGTGTCGTTGCGATCGCGGCAGGAATCGTGGCTGAATCTGTGACGGACTTGGTGGGGACGCAGAAGACGCCGTTTATGCTTGCTGTTGCTGTGTTGCTGTGCTCTTTCGTCGCTATCAGTCACTTCTGGGTATGTTACCCTCCAAGCTGGAATAAGCCTGACACTAACGATATTGTAGGATGAGAATTATGGAGAGCGACGTGTAGAGATGTCACCAATTCTAGATTCGGAAAAACTATTGACCCCGAGAACACCTCGAAGCTCGTTGAGGTTGTTGTGGCAAGGTGTTTTTATATTACACACGAAATAGAACTCGGACTGATTTTCAACAGACAAACAAGTGCGGGCCTTAGGAGTTACTTCATGTTTCTTCGAAGGATCCATGTACATTTTCATCTTTTTCAAGTTTCCAGCATTGAAACTAGCGCATCAACTATCAGGAACCCAAGGCGGTATGTATTCCCCTACTTCTGAAAAGCATTTTATTTTGTCCTACTCTAACGCCTTTCAGAACTCCCATTCGGACTCATCTTTGCCATCCTGATGTCAAGCATGATGCTTGGTTCGCTTCTCTACAACTACATCAGCACCCATTGTCCACAGTTAGCTCCTACGAGAATCCTCATCGCCCTCCTATTCACAGCGAGCGCCACATTCTTCGTCCCAGTGGTATGTCGTGACGAGAGAATTACGTTCTGGTGCTTCTGCTTATTTGAGGTTTGCTGTGGCATCTATTTCCCCTTGATGTCGTATCAGAAGGGCAAGATGATCGACGATAGTGTGAGAGCAAATGTTTACGGACTCATGAGGATACCTTTGAACGTTTTTGTGGTCTTGGTGTTGAGCACTACAAAAGATGGTGAGTGATTAATTTGTCCACTACAAGTGTAAAAATACTGACTGAGATAGGATTTCGTCACAGGGACTTGGTACTTACCTCGTGCAGTGCTCTGATGTTGTTTGCTGTTGTGGTAAATGCATCGCTTGTGTAGGCAGATGACAGACTCCGAGGAAGCTTATCTAGATCTGCAATGAAGAAAGATATCAATCTAAACACCGCAATCCGCGATAGAGCAGACAAAGAAATGTATTCTGTTCGGCACCTTTCATAAACTAGAGTAGACATGCCTTCTTACCAATCCCGATCACTTCCATAGAAGAATGCTTAACCTCTATCCCTGCGTCCCGAGACGCACTGTGTCACGAGACAGATTTATAGTTTTAGAATAACAAATTTCTTTTTGGCAGGTCTACGAAGTTGTTATTAATATGTTACTTTCTTTAGCCATTTCTCTTTAAAGAGACCACTTAGCGATAAGAAAAAGATAGTTGTTGATTATGCTATTGATCGTTTCATTCACCCCACTGGTCGCCGTTTCGGATGTTCCCCCTACTTAATCGCGACCGTTAAAGTCTCTTCAAAATTCGGAGCACCTGGGGAAGGTCCCATAACAAAAGAATATGACACTAAATTTTGAAAACGCTCAAAGAAGAATATAAAGAAGTCCGGAAGTTACTCCGATGGGACTAGACGGCCTCCTGTTTCGCTGCTTAATAATTGACATTAGCTGAGTTCTAATTTTACTACGTTCACTCCCGGTCTTGCTATATTCTACTTAGCCACGATTCTCAGGTCTTGGCAGGTGTGTAGCGTATAATGGTCACGTGTGTTTCTCAAGAAAGAAGAAAACAAGACGTTGTCCCCTCCCAGATTTGCCTGCCTGCCTATTTTTACACCGAACAACATTTCTTTACAGAAATCCAGTTTCTATTCCTATTGAACTTCATGTTTCTCATCCATCTCATCTGGCGGATTTCAAAGTTGAAGATTTTCTTTCGTAATTGTTTCCCTGGATGGTGAATAAACAATCTCCAGAAAATCATCTAGCTTCTAATGATCGACTGTCTCCTGAATCTGAGCACCTCATCGATTCATCCACCCGTTTCTTTCTTCAAGAGACATGTGTAGCTTTTTTTTCTGGCATGGCTCTTACACACATGTTTACCTTTTGCTTCGTTGTGGTGGCTTGTGATAGAATGGCACTAAGCCCATGCAAGGCTGAGCGGCCGCAGCACAGAATCAGCCCAGGCGCCGATGGGAAGTATGGACGAGGGATTCCGAGACAATTCAATTGTATTCAAGTAGAACAAATTTGCTTTACCAGTTTTCTCTTGATTCTTCAAAGTTTAGCTCCGTTTCCTAGAAAAGTTAATCCTCCCAATCAAAAATGGCACCTTTCGTTTACCAAACCCTAGAACCAAATCACATCCGACTCCTCTATCTGCTCCCCTCCACCTCTCCGGACTTAGACAAGATCGAATGCGAAATCGTCCGCGTCCACATCGACCAAGCAAAGGACTACGAAGCGCTTTCATACGTTTGGGGGCCCCCAGACGCAATCGAAAGCACAATCCAGATCCAATCCCCCAATCGGCAACTCTGGAAATCAGCAAGCAGCAGCAGCCTCCGCATAACAAGCAGCCTCCTCATCGCCCTCTGGCATCTCCGTTACGCCTCCCAACGTCGCCACCTCTGGATCGACCAGATCTGCATCAACCAGGCGGACACGCTGGAGAAGAACGCGCAGGTGCGTCGCATGGGCGAGATCTATAGGAAGGCGCAGTCGACGGTGGTATGGTTGGGTCCGAGGGACGATGAGGATGCGATGTTGTTGATGGAGATGCATGACAAGTTGTCGGTGTTGCCCGTGATGTCGAGTGCGCTGGGTGGGGTGAGGATGTTGGATCAGAAGGCGTTGGTGGAGATGATTGGGACGACAGTGAAGCATGATAGGGAGAGCGAGGTGGTGCGTAAGAGAAGGTTGCTTTTGGAAAGGTTCATGGAGTTGGCTTGGTTTGGGAGGGTATGGTAAGCGAGATGGTTTCCGTGTCGACATCCTGAGAGACGACACATGTAATATACTAGGTTGATAAAAGACACCATGCTAACTGGAAGTAGGGTTTATCAAGAGGTGGTCGTAGCCCGAAGGGTAGACATGATCTGGGGCGACATACTCCTTCCCCTCGACTTCATCACTGGCTTGATCGTCTCAGTTTACGGCATCGCAAAGAGCGCCGAAGACGGCCGCTGGCACCGGCGCATCAAAAAAGCCAGCGGCTTCTCCCCAGTACGAACCATCTACCACGACCGAAAAGCCCACCGGGAAGGCAAACTGAACCTTCTCAATGTCTTGTCGTATGCACGGAAACACCTCAACGCTACCGACGACCGCGACTACGTCTTTGCTTTTCTGGCCATCAACAAGAACCTCGCTTCCACAGACAAAGCAAAATTGCAAGATCAAAATGGGGTGCCGTCGCTTCATGATCTTGTCTTGCCGAACTATCTAGACTCGGTGGAGGATGTGTACACTAATTTTGCGCGCGCAGCCGTGCAGAGTTCATCGAGCCTGGAGATTTTGCAGTATGTAGTGCCCACGAAGTTGTCGACAGAGCAGAAATACACCCACCCCAGCTGGGTTCCCAACTGGGCGAATCGAAATTTCGTCTGCGGCAGTCCGATCTTTGTGGCTGGCGTGCCGAACCACCTCAGCACTTGCAGAGGGAATCTCCATCCACAAGCGTCGTCCATGCATTCCAATATCAATCCTAAAGAACTCCACGTTTTTGGTCACAGAATAGACTGCATCGGGAAGGTTCTCAAACACAGCTTTAAACATGCGTATTTTATTCCGACTCTCAAAAAGGCTTTTGGGCTTGAGGAACTTTTGAGTCTTCTGAGAAGCAGCTTGGAGCAGATGGCGCAGGATAAAGGTGCAGAATTGCCGGAATGGTTTGTGCGTAATGCGCGGGAAACTCTGCTCCGGACTGTTCTTGCCGATGGGGCGTTCACCGTGGATCACAAACTGCACTACCCGATCGAGAAACTTCAAGCAGTCTACCAGAATGCGGGTTCTGGCCTCGTGGTGGAAGGAAACGAGGAAGAGATCAGGTTGCGCCAGTATCTGAGACAAACTGGCGAGGTGGCGAGTGGAAAGCGAGTTTTCTTGATGGGAGGACTCGATATTGGGCTTGCCTTCTCGACGGTAAGAGATGGTGATATTGTTTGTATTCTATACGGTTGTGATTTTCCTTGTGTCCTGCGAAGGTGTACGTCAGATGGTAGTTCGCGGAACAGTTACAGTTTTGTCGGCTTGTGCTTTTTGAATGGTTGGATGGATGGCGCACGCAATAGCCGAGATTGGGATTGGTGGAGGGAAGATCCTGAGGAGTTCATTCTAGTTTAGTGTTTGGTTTTGCTTAGCATCTGATATTATTGGGTATTTTAGTGGATATTAATGGACTAGAAGAATAGTTTCGTCAAGACATGGTTGGCAAATTCCAAGATTCCAGAGACACGTTCACCACGAGTAGTTCGAGATAAACACACGGGAGATAGATTTAGCTACCCTCAACTTGGCCCTTTGAGACCTGAAATGAACCCCCGAGGAATTGAAGTCTTTCGAAAAAAAAAAAAAAAAAAGAAAAAACACGATTGCTGCTTAACAAAGAAAGCAGAAGTATTTGATCTAACCAACCCTCTCCCTATTTAGATTGCAACACACTAACCTGTCATTTCTGATCCCAAGTCAACTGGTGCAAAAGCTCAATGACATGCGCAGTTGATTAGCCAAAAATGAAAAGGAGAGATTAGAGACATTTCCTATGCACGATAGATGGTCCACCCTCATCATACTCTTGTGAACTGATCCACATCTGCTGGAAAGTCGACAGTGATGCCAAGATGGAGCCCCCAATCCAAGCAGAGTACTTTCTCTCGGGGGGCGCAATGATCTTAACTCTCATATCATCCGGAGCTAGCGCTGTTATCTCTTTCTGCATTCTGTCGGCCATGCCAGGATACATCGTGCTTCCGCCAGCCTTGATGACAATCCATTAGACTTGCTAAGTTTTCAAAGTAGAGATCGAGAGAGGTGGATTGTGAACATACAAGAACGATATTATTGTAGAGATCTTTCCTCACACCCGCATCACATTTCATGATTGAATTGAACGTGGTCACATGTAGTCCGCCACTCTCGAGGCCCACGGCTGAAGGTTGGAACAGCACCTCGGGAGCTCTGAAGCGTTCGTTTCCAATAGTGATGACCTGGCCGTCTGGCAGTTCATAGGATTTCTCTAGCCAGGCGGGTGTAGGTCTAGACATGGGAAATTTGATCGGTTGTGCTGAAAAGAATTGAAAGTTAGTCAAATGATTGAATCTCCCATGGATTTTGCTTGTCGAAATTCACCAATTCTTCAAGAATTTGATTCATGGACAAATCAGGGACTACACACCTTCCGTAAACAGATCATTGAAGGAAGCATGATCTGATACCTCGCTAGTGATAGTGAACATTGTTCCCCTACGGCTAGACAAAGGGGTTGGATCAGCGTATTCTTCGCTGACTTCGCTGGGGGTTTGAGGAAACCTTCCCGAAGTCATAATTTCTTGTTCAAAGTCAAGAGCTGTGTAACACAGCTTCTCCTTCATATCTTGAACGATCTTACGTTCAGCGTAGGTACTGAATACGTATCCTCTCTCGGCCAGGATCTTCATTAGATAATCAGTCATGTCCTTTCCACCATAATCAACTCTTGAGATGGCATTCGGCAGTGAAAATCCCTCAAAGACTGGGACCACGTGGGTAACCCCTTCACCCGAGTCGACGACGATTGCAGTTGTGCGGCCACTGGCGTACATGGAAAGGACAGCATTGATCGAGGAATAAAATGCCGGGCTTTTGAAAGTCTCAAACATGATTTGCGTCATCTTTTCCCTTGACGCGTTCGATCTTTTAGCCCAAGAACAAGCTTAACTAACACTTCGGAGACTTACCTTGAACTTTTGGGATTTATAGGCGCCTCGGTCATAAGAATTGGATGTTCTTCTGGAGCACATCGCAATTCATAGTAGAACGTATGATGCCAGAGCTTTTCCATATCATCCCAATTAGTAACGACACCTCCTTCAATCGGCGTTCTAAGTGATAGAATACCACGCTTCGACTGCGCTTCATTGCCCACATATGAGTCTTTCTGACCCATTCCAATCATTATACTAAGACTCTTCATTAGTGACCGCATGGACGGTTGAAAGGCTAGGTAAATTTACGCATGACTCCTTGGACGGCCGACAATTGAGGCTGGAAAATGTTAGCTTTCTTCATCAAAGGGACTGCTGGCTAATGTGATGGCAATTTGGATTTGGCCATGCACTTACGAAATACTGCTCGCGGTGCATCGTCTCCAGCAAATCCAGCCTTGAACATTCCGGAGCTGACAGTTCAGTTAGAGACGAGATCAAGGACTGTCTCCAAGCAGCCTTACCCATTGTCGAAGACAAGGCCCGCGACCTCTTCTTCCATACTTCTTTTGGTAATTAAGACGGTGGTCTAGGGTTATTTTGAGCAATAAAGTGTTAGAATATCGTGAAGTAATTAATATCTTGAGTGGATGTTGCCCGGTGTGAAGTCTAACGTTTTAGCAGCAGTTGACCATCCAACTCTTCTAAAACCTAAGGAGGCATTTTTGAGACAAATGGCTGAGAGTGAATGCCTCATTTGTCGCTGGAACAATATGGAAGTTGCCGCCATTTCAAGCCAACGTATTCAGCTCCCTTCCACAAATGAAAAGGACAAGTTTTTATTGGTGCCCCCGCGACACAGCCCACTCACCATGCAGTTGATCGATCGATTGTCCGCCACACCGAGACTTGAGAGGCTGAGGCGGTTAAAAAAAGGATGTACGCCTTGCAGAAATGATTTAAGTACTGTACTGTACTAGTGATTTGATTCGCTTTTCGAGTATCTTTATTTTGCAGGGTCTCGCGTTGGCAGACTAACCCTAATGAGGTAAGGAATAAGGATTACATGTAAGGTAGCATACTGCATGATCTGGCGGTGAGAGTTATATAATTAACCTGGTCGCGAATTATGATGTTGCATAGTTATGTATTCCGCAGAACGTGATATAATATAATGCACCCAGTATAATGCCATGTTTCGACTGAGCAAGACCGATAAACAGGTTGCAACACTATTCTCTGACTTATTATGTACGAACTACATAAATTGTCACTGCAATTTTATGAGACCGGACAGTGAAGCCGGTTGATCTTCTTCATCTGTATTCACGTTCTCTCATTTTACATCTTCAGCCTCTGCCCTCCATATAATTAGAGCAGAGCATAATGATAGAGTCAGTGCATGATCAGGACTCAGGATGCGTTTTCGTGAGTCTATACATTCTTTTTAGAGTGTTATTGCTTGTACACTTTTCCCTGTTTCTTTCCATGTGAATGACAAATTACGCATATTGCTTAGCGTGTCTGGATGGTCTGCTCGGAGCTTCGTCTTGCGCATCTCTATCACTTGCAACTGCAGCTCTTCTGCTTCATCCCATCGGTCTTGATCGTCTTCCTCAATTTGCACTATTGAGGGCAGAAGATGGAATTTGTTTGTTCCCGGGTTAGTAGTCCATTTACATTAGTTATATGCTAATCTTATAGCTATTCCATGGACCGGGCAGACTTGTTTCTAGACGCCTTTAGTTCGACGGAAGGCACAGCTTATTTGATTAAGACCTAAGTTAATTCAATATATCAAGTAATCCAAACCGACTGTCTGTCGTATGCCGCAAAGCACGTAGAATGTAGAACGACAGTAAGTCCGATTCTTTTATTAAAAAATCCTGGCCGCTGGCCGAGAACTATCACGATCGCCCCCTTCTTGGTGCTTGGAAGTAATGTATAGAGGCAGAGATTAGTCCACGACTCCTTAGGAATCGCCTGCTCGAATGGAACTCTAGTCATGCTCGCCGTGAATTCAACATTCGCGTCTCCACCATGTGGCATCAAGGGGACATCTGGATAGAATAAAGCCTCCCTGTCGTGCGCCCATTTCAGGGTATACCTATATCTGTACTTGACTTTAAATGGCTCTTCCAGTTTATCGTCGCCCAAACGTTGAACGGTGACACGGATGCTGAGTACGGCACAAGGAGCATTAATGCTCATGGATGGCGCCAGAAGAAGGATCAATCCTCTGGCATTGCAGCTCCCACACGAGCGGATCGTCTATCAGTCTTGGGGTGGAAGGCGTTACGGCATGCGAGATTGGGCACTCTATACTCGCCCAGCTCCAGCTCGGCGCATGGTGACTTGGATTCGTCTGGCATGAGTGGACGCCATCTATGTCATTAGTACCACTTCTCCACCTTAGAGTCCTCGAGAACTTTCCAACAATTAAACCCAATCTATATACCTGCTCCGATCTCTCTCAACTCTTTCGCCTGTTCGTAGACTGTTACTTCAACATTTGGAAGTGCCGAGAGGGCGATTGCAGCGCCGAGACCACCTGGCCCGCCACCGATGATGGCGATGCGGAGGAAACGGGGGGTTGCAGAAGGCATGATGATAAACAGACAGTATATAGAAATTTGAAGCTGTTCAAAATAGATTTGAGGGAGCAAAAGACCTGGATTGTTCTGATCAAGGTCACGTGTATGACGTGCTTTTGGAATTCCAAGGCGTCACTGATAATGCTGATAAATGCTGATGAAGCATCGCATGAGTGAATGAAACTTTTCGGCATATCGGATCATAACACATCATTCGATAAAAGCAGTATTTCATACCTACTTCCGAGATTGAGAAGCACTGGCTCTGGGGTCGCTTAATTCATGAGGAAGTAAACACTCACGGCAGAACATGCAAGTTACAACCAAAATAATCTACCTATGTACGATTCTAAGGAGGAATGAAAATGTTTCCAGCGCGGGTCGAAATAATCTGATACTCGGGAGCTGTGACTTTCTCGGTGGTAGTTGACTACCGTTGACTCGCTAAATACCAATACAGTATCTGTTTCACTATTGGCGTGAACTTGGCTTCAGCCGCACAAACACCCAAGTCCGAAACCCCCGAGATCTATTCTCTCATCAATAATGCATTGAAGAAGAAGGATCAGCGTGTTAATCAAGCCCAACGAACGATATTCGAAAGAACGATTCAATGATGATGAAGAGTTACTACCTTTTCCTTATCTGCCTTGTCCTCGGCTGCACTGCTGTCTCCACTGCAACACCAGTACAAGGCGGAAAGTCGACGATTTCAGCAACTAAGAGTGCTCTGGGAATTCTAAGAAGGGTCACAGAACTGCTCGGAATGCTAGCTTGCACTGAAAAAGTGCTCAGAAGAATTTGGTGACTGCGCAGTATCGATTTTCACGAGTAATACTAGGGATAAGCAAATACCATAAGCTAAAAATTGCCAAGACGATCATGCTATGAGCAAAGGCCATGAGCTTTTTAATCATGTTCCACAGCGACTAGTGATTGTAAGCACTTCTTCAAGAACCAGTGTTCTCACAACATGGAACAGCAAATAAGCCAACGGGACCGTCCCGATACTGAGGGGGAAATACGTGTACGCAGTCCGGTCCACCCTTCGTCATCTGGTCTGCTCTGGAACTTCATGTTGGCTAACATCGAACGACACCTTTCGGAGGGGAAAGCCGAAGTCGAAGCTATTCGGAGTTCTGAGTCCCTCTTCGCTATGTTTGAAATCATCAGGATCAAGAGCCAAGATGGGTCTGAGTGCTTTCATCGGGACGGGCTTGAGGATGTAAAGATCGACTCCGCTGTCAGAAGCATCTCGTTGATATTTCTCGGACGAGAAGCACGTCAGTGCAACAATTCGAGTGCGTGGTAGGCATTGCTCCTCTTCGTAGGCTCGGATGTGACGTGTCGAAGTCAAACCATCCATAATGGGCATCGACAAGTCTGGTCAAAGTCAGCGTTATATAGAGAGGACATCCCGGGGCGTAGAACTGACCCATGAATATGACCTTGAAGACATCGGGAGTGGTTTGGTACTGCTCCAAAGCTTCCAGTCCGTTCATCGCCGTGACATACTCCTGCTTTGCGCTTCTCATACAATGCATAAGAATCTGCGGGTCAGTGACCGGAAGGTACATGCGTTAGGTAGAACATACCTTCAGGTTCATGGCATTATCTTCGACCAAGAGGACTTTGTTTCGTGCTGGACTGTGAATCGGCGATACGGAGGTTGTAACGGGAGATGAAGAAATGGCCTCTGCGGACATATCTGAAGTCCCCTGTTCCCCCACCAGTCGTCTCGACACATCAGCAAGTGGAATTACATGATCAGGCCGGGGTTCGTGAAGCGTCGGTCTAGGCGTGGGAGCGTGGACACTTTCCGTCATGCCAGATCGAGTGGCTTTGGGGATCAGCGATGGACTATGAACGCTTGACGGGCTTTGGTCGGATGACAGAGAAGCGCTTTGAGCTTTCGCCGACGCTGCTGTGCTTGCCATTCCCGAAAGTTTGGTGTCTAGGCAGACCTTAAGAACTCGTGCGAACTTATGTGGGCCAGCTCTGGAAGAGATTAGCTTCGTGCTAGATGCGGACAAGGCTTGTGGGATGCGCAAGCCAAGTTGTGCCATAGATAAAGGAGAAGAATCGATTTCAGAAAAAAGGGTTTACAAACGGCATTGACAGGTACTGCACTCCCTTAGTGCTCAGCAAACGGCTCTCGGTTGTATCTTCGAAGACGATCAGAGGTATAGAGCTTGAATGCTCTTCTAACAGATTCAACTTTGAACGAAGACCTAGCAAAACATCTCCTGTTGCGGAATCCAATTTCGGACTGTTGACGACCTCCATTTCGAACCAATCAACGGCCATAGAGGTCAAAGCATTCTTCAGAGCGAGCATCGACTTTGCGTGTGCGCTCAATATTCCTGTTGGCTCCTCTTCCACTTTCAAATATATTAGCACTGTGCATAGATCAAGCGGCTGCATGATCGAAGTGTTGAGTTTGAAAAGGTAACAAACTGAATTGCAAAGGAGGTTCGTCACCTACCATCAGGATAGTAATCGAAGTCAATGAGACACAAACGACGTCCTTTGGTCCGTAGTTTGACGGCAATCAGAAGATTCTCGCTGCTTATAGACCCCTCTTTAGGTGGTACTGATGGGGGCTGAAGAGGAACCGAAACGGTGACTTTGGTACCCTGTCTGATTTCGCTTCGAATGTCAATTTGGCCACCAAGGTCTCGCACAAGATGGCGAACAATTGACAGGCCAAGTCCAGTGCCGACCGCCATCTGGTCTTCCTGCACGAAAGGTGCATAGACATTATACTTCAAGAAGTTCTCTGAAATTCCTTTTCCGGAGTCTTCAACCTGTAAAGTGACTATGTGGTTTGCTGACGACTTTGATGACGGTGAAGGTTCGCTCCTCAAGGTGACGTTGACAAATCCTGTCTTGGTGTATTTCAGAGCATTGCCAAATAGGTTCACTGGAGATCTGTGTTAACGTAGTTCGTTTCTGCGAGGAGTTCTAAAGGGAAGCAAATGTGTGGAGACTCTTGGCACGGAACAGATTGCCCTTATGGTCCAGGACTTACTGAGTATTCTTGTCCAGGCACTGACCTGAGACTTGAAGATCCAAGAATCTTCCTTCGAAATATTGAGTATAAGCATCACTTTGCTTTTCGTTGAACTCATGTCGATGGGACTGCTATCCGGCAGTCTGACGTCTTCAGAAGTGCCGAACATCGACTTGTGAAAATCGTGCCCGTAGTAGACGCTCTCCATTGTTGACTCGATAATATCGCTAAGGTCCAAAGGCTTCGCCTTTTTCATTGAGCTGCCATAAGTGGGTGTACTGGTACTTGATTTTGCCGATGACTTTCTGAGAAGGGAAGACTTCGATGTGATAGCGTAATCGAGACTGCGAAAGTCAGTAACCTATATATGTTTCCTCTCGGTATAAGCGAATGTTACATTTGATCCATCGTGTCGAGAAGGACTTCACCACAGACAGTGATGGTGCGAATCATGTCATCTTGCAATAGTCCTGTCGATGTCTCTTGCAACGCTTCGGAACTAGCAAGAACCCCGTGCAGAGGAGAGCGCAGTTCATGGCTGACCGATGAGATGAAGTCTATCTTCTCTCGCTCGGCCGTCGAGACATCTAACCTAGACTTCTCCGACATGATGCAGCTCGTAAATGCTGCTAGGTAGTTGATGTCAGACGGATGGATGATGCGTGCATAGTCCGTTGTCCCTGTATATGTATAAGCAAAAGAGGTGAAACTGTAGTACGGTATTTGGTGGAAGTGGAATCGATGCATCGTGGCAGGGGATCAAAGGGGATACATACATGCAAGAATTCCTGCGAACCATTGGTCAAAGTGATTGTCCCAAAGTGGAAAAAACATGATGGACGTCGCTCCAGGGCAAGTGTGCGACAATTCCGTTGCCCACTTTTTGACTCGCTCAGGATTGGCCGGGACTGACATCTCATTGCCATTTGCGTCGAAATTGTCTATGAATTTGCCTTCGCGTTCAAAACCGAATACTGTCCCTTCGCGGAAAGATTGAAGAAGCGACCGAAGAGTTGAACGACACAATGGTATTTGTCCTGTTGCGAAAGGTAGTTCCTGAGTCAATACCGAGCCCTGAACTGAATGGCCAAGCACTTCTGTTGTCAACGCACGATCAGAAGTCGACGTCTTCGAGGATAGGCCCTGGCCAGTGTGTCGAGGTGCTTGTGAAGACTCTTGAATGGCAGTCCACTCATCATCCTCGTCTTCCCTTGCCCTTGGCGTGGACACAGTGTTAGTCCGGCCTGTAGAAGCTCCGGATTCCAAGTCAATATCTTGGAAGCAAGCGTCAATCAACATCACCCCATCGAGTTCTAGTCCTTCTCGAATTCGATAGCAAGCCCGAGAATAAAGTTGCTGCATCTCTTCCGTTGCAAGAGGTTCTAAGAATGCCCCTTCTCGACGCATTGTCAAGCCCCTTCCACGTAAATTAGCGGCAGGCGAGAATGTATCTGTCGAAACCCTGGACCTCTGGCTTGGCGAGTTCCCCATGCCGCTACTTAATGTTGATGCTAGCTCCCGCTCTTGATTTATATCCTCGTGCCGGTAGTTTGTGTTCATTTTCCGTAAAGCTCGAGGTAGCGATGTTTGGTGAGCGCTTACCGTGGTCGGAAAGGATCTGTCATTATCACTGGGTTTTTGGTCCGACAACGATGACACAGTGTGTGCCATACCTGGTTGCAAAGAAGACAGGCGCGATAAATCGATCGAACTATATCCGTGAGGTGCCGCCCAATCCTCCGGAATCGACTTCTTCTCGACAAACATGCCGAGGCCATGTAGCATTTTATCGGCTCGGTGGAAATGATTTTGCATCTGCACTAGCTCCAGGTGCTTCATGATGGCCGAGGAGATCTCTGCCAGAGATTCCACTTCCTTGGTACTGAGTCCATCTCGAGGTTTGCTATCTACGACGCAGAATGTACCGATGACATGACCTGTTGGGCTGGTGATTGGGACCTCCGCGTAAAACTTCATGAAAGGCCACTCCGATACGTAGGGTCGATCTTTGAAGCTGTCCATTTGTGAGAGATCGTTTATGACATAGCAGGTGGGATTGGCTTTGATGTGGGCTGTGTCGATATTGAGACTTCCATCTTTCGCTGTAAAGACTCGAATAGCTTTGCATGCGTTAGCAGAGGACTGACAACTGGCAAGCCATAGCTAGAATTATGACTCGTATCATCGACAGTGCAGTTGGAGAAACTTACTACTTGGGCAGACACCCCACATGATGTCCAAGATTCTTGGGCCAAGGTACACCTCATCTCCGGGGGCAGTCTGATCCAGGTCGTGCAACGAAACACTCCTTGTTGCTTCCGCGAGTATGTATTGATTATCGTGGTCCATGAGAGATATGAAGCTTCGCTGGCAATCCAGACGAAAGGCACCTAGCTGGGCAAACGCTGTCAGAGTCGAGTCGTGCTTGAGACGCTTCGCATCGTCTGGAGGGTCCGATCCGCCAACAGCTGGCATAGGGGGGCCCTGATTTTGACAATCATGGTCGCTGCTGATGTCTGGTGCCCAGTTGTTGGAGATTGAGGACCGATGGCAACTGACTCGAGGAGTGTAGTATCTGAACAGCAGAGCCCTGGTCAGGACGTTTCCTTCACCAAAAGGCACGTGGTTTAAGGGAAAGGGTCACAAACCTCATGAGATCTCGAACGCGGGCCTGTTCGAGATCCAATGGTGTCTGCTGCTGCGGGAGCATTGCGGATCGCCCTGCGATCAGGCTTCGTCCTGATGAGATGTTATCTGGTGAGAATGAGAAACGGCTGTGTAGTGGGGTGGTGACTATTGCAAGGAACTCGGCGGAGGTGGGTGCTGATGCTCTACACCCTAATAGATGTACCACAGCAGTCGTGAAGCTGATGACCATCACAATGAACAGGGAGAAGGATAGAAAAGAGGGAGAAGGATAGAAAAGAGGGAGAAGGGAAGAACTTTGTGAGGCAGCGAGGAAGGACGTTGAAACGGAAGCGGGCGGTCTAGACCAGTCCCGACCGCTGTATGTTGACATGGGCGAAGGATACCCAATTCAAGCTGGAAGGAACGAATTCACTGCGTCACCAAGATGCCACGAGTACCTCGATACATGACATCAGCAACCTCACCACGCCTTTTACAGTCTTTAGACAGTGAATACCCTTTCCTTTGAGTCCGTCTAAAATGATATGCGTGAGATGCACCACGCGCAAACCAGCGGCAGAATCTCATGAGGGGACTCTTGGACTTTGCAACACTGCCCAGCGAATATTCCAGCCCAACATGACATGACCAACAAGAAAAAAAAATTCATCCAAGATATTCGAACCACGAGATATCGGATTTCATCGAGACTGGAACGCATTGAGAATTTTGGCGCACGCAAGGGGTAGCTTGGATACACACTTCCAAAGCTAACCGAGTCGTCCAGCATAGCTGTCATTGGTGACCACAGCATGTTTTTGGATACCAACCGACTGCCGATTTGATGTACCATTGAAAAGCCCCTAAGACACGATTATCGACCTTCCGTCATCTTAAAGACTGCCGGCTCGCTTCGCCAGTATATATCCTTGCGGGAATTTGGTGAAAGCAGTGCAGCATTAACGCCTTTCGAAAAGGAGCCCATGAACGTGCTGCCGCATTACTATCCATGGAAGGACATAATGCCAAGAACGACTTGAAAGCTACTTCAAGACTGCAAACGTATTCATCGCAAGCAATTGCAATCCAAGTTGGCACCATTGACATGCACTCGCCCTGTCCGGGCACTTCCCAAGCGCCTAATTGACACTGCCCACTCACGCTGGGATTTCACAACGAACAAGACCTTGTTCAACACAAGATCCATCACTTGAGAATAGCACAAAATAAATCGTACTCTTGACCACAGCGCTAACACCTTCTACTGTGACAGACTGCGAGCTACCAATAATTCCACAGATGACTTCATCGACTTCGTTGACAATGTAAATGCATCGCTACAAACACAGCTATGCTCCGATCATCAAAGACACAATCAAAGACATCAGAACGTAAAGTTATTTTCAACAAAAACACAAAATCAATGTAAACATGCATAACTCGCTCGTAAGAAGGACAGGCAGAACAGGTACAGGTCTACAAAGGAAACGGCTGACCAACTAGCCGCAAACCATCTCAAAACCATACCAAGTTCGACGAAAAGCCATTTCATACAGGCCACGTCTTAGATCAAATTCGATACATCACCAGTATCCGTGATTCGATACTTACTGCAACTTCCTGGAAAGGTAGTGTCTTGACTCTCGCTTGTCCGCCAGCCGGCGGCCACTCGAACCGCGACCTCGACGCCGACGACAACATGGGCATAACGACAGCAATCGCTTCAAGCAGGAAAAACACCATCCTAGGTATGGCAATTGGGCTGATATAGTACCTTTATCTATCTTTGGTACTCTGTATTGACCTGCATTTAATAGTTCCGCGGATATTTCAAGAATTTCTACGGGGGTCGAGGAATTTCGAACAGAGTCTCGAATCGTCCTCGAGATTTTGGTACCCATCTCAGCACTGAGGGTGAGATAACGGTATTTAAAGATCTACAAGGCGTAAGCTTTGTACGTTTAGGTAATGTGATACGTTACGATTTGATTATGTTTTCTTCCTTTGCCGACTTAACATCAGCACCCCAACAGGACTCTTGCGACTTCAGCGGCAGCACCACGCAACCCTCCACATATGATTAGTTTTTGATTAGTGATCTATATACATCTCAATCAATCATGTGATACATTACATCAATCTTCCTCTCCATCCTCCAAAGGATAAATATCCACACCATAAGTCTCATTCAACCCCACCCTCTGCACCACCCTCCCACTCTCCATCCTCACCCAAGTCTCCACCTCCATTTCTCCCTTCCCTTCTCCCTTCCCTCCTCCCTTCCCACCACCACCACCACCAACAACACCCTCCACTAACCCATCAAGCCCCAACTTCACAACCCTCGCCCCCCTCTTCCAATTCCCATACCCACCATACCCCGAATGTTTACAAAAACACAAATGCGGCCCCTTCCCCTCCTCAACCGGCCAATTCGCACACCACCCCTCCCCATGATCATGGCCCACATATACACTATGCACGCCCTTCACCTCCCTCAACCCCCTCATAAACGGCCCATCCTGCCACCCATCCCCCTGTCTCGCAAGCGGCACATCATCATTCAGCCCGGGAAAGAACCTCGACTCATCACCTACATTCGGCAACAATGTCTCCTGCACAGTGAGGAATGCAGACGGTGGGATATGCACGAATACCAAGCTTGGGATGACTTTCCCGTATCTTTTTGTCAGGGAGTGAGATTCAGATCTGAACCATGAGACGATGGAGGGGTCGACCCAATCTGGGATCTGCTCTGAATCTGACGAAGCTTGGAATGGTGCACCACCTTGACTATCAAAAAACCACAGAATAGCAAGGGGAGCACAAATGCCACGACAAGTGTCCTTACGGGGATAAATAGGCAAGTAGTAATTCGTCACGCCAGCGACACCTTTCGGCGAAGATTGCGTGTAGGAAAGAGAGTATTTGTTCTCTTGCGCGAAGAGCGCGGTTCGCGAGAGGTTGAATTGCGAGTCGTGGTTTCCGTATGTGCTTGCCCAACGAAGGTTGCGTTGGACGAGGGGGGCGACGACTACGTCGAGGTAGGAGGTGGAGTTTGTGAGGAAGGTGTTTTCGCCGGTTATGAGGTCGCCGTCTGGGAGGTATCAGTCTGGGTGGGTTTGTTCACTTTGTATGATGTTGAAGGAGGATAGGGGAGGGGACGGAAGTGGGATGTAAAGTTACATACTCAACACCACTAGATCCGAGTCCTCGTAATCCAGAATCGCATTAATGACCTTAGTGGAACTGACATCCTGATCTATACCCCAGCCATTTTCTTCTTCTCCATAGTGCAGATCTGAAAATATGGTGATCTTGAATTCACTATTCTCATCTACACGTAGCAAAGGCTGGTGGGATTGTTTCGAGGAGGTGGAAATTACAGACGTGGCTGCGAGCCAGCGGGAGAGGAGGTTAGGGAGGTACATTATATGGAGGGGTGCGAAGATGGGAAACATGACGAGGAGGAGTAGGAGAGCCATGATTATATATTACTCCCATAGCTGGGAGTTTGAGTTTGGATATGAGAGTGGGAGTGGAGATGTTGCTGGATGAAGAAGGTCGGAGTGATGAGGTTGAGATGCGTGCCAAGAAGCTTGAAGTTGATTGGCTGGCTCGCTGTTAGAGAGGCGACGTGATTTCTGTGTGACCTTCGGCTCTTAACTCCGATACATTCTTGTAAATGCATAGAATCAAGCTTGAATAGGGGACGTACAACAATGATCAGCAGTCAAAGAATTTTTGAAGCTTCTGTATTCTACAAGTCTAATATATGCCGGGTATCATCCCATCTTCTCAATATTGTACGAACTACCCCACCAAATTACCCCACCACTCTATTCTAATCCACCAGATTACTCCACCAATCTCTTCCATATCTCCCTGTATATCCAATCCCAAATATTCTATGATACTGAACACCAACCCATATTGTACAACTCATATAAAAAACTCCACAATCTTAATCTCACAAACTCGCAAACGCAACCACAACCACAGCCCCCAACGCTACCGAACTCAACCCAAACTCCCTAAACGAGCTCGCCCCAGACGTCGAAATCGGCGTAACACTAGGTGACAGCGGTCTACCAGTCGCGGAAGGAGAAGTTGAATTTCCTCCAGATGTTCCGTTTGATAAACTCGTTCCCGTCGGCGACGTTATGAATGCTGTGCTAGTGCTTGTGCTGACTGTCGCATTCGGGCCTGAAGGATAACTCGCGATTGCGGAGGTAGGTACGGGAGCGAGAATCGAGAGGGACGGTGTGTATGATGCTGTGGTGTTGCCACTAATACTGGTTTCGTAGATGGGAGATGCGAGGGTAAGGCTTGAGAAGCTGGATAGTAGGAGAGTTGCGAGGAAGAGTGTGGTGGTTTGCGTTGAGGAAAGCATTTTGATGTTGTGTTTTTGTGTGATGACTGATGAAGGAAATATGAAATGATCTTGAAGCGATTGTGATTTGACGAGAATGAAAGTAGCAATTAAACAGCAAAGAATAAAGATTTTGGTCGATGCAGAGGAGGGGGGTATATATGAAAACCCTCAGCATTCGCCTCACATTCCCGTACTTTCCGCCATCAGATTACACATCACGACTCAACACGCCGGTACGCTGCGCAGCGCAGTCAGCCTCATGACGACGCTCTGCGCTATGCATACTTGATTTGCACGTGTGGAATCTCCTCCCTTCAGCTCAAGTAAATAGCAAGCAATAAATCTGAAATGCTCATGTCCAATCGGTGCTGATTGTTGTCGCGAAAAGAAAGGTCCCGAATGTGGCTGAGGGGTGCTGACGAAAATGTTTGTTTTGCGCCACCGATGTCAACCTCGGTGTCACCGTGATGCCAGCGGAGAGTCGGTACTTGTGGAGATAACCTTTCTAAATTAACATATATGGCCAATTGAACACTTTGACAAGAAGATTGAAGAGGCTCTTTCATGCGAATGCGTCGATCTTAAGGCTGAAGTCAGGATGTTGTGGTTTGGTTGGTGAGTTGGCGATCTTCAGGGGCGAATCTCTATTTTTAGTAAGCGAGACGTTGAGAAGGTCAACACCTGAGAAATCCAGTGAGTAGAGAGGGTTGGGAGTGTTATTAAAAGGCTAAGTTAACAGATGATACTAAATACAAATCGAATCATGTACATGCTCTCCGAAATAAACATGACGAGAGCTCCAATTTCTCGACTTTGCTTAGATATGTCCCCGCGAATCGGAACTTTGAGGCGGTACAGTTCCTACCACCTCGGATCTTCCATAACTTCTCAAAACTTCTATGACTTCTTTCTGTTCAAAGGCTTCAGCAACCTCCATTGCATTACCATATCTCGACGTCTTCATTTCTGTACCTGCACCATGAGATAGCAGTATCCTGACAAGCCTCGCATGACCTTCAGCACACGCAACGTACAGTGCAGGCCCAAGTGTGTTTCCCGGAAGTACAACAGCATTGACCATGGCACCTGCACAGAGTAGCTTCTCAACAATATCCATATTCCCCTCTTTTGCAGCGCAATATAAAGCAGTGCCGCAGTGATCTGACGCTCGGTTGATTGTATCGGCTATCATCTTCTTCCGAAGGATGAAGTCTACTCCAGCTTCAAAATTTTGATGGATGGCGATATGAAGAGGTCTTTCTCCCACACGGTCTTCGGTATCGATATCAATGCCTCGAGACTCTAGGTACTCGAGAGTGGCTATGTCCCCATTTGCCATGGCGTAATGGACCGCGTTACGCCCCTGAAATGTCGCTGCGAGATTGGCGCCTGCCTTTTCTAGAATCTTCAGCGTCCTGATCACCTCTTTACTTGGCCGGGGGTGAGTCAGTACTGAAAGCATGAGATCATTTCGATCCTTTTCGTCTTCGGCTGATAATTTCGGGCCCTTTGCTGTAAACCATGCCGCCGGATCCAGGTCACAGCCCTGGACTGAGGGCAGAAACCTCTCTTCAAGAATTTGAGGGTTATCTGCTGAATCAGACGAGTATGTAGGGCTTTCAGGTCCCCAGTAGCCTGACCAAGATGCATTCTCAAGCCTGGTAGGAGTGGCCTTGACCTTCAGCGCCTTGAGGATTGCCTGCACCTCGGATTCATAGGTAGCCTGTCGCAAGGCTCTGTCGAAGATAGAAACCCATGTTCCACTGACGGTTTTCGCATGATCGACCTCAAAATTGGCAGCCAGCCTTCGCAGTGCAGGTAGATCAGCAATTAACTTTGCTCCATAGTCGAGGAGAACGTCACAGACATGATGAAGTCTGTACCAAATTGCTATATACAGCGGCGAGCAGCAGCTGTGGTGCTTAGATCTACGCCCGATCATCCTGCTGTCGGCATACCGACACTTTTGATTCACATCAGCCTTAGCTTCCAGTAGGCATGTGATAAGTTCGAGTGTCCTGGTATCAAACGAGTGGTCATATGAGTAGTATAAGTGGGCGTTCTCGTTGTAGCCGAGGGGGCCATTTGAAGTGGGGTCGATGACACGATGAAGAGGAGTTGGACATTGGGCGAGTTGACTGTTTGGATCTGTTCCTTCCGATAGTAACCTTGAGACTGTTCTGAGAAGTCGAAGCTCGCAAGCGACGTGTAATGGAGATGTTCGGCTATTGGGGTCTCCAAAACGTTCACTCAGAGCCCAGCCTTTGCTGCCAGTGTGATCAAGCTCGACGCGTTGGAAATGAGCAGCATATTGCAGCCAGAAATGCAGATATTGGGGCGCAGAGTTGTTGAAGAGACGTCGAAGCTGCGGTGATTCAGACTGGGCATCGTAAGTAGAGGCATATTCGACGACACGAGTTGCTGCATGATGGTAGAATGGAAACTTCTTGGTGAATGATTCCATGACTGTGCTATCAGATGATTCAAATGGCGTTTGCGTCACCGATGATAATGAAAGGTATGAGAAACATGCAAGTGCTGGTCCAGATCTTTCGCTCTCTGGCATGAAGTACTTCTGGACGACTGGGTTATTGACCAGATGTTGGGACTGGCTGTTCCGAGCATTTACTAGGAACTCTCTGATGCTGGCGTGAGACAGCTCAAGACTGCCCCTGTTCAGACGAACAAGACATCCAAGCCATTTCAAAATGGAGTCTGGCTCCGGAACGTCTTCTGGATGAAAATCTTGAATTTCATCATGCATGCATAACATATGCACAAATTCTTCCATTTGAAGTGGTGGTCCCCAGACAAGCCAATTCAGGGCTCGCTGAATGAAGACTTGGACTCTGCTGGGATACTCGTCATTGACTCTTTCCAGTATTCGACAAAATGTCGCTGGCAAGTCAAGTGGCGACGAAGTGATCGCTTGCCTGATGCTCTCAGGAGAAGGCAAGTCTTGCAGCAACTGAATTTGGCAGACGGTCCGAAGGAAACTACCCACAGTTAGTCTTTGCTTAAAAATTGGGCTACTCGAAGCGACGCTCGAGCGCATGCCGACTCACTTCCCATCTGTGTTGCTAAGTAGTGCCTCCGTGATTTCCCTCTCCAGTCCGCCATCCTCGAGGTGAAGTTTGTGTAGATTGGCATCGACATACAGTTTGAGATCAGATGGTCTGGCTGCAATAAAAATTTGGTTGAAATCCGATAAGTGATGCTTGATATTAGCTTCGGCACGGCTGAAGACGATGAGTCTGATGTTGCTTGAGTCTTTGTTCAGCGTGGATAATACACCGAGCAACTCCGAATGATCTAGCCCTACTTCATCTAGACCATCCACGACAATTGATACCGGCGAATCAAAATGAAGCGATATTCGTTGTAGTAGTACCCCGAGCTCGCTCACCGTGGGCAGTTTTGGTGACCCGCCTGTTGTGTCGTATGATGCATGGAAGTCGAGTGCATCGCGAAAGGCGATGGCATTCTGTTGACATAGTTGTCCCACAAGAGATCCCAGAATATTTTCTGATTTCTGGCTGTCTGTATCGTTGAATCGAATGTAGAAGTAGGCAAACCCCGTGGGTGTGGAAGTTGAAAGATGCTCAATGATTAGAGATCTGGAGAGAATCAACGACGGCTCTGAAGGAAGGGACTCCGAAGACCTACGCAAGAATGGTTTTTCCCACGCCTGAGACGCCATGTATCCACAGAGCTGATTTCCCGGTATTGGCCCAATTCACGTATTCTGGCGCGTCGAATATCCAATATCCACTTCCTTCCAGGTACTCTCTGCGAAACTCTTGGTGCTGCAATGCTGGGCTCACCGGCTCGAACCACGTAAGGATCTCAGCTCGTTCTTTGCCTTGAATTGAGCGGCCCACTTTCCCGGATGCCACTTTTTTCTCAGTCAAGACCGATTTTGAAGATCTGTTGAAGTCAGGCATTTCTCTCGTGAAAGAGAGATCTGCAGAAGGTGCCATGGTAAGAAGTGTTTTACACCTCTTCACAGTAGGGATCAGCTCCAATAATTGGTCTTTTGAGAATAGCTACGTAAAAACAGCTGTCTGCAATCGATGGAATATTGATGATTTGGAAGATGACCGTGTGCCATGACCGCTGTGTCCTCTGTTGCGCTTTTCCTCCCAGGTGAGTAAGTTTAGCCCAGACATTTCCGGGGGCGACTGGTGGTGATATATGATGGGGGAAATGTTGGATACCTTCTGGCCCTGGACAAGCCCTAGGATACACCATAATAGCTCGAGAACTTGACTTTCGCGGATCAAATATGACTTTGCCGAACTCGTGGCGTTCGCAGGAGGACCAGTGAAGTCAGATGTCTAATATTGATAATTTGACGTTGTGATACTTGAGACTTTAGGTCAGGGTAATTAGAAGAAGAATGTTGATTGGTATGTGTTAGCTACCTCACTGAGATCTCCCTTGATCTTCCGAATCTCTTCGCTACCTCACTGGACGTGACCTTCTACCTTCTCACGTCCTTCCGGTCTTTCAAGCTGTGAGCCTCGAGTTCTGCCTTAACTCTCATTTCCAATTCACCGACTGTTTGCTACTCTGAACCTCAATATCTATCGACGGGCCAACGACTATGATACGAGAATCAGGCTATGCCAAGTAGTAGCATCAAGGAATGTGACTAAGAATGCCGGCAGGAATGGAACCTGTTAAGGAGTAATCATCAAGGCTACCACTAAGCCAACATGCAGGTTCCCACTAGCAATTGGAATCAGGGGAAAGCTGGCTCGGATCTAGTCCCGAGGAATGGCATGTCCCGACTTACCGGTAGAGGCCCATCCCCCGATTTGTTTATCATCGCTTATACTGCTTGGGCCTCAAACATTCCCTGAGATTAAGTATTGTTGAACACCATGGGCAGTCTAGATAGCCCTGACCATCCATCTCGCGAGACCTTGAGCCTCCATGCTATGTTACTCTCGACACTAGCGTACGTTGGATGTTAAATGCCATTTTTTCTTTCTTGATGGCTAAGGTAGGCGAGCTGGTGCCGTGAGGTCTCAATTTAAAGCAAACGAATGCGCTGACGAGCCCGGCTGACCCCACCAACCTTCCTGCCCCGCGATCCTGCCAGCTTCCCGTCTTGCTGTTTCCCTTCAGACCTCAACCTACAATGCCTCCTCTACCTCCGCCTCCAACACCACGAATAGTCATATACTACCAGACGCAGCACAATCCAGATGGCACTCCCTGCTCTATCCTCCCAATCATTACACAGCCCAATATCGCGGTGACACACGTCAACCTCGCCGCCATACATCTTAATGATCCGCCAGGAAACATACACCTGGTACATAATTCCCCGTCTTCAATTTGAGCTCCAATTGACCTCTGTGCAGAACGATCACGTACCTGGAGACCCTCGATACGTTACCCTATGGGCTGAACTGCGGATCCTGCAAGCTTCAGGCATAAAAGTGCTGGGCATGCTTGGGGGGGCAGCAAAGGGCTCTTTCACGCGACTCGACCTCGACGACGCAACCTTCGAAGCATACTACATACCTCTGCGGAACCTAATAAGAGAACGGAATCTCGATGGGCTGGATCTGGATGTGGAGGAGCGCATGACGCTGGGGGGCATAATACGACTGATTGACCGCCTGAAGAGCGATTTTGGAAACGACTTCATTATCACACTCGCGCCTGTCGCAGCGGCTCTCATGTCCGAACGGCCGGAACATAATCTCAGTGGTTTCAGCTACGAAGCTTTGGAGGTTATGCGAGGCAAGCAGATTGGATGGTATAACACACAATTCTACTGTGGATGGGGAGATCTGAGCAAGACCGACGGGTACGACTTCATGGTTCGGAGAGGCTTCCCTGCAGACAAGATCGTGATTGGCATGGTCACCAATCCTGGAAATGGAAGTGGCTGGGTACCATTCGAGCTGTTGCAGGAAGTGCTGATCACCCTGAAGTTGAGATATCCTGGATTTGGAGGGGTAATGGGATGGGAGTACTTCAACTCTCTACCAGGAGATAGGGCAAGACCATGGGAATGGGCGGCCTTCATGACGAAGACTGTAAGGAATGGTCTTCCTGCAGCCGCTTCGTCTGCTCCGGCGCCAGTTATTGCACCAGTTGTTGCGAAGCAGAATCCGTTCATGATGGTGGATGAAGATCCGAAAGTCAAGGATGACGCGCCAGTGCCAAAAGAGTTTGATTACTACTCTGATGGAAGTATAGCTGAATAAGCAGTAATTACAAGACGCTCAAATGCTCAACATCTCCAAGTGCGACTTGATCATGTTAATTTCCACATCAAGCGGACTATTCTGCAGCTAGTCTTACCACTACCTTCTTCGTTGCACTCTTTTTGGAATTGAATGCCTCCAGCGCTTTCAAGACCTCCTCTACTCCAACATCACCCACGATCTCATAGTCCATTGGCTTCAATGAGCCATCGGCCAAATAACTTTCCAAGGCTGGGATGAAGTCCTCAATGTCCTGGTTCACCTGAAGAGTACTTTCATCTCCAGTCTTACCGATCTTCCCCAAGGAGACCATGTTGATCTGAATACCTGCTTTTGGCTCAATTGGCACCCTAGCTTTTTGTCAACCCTAGTCCCGCTTGTTATATTGCACAAGTGTTCTTACCAGTCATTTGTCGTGACGAAGTACTTGGCTTCAACTTCAGGGTCGCCATGTTTAGCAAGTGCTTCCATGCCTGTCTCTGTTGCCATAGCACTTGCGTCAAAAACGCGGCTAAATTTCCCACCAGTGATGCTTGCTATCTCTCCCAATTGCTCTTCCAGTGGTAACTTGTAGTTGAGTGTTGCAGCCGCCCCAATTGCTTTTACGAACTTCCCACTTGTCAGTCTCAATGTTGCTCAAAAAGCCATCTGGTCATACCTCATCGTTAGCTGGTGAACATGAGCCGAGAACCTTGAATCCGCACAGCTTTGCAATCTTCTGACTTTTAGCAAGGATTTCGATGTATCTTTTGAGGGAAATATCCAGACCTGGACTGCATATTGCCCAACGCTACCAGCAGCACCGAGTATCAGGACCCATTCCTCGCCAACCTTACCCTCAGACGACTTGAGCTCGATATCTGCACCACTGACCAATCCCAAGGAAGCCGTCTACCATTATCAGAATTTTTCACATCGCTCAATTCTCCACCCGGACTTACCAACATCCCAACACCAAGCGTAGCAGCTTGCTCTCGAGTAACGTTCTCGGGCTTCTTGAACGTGATCCTCTCATCCATCAGGAACTAGTTGATCCAGCAACCACTTGTCAGTCCCGAAGCATTATACTTTTTGTCATATGTGCGAACTGGACATACATATTCCTGGAATGTCCCATAGCCTGGCGCACCTAGTCTCGTACACCCAAACACCGAATCGCCAACTTTGAATTTCGTCACGTCGCTTCCGACTTCAACAACAACACCGGATGCATCACAACCGAGGACTATCGGCCATGAGAGGACCAGAAAGCCGGCGCGCATGAATTCTTCGCTGGTGCTGTGTTAGTGATGTCATACTGGGCTGTCAGAGAATTCTGCCTGGAGTTGGCATAGATTAGAAGGCTTGGAAAGAACGCAATTGACACGAACACTGGATTGATACTCGTCACAAGAGACTTAACGAGGATCTGTTTGCGCGACGGCTTAGGGACTTCGAGATTGTCAACCGGGGTGAACTGCCCCCCAGCTTCGGCAAGCAGGATGCCTTTCATCGTAGTAGCCAGCTTTCCCCTTGCCTATCTCAAGTCGAATAGAAACGATTCCAGAGCAAAACGCGGTAATACAAGCAAATATTCAGAGTGCAGAAACACAATCAAAACACGATGCAATGCAATACAAAGCAATATTCTAGAATCCCACTATACCTCAGCTCCTTCTACACACGCGACCCTCCCCTCCCTATATACCAATCCCGACCCTACACGTTCAAGCCACCGTTCTCAAACGGCCGTCTGTCAAGCCACATCCCCATCCCCTCCATATCCTCACTCCTCCACCCTACCGCACCACAAAGTCCTCGTATCCCCCGCATATATCTACAACCTCTCCCAGAACAAATCAACAGGCATTTCTCGGCCATTCCTCGCAAATGCAGGGTCTGCTCCGAGACTCTGAATGGAAGGACTTTACCCCCTTCATGCATATCGCCCATCCTGTCATCCCCTCTCTGATAAATCTGCACCCCAGACTGCACGAATCTCGCGACTGAAAGAAGATAGCCACGAACGCCAACTTTACAAGGAATCGCGAGGTAGGCTCTGTGCGAACGAACGATGATTGGTGCTTTGAGCTAGGACCCCGTTTCCCAACCCAGAAGCTATTGCTGCAGACAGCTAGAACAAGTAAGTCTATTGGAATCACACCACTAGAACACGCCTAGATTCCCTCTTTCCAGTTAGTCATGACTCGATCTGCCACCGTCCCGTTAGTCAAACTTGTCACTCCCACAGTAAAACTGAACGCCCCCAAGCCCCCCTCTTCAGCCCCACCTTGGCAGCACCATCACCATTCCACCACGCGCAACCCTTAGGTGCAGATGTTGGTGCAGGTGGTGCGACGGACAGGATAGGTAAGACGGCGTGATTTTAGAAAGGGAGGGAGGCTCTGGCTATTTTTATACTTTATAATCTCATGTGTCGGTTGGATGACGGGCGGATGTTGGACGTTGGACTTGCATAGGGCTGGCTGGCTGGCTGGATACTGCTTGTGGACGGATTGGACTGGAGATAAGAGAGTGGAGTTTGATTGGGATATGTAGATTTTGGGTATGTCCATAGAATGTTATGTTGAGAAGCTGCAGCTGGGAAAGTTAAATCCGGATAAGCTTAATTGGTTTCGAATGGATCATGAAAGGGGGGCGAGAGGAGTAAGCGGAGAGTTTCATCGTCCGACTGTTTACTCGAGGGGGAATGATTTCGGTCATCACATGGCAGGAGTGTTTTTGAACAATACATTGTGCTTTGCTTTGCGACGTACTTGTCCAATCGACACAGAAAGTGATGAGAACACTTTGCCAATATGAGACATTCTCATTTGGTCTCCTAAGGCCTCGTCTGATAACTTTCACACAATTTTTCGAGGAAGCAGACTGATTTGTTAAGCATCTACTTAATAGCTGACTGCTCTCACGCCCGAAATGTAAAGAACCTCAATCTCTACACCTCTCGCCTTAGTATGCTGGAGTGCAGGAATTTCAAAGCTTCTAATGCTATATCTGGGTACTACCAACACCCGAGATGAAGTGAAAGGGTGATAGTGCCTCCAGATCAGAAGTGGGATGAATAGACAGTCTCATTAATGTGTCTGACGACGTAGGCTCAAAGGCTCAACGAGAAGTTCAACAGAAGAACACACCCGAGAACCCTTGGAAGATAGATGATGTTGTCTTCAACCACGAGTGAGTTCCTCGATGGATGTATGTTACAGGCTTTCTGCGTACGTCATGCCTCGAGTTTTACCTGGTCCGGGTATTCCTAGTCCCATAATTTTCGTACAGTCCTGTCATGAGCTTGGGCAGGAAATTCTTCAACCTTATCACGTTCCGTGTTGTAAGGTTCTGAGGAGGAGGTACACTCATCTTTGGTACGGAGACATCTGCAGAAGAAGCCCCGAAATTGGCGTCCAGTCCATGTTCCAAGGGGAGGAAGAAGTCGTTGGTCGGTACCCCGTAGTTCTCAGTACCCATATGTGTTCCCAATCTATAAAGTCGACTCCCAAGAGCCATTCCTAAGGAGTCGTTTAATTGGTCCTCACAACGCGACCATCTTTCCATTGCCTTGGTGTGAGTTATCACTTCTCTCAAATTTGGTAGCTTTGAATTGTCGCCGACTGAGATGTCCGAAAGCAAGCGCTGAAGTTTAATGATGTGATCCTGAATATACCACCAAACAGACTCTTTCGATGGAAGGTGGGAGTACATCCCCTAATGTCCGCACACATGGACAGTGTGAACCAACCATAATGGCAAAGCAGACAGTGTCGTGTGCTAGTAATACGTCGATATCCAGTTCCAATTGCTTTAGTTTGCGAAAGCCTTTCATGGACTGCATGTTTGTGCCCTTTGTGTCGCTCTCCAAATAGAAAGACAGGGCCTCAAGTCGGTCTCCGCAACTGAGTTCAATCGCATTCATGAACGCTGCTGCGTCTACTGGGAAAGCATCGAAGTCCTACCACCCACTGTTGAAGCCGAACTTGAAGGTTCGGAGTTCTGTTAGGCGAGACAAAACTACGCGGAGGATTATGTGGTCCAGATATGCATGAGCTAGTTCGAAATCCACTACCTTCTTGCCCGAGCCGAAAGCCCATCGAGGCCTGTAGCTCGGGTGAACTGGATCTGTGCTAAGTCCGCGAGAATATGCAGCTTTGAAATGCTTAATACTGTCAATGCTCCTGAGGAGAAACAGACTTGTCAGATTTGAGCGATAGCCAGAGCAAGCTGGAATGATTGAAACGAGCTTGGCGAGGCCAGCCAATGGGAGAGATTGATTGTTCGCCCTTTCGACAATGCATTTGAGCAGTTGGTCTGATCTGGGAGTCTCTTCAAGCGCGTAAGTCCAGCGCGTAGGCAGACATACCTCCGTAATATTGGGAAGCAGGGTCAGAAGAATGATTGTGGTGTATGAATTGCTGATATGCAAACTCTCTACTGGACCATCGCGGTTCATCAAATTCAGAACTAGAGATGAAGCAATCTCGGTTTCCTGGAGACACGTCGAAGTTTTGAGTAAATATAGGAATTTCTCAGATTCTCTAAACCTCTTGATCAGGGCTCTGTTGCGTGAATTGTCCTCCGGGGTACAATCTTCAAAATAATTGCCACGCACAATGTACCTGGCGATAATTGGGTTTTCGGCGATATTTAGCATCAGCTGGATAGATGAGGAACAAAAGTCTTCCGCATCTTGAAACGGGCCGTCTATTGCATCGTATGCGAAGTTTCGATATCTTCTGCGGAGACAATTATGGCCTTCGAGAAATCGGGTCCCACTCTCCAAATGTTGCGGCAGCTGAGAACAAGAGCTTCGTATCCTTCGGGGATCGAGTACTGGACGATCTGGAGAAGAAGCTCATCAGGAAAGTTTTGCAATGCCATCTTCGCGGGGTTATGGGACTGAATGCGATAGAAGATCGATGTGGGGGAAAGGGGAAGAGTACAAGAGCATTGTGTGGAGCCTAAGCACAGGCGGCGCAGGCCTAGAGAGGGTCTTCCGATGACCTAGCCACATGTCATGCTTGGACCACTAGAGAGTCAATGCGAAGACTAATCCCGATGATTGACGCCGGAACAAAATAGAGTGATTTCGAGAACCGTATATCGCGGAACTTTGGACTTGACTCGGGATGCCTCCTTGTGGTCATGTGACTAGAGGAAACGGAGATGGCCACCATACCAACTTTGATGATACACATTCCTGACATGGGCTTCTGATGTCCTGAAGACCAGTCACACCTCCTCCAAATTGTCGACAAAATTTAAGGATGGCATTCTCCCCTCCCAAGCTGTCGGCCACTGATCCTCAACTTTCAGCAGCTCCTCGACCCATTGCCCCTCCGTTCTAGCCCTCCACTCAACAGGCAACATCTTCTCTTTCTTGCGCGCGACCAAGAGGACTTCTCTCAGAGCTGGCATCTTTATCAAATGCCTCGCCGGCACCCACCATCCAGATTTGCCCCAGCTCTGCCAGTACTGGTAACGTGCCGATGCCCAGAACTTATACGGCGGCATGGCGATTCGCAGACTCAGGAGGATTCTTTGGATGTCGGGGATCTGTTGGGCGACAATGGCGGCAAAACGGCTCAATTCGAGTACGCTGCTGTGGCTTGCGACGTTGACTCCAACATGCAGGATATCGGCCGAGGGGTTGATGATGAGACCTCTGGCAGGCGGCTCCGAAGGCGGAGATTTTTCAAATCTGGATGTCGGACTGGGTACTTTATGTCCCCACGCATCATATTCCTCCTCGAGACATCTTCTGTATTTTGTCCATAGGGCATCCCGACTTTCATGACACGCCAAAAGGACACCCGGCAGTGGCAGCAAATTGTGAGATTTCACCGGGTAGTACTCACACCCACATGGATGAGAGGCTGAGCAAGGTGTAATGACCATGTGGTGTGGCCTAGGAAGTGTTTCTGGGTATAGCGGGATAGCTGGCAATGGCTCATCTGGCCCTGGGATGAAGCGCGGGAGGTTCGAGGACGATGAAGTTGTAGGCTGGTCTGAATCTGAATCCCGATCTGGACTTGGGTCTGGAGCATATCCTGCCCATCTCTCTTCTTCGTCTATCCAAGATGGACAGTGCTCGTGAAGATGGACCCGGAGAATGCGTGACGGGGCTGCGAAGCTCCATATCTTGAGCCGCAACTCAACTGGCAGTCGGGAGAATTGATCGAACGACGTTGGGCCTGATGGTGATTGGTCCAGTTGTGAATGCTCGGGATCATAGCGACTGCTGGAAGATGTGAACAGACGGGAGAGGACTAAGTTGGCGGTTCGGAAAAGGCCCATCATACTCGAAGATTCGAAACTATTGAGTTGTCTTCGAGCTCTTGCACAATATGTTGGTAGTTTTAGGGCTAATATCGGTATTATTAGAGGTAGATTCTAGGCAGCAAGGGGTTGTCGAGGACAAGGTGTATTGATATGAGTGGAGCTGGTGAGCTGGCCGGTAGCAGAACCTTTTTTATAGAACAGCTCGTATTTATGTCACGGGGGATGATGGAGACGAAGGTCTAGGCAAGTCCGTACTGAGTTCTGACACCTTGTATTTGTTCAGGGTTGAGAGTCTCGATCAAGTTGAGGTCAGCACCGTCGGGCTTTCGGGTTATCTCTGATGCTAGACCAAGCGAGCCAATGGGAGAGCAGAGAATTCGCACCAACACTCTTTACCCGGGAAAAGTTTTGCTAGCTATAATAATCCAAATAACAACTTTTTCTCTCACCCAGTCAGTAAAATGGCTGCGACAAGCCGAAAGCAATTTGGCGCAGAGGAAGCGCGCGGGGCTCATAACCCTGAGGTCCCAAGATCGAAACTTGGAATTGCTATCAATATTTTTTTCGTGTTTTTTGGTTTTCGCCAGTGTTCATGTCTGCGGCGCTCCATGAAGCTGCTGGCAGCCCTCCCCTTCTTTTTGGGCTATTTTTTCCGGCTCCTACGTCGCCCTTTTAATTATCCGAATCACCAGTGGAATTTAACCGAAGTGAGTGCATATCTCAGCACATCTTTGGCAGCGCGAATAGTGCCGCCTATGGGGCCCATGTCACATAATATTTTCTCTCCTGTCGCGGTCATATGTTTTCATTTAGTACTTGAAAAGCTTTCAAAGAAGTTCCCGAGGAAAAGTGCCGAGATCTGACCATGCTGAGCGAAGTGTGGTATCAAAGCAAGTTCTCTTGGCATCTTGACATCCATCGCAACAAGCCCAATCTTCTTTGCCTTCCTCATGCCGACTCCCTCAAACTCCCGCGAATCTCTCTTTCAGGATTGGGACCATCTCAGATCTTTACCATCTCAGCCCATTCTCTGAAGCCCTCCCACATTCGATCCTCCTTACGTTGCTTATAGAAATAGTCTTGACAAAGTTATCTAGGTCATTGCTAAATTTCACACCATTTCTACTCTCTAACTCTCTCTCCAAACCTCGCGTGATCTCTTCGGCCTTTAAGTACCTGTCCCCATCATCATTCCTTGGATCCGGGTATAAATGGTAATAATCTGTGCTCCAGGGCTCCCAGTACCATATGCGCTGATGGTCTTGATATCTTTGCTCCAGGTGGGTCTGTGCAAGGCCCTCCGCTTCGCCATAGGCAGCAATGGACAAATATACTTGTTTCCAATTGACCATTGTCTTCCTATATTTGGCGCCCATGAAATTTGCGAGAAGATCGCCGAGCGTGATGAGACCGGTAGCTTCCAGGCCAGTCATTGAGATCATCCGCGGCCCAGTCATCCGGATCTAGTCTCCTACCCAGTCCACAAGAGGTGGCAAGATCGATTTTATACGAATAGACTCTTTGGAAATCGCCGTAGAATGAAGTGCAAGTCAATCCAAGGCAAGCAGCTGATGCGTCGCTCGATTTGTCTCCCTTAATGACGATGAATATATGAACCAGGATCTCGCAGGAAAGATCATTGATGGTGAATTGGTTTTGCAGGTACAGAACTTGGACCATCCGAACGAATGACTAGTAAAGGTGAATTGAATTGATCAGCCGCAGCAAATGCACGTAGAGTTCTGGATACCTACCACGGGAATTGCGTTCAACTAGTTGGACAAATCCAGCAACATTCTCACAAACGACAGAGAGTGTAGCAGTTATGAGATAGCATGGAAACAGGAGGATGCTGCTCAGGTAGCAGAACACAACTTTTCTTTTCTTTGTCCCAAAGTCGGTTAAGACGCTCGCCGCTTCTAAGGTACTCAGGCGCTACTCACCCTCGGCTCACTTCTCTCCTCACCCAGCTCACCTAAGCAACATGAACAACCTGAGCAGCCCCTGAGCAGCCCTTGAGTAGTACCCACCCATCAACCACGCATTTGATTTCATCAGTTTTATAATAGACTATAGTCATTTCGTTTCATTTTTGTCAAGTTTTAGCAACAATACTGAGAGAGCCCAAACAGGCTCCTAAGATCTAGGACTAGACCTTTTATAAAAATAGATCCAGGCTATATGATAAGAATAATCCTTGAGAAATTGACAAGGTTACTTAACCTTTTTGATCTAGGATTATGGATTTAGTTGAGACGTTCTGTGGCCGTCCACATATAGTCACGTGTCGTTAGCTGTCAATCTTAAGATACTGTAGCAAGTAGCTCCCAACTATTATGATACTTGCAGACTACGATGTAGAATATGACTCTAGCTTTACACATATGCCGAACACCTAGACTTTCTCATACGCCCCATTCTTCACCATTTAAATCGTTCAAGTTCTTCTCAAGCCGTTTCAGCAACTTCCGATATTCAATCGCTGCAATATTTCCGTTTGAGGCCTGGTGTTCCAGAATCGTAATCGAGGTTGTCAAGGCTTCCTGGCACCCACGCGCGAGCTGTGTCTTCAGGATACTAAGCGACCCATTGAGTGCCGTAGAAGCACACATAGGCTTGGCCATAGAGAGTGCAATCGCGGCCGTGAATGTAAAGCTGGCTTCGAAGTAGGCGCAAGGCGCTATACGGTAATCAGAATGGTTGTACCCAAGGTTGAAGAAACGAGGTTCTCACCCAGTAAACCTATCTGCCACATCGCGCTCAAGAGATTTACCATCCTTGTTGCTATATCATATGAGATCTCGCACATCTGCTTAACGCTCCGTGGCGGCGCCTCGAGATTTGCTTGTTGTTCCATCATTCCGTAGTTTAGGAGAGCTCGCTGTTGGTACTCAAAACAGTAATTATGGCCCTGAACAACAGCGGGACGAAGTATGACCAGAATGCACTAGGAGTCCTCTTAGCAGCTGTTCATGTAGGGAAAGAAAGAGAACACTAGACAAGTACCTGGTAATAGGTGAGGTAGAGCATACCAGTCACTCTGCTGAGGTTAGATGGCGTTCCGTCGGCATGATGCGTGATTTTCAAGGCTGGTGAGTTGGTCTGTTCCCAACTCGTCAAGCCAAGGTGGAATTCGTGGATCTTGTCCAGATGAGCCTGCGACAAAGGCGACTCAAGCCCGTGATCAAAGAAAGAAACATCTGAAAAGGGGGTGCAATCTTTCCCTGCGTATCCATAGAGCGCGGAGTAGGCTTGACTTCGGAGCCTCATGACGTCCAAGTAGGCATTCGCTACATCTACATCGAAGAACTCTGCAGCTTCGTAGCTATCCAACGTCAGGGAACTCGGTAGATCCACAGTGATTTCTCCGTCTAGAATCCCCCATGGACGACCTGTAGCAGATGTTGCCATCCTGGAGCGGTATCAGCTTGAAGCACATGCAAATATTGAATCTTAGGGACGTACAGATCCAGGTAGTAAACGCTCCAAAATACTCTCTTCTCATGTTCATATCGAACCTTGTCAGAAGTGCTCGATCGGCCAACAATGCCGTCTTTTACATCTCTGTGTAGACCCAACGCTAATGCTGCCCGCATGCCAACACCAACGTACATGTATGCTGTATTCACCTTGTTGAGAGAGTATGCGTATAGTGCAAGGAGGCAGAGAGTCTCGACATACTCAATATCTGGGGTCTCGGCAAGCTCCTGCAGTAGCGACACTGCTTGGAAGTAATACTCCGCCCCTGGAGGCTCTCGGCCTGGTTGAAGTGAGGCCGCCTCTAATTGTGCCATCTGGCCGTTAGAGTATAGCTCACCTAAAGCAACCAAAGATAGCCATCGGCAAAGCCAGCCTTGGGCTCTGCTCTCTGGAGCCTCGGGGTTTTGATGCATAATGAGTACTTTGTTACGAAGGCTGCGCCTCAAAAAATAATGTTGTTCTTGACCGATGAAGTGCTCAAGAGTATTGATAAGACGGATGCTATAATCATACGGAGGTAACCGGAGTTTCATCGGTTTCTTACCACGAGCAATAGTAGGGGCCGTATTATTTTCGCAATCGATAGATATCTCTAAATCTAGACCCTCAGCACCTGCTATAGAAGACATCGTAGACCAGGGTGTGCTGAGGCCGAAGTTGATGACGTTGAGATCTTGAATATAGGAGCTTTGCATGTTTGTCCACTCGATGAGCTGTTCCATAAATGTGTGGCAGGAAGGATTGCCGCGATAGGTGCGCGGTGGTACAGGCGCTTGCCGTCTACATCCAAATTTCTTTTCTGGACGCCGATATCCTGGATACTGAGCTGGAGGTGCCACAGCGTTCTCGTCTGAGGCTGGTAACATGCTGGAGGGAGATCCTTTAGGGGCGGTTTGAAGAGGCCGTGCATCCGTTGCTGCTCTAGATCCTGTCCGAGCTGGGAAAACACATGGTGCTTTTGACAAGGCACAATTTCGACACGGCGCACCTGTCATAATCACTCAGTTATTAAGTTACATGTCGACTGCTGGTGAAGTCCTAACCTACCTCCAAGGCACTTTATCCTCTTCGTCCGACATCGTGAGCATCTGCGATAGACATTAGCTTCTGATGGGGTGTTGAATCGAGTGAGTATCAGGCGATAGTTCCAAGAACAGAGTAGGATGGAAGCTGAAGCGGATATGTAGGCAGGCATCTTACTTACGCTCTGAGGCCCCTTGTCAGATGAGCACGATCACTGTCGTCACTGATCGTCATTCCGGTAACGAGGGGAATTCGTGCTTCTTCGGTAGCAAACAGGTCACCAATAGAATCTGCAGCCATAGTTCTATCAAAAGGTTGGATGCAGTCTGCTCACAACCACGACAGAAAGGCGGGGTCAAACTGCGATGTATGCATATGCTGATGCATGCAGGTTGATAAATGCGATTAGAGGTACCTTATCTTTCGGTCACGTGGAAGATTATTTGTCATCAGGGTCAGTAGCAATAGGTAAAACATACTTTCGTCCATATTTGGGTCATGTTCCCACGAGGTGGAAATCGAAGTTGGCACGACCGCATTCTCGGTCGTTGTGTTCATCAGTCACTTATAATACAATTTAGGGCTTAAATCGTTGCGATCCAGGGGTATCACTAGGTACGAGCGAGAATCACGTGAAAACAAGAACACAATGCGGCGGAAGAGAAGGACAGCGTATATTTAAGAACGCTCTTGATAGCGCCCGAGAAGTGCATATGCATGATAGTAGTAAAGTTACAGCTCATCTACGTACTCCAAGACCACACTTTTAGGCTCCACGTATGTCCCGAGTGGCTCGTATGGCATGTCGTAGCCGAAAGCTTGTGGGCCACCATATTCCAACCCCCGAGCTGTGTCGGTCCAACGTGGAGAACAGGCCAAGCCAAGAACGGTGACAATCAAGCCGTAGCGGAATTCCGGAACCCCAAGGGACAGGCCAGATTGTGTGTCAAGAATACAAATGAGATCCGGTACGGTTGCGAGGTATCGCGTGGAGCCATCCTCTGCAACATGCTGGACATAAATGTTTTCGTTTTTAAAGGGGATCTTGACAATTCCTCCTGTTGCGACAGCTGGTGTAGTGTTTTCCGCTTCTTGGTCGCTCTCCTTTGCTTGTTGAATGACAACTTCGCCATATGAATGGCCTTTGAATAATCGTCTCTCGACGCCAACGATCTTGCCTCTGAATAGCACCTTAGCCGATGATGGACCCCCAACCTCATCGATGATCTGCTCAACAACAGTGTGTGTGGTACAATTCTGTCGTGATATAGCCACTGCACGGCCAATACGCCAGGCCAGCGATAAAGTATTCGATACGCCATAGTCGACAATGCGTTGTTTGGTTGTAGGCTTTACAGCCATGCCAACTCGGGATCCCATCTCAGAACACGAAGCTCGCAAGGCGCGGTCAACTATCTCGTCGTTGGGTGACTTGGTCATGATTATAGTCTTGCCGTCGCCGGAAGCGATTGCGCACGGGACAAGCTGCCCACTCTCGTAAACGGCAAGGGTTGTCTGCCAGTATGTGGGATATGCACGTCCTGCAAAGCGTTAGTAAAGCGGAAATCTTGAGGAGAGTACGGCCATACCCATCCAGTCTGCATCGACAACCGGTCGGTCGTATGAATGTGAAGATCCAATGAGAAGAGGCTCAAGCCCATTTGCTCCTCCGATTTCCAATCCCATGACAGCATCGAAACTCTCGTGGCCGAGATACTCCATCATCTCTCCAACTGCCTGAAGAACCTCCGTACCGCTCAACCTCTCGACAGAAACAGCTGGTGAGCCCATGTTACCCCCCCCTATAAGGTGATTAGTAACAGCTTGTAGTGGCGGCTTTTCAAAAAAAATGCTCATATTGACTCACAGTATACCCGAGCATCTTCTGCTAGTCCCGACCGGTCGATTACGCGGATGGTCTTTCCAGCTCGAATTTGATCTCTTAACTTGATATACTCGGCTTTGGGAGAGCCTCCACCAGCACAGCCAAGTATGTAGCAGCCATCCCTCAACCATTCAATATCAGTCTCGGAGAGATACCATTCGGGAACTCCATTCTGAAAGTTTCGGACAACTTTTGGCCGGTAGGTTGCGACATCAACCTCTTTGCTATCTGTAACTTCCAAGTACTTGGTGGATTTCGCTGATTCCAAGGACGGCTCCGGATCGGCTTCTGGATCTTCCTCCGCAATTTCATTGGGGACTAACGCCGCGGTGGACAGATCCCCAACAGCTCTGGTAATCACTCGAATTTGGCCTGTGACATAAGGGATCGGGATAGCATCCCTTTCAACCACTTCGACGGTGTCCGGACGTGCACCCGCCAGGATCGCTTGATCTATGGCGGCTTCATCGACTTGCTTCAAGATCTCAAGAAGAGGTGTATCGGCTACGTTCCGAATCGTGTCAATTGTTCCTCCGACTCGGGCAATAGCGGCTCCTACAGCGTTGGCGACGGAGAAGAATTTGGGAAGGATGACCTCTGACACGCCTTTCAATTCCATTGGACAGATCACTGAACCTCCGCCAACAAGCAGAACAGGTAAAGGATCCGGTGATGATTTCACTTTGTCGATAACATCTTCAAGCATCTCCTTGATTCGGATATGACTTTGAGTTACGATGGCGCCAGTCACGTCTTTGACCAGGTTGGGGTCGCCGACCAGCTTCCCTGAAGCCACTGCAATATCCGTGGCAGTAAGTGTTTGACCACCATACACCCTTGCCTCGCGAACTAGGTTATGTCCCACGGAGTCAGGTCCAATTGTGATCTTAGAGTCTGACTGGCGAACGAGAGATCCGCCACCAAGACCAATGGATTCAACGTGAGGCATCGCAAAATTGATAGTAACTCCACCGACAGAAGAATACGCAGAAGCTTGACGGGGAAATCCCGAAGGCAGCAAGATCCCGACATCTGTGGTGGTTCCACCAACGTCGACAACGATTGCCGAAGTTCGTTTGGTTGACTTGTGACCAAAGTGATCCAGGCTGAGATATGCTGCACCTCGCATCGAGTTGGTCGGGCCAGATGAGAAGGTCTTGATTGGGAAGCGTGCAGCAGCGGTAGCATCGATCACAGTGCCATCGTTCTGGGAAATGAAAAGAGCACATGTCAGACCAAGGCGTTTCATAGCCGTTTGGAAACCTCGAATAGTCCGCCGGGCAAAATTTAGAATCGTTGCATTCAGGATGGCTGCATTTTCTCTTTCCAGGAACCCAATGTTCGAGACTTCTGAAGAGCAAACAATGTCGACTCCAGGCAGTTCGCGCATCATAATGTCTCTGACCTTCGCCTCTTGCCGATAGTGTTTGTCGAGGGGTGAGAAGACTCCACAGACAACGACAGATGTAAGCCCTAGTGCCTTGATCTTCTGGCACTCAGCGACAACCTGACTCTCCACTATGGGTGCTTCTTGTGCACCGTCAATGCTCAAGCCACCATCGACATAACCATGGTAGCCATGTAAGATTGATCTCAAGCGTGGTGGGAAATCCGAGAAGGGTGGTATCTCTTTGGTGAAACTTTTAGACAGGCGGACAACGGCAACTTTGGAAAGACGTCGGGTATCGTTCTCAATGATCGCATTGAGGAAATGTGTTGTTCCAATGACGAGGCAATGAACGTCTGAATGGCAGTCTCCAGCCTGCTCCAAGACGCTTCGTACGGCTGACTCGATGCCATTTGTGACATTTGGACTTGTTGTCGAGCATTTATGGAAAGCAATGATACCGCGATCCGGACTACCAGGATTTCCCACATCCATAATCACAGCATCGGTGTTCGTACCTCCTACGTCAACGCCGATGCGCAGTGAACGCTCGGTCTGAATGGAACCCATTTTGGCAAGACAAAGTAAATAACAATGAGAGAATGCGGACGAGCAGCTGTTCAACTCAATGACCCTGAATGCTCCTGGGGCTCAGGAATAAAGCAGGAGGAGGGAAAGCAATTTCTTGATCAACCCGTGTGGAAATGTATGACGATGGTCCCACCGGACTCAGGTCTAATCGTATATTCAAGATGGGAAGGCAGGCTGAGGTGGAGGACAGAGCGAGAACAGATAGGCAGGGGGAATATACTCTCGCACGTATAGAGAGATAGGTAGGTCAATAGATAGATAGATAGATAGATAGGGGTCACGATGACAAGAATGGCTTTGGTATAGTCGCTAGTGCGGCTTCATCATGACCGGAGCTCTTGACACTCCAGAGTCCAGCCAGTGTTTTGGTACCCACCCAGGTCTTAATTCTCGTCCAGGCGAGAAGATGAGATCTTACGATAGTAAAATCGCATAATAAAGTGACAAATAGGCACTTCCGCGTCATGACTCGTGAGGGCGTTTCGGTGGTGCGAAGCTTCTGGCCAGCTTGTGGAAGTTGGGATGGTCGGTCGATGAGTGAAAGTGGGATGGGGAATGAAATGCGAAGTGATAGATAGGAGCAGAGGAGATAGGGATGGATGATAGCTACGGGAGCCCAAACCGTCGCTTGTGCTGAACTGCTGCCAACTGCCGACTGCGTGGATCCTCGCGGCCCAATTGCAACGCGGCTAGCCAAGCAAGCGAGCAAACTTCACCTACGGTACGGTAAATTAATTATAGCGACGACAGATAGATCATGGCCAGATAGCGCCACCTCCAAACTTTATAAGCAGCTATCGCTATCGCTATCAATTGAAGTGATGGCAACCGTGAGATGAAATCCCATCCCCCGGGACCGCTGACCGACTATAATATAAGATCGTCCGTTTCACTTCAAATCGCTCTGAAAACAAAACAAAAGTCCACGGATTGTGCTTCCTTCTATCTATATAGGCTTCCCCCTATCGTATCCCCCGTTACTTTTGCTGTACCGCATCAAGAACTACCTTACCTTACCTATTGAACACCCCTCACCTCAGTCGCTCGCTCGCTCGTGCTGTACAGATCTTATCTCTGCTCGGGACGCCCGCCATGTCGACTATACGAAAGAGGGCTGTCGAGTTTGTCACGCTCTCGACTACCAGTGGCACCAGTATCGAGGGGCTGTCCGTCTGGATCAACGACGATATCCGACCTCTTCCCCCACACCGCAGAACATGGAATACCATGGCTTTCATCTCCTTCTGGGCCATTAACCAGATCGCTCTGAGCAATTGGCAGCTTGGCTCGTCTCTTGTTGCCGTTGGATTGTCAGTATGGCAGACCATGATCGCCGTTATCCTTGGGAAGCTCATCGTTGCCGCCGTGGCACTGTGCAATGGCGCCATTGGAGCAAAATGGCACATCGGATTTCCCGTCATGTCTCGCGGAATTTGGGGCGTCTACGGCGCATATCTCATCATCATCCAGCGCATCATTCTCAGTCTGACTTGGTTCGCCGTGCAGAGCTGGACTGGAGGTCTCTGTGTTTCTGCCGTCCTAAGCGCCATGTTCCCGTCGTTCATGAACATGAAGAACACCTTGCCGGCGTCTGCCAATACCACTACCACGAGCTTCGTGGGCTGGGTTGTGTACAATATTATCACGGTTCCAATTCTATATGTCGCCCCGGAAAAGACGGCAAAGCTTCTGTACGTCATGAATGGCATCTCGCTCGTCACCTTGGTCTCTATGATGATATACCTCCTCGCTGCTGCTCATGGCGCTGGTCCCTTGCTTTCAGCGCCTGCAACTGCACAGAGTTCGAGCTCTCTTGGATGGGCAATCGTACAGGGTGTCACGACCGTCATTGGTGGCATCGCTGTAGGTTTAAGTTCGTATATTCCCGCGCCTGAATCCTCGTTCATCTGGGGGGTCATAGGATCTGATCCTTTGTTCTCTGATCCTTGGTCCCAAAACATTCATAAACAGATATGCTAATTCTTAGCAGCAAACCAGGCTGACTACTCACGCTTTGCTCGCAAACCGGGTGATCAAATCTTCGGTCAATGGTTCTCCATTCTCACCCTAGGCACCATCCTCCCCCTCTTTGGCTGCTTGACGAGTTCCGCAACTCTTCAGCTGTACGGCGAGGCAATCTGGAATCCTCCTGATATTCTCCTTAGGTGTGTCTCTCCACTATTCCCAAGTCTAGCTTCTCGTCCACTGACATGCAAAAGATGGCTTGAAGACAATTACTCCTCCGGCACGCGTGCAGCTGTCTTTTTCGCCGGTGTAGGACTCGTCGTCTGTCAGCTCGCCATCAATACCATAGACAATGCCTTCTCTGCGGGTATGGATCTCGCTGGTTTGCTGCCTAAATATATCAATATCCGCCGAGGAGCATACATTGCACTCGTTCTCTCCATTGCCATGTGTCCATGGCAACTTCTCGCGTCTGCCGGGACGTTCATTTCTGTTATGAGCGCATACTCTGTCTTTCTTGGCCCCAGTAAGCAACCCCAAGCAGCAATCGCTAGACATCCCTTGGGATTTGACTTCCATCCTTCGCGGGGTAGAAGTGGTCACTTCCATCATCCATTATGAAGCATTCTGGAGATTACCCATCCTCGTGATTCCATCATAACTATGCTTACTTATATTGTTATAGTGTGCGGCATTCAAATCACCGACTACTTTTTCATCCGACGCCGTCGCGTCAAGTTGTCCGACATGTACAGTCCCAGCCCCAGTGGTATCTACTACTTCTGGAACGGTATCAATCCACGTGCCTTTGTAGCATGGGTTGTCGGCTGGGCTCCACAATTGCCAGGCTTCATCGCCAACGTCAACCCGGATGTCGTGGTCCCATCTGCCTGCATGGAGATGTTCTACCTCGCCTTCCCCCTCGGTCTCGTCATCAGTTCAACTGTGTACTACTGCTTGTGCCGTCTGGCTCCACCAAAAGGCATTGGGAAGGTTGACGATGTGGACTATTATGGTACTTTCGACGCCGAAGAGTCGGCTAAGCTGGGTATCTCGTCGATGAGTCAGTTGGACGGCGTAGATACCAGCGGAAAGGATAGCAACGTCAACATCACCGAAGGCGAGGAGAAAGGCTTTTGATTCATATGACGATCTACGGAGAGTATAGAGAGAAATGAAAGTATTAGAACAATCTTGAACCATTATCGCGTGTCCGAGCCCTTATATTTTGTACTTTAGAAGACCGCGCGCCGACATGATAGTTACCAAGCTTCATCAAAACCCCTGAATGTGTGAACGGCTATCAGAAGATGTTGAGAACAAAGTAAACGATCAGTATCAGGATCCAAGCGAGGCCCATGAAGAAATCAAGAACTGCCAGTACTACCAATGGGGTAGCTTTACGATGGAATATCTCCCTCCAGGCTATATGCTTGCTGACGGGCTTACTAAAAACCTTCCTCGACAGAAATTTGAGGCTTTTGTTGTTCTTATTAATCTCGTCGATGCCCGCGGTCAGGTAGAGTAACTTGTGTAGATACCCATTTTTAAATAGTACTATTATCTAATCATTTAATGTTTCTTTTGTTTTAATCTTACTTATTTATTTGTAAATTATTTCCTTTGTTTTACTGTTTACAGCTATTCGAGGGTGCTCACTTTACTGCAAGGTCAAGGGTGCACAGGTATTTTCAGAAGCTCGCACGCAAAGTTATTCATTTATGTCCGGGGCCACTTAGTTGAGGTTCCCAAGCCTCGAATACTCGCAGAATTAAGAAAATACAAGAGGGATACTTCCAGGTTCCTAAGCCTCTAAAAACCCGAAAGCACCTCTCAATAAGGGAGGCCACAAGACTCCTTCGCCAGAGTATCTAATGCACTCAAAATAACTCCAACAAGCTCACTGATACCGCAGCAGGAGCACCGAAACCATCATCATCTCCAACATCACCACCCTCGCTGCAAGCAGCGGCATCCTCACCAAAGATTTAATACTCAAGGAAATCATCAAACTCCTCATCTCTACCATCCTCGTCAACAGCCTCTAGAACACCAAAAAGTCAATAAAATTGAAGGAATTCACATCAAAATCCAAAGGAAACAAAGAAACAAAGAAAGGAGCAACAAACCAGGCTCAATCTTCTTCTTGCCGCGCTTGTGAGCAGCAGCCAAGCCTCTGCTGTGGACCCTTACGGCCGCCATCTTGGGGTCGAGCTCTTGTTTTCGAAAATTAGAATTACAATAGAGAATCTCAAGATCAAGCACTTACCTCCTTGCCGGCCTCGCCCTTGAAAGCATCACAGAAAACCGCGGAAGGTGCCTGCGCAGTAGCAAGAGCAGCGAATAGCTGCGCCCACGGTGTCGAAGCAGCGGCTCAGGCCCTTATCCTACATGCAAGAGTTCATACAACTCAAACAAACATCTGCTCGCTCAGCTCCTTTGACGGGGGTTTTGCGGACGCAGCTGACTCTGCCGTATACTCAGCTTGCTCAAGCAGCAGGCTGAGCTCAGGCAGACTGAGGCCGTGCTCAGGCATACTCAGGAATGCTCAGCGTCGGCTCAGGTTAAAGCAGCAACTGCTCACATTGGGACACTAAAAGGAATGAGCGGGAAAAAAAGTCGAGTCTGACTATACTGGTAGTAAGGGACCAGGAATGCACGTATGATGAACTCAATCACAAACCGTCGACATGTCTTCCAGCTGAGGAGCTCAGGTAAGCTGTCTATACACCCATGATTAGATTGACCAAGCGGATAAAGGAGCGCTCTCGACTTACCGTACAGTAGCGCGCCCGAGACTTCAGTATCCATCGTTAGTCCGAGAAGCTGCGACTATCACCAGAGTGACCGGGGTGGTTAAATTGGCCAGAGTAATCAAGAAGAACAAACGTCCTGCATTATGCCACACTCGGCGTATACAGGGATCAGTGGAGCGTATGTGAGAGAGCTCTTTCGTGGGCGAGGTGCTGGATGAGGTGAAGATGATATCAATTCTTGCTGGCGGAAAGGTGAGCCGATAATACGGATCAGAAAGGGGCGTACAGGTCGAAAGCTGATGGTTTTCAAGTAAACGAAGCTACATTGACCTATTGGCTCTCCCGTCTTTTTCCATCTACACCACGGAAATTGTTCTTCAATAACAAGGATTCACTTGATGCGTGTCAATCGAAGCGTGATAGTGCTGCGCAGAAGAACAAATTAGTCAAATAGACCATCAAAATTCATCTTATCTTCAACTCCGCCCCGCACTGCACTTGTTCACCGAAAATCGGGCTAGAGTAGAGACTGCAATTTTATTTGGTGGTAAACAGCAAGCAAAGACTGCGAACGAGCTACAAGTTTATCAGGATGTTGAATCCCGGTACAGGAATCCGAAGGAATGACTTTGTGAGGTGCATGAATAGCAAAACGCAAAACGGCTAATGAGAGTCTTTAGTGCAGCGAAGCACCTTCCTAATAGTCATCGCCACGACTGATGACCTCTTTTCCACCACTATGAAGCAAAATTGTCTAGAATGCATGATCAGTCACTGAACCCGTTTCGACAGCAGGACAACGGTAAGGGATATCTCACGTGTTCGAATTGAGCCGTGTATGAACCCTTGACATCAGCAAGCTGTCCGTACTGTTCGATGATGCCTTGGTCAATCAGATGTCTCATCTGCGAGGTATTAGTCAGCAGGCGCCATGTTGGTAGACATCCAGGTACACACCCCAAGATGGTAGCTTTTGAAGCCAAGACGCTCGAGGTATCGGCGGTTGAAGACAATAGTGCCGAAATTGGCATCGATGGTCTTGAGGAGGGATTTTGCGGATGCAAGGCGCAGATTTGCATCGGAAACATTCTCGTTTCGTCCGTATCCGTAGACAGCAGTCTGTTCGAGGTCAGCAAATGGAACGATATCAGAGCCAGCAGCTTCTAAGCTTACCCCATCATCACGAGTATATCCTTTCCCAGTACTTCCAAAGGTCTCGATGGCGAATATATCTCCCTCCTCCATCTTCTGATTGCTGTTGTTCTTGACGAAGGGGACTTGCTTGTCGCCATGGATGTGGTAGCGGAGGATATTGTGACCGGTAAGACTTCTGACTGCTTTGACTGGATACAACTTCCCATCCAGCTCGACCTCGTAGCTTTCCATAACTTCTTGAATCGCAGCTCCGATCTCCTTCATTCTTGCATCGACCCCAGCATGCTGTTCTGGACATCAGTATCGAGATGCCGCTCAATTATTGAACTCTATTAAACGTACCTCAATGCCAGTATTCGTAGCAGCCTTCACAGCAGCCAGAAGATTGTCATACTTGTGGTCAAAAGCAACCGTGAATGCCGAATCGACAATACGGCCATTGATCTGCACGCCAAAATCAACCTTCAAGACATCATCCTTCTCGAGAAGAACTTCTTTGTCGCCAGGATTTGGAGTGTAATGAGCAGTCTGGTGGTTTCTGCAAAGTCCGGTGGGGAATCCCATGCTTGCCTTCAATCCATCGCCGGGCTCAAGCCCCGAGTGACCAGCGAGCGCACGAACGCCATCCTCGATGCCCTCCGCGATCGAGAGGAGGCTTGCTCCCGGCTTGATGAGCTCCTTCTGGGCGTAGTAGCGGACTTGACGATGGATCTCAGCAGCTTGGCGATAGTCGGTGAGGAAGCCAGAGTCCCACAGACGTGAGTTGTAGCGAGTCTCTTCGTCCGTTTCGCGAGCCAGGTTCTCATACGGGATGAGCTCTCCTTTGGGGTACTCGACTGGGAACAGAGTCGACAGAAGTACACGAGGAGGGTTGCTCTGCTTCAACTCGGCGGCTGGCAGAGTACCGTTCTTGGTCTTCTTCTTCTTCGATCTCTTGCGTTTCTTTTTCTTATCTGAAAAGGCGTGTCAGCAGCGAGCGCCAAGTGCACTTCAACAGGACCGGGGTAGGTATACCAGCGGTAGAAGCGGGATTCACCCCAGCTTCCCCTTTCTCATCGTCGTCATCGTCATCGTCGTCACTAACAATGCCTTGATCCAAATCTGCTGACCCAGAGCCATTCTTGGAGCCCTTGGGGTCAGGATTTGCTGCCTTGAGGCTGCAGGAATTGGAAGCTTGTCGGGGGTCAGCTGATGAGCATCAGGTTCGTGGAGGGATACACACCATTGGGGGTCTGCTGATGGTTTTCGGGAGTCTTTGATCCCATTCTGACCTCATAGAGTGCAGTGCAGTGCTTGATATGAACAGCTGTCGAATGGTGATGTCGTTATCAGGACGAGAACAATTCCGAGTTGAAGATGTTGTCTCGAAGACTGTCTCTTGGCGCGGCCGCTCAGTCCGACGCGCCTTTCAGATGACATGGATCTGCAGGGATTCACTCGCTAAGCAGCATGATGTCAACAAACTTCAACCATTCCAACCTCAATCTAGGGGAAGCAACTATCATCACGTCTATGAGCTTTCCTACGGGGGTCATTTGTTTTGTTCTGGATCTTCGACGGGTAGATGGACTTGTTACAGTCACGCTGAAGGGAACGACGACAGAAAGTCTACGAGAACTACTGCTGGATCTGGATGCCGGGGTTTAAAGAGTACCGGTATCCTCTATGCGATGATTGCAGTATGATAACTCATCTCTATTACCATGCCATGTCCAGTCTCCTAAGAAAAAGGGGATTTTAGCCTTGATTTTGCTCTCCACACCCTACTTCTCGATCACCGCTTCGACATCACGAACATATCAGATCCGAACATTTCTTCACAATCGGATAGACATCCTGCAGACTGAAGCCGAATTTTAAGTGGAGAATAACTTTCGTATTAGCAAGGTAACTAAGTAGTAGTGACGAAATCCAAGCCCGAAGCCTCCCCTGAATCCAGGCTTGGAGAACAATTGACCACAACGAAGCCATCTGCGAAGATCATCAAAGTCGCTCTATGGAAGCAATGGACCTCAAGTCTCCAAGGCCGCGGTGCCCAACCATCTATAACATCACGCGTAACACCAGGACAGCATGTATCAGAATAATTCCCGCTAGACCCGACCCAACCTTATACTCAATCCCATCCATCATCGTCAAGCTTATTCGACGAAGGTCCACAACACGTCGCGCTCACCCCCAATGTTGTCCATGTAGCTGATCAAACGGGTGCCCCTCTGATCCGCAGCCACCTTGACCTTCATTGCCTCCGTGTACCATTCATCGCCCATGCCATAAGGGTTTGGCAGCACATGTCTTCGAACAGAGAAATGCTTCCGGCCTCTGAGAGTTCCCCTGTTGACAACAGCGACCATATCTTCATACGCGTGGTATCTTCGATCCAGTTCGAACTCAAGGGGACCCATCTCGTCACCGTAGATGCTGCGAGCCAGGAACTTTCTGGTGAAGGTGCCAATGCGGTAATCAGGGCCCATGAAGTCGGTGAGCGCGGTGCTCAAAGATAGGATGCTATGACTGCCAGGGATACCGCGAATGATCTCGTAGTTGCCCTTAAGACGGATTGGAACTGGGACGTACAACTTGAGGAGTGCGTAGAAGATTGGGTTGGAGAGTCCGAAGCATGTTGCGGAGGTTTTGCAAGCTGAGTGTTGGACAAGGAGATCGAAGATGATCAGGAGGACATCATTTGGTAGGTCGGTAATCTTGAGAGATCTCTTGGGCAGCTTCACTTCGACTGGAATGGTGACTGGAACCGTAATCTTGACTGGATCTGCAGACTGTTAGCTGCGCTGTACAGGAAAGCCTGTGTCTCGTGACTGCCTACCTGGAGCAACGATCTCGATCTTGACTTCAGGCTCGAACTTGGGCATCAACTTGATCTCGACCTTGGGTTCGTCTCTGGGCTCGAGTTTGGGTTTGATTTTGAACTCAGAGGGAGCTGATGCCTTTGCCAACAGCGACTTGGAGCTCTTGTGTTTGAGGCGTTGGCATGCCCCCTTCAGGCGGGTGCGAATTGCCAACAGCATCGTGGCTGCCATGGTCTCACCTGTTGAGGTTCGAAGTTGCTATTGCAGAGCTCCTCGAAATTCGAGGTTCGAGATTCGAGGCGAGAGAGCTCGACCCCATGGCTCGAAGCACGCTAAACACCCTGGTTCGCTCAAGCGAAGCTAGCTCGAGATTTCATAACAGAACATTTGCTCAGATCGGAGTTTTTGCGCGCCAAATGAGGCTTTGGCAAATTAGATGACGCATATCAGTTGCAGAGCTTGGAACACGTCAGGCTGAAGTCTCCCAGAATCAAGTCAAAGCCACTCACGACATGTCCTCCTGATGACTGGCAACCGTAGAAGCAGAAAGCTGCAGCAACTATTCTAATGATCATATATATGCCTATAAATTCCACGTATGTATCCTCGGTATTGTATAAAAGGAAGTTATATGTACAGCCAAGCCAATTTCAACCGAAAAGAGAGTGATACTTTCGCCAGAAAATCGTTGTGTCAGATTGTCGCTGCTTCGAGTTATACCTATCCACTGACCACGCGCGCAGCGTACGACATTACTCCAGCACGCGTAATGGCTCATAATGCTGCGTGCGACGTCGATGCGTGCCGTTGTATGATGATAGTCTCTAGAGGATACATCCTTCACCTCATACTTCTAGATCTCTTAGGTCCTTTGCGTATATGAAGGGCGTCTCTTTGCGAGCTTTCTGACCAGGAGAATCCATCCATCATAGCAATAAGTATCTGACCAATTGTCTCCGCGGATTGTTAGACTCAACAGAAGTAGCAATGTCTCGCTGCACTACATTTGCGAGTTTACGTCCCATGATCCATTGCCAACACATGTCTATATTTTCTGTACTATCAGCCCATCAGCGCCAACTCTTGTTTTCATTAAGCTTTAAACAGCATCGCATTTTCACGTGCATGTGAAGTTCTTGTCCACGGTGGTTTTGGCTGAATTCGGAACTTTGAAGGGGGCAGCTCGAGTAATCAGCCAATCACAGGCGCTTTTACGCAAAAGCATCAAAACAAAGCAAAACATCACATGAAAGGGCATTTTAGAACTGCAACAGAGACACAACATCTCTGAAGAGTTCTCAGGGAAGACAATTGTAGTAATTGGCCCCTGGGTACTTCACAAGAGTTTTAAAGCGCCCATAATTGCGCTTATCCAAATCGGGTCTAGGCGTATCAGTCAAGAGAAGCCCTCGCCTTGCTGTTGTCAAACTCCTCAATTTCGTAGTGGAAATTTACCACACATTCTTCAAACACTTCAATAAACGCAAGAAGCTTCGAAAACTCAACAGCCATGGCTGAGATCGATTTCACTCCTGGAAGCTCGACGTCAGGTTTCTTAGGTGGTGGCAAAGGAGATGGAGGAGGAGGCGGCGGCGGAAGACGTCCAGATAAGAAGGATGCGACGAAGGGTCATTATGTAGAGGTATATTCAAGTGTTCTAAGGTCATTAGGTATGATAAAAACTATCTGCTAATCTATCTGGACTCACAGGGCAAGGCTTCCGTACGTCGAGAGCTTATGACCATCAAGTATGCCGAGAGTATCCGAAGAAATAACTACTGGGTCAAATACATTCTCGAACACCCTGGCGATTATCCAACGCGTCGAACTCTCTCCTTGCGTGCCAGTCGAGGCCTGCCATTCGATAAACATGAGTCGTACGGCGATGCCGCTGTCCTCACCGTCAAGGGCGAAGTTCTCGGAAACGGTGAACGTTGCACAAACTGCGGTGTGGATGACAGAAGAAACACTGGAACCTTCCAATCGTGTGTCGCATTCCGCAAGGGTCAGACTTATCCAGACCTTGGCCAAGGACAAACTCCTTTCAATGGAGCTTGTAGCAACTGTGTCTGGGGTGGACAAGCTTCAACTTGCTCCTTGCGTGAGGGTGGAGGTATGTGTTATGCATTTTCTTTGTTTCAAAATATTGCTTAACTTTCTCACAATGTACTCGGAGTATATCTTCAATTCTCCTTTCACGAAAAAGGCACCCTCTGCTCTTACTAAGACTTGGCTGACTTGGATATACTTAGCCACCATTCCCCCTCGCAAGCGTCCGGCAACTGCTGCTAGCGTTGCTGATGTTACCCTAGCTGGCCCCTCCGCTGCTCCTCAACAACTCTCCTCCGTTCCCGCAGTCAATGAATCAGACAACAATATCAAGACCGAACAAGCTGACATCGTCAAGGTTGAGGATTCTGCTGTTGAGGAGGAATCAAAGGGAGATGGTGATGTCAACAAGGACTCTGATTCTGATCCCGAAATCAAGAAGGAAGATGAAAACTAAGTTCCTCCGTCTTCCAAGCCATGGCTAGTATATTAGGATTACGAGCATACATTGGCCGGGATGAGTTTGGGACTTGCTTTTACTTGGGAATTTGAGTCATAACTACTACCTTGGTCTTTCCGATGGGGGCTTTGTCTTTGCACAGAACTTCGTTCCTCGAACTTGACTTGGGAAAATGGATTTTAGCCTTGCAGGCATGGATCCTTACATAAAAGGGCTAGTACAAAAAATCGAAAATCTTTCGGAAGTCTTCAGAGCCTATGGAGATGGAGCTGAAGCTTTAGACTTTTAAGTGAGACTTGTGCTTTACAGTTGTATTGTCCACGTGTTTGAACTAAGAAATGGTTAATGGTTGCTTCTAAAAGAAAAGCGTGTACATTTCGTGTATTGGCTTGACATGCTGCAAGTTTTGAACCATCGTCCAGAAATGCTATTCGCACCGTTTCCAGCACACTACCACTCAGTACGATCACCAGATTCCAGCGATCGAATCCACTTGGAGGTTCTCCCAGTTTGACATCAGCTATCACGTTGAAGACTTTCTAGGTGTAGAGTATAGAAAAGCCACCCTAGGTGCCCGCTCTACCACCCGATCTGCAGAGAATCGACGTATATTCCTCGACAAGAAAGTGTATAGCGAGGAGGGGAGTGAGGCAGAGCAGAGACTCAGCTGCTAGCCGGGTACAGGCACTACCCGACTCTCTCTGGTTGGCTTGCAAATATTCGCTTCATCTCCGAGGGTTTCTAGGGGAGTTCCTTTTACCAAACGTGCTCTAATCGCTCCATATCATCCTCATCAGGGTATTCTCAAGAGGTCTCGCGTCACCTCCACCGTCAGAGTCTCTCGCAAGATTCCCACCAGAAGACCGGAAAGATTCAAACCCGTTCTTTCGGTAGAACCCTACCGCATCAGGAACAGCCAAGAGGTAGCACTGTAGCCCATGTTCCTTCGCATATTCTCGACCCCATTGCAGCAATACTTTACCACAACCCCTCCCTCGGTATTCGGCTGCTACAATCATGGGCGACAGAACTGAATGAAATGTGTTAGCAACCTTCGAACTTTCTTTCAGCATAGACTGAACTCAGAAAAGGAGAACTTACAAAGGTACTTCTCCTCTTTGACATGTTTCCTCATCAGCTCGTCAGATAGCTTATTCGACTCATCTTGGAGCTTTTCCGCTACTATCTGATCGGCACTTGCTCCCTATGTGTGTAGTGGTTCGTTTCCGGCCGTCAACCCACCACCTCGCGTAAGCGACGATCATATTGTTTGGTGTGATCATTTTCGTCCATATCTGTCTGTCCTCCATCCTGATGGCGTACTTCCATTCCTCATGGTGTTTTACCAAGAGGTTGTTTGTGAGACCGTCAGGATATAGCCGTCTTTCGAAAGGGTCGATTGTTTGGAATACGGTGAAGTGGAGTTTAATGATTTGCGTGAGATCCCACACCGTTGCGCTTCGGATGCGAAGTGCCATTCTGTGATGATTGAAGCAGGAAAAATGTCAGTAGTGTCCAAGGTGATCGGTTCTATTCATATTTACCAAAGGTCAATGAACAACGAAGAAACCATGATTCATATGTGTGTGATTAGAAGACTCCAGAATGAACTTGTCACAGCCATCCCCTTTGTGACCGTGTGAGTCTGGAGTTTTCCAGTCAACAAGTCTTGTAAAATGGGTTCGAATGCAGATTCTTCGCTGTGAGGCCTAGCTATGGTGAAGTCTTGCAGAAGGTGTTTCGCTGTTGTAGCTCAAACTAGCTGATGGTGTCCACCTCTGAATCTCGTAAAACGCAGGCATGGCTGATTTGATGGCTTCCGAGATGCTGCGACCATAATCTGGGCGGTTCGATGAAACCCTGAGTTGACATGATGATTTTGATAATTTCATGGGAATGACTCTTGGGATGGCAGCTGCGTTTCAAAGACAAACTTGGGTTTCTGTCATTGAAATTCTCGCATTGTTGAGTCCGGTAAATCAGACAATGATAAGGAAGGATAAAATCCACTCTTTGGAGATTCCTCCAAATACACTCGCAATAATAAGAAGTCAAGCAATTCCATGCAGAAGTCCTATGAGTCCTTCTTTAATCCCCATTTCTAGCTGTACGAGAAAAAGTATCGCCGCTCAATTGACAACGCATCACATGTCATTTGGACTTTTTACAAGGAGCCTAATGTACCATCATCCTGGGCTTCGTATTAGCCTACGACCATCTTATGCTATTACCGTCACGGTACTTGCCATGGAACGGTTACGGTAGCTAACAGTGCAGCGAGCGAGATCTTCGGGGGAAGCCAGAGTTTCCAAGAATTGATTGACAAGCGAGACTCGACGAACCTTTCACATGCAATATTCAGAAGTGAGGTATTACCAAAACCTCAAAGCTGCAACTTTACCACGTAGTCCTCGACGCAGTAGTCCTACAAGCACACGAGGAACAGATAAAAACTATTCCCAATCCAGTAAACAGCACGCAGCGCACCCATCGCGGGTCAACAGTCTCCCCGCAAATCCGTGAGTCCGGCCCATCCCGCCCCTCGCAAGATTAGCGACGGTGCACTAGTCCACCTCGCTAGGATTGTTTCGTGATGGGACCAAAACATCAAGCTTGAAACAACGACAGCAGAAGTAAAAGATCGCTGCTTCGACGCTGATTCGCCTCGCATGGGAACCTCGGCATTGGCGTGAGTCGTTGTGATACGCTTGTGATGTCCATGCTGATAGCTGTTGAGCTCTAGGGCTGGACTGGTATAAAGACATCCCGTCGACGTTTGAATATTTTCTTGGAAATCTTCTGAGCTGGATTTATAGCTTCAAACATGGCGACGAAAACAACACTTTCGGTCCTCGGACTGCCCCTGCTTCTCATTTATTTCTTCATTCGCAATGCTGAAGCTTTATTCACGCACACCTCACTTACAAAATCCTCACTTGCGCTGGCTGGAGGAGTTTTCTACCTATGTTTCCTGTTTTCCTTCGCTCTCTTCAAGCTCTACATATACCCCTTCTACTTCAGTCCTCTCCGCAACCTCCCTGAACCAAAAGTATGTTCTCCTTCTGCCTCAATCAAATCCCGAAAGCAGGAAATAATATCTCGTTCCAGGGCTCCGGTTGGCTTTGGGCACACGCCTCCCAGATCCGATCGAACCACAACGGCGAGCCTTACAGACGATGGATATCCTCAGTCCCCAATAAAGGCCTGATCCGCTTCCGCACGCTCTTCAACCAAGAACGTATATTTTTGACATCTACAGAGGCACTGCGTGAAGTTTTGGTGACGAATAGTTATGATTTTGTAAAGCCTGAGCAGGCGTCTTTTACATTTCGGAAGATTCTGGGTGATGGGGTGTTGGTTGCTGAGGGGCCGAGTCACAAGGCATGTAACTAGACTGCTCTTTTGATACGTTTCTCTGTTTACCAGAAGAACTGACACGAGATTTCAGCGCCAACGCAAGATCCTCATGCCAGCTTTTGCCTTCCGCCACATCAAAGACCTCTACCCCGTCTTCTGGACGCAAGCCTTAAAATCCGTACACGCCATCACAACCGCCATTTCCACCCCTTCACTACCAGGACAAAGACCTTCCAACATCCAAAACACGTACGACTGGGCCAGCCGCACAACTCTCGACATCATCGGCGTTGCCGGAATGGGCTTCGAATTCAACTCCATCTCCAACATTAACGGCGACATCTACCGCAGCTACCACGACCTCTTCATGACAGAACCGCCCTTCTTCCGCTGGATCAACATCGGCGTGTCCATCCCCTTCCAATACATCTTCCCGATCATCAAGAAGATCTTCCCGAACATGAAGAGCAGCGTGCAGACGATCCGAGCTGTGGCCTACGATCTGATCAGGCAGAAGAAGGAGGCTGCCGAGAAGGGACGGAAGATGGGGGTGGATATTTTGTCTGTGGCGATAGAGTCGGGGGGACTGAATGATGACGAGTTGGCGAATCAGGTTATGACGTTTTTGGCCGCGGGACATGAGACGACGGCGAGTGCGTTGACGTGGACGATGTTTTTGCTTTGTAGGCATCCGGAGGTTCAGAGGAGGCTGAGGGAGGAGGTGAGGGGTAAGCTTGTCGATGGCAGCACCGGGAAGTTGAAGGACGAAGTTGATGCGCTGGAGATCGATCATCTACCTTACCTGAATGCGGTGTGCAATGAAGTCCTGCGTATCATGCCGTCCGTCCCGCTTACGATCCGCGTACCAACACGCGATACTACGATTTTGGGCCAGGCTGTTCCGAAAGGCACGCATGTCTTGATGGCAGCGTGGGCCATGAATGTCAGTAAGGAGTATTGGGGGGAAGATGCTTTGGAGTTTAACCCAGAAAGGTGGATGACGGAGGGGAATTCGAACAGTGGGGGTGTGACGAACAACTTCGCAAACCTGACGTTTTTGCATGGACCAAGGAGTTGTATCGGAAAAGACTTCTCGAAGTCAGAACTTTTGTGTCTGGTAGCTGCGTGGTTTGGAAGTTTTGAGTGTGAGCTAGAGACCCCTAGACTGGAGAAGGATATGATTGGATGGGTGACGCTGAGGCCGAAACATGGTCTGCCGGTCAGGTTCAAGGACATTATGGGATAGGCGCCGGCTTTGTTTGAACTTGGATATATTTGTATCTGTTTTGAGGATCATAATGACAATTTCTTCACCATATAAAACGCCCCCCATGAAACACCACTGATGCAATCTGGACTGTACCGCGCAAGCTACTGCCTCTCTCTAAACTGTACATACGGACCATCCTTCAGACTCGTGAATGAATCCTTCAACTGATACTCCTCTCTCCTCTGTCTCCCCCATTCCAACTCCGGTCGTCCCTCGCCCACACTGGTACCATCAGCCAATTTCATGTCGTACATAAACACCGTTCTCGCTAAGCTCGTCATCAGCTCTGAATAGGCGAGCCCCTTTCCAATACAGCCTCTTGGCCCAACACTGAAGGGGCAGAACGCGGATTGAGCAAGTGTAACAGTGTCTTTCGTCACCTCCGGGGATGAATTAGCAATCCAACGGGCAGGGTCGAACGTGAATGGTGCTGGATAGTAATCGGGATTGTGGTGAAGTGCGTAATGTGGGGTTCCGACTACCACACCGGCTGGGATGTGCATGCCATCGATATCCAGTCCACCCGGCATGACTTCGCGCGGAAGTATACCTCCAACAGGGGGAGAAAGGCGCATTGCCTCGTCGATAACAGCACGGAGATATGTGCATGAGTTCAAAGTAGGCCCGGAATGAATCTCTTCGAGATCCGAGAAAGTCGATCGGACTTCTTCACACAGCTTCTCAAGCGTGGATGGATTGTGGACCAGATAGAAGAACGCAGATGCCAAAGCAGTTGATGTCGTGTCCGAACCAGCGATGATGAGAAGGTTACTCTCGCCCCAGAGTTCAGGTCCTGTGAAGCCTTTTCCAGTTTCGGGATCACGAGCGTTAAGAAGGTAGTAGAAGAAATCTTTACGGTCAGTATCGAGTCCGACCTTGGTTCGTTCGGCTGCTTGCGTTTTGCTGTATGCCATATATTGCATTCTCATGTTGTAAATTTTGCTGAAGAGTACCTTGTTCAGACCCAGAGTCTTGATGCTGGGGTTTGTTCCAAGCTATTTTTATCAGCGACATGTTCCCAGAATTGGAAAAGGGGCGGACGTACGATTAGATGCATGTGAGCTGCATTGCCAATCAGGTCGATCACATGACGATTCTCTTCATGTTCCAACATCTCGAATGCCTTCCCGAAGCAGAGATCTCCCATCACGTCGAACGTCAAGTAGTTTGCCCAATCTGCCATGTTCTGAGCAACGCTCCATTGACCTTTGACTCCGTTCTTCTCGACTAGGGCAGGCTTGGCTCCAAGTCTTGAGCAAAATGTTCGCACATTAGCTAGAATGTACTTTTCCATAGTCTTGATCGCATTATCTGAGAAGGCGTGGGACAGCACCCGGCGTTTGCGAGCATGGCTGGCCTTGTCGATCGAGCTGTGAGTGTTGAAGGTGTCTTTCGTGGGCGGGAAGACAGAGTAGAATTGCGATTTCTTGACATTTGATTTGTGGCCGTAGATGGTCTTCAGGGCCGTATTGGTGTTGATTGAGAGACTGTTAGGCCCAAACCGCACCACTGGTCCATATGTCTCGTGACATCTCCAGAACTCCAGATGTCTGTCGCCTTTCCATGCATGATAAACGGAGTACCAATCAGTGATCTTGGCGAGGAAAGGTCCAGGATATTTGGCCAGCGGGTGGAATGTCAGTCGGTAAATTGTTAGAAGAGCAAGCTGTTGTGTGTCAGTATTAAGTACAGGATAAAGCAGAACACACTCACGTATACAAATAACAACGATGCAGTCCATATCGACAACTTCGCGAGAAGTCCGAACAGGCCGTTTTCGTTACTCAATAACAACATTGTGATCTTTGTCCAAGTATCTTCAAGCAAAAGAACAACCACAACACACGTTTATAATATTCGACACTGGAAAAGAAGACAAACTGGAATTCGAGACTCTCTCACGTCGAACAGAAATCTTTATACCTTGATGACATCTAAGCATCTGACTTGCGTGAGTTTGGGAAGGTGCCAAGCGAGATTTTGTATGCCGACGAAAGCCGCGCACGATACTCACTAGCAACAAAGAGGAAAGAGGACAATTGTGAACACCCAATCAAGGGCTCTCTATTGATGCTTAGCGGATTAGTAACGGGGAAATTTGTCCTTCGAGACTTGGTGACCCTTGGTGGTGAGATGGATTGTGATGTTTGACCCCTCTGCGGGGTTGTGGAGGCGACGGCATTTCCGGCAAGGTGCGGATGGCTCAGGTGTTTTTGTAGGTGGGTAAGTGATGAAATCAAGAGTCATGACAGAGTGATGCGGTATGGTTCCGTCCTGCGATAAGCGTAGACGCACGCATTGATGAGATGTTTGAATCGAGTCAATGTTGCTGTTGTTCGAGGATTCGGCTCGGATATCCCGACCCTCGACCCACGTGATCCTCCTGGCAATCCTCGAACTTGAATTCAGCTAGATGACCTAGCTGAATTTGACATAATTCCTAGAATACATGGATGCACTGTCCAGTGGAAAGTTCTATTTCATAACTGGTAGTCAATCTCCAGCAAAAGAGCAAAAAAACAGGGCAATATAAGCAAAGTTAAAGAACAGCGCCAAATTTGTGAGCAGTTGAAAAAAGCAGCACAGAATTTTGAAATGTTGACTGAGATTTTGTATTTGTCTACGAAGCCCGCTGGGCCGCAATAGTAGCTTTGATAGCTTCCTCGAAAGTCTCAGTATCCTCCGCGTCAATCAAAGCATTATCCCTCTCCTCATAAAGTGTTCCCCCCTCAGCCCAGATTCTCTTCAGCGTGAAGACAGTAGCCGACGGATTGTTGCTAGCGTGTGCTTCTTTCTCAAGTTCTCTGGGTTTCTCTGGACTTGTGTATGATACGCTCCATTTGTCTCCAGTCTGCCTCTCAAACTCAGCGACAATGTCAGCTGGTGTGGTGGTGAAAGAATTGACTTTCAGAGCACGATTTCGAGATGCCTCTGGGTGCAGAAGCGCTTTGACGACAAATTTCCCTACGCTATGTATTATCAGTGTCGAGCCCGAATTGGGACTTGGATGAAACCCTACTCATTTGGTGTCGTCAAGCTGATTGGCCCTTTACCATCTCCAATAAGAACAGCTTTCTTCTCCTTCACGTTGAAAGAACCAATATCTGGATGATCCGGCGCTGCACCAAGATACCCTCCGGGATCTGCGTAAGGTCCAGTTACGACATAAGTGTAGTCCAACCCAGAACTCTCCTTCAAAGCCGCGCGAACCTTAAGCTTCTGCTGATGTGGTGGTTCATTCGCAGACTCGGGCCCGTATTCGATATCAGTTCCATATTCGGAAGGGAAGAATCGCTTGACTGAAGGGGTTTTCTCCATGAGTTTGATCCATCCGACTTGCTCGCCTATCGCCATTCGACCGACTGCGCTGACGACGGTATCGACACCTGGAAGAGATTATCAGCAATGGTTTCTAGAATCCCAATTGATCGGCAGAATGACCTTGGAAAGCCTTCAGCAAGTCTTCTGGCTTGTTTACATCCCCAACAATAACCCCCACTTCTTTGGCTCGCAGACTGTCCAGAAGCTCCGACTTCGTCTCCGCAGTCCTCGGCGATGTGAAGATAGCAATGTTTCTAAAAGAGTTCTTTGCCTTGACAATTTGTTCGAGGATATATGAACCAATGTATCCAGTTCCTCCGAGGATCAGTAGGTTCTCCTTGTTCGGCTGCGCCATGTTTGTTTGTAGTATGTTGGCAAGTCAGTGATTGCTGGTATTTCGTGAGGAACCGACAGTGAATATTTGCTCCGGTCTGCGATTTGATCCTGTTCAACCAGGGTCACGGAAAGTCGAGGCTTTATACTTGTCGTTGCTTTGCGATTCCATCGTTATTTGTCGCAATAGCGGGGTTGAAATCGTAAGGACGCCCTTCCTGCCCATGGCTTCGTAATGATGCGCCAAGACGCCTCGCCTCATGCAGAAGGTGGGGGTTTTGGAAATGTGTAGCAACTACTCAACTCCTCATATCCGATGCTTTTCTTTCCCGCTTCAGCCGTCCATCGGTAATCAATATATCTAAGGTGTCAAATTGACCAAGTCCCAAAGGCGCGCTTGGATTCGAAAGCAGCATTGTGTTGTAGTGTGAAGAAGTGGACCTCTTCGGGGGTTGTGATAGCTATCTGGTTACCGAACGTGGCTTGCATCAGCCACTCAGCCGAACACAACATGCTGTCAGCTGCAACCTAGAGAGCTACCTGTGCTCAACACCATCTCTAGGAGGTTGGAGTAGTCACTGAGGATTAGTTGAGCCAAACGCAAAGACCAACGAACTCGAAGTCGAAAGTGGACTCTGTATATTGGCTTTTCCGGCAAGCAAAACGGCGAAGTGGCAATATCGCACAACATGCGCCTAATCGAATGCTCAAGTTACAAGCTACGAGAATTCTATGACAAGCAGATCCCTCGATATGCCATCTTGTCTCACCGCTGGGAGGAAGAAGGAGAAGTCACGTTTCAGGACCTGCAAGCTGGCAGAGGACCACAGATGAGTGGTTGGGCAAAAGTCGAAGGCTGTTGCAGGCAGGCATCAAGAGATGGATGGAGATACTGTGTAGTCCTCGCCAACTCGTCTTGTGAAGCCCAACTGACTGTCCCCCCAGTGGATTGATTCTTGCTGCATTGATAAATCGAGCAGTGCCGAGCTTTCGGAAGCCATCAATTCCATGTTTGAATGGTATCGTCGCGCAGAAGTATGTTATGCATATCTATCCGACGTCAATTACCTGAAGAAACACAACTCTATCATCGAGCAAGACTTCAAGAAAAGCGCATGGTTCACACGAGGCTGGACGCTCCAAGAACTTTTAGCGCCTCAGTGGGTTGAATTCTATGACATCAATTGGCAAGAAATTGGAACGAAATCCAGTCTCTCGAGTTTGATCGAATCGATAACTGGGATATCTTACATTTTCGATTACGCAAACGCAACAGTCGCACAGAAGATGTCTTGGGCTTCGTTGAGACAGACTACGCGCGTAGAAGACCAGGCTTATTGTTTACTCGGGATATTCGGTGTCCACATGCCTCCGCTCTATGGAGAAGGCATGAACGCTTTCCACAGGCTCCAGATGGAGATCATCAGCCAAAGTGACGATATGTCAATCTTCGCTTGGGAAGGACGATCGAATGTCAAGGCCGGAATTCTGGCTACTTCTCCCAGGCAATTTCAATTTTCTGGCGATGTTGTCCCTTGCGGTGAAAGCCTCATGCTCGCACCTTACTCAATGACTAACCAAGGCCTGCGATTGGAGCTCGATCTCATCGAGGTGAAAGACCCAAATGCTTCGAGAATGATACCGCCTCCCACAAGAATGTTCTTGGCCCCATTATTATTCACCCGAAGATCGGAACCCTACAAACAAATGGCATTGCCATTGCTTCCATTCCTTGATCTTCCTGGAGTTTGGCCCCATAAAAGTAGATCTTGGTCCCGACGAGGCAAATTGGTGATGATCCCACACTCATATTCTAATCCAGAGTTTGTGAGAACGACCATTTACGCCGACATCTTGAAACCTACGCCGGTGTTCAGTCGGCCTCAGTGCGTGGTGGTCAAATTTTCAGAGCCATGGGAGCCTCCTTTCGTCGTACAGAGACGCATCACTCCCAAGTCCGATGCTTCATGGTCAGCAAATCGAAGTGAAGGGGAGATACTGACCTCATTCTACAACGAGTACGAATTAGGAGCATTAGTATATCGAGATAGCAACTCGATGACATTTGCAGTGTTACTGGGAAGTAACAAATTCGTCTTCTGTATCGACATTGTTGTTGACGAAGATATATTGCAACAACTGCGGAGCGCTTCGGACGATGAACTCGGAGACCTTGTCGGCGGGAACATGTCACCAGGATGCAGTGATAGGATCGTCAAGAAACTTCCCGATGGAAGAGTGGTTTCAGCGATGACCAAAAAAGAGCAACGTGGTCATGCGTATCGCTTCGTGGTTGACATTGCGATATCCAGGGCCGGGAAGGCCAAGCCTGGAGACTTGGAATTCTCTCGATTTCACAAAGGAGAAATTGCTCTGGATGGGGCTTTTACTTGGGGATGAATTCAAATCACCGTGGTCACTATCTACCCAGTTCAAGAATATTGACTCTCTTCTACCCATCTCGCCTCATCAAAGCAATGACATCCCTTCTATGATCAAAGAGTTTCTGTCAAGCGATACCTGGAAACCGAACAACGGTTTCGCCGAGCATGAAAAAATGCAAAAAGAAAGCTCATAAGAGGTTTCTTTAGGGACTGGATAACCCATTCGCATCTTTTCGCACTTGTTAGAAGGAGCGATACCTCAGAAACGGGTGGACTTATATGCCATTGCCGGTAACGAAGATCGACCTCCCAGCCTCACGTCCGGCTCCGGCTTCATCAGCACGGGGGTTCCGTGATACTCAATTGATCGAGCTTGCTACTCGACCAACTGGGCTATTTGATGTGTTGATGAAGAGGAGAGTGTTATTTGAGTACATGTAGATGCTAGTCTCGGCTAATTTTTTGGATTGATTACTGGATGCTCGTTGGACTGCATTTTATACTAAAGGTGAGGATTATGAACCCCTAACAAGTTTGGCTGAAAACAAGCCATACCACGAAGATTACTCTGTCTCTCGGTCCACCAGCCATCATCAATTCAGATCTATTTTTATTTTGTTTGCTATATACGCGAAAGTAAACATGCAAGGCGACTCAAGAAACCCAACACCTTCCCGAATGATCATGATCCACAACTTTTTACGCATACACCTGTCAAGCCGTAGTTTCTAATCCATCTTAAAAGGTTTCCGGAACTTGGTGGCTTGATGACTCAGAGATCTTTGCTGCATCGGGCAATACCCGTGCAGTAAGCACGCGGGTGAGTAGAAGCCAGATCGCAAGAAACAAGTAGCGAATCTCAACACATAATCATCGAAACACAAGTACTGCTTCATCATTCACTGTTACGGGAGGATATATGTAGCGTAGCCTATCCCACAGATTGTCGATCTAATATCTTCTCCCCTTCTCTTCTGTAATATACATCATTCTTGCTTAGTAGAACCTCCTCGTCCCTCAATACAACCAACCCAATTCCCAGTCCCCAATTCCTCAATTACACAGCCTCAACCCATTACACTATGGACATCAACACAATGGACCAAGGCCTCCTAATCCGCAACCCCTCCTTAACCCGCGAAGAATTCTCCCACCACTGGTACAACAAGCACGCCCCCCTCGTCATCCCCATGTTCTTGTATCTCGGCGTCCAGCATTATCAACAAGTACCTTCCTCCCTTCTCCCCTCCCCTCCCCTCCCCTCCCCTCACATTTCCCCTCCAATTCCCCTCCAGCAAACACCTCTTTCCCCTCCGACCTTTCCATCCCTTGAAACTCACATGCTTATACGTAAATAGATCCACGGCCCCTTCACCCTCACCTCTCCTCCATCCATTCCAGACCTAGATCTCAACTCATTCGACGGCATTGCCGGGCTCCCTCCCCAATCCGTTCTCGACGCACCATCAGCCATGCCCTCATGGGTCCAAGCCTACTACAATGAAGTGGTAAAGGTGGATGAGAGGAGGTTTCTAATCAGTGAGGCGCTGGATCATATTGTAAGAGTGCCGCCGAAGACGGTGGTCGGTACGGTGAAAGTGGTGATTAAGGAGGGGAAGGTTTTGGTGGATGTGAGTGAGGAGGTATGGGGGGTTTGGAGGGGATATGAGGAGAGGGGGAGGGAGGAGGAAGAAGAAGGGGTGAGGAAGATGAAGGAGAGTATTTGTTTTTCAAATTAGGATCGTAAAGCACGAAGGGACTGAGACAAATATATGTAAATGATCGCTTCAATTCGAGTTTGGTACGCCGTATATCACGTACGAGATGGTTGAAGACAGACCAGACGCTCCACCAAACTCCATGTCAATGCCGCAAATACCCTCAAATAGAACCGCCAATGAAACTAGATCATTGTCCACTTCAAAAGAATTTTAGTCCTCAAGCCGCAGATCTAAGAGTTCCACTTCTTGGCCTCCATTCCATCAGGAGGTGTCGTCTCAAATGTCTTGCTGCCAACATCACTCCAAACAGTCGACAGCGAAGTGCCATTACTCTCCTGGTAGCTCTTCATCATCGCACGCTTGGTGTCAGGATCGGCATCTTTGTACAGCTTCTTGAAGAAATCGTCGACCTCCTCACCCTCCTCTTCCTTCTCGTCCTGGAGAACAGTATCCCAGTTCTTGGGTCCGTTCTTAGACGAGGTGGGGTATGATGGAGCTTTGTCGGCCTTCAGGACTGCCTCGGGAATCTTCGCTGCTGGCTCTTCGGTCTTGGAGGATGTGATGGGCTCGGAGCCTTCGAGAGATGACCATTTGAGACCCGGGAGGGATTTTTGGAGGACAATTTCGATCTTGTGGGGTGTGATTCGGAACGTGCTCTTGGCAGCGTCGATTTTGGCGAAGAGGGGAGAGAGTGTGTAGTCATAAGTGCTGTCTGAGGAAGCAATTGGGAAGCTGACATCAAGCTGGGATACATTAGCATCACGGCCACAAAATGGGAAATGTATACGTACATTTCCTTCCTCAATCTTGACTTCTGCATTCTCCTTTGGGACGCCCTTTGCAAAGACCTCGATTGTGACCGTGTTCGTAGACTGGTACCACTCGGTTCTGATCTTCTCCTTAGGTGTTGGTGTTTGCGCGGCTGGGGCAACAGTAACAGCTGGGGCCTTGCTCGGTACTGGAGCCTTCTTCTCTTCTTTTGGCGCAGAATCGCTTGTGACTTCCTCTGGCTTGTCTGGGACCTCTTTGACCGTAATCTTATTACACTCCGCATCATCACCACCGGCCTTCTCAAAATCTGCCTTCACCTTAGCCATCCAAATTGTGAGACCCTTCTCCTTGTCGTTGCGTTTGTTGCACCAAGTAAGACACAATCTCGCGTCACCAAATCTGCCTAAACCATGGAGAGCGACTGCGCGACGGAAGTGTGAGGTTGCGATGAGGTCCCGCTTTCCACGACCAATGCTTGCTAGGAGGGCGTTGTCTGCGTCGATGAGGGAGAGATCATGTTGGCCGGTTCGTTGGTAGCAAGTGGCGCGCTGAATCAGCCAGAGAGGCGACTGTGAGGTCTTGAGAGCTGCTGTTAGGTGCTTGATTGCCGTTTGGTAGTCGGAGACTTTCATGGCCTCCTGGCCTTTGCCTGCTTCGGTGGACATGATGAGGGGTTAGTTTCTTGTTGGTTTGTTCTGCGAAAGATTGTTTGTTCGAGGTAATTCAGTGTAAGCAACTTCGTTTTGAGGGGTTGTATACTGCACTCCAGATTTTCAAGTGCGTGAACAGAAGTGTGAATGATTCATAGAGGGGAAAGTTCGAGAAAGCAGTCCATAATTGTATTCCAGGCTGGCTACCTAAGTTCAGCCTCGCCCTAGCACAGCTCGAGCTTGGACCAAGTGGGTCCAGATATCACATGATGCAAGTAGAAACCTAGTTTATGAAAGTTCCTATCTGCACACCAAACATCCATACTAGTTACAAAGGACCAAGGCATATCAAGGCGAATTTAATAGTATAGATAGTGTCATTTGATCGAATCATATAGCATTCGGCGACCTGATAATGCTGAGTCCTATCTTACTAACCGAGGGTTGTCAACAATGAAGCGAAACGCCTACTCGTCGAGGTGCTCCGCCAGTCTGATCAATCAGAGCGCGATTGGAATACCTGGAGAATAAGGCTATTGAGGATGCGCTAGGCATCAGGAAGTGATTGCGGCATGTGACGCGGCGTCCACGGTGCATTGTGGTGATTGGCAAAAGAAGATGCCGTTGAGTATTACATTACATTAAATTATTGTTTTGAGCCAAGAAAAGATTTCCTAGCACCAGGAGACCTGATACCATCTACAGCAACTCCACATCACCATACCTCTTTGCAAACATACCCAACGCCTTGATCGGAAAGATGAACTTATAGTTCGGGTATGAGATCATACAGCTCTTATTGAAGACACCTTCAATAGCTTCCTGCAACCACTCGCCATTAGGCTGCTGTCTGCTCATAATGAGCTTGAGTCCTTTCTCGATGGGTGTACGGTCGGGGTATTTGGCTTCGAGGAGGCCGATGATGGCCCATGCTGTCATGACGACTTGTGAGCCGGTCGGGTGCTCGATATAGGTTGCTGTTTCGCAGGACTGGGAGGATGGGTTAGTATGATTTTGTTCCTAGTGGAGTTGGGAGGGAGAGAAAAACTTACCTTGTAGCTTTCCGACCAGCCACCATCCTCTCTTTGCTTCGATAGGAGGAAATCGCACCCTGCCTTAGAGAAGGTACTATTCTCATAGTACTCTCCAATACTGGCCAGACTCTCTAGAGCAAACATGCCAGCATACGTGAAGCAGATTCCCCAGCTACCATACCAGCTACCATCTGGATACTGCGCGTTCTTGATATACTGCACTGCTCTGGCCTTGAAGGCGCTGATATCCTCGGTCCGGTAATCTGGGTAATGCTTTGTGAAGAGGGAGAGAGCTGTCACCACGGCAGTTGTGCATTCAGGATAGTCGTACTCGATCATGATCCTACCGAAGACCTCAGCTGCGTTAAGCATTTCCAGGCCTTCGGAGCCTCGAGTTGGCTCGTATGATGCACATCCACCGGATTTATTCTGATACGTCAGGAGCGTGTCAATGGCGTCGTAAATCCGCTGGTCGTCTAACAAAGTCGGATATCCAGGTGTCCGTTGCAGTAGCAGAACAGCTTTGAGGGCTTCAGAAATGCAATCACTGACCGCATAGCCTTGATCCTTATTGCTGAAAGCCCAGCCTCCTTTCCGTTGCTGTCTGTAACACATCGCTTGATCATCGACATTCTCACGGATCTGCTGATCGTCCAGAAACTCCAGAGCACGGGTGAGCATAGGACGCCACTTCGGATCTTCGGCCAGACCAGCGTCCATTACGGCTTGGATTGAGAACGACGTGTCCCAGCATTGCACTCCATTGGTACCATTGGCCAGCATGCCCTCTGCCTTGACCCATAGATTATCGGCCATCCGGTCACGATGACGCTTGACTGAGTGCGAATTTGGTCCTTCCTTGATGAAGCAGACTACGAGGTTCATTGCTGCATTGACGGGTGCAAGATCAGCATGATCTGTGTTCTTATCCTCCATCTGAACAAGCTTCCAAACCCAGTCCTCGGCCTTTTGTTTCAAGCTGTTAGTCCTGGTGAATGGAACATGTACTTTTTCGATGAGCCAAAATGCAGTCTTCAATAGCCATGACTTTGGGTGGTAGTTATCCCTTTCGCAAATTGTGTTTCGATGTTCTGCCCAATTTATGGATTCGTATGGCTCCACGAAGAGTTCTTGTCGTAGGGATCGGATAAGAGCGGTCTCTGGGTAAGTCCACCGTCTTGACCAAATAAAGGACATGGCAAGGAAAACCATCCGCATGTGTATCCACCATCTCCACGGAGCGAATGGAACCCAGTCTGGTAGAAGCCAAAATTCAGGCGGTACGGGATTGACAATCTCCCATTTACAAACACCAAGAATACTGAGCCAGAACTTCGCCCAATGTGGACCTGCTTTGGCACCACCCAATTTGTGCAACGTTCCCCTTGCTTTGATCATGACTGGATGTTCCTCACTGACTCCCAAGATTCGTAATGAGGTATAGTTCATGGCAGTTCCAAAGACGGTGCTCTCTCCTTCAATGTGTAGTCCCCAACCTCCATCTTCAGGATGTGCTCGGGCAAAGAGGTAGTTCTTCATTTCAGTGGCAATGTGATCTGGGATCTCTGTCTCGGTGACATGCCAGGCGATGACAATTCCCGGTAGAAGGAACATAGGTCCACCATATTCGCAGCCCCAATTTCCAGGTTCAAGCTGCAGATGTTGGTAGAATTCGAGGCCATTCTTTACGGAATCGAGGGGCGTTTTTGTAGCGGGTAGGTCTGGCAGGTTCTGAGACAGTCAGTAACGCCTTGACGGGGTTTTGGAACGAAGTATACCAATGGCAGACCCAGGAACCACTTGTCTGCGTCGGATTGAGGCCATTCTTTCGCTTGCTCATCGTCCAGATAATGCCATGTCTGTCTTCCCTTCTCGTCCAGCAGTCGCCACTTCGTGTAATCTGTCCTTTCTGATAGTTTTGGCCTCTTTGCTGGTATCACCTCGTCGTCTGTCGAATCAATTGATCTCTTCTCTCGCGTTGTCACTACGACTGACGGTTTTGCGTGGCCATCGGCATGGCCGTTGACCGACGTTGCTGCCCCTTTTGCGGAAGTCATGTTTACTTCTCACGTTGGCTGAACTATTTCTTTCGATCAGATCAAAACAATGTACCAGACCGTGAGTACGAAACTGTATACTTATGCATCTAAAGGACAGGATTGCACAACTCCATGTAAGACGGCGACGTGAAGTGTTGGCATGGGCTGAGTTGACATTGAATTGGGAAAATGGTCACTTGGAGGGGTCGGCGCAAGCGGCCGCCGATGATCTGCAGAATCCAGGAACCGGCTCTCGTGATTGGGCACTGCTGAGGAGCCGCCTTGGCAGGAACCACTTCCCAAAGTCTAAGTCGGGCTAATCCTCATCCGCTTCACTTCCTCACGACTTTACAACTTCACAACTTCACAAGTCCAGAACTATGGATATCGAAGCATGAGGTATCCTGCGACATCCCATGAGCAGGCAATCCAGTTGAGAACCATGGATATTGATCTCTTATCAGACTACCTTCAAGATGGCCGTCCATCCGAAGGAAGAGAGACATTGCTATCGAACTCACCACACAGTACACTTACCCAAGCAGACCATGCTAACAAGGGTGCATCCAACCGAGACACTCAAGTCACACGGAATATAAATCCTAATCAAGCTGGAGCAGTCATCTCCAAGATTGAGGATATCTTTGAAGCTATTGCAGACTGCATCTTGGCTGAAGGGAAAGAGCTTGTGATAGAACTCAAGAGCAGATCTAAGTCTAAGACTCAGCTTAGAGAAGACGAACTTAAAGGCAACGGAGGCAAGTTGAGGAGGATTACCTTCCCGAGCAGGAATCAGAAAGAAGCATGGAAATTCAGTAAGCTTGAGTCCACTTTTGGGATCATCTGACTGATCTGTACAGCTGTGTTGCTTCGCATTTTTGAGTTATCTCATGAAGCTCTTGTTACTGGAATCGTTACCACCAAAAGGTTGATGCAATACGTGTGCATGACCTTCCATCAGATCCAACTCTTTGCTCATCTACTTACATCCGTCCGCAACCATTGATATGGCTAACGGGTATCCAGAGACATCTACTACCGCGAGCCAGAACTCTTCATGAAACAAGTAGTCGTAGATCGTTATGTTGATGACATTGCTCACACGTTTGGTGTCGGAAGAGATGCATTAAACATTGTAAGCTTTCTCGACAATTAATCCATAGCAATGTTAACGATCCCACAGATAGCTGCTGCAAGAGGATTAGTTGCTGGATCCTTCAGCTTGACGAGGAGGGACAAGTCCATCATCGACTTTACTACCGAGTCAGAGGTAAGTGACACTTCAGTGGATAGCGCTTTGTGCTGAGTCGGTGACAGGGCATGTTGATTCCAAATCCAAATGACATCGAAAGCATACTGTTGCTCGATGCTAGTTGGATCCTCGTCATTGAGAAAGAAGTAAGCCGTCTCAAGCACAATTCCTACACCCATTGACTTTTTAGGCAACCTTCCGCACACTCGCAACGAATGAATACTGGGCAGCTTCCGAAGCTGGAAAAGGGATCTTGATCACGGTACGTTATACCTGACCCCAAATCACCGGAATTGAATTGACAGTACTCAAGGCCAAAGGCTATCCCGATATCCAAACCCGGCAATTCCTCCACCTTATCTCTACCAACCATCCAATCATCCCAATCTACGCACTCGTAGATTTTGATCCCGACGGCTTGGGTATTATGTCAACATACAAGCACGGCTCACAGTCGCTTTCTCACGAACGCGATCTCGCTGTCCCGTCTATTCAGTGGCTTGGCGTACGGAGTTGTGACTTTCTCGGATCTGACGGAAGAGATGATCCGCGAGGCTTATTGAGGCTCTCAGCAAGAGACAGGAGGATTGCGTTGCGAATGTTAGAGCGCGACGAGGAGAATGATGAGGAGTGGAAGAGAGAATTGCAAGTTATGTTGATGCTAAACGTGAAGGCAGAGATCCAAATTTTGGGGAACGGGGAGAAGCTAGGGGAGTGGCTTGATGCGAGGCTGACAGAAGGGACATAGGCGGGCGGCACATGAGGAATTTGATGGTGTGATGCTTCAAATTTGCACAGATATTGGAAGAGCTTCTTTGCTATCAACGTGCAGGACGAGCGGGACATATATCAATAGCTAGAGAAATGGCTACATTGAAAAGTGGCTTATGCAGATCACGGAACCTGATCTTAGTTTTGCTGTGTTGGTCCATCCATATTCTCTGAGACGTTCAATCAAGCTTAGCTTTCCAAAATACGGTTTCTGGCTGTCTTTAAAAGTTTATCATCAGTTCCCTTGGATAGCTGAGTAAGTAACAGGAAGCTCTCAAACATGGAACAGGAGCAAGTCCAACCGAGGCACATCCACTCCACCTCAACATCCCTGCTCATCGCGAACAGCTTTCCCAAACCGCGTCTCACTCAACTTACAGCCGTCATCAATTAACTTTCAACTCCTTCTCCTCGCACCCCTTCTCTCTTGAAACAATCCCTTTTTCCAAACACCACTCCAACCATGTACATATAACACCCAAGCAATCTCAATCCTCGCAAACAATCCTGCATCCTCACACACAACCATGTCTCTCCGCCTCTTCTCCCCACGCCGACCCCTCTATTTCCAGATCCCACGACTTCGCAACCCACATAACATCCGGCACAACTCTACCTCCTCCTCATCCTCCTCCACCGAGCCCCCAACATCCGCAAGAATCAACCGTATCCTCTCCCGCCTCCCCCGCTTCCTCCACCCCTACACCTCCGCCCTACGAAATGCGCCCGTCTCACACATAACATCCTTCTTAATCCTGCACGAAATAACAGCCATCATCCCACTCATCGGTCTAGCTACAGCGTTCCATTATGCGGGATGGTTGCCAGAAGCCTGGGTAAAGGGCAAATGGGTCAATGAAGGTGTGGAGAGGTTTGGACGGTATTTTGGACGGAAGGGGTGGTTTGGTTTTACTCCTCCGACAACAATATCTACAACTACCGGGATTGGCGCTGAGGTGATTGAGAGTCCTGGGACTGGAATAGCTATGGATACACCTTCTACATCTCCCTCTACATCTACATCTTCACCCGCAACAAAAACGGAAGGAAATCTGGGAATAGAAGAGGAGAGAGTCGAAGAGTATGTACAAGAGAAATACCACGCCACCGAAGCTGGAACGAAGATTCTAGTAGAGGTAGCGATGGCATATGCTATTACCAAAGTGCTCCTGCCTGTTAGGGTTGTGGGAAGTGTTTGGGCGGCGCCGTGGTTTGCGAGGGTTGTGTTGGGGAGGTTTGGGAAGTTTGCTGGGAGGGTGAGGGGGAAGGGGAGGGTTGGGGGAAAGGTTGGAGGGGAGAGGAGAGGGATGTGTGGGACAAGTGGTGCTGCTGGGACGGGGGCGACGGGTGGTGGTGCTATTGGGAAGGCGACGACGAAGGGAGGGCCTTGAAAGAGGAAAGAAGTTGGGCTTTTGATATGGGTTGGAAGCGATATACTGAATCTGAGAGCGGCGATAGGCTTGGGCGTCTGTCTTGTTCCTTGGAGGTAATGGATACCGGCAGAACGAGGGACGTCGTGTCGGGGACAGACGCCTAGAAGCTTAGAGATACAGAATAGATGCGATGGTAGCTGCTGTACTCAGATAGTGGGCCTACCTTATACGGAGTGGCAGACTGGGTGGGTAACTGGCTCGGCTGCAGCAGGCACAATGCTACTGGGGCCAGAGAAGCACTAATCTGCAAGTGAGTCAGCCGTATATGTAGAAGTAGACAGACAGGTAGATGGGCCATGAGTATCCTGCGACATCCATGCATCCAAATAATGCCTTGCCATATAGATATGGTACATGTTGTCACATTCAGAGTTTAGCCTGCTTCCAACAATGCTCCATGTTCAGGTCATCATTTCATTCAGCAACAACTTTTGTATTCTACGTATCCGTTATGGCTTCCCCCATCCATCATCCGATATCCGACATTCAGGTTCCACCATCCCAGATACCTAGCATGGACTAGAGTTTAGATCCATATCAATTCAATCCAAAAGATCAAAAATCTACTTCTCGTAAACCCAGTCGTGTTGAGCAGACTTCCACGATTGAACCTCACCCTCCTTGAACCAGAGAGCGATCTCCTTCTTGGCGTTCTCGACGCTGTCGGAGCCGTGGCAGACGTTGCGACCGACGTCGATGGCGTAGTCGCCGCGGATGGTACCTGGGGCGGAGGCGAGGGGGTTGGTGGCTCCGAGAAGGACTGTGGGTGGGTGATGTGTTAGCTAGGGGTTGATTGAGAGAGAGGGGAGAGATAACATACCACGGCCGGTCTTGACGGCATCACGACCTTCCCAAACCATGGCGCAGATTGGTCCGCTACCCATGTCTAGATGATATTAGCCTGTGTATAGTCGAATTGGGGATTCGAAGTCGATTGTGGTGTGGATGTGCTACCTACACTTGATGAGTCCTGGGAAGAATGGCTTGGAGGAGAGATCCTCGTCTGATAGTTGTCAGTAAGTGTAGTATTTCTCCAGAGTCATGTAGACGTACAGTGCTTCTCGAGGTGCTCTTGGCTGGCAGTCATCAACTTGATAGCGGCAAGCTTGTATCTGCAACATATGAGTATATAACCAACCAGACTTCCGATGAATCAACATACCCGCGAGCCTCGAATCGAGAGATGATAGGGCCAATGAGTCCACGCTGTACATTGTCAATACACATTACAATTCCTTCTCATCATCTGCCATATCGTACCTGGACGCCATCAGGCTTGATAGCAATGAAGCTATACACATGTCAGTAAAGTGCAATCCAAAACGTCGGCCTTTCACCGCTAGAAATCTGCCCCTCAACACTCCCGACAGGATTAAACTTACGTCTGTTCGGTAGACATGGTGTTTTCGTTGAGTCTGGCTCGTTCTTCTCTTGTATTTGCTGATGCTCGTAGATATCCTTGAGTTTTGGGGCTCAAGTGTTTGAATATTTCTGGGTCTTTGCGGGTGTGTTGTTGTTCGTCGCTCATATTGTAGGTTTTTATGGAGGGGTAAAAAGAAGTGGGGTGGACGGGAGACTTGGCGCTTGGCTGTGGAAGCCTGGCAAGTGAGGCTGTCGCTACTTTTTCCAGGCACACACGCTGTCGGTAGCTGTTTCAAAGTGCTGACAGGGATTGAGGTCATTGGCCCGGCACAGCTTGAGGGTGCTCACTGCCAGAGGCCAGCTTCAGTGTCCAGAGTTGACATCCTACAACATCCCTCGCTTCACAACACAACATAACACAGGGAAAGTCTACGGCAGCAGCTGGAAATCTCTGTATGGTGTTCTGGAAACATTGAAACTGTCAATCCTTTTGCATTTCCATCATGCGCAGTTCTACGGGCCTGTCCCAGAACTGGACAGCTTTACTTGTTCTCTCTTCAGCACTTTCACTATTCACACCAGCAGGTAAGCACAATCATTCTCAATTGTGCCTCTATGCTAATCAAACTTGCAGTGTCTGTCAAACACGAGAACTTCAAGACCTGCGATCAATCAGGCTTCTGCAAGCGGAATCGACAATTCGCAGACAATGCAGCAAGACTGGGTACACAATGGGAAACTCCTTACCAGATACACCCCCAATCTCTGGCCTGGGATGCGGGCCAATTGCAAGCTACGATCCTGAAGACGATCAATGCCAATGGCGAGACGGTCCGGTTACCACTCACCATCTCCTTCCTCGAGTCTGGATCCGCGAGAGTTACTGTTGACGAGGAGAAGCGTCAAAAAGGCGAGATCACTCTACGACACGATAGCAAGGCTCGAAAGGAAAGATACAACGAGGCGGAATCTTGGGCGATTGTTGGAGGGTTGGATTTGAGTACGACTGCTGGAATATCTATGTTTCGGGACAGGACTGTGATCAAGTATGGGCCAGAAAACCAGTTCGAGGCAGTAATCACATACAAGCCTTTTGGAATCGACTTCAAGCGAGACGACGCCGTTCAGGTCAAGTTCAACGATCGAGGACTTTTCAATCTCGAACACTGGAGACCAAAAGTGGATAACCCAGCACCAGAGGTTAAGGAAGGAGAAGAAGCTCCAGTGGCCCCTGCTGGTGAAGACGAAAGCACTTGGTGGGATGAGTCTTTCGGTGGAAACACCGATACCAAGCCAAGAGGACCAGAGAGTGTTGCTCTTGACATTACTTTCCCTGGATACGAGCACGTGTACGGTATTCCTGAACATGCTGGACAACTTTCTCTGAAGGAGACTCGGGGCGGTAGCGGAAACCATGAAGACCCTTATCGGTTGTACAACGCCGATGTCTTCGAGTACATCATGGACAGCCCAATGACTCTGTACGGAGCCATTCCATTCATGCACGCTCACAAGAAGGATTCGACTGTTGGTGTTTTCTGGTTGAATGCTGCCGAGACTTGGGTAGATATCATTAAGGAGAAGGAAGCCCACAACCCATTGAGTCTTGGTATCGGATCAAAGACGGACACCAAGACTCACTGGTTCTCTGAGAGTGGTCTTATTGATGTTTTCGTCTTCCTTGGACCTACTGCTAAGGAAGTTACCAAGGCGTATGGACAGCTCACTGGCTTCTCCCAGCTCCCGCAAGAATTCTCCATTGCTTATCACCAATGCCGCTGGAACTACAACAGCGACGAGGACGTCAAGGAGGTAGACCGGAAAATGTCTAAGCATCAAATCCCTTACGATATCATTTGGCTTGACATCGAGTATACCGATGACAAGCAATATTTCACTTGGGATCCACTTACCTTCACCAACCCACTCGGAATGCTCAAACAGCTCGATGAGTCCAAGAGAAAGCTTGTGGCTATCATTGATCCCCACATTAAGAACAAGGATGGATACAACGTTGTCGAGGAGCTGAAGAAGAAGGATCTGGCTGTTCACAACAAGGATGGCAACATCTACGATGGATGGTGCTGGCCTGGGTCTTCTCACTGGGTCGATTGTTTCAACCCAGCTGCGATCAAGTGGTGGATCGGTCTTTTCAAGTATGATGCTTTCAAGGGATCCGCGTCCAATCTCTTCATCTGGAATGACATGAACGAGCCATCTGTTTTCAATGGCCCTGAAACCACTATGCCCAAGGACAACCTACATCACAACAATTGGGAGCATCGTGATGTCCACAATATCAACGGAATGACCTTCCATAACGCCACCTACCAAGCGTTACTTGAACGTAAGAAGGGCGAGATTCGACGACCATTCGTCCTTACTAGATCTTTCTATGCTGGATCTCAACGTCTTGGTGCCATGTGGACTGGTGATAACCAAGCAAGCTGGGATCATCTTGCTGCCGCTTTCCCCATGATCATCAACAATGGTATTGCCGGCTTCCCCTTCGCTGGAGCTGATGTTGGAGGTTTCTTCGGTAACCCAGATAAGGATCTCTTGACTCGTTGGTACCAGTCTGGCGCTTTCTATCCATTCTTCCGTGGTCACGCACACATTGATACCAGACGCCGTGAGCCATATCTCGCTGGTGAGCCATACACTGGTATTATCACCCAAGCCCTTCGTCTGCGATACGCACTTCTCCCCGCTTGGTACACAGCTTTCCACGAGGCAAGCGTTGACGGCACACCAATTCTCCGACCCAACTACTTCGAGTATCCATCTGATGAGTCCGGCTTCGCCATCGATGACCAATTCTTTGTCGGCGAAAGTGGTCTTCTCGCCAAACCGGTCGTCACAAAGGATGCCACAAGCGTCGAAATCTACCTGGCTGACGAGGAAGTATACTACGACTACTTCACCTACGAGACCTACTCCGGCAAAGGCAAGCACTCCATCGCCGCACCACTCGAGAAGATTCCTCTCCTCATGCAAGGCGGCCACGTCATTCCGCGCAAAGACCGTCCCCGTCGCTCAAGCGGCCTCATGAAGTGGGATCCTTACACCCTCGTCATCGTGCTCGATAAGGCCGGACAAGCAAAGGGTACTCTCTATGTTGACGATGGCGAGACATTCGATTTCCAACAGGGTGCTTACATTCACCGCGAGTTCTCATTCGCCAACGGTGTTCTTGAGAGCAAGGATATTGGCACCAAGGGGAAGTTGACCGACAAATATGTTAAGAGCATGAAGAGTGTTGGTGTGGAGAAGGTCGTGGTTGTTGGTGCGCCGGCTGGGTGGGCTGGAAAGAGCAGTGTTAAGGTTGGAAAGGCGGAAAGTGTGCTTGAGTTCCATGGTGCGGAAGGTAGCAAGGCGGCTTGGGCTGTGGTCAAAGCGCCCAAGGTGGCGATTGGTGAGGATTGGAAGATCGAGTTTTGAATAACAGATACCATACGTATATTGTAGCAATGTGGATTGCCATTCTTGAGTTTAGGATATATGGCCGTTTCACAATCAGTCGCAAGGATTCTGGAATGGTAAAGAACAACATCGATAAAGCAGCGACCTGGTAGTAGAGAATGAGTCCAACGAGGAGAGTGTTTCCAACTGTCCTCAATTCAAAAATTGCATTCATCAGGGCCTCTCACCGCACATCCGCCCCTGCCTTTTTATGCCCCAACTCCTAACTATCGGATCAAAGCTAGAGCACAACCGCAATAAAAAGTCCAGAATTTCCGACAAATCAAAAACCCTCCCCCAAACATAGCTATCACAGAGATCCATCCTTCACCTCTCGAAATACGCCTAATAAATCAGAATCAGCCAACCAAACCCAATCGATTTTAAAATCACAAGGATACGAATAATAACCCCACTTACCTTAGACTTCTCAAAATCCACATAAACACAGCGACAAGCGTACTTGCCGTTCTCAAAGCAAGCACAGACCTCTCTCTCACCAACGGGGAAGACGAATTCCACATGATCTCTCCCACGGCCTGGGTTCTCAGATTCTTGGCCTTGACAACTCTAGCTCCGTCGCGCTCGAACGTGTCGTTGTCGAGCAGTTCGATGAGGTCATCTACTTCGACCCAGCACTCTAAGCACCAGATACTTCCCAGTGCGATCCGCTTGATCGAGAGAACGGCACCGGTTTGTTGGCCGGCGAGTGTGTACGGGTCGGCTACTTGAAGAGTTGAGAGAGATGGAGTGACTGTTGTGGCTGGGATGCTATTCGAGGTTGTGCTCGGCTTCGAAGTCGAGCCGATCTCGACGTTAGTGACACCTGGAGCGTTCTCGTGCTATCCATTTCCAAGTCATATATCAGCTTCGGGCTCTTCAAAATCCCAACTTATACACACTAACGCCGAATGACACTTCTGACTCGGAACGAATTTACTGTTAGTAACAAAGCAAAGACATACCACATATCCCACGGGACACGGGATACTCAAGCTCACATCTACAAAGGCCCTCGACGCACCCGCATCTCGTCTTCCACATCACGGGGAAGAATGTGCTCCAAGACACACTAGATTCCTCACCTGTTCGCAGCGACACGACTTTGGTATGGACACCCTGATACTCTAGGACTTTGACGAGTTCGTGAAGTTCCATTCTCCGTCCTGGTTCGGATGTTGGGTTTGAGGTTTCTGGAGGAGAAGCGCTTTTTATGAGTAAGATGGCGCCGGGTCGTTGGCCAGCTGGAGTCTTGGGATCCGCGATGGAGAGTTCGTCCTGCTTTTCTGGAGTCATGCCGTGTCGAAGGAGTTCGTTGGTTGTTGATATTGGAGAACCGCTCGCGGTGAAGACCGGGTGCGAGCTGAAGCCCATGGCGATGACACTGTGTCGCAAGGGTTCTGCTTGGTCACAGAGTGCGGAAGATGCTCTTGGGTATCAAGTCGATGTATGCATGGCAAGATCTATGAATGAGGTCGGTCTACTAATGTACGCGTCTTGGAGCGAGCCAGAACTTTCTAGGACCGGCGTTGACGGCTAATAAGTCGCATACTCACGTTTGAGGGTGATTTCTAGGTACAAGGGATTAATCTAGGCACGAGAAGAAGCACGACTAAAAAGCACGTTCAACGGAGAACCTTGAAGCAGGACAAAGACGCCAGACAGAAGAGTACGACGACAATAAGTGCGTGAAATTGCACCCCGGGGTAATGAATCAATTCGTGACTATACTGTTTCATTATCCACGAACTCTTTTGCCGTTACAAAGTTCTCTTTTCTTCAATGTCGTGAATTTTTGCTAGATTCATCGGCTTGGCTGTCAGACCCGGGCGAAGTCAGGCCAGACATAAAGCCGCCCAAAAGACCGACTGTCTTATCAGCTACCCATCCTCCTAGGCTTGTACACTCTTTACGGGTGGCAGCGGAATTCCAGATCCATTAGATCACTAGCCATTGAGTGACCACGGTGTATACGCAGCCTATTTGACAGAGCCCCGGACTGAGATCGAATGACATGAGATGGAGGAAAACGAACAGCAGACTCAGCTTCTTGTTTCAAGCCTTCCTCCATATCACAATCACTCAAAGTGTCCCAAGAGTCTTGCTGACATGGACATGCCAAGCCACAGTTGACGTGGTTGGTCGGAGAGGGATGGTAGACCACCTTAGTTGGCAGAAACTTCCTCTCTCCCGTAGCCATGATCTCAATCTGACAACTCTCTTCAGAATATGAGATGATCCGAACTAAGTACCCGACTTCTGCTACTGTATTCTCTTCTGGAGTTGTGGCCGGTAAGTGCTGTGAGATTGGGATGGAGCTTCTACCCATACCAGTATGTGAGGCCTTGGCGCCGGTGGTGGATTGAACGGTTTTAAAGTTAGAATCGGTGGAATATATGAAGACTGCGAGTACTTGGGTGAACTCGGGGACGCCGGAGGTTGGTGTTGGGGCCTGGTGTTGGGGAAGCCGGAAAGGGTGCCGACATCGACTGTGAGGTTTTGATTTGGTTCTGAAGCTACCATGATTGTCATATTTGTGTGTGATGATGCCACGGGAATGAAATTTCCTCGTATTGGTTTATAAGTACAGGCATTGTTAAAGTACTACATTTATTATCTGAGAATAGACTGGATAGATGCAGCCACAATTCCTGCTCGGCTTGCTGCATCTGTTCTGTTTGTCTCTGGCATACTCTCAAATATTTTTTTGATTCTTTCTTCCTAAATGGATTCATCGTTGCTGACGAAAGATTACACATTTCTGCACTCTGCATCTTGCCGTGCGGCAGAGCAGGACTGTTTTGATCCTCCTCGCTTAGCAGCCCTAATGCAGATGATCTTGAAGGATCTCGTGTCTCCACCACTTGGCAAGCCCTACTCGCTGGGGAATTGCTTCCGGGAAATCCCCATGGTCAGAGGCTTCGGGGAGAAGGCTAGTGACTCTTAGCTACTTCGTAAGCCGACTTACGCTTTGCGCCAACTATGTTCGGTGCCTGCAAGGGATACGTGCGACGACTCGCGACCTCGAGGTGAAGCTGACGCTAAGTTCAAAGTTAAATCTATAGGGCTTAGAGGATCATAGGTTTTGTTGCACATCGCGTCTCTGTCTGCGTTGGGAAGTTTGAATGATAGGGATGGTAGGATCTTCGCTAAACTGAGTGGAGCGGGGAGACTAGTAAACAAAGGATGATGACACCCAGAATCCGAGCAATTTAATACAAGCATTTGTACAAGAAACATTCGCTCATCGTTATAGTATATCCGAATACATATTTATCTCATTGTAATGTTATTCCAGGGCTTTTTGCTGCGTACTTTGGCAGCGTTGCAATGATACTTCACGGCCGTGATGTCAACAGAAGGGGACAAGCTTAGCGAGCTTCGACATGAACACGAATACAGGCACTGTAGGTCTACATCCTATAGTGCTTAAACATCAACGGAGCTAAGCTGATTATTGTTAAGGCAATGTGTTGTTAAAATCCACAAGTTCTCCCTACTTCAGCATCTGGTGACTAGCGATGTGCGCCGATCGGACGAGCAGCTGTTGTGCTACGAGAATTTTTGGACAAAACGAGAAAGGGCTCTTTGAGAGATTACAACCCCCTTTTAAGACAATGCAAAACTCTTATTACTGTCACCACAGCCATTAGTATCCAGTGAAAAGCTTCCCGGTGCAGGATATATCCGTCTCGATTGCCATTGATTTCTGACGAGAATCACATGACTTACAGGGTTCTCGGTGCCTCGGCTTGTGCGAGTAGGGGCAGCCGAGATTCGCTTGGCTTCCAGCCATTACAAACAACAAAAATCATTTCAAGATACTAAGTACTTAAGAAGCTGACTCTGTGGCAGCACTTATTCTTTGCCGATACATGAGATCGAAAATCTAAAAAATCGCAATATGACATCTCTGGAACTTCAAGATCGGAATCCACCCCCACTTTCCGAATCCGAACATGAGCCGTCCCACGATCGTGAGAATGCTTACGACATTCCTGTAGTCGAACAAAATCTTGCCCCAGCAGATAGTGGAGCAGCAGCATGGAGGCTCCTCGTTGTCGCCTTTGTCTTTGAAGCTCTACTATGGGGTCAGTATATACCATCCCACTTCCATATTAACAACTCGGAGAGCAGAACTGACAGCAATTTCAGGCTTTCCGCTCTCTTTTGGTGTGTTTCAGAACTACTACTCCCAACAACCACAGTTCGCAAATAATCCGTTCATTTCCATTGTTGGGACTGTTGCTTCGGGTATCTCGTATCTGGGTGCACCGCTCGTCATACCAGTCATTAAAAGGTACTCAAAGTACCAAAGACACATGATTTGGATTGGATGTCAGTTCCCATATTCCCCTTCCTACTTCTCGTCGCTCTGTTCGCCAATTGACTCATACTCTTATAGGGCCTCTCTGTATCCTCGGACTCGTAGCCGGTTCCTTCGCCAAATCCCTGCCTACCCTCATCTTCACGCAAGGTGTCATGTACGGAGTCGGCTTCTTAATTTTCTACTATCCCATCATATCCTTCATTAACGAATTCTGGATAGCTCGCCGTGGACTGGCCTACGGTATCCTCTGCGCCTCGTCCGGCGTCTCAGGAATCGTCATGCCCTTCGCAGTTGAAGCGCTCCTAGCAAAATACGGATATCAAACCACTCTGCGCATCATCGCCATCGGGCTAGTGGTGCTTACCGGTCCCTTGATCCCCTTGCTAAGAGGGAGATTACCGCCGAGCGCACACACCTCCGCAGGCAAGACCAATTGGCAAGCTCTACGATCGCCAGTCTTCTGGGTGTACTGCACCAGCAATGTGGTGCAAGGCCTTGGATACTTCTTCCCATCGCTGTATCTACCTTCATACGCAACAGCTATCGGCCTTACAGGAACGCAAGGTGCTCTTGTTTTAGCTCTCCTGAGCGTCTCGCAAGTCATCGGGCAATCCAGCTTTGGATATCTTTCCGATAAGCGAGTTCCCCTCAATCTTCTCATCCTGATCTCAACGCTCGTCTCTGGACTCGCCACACTCGCACTCTGGGGTCTAGCACAGTCTTTGGCGGCACTGATCATGTTTGCCTTGGTGTATGGGTTCTTCGGCGCAGGGTATGTAGCCATGTGGGCACGCATGGGAAGTGCTGTAAGTGAGGAGCCGACTGCTGCGTTGGCTACATTCAGTTTGTTTTGCTTTGGGAAGGGAGTGGGGAATGTGGCTGCGGGGCCGCTGAGCGCCGCGTTGATAAGGAAGGGGGTTGTGGTGGGGAGTTATGGCATTATGAGGTATAAGTCTGTCATCATGTTCACGGGGAGTTGTATGCTTGGAAGTGCGGTCAGTGTTGGTGCATGGTGGATGAAGGGGAAGTGGCCGCGGAGTTTGTAGAAATGTTTGATTTGAAGCTCGGCAGGGCGTGCCTATGAGCTTATTGAGAGCTGTTGATCAAAGGTAACTGCAAAGGTCTCTTCAGGATGAGACGGCACGCATGTCTAGAATAAGGCAACGGGGGGTTTATATATTTGGGAGGAGAATCGGGGGAGACATTTGATTATCTGAAATGTTCGTTCATCTGTAGCAGCCGATATAACAAGATCTAGAAGATAGAGCAACGGTATATTCCTTGATTGGTGTTTAGTAATCAGTAATACACTTCTCAGGCTTCACCGCTCTCTTCCATTCAGGGGCTCGCTTAGGCAAAATAAACATGAGTGGGAGATGGCGGAGAGGCAGGTCCGGTTTACAATTTACAGCAACAAGCCTGCTCACACACGTAGCACGGTTTGACAATGCAGTTCACGAGATTGATTCGCAGATCACCAGCAGTCCCATATAATTTGGCTATCCTGCTCCCCATTCGCTTTCTCAGATCTATAACTCCTATACCTCCTCAAGTTTCACCACCCCATCATCCGGATTGTCAGAAAATTTGACACTATCCCGTAACTCCGGATACCTGTCCGTGAAAGGCTTACCCATACTCCAATTATCCAATAAATTACAATGATCCCAAAAGTCCTTCGTGACACTGACTCCATCCCTACCCCAACATATCGCCTCCTCGACACCTCTCTTCCAGTTACAATTCAGACCTAGTATAAAAGAGTACATGAAGTCTTCTGTGCAATATTTTTCTTGGTTTGCGATGACTACTTCTCTCAATTTGAGAGAGCCGAGTGCGCAGATCCAGACGTGGTGTGGTGTGGTGCGTTGTGCGAGGCAGGGTATTGAGTGTGAGGGTATTCCGCAATACGACTCGTAGTCGTTCATGATTTGCCACTGATACAATGGATACATCCTAGAAGGCTGAGTGGTTAGCGATTGTAATAAGGTACTGTCAGACGTTGAACCTGACTTTGCATATCCAGAAGTGCACACCCGAATTGTAAAAAATGGCTTGCTATCACGAAGGCCCGGAAAACTTACACTAATAGCGCGCCTAATTTGTCGATAAAGGTCCGATAAGTCAAGCGCTTGAGCAAATCGCATATCATCCGCGAGACAGGGTGTGACAGATGCGACAGTTCTGGTGCCACCAAGGCATTGACGTTTGGATATTTCGGTCCAATAGCGACAGCTCTGCTAGCACCCTCGGATACTAGAGCCTTCTGAGCTTCGATGATCCCACAAAGAAGTTTTTCTACTGGCGTGTCAGGCTCTTTAACCCGCAGCGGTAGCTCCCAGACATTTATTGTCGGCTGCTTGACGAAAGATGTGGGGATTATGTATTGGTGTTCGGGTGAGAAGCCTCGCGGAAGGGATCTGGGAGGTGATGGATAGGAGATAGTTCTCGGCTGTTTGAGTGGTCTTCGTTGTATTCTTGGGGCGATCTTGGAAGAGGTCGGGGAGAATGGTACCATGCCAGTCCCTGGAATTGACAGAGGGAAACTGCCAAGTTCAGGTGAAGGCAAAGCCTCTGACTTTACGGCATGATGAATAGGAATTGAGTAATTGCCAATGTCGGTTAACGGCGTGCTCTTTGATTTGATGGCAGGGGATATTGGGGACTGCAAAGCTGGGTTGATGTTTGAATGTGGTAGCGGGGCAGACGCTGTCGATGGTATGCTAATGACTACATTTGTGTCAGCTATGAATGAGGCGCAAGTTTGAAGGAACATTGAGAAGTTGTTTGAAGTAGATAGATTTCTGAATCCAGAGCGGTGGAGACATACTAGTTTGCTGTGCATTTGCAAGAATTGACTTCAAACTACTCAACTCCTCTTCCAGCTGTACGGTTCTTCTCTTGGCCTGATCGAGTTCTGATCCTTGGTCCTGCAGCTCACGCACTCGTCCCTCCAAGCTCTCAATATGTCTTCTGGTCTTTTCTCGCAGTATTTGTTGGGACCTGCGATCTGCTGCCCGCTTCTTTGCGAGTTGTTCTGCATTTAATTTGTCGACACTGCGGCTAGCTGTGAATATCAACCATATCAGCTCTGCATTCCGTAATAATCTTGCAGATGATCCATGATAATCAATAACAGGGCCTCCCTACCTTTGGCTTTTCCGCCCGCGTCGCCCCCATCTTTCGGGATTTGCTGCTGCTGATTCTCCATGTGCCCCTCAGCGGGGCCCGAAACTGGGGAAAGCCGGTACGGTTTGGTGAGTGTATAGAATGGACCTTTTATCACCAGGCAGGGCTGTTGCAGAACAGATGATTTCTAATCATGAAGTTGCTGTGGCTGAAATCAACTCGGGGAAGTCCCAGATGAACAGTATTTCTAGGACGTCAGAATCGGCAGACGGAACGCACGGTGAGGTTGAAAGTCGAGATAAAGTTCGGGCTACTTAAGAGATCCCCGTCATCTCGGATCTGTGCTCCTGCTGGGGCTCGCGGAGTCGCTCTCCGACCCGCATTCTTGGCGATCTCTAACGTTTGATTGGACGAAATTGAAAAACAAAGCATGCTATCCTTGAAGCGATCATAGCATCGGCTAAAAGTGCCGGTCGTGGAGAATTGTTCTCCATCGCTCTGTAATTTTCCTTATCTTCGAGACCCAGAAAGCTTTTTGATCATGATGAATGCAATCGGGGCGAATGTTCGGATCGTACTAGAATAATGTACAAAAGTGCGTCTTTGTACTTTCGAATTTTCCGCATTTGAAATGCCAAGAGACTGAGACACCGCGATGCCGAGGTTGGATGACGAGCCGATGTTAAACAATTTAAGGTTTCCCAGAACTTTGATCAATCTGAAGATTTGGTTACCAGATACAATCATTCGTGGGACCTGTCTGCAAATATACTCGGCAACGAGAAAATGACACCTTGGTAGAACGAAGCGGCCATCTCAAGGTTGAGTCTCGTCAAGTCCTCCTGGTCGTCAGCCAAGGCGTCTTTCTTCACTTTTCCTTGACACCAATTTGTACGTATATCTATATCAAGATCGATAACACTGAAGCTTCACTTCGAGAGAGCTACAGTGGGTTGGAAAGAGCCCACAATTCGAAATGATCGTCTCAGTGTCATCACATCGTGGAGCGGTATCCAGGATCATTGGGACAGCTCATGGCTGAGCAGCCGAGAGGAGCTTGAACTCATGTGCAAGAAGAAAGCTTAGACAGGGTTCAAATCTGCTCGAGACTACCGGTGAGCATTCAGCTTGTGGAGAATGATAGAAATTCGAACGAAGCTATGCGCCTCGGAGGAAGATGCCGTGCCTACTGAACTGGTAGAGTTCGGCCAACCAAATTTCGCACCGGGTGTGCTTTCTGTCGCTGCCTTTCGCTTTATTATTTATTGCGATATATTGAGTTTCTTGGTCTCGTTAAGTACTCGCGTTCCGAAATAAACCGAAGGGGCATTTTAATTCCAGTCTCTTGCCACGTTACTGAAAGTTTAGTTTCGCGAGTATACGGTTCTCTGATGTCGCGATGTCTCGTCGTCTTTCAATTACTGTTTCTCTTTCATACAATGATGGAAAATTAATAGTTCAAAGATCTTATTCCAGGCCGGATCATTGCTTGATCGCGACTCAAGAGATCTTGAGGATGCCACGCGAAGTCCCAGTGTCAATACCAGCAATGTTTACTTCGGTACAATGAGTACATCTATCGGTGGTTTACATTATCTCAATAGTGGCTGTGATAGATAGCATGGCTCGCAAGTGCAACTCGATGGCTGATTTGCTTACAGAATCTCAAAGGGCGCAATTGCCTTGTGGATACGCTATTGTGGCGCAGCTCATGCACCTCCTGTTGGCTACCGTCAGATATCTACGGTCTACCCTCCTCACTTAATGGACATGCCTTCTTGACTCCATCGACAATTCATGAAGTATGACAAAAGCACACCAAGGTACGCATCAATTCTTTCAATTGCCTCCGATACTCTCAGAAAATAACCGGGAAACAGAAACGCCAGTCCTTGGAGTTCCGTCGCGAGTGACATGGCGCGTCGCATTCTGGGTTCTCCTCACGCTATCCATCAACTCCATGGCGCAAGAAGCCGCTTTTTCAGGCTCTCATAAATTTTACCTGCACAGCTCACCACTATTCTGCTTTTCCGAAACCATTTTACTGCTTATCCGCATCTCAGCACAGTCTATTTCTCTCAAAATCCCGTTGTTGAAATCTGTACACCTGGCTCAGCGGATACAGATGAATGAACTTGATGGATCCAAACATGGCCGCACTGACTTTGCCTCCTCACTTCTCATAGCTGAGATCCAGCGTACCGCTTGGCCTCGCTGGCTGTTTTTCGTCATGGGATCGTTACCGGCTGGTATAAAACTAACCTCGGTCTCGAATGTACCGTGGACTAAGACGTGGGGGATGATGTTTCTGTGCACTTTAATCGTCAATGAGATGATCGCTATCACTTCGAGTCCTGTCCTCACTTTTGCGCGGATCTTTGGCCAGGGACCTGTCAGTTGGGATCGTGATCAGCATGGTTATATGAGCAAGGTACATCGTCTTGATCGCTTTCTTTTGAAGGTCGAGGGTCATGACGCTGACGAGGATGTTGCATTACGGGGTTGTAGTCGGGGCCGGTGAGCGGATTTGGAACTTGGCATCTGAAACCATACTTGCCTCTCCCATAACACAGCTTGCTCTTCCATATGCCGGCTTTGGCGTTGCCTGGATCGTCTGTCTGGCTGATGTATTTGAATTCATCCTCAAATATATCCGCGGGCGCAAGGGAACCAAGCGGCCGAGAGATTGCCGCATGGGACCGACTCCACAGCCTTTAGATATGGTCGTGATCATGATACCGAACCCGGGACTTTCGAATTTGGGCAAGGGATACATGACGTGCCTCAGGTATGTCTCAGGTATGTGACGGTCACTCTTCTGACCAGGTATTCGAGTACGTACTGGCAGATGATCGTAACGAGTGTTTCTTCTCTGTGGCGAGGCTTTGCGATTCTGCTTTGGGTTTCACCGGCGGCAAAAGCCAGTGCAGTGGAACAAGGGGAAGAAGAATATGTAAAAGAAGTCGTGGAAGAGAATATTGTGGAAAGCCATATGATTCAAAGCGACGAGGCAGAGATAGACCTGGGGGAAGTCAATATCGCAGAAAGACAACTAGAAGAACGACGATCGGAGCAGAGAAAGGTGGCGGAAAGATGTCTAGCAGGGAGACAATTGGTGGCTAGACAGTATGCTGAAGGAGGAGAAGTGCAAAGGGGGGAAGAAGAAACGGGCGGAATAATGCCAGTCGTGGAGAGCCCGTCAGTGGTTGATGATGCTGCGTGGGTTCCCTCATATCCTTCTTCACTAACCTAGGAGTCTGTATCCTGTGGTATGCTTTCATGTACGACGAGAGCGGCACAGTGAAACCGGCCTGGACAGACACATTTGGATAAGAGCAAGTTTCTGTCGCTGAGATATCACAGCGGTTTTAGAATTCATCAGTTGAATGTACAAGACATGACTCTCGTTATCTTCCTTCATAGATGATATTACTCTAGCTCATCTCTGGTATTGTACAAGCATGTCATCTTACATGGCCAAGAAAGCACCCAAAATAGTTCCAAGCATACACGCCATGCTGACTGCCAATCCAGCAGCACCATTGCTCACAGGTGGAGCAGTGCCATTGTTTCCTGTCGGAACATCGACGCCAGATTCGTTGTTGGACACGTCACTATTAATGCTTCCGTAATTGCACTTGCCTCCATTCCAAGCAATATCATAAACTTGCTCCCACAGAATAAGGGGATTGTCGACGGTGACAGGAGTGTAGTAGATGCGGCAATTAGCAGGCTCAAAGATAAATTGTAGTGGGATACCGGCGTCATCTCCTGGTGGAATGCTGTCGCGAAGATTGATACCATAGCCTGCAAGAGCACGCTCGGAGCCGAGAGGAAGGGGATTCAAACCGGGCAGCGTGTCGTTGGCGAGAGCTGCGAGTTCGTCTGAGATATATGGGCCAACGACAGCGGTATTGAGGTAGGCTGTCTGGGTGACGATACTGCTAAAGGTATAGGCTTGGGCGCCTTTGGTGCCACCGATTGCTTGCATCGGTCCTTCCTTTCCGCGGCCTCCTACTGCGATGGTCTTGACGTTTGCTTGCCGGGTGAGGAACTCAACCAGAATAGCACATGCGGACGCGCATACACCATCAGTCAGGACGACGACATCCTCTGGAGCGAAGAGTCCAGGCTCCGTGGCTGGTTCAGCAGGCGTTCCGTACAAGACGAGACCACCAGTTGTTTGTGTGTAAAAAGTGCTGTTCGTGGGGATTCGTCCGGCGATGGTGAAGTTTTCGCCGTTGTTCTCTACTGGAGGGTAGTAAGGATTATCCCCACTCGTCCATCCAGTAAAGTTTTGTAGATCTTCGGTCACCCAGCTTCGGTGGCTCCAAGGCGAAGTTGAAACCCTGGACTTAGTGTTCTGGACTGTGTCATTGTCACTGGAGCTGATCGCTAGAGCTTCGTCGGGAACTGCGTGGTAAATTTGGCCATAGATGTCAGCAGCTGGGTTACCACGCAGACGTGCAAGGCCATATGGCTCGATGTTGGGGAAGATTCGTCGAAACTAGTTCTCGTTAGCGGGGAAGTGACATCCTGGATTGATTCGACTTACAACGTCGTTTGGCAGGATCGTGTTTCCGCCACCATTACCGCTGACATCGATGATTAGCTTCGTCTTCTTATCGGTCCGAACAGCCTCAAAGAAGTCTCTTGTGGTATTGACAAAGGAGTCCTCAGTGTCGAAGTCGGCTTGTGCAGCCGTCTCGTTTGAAAAAGTGCCAATGCGAAGGACAGCCGTGTCTTCATATCCAGTAACATTCAAGTAGTATCCGGCGACCTGATTATGTGGATCTTTAATGACTGGTCGAAAGGGGTAACCTAGAAGTGTAGGCGCCGTCGTACCGTAGGTTGGGGTCGAAGTTGACGAAGGCGACGCCGAGGATGATGTTGGACTAGGATTTGCTGGCGCAACACAGAAGAACTCTGTGAAGGTCTCTCCGTCAACAATATCAGTGGACCAGCTTCCATTCGGAATAATGGCCAGGTTCGCAATGGAGAGTGTCGTACCGTTCGCAAATGTGATATTCGTAAAGTCGCCGGGGTACTGGTAGGTATTTGGGATTGAAAACGATCCAGTGAAAGAGCTATGCAGCTGTGAGCTTCTGCTTGGAAAGTAAAATTGTGTCAATACTTACCCCGCGGACGGTCCTGAACCATAGTTCCACATGAGCCTGTTGTAGCTTGCATCCGGGTCGGAAGGAATTGCCCCGGCAGAAGCAGTAAGAACAGTGTCGATATCGTCGCCATTAATTGTTTCGATACTGGACACCGTGAAGTTGTTCCTCCCAGCATATACATCGTCTAACTTAGATGAGTATGGGAGCAGCAGAGATAGTTTGAATGGACTTACCACGAAGGTAGACCGCGGGGGCGGATGTGCCGTCTTCAGTAATAGAGACAAAGGACAGAGTGTTACGTCCTCTCAGGTATGAGATGGTTCCAGAGGTGCAGGGTTGACTGAATGTGTGCCCGTCTTTGACAGAGTAGACAAGACTTGCCAAAGCCAGGTCAAATTCGTACTGACTGTTATAACCTCTTGAAGCGGCTTTACTCGCAATATTATCCAAACCCCCAAGGAAGTCTACAGGGGGATAGAAATAGTCTGCTGGAGGATCTGCGGGGCCATTGTTAGCGTCGTCAATACTAAGACCTGCAACAGTGAGCTTACTCTTCAGGTATGCGATGGAGGACTGGAACTGATAGTATTTCTTCAATTCCTGGATATAGCTGGCAGCCAGTGTGTTGTCGATAGCGGATGATTGAAGGCACGCATATGCAAGTAATGGTTTCAAGGGGGAAGTCTTTTCCGTCGTCTGAACGATGTTAGAATACAACACTATATAAACTTATGCGTGATACTTACTGGTCTCATTGCTGTAGTACTCCTTGATTGACTGTGTAATGACTCCACAAGGGGCGCTGGTATCGGCTGTATTATTGACAGGGGCTGCAAGAATGCTGGCGGCGGCAAAGGCCACGGCGAGACTTATCTGAAGTTGCATCTTGGCTATAGAAGAAATAGAAAACGGAATACAGGAAGTAAAATAAACAAACAGCGCGATGGAAGAATATGTACTTCGCGACAGAAGCTCCAAGCTCGACCACCATGAAGACTTTTGCTGCAGGAACACCCTTTCTGGCAACCCGACAGAGAGCTTTTAGATCAGGCTACTGCAAGGGAATAGATCAACTAGCGAGGAGCTAGTACTGAGGCTGGACACCAGAGCAAATCTGGTATACTGCCCGAGAATGCTTCTTGATGGTCGTGGAGGTCATGATTAGGGGAGCTCTTGAGACGCGATATCGCGAGTTATCTACTTCGACGGATCGAATGCGTTGACCCTATGAGCATGTTTCTGCGTTCAGAAGTATCATTAATTTTTCTTTCAAGCCTCTCACTGGCCCTTCTCGAAGTTCATAACTCAACGAAGGTCGAGGCGCTGAAAGATCTGACAGGTTGGCGGTCCAATTGTCCGGTCCACTTTCGCCAATTTACGTAGGGATGCAATTCCATCATTGCGGCTAAGATTCAGGCACCATGAACAGCTGAGAATTCAAAGCTGCGCCCATGATTTACCAGTGATATTTTCCTCGGCAGCGTATTCATCAGAATAATTGTTGACGCATATCTTCGGATCAAGACATCTGCAATGAAAGCCGCATCATACGCTTACAGCCACGATCCTTTAGACACAACACGAGGCTGAAGATATCCAGTCTCCAACCGTGATGTCCAAGCTGCAAATCATCGGCAGATCCGTAGTTAACCCCGACTTGACGTGAAACCCAAATCTGGAGAAAAAGGCTGACCGGTCAATCCTGTAGCGGCGTGGGGAAACACGCCAGCTCGCAGGAGGCTGCCGCAATTGGCAAAGACTGAAATGTAGTACAAATAAGCCTCGAGCTACAGCCCGCAATTACCAAATCAAACCCCAGACTTTCCGACAGCTGGTACCCGACTAGGATTCACAGAAGTCAGATTTGAGCTGTCGTTTTCGAGTTCAGCAGAATCCGTAGGGCTGCCTGCGAGAGATGCCGATCAAGAAGACAAATAGCTTTGTTTATGGATTTCTCAATAGACCTGAAGCTGTAAAATGGCATGTGAATACCATCAGCAGAATTGATGCTGCACCCACGTCAGCAAAGCCGACGACTGCGGATACGTCAGATGGGTCTGGCTTACAGGACTTCCTGACTCAACTCTCCCGAAGACCTGCAGCTTTTATACTCGCCACAATCACCACTTCAAGTAACTCTTCTAGTGGACGAGCCTAGCCATCAAAGGGCCGGTCACTATTAGAACTCAAATGTAGGTGGAGATTGGGTGATATCAGGGAAGGCATTCGGAAGTTTTGAGTAAGACTGAAGCACAGAGTGACGCGACCAAGACTTCATCGATTGCCTGGCCGCGCGATACCACTGAGTATGTGACGCAGCGACAGCTCGGAAGCATTACAGGCTGACTCCTCAATACAGAAGTCTACGCATGATCGATAGTGCGCCGACAATTCTTGGGGCGAGCTCCAGTCGCAGGCTTCTTGGTAGATTCTTGCAACGTATCACAAACGGGCTAATGTAGATGCTCAAAGAATGGAGCTGCACTGAGCCAGAAGAACTTTGAACCTGAATAACTTACTATGATTAGTCTGAAGGCGGGTTTCAAGCCGAATTTGAGTACACAACTGCGTGGTAGCAATGCAATATAAAATTCGGAGTCGACAGAGACGAGGTAGAGATGTAATGATGGGCGGGAATCGCCGAAGTTCAAGCGAAACCCTTTTTCTGACCTCGCATCAACTTTTCGCGAGAACAACTTCTCTTCCTATCAGAAACATTACTGAGGCGGATTTCTTACTCCGGATCCTGCCACGGAACAGCTATCGAGAACCCACAGCACTCCTCGTTTGTGAAGTACGGTAACACTACCGATATGTTGGCCCGTCTGGGACGCGTCAATTCGACGCGTCTTCTTGGCCTTCATTCTGTTCGAACGACCACACCAATCTATCACAACCTATTTCCTCGAAGCACCTTACAATTCTCCACAAGCACCCGAAGACAGGAAGAAAACCGGGGAAGTCAAATGGAGAAAGTCCGGAACGCGACTGCACGAAAGAAGGAAGAGAAAGAAGAGGACTTTTGGTCGAAACTCGGACGAGAATCGATGGAGGTGGCTCAGCTGGGGATGATTATTGGGGCTGTATCAATATTTACGTATGCTGGGGACTACTGGCGGTGGGTCATGGTGATACATTTTGGACGAGGATTGGACAAGTTCAAGGAGCAGAGGTCGAATGTGATTAAGACGCAAAGGGATACAGCAGTGGAGGAGGAGACCTGGATACTGGACGAATGGAGTGAGACGAAGACTTCACTGAGTTGATATTTGAAGTGGGATTTTTTGATTTTCTGAGTGGAAGATACTCTTCCTGTTACTGCAGGTGTTTAATATCTTCCGGACTTTGTGGGGTGGTCTCTACTTTACACCCACTCCGGCTTGTCACTACCAAGCGGTTTGGGCATGATGTCCCATCCTGGCATATATCCTTCAACAGCAGCAGAATGCTTCAAAGCCTTCAACTCGCCAAATCCACTCTCCTCCGTCTCCAGATACTCTCCTATCTCCTGGTCACCTGTCGCGGGACAATCAAATCCGGTCTTGCCAGGAAATTGTCCAAGAGACCTGAGATACTTCATGGTAGCTGCCAAAGACACGTTTACCTCATAGCTTCCTCCTTCTGTGGCTCTCTTGTACAACGCAGCACAGATGCTTGTTGCAAGAAAGAATCCTGACGCATGGTCCAGAGCTTGGCAAGGCATTGGACGACCTGCTTCTCCTTCGCCAAAGTGCTCAGCTTCTGAGACATTCATGCCTGATCCGGTCTGAACTATTGAGTCGAAACCTCGATTTCTGCCCCATGGTCCTTCATTGCCGTATGCAGACATGTTCGCGCAGATTATGTTGGGGTTCGCCTGCGCCAGTTCTGAAGGAGAGAATCCTTTCGCGGCGAGACTACCTGGTCTGTAGCCTTGGATGAACACATCTGCATTTTTGGCCAACTCCAGCAATTTGGCCCTTCCGCACTCTGTTGTCAAATCCAGCTGTGCGGTCCGTTTTCCTCTCGCTAGATCTCGGTCGATATCTGGTAGATCAGGCAGGTTTGGAGAGGTAATCCAGAGCACATCTGCACCATGAGCAGCCAGAGTTCTTCCTGCTACTGGTGCAGCAATCACCCGGCTTAACTCCAGAACCCTGATACCACGAAGACATCGACCACTGCCGTCAGGTAGCTGCGGTGGTTGTACCGGAGCCCCTGAGCCCAACTTCTCGATCTGGACTGGGACGTTGGGAATGTATGTTGCCTGTGGAAGAGCATCCCACTGCTCGTATGTTCGGAGAGCTGCTATGACGCAGTTCGCTTTCATGGCTGCTGTTTCGAGATCGACTGACTTCCGCCTCAGAAGAGCGGAACGAAACTCGTCTCGTGTGGCTGTCGGCGGCAATCCGAGGATCTTGAGTGCGCCTTCGACGTGGTGTGGGAAGCCATCATGAATCCGGACATAACCATCGGCAGTCTTTTGAACAGGGCCACCAAACTTCTTCAGCCCCCCTCCAAGATCTGCTTTCTGACCAACTAGCGTATATAGCTTCTCGGATTGAAACTCCAGACACGCGTGCAATAATGGTACTATTACTTTCGGTATGTTGGATTTGTTCCGAGTGGATTGAAAAAGTGCAGCGGCTAGTGCTGAGAGTGCAATCGTGCTTTGTGCCAGATGGCCTATCTTGAATGAAGATGGAAGACCGGAAAGTAAGTGCTTGTCTGCATCAGGTAGAGATAGTGATGCGAGAGCCTCTGCTGGAAGACCAAGGTGCTTCCAGATTTGGGCAACTGTATCTGCAGTCGTGAAGTGTGATCGGTCTGTAAGTGTCTCAATTTCCGCCATGTGGATATTGTATGTTCTAATATTTGCTATGATTCCGAATTGTGAATGAAACTTTGACCCGGACGCCAAGATTGCTTTTCGAGATATCTTCATAGTTGAGAGGAAAACGTCTCTTTTACTGACGAGGTGAGGGACAGGATCGTCAGATGTCCACTCGTTATGCCGATGATCTCCGGTCTCGGCTCTTCAATCTGCCCGCGGTTACTCAATATTACTGTTTTCTAGCCAGAAGCAACATAAACAAGGAATGGCTTAAAAGGACAGAGTTAAACTTCGATTCAGGTACAAGACTTTGTCGATAGCACGAAGGTAGAACATTTCGGCTGTAGTGCCAAGCAAGGAGAGTCAAGCACTTCACGACCCCGCACTTCGTTTGGCGCTTCTCACAGCATAGCATGGCTTTGGCTGCAGCAATTCAAGGCCTAGCACTGCCTAAAGTAATATGATCATTTCTTACAAGTCTTTATTGTGTCCAACAAGTCAAGCGCTTGCTTGCTATCCGTTCGAGTTATCCTTCCTGCCCTGTCACATTCTCACTACAACTCCCCTTCTCCTTTCTTCATTGGGAAGCTGAGGCTATTATAGGATAGTTCATCCGGTGAAGTCAAAGTTCAAGGCAAAAATGCTGTTGCTTCATTCAGCATCATTGTAGTATTCCAAAAGTTCAAGATTTTGAGTACTTATGGCCCGTCTAAGATCAACAATCCGTCCAAAGCGGAAGCCGCACCAGCAGCAAAGCCACTCAGTAGAATCTCTGCTTCTGAGCATGCTTGCTCAATAAAGACAAAGCATTACCACGCAATATCTCCGGTGCAATGAACCCTCCTCTCGCATTACCCTGCACAAAGTTATCATACCCAGCAACAACTCCCGCGATAGCCGGTGCAGGCGCATACGGAAAGTCAGACCCAAACAACACTTTCTCGGGCTTCGTAAAGTCCAGCAGACCATTGAGCTGCGCAGGACTAGTACTCAGCGCGATATCGAAGAAGAACCTCCCGAAATCCTCAAAAGCTTGCGCAGATGTTACAGAAGACTTAGCAGCTGCTGCCGGGATACTCAGACCACCGATTGCTCGACTTCCCAGGAAAGGGAGGGCACCTCCGGCGTGAGAGAGGATAATCTCGACGTCTGGACAAGCGCGCACTGTTCCAGTCACGACGAGATCGACCGCTGCTCTTGTTGTGGCGAGTGGGTAGTCAATGATTGGCTGTGGGATGCCATTTCCAATAAATTTTGGCTTGACATCGAGGACTCCAGGGTGCAGAAAGACGAGTGCCTTGTAAGCTTGCAACTTCTTCCAGATCGGGAGGAATTTGCGGCTTCCGAGCAGTTTTTCGCCATAGGTTGTGTAGACTGTGACACCGCTGCAGAGCTTCTGTTCTTTGAAGAGGAAGTCGATTTCTGCGAGGGTGCCGTCGACGTCTTGCCAGTCTGGGAGGACGCCGAAGAAACCGATGCGAGACTTGTAGCGAGTGTCTGTTGAGTACTTTGCGAATTCGTTATTGAGGGTGCGAGCGAGGCGTCTGGCTCTCTTGCCTGTTCCTGCAATGGGGACGCCTGGGGTGGATACCGAGAGAATTCCTATTGCGACTGAGCACAGTGCTTTCTCATTAAAAGGGGTACGACATACCAATAGATATGTTCAGAGAATCCATTGATGCAACTGCTGCATCTATCGACCAGGAAGGTGTGGGGAACCCCGAAGGATCACCACCATTCGTTACCACGGCATCAATGTATGCTTGAGGCAGAGCGTGGAGGTGGGTGTCTATACGTCCATTCTGACTCATCGCTGGACTCGCAAGAAACAGAGTACCAATTGCTAAAAGTCTCAGAAGCATTTTGGGACAGGGACGGCTTGCGAGAACTCCTGGGTGTAGAGTTACGATTGATGTAGGATATCAAGCACACTCAACTAAGCAGATCTGTCTCTTGACTTCAACCGCCAAAAATGGAGAATTCATCGTACGTTTATAGACGAATGTTCTCTCGAGGCCCGCGTACTTTTCTTTCCCCCGCATTTTCTATTGACGTGGACCGTCTTGGCATCCGGGTGGTTCAGTTCTCCTGCCGTCAATCTGAGAACCTTTGGTCCAGACTAGATTGAAGATTGCGGAATAAATCAAGTCCTGAAAAGACGATCTTGTAGGATTGTCCAAGGTATTATTTGTACGGGCTGTTCAAGTAGTCACTCAAGAAGAGGTACTCGATTGTCAGCCAGCGGTTCCAGGTTTACGATATTTGCATCTTGGCATCTATGTTGAAGGTTAGAATCTCGACGATAGACTCTAATCGAGGCAGCAGTTTTTCAGTAGCTCAGATATCGTGTCGAACGACAATACTTGGATCTTCGTGTCTGATTCCCATGATGCCACGATATTGAATTCCAAGTTGAGGTGGAATTCCTCCGGCAAAGGTGACATTGCACCAAAACACAAAACTCGGTTGATAAGGCTCACAAGCTCGAGGATTTTCAGTAAAAATACCTTGGTGAAAGTTGAAGATTTAGTAGACGTGGTCAGCCGTAAAGACAACATCAATTCCACGATCTCGAGCCACGATATTTGAGCTCCGCAGGGAGCGTCTTATTTAGAAATGAAATATCCCTCACTTACAAACAACAACCAGAGCAGATCGTAGAATACCTAATCTGCCAGAATACGAAGGCATATGAGATAGACTTATCCGAACTGTATGTGACGGAGAACGAGAGTTTACACTATAATGAATTGGCAAGCATCATCGCATCATGTGAATCGCAATCAAGATTGAGCAGAGCAGAGATGCGACTTTGGCCTACCCCACATTCACTACTGCAAGCCTCCCAGCCCCTTTTTCCATTCTCGCTTAGCTGCCCACCACAAACCCCGTAAATACCGCAACGCCTTCTTTTATTCCGAACGCCTCGCGCCCACATTCATAACGTCCACATTGTGAACATGACAGCTCGATCTATCTAGCAAAATCTTTGTGGACTTCATAGATTTCCAGTATGAGTAGGAAATCCCTCGTCTCTTAACCTTGCTTCTGTTCTTGACAACTCGTGCCAAGGCTTATGGTCAGACTAGATAGCTCTTGAGATCTGGGAGTGTAGCTATGTCATTGAAGAGGCTGAGCCCACACATAACTAAGAGTCCGGTTGGAGTATGTTCGACATGGTTTGTTGACTTGACCTGTAGTGAAGAGCAGATCCTCGCGTTAAAGAACGGTTCTCTGGTTTTCAGGGGACATGTTGTGATTGAGCCTGCTGGGACTGTTTGTTGACAGTGTACAAATTATCTCACTCGATCTTAGTTCTTTGTCTGCTTGAAAAAAGGGCAAATACGAGCATAACCTGGTGCATATGGATAAAGGATATGAGAGGTAGAAAGATCACTGTAGATTTACAACCAGATACATTATTTACCATAAACTTCTCGCTTATGAATATACAGTTCGCAAATCGTTTGCAATTTGATGCAATCCTCCTGTGTCCAGTAAAGATATATAAAGCACCATTCTAGCAGGCATAGAGTCCACAGAGGAGTCGATCGTATCCGACCGAGTTCTTCGATTGCTGGAATGTGTGAAGAGCAATTCGAAGTCTGTTAAGATTGTGATACCGAAACATTAAATAGACAAGTCGAGCGTAAACGTCGTTCATATATTTCCACAATGAATGATCTAGCATTTCTGCAAACTCAGATTATTAACGGAAACAGAGATTGATTGCTGTCATTTGCTGTGCCGCCGCCATTACGACTTGAAGTCTCATACCCGCCTATGCCTTGGCCCCTCAGTTCTCGGGAAATCTCAACTGTGAACAAACATCACTTCCCCCTCTGTCATGGATTTCTGCCACACCATTGGCCCACAGGAAAAAGTCCTATGAACCAAGCAAAGTCCAAGAGATGTCAAGTCCGAGGACGTTCTGATACCTGATAGTCCTGGAGAAGTTGAAGCTGAGGAAGCAAACGACAAAAGTGAGACTTGGAAGACTTATATAACATTGATCTCGAAACCCCAACATACCTCCCGGATTTCTTGAACCAGACCAGGCTAGTCATAGGAAGATCTGGTAGTCTGAAAGTTGAATCTCCTGCATACTCTTCACAGTTTCACTTCTTGTATAGTATTGAATGAAAGAATAAATGTGAACTCTGCATGAAAACCATCAAGTAGCAGACGAACTAGAGAACAATTCTACGCCAGCGACACCTGGTGCCTGACTGGGGCGAGGAGGAAGCATATAGAACCCCCCTATCCTTACCTACTCTCTCTCTCTCATTCCCAAGCACGATCAAAATGGATCGAAATTATGACTAAGAAGATTCGTGATGTCTATTTACCACGCACTAATAGATGCTTTTTCTAGACTGAACTTACTAGTTTAGACCGAGTTATTTCAAGTCTTAGAATAACCCGACCCGGGGCCCCAGGGAAAGATAGAAATGCTTCGTGAGGAAATGAGGCATGGGGATACAGTGAACTTATGTCGTCACCTGCTTCTTGACTGTCAGGAAGATTTCTGTCGTCAATAATCTGTCACTGGCGGTAAAAGGTGGACTTGGTATTTGCTGATATCTGCACTGATGAAGAGGGTGATGAAATATGCGGCGATGGCATTAGGAGAGAGGAGCGACTGGATATTCGCTCGCTGCCAAAGCTCAAGCATGGGGAAAGGGCATGTGGAGTCTGAGCTTCATAGCAGAAGGCGTGGCTTGTAAAAGAAGTCGGATTTTTATACCTCGCAGAGTTCAAATCTTCAAGCCTTTAGTGATTAGAAGGTTGGGTGATTATAAATTCAATCTGGTGGATGAAAAGGAGGGATAGCTTCGAATGGAAAGACTCGGGACTTTTCATTTCGTTTGCTTCTTTGTCTATGGACCATCTAAGTAAACCAGACCATTCCCACATGCAAGTAAGTGAACCAGGCCGCCCGTCCGCCTGTCCCTCAGAGTCATCCCGAACGCCATCGTGGCAGCTAGAAATAGCACCATGTTATTGTACTTAGAGGGAAACATGCGGCGTCATCATCATCCATCCTTCATATTCCCTGTCCCGTCATATCATGTCAACGCCATGTGGATGTTGACTCAAGTCCACTTCTGAACAGCCGTTCCACCACGCTTGAACTCAGGCATCTCACCAAGCACCAACGACTTATCAGTGTGGTCTTTGTTTGGGAAGGTTGTGGCCAGAACCCAGGGTCTTTCGCTACTACCCGGAGCGGCCTGGTTGACGAAGGTATAGACATCGCCAATAGTGCTGGTAGTATTGAATCGAGCGGGCAGTCTGGTGCCGTTGGCCAGTTGCAGACGAAGAGCAACAGTTGGCTGGGAAGCATCGATGACAGGCTCAACAGGGGCAGTGCTAGCGCTTGGCTGAGAGGCAGCAGCAGGAGCAGCAGTCGAGGAGGATGCACCGGGCGTAGGGCTTCCCAATCTGTTCCCACTTCCGCTGAATGGTTTGTACTTCTTTGGAAGAGCCTTGTAATTCTCATCATGCTTGACCAGCTGGACATCAACTGGCTGATCAACATTGACACCCATCAGATGAAGAGGAGCACGGCCTGAGCGGATCATTGAGAGATCGGTGGCGTTCGCGGGATCGTCGAAACGGCGAAGAGGTCCATCTTCGACACTGAAACCATCCTCCCAGAGATGTAGGACTCGGACTTGAACAGGGCCTTCAGCAGGGGCAGAGTTGGCGTGAGGATCTGGGATAACTTGGGATGGAGTATCATCGCCACCTAGAGTCTGACCACTTCCACGGAATCGACTTGGCGGGGCGGATGATGATGGTTCCCCTGGTGATGCTCCTCCTGGTCTGGCAGCATTTCTTGAAAATATTAGCACGGTTCTGTTCTGGCGTGGAAGAATGAACGTACGCTCTAGCCTTCTTAAGGATATCGTTGACCACCTTCCGAGGATCATTACGGTTCGACGTGGGATCTTGCACAGCCAAACCCGACTTCTCACCACCAGCAAACAGATCTCTTGGTTCCTCCGCTGGGTCGTAGTCATCATCATCATCGTCATCGTCGTCGTCGTGACCGTGGCCAGCATGAGGATTGCTTGGACCTTGATTTAATGAACCCAGTGTAGCAATGCCCCCCTTCTTCTTCGGTGGTGCAGAGCTCGAGCTCGATCCTACGGTGGGAATTGATTGTGGTGCAGGTCTGCCATCTAGAGTTCGAGGTCCTGTGTATGGTGGTTCTGGTGCCTCATTCTCGTCTTCTCCAGCTGCTGCTTCCTCCGATGCCTGGAAGTACTCTGTGGCAGCTCCAGACAGGTCCCATCGGTTCGCAGCAAGGTACTGTTGAGCCTATATACACACTTGTCAGATTTGCAAAAGAGAAACATAGCAAATGGAGCTTGAACATACAGCTTCGGGCGAGGCGCCAGTGACGCTGCAGAACTGAGTGATGAGCTCGTCCTGGTTCTGGTTGTCTGCCATGATTATGGTGATGTGCTTGTACGGAAGTGGGAGGTTGTTTAGCGGGCAGGAAGCTTGATGTAAAGGACAAAATCTCTTGTGCAGGTGGTGAATATTTTGTTTGCCTCTTGATGTTGACAAACCGCGTCGAAAGAGCAAGAGGCGAGGCGAACCAGACGAGGCAGCCTTTTGGCTCGTCACCCCGCCGGACCTCGAACTGAGGTGGGAGCTTGTCTAGCCTTCCCGAGGCCGGAACATGCCGTCAACACCAAAAGCTTCACGCTCGATCCATCTCCTCTACATGCCCCAACATCAACACAACACTCGCATTCCATAACCTGCGGCTATAGAACTGTCTGCCTTTTCCAAGGCGATCTAAGGGCCATTATGTCTTCCGATAACAACCCTCTCACCGAGTCTTCGATGACTATACCCTCCGATTCCGAACAGTACTCTGGCAACGATGACCTCTCTCCCTCTCCGCCATCATCTTCGAGCTCTCCGCCCATGATCCTATATAGTCCTCCTACACTATGGGGCTTAGTTCGAGGCGCTGCAATCAATCTGCTTCTGCCGTTCATCAATGGGCTTATGTTGGGATTTGGGGAGCTGTTTGCTCATGAGGCTGCGTTTAGGTTAGGATGGGGAGGCACAAAGGTACGGGCTCTAGATTTTCGCATATGCCATGGGAATGGGGCTTTAAAATTCTGCCGCTTTTTTATGTCCTATGCTTTGGCACCGCGGTGGATATCCTCATGGCCCTCTCTCTCTTTCGAGGCAATATGTCTGGGCTGCTACATAACTGACACTCAATCAGGTATTCCCAGGTGGAAGAGCAAGGCATTCAGTCGGACCAGGAATTGAGATCAGGGATGATCCTTTGGAGAGGAAGCGGAGGGAAGGAAACTTGGATGATTTGACGAGTCTGGAATAAGGACCGCGAGGACACATTTTGCATGCACATAAGAAGGGCGTTTGGGAGTTGTAATATAGGGGTCCACGATCCACTTAAAATGGTTTTAAGTCAGGGCAGACAGGTAGCATGCAGAAAAACGATAGTGAGCGATTGACATTTGGGGAGTTGGCAGCTTCGGAGAGGAGAACCCCTAGTCGAGAAATGTAAACACACAATCCAATCGAGCCATCCAGGTACATCCTAAGACTGCCATGTATCAACCGGTTTCTGGCCGGTACAATGAGTATGCAGTGCGTTTACAGCACTTACAGCTGCTCGTGGCGGATTTCTTTTGAATTTCCATGCGTAGTTGACATTACACGCTAGTGATGTTAATGCAAGGATGCACGACATCGGCTTCACTCCCCGGATCAAGCTCTAAAATATTTTGCGACTCGCCCGACCAACACAACCACACAACATGATTCCCAGCAGAGGCCTCCGCTGGTCCAGTCAGACCATAGGAATTGGCAGACGACGTATACTACCTGTGACAACTAGACAAGTAAACCCCCCGTGCTCTCAAGGGCTGGCAATTGCTGACCGGTGCCATCCAGTTCTCTTCAACACCAGCACAGCACCGAGCCCATGGACTCCTTTCCAAGAACCGCGCATCCCTTCCAGGGACGTCATATACCGCTCTTCGACTTTCGCAGACGAATACCTTGATACGAAATGCAGCATCCATACGCTTTGCATCCACGACTCCCCTCCCAGCTTCAACAGTCGCATCTAATGCCTCTACCTCCGAAGCTGCATCCTCAGCTGCAGCGAGCACACCCCCTCAATTCGCATCAGAGATCCCCTCAAACTTCAGTTCCTCCCTCGATAGCGCTACAGAATTCTCCTCTGAGTCATTATACAACATCCCCGAACACATCGGGTACCTCCATGAACTTGGTCTCGACTACGGATGGGGTCCAACATCTGTGATGCAATGGATCATAGAGCACATCCACGTATATGCCGGAACACCATGGTGGGTATCAATCTCTCTGGCAGCAATCGCCATGCGTGCCGTACTTTTCAAACCATACGTCGATGCCGCCGAGAATGCGGCTAGAATGCAAACCATCATGCCCATCACCAAGCCCTTGTCGAACAAGATGCAGGAAGCTGCGAAGGCGGGAGATAATGCGTTGGTGATGCAGATCAGAGGGGAGATCCAGATGATTACTAGACGAGCGGGTGTCAAGCTCTGGAAGGGCGCCGTGCCGATGGTGCAGGTATTTGCTGGGTACGGAACCTTTGTGCTTTTGAGAGCTATGTCGAATATTCCTGTGCCGGGCTTAGAAACTGGAGGGTTCTTGTGGATTTACAACCTGACCGTTCCGGATCCATTCTTCATTTTGCCGCTTGCTACGTCGGCAGTCTTGCATTGGGTGCTACGAGTAAGTCTTCTCCTACGACCCAGCTCCCACTCCCCCCCAAGTTTTCCAACACTGCATACATGTCTAAGTTACAAATCTAACATTCACGTAGAAAGGAGGCGAGACAGGCGCAATGAACCTCTCCCCCGAAATGACCAAAGCCATGATTTGGGGTTTCCCCGCCCTCTCCCTCCTCTTCACCTGGTGGCTCCCAGCCGCCGTCCAAATATCCTTCTTCGTCTCCGGCGTCCTCTCCTACATCCAATCCTCTCTCTTCCGCCAACCCTGGTTCCGATCCTACTTCAAGATGACGCCTCTCCCCGCCCGCAAAGATCCCAACGCGCCAGCTCCATCGCCCTACCGCGGCGATATGAAGATCGCCAATCCGGTTCTGTCACAGAGTGAGCTGAACTCGAGGTTTCAGGGAGCGAGTGGTGGAGTCCAGGGGAAGAAAGGCGTGATTGGAGGGATTGCGAGTGAGATCCGGGGAACGCTTGGTGGTGTGGTGGAGAAGAGTAGGGAGAAGATGAGGGATAGTAATGAGACTAGTCAGGCGAAGAAGGAGATCAGAGATAGGAAGGCGTATGAGGAGAAGAGGAGGGCTGAAATTAAGCAGGCTAGGGAGGAGGAGGAGAGGCAGAGGAGGGCGTTGAGGGAGGCGAGGAAGGCGAGGCAGATGAGGAAGTAGAGTGTGAGTGTTGGACGAGAGCCGTCCTGAGTTCTGGTCGCTTGTGGAGAAAGTGACGAGTTGGGTCTTGTATGAATCTTTCTAATTCCTTCTCTTATCTGTTTTCATAGCTGAGGGGAAGAAAGGTGGAAGACTTGTAGAATAGTGTATCATCGCATTGCATAGGTTCAGATTATTCACGGTCGAGTCGGGGAATTCACGACGAAATCTGTATGCATAGAAAGTCCGCAGACCAAAAACAACTCCAACTCTATATCAGTCTCAAGATGAAGGCTTTCTTACCTCGGTCAACAACTTCATCTGCCTTCAGTCATAAGTAATCCATTCCCTGACCCCTCACCGGTCATGTCGACGCTTTCCTAATGTCAAATTTCCGATCTCGGAATTTTTAACGCCAACTCGAATCATTTGTGTCAACCAAAGGTTCCAGAATCACATGGCCACCTCCATCCTTGATGTAGCCCTCCTTCGATAAAACGTTCATGAGTCCCATCGGTCTTTCTATCTAAGCGTCTGCAATCGAATATCTCCACAGGACGCAAACGAAAGTTATGAGATATCATAGAACATGGTAGGAAGGAAAACTAAGCATGTTCACGATCGAGAAAGGCCCTCATATGGAGGGAAACGAACTTCTCTCATCAAGAGACTTGTGACCAACCATAGAACATTTCGAGCGCTGTACTCAAAGGTGAGTTAAGACGACAGCATATCCAGTGCCCAGATACTCTCTAACTTTGAATAGATCGTAGTCATACATGTCGTCAGTCTAACATTAACATAACATAACACTTTCACTCCAAGCAGGTATAAATCACAATTTTGGACCGTCAGATATTTTCAAGAACTCAATTGGTTTTGCATTTTCTACGCCTTATGATGCTTATGCTTACTTGCTTGCTTGCTTTATACCTCTCCCTATGTACTTAATACCCACCCACTTCCAGAAGCGGCAGGCGCAAATCATTCCTTATCCATCCCTCAGTAAACACAGAAAAATGCCTATATCCGGCCCGATCCCATTGCAATGTCCTCAGAAGTAAAAAATCAACAATCAAAACAAAATGCATGCCTCCATTCACACTGGGTATCATCCTCCATACCATCATCCATGCCCCAATCTCAAATGCAAATCCGAAAAGGGTGAGCGAGATCGTGATCGTAAGTGAGAAGTTTAGAAACGAGCACCACGTCGATGCTTGTGAACATGTCGCTTAGCCTGATTGGTAGGAACCGCATCCGGACTAACAGTCACGAGATCCAAGACCCAAACCAATGCCTCAACAACTACACCGTTAGGTCCACTCGTAGTCTTATACTCAGTCGTGAAGACCGCACCATCGGCTGTGAAGCCCTCAGCAACGGAAGGCGTAGCGATCGGAGCAGGTGTGGTGATCAGGGTAGTTGGCTGGGCGGGAGTTGGCGTAGCAGCAATGACGGGGTCAGCGACTCCTGCGGCGGCGAAGCCAGAATCGGATGTAGCTGCAGCAGCGGCTGGAGAGGAGGTGGAAGTGACCTTGGCGGCGAATATACCTCCTGGGACATAGGTCTCGGAACTCGCAAGACTAACACCAGGCGTATAACCCAGCGTAGGAGCCGCAACGACAGAACCAGTCGTGCCACCGTTGTTCGTAGGGATTGGAGCGCCAGCCTCGGCACCACCGGCGTAGCCTGGACCGTTGGCGATCATGGGGTTGCCGGGGATAGTGGAGAGGGCTGAGAGGACGTTTTCCTTGGCGATGGCGGCGGGGAGGGAGAGTTCGCAGGACGAGAAGGCGGATTGCGATTGGATGGTGAAGAGGGGGCAGTCTTCGATCTTGCCGGAGAGGTTGGTGCATTGGTTGACGGCGGATTGGAGGAAGTCTTGGTCCCAGCCCATCATGAAGTCGCCGTGGTAGCCGTAGCCTGGAAACATGTCAGCTGATGCAAGGAAGAGGGAGAGGATGAATTGGGGGAAGCCTTACCAGTAGGATCACCGTTGGAGATGATGAACTTTCCATTCTTGCCAGCGAAAGCATTGGTAGCCCAAATGGTCTCATAGAACAAACTTGGCAGACGCTCAGGGAATCCCTCAGGACACTCGCCAGTCATAACCTGGCTTGGGTACGCAACGTGGCTCTTCTTATCCTTGCTGGTGATGTCCTTTCCATTCCAGCAGCTGGGGAACATCAGCTCGAAGCGGACGCCGTCAGCGCAGTTGGCATCAAGGTAGGCCTTGTCTGGGAGGAAGTGGCGGTAGAGAGAACCTTCGGGGGTCTTGGCGTAGTTGAGACAGTTGAATCCGACGGCGGCTTGGCGGAGGAAAGGTTGTTCAGCATACTCGCCGGTCCAGAGAGACTTCTCGACGTCGGGGACGGGGTAGGTGAAGTTACGCTGGTTGGTGTCGCCTGCGATCATCTCGAAGCCAGCGGGGAAGGCGGAAAGGGAGGTATTACCTGCGTTGGGGTACAAGAGGTAGTATCTGGAAGAGTGTTAGATAGTGTCGGTGGAAGAGAGAGGATAGTCTCGAGTTGTCAAAGCGAAACGTGAACATGTGAGAGATCAGGGGATGTAAAAAATGACTTCAAAACCTCCACACGAAGCCAGAATTCGAGAATTGAGGCATACTGAGAGAGGGGCAGTGGATAGGTGACAAGGAGAGACATTCGAGGTAATTGGGTGAGCATGAGAAGGTGCTGGTTGGTGTCCAGTGCAGACGCAGGGACGAAAGTAAACAAAGGGAGCAGATCGAACTTACGCAAGCATACCGCCAACCTGGTCAACCAAGGTATACTCTCCGTCATCACCTTGAAAGTAGACAGCTGGGTGCCAGTAGACGGACTTGTCCTCAGCGACCTCACAGCTGGTACAATCAGAAGCCATAAGCTCATCGTAACCAGCAGAGATACCGAAGCCTAGATTAAGGAAGTCAGCTTCGAAGTTCAAATTCAGACGCGTCAAGACAGCCAGACAGCATCCCGAGGGTCAATTGACCGCAGACCAGTCTCGAGACGCCCAAAGCACGTCCAGAAATGTGACACGCGTGAGGAATTGGGAGGACGAAAGGGAGAACTTACCACCGGAGCCATGAATAGCATGGACGTGCTCAGCAACCGAACCATTGGTAACCAGAGGATCAATCCGAGCAACACCAGTTCGAGAACGACATGGCATGCGCCAGAAAGCACTGACCTGACCAACAGCAAGGGCTGTAACGAGAGTGGCCTTCAAGACCGGAGCGTTGATGGAAACGCGCATTTTGAAAGACCGAGCAATTGAAATCGCCTGAAGGCGAAAAGAAGCGTTTGCTTGCTTGAACGAAGAGAAGAATTGATGATTGATAGATCTACCGTGGAGATCGAGAGAGTGTGTGGTGAACGAGCCTGAACAATCAATTTCTAGAAATTGTGTTGTTGTGGTGTTGTGGTGAGAAATATTCGAGCGGCGTCGACTGAAGATATATTTGTGGTGACTCGCTAGCGGGTCGGCGACGAGTCTGCCTGATTTCGAGTTCAGCTTTCAGATACTGATACAGTATCTTATCAAGAATTGATCAGGATGACGTCGTCGTGGTTTTGATATCCAGGAGATTGGCGATAGCCTTTCTTTCCAAACAAAGTCGTACAAATTTCCTAATCTGACAATTCTTGCCAAGCCTATCCAGATTCAAAGTTCCCAGTTGCGCAAAGTAATCCAGTATGGTTCAATGTCGTTTCGTCGCTTTCTTTAATGCTTCTCCAGTGTTTATCGTCCTCCAATTCAAGTGTCCTTTTCAGTGCAAATGGTGCGCCTCAACCCAGTCTAAAGAACGTACGAGAGCTGTCGTGTGCCAGGCCACGAGCGTATGCTATCAGTTAAGGAGTCGGTCTGTCTCTTGTCGGTCCAAAGTCTAAAGAGCGAATGTTACGTCGTTTGTGAAAGGAACGTGAATGATGCGCAGTGGACACCTGACAGAGACTCAAAGGAATGAAAGAATGTGTGGGGTTGGGTCGAGCGACGGTGAGGTGGAGGAGGGGAGGAAGAGAAAGGAAGAACAGAAGAAGAGGAAGTCAGGGAGACAAGAAAGGCAAAGTCCCTTGCAAGTCTCGTCCATGTCTGTCCACGATCTGCCCATCCATCCACAGTGCATCCACCCTCCGCCGGTAGAGATGAGATGGGCACGGAACGGTGCTTGGCAGGTACAAGTGGGAATTCATCAGACTCCCAAGGCCGTGTCATGCCTGCCAGCATGAACCATGACCACTTCTACCGCTTTGATCTGAGAAGTACTGCGAATGCAAGATTACATGCCCTGAATTATCCAGGGGCTTCAAGGCATGATCCTGATCCTGATCGCCCAGGAATAGGAACTTCGAGGTCGAGGTTGGCCAATGGGAGGGATGAGACAGCCGATCATGATCTTTGAGCCCTTCATAGGGGCTCGGCTAACGGGGGCTGGGGATTTAGCTGCATGGCGTTTCTGCGTCGCCGCCGTTCGTTCGTTCTGTATCCAGGGGTAAAAAGGTGCAGATGTAGGTGTTCCTGAATCACGGCCAGGTAGAGAGGGATGGGGTTGTGACTGGGTAAATCTACATTCTCCTGAAAATAGGAATCTGACGGGAGGTTTCTTACAGCCGAGATACAAGCTGGTAGGACAGACTTCAGCTATACTGTAAGCGCTCTCTCCTTCTGCCTTTACTTTATTTTCGTCCTATCTTTTCTTCAGATCCTCCTTGCTCCAAGCATTCCTCACTCCCGCCGTTCTGAGGTACGCGGGTGCTTGTCCTAACCATCCTGCCAGCTTAACCGATACCATCCGTCATTCACTGGCACATCACGCACAAGCAAGGGCAAGCGTCAACCTGAAACGCCCAGCGCCAAGGCAAGACGTCAGAACAACGAATCACGACACCAAGAGTTGTGCATGCTAACTCCCCACTTACTACTTAAAGAATGGCGTGGAGTGTTTGGGCGGGGCGGGGGCCAAGGGGTTTATTCAAGGGAGGGCTGGGGTCGGAATGCATGCCAGATGCACAGGAAAGCACAACTTTATCTCGTCCGAAGGCAAACACTTGGACAGGGGTAGCACTGTAAACAGCCACAGGGTTTCATGCCGGGTGGTGGCGGATAAGGCGATTGGGGTGATTAGGGATTTGTGTTTGTCCTTGAGGCTGGGGGAAGGAAGAGATGGGATGAACATTTTTAATTGCATCGTCTTGTCTCTAGAATCTGAATCTCACCACCAAGACTTTCTATACCCAGATATTCTTGTCTGTAAAATTATCGCCTTGGCTTCATATGATTCTTCCATCTTCCGCAAGCACAGCCTTCGGTTTGTACTCTCTAATTCTGCTTACCGTAAACAGGGCATTCGCCGCTTACACATGTTCTTTTTCTAGCCTTCAGGCTGTTTGCATCCATCTGTAACATGAGTGGCTGTGTAGAGAATAAGCATGCATCGTCAAACGGCAACCGTCTGATCTCCAAATCATCCAGGCCTTAAACCTCAAACCCAACATCTGCGCCTTTCTTCATCTCGCTCGCTACCAAAAATTTCAAATGCACATAACCTAGTTTCTCACCAATGCTCGTCTATGACGAATGCGAACACTTTCCAGAAACACAATCACGATGTTATTGCTGTATAAAGCATCTCGGGGTTTTCGCACGCCTGAAACCAAACAACCGGCGGATCCCAATATATCACTCAAAGCTTGGCCGAAGATCTCGCAAATCTCCCAGGCCCACCCGAATCTCCGGAAGCTCAGACAGGGAGACTGGATGGAGAATGATGACGACGCTGTCAGGAGACATTTGATTGGGATGTTGCGCCGCCGTCTGTTGGTATGTGATTTAGCGTCATGATGAGCGGGATATGTAAAAGCGACATTTGGGGGCTGGTGGGAATTTAATATCACGTGACTAGATAAAGAATCCAGTATCTGGGAGGCAGGAAGAGGCTTCAAGATGAGGGAAGGTCTGGCGTGAGAACGAAGTCAAATCTGGTAACGCGATAATCAACTCCAAGCACAGTGATTCAATTAAATTTGAAGGGAAGAAGTCAATTTACTTAGTCCTGTCGGGGTAAAGCGACTTCCTGATCCTCGTGTCCCTGCGTGCCTGTACCTGTCATCCTCGTCTGATTAAGCTACAAAAACACCAAGCATTTCGTATTAAAAGACCAAGTACCTTTGCCTCATATTGGAATATCTGCTGAGTGCTTTTGTTTTGTTCTTTCTCACATCTCATTTCCATGCCTCGCAAGAGTTTCTTGTATCTATTCCGTTTGGCTTTTTGGCTGTGGTTCTCGGAATTTCCTCCTCTTTAGTCCATTGAGACCCCGTCTTGAAGATCTCACACACGGCATATGTATCTTGTCATCAAAAGTCTTTTATGTTGTCGGTCTCTATTGACTTATTTGGTATCTTCTCTTTGCGTTCTGTTTCCTTTCCCAACTTCCACTTTGACTTGCTTCAACCTGCTTCGTCTCAATGGTATCGGTCCCGCTGGGCCTACGAAATATTACATCCTAAAACATCTGCCGTAGGCCGCTCTAGCTTTTTCTTTGCATGTTGAATTCATCAACCAGAATTCCTTGGCTGCTAGGACATTAACTCAGCCCCAATGCGATGCTTAGATGTTCAAAGATGCTCGTCTGCACTCGTGTATAGGAATTCACTCCCGCATTGAGTCGTGCTTTCTTGAACGAATGTCGTGACTTTCAACTTCTGCGACGGGTTCTCATTCACTTTTCGAAAGTCTCGTATGTCGGACTCAAAGCGTTTCACTTCAGGGAGATACATATTTCTTCATTCTACATGCAAAGCGGCGCCATATGTAGATAACCTAGCGATGAGAGAGGAAGATTTTGCGTCTTGTTTACTTGCCGTATTCTTTTACTAAGACTTCAGACAATGGCTTTCCTTGGAAAGACTTGCAAAAACATGCTTCCCACATCTGCCTCTCTGGCGGCTCTGTAGTTCTAGTTCTAATGTTACCATGTCTCGACATCTCTCAATGAGATTGTCGTTGTCGCTATCCAAGTCACTGCCAATATTCCCGAGATACCTGTCCGAAAGCTGACAATTTTCTTCCAAACTCTAAAGTTCTGTCACTACGCTTAAGGTGAAAAGCATCGCTCTTTACGAATTCATTTCATGTTCCGCCATTGGGTCGGGATCGGAAAGCGCTATAGTACGCATTTAGTGCAAAATATGCGAACAGAACATGACAAGACGTGCATTGGTCTGTAGATATCTACAGTAGACTTGAAATGTAGTCCACGAGAGCCCATGTATATCTTTGTAAGTTTCGCGGTCGGACCGAAGTTGTGTAGGATCTTGTATTATACAATAGCTTCACTTTCAATGCTTTACTCTATGCATGGACTTTGCAATCACGTACTTCAGCATACCGTGGTGGAAAGACTGAACCAGCTGATAAGACTAAAGCACAGGATGGTACTTGGTAGCAAGTCTATGCTTCTGGTTACTAATCCTCCACTTGCCCTTTCTTGGGTTGGCGACTCTCTATTGAGAAGCAGCTTGGAAACTTTCAATATCAAGCCGAGGCTGGTCAGTATAATTCACCGAGAGATTCAATTCTTCAGTCCAGTTTGAGTCCCAACACAGCTTTTCTGGTGAAGCTGAAAAGTGTCTGTCAAATAGATGTGACATCTTGATTCTTACTTAGAACTTTGCAGATTTTGGCTTGCCGTCTCTCACATATTGAGGCAGCGAGAAAGTTCTCAAGTGAATGTCCAAGCATTGTCATTCACTTTAGAACTCAAAGCAGTGTTCAAAGAAGTAAAGTTACCGGTGGATCTGGACACTTCTGCCACTAGTCTTGTAGGGTTTTGCTTGTAGAGCCAGGATACAAGTGTGCTTCTATCACTCCAATGACCGCTAGTCCTCAGTCCAATCTTGACTCTTCGACTCACCGAGAGACATGGCAACCCCAAACCCGGCCCAATGTACCAACTCCAACAGATCCCCGGCGAAGGAAGAGGCCTAATAGCACGCCGCAACATGACCCGCGGCCAACGAATCCTTGCCGAAAGCCCTCTATTCACATTCCCCAACATCGAAGATACAATGCCCATAAAACAGATCATCGGCCCGAAAGTCCAAGCCCTGAACGGCGAACAGCGACGAACGTTCTTCGGCCTTTTCAACAACTTCAGATACTTTGGCACAACTGGTTCGATCGGAATCATCAAAACAAATGCTCTACGCGTGGACCATGAGACAGATGCCGTCTTTCCTACATTTTCGCTTACCAATCATTCCTGTCTGTCGAATGCTTCGTACAGCTGGGACGGCAATATCATGAAAGGAACATTGCACGCAATTCGCGATATATCTGCTGGCGATGAAATCAAAATTGCCTATGGAGACCACCGTCGCGGGTCAGCTGGTAGATTCGTCTGTCTCTGCCCACTCTGCACTACGGACAACAGAGCTGGACTAGCCAGGAGCGATCGCCGACGAGAAGAAATGTCTATTCTGGAGGAGCAAATCTGGAGGTGGGATGGACCGCCAAGGGAGCCAGAAGATGTGTTTCGTTTATGCCATGACCTCCAGGTTCTCATGTTAGAAGAGTATAGCAGTACTCCAAGCCCGGCGCTGGCTGAAGTGTATGAGTTTGCGGCCGGGATTGCGGCTGCAAATAGTGATGCCGGGAGGGACTGTTGCGCTATCAAAATGGGCGTATTTAGTGAGGCGTATCTGTGAGGGGGAGGGTAATCCGAATATGCAGAGATGTGCTGTGACCATGGAAGATGCGAGAGCTCATTCGCGTTGAGGCAGGACGGCTTGGTGGGGGAGGCAGCTTGCGAGACCACCGTAACATTTGCCGTTTCGGGAGTATGTGGCGTGGGTGTGGAGGTGGAGAAGATGAGGTACAGGAAGCCTCGCAGTCCTTTTGATCTACTGAGGAATTCGGTGTGTTTACTGTTGTTAGTGACCATCTCTGTGTCCCAAATGGCATTTGGAGGAGTATTGTTCTTTGTTTATATTTGCCCTCAATTGGCTCGCTTAGCTTTTCCTGCATTCTGGAGTAGCTAGGGCGTGCCAAAGGGATTGGTTTTTAGAACCATGACTTCCGTCATGTAACTAATGATATTTGATTTGAGCAAGAGTTGGGGGACATTGGCCCAGCTGTAGCTTCTAGTAGACGCGGAGCTGTCTTATCTACTACGAATCTCTCTGCGGAATTCGTTGCCCACTTTTGACTCAAGAACTGTGGAACTTATTGATGGTGCCAGTGAGCGTTCGCAGTCTTCTCAGTTCCTCCACAGGGGCTCACTTTACCAATTGTCTCCACAGTTCTTTTCTTTTCATTCTTTCATACTCTCTGTCGTTGGATAGAAAGTTGTTGATCTACGAGAATACTCGAATAGTATACGGAATCATCACGAAGTCCCTCACAATTCCCACTTTTTATCATCTGTAAGTAATTATATTGATATCTATGTAAGATAAATGATATCTCGTAAAGATAACCTACCATCACCTACCATCACACCAGTGGGAACTCAACCCAAAAATATGGCAGCCCCGCGGTCGCTCCAACAGCTTCACGACGTCCAAACGTTTCCAGGAAAGGGAAGAGGACTGATAGCACTTGTCGACATCGAACCCGGAGAACGAATCATCTGCGAGGTACCTATGTTCCGTTTCCGTGAGTTTTGGCCAGCTAGAGATGCTACAGCGGCGCAACGAGCTCTGAGTCACGCCCGGTTGAAGGACGAAGTCATATCAAAATTTTCTGGTCTCTCACCACAACAACAGCAAGTTTTCCTCACTCTCCACAACAACCACGGAAGTAATGCGAGATACAGTGATGGGGCAGGAAAGCTCGCTGGCATCGCCAGAACAAACGCTATGCCCTCCGGGTCATTTGTGGGACACCCACATGCTGGTGTTTTTGAACATAAGCATGACGAACCATGACTGTCTTCCCAATGCCAGCTACAACTGGATCGAGAGTCTTCAGTGCCGAACATTACATGCTACCAGGAGTATTGCGGCTGACGAATAAATCACCAAAGACTACTGTAAAGGTCTGCCTTCTGCAGCAAGGACAGTCGGTCTACAGCCTCGTGAGAACGTGGGTTTCCGATGTACATGCCGTCTCTGCACTTCCAACCCTGGCAATATCACTGAAAGTGATCTCCGCGGTGGGAAAACTATGCTAATTCAGCGCCGACTGAAAGACTCCCACAGCAATAAGAGACATCCGGACGAGGAACTGGAGGATTACCGAAAGATGTTAGAGCTGCTGATAGTTGAAAAATCTGGCACCAATCACGAAGAGATGGCCTGGACCTACGAGACGGCATTCATTATTTCTGCGTATCATGGAGATCACGAGAGAGCAAGCCTTTTTGCTGAAAGAGCATATTTATCGAGTGTTTTGCCAAGGATCAGACAGCCAAATGTCACGGAGGCTACGGAGCTTCATGAAAGATCCACGGCGTTGCCCACTTTACGGAACAGACCAGTCATGGGGGATCAGCAGTTCTCTCTATTTTGGTATTCCAAGAGGTTTGGATCCGCTCATCTCTGAAGCATGGCTGTGGAGGCTGGGCCTGCGCCGACGTGGGGCATATAGAAAACTGGTAGTTGGAAAGAATGGAGATACTTGCATATGTATGGAGGAATACTGGCCGCTTAACAAGGATATAAGCTATACTGCACTGCTTTTCTCAATTCCCCTTCTGGCGCCGTCGATCTGAGTGACAAAATGATATTGACACCTCACCCAGCCAACTTCCGGCAGATGCAACATCTCCGGGATTCGCCTCCCCCATGTATCGTCGTGCTGGCTTAAACACAGTGGCGTATTGGCTGCCAATGAACTAGCTGGAGGTTTCGAGTTGAAATTCATGAACTTCAGATGGGGACCAGGGGCTGGTTCGAAGAGCATGTGATCACGCACTTGCACCGAACTGGCAGTTCAGAGACGACGGGCGGGCAGGATTATTCCAATTTCCCAACAATTTCGCAGCGATGAGTCTCTACACAGAGCGGCCCAGCTTTTCTAGAGATGGATGTAAACTGAAAGCACTTGGGGTTATATTCGACGAACCTCTCCAAATTGGGAACATGGGTTGTGCTTCCTATCTCGACAAAGATGGGACCCAATTGCACTTCTCACAAGATATATTGTCATTCATTGAATCTTGTGGAACGGTGGCAGCTGGATCTACAGTGTCGTACGATCCTCCCCAAACACTTGAAGAAGCTCCCTGGAGGACGATGATCTGCAACAACACAATCGGCGGGGATACAATTCCCGCCTCCTATGGACAAAAGTTCAATACTTTCAAATTCTTCATGAGAGCTGCGCAGTATCCTTCACTGATGGCACTCATCCCTGATGATCAGCGCGAAGCACGATATCGAGAGACAAATGAGTTTCATATCGTGCTCGACAGATGGATCCATGGGCGGGTATTTTGCAGAACCAAAAATGGGCATTTGGGAATGCTTCCTGTTGGAACAAGACCGGGGGACGCGATTGCGGATTGTTACGTGCGAAGACGCCTCACGTAATACGCAAGAAATCTAATGGTTGCTACCATACCGAATACATTGGCTTCTCTCAAAAGCGTGTTCGTTTGCTCAGCACCTTTTGCTTGTTGACAGGACAGCTTTCTTTATGTATAGCTTCGCCGAAGATTCATTTTCGATCGTATTCTCTGGCATGTTCACCTTTCCTCCTCTATTCCCAAATAATTTTCAACCCATATTTGCATGTCTAAACCTCGCTTAGCGATCAAAAGGACGATCAATCCAGCAGTTAGGACAAGAAACGCCACTGTAAATGATAAGAATTTGATTCGCAAAGATCATGGAGGTCCGCTTACAAATAGTGAATGCCCAGCCGACACCGATCGCAGTTATTAGAGGCACAATGCCAGCGGTACTTGCTGCGCCGAACATATACTGTATGACATATTTTCCGCTGATAACTTCTGACCTCTTGTACGGAAGTACCTCTGGAAAAAGTTAGCAAATGTTCATGTGCTAGAACAAATAACGGGAGAGCTATAAGTACCAGCTGTATACGTATTCAACCCATTAAAACTACCCATCAACCCCGCACCAGCCACAAAACTCATGATCACGGGAACAGCCATTCCACCCACTTCCTCCTGTAACGTCCAGCCAAAAGTCAATGCAGCACCAGGAACCACAAATATCATAGCAAGAACTCCACTGTTCAGTCTGTCTTGCGGCAGCCGAATGCCTTTCCTTTTGATTATGTACTTCCTCACACAGTAGTCTGAGAATTGACCGCCAATGATGCTGCCGAGGAGAAAACCTGCTCCTGGCGCGATATAGAACAGGCCGCTGATGAGAGGTGTCGTGAGATGAAATCGTGGATTGATGATCTCACGAATGGATGAAAGGACACCATATTGCAGTGTCGAGAGGAGGCCGCATGCGATGTCCTTTGCCAGCCAGTCAGTCAGCCACTCCAAAAGTTATGTTCCCACAAACGTGGCTCAAAACTTACTGCGAGAATCACATTAGGATAGACAAGTGGCTGCAAAATCTTCAATGGATTGAATAAAGATCGGATATCTCGAAGAGATAAAGATTGTAATTTTTCGTCGTCGGTAGTCGAGAGGTGTTTGGACGTCTGGCGAATGTCGGGGACGAAGAGCACGGATGCGATGAGGCCAGCAGCTATCATGCCGACTTGAACCCAGTATATCGCTCGCCAGGTCGTATATGTCACAATCACGCCGCCGATGATAGGCCCTATCATCTGTAAATGCGACTTCCATCAAACGCTGGTGGGGTGGTCAAACTCACCAATCGCAGGTCCGCTGACGGTCGCGGCTAGGAAGCAGCCGACTGCACGACCTCGACGTGCCTACAATAATCAGCAGTGTATCTATGATGCTTTCAAAATGTATCGCAATCCCTCTTGGTCCTGGATCAAGGTTCGGACGGGGACAGAACTTACAGGCTCGAATATGTCAGCCAGAATGGTCTGGCCTACAACCATGAATAAAGTGCCCTCAAAGGCCGAAAAAGTTCTCATCCCCACGAAGACTCCCAAGTTTGGGGCCAAGGCCGTCCCAATCGAACAGCCTAGAAATATTACAAGCGCCACATTATAAGCTTTCCTCCTGCCAAATACTTCAACCAAAGGGCCAGTGATGAAAGATGAGAATCCCATAGAAAGAAGAAAACCAGCATTTGTGATGTTGAGTATTGAGACTGTGGTGTGGAACTCGGCCCCGATCTCTGGTGTTGCTGGAAGGAGGGAAGTGGTGGAGTAGGTGGCGACCAACGCCATCCAAGAGACTGTTGCGAGGACCAGATATTTTCGCCAGGTAGGAAGTGAGCAGTGAGACGCTGGTATCGCCGGTTCAATGTTTGTCGTTTGTTCGAGGTCAAGTACAGATGTGCCTGGCGTTGAGGTTGCCGAGACGGTGAGTGGAGCCGACGTGGTAGGGTTCGCTAACGCCATTGTCTTGGAGGTGACAGCGAGGTTGAGGGCATATGAGCTTGTGGGATATAGACAGTATATGTAGTGTCAAAGAAAGGTCCTGAAGAATAGCGAATACAGTTGAGAGTCATAGATTTCGTTGATGCGGTGCAGAAATTTTGACATCGGCGACATGGAGTTTGCCCGAGCCCACTTTTGTTGTTACCCACAACAGCTCCCACTGTCCTCCACACTGCAAAGATGTACCGCAAATTCCGGAAAATGCTAAGCATATCTTAAGTATTGCCCGGTTGCGAAGCAAATGTGTAGGATGTTTGTCTTGTGCCCTAGGATGTAACTTTGATGGCGGTAGGGCTGATGTCAAAGATACGGAAATGCTTCCCCACGAACCTGAGTCTTCTCATATTAAACTTCGACTTGAAACTGTCGGAAACCAGATTTGATGATACCATTCATTCTGTCCATTGTGGTGTGTTCCAAAAGTAGAGAGAGCTGCTCGCATCGCCCGAAAGTTCAGACGGATTCAACAGACCAAGGTCAAAATCCGATTGCGCCAGAAAGCTCTGCATCGTCGGCTCCAGAAAGGCCATCTCGGTCGTAAATCCTCCCGGAGCATTTCTCATAGATGCATTCAGGCCACTTCCGAAAGTCGTCGAGCTATCACCATTCTCTGCAGTCAGCGAGAGAGTAGAGTCCGTAATGCCAAGTCTTGCTTCTTCATCACCGTTGCCCTCTCGTCTCGATTTGTAGATTTCTAGGCTAACCTTGATTTCGTCCAGGTTCCTGGAGAACTCGGAAGCTGCCAGATTGCCATCTCCGCTCATACACCGAAGTATTTGTGCGGCTGTTTCGAAAGCTTCCATGTCACTGGTCGCATTTTCGCTCGAGATCAAACTCGACATGAGCATGACCATGGCCGCCGAGAACAGATATTGGACATTGAAATAGCCAAAGATTGGTAACGATCCACTTGTCCATTGATGGATGATCAACGAATGTGAATGTTTGGCGGCGTGGATGCAAGCTTCTGCTAGAGTCAAAGCTGCTTGCGAAACACCGTCCTGATTTCCACTTCTCTCAGGGGAGTGATTGCTCATCTGAATGAGCACGCGGAGCAGCATTGGCCGAGTGGTGAGGATGACGATCTGTGAAGTCAGTACAGTCAACAACCTTTGAATGGTTTTGCTTTACTTACTTGATTAAATGACAGGTGTAAGGAGATGATGTACTTTGGGTTGATGCGACCAGACTCCTCGGAATTCAACCTTAGATGCTCGGGAAGTGTTTCGACCCATAATTTGAGTGACTTCAACAATTGCTGGACTCGCTGAAGGAAGGTTTCCTTGTACCTCTTTCTGCTGTATATTTTGATGATGGCCTCTCCAGCAATTCTGGCAAGCTTGATGCTTGCGGTGGCATAGTCAGTGTCTGGAAATTGGTCGTCATGGAGCTCCTTAGGAGAGATCGTAGTGGGCATGTCCACGTGAATGTCCTCATCCAGGATTGAGTTCGGGATGCCCATTTTTGAGCCCCACATACGGTCAAATATGTATATGGTCCACCATATTCGTACACGATGCTCACGTTCAACAGGGTCCACCACTTGAGACGGTCCAAGATTGTGGTTCATTCCAATGACTAGTGCATGTCGCATGGCGTTACCAATCAAAAGGAAAGCATGGTGGCGTCGATTCAGGGAATAAGAGAAAAGAGACTGAAAGATCTATCAGCTTACTTGCTGCCAGATAGCATAATAGACTCACGAGAAGAAGCAGGTTCTCAATGTGCGTGATGGTAGGCCTCTCAGGAAGAATCTGTATGAGAGCGAGCGACTTGGCGTAGTAATTTACTCCCGGAACTTGCCCTGTCGATGAGTTTGATCGTATGGAGTACACTTCTCCAAGGGCAAACAACGTGAAGAACTTGCATTTATTCACCGGAGAGTCGAAGTTTCGAGTCTCGTATGTTTCCTTCAGAGCTTCGAAGGTCGACTTTCGGCACATCATATGGTAAACTCTCCCTGCTTGATGGAAGGCGACTTTGAGAAGTAAAGTCGCGTGTGTGAAGGTTGGCCATGGTACATCTACAGTGCTCAGATCCGATAGCGTAGCCTCTGACATGTACTGTGTACGAGGAATATGGGCCGCTGAGGTATTTCCCGTGAGGAATCTGCGAAGGCGAGTAGCAAATGCAGTACATGCTGCCTCTCCAACATATATTGGGGGCGCTACAGGATCATAGCTTTGAAACCAGGCTTGATCGCCGATTATCGGATTCCTTCGAGACTGATCTGGATCTGCATGGTCCTCAACTCTCCTGTGCTCGATCTCTGCGGGAGCATCACGTGCGGGAGATCCGGGTCGATCTCTGAGCCTCTCATTCTCAGCCAGTAACTGATCTATATAACTGAAGGGACAAGTATCAGTTCATGTGTAGATTATAGGTGAGGAGGCAGCGAGTCTATTGTCTACCTCTGACTGACAGTGATTTTACGATCACGTGGCTGATATTGACAATCGCTACCGACGCCGCTTTGTACGCATTTGGCGCACGGCTGCTCTCCCGTGCATTTGATCTTCTGACTATGGCACCTTTGACAGCTTGTTCATTATTGATATCAGCATATGTTGCGATGTTAGTTGGCAAAAGTTGAACTTACGCTACCTTCTTCTTCGGCCGTTTCGTTGGCGGCGACAGCGAGAAGTCCTCAGTAACCTCGGAAGAGAGGGGTCTTTTGCCAGCCATCATTCTGGACGACGGTGAGAAGTACAGAGAGGCCGAAAGCTGATGAATGATGATGATCGCGGTGAGGAATGTTCTTTGGTTGTGGATTTAGATGGCCGGTGAAAATTTGCTTTGGCCGGTTCCTCGCTTCCACCTTTGCTCGTGTCTCGGCAAATCCGGCCGAGTCATCTGGGAGATGCTTCTCTTACCTACATTGATACTGCTACTGGCATCTCTATCAAAGCATTGAAATGATTAGCATGACTGAAGGTACCGCCTACAAACTAGAAATCAGATTATTTGTTGTTGCTTGATCGGTTGGCATTGTTACTCAAAACCCTACCAGGTATCTGCGCATGCCACGTGACAATGGAATATCAACATGAACGATCCTCTGAATTCTGGCAAAACATCGCCCATCCTCCGAATCCATCAAGTTGATAGCCCACTATAGAGTCTTTTCTGGAAATGACACGTGCGTGTATAGTCGGGTGTTCCAGTCAGATCGTGCCTTCCATGCCAGATTTCCTTGTGTTAAGTGTTGCCGTCAAGGACAATCTTTCCTAGCTCGACCTTTCTGCTCCCAACATCTTTCTCTTGCAATGATCAAATTAACAACGTCTTTTCTGGATCACTGATGTGCCAGTATTATTTTTTGGAATCGCAGCCGAAATATCTTACCATCCCGTTCCCCTAATTGTAGTCACCAACTTTCTGCCTCCTTACCAGATCTGGCGACAAGCAGTTATGATGGGAGTTGCATCCCATCTCTACAGACTAATTGGACCGAAATTGGCAAATCTCTACGTGTCTATCCTGAATGCAATAATATTAAGCATCATCGGACTGCACAATGCCATGAAACTCCGCGAGAAATTATACAGTGAAAGGCTTATTCAACAATTCAAGCAACTCCGGGAGCATCAGCAATGGACAGCAGACCAGCACGGGGATAATACGTACATTGTTAGTCAAGCGGTAAAAATATGTGAGGCGATGGAATTTCAAAGCCTGCTGTCGTACCCTCACGAGCACACCAAGCACTGCACCAAGGACTGCATGCTAAGGCACACGGATATGTTTATCATTTTTGGAAACTGACGATCTGCGCCTCTGCCTCCGAGCTTCTCCAAGAATACAATGAAAGAAAAGGATTTGGGGTACGGGCTAGTGGAGCCGAGGGGCAGGCAGATGACACCGATATCGATCTTGCGACTGGTATCAATACCCCGAAGACAGATGACGAGAGAAGGGTAGATGCCGATGATGGACCCCCAAAGACCAAAACAGATGGCGATGCTCTCGAGGATTCAGAGATTTACGGTGACACGGAGGAAGATAAGGGCGAATATGGACTGTAACTAGATCATCAGGCTGATCCAAATGGTTGCACAGGCACGGACGAGGTGGAAACAGCAAAGTCAATTGCATGCGAAGACAACATACAGGGCCATTCTGACGAAAGAGTCTCAGAGAAAGGTGAATCTGAAGTCACTGTTACAGAGAACATTGCTGTCGCTGAAGACGAACCAATCAGCAGAAATGATGTTTGTGACCAGCCTCAAGGAGAATTAGAAGGGTCTCAACATCCAGAGATACCAAGAGTCCCAAGCTCACCGAAGGTCAAAGGCCCAGCTCCACAAAAGAAGAAAGGGAGGAAGAAGTGGTGAATTGTAATATACAAGTGTTACTGCTTCACGGCATTACGGGCTGATAATATTGTGGATCGTATTGGCAAGAAGGCAACCACGATGAGGAATTATACTGATCAGCACCAGCTCCTAGATTATTATTAGTACTGAAAACATCATAAACAAAAAGAATTCTTGGTCTTGCTCCATAGAAACGCGATTCGTTCAAGCCCATCCAGCTCGCTTCTTCGTAAGCGACATCAACACCTATTGAAACCGGAACGTCGACCATGCTTACAATGGCTCTTGTGGGAGAAGATTCAGGTAGCAACTGTTGAATCATTCGATGGTGGTAAAATTATTTATCACCACCCATTTGTAGCTCTCACTCTGGCATCGCCCGTAAATAATCTCGAGTCCAGTGCCTAGGCATCGTAGGTTCGATTGAAGCAAAACTTTATTATGGGTGCACAAGAAGATAGGGGATGACGGAAGACGTCAGATATATATGTACCACAATATAACAGGAATACCGGACTTGGCTGCCCAAGAGATGATTTGCAGCCAAATGACAGAAACTTCAGTCGAGCGCATGTGCGGTAACACACAGGCGACCACGAGCACCTTAAAGGAGTAATCGAATGTGGAGACCGACATCTACAGTATATCTGACGCTTTTCAATGACTTTACAATGGTATGTAGAACTTCGAATCTGTATCTGAAGGTACGCCGAATTCCATGCACGTGGAGGCAACTGGTTGCATATGGCCGTGCCCATCTACATGGCCAGGTCAGGCTTAGGAGAGAGATTGAGAGCATACATATCGTTCAAATCATTCCCCAAATGTCGAGAGAACTTCAAACTATCTGGATAACAGCAGACCAATAGGTCGAAAAGTATCAAGACATGACAAGAAGCCTAAAGAATGACACATCATTTGATGTATTTCGTCCATGAAGAAACCCGACATAATCCAAATATTCCAAAGAAAACACGATCGCAATGGATTTTTCTGCTGTAGTTTAGATATAAATAATTATTTAGATTTGAAGAGGTATTCAGAATGGGGGTCGTACCACGGATGGGGGTGCTCTGTTCACATGATGAGGAATGCGACCAAGGCGGCGGCAACAGTGGCAACCACTGTGGTCTGGCGAACCAATACCGAGCCGTCTGAACGATATTTCGACCAGTTCGTACAATTTCTATCCTCCAACTCCTGACCCGTTGGAGACGGAAAGATGAGAATGCTCTGGATCGGTTTTCTACATGCAAGAGCCCGTTAACAGGTATTCATCAGAATCCATCTGTGCATTGAGTTTGACTTTCATCACCTATGCGGTATAGTGCACAGATTCAACAAATCAAAGATCTTTTCGTAATTGGGAAGGTGTCTCAGACATAAAATATGACTTACGTTGCTACTTCACACTCCCCACCCTCTTTGGTTCTACAGCTTGCCCCAAAATATGGGCTACTAGGGCTATCTTTGACATCTGTCAGTTCATCGCCCCCACCACTTGTATCGATATAGCTACAATTAGGAAATGAATAAGTGACAAAGGTCCATGGACTCCATCTGCCACCTTTCAATGTCCTGCCATCCGTAGGATTTGGCCAACAGGTGGTACCAAACGCGTATATAGTTTGTGTTCCGATTGTAAAACTGGGCGTTGCCTAGAGTGTAATTTATTGATTGATCAGGAGGCGAGAATAGGATGTCCTGATAGCTGGATTTCGAGTGCTGACTGAAGAGATCCGGGAGATTGAAGCAGGTTTTTGCTTTTGGAATACTCTCAGTACGGAAGGCAATCGCATTTGCAATGTTGTGTTCTTTGCAGACTGTTTCTTTGGACTCCGGGAAGAACGCTATGGTAAAATTCCACGCTGCTCTATCAGGTTTATGACACGTAGTTCCTATTAGCTTGTCCTCGATGCAGATGTCCTAGGGTGAGAGAAGGAAGTACCAGAAGAGCAGAGAGCTTACACTATTTGTGCATATGCAAAGAAAGAAGGAGATGGCAGGCAACAAGATACGATCAAGCAACATGATGTTTTCAGGATTCGATCCACTTTGGTATAGGCCGAAAAATGACTTTTGGTGAAGGGCATTGATGATAACTCAAGTGCAGCGGAGAATGTGAAGAAGGAACTCGGGGAAGAAATAGGCATTTGTAGGAATACCATAAGCTCTGCCATGGTGTATAGTTGTTACACGAGAACTCTCAACTGGATCTGATCAGTGAGCGCATTGTACTTAAATAACCAACAAATGCTATATATCCAAGGGCGGTGCGGCCCGCCAAGATCTACTTCTAGCCATACAATCCACAATGTTGGAACCACGGTTCAATAGCAAGTAGCACCATACTTTAAACATGCGACATTATTTACTATCGCGATACGATATACTCAGCCTGAACCCATGGCATTTCCGCGACGATGAACTTTCGAGTGTGTGCCATGATTGTTCTCGGAGAGTTTTGGTACTTGGCACAGGGACAAGACCGGAGGACCTAACTTCGCTGACATCACAGCCCGCAAAAGCTGAACATTTGCAGGGACTTGAGAGATGATGCTAGATGAGTTTGCAGCGGTGTACCGTAGTGGCGGGAGTTGGACATGGAACACAACCAGGTCTCTTGCCAGGACTCACATCTGGAAATACGAACAGTGACGATTAAACACGGGAAACGGTCTGCTTCACCGGAATGTGACATCCATTTGTCCTCAAGAAGGCTTGATAATTAATCTCATGCCAATACCCAAATCTGCTCTTCTTCGAAATGACATGATCCTTGCACTTCTGGGCCCTGAGCTCCTCCCACCCTACTTCAACGCAGGTGTGAGTCCGATGACCGTAGGTAGATCATGTCACCTCGCCACGAATGACTACTTTCTCTTACTTACAGAATCGCTTTCCTCTTGCGTCAGAATAGTTTCGTCATCCATCCACCTAACGCCCACAAGCGTGGCCCCAGGTCCAACAAATGCAACAGCAACCAAAACCTTCAACGCCAAGATAATAGCATTCTCACTTTTGCCTGCCTTGGACACGGAGCTATGATATTTAGCCGCAGCAGGTATCAGTAGAGTCAAAAATCCAATGAACAGATCCCACTGCAAAAACTGCAAAGCGCCAGACCCCATTGAGTAGATATCGGCATGTGACAGTAGCAATCGGAATATAGTGCCTGGTTTTAGGGCTTCAGTGGCCGCAACACTCGACAGAGTTGGGAACAGCACTGTCGAGAATGTTGCTGTGAGAATTGCGATATGGGATGCGAAAGAGATAAACATTGCAAACACATAGGTATGGCGGAGGGCGGAAAGAAGTTCGGCATTGGAAGCAATACGCCGTTTGGAGGAGCTTGTAGTTGAGTGTTCCGAAGAACAGAACACCGAGTCGAACGTCCATTGCAGCATGCCCGTGAAGATGGGGGAAACATTCCAAAGTGCGACAGCAATCTGCTGAGTATCAAGAGATACGATGGCTCGTGGTCCAGTGGATGGTATTGCCATTGCTACGACGAGAATTACATAGCCGAGAGTAACAGTCAAAGGAATGAAGCTGATAGATTTGACACTGGATTTGCTGGCCGTGTAGGCATCTGATGCCTCTATTGCGGCCAGTGTGTAAAGCGTAAACAACGGCCCGGAAGTTGCCACAGCAGTGGCCTGAAATATGTAAAGCCACAAAGTAGGACTGCTCTCCTTAGTTTCAGTCAACATCCGAGCTAGGACATAGCTTACCTGAGCTTCTAACGCGAGCTTTTCTTGATTTTGTACGAGTCGACGTAGAGAGTGACGATGACAGCAAGGTGTTGCCCCGCGAAGTACAACCCGAATAGACTTGTCGATGTGAGCCATCAGCAACTTGCCAGAAGAAAACAATCAACATGTTCAAGAGGTAGTCCAGAGGCCAATAAATGCCCGTGAGGCTTGTTTTCAGGGGAAGTCCGCCACCAGGTAAGGTCCCAGTAACATGGAGGGAGGTAAATACAATTGACAGCGGGCCGTTGAGAGCGGATCTGATCCATGTTCTGTAGAAGCCTAGAAGCCCCAAGGTATAGAGAGTCCATCACATGGAAGCCGAAACAGTAGTCATGTTTGTAAGTGGAAAGTGGCGCACTGGCGGGGGGCAACTATTGTAGAATCGTCGCTGGCTGTAACAGAATTCATAAAAAAATAATGCAGAACTGCAATTGAAATTGTTGATGAGAGTAATGTTTCGACTTTGGCTCAGATATTTATCAGCCTCAAGCCCTGAGGAGGTTTGGTAAGACGCGGTCATCTTGTAAGCCAGGCTTGGCACTAAGTACGAATGCGGATAACAAGCCGGGCGGAATCGAATTGAACCCTGCCAAGCTTCGACTCCCCAGACTTTATTGGACCAATCACTGCGTCTGAGGCGTGTACCGATTTTCTGGCAATTATCGAGTGGTTTCGAGTTACGAGCTAAATAAAGAGTCGTGGATCAGCTTCCAAGGAGGGTGTCAAGCTATGCCATCAGCTATACATGGAGGCGATCTACGCTCTCGTGCCGACGGATAATACAACAGGCCACCGTGTGCCTTGAGTGGCTACATTACACATTTCCTTTTCACTTTCTTCTCGAAAATTGTTCTTTAAGCAGCAATTGTTGTGTTCAACAAGTTTTAGTGAGCTCGCTTAACTTCGCTACCCCTGAAATCTACCCCGCCCCCTATCCAACCCCCTGTCAATGAGCGTATTTGAGCCTACCAGTGCAGCACAAAATTACTAGTGTAAGATCCGTTTGGTCGCAAATTAATCTGACTATCAGACGTGGACCCTCACTCACCAAGCTTTGAAGCATATCTTACTAAAATCTGACAGATGTCTATCCCAGCAAGCAGCTAACGAACGTCAACAAACCCTTTCTTCACTACTATTTCCAACGCTCGCTGTGGCGGCAATTCCTAAGTGCGTTGATACACACTGAGGCGATTCCCCGCTCCACAATACTCGTAGATGTTACCTGGGCAAGTAAAAGAGCACTCAGTGTCATTGGCAGCCACAGATCCAGCAGAGAAGACGTTCGCACAGTAACCTAGATTGCTTGTCAGCTTTTTGGCACTCTCAATCATTTATACTGCCAGAACTTACATTCACGACCATACTCAACACCAAAGAGTGCGAAATTTCCGGCCGCACAGAAGGTCTGGCACATCTCCAGCGTCATGCTATCACTCGCCATTGCCGCGCCAGCTAGGGCTCGGGCAGTCGTTCCTTCCGTCTGACAGCCATAATATGAATAAGGTCCAATGGTTGGCTTGATTGCTGGACCAGTGCCTGTAGGAGCTGGTGCAGATGCAGTGATGGTTGCGATTGCGTTGTTGAAGTTGTAGACGTTGAGGCGATTACCACCCTGACAAGCATAAAAGTTAGCTTTCATCTCCAATCAGGATTGCGATCAGAAGGCCAGGCCAACGCGTGTATCATGAATATCAAGGTATCTTCGGGAGCTCCACCTGTTACTTACACCACAGTACTCGGAAAGATTTCCTGCGCAAAGCATGTTGCAGCCAGAGAGACCATCTGGAGTAGTAGGGGCAAGCGTGCCGCCATTTGCAAAGGAGTTACCGCACCCTACAAGCCATCAGTCAATGCGAGAAGATTATTCATTTTAGCATACTCACAACACTGTTGAGAATACTCTACACCTGCAAGCAAATAGTTTCCGTTTTGACAAGCTGCAGTGCAGAGATCGACTGTCATGGCACCTGGACCACCGGTCGTCGGAACACCATTTGGCAAGACACGACCAGTGATGCCTTCAGTGTAGCAGCCTACGATGCTCCAATTTCCAGCCCCCGGGTTGGTCTGTGGACCGCTGACTCCACTCCAGAATAGTGTGAGTCTATTCACACCACCGCATGGCTGAGTCTGGTTTCCACTGCACGGTAGGTTGCAATCCGAGGGCGTGGCGGAAATGGCAGCACCAGGTGCGATACTACTTCCACAAACTGAGGTTGTCAGCACGTTACTTTCATGGCATGTGTTCTGAATTTGAATTTAAGATTGACACGAACAGCATTGAGAATTGTACTGAGTTCCAGCATAAATGAAGCCCCGTTCGCTGCAGTAATTGATACACGATTCATCTGTCATGGTAGTGGTGTTCGTGTAGCTCGCTCCGTTTAGGGTTCTTCCAATCTCGCTGTGAGTAAAATTAAATCATCAGTTCAACGATTGTGTCAAAACTTCTTTTTGGGAGCTTCGGACTCACGTGTAACATCCTTGGTATGTCCAAGAGCCGGGAAGTGTTGGAATCTCGAGTGCGAAGATTTGCATGAACTATTTTCCATTAGACAAAACGGCTCTCGAAGGTCTCTTCGTGAATACATTACCGGAGATAGCAAAGCAAGCACCGCAATGAAAGTTTGGAAGCGTAGTAAAGCCATTGTTAAGTATTCCTGCAGTATTGAATATTGCTCGACTAGAAAGATGGTGATGACGGTATTGATGACAGTGAACGGGCGTTCAAGCACAATTTATAGATTTAGAACTACTGATAGACCCTTGAAAGAATGGAAGAATGTTTTCGTGCGGCTGCTGTTAAGGAAGACCCCAAGAAACAATTTAGTAGTATTGGTGGTACCGCCAAGGACGACACGGAGTACGACATGAGGGAGGCAAAGTGTGGATGAATTTACCCGCCAGGGTTGAGCAGCCCAGCCCCTGACCTCAAGAAATGCTACCTCTTTCTGTGAAATGCTTCGACCATTTCGAAGAAGCTCGAAAGCTACTTCGTTGACATGTGCGCAAAGGCACGCATAAAGAGTTCCAATTCGGCTATTACATGACATTCAGATGTTCGTTGTGCTTCAAAATACTAAATCGTTCCTCATACACCTCCGCAACGTTTTCACTGCGTTCCACAGAGTCGTATATATGCTGCAGTGCGACCGTACTTATGCAGGTCATTGCAACACCCTGCCGAATGTCTTGGCAGGGGTACCGAGCTTACTACCGAGCTGTCGATTTAAAGATTGTTTTAGCATGTATGGGAGAAGATAGATCTGGTAATTGATGCATCAAAACGAAATGGTGAAGCTAAGAAGGTGCCAGTGCCCGACGTTGAGTTACTTTGGGTGACGTTACTTCTGTCGATGATTTGTACGCCTTATCTTGACCAGCTGGAAGAGACCCTCTTCCGGTAGCGGCCCTATAGGCTAAAAGCTTGAGCAGACATTTGAGGCCATTTTATTGATGACCGGTCAGCGACAAGGGTTTTGTAAATTACGGGGAATGATAATCCCGGAGCCGCTGCCAATGTCTACCATGATTCTGTAATCGCAGATAGCCACTCTCATTTCTCATATCATCTAAAATCCAGAAAAGGTTTGAGTAATGTCACTCCTTGCTACTTTGGTGTTCCTGCAGGGAGTATGTTGTGGACGAAGGTCATACAAGATCCTTACATGGACGGTGTGATCGAAAAGGATTTTGACCGCAGCACAGCGTCACATTGGAACAGTTGAGACGATGCCATACAAATATTTGAGCTGAAAGAGGCCATATGGAGGTTCGTATGGAACGTTTTCTTGGGCTAGGCGACTGAGAAGAGAAGCTTGAGGGATGACGAGAAATAAAGGTCCAGCAAGCTGAAAGTCCATCCCATCTAGATGACCGCCACATCACAATCCGTTGGAGGGCTGGTATCATGGACTAAAGGAGGTGGAGATTAGGCGATGACGAGTCGACCATTAAAAAATGAAAACCGTCTATCTTCGAGTCTCATGGCGTCCGGACCAAGGACAGCTGAATATCAATATCGTCCACAAGTCATGTGTTCAATTTGCTCTCGGGGATCCCAAGAGAGGCAAAAACAATCCAATCTAACTTGTAAATGATACCTCGAGAAGGACCCGCTAAAAGCCATTTTACAATAGCTTCCCCATCTGCTGAGCCTCAACAGCTCGCAAGTCACAAGACTTTTGGTGACTTGTCATAAGCTCTTCCCGATTTTTGTTTTGGTTGTGTTATTCCATTACGTGTTCGCATCTAGTATCTGACTTCAATCACCACTTCACTTCGCGTTTGATCCTTGATTTTAATTTTGAAATATACCATCGAAAGTTGTATGTTCGACTTCAATCCGTTTAATGAGCCTCGGTAAATGTGTCGAATAGCAAGATACAGTAGCTGCTTCGGGGAACATACGAACCTGGACTGGCAGTTACATGAGGAAATATCGATCGTTACTTTCAAACTCTCTGAAGAAGACCTATCCTACAAGAATGATCTTCCACTCGGCATCTTGATCGGACCAACTTGCCTGCCGGTTCTGTGAAGACAATACGGAATTGCTAACCTAAGTCGGGAGCGGCATGCCGTCCCCGCTTCTTGCAAATCACTGTCCCATCTCCATTTACGTCAAATACTTCAACATTCATATAAGAAACAAAAACTCAAATGCTTCATCCCCCAAATCAATTCCTTAATACACTCAGCATATCCGCATTTTCACAACCAACATTCGAACCATGTCACATCGAGTCCTCATCACAGGCGCATCAGGATACCTAGGCGGGGATTTCCTTGCTCGCTTACCTAAGTTCGACCTTCCACCGTACGAGAAGCTCTACGCCCTTATCCGAACAGATGATCAAGCTGCAGCCGTAAAGAAATACGGTGCAGTACCTCTCAAGTTCGCAGTCAACAGCCAAGAGGAAGTCCATGATGCCATTGTCAGAAATGGCATCACGATTGTCTTCTACCTTATCGATGCGTTGAAGAGTGAAAGCCAAGTCCTGTTTATCAATGCGCTTGCGGAGTTAAAGAATACGACTGGGAAAGAAGTGCATTTCATACATGTAAGTGAAGAGTGCCTGTGCGCTGGGCGAAGCCATAAATGGTTCTGACATTCCCAGGTTTCTGGTGCCAAGATCTTCTCGAGTCTTGCAGGTGCGCCTACAGATGCACCATTCTTGGATACAAGATCAGATCTGTATGATATTCAGAAGAAGCAAAATGCTCCATTTGCTTTCATGCAACAGGTCTGTTGATTTATTAAAGTGAAGACCGGTTTGGCTGACAAGGGGTAGGCTACGGAAACGAACAACACTGTGATTGAGCTGTGCGAAGCGAACGGTGTTAAAGCATACATTTTCGTGCCCTGCATAGTCTGTAAGTGTTTGAAGCCAAAGTAGTGCTTCTTCGCTGATGCAGATTCCAGATGGCAAAAGTGAGGGATTCGGCAACCCAATTTCCATCCAAACAGTTGCGATTGTAAAAGCTGCCAAGGCAGCTGGAGGCGTTTATTCACCCAATAAAGAACGATATGTACAGATTCTCCTTCCAGTCGTGAAATTGATTCCAGCTGACTCTTCTTCTAAGACATGGCCTGTATGTCACGTAAGTGACAATTCGACATTGTTCATTCGCATTCTGCATGGAATCCTCGCTGGGGAGAATATCGGATCTGGAAAAGACGGATACTACCTCGCTTCACCAGGCAGTGTTGCTTGGAGTGACTTGTATACAGCCATGGCTCAAACCCTAGCTGAGCGAGGTGTCATCAAGAGTGCGACGGTTGAGCAAGCCTCGGATGCTCATCTTGAGAAAATGGGTGCAGGAATTGGATGTCCAAAGGAGGTCGTTGTTGTGCAGTTGGGTGGCTTGTAAGTAGAAACACTTCCCTTAATTCCCAATGGAAAACATCGTAAACATCGTTAGCTAATACGAACCTTCAGATGCACATTCACTCCTGCTCATGGCGCTCAGATCGGATGGAAAGCCCAGTATCAACCTAAGCATATCTTGGAGACTGCAGATGCAGAAGTTGCGATCATTCTGGCGAACTTGTAGTCTCTAGAGCTTGCATAGTGTATAAACTGGAGGCAAATTTTGTTGCTTTCGTAAGGTAGGTAGGTACACTGTGGTTCGCGGAATTAAATATAAATACCTTCATTGAAGAGCGACCGATCAGCCACGGACGAAAGGCGGTCAAGGCGTGAACAAAGATTGTCGACCATTCCAATCCACATTCGAGATTGCAGAACATTGAAAGTTGACTTGTCCAATTTTTATGGGCATTGGGCACTTTTCTGAGCAAAATTCAACAGGTTCACCAACGCAGACCCACCACGTATAACTTTCTGCAGGATCAACTTTAAGCAAAGATCGCTGTCATACACTGCCAAATCATCAGAAGTCTAGCTGATCGTTGATTCATGAAGGACCCGAAGACTCTCACTTTCCATTCCCCAAAGATCTGATGAGAACTTGATCGTATATTCCCATCTCAGCTATAGCTACGACCATCAGCAGTTCAGTGTTCCGAAGTCAACATTTCAGATCTACTCTTCCATACCGGCCATGACCTGCTCTGCGAATATCTGTATCGAATAACTATCATGTATTAGCTGGAATTTTATAGAATGCTAAGGGATAAACAGTTACAGCGACTCCTACTTTAATGCTACTACATATTGGACATCATCTTAATCTGCCGTTCTGAAAGAGCTTTGGGACGAACAGGGCTGTCTATGAAACCTTCTTTACTTTATAAGAGCCCTATCAAGTAGACATTCCCACCCTTCGTTGGCTACCAAAAGCCTTTTCTCAAACTACTGCCATGCAGTCACGGAGCTGTTTTTCCTCGCACCGCTCCTGGACTACAACATGACTTCGAATCAGGGAGCCGCAACCAGCTTCAACTCTGTCTCGAAGGACGTGTCGGCTTCCGAGCCTGCTTTGTGTAAGGAATCGAAGGTTTGATATCATAAAATAGACGCAGTAATGACAACGAGATACTACACGACAACAGAAATAGCCTGACTACCTGAACCAAAAAGAGTAGGATGCCACCCAAGCCGCCGCCCATTCAAACACCTCATTTCATATCCACAAGGAGACGCTTATTCTCTTTCTCATTCCACCTTCTCTCACCGAGTTGGATAAACTTTTGTACTGGGTCGCACGCTACCGGAGCGACATTCGCTGCTGCTCCGATGCCAACATATTTTGTATGTAGAGCCAAAGAGGATTGATTCACATTTTATACTTATCAGACTTCGGTGGATTCGTCGCCACCAGCTCATATCTTCAGCACTCGCTTTCTCTCCCTGCTATATTCATGTGCTGGTACAAGCAACCTTCCAATCCCATCACATTGTAATGGTGCTCATGTGCTGAACAAGCTAATCTCCCATAACTGCTGTCCCCGACAGAATCGTTGACCATATCTGCTAGAGGGCAGGTGCACGATTGTGATTTACAACAGGTGATTACCACAGCTTTCATGATGAAGACAGCGAAAAGCATGAAGACGACAGCTACAGAAAGGTTGACAACAGCACTCTGTGACACCACTCAACTACTCGCCTCACCGTAAAGTGGTAGTGTGACAAGAACATCTAGTTGAGCAGTGTTTAAACATTAGTTCTCCCAATACTTCTACCAATCGTGACGTGATTAAATACTAATTCTCCCAATTTTTTTTACCAGTCGCGACGTGACCCAAAGCTTGGCAGTCCCCAAATTCAGTCCAAGTAAGGCGCAAGTTTCTAGGAGGATTCATTACTCGTAGAAAGGGTTCTTCCTCGAACTCATCGGGATATATAAGAAGCTGTTCCGCTTCCCCTGTGTGGCATTGTGACACACTTCACACAAAAAGCCCAATAATTGTCTAACATATTCGCATCACACCTCACTGATTATCGGTCAATCGTAGCACCAAGACAAACAACATGAATCATTACACGGCTTGCCAACCGGCCCATCGTGCTCGTAGCCCAGTATAAAATAACGCGATCGAATACAGCACTAAAGATCCATGAACTGAGGACTTATTGCATACGCAATGTTCAATTGTCTTCTTGCAAGAACTCACACCTTCAGTTCAAATCTCAATGCATCGCGTTAAGGATATCAGTTCTCGAGTTTCCACTACCCATAAATCGAGAAATGAGAGTAAAAGTTCCCAGGATCTTACAAGACATGAGGTACTGATGAACAACGTTATTATTGTCGAATTATGCTGTATTGCTGATCCTATACGTACTGTCATCCTGCCTTCCTTTTCATCCTACAAAGTTCCCTCCCACAAATTAAATTCCAACCCTCCAATCTCACACCCCTCACTATACCTTAATTCCTCCTCAATTCCTCCTCAATTCCTCCTCATAATATCTTCGATCACCGATCCAAGCCCCGAAGAACCTCCAATTATACCGCACGTCCCAACACCGTGATCGTATCTTTGTGCCCCTGATGATTGGGTACTGAGCATGTGTCTGTCGATTTCGTTAGAAGGCGGTCTTATATATCCAACTTGCAAGTAACAATTATGATTTATCAAAAGGAAGGGTCAAATACCAAGTGAATCAAACAACTTGGACTTGAGCGTGGATGTGAGCTCCAACAAGAACGTGAAAGTAGCAACACAGATGAGGACGCTACCTCCCACAGCAATCCACTTCCTCACCCGCATTGCCATCACTCGCCACAGACTTCCATTATAAAATCACCAGCTCTGAACTGGCCATTCTTCCCCATCCAACTCTGGACCCTAAAAAAAACTTTGCATAGTACTGGATCTCCATCGACTGTGGCTCGGTGCTCCACTATACTTGGCGTTGATAATGCGCCGGTGTCCGTATCATGTAATCTTGTATGTCTGAACAGATCCTCGAGCTTCCTCTTTCGCCCTCGAGGCTTCTTCAAGCAGTCCTATTCCTTCGCTGTACTGTCGTCAACGCCCCTCTAACTGTCAATGTTGTGCTCATCATCACCCAAACAGCTTCTCGCCCTATTCTCCCCTTCTTTCCCGCGCACAAAAAATTCCTCTTGCCGGCTACACTACATCCGTCTTCAACGACAACCTATAGCCAGGCGCCTAACCATGCTAGTCTCTAGAAGCCTCAGATTCGTCTATGTGCGTAGTAGCAGCAGGAGCTATGTGAGAGATCCCGCTTCCGTGGGCACCGCCTTCCACTTTAATCGCTTGCTTGTCCCATTCAGCTGCTTGCGCTCTCTTTCTCCTGCCTTCGATTTCCCTAATTATGACCGGATACACTCCAAGGATGGATGAGATCGGGGAGAAAAGACATGGAGGGAGAGAGATTGGGATAGAGCTAGGAGTGAGTCATTCGACTCTAGTAGACACTACCGATGAACTACAGGACCAGGTCAGATTTGATCACTCACTCACAAAAGCTGCCCTGCATGCTATGCGTCCTGAATACGTTATCAAGAACGAATTTATATTCACTGGTCTCAAAATCCTTTAGTACATATGTACAAGCTCTCCGCTACTTTGCCCGTCTCCTAGCAAAGTTCTCTCGCGTCGATGAAGCCGTGCTGGATGGCGTTGAGCGAACCCAGAACAATCCTTCTCAAGGCTTGTAGGGCAGCCGTTGATCAGCCCAGATCTTGGATTCCAGATTGAGCTCATAACAAGCAGTCATCCAGCCACTATAATTAGCAAATACTCCTCCTTTCTCCCTTCCGTAGGTATGCATCCCAAAAGCCGCACCGTTGCGCCATTCCCGTCCGTTTTATGCTTTTCCACCTCTAATATCCTTGTCCCATATTATACATTCCCCCCCCCCCCCACAACCACCTAATCATCAAGAAGTTGGCCCAGAATCAAACTCTGGATCATCGTCTCATCAGAAATGATCTTGATCTTCTTCGGCGCCGGTGAATCGTCCACAGCAGTTGGTCCTCTCTTCCGCTTGCGAGATGCACTACTCGATACAGTCGGTGTACCGAAAACTGCCTCTTCAGCTGCTTTCTCGTGGGTATCGACATAGAGCAGATCCCAGTCCTCATCCTGGTGCAGCTTCTTTCGTGCATCCTGGTAATCCACAACTTGGCTGACGCGTGCCGGACCTAGCGCGTGCGCCAGGAAGGTGTAGGCCTTCCGTTTCTCGGACCCTTTGCCCTTGCCAGTGACGAGCAGGACCGATTTGCCTTCAAGCAGCTTGCCTCTGCTCGCGAAAGTGTCCTCCAGCTTAGCTTCTTGCGCTGAATATGGCGCAAGGACTCGGCTCTTGTGTGCGTTGCCGAGAATCGAGGATTGGCCAGCACAGAGAAGGTAGGGTGACCAATCGACAACGGCGTTTTTAATGACACATGCAGTGATCCAGTGGCCTGAGATACAAGGAAACCCCAAAGCAAGAGCTTGCATGTACTTTGCTTTCCGAGAATGCTCGTCTGCAATCAAGGCCACAAAGCCAACGGATTTAGCTGAGGGCGAAAGTGAAAGTCTTTCATTCTCTTCGCCTTTTGTCGAGTTAAATAAGCTGTCGAAGCCATCTGGGAGAATACGGCCACCTTGATCGAAAATTGCTTTTGTAACCTCGTCCTTTTCACGCTCATGGGCTACGTAGCTGACTGCAAATGTCATTTCCTTGAAAAGGCCTGATGATGCTTTAGGGGTTCTTGCTGCAGCTGTTGGAGACGGCAAAGCTAAAGGGTCTGGGCTCGAATCTTTGGCCACTGACTGGCGCTTCGATGCTCGTGTCGGCTGAATAGCATCATCTTGAACAACAGTAACTCCAGATTTTCGCTTGCTCGAGCGTTTGCTCACGGCGGTAACTGAGGCTGAGGATGGCTTATCAACCACCACTGGAGTTGGCTGTTTGGATGCGGTAGCCTTTCGGGCCGGAGTCGATTGCGGGGTTGCGGTTGTCTTCGGTTCTGGCATCATTCGGGCAACACGGGATGACTGCCGTGGACTTGCAGAGGCTGTTTTATCAATAGTGCGTCTGAGATCGCGTGATGGTCCTTTGAGCTTGCTGTATGTTCGCAAAATACGCTTCGGACTTTGCTTCGTGGGCTCGATTGGGAGAGACGCGACTGGTGTGGCAGCAGCCTCATTCTCCTGGGGCTGAACTTGTGGTGCATCAGCAGGTTTAGGAGTAGCCGAAGTTGAAGGCGTAGAATTCAGCTCCGAGTCGGCCCCAGCATCAACACCACCGGTTGGTGAAACTGTTGGTAGATCGCTGGCGTGGTTGAGGACCTTATTCTCCCGTACTTGCTCCTTGTCTTTCGACTCTGTTGACGGCTCCTCGTGAAGACTGACTTCAGCGGCCACCTCCTCAAGGACTGCTGAGCTGGGCGGGCTGGAAAGGGCAGACGATGTCATGCTCGCCATTGGGTTGATCATAGGGCTACCAGTACCAGAAGTCAAAGATGGTTTCGGTGCTCTGCCGAAGCTTCGTATCCTCGTCGGGGGTCTCGGCGAAGATCTGATCTGCATTGCATTTTCAAAGTCAATGTCTTGCGTGAACCCCGGAAAATTGTCTGGCAATTCTTCACTTCCTCCAAAAGAGATGGAAGCGATCTCCCCCATCGGACGAAGACGATCTTCTGGTGGGGATGTTTCAGGGACAGTATCAACGGCGTCCGATTGAAGTTTGCTACCCGGTGTGCGATTTCCCAGATTTGAGGACATCTCCTGTAAGGGGAGACTCGGTTCGGGGTCCACGTCCGGATTTGGCTCATGGTTAGACGAATTGGTGTTCTGAGTAGCTTCTGCGTCTGTCTCTTGCTCTACTTCTGCAGGTTTCACTGACTCCGAGCACGCTTGCTCTGTACTTTGCTCTCCTTGATTCGAAGATTCATGCTGTTCGGGGCCAGGCACTGCAATCTCGGCAGCTTGAGAGTCAACGATGACATCGTCTTGCGTGTCTCGAGCATCATGCCCTATACACTGAGCAATGTAATCATCCTGAAAGCTCCGGCGTCGACCAGTTGAAGGCACTTCTACTGCAGCAGTGCTCGATGGAGGTGCAGAAGATCGTGGGTTCCTTGATGGCGTCCTCTTGCGGAGTTCAACCCTGGCTAGCTCTTTTTGGATTTGTAGTTCCCGCTCTGTCTTCCGATTATGGTTCCGTGGTGTTTCCATATCAGAATCATCGCACGAAGAGTCGAAATCTGGCTCGATGGTTCGCCTCCTCTTCTCCTGGCTTTCCTGCATAGAGACATATGGTCGTGGTTCAGAGTTGGCCCAAGTACTCTTTGGTCCAGTATCAAAGGATTGTGCCATTCTAGAGGACTGCGATCGCCCAAGCATGTTGCGTACCGACGACTGTAGTGGAGTAGCATCGTTTATTTCTGATTCAGGCTCAGGTGGTCCTCTGCGCAACGGAGACGAAAGAATTGGCGTATGACGCTTCGGAGGTGAACTGAAGTCGTTGTATACATCAGGCGACGGCCTAGAAGACGTAGGCGTTGCTACCATATGCCTACCAATGGAAGACGGTTGTGTAGCACCGAATAGTTCAAAACCCTTCATTACGCTGCCTTTTTGTCGAAATGGATTTACCGGAGGTGCTGGAGTCTTGGGTTCAAACGAGCTATAACTTGGCTGTACAGCCGGCACTGGCATAGCATATGATGCATCTTGTGATTCCTCCAGGGGTTCCTCCTCTATGGGCTCGGTATCGAAGCCCAGATAAATATGGCCAGTTTCGTTCTCCTGGTAGGTATGTGCTGTAGATGCTGAGGCATGTCTGGGATCGTGGATCGGTGGCTCTGGGCCTTGATCTTCGCTTTCACTACCGTCGTTGGGTGTGGCAGTAGAAGGGCAGCCCTCGCGTATAACCTGCTGCATATCGAATTGATCGTAGAGGTACCGGGGGTTTTCCTGGGTCGCAGACATCGATGATCGTTGAGTGAAATCGTCCATGGCTGCTGTTTGTTCTTGAGCCATTTGGTAATTCTTGCTTAATTGGGATGGTCGAACTTCTTCCCCCGTGGATGTAAACGGCCTCAATCTCCCTCGGCTGTCACGTCTGATTTGTAGAGGTCGTTGATTGTAGGGAGGCGGCGGATTCAATTGCTCCTCGACGGTGGCAGATTGGTCGAGCTCGACTGCATTGCTGTTCCCATTCGAAGGCAGAACAACGATCGCATTGGGATCCTCATCGGCATCACCATCAATTGCGGGCTCAATCTGCGACTCGGCCTGCTCTTGGTGCTCGACTGGCCGTTGAGAAGATGTTGGAATCGCGACTCGGCCGTTGGTAGACGCGACTTGATTACCTGAGGCACGGTTCGGGCTGCTGCTCTAGAATGAGATTAGCCTGCAGGATCCTTGACCTGGTCAATGGGCGCCTGCAGATCACTCACCAATAACGCCTCAAACTCAGCGTTCAGAGCCCTGCACTGCTGGGTATCCCACTCCTCCGTGTTGCCCTCGATGGCCGCCTTCTCCGCTGCCTGAACACTTTTGTGTGGCATGTTGACATCGTCGCTGTTGTGAAGCGATCGAAGAGTGAGGGAGGCGAAACTCTGACAGAGCAGGTGAGTTCGCGACAAAGAAATGAGGGGCAGAAGTGGCAAGTCGCGTTCAACGCGAAAATGGAAAGGCCTGGCTAAAAAGGGTTTAGGCCGAACTACGTGCACGTGATCTGTTAGGCTCCAAGAGGCAGCACTTCCATTCTCCTTAGGTTCCAAGGTTCACTCCACACCTTTACCGACAGTCATTCTACTTCACTTCTCGCTTCCTCTTTTCTGTTTTGTTGTCCACTGTAACCCGCAACTTCACTCGATCCAGTCACAGCTTATTATGGTCAGTCGATCTTCACGTACAAATGTCTATTGGGGGCCTCACCTCCCCGTCTGAATCATGCAAGCGTGGGTATTCCCGAGGCAGACATCGGTATCTACAAGCACCGGCATCGAAGGATTCGGCAGCCTGATCTTTACCAACATGCACGTACCGGCTACCTACTCGCGGCGAACTTCTTAATTCGTGTTTGCTAGTTGCAGCCTTCTTGATTTGAGTGAGTCTGAGGCACAGAATTCATGGAGCTCGCCTGATTTGCTGATCAACTCGGTGAGTCAACCGGTGGCCAGTAGCTAGCCTTGTTGACTGCCTAATTCTCAAGTGAATTGGAAGTACCGATCTAAAAGGCTCAAATTTCATACTTAAGACTGTTGCTTCCTCCAATCTGTCGCCCTGATCTTTCTCTTTCATCCATTCTCGATTCTGAAGTCGTACACAATGGCACCAACACTTGAGCAAAACACCATCGACGAGGGAGCAACTCCCAACACAGATGCAGCCAAAGCCGTCTCTAATGGCGTCAATGGAGAAACAGCCTCTGTAAAGGAGATAGTTCCCAAGCTCGGCATGAAATGTGACCTCAAGAATCTCTATCAGAAGGAAGATGAGCGAGGCCGAACATCATGGACCGACAAATATCCAGAGGATCTGGATGAGGCAGCAGAGAACGAGGTTACAGCTCGCTATGCCATTCTGGTCCGCAACAAGAAGAGTTTCGATTCTCGCAAGAAGTTAGAGATTGACAGCATTGTCATACAATCTCCGCTGCTGAAGCAGGTCCTCACGAAAGTCTTGAAGGACTATCCTGGTATGTATTCTGTGTTTCGAATCTGAGGATATATGTGTGTATTAACTAGCCTCCTAGGTGTCACACCAACACTCAATCGCCTCATCTTCCAAGCACCATTTAATCCCTTCGTCCATCGATGGACGCAACTCACCTCCGCACTCGAGGAGCAAGAAGACGGCGAAACCAAGGGCCATGTCCAGCTGTTACACACGGTCCTGGAAGCAGAGTTGAGAGACACAATTGCCGCAAAGGCAGACTATATCAAGAACAAGGTCATCACATTCGAGCATCTCTGGACTATTTTCCAACCAGGTACTACATTGTACAGCAATGAATGGGATCGTCATTGCGGCAGCAAGTTTTCCAATGGAAATTACTACGAACATCCTAAATACGGTCCTTGTTATGGAGTCAATGCACAGAAGGTCGATTGGGACGGCGATAAGTTTGGATATGCCAGTGATCAACACATCATCCTGGCATTTGCTGGTACCAGACCAATCGCTTCCCTCGACGCTTTCCCTTTGAGCTTCCATCCTGACCAGAAGAAGATCAAGGCACAGCTTCTGAAGCGTGGAAAGTTGTTTGAGCACTATCATGGATACCATTACAAAGCCTATAAGGCATTTGCTATCGGCAAGGACATGTGTGGTAACGATATTAAAGTCACGGTTGACAGTCGAGTCATCATGTAAGACCCCTCCTCGCCGGTACCAAGTCAAGCTAACATAGGCAGCGACACATTTGCCTACGGCAAATTCAACCCAAACAGCTTAAAGCATCTCTCGCCTCTAAAGATTAAGAGCAAGGCAATCGTCGAGCATGACTCTGGTGATGAGGACGAGGACTCAGAATACGAGTATTCCGGCTCGGAAGACGAATCTTATACCCCAACAGCAATCGCCAACACCAACCCTATCGATGTCAAACGTACACCTCTCACCGATGAGCAACTCATCCACTGCTCCTCCCTCCTCAAGGGTTACACCTTGAAGACTAAGCGCTGGCTCTCCTTCTTCGTCGACTCCATCCTCCCCATCCAATTCAATGACCAAGCATTCTCCTCCCTTGTCCTTCCCCCATCCCAGAAAGAACTCATCCTCGCCTTCGCCTCCTCCCAAGTCCTCCACTCCAAAAAGTTCGACGACGTCATCTCCGGCAAAGGTCGCGGCATCATCATGCTGCTGTCTGGCGGTCCCGGAATAGGAAAGACATTGACTGCCGAGTCCGTCGCAGAGAATATGAAAGTGCCTCTTTACATGATGTCAGCAGGCGATCTTGGCATCAAGAGTTCCGAAGTCGAGGCCAGTCTAACCACAATCCTCGAGATGGTCGCAAAATGGAACGCGGTTCTCCTCCTCGACGAATGCGACGTCTTCCTCGAAGCACGCTCAGCACACGATTTAGAGCGCAACAAAATCGTCTCCATCTTCCTGCGTACACTCGAATACTACGAAGGTATCCTCTTCCTGACTACCAACAGAGTCAAGAATATGGATCCGGCATTCCAGTCGAGAATCCATATCAGTATGGAGTATCCTGGACTGGATAAGAACAGTAGGATGCAGGTGTGGAAGAACTTCCTTGCGAGGGGAGTGGAGCATGAGATTACAGATGAGCAGGTGGAGATGTTGGCTGGGGTGGAGATTAATGGTAGGCAGATTAAGAATGTGTTGAAGACGGGACAGCTGCTGGCTTGTCATCAGGGGGTGAAGTTGAAGTACGAGCATCTGAAGACGGTGCTGGATGTGGAGAAGCACTCGGGAGTCGAAATGGGCTGAACAGGAGGGAGGTTATACCTTTCTTGCTTAACCACTTCACAGATGCCATCTGCCATTTCTTTTCTTCTCTGATACGGCTGGTTGGTGTTGTCTTCCTACTTCTTCTTTCATCCGTTTATGTGCTTCAGGTTCGGAGTTCAACATAGTCTCATACAGATACGTTTGCGTGCGCAGTAAACAACACAGCGCTCACTTCATATACTTTTGTCAGAGCCGTGTCCTAGCTACAGCATACACATACAATATTTGGTCAATTGATCGCCCGTCTCCTTTTCCACCCGTTTCCCCCTTGCAAGACACTAGAACTTCCTTCCAGCCAGATGTCGATCACAAACTTGTATTGAGATATCCAGCCTCGGCTCGCTCTCCATATCATTTCTATTGAGGCTTGACTATCTATGTGGGGCCTGCCCATGCGGAACCTAGCCTTGACATCGCATACAACTGTCGGTCCATCCGGGCCAGGTAATAACTGGACTGGCTCACTGATATTGCTAGATTCTGATGACTTGACATTTAGCAACGTGTTGATTCGGCGCAGCCCAGCAAGCGAGTTGCGGGAGGCTGCATGTGGGTCTGCGGGGTATTTGGGGTACCTAGGTCTCCAAAACCTGGGGAAGTATCGAACCCACAAAGCTATCGCCAGTCACTCGAAATGTGGGATCTTGGGGTGCAAATATAAAGGTATATTGCAGTTGAAGGCTATCGATAACCCGGCAACACGGTACTCAGGGCTGCTGTCTCGCATATTCGTTACTGTTAAGTCGCCCTTCGATTTCTGCTTGTCAAACTTGACTTTATCGTTATCGAGACAACAAAGACTTTACCAACATGGCCAGCATTATGTCAGTAGTCCTCACAACTAAAGCTATCTCACTCCTCAAGCTTTTCCCCCTTCTTCTCATCCTCGTCACTCTCCTCGACTACATCCGCATGCTGCTCATCCGGCGACACCTCCCACCAGGTCCATTTCCCCTCCCTCTCATCGGCAACCACTTCCAAACACCGTCCGTTCGTCCCTGGATAACATGGCAAAAATGGTCTCATTACTATAACAATCCGCTCACAACACTCTGGATTGGACGGCATCCACGAATCATAGTCCAAGATGCGTGGACAGCGAGTGAATTGATGGAGAAGAAAAGTGAGTTGTTGAGTTCGCGGCCGAGATTGGTGGTTATGGGGGACTTGATTGGAGCGACCGAGACGAATCAGACGACTATGGTGTATGGGGATAGATGGAGGATGCATAGGAAGTTAATGGTCAGTCAGTTCCTAATTCATTTCTCAATTCACTTTTTAACACAAGCGAAAATCGAGCTGCATCATATCTCACTACCTCATGGACTTAAACTTGCTGGATGTAACTCATGGTAAACTGTGGCTAACACTTCCCAGCACACAGTAGTCGGCACACAAGCCGTCCGCAATTACAGGGACTTCCAGGCCGCGGAATCCAAACTCCTCACCCGAGACCTTCTTCTCGACCCCTCAGACTACGTAATGTCCATCGAGAGGTACTCCATCTCCACAACCAGCATAATCGGCTGGGGGCGTCGAATAGCTGAAAAGAACGACTATGTTGCTCAACAAGCCCTCGCGCTCATGGACGGCGTCAACTTCGTCATACCCGGCCTCTACATCCTGGAAGCCCTTCCCTGGCTCGCTCACCTCCCCTCATGGATTTATGCCCTTCCATCCCAACTACGCTCAACCAGTAAACTCCTCTTCCGCTATTTTTATCTCCTCTCTCTTGAAAGCGCCAACGCAGAAGACGAGAAATCCTCTCTTGCCTCAGCATCAGCATCAGCATCGACTTCGGCCTCACGACCGAGTTTTGCCAAAACCCTCGTTAAATCACAACGAGAACAAGGCCTCTCCGACGTCGAAGTCGCCGGTCTGACAGCGAATCTGATAGGCGGCGGCGTAGACACTACCAGCAGCACGATGATATCCTGCATCCTCGCACTCTGCGCCTTCCCGGATGTGCAGGCAAAAGCACACGCTGAGCTCGACGCTGTGATAGGTCATTCACGCTCTCCAACTTGGGAGGATATCGAGACCTCGTTGAGTTCTCCAAGTGGAGCAAACTCAACAATGAAAACGAAACTCCCCTACCTCACAGCCCTGGTGAAGGAGACGCTGCGCTGGCGCACCGTAACAGTACTAGCCGGTATCCCACACGCTAACACCAAGGCATTCGAGTATCGCGGGTACAAGTTTCCCGCAGGCACGAATTTCACGGGGAATATGTGGGCGATCCATAGACATGAGAGGGAGTTTCCTTGCCCGGATGAGTTTAGACCGGAGAGGTTTCTTTCTGATGACGAAGGTGAGGAGAATGAGTGGAAGAGGCCGTATCCGAATAAGAGCGGGATTAATGCTTTTGGGTGGGGGAGGAGAGTATGTAGTGGGCAACCGTTGGCGGAACAGGGATTGCTGTATTCCTTGACGAGGTTGATTTGGGCATTTGAGGTTAGGCCGGGGTTGGATGAATTGGTATGTTATGTTATGCCCTTTTCGAGTCATGACTCAGCTCTGTTTCACCGTTTATTGGAGTTCGATGAGATATTTACTCACGGTGGTACTAACAGGGCAACGAAATCCCCCTCGACATATTCGCATATACTGAAAGCGAGAATACTCGGCCGATGCCTTTCAAAGCCCGGTTCATTCCTAGATCAGAGAGTATTAGGAAGATCATCTTGGAGGAGGCGGAAGGTGCGAGGGAGGAGTTGAGGGGTTATGATGGAGAGACGAAACTTACTATGGCTGATGCTGTAGCTTAGGGTGAGCTTTTTGAAAATCTACCGGTCTTCGGGGATGAAATTGAGACGACTCCGCCCTTTCAAAGTCGAATTAAGTTCCTCGTTGACGTTAGCATTGAGTGAACGAGCTGGTGTCTACGCAGTAGAATATGCGTGGCTACAACAGATACAAGTTACACATATTTTGACGCACCAGTCTTCTGTGCTTAGTTCTTGGCATGACTGTCTGATTTGAAACATAGAGTATATTAAGACGCTGGATGGTTGTGAAGTGATGAGGCTGAGTCGAAAATTCTGCCCTCGCAGTGTTCTGTGGGGCCCCATTTCAGGGCATTTTTACCCCGCGCTTAACTGAGATCCACTGTATGGTCGGCAGCGAGAATACCCAACAGTATCAAAGGATGAATAAATTGGTCTATAAACCTGAAGGGTTTGGAAGTTTGCAGTGTATCAGTAGTCTCATCTACATCTATATATATTCGGAGCATTCTCGGACAGACAGCTAGCAATGATACAAAACCGACTCATAAGAGATTTGGGGAATAAGCGAAGAAGCGGTGAAGTAAACAAATGGTACACAGGCGCTCCAAAAAGGCTAATTATAGATTCAATTGAGTTCGGTAGGACATTCATATGTATCACCTTTCATGAAAGCTTAGGTTCATTATAGCCGACACCTGATTCGTGTAGTGGAAAATAGTGCGACAACCTTCGTCTACAAACAACTCCCAAAGTCCGGTCTACAATCATTACTCGCAAGACAATGATCATCACTATTCCCACACCACCCATACGCACTACAGCAATTCCCAAACTCAGACCCCAGACACGTATACCCATTCACACCATCACACGTCCCATCGGTAGAAACGATCTTGGTGGGTGTCTCGGTGCCAGTACAAGTTCCAAATGGAGTCTGGCATCCAATAGAACAATGGTCAGCGGTATTGCCACAGTAACCATATTGACTGCAACAGTCTCCGAATGCAGAGTCGGTGCAGGAGTAGCCTGTGGTACCACCACATGAGCCGTCGGGAGATGTGTTGCTGCCGGTGGGCTTGCACGTCCCGAAGGCGGTTTGGCAGCCAGCGTCGCAGTCTGTTGGGTATCAATTAGCAATGTGGTTTAAAATTGGCCTTTAGGAGGCACTTACAAGCAGAAGTATCACCGCAGTATCCCGAAGAACTACAGCACGAGCCGAAAGCGCTTCCTTCGCAGGTCGCGCCAACTGGAGATAGCGCTCCGCAAGTTCCATCGCTGCTTACAGGTACAGCTGTTGAAGTTGGAGCGGCAGTCGAGGAGGAAGTCTTAGAAGATATCGTAGAGGTCTTCGATGTTACTGATGACAAAGAAGTAGATGTTGGAATCTTTGTTGAAGTTGCAGTACTCGAGCTGGAGCTTGAGGTGGTGGTTGTCGTCTCGTTGGCTTCAGCAAACACAGCTTGGAAGATACTGATGTACCCAGTCCCTCCACAAGTCTGGTTTGTCCCTCCAGCACAGGTGATGTTGCATTTCTTGTTGATTTCATCAGTCATATCATTGCGTACGAAATCACCACACAAGCACTGGCTGCCACCTGATATGCCTGCAAAGATATAGTTGGTGTCTTTGACACTGTAGCATGCACTCCCGCATTTGGAGGGAGATATGTTGGAGATAGCTGAGGCGCTGTAATCGAGTGTAGGAAAGTCTGAGTCTCCTACGGGCCAGCATCCAATTGAGGTCCACGAGCTGGCACTTGGCTTTGCAGTGGGAGTTGGGGCGGTCGAGGATGTCGTTGTGGACGTGGTTGAGGGGATTGGAAATTCGGAGTCTACCCAACTACAGTATGATGTGTAGAGCTCCCAACCTTCGCACTTCGGAAGATTAGCTTATTTCTGGAACTGAAGTCTGAGAGAAGTTCACGTACATCGAGACTAATTGAGGGGTTCCATCGAGTGAAGTTTGCAGGCGATATACCCAACGCATCTCTGATCTCGGTGCAGCCATAATCACCAGAGTTATCGTACCAACTTGTGCAAGTACTGATGGTATCTAGGTGATATCGATATGTTTGTGCGAGGGCTCTCGAGGAGAGGAAAGCCACGATCGCTAGCAATGGTAGGTGAAAATGCATGTTGGAAAGATCAGGAAAGAAGGGGACTTCGAAAATTGCACGAAGCCAGAATTGACAGGAGGGACGGCTACAGTACTCGACTTCGATATGAAGCACTGGGAATGAGCGTCTGCCTCGAAAAGGGTGGACGTCTGCAGGAGGGGAACTTTCAACGCCGCATGTCAGTCAATCCACCTTCCTGAAAAAGACGTTGGGAGTAAACCCCAATTTTGACTTCCACCTTACTGTACGGTTAGTACTGGTACTTTGATATTCATTTTCAAACTAGCTGTCCAGACTTTCTCAGCCCTGTTTGCCAAGCCGCATCCATGTCCCTGTAGCATCGCCACACGGGTCCACGGAGACTTTCTGCCAGGGGTGCATCGCCAAGAATCTCACTATCGTTTGTAGGAATCGAGTAGCCTTTTCTGCAATTGCTCCGCATGCTTCGATTGGTTCTTTCGTAAAGGTCTTTTTCCATCTGATTTCTATGTCAGGGGTGGGGGCGCTTCTCCAGGACTCTGGGTGTCGCTGGAATTAGAGACGAGGAGTAACCTCTTCTGCAATTGCTCCGGAGCCTTCTATTGGTCCTTTCGTGAGCCAATTCTCTATCTGAGATCGTCCCAATCGGTGTTCGAGCGATTATTTCTCTTCTTCGGGTACTTTGGATCCCAATCCGGAGAGATGATCTTTGATGTGAAAACATGAATTGCACCGAGGTAGAGATTGGAGTTGCGCCGAAGCGAAGCAATTCGCGCTAAGCGAACCCCTTTATTTGGGTCCAGATCAAGCGAAGCCTTCCTTCCCGCCTGCCAAGATATGCAAGCATTATCATACCCATGTGCATACTGAAAATTACCGTAAAGATTGTCCGGAGGCACAGCAAACTTTACGAAAGCCTGTCAAGAAAGAATTGCGGAGATAATTTTCAAGCTGAAAAGTCGGTATCGGCATCCCTGTGTTAAGCCATGGGGAAGAGGGGTCTGGATGGGGCAAGTAAATCGGACCATGGTTGGTATCCGTGGTCAGTCAGATTCAACATCCTGGACCCCTTGATTGACAGGACTGGTGGGGCTTTTCTTCATTCTCACTCCTCCGATACCCTTCATTGTGGTGGTCTTCCATATCGAGTCTTCTGTACGCCTGGAAGTTCCTCAACTTCGCTGCCAATTGTTGGTCTGTATCACCACCACAATCCAATATGCAACTTCCAATTCTTGCGGTCTTTGCCTGCTTGGTAACTTGGGTTGCAGCAGACGGCCTTCGCAATGGGTATGAGCGTGTTTGGCTTTGGTATGCCTACCAAATTGATCTGACGCTTCCTGAATCGGATCAAAAGATTGGCCTGAAATGCATCAAGTGGGACTTTACGAACAAGAATTGCCCTGCTGAATATCAGCCAACTGGGAAGAAAGGTACAGTGAAATTCTACACATCAATCAATTGAACAAGCTTATAAGACGTCTAGGGAAACCCGTTGGCAAACCGCTGCCCAATACAACACTTTGTAAAGGCACGGCTCCAGGAGGATCATGTTATTTCTGGGAGTTCATGGGACACATCGATGGGAAGAAATATCTGCCCAAGAATATGTGGCTCTTGCCAACTACCGATACGACCGACATTGAGCAACAGAAGAATCTGAAGCCAGACGTCCAGGCGACCGCGCAGTGGTTGTCTGAACAACACGGGAATACGGATCTGGAAAAGTCCAACAATATTCCTAGGGCTACGATATATGCACCATGGAGAGGTAAGTTTCCCCCCTATTAGTTGTCGGGTCCGGAGTCTCAGATCAACGATCGATTTTATGGTATTTTTCACTTCTACGCAGAGCTAAAATATAATAGTTTACCAAGGAGTTGGCGAAGTCTACAATGATATGTTGACCGCTGTTGGCCAACATTCAGCAGATACTATCTCAAAACTCTCCGCGGATCAGAAGACCCAATTCAAGGACCAACTGGACGGTATAAAGTTGGCCTTGAAAAGCACCATCATCGAGCGAGAGATCGATCACTCTAAGCACGTATTCGACGAAGGTACCGCAAAGGGCTTTGCGCTTGCAAAGCGTACAGAAGCAGGATTCACTGGAGACATAGTGGATTGGGATGAAACAAGGAAATTGCACACAGCCGATGAGTTTAAGAAGTTCTACGATGACTTTTACCACCTTGCTTATGATGCTGGACCACCGTCCAACGAAGACGCTTTTAAGGCTTCAAAAGCTGCGAGGGAACATTTGCAGGTGTTAGATGACTTCAGGGCTGTACAAAGTGGTGCACTTGCTTGTGGTATCTGAAGAGTTGATTGAATAATTATGGCTTTGGGTATCAGGATAATTGAAATAAACTTGTGTATAATTCCAATTTGTCTTCAGAATATCTCGTGATCGAAACAATTCTGTTCATAGCTAGAAACAGACTACTGACCTTTGCTCCGCTATTGAGAAGTTCAACAGCAGACCACACCATACTTTCAGATCACATAAGTTTGCGGCTTCACATGAGTAAGGTACATCGAGGTTCACAAGCTGACGTTGGCCATCAAAGATAAAATCATGTTGGTTTCTGGGCGTCCGGATTCAGTTGATGCCTGTCAAGCAACTCAGCTGGATCTCATCCTGGCCCGAGGCAAGATCAGTTGAAATGCTAAATTTCCTTCAGTCCGGTTAGATCATGTTTCTAATTCGAACTGGTCGAAAGTCGAGGTCAGGGAAAGATCTCAGGCCGAAATTCGCAAGCCGCAGTCATCACGGTCTTCGCCTACCGAGGCTGCGGCGACTCATGAGCTGTGCATCAGAAGTCATCTATTGTGAGAAGTTTTCAGACATGCTGATTGTACTAGTTCTTCAAGCTGAAGATCTTGCCATGAGTGCTCCTTCACCCTCGGGAATTTGCTTGATAGGGAAGGTCTTTGGAGAGCACGGTGATCCCGATATCAACATGTGCCTCGCCTAAATATCGAACATAGCCTTGGCCCGAAGCTAAGTTATCGGACGGAATAGAGAAGCTGATCTGCAACCTCAAAATATAAGCTTATTTCTTGGCATGCGGCGAGGTTAGATTTGCAATGGAACCATGCTGTGCCATGTCAGAAGTGGAGACCAAAATCTCGTCGGTCTGGCTCGGTCAAACTTGAAGGCTGCTCATCCTTCACAACCAGAACCAAACATTTTCGGAACCATAATAGTCTGGGGACCCTGACGTGCCTTGTGGTGATTGGAAACGGCAGATCTTTTTTTTAATTTCCTTTGATCGGAGTGAGGCAAGATGTGAAAAGGGGGAAGTCAGGCGGCAAAGTACCAGGATTATGCACCGCCGCAAACACCTGCCCTTCATCAAATTAAGCTTCGCCTCACAGTCCGGTTCGGTCCGTGACAAGACTTCGTCAAATCAGCCCAGTAAATCGCGCTCAGTGACCGCGGGGTAATCTCAGACTGCCTTCGAAGCGCCGGCACGTTGAATGTCAGATTTCGGAGTAGCTCGATTGAGCTAGCGTGCTTCTGTGGCCAGGATCCTAGAAGCGAAAGTTTCTTCAATCGACCGACATGGAATAATTTCAGCTCTGGAGAAACTTCCTCATTCAGCAATCTCAACACAACTTTGCCTCCTTCGTGCATTAGACCACAGTAGTTTTAATCAATCTAAGCACTCAGACTACTGGTACCTGCTTAATTCCTCCCTGGCATTGATCTTACGAGCAGGCATATAGCACTGGACCGATGCTGCCAAGAAAAGGCCCCTGAACTTCACTTTGGCAAGAATGAGTACCATGCGGAACTTTTGCAGCGAGATGGGGCAGCTTCTCCTCGAAGCCGACATACAGGGATTCATCCAGTATGGCTCAATGTGATATCAACTCTCGAGGCAATGGCTTGCTGTGAGTAAGTGCAATATCGCGCGGTCTCTCTTCCTCTGTCGTTTTTAGGTGTGCTGCATCCTCTTGGAACCTTTGCTCGCCATCCTCTCTTTTCTGATTCAAGCATAATGCATTTCTTTGGCACGCAAATTGCTCTTGGAGGGTGTCTTCTTGTCTTCTTTACTCACGTGGCGGCTGATCTTTCGAATGGCAATTCCAACTTGCTTGCCGCTCAACGACGAGATCTACTGGTGTCCAGAGACGAGCCTGCCGTGGCTGTAGCTCTGAAGGCATTTGAAAATGCGAACGAGAGAACGCCAAGCTATCTCCTCGACGCGTGTCCATCGTTATGTTCAAATTCCTCGTCGACGACGGAATGGTTCGTTTACTCCGATGCCGCTCGTCTAGGGCTATGCAACAAGACGATGCTGTTTGAATTTGCTGTGTCACATAATCTCGAAAGCAAGAACGACAAAACTGCAATCAGGGCTTGTACCGCCGACTATGGTGTTTCTGAGCCTGTCAAGCAAGATCTGAGCATTGCTTCTATTTGCACGACGCCAAATCATATTCAGGTCGAAGTTCCAATAAAGGTCTCCGCAACAGGAACAGCTGGAGGCGCTACTTCACACATTCTCGCCGCTGCGACACAAATCAACAGCTACATCTCGTCCCAACCTGTTTCTTGCGAAAACAACACTATTTCATTCGGTTATTCTGGCAAGTCTGTTGTTGGTCTCTATTCCGGAAAGGAGGTCCACCAACAAGGTGTTACTGCTCAACTACTTGACAGCTTTCAGCAGTACGTCCGAAAGAATGATTCTCCAGAGTCCTTGGTCATTCAGCTCTGCAAAGCTGATGGCCGTGGAGCTGACTACGCCATTGGTCTTGTGGCGAGTTCGTCAGGGGATATGTCCTTCGTGCAGAGTGCTGTCAAGGCCTGGAATGAAGGAGAATGCGTCACTAGTGTCAGCGAAGTCAGCACTTTGGCACAATTGAAGTTCAATGTACCCGGTGCGGCTACGACAGCAGCCAATGGGACAAGCAATAGTACTCAAAACGCCAAACGTACAACCGACGCAAACTTATTCCGTGGACGGCTGGCTGTCCGAGCCGATTGTCGAACTACCAAAGTGCAGTCTGGCGACGGTTGTTATGCAGTGGCAGAGCGATGTGGGATCTCGCAATCGGACCTCACGAAATACAACACCCGCACCAACTTCTGCAATACTCTTGCCGTAGACGAGATCGTGTGCTGCTCTTCCGGCACACTGCCAGATACCACTCCTCCTGCAAATTCAGACGGAACATGCCAGACTCGCAGAATTGAAAAGGGAGACGAATGCAGCTCTCTTGCCGCAAAGTGCGGCATTACCCCTGCACAGTTCACGACATTTAACCCCGACTCATCGCTCTGCTCAACGTTGGCACCAGGTGGTATTGTGTGCTGTGGCAAAGGAACGCTCCCGGATATCACGCCAAAGCAAAACGCAGATGGGTCATGCTTTGCGTACCAGACCACGAAAGACGACGACTGCTCGTTGATCGCTGCTAGAAACGGTCTCAAACCGGCAAAACTGGACGAATTCAACAAGAACACATGGGGCTGGAATGGTTGCTCCCAGGTCCTCTTTGTCGGTATCAACATGTGCCTGAGTTCCGGCACCCCACCTATGCCCGCTCCGGTCACCAACGCAGTCTGTGGTCCTACAGTTCCTGGAACTCTCAAGCCATCTGCTGGAACCAACATAACTGAAATGAATCCATGCCCGCTCAAAGTGTGCTGCAACATCTGGGGTCAATGCGGAACAACGGCCGACTTCTGTATCATCTCGCCATCCATAAGCGGCGCTCCTGGAACAGCAAAGAACGGTTCCAACGGCTGCATTGCAAACTGCGGCATGGATATTGTGTCCAGCAGTGCGCCAGCAGAAAAGATCAAGATTGCGTACTACGAAAGCTGGAATTGGAACAGAGAGTGTTTACATATGCACGTGGACAGTGTCGATACAGATGTGTACACACATATTCACTTCGCGTTTGCCAATATCACAAGCGATTTCCAGATCGATGTCAGCGGCGCTCAAGACGAATTCGACAGGTTCAAGGCGATGAGCGGTGTCAAGAGAATCATCTCATTCGGTGGCTGGGCTTTCAGCACCGAGCCTGGAACTTTCAGAATCTTGAGAGAGGCGACCAAGGCTGGCAACAGAGACGCTTTCGTATCAAGCATAGTGAACTTTGTGTCCAGCAATAGCCTGGATGGTATTGATGTTGATTGGGAGTACCCAGGCGCACCCGACATACCCGGTGTTCCTCCCTCTGGCGATCCCGAAGAGGGGATGGATTACTACGATACCATGGTTGTGCTGAAGTCAAAACTTGGCTCAGACAAATCAGTATCATTCGCAGCCCCAGCCTCATACTGGTACCTCAAAGCCTTCCCAGTCGAGCTTATGGGCAAGGCTCTGGACTATATCGTCTATATGACCTACGATCTTCATGGACAATGGGATTATGGTAATAAGTGGACATCTCCAGGATGTGCTGATGGAAATTGTTTGCGCTCGCATGTCAACCTCACAGAGACGATAAACTCGCTGGCTATGATCACCAAGGCCGGTGTGCCCTCGAACAAGGTTGTTGTTGGCGTTGCGAGCTATGGTCGCTCTTTCAAGATGGCACAGTAAGTTTTAGCCTGCGCTCTTTGCGAGTCACGATATCGAGTTGCAATTACTGACGTTCTGCTTTAATAGAGCTGGATGTACCGGCCCAGGCTGTCTCTTCACCGGAAGTCCCCTTATTTCCAACGCAGCGAAAGGAGAATGTACCGACACAGCCGGCTACATCTCCAACGCCGAAATTGCAGACATCATCGACGCCGGTGGAGTCACAGAATACAGAGTCGAGGACTCCGACATCCTCGTTTATGGTGGCGGTACAGAATGGGTAGCCTACATGAAAGATGCCACCAAATCTGGACGTGAAGCCCTCTACGCCAAATACAACTTCGCGGGAACTACCGATTGGGCTGTTGATCTTCAAGCGTTTACCGCCGATGAAGACAGTTCTTTGGACGAGGATGATCCAAATTATGGCAAGTATGAAGAGATTGTCAGAATCCATGATAAGACCCAGTGCTCGTCGAAATACACATCGCTTGATCAGCTCGAGAAGGATGCTCATAAGATTCCTGCGGATTGCATGGCTTCCTACCTCGTGTCTGCTGAAGCCGCAATGCTTGACAGCGCTTTGAACTCTTATGATGGTCTCATCAAGGGCGGGTATGACAAGAAGTTCGCTGTTTATGAGAGGGTGACGAAAGCACAGATTCCACTGCAAATCTATAAGTACAGTAAGTCAGCAATATACACCTAGTCCCTGATCTTAAAGGCACAATACTGACTCGACCTCCAGTGGGTGGGGCACAAAAATCTGGCTTCTTCGAATGCACAGAAACCAAGAACCAATGCTGCATGAAGGACTGCTCATCAGCATACGGCTGTGGCGCCTGTGTCAGCGGAGCATCGTGTCAATCCGGAAAGGTCCAAGTCAAAGTCGATTGTCCAACCGACCTCGATTATGATTACATCCCAACTTTCAAAGTCCAGCCAGTCATCACGTACAAATGTACGAACGAGGATGGCTTTTACAAGGACATTGCCGATAAATTTGGTATTGACAAGAGCTGGATCACATTTGGTGATCGTACCGTTTCGATTCAGAACGGCTGTCAGTATTCCGGCGAGGATGTAAAGGATTGTATAAAGAAGACGAGTCATTTCTGGTAGTAAGTATCCTTCCTGCCACCGGCACATCCCCAATACCATGCCAGAAACCACAAACTAAGTCATCTCTTCTGAACAGCAACTACCCTCTACCAGCCAGCAAAATCGACGTTCCCAACCCCAAAGACGTAATCGGCAAGAAATATACCGAGCTCCGCAGCCTCAAGACGCGCATGGAGAGCGAAAACAAAGACGCAGATAACTACGCCGTCTCCCGAACCGACATTGTCGATTCCGGCTCTCTGCCCGCCCTCATGCTACAATACGCCATCACGAACATGAACAAGATAGTCGAGACCGCGAACGATATCCTCGAAGCCGAGCGTAAAGAAATGATTCTATCATTCGTCACGGCCTTCCTAATGTTTATCCCCATCGCCGGCGAAGTAGTCGGCGCCGCTGGAGGCACATTGTTGCGAACGCTTATCAATGTTGCTGGGGAGTTAGGGAATGTGGCTGTAGGGATCTATGAGGTTGTTGATGATCCGAAGAATGCTTTGATAACGATCTTTGGGATGTTGTTGGGAGGGGTGAGTTTGAGGCCGTTTAAGGAGATTGCGGAGGTGAAGAGGGGGATGAAGAGTGGGGATTGGGAGAAGTTGGCGCCGATTAAGAAGGACATGGATAGGATAGATGTTTTGAAGGGGAAGGGGAAAGGGTCGACGTGTTCGAAGTAGGACGTATAGGAGGACAATAAACGAGCTCACATACAGTAAGGCTTCATAGCCACGAAACGAATCTAGATTCCATTTGTATAAGCATTATATTTCAAGTCCATCTCAACTTGAGGGATTTCCGAGCTAGAAGCATGTTTGAGGAATGACAGTTCCATAACAGACTCTTGGTCTACTTTTCATCCCGTCATCATCAACTAAGCAGGATAAATTTGGTTGTTGACACTCGGCAAGTCGATTACTTTCCACTCAAGCTGCTGATACTGAGCGACAAGCCACGTATACGACAGCATTGTCATATATCCATCGGATAAGCAGCGCCTTAGAGATCATCATACGACAGAATCCTCCGGCTTAAAAGTGCTCATGGTCCTATTTCGAAGGACGCTTCCCACTCAAGCTTATTGCACCATAGGACTCTGAAAGTTCTGCCGGCTAGCACATCTTTTGGCGACCTATCCCCTGTAATACAGGGGCCTGTAGGCCTGTACAGCCCGCGTGCCTGTTAATTTCGGGACACATAACGCTATTTCAACACGCTGACGTAATAACTCTCCCCTAAAGCTTTCAAAACCAGTGCCTGTCCCATTTTAATGCTTTCATTTTCAAATTTCGCTTCCACTTTCGCTTCCATTTAGAAAACAGTGCAACTACTCTCACCCGCATATAACAACACCTATTTAAAAACGCCAAATACTCTCCCCAGTCCGGCACTCCAAAAGAAGCAACAACTCCTCTTATGGATTCAACCTCATATCATCTCACCATACCCGTCAAAATGTCAACCTCCCTCTCAACATTCCACCCCTTCCCAAACCTAACCCCCGAACTCCGCACCCTCATCATCTCCCACTGCACACCCCATCGCACCATCCGCATAAAATCCAGCTCCTCAGGTCTCGGCCTCTACTCACGCACCCCAACACCCCCCATAACACGCGTAAACCGCGAATGTCGGCAACACAGCAGCTATCAAAAAAGCTTCACCAGCCCAAGCGGTCGCTACATCTGGGTGAATTTCACACACGACACAATCCACGTTCTCAGCACCGTATTCTGGCATATTGAGATTATGCCAAGAGATGAGATACGGCATTTGAGGATTGAGCTGGTGGATGAGAGAGGCGAGGAAGTGGTTGAAGACTGGTGGCATCACCACCTGCCCCTCCTCCGCACTTTCCCTTCCCTCCTGACCGTGGATCTCCTGGTCCCGCGCGAGTTACGGTATTACGCACCGCAGTACATCGACGATGCGTATTTTGGGGAGAAGTGTGATAAGGAGAAGGGGGTGCGGATCGTGGCAATGGGGAGCGGGGAGTGGGTTGATGGGGAGACGGCGGGGGTGTATGCGGATTGGGTGGAGAGTGGTGGGGGGGAGATGGAGGAGGATATGACGAGGGTGGTGGAGTGGGATGTTGATGAGGGGACGAGGAGGGAGAGGTTGGATGATGTGAAGGCATTGGAGATGCCGAGGCCGAGGGTGAGGTTAGATTATCCGTAGAATTGATGATGCGATCTGGGGAATAGCGATGAGAGCAGTTGGGAGTATTAAGAAGGGGAGATGGGGAATGCAGATGTGATGGTGGGGATGTTGGATGTGTGGAGTAAGATTGGGTTGCAGCTTGGCTCGCAACAGATGGCTACTATGGATGAGGATGAGGCACACATCTCAGGATCCTCGTCACAGTCCAAGCGTTGTCGTATTTATCTACTATACGAAAACAATCATCGCTATGAAAGCTCGAGTACACCTGGTCTATAAAATAAGACTCTCATGTTATATATCTCGACTCTTAAGGGAGGGCCTACTACCATCACTGCCTAGGCTCCTCATGATAGCCGTTAACACCCATCTCACAGAGAAACTCATCTCATCCAAAAAGCACTCAACGGCCAAGCATCAATATACCATGTCACAAGCCAACATTGTCGTTTCATTTCATATCATTCATTCTCATTTCCATCCTCAATCCTCCCAGTTCTAGATATCTACATGCAATCAAGCGACAATGTCTCAAGCAGCCAGAACCACAGCAATATTATACATTTTGTGCCTGCCTTCCTATTCACTGGCTCATCCACGTCCCTCATTCATGCCCGTGACTTTCACGGTAAAGCGAACGACATAGACAACCTCGTCAGCACAAAGCATTTTGTCTTTCTCTCAATCTCGAATCAATCATCCACAACACCACCTAAACGCCAAGAAAATCCACATGGCAACCGAAGAACGCCCGCCAGCCATAAAGTCGCACTTACACCACCCGACCCATATCAAAGACAAAAGCAAGCTATGTACCTCGCATACCCTTTCCCCACACCTCACTTCACATTCTGACAGCTCAGTCCAGTATAACCCAACGCTTATCAACCTCCTTAGCACCAACTCTCTTCGCGACCGTCTCCAGGGTACCCTTAATAGCCGCTGCCGGTCTACCAGGGAACTTCTTCTTCAGCACCTCGATCAAGCCGACTTTACTCAGATCCGAGCCTTGTACCGCGGCTTTGAAAGCAGGAATGTCTTCAGCTGAGAGAATTTTCCTGGGTTTGGCGTCTTTCGTTGCGGGTTTAGTGGGTTGTTGGGAATGGGCGGACGAGGAGAGGGTTGAGGGAGTGAGTGAGGATGAGGCTTTGACGAAGTCGGTGGTGGTGGATGATTTGGGTGAGAAGAGGCTGTTAATGTTGGCGGAAGTGGATTTCATGGTGTTGAGAGGGATGCGTGGGGGTTCCATGGTAGTTTGGGTTGGTACTGGAGGGTCCCAATATGCTGTTGAGAAGGGGTCGATGGATTTTATGGTTGGATCTGAAAAGTTAGCAAAACTTGGTTGACAAGGAAGGTAAACATACCCAGAATAACCTCCATCCGATATGCAATCATCTTGACATTCCAATTTCGTCTCTTCCTATCCTCCCAACACAGTCCTGTTGAAAGTGGCTCTAGGTCACCCTGTAACACCAATCTCCTAGAGTTGGCAGTCTCATCATTTTCATCATCTAGGAAATCATCCATATCCTCGTCATCACCAAGCTCCTCCTCCTCGTCTCCTTCACTCTTCAGATCCTCTGCATCCTCGTCGTCTTGAATCCATTCAGCCTCACTGTCGTAGTCGTAATCTGTGTTTGGCAGGTCTCTCCTCAATGGATTCCGAGCCAATTTTGACATACCACTGACAGGTCGACTAGTATATGTACCTCGATATGGGGGTCGAACATCCTCTTGGAAGTGTAGGATCTTCATAGGGATACCCTTCAACAGATCGCCCGTTCTCTTGATATGGGAGTTTTGTGAGTCGGTGGTCAGGTCGATTGGCTTGGAAGAATTGCCGGAATAAAAATCGGACATAATCTCTCGTACTGGTACAAGTTTCTTGCCGCGGGTTTTATCATACAGTGATGAGGTATGGAAGAGAGCAGGAGCATCAAAGGTCCGTTGACGGCCAGGACTTCTGTCGCCTGACAAGTAGCTGTCGAGAATGCTCTCAATAGCTTCAACAGCCTCCTCATCTCGTTCGAATCTGTTGATCGGTGCTACCGTTACACCTTGCTGAATAAAGAAATCGGGGAACAGCTTCTCGTAAGCAGTCTTTTCTGGCTTATTTGGTGTCTTCATCGGGCTGGCAATCGCAGCACTGACATTTGACGATTGTGGTGCCGGACTCATAGATGTTCTACCCTTGGAATCGACACTTGAAGCTCTAGGACGTGTTGAAGCAGGGATATTGAAGAAATTGCCCAACTTCATCTGGCCCTTATCCTTCTTCTTCTTTTCCTCCTCGGCCTTCAACTTCTCCTCTTCCTTCCTCCTCCGCTTCTCTTCTCTGGCAGCCTTTTCAGCTTCTTGTGCAAGTCGCTTTTCTTCTTGTGCAAGACGCTTCTCTTCCTGTGCCAGTCGCTTTTCCTCTTTCTCGGCCTCCTTCTTCTTCCGCTCAGCTTCCTTCTCAACATCCTTCTTCGCCTTCTCATCAGCATGTGCCTGCTTCTCTGCATCCTTTCTCGCCTTCTCCGCCTCCTTGCGCGCCTTCTCCTCCGCTCTCTCCTTGTCTTTAATCTCCTTGTTTATCCGCTTCATCTCCTTCTCCTGGAAAGTGAGCTTTGCCTTCTTCGGCGGAGGTGGAGCAGAGCCGTTCATCGCAGCGAATGCTGAAGCAGGAGGTGCGTCGGACGTGGTTGGCAGATGGTCTAAGCTTGGAGATGGATCTCTCGAGGGTGTGGCCGAGCCAGCGTCGGTCAAGGAGCCTGTGGTGCTTCGAGTTGGGCTGGTTTCTCGTTTGGTGCCTACGCTGACAGGAGGGGTGGGCAATGATTCTGTAGCTTTATCTTCTACCGCAGCGAGCTTCTCGAGGAAATCAGCTGGAACAGTGAAAGGTGCTTTGAGTTCTTGTGTTTCGGGCTCCTCGAAGCTGGTGTGGTCTCTCTTAAGAGAGCGTGGGGAGCCCTGGTCGGACATCGTCAACGCGTTGTCGTTGATGACGACAAAGCCGAACGTGGTTTAGGTGAATATATCAATTTGATCTTGCATGAATCGATTGAAAGGATACGAATCCCAATGGCCCTTTCAATTGTCGTTCGAGGTGCTGTGCTGTTGAGGCTCGCGAGTGTAGTGTGTGGAGTGTGAATGAATGTGGGTTTGGTTGGCTTGAAAGGACGCGACGAGCGCGTCCTCTTGGAAAGTGGTTTCGCGTTCTCTCTTCGGCAACCGCCACCAACCCCTGTTTGGAGGGACCGCACCTTTGGACCCCGGATTATTTCCTACAATCTAGAAGTACCAGAACTCAAATGGAAACTACTTAATTGCATATATCGTGAAGCAGCTTTGAGGCATCATCTCAATAAGGCTTAGTATCTATCAAAAGGATACTGTAGAAATTGAGATGCTATGAAAAATGATTCACAGTAGAAAACTATCTACAGTCTTCGTCCAACTAGCAAGCCTCGACTGTTTCCCCTGACTTGCCTTTGTTTACACCTATCTGAAAGGATTAAAGTGCCCCTTCTCTGTCTTCCCTTTTTGAAGATGTATAACTCATGGGACAGGACGACTTTCTCTTCTTGTTTCAGCCATCCTCACCAAAGCACACACAACCCCTTGTGTCCAGAACCAAGGGGAACGAGTTGTACTCTGCCCAATCACGATCACATAGCATACATAAGGTCGAAATAATGGGTTCAAAAAGCCGAAGCTTCTCTGTATTACTTTGTTTCTGTTCTCATCATCTCTCTTTCCTCTCCTAGCTCTTCCAAGCGACTGTACGTAGGTATATCTCTCCTCCCTCACATCCTCCCTGCCGACATTCCCCATTGTCCTCCTCCCTCCGTGTACAAAAAAACAACAATGCCGCTAGAACGAGCGATTGGTTATAAATCCAACCCAATCCAGGCCACCACCCCCTGTCTCCAAGAAGCGATAGACAAAAGTACAATGAAAACCCATCCTAACCCCATTCCTGAATCCCTCTGTATCGAAATCCAGAAACACCGATCCAATTTCTTCGCGATCATCGAATAACCAAATCGCCCAAACGCCGCAAATGCATGTCAATGAGCCGTAGCTCGGTCCAGCCCTAGCCAGAAAGAAGGAGAGACCAGAAAAGAGATGGAGAAACGGCGGTTGCTCCATTCTCACTCCTCGGCTCCACCCATAATCCAATGGGAAAACGAAATGTGGTATATTCTCCTCTGCCTCATCTCCTAATCGCTGTCCGCGTCCGGGTTCGCAATGTACAGCCGTCCAGCACTCATCGTCATGGTCCGATCATCCACACTACCTCTCCTCCTCAACTCATCCGGATTCTTAACGCTCTTCTCCCGGGTGACGGTCGATTTCAGCAGGCTGTTGCTAGCAAGTCTGGCGGCGTCCACAGTGTTCAACTCTCCCACTGCATCTGCACGCTCACCACTACTTCCACTTCCAGCACTGCGTGTCCCATCTCTATTCCCATCAGCAGAGAAGTAATCTTTAGCCCGTTGATGCGTGCCAGGCACTGGCGTCTCGCCCGCTTCCTGCACATCGTCCATTGAATTCTGTCGTTCGTTCGGCGGTGTATTTCCCGAACTCCATCTCCCGCCTGTAGAACTCGCGCCAGATTGTCTTGAGTAGGTGAGGCCGCGTCTGCCGCTCCCAACACTGCTCCTCCCGCTGCCAGTGCGGCGATGGTATGTTCCTCCTCCATATGCCATATTCCCACTATCTGCGTCGTCGTCGCTATCCCCTCCCTCGACCTCACTAGCACTCAACCGCATAGGCACTCCTCCGACTCCTCCCACTAGATCTCCAGGGCTGTATCCTACTAGCCCAGCTTTGCCGTGATGTCGTATCTTCGCTGTGACTCTGTTGCTGCCTGCGAGGCTGTTTGATCCGCTTGTCGAGACCCGACCTGCTGCTGGCCCGCCGATGACTTCCATTGTGGCTCGCATCTTTGCTGCTTTCTGCGCAGCGAGCAAGCGGGGGTCTTCATGTTGAGCCCTATCGCACCAGACTGTGGCCTTTTGTTTCCTCATCAGCGCAACATAGCTGGACGGCTGTAGCCCACCGGATCTCGAGGATGTTGAGCGGCGGAGATCTTGAGAGGTAGCGCGGAATGGCACAGGACCATTGCCACTGCTTGCTGTCGTCGAGTAAGTTGCATTCGAGGGGGTTCTCCGCGAGGAGTAGTTGTGGACCTGCATGTTGTTTGGGTATAATTGTTGTGGTTGAGGCGGATAATGGGCCGTCGGGAAGATATTTGAGGAGGTCGTTCGACTGCGGCTGTGGGAGTAGGGATCGGGGGATTGAGGACCTTGATAACCTGCCGGCATGGGCTTTCTGTGGACTTGGGATGCCATTGTGAATGCGGATGATGCGAGGTGAGGTGAATGTAGGTTGAGTGAAAGTGGGTTGTGATTGTGCTTCTTGCAGCAGCGTGAGGCAATTATTGGTCAAGAAGCAAGCTTTGGCTTGGATTGCGTCCTGCAATCGTGGGAGCAATGGCGCTAGAAGGTTGTTTTCTACGCACTTAGATCTGGATGGCGGATGCTACTGGAGGCGGACTGAAGCTAGACACAGTAGCTTCGCGATAACTGGGAGTGAACTAGCAGTCGGCGGCGAGTGCAAGTTTGTTGATTTGGCCGATGAGGGTGGGGAAGGGCAGGTTAACGGCGCGGAAACTGGGTGGGCAATTGACGTCGTTCGGGTCAACGGCCGGTAGGGGAAGAGTTAGGAAGAGGAGAGTATCGATGTTTGGTCGGATTGGAGCCCTCGTTTGGGCTGGAGATGAGTTAACGGGAGAGTGAGGTTGTGAAGGAGTGAGGAGAGGAGGAGGCGGGCGGGCTGCAATAAAGAGGTTGAAGGGTGTGTGAGGTTCGTGCAGCGCTGAGGTGCAGATTAGGCCAGACAAGACAGGGCAGCTGCAAGGTTCACTTCAGGTGCGCCGTGCAGGCCTGGCAGATTCAGGCCGACGGGGATCCTTTATTCGGCTAGAGGCGTGGCTGCAGCGTCGGAATCACCACAAGCGAATGGCGAAAGACAAGACAAGACAAGACAAGACAAGACCACAGCGAGATGACAGCGATAGCGAACAAGGTCAGTCCCACCAGAAACGTGAAAGTGAAGCCCGGCAATGCAAGCAATTGTTCCTAGAGGCTGATGGTCCGTAGGGCAACGTGTACGATCCTTGGAAGAGTGTTCGCTGGGACTGATTTCTGGTGGAGTCCAGAGGAGAGATCGGAAAGTATATATTCCCAAGCACTCAAGCAACAGCTGATGGAACAAAACTCTGTTGCTTTGATATTAGCTTTGACAAAGAAGCTGAGTGAAGCTTGAAAAGCAACAGCTGCGTAACAGCAGTGACAAAGCAAAGCAAAGCAGAAACCAAATCAAATTTTCGATCTTCCAGGGCCATCCATCAATCAAAATATCAAGCCCTCTCCCAACAGAGACGAAATAAGTAATCAAATCAAATCAAATCAAATCAAACGGTCAAAAAGAAACGCGCACGATAACCAAATAAATCAATACGGAGGCTTCGGGTAGACATTATTCTCCGCAGACGAAGGGCAAACATTCAGCACGGTCTCACGTACAGCAAATCAACCCAAAACTTCACCCGGAACTCAATATTTCATCAGCTGTTGGTGGTGGTCGATGGCGCTCTCTTTCATGCATGCATCTACCCCACCTGCCTCGTTCGTTCGTTCGCTCGTTCGTCCTCTCGGCCTGGACACCCTGTAAAATGAATGACTGCAGATGAGATGCAGACACCACATGTACTTAGTAGAAGCAGCTGCTTGGTGTGGACACACAGCGGCGGTCAGGTCAGCTTGGTGTGGTCCCCTCAGCTGAGCAGTCAAATCGCGTATCTCGTTGGCGCGCTGAACTGGTGTGCTGGATCAAGCCTTCAATTCAAGCCTCGTAGGAATTTCAATATTAGCGACAAGGCTTGAAGATGTCTCAGAAAGGTAAAATGCCAGCGATTAAATTCTGTTTGAGGACCGAAGGGTTGCAGGATGAGTGCTGTCCCTTTTCGTAGGTAAGGTAGGGAGACAATTCGTGGACTTTATTACTCTTTAGAATCGTTCTATTGGAGGCGATCACGATCACGATCGATCAGTGGTCGATGGATAGTCAGTCATTCACAGCTTAATTGACGTAAGGTTTCCAATAATCTCGTTTCAGTCCATCCTGTCAAGTTTTACGAGTAGAATCATTCAGTGCCATTCCTCGCTTATTTCCAGGGCATCGTCGGCCCATCACGTCACGAACATATGATGAATGTAACCTTGAGAAACAGCCATCTACCGATCGTTCATCCCTCAAGTATGGCATTTCAAACCAGCCAGCGAAAATGGGCCATGACCCGATCTTTATAGACAAGGCCATTGCATATACATCCGGGGAGCTTCCAAGGTTGAACACATTTCTTCCAAGCTTCCCAGCTCCCACGTTTCCACGTTTTCACGCTTGCATCCAGTTTCGTACTCGTAGCCAACTTCACTACATGCACCTCCTGTCCCTGAACTTCACGATCTCCAGGGTACAGTTAATTCTCCTCTCCTTCCTGGCGGCTCTCATCCTCTTTCCAGCACCATTCAGTGGGCACTGACGTAGTGATCCCCATCACCATTCCTCAAATTCGTATCCACCGTCCAAAAAAGCTCGGCGCGTTCGCCCTATCCGGGCATTCTCGCCATCAACCCCTCGCCCCACCACCCGCATTCGGCGAGGCCGATACTCAAGTAGAATTGATCAGAGCGCGAAGGTTTGAAGGGTGATAAGTTTAAGCTTGTGCGTCTATGCCCACCACTCACAGCTCTACATCGTAGTAAGAAGAGGATGTCAAATGAGTAAACATCCCGAGAAAGCTTCACGCAGCAGACAATAGAGATGCATGTCCGCGTCCAGGTCTGGATGCATCGAGTGCAGTCGAGCCGCAAAGGGAGAATACAAAATGCACCACTACCGAAGCAGGTCAGGAAAGTAAAGTATATCTGCAAACTTTCCCAAGCCGCAGCTTCACTCGACCTAGGCAGTTTGACAGGCCGAATCAAGCCCTTGGGAAAACTCAATTCCACACCAGTGAAATGCACCACGCGGTACAGTACTCCTACTTGCTAGTAGATAGATAACAAGGTTAAACTCTTAAGCGCCATTCAATCCTCCGCCCAATCCCACCTTCCCACAACATCTCCTTCTCCGCATTTCGAAATCCGCCGTTTCGTTACTAAACTTTGCTTGATATCAGCGTTGCATGAGGCTTTTGTTCTTTCTTTCTTCCCAGTTTTCCAACATTGAAAGTGGCTCCTTCGCTACCAAACTTACACCCCCAATCACACAAAATTGCCATCAATGCAATTTGACAAATCGCATCCGCTGCCTCGCTTTCCGAGATCTCCACATCTCAGCACATAAAAGGACAATTAAGCGGCAATTTCGTGAAGACGTCATTACATTTCTCATCCACTGAGCGATCTTATTACAAGCGATATCAGAGTTGCAACATCATGGCGCCATCATGACATTATTTTGAGTTTCGAGGCGGAGAACAGCTGAAAAGAGAGGCCGGGACCGCCACCTTAAACGGCCCGAAATAGAGGCTTGATCCGATGCCGAGATGTGCAGGACAGAGGCGCGAGGATTGACTTCCCCGCTTTCTTCTTGTATTTTCGCGTCTTGTACCTTTGCCTCTACCCTTCCGCTGGGATTGCTACCTACACGCGATTGTTGTTCTTATGCTTTTCATCACAGAGGTGTTAATTTACCATACCAGGCAGCTCTAGGCAAGTAAAAGTTATCCCCTAGATCTTCAGTGCACGCTGGCTAGCGGTTTTCACCCTTGTACCATCAGACCCATCAACTCATCGATAATTCGCTCTTGCTTTCGCATCCCATCTTATCTTATCTTTCTTTACATGTACCCCCTGCGCTACAGTACTGTACTGTAGATAACAGCCAAGATGCTCTGTCATCCTCAAAACTCTTTGATTACCGTCAAGCAATATATCCGGGGAATTTCTCATCAAGTCTAAGTACCTCATGACTAGGCCTCCTAATCACCAGCAATCGCGATTTGGGTGTATGGGGCGTTGAGGGAGTAAGTACCAGGTACATTAGCACTTTGCTGACAAGCTTCACATCTCACAAGATCAAAACACCAGCTCATCTAATTCTCGTCTCCAAGAACGGAAAATGCGCCTATGCACCGTGCAAAGCAAGATCATGGCCTGATTGTAGATTTCGATTCATCATCATCTCCCCGCATATCACAATACCCGTATAACATAATCCTGTTTATCTGCCCTCATGCGGTTCGTTTATCTATCCCATGCATGGTATGTAGACATATGCATACATGCAGCGCAAGTCACCATATCACATCGTCTCCTCCCTGTATGTTATGTAGATACTGCAGTGCGCGCTCACCGACTCTTTGTCTCACTCCCCGCATGGCAAGTACCGTCTCCAAACCAAACCATCTCAAAGCAAATCCCGAAATTTCAAACAAGACGCGCGTAGCAATGCGAAAGCGATCGACAGATGATATCTTGTATACAAAGATCGGAAAGCAAGTCAAGCCTGCTTCATGGACGATCCAGTAAATACATGTAAACAAACCATGTGTGGGTGTTCAGTTGGTTGGTAGCTGCTTACCGAGAAGAGGGGTGAGTGGGTGAGGGGCAGAGAAGGCTTGGGGAAGTCCGGCTCACCTCAGCACCCCAATTCAAAATCAAGATCAAGTTCCAGACCCAACAACCGAAACAATCCAAACAATGGCACTGTTAGATCTTCAACAAATTCCCAAGCCACCGGGAAGAGGTGAGACATTGCTTCAATAACAATGGAGACGTGGGCTCCTCAAACCCATACCTTGAATAGTGATGATGGTGCGGGAAGAAGACGGGAGCCTCCCGTCCAGAGTCGCCTCAACCATGTCTGACAGCCTGGCAGGCAATCCGACCTGCAGTTATCGACCACTTCTTCAGCCCTGATGGACTGCATGTTCCAATTCGCTTCTCGACCCAACCCGATCAAATCGACTGGACGCGTCTTGCACGATATGGACTTTTACTGTGATGATCTCAGCCCCGTCCCTTCTGAAGACCGTAATCTCTCGGGACGCGTCGGCCCGGAGTACTCGAAGAATTGGAATCAGTTCTGGAAGCAGCGCATCCCCACCATCAATTCTTTGGGACTGGGGCTTCGTTCGATAAGCGAGTGTAGTCAACAAGACCGGTCCCAAGAATTGATCTGCGTGGGTGTTCTAGAAGAATTTTTTCCCTTCTAGTCTTCTGAAGCCGTCTTCCTGGTCAGTTGATGGACTTTTAATCGGCGAGAAGGAGGAAGGTTCGAGATTCCCAGCTACCTGACCTGCATAACGTGACGTTTCGGCTTTCCAGATTTCAAGTCTATGTTGAGGCTCAGTGAATGGTGGAAAGGAGTTTAAACAAACCCATATTCTTGGAAGCATATACGAAGAATACTTCTGTTGATATTCAGGATAATAAGCATGGATGGCATCTGATGTCGAGAAAGAGAAATAGCAAAGGGCGGGTATGATATCTCTTCCCCTTTTTGCTGGTGATCCAAGCTTTATTTCCGTAGATATCACGAGGAGTCGACACGCGCAAGATACCCTCGATCTTCCGAGTTCTCTTCACAGCCCTCCATTCCAGGTTTCCTTGTTGAATCCGCGAGCTGGCGAAACTCTGATGACGGGGGCGTGGGCCGAGGAAGATCTGGGACAATGGCTCTCGTCTAAATCGTGGACTGATGGTGCAATGCCCATTACGCATGGAATTCAAGAACTCAATAAGATGGATCCAAAATTCCATTGCTATCTAAACTACCTATACTACCCACATCTTCCTTTTTCCTTTTCTTCCCCCGACTGCCTCATTCCTCGCTTAACCACAACACAACAAAACACAACACAACAAATGAGCATCTCCTAGCCCTCAAAATCCAACATCCATCAGTAGAAGTGAAAAGAGGAGGTAAACGCTCAAGCACATATATCCCATCCCCCAAGTTAAAAAGAAAAGTACAACTTGCGAACCCAAAACGAACACATTAGAATTAGAAAATTATCTCCTCTTTCCCGTTCCTCTCCATCTTCACTGCGAATTATAAGGAAATAATCAAGCAATAACCGCACCCACAATAATCATGAAAGCATAAAGGAAGACTTCATCTCCTAGTCTTGCAGCCGCGTTCACAGCCTCAATAGGCGTCGGCGACGGCGCCGGTGTTGGCATTGGCGAAATGCTCACCACGACACTCGAGCTCGCAGCTGGAGGCGGAGACGGCACTGCTACGGGTGTCGTTCCAGTCGGCGTTGGAGCAATTGTTGGTTTATTCACAACCTCACTCTTTGGCGGCAGGATCGTGGGCGTCGGCGCTACTTTGGTAGGCGTCTCTGTCTCCTCTTCCTCGGGAACTTCGGGCGAGAGAGTAAAAAGCAGCGTCCCAAGACTGAGATGGAGTGTTTTTGTGCTAGGTGGGAGGGTTGTTGTTGTCGTTCCGGAATCCGTTTCTGTCTCTTTGCTTGTAGGACGTACAGGAGGAATTAGAACCGGGTAGGTAGTGTGGATCGGGTAGGTGGAGATGTAAGTCGATCCGACAGTGCATTTCGAGACGGTTGGAGCGCAGGATGTGACGGTGTATGTTTTCTTGGTGTAGATTGTTCTGGTGGTGTATTTGGTTGTTTTTTTGAGGGTTGTGACTGTTGGGGTTGGTTTAGGGGTTACAGGACAGATTGTTGTATAGTGGGAAGTGGTGGTTGTGACTGAGCCGACGAGACATTTTGTTTTGTCTGGGGGGCAGGAGGTTATAGTGTAGGTTTTGGTGCTGATAATGGTGGAGGTGGTGTATTTTGTTGTTTTGGAAGCTAGGGTTGGTGTGGGTTTGGGTGTGGTTACGGGACAGATGGTTGTGTAGTGGGATACGGTGGTTGTTTTGGAGCCGTAGGGACAGGATTTGACGGTTGATGGGCAGGATGAGATGTTGTATGTCTTGGTGGTTTTGACTGTTGATGTTGTATATTGGGTAGTATGTGGTGGCTTTGAGTGGCTAGGCTTCGAATGGCTTGGTTTGGTGAAGACCGGCTTGGAGAATGTCGGCTTCGAATGGCTGGGCTTCGTATGCGATGGAATTGAGAATGTCGGCTTTGTGTGACTGGGTTTGTAGGTAGGAATGCTGAAAGATGGCTTCGTCTTGCTCGATGTAGATGGAGCTTTGGATGTTGACGGCGGGCCAATCGATAGCGAGAAAGATGGTGATGTTGACACAGGAGGTGGGAGCTTGGTAGGAGTACCGAGGGATAGAGACAGGGATGGTGTTGTGAGAGGTGGAGCAGGCGCAGCGACAGTGGGCGTTCCAATCGACAGAGAGAGGCTCGGTGTCGTGACTGGAGGTGGAGGCACGGACGTCGAAGGAGGACCAAGAGAAAGCGAGAGTGAGGGTGTAGTCACCGGGGGTGGTGGAAGAGAGGTTGATGAAGGACCGAGTGAGAGTGACAGAGATGGGGTGGTGACAGGTGGCGGAATATTAGGAGTTGGAGGAGCTGGTGGTGAGATCGGAGTATCAGAAAGAGTTGGGATGGGAGGTGTCGATACTGGTGGACTTGAAGGAGTAATGCTTGGCGGTGTTGGAGATACTGGAGGAGAGCCAAGAGTGAAACTAAGTGATGGGATGCTGATCGGCGGTGCAGCAGTCGTTGAAGGAGGTGCAGGAATGCTGAACGCTGTAAGATGTTAGCATATGCCTGGAAAAATTTCCGAAAATGATCCAGCTGAATCTCACAAGGTGATTGGCCTGGAGGAACCAAAATTTGGGCAGAGGCTGGTGACCTCAAAGCCAAAAAGAGAACAAATTCAAGAACCTTCATATTTTGTTTGATGAAACAAGAGACGATTTAAAGAGATCGGACGAAGCCAAAGACTTGAAAAGGTACATGTTGAGGGAAGTCATTGTTTATAAATGAAACGATGGTGAATTTTCCTTGAACTGGTTGAATCGGGGATAAACACGGGTCGGCACTTACTTGACGAGGAAGAGCTCGAGATGGAGCTTACGACACCGCAAGTATTGATGTAGATGCTCTGCGATGAGTAGCCTCCGCAAATTTCAGTCGCGTCTCCGAAGCATTCCGAATTGCAGTAGCCGTCGAGGGATAGAGGAGTTGTGAAGGTGTTTCCACAGTAGCATCCCCATCCATCCTCCATACCAGCGTAAGAGAACCCATTCTTGGAACACACTGCTTGACAGTTCTCAACTGTAGTGTCTACCACTGTCGAGGGAGCGAACCTGTTCGTGAGTGGTCGACCATTGCTCTGGTAAAAGACACATCCGACATACGTCCAGCCGCAACCCGATGAGAGAGTTTGAGGGATTGCGGAGATGATCGACGAGAGAATACTTGAAATAATGAAGATACTAAGCTTCCATGACGAGGGGTTCATGATGGCTAGGAAAGGAATGATCAAACAGAAACGAGTGTATGGAAATGAACCGGTTAGCACAATCAAAGCATAACGTTGGGGATAGTGCTGAATATATCCTTCAAGAAAAATAAATTGTTCAGGCCAACTCAAATACACCCTGACGAGATTAACAAATACCGTATAGCTGAGCAATTACTTGCTGCTATATAATATAAAGAGACGTTGACGCCGCACAGGAAAAGATGTAAGATAGGGGCTGTGGCCTTACAGACATCAGAGATGTGGTACAACAAGATTGTGGTGATTGGAGCCATGACAGCAAAATAGAGTATCCAACGGCATGAATTAACCTTTAGGTCAAGCCACCATACGGCATGAAATAATTCTAGGGTCACTGCAAGTCTACTGCCCGAAGATATGGTTGAGACTAAGTACATGGTAATTTAGCCAGTGTTGGTGGCCATTCATCCATATTAGACCAATCTAGCTCTCGTTGCCCTGTGAAAATCAGGAAGTGCCTTGCATATATACAGCAGTTTTCGACCCTTGAACTAACCATTGTATGGTAGCGAAAACAGGGCAAGGCTCGTAAGTAAGTGAAGTGGGCCAACTCGGACATTTACCCCGCTTCAACCGATATTGATGCTTGACGCATCCATTGACCTGCATCTCGTGCATGGACTTCAGCCTTACTAGTCGAGTAGCTCGCTGGCTGCTCTAGTCACTCAAGGATTTTACTGAGGATGCGATATTGGAGCCTGAGAGCTGTCTGTGAACGTGTGGGGTTGGCCGCGAAGCCAGTTCGCAGTGCCTGTCACTCCCCGATTGGCTTTTGAGACGAGTTCCCGCATGCAGGATTGATGGGTGTTTGTGATCAAAAGAGGGTATCCTAGACTAAGTCTGCTTTCCCTTTACGCGATCGAATACGGTCGGGAGGTCATGTCGAAGCAGCTTTCTTGGCTCTGACCACGAACAATGGATCCTCTGAAGATCCCCAGAATCCAGATTTTCCCTCTTTCAAGATGACTTCTTCGACATCCTCCCAACCTTCACTTGCCCAGAAATATCCACCCACCCACCTTCTCCGACCTTCGTCGTCCATCCTCATCCACTTCCCGACGACTTTTGTCGGGAAACATCTGTTGCTGAAAGCCATATGTGCAGTCCCTCCAACCTTCAATACCCTATTCAGTTCCTTGAATATAGAAACGGGTTGTGTGAGATAATCCACAGAGACATTACAGATAACGGTATCAACACTCTCGGCCGGGACTTCTTCCAAATTTGGGTTCTTGTTGAGGTCTTTTACGAAGCGTTTCGTAAGATGTGGATTCCTCTCCAGCTCCAGCCTGTTCATACCATACCCAATAATACTTTGTGGTTTGAAGTTCGCCGAAAGATGCGATGTCCAACTAGAGCAAAGATCCAAAATGCTGTGGTTTGGTTTGATGACCGCGTCGTAGTAGGACTTTAGTGACGCGATCGCCCCATCGTCAATATGATTGACGAAGCGCGGCTGCGAATACCAATCCACATCCGACCCCTCATCCTGCCTGCGAAGATCCTGCGGTGCATATGTGATCGTAGTAGGGTAGAGTGATCGAAGGAGGGGATTGATTTGGTGGGATGTTGAATCAGAAGCCATTGTGGAGTAGCAGGACGCGATCTGGGCCGATATGCGGGGTAAGCCTGATTCGAAGCAGTTTATTATTCGAGATCGTAGTATGGACATACCGACGCGCTTTCTTTGAAAGGATTGAAGACGACATGCTGTGGTTTGAGGGTATTGATATCAGCTGTATCAGCGCGTCATGCACCCGCTTCGATATGGGCACTAATTTTCGGTAAATTAAGCTTATCTACAGGGCGTCAACACTGAGACTTGGCTACTTGTATTTGTGGCATTGCTTCCTAATGAAGATATACAGTTATACGCGCCTTTGTATGTCTAGGGCTTTCAGGGCCTCTCTAATCCTTTGACGTTGAGCTGCCAAACACTGCAAATGATTCAATGTGATAAAGGTCCGGACAGATCTGAGAATATTCTTATAAACCATATCGACCAATCAATAAAGCTCGCATGAATTCTCATCACCATTCAGGCATCCAGTCAATGACTCTTTCCTTATGAATAATATCCAAATGTGGTCCCCGAAGCATTTCCCTTTCAGTACTCTTTCGGCGATATCGCGTTACGCACGGAAGAATCATCGGTGACGCGATAAGACCGAACTCCCGAGCGGCTAAGTGCCATAGCGAAGCGAACCCCTTTTACCCCACCACAATACCTGCGTCAAAGAATCCTTGGGGGCTTGAGGAGGGTATATTCTCGGATTTAAGCCTTAACATACGAGCTAGAGCATCGCACAGCTGCCTGAACGATTCTGAACGACAATCCGAGGAGCGTATCCCTGCTTATGAAGCTTTCGTAAGTGCTTCTGTCGCGAGGATGAGATGAAATGCACATAGGCGGGGAGTCATGGTCTCCATCCCATGTCGCACAGGAAAATATAAGTACAGCACTGTGTCTGTCTTCACAAAGGAAGAGAGAAAACATTATTCAAAAACAAATCAAGTCCTCATGTAAAGCTCCGAAAATCTCACAGGCATCTCTAATATCAACCCCTAACACCATCAACTCAATTCAAAACATCTTCAACATGGAAGACCCGAAATTCGCCAACTTCAACGTTACCACTACTTACTACAAGGTCGTCAATAATCAAGAAATTCCACTCTATGTCATCATCCCCAAAGGCGTTCACACCGGAAAGCGTCCGATTATTGTTCATTTCCACGGTGGGTATCTCATCGCTGGGCACGCTCTCTACCCAGACTGGACTGCTCAGTGGTCCTTGGATTACGCCACGCTTCACTCAGCGATTCGCATCTCAGCAAACTATCGTCTACTCCCAGAGAGTAAAGGTCTAGACATCCTTTCTGACGTTCGCGATCTGTTCACCTGGATCGAGAATGATCTCCCAGCATATCTGAAGCGAATCGGTAGCGACATCACCCCGGACTATGAGAGAGTGGCAACGTATGGGGAGAGTGCTGGCGGGTACTTGGCCATCCAATCTGGGCTGATGAGATCTGATCTTGTGAAAGCTGTCATTGCCGCATATCCAATGACTTATCTCGACAGACCTTGGTACTCCGTTGCGTCCAACGGCAAGTCTCCATTCGGCGCACCCCAGATCCCCAGAGAACCTCTCGATCAACATATCGCTAGCATGGAATCCGGCAAAATTGCTACTGGATCGTTCCCGCCGGACAGAATGCAGCTTGCGCTTCCTATCTTGCAGAACGGATTATTTCCGCAGATCATGGGCACAGATGAGTCGTTATATCCTGCCAAGGTTGTGGAAAAGATGAAGGAGGGAGAGAAAGCACCGTTTCTGTTTGTGCTGCATGGAACAGAAGACACAGCGGTTCCATGTGAGCATTCTGTGGACTTTGTGAATGTATGGGAGGATAAGTTTGGTCGGGGAAGTGTGATTGGCAAATTTGAGAGGGGTGATCATGGACATGACGGAACTGCTACGCTTGAAACCCCGTGGTTGAAGGATGGACTGGTTGATGTTAGTAAAGTATGGATCAGGTAAATAGACACTGATCTCTCAACTGAAGATTCATTTTGGATGTTAGAAACAAGTTCAGAGTCAAAGTGGGGTCGAGTACATGAGATTATTTAAATTCATTGTGAATTTCATTCACTAAATATAATAATCTTATTTACAATCGTGTACATGTTCCCATACTGACTAAAACCAGATGTGATATATTACTTTACCAATACCAGGCGCAACCGCAACCACGAACAACACCGATACAAAATTCACTGGAACAGGAGTTGTCCGAGTCGTCTTCCAAGTCGTCAGAATCGTCCGAGCTATCAGAGTCGTTCAAGTGGTTCATGTTGTCCGAGTTGTCAGTGCTGTCAGAGCTTCCAGACTCATCAGAGTCATCTGAGTGGTCCGAGCCAAGTTCATCGCGGACGTCTTGATACTCGCTGTCGTCCTCGTCCTCCATCTCACTTTCAATGATCGGATCATGATCATTATGATCACTCCTAGCTCGCGTGTAGTGACTTGAGAAGTTCCTAGGACGTGTTTCATTGAAGTTCCATTCATGATATAAGTTCCGGATACGACTATTCTCTTCCTCGAGCTCGTCACCGTATATATCATCTTCTTCGATCCGTTGAGCCAATCTACCCTTCAACACATCGAGCCACTCCTGTTGAGTCATGTGGCGTTCATTCTCCTCGTACCATTGCCTCTCAGCTCGTGTAGACAGCGCTCTACACTCCCACGCTTCTAGTGGGGGATCGCGTTCGATCGGGACTTGGCGACTGCCATCCTGCCGATACTCGTCAATAAGATGACGTGCTTGGTCTAAGACTGTTGTAGTGGTATTGCTCTGTTCCTCAGTAAGTGTTGATGTCGTCGCAATGGCACCTCTAAGAACTCGTCTTTGCGGGCGGCAAATACAGAGGACTGCGAGTCGCACCTGTTCCGAGCAAGATCTTTCCGCTTCAACTATCAATAGCTCTAACAACAAGCTTACTGCGCGCGGATCTTGATGATCCATACCCTCAATTGTATCCCACTCTCGCGATAGACCATAAAGTTCTCTCCTGTCAGCCTCAATACGTGCTTCTCTGTGTGCCATGGAAGTAGGCCAAGTCTTCGAGTGTGTGGTATTCATCACGGCTGTGTACCTCCTGAAACAAATTGCGTAGTTCCAGTTATTACCATCGTCTACGTTGAACAACAAGACAAAGCTGTTCTGAGATCTTTGCTATGTTGGGAGTTCGAACTGGTCAGGTCTAGATCTGACAGTGTCGCACAGTGGCTGGAGTTCGGTCCTTTCCGTTTCGGCTCCCGTGTTCGCGAACTAGGTCGCGTATCTTTCAACATGCTGTAACATCATTAGATTAATCTCGTCTTCATCTATGCTGCCGTCACTAAAGACCAATGATGAGGTTTGATAGCTGGCCACAGCCCAGTCTAGAAATGATAATACTCTGGGAGGGGTTACTTGTGGTTGAGAAGCCATGGCTCTGTATATCTTACATGCATGGACTGTAGTTTTGGAAGACATTGCATCAGTTTCGATTAGCCGCAGCTGCACTTAAGTATCAGGAAGAACAGCATTCGTTTCGTGCCAAACCTTTGTTCGCGCTGGGTCTTAAAGGACCTTCATACTTACAATGGAATTTGGTACTAATCCCAGTGAGTGTGGTTCAAGGCAGTTTCAACAAGAAGGATATGTCTTTGTTTACTCTCAACTGCTTTTTTATGCGAACAATGGACATTACTTCGAATACATGCACCGGCTCAAGCTTTGAGGCAGCCCCAGCCCGTACCAGCTGTCAATCGATCTTTGACAGGTTGCTACTATGATCCACCTTTATCGCTAAGGAGTCCCTGCATAACGAGCCGCACCATACGGCGAGACGGAAATATAGCTTGAGAATAATGATATATCAAGTCTATCACGTTGGTACTAAAAGAACACCTTTTAGTCTTGTCGATCCGTCGCGAAACCACTTGGCAAAAGCAGATCTTACTAAATGCTGTAATTACTCATGCTGCCGGTTGTGTCAATGAACTCTATCACATTTCACCTTCCTTGCCTTCTTGAAGCGCGACCGTCAGACGCCTTGTTTATATTGGAGCGCTCGGAGGAAGGGCCAAAAGTAGAAGGCCCCAATGAAGACAGAAATGGAGTCTGAGACAGCCTAGAATGCTGGTACTTACTAATACACTTCACCTGAGTTACAGGCTCCCTATTTCATGCACTTAACCACAATTCTGAGGGTGTTGACACGTGTGTGAGGTGGGAGTAACTGAAGTCCCAGCGCAAGACAACCCTCCCCGGCGTGCTTCACAATCCTGTTCTCCAGAATCAAGATCGGCCATCTCACGACTCAGCTTCTTGATATCTGGGTCAATGAGCCCAGCATGTACGCAAGCTACGCAGCATAACCCCCAATTAACGAGGAAGAGGAGATCCGGCTTCTGACAGTCGTTCCAGAGAGTGGAACTGTAGTATTAAAGGCTCGTTTACAGCCGCGAGCCTTCTGGGAGACCCACTACCAGCATATGCTGCACTCTCGTACGTTTGGGGCTATCCCACCACAAATGCCGTGATCAATATCGATGATCAAAGTTTCCATGTGTCGCAAAGTCTGCATGGCGCGCTCCGTCGCTTGAGATGGCACGCACATCGTGCTGGCCAACCAGTCACCATCTGGGCCGATGGTATTTGTATAAATCAGACTGATGAGAAGGAGAAAGGTCGTCAAAGTCCAGTTGATGCGAAAGGTGTGTTCCAGATCCCAGCATGTCCTTGTCTGGCTAGGAGAAGATCCAGGAATTAACGAGGCGGTCTGTTGGCCGTCTTGGAAACCACTACCTGGGATACAGTTTTCTATCCCCTCTCTCCGTTGTTTCACAGAACCCAGCCGAGGATTATAATTTTCTGTCCACTGTTTCAATGGCATATGCCATGCTTATAAATCAAATCTCAGAAGGGGAGCACATGACAGCAATTGAGCCCTTCAACAGCGACATTAAAAATACATTCTTTAGAAAGCCTACGGGATTTTTAACTAATCAAATCAATCAATTCTTCATTTAGTCTAAACTACGTTTTTCTACATCTAATCAAATATTTATACAATTAAGCTAGTTAATTAATTGAATGAGGAATTCTATGATCCGGGAAAGATGGGGGATGCCTGTTCTGTGTTTACTCATATAAATGCATTACCTCTCGGCTTGCCTTCATCATCTGCGCTCAAAAGCGATACTGAATTAGTGACTAGTGACTTAACCTTGAACTCCCGAGAATAAACAAGGGGCTCGGCTCGGCATTTTTATCGGTTGGGTAGTTTCTTTGATAAGCCGGTCATTTCAGGCTCTTTGTGGTTTAGCGCCCATATTTATAGTTTACAGTACCTGCTCACGACTCTCCCCCAGCTTTTGCGACTTCCATGAGGTCTGCCACTCTTACTCATGCAACGTCCACCTTTTCAACACACATTTTCCCACCCTACGCCTGTTATGCGTGGTGCCGGTAGATGTTTACAACGGGCGAAACACCCTTCACGCCAGAGCAAGATCCTCGCCGCCACGCAAGTCTTGGAGGCTGACAGTTGATTCCCTACTCATTCATCCGTTCCAGTGCATCCAATATCCTTCTACGGTACCACAAACTGCTACTCATATTATTCATGAAACATGAGGACTGATGTGTCTTGTGATCGTTGCCATCGTATCAAAGCCAAATGTGTATTCACGCCCGGCATTTCAAGCTGTGGTCGTTGCAGTCGACTGCAACACAACTGCACCAAAGCACGGGTTTTTGCACAGCGAGGCCGACGGCGCAAGGATGACAAATTTCTGTTGTCGAAAGGCAAGTCTGACGCCTTTCTCTGGGTTGACAACGCAAGTTATCCCAACCAAATCATCACGAATCATTACGAGCGACCCAAGGAGACAGCACAAAACTCCCAGGGCGATCTTGTAACTATCTCTCGTCTAATCCAATTTCCTCCTCCAGAAGATCAACTGCTAGAGACTCTCTGGTCGCATCACTTCGTCTCGGACTTTGTCATTGGACCTAGCTTCGCTCGTTTCTTCCAGGACATGCTCCGAAGGAGCTTTGCGAACAGTCCGGAGGTCTTGCGGGATACTCACCTTGCTACAGCCGCAGCATTTTTGCAGACACAGCGTGGTGGGACCGGAAATGAATCACTCAATCTCAATAGGACGAGCATGTCAATAGAACGCCTACGCTGCTTTCGAGCCACGGATCGCTCTCAACTAGCCCTTCTAAGTGGGCTCGGTTTGAGCATCGTTACGTTCGAGATTCTCATAGCAAGCGCTGCGTCACACGCTATTGTGGCGCACACCCTCCTTTCACTGAAGCCCTGGATTCCAGTCCCAACCAGAGACCCAGAATTAGACTTCAACCTTAACGCCTTAATACTCCTGGACACGGTCAACTGTCTCATGTACCGTGAGGTCCCAATCATACGGTACGAGCCAACCGACGAGATCCGTATTGACCGCTCTGTTGGAATATGCTGCGACTTCCTCCCAATAATGTATGACGCGTGCCTAGTCTCACACAAGAGATATCGTGCGACTGAACTCGATCAGCTCCAGAGTGTCTTTAGCTGGTCTGGCATCAAGTTAAAGATCCAGGAATGGAGCCCTGTCGAGCCATCCGGATTTATCGAAATGTATCAGGACAATGAAATTGTGGCGATGCGCACACAAGCTAGTATATATCAAAACGCTGTCCTTCTTCTCATCCACCGAATGCAACATCCCTACGGGGGGATTGATGAGGTGGGAATGTCGTGGTCCAAGTGCATTTTGTCAAGCCTCGAAACATGTTTTCGCGTCACAGGAAGCTACCCACTACCGACTTTCTTCCCATTGTTAGTTGCTTCACTCGAGGTGACTGATCATCCTACCAGACAAGACATTATGGGAGCCATCGAGACCCGTTTTCAGCTGGTCTTTTGCCAATTTCTGATGAAGATGAAGCGCTTTCTCCAATATGTTTGGGAAGCCAGGGACTCTGGATGTTTCTTGTCTTGGGAACAGATCATTCATGCGACGCCAAAGATGTTTTTCTTACCATGATCTATGTACAAATATCACAAGAGAGGATGGGCGTCCAAAGCCACTGCTCCGGACCCTACCAGAATCGGATGTATCTCCTCTGCAACTGCCAGCAACCTTTCGTCCTCGAATCGCCTCCCGATCAACTGAACTGCCAATGGTAACCCATCAAATGCTTCTGGGTCATAGATATTTTGGATCTTCGCGTCAAGCTCATTGTACGGAGTGACTTCTTCCTTCAGATCGAGATTCTTGTCGGAGAACATATTGAGTGGTAAGGTGATAGCTGGCCAGTCAATGGCATTGAACATGGATGTGTATGTCGTATCGGTCCACTCGTCAAAAGGCAAGGCTGTATGTGGCGCTGCAACCCAAAGAAGCGCATCAATGGCCTTGCCACTAGCCATCCAGGCAATGGTCATTTCGTACGCCAGACGACCGATTCGCTTGTTCAGGTCGTGGAGGTATTCGACCGTCAATGGTGGATCCGGCTTTGCTGGAATCATGATGCCAGTGTTGAGCACGGATTGTGTGTAAGGCTCGTTTTCAAGATACCGCCGTAGGTTATACAATCCCTGGATCTCAAGCCATTCTCTACCGGTTTCCCAGACATGACTGACGTCGGGCGCGTTGAAGTCCACCAATTCAATTCCTGCCCGTCGAAGCCTATCTTGAGCGACTAGAAAACCTCGTTTGACTGGCGCGTGCAAATGGAGATAAGCATTGGGGGCATCCATTTTCCAGACACCGATACGAGGTCGAGCTATAGTGATCCCCAACCAAGGACTAGGGTAGATGAATGGATCGACTTCCCATAGCTTCTGGTCGCAGACTAGCTTACTGGCGACTCGCATGTCCCTCACAGAACGGCCCATAAAACCAAAAACAGGAACAGGTCCGAGGATAGTGATCCCAATGATACCATCACCGAACATGGCTCTGCCGTCAGTGGGAAGCCTGTATCCGCTGGGCTTGTATCCAACAATGCCGCTTGCTGCTGCTGGCATTCGGATCGACCCAGCACCATCCGATCCCAATCCCAGAAGAGAGCCGCCCATGGAAATCAAAGCGCCCTCACCACCTGACGAGCCGCTCGCTCCGAATGAGCTGTTGTATGGATTCAGAGTCCGTCCGAACACCTGGTTGATGCTGTCCGCTGTGAGACATGTCTGAGGGACATTCGTTTTGGCAATCACGATTGCACCGTTGTCGATCAGTACCTGCACGAGCTTACTATTGTCCTTGGCAGGGTCGAAGCATAAAGACGATATTCCTGCGGATGAATCGAGGCCCTTCACATCCATGTGGTCCTTGACACTTAACGGGAGGCCATGAAATGGCCCGAAGAGCTGGCCAGTCCGTTTGAAATGCTCATCCAGTTCTTTCGCCCTCTGAATTGCCTCAGTGAAGGTGATTTCAGTCAGGCAGTTTGTTGCGGCTTGAGCAATAGCAGCACGCTTGCAGAATGCGGTAATGAGCTGTTCGGTGGTGACATTTCCCGATGAAATGAGCTCCAAAGTAGTTGTAGCATCCTTGTCTGGATTGGTCCACTCGATTTCTTCAGCACTCATGAGCCCGCTGTCTTCAATGACATCGAGAGGTCTGAATACGCCAGTTGGCGTTGGAATCTTCCACTCTCTGGGAATTCGAGATTGCTGTTCTTCGCGTTTCTTCTGGGCAATCTGCACCCAGGTATCCGTAGCGACGGTTTCCGAAATCGACATCGTGAACAGTGTGCCACACAGTTGATAGACAAGACACGAAAGGTGATGGGTATTTCAGCTTACGTGGGTATTCGTTGCTTGAAAACGAGATTGGAATCAATTCAGGACCAGGACTTTATGTACATTCTTGTAGCAAGTCTACAAATGAAATCTGGCTTATCTGTATATGCGGCAAAGTTCCGTCGTCGTCAGGGTAGACAATATAATGTCATATTCAGTCTAAGCTATAATGGGCTTCAATTCGCCGTTCCGGAGTGCATTCCAGGTACACGGCTTCTACCCCGCACTGCCCTGGCAAATGTGTCTAAGCCTGGATCCTCGTTTACCAACAAATCTACGCCACATTCGATGCACAGCTCAACGATATCGCTGTAGCTTCCAGATAATGTTGGTGCACCTTACCTCTGTAGGCCATAAAGTGCCGGTCAATCAACGGGTATCTTTGCCGGGTAACTTCCAAACCTTATCGCTATCGAGAACTCCTCCCAAACTTGCTTACATCTCACCACCTGCATGACAAGAACAATGGACCCGATCATTAGAAAGATATGCACACCTATGTTCATTGTTCATCAGCAGCCGATTGTACAAGCCGCTTTCAGGTCCTCTGTTCATCAGTTCCGAGGCGATTCCGCTTGTCGAGTTCCTGTCGCCGTTGCTAGCATTCTACACGGGAAAAACAATTGAAGGATATAAAGGCAGTGCATGTCCCGACGATAGTCCATACCCAAAAACAGACTATTCAGTATCCTAGCTCGGCTCCTAAGCTTGTTCTGTCTTCTCAACTGATTGCTTCTATACAATGGAGGGAAAGACATCCCCCCTCCAGCACTCTGCTACCCGAACGCAGTCACCGCCCCCAGATACCCGATTCGAAGAGTATCCTGGAACTCGCCTTCTTGTCGACAGACAACATCTACTGAGCTCTGAGCATGAGGGCCATGACTTCGTTCTCATCCCGCAGCCTTCTGACAGCCCCGATGACCCTTTACGATGGTCATCACTGCGCAAGTACATATCTCTAGGCATAGTCTGCTTGTATTCTTTTATGGTTGCCGCCCTTACTTTGACGGGTGGACTTTTATACGGAGCATTGATTGCTGAATTCGGCGCAACTGTTGCATATCTTAACGTTGGTACTGCTGTTGGCCTGCTCTTAATTGGGATTAGTAACTTGTTCTGGAGCCCACTGGTAAGTCCGCAACGCCTTAGTCAGCTGGACACGAACAGCGGTCCTGACATATCTTGTTCCTGAAGGCGATGAAGTTTGGACGTCGTCCTGTATATCTCCTATCCGCAATGCTGACTGTTGCTTCTCAAATTATGGGAGCCTATGCTACATCGAAATCCGTTTACAACGGGTCACGCTTTCTGATGGGTATCGCTGCTGGTCCTTTCGAGCAACTCCCTGCCGTAACCGTCGATGATCAATTCTTCGTTCACCATAGGGGACTTGGCTTATCATGGTATCTGCTCGGTGCTACTACTGGGTAAGCGGACTCGGACAGTACTACCATGCGTGTTCCACTGCTAACCAACTTATAGATCATTCCTAGGTCCAATTGCTACCGGCTTCGTCATACAGTCGATGGGCTGGCGATGGGTGCTTCGATTCTATGCTATTTTCATGGGAATGATTGCTGTCATCATATTTTTCGGGCTTGAAGAGACGGGCTTCGACCGACAAGCGCACACCTTTGGCAACACGGCATCCGAGCAACCTTCTCCAAGATCCCAGAAGAGTTATTGGGCAAAGCTTCGACTTCTCACCGTACTTCCAACGGAAAAGTCACTTTTGATGACTACACTGGAGCCATGTGCAATGTTGCTGCACCCTATTGTCATATGGTCTGGATGTGTCTACGGTTTTGCAATCGCATGGCTTGTGGTCATGTCCACTTCTGCCAACATCGTATTTCAAAATCCTGCGTTTGGCTACAATTTCTCATCTACCGCCATGGGACTGACAAATATTTCTCCTCTCATCGGCGGGGTTGTCTTCCTCTACGCCGGCGGTGCCGGTACCGATCGTTTCATGGTCTGGCAAGCCAGGAGAAACAATGGCGTTATGGAACCTGAGTCCCGAATCTACTCTGTTTTTATCGGAGGGCCCATCATGGCTGCTGGTTTATTTCTTTATGGCCCTGGAGCTGCAGCAGGTCTTCATTGGATTGCACCTGTGTTTGGTATGGGCTTGATTGGAGCTGGGATCCCAATCGCAGGGGAAGTTGCGCTTGGTTACGTTACAGAAGCCTACCCAAGTCGACCAGGTCCAGCATCTGCCGCGGTCATTACCATACGCAACGTCATCGCTTGTGCTATGGTGTTTGCTAGCGATCCGTGGATCATCCATAATGGGCTTCGAGACACTTTCCTTACTATGGGTTTCCTGTGCTTGGCAGTTTTCTTGTCGGGTATTCTCATGATCTGGAAGGGCAAGGGATGTAGGAAGCGATCAGTGAAGTCGCATAAGTAGACTATAACTATAAAGAAGCGCCGATATGAGAGAAGGTTGTTGCTGGGTGTGGAACAGGGGCCATCTCAGTAATCTGTAGAATTTACATGGCGACGAGGTTTGAGAAAGTCCCGGGGTCTAACCATTTCCGTACTGTTGCACTTTCAGGATCGTGATCCGTTTTGATAATTTTCGGTTTCGCTACTGGAGGGAACTAAGTAGGTCCTCTGGAACCAGTACTCTTGGAATCTGAGTATACCGGAGAAGTGGGGGTTCGTGGCGTTGGGCAAGTTGCTAAGAAGCTTGTATGGAGGAGATATTGATTGTGACAACAATCTGCGGGTAATACCGATCCAGGCCGATGGGGTATTACTGACTGACTGGAGCGCGATGTTGAGCCGATATCGAGATTGAATCGAGGTCGAAAATAAAGTCGAGATTGAGTATGGAGTTGTCGTCGCAGTCGAGGTGGCGATCAGGTCGCTGCTTGAGCATCAGGTCGATGTCGTAGACCAAGCTTGGCAACTCAAGGTGATTCGGAGGGGTTCACTTTGTCTGTTGATTCCTACATCTCGGAGCACTAGCACCCACGAAAGATCATTGAAAGCGACTCACTCTTTGAAGCTGGTCGGGAGGAAATGCTACAACCTGGACAAGGGAAAAAATTCACGTACAGGAATATATGCAACATTGAGTACAAAACAGCGACTTCTGTCTTCGAGCATAGCCAAAGTTATGCTGGATGCTTTTAGCAATATTTATTCAGAGAATACTATTATTCCATTTAGTGTGAACCGAACCTCGAATTGCAAGGCCAGTAAATATGTCGCAAACTCCCTGTACACCCCAAGTATCCAAGCTAATCCATATGCAAATTGGGGGGTATCTGATAACTTTCCCTGAACGCCATATCTAATGTATGCCCCTTGCTATAACCATCTACCATAGAAGCAATTTGTGTTCTTCTTCCACAACGCGGACGAGGAGACAATCCGTCTCCGGGTCTTCGAGTGTTCGCATCATGGAATTCAGGGTCTTCGTGAAGGCTCGCGCATAGGCAATCTCTGCATGTTTCCTCTTTTCTCTCGCAGACAGAGTCCGGAACCGCATATCAGTATCCCTGCAAGCCTTCTCCGGACTTCTCTTATTATGGAAGACAACCGACAGCTCTACCCACGACTGCAAACCTTCTTTCATGACCCATTGTACTTCGCTCATGTGCCCTTCGATTGGTATCTCGCATGCCAGGCTTTTCCGCATTGCAAGCTTCTGGATCTTGCTTGCGGAGGGGCTGTCGATGAATCGGGCAAATTTGCCTTCTTTGTCCTCGTAATCAATCAAATATACGACATCTTTGTTAAAGTCGATGTATGTTCCGAAGTCGAACGTAAGACATTTGCGGGAGGGGTGGTTGAGATAAATGTTCCGAGCTTCGTGGCAGGTACGAAGGAGCGGCGAGACAGGCTGGTTGGATGTGAATCTTCCCCCGCGTTCGTCAACGCAGTATACAGTCGATGGAGTCTGATCGAGACCAAAGGCAATCTTCCATATTGCGATACGAATTTCGGCTGGTAGATGGGAGAACTTGTAGAACTCGTTGGTTGGGGCATGGAATCGCTGTGCTGCGTGTAGGCTCCGGAAGCTGATTTTCAGGGCTTCTTCAAGGAGACAACGCAATTGTTCTTTCAATCCGAAGGAATGTTCCTTCTGAAAGTCATCCTTTGGCCATCCAAGTTTGTCCAGCATCTGATCAAGGTACTCGTCCAGTAATTCCTCGCGATTGGATTCCAAAGGTGACGTGCAACATGCTGTTCTGATTATTTTGATTTCCACAGTCGTATGGAAAGCATCCGCGCAATCGAGGGAGGTGGAACGCAGCGCCGCCACGAATTGGTTGTTGACGGTCTTAGAAGTTCAAGAAAGCTTGTCCAAGACGAAGCAAGCGAGCTCCTGGCCTAAATGTAAATAAGAAAGAAGGTCCAATTCTTCTAGACGATTTCATCCTGAACAGAAATGACTCAAAATATATCTTTTGCATCAGATTTTCGCTCAGACAATCCAACATCTGACTTGGTCAATAGTCTTCAACTACCATTCTTCTCAATGTTGCTCAATGTTACTGGCTACCCTACATTACCCGCGTTTACAGTACATCGGCAGACTCGTTGCTGTCACTACTCAGGGCAATCAGGCCCGCTCTCTGACGGCCACAAATAAAACCAAATATACTTGCCATCTGTCTCAAGACAGCAATACAATGGCTTCATGGGCAGAGAAAAGCTAGTATTCACCTTATGCAACATCAGGCGCACCATGAACTTGTAGTTGTGAGTCTTGTTATTTCTCAGCTGCAGTCAGTGTAATACTTGCGAAGTAGAAGCTCCATTAAAAAGTCTTAGATTCGCCCTAATCAGCAAAACAAGTCACTCAACAGCACGCGCATGGAGTCTTCCATGGAGCCACCATCAAGCACACGGTATTTCTACGAGGACGAAATTAGAAGTGCCGGCTGTGTGTCGATGACCAATGAATATAGTAAGACTTACCTTGGCGGAGCGGAAGTGCGTGAGTCGGAACATGTCCTGCCGTTTCTACCAAGAACGTTGTCAAGCTTGACCTCGCTGCTAGTCTGCCTATTCCATTTGAATCAAAAGTTCACCCAGTGACTGAGCACGAAAGCAAGGAAAGTTCATCCCTCTACGTCCCTGACCATAGACAGAAATATAAGGCGTTCCCTTGAAAAGTTCATTCACGAATGTCGAGCAGGAGAATGTCCAAAGATACGCAAGGGCGAACGCTAGTTCAAGGGGAGAGCGGATACGAGAATAGTGTCGTCGACAAGAAGTTTGCTGCCAATGAGCAAGCAAATTCCTCGCTATCTTCCGCCGTACTTAACTCTCCAGAAAGCCAAGGCTGGCATGACTTGAAAAATTTCTAGAAAAGTTATCATGGCATAGTACAAGACACTAACTCAAAGCACAAACTCTCACGACACCTCGCAGTCAATGACTTTCCATTCGACACATGGCCAGTAAAAATTGGTAAAGAATTTGAACATGCAGACCGTGCGGAACGCCATTTCCAAAACATGTATACTTATGCCTCACATTTCCCCACTTAGTTTCATTCAATGGTGTGTATTGATGCTGATTCACAACACGTCTCACTTCATCCTTTCACTTGAGCTTCTTTCCACTGAACCATTGATCGCGAAGTTCCCCGGCGCACCCAAACACTATACCCACCGGATATCTGGTGTAATATATATTCCACTCACCCTCACTTGACTTACCCACATTAACGAAATCGACTACGAACTAGTGGTTCACCATGTGGAGCCGGCCTTGGGTGCCCAGAACTGTGTAGCAAAGGTAGAAACTGAGCATCGTGTCTCCAATGTGAAGGGCTGTTTAAGTAATAGAGATCACCGGTCACTTGTCACCAGACGTCTACCATTCATACCGTTCATTCCAAGTGAATTTAATCTTTGGCAATTGCAATTTAATATCTTACATTGATAACAGAAGTGTGTTGATGAGGATGACAACAACAAGAACACCATGGCAGATAACGCAGATACTTTAGTACCTCCGAGTCCGAGAGTCCTGATATCAACAGTGACGAAGTACACTCGCTGATTCGCAGAAAGATGATGTCCTGGAAAATTGTCATAAATATGGACGGCAAAGTTTAGACTCAACAATAACTAGATTGTCAAGATTGGGCTGAAGAGTCATGAGGAAGAAGAATCCGTGGGAGAAGACTGAAGTATTTATACTCATGGACTGCAAGTCGCGGAAAGCTCGTTGGTTAATCCCTGGGACAAGGCTGGACGTTGGTTTAGGAAGGATTGGGGAGGTCCCTGGAATTGATTGGGGTGAATTGAGATTGAGAGTTTGGAGGTTTTGGGATGAGAAAACAGGAGATTCTTCGAGTAGTTTTGGTTCTTCACTTTCTACAATCTATTCTAGGAGTCTAATAGTCCACAACAGACCCGGAGACTTGCAATCCGTTCCATCTATAAAACTAACGCCAGGCCTGCGCCGTTTTCAAACCACGCAACGCAAATAATGCTTCCAACACAGCTACCTGCAAAGCAATGCTCATGCGCAAATCATAAATCATAAACCATCAAACCACACCTCCCTAACTCACAACCTCTCCTTTCCTTCTCTCTCATTCAAAACCTCATTCCCAAGAACCGCCTGACTCGGCTCCTTGACCTCACTCCTCTCCACCTCCCCCTTCGGCCCATTCTTCACCTTCCCCTCCTCCTTCACCACCTCCTCCCCATCACCCTCCTCCTCATTCACATCAGTACTAATCCAATGCCACCTCCTAACCTCCCCTCCCTTCCCAAGAATCTTCTCATCATGCCCAGTCTCCACGCCCTTCTCCTCCTCCAACTCCATATCCTCAGCCGACGTCCTCGACACCTCAATCTCTTGATTCCGCAGAACCTGTAGTATGGCACGGACATTAAGTTTCATGACTCGTTCAGGCTCTTCAGATCCGAAGATACGTTTCGTGACCCAGGGGAAGAGCACGCCGAAGTCGGACTGCGAGAGATGTGCGGATGCGTCGGCGTAGAAGAAATTAGGTTGGGTCCAGCTTTCGTTGGTGGATGATGAGGGTTTGGCGTAATTGTACTCGTCGGAGCTAGGATCGGGGGACATGAGGCGCTTGGTGGCTTTGAGATGGACGCGCCATTTGAAGAATGCTTGGGATTCGACGGCGAGGAGAGAGGATCCGCCCGGGCCGCCCGGAGTGTAGCAAGGGAATGGCAGGTTCCAGAGCCAGCGAGTTGAGGCGGCGCGGAGAGGGAGACACCATACGTCGAGGAGGATGAGGGGAGTTTGAGGGGTTATTTGGGTGAGGAGGGGAGAGCGGGACGTAGGCGTGAAGAGGGGCTCGTAGTCTTTTGGTGCTTCGGCGTTGCGGGGGGAGTAAAAGGTAGATTTCACGAATTGAGCGACAGTTGCTGCGCCGAATGAATGGCCCGCAAATGCTATCTTGCCGGGCGTATGTACGTCCATGGTGTCTTTAAATGGCGTGAGAGGTGTGGATGAGCTGTTGAGGTTTGAGAGTTCAGCGCCTTGGTCTAACTTCAAAAGACTGTCGTGGATGATGCCCAATTCCCACAATCGTACTCTCAGTTGAGCGTTCCTGCCTGCTTCTACCTCTGGACTCGGTGTATGGGACATCTTCATGTAATCTATTGTTCGTCTTGCTTTTCTTGCTGCGGACTTTTCCGTGACGGAGTTATTCGAGGGCACGTCGCGGATGTATGAAATAGGTGTTGATCCATCACGGTGCTCTGGAGCAATCACGATCATGCCATGACTTGCAATGGATCCTACGAGATGCGAGTATGCATTCCTAGATCCTCCAAGTCCGTGTGAGAAGACCATAACCGGCCATCGTTTGTTTGTGGTATTGGGTGGGAGGAGAGGGGCATTCTTGCGAACGGGGATCGAGATGTAATACAGCAGGCGAGGAAAATATCTGCTGAATGTTAGCAGAAGCTCAAATAGAAAAGATTCAGAAATACTTACGAGATGAACTCTGCCAGCGCTGATCCAGCTCCCAAAAACCTTGTGTACGCAGAGACATAGCCTTGTTGAGGGTTTGGGATCCAATTGACGCTCTTGCCCTTTGATTCTGGCTCACAGGGATAAAATATTCTGTATTGGACCGTAGAGATGTGATCTTCTGGCGCAGGGCTTGGTGATTCCAGCTCAGAGATGGGCAATTCTACGTCTATTGTGCCAACTTTGTAAGGGCCGGTATACTCGGGGAATCCTGGAACAGGACTCAAACGCGAGAAATAGGAGGTCATCGCGACAGTGTTGTGATTGTCAACAGCCCAGATCAATTGTATCGTGAACAATGCGTGTATGGGGAGAGTTCAACTGGTGCTGGGGCGATGTGTGGATGTTTGTAAAAGAAAACAAAAAAAAGGGAGAGAAAAGCATGACGGAGAAGAAAAGATAAGAAAGGAGCCTCGGCCTTTCCAGTGCGGTTTCAGCTGCGCAATGGGATTTGTTCGCGTGCCCCTGCTCCTCTTCCGTCATTCTGCCAAGTCTTATCCCTGTCTCGAAGTGGCGCAGATACGAAAGAGACCTCAAATTGGTTTAGCGTGTTGGCATGCAAGCCACATCGGATCTTCTTGTTTCCGCTCCGATGCTCAATTGTCTCTCAGCTTCTCCTGTCTCTTTTCCTCTACTCAGTCATCAACAACATCAACGTCGAGCTTCGTCGCGCGCATGGCAGATGAGTATCATGACGTTCGTTTGTTTGGATTTGAACTTATATAACCTTCAAAATGACTACATATAAGCAGATCACACGACCTGCTTGCTAGCCACAAGTCCCATCGGATGATCGGCCGCTGCTGCATTGCTACGGACTAGCAAATTCTGATGCATCTAGACCAAAGAAAATTCAACACCATCTGCAGAGGACTTCAAAGTTGAGGGAACTATGCGGCGAAGAACAACACCGCCGCAGATTTGATATTGCTCATTCTATTATCACTTGACATTCTGCAAAGGACCTCGATCTCTGATGCTGTTGCACAATTCACAGACTCCTTGAAGACAGAGGATCAGGAAGTCGGGTAATCAGATTTGTACCTGCAGTACAGTGCAAGTTCACGCTCACGTGCTATGCCATATGCTATACCTGTTCGAGTCTATTGTTGTCCGAGGTTCCTTGTCATTTTGACAGTTCGAAATTCTTTCGATATTTGAGGCTCAGCATTGGATTTTGAGATTTGAGAAGAACTCGCGTCTTGAAGTTCATGGACAAGATTCAAGAAGTAGATGCAGCCTATCGCTGCGGCGTACAAGTACATTTGGGATGCAAAAGACGAGCAGGTTCATCGAAACCTCGTTTTGATGAGACACCCGGAGCTCAGCTCTGAAATTTGTCTGGAAAGGAGATTCCTCAACTGCATTTTTTGTCGTTCGTCGCAAGCTGTTCATGCATATTCGCTGGCGAGTAGATAGTCCAATGCGATTGGGCAATTCATCACTTCACTATTTTCTCCTCCAAGTCATTTTTTAAGCGGAAATTTAGACCGGAATGTGACTTCTCCACCCTCTTTTTTGCAATCACTGGTAACTAGAGCCATCATTTGACTTTTCGGAACACCTTCCAACCTCTCCATTATCATGCGCCGAGCTTAGACACTCGATCCAGACCTGCCTTACATTACAAGAAGCTATGTTCCCTCTTATCTTTGAGTACTTTGAGGCTTCCGCACCCTTGTCGCACGAATGCACGCTCAGTATATTTTGGAGTGGACGAAATCCGACGTTTAAAGTTCAGACGAAGCGTCCACAGACAACAACGCCGTCTACCGAGGCCCGATCCATCTCTGTGCTCTCACAATACCACAGCTCAACATTTGATCGCGAATCACAGACCTCGTCTGATCTTCATACTTCTCACTCCAGACAATAGAAACTCTATGTCTTCAAATCGCAGGGTCTGGCTTACCGGTGCCGGGTTGTTTACGCGCATTCGCTGGGCGACTAGTTTCATACTCGAATGGTTCGACAGATCGGCTAGGGTGTAGCCGAGCGGGAAACATCGACGTCTATTGGGCGCGCTGGAGAGATAGACTGCGTAGTTGGCTCTGAAGTGCGAACGCAAAAGCATCTGGATTCAATGTGTCTGCTCAGCATCTTACAACTTCTGTAATATCCCTGACCGTGACTGGATATACTTTTCACCAAACGATATGGCATTATGCTCGAGGACTATAGAGTTCATAGCTTCTTTCAACGCGGACGTATGCCTGCGTCGAGGGTAACACGGGTTCTCTATGCTCAATCAGCAGGTGCAATGTTGCACTCAGTCACTATCATCTTTCGGGAACGAAATTCAAGAGCTTGTTATCGTTCTTCTTTCGCTCTATTGTACTCTATTCGGCCAGCTGTACCATGCTTTCGTTTCGTCTCGCAGCCTTCTTTGCTTTTTAAAAATTGAAACAACTATCGTTCTCCCCCAATCGGCACGTTTTAACGTACACCTACCAATCAGAACACATCGCACAATCTTAGAACCACGAACGCGAACGCAAATGCACGTGCTTCTATATATGCTTTTTGGCACTCAGACACTATATCATGCCAGGTCAAGCGTTGCATGCGGAGTTCGTTAATGCACAAATATCCCCCACATCACTGTGCATCATGTGTTTCGTGGGATGTTTCCAGGAGCTAACTAAGCTCCGTCCATATCTACACAGAATTCCCTTGTCGGAGGGATGGAAGTCTGGAGTTTTCATCTCTTCACGGTCTCTTACTCATGACCACTCGTCTGTTCGAAGGACGCAGGCACGTCCACCTGCGACTTTGGACTGTCTGTCCTGTTGATCAGGCTTGAGCTGCTCGCCACACTCCTTCAAGATTCAGTCAGAGTACACTACATATTTGGTGTCAGCTTCGTTAACATGGAAACATGGCGGACATACACCGCAATGGATTTAATCGGGACATGAGCTGTCAGTGGAAAGCTGGTGCCCCGAATGGAGACTCCATTGCAGGACTCCTTGAAGGTCTACAAAGCGCGGCGTCCGCGGTCCTCGCTTGCAGCGATCGAGGGAACCAATCCAAAACACAAACATCTGCTCCCGCATCCATCAAGTCGACACGCCCAACTCCATCCACTCCTTCCTCCACAAAGGCATCAAATGGTGCCGGCCGGCCATCTGTCCAACCACTAGCTTCGCCGGCAGCTTCGAGGACTTCGGGACCAGCACAAGCCACTCCTTCGCCTGCAGCTCAGACAGCGAAGTCTAATGCCACGATATTACACCCCTCTGTATTGTCAACACAAAGTTCGAGGACCACACTCGCGACGTCCATAACGACTACTATACCCGGAGCCGTAATCCCGAATCCAAGCTCACCAGAATCGTCCAGCCTCGCACTCAGCGCCTTGGTCCCTTTCGCGCCTCTTCTCGCATCAGAGCTAGCTCCAAAGCAAACGCCGACACATTCTCCTCCTACAATCCCAGAACCCCTCGGAATCTCCATCGGCGACGCCAGTTCCGAGCTTGGCACAACCACCCCAGCCGCAACTACTGCTAATAAAGCCTCTCCGAAAGCAGGCTTGATCATTGGCGGTGTGATATCTGGCGTCATCCTCATCGCCTTCCTGCTCACGATCTATTTCTGCCGCCGCATGAAACGAAGACATCATCGCCGATCATTGGGTTACATGTCAACGACGCCAATGTACAAGCCTTGGAAGAAGAGGGAGGTCGAAAGGAGGAATACGATGGCGAATCTGGAGGGACTGCTAGATCTCGACGAAGACCGAAGTACTGGAGGAGACAGAGAGAGCATCCAGGCAAAGCCGATGAGAGATCGTGCTGTGCAGTTTCCCGCATCGGCGTTCGCGTACGAAGGCAAAGGTGCTCCCTCTACCATACGTCCGTTGACGATGCCCGGGCCAGTATTCGCGCCATTGCGGGCGCATCGTTCATCGAGCTTGTACTCGGGGAGTCTTCTAGACGGCTTCAGTTTCCTACCACAAGCTTCACCTCGCAGGATCAGAGCGAGGTCCGCACTCCTTCCTCCTTCTAGGGCTGGAATACAAGGAGTTACAATCATCCAGAACCCATTCCTAACACCATCCGAAATATTAAACCAAAAACAACAGGAGGCGGACCTCCAACCCGCTCCCAAAGCTAGACCATCACCTCCCCGCTCCGACATCTACATCTCACGCCCCTACTCCATTTTCGACATCGCAGACGACGAATTAATAGGCAGCCGCGAAAGAGACAGCGCCATATCTGGCCTCTCAAAATTCCAAGATCTACATCCCCTCTCGCCATCACCCATGACGCGCTCTTCCGGAACCATATCTCAGTCCCGATCTCGCTCCCAAACAAGATCTGTCTCTCGTTCACTCTCAAGCGCATCAACACCAGCGCTCAGCCCCTCACGCTCCAATTCGCCTTCTCCCTCACAATTCAGCCGCGTATCAAGCTATGCTACTTCCACGATCACGAAAGTGGAGCGTGCGCTGGTGACGGTTAGGGATTTGGATAGAGATGAGAGGTTGAGTTTGGATGTCGAGCAGGAGTATGGATATCGTTTGAGGGAGCTGGGTGCACGTAGAGCGGATTTGAATGCTCAGATTGGGAATGGTGAGGTCAACGTTGTTGGGAGTAAACTCAAAAACGAGGTTCTTATGATTGTTAGTGAGGTGGAGGTGGGTGGTGAGAATGATAGTGAGGGCGATGAGGTTCGACAAGGTGGAGGATTAGAGGAGTGGGAAGAGCGAGAGATGGAAAGAAGGAGGAAGGAGAGGGAGAAGGCCAAGTTATATAAAGGGCGAATTCGGCCAGGGATGGGAGTTCAAAAGAGGGGTGGTGCGGCGATTGGCGTGGAGAGGAGTACTGCTGGGGGGTGGGAGGGAGGAAGACAGAGGAGGTGGACGGGGTGGGCTGGTTGAAGCAGGAGCCAACCTAGTTGAATTTGCCGAGACTTAACAATAGGTGAGTCAATGATGGGGAATGGAATCGGGTTGGAATTAATGGTTTACGAAAAAGGAAACGAGACACGAGCGTAAAAGGCGTTTTGCTGTTCTGTTTGGTTGTATACCCGTTCTCTGATGAGCACGGGAGCAGCGAGGCTGGGTCCTGGCTGCACATCTTGACGGTCTTGTCATGTCGTGTTGTGGTACTTTTCTTCTTATATACATACATATTTTGGATAGTAGTAATCGATACTTTTTAACGCAAAATTAGTTACTCTTCTATACTTTGGCTGGCACAGATGAAGATTCTATCAAGGATTGAAGTTTCTGAGGATATCTTTGTCAATGGTAGACTACTCCTGCGGGGCGGAGTGAATGCTGGAGGTGATTGACAATGCAATCAAGATATAAGTACAGGCACACTGTACCACAGCTATCAAATCATCTGCCTCGTCCAATATTGGTTCCTAAAATATCGTCTTGTGAGCACCCGCCTCAGAGGCGCAATAGCCATATTTTGAAATAGCCAATCTCACGTGCACCTCAAACATCATTAGCAATACAGCGTTGGAGGGCCTGTTTTCTTCTTCAATCATATAAATAGTCTTAGGAGTAGGTTTCAACCTCAAGTTTTCACTGTCAAAAGAGCTTCTGCTATAATTTCTAGTACTCTCGGTTTTCGCTCCTTATAGGGCTCGGGAAATTAAGTCATTGCGAAGTAGCATGAAACATTTCTTCGATATAAGGGAGGCATCGTTATCCCTCAAATGGATCAGATGAGACTATCACAAAAAAACAGGCAGTCATCCTACTGTAAATCCTTCTCCTTTCTTTTTCCGAATCTGGTGTAATACTTCAAAGCCAGAATCTCCACCCTTTAAGCGAAAGCGGGGTAGTGTAAACAAACGTGACTCCTGCAACGTTCCTGGAAATTGCAGATCGCAATTTAAGTCCCTAGCTTTACAAGGGCAAAAAGTTGAAAGCCTTTTTGGTAAGTAGCTGGCGTTAACGGTCAGGTTCAAATATTCCTGTCAGGGATAGGCAGCTTTCACGGCGGAGGATTCACATCGTTACTGCCTACTTCACTCTCCAATTAGATAGGCCCAAATATGAGTCCAGTAGCTCTTGAAACATGGCCTCGCTCTCCTTTCTAGATATATGCAGCTCAGAATTCAGCGTGTTGAGACATCATTGCTACAAAGTCTTGACAGTCGGAAAGCAGAGGTATTTGCCATCAATTGCTTAAGATTGATATTCAGTGGCTCTGTAGATTCGAACCAGCTTTGAACTTGTGGAATTATTTATGTACAGGTTGGAAATTCTTAGCAAACTTAGGTGTGTAAGAAGCGCTCATGTGTGGGCCAAGGCATGCTTTATTGCCATCTTCTTTTCCATTGTCATCTCAAACACAGAGCAGAAAGCAATGCTAGTGCTTTGATATCTCCAAGATTTACACGTATAATTAAAATTTGTGAGGTGAGACTGCTGTCTGACTTTATTCGGTGACGGTAAAGCGATTGCGCAATCTTAACTCAAAGTCGGAGGGAGATCTGAATAGACTACTTGCGAATTGTACTGGCGTTGCCGTTGACAGCCTCGAAGCCAGTTATAATTTATACCAGACTCTGTTCCTATGAAATGGTTGGGGTGAACGAGACGGTAACCTCATTCGATGTAACTGATAGATTCAGTCAGGTCAAAGCAATCACATATCACATTGTGACCTGGAGTCGAGGTGACATCGTGAACCTGTAACAGCTCGCCAGTACCCGCTATTCTCACTGCGGGGTGCGAGGTATAAACGTTGTACTACGAAGGTCGTCATTCCATAGGCACAGAACAGAGATTGATAAATTACGCATCATATGGCTGTCCCAATCGCCTGTGGTTGCAAATATCTCACTACCGTCCGTAGGCTCGAAGACTTGAGTAATTTTTAATTTTGCTGGTGGACTGCTGAGAGGTACTTCGCGAGTGTTGGACTTTGATTCGACTTCGAGAGCGATCACTAAAAGTGCTCTAACTTTTCCTGTCAATTGTAAGTTCGCCGTCGACTGATAGAACTACCAATCTAAAATCGAGTTGAAGGGATTTCATGATGATTTGAAATGTAGAGAAGAAATGGGTAATGCACTGCGTTCAAATTCGTAAATTCACGCACAATCAATCTTTTCGCTATTCAAGTTCAAACACGAAGTCTTGTACCAAGCGTGGATTCCCACCAGTTATTTCCCGGCTACCTCATCACCCTGGTTTATTCCATGTCGTTTTTTAGGTGGGAAGACTTTCGCGAAGTGTCAATTCACGGAAGACAAATTGCCTAACTTCTGTGAACGAACCAGTTGTCTTTACAAATCCTGAAACTAAGATTACCTCGTGAGCATGAATGTGTAAATACAATTTGCTTCATCAGAAAACTAAGCATAAAATCGCCTTCCCTCTGATTCTAGCGTGCCTCAACAGCTAATCAAACTTTCTCTCAATTGGCCATAGCCGGAATTTCAAAACTAAGTTGATGAATATGCAGGGACCTCTGTTGACAAATGCCGTGACCTCACTTGTTCAGCAGGAAGCTCCTTTGGCTGCAACTGGACGGTGGGAGGCTCCACAACTTGCTTATTTTTCTTTGCCTCTTTCCACCTTCGTCTGACAAGAATGAAGACAAATGCCAAAATCGCAATTAACACCACGCCTCCAACGCTGGCGCCGATTGCGGCAGCTGTCCCTTTAGATATCCCTTTATCTGCTTGTAGCTGAGGAGGCGTGGATGGTGCAGACAAGGCTGTGGCTGTTGCAGTAATCGTAGTCATGGGCGGTATAGAGCTAGCAGATCTAGAAACTGAAGAAATGACTGTTGAGGAAGATATGGATAACACAGGAGTTGGCCTCTAATCTCGAACGTAAGCTTCGAATGGTCAAAGCATGGAGATCCGACATGCTAGTGAACACTTACTATGACCGAAGACCATGCAACATCATCAATCGTGTCCAATTGCTCGAAAGAATATCTTTGTCCATCTTGCGGGGCCGTAATATTTGAACTCATTGCCAGCGAAGGGTAGGGCACCTTCACAGCCATCCTCCATTCCGATCCGTTAGCACCATTGCTGAGCCAGAACGTTCCGTCCCCCCAGGGCCCAACTTTCCAGAACATACTATCGTCGGAAACTGATACATTTTACCAATCCCAATCTCCTCCTTATTACAACTACTGACGCCATCCGCCAGAATATACACCTTATGTCCCGCCGCCAACAGATCCTTACCTCAGATTTGGGAGTTCTGTGCTCGAAGGCATATCGGTCACGATTTGAATGTCCAAGCCTCATACAGGACAAAGAACACTCACCGCACTCACCGCCACCGATCCCAACAGCCAGAGATCTCGTCCTGATAAGATTGCGGGGAAGTAGACGGAAGAGGAGCAGTGACTCGCTCGACTAGCTCTGGGTGGGTAAGGTAGAAGATGGCCAATTCACGCTCGGCAACGGGATCGCCTTCCTTGGCGGTGATAGTCCACATCTGGGCCGCTTCCTGCATACTGTATTTCATGAGCTCACCACTGGCAGTTGTGTGAGCAGAGGAATCATTGGCAGGTGTGAAAGTGGTCTTTCGTGTATCTTCATCTGTCTGATAATGGTCTGCTTGGAGGAGCCCAACTCCTCCCATTCCGCATCGTCGGACCGAACCCCATCAGCGACCACGACTCTCGGCGATTACATTTCTCATGACTGGAATCGTCTTGCCGGGTGTGATCTCGTTTTTGTCGAATTGAACACCAAGGTAGCCCAAGTCGCTAGATGCCATCGTTCGAAGAACATAAAAGGTATTATTGTACCGGAATATCTGCCAGTATTGGTCGGCCCATTCAGTATCAATGACTCCCATCTCTACCACACCAACAGTTTCTTGATCTTGGAAAAGCTGGCTGCCATTCAGACAGTAACTAGGATACTGGCCGGCTGCAACAGTGATTCTGTGCCAGCTGTTGCTGTCGAAATTGGCCATGGTGCCAAAGAAAAAAAAAAACGAAAAGAAGAAAACAACTTAAATAAAGGAAGAAAAAAACGAAGAAAGGCAATGCAGGTAAGGAGCAGAACTCAAGGTCACTCGGTATCAAGGCTGAGGTGGCACAGCTCGGACAGGGTTCAAACCAACAATTGGTTCTTGCCTAGCACCAGCGCACCGCGACCCCCTGGATACTATAACAATTGGATTACTTAATATGAAACTCATTTCCTTATTAGGGGAGTATTTCCACGCTCGGCAAAGCTCGTGACACGCCGTTTGAAATTGTCACCGCCGCGAACTTCAAGGATGGCTCCAATACTTTTTCAACCCCAAACACCACTCGTGCCTTTCGCTGCAATGCAATCCAGGATTTGCCATCACCCCAGGTCTCGATCCTCCAGAGCACACTATTATCCGCAATCATATCAAGGACAGTTGAGGATACTGTCTCCCTTGTTTCATGTTCCTTTGGAAAATACCTTACACCGAGAAAGGCAGAGGGGCCAGCATATCGACCTCCTAAGACGCAGTAGGGGCTGATGATGAGGGACACTCTGCCACTGCTGAAGTTTATTGCTGGTTTTTGTTGAATCAAGCATGACAAGGCCGCTGGTGGCGTTGGCGAATAAGGCCGCCCGTCATCATTGACGCATTCTTGGGATTGTCGGGGATTGTTATCTGGTACCAGCGGTTGACATCAAATTTGACCATTGGCAAAGATGTACCAAATTTTGCAAAGCTCGCGCGGGGAGAGTGAAGGTTTGGGTGGGCGGAAGTAAGGTTAAGAAATGAGGAAATTGGCGTTGTTGGCGATTGTTGGTGACGAGGGTGCAGGGGTCCTCAGCTGAGTGGATGTGGCACAGTGTGATGACCAGGCAAACGTCGAGAAACGGTAAAGGTTGATTCCCCACCCCCGAAATAATAATACCCACTGTTCGCCTGAAATCTTTACTCGTGACAATCGACTGCATATTGCAAAGTACATGAGCGTACGGGGCTTTGTTTACCTAGAGAGTTGTTAAGCGAGACCTGGTGCGGGGTAATTTACCCCGCAGTTGAGATGCGATTTGCGGAATGCAAAGCAAAGCCCAACCTCAGCATCAAAAAGTATGTCAATCCTGGGTCGGTATCGTGAAGAATGTACCTCAACATGGGAGCGTGAACCAAAATTCAAAATTCGCCAAATTTTGGGCAAGAAGGTTGAATCTTAAGCAAGGACTCCGTGTAGCCCAAAATCGTCACGAACTAGCTCTTGTTCATCAAGCGACCACCCAAAGCCATACATCAACGTGTCCCCTCCGAGATGAGTCTAATCTCATCACCAGGTAATTCAGCTGACAAATTCCGTGCTCCTGCCCTGAGTTCAGCCGGTGGTACCTCCAATTCCCTCAGATGCTCCCCATGAAGCTCTTTCGGGCAATTGTCTACTAGCAGCTCTGACTTTGCTTCAATCAAGCTCCCCTTATGTCCACGTCTTCTGAATATATGCCAGGATAGGAGAACCACTGTGAAGAATATAAGACCTCCAATGCTGACTTCTAGACCTACCTTCGTACCTCTTGGAACCTCGTTTTGAGACTCGGCTGATGAATTGTCGAGTGAAGAGTCTGATGGGGTGGCTGATGGAGAGTCTGGAGTCAAAGCTGTCCCTGTTGCGGTAGATAGAATGGGCTAGATTATGTTTGTTAGCATGGCTTCAGAATGGAATGGGTGCTGGAATTTCAACTCACGAGTCCAGAAACAAAGGCTGAGTCGTCAATGGTGCCAGAGGGACTAATGACAAATCTCCGGTTTAGCTCAGGCTTTCTAGTGTCATTGGTCATAGCCACTATGGTAGCATTCCTCCTCTACTGGCAGCAACAACCATCCCGTGCCGTTCGCGGCATTTGTGAAGTAGACCTCGCCGCTGTGGCCATCTTCTTCAGACCACGGGCTGATCCTCCATAACATGGATTCCTGATGTTCTTTATTGAGACTCTTATCATTTGAAATATCGTATGTTGGGAAGGTAAGGTCCGTAAGGACTCCAGTTGTCGCTTTCTAGATATTTCCCTACTCGTAGTCAGGCTTTGCCGAGGGACTTCTGGCTTCGTAACATGTGGAAGGTGGAATTGTATTCGAGAATTTGCCACATAGTTTCTGGCTCGCTCTGATTGGTTGATGGGGCCATCATGACTAGTCCATCTTTGTTTGGGTCATCTTCGAACCATCTGTAGGGTCGCCGTACAGAGAGAAAGATGAAGAGGAATCTGCACTGATCCTAATTTCGTACCAGCGGTTGCTATCAAAAATGGACATTGTGGCTCGAAGCCCACTAAAGTGCGTAGTTTGGGAGAAAACATGAAAAGAAGCATAAATTTAATCATGAAAAGTTGTTTGTAGGGGAAGCCATTTCGAAGGATTCGGATTGTTGGTTCTATGTTGGTTCGGAGGCGCAGCTCATCCCAATCAAGCTTGACGACCCAAACAATCGGGATGCCAAGATCACTTTTCGAGATGTCACACCCTATAAACGAAGTCTAATAGCACGAAAGACGGTAGGTAAGGCAGAATCACAACTTGGCGCTCGTCTTGTCTGGACGTGGAGGCTGGGCATGATCTGCAGGTCGGATTGAAGAGCGAGGACCTGCCAATTTCTCCGTTGGCGGAAGTTGGACATTTGTCGAAGGTATTGGGGGTCGAGACATCTTGGTCGAGGAGACTGGTTTCGCAATTTGGTTGTGTGGGTGTTGATCGATATATCAGAGAGAGATATTGACAGGAGGAGGAGAAGAGGAAGACAGGAGAAGAGCAGAGGTTGAAGGCATCAATCGCACTAGTGCTTTTAGCGAGCTTCGCCTTTCGAAAATAGAAGGAGCACTCGACTTCACCCGCAACTTCACTAGAAGGAGGTGAACTCATTGCAATGATATCTTCAAATTCTATTTGATCACAACATAATTCACCAATCCCTTGTGCAAGCAACGCGTAAAAAATTGAGGCTACGACGGATGTTTCGAGACATGATCCCGAATTGACTCGAAGTCAATCCAGCTTTGGCAGCAGACTGCCCATCAAACATTTGTGCTCGGGTATTGGTGGCAACTGGGTGATAAGGAAATATACAACGTATGATTATATTCAACGTATGATTATATTGTACAGCGGATCAGGTGGAGGCTTGGCCACTGCCAGTGACGACCTCACCTTCTCCGCTCCCTCGGCCGTCCTCTGTGTCTCGGCTCATCTTCCTCGTCACTTTCTATATATGCCACCTTCTTCCTCGGTTTCGAAAAGTGCTTGGATTTCTTCTCTATCTCGTGCGCTTTTCACGTTAGCCCCTGTCTCGATCGGATTGGATGTGGTTGACTTACATTGCTTCTTGCTTGACTCGGGAGCAGAACCATTCTCTTCCTTCTGCACGGCATCATTAACTTGTGCCCTCCACTCACGCACTCGATCCAAACCTACAATCTTCTTTGAACCCGAATCTCCAGCCGCCAATTTCTCTTCGCTTCCCGCCCCCGCCTTGGTTGGGACTTTTTGTCCTGCAGAAAGATACTGCCCGCCGGCATCTTGGGCGGTAGCCTTCGTTTCTCCACCACCACCACTTTCCTTCGTTTCCGTACCGCTGTCGACTTTCTTGGGCACCTCCTTGGCTTTCGTCGGATTTGGGGTATTTTCAACATTCCATATACATCGATCCTGCCTCACTGCTAATTGATAACCCCCTCTCGAGTCCTCTACCTGGTACACGACCTCATTCGCGAAGATGACCTTCGCTCCAGGCTCGCAGTACTCGAACTTCTCAGCTGGTGCGAATTGAGGGACTGGACCGGGGAGTAGCACGGGTTCAGGGGGTTCCGGATAGTCATATTGCCAGGTTTCTTTCTTGGTCAGTGGAAGCTGCTGCAGGAAGTAGAGTCACATACTGTCCGGTCTTTGTCTGGCCCTATACCACTGTCCAGATCCTTCATCCCAGGTCCATTCTGACCAAGGAGCCTCTTCGACCTTCTTTTTGGCCACGGAGGGATTTGCAGGCTTTTGTACTGGTGCGGAAGTGGGTGCCGATGTTGCCTTCACTGTCTCTCTCGACTCTTCCTCCCCCTCAACGTCAAAGTCCTCTTTTGTCGGGCGTCCCTTGACGACCTTTCTTCTGCTCTCATCAGAACTCGAAGCCTTTGTACTCGGTCTTTTCGACTTGTTCTTGATCGACATAGCTTTAGAAAGTCAATTGATAACACGCCCGACTCGAATGTTGATCACCGACTGTGTCTAACATGTTCGCCCGGGCAAGGTGATACTTATACAACCCTCATCCCAGGCCATGCATCTTCAACAGATCCACCTCATTGTACCGATCTCCCGCATACATATATGCAAGCCTCGAGTTCTGGTGTTTCAACAGTCTAGGCAACGTTCGTATCAGAACCTGCACTATTGAGCCCAAAACGCCCCTTCCATCATACCACCCAATGGTACCCAATCCGAGCCACGCAAAGCGACAATTCGCTCGACTTTCGACCGCCCGCGAGAAGCTCCCGCAGAAGCCTCTGCCACGTAACACCGCAGGACCTCGAACTATCTCGATCACATGATCAGCTAATGCACTTCGACCCAATTATGGCAGCGGATCCATGCCTGACCTGCATAGAACGAGTGAATAAGATTTGAGGTGCAATTTAGCGGAAGGCTGACACTGCAGTTCGCGCAAGGCAGACAAGGCGGAGATGTTTGAGAGATTGTGCTGCAGCTTCAATATCTCACCGACATTTGGACCAATGGACCTCCGTGGACGCCGAATAGCACACTTTGGGCCATTGGATCGGAGAAGGGCAATTTGCGTGATTTCTGACAGACTTTGTTACAAAAGAAAAATGACAGATGGCGAAAGGTTTATATGGATGGAGCAAGGCTGGAAGCTGCACTGCAACGTTTTAGGCCGAGCAAGTGCTCATTCCCTGCGGACAATCGAGCGTTGAAGCAAGTACAAATTGCCTGGCACCAATAATCGCATGTTGAAATCCACCGAAATGTGCAGCGAGGCTGCTGAGTCCATATTTTGCTGAAATTCACTTGCTTTTACTGTCCACTCAGAACGACGCATCCGCGCCAGGAGCGGAGAAAGCAGAAATCGGCAGCAACGCCAATTCGAGATCTCCGAGCAGGAGGATATTGATCTACCTTCACCGACTACGCAGTGCTTTCTACTTACCTACACACGCGTACCCCCAGGTTTTTCTCTTATGTTTTGGGTCGTGATGCTCAATTGTGTCGACCCAACTCTGACGCTGCCACGACTCTCACCCATATGCCAGCACGAATTTTCTGATAGCCAGATAGCCACATTCGAAAATCCGGATGACCTTTTACAGCAGATACCCAGCACCGCATCTGCATTCAGTGCTGCTCTGTGTCCTCATGAAATGGTACAGCCTGTCGATTTGTTCGTTCTCGGTCGAGTGGACTTGATACTGTCCATGGGACATCAAAATTGTGCAGTCGGATAGACGCAGATATACTCGCATCTATCAGAGATGATGTCCACACTTCGGCGAAAAACGGCCTGCTCCGGCGACATGGAGAGGATTTCGCGATGAAATCCGCGAACGTTCAATGGCGGAGCTTACCACGTGATAATCGGGCTAGCGGCTAGCGGCTTTACCCGTCACCAAATTTTTATCGCTGTGAGTCTGCGCAAAGCTCTCCTCGCACATACAAATACAATCCTCCTATCTTCAACACCACTTCCTCTCAACTGTCTCGAGAGGGGTATTTGAAGCTGTAAGTACACATCCTCTCTCTTTGTGGGACGACGACGATGGTCTTGGACTGTCTTGCATGCGGTGATGACACTTTAGATGTCTAGGAGAATGACTCTGACTTTATGTCGTTCTCTAATGTTGGCTCAATTCTCTTCGGAGAAGACTACAACGGTATCTGAGCATTGCAATTAAATACTTTTGGCTATTGGGGTTAGGCACGCTTGCACAAGCTTTTGCTGACAATTCAACTCGCAGAATCTCGACATGACACCACCCTGACACAGTCTCCCCATCATGGCAGACACTACCCAAATCACACCAGCCGACAAAGGCAAAGATGCGAAGATTACTCCAGCCTCGAAACCTAAGGGTCTGACGAGGTTCGAGCAATTGAACAAGCTCTACGCTCTGCCAGCTCCTCTTCGAACCTTCCCTCTCCCCACCTTTGTTCCTCACAACCCTCTCTCCCTCTTCCATATTCTCTATGTCTGGCTTTCTCAAACAGTCAAGCCTGAGCAGTCTCATATCAGTCCTGCATACCAAGGTTGGTTCTCACCTGAGACTCGGTCTGTTCATGTAACAGACATCCGGTCGGTCCGAGGCCTATGGGAGCAAGGATTCTATGGAAAGGGAAACCTGAGTAGAAGTGAACCCAGTTGGCTCAGTCGGGAGCAGACAAGATTGGGCACGAAGACAAAGATAACAAGCGAAGAGGTTACAAGGAAAAGACGAGCTGAGCGACAGGTCACAAAATGGGAGAGAGCGAGGAAAGAGAGAGAAGCAATCGATCAGACTTTGCAAGAAGAAGCTGCAGCGGAGCAACCCGAGGAGACACCAATTGCTGCTTTGGATACTCTACCTCTGGAAGCTCCTGCTGAACCACAATTGGCGCCACTCAAGCAAGCCTTGGCCAAGGAAGAAATTTCTTCGGTCAATTCGAGCTACAAGATGGCTGCTCCTGTTGGCCCTTTGGAACTCCTGGCATTGCAAAACTCCCCGGCGGACCTTCAATCCTTGCTGAACAATACCATTGAATGTTTTGTGGAAGACTTCGACGAAAAGTTCGTTCAAAGATTCTATGCCCCACCTGTTGGACCATTAGAACTCCTAGCTCTACCAAATTCAATCGAGTCTTTCCAATCAAATGTTCCTACTTCTTTCAAGACTCAAACTTCACCAGACTTGACCAAGTCTGCAACACTTGGCCACTTGGACCAGCCCGAAATCTCCTTACCAGCTTCGGATATTCCTGCTGAAGACCAGTCGAATGCTCTGAAATTAAACGGGCACATCCACCTTGACGAGGCTGAACTTGTTGGCGGCTCAGAAACCAATGATGAGACTGTTGATGGTTCCATTCATTCAGAGCACACATCAGAGACCAACGACACTGGCGGCGGATCAACACCGGTCAATGGAACTCCTTCGACACCAAAGATGAAACGCAGAAAGAGCGTACGATTTTCACCAACGGTCGAGAAGAACACCTTCATCCAGACGGAACCTCCAAGTCCAGAGAAAGCCGCTACAAATACCACGACTATTGAAGAAGCACCACTAGTGATCAAGAACCAAGAGCACGTCCAGCTCACCCTCGAAGAAGCTTTCTTCCTCTCTTACGCTCTTGGCGCCCTCACAGTCCTCGATCCCGATACCAAGGCTCCCATCTCCAACGAAGACCTCTTCTACCTCGCCCGCAAAACCTCATACTTCCCACCACAAGCCAATCCTTCTCTGTCACCCGACGATCCATTCATGATCAACTACGTTGTATATCACCACTTCCGCTCTCTGGGCTGGGTCCTCCGCTCAGGCACCAAGTTCTCCGTCGACTATATGCTCTATACCCGCGGACCAGTCTTCACACACGCCGAATTCGCCATCCTCGTCTTACCATCCTACACAGATCCGTATTGGCGCAGCAATCCATTCCTAGAGAATTATGTGAAGAGCAAGGAGCAGCGTACTTGGGCTTGGCTGAGTTGCATCAATCGGGTCATCACGCAGGTTAAGAAGACGTTGATTCTGACTTATGTGGATGTGCCGAAGCCGGTGGATGCGCAGGCGGAGAAGGAATTGGGTATTGACGGCGTGCTGGGGAGGTATAAAGTTAGGGAGGTGGTAATGAAACGCTTCTCGGCGAATAGGATGCGTGATTAGTTGAGGTTAAAACGACTCTGATGTCTTGTATGATATGTTGTTGTAGTATACCACGATGAATCATGACTGCTTCTCAACTGATAATGTTCTTCTCCGATATGAATGGCAAGTAATATTTATGATCGTCTGTCTGCCAATCACAGATCTGGATTGGCACTCCAGCGATGAGACAGAATGAATCATCAACAATCTTGCAGTGCTACCGACCTGCGTGATGTTGTGACATCTGCTGTCTACCTACAAATGAGACATTTGGTTTCGATCTTCGTCCTCAGGCGAGGGAGATCCAGACTTTGAACTCATGTGTGAGGATCCGGCAAAATTGTTGACACTTGGTTGGTGGTCAGTAGTACTAGTCTTCAATTGCGCCAGCAATGGGCCTTTTTTAGACACTGAAGGCGTAACGAAAAGTTTGGAGAGATAGGACAATCTGCCAAGAACCGAGATATAAACATGACTAAGCCAACCTTCATGTCTTGTGAGCGTATTCCAATAAATCTGCGGGTGAAGAGAGTTATATCAGTGTAACAAATTTAATCATAGAGCCTCGTACCTCTTAAGAGCACGTCTTTCAGCCTCATCGCCCAGAGCCTCATCCTGTAACAGGTCCGTTCCAACTTGGGATTTTTTCAAGCCGGACGAGGGTCAAGTAATGGAACAGCTTGTGACAGACATCCAGAGCGACCCAATGGTTCCCATACAAATGTCCTTTAGTTCAAGCACGTCATGTACTGATAAATGCAGGTCGTCGATCCAGGGACTTTGTACAGTCCCTTAGACTCAGCAAATCATGAGATCCACGTCCTGGATATCTTGCCTGGTCTACCAGGAACCCCGATCTCATGTTCCGTACGGCACACCAAACTCCTGCAGCCAGACACCATTCCATATACATCGCTCTCTTAAGTCTGGGGTAGAGCCGATATAACCACGCCGATAATTGTCAATGGCGTTTCCTTTCCGGTGACGCTCAACCTTGCATCAGCTCTTGATCACGTGCGATCGGGGACGGAAGTCGTGACTTTCTGGGCAGATGCTTTGTGCATTAACCAGAAGGACATGGTGGAGAAATCAGCCCAAGTATCTAGGATGGGGGATATCTATAGGAGTAGTCTTAGTACACGAATTGGCTGGGCGAGGAACGGGACGGAAGTGATCTTGCGATGGATATCATTGCTCAGATGGACGCAGAGGATCTGAGCAGTGAGAAGAACCAGCTTGATGAGGGTGGCTTGAGAGCTATCGCGGCGATGCAAGCTCGAGATTGGTGGTCAAGAGTCTAGGTAATCCAAGGTCAGCGGCAATTCATTAGCAACCATCTATCAAGTGCTGACCTGCCTGTACCATGCAGAGGCCTTGTTGTCTAAAGCTCCCGTCATACAGTGCGGTAACAAGGCCCTTCCAATCGATGCTTTCATACGTCTGGACGATATTCGCCGACGTGGCTGGCATAGGTCTACTTGCCAATACTCCGATATTCGAGGATCCTTCATTCCCGGCAACCCATTTGCGTCCATCCTGACCGACTTCCCAGAAGAAGTCGAAAAGATCAATTCAGGCAACTCAAGTAGTCTCCAAAGCTGGATCATATCAACAGAGAATTTTCGCGCCACTGATCCGCGAGACAAGATTTACGCTTTGCTGTCTCTATCACCACCTGCGCAGACCACAAATATCGTCCCAGATTACAGCGCCTCGGTTGCGGATGTCTACGCAGCAGTTACTGCACGCTGTATCATTCGCTACCAGGACCTCACCATGTTACATTTCGACGCTGATAACAAGAGCGATGTACACCAACTGCCGTCTTGGGTACGGGACTATTCATCCAGCGCCCCCCCTTAGTGAAAGACAGTCGTATGTTGGGTTGCCACCTAGCCAGTACGCAGCTAGCGGGCGCGATTGCTGGGGACGACGAAAGATATTCATCGACAACATATTCAGCAATGATTTCCGTCAATTGCGCTGCCGAAGCATGATCGTTGATTCTGTCGTGTATGCTGGACGAAACGAGAAGTTGCCCTGATATATGGGTGTTGATCCGCGGCTTGCGAATGTCAAAGAGAGGTCGGGGAGGACGCTGGCTCAGGTGAAGATTTGGGACGAGAAGATCGAGAAGCTGCGCGAAAGTGCCCATGATTCGATTGAAGTGAGAAATGTGGCGTTCTGGAGAACATTGATGGCCAACCGCATATTACGCAATTGGGCACATCTTCCGGAGGACATGAAGGAGAACGTATACTTTGAGACGTGGATGGGTAGACTACCCTTCCCCGACTCTGAGGCGGAGAAACTCCCTTCCGGTAAAGATCCGGACGAAGTAAAGAGGCTTTACGTAAGCCTTTTACGGATGCTTGTATCACACGGAGTCATGGCCGATCTTTTATCATCACTTCGAAGGGATACATAGGTCTGGCGCCTCTGAAGACTCAGGTTGGAGACATTGTTACCGTACTTGAAGGAGGATCCGTGCCATTTGTCCTGCGGGGTTTGGATGAGGACGGATACAAGTTCATTGGCGAATCGTACGTGCATGGTATCATGGAGGGAGAGGCATTGCTGGGGAAGAAGACCAGCGATGTGCAGGTCTTCGTCTTGAAGTGAGTAAGTACGCCCGAACAGCTCTCACGCATGTCCTTCGGTCTGCATCTAGATCATCAGAGACGCTTTCCCAGCAGCGGTCCCATTGGTCCCAGCAATGCAGTAAATACCAACAGCAAGCCAGCCAACCTAAAGAAGCGAGAGTGTACAACTTATCTTGCTAGCTCTCAAATTACGTCTTCTGGTTCTGAAGAAGGAGTCCCAGATAATGCACCAATCGCAGTCATCCCTCCCTGCATCAAATCCCTGCAACTCCATCATATGTATCTCCATCGGCTCTCGGCTACGAACCGAGTCCTTCACGGCCAACGCATTCCACCAACAGAACCCAAACCAACGAAATTTACATCAGCTTAGATCGTGAGCCGCTTCAGCAATGAATCCGGATTGATCACTAGAGTATTACCAAGATCCTAAACCGTAGTTTGTTGCGATTCGATACCGAGTCTTTGGGTCAGCCGTTTCATTACCTGCCGTGGGTACGGGTCGGTTGCTCACCCCCGCCATTTTCATCGCTTGATTATGTAGGCACGGTGACCAGGTACTTGGTACCACCTGTAGTCACTTCGTTTTGGTTGCGCTTTCTTTTGCTGTCGGTTTACTTGTCAGCGAGTCTGCTTCTGGATTCGTCCGTCAGTAGTACTGAATACGCTCGTCCTGTTCTACTTGGTTTTTCACTCACGATATTTAGGTTCGAGACCTACGATGTTTGTTCTGGCGTACAGATGAATGTAAGTATGTTTTGAGTAAGATATTCAGGTACCTGACTCAAGTGCTCCACTACAAAAACTTGGCAGGTCTTTCCTTGATGGCAGCCGCGGGCACATTCGTATGGCACCCTCGAATTTGTGGACCAATGGGAAATGTCATAAAGCCAACGAAATCAGTCTCCCCATGATTCGGATCAATGTCCGGTGTGACAGAGCTTCGGTTTCGCTATCATAGCCAATAGCGAATGTGGAAAGACCCACAGGACTAACAAGATTCACTTTGTTCCTCAATGTTGAGAGTGGGTCCTAAGAGCAGGCTTCAAGCTCTTGTCTGAAGTTTGATAGGAGCTGGGAAGTGAATTGTGCCTGTCTCGAGCATGATTCACAGCAACTCTCTGGGCTGGCATAATGACTATAAAACCGACGTCTCTCTTGTGAAAGAAAGCTCTCCTTCTCTCAAGATTCCCATCACCCAGCCACGGGCCTATATACTTACTCTCTCTTTCTGTTCTTACTCTGTGTGACTCTATTCTACATCAAGCAATTTTCATACTTCACAGATCCTCCTGTTCAGCAAGTAATCATGCGTGTTGCTGTCATTGGTGGAGGCCCCTCGGGTCTGGTTACCCTCAAGTAAGTCGTTACTGCTCATGAGTTCTTCCCAGGTCTGGAACCCATCGAGGCAAGACTCTTTGAAGCAGAAGGCTCTGTCGGTGGAACATTCAAGCACCGAGCATATGAAGACGCAGAGGTAAGATCTCACCATCCAAGTTTAGCATGAACAAGAACCATCATCGAACATATCACTGATGTTTCCTCAGCTGGTCTCTTCCCGTCAACTCACTACCTTCTCGGACTATCGCTACTCAGCAGAGTCTCCAGACTTTTTGTCCGCTGAAGCATACTGCACCTACCTAGAAGGGTACTGCAAACGTTTCGGACTCTGGCCTCATATACATCTCAGGACATCAGTCACCAGCATCCAGAGGGGACAGAAGGGCGGACATATCATTCACTACGTCAAAGGTGGTCAGGCTGCCGAGTGACACTGTGATGCTGTAGCAATCTGTTCTGGCCTGCATGTCACCCCCAACATTCCAGACATTCAAGGACTAGATGTAGTCCCTACTGTCATGCATTCATCTCAGTTCAAAGAAAAGGCTCAGTTTGGAAGTGGTAAAGATGCATTGATTGCGGGAAGTGGCGAGACAGGTATGGATCTCGCTTACATGGCCGTCAACTCCGATACGAGGTCCGTCACTCTATGTCATCGTGATGGATTTTTATGCGCACCCAAGGTATGTATCCACTTCACTATTCAGACTTTCTCGACTGATGTTGGAAGCAGAGAGCACCAGAGCCATCATGGTTCGGCATGAAACCAACCACCACCCCGCAAGGCAACGTACCATATGATGTTGGCGTTGCCAGTCTCTTCGATACAGCATATGTTCATCCACTTCTTCGTGACTCGTTCTTGACTTGGTGGTACTATGACCAATTCGCTAAATACACCACTTAGCTGGTGTCTGGTACCAAAGCGGGCCTAGATCAATGGGTTGGAGAGATATCCCCAGAGCGCTTCCATGCCTCCAAGAGTCAAAATCAAGATTAGGGTTGAAGAAATGGAAGCTGTGCTAATTCTCGACAGTATTCTTTAACAAGTCGTCGAAAGCAATGCCATATATCAGTGCTCAGTATCGCACCACCAGCCTTGTTGATAAAGTCAGATCATGCATTGCCCAAGTCCCAATCGTCGACACCAAAGGCCGCACGATCAATCTCGCTCCTTGGCCTCAACATATTAGCGAGAAAGGTGCTGTTCGCTTCGTCGAAAACGGGAGGCCCGAAGCAGAAGTCATGAAGATTACACCTTGCAAGCCTGATGCCCTGACTTTGGCCACAGGCTACACACAAAGCTTCAGCTTCCTAGATGATACCTATTCCAAGCCAAAAGACGCCACATTTCGAAATATCTGGGAACCGAGTGATCCGACCGTCTCATTCATCGGCTTTTTCAGACCTAGCTTCGATACGTTCTTCATCCCAACCCATCGTAGCGCCTCTTCCAACCCACTCTAACATCCCACAGGTGCAATTCCACCGCTCGCCGAACTCCAAGCCCAAGTCTGGATCCTGAATCTTCTCAACCGTCTTCCCGTTCCCCTCAAATTCGAAGACCACTACAAGCTCCAACCCTCGCCAACAAGCCGCATCCAGTATGGCGTTGACCATGTGTCTTACGCTTACCAACTAGCTCTTGACATGAGATACACGCCATCGTTCAGAGGTCGTTTTGGAAAGGCTGGAAGTTGACTTTGTGTTGGGCGTTGAGCGCGAATGTGAACACGAAGTTTAGGCTCGTGGGGCCATGGGAATGGTCGGGTGCGAAGGAGGTTATGGAAACTGAGATCTGGGCTACTGTCACTCGGAGACGGGGAATCTTCGGTGAGTAGTTTCCCTCTCTTATTCGGTTTCCAAGTAGTGCGCCTTACTGTGCTGATGAGAGATTTGTAGGACACTTGACTTTGTCTGTTATGCCTATTGTGCTGTTCGAGACTTTGAGTGCGATTCTTTGGGTGTTTACGGCAGTTTATGAAGCCGTCAAGTATGTCTGGAAGCTCTTGACTATGGGTCAAGACTCATGATTGATTGTTTCTGTGTTTATTTGCTTACTCGTCGATAATCTCTCCGATGGTACATGCTGGACTTTTGGTTACAATGTTGGCTGCCTACTGCTCTGAGTCCTGTCTTGAGATATCTGCAGCTTCTCGGAAAGCAATGCTCTTGGATGGTACTTTCAAGATTTGGTTTAGCTGCCGTTGATTTTTTCCATGTTTAATTCCAATTTTTTGTCCTCGGGCACTCTCATTTCGTCGTTACAGTGAGATGGTGACCCTCAGTGCCAGGACACCCTGGCGCTGGACTTTTCCACCCTGCACTCCCGTCATCTCGCGTCGCCAGCATCACTTCACCACCTCCCCCCATCCACAAAACCATCCCCTCAAGAAAAAGACAAGCTTCTCACCTCCCGTCCTCGCTCCAGCCTCCCAGCCTCCCTTCCTCCCTGCTTATCCCACAAACCCTCACCACACCCCCAACCAATCACATCCCCCTTCAAAAAACCAAAACACAAGATAACCCCTGCTAAGCGAGCACAAAGGGGGATTACCGGCCATATCAGGGGGATTACCCCGCTTTCGCCGTGGGGCCTTGCATGAAGCTTTTTTTATCGTAGCCAAGTTCGGTAGAGGTGTTGATTTGGTACGCAGAGAAGATAGTTGGATTTGGGAGAGAGGGAGGCTTGGGATCTGCGGTTCGGATTGATTATTCCGATATTGAGCAGGCATGAGTATGGGGATGGAGTACGGGGTATGGGGATGGGGATGGGAAGTGAAGGTAAACCCCACATGGCACGCGTCTAGGTATTTGAAATCGTACTTTCAATTTGCGTTAAAGGTCATTCATATCTAGATCCTTGGCTTGTTGATAAACCTCTATTCCCGTTTCCTGGGAACAGCTTCTCAGTTCAATTCCAGCAGCACCCTTCCAATCTCCAAACTCTCCTCACAGCACATACCCCTCATCTCCACCTTTCAATCTCTCAATCTCTTCTTATTCCCCTCTGATCAACCCTTCAAAATGGGTCTCGGCGTCCTCGACGACCACCACCTCGAGCAAGTCCCCGGCACCGCCCTCCTCACCGATGTAATCGACTCCAACCACCAACACCACCACGACGGCGTCGACACCTCGATCCTCAAACACGGCAAAGGACGAAACGCCGATGTCGTTCTCGTGCCTCAGCCATCGAACAGTCCAAATGATCCGTTGAATTGGCCGTTATGGAAGAAGGATCTGATGTTGTTTTTTATTTGTATTGATACGGCGGTTGTGGGGGCTTGGGTGAGTTCTTCCGTTCGGTCTTGATTTGATCTGATGTTTATTTGGGTGTTTTGGGATTTTCTTTGGGACTTTTGATCTAAGGGGCTGTATTGGGAATGGAATGGAGCTGATTTGTGAGGAAATAGGGTCCTATGATTAGTCCTGGCTATGCAGAGATGTCCGTTCAATTCGGCGTTTCGTATAACTATCTCAATGGTGGTCTGGGGTGGGGGATCTTCATGATCGGTGTATCGTGTTTCTTTACTAACAGTTTGGCTGTTATTGTAAGTCAGCACGCTCTCCTCGCCTTCCTCGAGTCCACTGTTTGCTAAAGGTAAACAATTACTGATGTCCAACAGTGGGGAAGACGACCAATCTTTCTCCTCGGGAATCTGCTGCTCTTCATCAGTAGTCTATGGGCATACTTCGCACACTCGTACAGCTCGCTCCTGGCTTCAAGACTCGTAGGCTGTATCGGGATGTCACCATTCGAAGTGTAAGTTCTCCTCTCCTAGTAATTCTCACTCGCATACGCATCCAATCTGTCCATCCACTCAACTAACACACTCACCAGCCTCGTAACAGCCACCATAGCCGACATCTACTACGTCCACGAACGCGGCGTCCGCATCGCCGCCTGGGGCCTCTGCCTCTCCGTCGGCGTCGGCGGCGGCATCATAATATCCGGCTACATCATCGAAGATCTCGGCTGGAACTGGACGTACGGCGTCTGCGCCATCTTCTTCGGCGTCTGGATCCCCGTCCTCGTCCTCTTCTGTCCCGAGACCGCATACCGTCGCGACGCAATCCTCAACACCGATCTAGGGACCGAGAACCGCACTGCTGAGATCTTGGAGGAGAAGGGTGCGGTGAGGGAGGAGGAGAGGGAGGGGGAGGAGAGAGTGGAGAACCTTTCGGGAGCGGGAGAGGGGGGAAGTGAGAGGGGGGGGGTCGAGATCGAGAAGAAACACTCCTACGCCCACGAACTCAAAATATTCCACGGCAGAGTCTGCGATGACCCGTTCTGGAAAGTCTTCATTCGACCACTGATGATGCTCATCTTCCCACAAGTCCTCTTCTCGTTCTTCGCCTACGGTCTCACCACCTCATGGCTCGTCGTCGTCGGTGGCGTCCTAGCTCAAGTCTTCACTGCTCCACCGTATAATTTCACCGTCTCGCAGGTCGGTCTCGTCGCGATCTCGCCACTTATTGGATCGATTGTGGGGGCGTTCATTTCGGGTCCGATTGCGGATTACATTATTAAATTTATGAGTCGACGCAATAACGGCATTTACGAACCTGAGTTCCGACTCGTTCTTGTATTCATAACGCTCATCTTCGGCGGGATATCATTCTTTGGTTTCGGTTGGTCGATCGATGTTGAGGACCCCTGGATTGCACCCGTCATTTTCTACGGTATGCAGTACTTCGGCGTGGGCTTCATGAGTATTGCCGTGTACGGATACTTGACGGATTGTCATCGGGATAAAGCACCCGAGGCGTTTGCGGCGATCAATCTGAGGAATATTTATAGCTTTGGGATGAACTATTTCATTAGTGATTGGATCACGAAACAGGGGCCGAAGGAGGTATTTTGTATCATCGGGGGCGTACATGTTTTCATCTGTCTATGTGCGATCCCGATGTATATTTTCGGGAAGAGGTGTAGGAGTTGGACGAGTAGGGTGGGGGTGTTTCAGAAGATCATGCATGCGTAGGTGGGAGAGCATGGTAAGGGGGAGATGCCGAGACAGTGGGATGAGGAATGTGGTTAGTATGTATTCTTGACATTGAAGGTAGTCTCAACATGAGAGAGAGAGAAACGAAGCAAATTTTGAGAATGGGCTGGAAGTTAAGCGAGGTACCGTAGCCAAGACAAACAAACTCCCAGATCCACCCGATTTATTCCCCAAGTAAGATATCCCATGTGATGTGCTCAGAAATATCATACAGCACCAGATAATCCTCGTCCTCTCCCTGCCGGTTCCAGGATATATGGTCTTAAAGATCAAGGTGATATGATAGCATAGCGTCTATGCTACCGTCGCGAGGTGGGTGTTGAATCTAGTCCGCGAGGTAGATTATGTATGCTCCGAGGTCTGAGAGGTATGTAGGGATGGGGATGGATATGAGAGTGTGTGTCCCCGTGTCGTTAATCCTTATCTACAAGAAGATGCAGAGGTTGAGGAGCGCTCGTAGATGTGGGAGGAGGTAGGGCTGTAACTTTAAGAAGGCCTTGGGCGAATGCTAGGCCGGCGATTACAGCGCCGATGATAATTACCGGGGATGCCGATGGTGGTGGCATGTTGATTATGGGTGGCATCGTCTTTGCTTTTGCTTGTCAGAGTAGTTAGCGAGATAGTGCAGAGGTAGACCAGGTGACGATTTACCAGTCCGATGTTCTGCTTGCCGAAGAAGCTCTCATCGATATCAACGTCTTCGCGAATTGGAGGGAAATGCAATGTAATGAATGAGATTCAAGATCCGATTACGTTAGGATATAGTATGTATGATGAATGAGTACAGCTTCTGAGAGGGTTAACGCTCGTTTATCTTGAAGAATATGATATATGGAAGAGGGAGACAGCGAGGAATGATACAGCTCACAAGAAATCACCCATTTCATAACTTTTCTATCGGGACTTTCAAGAAGGAGGTTAAACCACAGTATGTCCATCCCCAGGTATTAATTTCTAGCGTGTTTTTGTGATATATGCTGCTGAATATGTCTTTCCTGTTTCTTAAATTCTTACAACCAAATAAATCATCCCCTTCTTGAAATATTTTTTTACGACTGGGTCTAGTCATCCTAGTAAGCAAGAGTAGCAAATGTCATAATGTTAAGCTAGAAAATCAAACCGTAGAGCTGGGAATGAGCTCAGCGAAAAGAAGTACACAATATACGTCGGCACAACTACTCATGTCATATGTTACACCAAATCGGTGCCGTCACACTCACCTGCACTCCACAAGCACAACATATCTGTAGCTCTCCGTTCCACGCTCATTCATTGGACATCGAGTATAGGAACGAGAAAAGGGGTGTACCATAAATATACAATTCGTTTATAATTACTTCTCTAATAAGACCAGGGCTTCGCTTTCCACGATAGCCTCCCTATCTGAACAATGGGTTCGATTTCCCCTTCACGTTTACCAGGGAATACTATTCGCAATGTCAGCTAATCATTCCTCTTTAACCCAACTCCACCCAAATTCAAATTCCCAATAGAAGAATCCCAATATTGGTGCAAAACAAGCACAACAGATAACATAAAAGGGCACGAAAAAAACAAAACAAAAAAAAACATACCTCCGCCAACCTCGGATTCTTATCCTCCAAACCCAACGTCACAGCCAACAAATTCGGCTCCGTCCACGCGGGTCTCCACCCCCTCGCCTCCAGCGCCTCCCACCACGTAATGAATTCCACAAGCGTCTTGCCGCGTTTGAACAGGTGGATTTCGATGAGCATCTGGCCGATGGGGTATTCCGGGTCCGAGGAGGTGTGTTTGTCAAAGGCGGTTAGGGCGTCGAATTCCGCGTATTCGATGTCGATTTTGAGGATATCGCTGTTGAGGGGTAAAGACCTTGGTCAGTCTTGGTCCCGAAGAGGGGAAGACCGGGATCAAAAGGGGAAGGGGAGGGGAAAGGAGGAAAACGTACATATACGTATGCCCATTCTTAGCCATCAAATCCTGGATGGTGTAGAATGGCGGGTCTTTACTCGATTCCGTCGTTCCTGAGATACCGGCTTTCAGGAAGTGTGTGCGACTGGCATAGGTGTTTTGGATGGCGGGTCCGAATGCGTCGACGGAGAAATCGTAGCCCCAGATTTGGCAGTTTGTTCGCTCGAGCATTTCTTCTTCTGTTGGGGTGTGTTAGCTACTGTTCGAGACGGTCTCCTGCTACCAATTCTCAGGGATTCCAGATTTTTATTTTGCTTGGGCATTTGACCGGGAGGGTTGTTATCGTATGCGCAAGAAGAGGAGAATTACCAAAACTGGATTCATTTTGTACACCTGTGATCAAAAAATTAGCTCGGTTCTCCAAAATCGCAGCGTGATCCCATCAACTGCACCCAATTAACCCCCCCTCTCCCTTCCCTTCCCCTCCCTTCCACTAACAAAAACAAAAATCCGAATCAAACTCACCAAACGAATAAATAATACACGGCCTCGTATTCTTCTCATATTTACTCATGCCACAAACCCACTTGCCACCATCACCCATGCGTCCGATGCGCTCGACTTCAAAAGGGCAGTTGTACGATGCTGGCACTAGATCCCATACGGAATACGGAGTGGTGAAGTAGGTTGCGACGTTGACTGCGGGGAAACTGTGGGTGGTGGAGCAGACGGGTTAGTGAGATGTCTGTGGGTACGAGCGAGTAGGGGAGTAGGGAGAAGTTTAATCTTATTCTTAAATGCATCCCCCGCAAACAACCAGTTTGGAATGCGGAATCGCGAGTCATTTTGATCTCCTGGAGTAGATACACTCGTATCACTGTATTAAGCACAATCCCCATTCAATTGGGATGGGGATTGTTCTCGGGGGTAAAGATGGGGGGTTTGGAAATGAAGAGACAGGGGATAACATACAACCCCATCTCCCCAAACTTCGCCATAACCTCATGTCTCTGCCTGACGGTTTTCTGCCACAACTTCTCACTCCTCGCCATCGTCGACTTCAAACTCTCTCCAACAAGCGTCTCGGAGATTCCGGTCGAGATGGAAGATAGTCCGTCGTCGGTGCCGTAGTGCATCCACACGACGGCCATCACGACCACGGCTGTTATGGCCGTGAAGACGTGGGAGGGGCCGATGCGCATTGTGACTTATTTCCTACAGGTACTGTTATGGCGGGGTATTTCAGGGGAGGTTTTTCGGTGGATGTTGTGCAACGTGTACGAAAGACGTTGTCGTGCGATGCGATGTGATGGGGAAATCGAATAAACGTGTTCTGTCGTGTTACGATACTGAGCTGGGATGAGGGATGGAAATGATAGATTGATTGATTGTCGCTTTTTGCGACGATTGGCGTGGTCTTGTGCGAGACAAGACAATATCATAAAAGACAAGACAAGACAGGTACTGGAATGCAGTAGTTTTGTGGTCGGAATGACGATATGACGATTCGAGGATGATGTGCAGGTTGAAAGCAAAGCGAAGCAAGGCAAGGCAAGGCAAGGCAACGAGTGTCTGACCAGATCAGATCAGATCAAATCGAGAAGTTGAATTCGATGACCGATTGACTGACTTGACCGTCCGATGATGAAAAGGGAGGTCTTCGATCCAAAATTCCTTCGAGGAAAAGGAGGGAGGTGTTGGAGGACAGAAAGCTGAAAAAGAGCTGCAGCAAGTTAGTAAGGTAAAGTGGTGTGGAAATAAACCGAGACCAACGGGATCGATCCAACCCCAACCACAACCCTCCTCCAACCCACCACCCTGGGGCGTGCGTTATCTAAGTTAGGTGGGCTGTGGGTAGGGGGCAAGGCACGGGTAGGCTCACTGGCATGCCAATCTAGCTCTCCAAGGAGTTAGTCCTCCCCTATGTTTTAACTAAATGTACTGGAGTAGAGAGAGTAGAGTGTGGGAAAGAGTACTGTGGCGTGTTTGGACAATTGTCGTTGGATGGGGCTGGGATTGTTGGCGTATGCAAGTCTGGGGAGTGTACCTAAGGAAGGTGCAGTTTGGTGCAGTTGGTGCGTGCCAAGGGTCTTGGGGGATATGCGTGTGGCATGAGCACCTTCTTCTTGAGCTCGCTGCAGATGGCCAGGGGAGGGCAGGGCAGGGCAGGCTTGGAGATCGTGGTTTATCATGTCGCTGCATATCAAAGATAGGATGAAGGCTCCTACTGCAATCAATCATTTGTTCCTTTGCTTTTCTGGCTGCTAGTTTGATACCTTGTTGGAGTTTAGATGGGTCTTGTAAAGGCATGTACCAAATGTGAACTTGTTCATTACTCCTCACGTTTGAATTTAAGGCTGAAGCACCCATCCTTTCGACGCGACATGGGAGATGCTTTTGACGTGACAGGCAATCCTTACCGCGCCTGTTATTCCCTGTTTCCCCCTACAACTACGCCCCACCACCCCAGAATGACCAGTGACCCGCCCGTATTCCTCCACCTGCATCCCTGAACCCCTCGGTCACTCAAGCCCTCTTTGATACCCGAGCTCTAACATGAGCAAGAATCTCTGCTCAGCTCTGGAAAGGGAAAGTTACGGTATGGACACGAGGAAGGCGAGATGAGCACACAGTTTAATGAATCTTGTTCATTTTTCCTTCCTAAACAAACCAAGAGAATTCAAGAATGGTTACTCGTCATAGTGTGACTTGGGGTTTCTTGTTGGAGCAGTTTATAGCAAAGTCAGCGTAAGTGCCAGGGCTGGGCGATGGGTGGTCGATTCATTAGCGTATCGGCCGCTGGAGTTCAGGGTTTGGGAAGCCCACCACCTAGGTAGAGTAGCGCTGAGCGGGGTCTAGAACGCGCCGTGGGTTTATTCCCACATCACACAAGGGAAATGTCATTGTGAAATTGAGTTCGCGATGGAAGGTCAAATTATAGATTTGACGATTGAGGTGAGGAATCAATGATTTGATGAGTGCACAAGTTCTTGCGTGATTTGGATACTGGTGATGGAGAAAAACTGGGTCTGGTGGGAATGCTATCTTTAACTGAAACGGGGATTTGCACGGCTGGGTGTAGATCTTTGATGATCGCGATTAGAGATCTTGATCGTGATCGTACTTCTCGCGTTTTAGAAAGGTACCGAGCTCAACCAATGTCACGCATGATCATAATACAGTAATTGGATTTATCAGGGTTTTGTGTATCCAAGTATCTATTCTATTCAATTATCGCCATATTTTTGGTCATCTAATCCAAAATCATGACGTGACGTATCCAGTACTATACAGATATTTGATGAAAACGATCCAAGATATCTGATATCCAAGAAAGTCTAGAGGAAGATTGAGTTCGTGAGACTCGCTCCGACGAGAAGACCGCTGCAGATTAGGAAGACGAGATCTCTATGTGCTTCACCTGTTTTGACAATCAGCAAATGTGACTTTCCTAGAATATGTAGAAGAACAGAGGGAAGGAGAACACACCTTCCTGCGTCGTGCCCAGCACCGCCACGACAAAAACATTCAACGGGATCCGCATGATGCTATACAACCTCGCCCTCACACTATCATCGATGATCTTACCCCTCTGATACGCAATGAGCGGGAAGTAGATCCCACAGCATACTTCGAAGATGCAGAAACACCAGAAGGTGGTGCGTTCGTCGCGGATGATGACGGGGATGCAGAAGCAGAGGGAGGCGAGGGAGAGAGTTGTGACCAGGAGGCGGGTAGTGGTGATTACGGCGTTAATGGAAGTTACGTAGTTGTAGATCATGGACCCGAACATCATGGCGCACATTAGATTGGCGAAGATGAGGCCGAACGGGAGTTCTGGGTATGTCAGAATGGTTCTGATAGAAGATGTCGGGTAGAAGACTTACCGGATGTCAGACCACCGAGCTTGTGTGCGAATATCAGGGCGGGGAATTTGAAGAAGATGAAGATGTACATCGATCCTTCAAAAACACAGGATGTCAGACTGAGTGACAAGATTCGTTTGTCTGGGCATGATTAGTATGTGAAAGATGTTTAGAAGGGTTCATTCATACCATGCATCAGGTGCTTGAGAACACTCTTTGCAGGAGGAGCAGCTTCTTGTCGCTCCAGAAGGCCTTGAGTAGATTCACCAGCCTGCTGTCCACTTGTGCCATAATTTTCACCCTGTGAACATGTGAGCACTCTATCTCATGAAGCTGAAGACATCCACGTACCCAAGTGCTCATAATACCCACAAAAGCAAGCATCAGACAGCACACTGAAAGCCCGAAAGGGGTCAATTGCGTCTTCGTAACATTGACTGCCCCTTCAGCAAGAAGACCCATGAGAATAGCCACAAGGGTATTCAACGAAGTCATAGTACTAAAAATACTACTGAGCGTGCCCGCCGGCTCATCAGGCAGCACCTTATTGAACTCAGTGACCATCCAGCTCTCAAATACAGTGTACATGAGAGTAGCACTCATCCCTCCAAGGCATCGACCTACGAATAAGACGATGATGTTGTTAGAGAGGAGGGAGAGGCATGATAATGAGTACGTGATGCAGAATGACAGACAGGCTCGTCGTCGCCCGAAGCGATCAGCTAGTGTACCAGTGAATGTCGCTGAGACGGCGGCGGCGATGAACCCGATCATGAAGAGAGCAGCGACTACTTCTTCTGGAAGCTGTTTCTCCTCTAAGGTGGTGTCAGTTCACATCACATGCATACCGAATATTACCACAAACCTTTGTAGATGGGGTAGATGTATGGACCCTGATATCATCAGTCAAGTTACACTTGAATTCATCTAAAAATGAAGCATACCTGAAGCCAATCCGCGCCATTGACCAGCAAATATATTGGCAAGAAGCGCATCTTGAATCGCTTCACAGCACCAGCCGTATTCCCCTTGGGCTCCAGTGACCCCGCCTCCGGTATCTGACGACATCTCGTCTGGTAGTACGCGAGCGCTGAGTTAATCAGGACAAAGGCCGCGAAATTGAAGTGATAAAAATCCATTGTCGATGGTTGAGCATCGAGCGAGGATGATGAAAATGGTACGCGTGAAGTTGGATGAGGTGTGGAATGTGGTTGTGAGGTTCAGGAGGTGCGGTGGCCGTCGTGACACGGAGATAGATTGGCATGATTGGCATGATGCGGTATGGACAGACGGCGCTCATTGGCTAGCTGGAGCCAAGAGACGAGGTGGCGCGGGGAGGTGGATTCATGTAAGGGTAAGGATGGGATGGTATGTAACTAGCCCGATTCAGGTCTGGTATATTTAGCCGCCAACCGTCTCGTCTGGTCTCGTCTGTTTGGCTAGTGGGGCTGAATGCGAGGGGCTGAGCAATGAGCCCAGAGTTGCCAGGTCGCCCAGTCAGGCGATTGTCACATCACCAACATCGTAAACATATCAATTCCTTGTCTGATTCAAGATCAGTATTTTTCAGTTTGCTGGAATGTGGTTCCCCTTGTCCATCATTAATAAGGTTTACAGGGCTGAGCAAGATTTCGAGTCCGAGAAAGGGTCCCACCTTGAACAACGCTGAAGCCTGAATTCGAGAAAGTCGTAAATTCATATGATTTGATGAGGAAGAAGTATCTTCTTCAGCGGCCACTCCATCAGGAATTTGTACTCATCATCCAACATCAAATATATCTCCCGGACCAGCTTCACACCCCATACAGATACCCACCATCGATCTCGCAATTCATGGAGAATCACAGCATAGTATGCCAAAATGACCAGAGCCATTGAGTGACGAGCGGTCAAAAGAAGTATGTATTCTTTGCTGACGCGGATTGGCCATTCGAATACCAGTCCAAAGTCCTGGCCTTCAGTGACAGGTACTTTGAAGGATGATTCCAGACTTTCGATGGCAAGGACGTAGGTTGCTCGATTGAGTGCCTTAGCGGATAACTGATGACTCGTCTTAAGCTTCTCCAGAGCTTCTGCTATATCGGCAGGTAGGCAGACAGAGTCATCGGGTACTCTACCGGTGAATAGCGGCGTAATGTCACTCTTCACGGCTCCTTCCCAGTAGTCGCCGAAGACCAGCGGTATTCCTCGCAGAAGCACGAAGATACCGAAGATCTCTTGGACTGCCCATGGCTGGCTTTCTATTGGCGGTCGTGAGACGGCCAGGTTGAGAGAAGATGCAAAGATCAGCGTTGCTCCAACAAACAAGGAGGTGACGTTCTCTTGGGTCGCGGTATGCCACTGGGCGCGGAAGTATGGGAGGGCGATGTTGTGATGTCGGAGTGCTCTGTCCACGTACAGAGGGCGTTTTTCTGCATCAGAGCTAGCGATATGCAATGCTGTAACGCTGAAGATCAGATGCATCAGGAATCTTTGCTTCATCGCCAATTTTGGAATCATGACCTTCCACATCTCTTGCAGGTCAGCTCGATCAGCGAGGGTGTTCGCTGTGTCTGTCAAGAAATGGTGCAGCAGCTCCATATCATCCCAGGAGATAATATCCGCGTTGAAAATCTTGCTCGGGTCGGATACGGAGGAGCCGTCCTTCGGTGGAGAAGTGGTCTGTGGTGTTGCAGCTCCCAGACAAGCTTCATCTTGTTGCTGGAATTGGCAAGTCTTTCCGGTCTTCACACACTTCCCACAACGAGGATGAATAAGGTCGCACTGTCATTGGTCCTTTAGCTTAGAAATGACCGTAGTAAATGGCCAATCGACTACCTACCTTCACATGAGATGATTTACATTGCGAGCAACCATGGCGAGATTTTGTATGGGTTCGTCTTGAGCCACCAAATGCCGATACGACATTTGTCTCCATAGTTCTGGCCATATGGCTATCTGTTTTCCGATTCTTGCTTTCTTTTTCAGCATTTGAGGATCCGAAGGTGAACATATGGGCTTCAAATGTCGCTACCAGTCTTGTTTCGGGTCTCGGATCCGAGCGGACAGAGACGTACGGGCATTCGGGATCGGAAAACAACTGTATCCGGGAATCAAGGACTCCAGAACAACCAACAACCGTATATTAAATGCCGGTAGGCGAAAATGGATCAGAAAGGGACTGCCGAGATGTGATCTTTGAATGGAAACATGAAACCAATCCGCAATGGCGAAGTACATGCACGTGATGAGCCAAGCCTCGGTCCCTGACAACGCTACACCGAAAGCGGGATAAAGTACGATGAGCACGACGAGCAGAGGAAGGACTTCTCCTTCCCTCTCGAAGGGAGACCACATCGCAACCTTTTAAGTACTTCAATCTTTGAAAGTTCCGGCCATTCCGCCGCCCCGGGCATACAATTGAGCCGCAGCAGATTTTCTCTCTCTACTTTCTCCCCGTCATATGCGGCTCTGACCAATAATAGCTGGCGCCGTTTCGTGCGAGACCCGCCTTCAGATGTCTGCTTCGAGAGCCTCTCCTTCTTTAGGTATAGATTACGCTGGCACTCGATACGTTGCGTATAGGGTAGTTTACATGTATTATATAAGTAGCCAGTGCTACCCAAGTTCCATAGCGATCAAGACAAGTCTTCTGGCCTCTCCTAATACTCTCATTTTCAATTTACATCAGCCTTCTCCATCTTTCACTTTTCATCTTATCCGATCTTCCATTTTGAATCTCAAGATCTCTCAGTGCTCAAGATCTGTCCGAAAGTTGGGGCCAGCAGCATCGCCGGACAAACACATTATGGCAGACGACGGTTCGGAATTTGAGTACTATCACTATGACCCCACCATGGTGGGAGCGGTGATTTTCATCATCCTCTTCCTTGCAACCACTACTCTGCATTGTTACCAGCTTTTTCGAACACGAGTCTGGTTCATGATTCCATTCGTCATAGGAGGATTCTGTAGGCTCTTTTCACCGTTGTAACAAAAGTTCAAAGTGCTAATCATGACACAGTCCAATGGATCGGGTACATCGGGCGTGCCATCTCTCATACACAAACACCCAACTGGACCTTGGTTCCCTATCTGATACAAACCCTTCTACTGCTGGTCGCTCCAGCACTGTTCGCAGCCAGCATCTACATGGAACTTAGTCGGATCATTATACTTGCAGATGGGGAAGCACATGCTCTGATCAAGAAGAAGTGGCTCACGAAGATCTTCGTGTGTGGAGATGTCCTGTCATTTCTCATGCAAGGAGGTGGTACGTTGTCTCTCTCGCATCAAGGATTCTCATTTCCATCGTCACATGCTACCGGCATGCGCTGACTTTCAACTTCCAGGTGGAGGAATACAGTCTTCCGGCGACGCGAAGAGCATTGACACCGGTACACACTTGATTACTGGCGGTCTAGCAGTGCAGGTCCTCTTCTTCGTATGCTTCATTGTCGTCGCCGTTCACTTCGATAAAGCAATGGCTAGGACTCCCTCGAATGGTGCTGGAAGCGCTGTACCCTGGCGCAAGCATCTCGTCACATTATACGTCGTCAGTGTACTCATCTTGATCCGATCGGTCTTTCGAATGGTCGAATACATCCAAGGTTTTGACGGGTACTTGCTTTCACATGAGGTATATCTGTATATCTTCGATTCAGTCCTAATGTTTGCTGTTATGGTTGTGCTAAATGTAGTGCATCCGAGTGAGGTCACCGCGTTGATCAGAGGAGGCAATGTTGCGAAGAAGGGGTGGAAGATGGAGAAGATCCCGAGACACCATCAGCGCGTTTCGTCGGATTACTCAGGGACTGTGATTACTTCTGCATAAGCTTCGGTCAGTTGATGGTATTGGGGGAGGTAAATACCAGTGGCACAGAGCAGAACGGTATGGCAGTAGAGATTCACATGAGGGGTCGTCATTTTTGATTTGTGGAATGTACTATAGATAGAGATAAAACATGCAAGAAAGTCTTCCATAGGGAGTAGCTTAATATAGAGGGCGTTCTTGGAAAGTTCACGACTTTTTCTATGTTACTGATTGTCATCAATGTGTTGAAACCTCATCAGAGCCATTCCACCCCAGCGCTGCCAAAACTTGCACGGGTATACATCCCTATGATTGACGACATTTATCCTACAGTAGGGTGCAAGAAGTCTGAACACCCCCCCTTGTAATTCTTGACTAGCGTGCTAAAATATACGTAGTCTTTGGGCGTCCAGGATATGGGCTGCGCACTTCAGGAAGCCTGGAAATTAGGCGCTAGCGGCCGCTTACAAGGGGGGGTGTTCAGACTTCTTGCACCCTACTGTATACCTAGAATTTCCTTTTTTTTCTTCTCAAATTCCAGAGACTTGCTACTAGTGCTATAAGCTCGAGCTAGCTTTGCTAGCACCACAAGCTCCCGCCTCCATATCGGGGACCTAAGACGATCACGTGATATAGACCGTTTGGCTCCTTCTTTTGGGACGCAATTACGAAAATTGAGAAAGAGTAGGTAACGGATCATGTGTCTAGTAAAGTCTATTCTTTGCCATGGAAGTATAATCACGTACGATGTTCGAAGGTGGAGAGCATCCTGCCCCTACATAACTTTGAAGTGTTGTATGTTTGTTTATATTCGATAGATCTACCTTCCGGGGAACACAGCGAAGGTTCTCCAGCAGATAATCACAATGGGAGTCCAATCAATTGAGTCATCAGGTTTTATCAGAGAATATAGAAGTATGGTTCGCTTTCGCTAGCTCCTTCCGTACAAAATCTTTAGCATCGGTCCTGCCCAAGTTCTGATAGCCTTACACGCGCTCTCCAGTCGCGCTAATTGTATGGTATAATTCTTGTCTTATTCTTGTACTTCTAATTTAGTTATCTAGACACACGAAGCATACTTTAGATTGCACGTTATTCCGTCATCCTGTCAATCGTCGAGATCACCCTGTCGTCAGACAGGTGTATCTCGATCAGCTGTGATCTGCGAAGAGCTATACAAGAGCAGCAGCAATACTTGGTATGTTTACTTTCATCTTTTAGCTGTGCAGCAATTGGATATAATGATACGTTTGCAGATATGCCATGCCTTCAGAGTGCTCTGTACCTAGTCAGTACCTTGAAGAAAAAAAAATAGTAATCATTCATTCTCGCAGGACCGCCAATCGAACCAAGACCGAAGTATCTTTCGAAATGGCAGCCGGTCTGGCAGACCACTCATCGAACAAGCGTAAAGGCCACCAATCTGACGAGAAATCCGACCCGACAAGTCTCTCTTTTACGACTGAAAGCTACGGAAGTCCAAAACCTCGATCCAAGACCAAATATGCCAGAAACCCCCCTTTTCCCGGCCAAGGTAGATTCAAAAGAAATCCCAATGATATACTATTCGAAGATACTCCCGAACACGAATCGGCAACGACAGGAAATTTAACGACGACCATGGACTTACGGCTTGACCCCTTCGACGCTCATCGGATCCAGGATATGCAGGGGCTGGAAATTGGAATGGAGCAGAGCAGTATCATGGGTATGAATGCAGGTATACCACAGATGGTAGACCAGCAGATGGGTGGACATGGTCAAGGAAGGGTACCTGAACGGCCAAGCTTTGCTGAGGGTTCTTGCAGCCATATGGGATACCAGGTTGGTCAGGAAGCGTATCCTACCCCAGAGAACACGTCGATGCCGACATATAATACCGTGGGAGGACCGAACATGGCCAGCAATTTCGGTGTCATTTCTTCGTCGGATGGCAGTTCTGTTGGTCAATATGGCCATCGAACTGGTGTGGGAGACTCTAGAAGGGGTTTGAATACCAGTTTGGTGGCAACTACTGGTCTTCCAGCTACTTTTCGTCCTGACCTTGGCATGGGACAGGATATTACGGCTGCTAATATGGGAGCCGCCAGCCCGAATGCCGGTCCTCTGTTTGATCAGTATCGTGGAAATGCAACGATAACGCCCGCCGTGATAAATCCTTTTAGAACCACCGATTATCCAAGCCATGGCTCTCGTGTAGCTTTTGTGTCAAGACATAGTATGGCAGGTGGTAACACCCTCGTCGCTCAGATACCCACGCCCGCGTGTATGCCTCCGACTAGCTCGTGCTCATTCAATCCCAGATCAAATACACGCCAGGGACAAGATCATTCCTACAACTTCAAAGAGCCAGAAACACTTGGGCCAAGAGTAGTCCTTCACAACCCGAAGTACGACCCCAGCAGCTCTAGCTTCAAATGGTTCAAGGATATTGCTGCAGGTGACGTTCTCACTGTCAAGGCTGTGACTGGAGACGCTGCTCATGTGAGTCGATTTAGACATGGGCAGGACGAGATTGCATGGGTTCCTCAGAGCTGTTTTGAGCCACTTACTACTGGTGAAAATTGTGCTTGTCCATCATGTACTGCTGTCCCCACTTGTGAGTATGGCCAGCCTAGAAAGGGTTGCAATTGCAAATGCTTCTGTCTTCATGAAGGTCATCCTAATATAGAGGTCTTGAAAGCGGATGTAGAAAAGTTCATTAGAGGGCAAGATGCCAAACGCCTACCGTATCAGCAGGTTTTGCCTCTCCTGAACGCCGATTTCAGTCCATCAAATTTTGGAGCTAGGGATTTCAGGAGTCATAGGTTTATTGGGGCGGCCGTAACATTCACTTGAAATGGATTTGAAATACACATTCGTCCAGGTTTCACTGGACACATGATTCTGAAGTAACAATACTACCTCGCAATTGTGTGTCGTGGCATAGTACCTAAGAGCTTGGACTGTTTAGTGTTGGATTTATGGAGTTGCATTTGCGCTAGTGGTGTGAGGTCGGACACGTTGCTCATGTTGGTGTTGGACATACCACGGACCATGTTCAGACTCAGCAGTGGAATTGACTGTCAGTCTACCAATCTATGTCTCTCTCACTGAAATTCCATTTGCTCGTCATCGCCTCAACCGTCAACGTCGACCAAGTGATCGGTCACGCCACAAGATGATGTTAGTACAAAGTGATGTACGTTCAGTCAATCGTAGTAGAGAAAATTCATGGCACCATGACCTTCATCGACAGTGTCTTTCTTTCATCCCAGCACCACATCCTCACAACACGGCTCATCTCTTTCCCCTCCCCCTCCTCCCTTCCTCTGCTCACCCCCTACATCCACCCCACACCTCTCCACAAGACCCAAAAACTCCTTGTCCCGCTGCACCTCCTTCACACTAACACCCGGCGCCTTCTGCAAAACCGGCGCCAAATCATGCGCCGCACAAACCCTGAAATCTCCACTCTCCTCCCGTTTCTTGATCCTTCTTCTAAATGCTCGTTGAGTGTCTTCTCAATCACTTTGTCCAGCCTTTTACAGTCTGGATTTTGTTTTGCTTGTGATGCATTTTGAGGTTCTGTTTGTGTTTGTGATTGTGACTTTGACTTGGATTTCGATTTAGATTTTTTGGTGCCGGGGTGGACAGGCGGGGAGGTATCGACCACTGTGGATTTTATCATTTGTGCTTCGGATGATGTGAAATATGGGAGGCCGATGTAGGATGCGTCGATGATGCTGTCGAGGTGTTCTTGGGATTTTGAGATTTCGCGGAAATTGTGGAGGTCGTAGATGAGGACGTCTAGTCTATACCAGAGTTTGTCGTCGTTGCGTAAGTCTGCGACAGTGGGCGAGTGTGTACGGAGGGATTCCATTGTGAGGGGACGGGTTGTTTTTGGGATGTTTGGTGCGGATATGTTATTGTCTTGTGATGAGTCTGCCATTGTGCTGTTGCTTGGAGGAAGGAAAAGTGCTGGGGAAAGTGCGAATGTGGCTAGAGAGTCTCAAATTTCTGAAACATGACGTGATGACCTGGTATACTGTAGCAGCTGGCGGAAAATCGAGTGGGGATTGTGTTGTGAGGCCTGGAAGAAAATTGCATGTCGCGTTCATACTCTAGACAATGTATGACTCGACGCTATCAAAGCTTCTCGTTGGCGTACCTCAGATACTTATGTTTGTGTCTAGCATCGCACTAATCACAGCGACACATCTAATCTACTTTATTAAGCTCCAGTATTATAGGTCCACGTGAAAAGCTGCTCAAACTTCAAATTACTAAATGTCGCAGCTAAAGTTCCGTACATTCACCACCTTTCCCCACTACACACAACAAAACAAACCCTCGCTTACTGTTCCCCGCACTCCACTTTCAATGATCCCTCCGATGATGCTGGCCTCCCAGAAATGTACCTGCACACACAATGGCCCATGTAAGAGATTTGACCCGATTCAATGATGGTGGTAGTAACGGTGCCTTTCCTTAATCCTTGAAAAGGCGATCAAACCATTCGCTCTGCCTCCGTAATGAGAGTTGAAGAATGTAGCTGAATCGCGTCACTGGCTTCGGAAACCTTTCCAATATCCATTCTCCTCTGTATGAAGTACCAATAGCGTGTTGCTCTAGCCTTCTCGTCTCATACAGATTTTCTTCTGCTTTATTTATGAGTGGTTGGCGGCACAATTGTGATTAAGCAAAGCCAGTAGGGCACATGGGGTAAAAGGTATTCATGTTGAGGCCGGGGTGAACAACGTAAAAACAATAACAAGCGCACAGAGAAGTCGACAGAACACATTTTTGAATGATCAGATTAAAATTAGATTACCTCCTACAAGAGAAGTTAAGGATAGTCTAGAGTATCCATTCATCCAGATAGGCAACACTCCTTTGGTACCTGGGTAACATACCCATCGCTGATGTCCAGCCCAACCACCATCGTACAATTTTCCTTCCTTTTCCTTCCAAGCCATTTTCGGCAAACGATAGTATCCAATCCAAGTACTCCAAACATCGCAAATTTTTGAGTTCCCTTCCCAGTTCCTGAACGCCGATTGATGTTACGCGAAAAGACTGACATATTATATACCGCACCAGAACAGACCGTGTAATTAGTCATTACCACATCCATTCATCTTCATCTACCCCACTCTCATGCCTATTCCATCTTGATCTCATCTCACATCTCTCATCATCTCGTCAACTCATCAACTCATCCACTCCCCACTTATCAAACCATCTGATCAGCCAACAGTCCATCACCAGCAAGTGGACTCCCCACCATCCCACTCGTGCGCCTCGAATACGCCGGTTTGACATTAACAACATTCACCATCCCAGAAGGCTTCTGCAGCCACTCCGTCTGCCCAATAGCAAAAGCAGCCGGCGTCGAAGGCCCCGACCCAATACTAAGCGGGAGCGTACTCTCCTGAGCAAACGACAAAGAAGGCAGCGAAGAATTGCGATTACTAGACTCGCCCGCTCCACGATGGATACTGACCTTGCTACCGATACTCTCACGATTCAGTGATGGCTGTGGAACAGGGAAGCCAGACAGGGTAGAGATGCGAGCAGGCGCCGGTGTGACCATGCGCGCAGAAGGGCGGGCATGGAGGGGTAGCGACATATCTTTCTTCGCCTTGCCGATCCACAGCATCTGTTCGTGTTCACGGAGATATCTATCACCGCTGAAACTCTTCTGGACGATCTCACGACTGCGCATGCCGAGGGCGCGGCGCGCGTCCGATTGCTCGTACATGCGACGCGTGATGCGGGAGATGTCTTCGGGTGTGGGGTCGTGGGGGAAGGAGGCGTCTGCTGTTTCGCGCGTGCATTTGTTGGAGTCTGCGTAGGGGGCCCATTCTTCGAGGAGAGCGAGAATTTTGATTTGGGCGCGGGCCATGTCGAGGGCGTCGTTGGGGGCTACGACTGCACTGTAGCAGGAGCCGTCTTCGGGGGAAGTGAGGACGCGGAGGGAGGCGCCGACGTCAGTGCAGACGACCGGGGCACCTGTTAAGGCGGCTTCGCCGAGGGCGAGAGGTAATCCTTCTGATATGGAAGAGTTCAGGAAAACCCACTGTTCGCATTAGCATTGGCTGATTATCGCAGACCAGGAATACTTACGGTTCGCTCAAGCACGGCGATTGGGTCTGCTTCACCCTTCAGACCGACATTGTGCCGCAGTGACTTAGTAGCAATAATTTCCTGACAATCAGTAGTGTACGATGGAGTCTTGTCCATAGCACCATAGATCTCGAGCTGGTAATCCTTGAAGCCCCATTTGTTGATGATGATATCAGCTGCAAGTAAGGCAGTCTTGATATCTTTCGCAAACCTGGAACAGTCAGAACAATTTCCTCAGCAAGATGATATTTACTTACCAAAGATGAGACAACATGGTGACAGTTGGTTGCTGGGTCTTGATCTCTTGAACAGGTGCGAAACGCTATCATGTATTAGCAGCTATTATCAAAGTCAGGAACTCGTGCAAGCTTACCTCCATATTCGTAATACCATTGACAACTGGATCAATCTTCCTCTTGAACGAGCTTCTATTCTCAATCTTACCCTGGCAAGTACCGATCTCCACCTCCCAATTAGGGTTGAAGAAATCCGCACACGGCAGAATAGTATCCGCATGGTGCAGCGTCAGCACACTCGTGACCCTCATGAGACCCAAGAGAGAGTTTCTCGTGAATGGCGACAAGGCGCAAAGAGAAGACGCCAGATACAAGTTCGTCTCTCTCCAACTGATAGCGTGATCCCAAATTTGCAGTTGGCATCCGCGCTTGATCTTGCAGACGATGCCATAGGAAGCGCTCACACTGTGGTGGGAGGCTTGGAATACGGCTGGCATCTTCTCGGGGATGGGAATCGAGTAGATGAACAGGTATCGGGACCATAGCTCGAGACCCTGGTCAAGCTGTCCCAGGGTGGGAAGCTCGGTTGTGAACCACTGAGATGAAGGGAGAGCATTCTCTGCGCTTTGGGAAAGCCAGAGATTTCTCCAGGCGGATTTAACAGCGTCACTGCGCCATACGGCACTCCAGTGGCGACCGTCCTCGAAGTAAGCGTTCAAGTTGATGAGAGCACGAGTGACTTGCTTGATGTCTGCCATCGAGAAATCCAAAGATCGAGCACCACGGACCAGAGCAGTGAGGATAGGAACGAAGTTGCGCTCGATATCCAAGAGGGTGGTATGTGTGGTGACGTGTTCAACTTCCGAATCGAGACGGTTGTTGAACAGTCCGTGTGTTGGCGTCATCAGATCAAGACCCCAGAGAGGAATGACTTTGAGAGAGTGGATATTGCGCTCGATTTGACGCTTTGGAATACCAAAGTCGTTTGCGGACTCCGCAACCATGTGCCATTTGATTGTGCGGAGGTTGTTGATAACATCACTTCTGCAAGCAGAGACACCACCACCCTAAATATGCATGTTAGTTAATGAACACAATATTTGAGGATGTTTAGCTTACCTCGTTTGGCCAGGTACCAGTATCGACAGCGATAACATGCAGATTAGCTTCATCATCCTCTTCAATGGTAGCGTTGGATCGAGTTCGGCTACAGGCATCACCGCCTTGACCAAAACTGTAGAGATCATTGATCTTCATGGCTAGGGGCGTCCAGCTGGATACGGTGTTATCAAGATCCACGCTCGCCATGATAGCATCGCGGTTCTTGTCAAGGTAATGCTCTGCAGCATCCAGCTTAGCAAGATCACGCTTTCGCCAGTATGGTGCGAGGACTTCATCGCGGCGGAGGAGACGCTCGTCCAGCCAGCGGATGATGACACCATCAAAGGCAGGATCTTCTTTCCACGCCTTCCAGAGCCAAGAACGTGATTGCGAGGTTGAGACTGGGAACCGGCGAGTGTGGAATCCTAGCCAACGAGACAAGGCTGTAGTCCTGATGGTGTTGAAGCCGTAGAGAGGATTGTCATCCAAGAAAGAGACGTGAGAGGGCTTCTTTAGCACGCCCAAATGATCGTGCAAGATCAGATCTGGTGTATCGACTTTCTGGCCATTCAAGGTGGTGAGAATGGTGGGATGAAACTTGTGGTCGTACATGTACTTGCTTTCCCAGACGTCCGGACCTACAACGAATGTAGCTTCTGTGACTTGGGAATGAGGCAACTAGATTTTGTTAATAATCAATCCTAGGTTGGGAATACGTGAGACTTGCCCAAGAGTCGAGTTTCTCTGGCTTGCGTCGAGGTGGTGCACACCATGCGACAGTACAACTCATATGTGGCAGGACAAACTCAGCTCTCAGAAGAGCACCGCCATGCTTGCTAGTCTTCTGATAATGGTACTTGAAGCGAACCATGTTGCCATCTAGGAGATATGAACCAGAGTCAATTTGTCCCTTGGAGTTGTAAGAGACATCTTGAAGCACGTTCTGACCAGCAATACCCTTGCGAGTGATTGGAGCCTTAAGCAGATCAGTCTTGGAAATCCGTCTGGAAGAGCCGGGGTCTGATGTTCGGTACTCGTAGACGTAGTCGTTGACCGTGTTTCCATTGTTCATCTGTACGCGGCGCTTTAACGACATGTTGTTGCTATACATATTGATCGCGATCAGGCTCTTGTTGGTAGTTGGCTCATTCTTGTGATCACCCTTGTACTGAAGCAGTTTGAAGCTCTCATCATCAACAGGGTGGATAAACCCAGTAGAAGTGCCCTCGAGATTTCGGATCAAGATACGGCGTCTCTTGATAGATACTTCCATACCGTGGAGGTTTTGCCAAACGGTAACGACATTTTTTCTGTTATGAAACAAAAATACTGGGAGAAACAATCGCTGGATTGCCTTCGACCACAGCCAGATAGATAGCAGACAGAATCTGGTGATTATATTTGCGACATTGGAATTTCCAGGGAAACTGCAGCGCAACTCTCGCTGGTACTCCGGATCAGCAACAAATGCGATCATGAAGAATTTGCAGAGTTTGCCGGCGAAATGGTACACGACGCCTGAGTAGTGCTGGACACGATCCCACATAGAAAGCTTGGGAGGTGTGGCATGTGCGAGTAGATCCAGTACACGGATTGAAGACCCAGGAGACGCAGATTCCAGAAGAAGATGAGATTGTTGAGCAGACTCAGCTTCGTTGGAGCGAGATGAGATGGATCGCGAATAGCTGTGTCGTGGCATGAAGCTGGATGGCCGGGATGAAAACGATGAGCGGTCGCGACTTGCCCATACATTGACACGACTTAGCATTCTAGAGCCAGCAACAACTGCATAGTTACAGCGAGCCACGTAGGTCTCGAATGATAGGCCGGTAGTGTGGTTGAGCTTGGTGTTCATCAAGGCGATCTGCTTATCGTTCAAAGGACCAACAATACCAAGACAGCGGTTGATGAGATATTTCCGAAGGTCGCTTGGCATATCTTCTGAGTCCAAGTTTGCATCAAATCCGAGGCAGAGGTCTTTCAAGATCTGCTTCTTGAGATAGGCTTGAACATCAGCCAGGTTCTTTGTTTGGATCTTGAGATGACGCTCAAGAATATCAGGACCAGTGACGCTGTTCCAGATCCCATTACTGAGCCAGAGGGTTCTCGCAAGCAAGGCATCGTGGGTACTAAATCCAAGATATCTCTCAGCGGTGACTTGGACTAGGAGTTCGGCCACATCCCAGTAAAAGCCCTGGAGTGGATCTTCGGTCTTGGAAACACGCTTGGTCTCGCAAGCAACAAGAAGTCTGATTTGATCATTCTCCACTGAGCTGATAGCTCTCATACTGGGATCGGAGAAGTGGTCAACAGACATAAGCTCAACGTGGATGAAGCGCTCTCTAAACATCTGAATGCTGAGTTTAAGCAGAGCCTCGGATTCTGGGAAGGCACGCTTAGCAGTTTCAGGTAGCTCGGTATGGCTGCATTGCTCTAGGATCACTTTGACTTGGCTTCCAAACTCCGAATCAGGGTCGACCAAGAGGCGCTCCTTCTCCGAGAGATCAGAGAGCTGCTCATAGAGACTCTGGAGCTCAGGCTGGGACCATTCGTGATCAGCACCAGGACTCGAGTAAGCGTTGTAGACTCCATCAGAGGTTGACAGGGGATGGAGCTTCTCCTCGGGTGGTCCGACTATCTTGCCAGCCCAGAGCGACAAGATGGCGACTGTCCAGCATGCAACTCCAAGTGCGACAACGTTAGAGTAGATGAAATCTGGTGCTTCGTACTCCAAAATGAAGCCCAGTGGGAGACCAATGGCAACAGCGATAAGTAGAGGCTTAAGAGCGTGTGGACCCGAGAAGATCTTAGTGTACTGGTACCACAGAAGGCCTGTGTAGGCTAGAACGTAGGACAAGAAGATAATTGTGCCTTCGCTGTTTTCGGTGCTGGCAAAGAGCCAAAGGAGGATTGAAGTGACTGCTAGACCCCAGACATGGAGCATCAAGAAGCGAGCGAGCGTCTTCCAATATACCTTTCTGCGATTATCAGACTTCTGCTTAAGTGCCTGGGCAAGGTCTCCATCGGTTGGAATGACCTCCTCCGTTGTCCTAGAAGCAAGCTCGTGGAGCTTGTTGGCATTAAAATCAAGAAGGACGGCTCCGACAAGATAGTATGCGAGGCCGAAACCGACAGGCATAGTCAAAGAGACATTGGAGCTGGTGAGACCGATCAAGTCGCCACCGCTGAGCAGAGAAATCCACTTGTCGAGCAAAGCGACGATGAAATACAGCATAGTACAGCCGATCTCATCACCAGCCTGGCGCCAATGGAGAAAGCCGTTATGGAATCGAATCCCAAGTTGGGACTTTTGCATGGAGAAAAGAGCAACCTTTGTCTGGACATTCCAAGCTGAGCTGAACATGATAGGTTGAGGCACCCCAGTGAAGCGACAATACCAATTCTGCTTCCGTTAGTCACGGAGATCAATACACTGTCCTGGAGGAACTCACCATTAGAAAGTTTGTAGCCTCGTATGACCGAACCAACTTGAGTACAAGCGGATCGATGGTCTTCTTGGAGAAGATGGACTTCTTTCGCTCAGCCAGAACATCCTTGAGCAACGCGTCTCGTGCAAATCTGAGAACTGCTGGGTCAGACATCTTCTCGATTCCGTCCATACCAGAAGTCTTGCTTTCAACGAACCAAGTCCTGAGAGTTTGGTCATCGACAAGAGATATCTTCTGGTACCATGTGGTCCATTGGGCTCCCGTTCGGCGAACTCCAAAAAAGAGCATGCTGACGAATACATAGAGAACGGTTAGGTAGATAGCGACATCGTGATTAGGAACGAACATGGTAACGATCGGGGACACGAATAGCACTGGAATGCATGCAATGATTGTTGCACGACCCTAATCAGAAAGTTAGCATAGAAGAAATCGGGAGCGCAGAATCACTAACCGATTGGAAAGAAGACCCGATGAATTGGTAATTAGCAAGAGCCGCGAGAAGCGAGAGATATGTGGTCAAGACCATCAAGTACAGCAAGAAGATTCCAGCATTGTATATAGATATCGTGCACGCGAATGCAATGAAACCAACGATGCCCACGACGAGGGTAAACGCGAGGCCTCCAAGCAGCCTGGTGACGACGAAGTAATTCATTGCTGAGAAAGCCATTGAAGCGAGATAGAACGTCCCACCGCAAGTGATCCAGGTCCCAATTGCACCCGAAAGCAAGAGGGAGATCATCAATGCGGTTGTAGCACTGTGCTGCTCGTCATGTGTCATGTACTCGGCTCCCTCCTTTCCACCACTGAGATACAATCCATGCCCGGTGGTTGTGAGCATGAGAATATCGATCAGCGCCGGAATGGCGAAGACACTCAAGAAAGTAAATCTCTTGTATGATGCCATCTCAGTGGGCTTGTAGTTCGGATCCACATCGATTTGAGCCTCGGCATAGGCTGATGGAAGTGCAGCCATGGTGTCTTTGAACATTGGTGGCTGGTTCTCTGATAGGGAGTAGTATGTGCGATACTTTGCAGAGAGCAGCTCACCAAACTGGCTAGGGGAGCAGTCGAAGTAAGCTTCGCATCGGGATCCGAGGGCAAAAAGCTCGGCGAAAGCAGCAGACTGATCGGTTTGGTCGTTGAAAAGTGGATTTCTGTCAGTCACCTCAACATAGACCTCGTCGAAAGCAAGTTTTCGCATGGTGCAGAACACGGACAAAGCATATAAATCGCCAATCGCGCCATATTTGGCGTTGTTGAGAAGTCGAGCAAGAGCATCAATGATTATTTGAAGCTTCTGATGGCTCCGAGTCCGCAGAGCCTCTTCAATATGCACCTCAACATCGCGGAATAGAGCAACTGCTGCTGGGAGGCTGGGGTGGCGGCGTTTGGACTGGCAGTGCCATTGAAGACGAGATTCGAGAAGTTCTTCAATCGAGATATCGCCATTCAAGTAGCCGACTGTGTTGACAACCTTCAATTGATTCCAAGTAGGAATATCAACCAATCGCTCCATAGCAGCGGATTTGATCCCACATAAGAGAAAGTCTATTTCGGCATCTGGCGCGAGGGAGACCCGCTGCAAGAGTTGTAGGCATTCTTCTGGCGAGAGAAGCTCAATATCTTGAACAAGTCTTGGGGCAATATTGTGCGACGAAACAAGGGTCTTAGTCCAGCGAGCGAAGGATGTTTCTGCAGCGATACATTCACGTCGTGTTAGGCCTTGACACGAGAGGAAAGTGTGCAGCAACGTGCCCGTCACATCGTTGACAGTTTTGGAGATGTAAATATCCGCGGTGGCCTTGGCGGGATGAGCATGGTAAACGGCCCAAAACTGCTTGTCGATAGTGCGCTGGAATCCGGAATGAAGTCCAAGGAAGACTCGGATACCATCCGAGCCATCTTCAGGCGAAGATTGCAATTTGTTTACCATTATCTCGATTGCCTGTCGAACAGATGGTACCCCAGGCATTGACGGCTCGGTAGGGACATTGCCTGCAGCAACGAAATTGGCGAAGGTGGCGCCATATTTCCGGAGATCAGCCGGCGAGACCGCATCTAATAATTCAAGCTTTCTCAGATTTCGTTGAGAGAAGACGACCTCCTGGAAATCATCAGGAGACATATCCAGCCCGAGGGGGAAGCATCCAATTCCATCGTACGAGTTGCCAGCTGCGGATGTGCAGAGAGGGTCGCCGCTAATTCCATCGTTCAAGACGAACCATTCCATGTTCTCCTGAAATTCGGCATTGATCAAAGAAGGCTCGATCAGCTCCTCGTCATGTTGGCAAGAGCAATCGTTTCTGGCCGCCTCTAGGCTTGGCAACATGGCGCCGAGGCGTCCAATGACAGAATGGCGATGGTTCGAAAATTCCATCTGCAGCGGCCGAGATTAGCGACATTGAATCCATGAGCGCGTAACTAAGATGACTTTACTCACAGCTTTTTTGCTCTTCCACATGTCGTGAAGTTCCATGACTCTGGGTTCCTTCAACCAGGCAAAGGCGCTCAGCGGCTCTGCTTTAATAATGTCGATCGTTGCATCTGTGAGTGCGCTTTGACATCCAATCCAAGACACAACACTGTAGAAATTACACCATGCGAATGTTCTCTTCAGCACGGCGTTCGAAATGACTACATTGTCATCCAAAGTTTCCCAAACGAAAACAGTGAAATCTCTGACACATGATTGGGAGACGAAAGACTTGACTGTTGTCCGGAGTGGCTCCATGTCAAAGCAATCACGTCTCTCGCCATCGGGGAGGACGAGACCATTTCGAATGATCAGCCCCGAGATGGCATTGCAAGACAGAGCAGTTCCATCAGCGAGAAAGTCCGGCGCAGATGTTTCCACATAAATCTCCAGACCAAACGTAGAAATGACTGAGCATAGCTCGTGGAAGACGGGGATTGGGTATATCTCCCAGCCTGCTAGAAGTATTCCGGTAAAATCGTTCTTGTCGCCCTCTGATGTCCGAAATGCCGCGAGAAACATGCTCATTGTTCGATCGAGACATGACAACAAAAACTTCGAAGATTTGTGCGAAGGTGTCGTGGCCGTCAAGACATTATTCAGATCGAGTCTCCCTATGATTCGCTGCGGAATTTTCTGACTCCCTGATAACTCTGCCAATGCCCTCGGGATGTAGTTTTGCAGTGGATTTAGGATTATCATGTCCCGCTCCGAGAGCCTTTGACATTGTGCATCAGATATTGGAGAGTCAAAGGCGCCCAAGTATATCCCCAAGGATGTTGGCTTCTTCGTGTCGAGCTTCTCGATGGTCGAATCCGGCGATGATGAGGCGGCATACTTCTGCAGATGGCGGGAGACCCGGTCTGAGAGGCCCTTGGACGGTCCGTTCTGCAGCACAGCATACGTTAGACATACACATACAAATGTCGGTTTTCACAAATACCTTTTCTTTCGTATGACGCCAAAGCTTCCTTAGCAGCAGGAATGAGATATATGTACATCCCACCGCAATAGAAACTAGAGCCAAGCTGACAAGTACCTGTCACTTGTTAGAAAAGTAAAAAGTATACATTTGGATGCCAAACCAATTGCCACCAATGCTGCTTCAACTCTGCCCAGTTGCCTGCGTGGACACCAGTAATGTATGCCATTTCGTCAATTGGAAGGATGTCAGAGGACTGTCGCCATAGAGTATGTCAAACAGCTTCACCCGTCTGATATGCTGTGACTTGAGCGAGCGAAGTGGGGTGTAAGCGAGCGAGCGTCTTGTAGAGCAAAGGAGTGGGCGAGCGAGTGTAGGTGTGTTGTAGTAGTAGTAGCAGCAGTAGTAGTAGTAGCAAGTCCTCGACAAGGGGAAAATTGAAGCATCGAAAGCTCAGCCTCGGCGCTGTTCACCGGGAACGATTGACAAGTTACTAACCTGACCTTCCTTGTCAGGGATCAATAGATCTCAAACGTCAAGGCTGAGGCGAAAGGCAGTTTGCCCCGCTAGTAATCACATCATCATATCACCGAACTCATCGTAGATTTCTGCCCCATCAACAAGTAGCTAGAAACATGCAAGCCCCCAATATTCTTGGAAAGATCAGCAACAACACGATGGGATGTGAAAACGAGCGAAAGAAAGCAGCAACGTGGACCCACGTCTTGCCATAGAAGGTTCTTGGCCTGCATGTTGATAACATACAGGTGTCTGGAGGGTGGTGGGTGTCAGGACTGGTTGGACGCCGCGTCTCATTTTGGAAGTAGGCCGGTCAGACCGCCACTCGTATAGCCTAAGTTATGACTATTCCAGAACGCAGAATGCTGTCCATTGGTAATCGGGCGGTTGAAGTGCAGTCTGCAGACAGAGAACGCTGAGTTGAGCCGTGAACCGTCATCAGCAATCGTTATCCCGGCGACGGCCCCAGGATTCCTTGCCGAGACGATAACACCGGGCTGGGATTGGCAGGGGTCAACCTCATTTGCATCGAGAATTGAAGGTCTTCTAGCGGCAAGGCTACGGTTGGCCTGTAAGGCGCTTGTACGGAGACATGCTTGCTCTGCGCTAAATCATCGCAGCCAAAGGAGAAAAGATGTTAGTGGATAGGGAAAATAAAACAACGGTGGCCGCAGATCATCGAATGCCGCCTGAGCGATTCGAAAGCGGCGGTCTTTAGCCATGCTTCTCGAAACACATCCCTGACCCGCTGAGGACAGAGACCGAAGCAAAGAAACAAAGAGAATAAACCAACACGCTCGGATGGTATTGGACGGGCAGATCATGAAGTCACGTCACCCTAACTCACCTCAACTCACCAAGTGTTCTCTCCAGGGGTTTGCCGTGGTCCATTATTCGTTTCATGACACCACCGGACACGAGCTGTAGAAAGCATCGCACGAAAGATGACACAGGCCACCGCATTCTTCAGATCAAGGGACGTAAATTTTGATGCTGGGTCCCGTAGTCCTAGCATCGAAGTCGATACCGTAAAAGGTAGTCCCGGGTTCGCGGGATGACAATTCCTGGAGTTCTGGGATTCTGCGAGGCCGCTTGGGCCCATGTCAAATTCCCATGTCTTGTCTGTGCTGTGCTGTGGGTTTTGCTGTAGTGTCTCATCTGCTGTCCTCGGAGAAGCTACCGATGCCTGTCGTGGAGAAGTCGGTTGGTCGCTGAGTTGTCGGCAATACTGATCCTGGCTCCTGGCTCCTTGCAGACGGTGGGCAGCACGAACGAGGGCAAAAGAGGAGGACAAGACGTTGAGGTCCTTGAGGATAGACGAGGCTTGGCGCGGAAGACAGCTGCCGTCCCACCTGGTGCCTGGTGTCGGCCAACACGTGAGAGCCGGCTGGCTTGGTGGCTTGATGGCTTGCATGGCTCTTGCATAGCTTGGACCCCTCGCTGCTTCAAGAGCTTTAAGAACGTCTTGGTCGCACGACGGCACGATGGCACCAGCACGACCGAAACGCTAAATTAGCGGAGATCAGATTATTTGATTTTCTCCGTGCATGATTATCATGCTCGCTGCTTTTGAGCAAGCATCAATCCATCAATCTTTAGCTTCGCTTCTCCTTTCTCTTGAAGAAAGGCCGCTCGCGCCGGCAAAGGTTTCTTCTCCACATATCGACGCCTTCTTCCTCTAGCAAATGACCCTTAACTTTCATCAGGATATCACGACCCCTACCCATGCTAGTTCCCATTAACAGGCACAATTATTATACGCATAGTTATGCACGTCGAAAGATCCACCAGACACCGACAGATACGGGAGCCCACATGTACATTTCCAATTCTCCAGTGGTAGCTTCACCATGTACGGGAACCTACCTCCTGACAGCTGTTGCCAGACCGCCTTGTGGCTTTCAGATCCAAGTTCTTCCTTTTTTCGAGTTCATTCTTGACCTCCATGACCAAGTATTGCTTTTACGATGACAGCTAACAGACTTTGTACAACCTTGATTCTTGTTCGTTCCATTTTTGGATACTTTGGACCTATGGCTCTCATCCCCCACCCTCCCCTTCCATCTCTTGATTCTCCCCTCTGCAGTCCTGCTGATTGTCCTCTCTATCGCACTGAGATCTCTTTCATTCCCTACTGTCTTAGCTCAAATCTCCAAATCTCATTTCGGGATCTCCCCTCGATGGTACTAGTGGCCGGCCCAAAAGTCGCCCGACTTGCCTCGACCTGGTCCTCCGCCTCCTCTAGCTCTGCAACCTCCGCATGATTTTCTTTCCTAAGTCTAAAAAAAGGTAAACCTGACAACACAGACCACACCGCCCCTTGCATCCCGCATCGACAGATCTTCCTGTCCCGTCTCTAGGCACAGCTCATCCCCACTCATACCTCTAGCCCTACCGTATCGCCCTCTGAACTCGGTATCTCATCCCAGACCGATGACCCTTTGATCGACTCATAGTACTCCCAGACAGACACTGGCAGCCCATCGCACAGCGTAGCACCCAATACCACGGCACAGACTCTTCCAGAGCTCACCACAAGCTGACCGGAACTCTCATGGCTTGCTGCAAATTTTCGATAGTCCATCCCGAGTCATTCGTTGTCTTTCGTCCCCGGATCCAGACTTTCGAGTCAATCCTTGGAGATGGACGCTTTGGGAGCCCAGCCAGCCAAAAGGGGTGGGTCACATCACCCATTGCGGCTTTGTCAATGCTTCGATGCTGAGTTTTTGTGCTCAGCTGTGGCTGGCCAAGGTCTCTAGAATTTCCACTCCACCTCGTGTAATCCCAGCTGGCACTTGTCATCTTTCTTTTATATACTCGTCGAAGCTGGCTCCAACTTCTAATCTCAACTCATTCGTTTTCGATTGAAGATCGTCGTTCGCTACGTGCCCGTTGCGCCTAATAATGTTGACCAAAACTTTCTTCAAGGCCCTGCTTGTGGCAGCTTCCGTTTCAGGAGTATATGCCCATCCCCAGCGAAAGAACACTGATGGCACATCCGAACGGGTCCAGTCTGGTGGAGGAGGTCGCCAAGCCCCTCCGTCAGTTGCAACAAAGGTTGCAACAGGTAAGTCTGACCTTCGTCCAAAGCTACGAACCTTAAAGACTGACCTTCTGCAGTTGATGGAAAGACCGTAGCAGCCAACACAACCGTACAGGCCTTGGCAGTTGCGGCTCCCAATGCTGCCGCAGTCGCTGGCACAAGTACGAAGAGCACCGTCTTGATCTTCGCTCGTGACGCTGCCTCAGCATACTCGGCCACTTCTGGTCTCCAAGGATATGCCATCCCATATCAGGTCGTCACCGTTCCCCAGGCCGGTATCACCCTTCCACAACTCAACAGCTCTTCGACTGCTGGAAACTATGGTGCCATCGTCATCCTGTCCGAGGTCAGCTATGACTATGGCGGAACTCTTGGATTCCAAAGTGCTCTCACCGCTGCTCAACTCGCACAACTCTACCAGTACCAGGTTTCCTTCGGTGCCCGTATGGTCCGTATTGATGTCTTCCCTGGTCCAGCGTATGGTGCCACCGCCCTTGGTGGATGTTGCAACACAGGTGTAGAGCAGCTCATCAGTCTCTCCAGCACTGCTTCGTTCCCAACTTCAGGGATGAAGACTGGGGCTGGTGTCTCGACTGCTGGTCTCTATCATTACCCTGCCACCATCACCAACGCGACCATTGCAACTGAGTTCGCTTCATTTGGCCCTGCTACTGGTTTCCCAACCAAGTCCACTGCTGGCGTTATTAATAAGATTGATGGTCGACAACAGGTAAGAACACTTATTGATGTTAACTCTGTTCATCTTGCTAACCACTTATTAGATGGTCTTCTTCATCGGTTTCGCCACTGAATGGTCTGCGACATCCAATTATCTTCAACATGCCTGGATCACCTGGGCTACCAGAGGTCTTTGTATGTATGTCCGCCAAGATGACGAGCATTGGCTAATCATGTCACAGATACCGGTTTCCGCCGCACCTACTTCAGCAACCAAGGTTAGTTTGAAGTAAAATATATTGCATGTAATCAGGCTAATCATATCAATAGTCGATGACATGTTCTTGATTTCAGACATTTACCGACCCGCTGGTAGAACATACAGAATTACCACCGCTGATATGGATCAACACAAGACCTGGACCGCTGATATCCAGAGACGCTTGCCAGCCGGCAGCAAGTACTTCCTCGATATTGGCCACAACGGCAACGGAAACATCGAGGCCGGAGCTGATCTTGGTGGAAATCAATGTGGTATCGGACCAATCGAGTACGACGAGCAGATTGATACTCCTCTCGAGTTCAAGAAGCCTCTGGGAACTGGCAAGAACCTTTGGCCAAGCACTCCAACCACATACCCATACACCACCACATGTACCAACTTGGATCCCCTCAAGGTCTGGTTCGCAAAGGCCGCCAACCGTGATGTCTTTGCTCACGTGTCGCACACCTTCACACACGAGGATCAAAACAACGCCACCTACTTCGATGTCTCTCGAGAACTCTCATGGAACCAGGCATGGCTCAAGCAAGTCGGTATCGCAGCCGGTAACAAGTTCAGCCCGAACGGCATCATCCCACCTGCGATTACTGGCATGCACAACGGCGATGCTATCAAGGCATGGCTCGACAACGGTATCAAATATGTAGTTGGTGACAACACTCGCCCGGTCTTGATGAACAAGGAGAACGAGTTCTGGCCTCTCATCAGCACCGTTGCTGATAATGGTTACGCTGGAGCCACCATTGTTCCCCGCTGGGCTACCAACATCTACTACAACGTGTGTACTCCCTTCTCCCGTCTGCAAGTAATTACTAACACAGTGAAGTGTGATCTGCCTGCCTGCACAGTCCAAGAGTGGATCGACACTTCTGCTGGAAGTGGAGACTGGAACGCACTCCTCGCTCTCGAGAAGAATACCAACACCCGTCACCTCTTCGGTCTCCACCACGACCCCTACATGTTCCACCAGGCCAACTTGAACTACGTGACCGCCGGCATGACAACCATCAACGGCGTTTCCAAGAAGCTCTCTTTGATCCAAGCCTGGGCCGAGACCGTCACCCAAGAGTTCACCAGACTTGTATCCTGGCCATTGATCTCGCTCAAGCACGACGACACTGCCCTCGACTTCATCAACCGCATGGCCAGAGACAAGTGCGCTCCACAACTATCCTACACCACCAACCCAACCGCAAAGACCATCACGGCCGTCACTCTCACTACCACCGGCAACACCTGCTCTGTTAAGATCCCAGTCACCGTCCCAGGTACTGTTACCAGCACCCAAGGTTTCACCACCGAGAAGGTTGGCTCCGATCCTCTCACCATCTGGGTCCAGATGTCCGGATCGCCAGTCTCATTCACTCTCAGCACACCTGTTGCATACTAAGCACTCGTTTCGTCCAATGACACAATGACTTTCATTTACGCAAAAAGCGCGGGACTGGAAAAGGGAAGGAGTTCGAAATCGGTTCGTCGTTCAAGTCACGTGGATAACACAATATCATGGGCAAAGCGTGCGTGGGTGGGTGCATGGGACGGAGTAAACTTTACCCCCTCATAATTCTAAGAACAACACACAATTCCTAGTAATAGTTTATAATGTCCAATTCAACCCAAATTGAAACAAACAACCTTCTCACCTACTCAATTCCCAAATACTCTTCTTGCTCCGACCTCCTGCATGATACGACGCAACAACAATTGATTAGAGTTACTTGCCAATCCCCAATACAAACTGCCGTGACACTCCCACTGCGTCGAACATGCTCATCGTGAACTCAGGCAGAATGTACACACCCTCGTCGTCTCCGTAGTATTGCATGAAGTAAAGCAAGGTCTTCGCTTAAAAATCATCGTACGACCAAAAGTACATGCCCTGTACTTTCTCGTGATAAAAGTGGCAAGGCAAAAGCAAGGCAGGGCAAGGCTGCACGTTCAGGGGCCCCAGGGCCAGCCTTCCAGCCTTCCAGGGTTGCTGACCTCCCTGTAACTGCTCAGCCTGAAATGCTACATACCCCACAAAGCAGGCTTGCCAGCTTGGAAGCCACCATCGGACTTTGACGCCTTCATCCCTAAATGTTTCGTTTCCTTCTCTTTTTGCTTTTCCCTGCCAGCAGACGAAGCATTAGTCTCAGCTTTCAAGGCCCAAGTCACGAGTGTCGGCAATCACGCGATTTTCTTCATACCCATCGTTCGATGACATTCCCATCCCTATCAGCTCTGCCAAGCTCGTCCACTCATGATCTAGAGGCGTCGAGCCTCAGGAACTATCGAATTTCTCTCTTCTCCCTTCTCCCTTCCCACAATCCCACTTCCTCGCCATCTCACCGCACAGTGTGCCATGAATCATCAACCTGATTCGCGACATCGCAATACGAAAAGCCTGCAAAGAAAACCACGCATAGACGCATGCACGCCTCAAGCTCGAAGGCGTGAGCAGGTATTGTTGGTTGGTGGGCTGAATGATCGCCACCGTACCCCGCGATTGGCGATTTGCTGCACCGTTCCAACTTCATCAGCCTCATGCATGAGAGGTGTCATCGCTACAGGCTTGCGTGCAGGTTTGTATGGTATTTTCAGAAGCAGTGACAGCTTGTCACCTATCACTGACCACACGCAGAGATATGTACATGAATGCAGTGCGCGAGACGCCCACGCCCGCGCCCACGGCCAAGGTCTAGGTACGTACAGTACTGTACCGACATACAGGCGCATCTCCGTACCTCCCCACCAACAAAAATCCAACAATGACGATGCTTACACTCGACGGTAAAGTGACAGCCTGCTGTGACTCCCAAGACAAACAGAATAAGCACATCGCATTCACATCACCCACACGCACGATCGCACCATCACCACCTCATGGCAATTCCCTCGCCCAGTCCTCCACAGTAAGCCAGCACGTTGGATATGTTTCAGGCGCATGTTGGCAATGATCAGGCACCACCCGTCCGTCATCCCATCCGAACTCAATCTCACCCTCACTCTCTCGGTCCCGAAAACACATCTCACCCAACCCGCACACCACGCCTCATTCCCGCCAGAACATCCTATTCGCTGCAATCCGAACACCAGGTTCCTGTGCCTGTGCCTGGCCTGATCTCAGGCTGAGACTTCCGTTCGCTTACTGTGTGGTGTTGAAGGTTGCGGGCCATGCGGCTGCGTTGCGTGCCAAGTGGGTGAGATGAAGAATCGATAATTGTTACGTAAACTTCATCCCGTTTGGGATTCTGTAGATGCAGAGACGGTCGATATACTCGACTGAGACTCATACAGACGAGAAGAAGAAGAAAAGAGATGGAGTTGGGATAATTGAACAGCGCATGCTGATGCGACGCTGCGATGGGAATTTCGTCATGCTGGTGTTCGGACGAAGCTGCTGTGGTTTATTGTCGAATTTGTCATCTGATGTTGCTATGGCATGGATGGCGGGAAGTACGGATGTACCTCCTGTCATGTCTGACAGACAGGTGCCGGTCAACTTGCACGACTTTCATTTGCCTCGTCTCAGCAATTTCCACGTCACGGGCTTTGGCGGACAACGACATAACGTTCGCAGTTGTGTTTCGAAGCCAAGCGATGCCATTGCCATCTGCTGTGGTACTTACTGTAGGCCACGGTATCGTGGTAGCGTTATACATGTACCAGCACAACCGTTGTGGACCTCTCTGAAACTCGTCCTTTTCGCTCGCTAAAGTACCAGTACAACTCAGCGAATGTACTTCAAAGTCTTCAATGCACTGTAACGCCCAATCCAGAAACCATTGCATGTGCTCTTCTGGATACAGGCACACAGCTGACATTTCCACTCCCAGAGACGCCGACTTTCATTTCCCCAGCCATGCGGTAAAAAAGTTCCTCTGCAAGTCTACGGAGCCTTCCCCGGCGCACGACAGATTCACAGAGCTGCGAACAGACTGCAGTGAATTGTACTAACCGACACTGGATCTGCCAAGCGAGCTGATGCTGCTCGAAGTTTTCGGCCAAGTCATCACGACATAACAGATACCAGCCAGGCTTTCGACCTCGTGGGCTTCATTTGATGTGCTGCAATCACTGCCATCATGCACTGATCTACTGTCAATCAATCAACAGTTCCGTGTAACTGGAAACGCTCCAGCCCTGCTGCAGCCGACTGTCTGGATTGAGTTTCTGCTTTCGGATCTGAAGCCATCCAAGTCATGTCGGCCCAAGCCAGCTATCCCTCATCCATGTCCCACACTTCCAAACCAACATGATATAAAATACATATACGGTGAGGTATAGCGACCATGCAAATACACTAAATCCAACATTCCTTTATCAAATACAGAACTTTCCAGCCCATCTGCATACTTGCTCATTTGGACGCTCCTCCAGACCATGAAGGTATCCAAATCGGGCCAGTTCACCATTTCCTCTAACTCGAAAGAAGTCCAAGATGAGCAGGAAACATACCAATCCGGAGAGCAATCCGATGCAGAAAGACGGCGGGGGCAACATATCATGCACGGCTGCTAATTGTCAAAAGTACCTTAGACCCGTCCCTCTTCTCAGCCTCACCTTGGCCACCCAGACCCCTGGCCCGAAAGCCTTCCAAGCTCCACTTCTTCACCAACCTCACCACCTGCTATACATGCGGGACAAGCCCTTCCAAAGCTACAAGAGCAAAATCTTCAAAACAAGCCATCTTCACCCCTCTTCAAGGCGGGATACTCCACAACATTTCCAAGCCGTCCTATCCTACCCAAGAGCTTCCCAAGAGCTCTAGACCATGCGGAAAAAGTAAGAATGCAATAAGCATAAGCATAAGCACCCATTGCATATCGATAGTGCACATCCCTTCTGTACCACAGGTACCACTTCAAGTGAGAGGTGTGGTGGAGATCTCGCTTCGCGTGGTGTTTGTTTACCTGCTTTGGGACGACCAACTCGGACTGACTGACGTTCCCCGCACTACATGCCGTGGTCTTCACTTGCCACGAAAGCCACATTCTCCATCTTGTACAAACACAGGGCTCTAGCAAAAAAAAACTAAAATTCTGCAAGAGAATGGTTTGGCCTTGGAATTAAGTTTCACATTTTCCCAACCCAAGCTAGAGCTAGGTTTTCCAGAGTTGGAAAGTGGTTAGCTTGTTCCGACAGACGCCGCAAGTCCGCCAAGCTTGGTACCTAGCCTACTTTTTACCCCTCTCAATAGTTCGACACATGTCAGCCTTACAGACTGCTCCAGGCAGCTGTCAGGACCTTCTGATGTCGATTTGAAAGACCCTGAACCATAGCAAATAAAAAAAAACTAAGGAAGACCCTGACGGACGCCAGTAGACCCTGAAGACCCTTCAAACCCACCTTTGCCATCGGCGTTCCGTCAATAGCCCTTACACTTACCTAGCTTTACGATGCTAGAATCAACTCCACTCCAGGTATGTATTTGAAATCGATCATTCTGTACTTTTCTGTTTTCTGAAGAATGGACTTAGAGCTTCTCGGCCGCGGAAGTGTGAATTTCCCGCATGGTTGTCTCACCCTCACAGATCAACAGCACTTGCAAAAGCCTCCCCAGAAGTGCACGACATCGGACCTGGCGCCACTTTCTCGGTCCTCGGAACTAAGCAGTCCTGCAATCTTAAGCTGAAGGCATCGACTGCAGCGTGAAACTCATGGGCATGAACAGAAAATTGTACTCCACATTCTCGCTTGCAACGCACGCATCTCACTCACCTTCCATCTCTTCCATATCATAACACAACATCAGAACCTGTTGCTTCCTCTCCATTTTCCTCCCCCATAATCCTCCCCGGATACCACCCCACCAACCTACCAGCCCGAGAAAGCACCGAAAATTTCGCACTCGCACTCGTACTCACCCAGTCACCCACCCACCCACGCCGTGCCGCCCTCGGACATAAAAACTAAAGCACACAGACGCGCAAAAGTATCGCCCATCTAAGCTTAATTTTGCGTCCCAGTCATTTTCCACTCGCAGCTTCTAACCCTTCCCGTCCTTGCAAAAGCCATCAGCACATTATCCCCAAAAGGTCAAGTAGTTCGAAGAACGGCAGGTACATCAGGACATCAGGCCGCTCATCCCACTCACCAGTCCACGTTTTTCTATCCCGCGAGCCCGTCTTTAAATCCCTTTCTTTCTCGGTCCCGAAACCGAGCTACCGAGCCCGAAAAAATCCCAATTCCCAAATTCCCAACCACCAAATACCCGCACTAAAATCAGCCCGTCATGCCATCAGCACAATTCCGGACTGGTCTTGGTCTGGCCTCGAAGCTCGACCCGGCTAATGCATCACACCAGCTAAATAAGCGCAAGGGCCAACTCCAGGGTCTTGGCATCTACCGACATAAGATCGCGGATTTTAACTTCATCCAGCAAGCTCCCTCGCTGTTTGAATATTGACCGACTTTCAGCTTTCGGTCAAGCGCCGTCGAAATGCTAGAAGTCTTAGGGAATTCTTCAGAGGGTCCACGGACCGCACCGAAAGATACGGTAACATAGCCGATGAAGAATCTCCTGGTGTGATTGTCGGTCGATTTCGGAGCATTGATTGCGATCGAAGCTAGAAGGCTGGCACGGAGAATTTTTTTTGGCTTATGCAGCAATACCTCCGTAGGATGTCGGGTTCCGGGTTAATGATGATGGGAAAGCCGGCCGTGATCTGATGTGAGGTTTCTGCCGTGAGAACAATAGTTTGAAAAAGCATTGACTGATCGACTGATGATCCGGCGCGGTTTCCGCGAAGTCTGATTTGTGAAGCAAGCAGCTGTCGTTTCCTGATCGAGTACGGAGGTATTTCACCGAGGTGCATCTGATGTCTTGGAGCCGCGTCGAAATATTGCATCGCAGCACACCAGACCATCGTCATCGCATCTCAACCAAATCAATCCTTCCATCCAGTCTCAACCTCAGTCAGCGCAGAAGCCCAACATCCCACTACAAGATGCAGCTCATGACATCAAGAAGTGTGTCAGAACAACGCATTTTGCAAAAGTCCCCAACCCCTGACTAATCATCCCCCAGTTCTCAAAGCAGAGGCAGCCCTTGCCCTAATTTGCACATCCCCGGGCCGGGTGGCTTAAGCCTCAAAATTGCTCAGAAGCGGGGTGAGCTGACAGGGCATGTTTCTTGCACCTGCAGGTTCAATCACGTGTCGAAGGCGTGATGCGATGGAGTGGCGAAAAGAGGTGCCAGCGCATCGCACGATGGCGTCGAGGGCTGAAGCGGTGGACTCTTGCCCTGACCATCCGAGCTGAGAAATGACTTGCCCTTGCAGAGAGGCAGGCGAACCGTTGCAAAGGCGAAGCGGACAGGACAGGCACGAGCGAAAGAGCGAACGAGCGAAAGCCACGCAGGTGAGATGAGCTAATTTTGCATGCTTAGTAGACTCTAATATCGCGATATGAAAAAAGGAAATAAGGTGATGTAAGACGAAGACGACGTACCTCATGTTATTGCTCCGCATAAGCATTTGGCAGTTTGAATGGGCCGAAAGTACCGAAGTATATCCCGAGAAGGATACCGGTGCATTGTCCTTGCCTCTGCGACAGCATCTCGTATCCATTTCCATCTGCATGAACAAAGGTCTTCGACATCATCGAGATCTCGAACTCTTTGCGATCTCGATAGATCTTCAAAAGTCAATCGTCGGAGTACCGGGTCATCACCCCATGTCAATGCCTATCCTGACTCCTACTGGAGAGTATCGTCAAAGCCCGTCGAAGAAATTTCCACAAGAGGAAATCTAGCAGCGAAAACCCCATCCAAGCACGACGATGATCACCCCACCTACAAAAGCAGCCTCGAAAGATACTTTCTCCTCCTTACCTTAGCCCCCTCTCGAAAATAGCAAAACGTGCGTCCGTCCCCTCATCCAAACACCCAACCAAACAAGAGAAACAGCGAACGAGAAACTCTTTTCTTCCCGATGCCTTGATCCCAACAGCCGTCCCCTGCAACCCCATAGCGCCACTCAGGAGGCCCAACCAAGATATCTCGTTTCGCCAAGCCCTACCCGCATCTCACTCGCATCGTAGAATACGAGCCTCACCAGCACAGCGACCGGTACAGCTGATCCCATTGGCCATGCTGCCGAAGGGCTTCCCAGCCTGTCCAGTCGCCAGACATTTCGCTTCCCCTTGAACCTTGAAATATTTAGCTCCAAATACTAAATAAAGCGTGCGGCTTTGAGTCCCCGGGTCGGATGTGCGGGGCGACTCTTGATGAAGCGCAAGGGAGAATCGTGCTGGGCAGGGACAGGGCTACATCTCTAGACTGACTGTCGTGTCAGTCCGGCAGCATGGCAAGGGTAAGGTTCAGGATCTCGAGTAAATTCTCCATCTGAAATTCACAACAGAAGAAAATAATAAACATCTCACTGTCTTACACGACCGATGCGGTGTAGACTTAGTGCCGTACTACAACGGCCAGGAGGTTGGAATTATAACACAGTCAGCTATCTCGATCCCTCCCATGTCTTGGTGAGCGCTTTCCTTGCTGCATATGCCTGTGATATGCCGTTTAAATATCTCAAAGGAGAGAAAGAAACGATATCATGCTGGAGGAAAAACTTCCGCCAGTGCCAAGTCACGTCATGAGATTTTCTATTTGCACCAATAACACTCGCTCGTTCTCTGCCGACCCCGTACTTAGACTTTAAAGTACAATCAGCTAAGACCTAGACCAAAAGGCAAATATATTTGAAAATTGCAAATCATCTTATACGTGCGGCTCTGCTATCCATCTTGAAAAGCGGGCCTGAAATAGAATCCTGCAGATAGCTTGGAACTCAATCGGTCGGCCTTGTTCTTCATCAAGCTCTGGCGGGACGGCGGGGCAAGGGAACATTTTGAGAGACACCAAGACTCCAAGACTACGACCAAGTTTCTAGGACAGCCCGTCGCACGGCAAGATACCCACGTGTAATAGAACCACAGGCCCTGAGCTGACGAGACAACGATAATGCGAGAAATTGAAAATAAAAGACGCATGGTGACCTGCTATCACACGAAAGGCCGGAATCATTGGAACATGAAAATTTCACATTGCCAAGAGACACGAAAACTGGAATCGGGATGCGATTATCTGATCTTGCATCAAGCTGCATGGCTTTGACGAGGAGGGTCGTGCATGGGGCTAAGCGACAGTGCTTGCTGCTTTATGGACCGGGACAAACACTGCTGCTTTAACCAAGCGATATCCAAGTTGGTATTGCCTAAACGGGGCTCAAGGCGGGAAAAGTCACTCTCTCACGTTCTCAGTCACCGACAAGCAACAGATCACTTCCAGATCCTGCTCATGGGTTTGTGGCTCAGAGTCACTAGTTTATCGATTCTGCGTTGGCAGTCAGCCATTCGAATCAATTTTGAAAGGACTCGACCCTTCTCTCGCAAAATTTCAGCTTGAGTGCAATGGTGCTGCCATCGCCAGCCGCCATCGGGAATTTTGAACATGATGAACAGCCCTTGTGTCCCTTAATCAATTTTAGCTGTGTGCAAAAGAGACTTGAATTGGTAACTGTTGCAGAAGACCGGGGATCCCCGTCGCTCCGGCCTGGGAAGCCAAAGGGGTCAGATAGTGGGGTCCCTTAACCCTTTCTCTCTTCCCAGGAACAATGTGCGCAAGGGTGGTACCACAATAGCCACTACGGCCGCCGACATGAGGGTCCAAAGTAGGAGTTGCAACTTGCAAGCAACGAGAGTCATTGAACTGCAATTAGCCCGCGCCTTTCGGCCCCAAGGGACGTAGTAGAGAGATTTTCCGTATTCCGTGGACGAACTTGTCCCGTAAATTGACTGAGAATGCAGTAGTCGAGACTTCAAAGAATCTGATCTCGATGCAAGTAAGAAAGGCCAAGGCTGTAGACGACATGAACTACGCTTGAAAGCACGAACAACCGTCCCAAAATTGTGGGACAGCAACAGATCTTTGCAGTGAGTTGCCGGACAGAATTCTATGGCCTTTGCGCTTAAATGAAACGGACTCTCTGATGCTTCATTTAGACGGCCGGCCGAGCCTCATGTGCCTTGCACAAGCCAGAACAAACGATCTTCGTCCCTAATCCAATCACATGTATGTATGTATAGGCCACCTCCCCTGCTTCAAGACTCAAAAATCCAGAAAATCAGCACTCACTGAATATCAGCCACTCGCTTTACTAGACATACAAACAATTTCGACATGTCAAACTCAGAGTTCAACAGTCCCAGTCGCTCACTTCGCAGCTCGATATCAGAAGTCGATACTCCACAAACAAATCGATCAACTCTCTTCGATGGGAACTTCAGTGAGGTCTGGCACCAGAATCCAGAATATATCCTTGTCGTCGGAGGCCTTGGGTATATTGGAAGTCATACTTGCTTGGAATTGTTGAAAGCAGGACACAACATTTTGATCGTCGACAATCTCAGTAACTCGTTTCGAAGTGTGTACGAACGGATATCGTCCCTCGCAACCAAGTACCATGACGAACGATGCCAACCAACACCCTTGATGCGGTTATGCGAAGCAGACTACCGAGACGATGCAGCTGTCAGAGAGATCCTAAGTTCATATGTCAGGCCATCGAGTCTGCACGACGGTGACACTGAAGGATCGCCCATGCAGTCGTCGATCAAGGGTGTGATCCATTTCGCTGCATACAAATCAGTTTCGGAAAGCATATCGAACCCTCTCAAGTACTATGCCAACAACGTCGCTGGTCTGATCGAGTTCTGTTCTGTGCTAGGCGACTTCAACATCAAAACGTTCATCTTCTCTTCTTCGGCAACAGTGTATGGTACAGTCGCAAATTCGGGAGTACCTCTGCGGGAAGAATATTGTACGCATCAGACTGAGTCCTTCACTGATCACGACGGCGCGACAAGGACGGCTGAAGGCGGCTGCTCTGGTCTCACCAATCCATACGGACGATCAAAATGGATGTGCGAAGCCATTCTTTCCGATCTTGCCCAAGCAGATCCAGATTGGACCATCCTTGCTCTGCGTTACTTCAACCCCGTTGGATGCGACGAATCTGGGCTTCTCGGTGAGGACCCAAAGGGCATTCCGACGAATCTTATGCCAGTAGTAGTGAGGGTCATGACCGGAGTCTCCCCAGAGCTCAACGTCTTCGGCACAGACTATCCTACTCCAGACGGAACGGCTGTTCGTGACTTCATCCACGTGACTGATTTGGCTTGCGGTCATGTAGCAGCGCTCTCTTCGGCATCGGCTAGCCGCGTGCCTAAGGGTTTTCGAACCTATAACCTAGGAAGCGGGAAGGGATCATCGGTTTACGAAGTTGTTGGCGCTCTGGAAGCTGCCTCGTCAACAAAGATCCCACTGCGTAAGGTGCCGCGTCGCGAGGGTGATGTGGGATCGTGTGTCGCGATGCCGCAAAGGGCGGAGGTCGAACTCAAGTGGAAAACACAAAAGTCGCTGGAGACGTGCTGTAGAGATATCATGAATTTCCTGGAACATCAAAAGGAGGAATCGGTGCTGGCGTAATCGGCGCGGGGTATTGAAATCTGTGCGTTTGTTTAGGACTCGATGCTGATCGTGCTGTCGCGCTTCATGTTAGTATGTAACCTCAGTCACAGGTATTGTTTAATAGACGTAATGTATGAATGACTTTCCAAAGGATGGATGGCCACTGGTCTTTCGCTGATGAGTGAGGTGAAGCCGTCGACGGAAGGAAGATGAAGTTCACGACATATGAGGTGGGGAAGGAGCTAGATCTAAGCGAAAGGGCACTAGTCTTAGCAAGGAGACTGGAACGCCGTTATCTTCGTATTGTACGTGCTTCCTGATAAGGACTTATAATATGGATTTGCTATTGGCTTCAATCATTGTTATCTTTCGAAAATGAATGACCTTTATCTGAATGCTTGAACTTACTTAGCAGCGGGGATGTCTTCCTCTTGTTGAGGTCGTATCCACTGTCGAAGAGAGGACACACCGAGTCCTGAGCATCCCAATGTCCGGAAACCAGATATCTTGTTTACAAATGTATGCTGTGTAAAGTTGCAACCCCAGTACCACAATCGCTCTTCTGTTGGTATCGCGCGGGCTGACAGGGACTCCATGGAAGCGAAGTGTTACCACGGCTGGAGCAGACTCGGTAACAGCTGTGATGAAAGTGATACCAGGCCCTGGGACAGAAGCCGGACAAAATTAGAGATTAGCGCTAGAAGTATTTTGGTGTACTTGTATGCATCCTTGCTATACTCTTAGCAGAACCCGGCCAATGAGGCTTGCATACTTTGCAATGCAAGTGCCGGACTGAACCTCACCGCAGCGCTGGGTGGCCTGACCAGCATATGATATCTTTGACAGCAGCCTGTCTCGTAAGCTCAGAGCTTTTGGACCATTGCTGTCTGTGTGGACATTCGCTGCAGCAGTTGGAGTTGCACTTAGAATCGGTGAACACCCTTTCCAGCATGCGGTCAGCTTCTCCAGTCCTCAGATCACCAAGGTGCTTTGCTGTGACTCTCGATGAGTTATTGGACAGATTTTGTAAGTTCTAATGCCAATCTTTGGCTTCTAGTCTGGCTCCCGCTGAAGATAACGAATCAACACAGGCCTAGGCGAATTGGCATCCAGGAATCCTTCAAAACATGGTCTTCGTGAGAGCCACGATATTTTGGATGGTGTCCGACTTAAATGATCGACATTTTCCTCGTTTGAGGTTCTCTTCAAAAAATCTGCGGAGGTTGATGTTCTTGCGTATCAAGGGAATCAGAGTTTTCAAGTCCTTCGCTTCTGGTTTTGTGGCTGGCTGGAAGTCAGCGAACTCCCAGTGATCACCACATCTAATTGCCTATTCAATACCCATCAAGATACTATGACATAGCTCAGCTTACAACGTGAATAGAGTCCTACCAATGCATCGCATGGAAGCTAAAGAGCCTAGACGCCTCGCGACCTCATTGCCGACGCCCAGAGTAGCACAACACACAAATAACATGTCGGTACTGGAGCCAAGGTCTGATGATTGTCTTTAGGGCTAACCCTGTTTTTATGAGCCCAATCGCATAATCTGAGTTGTCATGAGTTTGACTACGGAATATGCTGCCTCCGGACTACCCCACGAAATGCTCCGGAACAATGAACTAGAGTTCCGTCATGGCCGAAGTGGCTTGAGGCTGACAGCAGCACAACTTATTTGAGAGTGACTTGCCCCTCAAATTTGTAAGTAATTTTTATTTTCTTATTTTTTCCGGGTTGTTATGGTGTAAAAGCTGCTACCTTGCGGCTGGCCTGGCTTCATTCTCCTTTATCCTCCTCCCCAAACCGAGCAGGAGCGAGAACATAGGCAATTATTTGGCAGGCATAAGTACCAAGAGGCTTGTATCAGTGTCTAGAGCATCAGATCATATCATTTTGGAGCAGGGAGCCAATTTGAGTGCCAAACACAATCCGGCAGTGGGTCAAGGGAGGGAAAACGCGCGAGGCAAAATGCCAGAAGAACACTTCAGCAGACTCAAGGATCCGAGGACGCGAGCATCTTATATGCTGGTAAACATCACCCGATGGTATGAGAGATAGTGCTGGCAGGAACATATGACACTGCCTAATGGCACTTGGTTCACCAGTCTTTGTCAACAAACGAGTCGAACGGATTAGGCATTTCAGGAATGCCGATTACACAGCTGGATTTCTGGTTCCAGTAGAAGATTCTAGTGTTACGGCTTTCCAGAGGCACTCGTTCCAAGTAATCACGTCTGTGGATTCTACGTTGTTGTACAGATACACCAAGATGCTGTTCTAGGTCATGGATCCTAGCTAGCGAACGGAGCTGGTCCCTTTCAGATTGTCGGGTTCACCGCGAGTGCCGAATTTTGTGTCTACCTATCGCTTCCTGGAAAGATTCGAAAAGTCTTCAGCAGAACTCAAGTGTAGCACTGTACTGTGGTCTGATAATATTCATGCGTCATCTAAATGTCTATACAGAGCTGCAACGGACTGATGCTGATCTTGGAAGGAGATTTGGCCATACATGCGGTGAGGTTCTTGGAAAAATGATCGCTACAAAATGTTGGAAATCAAATAGTCGCTATCAAAATGACAATCATCTCGTTCTGATGGACGATATCTCGGTCCCGTACCCCGCATTTCGTGTCATGAATATGACCCTCGCAGGCATCGCTTTCTTGATGGGTGTATGCTGAACATGAACAACAGAAGGCGCTAGGGTCGACGCCTTACTCCCAGCTTTGGAATAGCTTGTGGCGTCAAACAAGCTCTTGATCCCTGGCGTCATCAGTGTAGATGCCTGCATGCTCTGCGCAATCATGCTTGAGCTCTGAATTGAGCTGAGTAGAGGTCTGCGATTTGGTGTGCTAATGCTCGCTGTACCCCATACGTTACTTGGAATTGGTAAGGACTGGTTGGATGGACGTGTAGCATGCATTTTAGGTCTTGTTGGTGCTCTGAGAAGGTCATACCGGGCCTTTCCGATCCAGAGCATCTGCTCATGCTCTCGAAGATAACGCTCCCCGCCAAAGGACTTTTGAACAATGTCTCTGCTTCGCATCCCTAAAGCTTTTCGTTCTTCGGTTTTCTCATACATTCTTCGGGTAATCTGCTCTACTACTTCGGGGCTCGGCTTGTCGCCAATTGTTGGAGCGACGAATCCTGCTGGGTCATTTGCGTAGGGTGCCCACTCGTCGAGAAGTGCTAAGAAATTTATCTGCGCTCGTGCAAGATTGCGGGCATCATTTGGCGCAACAACAGCACTAAATCTGGCCCCCGTGTCCGGATCGGTGAGAACGCGAAGGGAAGCGCCGACATCAGTACAGACTACAGGTGCACCTGTGAGAGCGGCTTCACCTAGCGCTAGTGGAAGGCCCTCCGAGATCGACGAGTTGAGAAACACCCAGGTCTTTTGGAGGACCGTGATGGGGTTTGCCTCTCCACGCATGGCAACAAATCGAGGCAATGATTTCGAGGCGATGATCTCGAAGCAGTCTGTCGAATATGATGGGGCTTTATCAATCGCGCCATAGATATCGAGTCGATAATCTGTGAATCCCCACTCATTGACTATGATATCTGCGGATAGGATTGCTGTCTTGATATCCTTAGCATACCAGACATGAGACAGCATGGTGACTGTGGGCATTTCGGACGTGATCTCCTTGATGGGGGCAAAATGTGACATATCGGGGATTCCCTACGAAATATTAGTAAACCGCTCGAACGAAGACGGTAATAACGTACGTTGACCACCGGGTCTATCTTCCGTTTGAAGGTGTTCCGGTGCTCAATTGCACCTTGACTGGTGCCGATCTCGATTTCCCAGCCAGGATTGAAGAAATCGGCACATGGTAAGATGGTGTCTGCGTGGTGGAGGATCAACTATTCGGAATGTGAGTACAGCTTTTAGACTCAGTCTTGTGATCTGGTTGCGGAAGAGCAGATCCAGGGAGTTGCCCTCTAGCATATTAATAAGACAATAAGGAAAATGTTTACCTGGCTCGTAATTCGCATAAGACCCAGCAACGAGTTCCGAACGAAAGGCGCCATATTGCACAAATCGGAGGATAGGTATAAATTGGTCTCGCGCCAGCTGATGGCATGGTCCCAAATCTGGAGCGTACAGCCACGCTTGACTTTGCAGACGATTCCGTACGATGCGCTGACGCTATGATGAGAAGCTTGAAAAATCGCCGGTATACGATCAGGAACCGGTATGGAGAAGATGAACAGGTATCGGTACCAGAGTTCGAGAGCCGCATCAAGCTGGGCAACAGTAGGAACTTCCGTTTGGAACCAGCCCTCTGACGGTGTTGGACTCACCTACAAACAAGTCAGCTTCGTACATTATGAGATTTGAGCACATTGATGCGCACCAGGTCCTGAGATATCCACAAGTTCCGCCAGACATCTTTTACTATCCTACTAGTCCAGACAGCGCCCCAGTGTTTGGTCTCAGAGAAGTAGGTGTTGAGATTCACTAAAGCCCGTGTTGTTTGTAGGATATCGGCTTTCGTGAAGTTGCTTGTTCTGGCGCCCCTCACGAGAGCTGTGAGGATCGGTAAAAAGTTTCTCTCCACATCCAGCTTGGTCGCATCTCGAGGTACATGTTCTACCTCGGTGTCCAATCGATCCTTGAAGAGGCCATGGGTAGGCGTGAGAAAATCGAGCCCCCAAAGAGGAATGACTTTCAGGCTTCGAACATTCATCTCAGTCTGAACAAATTTAGCATCGCTACAACGCGCACAAACATGTCATACTGAGACTCACCTGGTGCTTAGGTAGTCCAAAGTCATTTGCTGACTCTGCTATCATGTGCCAATTAACCGATCGAAGGTTATTTATCATGTCCCGTCGGCATGCCGACACTCCACCACCTTCATTTGGCCAGGTTCCAGAGTCCACAGCAAGAACCTGTAATCCTTCATTATCGAAGTCGGGCGCTTTGGACCTAGTGCGACTGTTTGCGTCTCCACCTTGCCCAAAGCTGTGGAGATCTGCAATCTTAATTGCTAAAGGAGCCCATCCAGATATGGAACTATCCAGGTCAACAACAGCTGACACCCCGTCTGCGTTCTCGTTAAGAAATGCTTCCGCTCCTGCCAAATTTCCTCGGTCACGCCTTCGCCAATACGGACGAAGAAGAGGCTCTTTCCTCAAGAGTCGTTCATCGAGCCACCTCACAATTACTCCATCGAAGCCTGGTGTATCCTTCCAAGCATTCCAAAGTTTTGATCGAGCTCGAGACGTTGATACGAGGTTGTGATGCGTGTTCAATCCCAGCCATCGTGGTATTGCATGTGGCCTTAGTGATCTGAAGCTGATCAATGGATCATCATGATGGAAGCTGAACTTAGTTGGTTTCTTGAGAACCCCAAGATGATCCCACTGTATTATTGGAGGAGTCTCAATGATCTCGCCATTGAGGGTGGTATGGATTGTAGGATGGAACTTATGATCATAGCTCCAACGAGATTCGTAAACATCAGCTCCAAGTACGAAAGTCGCTTCAATGACCTGCGAATGAGGGATCCACTTATCCAGTCTCTCCGAGTGACTGCTTGGAGGCGCAGACCAAGAAACCGTGCACGTCAGGTGCGGGAGAACAAATTCAGCCCGCAGGAGCTCATCATCGAAATTGCTCCCCTGGCGATAATGGCAGCTGAATCTGATCAAACTACCATGAAGGATGTAAGATCCGCTTTGAACGAGGCCACGGTAATTGAAATTCACTTCCTCAAAAGCATTTTTTCCTTCGGTACATTTCCGGAGCATCGGATACCGATGGCTTTGGATCTTCGACAGTCGCTTCTTCCTGGGAGCATCTTCTGTGCGGTATTCATATTCATATACATTGCACTTACTGGCCCATTCATAGTCCTCTCGCCGTAGAAGTAGCATAGACTTGCTGTATGTGCTTATCCTTTGAAGTTTGGCGTTGTCCTCGGGTTCCTTATCCAGATCTCCGCTGTATTGATGGACCTCAAATGTCCCGTCTTCCGCAGATGATGGTCGAATGAATGCTGTCGAGAGGCCGTCGGTATTTTCCATGGCTATCCGCTGTCGTTTCAAGGAGACTGTTGTCCCTCCAATTCTCTTCCATAAAGTGCTGACATTCCTCCGGCCGTGAAGGAGGAAAATAGGCATCACGAGATTTTGCAGAAATTTCGTGTATTTCCAGACCCCAGTGGTGAAGAACAAGACGGCGCGTCGAATGATTCTGGGGTGCGAATGCAAAGCAAAGTCAAGCTCTCTTTGAAATTCAGGCTCTGCTACAAACGCGATAGCAAGCAGCTTCAGCCAAATCCCGAGGTTGTGATATGAGGCGCTGAATGGCACTTTCAAGCTTCGAAGGACGTTTCTTAGAGTGAACCTGGCAACAGAAGGCTTGACTCTGAGAAAGCTTAGATTGTTCAGCGTCTCTTGATGATACAAACTTTCATCGACAGCATCATCTCTCGCTCCGAGAGCATGTTTTCTGTTCGACATGGCAACGTAAGCTCCGAAATTGCAACGTGTGAGGAAAGTCGATATCGGGATTCCATGAGCTTGATTAAAGACAAGCCACTCGTGTTGAGATCTAGTCAGTAAATCCTCCTGTCCATTGCACCTCTTGATAATAAGCTCCCGAATATCCCGAGGTAAATGCTCCCAGTGTATGTCAGGGTCGAAGCCTAGCGACAGAAATTGAAGGGCTTGGTCTTCGCAGTACCGTGCCAGCGATCGTGCCTCCTCAGCCGAGCATTTTGAGATGGCCAAGTAGTTCTTGATGCGGCTCGGAACGGGAGAATACTTCGAGGTTTGGGACCTGGGTGACGGAACAAGAAGGGATTCTACCAGACTTGCACTGTCATGGCTCAATCCCATCAAATTCTCCGCAACAGCATGTATAAGAATTTCAGCAGTACTGCAATTGGTGTCAGGGTGGTTCACGGGAGGCTTAGATCGGTCATACGTACGTTTGGCAGAAGTTACTAATGCTTGATTGCTGCTCGCGCACGTCCATCATCTCGCAGCCTACGATAATTCGAAGCTTTCCATTCTGAGCGAACGCTACAGCCTTCACATCAGCAAAGCCATCAGTCATCGCGGATATGGGAATACAATCTATGATGACTGTACCCCGCTCAAATGCAAACGCCGCTACCTCCAGGAGCTCAGTCGCCTCCGGGAATGCTTCGAGACTGAATCTAGCTAACGACCCGTTGCGATCTCGATGGTCGCCGAGCGCATGCAACACAACCGACTTGATCTCGAGCCCTGGATGGGTTTGCGGATCTACCTGATAACGTTCTTCGTCTCTGAGTGCCCGAAGGTTATGGTAAATTATACGCAGCTCATCTTGGGACAACAAAGGATCTTTGCCTGGGTTGCTAAATGCGTGATAGACCCCGTCTGGCGTGATATTGCTGTACTGAGACTCGGGTAAGGCAGAATCGCTACGTTTTGACAGGTCTTTTGACCTAATTCTTGCGTAATACAGGGTCAGTATTGCCGCTGTCCATGTTGCAACACCAAGGCCCAGCACGTCCCGGAACATCCACTTTGGATAGTAGTGCCTAACCAATTGTCCTAGAGGGATGCCAATCGTCACCGCAATGATCAACGGTTTCAGACTTCGAGGGCCGGAAAATACTTTGGTATACTGTTCAAAACGTTAGGTATGAAGTTGAAATGATACAGGTAACGTACCTGGTACCACAGTAAACCCGTGTATGCAAAAATGTACGCCAAGAATAGTAATGTCGATTCTCTTGTGGCGTCAAACGCCCATAGGAGGGTCGAAGCAACAGCCAAACTCCATACATGAAAGAGAAGATACCTTCCAAGCATCGTCCAGTATAGGTAGCGTCTGGCTCGAACTTCTCTCTTGACTGCCTCGGGAATCGTAGAAACATCGCCAATCTGCATATTTTGCCCCTTCGCAGTCATCGTGTGGAGTTTCGCAGCATTCAAATCTAGTAAGACAGCACCAATGAGATAATAGGCTAACGCATATCCGACTGGAAGCCGATGGCGCTTGTCAATCGATGACAGACCCAACACCTGTCCCCCAGCAAAAAGTGAATTCCACTTGTCAAGCAACGCAACCAGGAAATACAGGATACTACATCCGACCTGTCAAAAAATTAGTTTTGAAAATAGTTCTGCAGTAAGGTCTGCCTAACCTCGTCGCCTGCTTGCCTCCAGTGGATGAATGCGTTGTGTAAGCGAATGCCCGTCTGAATTTGTTTCAGTGTTTGCAAAGCGACCTTGGTCTGCATGTTCCATGTCGATGAGTACGGAATTGGCAATGGGGTGCCAGAATAGGTAGAGTACCATTCCAACAGAAAAATTGTGGCGTCGTAGCTCTTGGTCAACGACAAGACCACAGGGTCTTTCGATGTCCGACCAAACCGATCCCTGGACGCTCTAACGTCCTTTATCATGGCGTCTCTCGCAAGTTTCAGTATTCCCGGTTCAGTCAGTGCCGACACAGTGTCTTCGTTGCCGCTCTCGTATGTATCCACGTACCACTTTCGCAAATCCTTGTCGCTGATCTTCTCAATACTCAGGTACCAGGTCGTCCATAGTGAGCCGATATGACGCACGCCGATTCCCAAGAGAATGACAAACGTGTATATAACCGCAAGGTAAATGAAGATGTCTTTGTCTGGTACCCAAATCGTGATGATGGGGGAGATGAAGAGGAAAGGGATGACCATCACAATGACTGGCCTTCCAGAATTAAAGGCAGTTCCAGGATATTGAAAGTTCGCCAATGTCGCGAGAAGAGTAAGATAAGTTGTCAGCGCCATTAAGTAAAGGAAGAATACCACACCGGCGCCTATTCCATTGATTGCACCAACTGCTGTCAATCCAATGGTCGCGATAGCCAGGGTAAAGGCAAGTCCTCCCACCATTCGAGTGACTACAAACATATGCATGGCAGAAAATGCCATGGATATGAGGTAATAAGAGCCACCACAGGTTATCCACGTACCAACAGCTCCCGAGATGAGTAATGATATCATCAAGGCCAAAGTTGCTGAGTGTATCTCCATCTCCGACATGAAACTACTCAAATATAGCCCATGCCCGGTTGTAGTAAGTAGCAGGATATCCAGTAATGCCGGAATTGCGAATACACTGAGGAATGTAAACTGCTGGGTTGCAGACATATTGGACCTTTTTGAATCAGGGTCAACGTCAATCTTCGCTGCGGCGTAAGCTGATGGTGTTGCCGGGTTTGCATCCGTCCAAATCGGGGGGTCGTGACCAATTTGGTGATGATATGCCCGATATCGATCCGATAAAAGCTTCCCAAATGCACTCGGTGTTAGATCAAAATAAGCTTCGCACCTAGCACCTGTCGCAAATAGCTCTGCGAAAGCAGCGGCTTGGTCGCTCTGGTCGTTGAATAGCGTATTCCGGTCCGTCACTTCCATGTAAGCTTCATCAAAGGCATGCTTCCTCATCGCACAGAATAGTGAAAAGGCCAAAAGGTCCACTTGCGTATCAATTCTAGATGCTTCGATGCAGACTGCAAGACTCTCAGTCAAGCTTTGGAGAGATTTGATGTCCCTCTCCCTAAGTATTTTGCTGACCGAGGCATCGACTTGGAGGAAGTTGCCAATGGCTATCGATGGCTCAGGACAATGACAGCCCATTTGTTGATACCAGTGAATGCGGGCGTTGATAAGGTCCCGGGGAGATGCACGTCCGCTGAGATAACCGGTCGTACCAAGCTCTCTTAGTTGAGTGAAGTCTGTCAAATCTAGCAATTGCTTCTCGCATGTCGCTCGAAGCTGACTGATGAGTATTGGATCTTTAGCGATAGGTGTCATAGTCAGTTGCTGATAAAACTTAAGCAGTTCGGTTGGGGATAGAAGACTGAAGTCGTTGAGAATTCTCTCAGACAATGAGAACGGCTGTAAACGAGTATTCGACCATTCAGCGAATTTGATCTCCATCTGAAAGCACTCATGCCTTGGACATCCTTGACTTGACAGATATGTATGCAGTACAGTGCCAGTAATGTCCAGCACATTCCTGGAGATAAAGATGTCGAGGTTGCTATCGTAATCAATGCCGTAAACTGCCCAAAATCTCGTCCCAGGCTGAATCTGGAACCCCGAATCAAGACCAATATAAGCTCGGATAGGCGAAGGACTGCCAGTCTCGGGAGTCAACAACTTCGCCGCCAGTTCTTGGATGGCAGCAACCCAGTCGGTACCATGCCGGACATCTTGGCCGTTAACATTCGCGCAGAACAGTTGCAGCTTCCCTCCAATATCTCTCAACTGATTGGGATTTACTTCATCTAAAAGCCCTAGGTCCTTGAATTGCTGCTGCGAGTTGGCAACATCGCTAAAATTCTTGGAACTCACATTGTATCCAAGAGGAAAGCAACCGAGGTAGTCGAAAGACAAGCCTCTTGCAGAAGTGGATATGATGTCTGTTGACTTTTGATCGAACAGAGATAACCAGCTTACTTCTCCGAGGGCAATGGACGACTGTGATCCACTTCGAGTGGAAGATCGGCTTCGGCTCATGGAAGCAGCAGTATGGGACGAGCCGGAGAAGTCGCTGTGGATCTCTGAACGACGGTTCCTGAACATGATAGGGTTTTCTCCTGGATCGCGTGGCCCGAACACGTAGCCCCCAAGATCAGAGTTCGTTGAGAGGACAGCGTGGAGATTGGCAAGGTGACTACCGTTTTCTCGAAAGAGGCGCGATGGTATCTAGCTGATTTAGTCTTTGCAAGCTAGTGAGGCCTCGAATGATTGTCGAGGTCGAAATACTTACGGATTGACTGGAGCGCCATCTATCATGGATTTCCATGACACGCAACTCCTTCAGCCAATCAAATGCACCAAGAGGCTCACTTTGTTGAATGGCAAGTTCGGCTGATTTGAGAGCTGATGTCTTCCCGATCCATGGCAAGGCGCTGTAGAATCTTGACCACTGATAGCTTCTCTTCACAACGGCGTTCAGAGGTGATGCGTTTTCGTCCAGTGTCTCCCACAGAAGTACCACAAAGGTTCTGAGACAGGCCTGAGATACGAATGCTTTGATAGTAGGCCTCATTTCTACCATCTGGAAAGCATCGCGCTCCTCTCCACTGAAAGAAATCGTGCCATTTCGAATAACGAGACCCGTAACCTCATCCATCTCTGCGAGTCGTGGCTCGGATAAGAATCGCGGCTGGGATGTCTCTAAGTATATCGAAAGGCCAAGGGAACTGCTGAAAATGATGAATTCTTTCGCCAAGCCCGGTGTGAGGTGGTCTTCCCAATGGCTTATGACTAAACCACTGAACCGAGATTGGTGGCCGGTCATTTTGGCGGAGAGTTTGATGAGACGAGTAACCCATTGCGTGATAGATACAATCGGATGCTCAGAAGATCTGCTAGCGACATATTCTACATCCAGTCGAGCCAGGACTTGTGGAGAAACGGCATGTAAACCTGATGAGATTGCCTCCGCGACGCCTGCTTGAGAAGGATCAACAATTAGAAGATCCCATTCAGCGAGCAACTGTATTTGAGCCGACGTAAGAGGGGATTCGAACTCGCCAAGATAGACTCCATAAGACCCAGGTTTCTTCGTTGTTGTCTCGATTCGATAGGCAAAGAGATTGGCGGAAGATTTTAAAAGAAACCTTTTCAGCGAGGATGGTACCCTTTTTGAGCTTGACCGGTGCCTCTGGGACTCATCAGTAAACCGATATAGAATTCTTATCATCCATTTCGGGGTGAAACTTACAGCCCAAGAGTCACGAAGCTTGACGAACAACAAGTGCAACAGAAACACGGATCCTAAGACTACAGAGCCCAAAATGAAACCGATTAGAACCTATGGATTATCAGCAAACATATCAGTAGAAACTCATAGCGGCATACATATTGCCACCAACTCTGCACCATATCATGCCATCCAGCAGCGTGAATACCAGTTATTTTCGCCATCGAAGGGCACAGATTCAGGCACAGGCCTTGTACAGGAGCCAACAACAACGAGCAAACAAGGAAACAAAGGTTTTGAGACTCAACACTAGAGCACCATCATAAAACGAGGAAGAATCGCATGCTCATCGCATCAACGTCAATGCAATGTATGATTTCTGTTCCCATGTGGCAAAAGACAAGGTATGAAGTTGTGAAAAGGCGGTATCTCAAGACTAGAGAGGAATCAACATATGATTCACACCCGGGTCGTTGTACATAGATACATGGCCTCGGTGCTATACGGCCGGCCGGACGGAGCGATGTTTTCCTTGGTACTTTTCTCTTGATACAATTTCCTCTCTATCTCAACAAATAGGCAGGATCCGAGGACCTTTCAGTGCCATAGCGTCGGCCCGTCTTCCAAATGTCTTGGAAACATGGCTTGAAGTGGCCCATGATGAACAGAAGCTCGATCCTTCCCACATGCTGTGAAACAGATTGGGACCATCAGCAATTTAGAATTGATCAGGAAACGGGGCTATAAGAGAAATCAGGGGTATATGAGGGGTGACGAGGCGTCTCATGTGGCATAGACCGTCTGGTCCCATCCTTTCGAGGAGGAGACGGCAGAAGGCAGCTTGCCTGTTTGCATCGCCATGTCAATCACGACCATTTCACCAGATACCCGAGCGAATGGGAGAGGGACAGAGCGCGCTACAGCCATTGACAGGGAAAATGGCATGTTATGGTGTTATCGATGAGGTGTCGTTACTGGCGGATGGACTGCTGAATTATATTGACGGGCGTCGTGTGTGTGTTGGATGTCGTTTGAAGTTGGGATAAAAGCACGATGGAGATGGGGTAAAAGTTAGGTTCAAATAGCCGAAAGTCACTAGTCCACATATGTACTAGCTCAACACTAGCATGGATACGATCCCGTTTGAGTGTTTGAGCGCTCAACCTCTCTCCTAAGGACGTCACAGGGACTCGTATCTACTTCCTCGACTCACCTATTAAATCTACCTAGTGGGCGAGTGCGCAGTGGTGTAGTGACTGCATAGCCGTACTTGGCTGGGCCGAAGACTCGAGGCTTGTCCGGCATGGCGGTCTGCCCTGCATGAGATCGCTCGAAACCCTGTGTTGCGTTTAATATACTTGCCAGGATCCCTCAACTCTTACCGACATCATCCATATCACCCAGCGGTACTCTTGGAATTTTCCATCCGCAAGTTGCGTCTCCCAGAATTACCCGTATGACTATCTTCCGCGAGGTGGACCGCAATTTGGGGTCTTGGAATCCAGAGATCTCCTGGACTTGGGTTAGTACCATCGACTGGCCGTCAATGCCACCATGGCATTCAGAGTTGGATAGGCATTTGGGTATCCTGAGCTAGAGGACTGACCACGAGGTCATGATGAAAACGTGTGCGGAATGCGACTTCGCGTCAATCTCATGTGCTGCAATTGCCGCGAACAGTGAGGCGTGAGTAAGCGAAGTAAGATTTTTCATGGCAGTTCACGTTCGTTACTCCGCCTTGTATCTACTTGAAAGCATGGCGAAGAGTTAACCCGGAACGAACTTAAGGGTTAAAGCCAATAGTTCAGAAAGCCCAGATTACTCTAAGTAACGTTAAACCTCGTTTTATGCGAGGGATACCAACAGCTAAGAGCCCTCGGTCCACGTATGTTTGATCGATGTCAGATTGCAAATTCTTCTTAGTAAACGATCTTTTCCGCGACACTGTTTTGTTCTCCTTTATATATCTCTTTCTGATCTTGCTGTAGAGAAAGCAGGACCGGTCCGAATTATCAAGCAATTGCATATCGCTTCTTGGCATCAATATGTTTACCCCACGCATGCAAACTTGCATATTGGCTGCGCTCCTATGTCTGCCTTCGATCTATGGCCATCACCATCATCATCGAAGCACACCAGGTGATTCGTCCGATACCTCCGAGACCGTTGCAGGTCTGAACTCCCAGTCCTTGGCATTGGTCGTGCCACCAGTTCCTCTCGTCCACGTCGACAATGACGAGCTATCCATCAAAACAAACACAACAATCGTCTTGCCTGTTGATTATACGACAGATTCGGTCACTGGAGAGACCATTGATAGCACTGCTTTAGTCATCGCCCGAGACCTTGCATCGGCCTATTCGGCGTATTCAGGATTAAATGACAGAGGCATACCGTACTCTATCTTGATTGTTCCGGAGACTGGGGAGGCTTTGCCAAGTCTCAACGATACAGCCACTCATGGAAACTTTGGATTGATTGTCATCATGTCGGAAGTGAGTTACAACTACGGAGATACTCAAGGGTTCAGGAGTGCTCTTACCACCACGCAATGGCAACAATTGTACAATTATCAAGTTGCTTTCGGCGTTCGCATGGTGAGGTTAGATGTCGCCCCTTCAGCAACGACGGGTACACAGTTTCTGGGGTCTTGCTGTGGGACTGGAGTTCAATTGGTGTCAATCTCGAATTCTAGCTCTTTCCCTGGGGCTGGACTCAAAGTGTAAGGATTCAAAGGCCGTATCAAAGCCATGTGGCTGACTAGAAACAGTGGTGCTGGCGTGACTACTAAGGGCTTATACCACTACCCCGCCAAAATTGTGAACTCAAGCATGGCCATTGAGATCGCGCAATTTTCAGCCTCCGCAGAAGATGGGTTCAATAATACTTCAACAGCTGCTGTGATCAATGAGATTGATGGTCGGCAGCAGGTATGTGGCGAAGTATAAATACCAATTCTATAAAAACTGACAAGTTTAAGATGGTCTTCTTCCTCCCATTCAACGTGCAGTGGTCGCTCGCGTCCAACTTTTTACAACATGCTTGGGTACACTGGGCAACAAGAGGGTTATGTGAATATCTTCAATGTTTCCAGAACTTAGTCTTGTAACTAATGGTTTTAGATGTTGGCTATCGCAGGGCAACATTGAGCACCCAAGGTACATTCAGCCTTCCCCACGAATATCAATTCGCGTGTAGCACTAGCTGACAGCATATTAGTTGATGACATGTTTCTGTAAGAACGAATTTTGTTAAATCCATAGTCGGTAGCTGACATGCATTTTAGCCAAACTCCAATGTTTGATTCTGGCGAAAACTTCCGAGTCTCAACAACTGATCTGTCCCATCACGTGACAGCCATGAAGGATGTCAACAAGCGACTGCCAGCTGGTAGCAAGTGGGTCATTGAAGTAGGACATAATGGGAATGGAAATATTGAGGTGATAATTTCATCTTGCAGTGCTTAACGAGCATTCCTAACTTTCGAATTACAGGCAGCCGATCCCGAATATGCAGAAAGAACTACCGCAGCCAGTGGTGTTTGCGCTCCTGGACCCAGTGAGTTACACATCACAGAGCGAAACTAATCGAACGAAGTTTCTGGCATCTATAAATTCTGTCGCTAACCATTATCAGTTGAGTATGCAGACCAGTTCGACACTCCACTTGAATACCAAAAGCCTCTAGGCTCCGGAACACCACTGTGGCCAGAAACCGCAAATGACTATGCTAATTACAGCTCGAGCTGTATGAAAAAGGACGATCTGCTCACTTGGTGGCAAAGATCTTCCAATTTGAATGCATTCTCTCACGTGTCGCACACCTTCACACATGAAGATCAAAACAATGCCACGTATTCGGACGTGTTCAAAGAGATTGCTTGGAACAAGGGCTGGCTTGATGCTGTTGGAATATCTGCAGCCACACAATTCAGCAGCACAGGACTAATTCCGCCTGCCATTACTGGCCTTCATAATGGTGACGCTCTCCAAGCGTGGGCAGACAATGGCATCATCCATGTCGTCGGGGATAATACTCGAAAAGTTCTCCTGAATCCTGTGAGATTATATGTCCTTTCCTGCGCTGCCAGCTTTACTAAATATTTCCAGACTAATGAGCACTGGCCTCTGATGTCCACTCGGTCGTTGAATGGATTCCCCGGTATTCAAATCACCCCGCGATGGGCTTCCAATATATACTACAATGCAAGTGACCCTGTTCAAGAATCTTAACCTCAGCTGCTGACCCTTGTATGATTTAGTGCAACTACGCGGACTGCGTTCTCGCCGAATGGAAGGCTGTATCGAATGGCACAGGTGACATGTACCAGCTACTCGACATCGAGCGAGAGACCAATGTCCGACACTTGCTGGGACTTCACCATGATCCATTCATGTTTCACCAAGCCAATATGATGTTTGAGGATGCAGACACCTACGATTTCGGCGAAGACAATATCAGCGTTATGTCTCTGCTCGAGGTGTGGGTTGATGTTGTGACTCGCGAGTACTCCCGATTGTACGTTCCCCGCGGAAGGCTCCTAGACTGTACTGACCTCGGATACAGAGTCTCGTGGCCTCTTGTTTCTCAGAAGCATGATGATGTGAGCAACTACCTACGGACCCTCGTGGAAATAATAGAAGCTGACCCTATCTAGGTTGCTGCAGGATTCCGCTCCCGGATGATAAGGGACAACTGCAGGCCAACTCTTACCTGGCAAGTCGATAGCAAGGCCAACACAATCACCGGTGTTACTGTGGCAGCCAACCGCAATACATGCTCAGTGCCTATACCTGTCACATTTCCAGGAACTGTCACAGACCAGCAAGGTGCCACCACTGAGCAATTAGGAAGCGATCCGTTGACGCTCTGGGTCTCACTTACAGGCAAGCCAGTGTCTTTCACACTTACCAATCCAGTCATTTTGTAGATTCCAAGAGGCTTTAGGGGAAATCAAAAGTTGAGCTGCTTCTGACATGACATTTGTATCACGGACTGGAGTGGATGCATCATGGATTCTTCCTTTTAATTCCGGACCAAATTGTCCAATGTACATATTCTGGACCGTGAGCATTCGCATTGAACACCGTGATCCCTGTCGCATGCTCTGTTGCACTCTTTCATGATGCTGATTTTAAAAAGCGGCGGCCGGTACTTACGCTTGGTAACTTAGAAAGCGAGGATCTTCCCTACAACTGTGCTGGTACGGAGCCGTATCGTGACTTAAGCTACCCTGGCGCTCCAAAATTGAAGAGCGTTCCGAGTTCCAATGATGCTATCAGCTCTTATAATTCCTCTGGATAGGCCAATAATTTCCTGGTGGGTACCCTCATGTTTACCACAATCAATCAACAGAACTTAGAGATCAAGTATCTTGGCCAGGGGAGACCGTCTGGCCCAACATAGATGTTGCTAGATTAGAAAGTACTCACAAGCAAGACTGAGAAACACGTAATCGAGAAGGTTCTAATTGAGCTGTTCAACTTTACAATTTATTCGATGTCATTCTTTAGTCACAGTAGAACCGAGTCTGAATCTGTCAGCTTTCTTGCCGGTCAGCTGTGGGGGTATTGCCAACTGCCGACATGTGATTGAAAACTTTGAGAGGACCGCGTTTCTCTTGTCTCCAAAGTCTGTAAGCACCTTCTAGCCTCCAGAATGAAATCTCGCTCCGTACCAACTCGTCAATGACTTGCCCTCGGGCCTCGCTTCGCCAAGGTTGCACTCGCGCTTCCGGACAAATGAAAGAATGTCTTGCCATCCATGTACCTGCAGACTGCAGACTGGTTCCTGACTTCGTCTCCCCAAAAACGGCCATCTTCAATGCCACGATCTGCAGCCTACATTACGACGATCTAAAAGGTCTTGGCATTCAGGCTGATGGTCGACTTCCCCAGATTCTGCGGACCGATGCCCGTGATATGGAAATTCTTCACGTTATATGGCATGGATATCTTCTCCTCAGTCTAGAAGCACAGATTCCTTCGGCACTTGCTAGGCTCGCATACGATGGTAGGGAAACATGGCGATCGTCTTTCAGCCATGTGGTGTGACCGGTATCGTCATTGCCGGAGAGAATTTTTCTATATGTTTGTGACTGCGGGTCTTCGGATTCAATCAAATCCAAAATGACGAGTGACAGGAAGCGTCGTCACATCTTCTGTATTTCTTCCTTGATGGAAGAATGGGCCTGATAATGGCAAGAGGTTACCCAGCATGTGTGAAAATTTCATCAACCAGCGTGATAGTGATGCTACCATCTCCAGCATCTCTCAGGCCCTCAATCCTGCCGAGGCTCCCGATGGGGGAGTAATTTCAGCCCCAAAGGGAAGTGGAAAGCCATTGATGATCGTTGGAGTGTCATGAAAATCACGGAAGATGGGATTTCTGCACCAGCAGTCCGCGGTTTCTTTTCCGCTCACCTGCTGTAGTTCAAAAAATCTCCCCCAAGATGGCTCGGAGTGTGCAGTCTGGTGTGTCAAACACATACTCGGTATTTTCAAACTCCTGTTTCGAGTTTTTGTCACACAGTCTCACATTCTCGAATAGTTTATCGTTGTGCCAAGGATCTGATTTATCTCCGCACCTGCAGACTTCAACTTGGACTGGGCGAGGTGCAATACAAATGAAACCAATCGCGAAAGGTCATTTCCACAGACTGGAGTGTTGCGTGAGAAAGAATCATAGCACATAATACCTTGCGAAATCTCCTCAATACAATATTAACGATAATGAAATGGCCTCAAACTGTCTCTCGCCGATGCAGTCTCGCACCACTGACTTTTTCGGACTTGGTATTAGAATACACTCCACCAAACTCACGATAAATTCAGTGCAGTCGAACTAAGATCTGCAGCTAGATCAAATTTTAGAGAAGTTTCGAGAAGTCGGTTAGGCGGGCAATGGTGTCCAACTGTCACGTTGGCTGACTTGACTAGCTCGAAGCCCGACAACACCAAACGACGACGAGAGTGGGTTAGGATCACAAGCCAGCGACGAAATGTTTTTCGCTGCTGTGAGAACTCCTGTCCTATAATTGGCCAAGAGCTTCTCAAAGCTGCCGTGGTGGTCAACGATGACCCTCGCGTTCCTGCCGCCATGTTCATTCAGGCTGTTCTGGCACATGCAGGCTATAAAATATTCGTAGATAACACAGAATCCAGTAGAGACTAACGGTATGAAGCTCTAGAACTTGTACATCGCTGCAGATATCTTTGTATTGAGACGATGGTACGCATGAGTAGAAATTGCCTCGGAAGAAATTTTCATCAATGATAACGGTGTGCTAATTTTCAGCCAAAAACAGCTTTAGTCTCCCTTCAAGAGGCCGAAGACGCACGAAATATTTGCCCCTAGAATCGTCTTCAAAGGAGACAAGTACCGGGACTATATTTCTGGGTTACTCCGGAAAGAGGATGGAGGAGTGATGGTGCCCGGATCTATATACAATCAAAATCCTGGATCCACTTGCATGAATGCGGGGTGCAATTCATCTGTTTTTGACGAACGAAGCCTCCTAGTTGCCGCAATCAAGCAAGACAAGAAGGTCGATCTAGACTGCCAAGGAAAAGCTTTCTTCAGCCCAAAACAGTCCCAAATATGATGAATTAGAGAGGTATGCCCGACATCAGATTGTGGAGGCACCGCATGGTCGGGATCGTACGATTTGAATTGATCGGGGAGTAAATAATTGTATTGCCTATTTTCTGGGGTATTAACCGTCACGTATGGGGAAGCGCCTTCGGAAAATACCTTGCCATTTCCCCGGACACGGACTTCTTCGTGCTCCCAATCACTATAAACTTCATGGCCAGCTCGAGCACAGTCAGTGATGAATATATAACGAACACCCCAAACAGACGCCAAAAAGACACCATCGCATGTACTGAGCACAAACAATTTCAAACATCGGATGACAGGGCCGTCACTTGATTTCCCCGTAGCATGAGCAGGTTTGATGGCCCATACCACAAAGCGAACTTTCTGTTATCTCGAGAATAGAACCAGTCCCTTATAGTCCATCGTAGAATGAAGATTCCAGGTTGAGTCGACAGGCACCATACAGCGCTATGAAATTCGGATCCTTCTCGGTCTTGGTTTTTGATACTGATCGATAGAGAACGAAGGCCCCAACTTCCCCAGCTTTTCCATGACCCGAGGCCAGTTTGATGGGTATTCCATGAAGTGCCCAGAGAAGTCCCATATTCGGGACGCATAAATCAATCCATGATCATGAGTCTGCTCTTACTCTCCGATTAAATTCAGGGTTGAAGATTCAGCCTCTGCTCAGATATAGCCGAGAAGAAGGTGGCGGGAATTTCTAAGGCGCCGCGTCACGAGATATTAACCCTCATAGACGATCATTTTCCTTCCAGAGTCCGATCGTAAGGCGTAGATGGCAGAATCGGAACAGCAATTCTGTGGTCAGCCTAGATTATTTTTGGGCTAAATTGAAGAGGCAATTGTCGTAATGGCGAGGTGCTGAGGGCTAGACCTTCCCTTGTGCAGCACCGGTACATGTGACGAGCCAAACATGTTGTAGAAAAATTATGACTTGGCCAGAAACGATCGGCAATGAGGTTGCAACCGCCCTTGCATATCCCGCCAGGGCAGGTACAGGTTGCATGGCACTTCGCCAGCAACGAGAGGCGGCAGGGGTCCGAAGCTTCCAAAACCTCAGAGGTCGCGATGAGTGCTTTCCCGCATGATAAAAGAGGATGTCTAGTTTTGGTACATTGGACAGCTAATTCCGGACTTTGAAGCTGCCGCATGTGCATCAGAGGACATTTAGTGATCGGCCGAGGACAGAATAGACCGCCAAGGTACTGCATGTTCAACATCATGTAGCTCGGAAGCTGCATCGGGGCTGGTGATTAATTTGCAAATGTCTGAAGATTTAGATGGCTTGCATTTGCCAATGATGGATATTGAGTATTATCTGCAAGCGGTAGGTTCCTCACTTGAAGGACCACAGCACCACTGAGAACTACTGCCCCTTCACACCAAAAGTGGTGACCATGACGAGATCTCCCTAGATGATGCCCACAGGGCTGCGGCACGGATGGTGCGATCATCACTTGCAGAGCAAATGTTCCCGGGTCAACTAGCGAGGAAGCGTTCAACCGTTTTCGACCAAAGCTCGGCAACTAAACCATTGAAGGGATGAAGCAGACTAGAAAACAACACCGTTCACGGACTTACTCCAGATTCGATCAACACAATAAACCAGTTTGTTCTAGTCTCAACCCGCTGAAGAAATGGGTCTCGCTGAAGAAAAGGTCGCCCGATCCGGGGAAAGCTTAAAAATCGCTGGCCCCCTTGATGACCCCTGAAATTCGAGGTCCTCAACAGGCACAATTGAGAGACAACCAGGGCTGAGCTTGTCACGGAGTACACGCGTCTTCTAATTTTTGTATTTTCCCTGCAGTCGACGTCGTTTCTAGAAGGAGAAATTTCCACGGCCGTGCGGGTGAAGAAAGCCTGGATCGCTGGCAAATTGAAAGTGACAAGCATCATTGCAATCAATTTATCGCGCGAAGCCACCACGTTCTTGCGAGGCTGCATCCGAGGGAAGATCTTCCAGCTCAGAACATCCACGCGAACTGCACGCTGAGCGTCTTGGTCTTATAAAGAGATGTACAGATATTTTTCATAAGGGCCTTCAAGCATTTGTCAAGAGATTGCGGGGTAAAATTCAACAATGCCTTGCAGTACGCAGAGTGGCGCATCCTCCCCGGGGCGGTTCTCTTCTGGCTCGGAATGCGACGATGTAAACACGCCATTCACAGACAGATCCATTCTCTTCAACGACGATGACATTGACAATGCGGTCAACAACGCCTCAGGTGCTCAGTACATCCTGGTTGTCGGAGGCTGTGGGTTTATCGGTTCCCATACTGTTTGGGAGCTTGCAAAAGCAGGTTACAATGTACGACAGTGACCATCAATCAATGAGAGTACTGAGCTAACAGCACTTAGGTCGTTGTTGTCGATAATTTGAGCAATGCATTCAGTTCCGTTTTCGACAGACTGGAGCAAATGGTGACTGATCACTATCAGAACACGTCAAAACTCCGCCCCACGCTCAAATTATACAGGGCAGACTATAGAGATGAGCAAGCCATGACAAGAATCTTGGAGGCTTATGATACTCCAGCGCCATTCCAGCTAAGCCCAATTGACCCGGAGACTTCCAGGACCTCGAGTATCAGCGGAGTCATTCATTTTGCCGCTTACAAGGCGGTAGGGGAGAGCATCAGAAGTCCTTTGAAGTACTATTCAAATAATGTTGGCGGTTTGATCAACTTTTGTTCCCTACTAGGGGACTTCGGGATCAAGAACTTTGTTTTCAGTTCCTCTGCCACTGTCTATGGCACTGTTGCCGACATGGGAGTGGCCCTGAGGGAGGAGCACTGTAGCCAAAACTTAACTGTTTTTGTGGACGAAGATGGAAAGAAGCAAATGGTTCAACCAGGATGTTCTGGTTTGACAAATCCGTATGGAAGGACAAAATGGATGTGTGAGGCGATACTGAATGACTTGGCTCATGCGGATCCTGAATGGACCATCACAGCGCTCAGGTATTTCAATCCCATCGGCTGTGATGAATCGGGGCACCTGGGAGAAGATCCGCGCGATGCAGCCACCAATTTGATGCCTGTTGTCCTGCGCGTCATCAGTGGAGCGCTGCCGGTTCTGAACATCTATGGTGATGACTATGACACACCGGATGGGACTGCCGTAAGAGACTATATCCACGTCACAGATCTCGCTCGCGGGCATCTGGCAGCGCTCAAGAGCCGAGCGGATAGGGGGTTCAGGGTATATAATTTAGGTAGTGGTCGCGGCCAGTCGGTACTGGAGCTGGTCGCCGCGATGGAGGAGGTTTCGCAGAGGAAAATACCGACGCAAATCGTAGGTCGGCGAGAAGGAGATGTAGGGATGTGTGTAGCAAAGGCGACTCGTGCTGAAATAGAGTTGGCTTGGAGGACGGAAAAGAGCTTGGAGACCTGCTGTCGCGATGTTTGGCGTTTTCTTGAGCGCGTCGGGAACGGGACCCTTTCAAATGCGTGAACAAGGAAGGTAGGCGTTTAGAGTTGGTCATATATCCTGGAGTGAGAATATAAACATGAGTTCATTTGCACATATCTTGTGTTGGTCGGTTGATGTTGATGCTGATGGTCATGTAGACCACCTTATGCAAGGAGATTTACAGGGGTTTTTGCTAGTCACGTGCCCGACACCTACCACCCCGTCACTTTGTCGAGAGGGTGAGTGCAACAAGAAAAAACGTGTATAACGTCACTGCTCAATGTTAATCAGGTTCAAATTTGAGTTTCATTGTATTTCTTCATTATCTTTGATCATCCTAATTGGCTAATGGGCTGACCAGCAGATTGGTTGCGACTGCTTACTTGATCTCGATTTGCCGAGAGTCTCATGAACGCATTCGCTCTTCTTCCCTCCAAAAACCTGGCTATTTTATTGCCCTTGAGCCTTGTAGCTAGCACCAGGGAACTGATCGAAGAATGCTTGGTTGAAGGAAGCGAGTTGAGGGCAGCCCAATTTCTCATTGAGTGGGCCGAGTTGTTGAGTTGCCCACTGTCGATATGTCAGCACTGCTTCTCAATATTTCGAAGAGGCAGAATACTTACACCAAGGATAGATCCAGCAGCACCAAGGAGAGGGTCAGTAGCATCTGGAAGTCCTTGCATCGAAGCCTGAAGCAAGAAACAAGCACCATTGTTGCCTTCGGCCAGGTCAGCGAGATTGAAGGCACCTCCAGTTAAATCCGTAACATCAACACCAGCAAAGCTGTCGACAGTTCCTGTATTGCCTCCGAATCGCACAATTCCTGGAAACATGGCATTGTTAATGAAGACATCATTGAGAACTTCGGGAATGTTGTACGCGTTGAGCGCTGGTCGCTTGTACCAGTTGTCTGGGATCCGTTCTTGGCCTCTATTGTGTACAAAGCTTCCAGGCTCTCCAGTGACAGCGAAGAACGATTTGAGGACCTCCCGAGTAAGCACTCCGCCTGGATTTTCTGCAGAATGGTTGGACATGAAGTTGATGACAAAGTCGTGCGCTGCAGGGGCGACGAGACCAGCAAATGGAGCCGAGAAGTAGTACGGGTTGTTCAGAATGGACCATCTGGTAACTACGTATCGTGTTAGAATTGAGCTCTACTTATAAGCGAGATACGAACCATAGTCACTCTGCGCAGCAGCCATATCTAGAGTGTATTCTTCGCCCATATTGTAGAAGTTCTCCCATGATCTCATCTGGAATACTCCAACACTGCCGCCGTTGAGGTAAGCATCGCCCTGTAGGAGTATCAGTATGTGTGTTCTTGAGATTTAATTTGAAAGGGAAAACTCACTCTAACGATCGAAGCATCACTTTCATACTGGTTGTGTGTTCCCGCGATACCAGAGGGGTTGCCGAAGAGTAAGGGGATCGAGGGCGGGAAAGCACCGCCAATGCTCCAAGTTTGAGTAAGTGGATCTCCAGCCCTATTCTCAGTCAGTCATTCTCGAATTTAAGTCTCTCGGTATGTTTCTTTCAAGACATACAATGCAATCGAGACGATAGCCAAGAAAAGAGAAAGATCTGGCGACATATTATATGCCTCTCCAAGTCCAGTGATTGCTGATAACGATTAGCTACCGCTCAACAAGACCTTCATTGAGCATGGTGAACTCACTCTGAGTTGTTGAAACCTTTCCATTGCGGGGAATGTATCCGTGATTTGCAGCTGCGTTTAAACCAGGACATTGACCACGAAGATCACCAGTACCAGGAGAGCGAAATTCGTGTCCACTCCCTGGTCTGACATCGACAAACTGCTCTGCAGCGTTGAATCCACCTAGGGGTGGTTGGCTGGTGTTTGGCCTTCCAGATCTGAAAAGTGGTTCTCTTGGCCCAGGTTCAACACGCTTTTGGAGCCGTTGGTTGGCTTCCATGACACCTGGCCATGCTGCCGCAAGTGGCAGAGCTACGAGAAAGCTCAAAGGTCGAACCATTCTTGTGATTAGGATAGAAAATGAAAGGTAAAACTGTTTGTAAGATGAGGTTGAAAGATTTGACGACGCGAGATGAGGTTGGCAAGTGGAGTGTCACAAAGCAAAGAGTGCCAGATGACTTTATAGCACCTGGAGGGGCAACAGCCCATTTCCATACTTGGTATACATTTGTTTATTCCCGTGTATATTTGTGAGAACAAGTCTCCCTTGCCGACGTGTGCCGACTCGCTGCCGTGACAGCCACCATTTTTCAACCACTCGTCCCCGCATCCAAGATGTTACCAAGCCGACAGAGCTGTAGACTTAACTGAAGCTGTGTTAGAATCATCATCGGTTAAGCTTAATTCTCGCTTTTTCGTTATGGTGTTGTCGATCCATATGGGTGCGAATCGCACTTCCACACTGGCGTGTCGGCTCTGGTGACTGCCGATCTATCGAAGCCCACTTCTCAAGGCACCCCGCAAGCCACTGACAGGTCCCTTCCTTTCCCCGCACTACTAGGTACAGTATATGGGCATCAGTGGCGGTCTATGAAGTGATGCGATAGCGATCGTCAATTTGGGTCGCCCAAAAGTATGGTGTTTCGGAGAATATACTTTTGCCAAGGACCAACCGCCAGCCAGCTCCTCCACATCCCGTTGATTGTAGTCTGCCGCCACAACTTCCACAATCCACTAGATGGCAATTTATTATTCATCTGATGGCTTTTGAAACTCGAGTTGTGTCATTGGCCATCGGCTTCTGCTCTAATTCTGTCAACTGTCCACCGATGAACCGAATAGCACTGCTGTGTCAACTCTCGATGACTGTAGTAATAGTTCACTCATTTTGCGCAAGCACAAGTTATGATGAGGAGATATCCAAGTGCTCACTATTCCAACTTTCTCCAAGGATGCTTTATGTATGAACCCAGTAGATCCAAACACAAGAGACCTTCACCCAGTTTACAATCTCTCCTTCCAAACAAAACGAGCTCATCGAGCTGACGAGATTCGTCCTTTACCGCAGTCATGATTCGCTCTCTCATAAATTCATCCCGCGAAACATCAACGCCAGTTGGGGGACTTGATTCCTCAGTCACTCTGCCGGCGTCATAGCTCGCTTGGCCTCGGAAGTGGCTTCAGTCACTCTCAAGCTTCTTTGACCAAGCTCCTGCGCCACCCACTACTATCTAGACCCCTCAATTCACTTAGATACCGTTCGGCGTCTTTCAAATTATCCCTAGCTCTTTCGCAAGCTTCACTCCACAGGCTCTTTCTTCGCTTTGGAAGCGCTCTTCCATATCCAGAACTGTGGAAACTAGGCCGGAAGTTGACTTGTTATTCTCGAATGGTGATGCTTGGCTCGAGTACATTCAAGGAAATATCACAAGTACTGGAGACGATCTGAAAAATGCGAGCTAGATCATGAATAAGGTTCGCAGCAAACCATCACCTTAATCCCTTTCGTCGATTCCCTCCAATCGACATCCATTCGCACTTTCCCATATCTCCAATCCAAATGCCAGCTAAACTCAATTCTTGATTTGACAATCCATCAAGATCCAAAGTTGTCATCTACAATGCAGATCTTCATCAATGATCGACGTTGCAGCAAGCGATTTGCAAACTAGAAAGCAATGTTTTCTTTACCCCGCATCTCGCTTGTTCAGGGGCGAGCCGCAGCCGCAGCCGTATCGCAGCCGGCCAGAACCGAGACAACCGCAAGTAAACAGAAACAGAGGGGTCAAGAAGATCTGCAATGAGTTTCGCTGTTGCTTTCAAGTAAAGGGGTTCGGGAATAATAAGCTCTGCATCATCCTAATTACTTGATAGTGGCATTATTGCGATGGGAAAGGCGATCGGAAATGTTCGTGGTGGTGTCTTATGAGATCGCTTGGCTATTCGGACTTGAGTCAAGTGCAGACGCGTGGGACTTCGACAATGAGAAGCAACCGTCTGGACCGATTTCCCAGTGTCGCCACATCTCTCCAATGGAACCTCAATTTTGACTCACTCTACAGTAAATTGGTCTTGGAATGTCCCATTGTCATTCTTCTTACATTCTTCCTGGTTCTTGGTATGTACCTCCACACCAGCAGACTCCTTGAAAGGGGGGACAAGTAATCTTATAATAGCAAAACTGTCTTTCACCCTTTGAAATAGACATTCTAATAGATTTATTCAACGATTATATCACGATAAACACATTCTCAACGTGGACCTAGTCCGCCAGAGGTCGACGACAAGATCACTTGAAAGCTTGAACGCGGTGATATCAATGTGATTGAAAGCTTAGGAATAGCTTATGACAATCTGTGACACCGTCTAACGGGCCTTGAGTGACTAGCATAAATAAATATATATAGAGGAAACGATGATAGACAGTAAATCTTCTAAGATCCCCAACTCCCCCTTCCCAACATTCCTACCATACATCATCCACTACCTACCATCCACCATCATCTCTCAGTCTCTCAGCACACCATCTCCACTTTCCCACGCTTTCATCGCTTCCACCACACTCTTCGCCTTGATATGCGATCTCTCCTAATAGTGATGCCCAGCGAAAATTCCACGACTTTTCCAAGAGACTATCAGATAGCGAACATAGTGACCCTCTCATCCCTCACAACTCTCGGAACACGATCCCCCTTCGCCCTTTCGTCCCCTTCAACCCCTCCCTCCATCCACTCATCCAGTCACTCATTACCTCCATCCCTCACTGCCTCAACCAACCAACCAACCAACCAACCAACCAACTTCTCTCGCCCCCTGAGTCCCATCATATCACCTCCCCCTTCTCTCAGACCCTTCAGAAGTAGACATCTTGCGAAATGCAATTCATTTCTTAATTGATTGATAATGTTACATACAACAGCTCGCTTCAGTACATTTCGTTCAAGCATGTCCTTCCACAATTGCCACTTTTCACACCACTACCCCATCTCCTCCCAAATCTCCACGTCATCAGGCTGGGTATCCGCAAACAGGACATCGTTTCCACTACACTTTTTCTTCAACAATTCTGTCTACCCAACATCACATCTCTCTACCCTCTACAACAAAAGAAATGCACAGTGGTAGTAGTACCATATATCACCTAAACGACCATTCATATCCACGGCCGCCTTCTTCGAAATTCTCTTCACACCCCTATCTCAATATCTGAACTCTACTCTCGAAAACCTCCTTTTGACAAGCCAGTTCTTGGGACTTTCAGGAAGATCTCTCGATGGTCTCCAGAGATCAGAACTCTCAAGCTCGCTTAGCATCGAGCTCATCGGCTCAGCACTGCGCTTTGTTCGGTTCCAAGGCTCAGATTTGGTGAACAGCGATGGGGAGACGACACCAGTACTGGATTGTGGTTGCCACATGCTGCTCTTCTGGGTTGCTGGTGCTGTGATGGGGGCTGATGGTGCGGTCCAAGTTAGGGACTTGGATGCTGGAGCTGAAGTTAGGGCCGAGGTGGAGTGGAGCCAATGAACTGGAGACACCAGTGTGGACGTTGAAGAGAAATCGAAGAGCTCGTTGGAGTTTAGACGGGGAAGAGCAGCTGGCCGAGATGGTGAGCCTTGCTTTACGTGGGTGCCTTTGGCGTGTGTGAACAGGTCGGGTGTCGATGCTGAAGAAGCTGGCTTAGCCGTCCACATTGTGTTGCTCTCGGCAGCAGTCACAACAGACGATACGGAGCTTGGTGACCAGGTCTTAGCAGACGGGGTCTTTTTGACAGAAGCAACTAGCCAGTTCTTCGGCGCCGGTGCAACTCGGCTTGGCTGCCAGAAAGAGCTCGACTCCAAGATTGGCAGCTCAATTTTTCGGACAACTGGTGCTGTGCGTCTTGCCTCGCCACTCAGCGTCATGATGGGCGTCGCAGAAACGTTGCCTTTCGACCAGAGCAATGATCTTTTGCTGGTAGTAGCCAACCAGTTACGCTTAGTTGCAACGGCTTGGCTTGGTTGCCAGAAAGAGCTGGACTCTAACACTGGCAACTCAGCAATTCTGGCAACTGGGGCCTTGCGGACAGCTTCACCAGCTAGCTTCGTCTCGAGTGTAGTAGCACGTGGGGCCACGGCATTTTTCGACCAAAGCATGGTCTGTTTTGAGATGCTCGGTGCCGATGAAGGCATCCACATAGCTTGCTGGCTTGACTTCTGGGTAAAGTAGCCCATGGCAGCAGGGTGAATGTCGCTCACGTTTGAGATGCGCGAGCTAGTGAAGAATACTGGATGAAGAACGGAAGCATCGTGAGATGGCATGGCGACGCTGGCGCTGATTGCCTCGTTAAGAGCAGCCATCCATTGTGTGGAGCTGTATGCGACACGTTGGAGGCGAGGCTTCGATTGAGATACAGCTTCGGCAAGTGCAGACTCCCAGTCTGATTTGCTTGAGACTGAGCGTTGCAAACGGGACTTAGACAGATTGATAGCCTCAGAGAGCGCAGAGTCCCAATCAGCTTCACTTGTGACTTGACGCGTGATAGTCTTCTTCACGGCACCAGCGGCGACGGCTTCAGCGAGAGCGTCAGCCCAGTCGGCGCGGAAAGTGACTGGGCGTCTATATTGAGAAGGAGCAGCCTTGAGCACTGGAATGGCAGATGGCTGAATGATTGTTCCACGGCGAGCCTTCTTCGCAGGTGTGTTCTCAAGAACTGGTGCTCTTGATTCCCAGAGATCTCGAGACGCAAGAACTCTCGACTCTCTGACTGGAACCAAGGGAGTTGGTGCTTGGCGAACCGGAATCTTTGACGGATGCTTCGAGTCTTCTACTGGGGAGGGAGTAGGTGACTTCTTTGCTTTTCGGTCCCACCATGTAGGGATGGCTGACAAGGAAGCAGACCAGATTGATGATGCCTTGGTGCTGGTTGACTTGACTGAGGAAGAGTCTGAGACTGGTGACGATGCACCAGAGGATGTTATAGAGTACGTTGGACTATCCGGACGGATAGATGACTCTGAAATCCAATGATGCTCAACTGGCAATTTATCCTGACCACAGCTCCAAAGCTTGGTGGAGGTCACGCTGCTCATGGGTGCCAAAGATGTCCGTGGCTTGCAGACCATGTTGATTGCAGCTGGTATGGCATCACTTGATCGGTAGTTCGAGCGTGGTACGGTGACATCGAAAAGACCTTGGACAACCACTTCAGATGTATTCAGGGTTGGAGTCCACATCAGATTCGAGACATTCTTATTTTGGATGTCTCTTGGAGAGCTTGACTTGGAAATCCAGCTAGTAGCCTCCTCCAAGTTCTGTAGGCGAGTCCACAAGTTCTTGGACGAGATAACAGGAACTCCACCAGCGGATGGGCGGGCTGCCTTGACCATCTTGATAGCGGCTGGGCTAGCGTCTGTGGATCGGATGATCTCTGCAGGAACGGTGAACATGCCGGATGATCGCTCATCAGACACATCGGCCTTGGGAGACCACATCAAAGCTGGTGATGTTGCTTCTGATGAAGAAGAAGAAGTAGATACGGATGACATTTCAGCAGCGGCATCGCTGTTCCACATGAAAGAAGCCTGTGTGAGAGAAGCCTCCGGCTCGGGTGCAGCCCAGAGATCTGTAGATGACAGAGCTGGGATGGTTGAAGACGAGCGTGGCTTCGACCTGACGATATCGTCCTTTGCTGGGACAAAAGCATTCCAGACAGCAGACTCAGGTTGTGGTAGACCGGGAGCAGCACTGCCCACAGGCGGAGGAGCATCGCCAGCCCACAATTGTGCAGCTGGTCGTGAACTCATCGCAAGTGGTTGGATAGGCAGGCGGCTGACTGGAGGTGGAGCAGCAGCGTCTGGACTCTCAGGATCGGATCCCATGTCGTAGTCGTCGATGATATTTCTAGGTTGAGGCAGAAGACTGTCTTTCGATGGGACGTCTCTCGAATTCAACAAGTTCGCGATCTCCCATAAAGTTGTCTCGTCGAAATCATCATCACTCTCGATATCCAGCTCCTCATCTTCCTCCTCGTAATCGTCAAAGAATGAAGATGAGTACTCTGGCATATCGGGCTCGAGTTGTTTCGATCTAGCATCAAGCTTTGGTGCAAGTGCTGGGCCTACTGGACCTGCGAGCACGACCGGGTTGAGGGCAGGTTGGTAAGTAGGTTGATCGGAGGTCTCGCCCCATGGGAATTGGAAGATGCCAAGCGTTTCCCGCTTGTTTGGTAGAGGGACTGGGCTTTCGACTGGGCACATGTTAGATACATTACCGAACTAGGGAGCAAAAAACATACCGATATCTGGGAGGAATGTGATACGCCTTGACTTGCGCTGCGGTCGCTGCGTCAGAGGCCGAGTGGTGATGCTCCGTGGTCGAACAGGCTTTGAACCCCAAAGACCAACGACTGGCCGGCTATGTGGCGATGATCGAGGCTTAGTCCATAGTTCTTTGGTAGAGATGGAAAGGGGATTCTCCAGACAGCGCTGTGCTGGTCGAACGTCTCTCGCAGGTGGCTCGGCAGCAGCTTCCGTAGTTGGAGTGTCATATGGGAAGTTCCAAAGACGACCTGAAGCAGCCTTGGGTGATGGCAGTGATGGTTGCCAAAGTTGCGCCTTCGCCTTTTTGGACTCCGCTTGTGGAGCTTGGTACTTCATCATGGCTTCAGTGTCAGAGTCCGACTCGAGGTCGGTCTCGATGTCAGTCTCAGACTTGACGCTTTCGGGAGGCGTGGGGCTCATCATCGGCGCCTGCCCTTTCGAGACCGAAAGGAAGTTCAGGCTCTTCTTGCGGAGAAGGGCAGGTGCGTTCTCCATGTACTCCATCTGCGCTTCTGCAAGCCTTTGTTGCCAGATGCTGGCTCGAGAGTTGTCGGAACTCTGGGTAGATGACGTGCGCTCAGAGACTGTCATACTGCTTCTAACTCGGGCACGTCTTGAAAGAATCTTTGATGGGGTGCGGATAGAACGCTGAGAGTTCTCACGCGTAAGTGTTCCTTCTGACGCTTCAGATTGTGCCTGAGTATATGGCGACATAGCCTGGGACATGGAGTCACGGTCAAGATTAGTCTGCATCTGTTGCCAATGAGTCTCTTGCTGACCCATCTCCTTCTCCAAGTTCTCTAGAAGCCTAAAGCGGCCAGTATCTGGAGCACCTTCTGTCTCGTTGCCAGGCATACGTTTCAATAGCGAGCCTACGGATCCTCGAGTAGGCTCGTCCTCGAAATGTTTGAGTTGAGCCTGGAGATCTGCAATTGCTCGCTCGGGAGAATCGGTGGGTGGTGAGAGTTCAGACGGGCGAACGACCACTGTTGCCTTCTTTCCAGTCTTGCTGAGAAGTAAAGGTGTTGGCGGGGGCATCTTTCGGCCCTTTGAGCGCGACCTTGAGAGTGATCGTTCTGAGAATGTAGGAAGCTCATCCCCAATGCGATGGTGCCATCCATTCTCATTCTTGACAGATGATGGTGTCTTATCCCCAGGGAGTGACTGGTCGGCATCAAGTAAGAATGACTTTCGATTATCATCTGCACTGAAGAGGAACGACCCTCTTTGTGCTTCTGCATCGAGAATCAACGGCACAAAAGCTTCGCACCTCCTGAGACCATGGTCCGGTTGTGGTAATGGTGAAATACTCTGTGCGCTGCCTCTTTGTTGTCGAGCGTCTGGTCGTTGGATATACAGAGAGCTGGCGTTCTGTCTTGCTTTCGCTAGATCAACTGGTGGTACCTCGGAATGAACAGAACCCCAGTATGTCGTTGCATCGTCCAAGGAGCTCTCATCGCTAGCTTCGGTCCAATGTGATTTCCGCATATCATCCAGAACAGATTGTCTCCGAGGAGCCTGTAGCAGGCTCTTTCTAGTATCGACATTCTCAGCGGGGATTCCAGGAATCCAAGTCTCTCCAACCTCGTCAGCAATAGTTCTGTACGTATTAGCACTGAAACGGTACCCGTGGGATTCTTCAGGGCGAGTCGTTTGTCTCTTTGGTGATCTCGGGCGGACATTAATTTCCGGAACGGCGAAAGATGCTATGGTCGTGCGCTTGGAAGCTCGTCGACTTTGCTGCTCCTCCCCAGTTGGACTTTGTACCATAGGAGTCTCTGACATGAAGACAGATGGAAGTCGTGGAAGCGATGGGACCGATGATCGTCGGCTGCGCAATGTGACTGGTCCTGGCGGAGCAGGGAATAGCAGCTCAATCTTCTCATCAAAAGTCATGCTCTTGGTATCATTGGGCAGCAGTCGCTTCAAGCCAGCGGCGCTGGTAATCGGAGGTGGTGGCAAAGGTGGAAGTTGAGGTAGCAGAGTTGGGCTCCCAGGCCGAGACATCAGGAAAGACTTTCTGGGCGTAATGGAAGATCCAGATCTACTTCTTCTGTGACTAGGTGATGGCTCGCTTGGGAATATGGCACGATCCTCATTTCTATCTCGCTTATACGGTCTTGGTCGGTGGATAACCGAATTTGACGACTTCAGAGAGACAGTCGTCTCAGAAAATGCAGACTTTTCAAAGTCTCTCTTCTGTGCAGCGGCGTAGATGCCTGGAGCGTCCTTGATGATCGTCTTGACGAGTCCAGGGTTATCGTAAACAACGTCATTCATCAGCATAACAGTCTGAGGCTTAGCCATCGTAGCCTCTGGCGCCATCGTAATCCTCGTCGCCCTAGGATTTGAAGGAAGTCCAACAGTTCTCTTTCTCTGGAGCGTTGGCTGAGCCAACTTCTCATTGAAGGTTTGGTCGAAGCTATTTGCTTGTCTTGGTGACCTCCGACGAACCTCTTCACGACCAGGGGAAAGCGAAGCAGAGGTGGTAGTGCCATTTGTAGTTACTCGCGAGAGTCCAGCTGTAGAAGGTGCTGGTACAATTGGCATGGCCTCTGCTGGAAGACTTGGCATTTCCTTCCGCTTCACACTGACACTTCGGCGCAGAGCTTCCTGAGTGGAGAATTGGGGAGGTTGAGGAGCCGGTCTGTTGGCGACAAGCTTGGATCTGGCTGATGCTTCCTCTCGTCTTTCACGCTCCATGGATGCTGCTGTAGCTAGATCAATAGTCTGCATCTTAGCAAATGGCTGAGGTGCGCCTCCATCCACATCGAGAGATACTGGATTCGAGATCGCCAAAGTCCGAATACTTGGCTTCGCTGGTGCTGGTTTACCCCAGTTGAACATTGATCGCTTCTGCTGGGTTGCTGGGATTGGGAATGTCGCTGAGTTCTGTGGCTTCGCTGGTACGGCTGGTCTGATTTGAGGCGCAAGAGCTGCTTGAACACTAGTCTGGGAAGCAGCGACCATCGATGGGAAAACTCCGCTGGATCCACGATATCCAGGACCCCTAACACCAAGACGGTCTGGTCTCTCTGGAGGAGTGTCGTCAATTTCCCGGACATCGATCTCATTTCCAAGCTTTGTGAAACCCCTCGTGTCGCCTCTCGAGCTACTTTGAAATACAGCAGTTGGCGAATCATGTGGAGTCGATGGGTTGACCACGAAAAGGCTACCATTCTTGGTGTACGTGTTGGTAGTAGAAACTGGAGACCCATTGCTGCGCACATTATCTCCAAAAAGCTCGCGCGGGGGCGCTGGTGTAACAAATGGTGACCTCGCCTCAGGAGTGGTTCCGTTCTCCTCTCTTGCTAGAAGCAAAGCCCCTGGGAACATCGTCACAATACCTAGAATTCGTCAACGCTTCACTCCCAATACCACATTCTCATTCAACTTACCAACAAGAATCAGCAGCCCATTCGCTGGCAACACCGTCCGTACCATGAGAATGATCGATGGAATTCCAAGGACCATGGGCACGCTAGTCTATCGAATCTGTCAGCACCTCATCACAGTCCTCCTCCGTCCAACCACTTACACCAGTCCATATCCCGAGCCCAATGATGGTAAAGATCAACGCTTTGCTCTGCTCCTGTCTCGTACTTGAGCTCTTCTCCCGCATCTCTCTGAACATGCCCAGCGACATCGCCCTAACCATCAACACCCCGATAATGATTGCATCAACCGCCAGCACCACCACAGCAAGAGGAGTAATCATCGTCTGCGCCACGCACACCGGCTTAAACTGAGGTCTTGTGAAGCCCACCAGCACACCACCACCCACGATCCTAACCAGCAATATGCCCTGCAAGATCAACCTCTCAGCAGTAAGTTTGGTGCCATGTCCGACGGACCACAGCAGGAACTGCTCTATCCCAACCCGCGCCAGTTGGTCGAACATCGTCGAGATGATGAGGGTCGCCTGGCATGCTGTCGCCATGGTATCTGAAAGGAGGAGGTTAAGAAATTGAATTTGCGCCCACAGGGCGGCGAATAACAAGAAGAGAATGAGGACCAGCCTCCGGCCGTCCTGGAATATAGTCGAGCCATGACCCCGATAGTAAATGAAAAGAGCGCCCGTCGCGGCCTGAAGTAAGATACCACTGTAGAATACATATGTTAACAGACAGCGACAGACATGAACACATACATGACCTCGACATAGATAGGATTAGGGAATGTTAACTAACAAAGCGAATGCCGCCGAAAGGGTCTGTACGGCATCAGAAATGGCCATCGCGGCGAGGGGTAATTAGCAATGTGACGAAGCAAAAGAAAGTAATTATATAAAAAAGAAGCCCAATCTATGGGGGTCTGGTATGAAGGAATGAAAAGTTCATGAACTAGACATCATGATCGATCGTTGAGCCGTTCGTACAAGTGCAGCCAGCCAACTTCTCGTAGAGTGCAGTCAAAAGGAATAGACCGCCGGCGACGACTATCAGAGGCTGTTGATACCAGGAAGTGGGTTGAGCAGGTAGACAGACAGAGACACAAGGAAGTATGAGACTCGACTGGACTCGACTGGACCGCCTACCTTACCTCCTCGCCCTGGACACTGGTCACGGGCACGCATCCACATTCGATATCCACACCATGCCTGCCCACGCACGCACGCAGGAAGCAGCCAAGAGAAGAATCCTCTGGCATCTACAAGGCCAGCCACTCAGCATCACTGCCAACCCCAAACGTCGAACAGTCACCATCTCGATTTGGGCGGCGCGCCATCAAAACGGTCCTGCACGAAGCTAGTCCACAGTTCCACCAGACCAGAACAAGCGAAGACTGGAACTCGATCTCTAACAATGACAGGCCGCGGCATTGCCGCAGCATGCACATCTGGCAGGGGCAATTGCTCTAAGCGGTTTCGGAAAATAAATCAATTGGCTGAGAGGGCGCGATGCCCCGTTGTGCGGGCTAGGACCCATGGCGGTGCTTGTTTCGACTGAGACGTCTTGGGTTTCGTGGCGTTGGTGGTGAAGAGGCAGAGGCACCACCGCCGACATCTCCACTGCGCAAACATCGTGAAGGGCGACAGGAAACAGAGGGTTGGAAGGGGTTTCTAACAGTGTGATCTACGCCGACGCGCATATGCACAAACACCGTCGTATCTTGTTATGTCCAAGTCTCCAAGTATAGTTTGCGTTGGCTTGTTCGTCGTGAAGCTTGAGGGATGAGGGAAAGGGGGTTCGCGATTCTTCATTGCCGTCTGGCTCTGGAGCCGAGCCGAACATTGGCGGCTCGCTTGCCCGGGAGACTTAAAACCGCCGCAGATGAGGTGCTCTGCTACAGTAAGCTCTGGTCTAAGTATCAACTTCTACTCCAGCCTTCAGGAATCGTTACACGTCAGAATATAGCCGGACGCGTATTCACGAGGCTATTCTGTTAACGTACAGCGGCTCAGGGCGTAGTTTAAGGTCAACTTGACACCCTTCTCCCCACATTTCCTTCCACGTGATGGGCCTCCTCATAATCCACTTGGAACCTCGGACGAACTCAACTCCACCTGAGTGGAATATGCATTCCCGCACGCATAACCTTCTCAAGCGATCATATGCTTGCCTTCCTAATGCTATATTTATGCTTCGATTCAAAAAGGTAGTAATCAGATGCGTTCAAAGACCATCAAGCCCCTTTATTGACGATCTCTTCATGCACAGTCCCATTTGAGCCTCCTCGGTTGCAGTGACGGACTCGGATGTATGCTCCGGGAAGTCAAACTTCTTGTCTTTGTCTTTGCGCTTGTAGTTTGTACCTTGGTGCGATATGACATGATAAATGGTTCTTAGATCAAGATGTCTTTGGTACGTACCAATATGCTCAGGTCTTAGGAAGTATTGATCGGCTCCTCGGTGCTTCACATTCTGTTCACGACTAACAGCAGATTCAATGGTTGACCTTGAATTCGGGCATTTGTACTTCCGTCCAGACACACAAAATAGGCGTTCGTTCGTGATACGACGGGGACGTATTACGTCGCGAACAAAACAACTGTACAGCGAAATGGGGAAAATAAAGTGATAAAATCTGTAAATAATATTTGTATCTACTGTACGCACAAAGGGAAATCATCGCTCCATCCAAAACTTTATATACACCTGCCAAACGTAAACAAAAAAATGTAGCTCTAAAAAGAGCACACAACACAGACACATCTCATAAATAATATACTGCCCCCTACCAATCAATATCCCCATTCTTCTCCGGCCCCCCAGCAGCAAGCATCTCCCTCTTCGCCTCAAACGGCTTCCTCCCCTTCATCCCCACGCCATTCTTCCCAATCCTCCTATCCAGCTTCTCAAACGGCCCCTCACCACTCTCCCCCTTCTTAACCATCCACTTCTTCGTGCCCAGTACCCCATCCAGCTCATGAATAGGCGGTAGCTTCAAGTACACCCAGCCGTCTTCGCGCTCCTCAACGGGGAAAACAGCAATGCTGACCTCTTCATCGTTCTGACAGCGTCCGGCGTCCTCGCCATTGAGTTCGAAGTTCCGTTTGTGGTAGGGGCAACTGACCCAGAGCTTGTCGTTGGAGTCGCCGATTAAGCCGTCCGAGAGGACAAAGGCGCGTTTGTGAGGGCACATTTGTTGCGAGGCGAGGTATTTGCCGCGCACTCGGAAGACGGCTAGCTGGGTGTCGCCGCGCTTGATGTTGGCACTTATACCGTTAGGAGCATCGTCTGCGCCACGGAAGTGAGAGGCTTCGATGACGGGTTGCCATGTCAGACTCGTCCATTTGGTGTTCTTGAAGTCCACTTTCGCGCTGTCTTTGGCCCAGTAGACGGGTCTTGTCTGACCGCGGTCCTGTTCGAGTTCCATGTTCTCGAGGGTTTCGGTGGTGTTGTCGAATTGCGTGAATTGCTTGCTTTTGGCGGGGTCCTTAACTGCTTCGGCCCATTCGTCGAAAAACGTACCGACTAGTTCTTCCATTTGGGCTTCTAAGGAGGCGCAGATACCAAGCTTGTCTTCAAGAATTACTTCGCGGAGATATTTGATGCCGCCTGGGAGGTTCTCAAGCCAGCGAGCCGTGCGTTGGAGTTTGTCGGCAGTGCGGATGTAGAACATTAAGTACCGATCTAGCACAGGGACGACATCATCAGGAGGTACGTCTTTAGCAAGGAGTTCTGAGTGTTTTGGTGTGGCACCACCATTTCCGCCAACGAAGATATTGAAGCCTTTATCTGATGCGATGAGGCCGAAGCTAGAAAGTGGTCAGCTGTGAATCTTGCTTCCAGAGTTCTGGATATATCGATGTTGAAATCGTTTGAAAGGTCAAATGTCTGCACATTGACATGTAGACATTGTCGTACGAGATCCAAAGACCATCCTAAATGTCCTTGTTTCCTTACGCAGGCTGAGATACCATATCCCACTCTTATATTCCAACAAGCAAGGATGAAGCTCAACATGGTGAAGAGAAGAAGAGAAAAGAGATCACTCACTCCTTATTCTGCGCCTCAGCACACTCCCTCACACACCCACTCACACCCCCCTTCATTTTGTGCGGACTCCTAATACTCTTATACCTCTCCTCCAGCCTCACCGCCATCCCCACACTATCCCCGATCCCATACCGACACCACGTACTCCCCACGCAACTCTTCACCGTCCTCAAACTCTTCGCATATCCATGCCCGCTCTCAAAGCCACCCTCGACGAGCTCCTTCCAGATAGGAATCAGCTCATTCTTTTTGGCGCCGAAGAGATCGATGCGCTGGCCACCAGTGATCTTGGTGTAGAGGTTGTACTTCTTCGCGACGTTGCCGAGTACGATGAGTTTCTCGGGTGTGATCTCGCCGGCTGATACACGGGGGATGATGGAGAATGTGCCGTTACGTTGGATGTTGGCGAGGAAGCGGTCATTGGTTTCTTGCAGACCGTGAACGGGACGTTCCATGACGTGATGGTTATGTAGAGACGAGAAGATATTTCCAATACTTGGTTTGCAGGCTTCGCAGCCTTGACTGGTAGGATCGTTACCAGCTTCTTTCATGACTTCTGCGAGCGTTTTCAGCTTCTTGACGGAGATGATATTGTAGAGATCGGCGCGAGAGTAGTTGAAGTGCGGGCAGATGTGATTCTTGACTTCTTGGCCCATCGCTTTCATCTGAGAGTTGAAGATGCTTTGGACGAGGGGCATGCAGCCTCCGCATCCTGTGCCGGCTTTTGTGCAGCTCTTGACATCGCCGATGCTCTTGCAGGTGCCGTTCTTCACGCTGGTCACTACATCACCCTTGGTAACGTTGTGACATGAGCAGATTTGAGTATCGTCGTCCAGATCATCACCACCCTCGTCTCCCTCTTTGCTTGCTCCCAGAATGAATTGACTTGGTGGGACATCCAGCATCTTCTGATTCTTAACCATAGGTACCAGCTTGACATAATCCCTGGTATCTCCGATCATCATCCCTCCAAGCAGATACTTTCCATCCAGGGTAAATAGATATTTCTTGTACACAGCCGAAAACGGATCCTTGTAAGTCAACGCCTTGACAGGCGATGGAGCAGGTCCATCAGTGAGCTTTTTTAGCGCATCTGGACTTTGAGTACCTTCCTTCTTCCTCGCAGCACGAATAGGCAAATGCTTAGGCCCATCTCGGTCCGCGAAGAAGTCACCAAAACTAGCGACCTCCACACCCAGCAACTTCAACTTGGTGCTCAAGTCCGGACGTTTGAATTTGCGATATGAGTGCACCTTCGCTTGAGTGAGGTTGAAAGACAGGACGTCGGCCATCTCGATACCCGGAGCGATGAGACCGAACGTCTGATTCTCCCAACTAGCACACTCGCCGATAGCATATACATCCTTCATGCTCGTGCTGAGATCTTCTCCGACGACGATTCCACCACCGCGATCTGCGCACTTGATGCCCGCTTTGCGAGCCAGTTCGTCTCTTGCCTTGATACCGATAGCAAAGCAGATAGTCGAACAATCCATGCGCTCTCCATCTTCGAACACAACTCCTTTCACAGAGTTATCTTCCGTGACTTCAATCTTGCCCACCCTCTTGCTGAGCATAACCTCTAGACCGAGAGCCTGGACCTGCTCAACCACAATACCACCTGCATCTCCATCCAATTGCCTGCTCAACACCCATCTATTCCGCTCGATAAGCTTGACCTTCTCGTAGCATTCCAGGTCCATCATAGCTTTCGCAGCTTCCAGGCCGAGCAGACCTCCACCAACCACAGCGCCATGTGTGCCTTTCCTATCCGCTGCGAATGTTATGAGGTTCTGGAGATCTTCGATTGTGCGGTAGACGAAGACGCCTTTGGCATCGTGGCCTGGTGTGTGTTTTGGGAGGAGGGCATCGGAACCCGTTGCTAGGACGAGGATATCGTAGGTGACTGTTTCGCCAGAGGAGGTAGAGACTGTTTTCTGTTCAGGATGGATTTCCGTGACTTTAGTGTTAAGATGGTAGTTGAGGGATCCTTCTGGGACGGCAGAGTACTATTCAAGACGAATCAGCCAGCGGATTGCTCAAGGATTGATACTTGAAGCTTACCCATTCCTTCGGATTGAGATACAGATTCTCGACTTTCCGATGTTGGAAGAAACTCGTTAGACCGACTCTGTTGTAAGCTAGATGTGCTTCCTCGCCAATGACAACGATATCATATTCTCGTCTCTTCACATCCAGCTTCATCAATTTCTCTCTAAATACCAAAAGTCAGTACTGGCATACGTCCAGCCAATTGCTCGCCAACTTCAGAGCCCTTACATGAAACTGATTCCCACCATTCCCAGTCCTACGATAACGACTCTCTTCCTTGGACCTCCATGACTCTGATTCTCGGATCCATTTACACCATCTGGTCCTCCCTCAATTGGTCCTCCATTGACCTCTGTTATCGGCACCTGTGGTTGCCAATTACCCGACATCGTGGAAGTCGAAATCCAGTATTCTCTTCTCTTGCCTTCTCAAATAAATCGTTATGTCGTGAGCCCGTACACAGTAAGGGAGGTATTGACACAGCCAAGTATCACTGACACCTTCCTTCCTTCTTTGACTTCCCGATACTCTTTCCTATCGTAATCGTTCTTCCTTTAAAGTTCAATCACAACAGTAAGCACAAGCTCAAGCAAAGACACAGCCAGAAGACAACCAGAGAAGAGCAATACATCAAAACACGAAAAGATGTAGAGAAAGAAGATCTCTATCCCCAAGAAAGATATCAGAGATAAACCAACCCAACCTAACCTACCATCCCGCAAACCAAACCTACCTATACCTAGCCTGCCTCCTGCATAGCATCAAGCATCTCCTTACCTACCGCATGCCAACCAAGCTTGAAGAGTAAATCCTCGGAAAACAGCCAGACGCCCTTCCAAGAACCCCTCCGACCCAATCCAAAACATCCCATTGGCAATTACCTACCTTTCTTACCGTACCATGGGTCTATATCGACCAGTGGCCGCCCGCCGGAGAAGCAATATCACTCGCCCCTCAAACCCAAGTGGAAGGGCTGGCCCGCACTCGCAGATACCGTAATGCATGTATGGTGGGTGAGTTCCTTTTTGCTTATCAGCGCCATCTCTCTGGTCTCTGGGCACAGCGTATTGTGCTGGCGGAAGTGCTGCGTAGTGTTCGACCGAGGAAATGCATCTGCAGTCCTCCCATCCCATCTGCTCTTATCTTATCGCAGCAAGCCTTGCTACCTTTTGGATCGTCCCGCCGCGATAAGACAACTCTGCCTGCCCATTGGCCAATTCTCACCCTCTCTTCAACCACGCAGAGTGATTGGACGATAGGCGAGTGGTTATGGCAGGGATTAGCGAGTGTCGGAGAAGTGTAGGAAATGCTGGTGTGGGAGATGGGTCTTCCCGGAGAAGAAGGGGAGAGGAGGATTTGTTATAGATATTGGTATGTCCACGGAATTTGGGGTTGTTGTTCAAGAATGGATGGGGATGTGAGTGAGGTGAGGGATAAAGTATTTCCTGGTTGGTGCTTCGGATTTCTTTCGGCTTTTCAATCGTCGATTTGAGATGGAAGGGGCGTCAGGTGGTATGAGGATCTAGGAGATCCACTGCAACCAAGACTGGAGTGTTGATAGATGCCAGGTACAAGTCATGAACAGTAATTGTACAGCCATAGGTCACCAAGGTATTGGTTCGTTTCACATTTATTATCTGTTGTCAACGTGAGGCTGTAGTCGACTTTTGTTTGCCATTATCAAGGACAACCACTCGTTCGGGTCAGCTAGATAAACCATCCATCCTGCTCGCAAGCTCAATAAATCGACCAAACCCGCCATCGATCTGACGCCGATATATCCCAAATCCATCAGTATACAGACAGACTGATAAAGGAAAAACATGTAATAAAATAGATGGAGGAGAATGCGTTATGAAAGCGAAACATCAAACGCTGTTGATGATATTAATAAATCATAACATCTTGCTCTGCTACTATACGAGAGAGTGATATTGAAGAACGAAGAAGAGAGGAAAGGCATCAAGTCGGTCAACAACCCTCGCCAGCATCCTCATCGCTCATCGACTCGTAGCCCATATCCTTCATGCCGACTAACCGCCTCGAAATACTCAAACATCGCTCCACCATGACTTTCTTGACTTCTTTGTCTAGCGCACCAGTATCGTCGTTCTTGCCACCAATCCAGATCCTCAAACCACCAGCCAACTTCTCGAGTTGATTGGTACATGTATTTGCGACAATATCGTGCCCGTCCATTCGCTCCATGAGCTTGTACGCTGCTGTAAAGCCAATGAGCGTAAGGTTGACTGGCGAAATGGTGGCGATGATCTTGATGGCGATGTCGGGAGTTGTAGGTGCTGGGAAGCGCTCGATGTGTGCGATGGCCATAGCGCATCGAAGAGACATCTTGATGTCTGGTAGCCCAACCACGGAGGTGCTGGTATTGATGAAGTTTGAGGTCTTTGAACCAGACTTGTCAAGTGGACCAAGAGCTTTGATTGACTCAGCGATACTAGCACCACGGCGCTCCCTGACCAAGACAGCACGCGCGACGAGTGCACGAATCTGGGAACGAGATCCGATTGGCGCTGTCTTGATAGCAAGTGCAATATCATCGATGATGGACTTCTGCGCAACGAGATCGCTTTCTGTTGTCTGAAGACTCTTGGCAAGAGCACGCTGTAGGACAAGACTGGAGTACCAAGCTGCAATTGCATCGAGGGGGCTGCGAATGGCAGTATCATCGACAACACCATCCATACTATCGCTGGAGCCTTCGGCATTGCGCGTAGTCGGGAGATTCCAGGCTAGATTGTATGCACGCTGGCCAATGCTATCAACCAAAACGTCGTCGCACTCTTCCTCAAGGAGAGCAGCAAGATACTCTGGAAGCTCATCTTCTTGCTTCTCCTTGGTATGAGATACCAGTTTTTGTAATTGCTTCGCCTCATTCCATTTCCAGCGAGCCATTTTGGCTGCTGCCTCATGAAACATGTAGAAGCCGTTAAATCCTGCATTGCCGACCTCCCAGAGCAGGACGCGAATATGTAGTGCTTTGAGCATGAGACGAGCCGGAGTATCTGGCAGAGTTCCAGAGGCGAGCAATGTCAAAGTAAGTCGACTCTTGCTAACCTCAACATCTCCACCAGCAAGTTGTGCATCAAGTGCGATCGACCAAGCCTTGACTCTGGCTGCTTCTTGTTGTGGAGTGACGCCAGTGATGTAAGTATAGCCCTGAACACCAATAACATTCCTTGTACTGAGCTTTACCATCTTCAACAAGAGAGCCGCTGCTTCCAAGAAGAAATTGTGGCGTGGTACCCAGACACTTTGGACAGCAGTGAGCCAAGCTTGTCGACGGACTTGGATTGATGAAGCCAGAGAGGGTGCTGCAGCGAGTGATGCGCTTTGCGTCTTGCCCTTGGCCTTTGGTTTACTTGCGAAAAGTGATGGCAGAAAGACATAAAGCACTGCTCCAACGACGAAGAAGAGCTTCAGGTACCCTAAGATCCGAGCAGCAGAAAGATGGTATCCCATGGTGTTGATCTCCAGCGAAGAGTGTAATGCCGAGCTGAGTGATCTCAAAAGCTGTACAGGAAGAGCGAAGAGACCACGTGCTCCAGGAGCATCTTGCTCTTGCTCGGCTTCGCTGAATCCTTCCATAATCATAAGGCCTGCAAGAGACCCGACCATGAGCTTGCCAAAGTAGCCATTGTTGTTCCACCCATTGGGTCCCATTGCTTGACGATAGTGCTCTTGTGGAACTGGGAAGGTTTGTTGGCTCATTTGACCTAAAATGTGTCAATCCTGATCAAGACAATCACAACAGCTCACTGTCGTTCTGCAAAAATAGCAATGAGCTTCAAAAGAACTAACCTTGCAGCCTTCGAATATCATCTGGAATTGGGATCATGCCTTGTGGCTCAAGACCACCAGGTGATGGGCCAGGAGTACTATAATCAGGCGTGAATTGGAATGGGTTGTTCATCGGCGGAGCCGGGTTGAAACCCATCGAGCCAGAGCGGAAGAGTGTTTCGAAAGCTGCTAATCTTGCTTTTTGTTCCACGTTTTCATCCTGGAGCCGCTTATTCCGCTTCTCTAAATGGTTGATGTACTCTGTTGCTTTGCTCAATACCTAAATGGCAATCAGCCCTTGGTTCGGAGGAAGCAAAACTCGATTATGGGCTCTGAGAATCGCATTCTCAACGATCATGATCCTCCATAGGCACCTTATCGCATGACATCGGGTGCTTTGCGTGCATCGAAAAGAGCCTCAAGCGCCATTGTGAACTCCCGGCCTTTCCGGTCTGTCTCAAATTTGTCCCTCACTCGAAGGACAGACCAGACAACGTAGACAATCAATCAGTGCCTCTGGCTCTTTGCATGTGTACCCATGTTGATGAAAATAAAAGTTGTTCGAAAATGGCCTGATTCTGGCATTCAAATGCCAACCTCGGAGCCCCGCAAAACAGAAAATGGTGAAAGCCAGCCCAACTTACTGTCGCCTTATTCAATTTATGAGCCGGAGTCAAGCCTTGCAGTTCCTCTCTGTCATCTGCTGTATCTTCTCCTCTTGCACTCTTTGTCATGATTCGTAGACTCGGTACGCTGTCCCGCAGCGCCGCAATTTTGTCGTTCAAATTCGTGCGATACCTCTTCTCGATCATATTATGTGCAGTCTTTTTCACGGGAGGGTTGGAATCATCGTCATCGTCATCGTCTTCCACGTCTGCAGACGACTTGCGCTTTCGACTGCGCTCGTTGTGGTCGGGTGAGGATATGGAGTGGCTCTTTGTGCTCGCGGTTGAGTGAGGACTGTTGTGATTTCGGTACTGGAGGTGTTGAGGCATGGCGATATTGCGAAGTTTCTCTTGCTGTGCCGGAGTGAGCGTGTTCATGGTTGTGTATGGCGCAGATGGAATCGGTTCGATCTTGGGCTCGGTCGGAGGCTCCCAGCTGAGAGGAGTAGAGTAGAGATTCCCGTCGTAAGGGGGTGTCTCTTGATCCCAATCAGCTGGGAAGAGAGGATCGTCGTCCAGCGCCAGGGTGTCGGTGAACGCCACAGAGTCGTTGAAGTCGTTGAGTGAATCGAAGCCTGCAGAGATGCCAGAGAAGGCAGACGGATCGAATGGATCCCTTGGAGCAGCAGATGCCATTCTTTCGTTCGTCGCTGGCGGCGGTGGGCAGTACTGTAGGTGAGAAATGCTATGCTGTCGGGGAAAATGAGCTGATGGTCGATGATCCGAGGACTTGAGCCTGCACGCATCGATCGAGACAAGGATAAATCACGCGATTGGGGAAACTCTGAAGGGGGGACACCATGGGATGTGGGAAGTGTTTTGTATTGCGACTAGGTAGGACTGAGCGATATCGTACGCTGAGGAGCAGAATCGTACGATGTTGTCGCTCTCAGAGAAGACAAGGCGTGGCGAAAGCCAATAAGCGCAGCCGGGAAGGTCTGGGCCCCGCCGAAAAGAGGACGAGAAAGGTCAAGCGCGGGGATGGTTTGGCTTTCCTCCAACCGGCTTAGCCCTGTATCTGCCGAGGGGTAGCCCACTGCCTTCTGGGGAGGACAAAACCTTACCTCGGAGACTCTTCCGCGAGCAAGTTGAGCTTCAGCCCTGAAGGTGAATGTAGTACAAGTGTACTTCTTGGTGGCATGGCTGACTTGTCCTTCTTGAAGAATTTCATCGACGGACGGCTTTCATTTGATTCTTGCATTTTTAAACGGAGTATGGCTGTTACCTAGATATATTGAGTTTGTTCTAAAGGTATAGAAGGCTTTGATCAAAATCTGATATACTACGTGTATCTCCTGATTACATCCTCCAGCATCCTATACTGGCATTGCTACCATACAGAATTTCATTGATTGTGTGCTTGACTTTCAAATCTGTGGAGGTATGTGAAGTCCGATGACGAGTGAGAATTACACTTAGTGGGGTGCAAGTAAGTCTTCACGGCAATATTTGAGCTTCTAGAAAATGCATAATCCATGTTTCCATACTTGTGGGACTTGATGGTGTGACAACGACTTTCTCTTTTCCGTGCGAGGCTTGGGTACCGTGGATTACAAGTTCTAGATTCTATGACACGTTTTACTCGAGGTCGCTCTTGACCTCTAAAGGCTAACATACTAATTCCAGGCACAATCCATTCTTGGGATAGCATATAGCCCGTGCTGCATCATCAGTGGCTTGATACTTCCCAGGAATGGGACCTGAGTGGTTCGGAAAAGAGTAAAATCGTGACAGCCGGCGCTGTAATCATTGTCAATATCAGTTGCCAGAAAAGAATCTGCGATTGTACGGGCGAGAAAATATCGCTATTGAATTAACACCCGAACGTGGTTACTGCCTATGCTCTATTCATGCTTCTGTTTAATATTCCGTACGACTACGCCAGACTCTCAACTAAATTTCCCTGTTTACACAAATCTCCAAATCAACTTGATGTTTGAAGAGGTAACTCCTCAATTCTTTTCTCAAGCTCTTCTGTCCCTCTTGATTATTATTTCTCTTACGCAACGCGGGCATGAAGAAGTAATGGCGGTCAGGAAAACGTCGGTATCCTGCTGTGTCTCGTCTATGTTCGTGAAGGCAAGCCTTAGCACCCTCTCATTTCACTCGTGATTTTGAGATTGGGCTCGTCACTGCAATTAACGAGAGATGGCGGATGTCAAATATGTTCCATTGTTTCATAGAGAGCAATGGTTTGTACAAATGTGCTTGGGAGATCAGACTCGCAATGGGAACAGGGTCTGAGATCGCCGTCTGGCTGTCTCGTTAGCAAGGTTTTCGAGACCATATCCAACCTCTCCTGTATCCAGGTTTCTCACTGCTCTCCTTTTCTTTGATGACACAAGATATCAAAGTAGCTGATAATTGTCAATCCAACATGATATACCACTCCTCTCTCTGTACGTTGCAGCATTGAGACTCGAGCGCGATCGTTCACAACTGGGTGCACACAAGATCGAATATCAGAAGATGATATGCCGACGAATTGCAGTTGTTCCCGTGGTAATATTAAATCTCAGCTGCTTTACCGTGGAGAGAACATAATTGCAGCATGAGAGCTCAGGATTTTCGTCGAGATTGCCTGCATCGTCTCCAAACCCCCACATGGCTTATATCATTGGACGAAGATGGGAACCAGAAGCCCAATCTTATCAGATCTTGACTAGAAAAGTTGGAACAGCCCCCACTGTCAGCAGCATCATCCAGTCAAGATCGCAGGCTTCTGCTAAGGTCCATAATAAAACGCTATCAGATGATCAGATAGCGTAATGCAGGTACATTTGCGAGACTTGGCTACCCCTCCTCGCCCGACATCGCCGATAGTCTTTGCCAGCATGTTGAAAATGTAGACTTTATTTGTGTTTGCCAAGTCACAGAATCAACCTGCTCGTAGCTATCTATGCTGTGCCGCGTACGAAACCTACCTCTGCGTATATCACCCACAGCCTTCAGTCACGGAAATCTACGACAAGGACCTTCAATACTGTCACGAGACTGCCAAAGGCTCTTCAGCAAAATGGCGCAAGCTTCACCATGTGTTCCGAAGCACACCGCACAATGGGACATGTCCTCGTCCCAGGGCGTGAAGTACCAGATCATGATCTCGTATCCTTTACAGTGGAAATTTGAGAAGGAGGGTGACTTCTCTGGAAAGAAAGCCAACGTGATGTACGCGCAACTAGCTTTCTCAAAGATTCCCCGGTATGCTAATCCATCCAACAGCTACGTAACGGACGGCAACGCCTTTTTCTTCAGCACCATGGAAGCCGTCCGACGAAAAGCCTGCTGCGCATGGGCAGCACCCGACGTGATCGTCGTCGGAATCGGATATCAGATGAAAGACACCATCTGGGTATGGGACGAGCAGAGACGAGTAGACCTCACGCCGCCCTGCGAAATGGGCGAGTGGCCGCCCGGACACGACGGCAAGCCGCATAAGACTCCTTATGGCGGCGCAGACAAACTTCTTGATTTCATACAAGACGAGCTGAAGCCGTTCGTCAAGATCCAAGCTCTGCCTGGCGTGACGGTCGATGAGGAGACGCTTTGGGGACACTCGTATGGTGGATTATTCGCTCTGCATGCCCTCTTCACTCGCGCAGATATGTTCGATTATTATGTGGCTGCCAGTGCGTCCGTGGAGTGGAACTCGCAGTTCATTATCAAGGAGGAGACAGCGTGGCTCGCGAAGCCAGAGAAGGAGGGGGCGAAGAAGAGGAGGTTGGTGCTTTTTTGGGGAGGGAATGAACAACCTGCTGTACGTGGTAAGCTGCAGACTGATGAGCAGTGGGAGACGAGGAGGAGGATCGCTGAGATTGCGAGGCAGAGGGATTATGCTGTTGAGATGTACGAGAGGTTGGAGAAGAGTGGGAGGTTTGAGAAGTTGGAGATGAAGGAGTATCCTAAGGAGGATCATGTAAGTGTGACAGGGTGTGCAATTGAAGGTGGTATCACTTTCAGTCAAGGACAGTTTTGATTGCAGGGCGTTGTCTTTGCGATTTTGCGTCTTTCATGATTGACTTTCAGATGGATGTAGACTTGGCGTTGTCGGGCATATATTTTTCCGAGGTCGCTTAAAGAAATGAACTCGATCCCAGCCCCTTTCTTTTCCTCGCTTGCTTGTATCAAGTTCTGACATTGCTTCTCATCAACCACATTCCGAATTCTCTCCTGAGCTTTTCTCATTCTTAGAAGCAGAGAGATCGCATCTCAGCCAGGGCTCGTTCAGACTGATGGTTGCCGGATCCGTACCTGTCAGAAAGCCTTAGCTTGCTGCCCCTGGCCCTAGTTTTGTGACGGCGTCGAACTCTCCCCGCTCGCGGCATCAACGTCATCACTTGATGATTGCTCAGCGTACAAGCATGCCTCCAAATTCTATGCGTTTCTAGCAGTGGTACTGGATCGACATAGTGCCGATTGCTCAAAGATCGGACACATGTAAGTTTCAGCTTTACACTTTGTGGAGAGCAATGAAATCGCTAGATCCAGAAAATGGACAACATTGTCACGGGTATCTGGGGCATCCGTTGTTCCGGGGGTTTTTCGTAAATCATAAGGTTTATTTTTGATGCTACTACCACCCTCTCATCGCGGCGAGCCTCTATCGCTGCTTGTAGGTACCTAGGCTGGTAAGAGTTCCGGAGGTAGTGAAGTAGTGTATTAAAGCTCTGCGGGGTAGTTCTCCAAATATCGACGATGATATCACGCAGCCGCGAGCTTCAAAATGCCTCTTTGCAAGTATAAAAAGCTCGCAGTATCACCTTTAAGCTCTGTCTTACTCTCCCAAGTTTTTCAACATGAAGCTCTCTCTTTTGACAGGATTGGTATTTACCATTTCCTGCGGTGTTTCTTTCAATCCTAGATCCTTCGATGAAGTACTGCGAAGGCGACAATCGACGAACAGCAATGCTTCGGCTTTGCAAGTCGACCTTGGTTACTCAACCTACGAGGGCTTTTTCAACGAGGCTAGCGGGGTCAACGAGTGGAGAGGTATTCGATACGCTGCTCCACCCATAGGTAATCTACGCTGGCAAGCACCTCAAACTCCAACATTTAATCGGAGCAGCATAATACCAGCCAGTGGCATTCCCTATCAATGTCCTCAAGCGCCTCCAAACTTTGGGGTAGATACATCTACACTAGAAGAAGCCAACGGCCCATCGGCTTCTGAGGATTGTCTGTTCCTCAATGTCTTCGCGCCAACACAGAACGCTCAGAATCTCCCTGTGTTTGTCTGGATCCATGGCGGTGGATATGGTCAGGGAAATGGAAGCCAAAACCTTGCAGATATCATCCGGACGAACAACGACAGCTTCATCGGTGTCAGTATTCAGTACCGACTCGGAGCATTTGGGTTCTTGTCATCTGATGAGGTCAATCGATTCGGGGTACCGAATGCTGGTATCAGGGACCAGACTTTTGCTTTGCAGTGGGTTCAGAGCTATATCCACCTCTTCGGCGGGAATGTTTCCCAAGTCACTATAGCTGGACTTTCTGCTGGTGGCGGCTCCGTCATGCTTCAAGCTATGGCGTATGGGGGTACTCTGGGAACATCGCTCTTCACGAATGTAGGTCAAGTGGCGCAAACTGTATGGGAGATTGTGACTGAACTTGCAAACAGGCTATTGCAGCTTCACCTTACCTTCCTATGCAGTATGGATACAACGACTGGGTACCAAGTCAAAGCTATTATGCATTCGCCGAGGCAGCTGGGTGTTTGACCGGGTACGCATTCGGTAGCCCAACTGGTGCAAAGCCTGTCTTCAAATGCCTCGTTGAGAAAGACACGGCTACGTTGCAGAACGCAAGTGCATCTATCTCTTCATCTGGCACATATGGCAGCTGGGGTTTCTTGCCGGTGACGGATGGGAAGTTCATCCAGCAACTTCCGAGTGTGCAGTTACAGAAAAAGCAAGTCAATGGTCTCAGAGTGCTTTCCGGGGTAGGTCAATCCCGTCAAATCTCATATTGTCATTATTTCTGAGAGAACACATATTAACATCAACAGAATAATGCACTAGAAGGACCCCTATTCGTGCCACAGAACATCACGTCGGAGGAAGATCTCGTGTCTTGGATCCAAGATGTATTCCCGCTTTTCACCCAAGACGATGTTTCGAAGGTACTTCGATACTACCCCGGCAGCAATGCTACCGATGACATGAATGCTGCGGACTACGCAACTTTAGGATACACGGGCGCCACAGCAATCAACGTAAGCTCCATCGCCACTGGTCAGCAGCAAAGAGCCAATGTAAGTAACATGGATCCAACTTCCGAGCGAGTACTGACAATAAATAGAACATCTACGCCGAGATGACATTTGTGTGTCCATCATACTGGCTGGCAGAAGCGTATACCAACAATGGACGCGAGGGCTGGAAATAGTGAGTAATCCCACCGTCTTTTTTTCTTCTAACTTTTTCGTCGTCTGGGATGCAGCTTGGGTCATCTACTTCAGATAACCTGTTCGTGTCCTGAATCGGTCTCTTTACATTCATCTGTCATTCAAGGAAACAATACTGACTCTGAGATCTTCCCTCAGCCAATACTCGGTTCCCGCAGCTCTTCACGGCACGGACCAAACAGGGTACTTCGGTCCAGCTATGCCACAGCAAGGACCGGACTTCGTACGAGCATTCATGAGTACACACCCCTGTTCCTATCCCATCCCAGTATCTCTCACTAACCTTAACAGTCATTTTCGGCAACTTCATAACTCAAGACAACCCCTCAATCTCCACCTCCATTGCAGCAGGAGGCAACTCATCCACGACCGCATCCAACAGCAGCAGTGACTCCCTCATCGACTGGCCGGCCTACACGAACGCCAATCCGTACCAGCTGAACTTGAATGAGACGGGTGGCGAGGAGTACAGTACTGTTGGAGTCACCTATGATGGCACACCTCTCAATGTAACGCAGTATAGAGACCCGGGTTTGAGGAACAACTTCACGCTGGTGGATGCGTACTCGTGGGAAGGCGGCAGAGGAATTCGATGTGACTTTTGGAGAAGTGTTGGACCGATTGTGCCGGAGTAGGAGACTGAAGATGAATTCTGGATATTGGAGGTCTGTCGAGCTGAACGTTGGTTGTATTACGATTTATGAAGTATTAAAGCGGGCTGTAAAACAGTCTTCGATCTTCCCTCAGAGGGACATAAAAGTCGCCCGTACAGCTGAGTACATTAATTTCTGAAAGCTAATTTCAAAGTAGTCAACTGATTATCTCTTGAAGCATTTCTGGATGAGAGAGAGTACGGACGCAAACTGGTGACTTGGGTTGGAGGTGTCTCATGGAGACTCGCCTCAAGACCTTTTCTTCGCGACCAATAGGTGCAGCGACCAGGTTGCATGTTCCGAGCAGCAAAATTGACAAAAATCGTGCTCACTGCTCAAGGGATCGTTGCGCTCGTTGAAACGAATGATAGACACCTATGTAGCTCATTCAGATGAACATACTGACCGAAATGGTAGAAAGGCATGTCGAAAATCTTCCAGTGTCTCGCCCCCACGAAAACAAGTATTGGGAAGCCTATCATGAAAGACGCGATGAACGCCTTCCAGCCCCTTACTTCAATGCATCGACCGCTTCCTACCCTCGTATGCTCGTCCCAAATTCGTAGAATACATTCATCCACTCAGCGCTCTCTCAGCCTTCGGTTCACCGTCCCTACGAGCCGAGCATACGGCAAACTCCACCAGCCCGCAAACTCGTACTCTTGACATAACAGGATTGATACCGTAACATCAGCAACGCCATGATATCACTCAAGAAATAATTATCGTACGTATGAACGGGTAGGGGAAGTTTACGAATTTGATATCTTGGGATTTGGAGGCTATGCCGCGATGTTGAGTCGGATGAGGCGGGTGGGTATTCTGAAAACAAGGTTATTTGCTGTTCACGTTGCACGTACAGTCTTAGGTCGGAAAGCTGGATATGGTATCCAGGTGTTTTCTCTAGGAGTGATAGTTGAGTGAAATGGGCTCAGTGGGATGACTACGACACTTCACCTGAAAGTACCGAAATCCCAAGCCTACATAGCATAATGGACGAATACTGAAATGTCGTCTCATGAACAGACGCGAAAGCCTTGGAATGGGATCTGTAGTAACAGTCAGAACTAGCAATAAGTAGTGTCTAGTCCTCTGAAACCATGCAGAGTCGAGGTTGAAATATGCTGTCACCTTTCGAACAGCACGAAGGTACGAGTGTACTTAAGGTTATGTGATCTACAAATAGAGCTGCTGTCGGTACTGAAAATAATCTCCTTCTCTCCATATGTTTTTAAGCTTACATCTAAACATACACAACAATTCCTCGCGTTCGGAGACAAAGTCCAGTCACAAAGTCAATACTAAAGGGCCGAAAGCGGGCCCGCATATCATGCAGGCCGCTCAGTTGGTACGACTAGTATATGTTAGTAAGGTGTGGATGAGATGAGTGGGTGCGTGAGCGAAGCTGTGAGATGTGTGGTGTGCCTGTGGGGGATCTTTTTAGCGCCGTGGTGTGGATGCGTTCGCTGGATTCGGAAACCGAAGGACAGGACAACGAAAGTATGGTCGGCTTTGGCTTGCATACTATCCCATCCCATACCTTCCCGCCATGCATGCCATGTGGCAAGTGGCCTGCTGTGTGGCTTCCATACAGCGATGGCTTATGGCTTGCTGACAGGTGGTCGTCAAACGTTGAACTGAGAAGTACAACGGTACATGTCCACGTGAGCATATCCAGTTGTGGAATCGGGAACATTTGAGGCCACCAATTGTTGAATGGGATCTACTCTCTTGGTATCGTATGGCTGGAAAGAATTTGAGGCAGATTGCAGCTGACAGCAAGTTTTAGTTTTTGCCATAGGCTCGAACGCCCCAATTTGCTCGGCGATCGTGAGCCAGACTTCCCAATTCTTGGGTGGACAGGGGCTGACAGCGAATGAGAGGTTTTGAATACGAAGTGTTGCCATCATCATTTCCGTAAATGAGGCCAGTCGGTACGTGAAACAGACGGGCGAGATGTTGGCTTTAGATGAAGTTCTGCGAGAGAACTTATTGAAATGTTGGCTCGATCCTCGGGCTAATCTGATCGTATCTCCCTAACAACACTATTTTATTCTGTTAGTCGGAGTGATCTCGAGCCCGGACAGATTGTGTATGTGTGTGGCCAATTCTTGAGTTCTGTTCCAGATCTACATTCTGCATTCTCAGAGAAACTGTTTCTATGCTCTCATCAATCTGTATTCATTAGCTGAAATGATAATTCTCAGATAACACCAGCGGAAGCGGAATCTAGATTAGATTCATTCTTCCCAAACATTAGATCGGATCTCATTTTGGATCATATTACCCCAGATTATCATGCTATAGTCCAAACAGCACTTTATTACATCACGTGTTCTCCTATTTTGAGTCTCGCTTGGAAGCGGGAGAAGGCAAAACATCCTTTATGAGCCCAGAGGCTCACTCCGCGGTTGAAAGGGAGATATAGGAACCAACGTTGATAGATAAATAGGATCTGTTTCCGGAGTTACACAGATACTGTAGATGATGGTCCAATACTGGACCAGGCTTAACCTACCAGAACGGAAATCTTTGATTGAATTGTTGGTCTAGATTGAGGCAAATAGGAGCCAAGTGGTAACGCAGCTTTTGAAAGTCGATGTTAGCCGGGGGAAGGGGATCTCCAGATTTGGTTCCATGGGGAACTCTGCAAGTGCGAACCGATTTCCCGGTGCTGTGCCGTTGGGCGGTCTTCCAGAAAGAGATTTTCTGGTCGGCGAAGTCCAGAACCAAAGAAAAGTGAAATCCCAAGAAGAGTTGCAGCGGTTTTCGTGCTCTAGAAAGTTCACGATGTTACGCTGGACGTGGCCAGGTGAGTGAAACTGGACAATGCTGGCGAGTGCTGGGGTCAGTTAGCCCTGCCGAGAGCACAGCTTTCTGGGCTGCAGGAAAGATTACCGTGCGTTTATTGCGGGGAGGTCGTCCCGTCGCGCCGACTGTTGACCTATCAAATGTTTCCCTTGACAATCTATCAGACTCAGCTGCAATATGGGCAGATCCAGCGGCTCGTTACGATGTTTGCGGCATCCAAACCCTGTGGCTGCTCGTTTAAGCGTGGCCACTCTGCCGAGCATACCCAGACCACACCCAAGCCTGTGTTCTATTTACCCACGATTAGCCTGATTTATTCACATACTCCCCCCCTTTAGCCCTGTTTCCCGAGCGAATTGCACTACCATACGCTACCCCAGACTCCTTCCCCGGCCGTGCCCCCTTGATATGGCAAACCTTGTTCAGACGCGGGGTTGTATCAAACGAACGCCCAATCGATCTGGCGCGACCCACCAGATTGAACCTTGCTGTTCTCACATGATGCTCACTTCGGAACAAAAGCACACGTTTGGATAATCTCCTCAGACCGTGGCGTCGGGTCCATCTCTTTATCCGTAACATTTCGGTTTGTACTGTAACCCCATGGCCAGCAGAAAATCGCTGGTCCAATTGGTGCCCCGGACCCCTAGAGATCCCCAGACTTTCTCACCCACACGATCTCATCCTGAAAGGGATAGACGAGGAGCGTTGCATCCACGAGACGACGTGCAGGATATCCTTCCAACACCCTGAAAGTTTATTGTTTATCCTAACGCCACACCCCGGCTAATGCTCCTGCTATCAAGTATTTGGCTCGAGATGGATTTTCTTTAAGAATACACCTTATCCTGCCCTCGACGGACTTGCTCATACTCGAAATTGCAAGGCCCTGACTGCGGAGCAGCAAATCACCTACTCGTCCTCTCATCGACATTGACATTCATTCTTTGAATCAGGCAATATGGTGGCCATCGGAGTAAACACCAAGCAGGATGCGTTGCATGTAGCGCAGGGCGAGGCCCCTCAGTTCGAGAAGGTACACTGGCTTTCGAACCCAGGTCTTAGGAAGCTCTACTTCTGGGCCGCAGTTCTTTGCGTTGCATCAGCCACTACTGGTTATGATGGGTAGGTTGAATCTCGATACCACGCAAAAGCCAGATCTAACAGGTGTTTCTCACAGTATGCTTTTGAACACCTCCCAGAACATGGATCAATGGCAGGTATTCTTCAACAAGCCCACTGGAAGCAAATTGGGTCTCATGAACGCCATCTATCAAATCGGATCCCTCGTCAGTTTCCCATTGGTGTAAGTTTGACCTCGATCAGCAAGTATGAGTATGAAAGACTGACTCGCACATAGCCCATATATGGCAGATTGGTGGGGACGTCGTCTCCCAATTGCTTGTGGCTGTGCAATCATGCTTCTGGGCGCTCTTCTGGGCACATTTGCAAATGGATACGGAATGTACACCGCTGGTCGCTTCGTTCTCGGTTTCGGTAACTCCATGGCCCAGATGGCTTCCCCAGTCTTGCTCACCGAGATCTGCCATCCTCAACATCGTGGCCGTGTTACCGCCATTTACAACTGCTTGTGGAACTTGGGTGCCCTTTGCGTTGCATGGCTCGCATGGGCAACCATTGAGATTAAGGGCGACTGGTCATGGAGATCTTTGACTCTCCTTCAAGCTGTCCCAGCTGCCATCCAATTGACCTTCATTTACTGTAAGTTCACTGAGCGTCCCAGTGCAAGTTAAACAGCCAGCTAACACGGAATTAAGGGGTTCCGGAGTCTCCACGTTGGTTGGTATCCAAGGAACGTTATGAAGAGGCCGAGACTATTCTTGCCAAATACCATGCCAATGGTGACAAGACAAATGCCACAGTCGCTTTCGAGTTCCGTGAGATCAAGGAGACTCTCCGTCTTGAGTTCGAGTACAAGAAGGCCAGCACATACGCCGACTTCCTCCGCACCAAGGGCAACAGATATCGTCTGGCTCTTCTCATCTCTCTCGGTGTCATTTCCCAATACTCTGGCAATGCCCTTTTCAGTAACTACATGAACCTCATCTACGAGGGTGCCGGAATCAAGGACCAGAACCAGAAGATTCCAGTAAGTTCATCTCCCGCCAGCTTTGTAGGCAGAGGCTAATGATCTCCAGCTTAACGGTGGACAAACCATGTTGTCTCTGATTGTCTCTGTCAGCTGCGCTTTCCTCGTTGATCGTGTCGGACGTCGACCACTCTTCTTGGCCTCGACTGCTGGTATGGTTGCCATGTTCATGGCCTGGACCATCGTCGCATCTCAATATGAGAAGACCAACGGCGCCAACCCCAAGGCCACCGGATACCCGCAAATTGTCTTCGTCTGGCTCTTCGGTGTTTTCTACTCGCTCGCCTGGTCCGGTCTCCTCGTCGCCTACGCTCTCGAGATTCTCCCATACAAGCTCAGAGCCAAGGGAATCATGATCATGAACTTGACCGTCCAAGCCACCTTGGTGCTCGGTAACTACACCAACGCCATCGCCTGGGACAACCTCAAGAAGCAGAAGAAGGCCTGGACCTTCTGCATGTTCTACACCCTTTGGGACTTCCTCGAGCTCCTCTTCGTCTACTTCTTTTACGTCGAGACCCGCGGTCCCACTCTCGAGGAACTCGCCAAGATCTTCGATGGTGAGAGTGCTGAGGTTGCCCACTTGGATCTCCACGAGGTTGAGAAGGACATCCACAATGAGCATGATCCCATTGATGAGAAGCGCGCTGTTACCGTCAACCAATCCACCGTCTAAATTCCCTCTTCAAGAGTTTAGACTGGCAAACCTTGTATTTGTCGGGAGTGTTGTAAAAACCATATACCCGTGCCTGACTTTGCAGGTCGCCTGGAGAAGTGGTGTTTGTTCTGCTATGAGTTTCTGTTTGAATGTGTTGGTTTGAGTATTGTCACGCTCGCTCACCTGAGTCCGTTACGGGACATTTTAATCTACATGTTTCCCTATCTTGGTCTTCATCAGTAACATGCTTGCATCTTGTGATTGTGACCTGCTAGCCTCTTGGATGAAGTGTTCTAATCCAATTTTCATAGCATACCTGTCTCCTCGCTAATGGAATTTCTAGGTTCTAGTCAGTAAAATTCCCACCTCTCGTAAGTCTATACGGACGCCACCATGCAGGTTCCCTCACAGCCTGCAACTAAGGACCAGGCCAGCGGTGCCCCTATCCCCATGATGACAGCTTCCCAATTTGACCACCATTGTAGGCTAGCCTTATCAAGTGTACATCGAATGTATAGAGAGCTCGAAGAGACCATCGGCGAAATGTTTGGGATGCTGAAATGAGAAGCTGTAACTTTATGTTGCATATCTCGAATGAAGAATATGAAGTGGCAGCCTAGCAAGACGAAAAGAAAAGGAATGGCAGAGTGCACAACTACAAGCCTTAAGGGGAAGCTCGCCCACCACTGGCATGTAGGGTAACCATGAGACTTTGAGAAATTTAGAAATAAAAACCTGTTGATCGAAGGCTATCTTGTAAGGATCTAGACAGTTCAAGATACAAGATACCAGGTAGATGCTAAGCACTTCACATACCTGCTAGATAATTGGTCCAAAATCTCCTGCTTCTGCTCTTCACCACTTACCGCTCATCTGGATCTTCACTCTCCCTCAACCTCTCTTCCTCCGCAGCTCTCCTCTCCTCTGCACGATCATCATGCGTCTTGTGTCCGCTGAACACAGCCAACATCCCAAGATCATAACAAGCCTTTAACACACCCGCCACCACGAACGCAACCCAGAACCTACCATTCCCAGCCAACACGCCGGTAATAAACGGCCCAGAACTCTGTCCTAAGCTCTTGGCCACATTCACCATACCCATGACAGCAGTCCTCTCATGCGGTAATACCACAGCAGCGAGGAACGCCGAGCGGGGCGCTACATCCATAGATTGCGTGCAAGAGCGTAGGATGAGGAACAGCATGGCTATAGATACCGAATCAGGGACTGGAATAAGAGCGAGGAAAATTGCAGATGGGAGGTGCGTGAAGACCATCGTTTGGATGTTGCCGATTCGCTTCGCGATGGAAGAGGCGAGGAGCATGGAGATTGCCGCAATGATAGCGGTCGTGAAGAACAGGGAGCCAAGGACTCCTTCTTTGAGGTGAAATTTCTCGTGAAAGAAGAAGGTCACCCAAGAACTGGCAGCTTGTCAGCAATCGTTTGAGAGGGCTTTCAGGTCGCCGATACTTACAGAGGAGCCAAACCCGAAGCAAATGCATCGAGTGCAAACAAAATGCACAAATTGATCACAATAGCCCGACTTTCTGTACTGAAGGCGGGCAGTTTCGAAAAGAGCCAATTGCCCTTCTTCGGCTCCACCTCTTCAGCACCATCTCCCAATAGCGGCGCAGACTCCGGATCTCGAACGGGTACGATTTTCTTCTCCAACTCAACAGCTCTGCTCAGAGCTAGCGTCAGACATAGCTTCAAGAACCCAAAGCCAGCATACGCCCAGAAGACTATCCGATATGACTCAATAGCTCCCCAGTGCAGATCAATAATCATGTAGTTCAGTATCCAGCCAGCCGTCATGAGCCCAAATGCCGTACCAGCAGTCCCAATCAGAGAATACCAAGCATATATGTCGCCACGGTTGGCAGTCGGAGTGAGTTGTGCGAGTGTACTTTCTTCGATCGCGCGGAATGGACCGATTTCATTCCCACTGTCACTTATTAGCTTTCGTCCAACCAAAACTTCCCATGAGTTTCGCAAAAGCATACCTAGGACTGATAACCCCAACAATGGCCGCAAGTAGCAATATCCAATAATTTCCAAACAGAGCAAACATCACTCCAGAAGCGGCCATCAAGATCGCCCCAAGCGCCAATATCGATTTCCTACCCAGCGCATCTGCGAACAGTGTCAGAACAAAGCTGATCGCCGTGTCTCCCACCAGCGTCAGCGTCATGAACAGCCCGATCTTCTCTTTCGATATACCCAGCTCCTGGAGGTAGGAGACTAGGATAAGCGTCGAGCCGCCATAGGCAAAAAGACGGACGAAGCGCTGCGAGCAGAGGAGCTTGACGTCGATTGTGGAGGACCAGAGGGATACCAGACCCAGCTCTTCGCCGACTTTGACAAGCCATTTCGAGGCCATTGTGTTCGCGGATGCTATTTTCAAGCTGATTTCCCTCTTCTGCATTCCTTGTCTCTTGTTTACGAGGTCGTAGAAGCTGGTTTTCATAAGTTTCCTCACTCGGTGGGGTCGATGCTGCGGTCGACAAGAGAAATTGCACCCCGCAGCAGCATGTCGCAGAAGCAATCTGGAGTAGCAATGCCCCGTCCGCCAGAAGCTCATATCGAGGATTTGTATGTCATGGCTACTGTGCCGCTATAGTGAAGAACGTGGAGGTCATTGATGGGCTTCGATTGGCTTTGGAATGGAAGCCTAGAAGACGCGTTACGCAGCTTGATCTGATAAGCTTCAGGGCTTGGCGCCACACACGAAGCCACAAGCCACATCGGGTAATTTACTTGATGGGGATGTTTGTTTTGGAACTCTAATCTATCGAAAATCTCAAGAGACCTTCCATGTATAAATTCTTGGAGGCATGCTTCGTTCTATTTGGGATGTGAACTCTTATTGACGGATTCTCAGGTTCAAGGAAGCTCTCAGGCTATTCCCGGCTACGTTTTTTGTCAACCTCTCACTCTTCTTTTCTGAGCTAGGAACCATGAGTATCGTTTTGGTGAGATGCATCCCAGATCTATTGTGCTACCTAGGTAATATCGACTGTTTGTCCTCATTTTCCAATTAGCCAAGTTGCTGGTCGAGTGCTGGCTTCCTGTCACCCCAACATTCCCCTAACAGATACCTCTAAACAGTCTGCTTGGTCACTGGGACTTGATTCTCAACCTCCGTCTCCTCAGTCGAATCACCATTCTTGCCGCCAATGTTCACATTCTTCTCCGCCATACCCATCTCGGCAGCAAAAGTAGAATGAGGCACCCAAGAGCGCGACTTGCGTGGTGTGACCTCCTCGAGCATCCTGTCGACTTGCTCGAGAGAAAGACCCTTGGTCTCTGGAACAAGGAAGTAGGCGAACAGGACGGAGACCATGCAGAGCGAGCCCCACATGAAAAATATCTTAAAAGATAGGTTCGCGTATTGTACGTCGACGAGGTATGGTGTGATGATTGCGATAATCTGTTGGCTGCTGTTAGCGAGGGTTTTGGTAGAGAGGAAAGGAATTCTTACGCAGTTCCAGAACCAATTGGATGCAGTGCTGAGACCGACGCCACGCGATCGAATTGGAAGAGGGAAGACCTCTCCAATGACGATCCATGCACAAGGGCCCCACGTCGTTGCGAAGAAGGTGATGTTGATGCAGATAAAGGCAATCATGGCAGAGACGGCCGCGGTATTGGTATCGTCTCCCTTGTCTTCGCCAACAGTAACTCCGACTATACCGACGATGTATTGGGCAATAACCATTCCACTACCACCGAAAATGAGGAGGTTTCGGCGACCAACTCTCTCCACAAGCCAGAAAGCAGCTGGTGTTGAGAGAACATTGACGAGTGTGGTGATCAAACTGATGAGGAAAGGATTGCTGATCGTCCCGAGGCTAGATGTGGAGTCAGTCATCTATCTTGTCGAGCGGAATCTCAGACAAAAGCATACCTCTTGAAGAAAACAACACCATAGTAGAAGATGAAGTTGATTCCAGTAAGCTGCTGCATCATCTGAAGACCAATACCAAGAAGAGTGCGTCTGATATTCGAGCTAGCATGTCCGATATCACCCTTGAAGCAATTGGCCCAGCTTCCGAGATATGAAGTCTCGGGAACAACTGACAACTCGTATTCGTGGTTGGCAATGATCTCCGCAAGCTCGTCCTGAATATATTGAGAGTCTGCGGGTTGTCCACGAACATTGGCGAGCGCCTTTGTAGCTTCCTCAATCTTTCCTTGTTTGACAAAGTAACGTGGCGATTCTGGTAGGAAGAAGAGCCCTCCGCCCAAGATGATAGCCCAGAGGAATTGAACTGCGACAGGAATACGGTATGATCCAGAGTCATCGCGGTTCTGTGTGGCGTAGACGACGCAGTTGGCCATGAGGATGCCAATGGTAATACAGAATTGGTAGCCAGCAACAAGAGCGCCGCGAACCTTCTTTGGTGCGATTTCGGACATGTAGAGAATGACTGACGGACAAAAGGTAAGTAGTTGAACTCCCGACATATACTAAGCGAATGGGCAGAGAACACTTACTGATAGCAGAGATGAAACCAACTCCAAGACCAGCGATTAGTCGGCCAACTACCATTAAAGCCAACGTGGTCGATGCAGTTTGGCAGATGCAGCCCACGCTGAAAATGCAGCAACCAGTGATAATGGTCCATCTTCTGCCGATTCTGTCGGCGATGTCACCTGCGACAATAGCTCCGAAGAAAGTTCCGCAAGACAAGATACCAGTGAGGAGAGATTGCTGCCATCCGGGAAGAACAAAAGCCGCTACTGCCGCTGCATCATCTGGGTCCGGGTATGGTAGGCCAGTGTACTGTCGAATGTAGTATTTCATGCCCATGATGCTACGAACTATCAGTACCGACATTCGATTTCTGCAGTGCGGTTGACTTGCCCTCCCATCCATCCTGTATCGTAACCAAAAAAGATTCCACCAAAAGCTGCAAAGGCGCACATGAGGTAGGCCTAGGGTTCGAAGTCAGCTGTGATCTGGATTGAACAGCGACAAGAAGTCGTACCTTGACCGTGACAGGTGCCTCGATACGAGACGTATCCGCCGTCCCTACGATTGCACCTCCAGCCATCGTGACAGATTTATCTGGTTTTCGAGATTGCAATTCAGTGAATTCTCAGAACACCAGAGACTCCTTGAAATGCTCGAAATGACACGAAGAACTATCGTCATAAACAAATCAAACACGGGCACGTTGAGTCTTTATATCAAAATATCCCAAATACGTCCAACAAATCTCGGCCCTTCTTTTATTTGCAGCCATGTTGACCGGGCAAGTGGGCTGAAGGCGAGCCCTGAGAATTCCACTTTTCCTGCCATCACTTCCCCTCGATCCTGGGGAGGACGAGACATTGGCCACGCTTGTATTGAAAGCGTCTATCCTTGGCTGAGAAGTACCAACAAAGGCAGCTGTGCCAGTCAATAACAGTGGGCTTGAACAGAGTAGCACCGAGAAATGCTAGGACAGCTGATGTCCTGAAAGCGGATGAGGCTCGATGTAGCTACCTTGAGCTCCTTCAGACCTTCCATCGGGGACTCCAGACCAAAGAATTGTGGGATTGCGGAGATAGAGCTTGAATGCAAGCGCTACAGAATTATGCAGGGTAGCAGCCTAGCAGGTCTGTTGAGTGGGTTTCTGGAGTTCCTGCACTTCCAAGGTTATTTCGACTTTTCGTGCTTTACCCGGATAGAAACTCGGGCCTTCTAATATCGGAATTGCAAGCAGACTGGGCGAAAATGATGCTTTTGAAACGATCATACATGGTTGTGTTGGGTAAGATACGACGAGTGAACGTTACTTAGTTCCAAGCTTGCAGCGTTCCTGAGATGTAAACTTCTCGATACCACAGGCCGCCTTTCATTTTGACAGAACAGACCTCCCTTCTCATCATGGTGATAGCAACAGCCATATGATGAAAATGGTACTGGTTGTGTTGACTGCAATCAATTGCAGGGCCGACCCATGAAAGAGATGAAGCTTTCTAACTCATCGCAAATGGGCAGTGGCACATGTAAAGACGAAGAAGTCGATTCCTCGGGACATCACCCAGCGGTGGGAACGTAACAACAGCGTTTACAACATCTCGGCTCCTTCCAAAAGATGTTCCTCCAATGGAGAAGTCGGCGCTTGGCGCACAAAAACAAACGCTAGCTCGATCCAGAAGTTTACTTACATATCCTTCGCCCCTCTCATGACACTGCAGCTTCATGAGCAACAATTGGAATGGTAACGAAATCATGATGATATTTTGAGACTGAGTGGATCATGGAGGTGCGGGGATTGGATTGGAGTGCTCTGGACCTTCTGGATGGAGAATCGAAATTGTCTCTGATGGATGCTGCGGGCATGGCAGGAGGGGCGTGGAAGCCAATTTGCTTATTTAGTGGGTCCGTGAACCCCCGAAGACCCTGAAAATATCATTCCCCGTATCTGTGACGAAGGACAGGTGATGACGAATGATTTGTATCCCGAAATGACAGTCTAAATTATAAAATCATCTGGAGAGTGTGGGTGCAGATGCTCTTTTCTCTCTTGGTCTTTCAAGTCTCTTGGAATGCTCTCATTTGGGTCCTGCCATTCACTGTTAAGATACTCTGAAATTTGAATCCAGCCTATTTGATACAGATCTGAGGACATCAAACCCCGAGATTCGAATCCTTGAGTACACGAACATGATACGCGTGAGTTGTGGCCAAATTCAAAGGAACTCAAGATCGTGACTGCGATGAACAAGGGCCAGGTTCACCGCACCGCACCCTATCGATCGAAGAAAGAGCCTCAATCGTAATTGCATAGAGCCAAGTTGAATTATCGCGTTACTCAAGGCTAGGGCAAAAACATATATGTAATTGTAGGTCTAGTGACCTTGTATGTGACTCTGACAAAAGCCAGAGCATGATCTCGCCGGTGAAAATCACGTGGTGTTTACATTGGCTAGTCGCCCCCCCCCCCACTAACCTTCGGTGTGTTGGAAAAATCGCAACGATACGAAGATGCATAGTTAACGCAAACTTGCAACAGCAGCGTTCTTCTTGACTCAAGTGTTTAATGTGTCAAGGAACATTCGAAGTGGGTAATAATACGCGGCAATACTATTTGTTTACATCAACGACGAATGCACAAGTGCGGTGAGTTGAGTCCAGGCACCTATGCGTGCGCGCGATGCTATCAATTTATTGAGTGTTGTAGCTGAAGTTAAATAAATCTTGGCCAGTGCGCCATGCAACTGAATTAGCTGATCCAGCCGAAATTCGCGATCGAGGTTCGTGGGAGAAAACGAAGCCTTCGCTTAGCTACCACCGAGTATTTCATGGTGTTGTGAGAATTTTGCGACGTGCAACAAAACTTTCGTTCGCGGCCGCTAACTCGCTCGGAACGGAGGAATGATCCCCCAGTCACCTCCTCTCCCGCCTAGAACACCTAATGATATCTGATGTTACTTCCTTTATCTTTTCCTCAAGTTCCTAGTCTTCTTCACAGCTAGCGACGTCTTCTCTGTCGTCGATGATGCCTTCCTCTTCTTCTCTACCCCAGAATGTGCGGCTCCCTCTCCTTCCCGATTCTCCATCGCCTCTCTCCCTTGAAGCACCCTCGAGCTTGAGTCCACGCCTAAATCGGACATCTTCGAAGCCTCACCCTTCGCAGGAATCATCTTTCCACGTCTCACCTTACACGTAATCTTCGATCTCTCACGACCTCTACCGTTCTCCCTATACATGGCCAGCTTCTTTCCCTCCTCCGTCCTATCGACCACCTCCGCAATCACCCTCCTCTTGTTCGCAACTGCCCTTTCAAACTCCGTATCTCCAAGCGCCACCTTCCCCTTTAAACCTCTCTCACTTATTGGGTATGATTTCATCTGTGCTCGATACCCTTTAGCTTGCACCTGCGGATACGTACAGACACACTTCTCTTTCATCGCGAACATTAACGGAATCGGGAGTCCTTCTCGGATGATAAGATCACAGTGCGGACAGTCGAGATGTACGTTCTCGACTGAGTGGTCGATTATGGTGGCTAGTTCTTCGAGGGTGAAGAGGTTGGTTGTCCAGTCTATAGACCAGCTGCCTGCGCCGCTAGACTGTGGTGCAACTTCAGGTGGTGATTCCAGCGCGGCTGTTTTCCCTTTCAGTAGGCTTGAGAACGGTGGTTTTGGGGGAGAGGTGGCTATGAAGAATGTTCCTGGCGTGGGAGCCACGCCAGGTCCGTCCCAGTGACAGATGGATGTAAATAGCTTCTCGACGTTGGGATGGCCGGGTCCGAGGTTGGTTATTAGGGTGCTGAGTCTGATGATGTCTTCTGCGTGTGCGATGGCGTCTTTGTAGATGGGATTGATGGTGGTGTTCCTCCTTTCTTGGATGGAAAGTTGGGGCTTGTGCATGAGCTCTTTCTTCGAGGGATGGAGTGCGCTTGGAGGGGTGAGATCGAATGGAGTCGGGAAAGTGTGTGGGGGCTCGGAGTCGTTGGAGTGAGCTGAGGTGTTGGGCTTTGGTGATGTGGAGTTTAGGCGTGCTTGGAGGGTAGTGGGTGCTTCTACAGATCCTTTAGTAGAGACAGATTCTGCGTCGAATAGCTTCTTGAGACTGGGTTGGCGACTACAAGTTCCCTCTTGTGGCTGTGGTAACCTTGGGCTGGTACCAGAAAACAGGCTTCCGCCACTATTACTCGACTCAAGACTTTCCTTCCTGATATTGAGTCCAGGTCCGCAATTCGAGCTCTGCCACCTTTTCTCACCAACCCCCCGCCAGGTGCTCTTCGTCTCCTTGGTCCTTCTGCCACACTCGCACCTCGTCTCCCTCTTATTCTGTGCGTTCGAATTCCCTCCATCAGGGTCAAGAAGCGCAACACCAGCATCTTCAGCCACCTCCCTTGGCACCCTCCTCATATAATCAAACAGACTGATTCCCTCACGCTGCGCAACTTCATCCTCCTTCCAAGCCCTCTCAAAATCCTCCCTCTCCTCCCTCCAAATCCTCATATCCTCTTCGCTAACCACACTCTCCCAGACTGGCTTTTCCGGTCTCCATCTCTCCACCTCATCTCCATCCCCATCCCCATCTTCACCACCCTCACCACCCTTCAAAACTCCCGGTCTCTTCTTCGGAATCATGTACCCTTCCAGAGGAATACCACCGGCTTGAGCACTCTCATCAGCAGCCCACCTAGCAGCGAATTTCGTCCTCTCCGTGAGAAGTTGTCGGTTGGAAGAAGGACTTAGACGTGGGTCAGCGAGGGGCGGGCCAGGGTAGTGTTCATTTGAGGAGGATGAAGTTGACGAGTGTCTGCGGCTTGCATTCATAGAAGGAGTATGATGGCGTAGAGGGCTAGAAACAGGGCTTTGGTTATGAAAGTGATTATGATGGCGGTGCAGAGCCCATACGGCGTCGGCTTTGGCTGCTAGGTCTTCTTCATTTTGGAGGATTTTGGTGGCTGGGGTCTTTGGTTTGTCGATATTGTGATCGTGTGGAGGGAGTGCTGTCTCATTTGTTAGGAGAGGGGGAATGGCTTTTTCGGCTGATGGTGAGGTGGGAGGAGGTTCCTTTTCATTGGTTTTTCCGGCTTCCTGATCATTGGTTGCCTCGTCCTCGATATGTTCTACCCTAGCTCTTGTTCTGTACCGCGATTTTGACTTTGCAGCTCGTGGGAGACTGGGTCTTGTTGGTGCTGCTGTCTTCTTGGTAAATCTCGAGGCTTCGGTGGCCACTCTTTCGGGCGGCATCGTAGTGGCGATGGTGGATGTTATGTACTGAATTGGGTGGACTTTGGCGGGAAATGAATTAAGGCTGAGATATACTGTAAGCCGATGGATCCTGATTTGTCTCCTCTTCGTTGAAAGACATGTGGTTAAGTGTGAGTATATCCTCGCCTGCTCCATATCAAAGAGACGGTTGCGGAATGCAATAAATTAGATCGGTACAAAGAACGTTTCTCGAAGCAGATTTTCGGCTTCGGGGTGGCTTGGGGAAAGCAGACAAAGCCCACTGGGGCGGACATCACGAGCATGAAAAAAACGAAGTTCGGCAATCATATTTACGATTGTATGACTCTATGTACAATTAACCGTGCCATTGATGGTATACGGTACCATACCCCTCAAGCCAACCGAGGCCTGAAGGCGCCGATGAATACAGCCTTCTTCACAGCTTCGTTCCTCTGTGAACTTACTGATGCCACAAACATGTGCTGTGGAAATACAATATGCGATGGCTCTGTTGTTCTAGCTCATCCGAGGGAACATGCAATAACCATATGGATTCTTTGATCCGACCCGCCACTTAAATGCATGCTGAAAGAACAAACGCCGATATTTATGCGATATGGTGGACAGTTCCTCTGCCACGACCCAGAAATGGAACAAGTACGACTTCTTCGAGAAGAAAAGTCTTGGAGAATATACCCAGGTATCTCGTAACTCCAACGCCTGGCCCAAACTTCATGTATGAGGATGCGTGATGGATGAAATATATGATCCTGGATTGATCAAGGACAAAAGACACGGGTACCCAGCCTGAGAGTGAGGATGCGATCAATCAAGAAGGTTGGCCATTCCGGAAGGGATTGGCCCTTTGGGTGAGATAGTCTCGTGTCTGTTGTAAGGAATCTCGACGGAACACTGACTCGATCTTGGAGGGGTGGTAGGTGCTGTAGTTGTAGGTTTTGACAAGAGACCGGGGAACAGTGCGGATGGCGGCACATTCTCGGACTCGAGAGCTTTGATTGTCGGTTGCTTTGTTGACTTGGTAGCAGTGAAAGTATTGTTGATTGCATTAATAACTTTTGTTGGCTTCGATGGTAATGGCTTTCTTGGTCGACCAGCCTTTTTCTTCTTTGCATCCGCATCGCCTGTAGGTGGAGGTGCAAATGCTAAAGAGGTCTGCTTCAACTTTGGTGGGCCATTCGATGCGTCCGGACTTTGTTGTCGAGGACTATCGGTCGGCGTAAGAATTCCTTCAGCCTTGACTGCAGCGACCGGCGCAGGCTTTCCCTTCAGAACAACCGAAGGGCGACTATACTTGATATCCGCAAGGAAAGGTCCGCCGACAACATAGTCGCCGCAGTCCTTGTCATCCCACTTCGGTAGGCAAGCTGCCTGAGCAACTTGATCACACTCAGCTCGTACAACCATATCCCAGCAATCCTTGAATTCGATGCCGACGGGCTCTGGGTCAAGGTTGACCCAAGCCGTAAATCCTCCACGTCGAGCTCGGGTTACAGAGCACAACTCCTTAGTCAGGCGACGCGTGCCAGGGATCTTAAGACTTGTGCCGACAACTAGGACAGCATCTGGAACTCTCTTGAGATCGGCGCAGCTGACTGCTCCAATAGCGTCCTCATCCGGGTTGTGTTCGTTGTACAGAACCATTCTTGGTCGTAACCGTCCAATGCCGTGACTTCGCAGACCACTCGCTAGTCGTACAGCGTCGATTGTTTCACATTCCGTGCACAGGGGAGCCTCTGGACCTTCAAAAAGGGCACCATTGAAATCCTGTAGATCACCACATTTGCTGCATACCATCTTGTCCAGTCCACCGTGCAGCTGAATTGTCTTTGGCCAAGGACCTTTGGGGTTGAGAGGGACTTGAGTCGCGAGAGGGGGTAATGCGGTATCAATGCCGTCGACATTTTGTGTGTACAGACGCATCAGGCGACCTTCCTCCGCCAATGTTGCGAGCATATGGTGGAATGCAGTAGGTTTGGCGTTCTTCGTTGAGTGTCCCAGTTCACGAACCATGTCATGGAAAGAACTCGTGGAGCTGTCATTCCGGTAGACTGCCGCATCGAATAATTGCTTCCCCGAAGCCTTGAGCTTATTCTGCGATTTCAAAGTTGAGAATAAACCAGTCGATGAGCGGAAATCGGGAACTGTCCTCAATTAGTTATGGTCTGCGCGTAAGAATAGGAGTGACGTACTACCAGCAGAGACCGAAATACCAGCCCCAGCAATAATCACGATTCTGCGCTTTGTACGAAGGACGTCCAACAACTTTCTCATCTTCTTATCGTGCTTCTTGTGCACCTCATCTTCGTCGCTGTCGTACAATGTTAGGAGATCGAGGTACTCCGTCTTCAATTCCTTGGTTTTCGTGATTCGTTGGCGTTTTGGGGGCGGGGAGGAATCGTCGCAATCTGAGCTGTGAGGCGCCTTGCGCGACTTCGACTTGGATCCTTTCTCGGATTCATGGCTGGAAGGCGGTGACGGATAATCTCTTGGGGGAGATGGCGATCGTGATGCCACGCTGGAGAGGGGGGAGGATATGGAGGAGAGTGGCGAGGAAGAACCGCTTGAGGTCGCCATGGCGTCGGGCGGGATCGAGGAATTAGGGATGTTCGTGTCGTGAGCGCGATTGCGCACTGAGGAGTCGATGTATGCTGCGATGTTTCGCGTCTTCAGACCATGGCTTTTGGTGTTGTTGGTCGTATTGGTTGTGATCTCAGTCGGGGAGAGATGGTGGTTGAGGGAGGTCGAAGTTGTGCTGGTCGAGTGAGGAGACTTGATGTCGTGAGCGAACGAGGATTGCAGGAGGCTCTGGCGAGCTAGTTCCCGCTAATTCCCTCGAACCACAATACCAATGCTCCGGCAAGGCGGGGGGACATGGTGAAAAATGCGCGCTGGCGATTCACTGAAACAGAGGAGGACAATAACAAGTGGCATATTTCTTCCACCAAGTTCTTTTCTATTGTCTGCCACAATAAATAATTCCAACCCATTTCGTTCCCTTTGCATCGTTTGAGTCTCCATGAATCACGGCTCAGATTGTTGCTTTTCCAGCCTGGTGTGCGGCAATGGGCTGCTGGGAGCACGAACATGACCGGCTGGCAGCACAGTGTCCACCAATAGTAGTACAAACCAGAACCCGCCGGCACTTGAAATCGAAGACTGCATGCTTAACACCAATGGGACTGACCGTTCGAAGACTAACCATTTGAAATACCAACCAATTTCTATTTGCATCTTCCTTTGTTTACCTGTTGTTGTTTCGTTTCCACTGATTCAGTTGTCAAGGTGAATTGATCGGGGCCAATGCATTTGTGGTTAGACTACCCGTACACCCCTGCATTTGGCAAGTCGCAGGGCTGGGCGGGCCTGAAGATCAATACAACCTTGGAAGAGACAGACTTCAACCATCACCGCCATCCATCATCACTCTTCCCTCTCACTTCTTGTCTTATTTGTACTACCTGACATTCTGATTCAATATCTTCATACTTTTTACCATATTGTACAGCTTCAAAATTTCTCGCGTGCGAGGCGGCGGAGGTTGAAAGATGCCCTTGATGATGGACGACGAGATGAACATGGACGATCTGTTCGGTGACGGTGGAGGTCTATCACTGCCATCTAGACCTCCCACAAGGGAACTCCATCAACGAGTGGATGAGCTGCGGGCCAGCGGTTGTTGCCAGTATGTACTGCGTCATGTGACACGAGAGATCTTCTCTGACAATCACAGGAGCATTGCTTGGTCGAAATGGGGGAGTATAGCTTCTATTGCTTCAAATGGTACTACCCTGGAACTCAGGAACCTTCGCTGCCATCCAGATGACGGAAGTTGGGCACTCAGTGAACCTACCACCACCCCAAACTTCTCAGCTTCACTTGATGGTTGTCCATTGAAGCATCTTGCCTGGAGCCCAACAGGAAGTGATTTGGCCGTGATTGATGCGGTCGGTCGAGTCACCATCCTTTCTATCTACTCATCAATAAACAAACCAGCATTGAGCAGGCCTAGCCATCTTGACCCAGCAGATGATTTGCATGCTGTAGTTGGCTGCTTCTGGTTGAACCAGGCACCATATCCACCAGGTCGACCGGTACGCTTCATTGTTCTGTATTCGAGAAATTTCACTGATGAAACGAACAGACGATATTGCACGGCCCAGGAGTGAAAGAGGGACCAGTGTATCGCTACGAAGCGTCTCAAGCGCCGATTCTAGGACCTTGTCATCCCGTCCAGGCAAAATCGGCCCTTGTCTGTGTGACCACAAATGGCCTTCTGAAGGTACTATGGCAGCAGAATAACAACAAATGGTGCGAGTCGCATACAGAGCTCGAGAGCATCGTATCGTCAGACGATCTGATTACTCATGCAGCAATCTGTCCCGACAAAAGTACGTAGATCAACATCCTGTGATGTCAATTTGCTGAAATTAGTAGGTGGGACGTTGCTCATTGCTTTTGCCACTACCTCGATGCAACTTCGTACTGTACGTGCTTTGATAGATTGGGGTCAACTGAAAGTTGACAAAGCACCACCACAAGCGTTGCCGCTGAACCCCACAGTAAGGTCAAAACATTTGGCAGGCACAAGTTGGGTACCAGACGGTCCAACCGATCCTATGAATGTCTCACACTCAGAATCTTCTATGGTCCAATTGTCACATCTGGAGTTGCTTCCTCCCACTACAGATAACAATGGTAGTCCGGTTCCAGCAACAATCGTAGCCATTCGATCCTCGCTACCCAGCTTGACTTCGCACTACAATCAGGATGTCCACAGCACCATAGATCGATGGGAAATACAGGAGCCTAATCCGAGGGCTCATCCTGCTTTCGAACAGCTCAGTTCCAGGCGGAACAGCACTGGGATTGCCCCACCGGTAAGTTCAACTCATGACATTCGAAATGCGTGTCTGACATCTTGTAGCCGGTCGCATATATGAAGAAGTTGGAAAGCATCACTGTCAATAAGATCGTTGTTGCGATGGAGACTATGAACACTGGAAGAGTTATTGTATTTGCATACAGCGACAGTTCGGTAGAGTATCGTGACCGGAGAAACATGTTGGAGACTTTCAACGACAATAACCTGGATCGTGTCTGGCATCTCTCACAGATCGGGTTCTCCTACACCGAGGATGAGCCCTGTACGTTACATGTCTGTTTCAGAAATCAAAATCAGACCCTAATCCTCTACAGGCTTACAAGTTGCTCTATCACCAAGTTATTGCTCCGTTGTGCAAATACGAAATGATGGTAAGGTCAAGTGGAAACAACTTGACTACCATCTGGGAGATATTGGAAAAAGTATGGACGAGCGTAAGTGTACAGTCTTCAGAGACTGCAGTACCCTCTAACAAAGGCACAGCTCTCTATTCTGCTGTGATCACAGCTCTTTCACTCTCTTGCGCCACAGCAGTAATGAGGAACGTCAACTACGACGACATCCTAGCCACTGCAAGCAAGCATGTGAGCCCACGTAAGAACTCCATCCCCACGCTTATCAAGCTAAATGTCTAACATGATTCAGAATTCTCCTACGACTGGCTCACTGAGCTTTCACGCATCCTCAAAGTGAACCTGGACTATTCAGAAGAGACCCATCACGACGTTCTAGTGCGCAATACTTCGATCCAGCTTTGCCTCTCCATACAGCAATCTCTAGGATTTAAAGGACAGTTCAATCCGCGAACTTTCTCCAGCAAGTTCGCTTGGATTGTACTGCAGCTACGCAACATCGTCGTCCTAGTAAGCATGGCAGCCAATCTGCATATCTCAAGTGGCCCAAACGCGACCGAGAAGTCATCGCCACTTGAGGATCCTGGTGCGTGTTCCATTCTACCTTTATTTCAATAGTATACTGATTAGATAAAAGAGGTCATTCGCTCCCTTGCCGGCTCCGTAAATTGGGTCCTCAACCTCATGGCCTGGATAATCGACACATTGACCAACCTCCCCGCCTCCCTCCCACCTAACATCGATCTCAGCAGTACCGCAAACCTCTCGCTCCCCGACCTCCTCGCTCACCTCCACTCAACCAATACCATCGCTTTACACCTCATCCTCTCCTCTGCCTCCCGCGGCTTCCTCACTGCAATCCTCCGGCGCCTTGCCCACCTCGACTACATCGCCCGCAAAGCCATTTCCCACACCTCAACGCCCAACCCACAAAATACACCGAGCGCCCTCTCCCCTGCTCTAAAAGCTGCTTACGTCGAAATCGCCTCCCTGACCGCCTCCCCAATCCTCGACATCAAGACCATCGAGACTCTTCTCTCCTCCCTCTCATCGTCCATCAAGAACGCCTACGCCTCACACACTCCACCCCTCTCAGGCTCCCCACAAGCGGAAAAAGCGCGAAATGCACTGGAAATTAAGATGTATTTCGGCAGCTCGTTCCCAGACGCCTTCAAAAGCGTGATTGTAGAGCTTTTCAGGGAGGATGGTGGGTTGCTGAGTGCGGTGAAGGCGGATATCAAGCCGGCGGATTTGTTCTTTGCGGACTTCGAGATACTGGAGGTCGATGAGGAGGGTGTCATGTTGGAGAAGAGGAGGGGAAAGGGGATGACAATGGATTGTTTTAGGAAAGCCTGGTTGCTAAACCCGGTGAAAGGGCAGTTTGAAAATAGACCTGCAGCTGCTGGACCCGGTTCTGGGGCTGAGGGCAGTGCTCTGCTAGGCAGACAAGGTGCTAGGTGGAGAAGGTGTGCCAGATGTGCGGCTGTTATGGAGGATGTTTTGACGCAGAGACAGGCGTTGCAGTGGCTTGTTATGCAACAGAGACGATGTTTCTGTTCGGGGTTCTGGGATACGCTTTTGCCTGGGGAGCTGGTTGCTTAGGCAGGCTTGCAGTCCTATACACAGCTCTTCCGGCAGCTGTGTCTGTTGTGGACAGAAAGTCGCAGCTGGGAAAAATTGGTCTCACTCCCACAATATCCCGAGGACTGGAGATCCTGTTCTCTTTGCTGGATTGCCATTTCGAAATCTCTCATATTACTATGTATCTTGAAGTATTTTGTCGATTAGCCATCCATTTACTCACTCAAAAAGCATATAAATTATTCCTTCCACAAACATCTCTCTGGCTGTGCTCTTTCCCTCATACGTTTCTTCCATAGATCGTCTATCTACCTCTTGCCACATTCGGTCGCAACTTCCCGCCAAGTTTCCGAAGCCACTTCCTCAGAACGACTGAAGAGTAGAGTTTCATTTTACAACTTTCCGAAACTCCTCTCCCATCTGCACATCCTCTATTGATGTTCCGGTTTCCAGCTTTGCGTCACTTGAGTGAGGTCTGCGCATATCCGGACCAATCATGCTCGTCCCTTCCAGGTGTGGTTCGCAACATGCAGCCTGGCTGTCGCCGTCCACTCACCGAGGACTTCTGTTGCAGTCTGGCATCTTCTGCCTTACTTGCGATCAACGACACCTTGCGCGCCCAGCAGTCCACGAGACGAAGATGCCGGGGCTATGCAGGGCATACCAAGTTCTCAGCTTTGACGACAGTCGTGAAGGAGGCTACGAGTACGAAGACATTTTTGGTAAAAAATCCTTGCACCACGCAAAGGATCCTAATAGAATGGCCATCTGGATTCGCCTGGATTACAATCAACATGATGAACTCCCGGAGATGCCTCGAATGGCCGCCTCTGCTGAAGCTGGATGCCAAATTTGTGATTCAATGACAACGTCGATACAACGAGATCTGCAAGTGCGAGTGGAACGGGAGCCCACAGAATGGAGTGGAGGTAGCGTGGACGTTGTTTCGTTGTCCTATGCTTTCACTAAGCATCACCGGGTCTACGACAAGGAAAGTGAATTGGCATATCCATATTACCTACTGGGCCTCGTTTTTGAGTGCCTGCAAGCCTGGTTTGCTGACCTCAAAATTACGTTGCCTGATGGGTCTGTATACCTCCGGACGGTTGCTTTCAGGATTGAAGCACTGCCTGGTATGTATTATCATGCTCAGAGGCAGAATGACTAACAAGAGGCAGGCAGTCGTGCCACTCGTAGTCCAAGATGCTATTCTGTGTGCCACAAGCTCTCTGTCTGTTTTTTGTGGATCGATGCACTCTGTATCGTATAAGATGATGAAGAGGACTGGCAACATGAAGCACCACTGATGGGGAACGTGTACGAAGGCGCTTTAGTGACTATCTTCCCAATCGTCTCTCGCTCTTCGAATGAAGGCTTTCTAAGTCATTCTCACGAAAACGTCGTTGAGATCCAATTCCGCTCTAAGATACGGTCAGACATCCACGGGGTTTTCATGTTACGACATCTACCACGATTCCTATATGTTCACCCCCGAAGCATAGTTTTGGGCGTACAAGATATGGAGACAAGAATTCGGGCGTGAAGTCAGCGGGGGTAGACTTATCAAGAAGTAGTCATGAGCCGTCGGCATTTGTTTTTTGGACCTTCAACGGTCTTCTTTCGCTGCGACAAATGGATGCGTTCAGAGAAGGAGTCTTGTCGATACCGCTATCTTGGCTCTTTATTCTTCAGACGCTCAACACTGTCTGACAGAACAAATATTGACGATTGGGCAGAAATGGTGGTGCGGTACTCAGCGCGGCAACTTACTTACGCAACAGACAAATTTCCTGCTATATCGGCGCTGGCTCAACTAGTCAGCGAAGCGATAAAGGACGAATATATAGTGGGATATGGCGTAGCAAACTTCACCGTCTGTTGTTATGGAAGAGCCAGCCAAAACGTGCTTGGGATAGCTTCCACACAAGTCTAAGCTCACCTGATCCATACGTCGCTCCATCGTGGAGCTGGGCAAGCCGGACGGAACCTGTTGGGTTTGGTCTCCATGATCAATTTCGTTTCCCTAGAATGGAAGAGGCAATGCTCCTGGGGTGTGATGTTCTCGAAGTTGCAACCAATGTTCCAGGCCGTAATCCATTTGGCGAGGTCAGCAGCGCTGCTCTGTCCATATCTGGGAGGCTGGTTCCACTTCCTGCGATGCTTGATAAATGGAAGGGTCTTCAGGCTCAATAGCCTACCTGGCATATACTCGAATTTTCAGAAATCTGGATCGCATACGGAGTCTCAACTAGGTGTTCTGTGCTTGATTGTTTGTCAGAGCTAGGGTTCTCCTGCTACTGCGAAACCGTCGATCTCCACACCGACACCTTTGCAGTTACGGGCGGAAATTCTGGTTTTTTGGTAACATACAGATGAAAGGGAAAGGTGGAGTTGATTGTGATAATCGACGCGTCCCAGACAGAGATAGGAGGGAATATGTTGTGCAAGGAAAGAAGCTAAACTTTGAAATCTATTTGTTGCTTATGTCCATCCGGGCATGACTTGGCGTGATACCGCCTGGACTTGAAGGAAATAGATGAACATACATACTCTACTGATCATGGAATCTCAAAAAGAGGGATGTAATTGTAATTGTACAAAGAGAATACGAAGCGTAGAATATAAGGCAGGTGAAGTCAAATCAAATCATCTCGATTCACGAAAGGGAAGGAAGGAGCTACTGCTCTTGATTTTGATGAGATTTTCATTCGTTCTTTCCTTTCTTGCCATTCCATTCCATTACAACAGTATCCATCCTCTCCCTCAAATGTCCACCCCTTCATTGAAAGCAAGGCTTTTGGTATCAAACCGCCCGCCTCCCCACCTCACTTCATTCCACTCCACCCCGCATTCATGTCAATCGGTCTATATACATTAAACAACAAGAAAAAAGCAAGGTAGAGTGCAAGCAAACAAACGCGAATGGTGGTATTGGGTTTCTGGTCTCTCTCAAATTTCTCGCATCGCTGCATTACAAAACAGATGAAAGAGAACGCAACTCAACGCAACATTTGCATGTGCAAGCCAGTCTAGTATCGTGCGATCGATCGATCAATCAAGTATTTGAGCGTAAGGTATTAAACAGATTTTCCCTCCCCAAGCTAAACGATCAAACATCCAAACCCAAATCCAGATTTCCTAGCCTAAACAACCTCGCAGATCGATCCAACGAACCTGTGTATGATGTCGAATCCAGGTGAGATGAGTCGCAAGTGCTGGAAATCGAAATGGAAAAGAGGCGTTTAGACGTGTGTGATGCTATCACGGTTGTTATCCGACGAGTGGTTGAGCGTCTTCTCGTGATCATGCGCGTGAGCAGCAGAGTACTTGCTCGCAGCATCATCGACATCATTCAGAACCTCCCTAGTCAACTCAACGTAATCATAAGCGAACTCTCCAATCTCGGCATCATCGATACCAAGGATCTCGGCTTCCTCAGAGGCGCGCAGGGACAGGCCGGGGATCAGGTTCATGACGAAGAGGATGATGCAGGTGCCGAAGAAGGAGTATGCTGCACCGGAGACGGAGTCGGCGATCTGGTAGCCGAGTTGAACCCAGTTCTTGTTGAGCCAGCCGCCGTCGATGTCGGAGAAGCCGTCGAGATGCGCTATGTAGTCAGCGGCGAAGAAGGCTGTGAGGATGTTGCCGATGAATCCACCGACGGCGTGCTCGGCAAAGATATCGAGGGCGTCGTCGATGCCGAGGACGAACTTGAGCTTAGTGGCATACTGAGGAAATGAGTCAGTTGTGGTTCTAAAAGTAGGGGGGTTTTGGAGTCGAGGGAGAGTACTTACGTTAGCACCTGCGGCACCAACAACACCGTAGATAACAGCAGCCCAGGCAGGGACGAAACCAGAGCCAGGAGTGATAGCTACAAGGCCAGCAATAACACCAGAGCAGAAACCAACAGTGGACCACTTGCGCTCAAGACGGTAATCGAGAACACACCATGTGATACCACCGACACAAGCAGCCAAGTTGGTGACCACGGCAGCCATGACAGCGCGGAGGTTGGCAGCGAGAGCGGAACCAGCGTTGAATCCGAACCAACCAACCCACAGGAAGACGGTGCCGATGACAATGTGTGTGACGTTGTGAGGGCGGTAGTTCAGCTCGTGAGTACCGTGGCCACGACGCTTGCCCAACATGATGGAGTAGGCGAGGGCGGCGCATCCAGATGCAATATGCACGGGAGTTCCTCCGGCGAAATCGAGACCGCCCATCTTGAATGACCAGCCTGATTCGTTCCATGTCCAGCAAGCAATTGGATCGTAAATAATGGTAGTCCAGACGAACATGAAGACCTGGGATTTCATTAGATTTTTGCTGGAGCTTAAATGTGATTCAGAAGTGGGGATACGTACAACAGTGGGAAGCATGCGACCTCTCTCGGCGACAGCACCAACGGCAAGAGCAACAGTAATGCAAGCAAACATTCCCTGGTACACGGCGAACATAAGATCTGGGATCTTAGTCGAACCAACGGAGGGAGCACCAAGGACATTGCGGAAACCAATGTTCTCCAAATCACCGATGTAGCTGCCAGCGGTGTGGGAGAAAGCGAGCGAGTAACCCCAGAAGAACCATTGGAAGGAGACCACGGCTGTGGCCATGACCGAGAGCCAGATCAGAGACAGAGCGGACTTCCTGCGCGCGAGACCGGAATAGAAGAATCTACAAAAACACAAGGATCAGCCTCTGTTGCGTTGCACCAATGCTACGTTTTCTTCTTCTTTTTCCTCATTCTTCAGCGCTGTCGTATCTGTACGTACCCGACACCTGGGATCATGAGCAAGACAAGCGCAGTGGATGTAATCATCCAAGCAATATCACCAGACTAAGTTAGAATAAGATGTCAGCTTATGAATCCGTGCTTCCAGAAACCGAGACTCGAGAATGCACTGGAGATGTTCCTGCGAGCTCGGTTTCTCGGATTGTGGGGAAGCTCAGCTCACCTCATAGTAAATGTTGAGATCCTCGGTCAGAGAGTCACCTCCCGTCATGAGGGTGCTGTTGTATTCGGCCACCATGTTGACGACTGTTTGTGCCGAAGCTGCTCTTTTTTGTGTTCGGTTGGAGATCGGCTGATATTAAGTTTATTTATCGGGTTTTAGTTGGTAGAGTCGAAGGCGCAATTCATTCAAGAACTACGGTTTTGGTTGCAAGGAGCGTGTGTGAAAAGTAATGCGCGATTCGAAGTCGGCGCTCTCTTGAAGAAGAGATCGAAGGAAGGAAGACGTGGAGGAGGTGAAGGGGAAGAGAGAGCAAGGTCAAGGTACGGCGGTGGGGGTACGTTTGTATTTGAGTCGCCGGGAGCTAGGCCGCGTCGCGAAAGGTGAGCGAGAGTGCTGGTGCAGGGGAGGGGACTCAGAGTGGGACCAGCAGGGACCAGCAGGGACTGGAAGTGGCAGAGTGGTGGTAGAGTGGAGACTTCGTACTCGTGGGAATCAGGGGATCCCGATGAGGCGTTTCGTGTGAGCTCCGGCCAGACAGTTGCAGGAGGATGGCGCAAGATCTGACTGGACGACAGTTTGGAAAAAGCAATTGCAAGAGAGAATCTCCAAGGCTCGAGTCGGACAGATCACTTTTGGCTATATCGATGGTGAGGCGGAGGACTGGAGATCGAGTCAAGAAAAAGGAAGAATGAGGAGGGGGAAGATGTTTGAGAAGAGCTGGAGAGGAGAGACTCTCGATTATGTATCAATCAATCTTCAGATTCCTCCCCTCCTCCTCGGCTGTTGTGGTTGGTTGTCTCACGCAACAATGAACCTTCTTCACTTTTCCAACTTCACCCGATATACCATGCATGGCAGAGCTAACCAATCAAAGCTAGCGTACTGGTCGAGATCAAGAGACACTTCTAATAAACCAATATATCTGTAAGTGTAAGTAAGCCTGACATCTGTTCCGTTTTCCCTCCTCTCAGATCATCTTGACATGACCACCTCATCATAAATCCTCTGCCCAGCCTTACCATCAATTCTGCCCAGTGTGCATCATCTGCGCCCATGTCGTCCTCCATTTCTCTGCCCTGTCCGCAATTTGGCGCACATCGCATGCATCGCAACTCCAGCCAAAAATGTTCCAATAGAGCCCTGTCCTGTCTGCACACATCCCTGCAAAAGTCCCAGGGTCTCTGGCTGCGGGAAGGCCCACCAAGCCAGATATTAGTGGGCTTCATTCCCCACCAAAGATAAGGACTCGGGAACGACCAATGAGAGATCGGCCTGCCCTCTTTCACCCACGCCCAGGTCTGATCAATTGTCTGGTGTCGGACGAATTAGGACCCTGGTCTCACTACTGGATAGGAGGAGATACCGCATCGGCACAAGCAACCCTGGAATAGCCACGCCGTGGAAGCGAAAAATAGAGTGGTACAGTAGAGGGTAGACTGGTGTGGTGCATGCTGATAATGTCCGCCCGGTTGTTGTCTTGCCTTGTCTGCATGCATGTGCAACACTGCAAACGGACAGGAAAAGGGGGACAGCCTACGGAGTCGGAGTACAGGGCAAGGGCAAGGGCAAGAGCAGAGACAGAGCACCCTTCTCGAAAGACTGAAAGTGCAGGATGCGATCCAAGACTCTGGGGGAAGCCCGGCCAGGAAGGCAGAGATCTACAGAATCGTCCAGTAAATATACTTTTCAAACGGCAGACTATCTGTCTATCAGCGCAGTGCACTTTGGACATCCTGCACACCGAGCGAGCGAGAGTCAATAAGCGAGTAAAGCCAAAGAAAGAAAGAAAGAGAGGGCCTGGAGAAGCAGCCCCTCCGGTTTATTTAGTCGGTTTGATGCTATCAAGTTCCGAAAACACCGTTTCAGCCATACGGAAGAAGAGGCATCTCAAGAGCGTCGAGAAGCTTTCGAGAGCAAGCCTTTCCTTCCTCTCCACACTCTATCCATCTCCAGAAAATCCAAAGTGCACAATCCACCACTTTTGACTTTATCTGCAGACCCATCTGCAAGCTTTAAACATGCGCGTTTGAAGCCTGTATGAACTCCGTTCATTCTGTCTACCTGCAAGAATGGGAACCGCTTCCGAGATACCCACTGCACTACTGTAATGCTACTGTACCTTTAGTGGCTTCGTAACCATATCTTCGGGTTTGCTCTAGGGTGTACAGGCTATCACTTGCCTATTCTGCTCAGCGTGTGCGTCCCTTCTAGAAGAGTGGTCTCCGATCTCGAATCCACGGTTCACCAGGTTTGATGATGAGGTGGAGGTGCCCGCAGTCACATGTACTTAGGGCGTAGTTGACCTCATCTCAGTCAGACGGAGTCTCAGACTCAAGGCCACTGAAGATAACTCGGAGATTGGTCCTGCGGGGTCATCTATTTCACACACTTTATCTACGCATTCGCATTCTCTCATCTCACCTTCATGAGCAGAATCAAGATTCTCAACCTTTTCTTTCGATCAGGGCAAGTATCGGCAGCCATCAAACATCCAGATACCCCACCGACTGAATGATCCCTTGATTTGATATCAAAGCAACAAACGCCCCAAAGTGCAGAGTCCAGACACCCACGATTTCACTCCAATCACAACGAATAAATCCTTTATCTTGGCTTCGTAGACGGGCTGTTTCCTGCACGGCTACCAGTCTACCAGCCTACCATACCTTAAATAAAAATCGACAGCTGAAGATGGAGGGAGCCACACAAACGGTTGGGCTTCCAGTTGCCCCGCATGACATGACTTGAACATGACGACTTTCCTTCATCTGCTACGTGCATGAAATCAAATCAAATCAAACCAGCTCGATTAGAATCGATAGCCTGGTTCGTTCATTCTTCGGAAGCAACCGGCTATCTGGAGGGGTGAGTAAGGCTTGGACTTCTTTCAGTCTGCACTTTTGAGAGTGAAGCCTTGCATCGAAAGCATGATTCCGTTTCCCTTCACCGACGAAGCGGCAACTAGTCAACGAGTCATCTCCTCTTGACTGGATGGTACGATTCTCAACTCTCAGATTTCCATTCTCAGGTTTCGTAGCTGCCGGTCCAATCGCAACTTCGAGATGGCGTTTGCAGCAGGAAATCTACAGTCTCACCAAAAGGAAAAAAGTGATAGGTCTTTCTCCGCCAGTTAGACCTTGGTCTCGCTTATCAATATGTCATCCATGGACCTCTGAACAAGACCAAATTTCACTCCCTCTTCTCAAGTCACCGTACCCTGCGACACGAACAAAGACATTCTTATTCAACCCTCAATATAGAAAAAGAAATCAAGCTTTCACCACACCCCTCTCCGCATCGCATCAACCAGCGCAACCCAACAAAGGGCGTCTGCTGGTCTAGCCTGCCGTCCTGTCACCAGCACTTGTGGCGTCCATCTAACAGGGGTCAAACAGCGCCACAAAATCCTAGCGTCTCTCGTCAAAGATAAGGATTTCATCCACTCTCTCCACTCAATGAGATGAGATGGTCCGACGACTCATAACGCGCGTTTGATTGCTGATATCTGAGTCGCTGTTGTCACGGCGTTGACTGATGGCGATGATTTATATCAATGATTCACGACACGAGTTTATCTCCTTTTTCAATAGTTCTGGATGTTCGGCATCGTGTGTTTTCGGGCCGTAATCGGATACCTACCTACTCTCTCCTCAACGGAATCGAGTCATGATAGATGCGGTGAGTGAGTGAGCCTTTCATCCTATCTTTGGAATTTTGTGATCACCAGAATTGGAAAGCCAATCGAAGCCAACAGAGCACGTCAGCAAGACTACAACGATCGGACATCCTGGCTGTAAATCATAACATGATCAGGCCATGCTTAGTAGCAAGTTACCCAGTCCCAGTACCAGATCCTGTGCGTACCCGGGCTGTACTCCGTCCTTCCCGGAGCTGGAATGCTTCGTACAACAGCATGTCTCGAGTACAGAGCACAGCATATCCCAGCCTTGTCCCTCCTCGTGATTCCTTCTCGAATCCTCCATGTATTATGGGATCTCGGTCTTGGTCTCTGGCTCAGTTTGTAGCCTGTTAGCCTCAGCTGATGTACTTTCGTACAGAGCGTCGTCCTGTCCTAGGTTCCATCCGAGGCTCGAAGGATCAGGCTCCTTTGCAGCATGACACGAAAGCCGGCGCGGCTATAGTCGCTGATCTACAGCACTGTTTCGAGCTTTCGGTGAGTTGGTCAGTTGGTCAGGTGGTCTGTTGCGAGGGAATTATCTACCCTCTTGCTTCTAGTCCTATCCGTATAACTGCACTTTCACTCTAATCTTCTCCCTCCTGTTTCCTCCCACTGCTGGATGAGAGATAGGTTAGCCCAAATCCAAGACATACATACCCCATGAACCCAATCCCAACCGCCTTCAAACACACCACAAGAGGATCCTGCAGCTGCAATGGTACCACGAGAGCACTAAGAGTATGCAAGAACGGCATCTTGCAGCATCAGCCTTGCCGTTTGGGTCTGGCTACGTTGTCCCAGTGTACAGCATACCACCCACACTGTCGGAGTTGTACTGTACCGTTTCGATCGGCTTTCGATTCAATACTCCTGTTAGCGGAGTGTCTCACGACTCGACTGAGTTGGAAGTAAAGTGCACTTCTCGACGTTTGAACTTGAAGATCTGCTGTCTGGTATCATGATATAGAATTCCTACTGCGGAACGAATGAGATTGTCCGTATACAGGTCAGCTAAGATGTTATCATGGCTTCATGGCAGCGCACATCAGAGCCAAAAGCATGATCGTGGACATGGAATCGAATTCGGACCCGAAATCAAAGTTCAGGGAATGGCATGTAAAAGAAAGACCCCAGACTGCTGGTCAATGTCCTTTCCTCCTCTTCTCATCTCTTGCCGTGTATGCTTTCCCATGCCGTATACGCCTTCAATCCATGTGAGCGAGATAGCTACAATCAAGCCAGGATAGGAACGAATAGTTACATCTACTTTCTCTCACCTACTTTACGTCTCAAACAGTCATCTTCAATCTTGGAGACCTACGGATTTGGAAATGACGTTTCATCGAAGTTATTTCCCATGCATGTTTTCGATAGATCCCGTACCCGGCCTGCTGGTTCGATTTCCATGCAACGGTCTAGCATGTTCGAAAGCGGATCAATAGATAAGCTCAGTATGTACAAGTGCAAATCTGAAATCCTTACTGTCCTTCTGGTCTCATTCTCTTCTTAGCTCATCTATCTTCACCTCCCTCAACTCACCTCATCCGCCTTATTTCCCAAATGTCTGCCTCTCCTTTCGATGTTTTCGTCGTACTCAACGGCCATCCTGATCGAACACGGCAGCAATGGAGTACGGTACCTGACTAAACCCCACGAAAGTGTGCGTCTGGGAAAGTCAAATCGTTAGGTGCATAATCACCACTGCACTACTGTGTACATCCCACAGGGTCTTTTGGGGTCTATGCTTGGCGGTCAGGATGCGACTTCACGGATATGGGATCTCGTGGGGTAAGTGGAGAGTCGAATCAACATCGTGCTTCAGCTTCAACTGTCCATAAACATGTTGACTTCTCATGCGGCGTTCGCTGGATGCAGATAGTGGAAGGTCTGTGGTCTGCCACAACTGCTAATACCGCCATCAACAGACCCCGTCGAGCGAGTCTCAAAACCGTGAGCTTTCCCCTTCGATTTTTCACAACCAGGCCTGGATCACCCTCTTTCCTTCAGTCGTGAGTACGTTCGCAGTATACCAGCTTCTCTCTTTGTCTCTTGTCTCTCTCTTTCCTATTCACACATCCTTCTCTAATCTCTACTCACTTTCTCGAGGACTACCACCTCATAAGTACCTGCATGCACTCTCCCTTCAAACCATCACGCAAACAAACGCATACTATACCCAGATCAATGATCTCGGCGCCACCAGCAGTCACCACCCACCAGTCACCGTTCTACGGCACCTGTAATAATAGCTGCATCTCGCCATCATGCCGGTCTCATTCCCAATACCGTTATACCGGCGCCGAAGTTCCCTCAATCAACCGCGTCGTTGAAAGCGTATATTGTACATCGCACAGCATATGCCAACCAGATACACAACATATCTATCTACCATATCACAAGACCAATCCTCAAAGACATCGTACTAAAGCCCCCTCAAGTGGGATTGGGTTAAATTGATTTAGTTTGATCTGATACCGTCTCTCGTTGCTTAGCTTCACTTGAGCTTCACCTCAAAAAAAGAGGAAGAACAGACGGAGAAGAATCAAGTCAAATCCAAGATCTGATCTCGAAGCTAAGTATATGTATGTAAGTGTCATGTAAAGTAAGCCAGTACCAGGCAAGCCTCCCCCCTCTCCTCTCCTCTCCTCTCCTCTCCTATTTTTTCGCTTCCCAACTCACCTACGAGCCTACGGCAGGATGACTACCGCCACTGCACCAATTAAGTTCCTAACTGGCTGGCTAATGCGCTTCTTTTGATTTCATGCCTCTAGATAAGCTGGTTAGCTGGCTAGCTGGCTGACTGACTGGCAGGCTGGATTTACAAAATGAGGGATAGTCAACAGGACCAGACAGACTCAACTCGACATGACATGACATGACATGACATGCTAGAAGTGGAGCGCGACGAGAACCTGTTTGGTTACTACCTTACCTAGCAAAGTACTTTGACAAGGCAGGTAGCTGGAGGTAGGTATGTAAGTTGCGAAGACTTTTGCTTTCCTATGCCAGCAGAACCTGATTCGAGGACTTTGTCGAAAGCATGAGACGGCTGACGGAATGAACGAAATCGGTGGTCAGAGGGTCAGAAGATAATGATGTACCACAGATCAGAAGGTTTTGTGTACATAAGCAGAAGCAAGTAAAGTAGTGCGGTGGTCTTATTTGGGTTCGGATGTGGTTTTTCTTTCATTCCTGGAATCCTATCCTATCTTCTCTTCTGATCTCATCTCATCATGTAGAGACTGATTGATACAATTCGCCGCACCTCCCCTCTTCCCCTCGTCTCTCGTGACCACCTTGATCTCATTCTCACAGACCGTGGCTGTCTGTATTCAATCACCCTCTCGTATTTTCTCATCTCAAACTTCCACCATCCAATCACTCCAAAGTTCAACCCGATCCATATACTACAATACAATAGTACAATAAGAAACAAAATAAACAAAAGGTATAATATTTAAAAACAACAACAAACTTTCGCTTCGCTCCGAATCAAAAACAAGAAACCCAACCCAGAAACCCAACCCAGAAACCCAACCCAGAAACCCAACCATGTAAATGCAAAACAAAACAAGAAAAGTAAAGAACTCCGTCTGTCTCTCGGTACGATGACCAGAGAGAATGAATGCTAGTATGTCCCGCCCAATGATATTAAGGGCCATTACCCAATATCGTAATGCGTGTATGTGGCTGTGTCTGCGTAGACAACCGAGGATCCGCTAAAGCGCAAGCAACAATTTCAAATGCAGTCCCTCTCTCGATCAGTCAATCGTTTATCACGAAGACAGAGAAGCGAATCGATCTTCGAAAGCCCTCTTCTTCTCGGCCTCGATCTGGCGTTGAAGACGCTTTGTCTCGCGGACGGCCTCTTCCCTCTCGTTCTGCAACTCCATGACCTCGATTTGAGCGATGTTCATGTGTCCAACGACTTCTTCCATCTCACTGTCTGCTTCAGCGAGCGCAGCCTCGAGTTCGACAACTCGTTGCTTGAGGAACTCCATCTTAGAATCCTCAGACACCGTCATGGCCTTGCCGGATGAGGTTGACATGATTCTTGGGGCTCGCGACGAGTTGGCGAACATTGGTGACATGGGGGACTTTGGCCCGAACATGCGAGGGGATCGAAGGCCCTCCTTCATTCGTTGGAGCTGGGTGTTGTGACTATCCTTCAGATCACGGATCTCATCCTCGTGACGAGATACCTTGTCCTCCGTGTTTTGTTGAGCGGCCATCAGTTGATCCTCCAAAGACTTGAGCTTGCTCTGCATGAACATGATCTTCTCAGCATTGGCCTTTTGATCCCTATCGCCACGCTCGATAGTCTCCGAGAGACGTTGTCGAAGTGTTGAATTCGTAGCCAATTGCTGGCGGACCTGACCTGCGAGTTCCTCAACGCGCTTAGCGGAACTACGGAGCTCTTCTGCAAGAGCAACTTCGTTACCCATGTGAAGCTTCTCTCCTTCACGCAAGGAGTCAGTCGACTGTCGAAGTGAGTCGACTTCCTTTTGAGCAAAGTCCCTCTCGGAGATGGCATCTGCGAGGCTCTGTTCGAGCTCTTTCATAGCCTGTTCGGTCTGCTTGTCTCGGGCTGTGGAGGTCTCCAAGTTCTTGACACGATCCAGAGATTCAGCATACGCTTGCTGTAATTCCCTGTATGCTTTCTCGAGGGACTCGGATGACACGGTGCCTGATGCGCTTCGTTCACGTGGTCCGGTAGGAATAAGGATGTCCTTTTCGTAGAGCAGGGATCGTAAAGAGCCAATCTCCTGCTCGGCACGGTCTAAGTCCATCTTCAATCCACTAAGTCCCTTCTCGCATTGCCACTTCTGCTCAATCGCCTCTTCTGCACGGCGTCGAAGGACATTGATCTCATCTCGAAGATTCGCAACTTCCTTGTCGTAGCCAACCCGCCTTGGAGAGCTTGAAAGGGCTCGATCGCGTTCGATTTCCAGTTGCCGAATCTTCTTCTGGTTCTCGCGGTTCTGGTGTTCCTGGCGTTCAAGTAGACTCTTCAATGCTGAATGTAAAGCATCTCGTTGCATCTCAATATCCTTGACACGCTCTGCTAGCGCGTCCCTCGATTCGGCGGTCTTGACTGATGCCGACCTTGTCAAAGATGGCGGCCTCGTCCTGGTAATACCATTTCCTTGAGCTACTGAATTTGACCGGAAAAGTCCCGAGGATCTGGAAGCCGCGGTTGGCGAAGCTTCCTCCGCGATCGTATTAAACTTCTTCATCTGTTGCTGCATCTCCATCTGCAATCTCTGGGCATTAATTAAGGTTATATTTTCGTTCTTCAGAGTTTGCAGCTCTTGTTGCGTCTTCGTTTGCTCATAAGTGAGCTTTTCATGCTGGGCGGCTTGGGCTTCAAGACCTTCCACCCGAGCTCTAAGTCCTGGGACGATCTCGTCCCGTAAATTATCCCTCTCATTATGGGAGCTTTGTAATTCCCCCTTCAGAGCTGTGAGGAGGTCTTCGAAATTATCCTTGACTTGTCTTTCTTCAGCCAGTCGCCTCCGCAGATCTTCGCATGTAGCTTCGAGGTCTCTTAGTCGGCCATTGGCATCCATGGAGTTTATTGAAGCAAGGTCGACCTACACAGCTGTTAGTGAAGTTCACTGCCGACCCTATGCCGCACTAACCTGGGAAGCTTTCTCTTCCAGATTGCGAATCTGCGATTCAAGGTGTTTCCTTCTTGTCCTCTCATCTTGGACTTTGTTTGTCAACTCCAGTCGCATTTGAGCCTTCTCCTGCTCAGCTTTCCGGAGTAGCCTGTCCATCTCATCTTGCTTGGAGTCTGGTTCTCCATATCTGACCGAGCTAGTACCGGAATCCGAAAAATAATCGCTTGTCCGTTTCCCAGGACTGGAGGATAGGTTGAGTGCTTCTGATTGTAATCGTTCGACAAGGTCTTCAAGGTCCATCTCCCTCCGTATGGAAGAGGCCAGCTCGGAGCTGATCTCCTTCAGCTCCTTCTCCATCTCTTCGACTTGTACTGGTGTGGTTGGCGTTGCCAATGGTAATTGTAGATATGAGCTTCCGAAATAACCACCAGCATCGGCGTTTGCCTTTGGGACATCAATAGCTCTGGGTATATTTCTGGCGGGTGCTTTGGAGACATCAGTGGGAGTAAGGTTACTTTCAAACGGACGAGGCGACGGTATTGGAGAATAGTCTTTTTCGGAAGAAAAGGTTGTCGAAGACGCAGGAGAGGTATTACCCCAACCAAACAAGGATCCAAGCTTTGAACCTCCGGGGGATTTTGGTTGTGACTTCTGTATGGTTGTGGTAGAATCGTTCGAAAAGCTTCGGGTATTAACGTTTATTGTATGTGGTGGTTCAGGTTTCGTGGAAAAAAGCGACATAGTAGATCGCGAATTAGAGACCGAGCTAGAGTCGCTGTACCATGGGCTAGTAGATTCCGACACGGACGTGAGAGCAGATTCGCTGGTCAGCCTCGCATGCCTGGACTCTGTGTCCGATGATGACGATTGCGGGAAACTGTGCGATGGGACGGTGAGGTTCGGACTCTTGGGACTGGGAAGATGCTGTTCCAAGTTTGCTAGGTGATTGGGCAACGACGTGTCAGAAGCTGCGCCAGACGTCAAAGCCACCGGTTCGTTTGGAAATCTGCGAGGTCTGTCAGAACAAAATCTTCGTGACGTTGAAACAACCTCGTTTCACGGGAGCAAAAAGGCTATATTGTATACCTTGAGAAACTTTGTGCCGTGTGTTCTGCCGGAGCATACGGCAGTTTAGAGGTTGGAGGAAAGTCGTGGAGGGTTGGACTATCTACAGAGTATGGTCTAACGTATGGTTGGTCAGGTGGCTGCAACGTCGCAGCGAGATGTTCTCCGGAAGAGAACCTCGTCGCCAAGGGGGACGCTGTAGATGGTAGTGGTTTTCTGCGTACCGGCGACGACGATGTCGAGCTGGTCGAGGTGATGGAAGAAAGGGTTTCTGTACGGGATCGGACCGAGACTGATAGGTTCTCTGGGCGAGTGACAGTCGTTCTTTGGTAGTCTTGGTCGTGTGGAGGAGGACTGGCGCTCGGAAGGTCAGATGAATCGTGAGATGTATCAGACAGAGCAGCGGTCTGGTGGTGGTGGGTAAGGGTGTGAGCGGACGCCATGGTGATTATATTATTGTGCAAAGTTGTCAGATTGTGCTGTCGGACCGGACGACATTGGATAAGGGCAAGATGTGCAATTCCAAGTGCAATTATTCCATTTGCAGCAGATGCGACGTTGGATACGGGTCTGGTGGTGAACGTTGGCTTGTCTTTGGGTGGAAGGTCGAGATTGCAATTCGAAAGATACGCCCCTGGCTTGTTTGGCTTGAGTGCTGAGAGGCTGGCACTCGAAGGGGAAAGGTCGAGGAAGCGGTGGCTCCCTCTTCTCGGCCCCGCTGCCCAGCACAGGACGGTTGGTGAGCACGAGGCCAGACAGATGGGGGATGGTATGCAGAAAGAGAGGGGCGAGGGTAGGGATGAGAGTGATGTCGGCCGGGGTGTGAGAGGTGGGAACAGGGTTGAAGGACTCGAAGAAAGTGAGAAGCGTGAGAAGCATTCGAAGCTGGTGAAGGTTTTGGAGGAGAGCCAGGGAGGGCGTCGTCGAGTCTGCGGTCGAGGTTGGGGAGCAGAACGGCCCCAGCGCTTGGAAAGGATTAGTGTCAGGGGCATCCACGGCAGCAAGTGCCAGGAACAGCCAGGGTAGGACAAGGTTTAGGGTCAGAACCAGGCAGAGAGACGCGCCGAGCAGGGAACCTCAGGGCTCCTCAAGGCACTAAGCAGGAAGGGACGCGCCACCAAAAGCCAATCAACAGCCGATGCAAGAACGGTCTGGACGCCGGCGCATTTGGGCCAATTGCAGAACAATCAAAATCCCAGGGGGAGATCAATGAGATCGGTCTCTGTTCGGCAACACCAATGACAATCTGTGAAAATCATAGGAACTCGTCGATTTTAGAGTTAAATTTGACGAGGCTTGAAAGAGTCGATCCAATTGTATGTGGTTGTTGACTTCGAGAGGGTTTGTTTGTTCTAGGCTTCGGCGGTGTAAGGAACAAAAAGAACAACAGGGGACGACTTATCCCAAGATCCAGAGTAACCTCAATTTCAAGGTACACGACTCAGCCAGACCAATCAAACCTCTCAAATCAAGCCAGCCGCCAATCATTCAGCCACGAGGGTGAAAGATGTGAGGTACAATCTCGGGCAACACAATTAGATCCTGGCGGTCAAATATTGTATCCAAACATAACTCACGAACAACACAACCACCTCCACCGCATCAGCACCTTCAAAGCTGATGACTTCCTGTCTCCATCTCCATCCTTGTATATTTGCGAATCATTCATGCCAACCATTCCATCAATCACACATTTTTGATGACCGCATTTCACGTCTTAATGCATCGCTTTAAGGTTTCTTCTCGGCTCGGATACACCCCCTGAGTCCTGCCTTCAAAAGATTTTGGTTCCGCAGAACTGCAGCATCCCGCTCTGCTTATCCAGCGATAACATGCCATGTCATGCCACGCTGGAATGCCATCATGCACGTTTCTATCATATCAGACTCACGATATCAGAAAACTAGAAACATAAAACCTGCAGCTTACCGTCCGTCGACCGTTTCTTCTGCAACCTGCATTGTGTACTCCGTGCTCCGTAACACTGCTTAATGTACCCCTCCACCTTCCCCTCCCCCCTCATCCTCGCATTCCTAATGCTACGCACCAAGAAACCTCTCGGCCACATAAACCAGATTCGGAAACTCAATAAGTCGATATCACAATCACATCACAATTTCACCTCACCTCATCATCTGCATAAAACTTCCAACAAGGCAACAACAGAACACTGCTTTTCTTTTCCTCTGCGGCTAATGTGCACTCTAGAAATAATCAAGCATTTTGATTAAATTACTCTCCAGACCATGTGGGGAAAACTCAGGCTGTTTTTGGAAGTATCTAATTAAGATTACCTTTCACGGGTCCTGTAGATCCAGGGTTCACCATAACCGAATGCAGAACTGTAGCGGCTCATCACCACATGGTCCATCATCGTCCACTTCACAACCGCGTCATGATCACGACTTCGCTACAGTTCGAAATGTGAAGACTCGGCATGTGGAGAAACTTTTACTTGTTTCTGTTTGCTTTATCTGCTCTTACCAGTATGGGAATCGAAGCGACTTATATCTTCTCTTTTGCCTCTAAGGTTTCGCCTTCGCTTCTCGTTCATGCACTTGCTTCGTCACAGCGTCTCACCCAAGCCAATGGTTCGTTACGAATCATTCCTTCAACTCCCGGACTGGCTCGATAGCACAGCACAAACATCCTCAAACGAAGAAACATTCAACTCTCCAATCCCGCCCCAAGCAAGTAAGGACACCCTTCCAAGCGGAAGCGTCTGCTTCATGCCGCAGCTACAACAGATCATACCACACACCCAGTAGTTCACAAACATCCGTTCTGTCAAAAGAAAACATTCCGTCTCTCTTCCAGTCGGATGGACTCGCGAGACCAGTCGAGTCGTTTCGTTTCGTTTCCCTCCGTTCTTACTTACCGGTATGTCAATGCTCTCTCAATCAGGGTCCGGAGAAGAACAAAGAGCGAGCAACCCCGACAGTCCAGACCAGATCAAACCTCACATCCAGTGATTCATAACCATCCATTCTTTTCTCTTTCCAGAAAAACAGAATTTTTCCTTTTCCCGCTTCGCCTACAACGCCATTTTCGTTTCGTTTCATTTTGTATCCTTTCCAATTGGATGGACTCCCGATATCTACAGTACTTCGATCAACAGCTGCTGTCAAAGCAAGATTACACTTTTATCTCTAATTCCTATTTCTCGCCCAGTCGGATCAGTCTGGATAATTAAGCACCACTTCCTTCCGATTGCGAATTTCAAAGACACGGAACAATACTTCCTTCTTTCACCCAACCCAGCACGACAACCTATCCCCCTTATCAGATCTTGCTATCAATTTCACAGTAAGTTTCGCTTACATTCCAGGCAACAGGATCCGCGACGTTTTTACATACCTTTCTACGTGTTGACCTTTGAGACTGTCTTGCGGAGACGACATTGCGGGACGAGGCTAGGCGAAGAACGTTGTCTTATATCTTATCTGAGCAGTCGCGTCATCTCTTTCCAGTTCTTTTTTGGGGTGTAAAGAGGAGTCCTTCGCTCGATCTACGCTAATCTTTACTTCTGCTGGATGATGTTGGCGACTCGTGTAGAAATGCTGTCTCGAGCGTGATTTATCCCCAGAAATGGGATTGAATTCCTAGTCTGAGCTTCAGCTGTCTTGTCCTTTTCAAGCAGGGCCTTGCATGGATCTTGCAATGGTCGCTCGGTGATTGAAAGGGGGTTACATCGAGGCATGGAATACTCGCGTCAGAAGCTTCGATGTATCGACTTTACTTTCCAAGAACCTAGCTGGCACTACCGTCCTAGGCTATGTGAAAGAATCAAGTGGTACTATCTTAAATTCGCAAATGCCATGCTATGCTCAGCAGGAAATTCGGCATCCGAGAGCTGCTGTAGCGCCCTTTCCTTCCACTAATCTCTTGTTCTCTTATCTTAATATTAAGTCTCTACAGTACATTTTACTATGCTTAATCGCCTCCAACTCCCGTTAATCTGAATGAATAGAAACAGTAAAGCCACAATCCGTCGAGGTCACATCGGCGAATGCCCAGGATGAACATCATGACAGCTTCGCCACCTGCGTAAAGAAAACGCTGGAAGACACATGAAAATCGTCTGGACGAGGACTTTCAAGCAAGCCTCTTAAAAGACTCCAGAGTTGCGCTTAATTTCCGTTGCCCGCTAACTTCTTCCCTCTTTCTCCCCCTCTCTTCAGCGCTCGCTTATCTCTTTCTACATTATTACCCATCACCAAGAATCCAGACAAAAAACAAAAAAAGAACCGAACTTGAACAATTTAGCAGGTATCCTATTGAACCTGGCCTCGTACAGTCTACATCCTGTGAACGAGCACCAGCACCAGCACCAGCAATAGCAATAGCAATAGCAGAAGTAAAAGCAAAGTCCAACAAAAGCATCCATCTGTTTCTCAATCAGCTGTCTCACTCACTCACGCAGCACGCAGCACTCAGCAGTCAAGCTCATCAATAATCGATACTCCCTTCCTTCAAGCGATCTCACAGATACAAAGTAGGCGATACAGCAAGTATTCCGTAATGCTAGTCCTAAACCATACGTACAACCTCGTGCGAGTATTTCCTGACATGGTTTGAGATCACGGGGTTGAGAGGATCCACATACTGTACCTGCTGCGATGACTGCTATTTAGATGACGATGATATAGCAATACCTCCGGGAGCTACTTGGCAGACCAGGTAGAAGCCGATCAGTCTTTTGGAACCGGCTTTGAAACCTGTTCGATGCTGGTGATACTGCCATTGGTGGCGATTGTTGACTTTCGCTTATGGCGAACAGCAGCTCCGCATCATCATCAGCACGTGTAATTATGAATGCGACGTACAGTATTCTTTCTTGGCTCTTTTAAACATACCATTTGAATGAGCTATGAATTTGACAGAGGGCGAGCTGTCATATACACCCTTCCCTTCCCTTGAAACTAGCCGATATTTCTGCTGTCAATCGAATGGGAGAGGGGATGATATTCACTCCATCACATGCAAGCACCGCATCGTAATGCAGCCATCCATTTCCCACGCAGTGAATGCCACCAAATGACTATCATGCGCTCCTCGGATAACTCCATTCTAAAGATCCAGAGCCTCAAAATGCCAAAAGAAAAGGAGGGGAAAGAAACATCCTTCCCAGCCATCAATAAAAGCATACCGCCCAAAACGGCAGCAAATTAAATTTTCATTTCAGGTACTTAGGCTCATCGTCCTACCGCAGGAGGGTAGATGAGCTTGTAAGGGGAGCTGAAAGGTCTATTGGGCATCTGACCGTTGTCGTCCTGTTTCTAGGATGGATGGTGCCGGATTTGCGTATCTGGTTTCTTATATACAGAGAAGAGGTTACCTAGAGAACAAAAGAAAATTAAGGTTCAAATCTGTTGATGACAATCCTTCAAAGAAGTGCACTTCTATCCAGTAGTACTGGAGGCAAAGCTCTATCCAACTTGTTGCTTCTTTGAAAATATACAAAAATTAATAATCACTAGCTTCTGTCCCACTCCATCCCTCCCATCCCACTCTCCCTCAACCAACAACTCTTCGCCCTCCCAGCTCAAGCAATCGCACTGACACTCGTCTGCTCGACCATAAACCTCTTCGGATACCCCCCTATCTCTACCGTCCTATTCCCACCCAGGAAATACGTGACTCCGTCCTCGTCCGTCCACTCATGCTGGATCACTAGTGTGAATTTGCCTGGACCCGGGATGGAGTTGGCTGTTATGGAAGGGTCGAGACAGGGTTGCATGGTGCCGGCGACGTTGGTACCTGTGCAGTTGGTGCGGAAGGCTGAGGGGAGAGGGAGTGTTAGTGGGAGGGGTTTTGAATCTCTCGGGTTGTGTATGGGAGAGGCAGGAGAGAAAGATGAGAGTATTTACCGGGTTCTTTGAGGGAAGATGGTGTAGTTGGAGAAGCGATGTCGAAGTTATAGACGTAGCCGCCTGGTGAGCAGCATTCTGTGTAGTTTGAGACTTGCCAGCTTGTCTTTGTGGGGTAGGAGTTGGATGGTGCTGGGGATGGAAGGGCGAGTGCGTCGCTGAGGAGAGCGGTCATTGTGAAGAGCATGGTTGAGGTTTTCATTTCGAGGGGTGACTTTGAGTTGCTTTGGTTCGGGTTTTCGGGTTATTGATATGAGCTTGAGATGTATCGGTTGAAGAGATTCTGGATTTTAAGACTTGAAGTGGTCGGGTCGACCCGCCTGTTGTCCCGGCGTAAGAATTGAGATGATGTGCTATTTGCTGTGAACCATGAATGAAGCCCTCGTCCATTCGTCGCTGTTCTTAATTATATATGTATATAGCTATACCTCTCATCGCCACTGGTCAATCTCGTGTCTGTATGCAAGTTCGTACATCAGAACATCCCCATTTCCGTCAGCAGTCGATCGTCCACGAACTATGACGCAATTGATGCTCACCGCAAGCTTGAATACGAAATGCCGCCGATGCGAGCTCACCGTCATACAAACGGCACTGCTAATGTTTCCCATAAATAGTAGTCTTGGCATCGACCTCAGCGAACCTCGGGCTGGGAAAATGCAACGACGATCGTCTTTTCCGTACTGGGAGCCTAAATGCGCTCGCTGTGTGCAACGTTGAATAGGCAGTAAACGATCTCTAGCGCCTCAGCTCCGCGGTACTTTATATTGAGTGTGCTGTACCAGATCCATGAAAGGTAGCCGACTGCTCGTGTTGAAAGCATATTTGTGTATCTACCGGAGGGGTTAGGTACACAAGACACAGAGTCAGCTACATATGATGTCGGACAAGCTCAGTGTCGGTTCGTCCCTGCTCTGTATCCTGACAGTCCTGATTCCTGAGTACCGCGATGTTACACGGCGTAAACGAGGCGAGAATAATCTCTCTAGAGGAAGTTTCTGCTTCTTGTGTTGAGCCTTGGGGAAGATGCAAAGAGCAGACCAGAGTAAGGAGCCGATGCGGTGGAACGACACAGAAGAATTCTTGTAAATGAACATGTAGTTTAGTTCAAAGTCGAAAGACACAAATGATGATTTGCTGAAAACAAGACCCTATCGTTGCAATAATCGCCTCCACTATGTCGTACTGCTTGAACGAGGTAGGAAGCGATGTTAGTTTCTGGTGGCCTTGGGTTGTGGAGATGGGAGAAGAGGTCAGCATTATAACGAACACGAAATAATCCAGAAGTCAGATGCGAAAGCAGTATATTCATACCACACTCCTATCTAAAATTCTCCGCATACTAGCACGTAGCTATGAAGAGAGCACACATGGGGGTATAATGTGCTTGCTTGTGGTGGCCAGCCGCGCAGCCGCCCTCAACGAGGCGCGCAGACCAATCCAGACCGACCACCAGATTCCAGCCAGAAGAAGTTGTTGAAGTTCTCCCTAAACGCCAGAATAGTTGCTAATGCTGCTCTCTATGATGCAGAGTTTGAAAAATCAATATCAAAATCGGGCAACTTTAAGACAAACTCCACCTTCTTGCGAAAGGGGAGTTGCCTGTTCCCGTTGATGTGTGATGCCCTGCCTGCCTTATCTACGGTCTATGTTGAAAGACTTTTATCTTCTTTGCGCTTTTATTGTGCACCTTGCTTGCCCACAAAAAATCGTTCAAAACAGAAGAGAAAGCTTCGAAAAAAGTTGCGGATCCTTGTTGGATGGAAGGAAAAGCATCGCAAAACGTTGGTAAAATATGCCGATTATCGAATCAAGAAAAAACTCCGTTGTAACCCCGAGGTCGTTGAGACCATGCCCTTTTTTCGTCAAATCATTTCGCCGTGAGATTTCGGTAGGAAAAACAGATATTCTGCCCCTGGTAGAAGACGTTGAGTCATTCTACCATATTCATGGCAATGTGTAGGTGTTGTGTGAGGCTGTTTAGAGAGTGAGGGTCTTTGGCTTCTCCCAGCTGAAGTTCTGGTTGGTGAAGTGACCGTTCTTAGCAGTTTGGAAGTAGATTGGACGAGCCAAGTCGAGCTCCTTGACAATGACACCTGGGCGGAGATCGAAGTTCTTGTTGATGATCTCGACGAGCTCGGCAGAGGTCTTATCGGAGGTACCGTAGGTATCAACGTAGATGGAGAGTGGCTCCGCGACACCAATGGCGTATGATAGTTGGACGAGTGCACGGCGGGCGAGCTTAGCGTTGACCAGGGACTTAGCAACCCAACGGGCAACGTATGCGGCAGATCTGTCAACCTTGGAGAAATCCTTTCCGGAGAAAGCACCACCACCGTGAGCACCCCATCCACCGTATGTGTCAACAATGATCTTTCGGCCAGTGAGACCAGCATCACCTTGGGGTCCACCAATGATGAAGAGTCCGGAAGGTTGGATCTAGCTGTGAATTAGCAAATGAATAGATGTGGTGAAATTTTAATAACTTACGTGGTAGATGGTCTTATCATCCAAGTACTTGGCAGGGATAACCTTCTTGATGATCTTCTCCTTGATCTCCTTTCGGAGCTCCTCAGTGGAGATATCTTCGCTGTGCTGAGCAGAGATGACAACGGTGTCTACTCTGACAGGGACAACGGCACCGTTATCGTGCTTGTACTCGATAGTGACTTGAGTCTTGGTATCTGGCCTGAGCCATGGCAAGCTTCCATCTCTGCGAGCAGAAGACATAGCAGCATTGAGCTTGTGTGCCAATTGGAGGGTTAAAGGGAACAACTCTGGGGTCTCGTCGGTAGCATATCCGAACATGATACCCTGGTCACCAGCACCCATCTGCTCGAGGGCCTTCTCGTAGTGCAGACCTTGTGCGATATCTGGGGATTGTTCCTCAATGGCGACCAAGATGTTGCAAGTCTTGTAGTCGAAGCCCTTGGCCGAGTCGTCGTATCCGATGTCCTTGATGGCATTTCGGATGACTTTCTGGTAGTCAAGGTGTGCCTTGGTGGTGATTTCACCAAAGACCATGATCATACCGGTCTTGGTGGCAGTCTCGCAAGCAACCTTGGAGAGAGGGTCGACAGCTAAGCAGGCATCGAGAATTGCGTCGGAGACCTGATCAGCGATCTTATCTGGGTGACCTTCTCCTACCGACTCGGACTAATGGATATCGTCAGTAAAAATGCTGGCGAACGTGTCACCGAATTCCAAGAGAACACTTACGGTGAACAGGAAGTGTCCCTGGTTGTGGTGAGCAACTCCATTAGTGGCGACCATGATTGCGGTATTAGGATATGAAGTGAGGAGAAGTAGGGTATGGGAGGGGAATGTAGAAAGATGGTTGTTGAAGAGACAAAGGGCAAATCAACAAATGAGGGTTTTAAAGAGAAAGTTCGAAAGGGTTGTTGTGCAATCGCAAAAGTTGAGTGAAAGCACGCTAGAGGGAAAGTCCGTGCACCTCGGGGGGGGAATGGTGTGCTCGCCCAGTCCAGTACGAGCGAGGGGCAGGAAATAAGTGGCCGATTTCGATGAGACAATTCCTTGACGGAATCCCGAGTACAATCCCAATACTCTTTTGGAATCTCAAGAAAATGAATCAAGTCGTCAAGCTACTATTTATAAACAATCCTGTCGAGCGTTTTCTAATTGCAATTGCTCAATGTTGTAAAAGGGAGCATTTTGCAGGTTGATTTTGGTATTCTGCACGGGCCAGAATCGGCCACTTAATCTCACATGGCTGCGTGGGAGAAGAGTGGAAATAATGCTTCACCGCCTTCGACCCCTCCATTCATGCTGAGAATACAAAGTAAGAGAATGGATTAACAATTCAAAGAGTTGTCTTCATCCCTCTACCGTCTAAATTGACTTTATACATCTGTTTTATCACAAAGACGAAGTCGGTCAACACCCTGGCGTGGGGTTTCAATTGCCCCTCGATTCAAAAATCCAAATTTTCCCAACCAATACTTTCAACCAACCCCCCTCAGAAAAATTCCAAGAGGCACAGAAACGGCACGGCAAATAGAATACGCCACGTGCCTGAGCGAATACGCAAATAAGCCTGATTATCCAGGCCGGATTATGCAGCCTCGAATGAAGTTCTCCAGCAAAAGAAAAGGCTGAAGGTCAGACCAAACTCGAAATTCTGTACCCCGCCATCCACACCAAAACACCACCCACGCCAACACTGATATCGACGACGCGATGAGTAAATTCGGTGTTCTGGTTATGGGGCCTGCGGGTGCGGGAAAGGTATGTTTGTCTTCTCATTCCATACAGTTGCTCGTTGTTCTTGAAGCTGTGTTGTTTTTGAAAGATATACAATTCTACAGTACACTCAACACAATGAACAAAGCTAACCACGCCTCCACCTCCAACAGAGCACATTCTGCTCCTCCCTCATCACGCACCTCCGCAACAACCGCCGCTCCTGCTTCTACGTCAACCTCGACCCCGCCGCCGAAGACTTCACGCACGAACCCGACCTCGACATCAAAGACCTAATCTCCCTCGAAGACGTAATGGAAGAGATGGGCCTCGGCCCCAACGGCGGCCTAATCTACTGCTTCGAGTTCCTCCTCGAGAATCTCGATTTCCTGACCGAAGCCTTGGATCCTCTCACAGAGGAAATTCTCATCATAATCGATATGCCCGGCCAGATTGAGCTGTATACGCATATTCCTATTTTGCCGGCGTTGGTGAGACATTTGACGAGGACGGGAGCCCTGGATATCAATCTTTGTGCGGCATATTTGCTGGAGGCGACGTTTGTGGTTGATAGGGCGAAATTCTTTGCGGGCACGCTGAGTGCCATGAGTGCGATGATTATGCTGGAGGTGCCGCATGTGAATATATTGTCGAAGATGGATCTGGTGAAGGGGCAGGTGGGGAAGAGGGAGTTGAAGCGTTTCTTGGATCCGGATACGACGCTGCTGGATGATGATCCGGCGGAAGGGGACGTGGACTCTGGGGAGGGTGAAGCGGCGGATTCACAGACGGTGATGAGAGGTGCGAGTTTTAAGAGGTTGAATAAGGCGGTTGCGGGATTGATCGATAGCTTCAGTATGGTTTCGTATCTGAGGTTGGATGTGCAGGATGAGGATAGTGTGAACGGGATTTTGAGCTATATCGACGACGCGATTCAGTTTCATGAGGCACAGGAGCCGAAGGAACCCAACGACGAGATCGATATGGAGTATGGTGATGAAGACTAGATTGGGAAAAGATTGGTCTGTATTTGGCGTTTAGGCGGGCAAAGGAAGGCCAGGGTGCATAGCGTAGGCGTTTAATAATGATATCCAATAGCTCTGTAGAGCTGTCACCTGAGCTCATGACCGCAAATCTGTGCATTAAGTGTTCCATGCTGGATCCATGCTGGATATACATGGTAATGCCGTGTCAATGGTAGCCCCAAAGACCTATAAAGCACGCATGGCACTGCATCCAAACGACCAGTACACCAAACTCCAAATGATATGCATCCGTCAAGTCAGCCATACCCAAAAGAATTCACCGTGCCCAAACGCCAAATCAAAGCACCTCCACGGCTCCTTCCCACACGATTCCAGCACGCTGCCGTCCTCTATCACTCCTTCAAACATCACCTCCACGCACTCCCGGCATTCGTCCTCCCGTACCCACCCTTCCCACTCCCCAAGCCCCCATTCACACCACCACCGCCCTGATTTCCAACTCCCTCCCACCTCCTATACTCCCTCGCCCAAACCTCACCCACCTCCCCACCCCAATGCACCAAATCCCCCACCGTCCTCTCCACACCCCTCTGCCACACCACCGCCACCAGTACACCCACCACCCCCCAAAACACCAACCTCATCACCACCCTAAACCAAAACATCATGACCCTGCGCACGAAATACAGGATCTGCATTGCTATAATGAGAAGCAGGAGGAGCGCTGCGAGGGAGAGGATCGCGGGTGAGGCGTGGAGGGTGCGCAGAGCGGAGTCGAGATAGGGCATTAGGAGGGGGGAGTATTGTGTGTAGAGGGTGTGGAGGGTGAGGAGGGGAGTGCGCGTGTAGGGTTCGAGGGTGGTGAGGGTGCGGTAGATGGGGAGTGCGTATTCTATTTGTGAGAAGCATCAGTAATTAAATAAAGATAGAGAGGTCGGGCAGAAGGTACGTACCTTGGAGGATATCCATGATGGGCGATTAGGTAGGTTGTACAAGATGCGATTCGGGAATGGAGTTTGCGGCACGGGCGCAAACGCACGGCTGGCCTTGTGTACAGGGCGTTAGGGATGAGGCTTCTAGGTTTTGGACGCGTGCTGTCTGGATGTTTGATGTGATGTGACGCGAAGGAAATCTAGGAGGAGCTTTGCGCGTTGAAAATAGAGTGATGATTGTAGAGCGCGAACCAGAAAGGCCAGAGCTCCACCCATGTCATCCCGGTCGCTTAGCGTGATTTACACGTGTCAGCCTCGCCAAAATAACAACAAATAATCCTCGAGTGGAAGTCTCCAGTTTTGGCCACCGCATGGCAGATCCAGACCAAGTCAGAAAAATATGTGTATTGCTACTTGCTAGCATGTTTGTGCAGATGCAATAATCTGTACAAAGACTCTCCAAGCGCCAATGCTATGCAAATCAGTCCTGTCCAACCACCTGACCATGCCCCATCCAGTGCAATGCCTTCCGATGCTATGCAATACCGTACATCTTCCCATAACCCAAACTCCTTATAAACACTTCATGCAAGGTCATCAATATCATCATTATCATCCCATCCAAGCGCCTTGTAGATGGATTCTTCTTTTTTAGCACCAAGGCCTCCCTGTAGACTGACATCTAACGGAGCCCTCTTTCTTAAGTGATCGTTCTCCTTGTCGCTACCGAAGCTTGCTACTGGAGGATGGCCGTGATCAAGGCTACTCGCTGGCCTTCTCTTGATAGGGGTGTCTTCAATGCCATATGGCAGCGTAGTAGACGGATTCTTGACAGCCGAATCGGGTACAGCGCTGAACAGCTGTGCGCTTGAACGGCGCACATGGAGTGGTGAAGAAGGTATGCCGCCGATATCCATGGTGGACATTGACTGTTTCGGGAAAGCCGGCACAGATTTCCTTGTTGGCGTTGCCTGGATATTCGAAAAGAGCGGGTTGCTTTGAAAGCCGCCAGATGAGCGAGAAACGGATTGAGGGACCCGAGGTACACTTGATGCGGGAATCATAGCTGCCTCTCCAACCATACGATCCAGACTAGACATCTGAGACTGCTGTGCAAACATGTCCCTCTGGCGGTTGGCCTTTGGTGTTGCTGAGATCTGAACTCCTTGGAATAGAGGATTCCTGATAGGCTTCTTTGACTTTCGAGAACTTATTGATCGTTTCTCCGCTGTGTCAGCCAATGCTTTTCCAGCCAGCTCACGATTTGGCTTCTTTAGAGCTGAAATCGCTTCCTTCAGCTCGGCATCGATTATTGCCTGCTTCTTTGCTTTTGAGTTCATCTCGGGTATTAAACTCCCGAGGTCTACTTCTCGTCGAGAAAATCGCTTCGAATTAAGCACACCGCCGCGAGGTGCCTCGAGGGACTGTGAATCCGCAGTGGGTATACTGGATAGAGAGGGAGCCTCGCTTACTTCCCTTTTGAGTCCTGGGATAATAGGCATCGTGGCGGATCTCATCAAGGCAATCTTCTTATTCGGACCTCGAGACATGCTTCTTCGCTCGCGATCGTCGGTCAATACTCGTTTCAAGCTTTGACGAGGCTTGATAGGAACAGGTCGCTTCGTAGCAGCACCGGGCCGCGAAGGAGCACCGGAGAAGCTGGAAGATTTGACCTTTGGCTTCGGAGGCGAGACGACCACGGGTCCTCCAAGCTTTCGATTTATGATAGCACAACGATCAGGTAGGCGTGATTGGAAACTGTAATGTTAGAGACGACTACTACACCCATGAGAGTAACTTACAATGGTGCAATCACTTCAACACAGAAGTCCCGAAGAATATTATCAGTATGTTTTGTTGGTTGAGGAAGGCCATCAGCCAGATCAGGAGTCATCTGTGAGTCTCCAGGAATGATACTCATCGACTCAATGGCCAGCGACTGCCATATGCACAATCTGTCTATGTGCACATCAATGAGCATGGTAAGATGGTCGGGCTTTTTCGATTTTGCTGGCTTTTCTTTAGAGCCCACAAGCTCAGTACTTGGCAATGTGGTAGGCAACCCCCCTCCAATATCCTCTGTTGGTGTTGCCAGCGGCTGAAGAGCTAGAACTTCGAGGATGACGATCATCTGGAGTTGAGTTTCTCGGATCCGTAGCTGAGAGATTCGAGATTTGGTGAGCTCATCTCGAGAAGAGCCAGGTGCCCCCATATCGGCATCATCATCATGCGTTGCCCACCATCGTCGTATGACGGGCTCCTCGGTAGGGTACAGTCCATTCTTCCCAGGCTTCATCTTCTTACTGATCCTCTTTTTCTTCGGCTTCCCACCTGCTTGAGCTGCCTCATCTGCGGTATGGTCATGAACATCTATCAAAGAGACACAGGTGGGAACCCCTTCTCGATATTTCTTCTCCAGAAGAGTACTCGACAGGATCATGCTTTCCAAGAACGTGATTAGATCATTCAAGTCAAGATTAGAGTCATAGTCCAGGTGGAAGGCAGCCCGAGCCCGAGATAAGGGTCCTTTGGCGAAATATGCCAGCGATGCCTACTCAAGTCAATAAAGAGCCGAAGAATCATCGAAGCGTAGCTTACCTTGGACAGATATAGAGCCTCTAGGTAATGCGTCCGAATATTGTCAAATATGTCCATTGCTGTAGGTTGCACAGCGACATCATCTATGGGAGGCGCTGGAGGGACAGATGTGGTGCTCTTTGACGCAGTATCTAGGTCATCGGTCTTCTCCTCGATTGGCAGAGGCGAGTCAACAATGGCGGGCTCAGGTCTCGGATCAAGTATTGGAATCTGCGAATCCAACTGAGAATCCGTCAGAAGACCCGTCGACGGCCGCTTTACCATGGATTGTAGAGCCTCGATTGCCAGACGCTTCTTCTTGCTGTACTTGTTCGCCTCAGGAGCTGAAATAGGTAAGTCTAGAGAGGGTTGACGGGCCGCTCGCTCTGGCAACTCTTGCTTTGACACCACAGCTGCCGCTCTCAGATCCTGCAAATTGACCCATGAGCCGAGTTGTAGTAACACGTAAAGTCCTCGGCTTTCTCGTTCCACTGCGTATAGTATTCGAGTATCGTCCAGTCTTGCTATCAATACTGTCGGCTGGCTCCCCATTCGTTCTTCCAATTCCAGTATCTTGACATGAGTCTCAAACAGCCTCGAACTGGCTAAGCCTTTCGCAGTGGATAGTATATCGATGAAGGAGAGTGGCAGGTCGGCTCGTGGTAACAGCATCAGAGGCTGGAGGGATTGCGACTTGACAAAGCCAGTTGAGGGATATGGCTGGCATTCTGTTAGCATTTCGTGTTGGCCACGAGAAAGCCCGTACTCACTCTCACAACAAATTTGTCTCTTAGCAAGTCTTCCATAGTATTGCCATCCCGCTTGCGCTTTCTTCCTCCGGAACCCACACCATCGCTGAGGTTCAGTGAATTGTCGGATGCTGGTGTGAGGATGCCAGAACGCGTCGCTGACGCGACATTGGCCTCAATCTGGCTTGACATAGCAATGCGGTATCGATAAATGGTGTCATGAGGTCCTCATCACTGCATGTAAGGACCCCAAGTATTGTAAGACTGCTGATATGCTGCTGCTGGATACAAAAATGACTTTCGAGTTGCTGGACGTGCACAGGAACACGCGCTTTGCGGGAGACGAGGTGCTGCCCCACCATGACCACCAGATCTCGAGACAGCAATGCAGCCAGTCCTAGGTCTAAGAACCACCAGAGTAGTGACACTTACACTTGCAGACTTCCAGCTTCCAATTTTGAAATTTACATATTTCAGACTTCATTCCATATGCTTCCCGTTCTTAACAAACCCCAACGAAGCATGTCGATGATTATCTGCTCAATTGCCTCTTTAGAGCTTCGATCAGTGGGCACTGGCAGTTCTACAACTACCGACAGAAGCGCTGCACTTTTCAAGCAGTCGATCCATTCCAACTACTGTACGATATTGCCTTCGCTCCCCTTTTCTCTTTCTCTTTTCTCTTTTCTCTTCTCTTTATCTTGCTTCTTTTGCTAGCAATCCAAAGTCGTATTATTTGGAAAAGTCTAGACCTCCAGTAAGTATTACTTCAAAAGGTATATGACCCGGCTCTAAAGGCCGATTCCGGATTGGCGGTACGAAGCGTGAAGGTTATTCAAGGCAGAGGATTGAATTCCGGGCCTGTTCCTTGGATAGTTTTATGTTTTGCAGCAGCTGAACCTTGGCTTTAGCCTTGTCCCAGGATGAAGTTGAGCCAAAATTGAAGGCAGGCAAAGTTATTGGCTCTGCATATCAAATTCGCTGTCCTGGGTGGCAAAACCCTACGCGTCGACGAGGCGGAAGGTCGGTTGAAGGTTTGGAGTCATGATTGAGTAGAGAAGAAAGCTGTGAAGATCGCCGAAAAGGAATGTGAAAGATGAGACTGCTTCAAAAGCATACAAAGTATCTAAAGTCCTCACCACGGCTCTTCAATCATACATTCTGTTCCAAAAACCGAGGTTCTTTGCCTTCATTTGTCGCGATCTTGCGAGCCATCGAGATCGATATATCCAGGCAATCGGAACTTTTCCTCCGCTACAAAACTAGCGCTGCTTCAGCAGCAAATGATAGAGCCTCCAACGCCCTCAGCCAATCACAAGAGTGCAAGTGCAAGCCCACTGTACGACTCCCATCGACGTCCTTGATATCGTGGTATTCCCGGAACGTCCCCCGAATTCCAAAGGCTTCAAGTCTTCGGATTCGAAAATTGTTCTGTCAGTTTGGCTGGTGACCTACTGGGACCAGCTCATCAGCTTCGTGGGTTCGCGAGCAGATCACAAATTGGCCCTGGTCTGGTCTTTTCCGATACCCTGTCTACCCTGTCCCGGCCTGGAATACCAATGCGGGCACGCTAAACAAATTACTTGACCGCGCTATCATTGACAATATTGCCTCGCCTCTCTGTCCTTCTCTGCCATGAGTGTTGATCTGTCGCCGCGAGCAGTACGGTTCTCTCAAGGGGCAGAGGTGAACGACCTGGATACCCTCAAAACCCCAAGGGTGATGGAACGGCCGCATGCGCAGACGAGCGATTCGGGCGGATCGGGCTCCTCTGCAGACACTCAAGATGAGGTTCTCGCGGTGGATAGCAGACCCGTCAACCAGCCACCAGCTCTTGCGCTCCTCGACCCACGATCTTCCATAACAAGTATCAACTCCAGTGTGCGGAGTCACCGAAGTAGCGGAGATGGCAACGGCATGTATAGAGGGGAGGTGGCCTCCCCGTTTTCACCAAACACACCTGTACTCAATGGTGCAACAAGTCGACCTCAGAGACCAACTGCACCTGCGCGAACACCTTCCAGCACATACGCGCCAGCACGCCGACCACCGCAGCCTCCGTATATCTCGATCGCAGACCGAAACCGTTCCATGTCAACGTCTCGCTTCAGACAAGATCCCAACGCTTCATACAGGGCACAAGAGAAAGCATACGTGCAACGTCTGCGTGAAGATCAACCAATGGAGTACTTCGAGCCATACACACCGAGCATTGGGCATGGGACTGGATCAGATACAGAAGACGAGTCGCCTTCAGAGCCCCACTTTGATGGCGATGCATACGACCAGGAAACGCTGCTGTTCTACGGAAATGAGAGCATGCAACCAACCGCGGAAGATCTTCAAGATCCTGCCAATCGAGAACGTCTGGAATGGCATGGAATGTTAGCTTCCGTCTTGACAGGAGATGTCGTGAGACAAGAAAAGAAGCGTTTGATAGGAGCGTCAGACAAGCAAGGAGCTAATCTCAATACTGAGATATGGCTGGGGATTCGGTCGAAGAACTGTGGACGGACACTTGCTGCGCAACGGAGGTTGATAGAGGATACGCGGACCACACTGGACACGCTGCTCGACGAGATTATCAGGTTCCAGGTTCAAGGAGAAAGCGAAGCCGGCAAGCCACCGATCGACCAGGTACGAGACGTTGTCGCGAAGATTGAGAAGTGCGAAAGTCTCTACCCATCTCGAATGGCTTTGGAACTCGCGAATAAGCTTGCAGCTTCTCCTCAATTCCATGCCACCTGTGATGCTGTCATCTCATGGCACAACACGACTGAGCTTATCAACACTGAACTTGGAATTCTGCAGAACTGGGTTGGAAACGCTGAATTGGACTTCAATAGGGCCAAAGAACGGTCTCCTTCCGGAAACGGCCTTTCGGACGAGTCATCGTTCATTGACAGGCTCTTGAAGGAAGACGGCTTGCGGTCTTTACAAGGCGACAAGAGTATCATCATTGGTGTTTCAGAGGTCATTATGAAGGCCAAGAGGACTCTTATCCAAAACTCTGAAGGTTTTGCGAAACGACATCTTCCTCCTTATATCGAGGAGCTGTTGACTCTCATCAACTTCCCATCGAGGTTGATTGAGGAAATCATCAAGGTCCGACTTCAATTTGCCCGAAAAATGAAGGATTCTGCACAGCAAAACTCCATGATGCAAGAGCAAATGATCTCACAATTTCAGATTCTGTTGAAGCTTGCAATACGCATCAAACAGGAGTACTTGACAATCTCTCAGCCGGAACCTGGATGGGATCTTCCTCCTTGCATCGACGACGAATCCTTCGATCAAATAGTGCTAGATGCCCTGAAGCTTTACTTCAAGATGCTCAATTGGAAACTTGGCGGGAACAAGAATACGTTCAAGGAAGCCGAAGTTCTGGAGCAGGAATGGGAGTTCTCAAATGAGATTGGACGTCATCTTCAAGGTGGTGATGTGGAAGTTGCAGAGCAATTCAGTTCGCTTACGCACAAGGCATTTTACCGACTAAGTCAAACTTTCGAGCGAGAGCTTCAACGGAAACCCAAAGAGACTGCTGCTGAGATGACAAAACGCTACAAGCAAAGTCTCGATTCTGTTCGTGTTAGACAGCGTATGTTGCAGCGATTCTCGAGGCAGCTGAGCGATCGATTCGAGAATGCTACAGATTTCAGCATTTCTATGCGACATGAAGCTCTGCAACAGCTGTATTCGCGACTGATCGAGACGGGACATTTCCTGGTCTACACAGCCAGTATTGAGCACGATGGAATCTTCTTGATAGCTTCTCCGTCTCTATACAACCGACCACAGGACATCCAGTCTATCCTTGGAACATGCTATCACTCAGACCAGGTACAAGAGGATCCTACCAATCCGTATATTTTGGTCTTGCGGCCTGAGAATGTCGTGCCGTGGGACGGAAGACAAGTTGATGCAAATATTCGCGAGCCAGCAACCGATGTTAAGATGGGTCATCTAAGACTCATTGCGGATGGCTCACAGACACGTCTGCAGAATGCACGACAGGCGTTCCTGGACTCGATCGATTTGCACCTCGATATGGTCGTGGAACAACGATCCAATCTCAAGAAAGTCAACCTCAAATTGACGGAGATCAAGAAAGTTGTCTACAAGCTGTCAAACCTCATCATGGACAGTGTTGAGATCGTGAGAAAGCAGACTGTGGGTCTGGACTGTCAGGAACTCATCCAGACCTGCTTTATTTTCGCGACTGAATTCGGACAGCGATCTCTACTTTACATGGATCGCAATAGAAAGCAAATGAACAATCTGAAGTTGACGAAGCTTGCTCTGGACTGGGTCAGCTTTGTCTGCGACGATTGTATTGCGACTGATCGAAAAACCTTCCGATGGGCAGTTCAAGCTCTAGAGTTTGCAATGAAGATGACGCAGGGTCAACACATACTCGCTCTTGGTGAAGACGAGTACACAAGACTGCGTGCCAAAGTGGCAGGCTGTATGTCACTCTTGATTTCTCACTTTGACATCATGGGCGCAAGATCAACCCTCGCTGCACAGGCCGAGAAGCAACGAATCGAAGCCATTGCTGGTCAATTCAGGAAGATGGACATGAGCCGCATGTTGGACGATGAGGAGTCATCTAGATATGTTCGCGAACAAAGACTTGAAGAGTTGGCTTACCTTGACGATGCTCGAAAGCAAAAGGAGGCCGAGAGGCAAGCTCTTGGTAGAGTGCTCGAAGAGTCAAGTGAGGCCGATCGATCGTTGACCTTCCTCTCGTCTTCTGCATCGAACGTAAACATGCGTTGGCAGCAAGGCAATTTTGTTGGTGGCGGTACTTTTGGCTCTGTCTATGCAGCTATTAACCTTGATTCCGGTCATCTGATGGCAGTCAAGGAGATTCGTCTACAAGACCCTTCGCTCATTCCAACGATTGCTGGACAAATCAGAGATGAGATGAATGTCCTGGAAGTCTTGGACCATCCCAACGTTGTTTCATATCACGGCATCGAAGTTCACCGAGACAAAGTCTACATATTCATGGAGTTCTGTTCTGGTGGTTCTTTGGCTGGTTTGTTGGAACATGGACGCATCGAAGATGAGCAGGTCATCATGGTATATTCGCTACAATTGCTCGAGGGTCTCGCATACTTGCACGAAAGCGGCATTGTTCACCGCGATATCAAGCCAGAAAGTAAGGATATTCTAATTCCTAAGTTTTGACATAGCTAATCATTCAATCAAGATATCCTGCTCAACCACAACGGTGTCATCAAGTATGTAGACTTTGGTGCAGCAAAGGTGATTGCTCGTCAAGGCAAGACCCTTGTCGCAGCTGAGCCTGGCAAGGCGAACAAGTCCATGACAGGAACTCCAATGTACATGTCTCCCGAAGTCATCAAGGGCGAGAATCCTGGACGTGCTGGAGCTGTAGACGTGTGGTCTCTCGGCTGCGTCATCCTAGAGATGGCAACAGGTCGTCGACCATGGGCATCGCTCGACAACGAATGGGCCATCATGTACAACATCGCCCAAGGCAACCCACCACAACTCCCAACGATCGACCAACTGAGTCCCGAAGGCATTGACTTCCTCAAGCGATGCTTCGTCCGCGATCCCAAGAATCGCGCCTCAGCCGCCGAATTGCTCCAGCACGAATGGATCATGGCCATCAAGTCTCAAGTCGCCATCGAGCCCAGCACGCCCAGCGATGCCGGATCCAGCCATTCTCGTGGCAGTCTCGGTTGAGCTGAGACGTGGCGTGGCGGAGGACACATTCCTTCGCTTCTCATTGTATTTGTTAGTCTGGTGGACAGGATTCCGTATCAAACGTCCGACGTTTCTTCTCTGTCCCATCCATCCACCATCACATTCCGGATAACGCGCCGTTCCTCCACCGCTCCTCAAGTCTCGACAGGGACGATGATGGATTTTGTGCTCGGAGCGGCACGGAAGTGGCACATGTTTGCATACATTGTTCTTTCTTTCTTTTGTCTAGGGTCAATTTTCTGATACGATACCAATACGCAGTACACGAAGCGTTCTACTAGGAGCGGGCATACACGGAAATGCATCAGCGATGAGTCAGGCGTTATTTTCACACTTGATTTTTGGATGCTAGATCACGTCGAGGAAAGGTTTTCTGGGACCCCTTTCCTATTTTTGGCATTTCAGAGGCAGAGGCGGACACGCAGAGAGGAGGAAAGTGTGGTGGACATAATGAGGCAATAGATGGTCTAACGGTACGCTTTCTCGTATGTCTGAGCGTCGACGGACAGATAGGTAGTAAAGACGGCAATACAACACGAGGTTGGACGTATGGTTGATAAGCAAGTGGAAGGAGGTGTAGTTGACCGAATAGTAATGAAGTAAATATAATGGCCATCTTACCTACCTTGATCTTGCCTCACTGTCTTACAGTCTTCGTCTTCACTTGCCTCTGAGTACTCATGCGCAATCTTCTATTACTGATATGCTGTGATTGAAGCGCTAGCCGCCGCATCTGCATCCTTCACGAGGTCATTCGGGGTTATTCGGTTCAGATAAGTTGCTTTCGTGCAGTGATGTATATGCAAGGGAGCCAGCCGTTGATGTTGTCTTTTCTTAGACCAAGATCGTGCCGTTCGTCATCCGCTTGTCATTTACCTTCCAGCCTCTTTGCCCACCAGTTAGTTCATAGTGGTTTCCCCTTGCCTCGGTGATGCCATGCCCATGTCCCCATGTTATCTATTCCTGTCACCCATTGGTGCCTTCTGGAAGCAACTCAACGGCTACATAGGATCCTAAGTAAGTCTCAAATTAGGAAGGGCTTCTTAGGCGGCAGAATGACTGCATTGCAGATGCGCATGTAGATGCTGCATCTGTCTCTCTGTCTGTCTGTCTGTCTGTCTGTCTGTCTGGTACGTAAAGTACATATTTCAAGCCAGCAGTAGGTCGTTCATGTACGACTTTATTTTAAGGTTTCACCTCACCTCACTCATGCTTATCCATTTATCTGCCTTGGCTGTGAACTTAGGCTAGTATAAGTAACACAGGGTAAGGTAAGCAAGCGTCAATCTTTGTTTCGAGAAGGATTGTTACTTGGTAAGCTCATCTACTGGTTCGCCGTGAAGGAGGCAGGAATGTTGGGAATTCGTTTCGGAGGCGTGGAGCATGAGGAGGATGCAGAGGGAGGTCAAAGCATGAACGAGGCATTGGCGCTGGCGGCGTACTCGTACAGCAGGTGTCAAAGCGTGCGGTTGTGGTGTGTTGTGATGTGATGATCGGATCAGCGATCGTCCCGTCCGTCGTTTTCTTTCTGGGGAGGGGGAGGAGAACGGATGGCGGGTGGTCGTGGATGACGGGACTGAATCGTGTCCATGCGCTACGTTTAGTGGTCTGTATGAGCCAGAGCCGCTGGTGCCGAGTGTTTGGTAGGATGGGATGGTACGGTATGAGATGGCAAGAGTCAGGACTCATGTCGAATTCGTTGATTAGTAGCTGTTTCGAGTTTGGTTTGATTTGATTTACGGTGATGGGAGACAGATTGTTGGGTCTCGTAGTCGGTCAAGGAGATTCAAGATTGGTTTTGAGTTTACGCGAGAGATGATTTTTATGAGATCATGTCTCCGGTATCCGTCGCTTTGATCTTTACTTGCTTGAATGAGGCTGCTTTGGGGTTGAATTGAGTTTCTGTAGTGGTCAGTTGATGGGGTCTTGCGTTCGTACGGCTTGATGCTTGATGGGATGGTGAAATTATATTTCCGAGTCGGAAAGCTTGGGGTCACTTTGAGGATAGGCTTTGGAAAGACGGGATGGCGGAGAGGAGCTTTGATACTCGCCTCAAAATTAGTAGTTGTTTCTGAGTTTGTACTCTATCTTGAGTTCTATCAGTAAGTGGTTCTTCAGCAGAGTTCAGAGACATCTGGGGAGTATTTCTGGGTCATCTTTGTTCCAGAATCTGAGAGATGACACGGCTGGACTTGCTACTTCCTGGCTGGACTTTGTTCCCACTTGCTGTACGGTCGAAAGAGGATAAGCACGCCTGTACGGACGGAGTATGCGAGTCATCCTGCTAGGAGGCTGGTACTTCTCCACTCCCGCCTAAATGTACGGAAATGGGAATGGTGGGAGTTGCGAACTGCATAGATGGAGGATTCCATGCCTGCTATTTTCTCACACATGCTATGCCATGCTATGCAGAGCATGTTTTGAGCTGAAGCTGCAGAGTGGGCGGTATGTGGTGGCTGGCGGCGGCGATTGATCTTTCAAGGTGTGAGGTGTGGCTGGTGGAGTCCGAGGAGCGGGCAAGACGGGAAGAAGCGGAACCTTGATTGCGAGAAAAGAGGGGGATCTGATCAGATCTTGATTTCCCTCCTCTCTCTCTGTGCCCGTCGCGCGATCTCTGAACGAAAGTTTGAGTTCAGTTTGAGTTTGAGCTATCGTGGTGGACACCTGGACCTGACTAGGTCTGCAAAGAATCGAAGATGGGGTTCTGTGTCTGGCGGTGTGTACGCACTAGGCGAGGCAAGTAAGGGGAGACTTCTCGGTGGGAAGCGAAGCGGGGTCGTGATTGGGTGATGAGGGGGAGAAAGTTGGATGTTAGTGTCTACAAGTTCTGCAGGTACCTTGAATTTTTAGCTTATTGAAGAAGTCTAGAGATCTGTAAAACGCCGGACTTGAATTGCTATTAGGTGTAGTGCTTGGATGCGGATATGCAAGGAGAAATTATGGGTGGTATTTTGGGGTGGATACAGACGAGAAATGCGAGATGCAAAGAATGCGCTGCCACATGTGATCGCGCGACTGGAGCATCTTGCGAGAGTGGAAATCTTCAGCTTCTAGCTTTGCGATTCTTGGATTTTGGCAACCACATCCACTTCTTTACCCTAAAGTGGTTGTGGTGGTTCAGCTGTAGTGCGTTGTTCAGGAGGTGAGGCTTGATGTTTCGGCTCCAGACCAGAGAAGTTGAATGAGTGGTCGAGGATGTAGACGGGTATATGCCCCACCAGCGATGAGGCTGCGAAATACCCAGTTTTGCAAAGCATTCAAGGATCGTCTCCTGCCAAAGCTGTGACAAATAGCAGTTGTGAAGATGGGAAAGACAAAGAGAGGCGATTTCAGGTACCTAGATTTGTGTGCGTCCCGGCTGCATAAGGGCTTTCTGCTAGGCCGATCGAGAGGTCACCGTGCGATTCATGTCATGGGCATGGTTGGTAGGGAGGAGGGGGATTCCATGGAGGGGCTCGGGACGTAAGGCGAGGTTTGTGGCCGTTCGTTGTATGCTTGTGGCTAATGTGCAATGTTGGAGGCTGGATCGGACGAGGCTAACTGCTTGCTTTGAGTTTGATTGAATGTGCTTTGGTTGCATGAGGCCCTGATGCGGTGTGTATCAATATGGTTAGGTGATATTGGAAGAATTCTCCATTCGCAAGATGTGAGTCTGCTTGGGAACGAGGGCTGATTTGGCGGGGTCACACGGTATCAGTTCGGCTCGCTTCGTCCCGGAGGGGCTGGCAGGAGAGTTCTGGGCTTTAGAAGTCCTAGTATTGATGAAGCCTCCTGAATCAAAATCTCAGATACACCGACTCATTCTCCAGATGTCTGACTTGTGTCTTGAAGACAAGCCAATCTTCAAGCAGTGGGTGTTGCAGATAGTGGAGTTGCGTAAGCCGGTGAAGAGCTGCTTTCTTTTTGCGGAGAAGCTTTCTTCACTGACCCCAGAATGACCATGTTTATTTCTTGTTCAGATGACATGGCTGACGTCTTTGACAGCGGCGTGGGTTTCAAAGTCTGCGCTTCACCATCATTCCTTCTGTGTTCTCCAGACTGGCATGTAGGTACCTATGCGATAAAGTCATGTACATGCCGCTCAGGATGTTTGATGTCTGTGTGGACTTGACCGCCCACGGTAGATCATAATCTTGTCTCTTATCGTGAATCCTATCTCGCTCGCGTTCACTCACTCGAGTACAGTACAGTACTCCTAGCGCCTGGCAATCCGGCTGCTTTGAGGAATGTTTGGCTTGTGGTGTCTTTGTCATGTCTCGGAGGTTTTTCTCTGTATCGCCTGTCTTTCAGGGGTCGAGCGGATTTCAGGGATACTGCGGAAGGACTGCTCCACTTCTTTACAAGCCCACTCAGGTACCCGTACAGGCCAAATCCCTGAAAACGGTACTTTGCAGAATGAGCACAATCATACGGAACGAGGAGAATGCTTCTATTCGTTGCGATTCAATTGCGATTCAACTGTGAGACTTCTCTGCGCTGTCATCACAACTCACGATGCTGTTGTTTGGAATCGACACGGAATAAACACACATCCTTCTGGCTCCTGGCTTCAGATCATTCAAGGTTCAGGGCAGGATAGAAGATTTTAGCTAGAGTTTTGCAAGCGAATGAGTCTCCATGGCGATCATACTTCGCCTCCTCGTGGCCAGTTATCGCGCGATCTTACTTGCAGTCGTTGTCGCTTAAAAATCGAACGTTTCGAATCGAGAAGAGGGGTCGTCACATCCACATCCTCGCCTCAGCAGCGTGACTGGCTGCAACATACAGAAGCTGTCAGTCTTCTTCGCCAGCTAGAGAATCCGGCGCTGGGCAAACCTTGTTTGCAGTGTTCCAGACGGCAACTGTGGCTGAGGAGAAGAATGAAGATGTTGTTCACCGCTCTTACAGACAAGAGGTCATCATCGTTTTCCAGTCGGCTTTTGCCCTAAACTAATAGCCGTTTGAGCCTGCACAGGAGATAGCGAAAATGGCCGATACAACATTGCACTGGTCATGACTTGTGGTTCTTCCGGCCAATGTCAACCTTCATTTCCTTTCCTCTGGTAGGCCTTACCCACATCAGTATTTGCCCTTGCTCGAAGGTCCTGGTGACCTGTCAAAGGCGCACCCTCCACCAGTTCACTCCATTGAATACCACCCTCCTTATTGCTGCCCCTGGCATGTTCCTGTGGAAGGTCAAGTTGGTGGCCGGCGGCCAGCTGTCGTGGCCACACAAGCTGTACGAGTGACAGCGGGCCTCTCATCGTCGTCGGCAGTCCTGCAGCAAAGAACGGAACAACGCTCAAGCCCCTGACCTAGATTTTAGTCTCCGAACGAAACGCCCCCCTCAGCCAGTCGATCTGGCTGATTCTTACAAGCCCAAGCTCCCTGGCTTCCTCCAGGGTCTCGTTATTACTCGAGTGGCCATGACACCGCTCACGCACAGGGATCATTTACTAGAGCTACCGCATCTCGCGAGCTCAGATGTCCACCACTGGTCCACCATCAACTGCAAGCACACAGACCCTAGACCTGCTTCTGAATCCTATCTTCGGATAACGTGGTCAAAGTTGAGATAGTATTCTTTTATCCTTGCCACACGCGGGATGACATGGTGTGGCCAAGTAAGTGCCGTGCGGGCATCTTTATATTAGATGTGGTGCCAGCCATCTTCCGCTGTGGATGTTGTGCGCCTTCGACGTCGTCAGGTCATCTCTGTGTACTGAGTTGATCAATTGATCACTTAGTTTCAAGCTCTCACCTACGCTCTTTACAGATATACTTCTACTTCTTCGAGCCATTGTGCTGTTCTATTTGGAAACTTTCTTCCTTGCGTCTGCCAGTGCTCGTCCTTTCCACAGCAATGTGTTGATCGTCTTGGTTGGAAAGCGTATTGTCCATCGAATATGAGAGATATTGGATCAGCCTTTTTAGCATGTGTTGCCAGTTTGTCACTCGTTGTTCTAGGTGATCCATCGTCTTTCTCGCACTGGCCGATACCTACCGCCTTTCCAACATTGGGAGGCAAGAGCGTCGCTGCGAATTGGTTCGGTTTGGCTGCATCTACGAATACCATAACAGCCTCGATTGTATCTCCGAGCCCTTCACGTTCAACCTCGCCGCCAAAAGCATCTACCACAGTCTTGATCGACGTTTCGTCATTCCTCATATCCGCAAACTCCTCAAATCCTTCCACATCTCGAGCAGTAACTACGTCTGATTCGGTTCAGCAGGTATCAAACATACCTATGTCTTCCTCTTCCACCGCCCCTTCGGAGGACAACTCTTCTTCACATCAAACGCTGGTCATTGTTCTGGCAGTGGTCCTTGGTGCGGTTGGCCTCGTCTTGATTGGGGCAATCATATTCCTTGTGTACCGGTATCGCAAAGGGAAATTGCCCTTTGGACATCGGGGGGCTTCGCCTATCAACGACGATGAGATCGCATCATGGCGTAGGACTGGTCAAGAGCAAAAGCTCACTCTACCACCTCCCGTCTACAGACCTGCGATCCGAGAAGTGACATCCGTCCATCTAAATTCACCTGGGTGGACTTGGACAGCATCACCTTCTTCGATCCGAACAGTTTCTGCACACATCACAGACCACCAAGTTCAGGCCCAAGCTCCAAACGCTCGGGCCGGCCTCACAGATGAAGTTGTTCCTGGCGCAGATCCGTTCATCGTACAGCCGAAACGACAAAACTCGCGGCTTTCAAAACTTCCCCCTGGACATGCCAGGTCGAAAAGCAGAAGGAGTAGCATGAGTGGGAAAAGTCTCTGGAGTCCAGACCGGACAAGCAATGACCTAAAGTACCCGGAACAACCACCATCAACTTGGTATGCTGTCGATGATCCAGCAATCAGTAGCCATTTCAGGACCGAGCAAAGCTCCAACTCACCAGGAACTTCCGTCTTCGGCGAGCCAGTCACAGGAGGTCTATCGCCTCGACCAGAAAGACGGACGAGACCATGGGAGCATGAGGTGTCTAGGGAGGATATAGGGAGAGCTATTGCATAGTCGTCTCCAGCAAGCGAGATTCTGCAGGGCGAGAACAACATATCATATCATTCGGTTCATCAACTACACAGGTTTAATCGATACCACTCACGACTTTTCTTTTCGATTTTGGCGCGCTGCGCAATAGGGACGGCGTTTTGGAGGGGCCGGGCTTCGACCTGAGCGGGGGCATTCTGGACGGTATATCACTATGCATACGGCGGTACTTCACTTCAAGGTGGTTTAGATTCATCTCCATCTTCACAATATGTATTGTAGAAACAAATACATGTAACATTGTAACTTCATCAAGCATGATCTTGGCATTTCGTGTGAGGACTGGGAACCGTATATAAACGCGTTTACCAAGTCAGAGGGATTCCCTGAATTCATCTGTCTACATAGACGAATTACCCTCTTCTTTTCTCCAGAACTTCCAACCAGCGCAGGCGAGCCCCCCCGCCCCCCCCCTATTCCTCTCAACCGATCACGTGCCAAACACGCTCGCGTCCGCTGTCGCGGTTCACCGCTTTCGAATTTGTGCCCCAAGCCCACCTCCAATTGTCCCCGAAGTGAAATCTACGTGCTGCTCTCTCTACACGCTGCAAAATCCTCTCAAACATACACAATGCCTCCACGAAAAAGCGACGCCTCAAAAGTAGCGACGGGCGACGAGGCTACGCCTGCGAAAGATCAGTCTGCGTTGAAAGAGGGCATAAACATTGAGGTTGGTTCCCCCGCAAGCTTCTGATCTTACTGAAGCGATTGCGTGCGCTGTGTCAGGACTTGCAGGACAAGAAGCAGGCATAAATGCATGAGTTCTGGAGAATTCTAGCTAATGCGGTTTTTCAGGACCTCAATCTCCCAAAAAGTATAGTGACAAGGCTGGCGAAAGGTGTTCTGCCGCCCAATACCCAAGTGCAAGGCAATGCTATGCTAGCCACAACCAAGAGCGCGACAGTATTCGTCAACTACCTAGCTACGCAGTTCGTACCTCTTTCTACATTACTGTGAGGCCGTACACTGATTGTCGTTCTTCCTAAGCGCAAACGAACATGCCTCTGCGAGTAACAGGAAAACTATCAATCCGCAGGACGTCTTTATGGCACTAGAAGACCTAGAATTTCCCGACTTCAGGAATAGGCTGGAGGCCGAGCTTGCTAGTATGTCTGGCATTATTCTGCGCCATTTGCGCAATTGGAAGGGAGGCTAATAAGTGTCATAAGAATTCAATGAAGTGCAAGCGGATAAAAGGAACGCATACCGCAGTAAAGTCGCAAACAAAGCCGCGGGGTCAGGAGAGCAGGGCGAGGATGACACACAACAAGACAGAGACGGAAGACCTGCCGCGAAGAAAGCTAGGTTAGAGGGTGGGGAGGCGCCAGGTGCTGAAGGCGAGGAAGAGATTGATCCGGATGAGACACAAGATGCGGATCAGACAGAGGACGACGAAGATGCGCAGGATGAAGAGGATGAGGATGAGGGAGATGATGAGCAGATTGAGGCTGAGGAGCAGTTAGAGGACATCGAAACGAGGGAAGCGGAGGACGAGGCGCTCGACAACGGTGAGGACAGCGATTGATTGAATAAGGGGGTTTTGTTTTGATATATTAGGCTCTGGGTGCATTGGGTGGATGGAGTTTTGGGTGGTATGGAGTTATATACGTCAGGACAACTATATGAATGATGTTTGGCGACCCAAACAGACCCCGGTCAGATTCGAGCGTCAAAGAAATCCTCACAATATACAAGGTTCATAATCGATTCAGGTACTCGGAAAGGTACGTATGGTAGGGCACGAAGCAGTGGTAAAAATCCAAATATGAGAATGGCTTACATCTTTCGAAAAACTATCTCGCCTCTAGACTCTCCACGTCCTCAGCAGGTATGTCAACCTGATTCAACACCTCTTCCCTCTGAATCACAATCCAAAACACCCTGCCCGCAACCTTCTGTTCTTTTTCCTCCTTCTTTTCCTCATCTCTTCTCCCTTCACGTCCCTCTTTCTCGGTCTCTTCAACCCACTTCCGCCTCTCCTTCATCAATTCCTTATTCATCTTCCTATCCCGTCTAACCGCCTCCTTCGACCCAACTCTCTTCCACCACCCCTCCGGCACACACGGCTGCGGTAAGCCATCCGTCTGCAAATCAGCGACCCGATCACCCAAAGCCCTAATCCTCCTCATCGACGGATCTTCATACATTCCAGCTCTGCCAAACCCCCCAGACCCGGAATCATTACCCGCCCATCCCTCTCCCATTCCTAAAGGAGGAAGTTCCAGCCGGTCACCCTGATGCCCAACAGCCACCAGCATCTTCTTCGTCTTCAGCACTTTACACCTGAGTCCTCTAGGAACGAAGATCTCATCATTCGCTTTCTGGATGTAAGCTTTTGCACGTGTCCAGCTTGTTGCGAAAGAGGTTGCTGCGGCTGCGGCTTGGAGACCCATGCCTGCGAACATTACAGGGTGGAGGGGCACGAAGGACATGCCCATTCCTAGGTAGGATGCGATTTCTGGGTTGGTATGTCAGCTGGGACGGTGGTTGCTGAGGGGAGAATGGCGGGGACTTGATGATGGAGATGTCGTAGAGAGAAGCACTGGGATTGAAGGAGGAGATAGGGAAAGGAGAGGCAGTTACATACGGAAAGCAGGAGCGGCTATGAATGCTTCGTTTAGTCCGTCGAGGAAAGCGAGGAATTCGGCTTCTGAGATGGATATCGAGGGATCTTGGAGACATGGCGCGTAGGCACGGGTGAAGGGCGAGAAGAAAGCACCTTTCAGGAAGGAGGCTGATATTTCTGTGGTGGAGTTGGCTTAGTCTTTGCTCTTGTTGACCTGCTTTTTGGATGGGAAAGTGGAAAAGTTGAAGGACTTACGGGGTATGACTATGGGCTTGAATTGCGTGCAGGGTCGTGCCTGGATCAAAGTTGTTCGTGAGGGTGAGGGCGAGGCATATGATTCGGTAGGAGGTGGACTTGAGCTTGAAATGCGAGAAGGCCACTGATGTACGGCGATGCTGTAGGAAGGTGGAGGAGCCTCAAACTCACTACTGATTTGCTGGTGCTGGAGGTGTTCGTTATGTTTGAGAATCGACATTTTTCTCTGCTATACGGAAAACTGCGAAGTATGGTCAAAAGAGCAAGTGTCGAAGATTGTTTGCAAGATGATTTTGAAGCCTTGAAACGCTCACAGTACTTTGGATTTACCAAGAGAGAATTCTGCGAATAGCTCTATAATATATACACCACCAGCCAATCTCCCATCTCCTGCGTCCTACCATCAAATACGAGAAATCACTAAGCAAATTTAGCATCGCATCGCGAGGTAGCCACGATTTCGTCAATGCATTCCTCTTACTTGCTTATCGTTAACAAGCCTTTCTGACAAGAAACATTCTGCATACCGTACTGGGTAAAGCCCACCCAGCCGTACCTGTCAAGCCACACGGCATCGGTAGCACAGCCGAAACACAACACCACAGATTGCCTATTTCATCAATCCGTTCTGTTGCTAGTGTGATGTACATAGCGGTACGCGAATGCGCTTTTCTGCTTCCATATAGCAGGAAGTTCGTTCGTGGTGGGGGAGGCTTTAGCGCTTCACGTAAAATTTGAATCGGGCGGCATTTGACAGTCATACTCGGAGTCGGCGGGTGGTATCGTACTGCCAGTAACATTCACTAGAAATTATAACACAGCCAGGAACCAAAATTCCTCGGCTCCATAGAATACGATTTTGGGTTGTCTTACTGAGAAGTTCCTGTTCCGCCTAACACTAGAAGGTTCATCTCCGGATATAACGACTGTGAGAATTTGTTTTGATGGCTTGTCAGATTTTCACTCTTGGTAAGGCTTTGGAGTGTTGAAAAAAGGGAGGAGAAAGATGTAGGATATTTATCAGAAAGGCATAGGTGTAGGTTAATCTATTGCTGGGAGTCTTTAAGCATTGACTTGCAACCAGATCTCGGCGAGTGATTTGGGATATCATCATGAGTGATCTCTGAGAGGTGGTAAAATTGTGAACTGACGAAGACTTACAAGGACAAAGGAAGGTGTCACATCGGCCTTCTTTTTTTCAAAAGCTGTTCTGTGGAGACTTTATTCTTGATTGTTCGGGTCCGGTCCATACGACTGTGTTCAAAGTTCAAAGCCGCATGTTTGAGACAGAGCACTCCTGTCCAACTGGAATCGAGTATATCGAGCTTCACTTATCTGTTGCACTTTCGGCTACCTGTTTTCCCGTCTTATCCTGCGATACCTTCCAACCTTGGTTATACGTGCTCGTATGCTCAGCTTGATCGCGTCTTCCAACCTCATTTTGGCAAAAAATGCCAATCGCCGGTTGCTAAGCGAGAACAAGAACCCAACCGCGAACTCTTTTCTAATTACATAACTACAGGTTTTGAGTCATCGCATCCCCTCTTTTGGGAATTTAGCTGACTTGAGTCACTACTGGACATGTGCCTTCTACGACGAGTGCGGATACCACAAGTAACTTTTGCAATCATTTCATTACGCCTTCTAAGAAAAGTGTATGTGAGTTGAGCATGCTGGTTACAACATAGATCAGACAACCAGCTCGTGAGAAGCCAAACATCGATCGAGTACCCTCGGACACAAGTATCCTGTTACCACTCTCTGAAGTTCTGTTGTCCTAAATCACTGGGTGCCAAATAGCTGCGCTCATCTCATTCAACCAGTACGCTGGTGTGCTCTACAAGTGGTAGCTTGAACTCAGCGGCTCGAGTGAAGCGAGCTCCATCTTGCTATTGCTCTGTCCCTTTCAGTATTGGGTCTTTGACATGCTAGAGATGCGAGCTTGTTGGTGAGCTGTCGCGTGACTTCAGGTTTCAAGTGGTGGTCGCAGACTGGGGCCATATGGCACCCTATGATTCCATGCTCGAGAGACTGCTTCATACGAATGTGGTATCCGTGCTTATCTGGCAATGGAAACTACGCATAAATCAATTTTTTTTGGGCTTTTTGAAAATGAAATTGAGAAAGAATGATAGTCAATGCCTGCTGTTAAGAATTTTTCGCACGAGATTGATCAAGCAGGGGCAAAAAGTATCAATTGCCGACGCAAGAAGCCGATGTAAAGCAATACGAAATTACGGCTCAGATGATATCGTTCCCTTAGATGGACAAAGTAAGGCAGCCTAGCTGCCGATAACCGACGTGATGTTGAATCGAAGCCGATCAATGCAGGGAAGTACCATAGTGTGAGACAAATACAGGTCACCTCAAGTCATGAACGTAGCCCAACCGAACTCGGACAGGGAGCCTCAGCTGGCTGTTCGCTCTTTTTTTTTTGTTACTTGGACTAGGAATAATTCGGAATTTTGACCAGTTTAATGTTCTCTCCCTCGCTCTATTCCACCTTGAGCATACCGCACCAAAAGTGTGTGCGACATTATGCGTTGAATGGACGCGGATACATATCGAGCCACAACGCAGTTGACCTTGACTAAGATCCGATTCGATGACACCGTGACCCTAGCTCATACATATGGAGGTTCATTTGACAGGAGCCAGGTGCCATGTGATGTTCCATTTGGTCTTTAATGGTTTGGAAAGGTTTTGAGAATTGGCTTCTCGGAAGGTTCACTTCGGCTAGGTCAACACACACAAGCGAGATGTGAAGCTAGGGGATTTTTCGGCTACTAACGGATCGCCATCAAGATATCACCGTCACATTTCCAACTTCAACACAACGGTACTACCCAATGGTCCTGTAACATAAGATCCGGCATGGTCTGCGCTGAAGAGGGGCGACTGCTCGACCTAAACGCCTGCTCAGTACTTTCATTAAGCACAGCAAGGTCCCCAAAGAAGACCTGTTCTCGACTTAGGACTATGACATGCGTATTTAGAATGCCGCGACATCGTCCACAGACAGCAAAAGCCACTAGCTCCGTGAGACCTTCAAGATATCTTTCACGAGAATACCGAGATGTTTGCGGAGTTTCTCAGTTTAGTCGAAGAAACCTTGGATGGTGGAAACGGACTTGATAGTCAAGGCCAGTCTCGACGGTTGCGTAGAGGATTGGGCGAAGTAGGAATAGGCTTGGGTAGCCGCGGCTGCTTGGAAGAGCTAGTGAGGGAAAGTAAACAAGTGAAGGGGGACACGAGGATGAAGCCCATAAATTAAGGTTAATTAAGCGACGTGAAGATCTATTATGGTCACGTGAAAATTCTTTCCCCCCTAGAACTCCCCAAAAAGATCCCTTTGAAGTTTCTGGAGAATATGCCCATACTATTTGATACTATCAGAGTATGGCTGAGTGATAGTAAAGAATGCCGAATGCCTGTCAAGCTGACCGTGTATATTGCATGCACCACACGTGATTCGTCCCCCTGAGACGGATTTCTAATCAGACAAGAACAACCGAACACCGACTGTAATTCCGCTCTGGACTTTCGAACTCCGGTATCTCCTCTCGTGTTCACGTAAGCAACCAAACTCTGGCTGCTGCGGTTTCATGCACGCTTGCATTCCGCAGCACTTTCTCATGCAACGTTGTAACCAATCATGGCATCAGAAGTGCGATGGCACAGATCAAACGAAACATCTGCTGCGGAGAGAAATCGAAAATGAGTCACAGTCCTTGCTGCTTTGGGACAATTCGTGGGGTTTGGGGAAGTTTTGAAGGGGATTCTGGAGAGTGAGGCGGACAGAGGCTTGGAGACCGCTTTGCATTTCTACTTTGCAAAGTTGCAAGAATATTTCGGGACTGAGCGCAAAGGCAAAACAGAAATGCAAAGCCAGAGAGATGGCGGAAATTGACAGGCTGATCCATCTTTGACATCCACGCCCTTCAACGCTTTGCTTCGGCCGGCGAACCCACTTGGTCTCGGTATCGAAATTCAAGACGGAAATAATGCGGCGTGGAGAGTGGGTTGCATTTTGCCTCGCCGAGTACGAATTCAGATGCAAGAGGTGAGATGAGAAGCGCAAAGCTTATCATTTGTGTCTCCAGGGGTTGTGGCTGTATGGGACAGGACAGGACTTTGGTGTACAGAACCGTATATCCGGACTTGGGCGAGCGGACTTTCAAAAGTCGTGAAGTTGAATTCTGACTTTGAAAGAAGCATAATCGGTTTAAGACTTGTGCTCTTATTGGGTCTAACTATTCTGACTTCCGCGAATACTTTAATTTAAAAGTGCAAAGCAAGACAGCCCTGAATTCCTAAGTAGAGATGTGTTTACTCTTTACGAGCTGAAGTTCTCTGGTGAAGTCCTTCAGGATTCCACTTGCTGCGCAAGCAAGCTAACCGTTTGTGGCACGGCGAGAAAAAGGGCTGGGCTCTCTGGCAGGGCGGATTTCTCCCGACCCGTGTCAAATGGCCTCAAAAGTCCCAAATTCAGAACAGAACATCTCAACAACGAAAAATAGCACAAGGTTCAGAGAAATTCGAGAGTGTCCGGAAACTAAATAAACAAACAAACATTTAAAAACTCATGTTGCGCTGGTGTTTTGATACTTCATCGCAATGCGTTGCAATCAATCCGTAATCGTGGCTGTCGCTGAGAAATTAGCGGGAGGTGATTGTGACTCACTCGCTAAAGACTAGCGCACCTTCCGCACGAACGAAGGCCGTCGCAGGCATCCATTAATAGTCGGGCTCGCCGTTTTCTGCCTACCTTTTTCCTTTCCCTTTCTTCATCCCCCAAAGACTTTACACACACAACAAGAAACATCGGTACACACGCTCACGATGCCCTTCTAAATCAGTCCCAGTACTTTGGACACCTCCGTCACCATTCCACCCTCAAGAATAACCACCAACTCCACTCCCCAAACAACCATTCTTCCTTTACAGGACGAATTGACTTCCAGCCCAGCTTCTAGCTTCGCTTTCAACTTCCACCAAACCGCCAACATATTTCCAGAGTTTTATAACTCTTCCACCACGGATTCCCACCCAAGATGGCTTCCTCCCAGTTCATCGAGCCTGCCGGCACAATCTCCGCAACAACTCTCTCAGGATCTCTCCCATCCCGAGTCTCATCCGCAAACCAATCATCAGGACTTCGTTCTGTTCGAGAGGTCTCCCAGCGTTCGCAGTACCCCTAGTCTGTCCAACAACCAAGCACATCGTCGAAACTCGTCTCACCTTGCTTCTGCCCAGTCTTTGCAGAACCAGAGAGTAGCCGCGATCATACAAGCAACTGGACATTCTATCACTACTTCGGCCCTCACCAATCGGTTCAATCCTGCGCAGAGTCCTCAACAGTTCTACGCTTCTTCCGCGCCCTCATCTACCACTGCTTTGCAACAACAACAGCGCCAGACTCGTCCTCAAGTCCCATTGTTTTCGCAATCCACTGGTAGCATCCCGCAAACTCCCAATATGGTTATGCAAGGTACTTATAACATTCACCAACGTTCTTCACCCGCCGGCCGTGACTCACACAGCGCAACAGACATGGATCTCTTCGACGACTTCACCGCTTTCGAGGGCGGTGCGTCGACAAGCCAAAACTCGTTCCCATCGGCTTACTCTTCGCCTGCCGTGCCAACTCTCTACGATCAACACATGAACTTGTCTTCTTCCACCAGCTCAACAAACATGGGTACCGTTTCTCCACAAGATTTGCTCCGCGATCCCTTCGCTTCCGCTCCGAACTCGACTGCCTTCACAAACTTGACCTCTCCCGACTCGCAATACCACCAGTCGCCAGAGTTTGCAGATTATGATGTTTCTCCTTTCATCGGTGACAACCAAGACCTCGACCAAGTCCTAGCTGGTGACCCATGGTATCCTTTGTTCCCTCAGGATGACCAGGTCGAACAGCCAAAGTCACAAGTCGAACAGTCTCCTCTTCAGCCCGAGGAGGAGCTCGAGGTTTCCGAACATCTTCGTCGTCGTCGTTCTGGTACTGCATCATCTCCACCTGCACCTGGTGGTGTTCGAAAGCGGGATAAGCCTCTTCCTCCTATTGTTGTCGAAGACCCCAACGACACTGTCGCCATGAAGCGTGCGCGCAACACTCTTGCAGCACGTAAGTCTCGACAGCGTAAGATGCAACGATTTGAGGAACTCGAGGATGAAATTGCAAAGCTGAAGGAGGAGCGTGATCACTGGAAGAGCCTTGCTTTGCGTCGTAACGGGCCTTCGGGCGTCCACCAGGGTTGACTCACTTTTTGGTATTCTCCGCCGGCAACTCATGGATTGGGAGGAAGAGCTTGAGGCTCTAACCTCCGGAGGCAATAGTAGCACGCTGTAGCATAGGAGCACAGCAAGGACGCTATTCGCCGTGGACATAAAAAGTTTTCTTGTATTTCCTTTTCTTTCCCTGGCTCAATGCAGCGAAGTGCGGGTAACGACAGATTCTTCAGCAAAGGGTTCTTTTCATTCGGGATGGATTCTTGAGGATAACGGCTACTCTATCTTAGCTTACGATTGACTTTCATTGTTGCTCTTCTTGTCTTGCGCTTTTGCGATGGCTTTGGTGTCTCCCCTCTTTGGGATGGTGACCCGGCTCCATGTACTTTTGCTACTTCAATCAATAATCAATCAGTCTTTACAAACTCCTGTGCCTCTCACATTGTGACATGGTTCGTGACCCTATTATCCTGTGGTAACCCCTACACATTCCGAGCTGACGCGGGATCTTGAACACATGTTTTTGTCCCTCCGTCGAAAATTCCCCCGTCTTACCCGGCCATCCCACTCTTGCAATGCAAATTCTTCGCACCGTGGCCCTCGCATTTCGACATTACCATATCAACATGCAGAGATCGTCGTCGCGGTCCCTAGTCTAGATCCTCCTATCCCGTGAACTCCGTACCTCACATAGATGCCCGAATAATCGTGAATACTAATAACTAGAATCAACATCCATCATGAACGAATTCTCGATGGCCTGTAATAGCATTGGCGACGAAATTGTCTGCCGACATTTCCACAACTCGTAAACAACAGCCTGTAATTCTGTATTTCTGTAGCCTTTGGAATATAGGTAATCATTGTGATAGCACCTCTGCCCAGATGTATGTCCCCACAGTGTTCGTGACATGAGATGCTCGTGAATTAACCCCGCCATACCCCGCTATCCTCCTCAACGCACTTCACCTCACGACAGATCCTGACGCTGCCGGGCTCTGCACCAGTTATCTCTTGCGGTCTGCCCCTCCTTAAACTTGAATCGTTCGCCGACTTTGCCACCTGGACTGCACCTCACGATGTCTCCTCCCACTAAACTCACGACTCAACTCCTGTCCCTGGAGCCGCAAGCCTTCACTCAGGCTACGCAGTCACCCTTCCTTTCTCACGCCGGTGGCGGGACAATGTCCAAGGACGTATTGCAGAAATGGCTGGCTCAGGATAGATTATACGCGCAGGCTTATATACGGTTTGCGGCGCTGCTGCTTGCGAATGTGCGGCTGAGTGGAAGGGTTGATAGGAGCAGTTTTGAGGAGAGGTGAGTTCGCGGGCTTCTGTGACCTAGATGGGAGAATGTGAAGTTTCTTAAGTTGTCTTTTCTGAGAGCTGCATGAAGTCATGTGGGAAAGAATTTGAACGTCCTTGAATGCTATAGGTTGATTTCGGTACATGATATGTATTTTGAGCTTCAAAATCCTACCTTACAGATATCCCCAGAGCTCCTTCTCACCTCTTTCCCTTCTGTCCCTTTCTGATGTCGACTCGGTTCAAACCGTATTCAAGCTGTTGCATATGATGTCTAGTTACAACGCCAATATATGACCTCGTTCTCACTAACGCCTCAACTCAACAGATTACTAGATCTGATCCTATCATCCATAACCAATGTCCGCCGCGAACTCAAATTCTTCGAAGACGTCGCGTCACGGTACAATCTCAACATCTCATCATCATCCAGCTCATCCATCTCCAAAGACGAAAACGACCCAGGAGTCAGTGAAGGCGTGAAACTGTACCGGAAATTATTCTTCGAGGTAGGGGAGGCGGTCGAGAGCGGTACGATGGGAATGCTAGAGGGCATGGTCCTGCTTTGGGGAACAGAAGTCGTATGTACATTACCTCCGCCTTGATCTCGATCTTTGCTTTCTGTTGTCTTGAAATTATGACGGGAGTTCTGATTGACAAGCTATAGTGCTATCTCACAGCCTGGCGGTACGCGGCTTCCTGTAGTAGTGGCGGGAGCCAAGGAAAAGAAGCAGATGGTGGAGCGCTGCGTAAGGAATTTATTCCGAATTGGACAAGTGACGAGTTTGCGGCTTTTGTGGATGAGATTGCGGGGTTTGTGGATGGGCTTTGGGAGATGGAGGGAGAGGGAGATGGAAGTGAAGGAGGGGTAAAGAGAGAGAGGGTGGAGGGGATTTGGAAGAGGGTGTTGGATGTGGAGAGGGTGTTTTGGCCGGTTGTTGAGTAGGTTGATGGATAGCTTGGTTTACGAAGTGGTGAGGTGTGGTATATTTGGTATGAGGATAATTTCGAGGCAGCTGGATAGCTTTGGCTGTCCCTGTGGATGCTGCTGGATTGGGTGTACAGTGAAAGAGTTGATCGAGATGAGAAGAGGAATAATGTTGGCCTTGAGCAGGCGGGTAAGAAGGCAGCTCTACAAAATATAGATGTACAGAGAAACACGATTCGTGTTTTCATTCTATCATAAATTAGGAATAAGATTTCTCCATCATGCCTGTCTATTGGGTATCTATCTCCGTGTCTACTCCGCGATCGCAAAGGTCGGGTCTTTTCCTGTAGGTCCAATCTTCAAGTAGGTAATTGATTGTTGAACTGTAAGTCCATAATCTTCCACCCATGTATTACTCATTCACGTCAGCATCACACCATCTCCACCAGCGCCGTCACCAACGACAAGCAACAGATATCCGGCTCCACCAAGCCTATCAATAACAACGTGCGCCAAACTAGAAGTCGAACGCTAGCCTCAGCCTCGGAGAAGGCTTTCCCTGCTTCTAGAAGTTCTAGAAAACCGATCATGTACCCTAGTCAAGCCACAAAGCCACGATCTCGCGCCATCAAAACGAAACATCTCGCTTCCCGCCAAACATCAGCAAGCCACGAAACACGTGCTTCCGGATTTGACGACACGTGGGATCCGGCCAACTGGTGTTCACGATCGTGAGAGGACAAGAAAAGAGTTTGAGTGATGGTACTTGTCGGCGAAGCCGCCGTTTGCGATTGTGAGACGGGCTTCCTGACGAGCAGAGCACGTTGTCGATGCGGTCGTTGCTGTGGATAGTTCGGCGGCGCCGCGAGACAACGCAATCGCGATATTGTGGCTCGATGTCCGTATTCTCATCTTGACTTTCGAATTAGGGCATTGTAGAATTTTCTATTTCTTAATTGCTCGCACTATGTTGTGTCTTGGTCACAGGTGGGGTATGTCCGTGGAAGGTGTCAAACTGTTTGAGAGGCGTTTTGACACCTCCTATCCACACAAACAAATTATACTTGTCGAGAAACATCTCCAACTTCATCCTATCTTTCTTGGAACGTGGTATGTATTGATGAGGCGTGCGTGAGCGGGTAAAGGTTTCGAAATTATGTATTATTGGAAAGGCATTTGCCAATCTGGTAGGAGATGATAATTAGCGTCAGGATGACATGGTGCGGTAAGTACATGGAGTAGGAAGAAGCCTACCATTAGATATTTTCTATTCTTCAGATTGCAAATAATGGAACAGCCCATGCCAACATGATGACCGCTGTGATTAAAGAGCTAGATCGACCCAGGCGCGAGCCTGAATTGCCTTTTGCCGGCGCTGAAGCGCTCGGTGTCGACGCTGCTCCGGTTGTGCTAGCAGCTAACTTCTCAGCAGTCGTGGAGGTCGAAGGTAACTCCTTGGCGATTTGAGTGGCTGTCGATGTTGTGGTGCTTGTGCTCGCTAGCTGTCTCTGTGCCTGAGAGCTCGAGGTCGTTGCTGCAGTCGTTTCGGAAACGGGAGTTGCTGAAATGCTGGTTGTTTCTGGAGCTACTGTGCTCGTGGTTGATGCAGGCTCAGGCACAGACGTAGACTTCACTTCTGGGGCAGAAGAATACGTGGACGTAACAGGAGGTGGTGCGAAATTGCTCTTCACAATCTCGAGGATCGTGCCGATATAGACTTGAGCCATCTTGACATACCCAGCTTCAGTAGGATGTGTTCCATCTGGCAGGGGAAGGATGTCGGCCATGGAGAAATCCGAAGAGTGAACATCAGAGACGTAAACGTGTCGGCCTTGTTTGCTCTGCGCGGCTGCAACAGTACGAAGTTGGGAGTTGTAGGTTACTGCACCGGCTTCTGTCTTTGCGCTGGGCAGTAATGTTGAGAGGATGACGTTTACCCCTGGGATGGCCGTGCAGACATGGTCGACCAAAGTCGAGATCCTGTCTTGCATAGTTCCCACCTTGAAGTTCTGCCCCAAATCGTTCGCACCGACTTGAACAAGAATGATGTTTGGAGGCGGGGAAATCTTGGGTATCGCGGCATCCAATCTGGCCATAACTTGCTCGATTCGTAGTCCAGGCTCTCCCACAAACGCGTTGTTAGAGCCTTTGCCGTCGGTCCCAACCATCTGGACATCATTGCCAGCGGCTATGAGAGCATCTCTGATCTGGACGCGGAAGCCATTGCCGTCCGCGGACTTGTATCCTGAGGCTATCGATGCACCGGCAACCAGGATACGTAGCTGGGCTCCATCTCTACCCTTCAAATGGGTATTCGTAGCTGTTGAAGCAGCTGCAGCTCGCTCACCAAGAAGTTGGGTTTTGAACCAGTCTGTCGTAGGAGATCCAGAGACTATGGTAGTTAGCGTACTGGGTCGAAGTTACGAGCAAATTGTCCACTAACCAGTGAATGCTAGAGCCGCAGCTGAACATATTAACTTGCAGACATGCATGTCAACACTTGTGATTGTCTTCTTTCTGCAAAATATGGGCCGTACCTACCAGCCATACTTATACAGAGTACACTTCGAAGACATGGTGACTCGCGAGGCGTTTTATTTACTGCGTATGATGCCACAAGCGGGTCTGTGGGTCTAAGCAGGAGAAGAAGGAGAACGATACGAAGTGAGCTAATTCACACTGGGTACAATCCGTTCAGTAGATCATGCAGGGTAGTCAGGAACGGCCCATGCAAAGCCCATGAGTAATCCACTGTTTCCCAGGGGTCAAGAAGCACAGCCGAGACCGAAGAAGCTTAGACTTCACAATTTGCATGACCAAGAATACCTTAGAAACAACCATGAACTAAAAGGAGTGCTGTAGAACAGAGAACTCATATTTGCAGGAATGGTGCAGTTAATGGAGAATTCGATAACGTGTTTGACAGACGCTAGTCTCAAAAAGCAAAAACAGACTTTCGAAGGGAGAATAAGACATACAGTATGCAACAGCCTGTCGAGAGCCACGGCATGATTTCGGAAATCGTGAGGGTAACACTTGCCTGTTCTGAGATCTTGAGACTTTTTGGTCTCGACGCAGCGAATCTGCCTGTCATATTGCCAGGGTCGTATTTGGGCGAGTAAGAAAAGGTAATTGTGGACCATGAGATGATAATCGACTAGGTAAAGCTTGCAAATGAGAAAGCTCCGGCAGATGATTGGTAGGTTCGTTGGTTGTCGGTTCCTCGATGTACCCATAGATTGGTATTGCACGGTTAAATACCTCCCTGTTACCGCGATGATTCGGGGTATCCTCATGCCAGCGGAGAATGGAACGGCCATCTTTGTGTTGCAGGCCTGCCACCAAGACATCACACCAGCTGAATAACGCGCCATGAAAGTCGAGACCTAAGTTGAACGGGCCATAAAGTCACATGGTGCTGGACGCTATGGACGAAGACCCCTAAGCTCGCATCAGGCCTCACCTAGTGAGCCTCAGCTCAGCCAGCTGCTGTCAAGTCGAGGCGTGGCCGACTGCGCAATTAGAGCGAGCCATAATAGGAGCTTCGAGCCGTCGATGCGCAGCTGTCATCTGCCCAATCATGTCTGGATAACGGTCGGCAAGGAGAAATTTAATAATCTCGTAGAGTTTTTTTTAAGCTCAAAGCGAGTGAAGTGCTGGCATTCGCTTCGTCAATCTAATTGCGGCTAGTGGAAAGCTAGGCATACATCTCGTATCTTCCTGCTTCGGGGTTTGCTCCGTGATCACCAGCCTCAAGATGTGCTGTTGGTATTTTTGCATGACCCCTTTCGATCATGGAAGCCTAGGTAGTAGGTAGACAAAAAATATTCGATACCAAATGCGCTCAAACAGGTCCGACTTCCAAGCCGCAATTGAAGCACAGCTCTGGGCGCGTGGTTGTGTTTCTGGTTTTGAGCGTGTTGGGTTTGCGACAGGAAATCCTGAAAGCGCAGATCTTGCAAGGAGTGGGAAAATGCCGATTTGGAAACCCCTGCCAGGTTCGCTGATCAAGAACGTGCTAACAAGGACCCTGATTAAGCATAAAACTAGTTCATGGCTAACCTGTCTTTCTGGGAAATATTCTGGTCACACTTGTCATTTTTCAGTTTTGATACTGGCAAACTGACAGCGGTAAGTCTACGTGAGACGAGCATAGAAATACTGTCTGGAGTTGATTCGATGCGGAGGCGACCTCTGTTGGGCATATCTCTGCCAAGCGCTGTCGTTAACGCCACTAACGGTCCAGAGCAGATACCACAATTTATTCTTCCTCTTATCTATTCACCTCCAGGCAGCCAAGACTTCCAAGGAGGCACAATAATTCGTCGCAGCTACTCGGTGACAGGAAGCATGAAGATTGGATGCTTAGGGGATCACTCATACTTCTTGCCCGTACCTCGGTGGTCAGAAGCCGAGAGACCAGATCCTTTCTCGCTCCCTATCTAGAGCACTGAAATGCAGCACTGCCAGTCCCTTCTGGACCCATCCAGTTCGAAACGTTTGGACCCAGCCGGCGTCGGTTGTCTCTTTGGTGGGTATTGGTTTCAATATGGGCACTTGTTTAAATATGGGATGGGACCAAAGCGAGAACCGACCGTGACGCCATTTTCTCCACTTTCACCAAGTCCGTCTTTACCACAATGTCGCTCAAAGCCGTAGTATCAAAAGTTTGACGATCTTCTTTTCCATGCAATATGTTCGACAAGACATGGCAGGCGAGGAGGTTAAAGCGCACTAATCGCACTTGTGGTGGTCGTACCTTGATGAGAAGCGGTATAATTCAGTCGCATAGCCGAAGATGAAGTTGTGGAAGCGCTTGAGAAGCAATTTGGCCAAAAGGTTCAGCAATCGGCTGTGGGATGTAAGAAGTAAGTAACGAGATCTAGGTTCTGCAAGGACAAGAATCCCGATTCATAACCGGCAAAACTCCCTGGAGAGGATAATGGGGAAGGAGATACAGCCTTTGTTGAAGGTAATGAAACAAAATCAGCCGTATCAGAGAAATGCTTGGGGCTAGAGACATCGCAGCATACCGAAGAACCCGAGCAAGACACAGAAGAAGATGCAGCCGAGAAAGTACGCAAAAGTGGCCTGTCAATCAAGTCGATCTTCCGACAAGCACTCAACTGTCACTCCTTCCAATTTCTTTGCTGGCTCCCGGAAGCTCTCAAGGATTTAGACAAGAAAGACCCCGATGGCGGACGCACGATGAACACCAACAAGAAGGACGGGGAACAGATCAATGGTAATGGAGATGAGAAGGGAGGTGAAGAACAAGCCGAGAACGAATTCTGGGACGAAGGAGTTTGCATTATGAAAGTCGTCAGGAGAAAGCCCAATCCGGACAAAGACAATTCAACGAGTAAAGACGAAGACCGGCAGCTGTACGAATTGACTCTTTCAGAATGGAAGGTATTCCAGGATTTAAGACAGGCTGTCGAAATAGAAGACGAACAACATGCAAAAGAGATCAACCACTCAGAATACCGAGTGGTGTAGAGGACCTTAACAAAACAATGAATAATAGAAATGTAAAAGACAACACAGTAACAATTCTCTTGTTGGGAGATACTGATGAAGAGAGCATTCTTCAAAGTCGCTAGTGAAAGTTATTGATCGACCCTAGGATGAATTCTCCATAGAAGATAAACCGAGAACTATCACCAATGCAGCGATGACTTGACTGAGGAGCAGTATGAAGGAAGTATTTCATTCTTGATGATCACTTTTCCCTATGGCCAGGGCTGTATTTCCGAGTAAGCAAGTCATATGTATCAGGCACTTACAATCAACAGATACTCTACATACATACAGTGTACTTAGCGTCCAACGGCTGCTCATATGCAAGACCAAACACGTTGCAGAATAAGATGGACAGCCAGGCAATATTGCGAGACCTCCAATCAAGAAATCCATACACGTGACGACGAGATTTGACGCGAAATCCCGACGCGTCCATTGTTGTTTTGCATCGCATCCAGCAGCATCGAAGCCACGCCCCAGAGCAGCGTCAATAGCTGGCAGGAACTCAATGGCTACGGAACCCATTCTGATACCGGCTCCGAAGTTGCGCATTCTACGAATTTGTCAAGTGTCCTCTCAACAGGCCAAAGACAATGAATCCAGACGGTCTTCTCACCAACCTTAATCAGTCTCAACAGGCGGCCGTATCCTCCTTCGCAGACACATTGGCTATTCTTGCTGGCCCTGGAAGCGGGAAAACACATACTCTTACCTCTCGAACGGCATGGCTACTTGCGCAAGGTCTGCAGCCATGGAATGTCATTGTTGCGACCTTCACGGTGAAGGCGGCGCGTGAAATGAAGGAGAGGATAGGGAAGCTGATTGGGAATGGAACGGAGTCGAAACTTATACTTGGAACCTTCCACAGCATCGCGCGGCGGTATCTGGCGCGATACGGACATCTGATAGACATCAAGAAGGACTTTGGGATTGCGGACAGTGCGGATTCTCTGGCAATCATCAAGCGCATCGTCAAGAGGCACGATTTCATGATAGACGCAAAGGTCGCTCGATCGCGGATCAGCGGGTTGAAAGCTCGAACGTCTGCGGATCATCCAAAGTCGAGAAGCAAATCTGGTGCAAAGCAGGTGGAGGAGCAGGAGTTCGAAAAGTGCTACGCCGAATATGAAGAAGCTCTCCGAAGATCAAATCTCCTCGACTACGACGATCTGCTCCTTCGATGCGTCGACCTCCTTCGAAAGCACCCTTCTTGTGTGTCCAATGTCGAGGCCGTTTTGATTGACGAGTTTCAAGACACGAATTTGGTACAGTTCGACTTGATGCGACTTTTCGCTGCACAGCGGAAGCGTATCACAATTGTTGGAGATCCAGATCAGAGTATCTATGGCTTCCGAGCAGCAGAAGTTAAGAACTACAAGCGGATGCTTCGCCAGTACCCGGATACGGTTACGATTGCTTTAGAGGAAAATTACCGGTCTTCAGGAGCTATTCTGTTGACATCGTTAAACGTGATCGAACAAGATAGCTCGCGAGTTGCAAAATCTCTTCTGGCAACCCATACTGTTGGAACGAGGCCAGTGCTCCGCAGATTGGCTGGAGCACATAAGGAAGCGCAATGGATTGTGACAGAGATACAGAGGGTAAAGGGCATGACTGGAGAGCTATTGGACCTAAATGACTTTGCTATTTTGCTTCGATCTTCTGCATTGTCTCGTCTCATTGAAAGTGCACTAGGAAAGGCTGGTATTGCATATAAAATGGTTGGTGAGTTGACAAATACCCACTGCTCGAGGATTATACATATCTAATGACTGCTAGGTGGTGTACGGTTCTATGACCGAGTTGAGATCAAAACTGTATTAGACTATCTGAGGGTCATTAACCAGCCAGACAATAATGACGCGCTGGCCCGAATCATAAATACTCCCTCCAGAAGGATTGGAGAAGCAACCATCAAGGAATTGTTAGAAGAGGCGGATCAGTCAAAGATAACACTATGGACCTTGGTCTTGGGAATCGTGCAAGGCAAACGAACAGCAAAGACGAAGCTAAAGAACAAGGTGGAGCAGAATCTCACAGGTTTCGTAAACATCATCCTGACTGGAAGGAGTAAGATGGCTACGTCAGGGGACGAGCGACTGTCGATATCCGGTTTGATCAATTTTGTACTCACCAAAACGAGTTACGAGAGGTGGCTCGAGGAACATCAGGGTGATGTCCACAAGGCGAGATGGGACAACGTGCAAGAACTTATCACACAAGCCACTGACTTCGAAGACCTCATCTCATATGGCTACGAAGACGAAGCACTTCCAGAAGTTGATGGGCTAGAGCAGAATGAGGATGCGGGAACATTGTCTAGATTTCTTGCGAACGTAGCACTTGCGTCGGAAGTCAAGACGGATGATACGGAAGGCGCTCCAACAGCACAGGTTACCATCTCGACGATACATGCTGCCAAAGGCCTCGAATGGCCTGTTGTTTTTATTCCTGCTACCTATCAAGGTTCGATACCACATTCTCGTGCCGAAGATACGAATGAAGAGCGGAGACTGCTGTACGTGGCCATGACAAGAGCCAAAGCTCTCTTATACATGAGCTGTCCATTGAAGAATTCTCAAGGCGAAGATACAGTTCTGTCGCCATTCTTGACGCCACCAGGGCTTGCTCCACTGCTTGATGCAAAAGGTCCGTCACTCTGGTCCTCGACAGTCCAGTCCATGGCTCAAATATTGCGGCGGAATCTACCGTCATCGGCTTCGATCCAGCTTTCTTCGGTGTCACTGACCAGCACGGAGGATGATATATTTCCTGAAGGCGGCGAAGAAGACAAACAGGAGAAAGAAGCCAGGTGGAATTCTATGAGCGGAGGCGATCCATCTTTCAACATGGGACAACAAGCTCCCAAACGTCGTCGCATAGAGCTTGGTAGGAGTGTCAGCAATTTGGAAGAAGGTGCCGAGCGAAATTGGAAACCAGCCTATGCAACTACGATGGACCGAGCATCTGGCTTCACAACCGCTAGTCTTACCACGCAAAGTGGATTTGTGAGCGCAGGCTCACATATGCAGGTATTGAAGGAGCAGTCTGTGAATTGTGCTGCGGGCGATCTGCAAGATGTCGAGGACTTCTATGGAAATAAGAAGCAAGGAAAACAGAAGAGTAAGTTCCCTGAGGGACAGGGAACTCTATTTGGATTTCTGGGCAAACCTGAGCCTCAACTCCCGCAAAAGAACCCTGCCATCGTCAAAGCCGTGGATCTGCCGAGATCTGTTCTTCCGATGGTCCCGAATAATTTCAATCTACCCAGGGCAGTATCGACCTATGTAGAGCCGATGGGCATCGAGCCCGCGCTTGCAACACATCGTCTCGGAGCTGGCAATTCTGGAACTCGGCCACGTCAGACTAGCCATCTCGATGTAGAAGTCCCGAGGAACGACTATGTCTTCCTTTCTTCGTCGCCGCCCAGGGCAAAAGCCCCTCCAGTCTCACTAAAAGAACCGCCACCAAAGCCTGTCGGTCTAACAGCGAAACCTGCCATGTTATCACTGATCCGCCCTCCCACTTCGAAACACGAGACCACGGTCAACATGCTTCAGAATGGTGGTCAGCCGAGAAAGACGTTGGGGCTGAAGAGGAGTATGGATGGCTGGGCGAGTAGGAAGGGACAGGGCTTCAAGCCTCCAACTATGAAATGAGGACCTTGATTATTTTTCATGGGCTGGAGAGAGCAGGAAGGGCGGAGAGAGATGGGACGGGACGGGATGAGATGGCGTTCTTGGATAAAGGCTAATGAAATAATGACCTCTGGCTATTGTAAAGAAAGATAGCTTGCTGCATATTATAATGGCTACTGATCGGCATTGTTGCGTTGCGGACGTATTTCTACACCGAGACTGAAGTGTCTTTCGGCAGTGGAAGAGAACATAATGATCGAATCGAAAAGGCTTCCTAAAGTTCACTCGCTGGCTTTGCAACCTTTCAGAAGTGAGCATTCTCTATTTTATTTGGAAACTAGATCGAGGACCTTGCGTAACTCTTTTACTATACTTCGCTACCAGGTCCCTTAATGATCTCAAAGTCTTGGAGGTCCTTATTTGGACTCGTTGTGAAGTCAGCATGAAGACTGTACGCAGAGCAACTTCTAGTCCTGTCGTTATTGACCTCCGCAATATTGACTTTATTTCAAGATTTCAACAGCCAATAAGTAATAACACTCGACAGTAAATGTCAGCTTCGCCCCGAAGGAGAGTTACCAGCAGGAGAATCCTGAACGAGAGGGTTCTACTACTCCAACATGGTTTTCGCGGCAATAAGGCGACATGCCTACCTGTGTCCGTCGGCGAAGAAGATATCGGGGCTGCGAACACTTGGTGCACTATTCCGATTCGAGTCACTTTAGCGAAAGCTTTTTCCGGCATCAACAAACAAATAATGGAAATATTCGCGTCATCTCTCGCGGGCTATCTTCTCGGATTAAAATCATCAACACTGTCTCCCTTCGATCGCAATGTCGAGGGAGCACCCAGAGCCATCTTCACCATCAGCCACCATGGCAACACCCTGTCCGTCAATACCGACCACAGCTACCCTCCCAGAAACCTCGACCCTCGATCCCAATCTGACCTCAACATCAGCCTCCCTTATCCCTCATGAAAGCAATTCCACAGTCGCACCTGACATCGCGCCCGAGAAGATCGACTCCCGAACGCGCACCCCTTCCGCGCTCAACGCCACCTCAAACTGCCTCTCCGATCTGTACCTCACCCTCAACCTCGCCACCAAGATAACAATCTACATCACACACCGAACGCCCTTCTTTTCAAATATCTTCAACCTCCACAAGGCTAGGGATGATACCGCTCTCAAACGGCATTTCCTGAACGAGATAAAGATGCTTGTGGAGGATGGCGCGTTGGATGTGAAGGAGTTCGGCATGATGTTTAGCTGTTTCGCGACGAAGAATAAGAACAGGTCAAAGGCTTTCATGTTGGAGGTTGCCAGGTGTGAGGGTGTTAAAGAGTGTGTTGAGTGTAAGTTCGTTCCAAGTTTTGGCGGGTCCTTCGTGGTCGATCCATACGGTCAAATGAGCTGACTGAGAAATCTCGATAGATGCATGTTGCCAGGACATCATAGACAGCGAGAAGCTCCTCAGAGACAACATCATCGAGCCTCTCACCCACGCTCTCGCACACAGGAAGGTACCACAGTACATTCAACTCATCTACGAGACGCATGAGATTCACAAGAAGATTGCTGGTGCCATCAAGGGGTCAATGATGCGCTTGAAGGAACTGGTCGAGCTGGCAAACAAGCGTCTTGCTGCTTTGCCGGAAGGAGGAGAGGAGTGGGATGATGACTACCAGGCTTTTGCTCTCACTAAGAAGGCAGCGCGTGAGGAGTTTGCTAAGAGTCTGGGTATGTGAACGAAATAGAGTATGTGAATGTAGGATAGAAGTGGGCAGAGAGTGGAAGGTGTCATTCATTGACTAGCCATTCAGGCAAAGTTACGATCTTGGTGGTATATCCTCCGTACCATGACGCCCAGAAATGCAGCAAATACGCCTTTCTCTTTGAAGACCCCATTCCCATCGGCCGTTCCACATAATTTGAGAAGTCTCCTTAGCATCTCTGTGCAAAGCCTTGTCCCAAAGACACAATCAAGCTCAAGATCTACCAATATAGTCTCTGGCAAGTTTGCCAAGTCGGTATTATTTTAGTAACTCAGTAATCTCTTCAAGTGGCTACCCTTTTCGCAGTCGCTGGGTATAGGTGGAAATCGTCCTTCTCTCCTCTCAAAGACGATCAAGATCGACTTGACAGCATCGTAGTACGATTCTGCCGTTCTCTGAAATCCAAGCTTGTTCCATTCTTCCTCTCTTACACTGGCTTTGATCTCGTCCCAAAGGGCTCTCCAATTTCGCATAGCTAGATGAAATGGCGCAGTTAGGATTTGTATGTTGGTGCCGGGTAGCGAAGCCATGGGATTCGAGAATGTGGAAGCCCACACGTGAGTGTAGAGGAAGTGAACGAGCATTTGCATGTCAAGAGCAGTCACTTTGCCTCGTCTCAATACATCGAGCTCATCTTCTGCACCTTCTACGGAGAAGAGGATGAGAAATGCTTCTTTGATCTTCATTCCAAGTCTCGGGATGGCCGATTTCGCAACCATCTCGTCGAAGTTGGAGATTTGGAAAAATGCGTCGTCGCTTGGGAACGGGAGGTCGATTTCTGCCCATTGAAAATGAGGAGACACGTTGTTGAAGATTCCGAAGGCGTGGTCGAGCATTACTGCCATCGTGGCGGTTCTGTCACATTGTTAGCAAGTTCACAAGGTACATAAATCCGCATAATATACCTGATGAATGATTCTTTCCGTATCCACGTTCGAAAAGAAGTCTGATCGTTTATCAGAAGGGCCGGAGAGTGTTGCATTGTGAGTACATCCAGAAGATGGAAAATCTGCAATTGTCAGTCCTGTTATGTTCTGATCAGGGTTAAGACATACGTGTACGACTTTTGGAAATCGCTGTTGACGGACTCTGGTCCTAGCTGTGGGATTCCCAGTCCAGTATTGTAAGACAATCATGAGGTACGCTCCTTGCAGCTCTTCCAGTTGGTACTGCTGCCATTCTGCTGATGCGGCCTCTCCATGCTTGGCGTAAAGCCGGCCTGGCATTTCATACTCATCGCTGAGGCCAGGGATGGAGAAGATGTAGCCTTCTATGGTATCTAGGAGACCCTTTAGCTTTGCAACATCTTCCGACTCTTTCGAATACTGGTAAATAGATTAGCATGTAGACTCTAGTGGATCATCTTGGCTACTTACCATTCCACCCAGACTCATCAATGACAAGACAAGAGGCAGCGCAGCAGTACATGGGTTGAAAGTGGCTTCATGAACCATGGGAGCATGTTTATGCCAATGCCTGAAGTAGAGCTTGATATAAGCCGCGAGTTTATCGGCACTAATCAGCTCGATAGCGTCTATCAATTCCTTGGGAGGCAGATGTGGCGGATTTTGTACGGCTGCTGTATACCGTAACTTCTCTCTTATGTCGAAAGCTCTCTGTTCCAAGACCCTTCGATCCAGAAAGAGCGAATCAGGCCCAGACCACAAGATCATGTTCTCGTTTGGCATCTGCCAATTATTTGTCTGTTGCTCGAAATTCTGAAAGTCCAACCGATTGAGAAAGACATCGATATTTTTCTCCTGTATCATGTGCCCGTACTGTTGAAAGACCGATGTTGCGCTCGAGGCAGAACTTGGCGCGCCGTACTCTTTTGCAGATGACGGTGCGGACAATATCTCTGGCTTACTGCTTGGGCTTCTTGTGGAAGACTGGGGGAATTCCCTGATGAAATCATTCTCACTCGGACAATTGAGAAGAAATCCGATCGAATTGCGATCATTGGTCGTTTCGGGAGTCGCGCGAGGAGGAGGCGTTTGCGAATGTTGTTCTTCAGGGCTCGAAGTTGTCGAGGCATTTGCTAGAAGGGCCAACGTCAGCACTGTCGCACACAGGCGAATACAGAAAACAAACTTGAAGACCGAGTCTTTACACATTTCCTCCCAAACTCTGTACATTTTCGGCATGGAACGTTATTGTCGCATTTGACCTTCAGCCGGGAGCATTCGTCACATGCATGTCGCTTTCTGCCCCTCTCAAGCGAACTTGGGATGGCAGACGTCCCCCGCCGTTCGCATCTACTGAAATGGTCTCGCAGAACATCACTACACACACCATCAGTTCATGGAAAGTACCGGTAGTCTTCTCGAGGTACGTACCTGCGCTTGAATGTCTTTGCGCAAAATTTACAGCTGTACGGCCTATCTCCGGAATCTGTTCATCCCACTTCGTCAACTTATATCCGCCAAAACTCCGAAAGGTGATTTCAACTTACGTTGCTGCTGGTGCCGAAGGAGATGGGCCTTCCTCTGGAACTTCTTTCCACATTGATTGCAGGTCGACAGGCTCTGAGCCTCCATCTCTACATGCCATCTCGAAAGAATGGGAAAGGGCCGTTGCGGGAGTGACGGTTATTTGGGGACCTTGCATCGGTCCCGATTTTTTGCTTGTGGGGATATCGCGGTGCCTTTGCGGGGGGTATGATGCTGGCTCATGCTGGCATTACTGGGCCGTCCAGCCACAGGATAGTGAAACTAGGAATCCCAGTTATCTTTGTGGCGCCCCTATGGATTGAAAGCTCGCTGCCAAGCACTTTTCAGACGGATCCATGCTTCCAGGAGGCAGCCAACACGGAAAACGGCTATCACGGCGCACTCGGGTCTTCAAAAGGGTGCAAACTGCTTGGGCTTTAGCCACAATTGGTGATGCAAGGACAACGAGTGGAATGCCTAGTCTTGGATATGGAGTTTATAGTGGACGTGAACATCCAATGTTGCATTTGGAAACAGACGATCTGGGGCTACAGGCGACTTTCCAACAATGCTTGCGAGCGCCGAGCAAGTTCACAAGGCTGATATGTAACTTCCAGCTGGACAGGGTACACAATGTCGTGCGCTTTCTGGGCAATTCGCGGTCGGCTATCCACCATTCATTCTCGGGGCAAGTGATGTTTTGAAATTGGATGCGTGCTTGTCTGTTGCTTCTACATTCTTCAATCCCAGTTCCAATCCCAAAAGGGGTCATTTCGTCCGCCTTCCGGACTACTTGCAACTCAAAATTCTGAAAGGAAGATTCCTGTCGAACGAACAATTACGTACACCAACTAACAGAAGAAGTATGCACCTCGTCACTCCCAGACGGTGGACCCCTACGCTTTCAGCCTTTTGAGCCCCAAGACGTGATGCCAAGAGACTGGACGGATAGAATGTCCGAGTCAACGAATTGCATGTCTTCATTTTGCGAGCCTCCCTGTCTTCTCCACTAAAATAGTGTGGCACCACGGGAATTGTCCACCTTGGGGGTGCTCCCCCTCATGACATCGCACTGTTTTGAGCAGAAAAAATGCGTACGGATCATCGGAATTGTCCCACAGCAAACGGATAATCGGACTGGTAAAGTACATTTCATATGCCTGACCCCAGTTTATATGAACACTTTTCATAGGACAAAGAGCAATTTGAATCATGGTTGAGACAAGCAATCGAAGTGCTCATTGCTGTGGATTCATCAATTGCCGGACACGACGATACCTCCACCTAAGAGGGCGGAGACATCTCGGATATAAAGGCAAGAGCAATCGATATTCAGCGGATCATACAACTCCAGACCTGCCTATTCCGTCGGTTTGATTTGTCCGTTAACCTTGCATGAGTCTACTTTTCTTCTGTTTTCAATTCCAGTTGACACAACTATCAGAGTCCATGCGTCCAAAGTTGCCGTTATCCGGAAGTCTTGCGGCACACTTCTTGGCGCTGCCAATAGATGATGGGGTTTTCCAGAAATCTTCCAAAAATCAAGGACAACATGTCAAAATCGGATTCGGATCTTAAAGATCTAAGGTGTGCTTGGCATTCTTATCACACCGCTGGCGGCAAGTCTATTGCATCTTACATGGATACCGGTTGTCACCTGCCGTCCAAGAGTTTTGGCGACGTAAAAGGTCTTGGCATGTTGGCTCGCAATGCAGGCTGCAGAGTACTCGTCACAATCGCATGACGGAGAATGCATGCTGACCTTTGCTGCACTTTGAGTTTCATATGGAAGTCACGGCAAAGATATGGATATGTCGAATCAGCCAAGACTTCTGGGGCGCTTCCGAGTTGGAAAGAATTACGAGTTGTTTGTTGGCGTATTTACTTTCTTAAACAGCCGAATCTTGGACTTCTGACTGGCAGAAATTGGAAGCCAAAGAGACGAAATTGCTCTTGGAACATTGGAAGTATATCTGGAATATGCGAATCTTCCTGCCATCTGGCATTGCATATACAAAATGAAATCGTGAAGTATAGCAGCGCGTGAGAACGGAGATGACCCAGAGGTTGCGATCGAGTGGTCGATCCACCCCAAGGTCACGGACTCGCAGCTTGAATGGGGTAAAGGGAGCAATAACAAGATCTGTTACGTCCATTCTCTGGATCCTGCTCTGACGGCAGATAGATAATCAGGGAATGCACTGCGTCATGATCATAACTATCAGCTACCGAGTCGACTCATCCACGCACGAGCCTGACTGCATCTTGTGTGTTCAGCTGGATGCCACGATTCCCGGCCAAGCAAATTGCCTTGCAACTTTGGCGCCAGCATTAGCTCTCTGCCTTCGCAACTCCAAGTAAACAATCTGTAGCCTAGGATCCGGCCAACCTTGAAAGATTCCCAGGCTTGACGGCATCGAATACGCCACGTATGCTCCCGCTTCCTACCAAATTCATATCCCTTCAGGATAGACTCGGACACCGCTGGGAGTTGCTGTGATTTATAGATCAGCAAAGAACTCCAATTTGAACAACTATCACACAAGGAGCCTTAAAGAGCTCCCGATAGAAGCCAGGGTCACTTCGTTTCTGTGCGCTGGGTGATCGTTTCCCTCCAGGCCGTGCCACCTTCACAGTGCATTCTCATGGTTCATTTCAACATGACGAATTCTTCCTTGAAGAGATTCTAAGAGGGAATTGATCTCTTTAATTTCATAAGAAGACAATTGAGTAAGTCGAAAGAAGATATTGACTTGATTAAGATAATAATGTAGACAATGATGCGATGATTGACGTTTTCAAAAACCCTGACCTAAAATAAAACACAAAACGGGATCTGAAGCCCTAAACCACAGTTTGAATGGCGATTTTAAGCCTGAAATCAGAACAGCTGGAGCACTGAGACTGCAGATAATCAAGTACCGAAGTCCTCGAATCAGCGAAAGCTAGACCCAGTTGGCTGTAAACATCTTTCACTGACATAGGTCTATTTTCAAGTGAGGTTGAGCCTCGCAGATCTCACCGTTCATCAGCAATTGCAGCGTATTACCGGCGTAGTCAGAAAGGAAAACTCACATGTGTCTTTTGCCAGAATCGATAACCATCTGTACACTGATGGGCATCCTTCGGACATGCAACTGTCTTGCAGTCACCTTGCCCTGCGTTTGATCCCGAAGGCGTAGCCTTGACATTTTCGTTCTTAAAGCTGCGCCAACAGAGTTGAACGCCCAGCGTAATCGCCCACTCTCGGAGAGCCCGCAGCTGAGCTCGAGGTGGGCAGTTGGGTCGGCCTTGTCTGTATCCCGGAATATTTTGATTGCACGGGGAGTATATTCCCAGCTTGCAGAGGCCATCAAGGGTTACGTCAAGGTTTGCAATGAAGTATCCTTGATTATATTTCCGCCTTGATTGACGGTCGCAACAGCGCCCACGGTAGCAAACAAAATTTGGATCAACAATTGGTGCGAGGCAAAACACTTACTTTTAACTCGTACAGACACTGACATCAACAGGCGTCCCTACGCAATCAGCATCTGGCAACAGGAATCTGGTCAATGCGACGTTGGAGTCAGCGGTACCTGCTCCGATGTTCCCAGTTCGAAGGCATGGGAGGTTCAGACCGGTTCCGCCACAAGACGCGGCATGCCCATCGCCATAGACTGGATTCCTTCAGATATCTGGGATAGGTTTGCTCATTTCATTAAGATATTCAGAGAAGCGGATCGAGCGGCGAATGAGAATACTAAGGCTACTCCGAATGGGCCAGGTTCTGGGAAGGGAGACTGCAGAAGTGTGACGTGCGAGAAGAATCAGCTCAAGTGCTCTGATGGTGACAGGTACTGGGAGAAACCACACGTCAGTGACGAGATTGCAGTCATGTAATTGCTCGAAATCTAATCATAATTTACAGTTTTGCGAGTCTCAACCCCAGCCGTTATGGATTGACTTGTGCTCTCCTGATAAACGATTCAAGAATGACTTGACTAGACGCGAGATGGGACTTGATCCATGATAGCATTGGGCTGCACCCATGAATGGCAATGTTTTTCTGTGAAGCAGAACTTGCGCACAGAATTAAAAGCGTTGAGTTTTATTTTTGTTTTATACCTGCCCTGCTGTCCCATGTTCCGTTCTTCTGCTGAACGGTCTGCTACTTACATAGCAATGTTGACATCTCGCTTAAGCCCGCCAAGACACACACTGGTAGCCGTGCCTGTGGGATAGGATGCTTATTTGGGCATCCTACGCTTCTAACAAAGCTCTATCCGAGCTTTGTAGTTTTTTCGTTGACATTGGTCACAGATTTAACATACTATGAGCTTTGTGTAATGTGTGCTGGCTTCTTTGTACCTATTCGGAGCCACACTTCAACCAAAAATAATGCTTGGGCTCTGATTCCGAGTCCCATGTGCAGCCTTTGCAAAAATAAATCGGCCCTCCAGCGAGAAAGTATAAATGCTTCACTTCCTCTCCTTGATCCTCCGAAGATCTCCTTTCTACACAGCAAAAAGCTTCAACTGCAAGTTCAAGTAGACTACAAAGCTCAACATAACTAGCCCTCGATTCTGATCCGTCATCATGTTATTCCACGTGTCGCCGGAGCTTTCCATCTTGACCATAATTACGATACTTGCTCATACTGTCTTTGCCATTTCAATCGGTAACGATTCTGCTGTGCTGAAGGCACGAGATGAAAATTATTATCTCTTCGTAAATAATTGGTACGCAAGATTCTACTCACATTCCACCATTTTGGAAAAATAACATCGCTGACTGTTGTGTCATTAGGTGCTCAGATATTGTATACATTTGGGAGCATTAAGACAATGGGTGTGACTACCGTGGAGAAAACAGAATATGCCGTACCAACGGCGGCAACCCAATCGAGATCCCAGCGGGGTCCACGTCCGACCAAGGCCAAATCAGGGCCTTCAGCTGGGAAACCGACATCGCTTGGCAGGACAGTCCACGCGCATTGAGAATATTTAGAACGAAAGAACAAGGTGCACTGATCAATTTCAAGTACGGCCTCTCTTATTTTGGGGGACCTCTCCGCTGGTCGATCACGATGGGATCTGCTTTTGCGAATTAAAATGTCAGAGTTATACCTTCTGGAGAAGGCTGCAACGCTGGAGATTGCACGATTGTCAGATGCTACAAGGATAATAGTGAATTTTGTACGGATGGACCAAAACATGGCGATCCGAAGCCTCACGTAAATTCTGAAAAGGAAAGATTCGTGAAGTAAGATTTCACTGACAAGTTCGCACATGTGCGAGAAATATTGGTGGCACATGTGGATCGAGTTGTGTATGCCAGACGGAAATTTCAGGAGTGACCCAGTACTTGAGACCGAGTAGAAACCTATTGGGTAGATGATATGGCCAAGTGGACCTGATTCGAAGGTGCGGGCTTGTTGGTCTTGTTATCAATTTTGGATTTTGGATTTTGAGGAATGGATGTTGAGTCAACGCGTTGTATCCATGGCGTCAGAAATCGTGTTTGTTACCATTGATCACTTTCCTAATCTTGCCTTCTTTTCGCCCAGAAGTTGATGAGCGTGTTGACCCGAAGAGCCCAATATTATCCTCGAAGTATTGTCAATGTCGGAAGTGCAGGCAGAGACATGTGGATGCCAAAAGCAGCTCTTGACCTCATCCGGAGTAAAGGGCATGTGGAAAAAATTTGGAGATTGGCATACGCCGTCCAATCTTTCGTCTCGTTGAAGACACTGATAAACTCGCGAAGAGAATGAAGTCATGCAGAAATTGCTTGAATTGAGTATGAATTATGGAATGAATATCTCCTCTTCATAATCACTCGTAGATGTCCCCGCTCCTCCCTCATACATTCCCACAAAAGCCTCTTACCACTCACTGATAGCTCGCCTGCAGCGTACTCAACTTCCTCTCCTTCAGATCCAGCAAACACTGTCCAAATAAGCCATTCGCCCACGAAAACCACTGCCTCGTCCAATCGCTTTGATTAAATGTATTGATCGACTCATGGATGAGCCCCAATCCATCCGTGCTACTAACAATCTCCTTCAATGTCGTCTCGATCTCGTGCGAATCGTCGGTCGTGAAGATCCGAATTATGCTTGCCATGGGCCAGGCTTGGCCGAATCCTGCGTGGGGACCGCCGATCCTAGGAGGAAGAATTAGATAAGATTTACATACGGATGGGGAAAGGAAAGTGAAGGAGGACTTACGCGTTGATGACGGGTCCGCGCATGAAATAGGGGTTGTCTTTGCTGAGGACGTATTTCCTTGTGTTTTGGTAGACAGGGTCGCTGACGTTGAGGTAGCCGATGAAAGGTGCGCTCAGGAGACTGGGGATATTGGCGTCGTCCATGCGATTTGCTACGACAGTCAGATTCACATACCAACATTTACCGATGAGAAGCGACGTACCGGAGCCATACCCATCAACTTCAAAGGCATATACCTGTCCATACTTCGGGTCATTGACGATACCGTATTGTGTAACCGCATCTCTGATCCTCCCGGCAAAATTGTGCATGTGGTTTGCGAGGTTTCTTTGATTCCCGATGTTCGCCATGATCTTGGAAGCGGAGTCCAGGTAGCGGGAGAACATCATGTTGGCCGGGATGAAGAGTTGATAGATCGTGCTATTCAACATTAAGTCCATGTTTCGAGATAGTGAAAAAAAGACTCACGAGTCATCACTTGGACGGAACGCTGATCGAACCAAGCCAGTTCCATCCTGCGCTGGATTTCCTCGTCCAGAATTGTCAAGTGTTTCCGTTGCGCTTGTCGTCTCTCGCATCCACGTATACGGAATTTCATTGACAGAGCCATTGGAGGCATACGTCCCGATGAGCAGAGCTTCCGTGGTAGCGATGACTGTGTTGATTGCAGAAACCCATTGGAAGTTCTTGAAGAATTCAATGTCGTTCGTAGCTTCATAGTAGTTGGTTGATATCTCTAAGAACGCAGCTAGAGAGTCCAATTCGTATTTGCACTCAAAGACTGTTTGGTTCGAGGCATCAGGTGTGAAGACATCTGGTTTCTGCTGGTTCTGCGTAGGTGCGAGGCCTGACTCGACTGGAGGCTGGAACGAGTTGCAGTGTGGTGCTTCGTTGATATATCGAGCTTGCAGGTTAATGACTCCCCTGTATAGACTGGCGATAGAGTCGTAACTCGAGTCTGCTTTGAGCAGCGTCAAGTAACTCTGCATCTGGTTTGCCGAATCTCTCAACCACATCGCCTGTCCCGGTACGTCAGCCAGTCAACCATTCATCTCAACCCGAATCCCCCTAGAGTCTCCCAAGAATTACCGGATTTGACTCACATTAATATCCCCCGTAATCAAAAACGTCAACTCCTCCATCGGATTATTCGCCGCAAACCCCTTCCACCTAACAGCCGTATCCAACGAATTCGGGAACGAATTCTCAAAAAGCCGATACAAATCCGGATCCTTGATCACAGACTTCATGTCCGTAATCGTATCCTCCACAATTGACGAGTTGAAAGTCCGACATGCTGGCTCAGGTCGCATGTACGAAAGCTGGTATTTGCCCGTACTGAACGGCTCATGACGCTGCTGTGAGAAAGTCGAGTAGTCTGGACATTGTGCTTGTACGACCGCCACTGCTGCAGCCGAAGCTAGAATCCCAGAGGAGAAAGTACGTCCTCTCATTGTCGTTTGCTCTGCAGACTCAAGCTTTGCCTTCCTCCAAGACAATATCGAATTGCGACCAGACTCTCGTCGTCAAATAAAGGAGCTTCAAGTCAGCCATTTCGCTCGCAGGGCTCGGCGTCATATATTTATGAGATGAGAGGTGATCGTCGCTCAGTCAGGTACCAGCTTCTAGGCCAACTTTTCCCCGCTACCCCGCGCTGATCAGTCGTCGATTTTGTCAAACACCCCGCTATTTGTGCTCCTCGTGGTCAAGCTTGCTGTGAGATCATAAGCGGACTAAGAGTGAAAAGCTTGCTAGATGAATTGCGACGCGGCGAAGCGGTACAACGTTACAGTACGATTTGCCAGCACTTCGAGTCTGTGATGTGCTTGGTTGGGATTGGGGTTGGGGTTGGGATTTGAGAGCGGGCGAGTCGGCCCTTCCGGATAGTGGGTATGCTTTCTTGAATTGTCGTGAGATCTGAAGAGGGGAAAATGTTGCCAGCCAGGGCCGCGGGTATGTCACTTAAAATACTCAAGACTCGTCGATCTCCCCGAAATGGTTCGGATAATGTACTGTTTCGCTTGAATTGTTTCCGACAGTAGGTAAGAGGGCACGTAGCTCATCCAACACTCATGAGTGAAGCGAAGGTTCGTCAGGACCAAAGCCTAGATTTGCTGTACAGTCAAGCTGCAGGTGTGTATAATTGAAAAGTGGTATATAGCGTATCTCGTTCCGTTCCCTCGTAAGATCTTACCTTCCTCGCTCATTAATCGTCGAGAGCACAGATGCCCCTACTTACACTCTCCTCTCATTTCCATGACCACATCAGTGTCCTGATCTGCTTCATATCCAAGAGATAATCAAGATACGAACCATCCTCCACCTTCCCAATTGCCAGGCGCGTATAGAGCCTCTCTCTTCAACCCAGAATATTTGATCCCTTTCAATATGAAATCAAGTCTGCCGAAATCAATCGGCTTCAGGATCCATGCGTCGAATCTAGAAAATAGCATTAGCATTCTGACATTCGACGACGAGTGATAGGATGACAGAACATACCCCGTTTGGATGTAGTCGAATCTCTTACTCTCCGAAAGCGAGGCCGACACCGCAATAATTGGAACTCTCGGACGGATCTTTCTGAGCTCTTCGAGTTCTCGCTCAAATCTGCGAATCATTTTTGTGGACATCATTCCATCGACCAGCGGCATCTGTAGATCATCAGTACTTGTCTCCAATAAAAACAAGAAGAAAGTTCGCTCACCTGAATATCCATTAAAATAACATCCACGGAGTGAGGACTCAGCGCGAATTGATCATGGCATTCCTGGCCATCATTCACATGTTCCACCGTATGTCCCAGCTTCGTGAGCCTCCGTATCAAAAGCCTCGCATTGATCGGATTGTCTTCTGCAATCAGCACAGAAAGAGGTTCTCTCGTATATTCAGCTCTGTCGCCGCCCATATTTGGGAAAGGATATGTTGACCGTGATGAAGTGTCTTGACTGGACATGCCTCCGCTCTGACTGTCCGGCGAAGCTGGAAATACTGGCTGATCTCCTGGGGATGGCAAGACCGTCTCTTCCGTTAGGAATGTTGGCGTGCCTTCGGCTATATTCTCCATTTCGTGGCGCGGAGATGGCACGAGTGGTGTGCTGCCTGTATCTGACAAGGCCCTGAGCATGGTTGGCTCTTTGGCCTCAAAAAGAGGTCCCATTGGGACTGATAGGCTAGGTTCTTCGATGGCGTGCTGAAATGGCAGTTCAATGCCGAAGATAGTTCCCTTTCCAAGCTCGCTCTGAACTCTGATTTGTCCCTTCATGTTCTTGACATATCGAGCTACGACAGCGAGACCAACTCCTAGAGGCTGATCGTCCGACATGGATGAAGTGGAAGTTTCCCCCGTGAGGTTATCTTCGTCAATAACTTGTTCGAAGTCCTGGAACAGTTCCTGGCAGTGAAGTGGTAAGTATAGAGTCTCTTGATAAGGAGTAGCCTCACTTACATCTAATTGACTCTCTGACATGCCAATGCCGGCATCTTGAACAGTGATACCAATCACAGAGCTAAGTTCCTGAGTCTTGATCGGCCGGATATCGACTTTGATACCACCCTCAATACAGTGCTGGAAGGCGTTGCTGACAACGTTCGATAGAACTTGACGAAGACGAGAAGCATCTCCCTTAACCATCTCAGGTATGCCCTGATGCGTGGAAACAGTCAGATCCAAGCTCTTCCTCATTGCCTCTTTCCTAAATTGTGTAATGACATCTGACACCGTAACACCGAGGTCAAAAGTCTCATCTGGAGAATTGATGGGACCCTCTTCGGCTTTTGTGAGGTTGAGAAGGTCGTCAATGACATATATGAGGGACCTGGAGGCTTTGTGGGCTTTGCCCAAAATGTCTCTTGTTGTGTCATCAATGGGATTTTCAAGCGCCATCTCGAGATAATTGACGATAGCGTTCAGCGGCGTTCGAACTTCATGTGAAGAGTTCCTGATCAGCAGTCTTGTCATTCGGTCGCTCTGGCCGGCGGCATCCTTTTGTCGCCAAATTTCGATGAATCTGCCATAAAGCAAACTCAGCACTGCAGCTGTCTCCAACTGATCTTCAGTCCAATCTTTGCTCAGTCCAGCCACTGTTTCGGTCCATCGTTTGAAGCTCATTCTCGGTTCCAGGTATTCTGTTCCGGCCCTCTTGATCTTCTCGTATGGGTTTCCGGCCCATCGAATCTCCCGAAGCTGTCCTTTTCGGAAGAATACCATGAAATCATTACCCCAGACATTCAGTGGAATGACCAAGCATCCAGATATCGAATTGATGCCAGGAGCGTATTTTATCTCCGGGAAATCCTTGTTGATGTTCTGTGATGCGAATACGGTCGTGAATCTGCGATGTTGCAGGTACGCAAGCATGGCGAGTGCTTCTCGATACGGTTCAAGCCTTCCAATAGCACGGGCCTCATCATGAATGCTGAGGAGCCCGAAATCTGCATCAAACACCCGTAGTAGATCTGCTGACGAGGCTGCGATAAATCCTGCAGGGTTCTGAGTAGGAGGAGTCTTCTCAGGCGGTTTCCTTGCCTCGATTCGTTGCATCATGAGAAGTCGTTGGATGTTCGTCGCCGCGCATTCTCCGATATTTCGACAGAGTTCGCGTACAGGTAGGGGAATCTGGATACCTAGATCTCCATAGCCGTGACAGGCAACCAAACCCCATAGATCATCATCAATTACAATAGACACCGACATGGATGATCGAACGCCCATGTTACCTAGATACTTCAAATGGATGGGTGACATAGCTCGAAGATAAGAATGGCTGAGGTCCAGTGGTATTGCAAAAGCTTCTGCATCGCGACACACCTGAACAAATCAGCATTATGAGCAAAATATAAGCCAGCGAGATGAGGCTGAGAAAATCTTACCAAACGAGCTGTTTCGGCATCGCGGTCATATAGAATACGGATCCTGTTGATCTTGTAAAGCTCACGAGCCTGTTGAGGAATATCGGAGGCTAGTGTGAAGAGTTAGATCTGGGTTGCTCCTCAGAACGTCTGGGAGAGATAGACAGTACCTGGGAAATGAAGGCCTGCAGCTTCAATCAGCACATAGCACGTAAGTTGTGACCGACAATAGATGGACTGACCTCTGAACAGATCCAAGCTAGCCTTTGGATTAACAAGTTCCGCTTCCACACATCCGTTCTTATGACCATCGAAGCGGTAGAACATCACTCGATGAAAGCCTGTCAGTTCCGAGATAATGCCCACGACAAGGTCCAGAACCTGCTGTACAGATCTTGCTGCAGATAATTGTTGCTGTGCCTGGATCATGGCGTTAAAAAGATTCATGGAAGAGACACCGATCAATTTCTTATGCCGCGCAATCTGCAATACTCTGAGAGGAGCGCTTTCACTAGTGATGCTCTTGAGCCGTTCATCAGGGTGAACCTCAATGTCAATGGTCTGTATTGGCGTCTCAGGTAATGTCTTATCAGGTATGTCCGGATGGTAGAACACATCTGAGAAGTCCTCGAACTCTAGAATCACCAGATCTTTGGTCCCTTTCGAAATGTGGAGGGCACACCAGAGCCGCTTATTTGTTCCATTCGGCAAGATCAAGCCCACATCAAATATGTCGAGATGCGTGTCTTCGTTGGTCTCCTTGGGCGTTTCGTGGAGAGCGTGCTCAATCTGTGCGATTATATTCTCGCGCGACTCGGCATCCAGTATATCCAAGAAGGATCTGAGGCCAAAAAGCTCCTCCGGGCTGTACTCGAGTACCCAGAGAGAGTTCTCGCTCACGATCCGAACCTCGAGGTTGCCTTCCTTATCGTACCTCAAAGCCAGTAGCACCCCATATGATTGGACTGCCCCTGGGGTGTGAATCGGCTCATCTTCACAACGGTGGAATTTCTGTCGCGAAGGGTCCGATATGATGCCAGGGAAAACACCTGGCGGCCCGGTGGTAGCAGGAACTAATTGTGTTCTCTCGGTCCTCTTCCTCTGAAATCCCAAGCTCTCATTCGGCGTCGATAAATCGGCTTCGCCATGTTCGGAATGGAGCCTGCGAAGTGTATGGGACGGAGGTACTGGCGGGTATGGTGGGGGAAGATACGGCGATTCAGCGCCAGTATCCTTCGAGTTCTCAACATTGCTGTCTACCTCATCATATACTGCAGCAAGTTGTTCTGCTGTTCTGATGGGCAATTCTACCGAACCGATATCTGCCCCAGATTCTCGCGCATTGCCAGGCTTGGGGGTCGAGTCCGTGTCCCCGACAAGATTTCGGATGGGGAAAACACGCTCGACAGCAAAGTCTTCACTTGAAAGGAAGACGACAGGCTTTGAAATGCCCGGAATATTCGACATCCTCTAGCATATTTGACGGCGGAACTCTTCGCAGGGCTGAAACCCCTCGTCGATGTTCAGCCAAGTTGCGCAACGAGTCGAAAGAACGATCGCGAGCAATTTACTACGATACGAGGTCGAGCTTTCTGGAGGTGCGTGGTACAGCAGTGATGAAGGGTTCAGATTGCAGCTGTGGCTGAAAGAAGCTCGGGGGCCCAGCCTGCTCGTGTCTCGTGGAAAGTCAGGCCACTTTCGCTTGAATTGTGACATCTGCAAGGTCTCTTTGGATCGTGCGTGTAGCGATTCATGAACGCCATCGCTCGATCACCTCGATTGCGATTGCGCTTTGAACCCCCTGCATGTCAGGAAGACCCCTAGGACTTGAGGTTGGAATTGATTTGATTCGCTGCCGGCAACAACATCGGGGGATACCAGCTGAAAACCACTCTTATCTGATCGGAAGCTTGGAATCGAGGGCATCTTGAAGAAGTACTTGAGGATCGTGTATGGCTGGCAAATAATACCTCCATGCGCCGCGCCGATGGGCAGACATGCGCCGCGCCGATGGGCAGACTTGCGCCGATGGGGAGGATTCTGCCTCATTTCGATCAAGAGTAGCCGCCACACGATTCGCTATTCCGCCCGGTTGTATCCCGATTAAGCCTATATGAAACTGAATCAATGGTGGCATGCATCTGAATTTGAAGAATGCAGTCGTTGACAGATGCAGGTTTGGAATCCCATCCCAATCCGAACCTGAGTGACATCCTGACAGGTACTGACAGGACGAGCTTATTTCTGAGCGCACGTGGCTATCGGAACTCAAGTCCGTAGCCGACAGCGCCAGCAAGCCTGCAAAGTTAGAAGCCAATTTACAAATGAAGCTATTCTCAGATCGCGAAGACACAGCTCAATCGGCTGAGCACTACGTGACAAGAGCTTTGACTTTTTGATTTCCTTGAATATCGTGGTGGCAAAGAAAATTCTGTTTACCCTCCAAGCCCAACAGTGGGTGGGTAGGACTGGGTCTATCGACCCTTGACCAGCTGGAGATGCTTGCAAGCCGATGTATTCCCGGCGTCAAGTATCATCAAAGTAGACTTTCCGCTTTCCCTTGTCAGATGAACAATTTCACGATCGCCGTACATGACTTTTTCTTCGATACTATAGATCCATTAGTTCCTGCCGCTTGTAAATGTCCAAACTATTTTACAGAACATCAAGCCTATTTGAGATATATGATGTGATACAATCGAGATTGTCAAGGCAGGAGGCGTAGAGATCACGAACTGTGCGGAAGTATCCACACCTGGGAGTCCTCGAAACTCATTTCTTGATGAGAACAAGGTGCATTCATTTGTATCTTCTTTTATATACACCCGCCACCTCTATTTACCTTCCTACATATACACCGCTTCCATCCTTCTAATATAATTCAACTATAACAATGTAAAATGAGACGATGATGATGCATTAGATACCAAACATATGCTTATAAATGACAGAAAATTAAAAGAAAACGTATTTCGTGGCGTGACGCTGCGCTGCGCTGTGCTAAATGTGACTTCTATCTGCGATTGAAGTTGAGGTATCTCGACTGAAGAAACAATTAGTGAATGATTCCCGGTTACTTTCATGGGAAAGTCGAAGGAGATAGAAGAACTTACACCAAGGAATAGCAAAACCAAATTACTTCCAATGAACGCAATCAAGATTCCGAGATCTCTCCAGCGGTTGCTGAAGTCGAATCCAAGACCAGAGTAAAATTGATCTCCGATCTTGTAAGCGCAGTATTCACAAGCATCAGTCACGTTGCTGACGATGTAACCTGGGCCACCGGCTTGGAAGAAATCGGTCATGTATTCGCCGCAGTTCTGGCCGCCGGGCGCAGAGAAGCGTTGAAGCTCGGAAGAGGTACAGGTAACTTCGCGGCCATGGAGTTCAGTGACGACCATACCGCCGATAAGGCGAGTGAAGGGGTCGAGCTGGTACAGCCACGCACGCCAGAATTTTGGGATCTGCGGCTTGGGGATTGTGACACCGCAGAAGAGGGCGAAGGTGATGATGATGAAGGGGTTGAGGAGCGCGGAGATGAAAGGACTAGGTGTGATAGCTGCTACCATTTGACCGAGAGTGACGGAGAAGAGCTCGGTGACGAGAACCATGAAAAATTGGTATCCTGCTCGGGAGCTGGCGGATTGGAAGCCTGGCATGTAGTAGATTGGCAAGAAGAATCCCACGGCGCAGAGAATAGAATATGGCATTTCTGCTACGACCAATGAGGAAGCGAAAGCGAATTGGCCGTACATTTTGGAAGACGCTTCTCTGTAGTAGATCATACGAGACATGGCGTACTTGGGCTCGACTTGTGCGAGAATCAAGGCCGGAAGGACAGTGACCTGGAAAATGACGAAGACTCTGTATTGCAGGGATTGGCGAGAATCATCGAGGTTGAGATAAGCAAGACCGGTCAGGAGGGCGATGATAACGTGGTTGAAAAGACGAGTGAAGCCATAGTTGGGCGAGCGCCAGAAGGCGAGGTTGGTCCGCTTCTGGACGATCTTGAGTTGATGCATGAGCGGAGTCGCGAATTCTGCCTCGTCTTTCTTGACATGCGTGGCAACGTCCGCAAGTCTTTCAGTCTTCATTTGCGAGATCTTGTCTTTGATGTTAGCCAGTTCTGGGGACTCGGCAAAGATCTCGGCCCAGTCTCTGTCACCAACTCGAGCAGCTTGTCCGGCTCCTATAGCATCCAGCATGTACTCAGCAGGGTTGGCGTCTGGCGGACAGTCGGCACCATGTCTGTGCAGGTAGTCAATCAGAACACAGGCATCCTTCCCGATGTCACCAAAGTAGACAGTCTGGCCACCTCTTTGGAGAAGCAGTAAACGATCGAAGTTCTCAAATAGCGCAGCGTTAGGTTGATGAATTGTGCACAAGATGGCCTGTCCGGCGCTTGCGAGCTTTCTCAAGAATCTGACGATGTTGAATGCGGACTGAGAGTCGAGACCAGAAGTAGGTTCATCCAAGAACAACAGAAGCTCCGGCTTAGCCGCCAACTCGACACCAATGGTGACACGCTTTCGCTGCTCTACGGCGAGACCAGATTCGGGATCTCCAATAATTGCATCGGCCATGTCTTCCATCTCCAAAAGGCTAAGAATCTCCTCGACGTAAGCGTACTTCTCTGCTTGTGGTACCTCGAATGGTTGACGAAGATCGGCCGAGAATCTCAAGGCTTCACGGACTGTTTGAGTAGCTTCGTGGACGTCAAGTTGTTCGGCGTAAGATGTTCCTCTTTGGAAGGCATTTCCGGGAGCAATGCCATCGACAAGAATATCACCAGAAATGACTCCAATGTTCTTTCTCGCGGCCAGGACATCAAGAAGGGTTGTCTTTCCAGCTCCACTTGCACCCATGAGAGCAGTGAGTTCTCCAGGTCGAACGTAGCCATAGACGTTATTCAATAGACGCAGTTGTCCAGCCGGCGTGGGCACATCGTAGTTGAGACCTTCCCAAGTAAGAACAGCTTTGGAGGTAATGTTAATCTCTGAGCCTTGAGCATCACCCTTGGCGGCTCTTCTCTCGTCACGCTTTGCAATAAGGGCTGCGTTCAGCTCATCTCTCTCCTTGTTGGGCTTCTGGAAGACCTTCGCCGTATTGCCACCAGCACCAAAGGTGATCCATTCTCCCAGTGTCATGTTGGTGATCAAGAAGAAGACGATCAAAGCAACGATGATGCCAAAGTTACGCCAAAGCTCATCTGGGCGGTAGGAGAAGCCATCAATGATATATGCAGAACCAGAGACTTGATCGGTTCCGGCAACACTGCCTGCAAGGGTACAGACTTGATTGTCAATATTGGTGTATGATGGACCAGATGGAATCAAGGACTCTCCGGTGCAAGTCAGTGTGAGCCGGCTGAATTCGTTCTCCATTAAAGCAGAAAATCCAAGACCCAAGGCATTGATCCAGTAAATCCATCGTAGCCATACCTTCTCGGACTGGTATTGGATGATATATCCAGAGGTAATAACGAAAAGCGTAATAATGGTTGCTGCAAATTTGATGGCGTAGTCGAAATCAGGGCACAGGCACCCGACCGTCCTAAAGAAAAGCGTCATGGACCTTCAAGAATGTTAGCTCTGAAAGAATCAAAACCCTCGGATCAGAACCTCGGATCCTAAGACACGTCCCTGATCCAAGATCCGAGATATTTGGAAGTCACAGGTTAAAAAGGGTACATACATGTAGCCACTAACGATAACAATGTAGAAGGTGAAGAATGCACCTGCATCTCGGACCAGACCGCACATGAAGTAGACAATGATCGAAAAAACCAGAATCTGAGTCGCCGAGAAGACCAAATCGACCAAGATCTGAGCGATCCACAATGCAGAAGGTCGATGGAAAGTGTACGCCTTGTGCTTGTTGACGATTGGACGACCTATCATCGTACTGGCTAGTTCTGAGAAAGCCTGGAAAGCGTTGAAAAGCAGACTGATGAACAGAAGACCACCACGAGTGAAAGCACCGGCAGAAGTCTGCGGCAAGTTCAACCACACGGTTCCGAGAACGATCGCAATGACGATAGAAGTGATCCAACTGACGACCAAAGAGAACTTGTCTTGCCACTTGATCAGGTATTGACGTTGCATCAAGGCCCAGACTTGCAAGTAGAAGGGGATGCTGTACACCGACTTTGATGCACCCTTTCGCTTACTGTCGTGTACGGCAGTAAGGAAATCTTCTTGTCGTTGCTTGTCCTCTGCAATGGACTTTCGGTATTGCTCCATTTCATGACCAAGCTCAGTTGCAAATTTCGACTTGTTGAATGCCTCTGCCAGAGTCTCAGGACTATGTGGAGCATTCTCAGATGACCGTCCATCGGCATACTCTCGTTCGAATTGATCTGTGCAGCCGGTCAAGAAATCGGGGGAGGTCTGGTTTGATACTTTAGTACTGGCATGTTTACAAGTCTCAGGGTTAATTTGAGACGTTGGGATCAATCCGAAGATATTCGGTGTCAAGGGCGAAAAGTACTTACCTGGCGAGGCTTCTCCTTGAACCCAAGACCTTCAAAGTAAGCTCGAGCTTCACTCGCAGGTCCAAAATAAACTTGGCGTCCTGCATCAATTACCAAGACTTTGTCGAATTGCTTGTAAATGTTCTCGGACGCTTGATAAAGCGATACGAAAGTGGTTGTCTTGTAGATATTCGTCATGACTCGGAGAGATTTCGCGTAATCCAAAGCAGTCGAAGCGTCCAAACCACGAGTGGAATTGTCCCAGGCACAGACAGTTCCTGCTGTAACCATCATTTCTGCAATAGACACTCGCTTTCTCTCGCCTCCAGATACACCACGCACGAATGGATTGCCGACAATTGTGTTCCGCGTATGCTCAATGTTGAACATTTTCAGGAGAGTTGTAATAACTCTATCCTTGAAGTCCGCTTTTGACATCCCCTGAGGACGCTTTCCTGGAGTCTTTGTATCAAGCGCAAAACCTAGGGTCTGACCAACAGTAAGAGTGGGATGATGCACATCGTCTTCCTGGTTGTACACAGCTTCTCCTCGGTATTGTTTCGCAAAAGTATCTGCGTCGAATGGGCCATAGAGAACTTCTCCATCCACGCCAGTGTAGCCGAACCGCTGGTTTGCAATGACTTTCAAGAATGTCGTGCAACCTGAACCAGGACGTCCCAGTACGAGCACCATCTCTCCTGGGTGAACGACGCCTCGGAAATCTTTCAAGATATTGACCTCCCTCCCTTTCTTGCCAACACCGAAAATGTTCATGGCTGTCTCGAAGACATTGAAGAAGCTAATGAAGGCATCAGGGAACGTCCTCACGAAATTCGTTACTCCTCCAGTTCCCGACACTGTCAGATTATCCCAGATGACGCCGATATGCTTAGGTCGAAGTCCGGATTCTTGCTCTGCCTAGAACAGTATTAGCCGATGAAATTTTGAAGTAACCACTCAGTAACGTACATGATGATTTCCGCGCAGTGTGCTCTCCAGATCAAAAGCCTCCTCGTCAGTCGTGGAGTCCTCAGAAGCAAGCTGCTCAACATCTTTTTCGCTTACGCCCTTCTTCGATTGTCTCGATTGCGTTCTCGAAAGTCGTCTGCTGGTTTGACTTATGCCGGACAACTCTCTCTGCAATGTCGCGAACTCCGCCTCTGCGGCCTTGACATCGATGCCCGTGTTTGTGGAAGAGAAGCCATTGGGGTTTGCATGTCGCACATTTTCTCGCTGCACCTCTGGATCTGTTGCGGTATCGATTGAGGTTCGCGCAGTGTTGTTGGAAGTGTCAATTGGGGATTCCTCGAGTGCCTTGGGAGACTGCTCGTAGGTTCCTTTCTCAGACATAATTTCGCGCGTCACAGGGCGTGCCCCCGCCAAATCCTTGACGAAAGTCTGTTTGGCTGACAGCCTGGGGTATTGATAGGCCGCGTAAGAAACAGAAGCGAGGTTATTATATAAAGAAGAATAGACGGCTATGGAATTCCAACGTCTACTGAGAATCGAGGAAGAGAAGTTCGGTACGGTATGAAAGGAATGAAAAGCAAAGGAAAAGAGTGCTGCTGTGGTTGACGATGCAAGTGGCGCGCAGCTCTTACAATAAACATTTTTCCAGGGGATCTTCGAGGTCTCGGTCAAGTCCTGCAGACACCGGGATTAAGATCGGACTTGTCTAAGTGGGGTCATAAGACGGCCATGTTGAGTTTATACAATGGCCCTTGTGCACTTCTGGTCATTCTATTCGTCACTAGCTCTCGGATAGTGGAGGGGACAGCTCGTAGTGGAGTTGTTTTGCGGAATCGAAATTCGATTTGATGGAGCCACTAAACCGATAGCCAAACAGGCACGCTACGCGATTAGTTGAAATGGCTATCCGTGCATTTCCCGAGTCATAACGAGTGGCTATGATATCCTTCGTGGACGCCTTGGGGCAACGAGGCTGCGGGAGGATGGTAGCACAAAAGGAGGGGCAGCTTCTTCCAGATGTTGATGACAAGACCTAGACTTGTCAGAAGCAGAGAAATGATGACTGCGGGTATGTCCTCGGGTTCCTTTCTCGTAGAAAGTCACTAGCTTCTGTTCTGACTTCTGAAAAATACGATAAACTTTTGAGCACCCCCTTGTTATCTGATGCGCTTCAGGCTTCAAGCACCTAAAATGGTACGCCGTTTGAGTCACCACTCACCAGACATCAAACTCCGCGCGGAGAGAACTTTATTCCGAAGACCATGGATCATCAAACTTTGAGATATAGTCCACCCGCCAAGCACAAGTCCAAGCTTCACCGCTGTTGGATTGAGAAGAAAAGCTGACAAAACTTCCAAAGGAAAGCTGACGGAAGTGGACCTGCTTGCGCTAACTCGAATCTCGCTACGAAACAAACAAGGGAAGCAGTGCGGGACTGCTGACAACGCGGGTTTCGATTTCGGGCGACTTCGGCCGAACGAGGCTGTCGAAATTCCTCTGTCTATACGTACTCCCCAGGTTTCTGGACTTGAAGATACTGGAGAAACCATCAATTTGAAGTTGGAATGCTTCAATTTCCAATCGACGAGCACAATAATGACGGAAAGGGCGCCTCGCTTCTTTTGGCAAGAGTAGCATGTCGGCCATATCTTCCCGATTGCATCTTGGCTGCAGTATCTTTGAACCAGCCCGCATGATTGGACTGCTCGTGTAGACGGGAGTTGATTCATACTGACTGTCAACAGTCACAAATGCCATTTCTATAATCACCCCTTCAAATGCATCCAATTTGTACAATGCAGCCATGCTATGAAAAGTCTTCTCCTTCACCACGATGCTCTAATAGTAACGGGGGACGAATCCGCTGAGTCGATCGGCAACACCTCTGGTGGAAGGCTACCACCAACCATGTCGGCCAATTCCTCGCAGAATTCCATCCACATCGCAGACAGCTCGTTGTAGCTCGTTTGTGTCGTAAGAAGCATTCCACCCACCTTCGCATCTGCAAGGCCGTCTATCACCTCCGCCTGAAGCAGTTCGTCATCGGGAAAGTCATGTATGAGATATGTGGATCGTTCGAGCAGATCTGAGGGTGTCGAAGTCAAGACCGATATATTGAAAGCCGCCCATTCGTTTTCGAAGACATTGACTGTGTCAGCTAGATCGTAGAACGCCCTATCGACAGCGACGCCAGGATTGAATGAGATATGTTGTCTGCCGGGTCCAAGAGCCTCCTTTGCAAAAGTGGTTATGTTGCTCATGTACGCCCAGGTCTCCTCTGTCAAAGCCGAAGTCGTCTCGTCAAAGAATATGCCTTGGACTGCGATATTTGGATTGGTATGAGTCGGCCAAGCAGCATAGCAATCGATATCTGCGAGCACGAGATCGAGATCTCGGTGAATCCAACTTATGGGAACATAACCAAGGGTGACTACATTCGTGAAACTGTTCAGCCCATCGAGAGCAACTTCATAGTTCTTGTCTGGAAAGACGTTCGCCAAATTCGGCGCAACGATGATCTGGAAGTTCAGATTTGGATGTGCGGTGATTGATGCCGTGATATTACTCCACGACGTCTCATTGTACGGATACAGGTAAAGCGGCAGAAGCACGAAAGCTGGGTTGACCATCTCGTCGAAGGGCGTGCATATGAGCAACGAAAGATCCCCGATATCCACACTCGTCGACTTCAACTAAACGCGGAGAATTGAAACGTATGGACGACATTGAGAAAGAGAAATCTGGTTTCGACATCGTGAACTTGGCTGTGATGTGCGCACGCGTCGGAACGACACCACGAGAAAATTACTCAGGCTGAATAGTGAATATCGACGTCCTCTGTTATATACAAGACGTAGAAAACCTGGCACCGGCACTTGTAAGGCTTGAAAGTGGATCGGGTATCCTCCTATGCTATAAATAACATAAGAATTGTTTCGTTCGATACAGTGCACGTCATGTCGTTTCGGACAGGCGGTTCAGTGCAAGAATTGCTTTGATCGAATTTATGTAGAATCCGGGAAAGCTGGGATGCGGTGTTCGATTGCGAAGACCAAGACCCTGGCTCTGAGGGGAGACTTGCCACGAAGCAAACTAGATACTGACTCTTCTTATGAAACTTTCTCTGCATACAGAATGGAAGGCAATTTCTATCCTAGGGTTCAAATACATCGCGCCCTTCTCATGCGCAAAACTCCTTCATCATCTCCAAAGTCGGGAATTTCCCCGCCAAGGACCACAACAGATCTGGTCAAGCCTCCAAAGCGGGGAAGCGAGACGAGGGTTTTCCCGCAACCTCATTATCCTGATCAACATTACAGCCGTTCTAACCGTCTCTCAGATCCTGCATATATTGAGCTTCTATTATTATCATAGATATCTGCGAGGCCCGAGCCGAACTCCCTCGTGGTGCCAAGTAACGTTTCAATCAGCCTCAGGCCTCAACAGGTCACTGCGAGTGCTCGAATAACTTGTATTGATGAGTGGTCAATTGACGAATTGGAACGATTGGCCTCTGCTTCACGTATAGCTGTAAGCAAATGCGGGGGACTGCTACGCCTCACAGTATCAACAGTGGGATATGACGATCAAGTACAACATTTCATGTGCTGTACAGGTAGTGTAACAATCCGGTCACTGTGGGTCGGGAGATCTTCGAGTTCATAAGGTCAAGATGACGATTGACAAAATGGCATTCAATTCTTTCGAAGTCTTTGATCTGGACGAATATAGCAGTCCTTTCCTAGATCTTCTCCTTTTGTGTCTTCGTCTCTCTATTCACCGTCTCAGCATGATGGCTTCCAATATAATTAGATATCTGGTGGTCATGGTGGGGGCAATTCCTTTGGTACTTTCTTCGAAGCCGGTATTGCAACCCACGCCACCTATGGGTTACAACAACGTATGCTTCCTTTCTTTCCACTGTGATAAAAAAAAGATATGTATCTGATTTCTAGCTTCCTGAACACCTAGTGGGCTGCTCTCATGTGTGGTCTAAACGAGACCGTTTTTGTTGAGACCGCCCAATATATGATCAAGTATGGTCTCCTGGATGCCGGATACAACAGAATTAATCTAGACGACTGGTGAGTTCTTCCCGAATTTCTAAATGACGACATCAGTCCAAAGAACTTCCAAGAAAGAGATGCTAACCCTTCACAAAGCTGGAGCACAATGTCCCGTGCTGCAAATGGCTCGATGGAATGGGACAGAGAGAAGTTCCCCCGTGGACTCCCCTGGCTCACAAACTACCTGAAAGAGCTTGGCTTTATACCCGGCATCTACACCGATGCGGGAAACCTGAGCTGTGGAGGATATCCAGGAGCCTTCGGCTTTGAAGCACTAGACGCCCAGACATTCGCGGACTGGGGCTTCGAGTATGTCAAACTAGACGGCTGTAACATGCCTACTGGTACAGAGGCCGAATATAAGTCCGTTTATGGACGCTGGCATGATGTTCTGGAGGACATCAGGGATGCGACCGGTAACCCAATGATCTTTTCCGAGTCAGCGCCAGCATATTTCGCAGAAAATGCAAATCTCACAGACTGGTACAGTGTCATGAATTGGGTGCCCAAATTTGGACAGCTTGCCCGCCACTCACGAGACTCCTTGGTATTCAACTCTACACTATACTGGCCCGATATCACGGGATGGGACTCAATCATGTTCAACTACGGCCAAGAAGTACGACTGTCTCGATATCAGCGCCCTGGATACTTCAATGATCCAGATTTTCTAAATGTTGACCATTTCGATTACACCTTGGATGAAAGGAAGTCGCACTTCGCTCTCTGGTCGTCCTTTTCTGCACCTCTCATAATCTCCGCATGGATGCCGAATCTGAACTCCACTGAAATTGAGTATTTGGGTAACATGGGTATCATTGCAGTCGACCAAGATCCATTGGCAGCACAAGCTACTCTTGTCAGCCAAGACGGTACGTGGGACGTGTTGACGAAAGAACTTGCGAACGGAGACCGACTTCTCACGATCCTGAACCGGGGTAATTGCACAGCAAGCCATAGCGTCTCTTTCGCTCGAATCGGACTGCCTGATCTCCATATGGTTCACGTCAAGGACTTGTGGACAGGACACTCTACGCGCGCATTCAAAGAAGTGACTGCACAGGACGTCCCCTCCCATGGAACGGCTATCTTTAGGCTTTCGGCGCCGAAGGGACGATGCAGCAGCGTACCGACCGGCATGATCTTCAACACTTTCTCCCTCGCAACCTTGACTGCTTCGTCTGGAGGCGTAAGTTGGACGAATTCGTCTGCAGCAGATGAACAAGTCTGGCAAACAAGAAGCGACGGAACGATCAGAGCCCTGGCCAACCCTTCGACTTGCCTGACTGATTTGGGTGAGGGGAAGCTTGGACTTGCAAGATGCTCGAGAAGAGCAGCCCAGAAATGGGATTATACTTACTCGGGAAATGTCCTGAGTCGAAACTCGAACATGTGTCTTGCTGAAGCTGATGGTGGTACTGCGATACTAAATGCCTGTCTCGACCAGGTTGATAGTCAGGTCATTGCGCTTCCCAGTGGGGTGAAGATAATTGGGAGTTAGTCTACCACAGCTATGAGTATCTATGAACCAAATGTCGATTCCAGTTCTCATCAGTGAACATTATAGAGTATGTTCAGTGCTTTCATGTTTTCGTCGCCGGTCTAGTAAGCTGCAACGAAGCCTCTACCAATCGAACTCCTCCCCAACCAAATCCTCGCTCAGCCGCCACAATTTCTCCTGATTCTCCAAATTGCTCGCATACTCCCTCACCTTCAGCTTACTCACGTCCCCATTGTTCAAATACTCTCCACTGAACTCCTCAAGTTCCGGGTCCAGCGCTGCGATCAACGTAGTTGCACATCCCTGCTCTAAGGTCTTCTGAGGTTCACGGACGAATATTCTCCCTTCTTTGGCTTCAGATGCAATCATACGGGCGAGTCCGTCTGCGAGTATTGCCTTGTTGCTGAGCATGTGAACTTGAAGATTCGAGCGGATCGCTGTGTGGTTTGTCAAAATGGGAGAGCGCCTTTTCTGGTAGAAAATACTTACAGCCAGGATTCAAGGAGAATGCAAAACCACCACTTTTCTCCATCTTCCTCGCAAGAGATTTGGCGAACAACATATTTGCCGTTTTCGACTGCCCATACGCCTCCCACTCGTTATAACTCTTCCCATCCTTCTCATCAATACGTCAGCACCAATCCACTCACCATCCTACATCCTCCACCTGTTCGACGCCAGGAGACAGTGTGGAGAAATAAACTCACCTCAAAATTCCAATCCTCAAACCTCACGCCCCCATGCGCATACGCACTACTTCCCACAACCACAACCCTCGTCCCCCTGCCCATCAGCTTCCCCCTCAATAAATTAACCAGCAAAAAGTGTCCCAAATGATTCGTCGCAAATTGGCTCTCAACCCCATCTACACTCTTCTCATACGGACAAGCCATGATCGCCGCATTACAGATCAGAATGTCGATTCTCTCAACCAAATCATTGATTTGCTTGGCTGCATCTCGAACGGACGCTTGAGAAGCGAGATCGCAGGGGATGAATGTTGTTTTCATGGATGGGTGAGAGCTGATAATGGTGTCTATCACAGGTTGGATCTTTTGAAGGGAGCGCCCAGTGAGGATGAGGTGGGCTGGGAGGCCGGAGGAAAGGGTGAGGACAGTTTGGGCGCCGATGCCGCCGATTGAGGGGCCGGTTATGAGGACTGTTGGAAGTGTTAGATGATTGTTTAGAGGAGCTTTGGGCAAAAGGTTGGAGGCGTTCGGGAAGATGAACTGACTTACTTGTTTTGCCTTGGACGCGGTCTTTGAAGGCTGAGACCACTTCGTCGCCTGTGGAAGAGAACGACCAACGAGTCATACTTTCAGTTTCTGGTTGTTGTTCTGGAGCTGAATAGGATTTTGATGCTATGAGATTAAAGTTGAGAATAGACGGCGGTTGGAAAAATCAAGGTGGGAATATCGCAAGGGTTATTGGCAATTCGTCTGAAGTCTCAAAGCACTTGTTCAGTGAAAATTTCAGGGTAATCAGTCACCTCTTGGACCCAGTTTTTATGTATCTCACCCTCGAATCCCGATCAATCGTGGCAATTGACTGCATCTAAGATCTAGCGGTGATGCGGCCGCGCAAAATCACAATCCCCCAGGTCCCGGAGAAAACGACTTTAAACCCGAGATGGCTGTGTCAGCACGTTGCATGTTACAAGACAAGTTCTGACATAGCCTATCGTTACATCATCGTTGTGTAGCGTTTGCTTGTCAGCCTAATCAATATAATTATAAGGTGATTCGGGATTTCATTCTTGCTAAGATAATCTTTGTCGTGACACCAAGGGGGTTGATGTTTACCTAGCCGAGCTGGAAAGGAGAGAAATGTGGGGCTAGAGAAATCTTGCATTGCGATAGCCCTCATTGACCACAGCTCTCACTGATGGCTGAAAACTTTGGAGATGAACTACAGTGACTTCAAGCTGATAGTAGAAATGTCAGCAAAACTTGTACACGCATGGTGTGTCACAGCTCTCGCTTGTTCATGGTGGTTGTTGACTGCCCACAATACAAGCGAGGCATGGTTGAGATAGTCCTCAGGTAGTTCTCTCAAGAACGGATAATTTCAATCGAAACAGATTACAACGTAGACTTGATCAGTGCTTCCATTCAATTCCATCAATTTTGAATTTTAGACACCAGGTCATACATTATCAAACACACAATGGATCCCATAACATAACATACAGCAAACATCATTTCAGCTTTCAAGACTTAATCGTGACAGGACCCAACCCAGGAATCCATTCACACTCACACTTCCCACTGGTAGCATTATATACAGGCTGCATCTCCGGCACACAATAAGTCCCCGGCTTCAAACAGCTCGGTCCAATAGGTGGCAGTGTCGGACGCGGAGTGATTGGCGTGAATCTCGTTGGTGTTGGCAATGGAGTTGGCACCGCACTTGGGTCAGGTGAAGTCCAGCTAACAATCGGTGGTTTGAAGATATCCATCCATTCACACTCACATCGGCCTGCAGTCTCATTGTACACTGGCTGCTTTTCGGGTATGCACATAATGCCTGAGCCTGAACAGCCTGGTGAGGTATATCGTGTTGGCTCGGCGCGTGCTGAGATTAGTGTTGAAGGCTCGCCGGGCTTGAGGCCTGGTATCCATTCGCACGTGCATCTTCCTGTGGTAGCATTGTATGTTGGGCGTTGCTCTGAGATGCAGTAGGTATCTGGGCAGCCTGGTTTGATTGGTGTGGGCTCGATGGATCCAGATGAGGTGGGAGAAGTCGGCTTGGGTTTGATGGGTGTTGGAGGTCCGAATCCAGGGATCCATTCACATTTGCAATTCCCGGTGGTTTCATCGTATACGGGATGTTTCTCAGAGATACACATGATCTTAGAGCAAACAGGTGGAAGTATCGCCTTCGTTGGAGTTGGCAATGGAGAACTGGCGTCCGCATTCGCAGCACGATCTTGGATCAGCGATGGTTCAAGACCTGGAATGTATTTGCAGAAGCAGCTATTGGTGGTATAGTTATATGTAACCCGCTGCTCTGCAATACACATGAGGTCAGGACAGTCCGGATCGCAGCCACATTTGTCCGTATCAGGGTGGTAAATGACATGGTGATTCTCTAGACACTTGAACTGCGGGCACGTCTTTGGGATTGGGTTGGTGACTTTGCAAGAACACTTCTTCGTCAGAGGGTCCTGTATCTTGTGGCATCCTGCTGCGCAGAAGATCGAGTTCGGACACTCAAGGGGTATGGGATCACAAGAGCAGCTCTTCGTCTCTGGGTGGTAGACCGGCCTTGTAGAAGATGTGCACTTGATCAATGGACAAGTAGATGGATCCGGGTATTCCATATCTGGCTCACACGCGCAGTGCGTCTTTCCCGGGTAGTAAACAGGATGATATTTCTCTTTGCACCGAACGGTCGGACATGTTTTGGGGTCAACGTCCTGTCTGTCGGTCACTGCCAAGGCAGGTCCAAATCCAGGAATCCATTCACAGCCGCACGTGCCAGTCGTCTGATTGTAAACAACGTGCATCTCGGCAATACATAGCAGTCCAGATTGAGAGCAGTCTCCCGCAGGTGTCTTGACCGGTTCCGGGACTGAGATAAATGAGCATTTCATCAGACGAACGGGATCGAGGGCGAGTCAGCCTACCGGTTGATAAAGTTGCAGGAACCGGACCAGGAAGAGCCAGCGTGCCTGTCAGACATGCTGTCAGGAGAAGCAGGGGCTGAAAGCGCATAATGCAGGTACAGAACTTCAATGTCTGAAGTTGAAGGAGACCAGAGAAATCAGAAAATTGAAGAAGGAACGCCCTAGATATGGAGAATATGATCTCTTGAAATAAGACTCAATTTAATATGTCTTCATTCCATGCTTTTATATAGTTTCTTGTTGTGTTGCACCGTTCGGGAATATTGCCGAGGGGTCATCCAGGCTGATGTCGGACTGCAAATACGAACATCTTGGCAAGCGGAGTGTGACATTAGCCAAGGGAATAAAAATTAACAAGTGATAAATACCCCGGATTTTCATTGGGAGGCCAAGCTAGGTACGGCTGAGCCTAATATCGGGAAAGAAATTCTCTGTGTGCTCAAGATCAGTTTGTTCTAGAAGAGGACACGGAACTTTGGGATGTATCTATGTTTAGCTCTCGCTACGTAGCTCACATCATATGGGGTTGTACCTGTACCCCTTTCGGTGAACTAAATGCTGCTCCGACGGTATTTCAGCTCTTCAACTCCGTGGTACTCGAAATGCAAGATCGGAGCTATCAGACACGATGGAAAATCATATGATTGAGGGGTTTTTAACTTTCCACTCGGATCTGGGGCTGATGTGCCGAAAGTTTGTCCACGCCACGTTAAATTATGTCTGTTTCATGCTCCAGCTTGCAGCCTTACCTTGTAAGATTGAAATGATGAAGGGGCATTCAAAAGGAATAAGGGGGATGTTTTCGTGCAAATATATGGAAAAGCCAGTCTTACACGCCTGGTCCTACTTGCAAGTCTCTCATCTGCCAGGATCTCAGTAGACTTCAACGCATGCCAGCCAAGGTTCGAATTGGAAATGGCTTGGAAGATTATTCATTCTCGTTGACGATAGAGAAGTAGCTTTGGCATACATTCTGTCGGTCGGTAAGCAGCTGAGATTCACCTTAGATACGAGGAGATTTTCAGCTTGGGCTTGTCACCCGAATCGCCTCGACACCGCAAGTCTTTTCTCCGACAAGTGACTACACCGCGAAAGTTTTGCCGCCAGTCGTCTTTCTAGCCTCATGACTTCTATCCTATGTGGTCTCCTTCACCCCAAGCAGTCCAGATCGGGTTAATTCAACGTTGCCAAGATCCCAAGCTGATGCCCGCGTCCGACCAGGAGCCGGTGATCGCAAAAGAAGCTGAGCTTGAGGATTTCTGAAGCACGAACTCATCTGCTCCTCAAAGCCTGGCATGAGATCTGTAACAGTGTTCAGAGCGCTGAATGAAGAAGCGTAAGATCTCACAATCTACTTGTACCTTGGCCGAATGCTTACTTCAGAATGCAACGGCGGAACCCTTCTCGCAAACGCGGATGTTTCGTAGAGACTACTCCAAAAGTAATTTCAATGATGGAGATCTCCAAAATTCGTGCGTAAGGAATCACTTAACTGGGCATTGCCAAATACTCAGAACGTGTGAGCTTTGCAATTAGTAAGTTCTTAACTCGAGCGACGGCTTTGGAGACGCACCAAAGCGAGCGTCTACAGCAAGTACAGCAAGTAAAGCAACCCTCGTGGTAACCAATGCTTATGAGACCACTAAAGTTCCCAAGTAAATCCCTCTTTGACCACCAGGTCGACAATCCACTCTCGAAGTACAATGCCATTCCTCGGAGCGATCACCTGAGATTCCACGACAACATACCCAACGTCTCAAGGCCAGCAGCACCACCAGGCACCAACCACAACTTCAAGCAAACACACAACACTTATCATACAAGCCGCCAACTCTTTATCCTCGTCTTTACACCCTTCTAGTTCACCCCACGCCTACTCATCACTCTGTGTCAAAAGTTGCACAGGCCAGCGTAACACAACGTCCCATGACGAAAGGGCAGAGGGCAGCTGCCGTGGAAAACCAGGCTGCTCGCGGAAATCACAAGACAGCCAATCAGTTTGTGCTTATCATGTCTTTATGCCTTTGCATAGATGTTGAAATGGGAATGAAGAGGGGTTTGTGAGGGGAATAAGTGAAGAGATTGTGTGTTGAGCGTGGGAGATGGAATTGCGATGGGCAATGATAAAAGAGGCTGGGGGTTTGTGTAGCCCTGAAGGAAATCGATTGACTTTCTGAATGAGTCGTTGAATCTCGCAATCGAGCTCGTGCTGTCTTCAGTAAAATACTGTGTCTATCTTCGCACTGAAAGGGAAAAACATTGAATGCTTAAGCCTACATTATCGATCCCCCAAGGTCCAGTTCACCACAATGACAACATCAAGTAAGATCAGCAGCGGTAAGCAGCACATCAACCTCGCCTCGTCTGTGGCGATGGGCTTCCCATCTCCGGCCTCCTCACCACCTTCCGCAACGCTCTCTCCTCATAACAGACACCCCCTCTTGCCCACCTCTCATCAACCTCCCCATCCCAGCAGATCTAGGCTATTCCTGGCGTCCCGACAAAGCAGCCTTCTTCCCTTCTGGTCCGAAAGAAACATTCTATCCACCATGGCTATCCGTCATAGGTACGACGCCAGTCTGGTATCATGGGTATGGGGAGGATCTCTCGCGAATCAGACGAGAAGTGGCGCAGCCAGCCTTGTTGGATGAGTAACAGAGACTTGATTTGTTTGAGAGAATCAATGCTATCATGATACCTTACCAGAGCCATTTCGAGACTTGGTTCGAGGAGAATGACATTGACTGGGTGTGTGCCGTCAACATGACACTTTCCGATGCCGTGCCGGTTACCATGGCGCTTCATCGCGCTGCTGAGCAGCGCTGGGGAGGTGGACGACCAGGTGGAGTTCTTTTCTGGGATCATGACCTGTTGAGCAGTTATGCTTTACATGAGAAGAACGAGAGAGTGTATCCCTGAGACCGAATGAGTTAACGCTTGTTCCGCAGGCAGTGCCATGGCATGTATGGGCTATTGTGTCGGAAGCATTGCTGCCGGAAACGTTGTTGTATCCATCGGACATGAGGCCGCTTGTTCCCGAGTGTTTTGCCTGTTTTGCCAAAGCATAACATCGCGATTCAAGGGTCAGAAATCTTCTCGAGATTCCCCTCTCTGATCTCCGAATCTTGGATGGTGTACTCAGCGGACGTCCGATTCTGATTTGTCTAAATCGCATCTTCCCTGTTAAAGGCATCGAAATAGCCATCCGAGTCCTGGCTGCCATAAAAGAGGTGTCTGGTAAGCGAGGACTGAATATTCCATATTTGTTGATCTTCGGAGATCCAAGAGAAGATCCAGAATACGCAGCGGAGTTGGCTCTTCATATTCAAGAGCCTGGATTGACAGACGATATTCTGTTCCTCGCGGAGTTCCCCTGAGTTCTGGGTTCGTGGGGACAAAATTTATGCTTGACGAGAAGGATCTTCTGTGGCTTGCTGCTGCTACTCATGGTGGTGTCATTTATACACCTAGCACCACGGATGTGGAATGTGTCGGGCTAAGTCCGGCTTTGGCATCCATTGCTGGTCTTCCATGCTTGGCCTCAAGGTTCAATACTCTTGATCAAGTGTATGGTGATGGTTTAAACGTCATTCGGCTGGATCTGTCCCATCAAAATGGCTTCAAGCTTGCAGCCAAGTCATTTGTGGACTGGATGGTAGCTTCAAAGAAGGTATCTGTACCTGATGGTCGGCGGAGGGCTTGGCTACGAATGAAGCAGCAGAATGAAAGTCTCATGAGAGCGAAACTTCCCACGAGACCATGGAAGGATCTACTCCTCCGTATTGCTGGCGAAGGTGGAGTGAATAACAATTTGATTTCGTACGCTCAAGAGGTATTGGGCACGATTGAAGGCATTTCTCCGAGGATGTGAACGACACTTGCAACTCAGGACTATGAGGAATGTCAAGTAATTGTTTGACGGAACTGTTCACGTCTGCCATTGTATCTTCGCTTTGTCTGCGATACTGATAGTTGTAATTGTCCTGTCTTTGATGCATGCAATTCTCACCGGTAACAATATCTAATCGTTGCCATCACAGGCAAAATTAGCCCCTCGTGAGCAATAATCAGCCTTGCGGCCATATGCGGTTCAATTCTCGCGAGCCCAACATCGTTCTCTGAGAGGTAACTCCTTGCCGGCTGCCTCTCTTGTACCAAATTTTTCTGCTTTATAGTCCAAGTATTCCTGGATTCGTAGATCGGCATAGGCCTTGAAGTCAAATTCGTCATTCTTCGATACCCGAGATTGTACGAGGGCAGCAAGACCCCTGACGGGAAAGTTAGAATCATGTCCTTCACGGTCAATCGAACCAGCGAGCTTTACCACACGTAGCCTGGTACACCTCTAAATTTGTCCACTTCAGCGCACATTTGGTCAAGGTCTATCGTGCCAGCCTCGGATTCCGTAGGCTATTGTATGTTGAAGTGTACTCCGTTAAGAATCGTCTTCGCAATGACCGGGATGGGAGCAGTGTATAATCGCATTCAAAACCTGCCCATTCTGAGAAATGAGAGGCAATGGCGAAAGCGGCTGGCGCTGCCATTGCATACTCGAAGTCGATGAAATCAACCTCTTCGGCATGCTCCGCATGGTCCGGAAATCCACCTTGGCCGTCCTTGGGTCTGATGACAACGTTGCCCGCTAGAAGATCACAGTGTGTGAATACAAGCTGTAGTCCGTCAGAAACGATCTGGTGATAAAACCTAAACGCAACACAACAATGGATGACTCACCACAGGCATACCTTCTACGTATGTTTTGCAGAACATTGACTGCATGAGCCCACCCTCGAGCAATACTTCACCGGCCCTGATTTCTCTGCTTCTGTTGAGAACGGTAATTCTACGACTCATTTTTTAAAAACCGTCCACATAGTCCGTCTTGGCGGATATCCCAAAGGTAATGTAGCATGCCACTCCGCCACTGATCAAAATTAGCTCTGCGTTGCAATGTGCGAGACAGAATTCGGGCCAGATATTGTTGTGCAGCTTTGTCTGTGGAGCGACAGCATTGAGCCTCGAGCGCCGAGTCAGAGAAAAGAAATTGCACATACTTCGTCGAGCAATGCCTCGTCAGACAGGTTCGAGAGCCAGGTCAGTAGATGAGCAAACTTTGCCAGGTACAAAGCCGTACGCATATTCGTTGTTGAAGCGGCCAATGACATGAGGTGCCAGCCCATGTGCGAACAGTATCTCATGGCAATCGAGCTCCCCTGTGTGTTCTCAGTCAGAAAGTAAAAGATCCTGGGCGGCCTGCCGGACACTAACAATCCCGATCAATCAAGAAGCCGGAGCTGCCACCGTAAATGCGTATCAACAGAGCCTCGCCGTCTTTTCTTTCGTCCGAATCTGACTCTTTCTTCGTCAGTTTGAAGAGCTGCAGTATGTTAGATGTTTGAAGGCTAGCACAGATGTGGGATTGAGAAAGGCGAGATGCGAGGTCTTACCGTGTTGTTTACACCTCCCGTCATTTTTTAAAGCGCGAAATACTTCCCTGATGGCGCGACCGCATCAATGGTCGCTAGTAACGATTCTCGTTCTTTCGGGTCGCAATTCAAATCGATGCTGCGCATTGTCGAGCCCATGGTGGCGATTGATGGCGATTGATGACGTGAAAAGCCTTTCATCGGTCTTCTAGGTTGGGCCGATGTCAGAATTTTGAGGTTGCACGCCCTTCGCAATTGCCGAGTTTGTACAAAAACTTGTGTCACCCAACTTGACCGATACCATTGTCGATATCCTAGGAAGGTGCAGACGATCAGCCCTTCGCGATGTCAACAATTGCAACCAAGTCAGCGACAGGAGAGACAAGTCTCTCGGCCCTCCTCTCCACACTCAAGACAGCGCTCAGCCCTGAGACATTTGTTTTCCTGACCGTCCCCAATGGACAATCTCCTCCGCCATCGCTGTTCATTCAGATGCTATTCCGAGAGGTGTGTCTGTGCAGTCTCAATGGCCATGTCGACTCCAGACATTCGCATTTGAAATGAGAACAGAACTGACTACTATTTCCGGGCTTGTAGACAGAAGGACTGACCATCATCACCACAAAAGAGTCGGCCGAGGCTCACAAGTTGGAGTACATCTTCCCTTCCAAGATGATCACTCTGGATATTCACTCGAGCTTAGAGGCAGTAGGATTCATGGCTGCAGTCAGTGCGAAGCTCACTGAGAGTGGCATAGGTGTCAATCCTGTGAGCGGGTTCTTGTGAGTTCCCACTTGGCATCAGATTTTAAGCCACTCAGCAGGACGCATATTGACCTGTATGACAGCCATGACCATTGCTTCGTACCATTAGGCAGAGAGCAAGAGGCTTTGAAGGTATTGGACACCTTAGCTAGTGATTCGAAGTCGAATTGAAAGCCATCCTCGATGAGATGTGGAAGGGCACGTGATCATGGTTACCCCACCTTTCGAGCGTAAGACCTCGTTTTTAGCCAGTCTTTAATCCCACAACTTGCTACGTTACATGCTATCTATGCTGAAATTCATTCTCGAAAAGATCTAGAGTAACCTAAGCTCCACATGTGACGCTGATGAGCCCATCCCGGCATAGCAAAGCAACGAACAATCCACTCTTTCACCCTGTGCCTCTGCAACATTCCTTTAGTTGATGGGGACCTAGCTGTATGATCCCAGAGCCTCAACTTGGTATAAGCAGTGAATCAGACAAGGTCATTCTCAAGGAGATCATAACCCTTTCCCAAAAATCCGCCAAAAGGTCAAAAACTATCAAGCTCTTATTATGTCATCACATCATCTCGAATCTCTCAACCGGGACGGCTTCGTCCTTGTCCCATCTATCCTCACGCCAGAACAAATTACAACACTACGCAATGCCAGCGCCGAAGTCATCGATGTTGCCCGGTCTGGTAATTGGCCCTTCGTCCGTACACTTCCTAAGCAGTTTCCTCCCTGGAATGTTGAGCCGGGAGCGAATCCTGCTGCAGGTGGAATTTGGGGTGTCCAGTTCCTCATGCATCCCGACCTACCTAATTCCAAAATTTTCATCTCAAATTACTTCTCTGAGCCAATTGTCTCTGTAGTGAAGGAGCTGCTGGAATGTGAGGATGAAGATCTGGTTATGGAGTTATTCAATCTTTTGGTTCGACCAGGTATGCTGCTCTTCCCAGCTCAGATATATGTGATCACGAAAGGACAGAAAGTATGCTAACATTTTGTTCTAGATAGAGACTTCGAACTCAGATGGCACAGAGATGATATCCCAGCCACAGCAACCGCTGAAGAGGAACTCGACCGTCTCAGGCAGCCCGCCTGGTCTGCTCAGTGGAATCTTGCTTTGTACGAAGACGACAGTCTGATCGTCGTACCTGCCAGCCACAAAAGAGCCAGGACTCAAGTGGAGAGAGACGCCGATCTATTCGCAAAGGGCGTCCCTGGAGAGATCAGAGTGCAGATGAAGCCAGGAGATGTTGTGTTCTACAATAATAATATCCTTCACCGCGGAGCATACGTGAGCAGTAAAGAACGCATGACTCTTCATGGCAGTATCGGGCACAGGGGTGGAAGTCGATTAAGAGCTAGGAATGTGCTGCAGCATGGTATTGGGGAGTGGGTGCAGGACATAGATCTGAGTGGGCTTGAGGGAGCTGAGAAGGAGAGAGCTGTGGCAATGAGGAAGCTGTTGATGAAATTGGGAGCTGAGAATACGCATGTAGGCTACTCGCTGGAAGACTAGCTGCTCGTCAAAGGCAAATGTACAAAGTCCGAAGCTTAAGTCCACTCGAAATCTCAGTACTCCAATTGCTTCCGTCATTATAAATCGATGGACAAGTTAGTGATCAACAGCTAGCATCCCAACTTCGCCTATCTTGGGAAGCCCTGAAAGCATTTGCAGCATGCATTTCTAGCACTTCGCACCCACCGTCGGAAGTAAGCAACTCCATGGACATAAAGGCCCCCTCGGCTGCCCTGACTCATACTACGTACCCGAAACGATCCAACCATGTCAAGTATGAGTTCGTCCCGTAACTTGGTCTGGTTTCAAAGGAAGCTAACTTGCTGTCAGACAGGATATGCGGGGCGGGATTAAGCAAGTTTCGTAAACTCCGCCAAGCTTGCAAAATCAGCAGTTTAATTCCATCTCTGTAAAGGAATCGGTAGTGAGGAAGAATACTCGCTCTGCATCAAATTGTGCTGGAAGCGAGAGCTGGTGGTGGTGGTGGTAGTGATGATGAGAGCTTTGGGACGCTATCCTAGGCTAAAAAGGGAGAGCCAAAAAGTGTATTTAATCACAGGCCGTTTCCTTTGCTTTTGCATTTGGAACTCTCAACATCTAGATTGGATATATGTTCTAGATGCGAAGCGGTACTTCTGTTTTGATTTTGAGCTTCTGGTCTGACCACATAGATGTCAACCTCGCCAGAAACGCCCCTTCCTAATCTGATTGCAATACCAGCACCAGAATCACCTTCCCTGACAAATACAACTCACCACCCTTAGAACCAAGAACCCAAATTCTCCTTCTCAGAAACTGAATGATTCGATCCCACCTGACTTCGAATCTTCCACTCTCTCACCAAAATGGTCAACGTTCTCGTGATCGGAGCCACTGGCTACATTGGTCAAGCTCTCACTCAAAGCCTCGTTCGCAGCGGCGATCGTAAGTGACCCGAAACCGAATTTCTGGGGAGGAAGCTTTGCCTTCCCAAATATTTCGTACTGACACGTACTGCAGACCGCGTCTTCGGCCTCGCCAGAACACCCGAGAAAGAGAAACTCCTCTCGCGCAAAGAAGTGCACTACATCGAAGGCAGCATCTCCTCCACCACAACCCTAAAGGAGGCTATCGAACTCCTCTACATCAACGTCGTAGTCGACGTCGCCAGCGCAAACAAAGAATCGCACAATCTCCTCGCCCTGCTTAAGGACATCGGTGGCGAGCGTCTCACCGCAGCATCCAACGCCGGCGTTCGCGTTCCCAAGCTAGGATTCATCTACTGTGGAGGGACATGGGTTCATGGCTCGTCCAACGATCCAATCAATGATCTGATGCCGGTAGCAGCACTAGATGCGCCAACATCTCCTGTTGCACTCACTTCATGGCGTCCTGCTCTTGAACAAGAGGTCCTCGCAGCTTCAGATATCCTCGACGTGATGGTCGTCCGCCCAGCACTTGTCTATGGTCGATCATCTGCGATTTGGACTTCTCTCTTCCAACCCATCCTCGACGCTGCCAAAGCTGGCTCCCAGACAGTTTCTGTTGCTGCCGAGCTTGAATCAAGACCAGCCCTTGTCCATGTCGATGATGTTGCTACAGGCTTTCATGCTGCGATCGATAAACTCCCTTCAATCTCAGGTACTGGCGTGTATCCTGTCTTCGATCTCGTCACCAGCCAAGAGAGTATGCGTGATATTCTAGCTGCTGCAGCGAGTGAATTTGATTTCCAAGGGTCGGTCCATTTTGCTGGTGCTGGAGAGGATCTTTTTGCGCAGGCGATGAGCTGTAGTGCTAACGCTACGTCTGGGCGAGCAAAGCAGATTCTGGGATGGGATACAAAGAAGTACAGCTTTGTTCAAGGGATGGATGTTTATGCAAGGGCGTGGCTGGCCGGTCGGTAGTCAGAGTCCTTCACTCGGCAGAGAAACGAGGGGCGAATGGTTTGTTGTCTCAGCGCATTTCGGTCAGTGCCTATAAGTCCTCGTCGGCGGTCACAACTTCTTAAGTCCGACCGCACTCTTCAAATACTAGGTTTCAAGTTCCTTGCTCGTGACTATTAGCTCATAAAACCGAAGAGTTCATCTTGGCAGTTTCCTTGGCAGTTATATGTTTACTTGCTAAGCGAATGTAAAAAGATCCCAATGTAGGCCTCGCTGCTTCTTGTCTTTTAGTAGTGATACAAAGATTATTATGATGTAGATATACTTGGCTACTCTTTTATCCCACAGCATGCTGAATTCAGCCTTTTTTGTTCGTAAGCCTCTACGAGTGACGTGAGGTATTCTGAATCTCCAGATCGTCATGATTGAAGCTTCCGTTCTCCAGCTCCTGGTTGTTACACATGCGCAATATACGTTCTCCTCTCCCAAAATTCCCGAAATGCTCTTTGTCCCTTCTCTGACATGATCTTCGCCCATGGCGAACAGGTTCCTTTTCAAGGCTCACCAACCCTCCACCTCCGTAACGAACCCGTAACTCCTCCCAGACCATCTACCCATTCTTCGGCCCCGGAACATCAGGCTACAGTGTACCCAAATCAGCAAAGTCCCTAAAATACACACACAATAAGCCCAGAAAGAGACGATGTTCATCGTACCTTGAAATATTTCTGCTTGTTAGCTCCTCTCTCAACCCTTGCCGCATACAAGTTCCTCGCCCTAACCTCCATTTTCGCCAGCTTCTTCTCCGTCGCTCTGACAGCTCGCATCTCTGATTCTGACAAGCCGATTAAGCCTTTATTGGCATGGTCACTGCGTGTGAGAGCCATAGCTGCGCGTCTATCTCCTCTGTTTGTTGGGGTGTTGAGACTGAGACTAGTGCTAGAACCAGCTTCGGGTAAATTTCCGTTCCCGTTGTTATAAGCATTAGTATTGTCTTCGATAGTCTTTTGATCCGAGAATTTTGGGTCGGATCGAGCGTGATATTGTCGGAGTGAGCGAGCGTTGGAGCGGTGGCCGAGTGTACGGCCAGATGGGAGATGGAGTTGTCTCGTCTCTTCCTCAACCCGTGAAGCCAGAATAAACCTCCTTTTCTCTTTCTGTTCCTGCTCATCGTTCTCTTCGCTTCCACTCTCAGATTCCCAGAACTCCCCGAGCTCTTCCGACTTGACCACACCATCGGCAAGACGGCAATGACTTTTATCAAGCATATGCTGGCGGATAGATGCGGCGGAATCTCTACTCTGGCCGCAGTAGAGGCATTCGTGGAAGGTGGCAATGAGCGTGGAGAGGTAGGTGAGAAATGTGGGGAGGTCGATGAGGGAGTTTTGGTGTGGGATGGTGAAGTTGTGGGTTGTATGCATGTGGATGAGGTTTTGGTATAGGGAGGGGGACAGGTGCGGGCAGAAGAAACAGGTTGAGGATGATGGCAATTTCGAGGTTTGGGAAGCCATTTTTCCTTCGTTCTCAGTTGGTGATTGGTATTGGATTTCTTCGTCTTCTGATTCCTCTGTCTCTGAATCGTTCTGGGATTCTCGCTTTGCGATTGCTTGAGCGTGGTTTGTGGACTTTAAATGGTTCTGGTAAGCCTTTGAGTTGAAGAAAGCTTTCTTGCATGTAGTACATGACTGATGGAAATCATCACTATCTTCCTCCTCGGCTGTACGTTCTTCTTCGATCCTCGCGATGCGTTCATGGTAAATTTGCTGGGAAATCGCTGGCAGCGATGTCAAATTTCTCTTCAGATTGTAAACACTTTTCTCGAGTAAGCTTGGGATTAATTTCCAGCGTGGAAAATAGCTTGAGCATACTGCCATTCTGATTTTGCATGCATGCGCTGGAGATTATTAGTCTCGAAAGTAATTTTGCATATGTTGCATGTGAACTGAGATGAAGTTGATGGAGCAGCCGTGGATGTCGATGAGCTTGACATGATGAGATTCAGAATAATAGATAAACTTGGAAGTGAAAATTTGATGGGATATTCGACACAACACTTAAAAGTCAGAGTATTTGCATTGCTTTTAAAGTCAGAAAATTACCCAGCTACATTTGTGCTTGAACTCATGCTCGCTTAGCTTTCGCTGCCATTACCAGTGAACCAGACCTTACAGAATTATCTAAAGTATTGTCAAAATTCAACAATGACTCGACGAAAATGTATTAGCGTGAAATGATTGAGGATGAGTAGATACGTGCATATGAAATCCCTGGGATGCAAAGCTTGCTGTAGGGATCTGCAGAACATCGCTCGACATTTCCATTGGATGGACAATTCGCCCGGGCGCTCTGGATGGTGACTCACTGCACAGAAAAGCAGGGAGAAACTGAAAACACCATGTCAAAAAGCTCGAAGGAGTTGGTAGCAAGGGGACTCGCACAAGGCTGACTGATACCAGGTGAAAGTAAGTCATGGCTAACAATTGTTGCTGATCGTCAATGGGCAGCTTTTGAAGAAGGTTGGAGATGGGATTTGGAAAAGTTGCCCCTCCCCTTGAAATGCAGGCACAATCGCGGGCAACACCAAAATCTGGTCGCCCCACTTTGACGTGCAACGTCAACTTTTCATCTCTTTTCAACATCATCACAGGAGTCGGCAACCTCCTCAAAAACTATATCTATGTCCAATCCCCTCCATCTTTCAAGCCAAGTGAACGCAATCTATCATCACCAATTCGTGATGGAAGGCGCCGACATCCGAAAATCTTATCTCATATCTCGAAGGTGGGGTAGGGTGGGAGGTTGTATGGAACGGATTATGAGGCTGATATATGCTGTGTAAACTCTTGAGGTTTGAGAGGCTCATCTTTACATACTGTCCGAGAGTTTCAGTCAATTTGATTCTCAAATCTACTTGAATTCTCCAGATTTGTCGCATAGCTCCTATATCGCCAAAATGACTGTTCCTCAAGCACCACCCTCCTCAAACTTCAATGTCCCCACTATTGACATTGCTCCATATCTCCTCGATCCCTCATCTACAGAAGCTCTGAAAGTAGTCAACGCCGTACGAACAGCCTGTACAACGACCGGCTTCTTCCAACTTGTTGGGCACGGAATCTCACGATCCCTTCAAGATGCCGTATTCAAAGGCTCAGAAGCACTTTTCAAATTACCTATGGAGGAGAAGGTGAAGATGGACAGGAGTCAGAGTATTGGTGCTAGTAACAGAGGGTATGAATTGATCGGTGGTCAAGGACTACAGGCCGACACATTGCCTGATTTGAAGGAGGTGAGCTTTCTCAGTTCAATCTAATCCATACACGTCATGTATCAGAAACCCAAGAACATAAGAAGCTAATACAGATGCTTAGGGATTCTACGTAGGACAAGAAATCCCCGCCACAGACCCCCGAGTCCAAAGAAATGCCTTCCTCATGGGTCCCAACCTCTGGCCCAATCCATCCCACATCTCTGAAGAAGTCTTCCGCAAACCAATGACAGAGTATTACGCCAAGATGTACGCCTTGTCCCTCCAAGTCATGGACGTCCTGGCGGCAGGCATGCCATACGGCCCTAAAGTCTTCGACGAATTTTGTGACAATGACGCAGTGGCTTCAATTCGTCTGCTACATTATCCACCGGATAAATCGAATGACGAGAGACAGCTCGGGGCTGGTGCTCACACAGATTTCGGTGCCATTACCCTTCTACTGCAAGACGAGACTGGGGGCTTGCAGGTTTGGGATGGGGAAGGAAAGAGATGGGTTGATGTGTTGCCGAACCGTGATGCGTATGTGGTCAATGTTGGCGACATGCTGCAGATGTGGACGGGAGGGAAGTACAAGAGTAATTTGCACAGGGTTGTCAATCGGGGAGGGAGTGATCGGTACTCGGTGCCCTTTTTCTTTGATGGGAATGTAGATTGTGTGTTGAAGCCGCTGGATGGGAGTGATGAGCATGGAAAGCATTTGACAGTAGAGCAGCATATGAAGGAGAGATTTTCATCGACGTATGGGAGGGGGAAGAAGAGGGAGGACGGAGAGGAGAATTTTAAGGCTTGAGGTTGGGAAATTGTATATAGTGCAAAAATTGACATTGTTAATAGGACAGTGTTTGAAACACAGAAATAGCAATGTCCTTAAGATCCGCTAAACAGTTGAATCGGGGAGGGGACCATAGATGTAATATGCTAAGCGAGATATCGAAACAAAACATGTGGTCAAGTGAGAAGTCTGTCCTGTGCATGTTGACTCTTGAAAATCTTCATCGTCCAAATTGGACTGTGAGAGGGTTGGTACGATATTATTCGACCTGAACAAAACCTTTCTGGGCAAAGTGCAAACCCACTTCTTGGCAGCACGGCTTCTGACAGAAACAGCACTGAATCTCGCTCGCGGCTCGACGAAACAGTGCTTTACACAACCATGGCAGGCACATTAATTGTGTCGATAGTCCAAGTCTTGCCATCAGCAGAGTTCTTCAGCCCAGTATACGTCGTTCCCTGCGAAGTGCTCAACGTGCTTCCAAACGAAGTGTCTGACCTTGCAAGTGTAATGACAGTATTCTTGTATGTCTGCTTCGCGATTGTGCCGCTGCAACCATTATTGCATTCAGTTCCAGTTCCCCATCTATTTGATGTTAGTACTCTTCCCAAGATTGTTGCGTACAGAGGATCTTACCCAGTCATTGGACCAGAAGCATGGCTGAATGTAGACAGGAATGCGCCAGTGACGGCGTTTGTCACATTTCTATAATTGCATTCAGCTGGAAAACTTTCAAGGAAATGAGAGAGGCTCATACTGATTCCAGACAAGTACATCAGCGCTGCGTGAATACTCGATGCGAACCTCATCGGTGCCCTTGACAACACCTGCAACGCCGTCCAACTGACCGAAGCTGCCGAATAATGAAGCTCGGACACACCTTCAGAGATGTCCTCATCAGTATTGTACGCCAGATATCCAAATGCCTTTTCACGCTGTTTGTCATGAGAAGATTAGAGGACTGAAAGAAACTTACCATTCTCCATTCACAGCACCACACCACGAGTTATCTGGCCAAGACTCCAGCGTGGTCTGGATCAAATCCCCTGTTCCATTCGACATTCCAGGCCAGAGGAAGAGCATCCCGTTCTGTGGGCTAGGTGCTGTGCCTGGTACGAGTGTAGTGACAGCGTGGACGATGTTGGATTTTGTAGGGCCGAGGGAGAGAGATCCGCCCCAGGTGTCACGCTGGAGGAGACGTCCAGCGGATACTTGGGTGGCAAGTACGAGAGAGACGAGCGGGAAGAACATTTGAAGGTTTGTAGATTTGGGAAGTACGAGCTCAAGGAGAAGAAATAGAATGGCGAATGGAAAAATGGATGTATAGTGAAGCGAAGCAGTATTAAACGAGCGATTGGAAATGTAGCGAGTGTGATGTATCTTGGAAGTGTTACCTAGAAATGGAAAGTTGCTGTTATGCACCTGAATTATTGTCGCGGTAATGATTACTACTTTCATTTTCGGCCAAAGACAGCAGCAAATAGGAGAACAATATATCTGCGGAAGCGAGATTCCACCCATCATACGACGAAGCGGGGAACTCGAAACGAAACTCTTCACTTTACGAGCTCTTTCAGGACGAACAATCGCCCAAGTGCTGAAGCTTATTTCATCCACTGCCCCTCTTGGGAAGGTGGGACGTCAAATGCATTTGTAGGCTGAATTCGGACGGAGAATTGCTGTCCATGATCAACTCGCGGTGTCCAAGAACACGAAAATCTGGATTCATCTGCAGGACTACTGCACCCCGCTTCCCAAATCCCAACTCAAAATAAACTGCCGTGGTTTTATAAACTCAATCCCGGATCCGGCACATGAACGCTCCTGCACAGCGGAGCCTCAAAATCCTTCAATCTGCCGGTGCGGGCTCTACTCGTAGAGTGGTCCGAAAAGTAAACCTGCCTGTCAGGGCTGTCAAGCCTGTCATGGTGTTTGAAGTCGTGAACGAAACATGTTTTCAAGGATGAGTCAGGGATCGCCTTGCGAGACGTGGTCGCAGCGATGAGTGATCGCCCCGAAGGATTAATTGAGACAGGAAATTTCTGCGAAAGATGATCCACCACTCGGGGCATAATCATTCGTGAGGGTTTGGAAGGATCGGGGGTGGAGGTTTGAAGAGCAGCAGTCCTGGATGGAATGACTGTTCGGGTTGAGAGAGCTAACTGGGGGTACAGTTGGGGATTAGTCCTGGCTTCAACGAGGACAAAAGCAAGGAGGGAAGATGATATGGGACTGAGCTCATGAAGGCGATAAGTTTCCCTGTTGAGCTCAGCTGCTTTGAACTGGACTCTGCTATGTTGACTAGATCTGATTTTGAAATCTGAAGCTTTGGTAGTGTCCCTGACTGCTCGCTCACGTTTCTTGACTCTAGATGATAGGCGAATGGCTTCTGGAAAATAGATGTCAACACATGATATCAAAAATCGAAGAGGGCCGAAGAATTTCACTACAAGTTTGATGGAAATTTATTCGGGGAATAGATACGTACGCCAAGCACGACAAGCACTCTCAGGCACAATCAATCGCTGTAGTAACATCACCACTTCCAACGATGGAAGCCACCAACGTTACACCGTACTTCAGCTTCAGATCTGGCTTCAGCTGACGATCTATCGACCGTACGTTTCTCCTCTCAAATGAAACGCAAAAGCAAAGCAAGATCCGGAAACCGGGTAGCTGTCCCTAGAATCATGATGATCAGACTTTTCATCTGGTTCGTGTTGTTGGTCCACTTGGACTTTGTTGATGGTCTCCCATTTGAAAACACCAACAAACAACGTAACATCATCAGATAACAACAAAGCCATTGTGGGCTGAGCTATGTGCTCGGTGCCAGAAAGAAAGTTTGAAACAGCATGGAGTATTGGAACTCTTGAAGCAAGGTGAGGCGGCCGGTTGGTCTGCGCCCCAAACTACCATCAACTTAGAAAATCGGTTGGTATATACCAGCATATCGATATGATGATTACCGTTTTGGGAATGTTTGTTTTGTTTTGGAAGGGGCGCACGGCTCTCGAACCATGTTTCCAACGCAGTGGATGTGACGCCGGAGCAGCTTCCGCTGCTCCAATCGAGATATGTCTCTCGCTGTCTCATCGCCCGTGATCTTCATCCGTTGGAAATTGTGCGACTTATCAAAATCAAACGTGCGGATGCCACTCGACTCATGACGTTCCTGGTGAAATTGGACGCCTCTTCCATCCCTGGTTCAGATCTAGAGAAGCAATATAGCGGGATCCATCAGAACTGAACCACTCCCTTGGAATGAGGCTGGAAAAAGCAGGTGGCAAGAAATTGATGTGATAGGTATCACCAATGACATCGATCGATCACACAAGACGAGAAAACGAAATACACGATAATATAAGATTTGCATCCGCGCGCTACCAGACGTCCGGTACGACGAGAAAAGCCCAAACAGAGACACAAGAAAATTGGGCTTGTAGGGAGCCCCTTGGCTCAGCACTGACTTGACTCAAGGAGCCCACTCGTTTGTGAGGACTGACGAGACCGGTTCATCAGATTCAAGTGCCTAGCGTAACGTTGACTCTGTCTGTTCGCCGTCGCAACACGTCCGGCTGAAGATCTCGGAGGAAAAGAAATGAGGGTTTTGGAGAAGCATGCAGGTACGCGTTGAGGAATGGAAGGGGATTGGATGGGTGAAGCGAGAAATGGTGGTATTATAGGAATTGAAGCGCGTGATATGTGGTACAGATGCTGTGTTGCACGTGGGAATTGAAGAGAATGGAAAGGGGCTTCGCGCCCTGGCCCCAAGGCTGATCCATATACTCCACGTGACCAGCCTCAATTCTTGATCCTTGAGGCCGTGCCGTCTTATGTCACAGGGAAGCTCGAAATTGGGAGGCGACTTGTCTGGAGGGATGTCCGATGCGAGTTGTATTTGGCAGACTTTAGGGTCATGGCGAATGATAGCCCTTAACCGTCTGATTTGATGGACACAAAGATGAAAGCAACGCACCTCGGCAAGAACAAAAGTCAAATTCAAGATGTAAGAGAAGAAGAAAGTTCGCGTGAGAAGTCTAAATCTAAACCTCCTGACGTCGGCAAATATTATTGAACATCGTGAGTTCGCAACGATCTTCTTCTCTGAGTAAGATCTGGGGGATCCGAGCACCAGCACATCTTGAGGCTAAAAGCTCAAGACTGGGGCTGGTCCGGATGGCCCTTCTCCCATTCGACCTGTCGGGACAGGCGAAGGCAAGCTAAGCCAATTGCTGGGATTGGGATTGACGGGTCTAAAAATATACGAACAAATAAATCCATAAAAAGTGAGTTGACTTGAAGAAAAGCCGATCCCTTGCTTCAGGGCTTCGCGTGGTGCCCTGTCATGTTGAGTCAAATTACGCACGCGGTGCAAGGGCTGATTGGTGCATCTGGATCTGGTTTCGATTGCGAATTGCGAATTGCGAAAGAGAGGAAAGAGACGCGAGATGTGGCGTCAAATCCTAGCGTGGAAAGTCTATTGATTGCTGCTGAAAATGCAGCTGGCGGGCTTTGGCGAAATGACGACGTTATGCCTTCGCTCTTCTCCTGCCCATTTAGGTGGGAATGTGATAGGGGTTCAATGAATTTTAATTGAGCTCCATCTTCGTGCTTGCTTATTACCTTACTTGCTGGCGAACAGACCGGACGGGGAGGAAGAAAGCAGTTGCTTTTGTTCTGTTTCTTCAGGTTTGACAGAAAACCGCAAGAATCAAAGCTGAAGTTTCCCCTCCAAGCATGATGCTGTCTTTCTCCATTTTTTGAGTTCTGGAGGTGGTGCCGTGCCTTGGTGGAAGGGTGGGGTAAAATGCAACTTTCGAGAATTGTGGAATAAATTGTGGAATTGTTGTGAACTTGTGCAGCCTCGGATGACATAAGTCGTGTATATTTCGTGTTAGGTCGGATGTTGATTGGCTCTCTTAGTACGAAAAGGGGTCGTCTGTTTCACGCGCATCCTGGTCGATAGCGACATCCAGCCCAGCCACCAGCAAGATCTCTGTGCGGTGCTCATCGGGTTATAGAACCTGCAAGGTAAATCTCATACCCTGTCAGATCCTGGGTCAGATCATACAGAAAGCGGTCGATGGGGATGGGTACGCTTAGGTTGTGTGGCCAAAACCTGTTCTTGGAGGACTTAGCACATGCCTAACAGTCGTTTCTTTTGGGCCGATAAGGAACTGTCTGCTGGTATTTGGATTTGCAATTGGTCGTGGCGTCCACAATATCTATATGGCGTTTGTTGGAATTTGGAAAGTGCCTTCCGAGATGGTGTTGTGCGTTGTCAAGCTCATGCCCTGTCCCAGACTGACGGATCTTCGGCAATTTGGAGCTTTAATACTGGTGCTTCCTTGTTAGAGGCTTGAAGCAGCTGAATTTTGAAGGATTATTTCCCAACTTTGCCGAGCAGCAGCGGGGATGTTTTGGCGGACGATGAACTTTGCCTTTTGAACCAACCCGCGGCGGTTGTGTGAGAATGTCTCGCCATCTCTTCGTCCGCCTTACGTCACATCCACATAAATTGTATTTTGCCTGTGCTCAACCTGTGAAATCTCAACGGACATTTTCTTCCCCCATGGTTCTATGTCAAAGCGTCCCCGCCGTTGAGATTAGCTTTAGGTCAGAGCGAGGAAGAAGCACTGGTGGAAGCAGATCCAGGCGTCTAGATCTGGTGTGAAAATGTTGCAGATAAACAAAAAAAAAGACAGCAAAGATGGGCACGAAATGTCTGAGAACAGCTCCTCATTTTTCGAACCTTGCTTGGCAAGCTGCATATTGAGAAGCGCCTCATTGAATGTTGAGCGAGAACATTTCCACCGGGCTAGATAGAGCGAGCCAGGCTTGGTCATGTACATGCAGGCCATGGCAGGGAAACGAGGTATCGGGCCCTCTGTAAGATGGGCGATGAGCAACTTGATTGGATTCTGTGAACACGCGACTCGGCGTGATCTTACAACAATGACGGGGACCTGCTTCCTAATCCATAATATGATTGTGCGGTAGGCAATCCTTTGGAGACGGCGATCCGATGATTCTACACGCCAACTTCTCAATCGAGCTGTAGACGGGTTGATATCAGATTCCGAGATTCATAGTTTCAGTCTAGGCAAAGCTCTCATGGCCGGGCATTGTTAGATGTCAAAGCAAGTGAGTTTGCTGATAAGGAAAACTAGTTTGTTGCACATGCTTGAGTAGGCAAGTTGAAGGCATTTGCAACCAAAGGAGGGGTCGTCTGGGCGGATCTCTGGCACAACAGATCCGGTTTGGTGAAGTGGAGACTCAAGATACTACAGCGGCTGGAGGTGGAGATGCTGCTGCTGCTAGAGCGCAGTTACATCGTCTGCGGGAAGGATGCATCTTTCTTGTTTTCAAGTCAAGAAAAGCGCCTTCTTGATGAGTGAGTATCGGACGATGCCTGCATCATGCAGTCAAGAACTTTTTAGAAGAAATACGAGATAGTTGTTGTTGTCCACTGGAGGTGGGGTACTGTTTAGACGACTTTGCATGATCTGTTGGTCTCCTTGACCTCTCGGGTGCCTTACCAAACATCGCTTCTTGTCTATATATTTCGAGACTATTATTAAAAATGTGGTTGTTGATGAGACTGAATCTATGGCTGATTAGAAAATGGCTCTTGCCGGAGCGGGATGGGCTTCCTCGATCTGAAACAATGTCCAGCAGGCAAAGCTGCAGCCTTTGTACGCCTTCTTGCACTTCCACTGAAACGCATTCCAGCATATGGAAGCCGCCGGCAAGCAGGATATATGAGTACAGTACAGATCCAGCCTGGGTGACCGGAACCCCACAGAAGGCAAAAGCAAGAAACAAATATAACATGCTTCCCTGTCCTATAATTCCACTGTCATGGCGGAAAGGTGTCGATTTGCTTTGCTCGACGGGAATATTGGAAGTGACACGGCGTCCAATGTCTGATTGATGCCAGACACACAGCGTTGAATGTATGATGCCACTCATAGATTGGATGGAGTGATGAGTGGCATCTGCGAGTTGCCCATCGTCCACAGGATCTTGTGCTGCGCTGTAGGCAGTCCGCAAAATGAGGCAACCCGTCTGCCCTGTCGATGCCGAACCCGAGAAGAGAGCATAGGTACCTAGGTAGATATCCGACTCGGTGCTACAAGTATCTGATGCGGTGACCGTGGAAGTGACTCTTGCAAGCTGCCCGTACTTTGCGGAGGTACCAGCCCGACGCAGCCCAGGTATCTATTCCTTGACAGCCAGCGAAATCCTGGTCTTGTCGTTTCGATCGTTGCTGCGAAGGCGAAAGGATTGCTTAAAGTAGAGCTTCCGTCTCACCAGGTCGGCGGACAAGACAAGCATGGAGACATGCTTGCAGAAAGACCTAATAGAGCAAACTCTATGCCCCTTCCCCTCTCCTCTCCGTTCTTGGTCTCACCTCACCTAATCGCCATGAGGCGTAGCCAAACGACGGCCAGCAAATGAAGAGCCTGAGAGACGGCGAAGCTGCCGTAATGTAATGTACCCTTCCAACCTAGAAATCGGCTCGCGTTCTGGGATTGACCATCGGGCCATCTGAGATCAGGGTTGTTCCTAGGTTCAGAGAGCTAGACGCGGTCGTAAACACGTAGTGGCAGTTGTCGGGCTGGCATCAATAGGCTGGTTCAGGGAGGAGGGTCGCTAATAAACACCACTAGAGATTGGTTCGGAGGGACGATAGGCTAGCCCGAACTCTCGCTGCAGCGCTGTAACGCACTGCTGAACAGCACTAAAAGTCGCTCGCTCCGTCAGGACTCAGTTCGGGTCAGGGACATAAGCGAAGCAAAGCAAGCTCGGGCGTGGAACCTTGCCTGACCTTGACCTTGACCTTGCCCAGAGTCCCAGACACAGACGGGACCCAGGCCAGGAAAGCACGCACTGCACCGCACTCCACTGCACGCAGCGAGCGAGCAAGCAAGCACGGCTACGGCTCCTCATCTCAACTGCCTCGTCTCGTCTCGTACATTCTCCATCTCTAATCCACCTTTCGTGAAAACGCTCACAACTCGCCACTCCCCTCCTCTCTTCTCTCACCAGCACGCCAACTGGAGCAGGCTGCTGTCTCTTCTTTTCTCCCCGCCGACACTCAACCCCCCAATCGGTGGCAGGCGCTAATAACACGACTCGATTCGACACGCTCTGGGACGGAAGTCTGGTGTTTACTTCGTTACTTTGTTGCTATCCCACCACCATCCCTTCTTCGTCCCCTCCACGTCTTCGAGCACAGTTGGAATGGACCGTCTTCTACGATGCTTTTGAGCTCTTCTACGATCACGGCATTCTTCTCGATCTTTTCCTTTCTTGTGGGCCGGTGTGCCAGAGGGGATAATTCATCATGAAGACTGTTCCAAGTGTGAGTGCCTTCGAGGAAAATTACCACCAATGCCCTCCCGCGTCGAATCATCTCCACCCAGAGCCGCAATACCTTCAATCTGCAATTGATTGCCTCTAACTTCCTTATCGACCTTCCGTGGTCTATGCTGACATCTATAGCTCGTTGCTTCGAGTACTGTAGGGATTGCTGCCGCTGGGCTGGCATTGGGAAAGCCAGAACGTTCAAGCCCACCACGCCCTTCTTCCAAGAAACGAAAAGCTGGAGATATCGCAGGCGTTGTCATCCACAACAGTCCAAACATATCTTCACCAATATCGAGGCCCGCCACAAGTTCGACAATAATCACTCCCGAATCTACACCAGTCCCGCCCCCAACCCTTCGTCAACGTCCTTCGAACACAAGATCCGAATTACAAAATAATAACAGTGGACGGAAGTTGTCGGTGTTCAGGCAAGAGGAAACTTTTGGGACTTCTGAGGAGGAAACGCGAAGAGAATCGATTTCCTCGAGGGGCTCATGGATGAGGCGGCTGTCAACAATACCAAACTCGCACAACAACAGCCCGAGGTCTAGTGTTGGGCCGGATTCGCCCTCGTTGACTGTTTCACAAGGTTCGGTTGTTCCAATTCTATCTAATCCAGGAAGCAGCCCTGCACAATTACCTCCAAACAAACTCGTGAAGCGGACCACTTCAGGTCGAGCAGCCAGCGGACCAGTATCTAGGAGTGGATCCAGGTCCCAGGTACCCACACTTCGACGGCCAGCGACAAGTCACCAGCGCTCTGTTACGCTACAGCAGCAATTCAGGGACGACTCCATAAAAATGGAAGAGCCGATTCTGTCAGACCCCACGACTCGAGTGCACGTCACCCCCATCAAAAATGGTTCACCGGCTTCTCGTCATGCATGGCGCCTCTACTTCGAGTCTCGACCAACTAAATTATCAAAGGAAAGAGCATCCGGGCGATTGAGTGACGGAGGCATACCAAATTCTCAATCAACATCCAGGAGGATCATCTTGGACGATTCTGCGAGACCTACCTTGGTGAAACCAGGTATCATTATGGTCTCAAAGCACAGCCCCGCGGTCTACTATGATGAAAGTTTTGAACTTGACGACGACGAGGTCGAAGCTGCAGGAGATACACCCGTTCCTTCTACGGAAGTGGTGGAGGAACCACAAAAACGAGCCCGCCGATCCTTGTCGATGCATTTCAGCTCACCTAGCTCATGGATACCAAGGTCTGGCAGTCTGAGGGGAAACAAGAGAAATACTGATGGCAGAAGTGGGGGTAAGCGCTATTCATCAGCACCTGTGGTGTCCACTATGCCTGGTCGAAGCATTTCCACAGCACATGGTTCTACAACTAGCAGGCATCGTCCTATCATGGACCCGAACGTCTTCCAAAGATCGCCCGTATCACCGACTGAGGAAGCTTCTCCTAGCGATCCCTTTGCCACCAGTTTTGCTAGACGGAGCCGCAACAGCTCCTCTCCATTGCCGCCACTGACTCGGCTGTCGAGTTTCAACGTTGATCTAGCCCGACTCGGATTATCCTCATCATCCTCGTCTGCTCCTCGTCGTAGTCCCAACTCACCTGTTGTGCACACATCCACGACATCACCATCTGTGTCATCTACGGGACATGCATCACCAGCGTCTATATCTTTCGTGGGTTCTGCTATGTCGAAACCTCCACGGACCTCAGAACTAACAGATCGTGCCTCGACACTTATTGGATCGGACAACGATATGCGAGGGTTTACATCTGGCGATGAAGACGATATGGATTTCCAGAGCGAGACTGTCTTTGACTCGTTAAGATCTGGAGCGACTGGAAGCTTGAGATCCCACAACGCGCCGCTTGATTCTATGTTTGACGAGTCCCCACCAAGCATTAATGGACATTCCAAGAGCAAGAGACTCTCAATTCATGAGATGCTAGCTAACGGAGGGTTTCAAGAGGGTCATAGTAGAATCGTGGAGGAAGACGAGGGTATGTCTACACCTGTCAAGGGAGGCCGGTCGTCACAAGAGGACAGCTTCCAAACGCCAGTCCGAATCAACACCATGGACTCTGACCGAGTGTTCCCCTCTTCTCCGCCAAGTTTCTGCCTTGCTACTAAAGATTTTAGCCGCCTTTCTTTGGATGATGAAGAAGATGACGAAGATTGGACCAGAGACGATGAGAACATGAATGTTAGCGGCCAATTGTCACCACCTTCAAGCTCTTTGAATTCGAGAAGGGTGAGTTCTAGTTTTCGAGCAGCACTCGCAGATTTGACCTACAGCGGATCGGCCAATGGAAACAACACTGAACGACCAAAGAGCAATCTTTTCGACTGGTCAGAGCCCCCATCTACAGAGAAGGTTGATCTCATGGGGAACTCTCCTAGACCTAAGACCGCCCATGTCAAGAACATCGCCGATGGCAGAGGCGGACGTGCTGTTGGACGACGAGGGCCAAGTGCGTTGCATATCCGCAGTCAGAGCGTACCAGTAGTGCCCGATGTTGCTGGACAGCGAGACAACTCAAAACTGGCTCCCAAATTCGGAACTTGGGGCTTAGGAGGCAAAGGTGTGAGTGAGGATTGGGACGGAGATTTCGATTTCGAAATTAATGATGCCGAGGTTGGAGAAGGAGATACCAAGATGGAAAATAGTGGCATGCTGGTGCCCCCAGCGATTCAAGCAAGCCAAGCGAGCGTGGTTGGGCACGTAGGACAGATTCGGGAGGTGTGCCTTCTGGTGGAAGACCTGAAAAGACTACGACTGCTGGCTCGGGAGAAGGGCTTGTTGAACGGCCCGTCCGCCACCCTATGGAAAGAGGCAGAGGGAATAATTGCTCTTGCAGTGCCAGATGAAGAGGATCCCGCACTGTCTCCACCTCCACAATCCCCTGCTTCCATTGCCTTCGAAACAGAAGCATCTGGGGACGATGATTATCATGAGAGCGGGCCCGATGGTGAGGATTTGGAGACCTCCAATGCACCCTTCGAGGTCTTGAACCGACATGGTCGACCTACTGGTTTTGTTTACGATGGAAACACGGTTCGAAGGCGATCTGTATTCTCTCCTGAAGACGATATCTTTGGAGCTGGGCTTATGAATAGTCCACCGGTGCGAGATCATCTGCGGCCACCTTCAACATCTCCACGGCACTCAAGCATGAAGAGCGCCTCTGATGTAGCTCGATCCGTCATGGAGACCATGCATCAACATCGATCAACCTCTGACCCACTCCTCCAGACCTTAGCCAGCCAATCTCCCAACAAGATGCCTTTCGACACGACAAGCCTTCGCGATCTCGTCCACCGGGCTAACGTTCTCAGTCGTACCTTGGCCGACCTTATTCGAAAAGCGGACGGGACCTCACAAAGTCCAGAAGTCAGCCCTCACCGTGACTCGAGCCCAGCCTTCACAAGAGTCTTCACCGATCCTAGTGTAAGCCCGCCTAAAAACCTGCTTCGGAGTCAAAGCAATAATTCGATTCTCAGCGGCCCAATTGAGGGATCCCCAACGCGTAGCCTCGGTCAAAGGATGCACATGATGACCGTCGTTTGATCGACTATTTTGATACCCACACCAACGTCGAATATCGTTGTTCTTGTACATGCAACCCCGATTCGTCATTTTCTTTCTTGCATAGCGACGGGTTTTGTTTCGGCTCCGGCATGAAGCGTTTTTCTACTTTTTAATACCTGTACATGCGCCTCTGAAATAGACTTGGGAGGTGCAGAAATCCATCCCTGCAGCGATTATTGCATCTGTATGCGCAAAAGATATGCAGCGTCGTTTCGATGTTACAGCTACGGGGACGTGGGTCCTTATGGATGAGATAAAAATGGATAGTCTTCGGCAAGAAGACAACAAAAATGCGTTAATGTTTGTATGAAGGGTTTTACTTTGTTCTTTTTCCTTCGGTTTGGCATCGGGATTTATGCTTTTTTGAGTGGTGCGGATACATGAAGGCAAAAAGCATCCATGCATCAGCGATTGTTTTTCTAGTATAGAGGGAGGGAGAAAAGACTGGGGTGGGCGGCTCTCTTTGTACGAGGTATACTATCATTTGTTTCTCGAATGGCGGGGAGAACGCTGTGAGGTTTGAGCAGGATGGTCTGGCTACTCGAGAAGACGTGGCTTTTCCATTGCCCAGTGTACGGAAAGGGATGCATATAGGAGGGAATGGATGGGCACAGATGGGAAGGAATGAGGGAAGTGTGGCTCGCTATGATTTCATGCTGGCGCATCTCTCCTGATGAAAGGAAAAAACCACGAGGCACATGGTATATGTGAGACGGATCGACTGAACGGAAGAAATGAAGTAATGGCTTCACGTACCACAACTGTCTTCTTTGACTGCTGCATGACAACTGCATATGTGATATGTAACCCCAGCCAAGTGGCCACTCGATTTTGATTCGCAAATATTCAGTAGTCGATCAGTTCTTAAGCTTATCTGCCATCGGACTTTTTCATGCTTGAGAAGGATTCGGTTATTCCGCTGGTATGTTTACTTTTCATGCTCCACACAACAGAATCTGCAGTGCACATGTATGGCCAACGAAGCGAGGCAGAGAGTGGCAAATTACTTGCTCACATTTCTGGGTGGCATGTTCTGTGCATCTATGCTGGCGACCGCAGAGGATGATAATCATACTCAGTCATCTGAGCCCTTTACTTGTAGGCACAGCATTGCATCTCTTTCACTTATGATACCAGGGTTTATTGTTTGAGCGTTGAGATCAAGATTGATATTGTTACCTGCTCACCATGAGGTGGACTTTGGTCGTACAGGAGGGTGATGCTAAAGATTTCTCTACCTCGGTTTCAAATATCCTCGCTCGCCGCACTTCACCTCAAAACTCGCTTTTGGAATACTCGCAACACCTTTTCAGCACTTCGGAAGGGATATCCTCCTCTCCAACCTGGCAACCAGAAAAGGACCACGCCACCCAAACTCGAGGACTCCCAGCATGTCACACAAAGAAGGACGCCAAGTCCACTCCTCAAGATATCAATTTCTTTCTCTGTACCAATTGAAGAGCACACAAGCAAGGCTCGTCCCGCCTGACACCTCGAAACCACCAATCTTGCCTTCCTTATGTCAACGCAGCTCCTCTCTATTGGTTCCCAAAAACAATATCCTTGGGAAGCTACTGCACCTGCCCGTGGATATCGGTCTTCCAAACCCACCTCACCATCCGAGTCGTTCGATACTGGCCCGGCATGTCGTTGACAGCGATGTCGCATGACCCACCTCGTGGAGTGAACCTGCATCCATCTATTCAACTCAACCAAGCTCTGAAGATGAAACCCACTGAGATGTTTACAGATTTCAGCGATTCGCTAGTTCAAGGGGAAGAAGCAGCTCACGAATTGGGATTAAATAAGGTTAAAAGGGATGGCCGCCGGGTGAAGTCCGTTCACCTTCTCCAGGGATGTCTTGCATCCACGTGACGACGCTGCCCCAAAATCATGCGAATCTCTGATTTGCAGGTTTGGCCAGACCATCGCAGAAGAAGTCCGCCAAGCAGATTATCCTCGCCCATGATGTGATGGTTGTCATGGCTTTGAATCTCTGTGCACATCCTACGCAATTCTGCATCCATGGGCCGTCGCCTTCACAACTGGCACTCCCATCAACTAGTCACGGCCAGAAGGTGTGTTGCATATTCTGAGTCTATTGGTGGCCTGCGTTATGCTTAGACGCTCGTTTTATGTTCACTTGCAGTACTTATCGTGCGAGTTGTGCTGCTGCGTCCTATCATCAATGTCGGTGGCGTTTAAAGGGAGCGGGGTCCTCTTGAAACGTATGCCAAGACTGAGCGTTATCGAGTCTTGAGCTTCTGCTTTTGAGAAAAGCATGGCGAGAAAAATGCATGGCTGTGGTAGGTGAAGAAGGCGAGGAAAGGCTTCTCTTAAGCTTGTCTTGATCTCTAGCCTTCTTCGATTCCTCTTCCTCTTGTCCTTTTCTCTAGTCAGTTATCTTCTCGCCATTGCACTGATCTACCCCGCAATCATGAAGTCTGATACGATCTTTGCTCTGGGGACGCTCCTTCTTGGAGTTGCGGAAGCAGCGACTTGCGACTTAACGAATAATTTTGCAGAGCCAGTACTTGCGAATGGGTGGGAACATAAGCTCATCGTAAAGGGACTTACGAAGCCAAGAAGCATTTTGTTTGATAGCGAGGGAAATCTCCTTGTGATCCAGCAGGGTGCGGGGTTGATCCACCTCGCTTTCGATGATGGAGGAAGTACCTGCCTGGACGTAGCTAAGAAAACGTTTTTGATAAACTCTACGGAAGTGAGTCACTTTTACGAATTTTGTGTACGATGCTCCAGTCGGTATGGCAGAGGCTGATAATCACTTAGTTGAACCATGGCCTCGCGCTCTCGAACGACGGCAATACCCTCTATGCCTCCTCCTCCGAAGCAGTATTCTCATGGTCTTACGATGCCGCAGCAGGGACTGTCAGCGATACAAATACCACTTTGATAACCGGCATGGACAACGATGACCACACCACTCGAACAATCCTCATGTCACAGAAGGAACCCGGTACGCTCATTGTCAGCAGGGGCAGCAGCTCGAACCTCGATTTCTCCGCTGAGTCCATTGATACCGGACACTCTCAACTCAAAGCCTTCGACCTCACAACTCTGGGTTCTGATTCCGAACCCTTAGACTTCAACACTGCAGGTCGTCTTCTCGGCTGGGGTCTGCGCAACTCCGTCGGCGTAGCAGAGGAGCCTCTCACAGGAGGAATATACTCGGTCGAGAACTCCGTCGACCAACTCGAACGCAACGATGTCGATATCCACCAGTCCAACCCCGGCGAAGAAATGAACTACCACGGCTTCCTCAACGGATCGACAGAGAACCAAGGAGGCAATTACGGATATCCGTTGTGCTATGCGTTGTGGAATACCAGTATCCCGAATGCGGATAATCTTACTGTTGGTGCGCAATTCACGAGCGACCAGAATGCGACTGTAGATGATAGCTTCTGTGCGGAGGAGAGGGTTCCCCCACGTTTGACGTTCGAGGCGCATGTTGCGCCTCTGGATATCATTTTCTTGCCGAATGGGACGAAGGCTTATGTTTCGTTTCACGGGAGTTGGTAAGTCGCTTCCTCTCTGCTTTTTACTCTTTCCCGTTCTGTACCATTCCGCGCGTCCCTTCCAAGATGGATCCCACTAATTCCAAACACAGGGACCGTTCCCTCCCCGCAGGCTACAAAGTAATCTCCGTTGACTTCAGCAACGGCTCCCCAGTCGCAGAAAGCACCAGCATGACAGCCGCTCAAGACATCTTCTCCAACCCGGACACGACCGTCTGTCCCGGCAGCTGTTTCCGTCCTGTTGGTCTTGCGCTCGATGGCAAGGGCAGACTGTTCGTGTCGAGTGATTCGAGCGGTGAGTTGTATGTGCTTGTGAAGACTGGCGAGGGGAGTGAGAGTGAGAGTCCGACGAGCACAGGTTCTGCGCCGGCGGCGACGAGCTCGAAGGAGAGTAAGGCGGGAAGAAATGGTGTGGTTAGTGCGCTGGTTTTGGTTGGGGCGGGAGCCTTTGCGATGGCGTTGTTGTAGGGCGAGAGGTGATTGAATATGGGGAGGAGGATGGAAGGTTATAGTTGGAGAAAAAGAGGGCGGAATGTTGGGCAGGGAGAAATGATGAGTTTACGACGTGATATGATGATACAAGAACTCCCTGCGATTTTATGAAAGAGCGTCTTTTCGTGTGTATTTCCACATATCAAAGTACAATACGTTTGCCTAACGGCTACATCTTGCGAAGAGCTTAGGTTGTGTTTAAATAAGGTTGGAGCTGGATTCAAGGTCTGGGTAAACATATCTCGTGAGGTCGGAAGTATGCATTTGCTGCATCTTCCTCACTGGCGTTGTGGGATATGTAAATCGATCCGAGCTCATACGTATAGCTGCCAGGTTTCTTTTCATGAAGCGTCTTTCACATGCTTCATTTGAGTCAGCTCGGACTTCAAGTTTGGTTTCCTCTGCCTCTCACCAATGTAGCTCCATTTCCACCAGGAAGTTAAGCGAGGAACGTCAACATGACAGTAGTTTTCTCTCCAGCTGGATATATCCAGTGGCACGCCAAGGGTGTTCGAGATACCGATCCAGGAATCCCTATCTTCAAAGCTCTATGTCACTTTTCATAACAGACATTTCATATCATTGAGAAGTGTTTGCAACAACAAAATCGGCAGTCAGCCCCACGCTCAGTCTGGAGGCTTGCACTGCCTCCGCCTCAAACCAAGCATGCACCCACACCAACTCAATGTATCCCCTCCAAGTCACAACATCACCTTTTCCCAGTACACTTTCCCCTTCACTCTTCTCTCTTGATCCAGAAGCAAGAAGGCTCACGACTTCCAAATATCCTCAAGTCCATCACAACCAACCATCGCCATGGCCCTTCAAACCGCGGCTAGCTTCCTCGGAAACCAAGCCCTCAAAGGCATCCGAATGGGCACAGTACGGTACGGCCCAGCAATAGCGCAAGCGCGCGCTGTTGCTGCTGAAGCATTCGTTCGTGCTGCGGATGCGAGTAGACAGTTTAAGCGTGATGAGGCTGTAATGTTGGAGGATCCGCTTACGGAGGAGGAGTATGGGGAGTTAGAAGCGGGCGACGAGAGTGATGATTATAAGAACCCGAGAGACTGTGAGCATGAGGATGAGGATGGGAATGGTAGGGAGAGACCTATACGCGTTTGCTGCCAGACGATTAGAGTGAGTAGAGAGGCTTTTAAGACGACGGGTGTTGAGAGTCCTGTACCTGTTTTTGCGCATTGGTGTTTAGAGGTAAGTAGTATTCTTGCGTCAAACCACTAGATTTGTAGCTCGTTAGTTATTTGATCTGACGTGACAGGAAGCAGGTTGACGGCATGATCTACGAGTTACGAGAGAATAAAGCAGTCTCTGAGGACGAATCGATAGCTCTACGAGTCGGCGATGGGAGGAGTGTCGTATACCAAGAACTGGGAGCTGAGTCTAGGAAGATCAAACTTGAGGTCACCGCGAATAGAGTGATGCATCCTAGTGCGAGATATATCGATGTAGGGACGACTACCTTGGATGATGATAAGATCATATGGGCCGGTTTGTGGCCTCCTTCACTAAACCATTGGGGTTGAATACTAATGTCTTTCCGTGTGTTTCAGCATCACTTATATTCCGTCGCTTCGCTACAAGCTACGATCTCTTCATCGACAATTGTCAGCATTTCACACAACTCCTAGCTGAAGTCATCAGTGGGCGTACAAAGCGCGAAGAAGTGAGGCAATTCTTCGACAAGCGATCTGTCATGAAACTTCCTGTAGCGGCGAGCTGGCTGGCTGCGCCTGTGTATGGCTGTACGGTAGCTTTGCACCATGCACTGAAGCCTGAGGGGGACTCGGAGGTAAGGAGTCCTGCACATCAGAGTGTGGGACGGTTTCTGGATAGCATGGAGAATTTCTACTTGCACCCGAGGGTTTATGCTGCTAGGCGAAGACAGAAGCTTTTCTGAGGTAGCTCAATTCTAATATGGTAGACATATCTTATATTTTGTGACAGAACATATCCATGAATGATGATAACAAGAGATGCATGTGTGATATTAGGACTGCGTCAAGCGAGATGCTGCTTCACCCTCGCCCTCCTCTGCAACACCACCGTCAACCCAAAATGATAAACAAACAGGCCCAAGAACAAACCAACAATCCCACCCACAACAGCAAAAACAAACACAACAACCAGAACCGAAAAGCGGAAACACATATCAGCTAGCCACATCGCCGGCTCTTTCGAACTCATGATAACCTGCATGGCCGCCAGCGCAACAGAGCAATACGCAAACGCTAGCAGCAGCAGTTGAAAATTCTTGCTGAAGTATGGACGATACTCGGTGAACATGTAGGAGTAGGAGTAACCCCGAAGAGTCAGCTTGTAGATGAGATTCAGGCGCGAGAGACGCAGCTCGCCGTACTGCCAGCGCGGTTCCAAGGTCAAGGCGAGATTGGTAGGCGGCTGGAAAGAAGAGATGGAGGCGGAGAGGAGCATCCAGGATCTAAATCCCATGTCTGGAATGAGGTTTTGTGATATTGCTATTTGATAGTCGGATGGGTGCTTGATAAGCTGTGTGTAGGAGAGGAGCAGACCGTAGGCTGATGCGTAGTATGGTGCTTGAAAATTATTAGCCGAAGACATGCCATTTCCGGTAGTTCGATGGCCAGTGCAGATAAAGCGCTGCCAGAATTCCCAGCTTAGCAAAGCGTGTGGGATGGGTTTCAAGAAGATGTTATTCTCGAACCAGACGAGGTGCATGGATGGGTCTTCGGTGATTATGATTGAGCGGTGCAGCATGTGTTGCTTGTGGAGGGGCCGGATGTGATTAAGTCGACCGGCGAGCCAGAGATGTTGATAGATAGCGTTCAGACGTGATAAATCTAGCTCCGACTCCAGGAATGAGGATACTGCTGAAGGTGTGAGGGAGAGGTGTGCATTTTGGGGGATTTGGGTGAGGGGTGGTGCTTGGGGAGGCCATTCTTGAGTTTTGGGAAATGGTGGTAATAGAGGAATGTCCATTATGAAAAGGTAATCTGGAATCGAAATGGAAATTAAATCAAGACGACAAGAAGAAATTGCTAAGTTTTGTAACGTGCAGAAATACTGGAGGGACTCAGCCTTCCTCCTCAAGAGGCGAAGTGAGATGTGGCTGGCGCCAAGAGTGCTATGAGTTAATGGTTTAGGTTCAAGGTCACGCAAGAAACTCCCTGGCAAATCATATGACCAAGAACTCAGAGACCGATCTCTTCAGAAATGTGTATGAATACTCGTATATATCTTCTGCTGCCTGCCCTGCCACTTCTTGAATTTTCACATCTCCCTCACTCTATTCACACGTTGATAGTAACGGTGCTCGTCTGTGTAAACCTGACACTCGTCGTTCCCTTACCCGTTGTTGTCGGCTCAGGCATCCCACACGTCGCTGGATCAGTCGCAATCGGCTGCGTCGAGACGACCGTCGGGCATTGTGGCAGAGGATTACCGTCGATGTCCAGGGGGCTGAAAGATATGGTGCTGCCAGCACTGTAGGTTTGCACAGGGATAGTGATGTCCGGGTCCAGTTGTAAGCAGGTGCGTATACCACTATGGTATGAAGAGATTAGCGTTTGTGGGAAAGAATGGAAAGAAAGTGGGAGGAGAAGGCGAAAGAGGTAGAGGAGACGAAATTGGGTGCTTACATGTCGTCTGTTTCGCAGAAAAGACTGTCAGTTGGGAAGGTATAATTTGCTGATGATTGGAGTGTTGCATATGATCCAGAAGGTCTATTGATCGAGTCAGTACAATTGTCCCTACCATCCCTCTTTATTGATCACTCCGAACTATCCATCGTTTGTCCTTTTTCTCAAAATATCTAAAGAGAAGAAACCAAAGAAAACAAGTCAAACTAAACAAAGCAAACTCACCCTGGCACCTCTCCACACCAAAACTTTTCTGTCACATAAACATACGAGAACCCATCGGTCACGACTCTCACCAAGCCATCGTCGTCGCAATCTAGCGTGAATCGTCCATTAGTCGAAGACGAATGCTCGAATTTGTTTGGGCACGTGAAGACGCCATCGCCGTAAGTTATGGTGAAAGCTACATCTCCGCCTGGTCCATCGTATGAGATGAAATTATTGATTGTGTAGGTCGAAGGTATGGGACAGGCTGTACTGTAGGGGTTGGTTGATGCAGGGAGTTTGGCGGCTAGTGGTGGAGGTGTTAGTGAAAGCTCGCTTAAACCACTTGTGTATATTCCCAGTTCTACAATAGGGGAGCTTACTTGTCGTGACAGGGGGAGCAGTAGTCTTCGTAGACGATGTGGTTTTGGACGTCGTAGGTGGCTGAGTGATCGGTGGCGTCGTACTTTTCGTTGTAGAAATGGTCTTCGACGTCGTGAGTGGTGGAGGAGGCGCGGTACTACGTGTGGATTTAGACGAAGAACTACTACTTTTCTTTGTAGAATTTGGTGGCAATGACCTTGAACTTGTCGTGCTAGTGGTGCTCTTCGTAGTCGGAGGAGGTGGTGGCGCCGTGCTACGGGAACTCTTAGTCGTGACGCTCGTAATTTTTGTAGTAGGCTTTGGGGGAGACCTTGTAGAACTTGTCGATGAGGTTGTGGGTGGTGGGGGAGGTGGTTTTGTTGTGCTTGCGGACTTGCTCGTGCTAGATGTGGTCTTGATGCTTGAGCTTGTGGGTTTCTTGGTGGAAGTTGGGAGAGGAGGATTTACTGTCCCTGGAGGCGTCCCGAATGTGAAGCCTGGCAGTGTTCCGGTCCTTGTCAAGTCGGTTCCGATGGTGAAACCTGGCGGGAGTGTGACTCCTGGCGGTAGAGTGAAGCCTGGTGGAAGTGTGAAGGGATCTCCTATAGTTGCGCCGCCCGTTATGACCGACACTCTGCTGGTTGATCGGTTTGGGATCAGAATCTGTGGCAGACATTCTGCGACTGCGCTCAGCAGAGCCGCTACAGCTAACAATTGGTGAGTCTTCATCTTCGCTGGTCAATTGGCTGCTGTGAGATAGAATTGCGGATTGTCTTGCTTCGATGCAGCAGAGCTCTTGTCCGGGGTCACCTGTATATATTTCTTTCTTTGTCCCATCTCCGCATCGGAAGCTCATGCCCGACTGCAAGGGGGAAAACTGGAGATCTGGACATTGTAATATACGCACATCGTATAAAATGCCATGTAACCTTCTCATTGATCATATCAGGCTATCTTGACACCTTAGCCCGGAGCTTCTCAGCCCAATTGAGTGATTCGGCCAAAACTGGCGACCGTGATCGATGCATGAAGGTCAAAATCTGCGAGATCTAGATCTAATGTCGATATGTATATTTAGAAACTGATTTTGATGTTCCGGATTGCTGGTCTGGTCATACTCAGGAGGAACTTCCCCCGCATTCTGAAGGGCGAGGTCACAGGGGCTCGCTTAAGGTCTGGATGAATTCCCCTGCATTGCTGGCTGGGGGGAACTTCGCCAAGGCTAGATAGATGAACTTGCCACATTGTATAGTTTGGCACCAGATGCTGAGAATAGACTTTGTGCAAGTGTCGATGCGACCCGGATAGTCAGTTGCTGAGAGGTCGAATTGGTCAGGCCGTGCTCGTCTACCGCACGTTCGTGACCCGGAGGTAAACAAGCGAATGACCGTCCCAAAGCTGTTTTTGAGTGCACCTCTCCCTTGACGTGTCCGCGTCCATGACCTCCCCATACAACAATCTCATGTTTTCTTCTACCGAGCCGTGATTTTAGCAGCCAACGAGAAGCAGTTCCCTTAGTAGACCGGCCGATAGACCTGTCAATGCTCCATAATGCTGAGATCATGAGATGGTGTTAGCACCTTCAAAGGAAGTCCATATCCAGGTCCTTTTTGAACACGCATTGTCCTTCCTTCCAGGCCAAGCGATTTCTATCCACAAATCCCTCCCTCATTCTGACTCTTCCGATGCTTTCTTCGGCCATATCTCTCATCTCTTCAGCTTCCACACTTCCGCCCCGACCTGCCTCGGATTGCTGAAGTAGATTTTCAGGGTAGTCAGGACATTCGGAGGTTCCTGCTCGTCAGGGCTTGATGTCAACGTGCTGCTTCAATGTTCGAGAAGAAAACAATGTCTAGAGACGGAGATAGAACGAATGAAAGGAAATGGGACTTGGTAGCCCCATTTCTAGAAACCAACATACCAGTACCCTGACTACCCTCCACAAGTCATTCCTTTCTCATCTCTTCCCTCTCCCTCATTCTCTCACTCACCAAGCCCCCAACGCCACCGCCCCAGTGTCTCTCAGCACTAAAGTCCCAATCCAGCCAATTCAGCATCCCCTCCAATCTAACCTCAGCCTCCTCATCAACCTGACCCCTGAACTCCGCCCTCGTTGCCCTTTCACTCAACCCCGCATGAGACCCCTTCTCAACAGCCCCCAACGCATTCTGGAACTCCTGACTCTGAACCCCCGACCTCTCCGCCAAACTGGCCAGCGCAAAGAACTGATCCACACTGAGACCATCATTCAAGATCCTCCTATGTCCGCACACAATCTGCACATATTCGATATGCTGGCCGAGGAACTCGCGAGCACGTTGGAGATGGACGGGGAGTGTTGTACTTGTAGGGGTGGATTTCAGGGTGTACGGGAGGAGGTTGAGGAGTCGAGACTCTTCGGATGGTGGGTTGGAGGAGAGGAGCGAGGTGACGTATTCGAAGGCTGCTTCGTTTGAGGGGATGGAGAAGCATTTAGAAAGACTGTTGACATCTATCTCTGCGTTCGCTGCTCGTACATCCGCAGCTCGCATATCTGTGAACACTGTATTGGTAAGATATTCTTGGTCGGCTTGGAGCGGGTAAGAAGTGCTGTATGTGGCTGCGAGGGCCATGTGTGCGAGGGTGGGAAACCGCTCTTGGACGCAAATACGATCAAGAGTGCTTTGGATGCCGTTAAACGGTGTTTCAAGGTCTTTGAGCGTTTCTATATCTAGGAGAGCTCCTAGGCGATAAAGTTCAAATAAGTGATAAAAAAGGTGACGAGCAAGCCGCAGCTTTTTATGGTCTGGCCATTCTTCCTGAAAGCCAATGTCATCGAGTAATTTGAACACCTCTAGAATTCGTTTCTGCGCCTCGAGTCAGAAGGATCATCCTATGATACATAAGGTCATGGTGTGACCTTCAGAGCATCTTGGCTCATCCCTATTCCTGTGCCCACAACCTGATCTCCTTCAACCGTAGCCTCCTTATCCCTGAACAAACGCATCAACTGTAGAAATTGACTGTTCTGAAACTTGGAGCTCTGATCCTTCTGCACACTATTCAACAACTGACCGGCAGTCTTGGACAGATCATCTGGATTATCCTGCTGCTCTCGCGCTTCCGAGTTCTGGTCTAGAGGATCGTGTATTGTGTCTGCACCAATCCGTTGCTGGTCTAGCAAATCAGAAGAATCCTCCATTAGCCGTTCCGCAGATTCGTTGATAAGGATGTCTTGGCCCATTTCTACACTTTGCTCCTGACTTGTCGTCTCCTGCTGTGCCTCGAGGGCCGCTGCTCTTTCCGCCTCCTCGAATGCTCGAGAAAAAGCCTCATCTGACGCCTCCAAGGGCTGTTGTGTTTGCTGGGCGCCTGACATACTGGCCGCTTGGGGTTGCGCAAACCCGCCCATATACTGAGGTGTCATGTTCACGCCACCCATAGGTCGAAATTGGGGGTTCATCTGGCTAGGCATCTGTCCCATCACTGACATCTGGCCTTGCTGCCGCGCGAACTCTTCATGCCAACCTCCTTCATTTTGTATTTGCTGTAATTGTGGGTTGAAAGGCTGTTGCTGGAATTGAGGAGGTGGAGAGGATATGTGTAGCTGTTGGAAGTCCGAGGCCCAGCCTGAGGGCCCGGGCTGTTGGAAGTTCTGAGGAGCATGTGAGAAGCCTTGTTGCTGGTGGCCATGGTCGAGAGGTAGTTGTCCTGCTTGGAAGGCTTCGAACTCTGGATCTAGAAGGCCCGCATTCGGACCGGGAGAGGATCGGAAACCCTAGAAAGGTATCAGTGTGACTGAAGAGGCAGGCAAACAAAAGGTGAGCCGTACCTGTGCAGGTGAATGTCGCGAAACCAGGCGGTCTTGTTGTAATGTCCGGTCTACTGTGCTATGCTTCTGGAAATTCTGGAGCGCATTTGAAGGTCCGCACATGGAGTCTGCCATGATGAGCGATATGTGTCTGCACAGGATCAAGAAGTGGTCGGAAGAGCTACTCGAAGAGTTGTTCAGAGTGTGGTTGTATTGTTCGAAGGCGAATTCGTTGCAATCATGAGCCGAGGCACCTCGTCTTTGTATCTGAGTCGGAGTACCCGAAGTTTATCCAAAAAGCAGTGACTTGTGGATGCTAAGGAAAGAATAGACCTATTAGTTGAATATACAACGGTCCGTAAATATGCAGCCGAAAGCCGTGGCCGAGTGAAAGAAGTCAATGAAGTGAAGCAAGTTGATATGAATGCCACCCCGCGAAAGTGGATGAGGCCGAACTTCCATTGTCAGTCACAAGCCGAATCGGGCCACCGGGCTTTCCTCGGGCCGGCAAGGCTAGACCTGCCACACGGCATTCTCCGTCGCGACTTTCTGGAGACAACCTGGCTTGAAGCTCTGATACAGTGTATCGAGCTGTCTCGATTCTTCCTTCAAGTATACCTTGACCACAACTCACTACAACTTGGGTCAAGATGGCACAAGTTATTTCCAACTCCGGTCATGATGACATGATTGTAAGTTTCATATCTACTGATTTTGAGGCTCCGCAGGCTCTGTCGCATCCAACGCACCTCTTTTAGAGGAGGAGATGCTAACATTCTTTCCAGCACGATGCAGTCCTAGATTATTACGGCAGACGTCTCGCAACCTGCTCATCCGATAAGACAGTAAAGATTTTCGAGGTAGAGGGAGAGTCGCACCGTCTGACCGAGACACTGAAGGGGTGAGTCCTCCGTCCCCTTACTTTCCCAGCAAGTAGCTAACAAGCCTCCAGTCACGAAGGCGCCGTCTGGTCTGTCTCTTGGGCACACCCAAAATATGGCAATATCCTCGCATCTGCTAGTTACGATGGCAAAGTCTTCATCTGGCGCGAACAAGGCACAACGTGGACCAGAGTTTTCGATTTCGCCCTGCACACCGCATCCGTAAACATCATCTCCTGGTCACCACACGAGTCGGGCTGCTTGCTCGCATGCGCTTCTTCCGATGGCATGGTTTCCGTTCTCGAATTTAAGGATAACTCAATGGACCACAAGATCTTCCACGCGCACGGCATTGGAGTCAACTCTGTTTCTTGGGCACCAAGCACAAGTCCTGGTTCGCTGGTTTCGAGCGCAGGTGGTCAAGGATGTGTACGGAGATTTGTTACGGGAGGAAGCGACAATATGCTGAGACTTTGGAGCTTCGATGCTGCTTCGCAGAATTACACACAAGAGCGGGAGCCATTGACTGGTCATACCGATTGGGTTCGTGATGTTGCCTGGTCGCCTACGGTCCTCCAGAAGAGCTACATTGCATCTGCCAGTCAGGATAAGACAGTCCGGATCTGGACGAGCGATCCCAGCCAGCCTGGTGTATGGAACAGTAAGGTCTTGAATTTCGACGTGGTGCTATGGAGAGTGAGCTGGAGTTTGAGCGGGAACGTATTGGCAGTCAGTGCAGGAGATAATAAAGTCAGTCTGTGGAAGGAGAACTTGAGGGGAGAGTGGGAATGTGTGAAGACCATTGAGGAGTGATAGATTCGGTGAGCTCGCGCAAGGAAGACAGGTCATGGCGTTTCGGGGAATGAAAAGCTTGTAAGCTTAGTATTTGAATGACAAGAGACTATGAAAAGCCCAGGTGCAAGGCATCTGGACGTATTGAGGTGTGGTGTATTTGTTCTGCAAAGTATTTTGCTATCTTTTGCGCTATTTAATTCTGCCACATATACTACCATTCTGTCTGCCATCTATTCTACCATTCGCTGCTGCCATTTATTTTACAAGTTTGTCTTATTTGATATACAATATTCCTTCAGGCACGAACAGAGAAGTCTTGGAAACTGCTGGGAACAAGAAATGGCCACCAGTTCAGAGCTAGCCTGTGAACATCCAGTACTAGCCATGGCGGTCATCGTTCAGGATAATACTTCGTGCTCATAAGCCACTTGCACCTTCGAATGATGGTGTTCTTGGGCTTTTCCGGTAGGAGGATCGGAAGCAATGTGATGCAAGTCACGAGCATCTCTCCGATTCTTGTGAGTTAGAAAATCTGGAGAGTAAGAAAGAGCTATGACACTCATTCTTCAATTATTATGCGCATTCCACCATGATCATTGTGATGAAGCAAATACATCAGCCACCCCCCTTATGCCTTTCCCGTCGCTGTCTAAAGTTGTCGCATTCTCTCGTCTTGTATCGTTGTACTGTGGTGTCCGTCGTTATGCTAGCAGTACACACCCATAAAACCTCAGTTGGTGACTCGCGCAGGGCTACCAGTCCGAATCCCCATGACCAACTGTCTCACCAACACTAGTTAGATTGTCTTTGAAAAATGACTGCGCACGCTTCATTGGCCCATCACATACTCTATAAAATGCCCTGTTCTTCCTTGACAGAATATTGCCTGTATGAAGAGCCAGGTTTCGCTCGACCACAATGCTGTTGTCTGCCTGACAGCCATCAACGATCCCCATCGAGCCTGCTGGTGTCCTGTTAGCGAAGTCCGCAATGGTATGGTATTCCAATTATGTCCGCGACCTCTGTTGCTATACATTCGTCATACTGTCGCTCGGTCTGAGGTGTAGATGCGGATACAACGGTGTCCATATCTGCTTAGTCGTCGCTGCCTGTTCAAGTGAAAAGCATGCGATCTTCCAGCATGTAGGCAAATATGAGGTACGAATTTTGGGCACAAGCATACATACAGAGTTGCTCTTCGCTCTCGTCGTTCCAGCCGTCTCCCCACGGAGATCTACAGACACATCGCTGTCTTTCTCATCTCTCAGTGCACTTCACTGAAGTCACAAAAGCCCCCATCAACACCACACGCACGGTCCATCCACCTATCCCCTCTTACATCATCCCCTATAACCACCAGTCACCCACCCTCCCATAAACCATCTCCCTCTAGGCCCGGCACCTCACCGGCTTCTACAATTCCCAATTCCTTAAGCAATCCAAGTACCCAAATACCGCGGCCGCGCAAGCAAACAGCACAAATATCTACCCAAATACCACACACCCATCAACAAACCAAGCAAAACAGCCAGCTGTAAGTCCTGCCCACCCACTCACCCATCGGAAGATGCGTGCGTCGGTAGGCACGACTATCATCTGGCTCTGGAGGTTAACCTCCAGTCTGTATTCTCTCTCCTCGCCATCTCGAAGCAAGGCTCCCTGGAGCCCCGAGCTGTGGGCGGATGGATTCGTGAAGTGTGGCGGATTTGAGTTGGAAGGAAGAAATTTGGCGATGCAAGGCAACCGATTCGAGCCCCGAGCGGAGGTTGGGAGGATCGTGAAGTGTGATGGTGGTGGTAGCTGGATTTGGGACTTGGTGTTGATCGAAATCCGCTTCAGGAATTTCTAAAAGGGTTGGAATCCCCTCAGATCTTTTTTCGCTTTTTTTTTTCTCGGCTGCTGCTGTTGTGCTTTGATCTTCAAGGACTTTGTCTTTGTTCTTTGACTTGTCACAGTTGTCTGTGGTGTTGATGCTTTGGCAAGTCTTTACGTTCTGCCAGCGATTGGTCACTAAGAGCACTGAAATCCCCGAGAGCCCAACTTTGCGAACACCCACAGCATGAAGGCACTTTTCTGTGATCCTATCACATTTTGCAGCACCTCCTGAACTTCACCCAGGTATGCCCCTTTCACCGACACTTACTGCCATTGCCCTTCCTTCCTGACCTGCGGTGCGAGCAACTTAAGAGGTCCCTCCCTTGGGGAGTCGCGACCAAGCGCGGCAAGCACTCGTCCCAAAATTTACGCTGTATCACTCTCCTCCATTCAATCCCTTCTTAAAACATATCGCAGTCGTTACCAACCATCTACCCACTCTTTACGACTATTCTGATGACTTTCTGCATTTTTGAACGTCCTTTGGGAAGGTTTCAGTCCTCTCGTTACCTTTTTGAGAGCACTCGGAACTTCTCCTTTAATTTTCCGTTAAGCGAGGCTGGACTATGCTGACCCACTTGGGTCAATCCTGGCCTCAAATGAGGTGACGAGCTCCCTATTCCTTTTTGTGGAATCCTGAATGAGATGTAACTGTCCAATTGCAGATCACAAGCTGTTGTATCTGTGGATGGGCTTATTGTAGGCGTAGAGAGTTGAGTTCATACTTGATGTAAAGGGTCTCTCCAGGTATGAAATCTGGCCGTCAAAATATTACAATCAGTCGGAGTGTCAAAATTTAAAAGCTGCGAGATGCGGAGAGGAAGTCAATTGTCTCCAGAACTGAATCTACGGCCAGAATGCTGTATTACAAGCAAGCTCCGACGACTTCTCTACCACGATCATCCTGCGTATATCCATCCATTGATCTTACGCCTGTCCAAGTTCATTCTGTATCCATCATCCATCATGCATTCATAAATCAAAAGGAACGTGTGCGTCAAAGATGACAAGGAAATAAAATAGTGTTTTGTGTAGAGACTGCGCTGTGGAAGATGGGAAATGCTGGTGTATCTCCTCGTAAAGTAGTTGTTCGGTATTTTGTGCTCCACGAGGGAGCGGATAAGCATTTGCCAGATGGGAGACCATTTGTTTTTAGCTTGGGACCCCAGGTGACTAGATGAAGAGTCATCGGGGCGGTTGAGGATCTCACAGACAAAAGCTCAAGGAGCTTCTGTAATGGAAGATCTCCCATAAGACATATCAAATGCTAGGAGCAATTTTGTGGGTATTCTTTGTTCTCGATTCGAAAAGTGTGACTGCGCTGTCGAGTGCTGTCGGATATCGAAATGGGCGGACAGATCATTCAAATGGGCGCAGCCATCAAGTCAGCGTACGTATCCATGAATTCAAGAGCCTCGTTTTCCATGATCTCTTCCTCACCGCCACGATGAACATTCCACCACATGAATGGCCCAGAGTTAGTGGTAGACAGGTTTGGGTTATCGACGGCGCTCCACCAGCGCCCAACAACAATCCGACCACCTGGCAGAACGCAACCTTCATAGCACCAAGCCTGGAATGGATCATAGATGTCGTGACCGTTGGCATCCTTCTCGGTGTAGTACTTCATCATAGTCAGGCGTTGAAATCCATGGAAGCCTTGCTGAGTCGTCAAAGCATGGACTCGGCCAAAGACATGTCCGGTTTGAGAGCCTCTGCAACTGCCCCAAAATTGCTTTGCACCTGGTGTATCCTCCATGAAAACCTTGACCTGCTTTGCTTTGCGTTGCTGGGTGGAGTCTTCGAAAGGGTTGCTGCAAAGTACCTTCTCGAAGCTTTTGGGCCACGCGTATCTGGGAGCCGCGTCCTTTTCGTCGAAGAACAAGTCCATTTCCTAGTTCTTGTCAGCGAAACTCAATACTCAAGAGCTTGCAGAGTTACCTCAAAGGTCTCATTGCCGTCCAGGGAATCCGTGTGGACTACACTCTTCTGGCCGTCCCATGCTCTCAAGCTCGCCAAAGTCCGCTCCTCCATGTACACTGGCGCCGCGTCAGCAATTTCAATGCATTCTCGGATAGGTACTTACTGTGTGCACCCTTCCAGTGACGCGCCAGCGGTTGTGTTCCACCCTTGATATGGCCGGTCCAGAATTGGGGGAATTCGTCACTTGTGAGGAGTTGATACTCGTGCGCGAGCAGTCCTTCACCCTGCGACTTCAGATGGTACTTGAAGAAGTTGACGATGTGCAGGAGCCAACGAATGTTGACTTGTTGCTTATAGATACCACTGAACACTGGCTGAGTCTTTCCCGTGCAGTATGCCTGATATTGAGAGATATCAAAATGTCCGACCTTGCCATTGCAGTATGCTGGATCAAGGGAGAATGGTGTTAGCAAAAGCTGAATGACGTAGATCAGTGCATCCTTGTCATTAGCCGTTACAACCTTCTTGAAGCCAGAGGCGTCGTTGGTGCCCTTATCAAAGCTTGTGTTGAAGATGGCGTCAACAATGTCAACGTCATTCTCGAGAAGGTGACTAATGAAGTTCAGATTTCGTCCCTCGACAAAAATGTAACCATAGTAAGGGTTAGTGACCTGGCAGGCGTTTGATTCTGTAAGCCGGTCAGCAATTTCTTATGATCAGTGCTCGGAGCCACGACGTACCAAGAAGTAAGCCCCGGAAGGCATTGAGGACATCTAGCTGGTTGCGAGCCTGGAAATCTCTGATATCCTTGTTGATCCGAATGCCATGTTGGTTGAGATCGAAGCAAGTCCATTGTTTGCTAACATGCTTTCGGAACTTGTACTTCTCAGCAGCATCCTTGGGACTCAGACCGGCGACATTATCGAAGGATGCGAGGAAACATTTACGCCAGACACTGTTTGTGATTGCGGAGTTTGACTTCTTGCAGATCAGGCTGTAGTTGACGATGTCTTTGTCTTTGGGGAGGAAGTGTGCGATTTGTTGGTGAATCTGGATCAAAGGTGATTCAGCCGAGTCCAAAGATACGAGAATTATTCTGCTGAATTATGCTTTGAAGAGAGGTTTGGAGCATGTACAAGTCTCCTGTTGGGATTGGCTTTTGAGTTTGTTGATTTGCAACGCTGAAGAGCGCGCCGAGTACAGGTCAGGTGGGTTGGGACATGAAAGTATACCGCCATATGGGGAAGATGGCAGGCGTTGACTGCAGAGGGAAACTACTTACCTCAAGTGGGATGATCTTGAATAACTTTGCAGAAAAGGAATCCTTAACATTGGCCTTGATGATCCGGGTCGAAGGAATATAATACTCGAAGCGCTTGGCGCTTTTTTCCCAGCATCCCTTATAGTCCTCGTCCTCGCTTTCGTCCCACTGGGTTCCTGTGCATTCGCGACCTCTCTTGGATTTTGGAGATACGATTGCTCTTCTAACCTCTAGCTTCTTTGCGGGGTGGTCTTCGTCTGGTTCCTCGTCCCATTCATACTCGGTGACGCAGTACTTCTCTGCTGCCTTCTCGTCTACCACAAGCGCATTGCGCGAGGATCGGGTTCTGACCATGATGCTTGGTTGGTATTTGCGATCCAAATGGATAGCGGGAGCTGGGTGCTGCTGGATGGGCGACCGATCAGCGGTGATTTCCACCAAAGAGGGTGAATCGACTCACAAAGGTATTGGTGTTGGACAGGACACTTAGTTTCTATGCAAGACTGCAGTTCAGCAGAATGTTGGATAATGCTTGGAAGTGGTTTAAAAGATGTGCGAGAAGCAAGGCTTGCACTGGAGAAGAGCAACCTTGCTGGTACTAGGACTTGTCAGTAATTGTCATAGTATGTATTCGAAGGGGAGGCGGATGATCAATTGACTTACCAAGATGCATGTGCCTGTGATCAGGACACTTTGGCGGATGGTGATGGATGATATTGGGAAGAGGTGGGATGGTGGAAGAAATTTTATATTTTGGGTTGTGAGTGTGGGCGCTCGCGTCGGCGAGGGAGGGCTGGTGTTGACGAGTGAATGCGGTGATGAGGATAAGAAATCGGTGAATTCCAGAGGAGCAAGGGTAATGATTCTGCAATAGAATTCAATAGGTCTGTAGATATTCAGTGTCCAATGATTTTGTTCCGATAAGAAGGGGCCTGGTTTTGAAGATATGAAGATATCTGGAAGTGCGTGGATAGCGAAGGTGAACAGAAGGAACTCGGCGGGATGAATTGCGGAAGGTCTTGCAGCCTCGCCAGACGTGACGTCTGGATCAAGAAGGCGCAAACAAGATCTACGCTTATTTAACAAGAAGTTCAAGCACAATACAGTCGCCGAGTCGGTTTCACGGAAGTTCCTTCAGACTCTGACACTGCTGAAATAATGTTTGCTAGCAAACAGGTAAGAGTCGTAGCTTGGATAGGTCTGTGACTGGATGCAACACAAGTACCGCAAGATCCTCAGCAAGGACTCTGCAATGAATTCAATCATGCAGGCAACGTAAGCTAACGTAAGGGGAACTTAATCACGAAGATATTGAGCTAATGTTGAAATATTTCAAAGACTGGATATTGAAAAGTGGCAGCCGTGCTGTAGCAAATCGAATTTGTGACATTATTCTCACATTGCGCCGGTCAACATGCCAAGCACTGCATGTTAGTGCAAGGACCTAGTTTCTACCAAGCTTTGGCATTTCACATTCCTATGTGTCCCTCATCCTATTGATTGTGTTGATTGTGTGGAAATGCAGCAATGTGCAAGCTCTGTCGGAATCAGTTCACCATTTCCCACTATTCCCTGAAGATACAGTATGAGCTTGACCTCTTAAAAGACTATGACTTGAGACTCTGTATCAAAAGATTTGATTTTCAATGTAGTCACCAGACTCCAAGTTGCCCACATGTTGCCCTAATATTCAAGCTCGCTTCTGCCGTCGTCACAGTAACGTATCACGTGCTCAAAATCAAATCGCCGCACCTGGTTGCCGAGAAATCAACCGAAAAGCCATCAAAGCTTAGCACCTCGTCATGAACCTACTTTAAGTCCTACCATATCATTATTAAGCCAGCTCCGTCCAATAAGAAGATATTCAATTCAGGAGCGGAACTTCCGGACTCATGGGCAAATCAAGGCAAATCTCAAAGTCCCAAACGAGGAAGAATAAGGTCCGGACAGTCGTCAAACTCAGGGCCGGATCCGCCACACTTGCTTATCTCTGGATTTTCGTCGCTGACGAAACACCCATTTCCTTGAACAGCCATCCCATCCGACCCGCAAGCTTCCAGAAGGCTGTCCTGATAAGGCCAAGACATCGAATCAGAAGTAAAGCCGACGTTTCCAGGTAAAAGTAGATTGACGAGTGGACGTTAAGCATTCGCCGAGCCCGTCTGCAGAAACTGTGGGCTCCCGCTCCATCCAATGCCCCAAGTGGGACGTCTAACAGCTGTCTGGGATGCTTGACAGGGCACACCTCGAATGACGGTTTGGTACCACGAGTACTAATCGGCATGTCTGAATTCCTAAATGTGCCTATCTGTGGGTTTGGTGGACGGGCAAGTTTTAAGTATTTGATCTTTCTGTCCGCTCTCCTGTTTCTTATCTTCCTTCTACCAGTCGCTTCCTGCTGCTCAGTGCGCACTGTTGTTTCTTTCCCAGGTCTCGGAGGAGGCATTTGAAACTTCAAAGAAATTTTCGTTGCGTGCATACGATCAATTGGCAATCGCAATGGCTCCTCACAGCGACCAGGACTCTTTGGACAAGGAGAACGCGCCAGCTCCAACCCCTGAACTAGAACGCGGAACTGTCAAGCCAGAAGGCCCCATATCTCCGGCTCGAGACGAAGACACCACACTTGCGATTCTTGATCTTGTCAAGGCCAAAGATGTGCACCATCCTATGCATTGGCCAGCTTGGAAGCGATGGGGAATCATTGCTCTCTATTGCTGGCTCCAGGTGTTTGTCACTCTGACTAGTACGACATATCTTGGCGCAGAGTGGCTGATTCAGGAGAAATGGGGTGGAAGTACACAAGTTGTGACCCTGGGCCAGAGTCTGTTCATCGTGGGCAATGCTGTCGGTCCAGCTTTCATGGGACCTCTCTCGTAAGTCTAGATTCCCACAGAATCAACTTCGGGATGCTTGCTAATCTGCAACCCGACAGTGATATTGGAGGTCGCAAATGGGTTTATGTCGGAAGTATCACTTGCTATGCGATTCTCAACTTCGTGAGTAAACCCCGGATCATGTGCATGCGGATACAGGATTAATCACGCCACAGGGAACTGCCTATGCTCGCAACCTCCCCATGATGATCATCTTCATGTTCCTCTGCGGAACGGCCGGCTCGACTGCTCTCTCAAACGTAGCTGGTACCATCGCGGATTTGTTTGGCGATGTCGACGGCGCAGGTCAAGCAATGGCTCTTTTCGTGGTCAGTGCCAATGTCGGTCCTTCGTTGGGTTCTCCCGTCGGAGGCTGGATCACAGACAACACATCTCTCGGCCTCAAATGGATTTTCCTCATCAACGTTATTATTGGCTTCGGCTTTGCAGTCATTATGTGTTTCATCCCAGAAACTCTCCCTCGATTGGTCATAGCTAGAGCAGCTGCCAAAGCCCAAGACGTCGATGCAGATGAGCAAGCTATTTTGACCAGCAAGGTTAATGTCTGGAAGGAGTTCCGATTTGTTACCACGATGACTTTCCGAATCATGCTGAGCGAGCCCATTGTACTTTGTCTGGGAATATACAATGGCTTCGCGTATGGTATTTTGTTCCTGTATCTGGATGGTGTCTTTGATGTCTTTGTCCTCAACAATGGTCTTTCGTAAGTCAATTCTGGTCGATACTTGGACCCCCGTACTAATGATTAAACAGCATCATTTCCGCCGACCTCACCTACCTCAACTTCGTCGTTGGAGTCCTAGTAATGTTCTGCTTCATTCCAGTGCAGACCTGGTTGTACGCCCGCGATAGGAAGAAGCACGGTACCAACCGTCCTGAGGCACGATTTCTCGTGTCCCTCGTCACAGTCTGGCTCTTCCCTATCACGCTCCTCTGGTTCGCATTTACGAGCGATGGAAAGACCTCCTACTGGTCTCCCATCGTGGCTGGCGCCGTCCTGGGTTTCGCTGATCCGCTTTTGTGGCTCAGTATGCTCAACTACATCACGGACTCGTACCCCAACGTCGCAGGTTCTGCTATTGCTGCGTTCTTGATTCCTTCCTTCCTGATGGCGGCTGGACTTGCTCATTTGGGAGTGCTCATGTTTGAGAATATGACCACGAAATGGGCGGTGGCTACGATTGGATTTATATCGTTTGGATTATGTGCTTTGATTTACTTTGTGTATTTCTTTGGAGCGAAGATCAGGATGAGAAGCAAGCTTGCGAGGACGTTTTAAGGAGATTTCATGAGCTTGGATGTGCATGCTCGTCCCTGGAAGAGAACATGCTGTGTTGGGATACGATAATTTGATACCAAGCTCCAGCAATGACTGTACGAAAGCGAGAGATGTATGTTACAAGGAACTTAAGGGCTGACAAAATCGTCGGCAGTATATAATGATGACTGAATTCAAAACTAGATCTGGACCATCGCAGTGGGTTTCAGTCTATAAGTCCCAAATAAAGTTATCGAGGATCAATCACCACTAGATCTGTTGATTCGATCGAAAGACGCTGCCTCTTCGATTGCCGGCCAACCTCATCACCACGTCTTCAGTAAGGAGGTCCGGCTATTGACTGTCCAATGGCAGTAAGCGAGACTAGGACGGAATTAACTCCTCCGTTCCCAACTTGGTAAGCCACAGCATCGCCAACCTCAAGTTTCCACAGAACATTTCCAGAGACCAATTGTCTCTTGCTCTAGGTCGATCACGGACACCTAAAGTTTCGTTGTACAACGTACAACCCCCACTTTCTTCATCTTTGGGAGAGAGACTTGAGAAATGCAGCTATATTAGTGGGCCGGGGAGTTTCGGGGGCGTACCCCGCCACGACTACAACCCCGCCATTCGCATGTAAGACCCTGAATAAATAGAGCTGGTAAGTTCACATTTCTCATACATATATAGACCTTCTTCTCTGAAATTCCTCATCAGAGTTTCTCGTCAACGGTTTTCGAGTTCGGTCAAATCTCCCTACTTTGTATCAAAACACAAACTTCATCTCTCCTCTTCCATCTCAACCCAAGCTCCAACATGGCACCACTCGCCCGCACCCCTATCTCAAAAAAATGGGTATTCCGCCAGACCACGACTCTCAATTCCTCCTGCGCATCCTCATGGCTACCCGTAGCTCTATTCCCCACCGTCGCCCACATTGATCTCCTCCACCACAAGCTAATTCCAGACCCCTACATCGACACCAACGAACTCGACTGCCTCTGGGTTAACGACGCAGATTTCACATACCGAACCACATTTCCCTCCCCTTCTCTCCCATCCAATGACTCTTCAAGAGCTGAGCTCGTTTTTGACGGCCTTGACACCATTGTCTCCGTCTTCTTCAACAGCGAGAAAATCCTTGAAGGTCGTGATATGCATCTCTCGTACCGAGTCGATGTCACGAGACTTTTGAAGAAAGAAGGAGAAGAGAATGAGCTCGAGTTGAGGTTTAGTAATGCGCCGGCTTATGCGAAGAGTGAGATGAAGAGAATCGGGTATAAGGGCAATGGAACTGATGTGCATTTTGGCGGGCCGGAGAGGTTGTTTGTGAGGAAGGCGCAGTATCATTGGGGTTGGGATGTAAGTGCTCTTTGCTTTTCTTGGTCATTGAAATTGCTTCCGTTGTCTATCTCTTACAGTTGGTCATGATGGATGTCATCAAATACATTGTTTGCATGCTATTATTCCTTCTCTCGTTACTCTTCATCTGTTTTCACTCTCAAATTCTCGATCAACGACTAATAGACACACAGTGGGGACCAGCACTGAACACCAGCGGTCCATGGAAGCCAATCTGGCTCGAAACCTTCACAGAACGCATATCTCAATTCCTCGTCCGACAATCCGTATCTGAAGATCTCTCCACCGCAAAGATAATCATCAACGGCACAGCCTCCTCCGCCCAACCCTCCAGCACCATCCTCCTCACCGTCACCAACCCCAACGGATCCACCCTCCTTACAGAAGAAACACCCATCTCCTCAACCGGAACATTCAGCACCACCCTCACAGTCTCAAACCCCGAACTCTGGTATCCCTTCACCTACGGCTCTCAACCACTCTACACCATCTCAGGCGCATTAAACAAGACCTCCCACACCGAAACCCGCACCCTCGGCCTCCGCCGTCTGCAACTCCTCCAGCACCCCCTAACCTCCGCCCCAGGGACATCCTTCCTCTTCAGCATCAACAACATCTCCATCTTCTGCGGCGGTTCATGCTGGATCCCGGGCGACTACCTCCTCCCACGCATGACACCCTCTCGGTACTCCTCCTGGCTCAAACTCGCCAAGTCTGGAAACCAGTGTATGATTCGCGTGTGGGGCGGCGGGATCGTCGAGAGCGATGAGTTCTACAGGGTGTGTGATGAAGAGGGGATTCTGGTGTGGCAGGACTTCTTGTTTGCGTGTGGGGATTATCCGGCTGAGGAGGGTTTTGTGGAGTTGGTTAAGAAGGAGGCGGAACAGCAGGTCGAGAGGGTAGGACATCATGCGAGTTTGGTCATCTGGGTGGGGAATAATGAGGATTATATGTTGGCGGAGATGTGGGGGTGGGAGTATGATATTGATGATCAGGTGAGTCGCGAGGCTAGACGTTGCTTGGCTGGGAGGAGGTCTGACATGAAGCAGGAGGGACCATGGGACAAGACGAATTTCCCGGCGAGGAAGATATATGAGAGAGTTCTACCTGAGATATGCGAGCGATTAGCAGGAGACGTGCCATATTGGCGTAGTAGTCCGTATGGAGGGACGATAAGCAACGACGTTACAGTTGGAGATACGCATATCTGGTCTGGTAAGCTTCTCTTCCTTTCTTGTTGACCTATCTGCTTCCGCGAGTTCCTCAAAATACAACACTTGAGAGTCTCGCTTAAGCACCGCCATGCGTCAACAAAAGGCGAGCTAAAGTTTGAGTGGCAGTACTGACTCAAATTAGTTTGGCATGGACCGATGGCACCATATCAAGAGTATAAAGCCTATACATCACGCTTTGTATCTGAATTCGGATTTGAGTCTGCACCATCAATACGAACACTACATAAAGCCATCACCAATCCACGAGAGAGACATTGGCAGTAAGTGCTTTTATCCCGCCTTCGCTTTCTCAAATTCCCCCCGTCCTTTTGTGCTAGGAAGAGGCAAGAAATCAAAGATCCTCCTCTACTCTAGCCTCGCTTAGCTGTTGACCACACTTCCATTTCCCATACTTTACTCACCCTCCATCTCCCACACCAACCTCCATCAGTCCACAACCAGGCACCAAGCTGACCTCCCTCCCCCATCTCCCTAGATCCCTAACCTTCGACGCCCACGACAAAGGCCCCTCCCACCAACGCCGCTACGGCATGTACTCCGGCGAAAATTTCCGTTTCCGCTTCAACCCCCTCAGGGATTTCATCTACAGCACACAATTCCTGCAAGCCGAAGCCATGAAATACGCCTACAACCACTGGCGGCGGGCCTTCGGTGGTCCAGGCGCCGAACTCTGCTCGGGCATCCTAGTCTGGCAACTCAATGATATCTGGCCGGGCACGAGCTGGGCTTTGGTCGATAGCGAGATGTCGCTCAAACCCTCCTTTCATATCACCAAACGCGCGTTGGCAAAAGTCGTAGTAGGGGTTGAGAGATTGGTGACGAAGAAGACGCCGTATATGGTTACGTCTTACCCGCCGTCCAAAACACGCGCTGCGATTTGGGCTGTTAATGGCTTCACTTCTTCTCTGCCCGCGACGTTGCACCTCTCAGCTTTCGATATCGAGACTGGTTCCTCGATCGCACTTCCCGATGATGTGCGGACGAGAAAGGTGACGCTCAAACCGAATCAGACGACGGAGATTGTAGATGGAATAGACATACCTGATGCGGATACGACTGTGCTGTACGCTTCTCTGGTTGCGGATGGAGAGCAAGGCGAGCAATTAGCCCGCTGGGTCGATGTAAGTTTCCTGCCCCTCTCCCCAAGCCACCTCCTTTCCACCCGTCTGTTCACTACAATCGCGTTGCGTTTCCCTCTTCTGCCCCATCTCATGCTCGCTCAGTCTTGCTGCTTCCACACTCACTTATACACCCACTTTCGCTTCCCCTCCCCTCCCTGCTTTTCCTTCCCTGTCATCATGCCCACCCCAAGTATACACACACACACACACTCTGCATTTCCTGCACTAGACTCGGTACATCGACTTGGACTAGCTGAGGATGCCAGCCTGCCCAACCCCAACCTCCCCACGCTTTGTTTTTCTTCTTCCCACACACCTCATAGCATGTTACTCACTCACTCGTTCAACTCTCCTCGTCACCGCTCATCCCTCACGTCCCTTCAAGAATCCCAACTAACACCCACCCTCTCTCACACAGTGGCCCGAACCCCTCAAATTCGTGCATTTCGCAAAAGATGTCTCCGTCACCACCACCCTCCAGCCTTCCTCGAGCTCCCCATCAGACAGTGAGGTCGTGCTTCTGAAAGCAGATCGTCCGCTCAAAGGCGTCGTCCTCTCCATCCCCGTCAGTGCCGGGGGCGAAGATGCAATCTGGGACGACAATTTCATCGATCTCGTTCCAGGGGAGGAGATTCGTGTTGGGGTGAGAGGGTTGGATGGGAGGGAGGGGAGGATTGTGACGAGGTGGTTATGTGATTGGGAGGGGGAGGAGGGATTTGAGCTTTGAGTTGTGAATTTTTGTTCTTTGGTGGGAGAGTGGGAGTAGGAGTCACGAAGATAATGGGTAGTGGTTGGAGAGCTGAGGTTGAGGACTTGAGTGGATCGAATGAGTTAGTGGTCCAGGTGCTGTGTGCTTGGAGGCTCTAAGCATTTTCATTCTCTACACTGCGCTGCAATTCATGTTAAGAGAAATGGGGCCATCAAAACTAGAGCGTGGATGTAAAGAACTAGATGACAGGTAAAAGAGAAAGGAGCAGACAAATTTTAGAATTTGTTCTTGAATTATTAAACTATACACAATGGTGAAAAGCCCATTGCTGATGCAGTCCCTTTCCGTACCATGCTGTGCGATGATGCCCTCGCAATGCAAGCACCCATTCTCCCTCATGCATTCCATCAACGATCCTTGCCCTTTCTACTCTCACAAGCAACACAGAATTCAGAAAAAGTAATAACCAACCCTCCCCCACGCTCAGGGTATCTTCAGCTTCCTAATGAAACAGGAAAAGGGAAAAATGCGCAGAGGATGGATTTTTAAAGACTAACTTCCCAGTTTAAGCGACGCCTCGCTGTAAATGCAAATATGAAACAAATGAACTCCCTGCCCTTGTCTTCTCCTTATGGTGATGATTTTTTGTGCGGCCAAAACGAAGCTTCCAAGTCATGTCATTTACATAACGAGGTATCCGAGACCAAGACCAAGGGCCATAACACCCATATCGAGGACACCGTACTTGTGCTTTGGCTTCATCGAGGAAGCGGCGTTGGCAGTGATTGTGGCAGGGCTGCTTGTTGTAGCTGAGGCGGCGGTTCCTGTTCCTGTGCTTGAAGCTGGGGTTGCGGTGCTCAAAGTGGTAGCAGCAGATCCAGTTCCGGTAGCGGATGTGGTGGCAGATGCTGCGGTTCCTGATGCGGTTCCGCTGACAGTCTTCGAGCTGGCGCCAGATGAGGTCTCAATCAAAACACCACCGGGCTTGGTGCTGACAGATGTGCTTGAAGCAGTGGCAGAAGAGGTCTTGGAGCTGGAGGTGGTATCCTCATCGGCCTTGCCATCACAAGTTCCGGTAGATTTGATGCTTTGGTAGCTTCCAGTGAGATCACTGTAGCTGTAGTCTCCACCACATCCGTAATCCTCGATGCTGACACTCTTGACATACATGGTGTGGGAGGAACTGGTGTCCAATGGTCCACCAGCCCACTCGCAGGTCCACTTTGTCTTCTCATCAGCAGCAGCAGCGGCATCAGCACATCCAACCCAGGATCCCATCTTGACGCGCATAGGAGTTTGGGGGTAGTTGAAGCCGTTAAGAGTCTTTGGGTCGTCATAGGCGAGGGTTCGGACCAAAGAATCTCCAATGTAGAACTTGATCGATTCCTTAGTCCAGTCGAGAGAGTAGGTGATGAACTGGTCCATAGGGCCAGATACTGGGTGAGTAGCTCCACGGTCGTAGGTGGTAGTGTTGCCCTTTCCGAAGAAGTTGGTCTGAACGTGTGCGGTATCTCCACCGACCCACTCGAAATCAATTTCATCCAGATCTTGGGACTCGAGAATGAAACTGCTGACAACACCGGTCCCTGGGGAAGCCTTCATAGTGACGGAGACCTTTCCGAAGAAGATGTACTTGTTGACTCCAATGGTTGGTGCATCAGTCTTCTTGCTGATGGTGAACTCGGCACCATTTGATCCATACTTGAGTGTGGTTCCATCGGCCTCCGTCCAGTCGGAGCTCTCCTTGGTGAAGTCGGTTACGAGAGTCGTACCTAATCCTGGGTTGGCAGGGCAGGCTGAGTAGCAGTTAGTATATTGTTCTATACACAACGGAGGAGAAACATACTCTTCTTTGTTGGATCACAGTCGGTGAAGGTTTGGGCATGGACCAAGTTAAGGCCAGCCAGAACCACAGCGGTGGCTGAAAGGACGGAAGAACGCATTGTTCGAGTGTTTGTGTGTGTTCGTGTGGCTATAGGATGGGGTCGAGTGCGTGGTCAAAGGGAGATGAGATTGTGGGGATGATTCGTGTTCTTGTGGAGGTTGAGAGTGTGAAGGGTTTAGAAGTCGACGAGAGGAAGAAAGTTGTTGATTGTTGATAGACACAAAAACGAGTGTGTGGAATGGAAGAAGAACTGATAACGAAAGTGGACAGAGGAAAGGCGAACTCAAAGACTCGAACTCGGTAGATGGGTTTTTTGAAGCTGATGACAGGAATGTAACGACGTTGACGGAGGGAAGGTGAGCGGGTATTAAAGCAAAGGAGGCAGGAGCCAGGCGGCACAGCCTTAAATGTGGCAGGGGGTGAGCCTGCTCAAACGGGTCATGTAGGAGGGCAGGGGACTGGGGGATGTGATTGGCCGAGACTTACCAAGGAAGGGTCGAAAGGACCACAATCGCATTCCAACCAAACAGCGGAGTGAACACGAGAGGAACCCTGATGTGACCCTGAGCCGATCTCAGCCATCTGATTTGACCGACTAGACTAACGCAGGTACGAATTGATCATTACGAGCAGGAGGTCAGTCACTTGGCCCATGGACCGAGGGGCTTGGATCACTTGGGTGTGGTGTTTGTTCTATTCTCTCCTGAGCACTCTCTTCGTACCTTGCCTACCTCCTTACAGTACTGTACCTAAGGTACCTAGATAAAGTTCTGACTTTGCCCCTCCCCTCGCTACAGTACGTTGCAGAGAAGACTCTGGCTACTTCGCAGCGATCTGTCATTCGCGCCTCTCTTTCCCACCATGTCCGTCATGCTTCATTATTCCCCGTTTGGCCGGACGAGTGCATTCGAAGTTTGTGCAGAAGGAAGTCCCTGGGTGAAACAAAGTTGTACGGATCAAGTGAAAGCGCTTTCGCTTATCACCTGTGGATCGTTACAAGACGTCAAATGCAGACTAGAGCATGTCGGACATTCAGAGACGCTGGTGCCCGTGAGGCTGGGATTGGCTAAGGGAGGCGGAAGTGGATGTGGATGTGGATGTGGAGGGGCTCGGCGCCCCCTGAGATGAGGATGAGACCCTTGCGGCTATTCATCATTCTGTTTGCACTGGCCGCGGAAAGTGCAGCGCTCAAACAATCGAGATAGGGGCATGAACCAACGAGAGGCTGTGCAGAGAAAACTTTTGATGCTTCAGTATCGCCGTCATTATCATCTCGTGAACACCTCAATAGTCGCCTCGTACCAGCCTCTCCCAAGAATATGGTTCAGACTACAACCGGCACTTCGACTAGTCGACGATTCAACACGAGAGAGAATGTTATTTTTAGGGGTCTTTAGGGTCTTCGGTGCGTCACGAACCCGCTGACAGTTCGGTTAGTGCCCATGGCCGGCGCGTCGGCTAAGACCGATGGTGTGGTTAGTGAGTGTGGCTGCGCAGAACACCCGAGGAAGAATGGAAGAATTGCTAGGTGTGACGGTAACCAGTGGCAACAACACGAGCATTTCAAGAGCAGTCATATCTTCCTAAGCATTTGCAAATAGAGTTCTCGCCATCATCCATTCCTTTCTCTTCTTTCTGGCATGCTTCTCGTTCTCTATCGTTCTTGTACACGGGCTGCTCGAATGTTCTTTTCGACGCCTTCATGCGACACCACGCCGTAGGAACACAGCGCAATTTCATTCTCATCGTTTCTCAACCAACAGCCTAAAGTTTACTGCTCTGGGCTCAAGGCTCAAGAGTCTACTGTTCATTCGTTGGCTCGCCGAGTAGGAATCGGAAGTTTCACCAAAGTCTCGAGTTCATGGCAGAAATCATTAGCGAAAGAATTGCCCCTCAGGGGAGGAGCCAGCGCTTTTCATCCCTGAAGCCAACATGGCAGCAGTCATCTATTTCACCCGAAGCCCGACCAAAATTACTCGGTGCTTATTCTGCTCAGAATTGGCGATATTGCTTTCATTTCCAGCATCTCCTTTTCCGTGCAGTTCTCACGATTTATTCTCAGTATATTTTAATCTCTTCCTCTGGCGTCTATGTCCGTTCAATTATTGTCCTGCCTGCTTTCATAATCTGAACAAACTCGTCGTCTCTTACCATTCCTGCCCAGCACCCACCAAGAAACCATCCCATCACTCGACTTTAGCTAAGAACGATGATCCATGATCAACCCACTCTATCAAATATACTTATCAGCTGAGCTGTGGAGTCCGGGGATATGATTCCAAGATCTTGGGTGTTCTTTGCCCACTTGGCATCCATGCAAATCTCTCTTTTCCGATAGCAGCCGGCCAGTTGGCCCTGGCATCGGAAAGATATCGGTAACTTTTGTCTGTTTCTCCGTGAATCCTTTCCGAAATATATTCTGTAATCATCTAGAGAAGCAAAGTAAAGAAGATGGAAAGACCATTCTGTAAGTATATTGTGCCTTCTTGGATTTCACTTCTGTAAAATGGCAGAAAATGCCTCGATCACCATGATGCAGAGTTACAGCTACCTCTCTCAGAAAGGTCAGCTTCCTTTCGAGCATCAGGATTTTCTATTGGCGGAGAGAACGTACTCAAAGACTTTGAGTCTCTCTCTCTCTGCGTTTCTCTCCTCGGTACGCAGCCAAGTATTTAAGATGGAATTCTGCTCTGCATTGATCAAAGAACGTGCCTTTATATGCTTCACTTGTAAGTTCAAGTTGGTGCCCTGAGTTCCCACAATACTTTGGCATTTACAGCACTTAAACCTCTATCAGCGTTAGCAGTACTACAAGCAAATGGAAGAAAATCAGGCTCGAGTCCCAACAACAACGTAGGGCAAATTTGATCCTTGAGTACTGATATCTCCTCTCAAGTCAGGCTGCAACCGGGACCAGTCCCCCCTCCCACTAGAGCCACGAACTTCCAATATACCTTCTTGCAAATTGCCCAAATATCTTACATAACAATCTCCAATCTCTTCTCCACATTTCTTCCTTTCACATCTTGCTCAATCACAAGGATATAGTACATATCATCAACCCACCAAACAGATTTACTTTTGAAATCTTTACAACCACACTACTGTCTTGCTCACACCTACTTGACTTGCACTCATCTCCCAGCAGATCCCATCCAATTGCATATCCAACAAGCGATGGCCCTTCCAGCCTATCAGCCTGGCGTCCAATACAACCACCATTCCCAACCCACCAAATCAGTTCAATACCATCCCATCTCCCACCAGCCATGAAACAAAAGCTCACTTAATAATCCGTTTATCTGACAGCTCACTCAACCAGAGTACCAAATTAGCCTTCCACTTTACCTACAGACCAATACCTCAGGTGGGCCGTCGCTCAAGACTTTTGCCTCCTCGAACGACAGAATCGATTCGAATGAAATGCCGACAATGACTGTTGAGATAGGAAGCAAGCAGTCTTCAGAGTGCGGGTGTGCAAAGCCAAACAAACTAGGCAGCATATCAATCAACGCGAAATAGACAACCGATAACCGCGCAAGGAATACTTCACTTCAGACTCGATATTCAATTCTCACTTTCTGTAACAAAACGCAATACTCCCCACCCCGTCGACTCGTAAACACCCCCTCATTCCGACTTCCTCCACATCCCTTTACTCCCTATCAATAACAACCACTCAAAACCCACGACCCACAGGCACACACCACAGCTTTACTGCGGCGGCCTCATCATCAAAAAGTTAACCCTAACAATCATCCTCTCCATATATGCCCTATCCTTCTGCACAGGCACATTCCAATTATGCGGCCACCTCACATCCTCCCGCCTCTTCTGAAAGTCCAGATTCTTCTCTACAGCCTTCATGATCACCCAGCGTCTACCCTCCTCTTTCCTATGCTTGGTGATCATCTTCTGCTTCAGATCCAAGTATTTCGAAACAGTCCAGAGAGTGCGGAAGGGTGGGACTGGTAGTGGTGGATATTGTTGGACTGTGAGAGCACGAGATGGTTCAGAGGATCTTGCTTTCTCTGCAAGATGTTGGGCGGGATCTGTGAAGACTTTCCTGGTTCCATGGACTGGTGGTGTCATATCCCATCTGAGTGCTTCGGACCAAGTTCGAGGCATCAAAGGGGCTCGTTGTGGGCCAGCCGCTGGAGCTTCTTCCTCAAGTCTTGAATTCGAGTTAAGGACAGGTGACTGACAAATAATCTTTGGTGAAATGTACTTCTTTGGAACAGGCGAATTAATTTGCGCGGGAGGTGGCGAGGGAAGTCTGCATTCTTTTGTTTCATCGTAGGTCAGCATCTCCCTGATGGTATCGATGAACGATTTATGCTTCTCGGAAACCACAGATGTGCTGACAGCTTCCTCATTTTTTGGTACGGATTGTCTGGGAGTGATTGGAGATATCTTATCATCTGAGTGCTTCCTGGTCCTGCCTCTGTTCTTTGGAATGATAATGTCTCCATTAGACGGGCCAGCGTCTTCTTCAAAACTTGAATTCCCTTCTTCTATCAATGTATCTGCAATGCTGAACGTTATGGATTGCTGTCGTTCTCTATGTTCCTTTGTGGGACTGCCAGCAGGTGTGGTTGCAGCGGTATCCGCTACTGTCTTTTCATCATCCTCTTTGCTTGTAACGGTCGACTCGGTAGTGCTTTGGCGGCTCTTCCGTCTGCGTACGCGTATTCTCTTCTTCCGTTTCAACTCTTGGGGACTGCTAAGAATGTCAATTTCTTCTTGCTTGTTGAATTCGAGCTGAGGAAGAGCTGCGTAGGCCATCCTCTTCTCAACTTTATCCTCATCAGTAGTCCATTCGACATTGATATCGGATTTCTGTATGTCCTTATTCCCAGCCAACGCAGCGGCGTAAGTGATAGTCTGCGGAAGCGCAGACGGGAATGAAAGTGTAGTCTTGAATACAGGACGAGTCGGTGTGACTGTGGTAGGGAAAAGCTGCACATCTGTTTGTGTTCGTCTTGGAGATTCGGGTCGTCGAGGCTTGTATCGCTTCGGCTCCAGGACTTCTGGCTTAGCTTTCTTGTAGACAACGATTGTCTCCAAGACCGCTGCAGTGGAATCAGCCTCTGATGGTAAATCATCTTCCGGCAACGTTGTGGTCGACAAAACGCAACCCGAGCCATGGGAAGCAACACGAGGTTGGGTATCTTGGCAAGTCTCTAGTAGAGAAGTATTGGATTGCTTCGAGACCGATCTCAGCTGCTTCCGACGCTGTTTTCTCGACAAAGGTACATTCGCGTTCAAAGTACTGACTGAACTTTCTTGCTGAGTGGCGCTCTGCTGGTTCCCTTGCTTGCTATCCTTTTCTGCGTCTGACTGGGCTGCAGATTGGACGGAGACCTCTCGCATCCTCTTCTTTGAGACAATGGGTTTCGCTAGTGGCATTGCAGGAGTGTCTGCCATTTCGGGATTGATTGAAGGGTTGGGCACTGGATGGTGATTGTGTAATGTATGTTTGGATCCAAAAAGTACCGAATGGTTGATTGTTTGACAACGAGTAGTTATGCGTTGTGTTGATTTGAGATCCGTGATGACTTGGAAGGGAAGATCCAAGATGCTGTGGTCATTTAGTGCTTGCTGAGTCGCAACTGCCTTGACAGCATCGACTGACTACCTGCCTGACTCCTCTTCCCACAGCCATTCATGTTCTAGCATGGGCTTAACCACGCCGATGCAAATCATAAAGAATGCCGCGCTGACAGAAAGAATGTTATCTGATTTTCGCTAATACAGTAGCCTCAGCTGCTTGTACAGAAACGCTGGATCTTCTACAAGTACGCTATGCTGAAATACAAAACCCCAGTCTGATGAACAGATGCTGCCACCGGATATTCCAATCACAGCATACATCGCTTTCCATACAACTCCCTAGTGCGTTCAAGTCGATTTGTAGTAGTTGTCCCGAAACGTAGACTTAAAACGCTTCACCACTTCGCGTGTCTGATACCGACGAACCATGAGTTCGGCCGGATCTGCGTCCACAACTTGAGTCGAAGAGGTACCCAGGCATCTGACAAGGTGATGTAACCTCTTCCCTCTCTGTACAACCACAAGGCATGATACCAGCAGAGGAAGCTTTGGCTCTTGCTCGAATTTCTCTGAGGTCCGCTGGGCTTAGAGATCCAAATGCAGGCACACGCCATGGTACCCCAGGCCAACGGCTTGGGTGTCCCTCCGTGTCATTTGGAACAACGGGTGTTGGTAGAGCTGTCATAGGAGATTCGATGCTGGAGGAGCTGGCATTGTATACAAGAAAGTGAGGTCAAGACTTTCTGGAATTCGTGGACTGCTTGTCATGTTGATCAGCTCGAATTTTGACTAGCTTGCGCAAATGAGGAGAGAACTAACCGAGTCGCTTCTTCCTCCCCCTTCTTTTTAGGGGCTACATCATCCAGCTTCTCTGGCTTTCTCCAGCCTGGTTTTCTCCAACCCCCGCCTGCAGCCTGGACTATGGGCTGACCTCGTGGTGCAGACGCGTTGTGATCTTCTTCCTCCCCCGAATCGGAGACATGGCCGGCCTGTTGTCTTTGGAGTACTGTACAGGACCTCCAGGGCATCACTTTGTGAACATCCTTAGCGACTGGTTGCGGTAGCTCCTCGGAATCAGAGTCATCGGAAGATGTGATAACATCATCCCAAGAGCGCCCATCTTGGCTGGATTCTTCTGTGGAGTCTAGCCAAGGCGGAGAGGGAGTCTTATAAGTAGCTTTCGGTGGCATGCCTGCACATGAAGAACGTCCTCTCGGAGGCCTAACAGCAAAGCGCATAAAAGAGCCTTCCTCCTCTTGTCCAGGACCCATCGCTAAGCTCGTCGCCGATTTGACAGGAACGTAAGGAGTTGTTGCTTCTGAGCTCGGGGGATGAGCCTAACCATCACAGAGTTAGTCTTGCTATTCGCAGCGTACTGCTAGAGCACCAAGAATGCTTTGTAGTGCCTCCAAGAAGGCCGGAATGCTGCATGCACAGCAATTTGGAATGAGGAAGCTGTAGAATTCTGACCTTGAAGATCCTGCATTGTGGTATATCTTCTCCGTACACGCCAGCACTGGAGCGTCCTTCCCAGATTCGTTCTTTCGTAATTTTGCGATAAGCATAGCTTCCGCTTCAACTTCTTGAAGAGTTCGAGCCTCGCGCATGGCTTTAGATTTTGGAAGAGCTGCTGGTACACCTTTGCCTTTGCTAAGAACTCCTCGGCTGGGTCCTGTCGCTCGATGTTAGTATATTTTTGCTGTGATACCTCAAACTACTGATCAGAACAGGAGAGCGAGGTTAACATACTTCAGCGAAAGTCGACACGAACAGTGTCATTTTAGACCGTATGCAATGCTAGAATGGAGCTAGGGTAATGATAGACTAGTGATGCTGTTCTGGAGATTGTGAGGGTTGGGTATGTTTGGGAAAATGATAGAGAAGATCTTGAGCCATTGCGATGACATCGTTCCTAAGACCTGGAAAGAACGACCCGAACATACAACACTACAATCGCTTACCATCGACAGAAAGCATCAATTGCTACCAAATGCAAGAAAATGGCTGAAATGGACTCAACATACAATTCTCTATGGTACTAAGCGCTTTTCTCTCGTGTACAGTGAACTCCACGGAGCAATGGATCAAATTTTAAATATAAGAAGAGGGAAACATATAAGATTCCCATCGCCCCCCGCACTGAAAGATTACAAATGAGAAACCCGGGGTGAAGCCATGCTACAAAAACAAACAAATGACGCTTTGCTGAGTCCGCAGACCTCAGGTATTGCTTCGGATATCTGACGAAAAAGGGAATAATAGACAAAAGGGAAAGCGGGTAGAGGAAAGCTATCATCTGAGCCCGATTACACTCATCTCCAGAGTCCACACTCTCCGAATCCAAACCTTGAGCTTGCCATCTACACCGTCAACGTTCTCCAACTCGACACCTTCCCACCAGCATCTTCGGGCAGGTTTCCTCCAGAATAACAGCAGCTTCTGAGCCATTCCAACTGCATTGTTTCCCATCTCGCCGCCTCGGATATCAGTTCGTAATCTTGCAAGGGCAAGACTGCAAATGACTGCTTTGTTCGGCTCGTTTGCTCGGTGTCCCCAATGGTCATCATGATTAAATCCACTAATACCGGTTAGCCCCAAATTACACAGCCAGCTTCTACAAAACATACCCAGCTGTCAGCATCTCAATCAAATGCTGCTCAGTTGTCCCAGTCTCCTCGCTTCGCCTCAAACCAGAGAATATGCCATCCTGTTTTAGCAAGGCTTTGCCTGCCGATCTCTTTACCTCTATCATTTCTGGCTGCTCGATATCCGGTCTAGGGGGTATAACGTAGAAATCCAGATCTTCTCGCAATACAATTATGCCAGCTCTATCTTGTAACATCTCTCGCGCTGAGCCAGTCATCGGCTCGATTGGGACCGTGTCGGCATCGGGACCCGCAGAAGGGGAATTCGAGCCCGAAGGTATTGTTTGCGCGACATTGCGGAAGAACTCTAGCATGTATTGTAACGAGGCAGGGTCATACTGCACAGTGAGGTTAGCTATGTATAAATCTAAATTGTGCAATATATTGCGGATATGTATGGCTTCACGGACATCAACTTGGAAGGCGTCGCCTTCTTGGTACGTATTCATATGTCCATCTGGAAGCAGACCATTAGGGAAGAGCGAAAGAAGGACGAATTCAGGGAGCGTCAGGAGCTCGTCTCGCGATAACGTGAACCGCTGGCCCCTATATGATATCAGTATGTAGCCTCCGCGTCAATCAATTGTAGCTCGTACCGTAGGTCCATCGTGATGTTCTCATCGGCGCCGACATCTGGAGATTCGAATTAGCATCTGCCAATCTTTGAAAGCCTCTTGTCATACCTCCTAATGTATTGATCGGTGGTGGACCACCCTGCTGCACCTGAGTAAGAATACTCGCAGCTCCTCCTGCGGCAGCCATCAGATATGTAAATGACTCTAACGGGCTTGAACCCTCTGAGTATGCTGGGGGAGGCTCGCTATCGTCGTCTTTCTTGGAAGATTCGCCTTTTGTATCCTGAGGAAGACAGCTCTTAGTTTGCGCAACAACGTCGACGTCTTGTGAAGAGGCGGAAGCTTGATGTGATTCGCATGCAGCGGGCGAATAAGCAGGGACTGATGCAGAAGCGCCGGCTTCGGTGACAGCTGTCTTGTAGGCTTCAACGGCTTCTTCGGTGGATATGTAGAGCGATGAGAATGGCGGTGGTCGTGGTGAGCTCCCTGAGGGTTCAGAGGGTTCAGAGACTGGGTAATTCGGTGGAGGAGATGATGGGCGCGTAACTCCCAATTTACATCCGCTCTGCGCTAGCTCAACGCCCCTGGGTTGGGAGTCGCTGGCTTCTTCTGGCGTATCTGACAACGTGATTGCGGGTGATGCGTCGACAATTCGTGATATCTGGTGGTTTGGCAGGAGAGGGTGATTCAATTGCGTGTTGTTGGAAGGGGATGCGGTGCTTGAATCACCATCACGGTCGTGATGTGATGTCCCACGGGCTGGGCTTGGTCGTCGGCTAAAAATGCTCCGTAGCTCATCAACAAACCAACAAGAGGGATAAGTCACAATAAAGATCTACTAAAGAGGTTGAGTTTATGTAAAGTATACCCGTATGGAAGAAGCACTACTCGGTTGATGAAGTCAATTTAAGCTCGAACTACAAAGTTCGAATCTTCTACATGCCACCTCGAAACCTCCAAGCAGAGTCCCTGAACCCCTGTCGATAGCTTCATATATCCTCTAAACTTTATAAACAGTGGATCGAACAGTGGGGATAACATAGCATTCTGAAATAATTCTACCATGACAATGAATCACTTCCAAGGATGAAACTCGATCAAAGAATGTAAGACTCTGCCATGACGTATAGCGAAGCTCTACAGTTACCCCAAGGTCCAATAGCCCGGTCATGTCTAGTTCAAACTACTAGATACCTGCCAGGTTTCCCGTGAACCTAAGAACTCTTTCAATTCCATTTAAATCCAGTCCAGAATTCTTCAATCATCCCGTGTTCACTAACTTCCACTCCCCATCCTCTCCCCTCGACAGAACAACCCTCGTTCTCTTAGCCACAACCCTCATCCGATTCACCCCCTCCCCAGCACCACCACCCACGCCCTCAAGTCCATGGAACAGCAAAGCCAGACTACTCGATTTCCAAGCCATCGCCCTCTTCCTCTCACTCCTAAACATAGTAGCACACAAGAATACCGTCGAGATAGCGACTAAACCACCCGGCAAAGCCATCCATATCCACTGTACATGCACAAAGGTCTCATTCTGGTAAGCCAGGCCTTGCACCTCTGTCACTGCATCTGGGTTTCCTGAGTTGCGGATATAGGCAGTCATGGATGTAGCAAGGGCGTTCATGAGGAACGACCAGTCTGTGGTTTTATTCAGGGCTTGAATGTCGTCGTTGACCCATTGTGTGCGGTCGACTGTGCTGAAGCTAGTGTTCATGGAGCCTTGCATGGAGACATCGAGCCATGCTTTGAGATTCGCTAGACTGCCTGCTGGGATTTGATAGGTATGATTACTGGTACTGTAATCGTCTGAGGGTTCTAGTACGGCATCGGGTGTGCCATCCATTCCAGTCAATGCTGCTCCTACTGTTGGTGTTCCGGTATCACTTGTCCAGGATGAGAGGATGGTTGTATTTGCCTTGCTGTTTGTGACTGATACGTTGTATGTGTTGATGCAGAAGTATAAGGCACATTCATGAGCGATTGGAAGAGAGCTGTAGTAATTTCCGTCCGCGATTCGTGGCCGAACATGGGGAAATTGGAGAATTGCAAGTGCTAAAACCGGATTCTGAATATCAAGAATTCGTTTTGGGAGATCATCCGGTAGTGCCGAAGATGATACGAAGGCAGGACCCTTGGCTAAGTTTCCTTCCTCGAATAGAGCTGTGAAACCGACGATTCCACCTCCTGGGACTGTGTAGTTGATTTGCTGTTGTCCAGTGAGGTCATTCGGATATGCTGGCGGGTTGTTGATCACGACGTCCTGCGAGACATCTAAACATTTACTACAGAAAGCCAAAGACTCAAATGGGGGAAATGTGCAGTTTCCAGATGAGCAGATAGGGACCAGATCTTCGATTTTCTCAGGTGTGAAGATACCATCGTATATAGCAGCTTTCATTCCCCATTCTGGACCGATGAGTAGTCCACTTCCCACTTGTGCATGTTAGCTTTGGAGCTTGATAGAAATTCGAAAGCACTTACGAGTATCGAGTGACAGGCCAGCATCATAAGCCAAAGCTCTCCCGACATTGGCTCTCCCAACCACCACCTCCCGTTGCCGATAAGCAACAACTTGCTGCGTAAACGGCTCCATAACCACACTCAAGACGGTGACCAGACCACCAACCGCAGCTAACCTCCTCGCCTGCATCTTGAACACCAATCTCAACGCACCCATGGGTCCACGACTCGCATCATCGAAGATCTCGATGTCATGCAATGTCCTCGGCTTTCGGAACCACAGCCATTTGAGCTGGGAGATAGACTCCGCGACGGCGAAGACCATAGAGGCCTTGGAGATTGTGGCAAAAAATGAGATATAAGTGTTTAGTGCTATGTTGAGGGGTAGAGTTGAAATGGTACGATTGTTGATGAAGAAGAGAAGGATGGTAATGATGGCGATGGAGACGAGGCTGACGAGGATACTGAGGATGCAGAGCCACCAGTTAAAGAAGAAGGTCATGAAGCGTGAGAACGCTGAAGGCGATGGGTTGATGTAAGGTGGAGTTGGTCCATAGTCGTGTATCAATGGCTGGAGAGAATTCTTGCTAGGCGGACGACCAGAGAGTGGTCTTTTTGGAAAATCTTGTTGATACTGAGGGCTTGGAGAAGAACCCCATTGTCTTGTGGACTGATACGTATTGTATGGAGAGTAACCTGGAGGGAAGCCTGGGCTACCGTACTGAGAGCTTGACGCCATGTGGCTTGCCATACATATTGCAATCAAGACAAGAAGTTGATAGAGATAGGAAGGTTGACGTTGATGATATACCGACAAGAGAGCTGACGTACCTATCATGACGCCTCACCAGAGAACTTATGTGATACTTGGAGGGGTGCTGTTGATAGGTCAAGCCAAGAGCTTCATACTGTGTAACTTACAGTTGCAGGGCTTTTGGCGATGTCTAGACCAGCCAAGAGATGCAAGCATTCGGAGCTGTCAATAGCTTATGCGGATTGGGTTTGCTTCAGCTGCTGCGGATTGGCTCAGCCTTGTATTAAATAAGCAGCAGGAAACCGCGTCTTGCTGGGGTATGATTGACTTTCGCTTCCTTCCGGAATCTTGAAGTTTGTTTCGTGATCTGGTATGATGCTTGGCTGAGGTGTTGTTGATGCCGAGTTCACAAAATGGCGGGGTAAGTGGCAGGACCCCTCGCAAAAGTGTAGTCTGAGTATGCAATAGAAGGGAAACAACGATAGACACCTCAAAGTACTCCAGGTTCAATATAGAATGCCAAGGCTGTGTGGAATACATATTTCATTTGCTCGTATATCGCTAATGAGCAGCAACGACGCCACTGGCATCGGCCTGAGCTGTGATTCTCTTCTTGTAGGCCTGGACATCCCCTGGGAACTTTTCTACAGTTCCACCATCGCAAACCCAAAGACTGGTACAGACAGTCTGCAACATTGTGACGTCGTGACTGACCATCAGAACTCCACCTTGGAATTGCCTCAGCGCTGTACTCAATGCATCCATAGCCTCGATATCCAAGTGATTGGAAGGTTCGTCAAGAACCAGAATATGAGGATTGGTGAGAGATAGACATGCGAAAGCGACACGAGATTTCTGACCTCCAGACAGGAGTTCCATCTTCTGGAGACCAGTCATGCCCGTGATACCAAATGCTCCGAGATGTCGACGATATTCTTCGTCCTGCTTTCCAGGGTAGTTCTTGGCCATGAAACCTACAGCGCTAGTAGTCAAGTCGAGTGCATCAACGTGATGTTGAGCAAAGAATCCGATTCGCAGACGAGGGTTCTGGGAGATGAGACCTTGGGTAGGTGTCAACTTGCCGATAAGAAGTTTTAGTACAGTTGTTTTACCAGCACCATTGGGTCCAACGATACCGATTCGTGAGTCAAGTTGAACATCCAGATCTACATTCCTCAGCAGAGGCTTGTCTTTCGTGTACCCGAAGCTAACGTCCGTCATCTGTACAATAGGAGGTGATAGCTTCTCGACATCAGGGAACTTGAAGTGGACGGTGTATTCGCTCTCTGGTGCTTCGAGAACAGGCATCTTCTCAAGCTTCTTAATTCTGGATTGCGCTTCAGATGACTTGGCAGCGTTGTATCGGAACTTGTCAATGAAGGCTTGAAGATGTGCACGCTGAGCCATTTGCGTCTCGTATTCTCTCTTTGCTGTCTTCCGTCTTTCTTCCTTGGTAGCGTAGAAAGACTCGAAATTTGCACCCTTATAGTAATCCAAACGTTCGGAGTGCTGGTGTACAATATCTGTTGCAACTTCGTTCAAGAAGGCTCTGTCGTGAGAAACTACGAGCACAGTACTCGGGTAGCCTTGAAGGTAGTTGGCGAGGAAAGTGATAGATGGGACGTCCAACATGTTGGACGGTTCGTCGAGAAGTAGAAGATCGGGTTCGCAGAAAAGAGCTCTTGCAAGAGCCAATCGCATGCGCCAACCACCGGAGAATGTCTTGGTGGCAAATTGTTGTCTCTCAGGGGAGAAACCAAGACCAGCCAGAATAGTTGCAGCTCGAGACTCAGCTTTGTCAGACTCCATTTCGGCCAATTTGCCCTGGACGTCTCCCAAAGTCTGATCCAAGCCTTCTCGCTCACGATCAAGCCTTTCAGCATCCACAGATGTGTCAGCCATAGACGATCGTTCTGTCTCGATATCTGCTAGCTGCTTGCTGATTTTCTAGTAATGGCTTAGTACTGAAGTAGGTGGAGATAAGCATAGGAGAAAACTTACGACTTGTTCTGCAAGCAAATGCTTCCGCCAGACATCAGCGTCCAACACAGCTTGCAATGCTGGCGTATCGTCACCAGAAATCTGAATACATGTCAGCAAGTTCAATTTAAGAAGAGATGAGGGTGTCAAACCTCTTGCTCCACGTGGAGAATAGAAATATGAGTAGGGATTGCCAACTCTCTTCGTGCCAGGGCTCGGAGCAGTGTTGATTTACCAATACCATTCTGACCGACCAAACCGTATCGTCGTCCATATGCTAAGGTCAGGTTGGTATCCGTTAAGATTCTCAAGCCACCAATAGACACATCAATAGATTCCAGTTTGATGTCCTTGCTCTTTGCTTGCCCCATAGCATTTGATCCAAGCTGCAGAGGATTGACAGCCATGAAGAATTCCTCGTAAGACAGGGCATCATCAGTCTGGTTGATGAGCTTCGAGGCCTCGTATTCGACATTCTTGAAGACTTTCTTGCTCTGCTTAGCAGCAATTTTCCTTTCTGCCTTCTCGAGCTTCTTCTTGTCAACCTTTGACTCTAGCTTCCTCGTGTTCGCCGATTCAAGATCAACACCCCCAGTTGAGAGCCCCAGGGTAGATGACATTCCTCTTTGAGCTCCAACTTGAATAGCCTGATCCAAACGTCTTGCAGCTGATGATGCCTGAGTCCGTTTGCCACTTGCCGCTTGAGAGGCGGTGAAAGTGTCTACCCATTTCTGCACGATTTGACTGATCTTGGCCTCATTTTCTGGCGATGGATCTCCTGATGCGGATACCAAGAGCTCTGTTATAGACGTGGCAGCTTCAGCAAGAGGCGATATTGCTGTAGAGTCGTCGGGCACATAGGCATTCGCAGAATGCGTCAAGTAGCCCACAGAATACTCTGAGAGAATCGGATCGATTCCAGGAAGAAGGGACTTGATTTCAGACTCCATGATCTAGGAGATTAGGAGTAAGAAGGGAGGCGGGATCAACGTGCAGTGATGCTTCTGAACATTCAAGTTGAGTGGAATATCTGAGTTTCACGATTTGCCTTCCCCAATAGGGACTAGCCGGAATTGTGCAAGGGTCTCTCTCTTTTCCCCTCTGCAACTGCCTGCCAAGCCCCAGTCGTCGCGCCTGGCACCTGCGCACAGGTAAACATTGCTACTGGACAAGCTAGCGTCTTTCTCACCGCCGTGCTTTTCCACTCCACTTCAACCACAACCCACAACAAGCTCTCCTCTCCTGCCTCTCTTGCTCTTCCACAACTCTCGCAAGCTCACCCTCAAACCACATCTCCAACCAAGTCACAAACCGAAACCACCTTCAATATGCGTGAAATCGTGAGTCTTCCCTTTCCTTCACAGCTTCAGCACTCTGCTCGACGCGTCTGCCTCTACCCCTGAATCGAACTACCCCACCACCCGTCGAAATCCCAGGGGACGACGACCTTTTTGCTGACCACTTATCAACTACAGGTTCATCTTCAAACCGGCCAATGCGGTAACCAAATTGGGTATGTTGCCCTTCAATTCAACCTATACAAAAGCGTTCACTGACTGTGCGATTCTTCTAGTGCTGCCTTTTGGTGAGAAGCCCCAACATCGCGACCTGCCTTACCTGATACATGAACGCGACACAAAGAACCTCAGTACTGATAAACATGCAGGCAAACAATCTCAGGAGAGCACGGTCTTGATGGATCCGGAGTGTAAGTTGTACCAAATATTTGCAGACCCATCTACGGCTGCCTGTTGACATCTGGCTGACTTTTGTTTACAGATACAATGGTACCTCTGATCTCCAACTCGAGCGCCTGAACGTCTACTTCAACGAGGTTCGTAGCGATAAACCAACACATGAATAAAGTCCTAACATTTTCATTAGGCCTCCGGAAACAAGTATGTTCCCCGTGCCGTCCTCGTCGATTTGGAGCCAGGTACCATGGATGCTGTCCGTGCCGGTCCTTTCGGTCAACTTTTCCGCCCAGACAACTTCGTTTTCGGACAATCCGGCGCTGGTAACAACTGGGCCAAGGGTCATTACACTGAAGGTGCCGAGCTTGTCGACCAAGTTCTCGATGTTGTCCGTCGTGAGGCTGAGGGATGTGACTGCCTCCAAGGTTTCCAGATCACCCACTCTCTCGGTGGTGGAACTGGTGCTGGTATGGGTACGCTTTTGATCTCCAAGATCCGTGAGGAGTTCCCAGATCGTATGATGGCCACCTTCTCTGTTGTCCCATCGCCAAAGGTTTCCGATACTGTTGTCGAGCCATACAACGCCACCCTTTCCATCCATCAGTTGGTTGAGAACTCCGACGAGACCTTCTGTATCGATAACGAGGCTCTCTACGATATCTGCATGAGAACTCTCAAGCTCACCAACCCATCCTACGGAGATCTCAACCACTTGGTCTCTGCAGTCATGTCCGGTGTCACCACCTGTCTCCGTTTCCCTGGTCAGCTTAACTCTGATCTCCGAAAGTTGGCCGTCAACATGGTGCCCTTCCCACGTCTCCATTTCTTCATGGTTGGATTCGCTCCTCTCACCAGCCGTGGTGCTCACTCTTTCCGTGCTGTTACCGTCCCTGAGTTGACCCAACAAATGTTCGACCCAAAGAATATGATGGCCGCTTCTGATTTCCGCAACGGTCGTTACCTCACTTGCTCTGCCATCTTGTAAGTCCACACTACTCTATCGTAGTAAGCCAACACTAATCGTTCTTAGCCGTGGTAAGGTCTCCATGAAAGAGGTTGAGGATCAAATGCGCAACGTCCAGAACAAGAACTCCTCTTACTTCGTTGAGTGGATCCCTAACAACGTCCAAACCGCCCTTTGCTCCATTCCTCCACGTGGTCTCAAGATGTCCTCCACCTTCGTCGGTAACTCCACCTCCATTCAGGAACTCTTCAAGCGTATTGGTGATCAATTCACTGCTATGTTCAGAAGAAAGGCTTTCTTGCATTGGTACACTGGTGAGGGAATGGACGAGATGGAGTTCACTGAGGCTGAGTCCAACATGAACGATTTGGTCTCCGAGTACCAACAATACCAGGATGCTTCCATCTCCGAGGGCGAGGAGGAGTACGAAGAGGAGGCTCCATTGGAGCAGGAGGAGTAAATTGCTTCTTTGCTACGTTAATTGGCCGGCATGGTTTTACGATCATGTTGCGATATATTGTTGGCAAGGTTGGTAATGTCCGATGGGGCTGTTTTTTTCACTTGTCGATTTGACAGCGAAGGCGTCTTTTTATGAATCAGTGGAGGATTACCTTAGGCTTGGTGTGGTTCGTAGCCATGATCGAGTACAAATTCAAGACAACTTGGTCCACATGAGGTGCGGTATGCCAATATGACCATTATGCTGTAATGTGTGAATCAGATGTCTCGATCCAATTATCTCGACATCAAGTCATTCTGCTCTTGCGGTGTTAGGGTCGCCAAGTCCTTCACGGCAGTTACCAGTCTGATCAGCGACACTGATATCACTACAATAAATGCCCACTTTTTCAGATCCTATACAATCAGTAATGAAAAGCTGTGATTCAGCGGATGACACACAAAGCTTCATCAGCAAAGTCCGCCGGGGTAGCAGCCCCCAATGTCCATTTCAATGCCCTGAAGTATATCCATGACCATGTATGAGTCCATTCATTACATGACTACCCTCCACCAATAGCCGACTTACCTGTTGACAACTTCTGTTGCAGATCGCAACCTCGATGGGGTTTGTGGTTTTCGTATGGTAAAACCAGGCCTGCTGCATTGTATTGAGATAAGCTCAAAATCTCCTACTTGGTTCTTAAGGATGATATTTCTGTTGTATAAATGAGGGACATGGTTTTTGGTATGGTAAATCCAGGATTGTGTTATGCAATGGGGAAGCGTCTTGCTTTGGGTTGAGAAGATCGGGACAATCCAAAATGGGGAGGCAAGTGCTGGGTATATTTTGAGTTATAGGAGAGTTCAAAAGAGCAATATTGTACTAGAAATTAAAGAACGAACCCGTGAGTTTCCTAGCTTGTTTAATGTCTGGGATTACCGATGGGTTTAGGTGATTGAGGGAAGGCGGACTTTTCAACGCCAGGGCAATGAAGGTCGTGAGATGTTTGGACAACCATATAACAATCGAGTACGGAGTATGGATATGATAAAATAAATTATCTGGCTACCTCATAATCCAAAGTCCTCGTAGAGATATGGGACATTGAGTAGAGCTTGGGCCTATAGGAGCAAGCCATTAAGAATGGACGAGAACGATATCAGTCACGTGGTGTTTTCTCTCCAAAGGCAGAGAGATCCGCATCCCACATAATCATAAGAAATTCAATGTATCAGAATACCGTGATGACACTTGACAACTCTTGGTCCTTGCGGATGATTTGCTGTCTTGAAGGCCAATCGATAGGTCCTGGGAGTTGGCACTCCATTTTCCAATTAAGTTCGAGGTCCAGTGGCGGACTGCTGCCTCAGGCCAATATTAGGCATCTAATCAACTAGGAATTGATTGGCTCGTTTACCCTATCCCTCCCGCACAATCATTTTGCACTGCTCCTTCCAAAGAAAGCATCGTGAGTGAGCAAGAAATCAACGACAAACCACGACAACGCTTCACACGATGTCCGCCGTCCTAGAAGCCAACAGACCCGCGGGTCAGACCAAGACCTTCGGAAAGTCAACCAGAGAGGTTCCTCACCACTCTCAAAAGGCCCGCAAGTTTTATCCCGCCGAAGATGAGGCCGTCGCAAGAAAGGTTTGTGCCCGTCACATCCAGGAGGAAGGGATTGGAGAAGGAGAGGCTGGGGCGCAATTGTGATCTGCTCAGAGTTCTGCTGGAATCTGCGATTAGAATTGCCCTCAGGCCGTTTGGAGAGACTGGGAAATGGGAGAAGACATACACACAACAAATAGCTAATATCCAGCACAGGTCCGCAAGACTATCCGAACCTCTACTCCTCGCGCATCTCTCACCCCCGGTACCATTCTCATCCTCCTCGCTGGCCGTTTCCGTGGCAAGCGTGTCGTCCTCCTGAACACCCTCGACCAAGGTGTTCTCCTCGTCACTGGCCCATTCAAGATCAACGGTGTCCCCCTCCGCAGAGTCAACGCCCGCTACGTTATCGCCACTTCCCAGAAGGTCGACCTCGCTGGTATTGACACGAAGAAGATTGAGGAGGCCTCTGACGCAAAGTACTTCGCGGCCGCCAAGGGTGAGAAGAAGAGCTCAGAGGAGGCTTTCTTCGCACAGGGAGAGAAGGCAGAGGTATGGCAATTCCAACACTTTGAACGGGGAAAAAAGGAGCATGAGCTAATAATTGAGTAGAAGAAGAAGCCATCTACCAGCCGTGCCGCAGACCAGAAGTCCATCGACAAGGCTTTGTTGTCTACCATCAAGAAGGAGCCAATGCTCGCCGCATACCTCAGCAGCAGCTTCAGCTTGCGAAAGGGTGACCGGCCACACGAGATGGCTTGGTAAAGCAATCATCTTTTTCGTGGGGGCAGGGCAGGCAATCGTGGGATAGACCAGCGGATGTGGGTAGGGATTGACAAGTCGCATCGTGCATTTGGCCTTGGGGCAATGGTATTTGCTATGGGCGCTTTGTAATCAGATTTGCAATTACGAAACGACATCACAAAGCAAGCAAAAAAGAAACACAGAATGGGCACTGGGAGTTTTGAGTGATGGTATGTTTTGGGGCTTTGAGTGATCTAATGAACAGTTTGCGCGTCACCTATGTGTATTTCTTCCATTGCAAATTGCACAGTCCTCATGCATGGTTATTAATAACAGGGAACGACCTCTTCCAAACAGCGACAGCAGCAAGGAAAGGAGACGGACGTCATCCTGCCAGCTAGGTAAGCTTACCTCTTCTACTTCTCTCAAGCCCGATATGATGAAAGAATTTCGGATGTTAAATCATATATACCTCCGAGAGCGCAAACCCCATGTGGAGATTTTCCGTTGCCTTCCTTCTGATCCTACCTATACTTTCAAACACATCATTCATACACTCAAAGCCAGAGACAAGCTTGCTGACTTTGGTTTTATAGGACTTGATCTGTTGACATGTGCCCGACTATGAGAGTTATGTTAGGTTGTAACAGAGTAAAAAGTGATGTGAGACATGTTTTGTGCCTGAGCTCTACGCGTACTGTCCTTGCAGCGCGGCGTTGCAAAGCCCAGAACACGCATTTGAGATGTCGATGTTCACTTTCGTCTTTCTCAGGCTCAATTGAAACTAATTTTTCCCACTTCTCATCCCCAAATAACCCGTCATCTTCATAGCACCAGCTTCGACTCAATTAGCACATCATTTTCAAACCCCAGCTCTGTCGTATACCTGCATAGCTGCACACACTCATGATCTATTTTCTCTTTCCGTTCGGTGTATTGACCTCTCCCTCCCTACTCCAAAGATATCGTTATTGGATATACCTCACTTCGTGGCTCTTGCCCGCGTGTTTGGCTGAGCGAAACATTCATATTGGTATCCTATCTCATCCAAATCAGCTGTTGAGGCGGATCAGGCATCTGAATAATCTCCATCACAACATTTTGTTCTTCAAGCCCTACGCACAAGTCTCTCTCTCATCTCCGCAGTCCATCACACAGCCTCATCTCCCAGAACCCTACAAAGTCACGAGGTTCACACGTCTCCCATTAGCATCGTTCGAGGTTTCTGCGACGGCATGTCGCCTGTAGACCCCGGAGCCCTTCAGAGAGAGGCGATGGTGATTTTCTCAAGAAACATAGGCTAACATAAGTGATCGGAGGCGAGTATCCTCTGGTCTGAGACTTGAGCACGGAGGTGGAGATAGAAGAAGCAACTGGAAGTACACGTACATACCTAGATTGTCACGCGGGTCGTGCCATGTTGCAGATATGCAGATATTCATTTACGTTTCATTCCATGTATATACGCATCAATCTTCATGTTGCCTAGCTACTCAATCACCTGCATGCTCTCTCAGCACGAACAACCTCTCCTGAAATCTTCCCCCAGCCATCAACATGACAGTGACAGCACCATCCTATTGTACTCCCTTCTCTCCCTACACGTCTCCTCTACATCCCCTCCCTAAGCACTAAAGATCTTATCCAAATACCCATGCCACCTCGTCTTCGGCGGCCTCTCCACATAATTCCTCGTATACTCCTCAATCTCGTCGACCTCCGCGGTACGCAACTGCACTTCGTGCGGTTTGAGCCACTTGGTCTTCTTGATCAGTTTCCAGGATACGAAGATCACCGGGAAGACGCCGATCATGAGGTAGGAGAAGAGGAAGTCGGGGACGTTCCAGAAATCTGTGGGGGCAAGAGGGTTAGCTTTTTTGAAGGTTTTTGGTGTAGGTGAAATGGGAGGTGGGAGATGGCGGTTTGGCTGGAAGGGGAGAGACTGACCATCGATAAACACAGTATATCCACCTACGAACGCCATGATCGTGCAACCAGTAAAAGCATACCACGCGCTAAACGGCTGCCAGAAACTCTTATGCGGCAAAAGATTCCTGTCGAAGCCCTGCGCATCGCATGCATTCTTCCACTTGATGAACGTGAATGCCATAACGGCGAAGTTGATCAGCTGGCTAGCGGTGACGAGCGAGACGAACCAACTCAGGACTTTAGCGGCGTTGTTCGACACTTGCAGGAAGGACAGGAGAGCGATAGCTAGTGTGACGCCAACGCAGTAAATCGGAACACCGCTCTTCGTGCATTTAGTCAAGATCTTAGGTGCTTTGCCCTCGAGAGCAAGACCGAAGAGTGACCGCGACGCACAGTACACGTAACTATTACCAGCAGAGAAAGCAGATGCGAGGACCATAGCGTTGACGATATCCGGCAGGATAACGATCTTTAGCCGATCCATAGCGACGACGTAAGGCGAGGCAGCAGCTCCAGGGAGACCGTTGACGAAGGCGTCTTTGAGGGTCTGATCGTTGTGAGGAACAAGAATACCGACTGCGAGACTGCCAAGGACGAAGAAAGCTGTCAAGCGGTAGAAAACTCCGTTGAAGGCTTTGGGCATGACTTTTCGTGGGTTCTCGGCTTCACCTGCGGCCATGGAGACGTAGTCTGGACCGGCGATGGTGAAGGATGCTTGGATGAGACATTGCAGGAAGCCTAGGAAACGACCGAGATTTCCTTCTCTGTAGAGTGCGGAAAAGGCGCCGGGATTTTTCCAGTAGCGGAATCCGAAGCGGTCGTGTATAGGGTTTCCTCCTAACATGGTGATGAATGTGAAAATGATGAGGCCGACGATGAGGAGGACTTTGCCGAGAGCCAGCCAGAACTCACTCTCGCCGTACCATTGGACTGCGAATAGATTGATCACGCTGGGACAGTGTCAGAACTCACTTCAACATATTACCGGATTGGGAAGTCGGGAATACTTACGCGTACATGACGATGATAATAGCAATGATGGCACCGACGGGGACAGCATCACTCCAGTATTGGATAATGACATTGCAAGCCACAATCTCGAACGGCACCAACGCAGCTTCGAAAACGAAGAAGTTATAACCAGCAGCGACACCAAAAGCTTCATCGACGTAACGACCAGCAAAACGAATGAATGGCGAAGAAATTGGTAAGTAAGTCACCATCTCGTTCATACACTTGAGGAGGGGTTAGTTGCTTTGGGCTTGCTTGCGTTGGGGAAACATTGATAAGGAGTTGCTTGGGGCAGAGCAGGGCGTGTGAGATTCTTTCACTAACATTCGTGACGGCGAGAATGAAGGTACACCAGATTGTGAAAGCCAAGAACAAACTGCCAGGACCGCCATTGAGCAGTCCCTTACCGATCTGCACGTAGAGAGCTGTGCCAATTGTGCCTCCGATACCGATCAATTGGATGTGTCTGGGTCTGAGCTGTCGGTGCGTTTGGTCTGATCGGATGGCATGTTGCGAGAGGGAGTCTGAATCATATGGGATCTGGGCTTCTTCGTGCACTTCTTTTTTGTAGCCGTTGTCGTATTCCTTGTCTCGTTCATGCATGACATAGTCTGCGGTCTGTAGGAAAAGACACAATTAGCAATTGCTCAAATATATAGAATTGGTATTTCCTGGCTCAATTGTTGAAGCGATTCTGTTTCCTTGGCCGAATTTCATCTCGGTATTCGTTCGGAGGGAAATGGCAAAAGTGGGAGGAGAGAACGTACAGCAGAACCAGGAACATCAATCCCAGATGAAGCCATGATGCTTCAATTGATCAATTCTATAGTAATGGAATACCGAGTTCTCTCAATTGCAAACAAGCCTCGCCAATACACGGGACAGCTCGAAGTCAAGCCACACAAGAAACGGGCGACAAGAGAAAGTCAAGAGATCTCAAGACAAAATCAGAGACAACTCAAGAGAAAGAGAAGCACAACGCGAATTCGAGGAAGGAAAAGCAAGACCTTTAAGAGGAGGATAAACGAAGATCTGGAAGGAAGATAGCACGCTCGCCAAGCTCTTGGTATGGTATTCCAGAGCTGCTTGTTGGAGCTTGCATCGCGAGCTATCGCAAATTTTTGGCTCTCTTTCTTAAACCAGTTTGCAAATCCCTTCCTCTTTTTCCCCCCCTCCCTCTTTGGTTCCTTGCCCCTCTGCCCCTCCCCCTCCCCCGGTCAATTTTTCTGTTTCCCCACCTTGGCAGAGCAGCAGCGGGCGATAAGAACTTTTGAAGAAGGGAAGGGAAGGCTGGGCTGGAAGGATAGGACCTGGGAGCGAGGACACCACTTGGCACTTTTGTCTCAGGAGGACAGAAGCATGCGAATTGACTGTCGTGCCAGTCAATTCTTGAGAATCGCATGCATATTTGGTGGAAGGTGGACAATTGGTCATGCGCCGAGGACGATGTCGCGATTGGTGCTACCGAGGACGAGATCAGTCCCGCGTGCTTGGAAGAGGAGGCTATCCCATTCCCATCTGCCAACGTGCTTCTTTGCGTTCTAGTTGCGTCCAAGAAGGCGCGGCAGCCTCGTCCTTATCGACGGCGGGAAAGGCTATGATAGATAGCCTCTATCTAGTACTCTATCAGACTCCCAGATGCATGGTTTGGTCTCGCCTGCCAATAGTATTCGTTCGCCGCCGTGGGATGGAATTGGATTTGATGAGATCGGTCCGTCTGTCCCCAGCTCGGATAGGGCCATACATGTGGAGGTATGCTTTCGGGGTCCGTCTTGTTTCTCTATCTCAGTGGATGGAGATGGACTCTTGAACTGCAGTATTTGGAAGGAAATGGGAGCTAATCCCAAAACGCCCTAATCAGTCGAATCGACAAGTTGTTCCTTGAGGCCTGGGAATTGGCAACGGAGACGCCGATAGCGATGGCATGTTACTCTTCTTATGCCCCAGACAATCAACGTAAAGACAAGGACTGGGACAAGGTCAATTTGAGCCTGTGGGGGAGGGAGCCTTGCTGCAGGTGTACTGTCCCTCACCGCGGTGCTGTACTGTACCTGTGGCCTGTGCTGGCAGAACCAAGAAGATGTGATGTGATGGGATGAATAATTACATGGAACCTGTATGAATGGCTTCATCTTGCATCAGGCCTGTTCAGAAAAGGGCAGAGATACCCTGATCTACTCTGCTTGAGAGGTAGGGGTAGGTACAAAAGCTGTTGCCTGATATCCAAGACTTTTCGGCTTCGACACCAAACCCCACCTGTGCACCAGCCATCAAACAACCTTGAACCCGCATACAGCCATTCAACGCCATCAAATCTACAGCACATGCAATTATCCAATCCTTCTCTTCCAGGGAGCTCCACTAACTTTCAACACCCATAAGTCCCTCACCGTCCTCTTCCCTCAGCCACCACCACCACAGCAGCATCGCAGCGGCCCTCAAGCACCCAATTCTGCAGTCAGCCAGCCAAAACGAGGCTACAAAGCGCCACCATCAAGCTCCGAATCACTCTCCATTCACAGTGGGGTCGAGAAGAAAAAAAACCCTCCGTACTTACCCAACCTATCCCAAGCTGCGAAACGCTATCCTGTGCTCCTGTGGTCCCATCCCAATCCTTCCAGCCCTTCCAGAAACCCTCCCCTCTCCTCTGACCTCTCACTACTCACTCACTGCCCTGTACCCGACATTTGGAACCCACAAAAATGGAATGCATCTCTCGGCACTGCTGCCACTGCATGTATGTCATCGGCGACCTCTCTTTCTCTCCAGGGGATCCTCGTACACTTACTTCTCCTTCAATAATATACTCACCATGTGAGAGAGAGGAAAATACAGTTAATTACTTCCATACAGAGATGCAATGGCTTCGAGAAAGAGAGGATGTAAAAGCGGCATCAAAATTTCAACCCCACTAGCCTCGGTAAGATGACTTGCTGCCAAGTCTTCACGATGGGTCTTGAAGGAAGAAGAACAAGCGCAGAAAATGATAATTATGAGCAATTAATTCTAGCCAGTAATTGGACTCGACAAGCGCGATGTAAAAAGTTCTAAAATAGCGAATTATGATCTAGAAACCCTTAGAACAAAACATTGAGTCGGAGTTGGGAAGGACTTGCCCTGAGAGTCATGTGGATTGGATCATGTGATGAATATATATACTGCGCCACAAACATGATTTCGCCACATGTGGCTTAAAACCTCCTCATCCTTCCCTTCTCTTTCATTCGAAATTCCACATCACAACATTACCTTTCCAACTTCTGCTTACCAGGTTCTCTCAAAATCAAACATCGTTCACAACACAAAAAGAAAAGAAAACAAGCACGATCATCAAATCCATCAAAAATGTCAGCACCCTACCAACCAACAACCGAACTCCCATCAAACTCCTCAACACAACCGGAGTCCACCACATCATCATCATCATCATCAACAACAACAACAAACGCCACTGCTTCAAAGGGCCAACAGAATGGGAGCAACTCTGAGGTGAGGAAGACGGAGGCGGAAGAGGCGGCTGATAGATTGTATGAGGAGAGGATCGAGGAGGAGTATGCTAAGAGGGAGGGAGGAGCTTGAGCTGTACTGATGTAGATGGAAACGAGAGGGGAGGGGAGTTGTTTGTTTATTGGACGTCAGAGATTATCACTGCGATATGCTTGGTTTATCTCAGTCTTATGATGTACTAAAAAGTAGTGTAATTGAAAGCTTACTGCTATGTAATATATTCTGGCATGATGATTGTGGAATATATTTCAATATATGATTCTGACAGAAACTCCAGCTCCCATCCAACATGTATGTGATATACCAAAGCTCGAAGGCTTGTGTTTGAAAATCCTTAACATCCCTTCCTGGCCGAGAGGGCTTGATGGATGCAGTAATTGGTGTGTCTCTTGTAAACGCCATATCCATCCTGACCAGAACACCGGCCAATTCCCACTCCAAATCCAAATTCAAATCCAAGCCAATCCCACGAAACAGGAAACGCCAGATCCAACGCTAAATCCGAAAACACATCTCTATCTAAGAATCCTGAGCCATTACACCAGCTTTGATAACCAAAACACTACCTCTGACGCCACCCGAAATAATGGCTTCGGCGATGTGGCCAAGCGTCTTCCGCATCTCGTAGTTATTGACATGGAAGTTCTCCATCACACGTGAGTGTTTACCCCGTCCAACTACGATGAGATCTCCCGCGTTCTTCGGCGACTGGCCAATCTCTTGTCTTGCATGGTTTAGGCAGTCTGCAATAGGAGTCGTGGTAGCGACGTCCACGAAGACAACTCGGCTGGTAAGAGATACCGATAGCGAGTCACGGAGTGTGTGTAAGAGAGCCACGTCTTGAGCGGCAGTCGCGTACATAGTCTCGGTATCAACTCTTTCAGCAATGGTGAGTCTAGAAGAGTTTGAGGGTACAGCTGCTTGAGCGTTTTCGCTCGTGACGCCTGGAGTCTTTTCGCTCCCTGACTGGATTGGTGTGTTGAAGTGTACGACAGTGACAGTGACATTGCTGTTCTGTGCTAGTTGCAGCACAAAGCGCAAGGCCACACGATCATCCGCTCCGCCAAAGAATGGGAAGTAGACGTGATGACTGCGGTCTGCGATAGTTGACGTGATTGCGTCCCGGTGGCTTCGCAAACTGATACCACTGACAGTCCGGGCAAGTCTAGGTTCAGGTGCTGTCGATTGACCGCCAAAGCCGCGATTGTAGAAGACTGCTGTGTTACACGTAGCGGTCTCGAGTGTTCTTTGGATAAAGGCATCCTGAACACTGGCGGAGAGAGAGTCGTGGACCGTGCCGAACTCAGCCGAACTATCAGAATCATTCCAGGGAATTAGAACGAGATCCGAGGAGTGATTGGAAGCTTGGCTAGTCAATGTTTCTGCATAAGAGTCCTCGGGAACGATGGAAACGTCTCCTGAGACTGCGACATTGTTGAGCTGAGCGAAAGTCCGGAATGCGTTGACAACCGGATCTCGTCGACCGTAGTCATCAAGCTCAGAACTTTGCATGACTGAAGATGTTCGCTCTGTGAGCTCCAGGATCCGCACGCCGTGAACCTCAAGTGGTCGCTTCGAAATAATGACAGGGGTAGAGTCTGAACTCTCTCCCTCCGGCACTGTCGCAAGTTCCGTCTTGGCTTTATGGATCTTCGTGCTGACAGTAGCTCTGTCACCACCCAAAAGTGCGATGAAAGTAAACAAACTCGGCAAGCTGTCGAGTCGGAGGTAAACGAGGAGCTTCCGAACTTGGTTGTTGCGGAGCTTCTCGACAGATTCTTTGGGGGTGTCGCCTTCTGGGATCAAACGGTTTCCTTCCCAATCAATCTCTCCTCTCTTCCAAGCTTCAAGTTTCTTCTGATACCACGGTGGGTACAGTGCAAGGACCAGTGGGGTTGTTGCGACTGTGGTGACGAGCGCCATAACAACGAACATGGTGAATGTTCTGGTGGATAGAATCCTGGCTTGTAACCCGATGTTCTGTTTCTGTCAGTGGCTGCCATTGCATTCTTACTAGGGTCACTTACAAGGACAATGAGTTCCACAAGACCCTTGCAACTCATCAGACACCCAATAGTGAAACTCTCACGCCAAACAAGCTTATTGGCTCGTGCAGCGAGAGTACCACCAATAATCTTGCCAGCAAAAGCAATTGCAATAACTCCAATAACATACCCCCATGTAATCCCGTCATTGAGTGCTCCCAAATTGGTACCGAGACCGGATAGAGCGAAGTAAAGTGGCAGGAATATGACAGACACTAGATCTTCGATTTTCTCTGTAAGTTTGATTGCAAATCCACCGTCATGAGGACAAATAAGCCCAATCAAGAAGGCTAGAATCATATGTTAGCGATTGATGCTACCCGTTGTGAGGACATACTTGCCGCCAAAAATAGCATGTACTCCAATAATTTGAGTGAACCAAGATGATGTCAAAACCAACAAAATTGTGACCGCCATCATGCCTTGCGTTGGCCCATTCTGAATACTTCCAGAACGGCGCAGGAAATACATAAAGACTGGCCGAACAGCATAGACAAGGAACAGAATCCATCCTATAGCGGCCAGCAAGACGTAGAGGGCTGCAATGCCAGAACCGTTGTTGACGAGTGCAACGCAAAGTGCCAGGAGGACCCAGCCAACGACATCGTTTCCCACACCTGCAGCCAGGACAGTGACACCGACGGCAGAACTCAGGAGTTTCAGTTCTGTGAGAATACGGCAGAGGACTGGGAAAGCAGTGATCTGGAACATGTCAGCCTTGGAAATGTTGATTCTAGTAAACCACGTACAGATAATGCCGTTCCTATGAACAACATGTAGACACCAAAACTGATCTCCACGATACCATCATCGTTCCTAAACTGGTGGTACAGACCATATGCAATAGCACATCCGAGGCCAAATGGCAGAGCCATTCCAGCCAATCCAACACTCAATGCCACACGCCAATTGCTTATGAACATTCGCATATTCACTTCCAGGCCTACCAGGAACAAGAACATGATCAATCCCAAATTAGCGACTAATGTCAGGCCGGCCATTGATGCTTGTGGAAATATGGCATCTTTGAAGCCCGGGATCCGCATCATCACAGAGGGACCAAGTATAACTCCTCCAATGACTTCTGCAATGACTCGAGGCTGTCGGAGCTTGGCGAGGGGAAAGTGAAGGATACGGCAAAATATGATGATAATTCCTGCCTGCAAGAAATATTAGCCTCTGCTTGCCCCATTTAGAAGTACCGCGGCTTGTAACCTGGAAATGCCGGATTGATTGTATATAACGTCCAAGATTCTGCAGAGCAACTGCAGATGTATAATATGCGATCACTCAAGCTACACAGCTCCGCAGACCTCGGATGGAGGGGGATTTGCAGGACAGGACCGGTTTGACGGGATTTACCCATGTGCTTTATTCTCCGGCTCCAAGGAGAAAGAAACGGGTTTCTTACCTGGATAATGAACAGGACAATTGGATTTTTGGCATCGTAGGTAGTTGGATTGAGACCCTCAATGACTCCTCCTTGAGGGGCAACGCGATTGCCCGTGGGTGAGGCAGAAGCAGCGGATGCTGCAGTGCTCGACATCGTAGCTAGGACCGAGGAAGACATGATGGCAGATGCGTTTCTTTGGTGGGACAGCGTATGCTCTCTGGTCACCCCAGATGCCGCGTGGAAGCAGACTGACTTCGGGGAATGGAAGTTTATGTAGGACGCAACATGATCAGACGGTACTGAGGTCTGACATGTGTAATGCGGGAGGAAGGGATGTGAGGTTGGACGGTGAAGAACTTGGCGGGTGGGTGATTGGAAAGTTGGGGAGCTTGGGGTTGGCTTGAGGCTGTGGCGGGGAGTGAACCATGCCCTGGAGGGGTTGGCGCTAGGGTGCTGTCAGCACGACTGATCGCCCGCGGGGTCTTTGTCCATCAGCACCATAAAGCAACGAACTACTACTTTGATATTTCCTTCAATATACATTCTAGTTCTAGTTCTATACAGTAACAGTAATAAGTGTTTGAGTTATTCGCATCGCTTTTCTTTCATTTTCACAATATAAATATACTTTATCTTGACTTACTCGTACTTCAAAATCACTATCAAGGCGATGTTGGGCCAGGTGAGAATTCCAGTGGCTTGCCCAGCGCCTTAACTTTCTTGGGGGCTTCTGGGCCGGGTTCTAGAGCCAATTACGTTGAACTCGAGAGTGGATATGTGAGCACTTTACAGGGAGTCGACTCTTTGAGACCTGGGCACCCGTCAGCAAGGTCTTCCGACCTCTTCTCATGGTCCCGGTCTGAACCTTCGATATCCTCTTTGTCTGCTACTGGCTCGCTCTCTATTCTTGCATCTGCTTCTGGTCACATTTCGCGTCTTTGTCTCTCGGAATCCGGGCAACAACGGTTGTTGATAGCTCCGAATACTGTACAGCTGCTTTGCTTTGTGTGGTCTTTCTCGTGGTGGCGCCTCATCTTCTGCAGGCTTGGGTTAGGCTGTCATGAGACCTCAAGCAGCTGGATGACAGCCAACATGTGAATGATAAGTCTGGGCAAGTATCTTGGAGTTAGGCGTGGCGTATCTTGCATGGATATTGAAGGCAATAATCAATACATGGAGGCCGACGCTGGAACTTGCAAGGCATTTGACCACTGAAGGTCGGATGCGTAAGAGCGTGGAACTACACCTTACCAAGTTGGCAATGGCAGAAGATAAGAGCGGTACACGAACGAAGAAGCTGGTCTTTTTCTTGGTCCCGATTCGCCGGATAGGGGTTCCTTTCGGAAGTTGCAATGGTACTATTCGGGCACGAGAATGGCTTGCTGCAAGTATTGCGTGCTTTGGGTTGAAATAAGCTTTTGAGAAGTTCAAGAGGAGATACATTGACCAGTCGTATGACTTTTTCCCGTTTTCGTTTGCTGCAAGTTGTCTCTTTAGCCTATCAACCCGAGCTGGACTCACGATCCAGCCTATGGGTTAATGCACACCGAATCGTGCTATCAATCCTCAACTTCTTTATACACAACAAGCGTTGGGCAGCAAGATAAGACTTCAGAGCTTAGCTGGAAGAATCGAGGGTCACAACATATTTTATCGAAGCGTTCTTAGGAGGTAGCAGCACCGGGACGGTGATCTCTTACCCAAAGATGCCCAAAGACATGGGATTCTGCTTCTTGTAAGCCTTCCTTCCTTCCTTTGACATGTCACTTTTCAAAGCACGCCTTTCTCCGAAAACAATGTTTCTGAGACGGTGTTGAAGTCGAGCTCAAGGACATGTTTTAGTCTGTACAGCAAAGTCTTCAGAATGATATTTGACAGACACTTTTGCTCAATTTGCTCACGCAGATCGATTTTGCTGAGGCTCAACAACGCTAACAACGGCAGTCATCTCGAATATCTGGTAAGCTTGAGTACGCAAACGGAACCAGGCCTCATCCAAAGACGATAGCAAAGTCTGTAATGGACGTAGCCCAAGCCCACAAATGTTGAATGCTGGGGAGAGCACCAAGCCGAGAAGTCACTCACTGATGGGACGAGAGTCATGCAGTACCACAGCATATGGCAAAGCACATTCATCCCAAACACCCGGTGTCTTGTTCCCTTCATTATACCTTTCCAAAGTGCTTCTGCCCTCCGACGCTGCGTTTGTGCTCCTTCGCCAAATATTGCCCCGCTCTAAGTTCAGAGCGTTCTCGTCCTCCAGTCCACCCAATGGCACAACAGGTGGGCGAGGTAGAGCACGATAGCTGTCAAACTCGCATCTTCGATAGGAGAGCATATTCCTCTTCTTAGCGAGCCGCCTCAAGCAGCTTCCCCGTACACTCTCTTTCAGAGCTGCTCCATTTCGTTGTCCACAGTGCAAGTGTCCCCAGTTGCCAAATGCTATCTCTGTCACCTTCCGCTGATCGGTGATGATGATGATAGTTGCCCGTCCGTTTGATTTATCGCATTGGCTGTCTCCTTCCACCAAATCAGCATTGGTCCTTTTTCTTTCCTATCTGTCGAATTCACTATATGTCAGGAGTTGGGATTCCGAGGGCTACTGCACATGAGTCCACGAGGAGTTCGGATCTATAAATTGGATTCAACTTCGGTACTATGTCTTGCTGTTAGAAGATATTTGTGCTTGTCATTGGTTGTTATCCCGTTGCAGATGGCATCGGATATCGTCAAGACTTCATTTGGTTTTCGCTCTGACCCGACAGATCAGAGGTTCGATGTGAGGCCGACAGAGATGGAGACCGCCCTGTTTTAGGAGTAATAACTTCACAGTCCCTTAGCTATTACAAGCCAAAGCATGAAGTCAATCCTTAGTAAGGCTGGAACGCGTTCAAGTCTTCTCATTATTCTCCTGGGTACCATCGCCATCACCAATCATGGCTGCCAGCACGTTGCTAAGTTATTCAGATGGCTGGCACTGTAAATTCTTGCTTTCTTGAAAATTGCCATTTGTGCTCCTCATGAGGCAAACAATCTATTCCCTCGATTGTTGCCTTTTCGAATCTGGGCAAATCAGTTCTGATCTTGTTTCACTGCCGAGAGCTTTGTTTACATCGGAATCCGTCTTCGCCTCACATTTCACAATCACAATAAAGCATTTCACAAGCGCAGCGGCACTTCACGAAATGACCATTGCCGAGGTTGCATCCAATGCTCCTGACCAGGATTGAAGGAGTGAACCTGGTGAGCCAAGATCCGACGATCAACATGAACTCGCATCGATTCGTATTCGCACGAGTAATGCCTCGGAGAGCTGTGACAACAACACTCAAATTCACTTCTACCCCGCTTATAACCTGTCTCGGCAGTTGCAAATAGAATGGTGGTATAATCATCGAAGTATATGAAAGAAGATCATGTTCGTCTCTTTGACTTTGGCAAGGCACTCGTCTTGAAGTCACTCGTTAGTTCACCATGATTTTACCACTTTCGATATTGGCTTTCGCCCTTTGCCTTATTGCTCCTGCTTTGGCTCAGAATGGGACAACCTTCTCACAACCCCTACCGACTGTAGATCTAGCCTATACGGTCCACCAAGCTTCCTTGAAGGTGAGCTGAACCTTATTTGGTAGTTGGACTTTAATTAAGCTTTTCATCAGAACGGAATTTACAACTTCACGAACATTCGCTATGGACAGCCACCTATTGGCGATCTTCGCTTCAAAGCTCCTGTTGCACCTAGGATGAAGAGCCGGGAGGTAGACAATGGAGGCTCTTACCCATCCGTCTGCTACCAAGCTTCATCTGGTATGCATGATGCATTTCTTATCGTTACCATCCTTTCTGACTGACCCTTTAGAATGGACTGTTACCGCTTTTAGAGTCGCTCTCGGTGCCAATACAAGTCAGCTCTCATACGCGGTACCGACGCTCGAAAGCATCAACGTGACCAGCATCCCGAAGCCACAACGAGGAGAGAGTGAAGACTGTCTATTCCTCGATGTCTTTGTCCCAGAGAAGATCTTTGATGCTCGTCAAACGTCCGCTCGTGGTAAGTTCACCGCAAAGTATTTCCCACATCCAAACTGATGAATATGAAGCGCCCGTTATCGTCTGGATTCACGGAGGTGGCTATGTTGTAGGCAGTAAATCGACACAGGGGTCTAGCGGAGACCCAACTGGACTTCTGAAAGCTGCACAGCAGAATAATGGCAAAGGGGCCGTGTTCGTGAGCTTGAATTATCGCTTAGGAGCCTTCGTGAGTTTATTATTGACAATCGACCGAGCGAAAAATTATATTGACCAATCAAGGGTTTCCTGGCAGGTCCTTCCTACATGTCAGGAAAAGCAGCTCCGAATCTTGGTCTACTTGATCAACGACTTGCACTTAAATGGGTCCAAGACAACATCTCGAAGTTCGGAGGTGATCCCAAGCAAGTGACTCTCATGGGAGAATCTGCCGGCGGTGGAAGCGTCACTCACCAAGTCCTCGCTTTCGGTGGAAAACGAAAAGTTCCCTTACACCGAGCAGTCATCCAATCTCCAGGCCTCGTCCCATCCACATCACCACAAGAGCAAGATAGCGTATTCGCTCGAGTCCTCCAGCATGCATCTTACGTCGTCGGCAAACCAATTACCACACTCCAACAACTCCGCAACCTGACAACAGAGCAAAATTACCTCACCAACTACATCACTGTCATGCGTTCAGAATACGGCAGCTATCCTTACGGTCCCGTCGTAGACGGCCTATTCGTGCCTGATATTCCGGCGAAGCTGCTGATGAGTGGTCAATTCGACAAGAGCGTCGAAACAATGATCGGGCATAATCTGAACGAAGGTGCACTCTTCGCTTCGCCGTTCATCACTAACGAAACGGCTTTCCACGATATGGTAGCACGGCGTCTTCCGAGAGCAAAGCCTGAAGTTGTCAATTACATCACGCAGAATCTGTATCCACCAGACTTCAGTGGTGCCATGGGGTACAAGACTTTCTATGAGCGAAACTCGTTGTTTGAATCGGAAGTAACTTTTACTTGTAATACACGATTCTTGAATTTAGCAACAGGAAATAAATCATTCTGTAAGTCTTCTACCCCCTCCCCAAGTCTTTAGAGGCAATATTGAAAGCGAGAGCTAAACCAATACAGCATACTTCTTCACCACACCCCCAGGTCTCCACGGCACCGACATCGCCTACACATTCTTCTCAAACCCGAATGACACCACCATATTCCGGCAGCCAGTGAATGCCACAATCGCCACTCTCATGCAAAAGTACTTAACAAACTTTGCCTTGAGCGGTTCGCCGAATGGGATCGGAACGCCGCATTTCCCTGTCTATGGAATGAATTCTTCGCTGCAGGTTTTGGGAATTGATGGAGGTGGGGAGCAAGTCGTGGATCCGACGGCGAATGAGAGGTGCGCGTGGTGGGCGAAGGGGGAGTATATGACTTGAGCTGAGGCCTTTCCTGTGGCAGGATCTCCAGCACGAGAGAAATGTTTGATGAGTATATATATCGTATATTTCTCACCTCATCGGCGTGTCTCTGAATGGAATGTGTCATGTCCACGGAGTAAATATTTCCTAGCAGCCAGTCTGTACAGTCCAGATTATTGTTGATTGATTCTGGAAAGGTGCAATGGAGGTATTTGGCTCTAATCACTCTTAAAGAAAGAAGAATCCGGAGAATGTGACAATTGTTTTGTGTACTGATCTTGCACAGCATGCGTTGAAGCGAAATGAATACGCGAAGTCAGCTATTGTAAGCTCGGATAGCTGCATATGATCACATTGGAGCACGAGTTTGAATATGCAGAATAGAAGCCAAAAACTCACTTCTAGACTGTAGTGCTCAATCTTCAGGCTCTTACAAACTTTGCAGCCGTATAAGTGCCTGCGCATCGAGCGACAGTGATGCTTGGGGAACGGTAAACCTCCACCAACAACCATGCCCTAAATCCACACACATTTACTACTCCATGTGCACCCAGTCTCTACTCAAATAAATGTCCACTCTATACCAGACTCTTCATTTCAAGTCTCCCCTCTCCTGTAAACGGAGGAACTTTCTCTCAAAGCTGAACAAATCTTACTCGGGAGCTGAGCCAAGAATTCACGAGATGAAGACTAGCTGGTGGTTATAAGCTGACGCCTGAGCTCATCTCGTCATCAACACGGAGGGCTTCTTTGTAACTTCCATTTCGATAGACCTGTGAGTCTTCACAACAGGGTCTTCACGACGACGCTTGAGAGCGGGTAGAGGGCACGAATGAAGGGAAAGCGACAAGGCCGACAGAATTCCGTTGCTGGCGATGGGGCACAGAGCCACGCGCGAAACCTTTGCTGGTATCTCGAGGATGAATATGGGCCCATTTAAAGTGCTATGGAGCTTGGTCTGGGGTGCTTCTGCGGAGGTGAGCTGATGGGACTCGAAGTTGCTGAAGGTTGATGGGTGGAGGGGAGGATGACCTAGGACATCTGGGCACAACCCGAAGGATATCATCTGTGTCTGTGAGCTGTGAGTCTGCGAGTTTTAAGAAGAGCTTGGTCAGTCAAAGTCAATGAACGATGAATTGAGCTCGTCAAGAACTGTTATACCAGTCAGCTCGAGGAAAGCAAAGAAGTGTGTTGATGATCTATCGAAAACATTGGCTGATGAGCATTGTACTTGACAGGTTTCTCGAGCCATTACCGCATCTCCAAAGAAAGACGAGAACAGCAATGACGACCAGAAATGCTTGCAGATAGAGCCATATTCTTCCTGACCTTACCATGGAAATCTCACGACTACGGAGAAGGAAGCAGGGGGACTGGATATCCATTTCACCATCCCTTACACATTCAAAACCGCCAGAATGGAGTCCGTAGCGTTGCCAATTGGTCCTCTGCCTTTCATAATGGAGAAAAATCGTGGAGGAAAAAAATACACAAGCTCAAGCCATTCAGCATACACGGTTACGATCCTCGAGAGTCGCGGGTCCTTGAGCAAGAAATCCAGAAGATCGTCACTTCACCACCAGCCTCTCGCAGGTTGCATTCGATGCAAACCTCCGTCTCAAATTCTTCTTTACGTTTACGACGGATCGCATACCGAATGCGATAGGGTTTACGCACTAGATTGTTCGCAGCATACATGGCATCTGGGAATAGCTACAGCGGGCAAGCCTCTGTCTCCTCGCAAGCGCTCAACACTGTGCCTCTCGCATTCTAAATGCGCTCCGGATCAACAACACAGCCTTGTCAGTGGATTTCAGATCACATCCTCCATCGATTCCTTTGCCACCACATTCCTCATTCCAAATTCCGAATGTCAGGACTTCGCACTCCAGATTGATTCCGTACTGCAAGCCTGTTCGGGTCATCGAATCATCCGGGACAACAGTGAACTCCGGTTCCCGACGGAACGCTCGGTAGAGGACGACGACACATGATGTGATGTTTGCTTTGCTCCGAGTGGAACACTGACTCCTTACCGTACGAAGCTCGAGCTCAAACCCCTCTTTTCAGATCTCAAATGAGGGGATACGGCAATGATACGCTGTTGCAGGTTCCCTCCTAACTTTCTTTCCCGCACTGCTTGCCAATGGAAATCGGCCGAAAGTTGAAGCTCTCCATCCACGGACGACAATAATTACAAGGTGTAGGTGCCGGAGCTCTAGAACGTTTGAAGCCGTAACAGGCTGCAAGTCTGCAACCTGGCCTCCCCTTTCCAAGAATTCCAAAGACAGGCGCGGTCGCAGATCTGATCTGGGAGAAGATTCCAATTACTGGCATAGCACGCTGTGCCGTCCAGCAACGCACGCCATTTGGCTTAAAGATACGAGGGCACCAATGAGAATCCAGGACTCGCGGAGTGTGTGCAGCGGATAACTTGGTAGGGGGCCGGAGCCAGAATGCGATCTTGATGTTTTGTGGACTGTCTAATGCGGGTCGAGGCAGAGTGGCACTTTTGACAGGCGAAACAGGCTCGTGCGGCATCGAATGTGGGCTTGAATGCTGCCGGGCTGCCGCCATTGAAGCGATATAAGCGCCCATATACCGATGGCCAATTCTGGACGTCTGTAAGGGGGGCTGAGGAATGCGAACGCGAGGGTGAAGGCGATTCAATCGTCCAATGCAGTGCATTGCAGCTTGAAGTCGAGCAAGGCACCGAAGGCAAGTGCCGATGAAGATACAAAAGTACCCCTGACCGGATTTGTGATTAAGATTAGAGATAAGGAAGATGTGATTGTTGTACCGATAGAAAGACATGCAGCCAGATGGTAACTTGTGAAGTGAAAGCGGGGCAGTATGTTTTCCTCCAAGCGCGATGGTTGAGTGCTTGCAGCAATGGATGCAGCCTTCAGGACTTCGAGTCAAGTCTGGCCCTGCTAGAGGGGAAAGTATCAAGGCAATTGGGCGAGCATCAAACACTGAGCCACCAGAGTACATTGCCTAAAAGCAAATTCAAGTGCAGGAGGATTCGTGCTCTGAAAGTCCCGTACCATTGCTTTCGCAAATTATTGTTTCCGAGTTGTAAATCCAGTGCGAGCCTGCATTTCGGGCGAATGGGGCCACTATGGCTCCTTTCGTAAAATTCCTACTCTGTAAACCACAGCATATAGGCAGAAAATGCACCGAAGAGACAGCCTGGTTACAAGCATTCGTGCCCAAAGTAGGCATCGAGAACGCACCGTGAGTAAATTCGCAAGCAGATCTGCAAGCAACGTATGACTGGCCGCAGCAGCAAATAATTGAAATACCCAGATAGAAAAAGTATGGTAAAATGGAGAGCTTGAGGTCCAGGACGACGACGACTGCTTGCTGTGCCGCACGATTTCCGAATCACTTGACAGGATGGACAGGATGTCCAATGCAGGATTCGTAGTTGTGATCCATTCGAGGCCCTAGACAGCGCATCGGTGCCTTTCGAATCCGACTTGCAACCCCAACCGAGTATGCAATGCGAATTGGGGGCGAATGGACCACCAAAGGACCACAACCGTGCCAAAGCCACTATGCTAGGACCAGGGGACCGTGACACCTTTCAGTTCAGGGTTTTTCTGCAAGGCTGGCTCGCAGAATGCGAGGCTGGGACCTGGCGCACACAGACACGGCACATTTGAAGGAATAAAGGCACAACGGTTCGTGAAGAAAGATGAAACAACTCCTGAACACACGACGATGGCTTGAGGCATAAAAGCCACAACGTGTGATCGATTAGGCAAGTCGCATCCCCTTTTCGGAAGAATAGAATGGCGCGAAGGAAGGAAGAATAGGTGGAACCTCGTCTTATCAATGGGACAAGCAGTGATTGTGATTGAGCACAATCCCGAAGCGCAGTGCGAGTGCGGCCAGTTGAAACAAAATCTTCAAAGAAAATCGCCAGCTTTGACATTCTGGTTACGATCGTCGTCAGTCGTAACGACTTGCCAAACAAAGATATCTGTTTTTCCTTCTGTCGCATACTGTGATTCACCTACCATCTGAAGTGGCAGCAGGATTCGGAAGCTTGTTGACTCTGATCTCTTGAACTGGCGCCATGTGCCGCCTAACAGATCCATGGAAGCTCCAAGGAACGACAATTCTCTACGAGCAGTGCAGCCAAATCCGATACTTGGAACCAGCCATCGCCGCCAGGAAGCATTGAAGCATTCGAGTGATGGGCTCTGATTGGCTGTCAGGTACGTGTAGCGTCATTGAGACATTGGACTGGGATCGTGGATCCAAAGCGAGGGTTGACTTCCAGGACCAGGTTCGACGATCCTTGTTGAAGTTGCGCGCTTGAAATAGTATTCAGTAGTGGTATAGGCCCGAAAATTTATATATCAAATTAAATACAGAAAACAGACTACCGGTAGCCAAGATCGGGTTCGGGTGATCAAGATAGGAAAGAGGTCAACAAGGCTAACTAGAGGAGGCGGAGAAATCTCATGCATCGGGTTCGGGTGGTCGAGAGCTTTCCTCGTCCCAATATTTGCGGCCGTAGTGCAATCTGTGCCACTCAAAGATGGGGACCGCCAAAATAGTTACCGACAACATGAACAGATAAAGATCCACCTGGGAGGAACTGGTGATGGCCACGGTGTGAAAATCTTAACGCCGTGAAGTCCACCATGTAGGAAATGAACAACGAAAACCGCGGACTTAATTTTAGAGCCCGGAGCTCCAAGATCTTGGGGCCCAGAACACAGCAAGGAAAATAAAGTGCTCTGCTAGGCCAATCGAGGAATGACATACAGGAGAGATCGTCGTGGGGGCCATTTCTCAGAATGCGAAACGGGGACCCTGATAGGTCCCTGAGCAGTAGAGACAGCCTCGACACAGTCATTGGTCCAAAATACGACAGACGAGTAGAACGATAGCCTTGTGAAAGAGGGAGGCGCAGATCTTGAAGTACTTAGCCTTGTCCTAAGGTTCTTAGTAAGGCCCAGCAGGAAGACAAAGTGGCCCACCCCAGCGACCGAGAATAGTCAGAACTTTACCACGAATTACTCCGTACTAGCTGTAAGCAGTTAGGGGCGGCCGACCACCGCTCATACAGAGGATAGGGCTGAAGCAAGCATGGGGGGCAGGCAATTGCTGTTAATTGACCAGAAGGGGCTAGCTCAAAGAACTCGCACGCACCATTCGAGAAGACAGGCCCGCGTTGGAGCGTTGGACGATTGCTTCCGAAGCAAGATCCATCCGTTCGACTGCCAGGGCCCCTTGCACCCTGCCCATCACTCACTGCCAACACCCTTGCCCATGCCCATGCCAGTGCTTGGGGATACCGGATCACGAAATGAAGTTCTGCAACAACCTTTGGACAAGTGGCCAGCAAGCATTTTTCACCACCGCTACCCCACGGGCATTCTTTGCCGTAAGAGGCCAACCCTGTGCTGTTTCCCTTACCATCGAGATCGCCCACGGCGGTGAGTGCTAACTGCGCGTTTGAAGCAGGAATCCTGGTTCCATATTAGACGCCGACCTCCTGCGTATACCCGGCCGAACACACCAAAAGGCCCCTGGTGCCGTTCTACTCTGTTTGTCGTTTTCTCGACCAATAAGCTTAAGCGAGCTCCCTCCTGCAGCAGACATTGATGCGCGATCCCTGAAGCCTCAGCCTTATGATTCACCCGCCATTGCGGAGGTCCCGATCTTTAACACCGCATATTTGACAGCCTTTCACTGGACTGTTGAGCCTGAAGACTGGAAACACACTGGATTTGCGGCGGTGAGTCTCCAAAACACTATATCCACTGTCACGTTGCGTACATGTAGTAGTGTTGCAGAATGGGAGGCTAATCTCTAGCTGGAGTGCTTGGTGCATGTGAATATCTTCACAGCCACACTGCTATGGAATCAATCGTGACCAGTGACGCATGTGCTGTGGTTACTTTGTACAATGTACTCCGGGCAGAGCCTGAGGCATAGGAAACCCTTGTGCTACCCCGGTACTCACTTCGACACCTGAAAGATTTGATATAATATTTCCTCGTGATTCGAGCCAATCAGATTTCATGTTGCGATCTTCAAGCATTTTGACATTTAAGCCCGCTCGCAAGCTATCTCTAGCGCATTGACTTGCTGGCACCAGTTAGGTACAGACCGTTGACTTCTAGATATCTCCATCTTGGGGGTCGAATTAGGGGGTAACGAGATATCCAATGAGACCATGGCCGTCGTTTAGAGATACCTGGGCACGAACCATTTTGTACCCCATGTCTTCCCAGAACGCGCTTCATTCCACCTTCCCCTTGCCGACATGGCCGGCACTATTGGTCTGGCAAATGCGAAAGGATGGCGTAGAACGAATGGAAGTTCGATATGAGAACTTCTGTATGCTGCAAGTCAAACGTTTTGTGATGAGATTCATGTCTCAGTGCTGCTTGAATACATCCGCGCGACTTCTACGGTCGCTTGAATATGTCCGTGTGGAGTAAAGATCGAACAATAAACAGAGTTTCGGCAAATATGTTTCTTCAGGGTCCTTGACGCAAGAGTGGGAGGTGTGAAGATGTTGTCACCCCTCGGACAATTTCCCCTATCAAACGATATCTTCGCGAGCTTCAAGCTCTCCTGGATATCAGACTCCTTCAACAAAACGGAATTTGCCGGGCAATGACTTCATCGTTGAAGCCATTCCCCTCTTCAGACATGTCGTGAAGCGTCCAAGCAACTTTAAACAGCCTCCCGTTGATGTACGTACAATACGCCTTCATCGTGAGATCTTTATTCAGCTTCACGGCGCTTAAGCTGCAAAGTCAAGAGTCTGGCAGACGTAGCAAGCGCCTGAGTGAGCCACCAACTCACCTCGTAAGCGAGAACCATTCAGAGTTCAGGCACTCAGCCCTTCACAGACCCACAGCTATGTTCTTGGAACACAGCCGTCAGAGCGGGGGTCCGTCAGCACCTTATCTACCCCTGAAAGAGTTGACTGGGAAGAGACTGGAGATGAACCTGTCCAAGTGTCAGGAATGATAGTCGGGAAAGGTCAAAACGACTCTTTTGACGACAATTGAAATCTTGCTTCATGCTAGGATACTGATAACCCGAGCCCGAGCGGCACAGGCGATATACTTTCAAGGGAGTCCTCGAAACAAGGATGAATGGGTGACAAGAAGGGCCTGGGAAGAGGTACCATGCAGAATGTACGGGCGGGAGGCAGGCGGAAGAAGCAATCACTGAACCTGGCCGCTGGGTACCAGTCGTACAGTGTCAAGTGTGATAAGGGGCCGGCCAAGCGGTCTTCAGCAAGAGCTCATGGACCCTCATATCCGCCTGTCGGCTCGTAAGATGAATCAGCGTCTGATCAACCAAGAAACTGCTGCTAAAGACAGGTCTTTGCAATTTCCACTCATGGTCCTGGCAGGAACTGAAACTTCTCAACCGTTCAGATGTCGCTGCATCTGCATTGAAGTCCCATCTTGGGCTCTACCTAGTCTGATCTTGGGCTGCACAGTGCAGTGTAGTGGCGGATAGGCGGTTTATTCTCCGTGAAGAGCTGGATTGGCTCTGGAAGCCACGATGGCGTGACGGGCTCCTCTAGCTGTCATGGCTGAAAGTTTGGTGGGTGCTGGAAGCAAGCTGCTTGTTCCAGACGAAGTCCATATACATGCCTCTGGAGCTTTTGATAGGTCATACAGACCAGTATCAATCACAGCAAGGAGCAGCACAAGGCACACATGAGCTATGCTTTGACATGAAAAGTTCGAATAGGAATGAGGTATCCGTCACTGCCTCGTTGTCCTTCGATCCTCCTCGTCAGTTGCTAAGAATGGCGTGGCAGCGCGGATAGCAGCTCTCAAATCAAAGAAGGCTCACTCGTAGAGCATGATTTGAGCATATACGCGATACTATTCAAGGACATGACAAATTGAAGCAGATAATAGAAAGTGATGGGCTAGCGCCCAGGGGTAAACACTCGGCTATGTCCCAAGCACGAGATCGGGCTTTGACTCTACCAGCCCACTGGGAGATGACAGCCGTCTCCGATCTCCGACCATCAGATGAATGGAGAAAGAAATGGCTCACCGCAAGACCTCTGAGTGCAGTCTCTTGTCGAGTTGCCCGTGATGAGGTCGCCAGGAGTATTCGGGCTTCATTGACCATCCAGAATCGAGTTGACTTGGCAGAGCGCCACCAAGCACCAACGAGCGTGTCGAAAGCTTCCATCGTGATCCATGAAGCTTCTGTGGTACGAGGTGCGTAGTTCCAACAGATGACGGTGAAGATGAATCATGATCCCTGAAGCTGAGCATATCCAAAGACGGTTTCTTGGGACAGATGATGGTCCGTAACTGTGCGGGAACACAAGACGCCGGGTAGGGCTGAACATTGTGGGTGGTGATAATTTGGATCGAAGCTCATGCGGCAGCGCCAATGCTGCCTGGCTGGTGCCATGCCATGCCGCGTAGCAGCTATTCGGGCCGTGATCGTGGTGGTGCAAATGAAGTTCGAGGAGACGTGGAGGAGAGGGGAACCTGTCGTCGCCTTGCCCGACCCTCCACGAGGCCCTCACCGCGCCCTTAGAAGTCACGACCGATCTAAAATACGACAGGCTCGCTGTGAGTGGTCAGAATACCCTGTTCGTACGTCGTGCAGGGTCAAGAGCGCGGTGAAGCTCTTGAGTGGGCTCGCACGCGAAATCGTGCAGATGGGTTGCAGATGTGATGGGCCTTGGGAGATGCCTTGTGCCATCCCTGTTCGCCCAGGGCCTTAGCGATCAGTCATCGGAGTCGCAAAAATAAACATATTACAAAGCACGTGGAATAGAGTGCAAGAAGGCACAGACGAGACGAAGGGTAAGGGGGTCAAGGGAATGTTACCACACAGCCTGAGCAGTCCATGCTCTGGTTGTGGAGAGGCGGGTTCACCCTGAAGCAAGCAAATTGCGGCCCTGTTGATTGTACCCATTACCCAGGGAGACAACGAGACGGCGAGGATGAAGTGTGAATACCGAACAACAGACGCCTGTAAAGTCCCTGGCTTCGGGTCGGCAAGATTGCCAGATCGAAACACCATTTTTGCCTTCATCAGGTGTAGGGCATGCTGTACTGTTTGCTTTGATATTATCATCGCCATCATAATCATAGAATCTGTAATCTTCAATGTGCGATTTTCGACTTAGTAATTTGCAATTATCAAGCATCAAATCCCGTTTCCCCTTCAGGCGAAAGCCAGTCCCCCTAATCAAGCGAGCATAGCGAGGCTCTGCCCATTCTTGCAGCATCCCCAACACCAAGACCCCAATTAATAAATGATTTGTCTCGTTCTTGTGCTCCCCGAAATGATGCATTGTGATGAATTTGCTGCCAAAGCAAGAGCGGAGATTCTCGCAGTCTAGATTTGACACCGAGTTGAGGTCAAATTAGGAAAGCGATGGTCCATCAAGACAGCTCTTGTCTTCCCATTGGCACGTTCGTGCTCAAAGCTCCAGTGCGGGGCCCCTTTTCTTTTCATCCACCTCAAGCTTCCACTCCCACTCCCCTTCCTCTGTTGTTACACGCCGGCTACCATTATTGACTACTCTCCTGACCCGCTAAGTATCCAGAAGGCAACCCATGCGGCCTTACCCATATCACACTCTGTAATCCACAGCACCATATACCCGAAAATATTAAATGATGGTTAAAATAAAGGACTGAGTGATATCGTGCAGGATCACCAAAGCAGACGACAGACACATCAGACAAGCATGAGCCTCTGCTCTGCAGTATCCACCTTACGAGCTGTGGAGCAAACCAGCTCGTCGTAATTCCAGGTTCCTGAAGCGAAACTCAAATCTCTTTTCCCAACCCCATTTTGAGCCTTCAGGATCCCCAAGGATCTCCAAGTGTGTCGCGCTCGCACTGCGGCGAGGCCTGTGATTGCTCCACCGTCCGACGACGATCAGGGTGGACATCCCAAATCAGTGCAGCCCATCCCCATCTCTTTCCCTAGACAGGGCAGCGAAATAGGGTCCTTGCAGCGATGATTTGGTATTGCTGGGCCATAGGTGCGAGGTGCGAGATGCGACCAGCAGTGACGAGCCCTTGGCCCTGTCTCTGTAACTTAACTGTATATCCGGCATTAGAGATGGCGATCTCGATGCCTCAGCTAGTGTAATTGACGGCGCCGTCCCGAGAAGCCAATTCCGTAAGACATCAAGATAGGACTACCAAGGCCTTTAGGTTGCCCGCTACTATGTTGAGCTGTAACCTCCGGTGTCGACTCACCAGATAACACCAGCGTTGTTAGAGAGGAGCAATGTACGTAGAGCAACGCAGTGTTTACCTTTTTGGAAACTCAATGTCCCAAACGCCACAGAGACCACTGTAGATCCTGAACATTGCCTCCTCCTCCTGCCCTCTCCTTTCTCCCTATGCTGCCATCAATAATTAACGGCCATTCTGTCGGAAAAGCTTGGCTATCATAGGGCTGCCCGGATAGCCTATCTGGATTCGCTGGAGTAGCGCGATTCTATTTGAGGCGCTGGTGATGGTGGTGGTCACTGTCGCTTCCACTGCCTATGGCAGCAATTGGTGCCGCCTTACGAACAACTGCTGAGGGGGGAGGACCGTCTATTCTTAAATGCTACTAATTAACCAACAATAGAAACCTTGTCGTCAAACAGGACAAAGGTGCAGTACGAGCTAGGCCTCATGGAGCACTGGACTCGGTGGCTGCAGACCCCCCCGGACGTGCAGAAAGTCGGCCCCGGCAAGATGGCTTGCATGCAGGGAAGCATCAGAGCATCAGAGCATCAAAGACAAGAGACGCAGCGCAACGGTCGAAGGCGGCCGGGGCTGCCACACCTTACCTTGCCCAAGTGCCAGCCCTGTTGCTCCCCCTGTTCCTGCCTGTCCATCAGTTTACCAGGGTCCCCGTCCCCGTTTGTAGCTGAGCTGGACCGTGCAGGGATCATCAGGACATGGCTGTGGTAAAGTCCGTATGCCTACGGCGGAGGATGTGTGGTGCCGCATTCACATATATACTTGAGGAGGAACCCCCAATTGAGACGCCTCGATCCAGCCCTACAGTCAAACAAGTCTTCTTCCAATTGTGCAACATCCATCTTCACTTCTTGAAGACTTGAGTCCTCTTACACTTTGTAACTTATACAAGAGCAAACAGAGTTGACCAACATCAACAAACATCTCCAACATGTCTAGACAAGCATACTCATACTCGACCGCTCCGGCGACGAGGCATATCACTGGCCACGGCACAAGCAGTGCTTTCAGCAGTTCAGCAAACCCAGATGAAGACTGGACCAAAATCTCCGACTTGGCCGAGCGGAGGAGAATCCAGAACAGAATTGCTCAACGCAACTACCGTGAGCACTTCCAATATACTTCTCTGCTGAAGCTGTAATTGACTTATTTTCAGGCAAGAAGCTAAAGAGACGTCTCGAAGACCTCGAGAGACGCGCCGGATCCTCTTCAGCCTCGCCTCCTCAGATCCACGCTGAGCTCCAGCAACAGCAACAACGAGTTGAGAAGAACGTCCAGCAACAGTACAGGAGAAGTCCAGAGATCATGCACCGCCAGCCATCTCCCAGACTTATGCACAATCAATACACTCCACCAATGGAGGACAACTTGATCTTCTCTCATGGCTTTGAGCGCGAGGGATCAAGAACACCACCTCTTTTCGCATATCACTCATACCCAGCACCAGAAGAGATTGTCTATCCTCCATACCCGCAGTCGCAGCCATACCGCCCAGTTTCTTCTTCGGATTACTCGGACTACCTCGCACCAGTTCCAGTCACTCTCCCTTCTATGATGCATTTCCACGAGGCTATCAAGCGCGAGGACGACACAATGAGCCCGTTCAATATGAGCTATCAAGGTCTCCCAGCCATTGATATCCAGGGACATCAAAACTATGAAGATTCAAACCCACATGTAAGTAGCTTCTAGACACCGCCAGCACTTGAACCAGTTCTAATAAACTATCTGCAGACACCCCCTCTTTCTCATTCCTACGAGCATTCTACGACCTGTTCTGAGTCCGGATACAACTACCCCTCAACCCCTCTCTCGATGCCTCCCTCCCCACGACTCATGTCCCAAATATGAGGGCTCGGGTATGAAAACACAAAATAATGTCATTTTCTTTGGGGGAATACCACACAGAGTTCGAAGCGCTCGACACTCATTCTAGAGGATGGGAATCATGACGAAATTGGACTGGAATTATTTGCAAGAAATGGAATTGGGAAATGGAAAGCATGGCCGTCTGGTGTTTTGGGAAGTCTTTTGTTCTTTTCTACTGCGACTACTTTCTTGTCTTTTCTTGCTCCCTCTTTGTGGTAGCTGTAAATACCCCCCCATTGAGCTTGGGTTGGACACACTCAGTTACAGATACTTGTTGGATCTCGGTGGAATGAAATGCCAAAAAAAAAATTGAATACTACTCAATCATCTCTCCTCCCCCTGAATTCCGTGCAACCGCAACCGCAATCGCATTCGTGATCGTGATCAAACTCAAACCCCCCGAAATTGTGAAACTCAAAAAAGTGTCAAAATCCCGCAAACTATCTCCAGCCTTTCCGGCACTCAACTCACTCGAGCAGCCCTGTGACCAACTGACAGCCGGGTCTCCCGTAGGTAGGAAGGTAGCATCTCGCAGCCTTGCGTTCACGACCACCAGAACTTGCGTCACCACCAAGACCCCGAACCGACGCGAATCCGCAACTCCTTATCCTCCGAGCACCGTGTAAGTTTTTCTCGTCTCGTCTCCTCTCCCCCCAACCTCAACCGCAGAGTAAGGTTAAAGCTTCCTTGCCCTGCCTCGAGCATTCGTACATTCGGGATCCGAGTGTTCCTGACCAGTAAAACGATCACGAATGGTATTTGCGTTTTCTTTGCACTTACAAAGAAGGGAACGCCTTGTACGTCACCGAAGGTGTCAGTGAACACGAATTTCGAAGACCTTCTGACTTGACTGGAATCACACGCATGCTTGCTACTGTTTCTGCATCCGAACGTTCCTGGCTCGATGCTGCGCGCGCGCCCTGGCCACAACACAACAAGGGAGGGATGTTGACAGTTTGGGGTTGTGCTGTGCTGTGGTGGTAGCGCAGCGTACTCGTAGCGTGGGTTCAGTGTGGCGGGGTTGTGAATTCCACCTGCTCCGCGCCCCTCCACCACTCACCACTGGCAGGAAGGAGCACGTACCGACGCACGCGGCGCGAAGTTCGGCGGAGGAGTACAGGGATATCCGGATATAAAGAATGGACGATAAATGCAAATGCTGGGTTTTGGGAACGCTATTTGTCGTATCTCCGATCCACATACAGGCTGGGTCTAGAGCTTTGAGGTTGGAGGGCGAGGGCCATGGAGGCATGGAGGCGAAGGAAGAGGGAGAGAGGAGTTCCGCTTCCTTGTCTCGTGTGCCTCCAGGAGCAGCATAGCCAGGCAGGCTCAGGGCACGTTTCTCGGCTTCTTGAAGGTTTTCACGTAAATTTGTCTTGACCTTTCTTGACCTTTCTTGATCACTGATGCCATCGTGCAGCGACTCTGCCTCCAATGGCATTCCTGAGAATGCCACTCGTCGCTCGATCGGTGATTGCTGTACAGACAAGTACCGATTGTTCGTAATCTGGCTAACTATATTCAGAGAAATGTCCGGGGTCAAATTGATCTTCGTGCTTTGTTTGGAATCATAGCTAAGTAGTTACCTTGGAGAAAAGAATGTTTCTCAAATAGGCATTCCGAAATAGTATTTCTCCCACCAGTCTCTTTGTAGGCAACAATATGCTAGTATTGCTAGTCTGGGCAAGCCGAACACGAATGTATGCAAATTAATGGATCGTTACTTCAAGATTTAGTAGGACACCTCTAACTAGATTCCATGTGCCAAGGGAACGAGTTGCTATCTGCACCGTGCCTACGGAGTTACTCGCCTAGCTTCCTGGCCAAGCCAGCTTCTATCGTTGATATCCTCTCCTCGTGTCTTCGTACGTAGTATTCTGCTTGACAACTAAAGCGTCAACCTTCACACTACATGTCCAGATCTCGGAGAATGGACGAGAAACTGCCTACAAAGTACCTACTTGCTGATTTTTTTACAAAATTATTCCCCGGCCTGGGGTTTGTCCAGTCCCCGGATTCGTCATTTTCAGCGTTCCCACTTCTCATTATTCCCCTTAAAGACTTACTGTTCTGAGTCATCTCATCACTTAAATGCGACTTCATTCATACAGCCAAATTCAGCAAGGAATAACCGAAACAAAATTCTGTATGCACGGCCAACTCATCCAAAATGTCTTATATCCTCATGCAAAACCTCCGTGATCCAACAATCCCAGACATCTAATCTCATCGCCGCATCTCATCTCTTTGGAATCCATTATACGAGTTACCTCCAACTCCCAAACAAAGCCGGTATCATCAGACATCGTATTATCTCCCAATAACCATCCAACTCCAATTACCATCCTCCTTCCAAACAACAATCGCCCATCACCGCCATAATGAGCATGCCAAAGATCGACAACACCATTTCCCCTTCTCGAGATCACACACGGGGTAATTCTCCCACTTTACGGCCGGTACTACGTACCATTTCACCAAGCAACTAATAATCCCAGTCGCAGGCGCTTAGATACTGGAGTACAAGTGGTTGAGATGCGAGAGGCCAGAGACGAGGTACAGCTACATCGGTGTTTGAATCGAACCAGTTACTGCAAGTAGAGATAAAGGTAGGTGGCCAGGCTTGGCTAGTAGACTAGCTACTAGGTAGATAGGAAGGTAAGTACTACGGGAGAAACCCAGTGCGGGACATCTCACCTAATATGACCTAAATAAAAGACGGGGAACGTCGTGTTCGAAATGGACAGAAACTTGGAAGTGACAATTACCTTTTAAGCGCGAGGAAGATAGACCGAGCCTTGCTTGAGCTCTGCGAATGAGGCTAGCGCAGTGATTTGATAAGGAGGACTTGAGTGAGGAGTGACTTATGTGAGGTGCGGTTATGTGCAAGGCGAGCTTGTTTTCTCGTACCTGATGTCAAATCATTACCTCCAACGTTGAATGCGAGAATATGTGCAGACGTAGGTGGCTTCAAAGTCCCTCAATGGAATATTTTCGATCCTGCAGTCTTTGCCACCTTTTGCTGCTTCGTTGCGATGCTTCGCTCGCCGCTTAATTTGATTGGGTGGTAAACCGTCCATGTTGACTCACTGGTGGCGACGGGCAAGTGCATGCTCGTGAGTAAGTTGTGGGCGCCGATGTTTGCACTCGGAGGTTGCTTTGTAAGATGAAAGACAAATTTGGGACAAGTTATGGTATTCGGGAAGTGAGTAGGTGCGGATTACAAACAGCAAGAGAACATGGAATCACCAGTCGCGGTTTGTCGAAGACGAAACGTATGACGACCCCATGTACCTGCTTCGTTGAGTATGCAGTCCGCGTATCGTTCTCTTCAACCTGTCTCATCAAAATTGAAAAGGAGATGGGTAGGTACCTCTGCCTTCAAATTTTGAGTTCTCTTATGCATGTCGCTAACGAGACACGACAGAGGGAACAAAGTCGACTGATAGAGTCAAGAAGCTATCTTCTTTTTGGTGAGAGTAAGAGGCCATACGGAGGAATAGCACGCTGCCCTTTCAGACACAGACAAAGTCGAAGTCCCAATTCCATTATACATGCATGCTAAATTATCTAGAGCTGTATGCACCACGCATGAACCAACGCCTCGCCTCATGTGCTCCGACCCTTTTGCTGTGTGCTATGATACACCTGAATACCATTCTACTCTCGCCTCATCTAACACCAAGTAAACACCGGATTTTTACTCTTTACTGTCTCCAGTCTCTCTACAATGACCTTGCGCTGATTGCCTTCCATTCCCTCCGCCGCCGCGTAACCCAGATCTCCTTCTAGATCATCATCGTACAACATCGGTCCTCTTCGGCTGCGGTTGCTGAAGGAGAATCGTCTTTCGCGTATAGCCACTGGTGATCGCGGTGGTCCATCGTAGCTCATTCGAGCTCGGGAATGGTTGTATGTTGGACGCTCGGAGAATTTGACTTGACTGTTCTTGCGGCTGTCTGTTTGAAAGGCCGAGTCTGTTGCAGGCGGAGATGAGATTTCCTGGCTTGCTCTTGGGCTGGACAGACTGAATCGATTAGGATTCGGTAGCTCTGTTGATGGACTTGCAAGACCGAGTCCAAGTAGGTCGGCCGGCTGTGGTGCTGAGGAGTTGGCTGCGCTGATGTCCATTTCCTCGGTCTCGTGAAGATCCTTGTTGAGACCCATATCATGTCGTCTCCGCATTTCTGCGGATGGGACACGCATGGGTACTGCAACTGGGATGTCTACAAGGTCATCCCAGACGCAGACTCGAGCTCTCCTGGTCAACTCAAGTGGCCCGTGATCAGCCAGCTTGAGCGTCTCGACAACATTCCATGCTTGACCTTTCATGACTGCAATCTGTCTCGCGAACATCCTCTCCTGAAAGTCGGCATCCTGGCTAAAGACCTTTCTTAGCTCTAATTGAGTCTCGCTCCACCACTGCTTGGAAGTCAAAAGCGGTAGGAAATGATCCCTTGTTTTCTGAGAGAACGGTTGGCCGATAAGTGATACTGGCAAGAAGAGCCAACCAAACGGAAAACTTCTCCAGGCATCAGGATGCTTCCACGGCCAGGAAAGACTGTTATCAATGGCACCAATTGACATCGTAGGGCCACCAACTCTTGAAGGAGTCGCAGATCTGCTAGTAGCTTCCATCGGTTGCTGGACTCGGTACGGATGTGCCTCCAAATTATCGGTAGAAACCAATCGTGGAGAGCGCTCCTCTTCACGAGGATTCATCTGAACAGGTTCCGAAACAATAGAGACATCCTGACTCTCCCAATCCACCTTAATCATCCAATTGTCTAAACCCCTATCCGTATTCCGCATGATGTAGTCCAAAATGACCAACTTCTCAAGCTCTTCCCGGAAGGACTGTTGAAGTGTGTCTGTCCAAACGAAACGTCTATTTTGGCCCTCCAGTGGGGGCGAAGGGTTATTCTCTGCCTCGTCGTCTTCGTCGTCTGATCTAGACCCATTGGGTCTGCAAGTCTCTCTCCATGGTTTTGTCTTCTTCCTTGGTGCATCTGTAGGTCTGTAGCCTCCACTTAGATGATCCGGCCAGGGATTCTCTCGTAAAAATATATTCGCATCCTTAAATCCTTTCAAAAAAACCTGAAAGCTGCCGACCTTAGGCGGAAAAGCTTTCTTCTTTCTATAGAAGTTTCTCCGAGCCCAGAAGTCGTAATGGAAGGATTTCGAAGATAGGTGCACGATATCGGTGTATGGGACCAGATTCGTCCGCAATCGGCAGTCCAACGTATATGCAGCAGCTTCGGAGACGTAGCTGAGATTGGGAATGAGGCATGCTCTTCCAAAGAAGCATGGGAACAGATTCCTATGGATCCATTTGTTCCACTTGGGATTGCCTGCTGCGTATGGTTCCTCGTCTTTGGGCTTGAAAACACCGACAACCTTCCCATCACTGTTCCGCGCGAAGTAACTCCCAGAGCTACCTTGTGTGATCATCTTGGGATGCATACCCTGCTCAATGGCAATTCGTACACTCTCCACGACCTCCTCAAACTCCGCTTTCGACATCCGTCCATTATCAACATCCGAAGCCAGCGTTTCGGCCGTCGCGGGCCGTATACCATCCGGAGCCTGGAAAACAGAGTGGTGTATCTCCAGCTTCTCTTCCTCCTCCGTCTTGCCCTTGACCTTGTTGATCTTGAACTTCGAAGCTATTTCGTCTGCCCATCGTTCCAGCCTCGCATTGATAGCCTTGATATCCACGCCCGAGGAATTGCTTCGCATGCGTCGCCGATGTCGAGGTCTTCGTGAGTTTGTCGGCGAGTTCGCTCCATCTGTATACATGCCCCCATGGGCGCGGGGTTGTGTGATGGATGCAAAGCGTGGTGCGCCTGCTGGTTGGAGGGAGGCATAGCTATTTGCCAGATCATCGTTCTCTGAATCTGAGTCTTCGGCCTGGGCTATGCGGGCATAACCCGTTGTTGCGGGTCGATCCCTAGGCATGTTGGATCATCTACCTTTTGATTGACATGGTATTGAGGGAAATGCGTGTTGGTTATGATGGTCACCTCATGTGGGCAGGTTTTAGGGATATACGGTTGTCGCGTCACAGGTCGGGCCGGACCCCTGCAGTTCATCCTGACTGGACCAAGTTCAAAGCTAAGTCAGCCCGCTCTAGATTCACGGCTCTTACAATTAATATACTGTACGTGTCTATGAACTAGTTCAATAGAGAAGATTAGTAAACCAACTGCGGCAGACAAAACAGGTGCCTCATGACATTTGCAGTGTTCTATTTAGGAATGTAGCTGCTGCCCTTCCGAGGGTCTACTTGACGCTGTTAGATCCAAGGAGGTGCATTGCAATAAAGAAAAAAATCATGGAAATCAATATATATCATTGGTAGCTATGTTAACGGTACTACTCGTCGAGGTCAGAGAATCTCCAAGGGTATGTGCGAGACTTCAGCTTTGCGATTCTTCAAGCTTGTTGACTGGCGTATCTTCGAAAACTCACTTGTAGGATGAAGCCTTTCATTGAGATATCCTCTTCAGTATTGAGAAATCCATACAATAAACATAACATGCTTCGGACCAACAGACTCTGGTGGTATTCGAGTGTCTGATGCTGTTTGTCAGACACCTCTGACAACGGTCGCTTTCTGCGACGATCTTCGTAGGTTAGGCAGCCCTTTTTGAACAAATCCCAGACGAAAGTACAACTCTTCCAAAATACAAGAATGCTCAATGGGTATAAATCTCCGATCAAACCAGTATTAGTGCCTTATCCATCCGCCTACCAGTTCCATAGACGCCCTACCTATACACGGTATCAATCAAAATGCAACGCCAACACTATTTCTTCCTGGAACGTGGCCAGGCATGGCCTCCATCCTCCAGCTATCATCATGTCCCATAGTCTTCTCTCCGAAGGTCCTCACTCTTGTAAGCTCAATACTCTTTTCGTTCCTGTCAGAATCCATCGACAATTCTCGAATCGTAAATTCTTGCTGCTTGCGATGATCACTACCTGGGGTTGAATCCGGTGACCACGTGGGAATTGTTGGCTCTTCTAGCTCACTCTCAAAAGTACTGACCGTACTTAGGGAGCTGGAGCGTGTATGTTGTGTACTGGGTCTGAGATCCACACATGAATAGAAGCCTTCTCGGCTTGTTACTGGTTTGGGAGTGTTGGTTACTGAATCGAGAGAAATGTTTCGTGAGTGCTCTCCGGAGGCTGGGAAGAGCCATTTCGAGACGCGGGAGAAGGACTTCTTCTTTCTGAGAGGTGGGTGAGGTGCTTGGAGGACGAGTGGGAGTGGAGGTGGTGGAGGTAAGGAACGATCTGGCCGTGAAGAGGCTGATGCTGGTGAGGGAGTTGTAAAGGTAGCTGAAGCTTCTGTGAAAGGTACCAGGCGAGAAGGGATGTGGACTGTTTTTGAAGGGGCAGTCATGGGACGTTGGCCAAGAGGAGAGGAGACCCGTTCTGCAAACGATGGGGCTGTCGGCGGCGTGACTAGCGTTGGGTTGAATGGTGCCAACAGGGTCGGAGCTGGCATTGGTTCTATCATAGCAAGTCAGTATATGAGCATCGAAGGAATAGAGATCGATTATTACCTTGTGCATCAGAGTAGATGCTGTCCGGTCTACTTGTCCGGCGACTGGTGGGTCGGCTATTGAAGTAGATGCTCTTTCGCTCTTCGATTATTTCTTCGATATCTTTCAAGCGTTGTTCGAGTTCGAACTTCTCATGTAGAGCTGATTTTACTCGCTCATATGCAGGTGGCTCTGTTTTTGCTCGAAGACGTGCTGGCGGTGGCGATTGCGGAAGCTGAGTCTGCATCGCAGATAACAATTCCTGAGCACTTAAAGATCCTGGACGGCCTTTGAACTGCGCAGACCATTCTGACGACGTGCCAGACCCAGATCGAACAGGTTTCCGAGGGATCCGGAAAGACATTGCGCTTTCACTTCTTGCATGAACGAGAGCAGCAGGTGGAAATGGCAACTCTTTCGAATACCGGGATGGAAACGAGAGATCATCGATGGTACCGAAGTGTGGTAGGATTGGAGAAAGCTGGTTCTCTGGCATGTAAATACTAAGCTCCAAAGGTCGGAATCTTTCCTGTCCAGGAGCTCTCCTCGTGGTAGCATTCTCCAGATGCTGGAAATTCGACGGGTGTCCAATTCGCGGCCGGCGCGGTCCATTATAAGCGTTTAATTTCCTTCTCACAGAGAAGCTTCCACGACTAGATGCGCGGGATGCGAAGCTCTTCGTCCGGGTTGCCCATTCTCTTCCTCTGGTCGATGGTCTCTCTTGAGGCTCTGGAATCGGCGGAGGAATTAAGCGTGGCTGATGATGCTCGATTCTCATCGGCTTCTCAACAGCTGAGGATATCAGAAACACAGCAATACAATGAGTTTTCCAGATTCTACTCACCACGTCTAGGCGCTTCTTCCCTCAGAGGCGAGCAGCAATTAACTGAAGCCGATAGCCAGCTACTGTAGGCATCATCAAGATACCCCGTGAAAAGTTTCATGGCCACGACTTCATTCCGAACATGCACACCAGAAAGCGTCAAAAGGGATAGAGAAAGGATGAAGAAACTCCAGGAACAAACTTCTTCATTGGAGAAAAGCGGAGGGTAAGATTGGGGAAAGAGAGGTACAAGTGGAAGCTGTCATTCGTTCACGCAATGTCATGAGGTGTCTGGAAGACATGCGAGAGCTGCACATCTTCGACGCGCGCACACCATGTGCAAAATAATTGTACCAATCGGTATAATGCTGGTGTCTCTTGACAGCGGGTATGCAATGCAGTGAGAGGCCGATGAGTGAGGATAGAGATGCTTGGCATATCCTAATCCTTCATGAGAAGCCTTTCGGGCAACATGATTCGATGTCCATGGCCGCTAGAGAGGAGGGCGCTTATGGTGTGGCCCGAACCAGAAGCATCTGTGGCTGGATGCTTTTTATGGCCGCACCTAATGTCACGTCTTGCCGCCCAATGATGTTGCATACTATTGAATTTGAGCGCCGCACCTGAAGCGTAGTTCAAAAGGTCGAGATGATCGCTTCTTTGGGGCGCGATGTGGTTCGTGATGTTATAACCTTCCAGAGCCCTGAAAAAGTCCGACCGCAAACGCTTCTCTTCGCCACCTAGCCCACACGTGACCCATGTATGAAAGTTGCCGAGGCTTCGTTCATTCCTCGAGACCAAATGGTGGTTGAGGCTGCGGATCTGAGTGATCCTGATATCCTTCGTTTCCACGCTTGTAGAATCACTCGTGCTCATTGAATTCCGGGGTCTAGACGAGCGCTTGTAACTCCCCAAGAGCTCACCACGCTCAGGTTAGAGAGATCTGGGAACTGGAATTGAAGAACAATTACTTGGAGATCTTCTAAGAACCTCACTCTGATTTTCCCAATATGAAGCAACAGAAAGCTCGAAGTAAGTCATCATGAGCAAAAGAGTGTTTTATGCGGCGTGCACCACGTCTCTGGGATAGCGCAAGGCTGCTAAGGTCTCCAAAGAAGTCCAGAATCACTCAAGAACAGCAAGGACAGAACTCGCTGAGAAACAATGGTTCCCAACACTTTTCGAGAGGAGAAACAGATTACGGCGAATAGCGAGCTGTATGCAAGTACAACTTAGGTTTCTCGGCTCAGAGGTAATCGCCCTAACGTTTCCGCTGCAATTAACCAAGGTGAAGAAATTTGAGAGCCAGATCATCTTCAGAGATACGCGGCAACATGGCGAAGTAAACAATGCAGTGGTATGTGGCAAGAAACGTGACCAATCTTCATTTGTTGATTCGTTGACCAAGCAGTTCCAGAATTAGAAGGCTTGCCACTAAAGTATTCTAAAGATGGGCTGAGCAGCCAACAAGAGCTCCCAAGAAATGCTAACCGACCAGTACTACCACTACTGTAACCACTAGGGCATTCAGAATTGAAAGAAGACGGATGTACGGAACAATCCTGGCTTTATTTGATATTGATTTCAATGGCAAGCGACGACGTCACATAAGATATTCTACATACCATGCAATCCATTGGACGGGTTAGAAAAGTTGAGATTGCGGGTGTGGGGACCCAGATCCTCGGGTCAAGGCAGACAACCACCTCGCTAAGCTTAAAGTGAGATAGAGGAAAGCTTGTTTATTTTCCCCTGATCCGAAATTCCGTTACGCGAAAGACTTTCCCATACTTCCAACGTCGTATCGAGCCCAGTGAGTTTACTAGCCTACCACAGTGCCACGCCGCCCCATAAAATGCGCAGACTGGATCTTTTCGTTCTGTGCCTGCTGCACTATTCAGCTCTTGGCTAATCTTAACAGAGCGCCGCTTTCAGTGTCCAAGGGATCCTCTCGGTGTCTGGCGTCCTCACATGGGCGAGTGAGCCAACTCGCTGCATGCAAGGCTGGCAAAGCGGCACTGCTCAATGTCTAGGGTATAGTTAAATCTGATGGCTTAGATCTTGGAATTCCCCTGGCTCGTGGGGCAGAGTTCAGTGGAAAACTACATCATAGGTTTTGCCATCTCCCTTCACCAGCCCTTCCATTGTTGCTTCTGTGCCTGGTGGACATGATTATTGTGTTGGTCAGATCCTTCACTCAGCCTCTCCTTCAAGAACACGCGTCTGTCCGCGACGGCCCATTATCCTTCTTTTGCATTTCATGCTTCCTATTTTTGACGACAAGAGGCGAGGACTTTCGCACTCAGGGCTTCACTGCTTTCCTAGTGCCCGAAGATCCATTTGACAGTCGAAATATCAACTCACTTGACAAGCACCTCTAATGGAACATATCTGTCCGGCTGTTCGGAGGAGTATAGAGTGTCCACGCCACTGCCAGCTCACATAAAGGCCATCTCAGTCCTGAGCATAATTTGAACTTCCCATCCTGATCACCTATGAGCTGGATGTATACACTCGCTTTTTATGCTCTGGTAGCTGTGGCTCTTGTAGAGGCACAGTCGCAAGATCTTTCAAAATATGTCCTCCCATCGGTATGGCCCCTCTCCGATGAATACTAAACGAGGTTCTGACTTTCCAGACCGGTTCCATCAATGGCGGCAATACATTCGATGGTGTCGCCTTACCTTTTGGCATGGTGAAGCTAGGTGCCGACGTATTCTCGGGCATTGACAACTATTCTGGAAACTCGCCCAGCGGAAACTTCACAGGGTTCTCCATGATGCACGAGAGCGGAACTGGCGGCGCTCCAAAGTATGGAGTTGTCTCACAATTGCCCGTTTTGGGAGACATTCTCAACCCACTGGCAAACTTACATGCTACTAGGTCAGCTCCCGACGTCACATCGCTGGGATACTTCCAGGCTTCATTGGGGTCCAACATCACGGTGGAGCTCAGCGCCACGAGCCGAGCTGGCATTTATCAGTACACGTTTCCTTCTGAAAGCAAGCCGAACGTTGTTGTGGATGTATCACATGTCCTCCCATCTTTCAGAGGTCAAGGTCTGTCACAAACCTATCGTGGAGGCAATATGACTATTCTGGACGATCACTACGAAGGTTATGGCGTTTATGATAATGGGTGGAATAGAGCCCCGGACTGGAAGATACATTTCTGCGGATACTTCGATCAGCCAACGACGCCAAGAACGTTCGTCGCACAAGCTGGAGACGAAACAAGCATTGCTGATTATAGCAACAATCCGCAAGCGATTTCAACAACTCGCGTAGGTTCAGTGTTCACCTTCAACACGACGACTGTTACGTCCAGAGTCGGTATCTCTTTCATGTCTAGCGCGCAGGCTTGCGACAATGTCAACACCCAGATACCTGAAGGGACAAGGCTCGAATCTGTGATAGCAAATGCACGGGATGTATGGAATCGGGATGTGCTCTCGAAAATCACCACATCAGAGAGTAAAGAGGGGAACTTGCAGCTGCTTTACAGTTCGATGTACCATATGCATATGATTCCCTCCAATAGGACGGGCGAGAACCCTTTGTGGTCTTCAGACGAGCCCTACTACGACGATACATTTACACTTTGTAAGTACTTGAAAGACTTAAACTTGGCTTCAACGACTGTAATAACATATCTCATGGATTTCACACCTCGCTTGGGACATCGACTGGATGGCAACTGCTAATCACCTTGTTCATAGGGGATCTCTTCAGATGCACGACTTCCCTATGGCACGTGCTGCAACCTGATTTTCTAGAAGAGTATCTGAGGTCTTTCATAGACATCTTCCGCTTCGACGGCTACACTGGCGGCGCTAGATCATCGAATTACAATGGTGCCGTCCAGGGCGGAACTAGCGTGGATAACATTCTTGCAGATGCCTACGTCAAGGGCATGCAAGGTGCCATAAACTGGACTACGGCCTACGAAGCCATGGTCCAGAACGCTGAGGTCGTTCCTCCACTCAACAATGACCCACGAGACATGTCTGGTTCAACTAAAGAAGGCCGAGGAGCTCTACCTGACTGGCTTGAGTATGGTTTCATCACTACCAAATATGGCCGCTCTGTAAGTCGAGCAGTGGAGTATGCAGTAAATGATTTCTCGTTAGCCCAAGTCGCAGCAGGTCTCGGAAATCAGGATGACCTGAATAAGTACTTAGCGCGAAGTCGAAATTGGCAGAACCATTGGAACTCGAACGCCACTTCCCTCAATTTCACCGGATTTCTGGTTCCACGCACGGTGAATAGCTTTATCGAGCAGGATCCGCTGAGTTGCGGAGGCTGCTACTGGGCGGATGCATACTATCAGGCTCTGCCCTGGGAATACAGCCTCAACGCTCACCACGATATCAGTAGTATCATCGCTCTCTGCGGCGGGCCAGAATTATTTCTAGCGCGCTTGGAAATGATCTTCAAGCCTGGCATCAACACGTCTGGGCGCTCGGTGGGGTTCAACAACACGATTTTCAACCCTGGCAATGAACCGAGTTTCGCCACGCCATACCTGTTCAATTATGTCGGCCGACAGGACTTGAGTGTCAAACATAGCCGATTTGTCGCGAAGAATTACTACTCGCCTACACCGGGTGGTCTTCCTGGGAACAGCGACGCAGGAGCTATGGAGTCTTGGCTGGTATGGAATATGCTGGGCCTTTATCCCATGGTCGGACAGACAACTTTCCTGATTGCATCTCCGTGGTTTGCAAATACAACCATCTCACTTGGATCAGGCAAAGCCTTGACTGTAACGACAGTTAATGGCTCGGATACTTCCTTCTATGTCCAGTCGCTTCGCGTCAATGGCGATGAATCGACGAAATCCTGGGTCACTTGGGACGATGTTTTCGCCAACGGTGGTAGGATGGACTATGTACTCGGTCCTGAACCAAGGAACTGGACTACTGGACCTCCTCCACCCAGCCCTGCAAGCGAGCTCGGGAAGGCGAAAATCCCGACTTCGATTCCAACAAGACCACTAGTACCGCCTGAGGATATATCTGAAACAGCTGAGGAGGATGACTCGGATGGAAATTCTACGAAGTGGAGGAATGTAGGTTTGGGAGTCATGGGTGCTGTTTTGTTCCTGCTGGGTGTTGCTGCAGTTGTGTTTTGGTGGCTGAGGAAGAGGAAGCGGAGGGTTACAGCTGTTGAGTTGCCGAAAGAAAGCGAGTCTGATGGGTCTAGGGTGACCGTCGACTCTTGAGATGTAATACAGTCAGGGGATGGGATTTTGATCAATGACATACGAAGATCACGAATTCAGTTATAGCGATACCATAGTTTTGCCAAATGAGATTAGACTTTCAGTTGCTGTCTTCTGTTGGTAGACTAGGTACTCATACTTCTATCGCAAGCCAGTCTCACTGTGTAGCAGACTATTATCTATGTTTCAACGTATATTTCCTCTCAACTTCTATTTCTAGCAAATCGATTGTGTCCCTGGTGGATAATATGGATTGTTTACATTCAGGAACCGAAATCGCTTAGATTTTCGTACTGATTCCGGACAAATGTAATTTGAAGTGAATTAAAATATTATCCTCGATAGGAAAATATTGATTGGCCGAATAGCCCTTTCGTAGTGATTCCGTGTATTCAAATTATTTACAGCCTTGACGCTACTGTAAAATTCATAGTCATTTCACTTTCCCACAACCCCTGTTCGATTAGCGCAGACGCACGGACAGGCATGTCACCCAAACTTCGATTCTCGCGCTTTTGCTGGACAGCAAATCGACAAACACAAACGCAAGACAGCAAACAGCAATGAGTATTTGATTTTGAGCAACGCAAACTTTTGAGCGACCTCGCACTGCAGATACTGCGATTGATACGATGTTATTCTCAGAAGAAGATGCGCCGCTGCTCAAGAAGTGGATCATAAAGCGCCTGGAAAACACGTTTGTCCTGCCAGCATCTCCCAGAGATATACTATAAGCTAATCAATCTGAATTCACAGGTCAGATGCCGACGCCGATGTCCTTGCAGATTATGTTCTTGCGCTCTTACGACATGATGGCGACATACAAGCTGTGCGACAGCTCTGCGAGGCTGAGATTCCCGACTTCCTGAAGGAGGATTCGACAATCTTCGTACGAGACGTCTTCGATGCAATTCAGTACAAATCATACCTTCCAGGAGCTCCTCCACTACGCAGACCTTCTCTACCCCTTGCGCCACCAACCGGTCCAGCTGCGCCCTCCGCGCCCTCGTATGGAAATCTTGGAATGGGTGTTCCAACCGGTCCCCAGAACGGCTCGAGAAAGCGGTCATACAACGAGAGAGGCGATGGGGATTCGCAAGATAGGGGAAAGATGATGGGAGATCCGAGTGGCAGAGCCTTCAAGCAACCAAGACGTGGAGGAGCTTCTGGTAGAGGCGGATTCGATCCCTTCTACCAAGGAGGTAATCGAGGAGGAGGATTCTCAGGCGGCCGCCCACCACCGATGAACATTCAGGGCATGCCTCCACAAGGATTTCCTGCGGTACCCGGCATGCCCAGCCCACCACCAGGAATGCCTCCTATGGACCCGAACAACCCTATGGCAGCAATTCTGGCCATGCAAGCAATGGGCTTCCCAATCCCTGGCATGCCTGCTTTCCCAGGATCTACCTCGCCTCCCCCACAGCAGAAACAGCGATGTCGAGACTACGATCAGAAGGGTTTCTGTGCCAGGGGCAATACTTGCCAGTACGAACATGGCGAGCATTCGATATGGGTCCCACCTACGAGTAGAGCCGACGAGTACGACCCATTGAACTCGAATATCATGGCTGGTGTTGAGACTACAAATCCTGGCGCGCCTAGCTTCAATCAGTATCGGGGCGGCGATAGAGGCAGAGGCCGGGGCGGGTTCAGAGGCGATAGGCAACAGCCTGGAAATCGCGGAGGACGAAACGGGCGGTCGGAATTTTCCTCTGATCGACCAAATTACGACAAGAGCAATACCACGATTGTGGTGGAGAACATACCTGAAGAGAGGTTCTCAGAAGATGAGGTTCGAGGCTTCTTCTCCGACTTTGGTAACATCGTGGATGTATCGATGCGACCGTACAAGAGATTAGCTATTGTCAAATATGACGACTGGAATAGTGCCAATACGGCATACAAATCTCCGGCAGTCATTTTTGACAATAGATTCGTCAAAGTCTACTGGTACACCAGTGACGACTCTTTACCGAAACCACCTCCTGCTTCCAAGTCCAACGGATCCAAGAAAGAAAGCGTAGATCCAAGTGCGCCTGTGCCCGCAAGAGCCACATCTGAACCTCAGATTGACATCGAAGAATTCACTCGCAAGCAGCAAGAGGCTCAGAAAGTGCATGAGGAGAAGATGAAGAAGAAGCAGGAAATGGAAGCAGCAAAAAAGGAGCTCGAGAAGCGCCAGGAAGAGCTGATGAAGAATCAGGCAGAGGAGAAGCGAAAGCTCATGGAGAGGATAGCTGCCAAGAGTGTCAAATCTGGTTCAACAAATGGATCCGCGAATGGTACTCCTGCACCAGAGAGCAAACCCACGTCTCAGACGGAGGCTCTGAAGGCGCAACTAGCAGCATTGGAGGCTGAAGCCCAATCTCTTGGCATTGATACATCGCAAGCAGATGGCAATTCGTGGGGCGGTCGTGGAAGAGGTCGAGGACGCGGTGGCTACAGGGGTAGAGGAGAGTACGTACCGCGTGGCTACCGTGGAGGGTATAGAGGACGTGGTGCACCTACCCATTTCGCAGCAGCAGGTCGTTCATTCAACCTCGACAATCGTCCCAAGACTGTCAGCCTGACTGGTGTGGACTTCACGGATAGTGCAAAGGACGAGACTCTTCGGGAATATCTTATGGTGTGTCAATTTATCTTTGATATACTGGGCATTGCTAACATGTTACAGCACATCGGTGAATTCACAAGTTTGGAAGCCACCTCAAATCGCGCCCAGATCGCCTTCAAAGACCGAAAGACAGCCGAGAATTTCTTGGCTAGTGTTTCCAGAGATGGCGGCGAAATCCCCTCCGCTGGCAAGGTGGAGCTTGGCTGGGTCAAGACTCCCCTGTTACCAGTCACTACACCTGTATCCAAACCAGTCCAACCCAAAATGGACGAGGATATGAACATGGACGAGGGCGACGCGATGGCGACGGGCAGTCCAGCACAGGGTGCTGCAGCTGCTGAAGGTAGTCATGAGCAACAAGAGAACTTGGATTATGACGTTGCCGACGACGATTGGGGTGCTCAGTAAGCATGTGCTTTGGATAAGGAACCTAGATGCAGTCATTCATGCACAAAGGGTGCAATTACGACAAGGATTGAAGAACTGTACACGATAATGTATCATAAACTTGTGACGTTACCGAGAAAGCAAAAGTCTTTGTGAGCGGGCATTTAGTCTATGTGGGGATGAGTAGTGTGAATTCACGTGTTGTAAATCAGTAAGTTTTCCTTTCTAAGGCTGGCTGTCGAGGTTTGCAAGGGACAAATCTTGGTGATATCGACTTCTTTCTTGGTTGGAAACCCATGGACGCGGGTATGTCGATGGCCTTCATGCATGGACAAAATCTGATCGCAAATAGATCAGCGGAGCCCCTTCCCTTGCTGCGTGGAACAAGCGAGTTGCTTAGCCTGCAGACAACCTAGATTGATCGACGATATAGGAAGACTCTGATCGTCATGGTCGTGGCTCTTTCCTCCCTTCGCGTCCCCGTCCCAATGTACAGGATATGTCTACTATTCGTGCTGCGCCTTCCATTTCTCTCTTAGCAGCAAACATCATTGCATCTAATACAGAGCAGTTCTTCATACTCAGCATCTTCGACGATTGCAACTCTTATAGTCTAAGGTTGCATACTTCAACTATCCAATCAAGCACTTCAATATCAATCAAAATGAGTCAACCGCCACAGACCTCGTTTCCGAATAGCCAATCCACGCACCCACACCAACGCGCTCGGGTGAATCAACAGCCAACGTTAGCGCTACCCAGAGGATATTAGCCGCTTCCGACATCTTGCAAGTTCTGCTTCGAGCGCAAAGTCATCTGCTCGCCTAATCAACAACATGGACGATGCCAAAACTGTGTGAATTTCGATCGGCAATGCACCTACTATCGAACAAGGAATACAGATCGCAATGCAATCAGACGCTCAGACATAACGAACAGTGTCCCAAATACCGGTCTACAATTTCGGATTTATGAAATGTGGGAATGGGTAATCGTGGCGTATAAGGAGACAATTCAATGGATGGTGGAAATTTACTTCCCGAGGTGGTGTATCCAAAGTGAGTGGACGTTTGTCTCCATGTCGAAATCAGAGAATTGACCGTGACAGCTTCCAGTATTCCACCGCCCAAGCATGATTCAAAGAGTGATGAATGGAGATTATATGACCGATCCGTCCTTCTTCGCATGCACCATGACATTATGCGCTTTAGCTTCTGCCCGCGCCGCAGATGGTGCTTTGTTTCCAGGCCGCTGGAATTCGCAAATGCTTCGGATGCCGCCGGCGAATTTTTTCCTTGGCGCGGCGAAGTCAGTCATGGCACGAGAGCTGTGCAGTCTGAAAGGTCTCAACTGGTTGCGGACTTGTGGCTTAATAGCTTTATACGGAGTTCAAATCAACAATGTTACCATCATCAACGGGTACTTAGGCATGTATTACAGCCTAGTTTCGATAGATAACCTACACCATGAAGAAAATTGGCCGAAAGACATGGGAATTCTTGACAGAGAATTGATGAGACGTCTCCCTCCATTGTCGGGGGAGGTATCATTCGACTCCAAGAATCACAGTGTTCCGTATCATTTCCACGCGAAAAGGACGAAGATGAATTATCCGACACGGACGCTGCCCCAATTTCTTCCATGCAGCATCACACCAACTCGCCATACTGGATCCATGGCTGGAACGTCACGACCCGTCTCTATATCATTTTAGAGCATGCCGTGGGCGAATACCGCCGCCGAGCTTCTAAATACAGACCATCTTCTGCACCACAATCGTCCAACGAAGACATCAACCGTGGGGTAGAAGCAGTGAAGAAACTTCGAAAATTGTATGATGAATTGTCGCCGCAGTTTAAAGCGCCCCAGCCTATATCGCCCGACGTCCGAGGATGCCAGGATTACAGAATGGGCTTGCAAGCAGCCACTATTGCAGTCGCTATGCAGCTCACGCTCCTGATAATCTTCACCTGTCAAGGTTTCTTGCCTGTGCAGACGTGTTCTGTTGCGGATGTTCTGCAAGAAATACTCAATCAAATCCCCCCACACTTCCTCCATGCCAGTTCATGTCCTTTGATTCATCAGATTGCTGGTCTAGGATACTTTCTCGCCTTAGAAGTCAAATGCCGTCCTCCCGACAAGCCTTCTTATACCCAAGTCTGTGATGTATTGTAAGTACCGGGTCACTCTGTCAGTCTATTTCTCTTTCCAACCGAACATAGGATTAGGATGAAAGGGTTTCTGTCTGGGTTTAAAGGCAGCATATCGAAGTCTGTCGGGGCAATCAGTCGCCTTACCGAACATAAATGACCTCGACCAGTTCATGAATTAGCAGACCACACATGAGCCTCTAAGTAATGCACCTGCATCTATTTCGTCTGTCCCCGCTCCACCTGCACCCTTCAACGGTCAAAAGATCAATCCTAGCGTTAGGGTACCACATGGGGGTACGATGAACCCTGTAATATCAGGAATGCCGCATGACAACGTCCCAACTGAAATGAACCCCTATGGTACTCCATCTAGAGCGAATGTCTTCGGTACAGGAATCCACGAAGGGCATTTTCAGCGTCCAGCAGTCATGCAGAACTTCCCGCAGCAAGGAGGTGCTTCACAGAGGTTCATCGGTAACGGGGCAGGTGGTGGACCTGGACTACTCGAAAGCGGCAATGGCCAAGAGTTTCAAGCTACCTTATGGGTAGCGACTGTATTGAAGCCTCGGCCTGTGAATACTAGCAGCCTACTGGAACCAAGAAAGATGACTATCAATCGGCAGGATTTGGTAGTCGTCGTATTATGGCTGTGTGAATTATTGCTACTGTGGAACTATTGATGGCTGTACACTTATTCTGGAGGTCTACGATCACTTAGAGCAATCAGGCATAGCCATATGCGAGTTCGCTTTAGATCTCGCATCATATCCTCGATTCCATCAAATCTTCGAGTCAAAGCCCCAAAGACAGAAGCGCCCATCAGCGATACGCTGTGCCCACTTCCATCCTCGTTCTCGTCCTCACCATCATCCCACTGGGGACACTGAACCTCTACTTCATAAAACACCCCCATTAATTTCTTCTGCTCCTCTGCACTCTCTTGGCCCATCGCATTAGTAAAGGTCCCAAGTGGCCTCTCAGACTCTCCTCCATCATCCAAAAGTCCTGCAAAGCAGCACCTATGCCTTCATCTTCCAGCTCACTCAGAAGGTTCTCAACGCCAAGCTCCCACTCCTCATGATGAATGCCACTAATTTCTTCTTCTGGATAGTCTCCCATAGCGCTTGACCCAATCGTCAGCCATAACAGGCGAAGTTGTTTTTGCATGCCAATTCAGATATAGTGCTTCGCAGCTCCTGGTGGCGCAAATATTTGGCTTCTGAGTTTGCCATTTCCTGATGTCATATCTCGGATGCATGCGATACCAACGAGTCCGAAATGAAGCTTCGCGCTCTGTTTGCCCCACATATTGTAACTGGTCCACGATGACTTGCGACATTCCGTGATCAAGATCTCTTTAAAGAGGGAAATGGATCCATTTGCGATTCTTGGGCTTCCGGAAATTGAGCCACAAGACGTACGTCCTCGGTGATGATGATTCGTTGGACAGCTTGGGCGAATGGGCCTAACAATTTCTGGACGCTGCTTGCTTGGCTTGTATTGCATTCTTCGCATTTGTGTTCGAGTGATTGAATGCAGCTGTACTCGAACATGATGTAGTGAACGGTAGACGGGTGTAAATCCTCTGGCACAGAACAGTCGACATTTCTAGGCTAAAGAATTTGCAACGGGGTCAACTTCACGCTGGAGAAGTTTTACCCAACAGCTGATCTCGTGATTCCCGGCGCACAGACAGCAAAGCTGGAGTTCCGTAGCTGACGACACGCTCGGCATCGTGGACCTGGTAGACACATAAATCATCACGAACAACCTGAGCTCGGGCAACGCAACCATCATACTGCAAATCTGATCTCGGCTAGGAGCTGGCTGAAACAGTTGAGTTTCCTAGAGCCCTCCGGGTATCTGTATTTGGGGTCCTTGATTATTGGGAATGAGCATTTCGAAGAGCTCAAGGCGGGTTTGAGGCTTGGGATGAACCTTGGTGACATTGAGATACCAGGCAAGACTTTCTGAGGTAGAAATTCGATGGATTTGAGATGTAGAGTTGGTGGAAGAGGGAAGAGAAGTGATAAGGTCGTGTAAGCGCTTACTGTCTTCTCTAAATCGTGACGAGATGCACCGTGGTAGCGTAATTTGTTGGTTTTTATCCCTGTCAGATATTCCTAAAAAGTAATGTCAAAGGGCTGCACCAGATCCGGTATGAAGCAGCATTGATCGTTCTTGGGAGGCTCAGTGTAACTGCAAAACTCGTTTTCAGAAGGCATGGGCTTAGGTTCAAGAGGCAGATCTCGTATCTACGTAAAGAAAATTTTGTTAGCAGGCGCATTGTGATTGTTTACACGGCCTCTCGCCTATTGTTCCCCCCCTCCAAAGTATCCCAGATCTGACACAAGACGTATTGTCACTTATTTTCATCTCCAGCTGTACTATACAGCCATTCAAACGATTCAGAACTTCTATTAAGGGGCTTACACCTATTATTACTATCGAAGCAAAGGTTAGGCTTTGGAGGGGCTTGCAAGCAGAACAAACCCACCTGGCGCGGTGTTTAGTCCCCAACAAAGTCTGAACATGAAGACGTTACTCTGGTAATTGGAAGGTAATCATGTCTGCTGACATGATCGGTTGTCTTTGACAATCTGGTCTACACATTGTTATCCCTGCCTGCGAATGGGCTACTGTCCCAACGAGCCCCAGTTCAATGACCTGAAAAGCCATGGAAGGTGCGTAGCGGCTGTGCCCGTTGGCATGGGCCTAAGGCTTTGTAAAAGGACCGCAGATACTGCTCCCTGCCTCTATTGATTCCGTCCTTGCTCACACGAAAGAACTCCTTCAGATGGTAGATTTGCATATCGTCCGTCATTCGGCAAAAATCTTGTAAGCAGGCACCAATTTCTTCATCTGACAATTCCGAGAGCACGTTGGCAACTACAGACTCCCAAGCCTCAAAAGACGCCACCTCATCGAAGTCCCCTACGACTAAATCGGATCTGGTATTCGTGTTCCAGTCATAAGGCTCGAATCCTCCGCCGCCCTCAGCCCAATTCATATATCTGAGCCTATACCATTCGAACTTAGTATGGATGAGAGAAGGAGATATAAACAGCTATTTAGGAAAGGTGACTCACTCGCAGTCTCAAATTGCAAAGATTTGTGGTGGCTTAACGTCTTCCATTTCGACTGGGTGGCGCTTACGAGCATCGTATAAAAACTTGGTAACGATATCTTCTTCAACTGGGCGGCGGCGGAAATACTGAGACCGGTCTTCACAGTAAGTACAGACTAAAAGTTTTGAAAGAGCAAGGAATTTGATGGACAGTTCGTAGAAGTCATCGTATTCTGCTGAACCCTCGTACGAAGACATAGCAGCAGCATCCCAGATGATGATGTTCTGAATCAGGCCCACATCTCCATATCGGTCGAAGGCTCCGTTATTTTGGCAAGCATCGCATTCCATGGCTAGATTGCAATGCCGATCTCGAAGAAGGATGTGATCTTCGGACGGGTATACGTATATACCAGTTGGATGTTCCTCCGTTGTGAAGCATCGGAACCAGGACCTACGATGGACTTCATGAACGCCGTCGTATTGCAGCTTGTTCCGAAAGTACTTACTGTTGCACAAGGGCTCTGGATTCTCGGCATACTGAAAGCAGCACGGGTGGTTGGAAGCCAGCCAAATATCCTCGGGTTGCCACACAGAGGTCAATTCAATCACGCGTGGACGAGGAAAAGCGTGGCTCCATATTTCAAGGCGAAGCTCGCTTGGAAGCTGATTGAAACATGTGAACATTCTCGAGGTTTCTTCTTGGTTGATGGTGTCAATGAGGGGGAATGACGGTCTCAACAATGCTGGACCGGGAGGTGGATCTGAATTCGATACTCTGTGGCTTTTGTAGGCTTTCAGACCTCCGGTACCTGGAGGAGACATTCTAGATATGCCCAGGTAAACTTGTGATAAAGAGAAAAGAATGAGCAGACGTCGTGAGTTGAGGACTGTAACTTGACAACGACAACAATGGTTAACCTGCAGTTTGTATGCAACGGCGAGCTGATAGTAAAGAAGCGACTTAAAGTATTCATCTTTGTCGATGATTGCGGAGTCCCTTCGACTCACATTCACGATGCTTGTGAGCCTGACTGCCTGACTACCTGCGACAAATTGGTTTGAGGGCTGGAGAGTTGTCGGTCGGGGAAACCCCGGCTATACTCGGACAAAAGTATATCCTTCCGACACCCAGGAGGATCTTGACCTGAAGATCCAATTTCGAAGCGGTGAACTTGCGGTCTGCATTTCAACCAGGCAGAATTCATCAACCTCAACCCCGCGACGACTATCACCATGGGTCGCAAACCAAACGCCCTGATCCTCCAGCACTTCGAGCGTGGCGCGAAGCTCAATGACAGCAGTAATCGTTACGAACATACATGCAAAGCATGCGGCGAGAAGTTTCCCAAGGGAAGGATCGATAGTCTTTCGAATCACCTCACGAAGAAATGTCCAGCCCTCTCTATGCAAGACCGGCAGAAGGCCGCTCTCGAGCTCAACAATCTACCTCACTTGCCAGAAAGTGCGCGCGGCGATCTGCTCGTGAATGGTCAAAAAATGGACCTGCCAATCGGCCACCAGAGTCAAGAGAACTGGTCCGCTCTATCGGTTCTGGCGGAGGTCTCGAGACAGATCGACTCGAAGGAGAAGCACGATGATCGCTCAGTTCACAATCAGAGTGCTGCTGGTGGCAGATCTTCAGAACCACCTCGCAGTACCAGACTTGAGCTCCAAGAACATTATACCCCAGAAAATCCTCCTGTCAGTTATGAGCAACGAGTTCAGCGAGATAAGAAGTGTAAGTTGATATTCTTCGTTTTGGAAACTGGAAACTGATTCGCGATAGCATTCGGCCCAAAGCTGCGTCGGGAAAGCGAGAGCTCAACGAACAACGCCAACTTCACATCCAATATGATCGACTCTCGATCGGCATCTCCTAACTTGGCAATGGCAACAACAGCAACAAATATGGCTGCGGCGGCAGCTCGATTCGTTCCATCAATGGTTGATCCTCAGCTTCTTGCAGACGATGCGAATGGACAGACAAGCTTGCCGCCAAAGACGATTGAACAGGCTCTTACTGAGGCTAATGTGTCGTTTGCTGAGAACATGTTTAATGGTGGTCAAGAGCAGCCATTGCAATGGCCCATGCTTGATGGTTCGGGTATCAACCACTTCCAAGAAAGTGGTCACCTTGAACATGGCATGGAACAGTCTGAGCCACAACGAACTATCATATTCACCCCAATTGCTGCATCCGTTGCAATGCACCCAGGTTCGCAACCACCAATGACCACACAATTCAGCGCGGAGTTTGGCAATGGCCAGAAGACGCCCAAGCAGAAAGGTCGTGTGAAGTTTTCAGGTGTGCGTCGTAAAGAAGTTTCCAAGGTTCGGTCCATAGGAGCTTGTCTGCGGTGCAGAATGCTCAAGAAACCATGCTCAGATGGGACACCCTGCACAACCTGTAAGAGTGTGGAGAGTGCGCGGCTATGGAAACAACCTTGTGTCCGCACCCGCCTGGCAGATGAGCTGGAGATGTACTCAGCTGGGCTCCATGTTGTACTAGCACATCAGCAGCTCACCAATGCGAAGACACAAATCACGTTCCAACCTTCCGCACATCAAATTGAGGCCTCGCATTACCCCGAAACGACTGTATTCGCCACCTTTAACGCCCTGGAAGGACATCAAACGCCCGCGCAGGGAAGTATCGATCCCAATCTAAATACCGACTTCAGTCTCAATGATCTTCATATCCTTGATCACGAGAACGACGATCTCCCTATGAAGCTCGAAGCTTATATGAAGCGGATTGCCAATGTATTCATCGAGCGCGAAGCCTCTCACTTCATGAATGTGACACTCAATACAGCCCAGAGATTGGCAATTGACGATCCACTCCTAGGACAAGCTTTAGAATTGTGGTCGGTCGTCCAAATGCTTGTTGATCACAATCCCAGATGGACCATCTCCGAGAGAGTCAATATCGACGCACAAGCGGGGCAGGGTCCAACCGTCAACGTGCCTAGCTACGATCTGCTCGTGTCTCAACTGAACGCCGCAGCCGAGAAGAAAGCGTCAACTCTGTGTAAAGAAGTGTTAAGCGTTCTGGAGCGTCGCTTATTGGCCAGATCAGCTTCCTCGAAGTTCGACACTTTCCTCATCGCCCTCATTGTATTGAATTGTGTCGAGAAGTCAACTTGGCTATTCAAATCATGGGAGCAAGATCACTTCAAAGCCCGCTGGCCGTTAGACAAGATTCCTAACTTCTACGCGACACAGGGAGAGAAGCTCACCAATCTGTTGCAAATGCTTCTGCACATGCGCCAGATTATACCCAAAACATACGTCAACCCTGAGGGTATCATTGCTACAGATGTTGATGCAACCACTAAGGAATATTTCAACGAATTGCAGCTGAACTGTGAGTTTGTGTTCCAGCACACCTGTTTAATCACTTTCTAATTAATCTTACAGATGTCGACGTCCTCAATAAGCAAGCAAATCATACCTTCCATACTTCCAATACCCACTGCTATGAGCTACGCTTCTGCTCGCAGCTGCTTCTCCCAACTAAATGATCTTTCGAATCATTTATCTGTTTTAGTCTTTCGTATTCTTTTCTCTCTGCCCTGGCTCTGTCGTTCCATACGGGTCACGATCAGGCGGTCGCTATGTTGACCTCAATAATCAACCTTTATCGGCATTGAGTAGGAGCCGACGTATTGTTGTAATACAATCCGCTTACAGTCAGTCGTCATGACTCGACTTTATGCATATTGGCTGGGCTTTAGGGGGCTTATTCTGCTTTAGCATGGCGCACGTGGGTCACAGAGTTGTACAGGAAGCTGGGCGGGCGCGATACGGGCGGGCATGAAGACGTACAGGGGTGTCCAGAATAACCATTCTTCATTCTCCTTTGCTGCTTGTACTTTGAGGGCTCATTTGTTTCAGGCTACGGCCCAGGGATAGCAAGAGGTCTATCAGGACATATCACGATACTTGTACGTTAGTGAGAGTACGACGAGATTGCCTCAAGATCTTACGATTATGATACTTGAATCGATGATTTGTGCTTGAAGCTTGCTGGTGCTTTTGTGAATCATTCTACGTATACCAATTGTGAAACTACAAATCCTTCGTGTGTTGTGCAGCACCATTAATCTTAAGGTACATCCACTCATTCATTGCGAACCTTAAGAAGTCCACCAATGTCTCCCGCGGTGTGGGGATGTTCATCCCCAAAGTCCTGTCTCACAGGGACGCGTAAGCGGCCCATTTTTCTCTATGGGGCATTCTTCCAGTGTCCTCGACTCTGACGCATGAGTAAAACGTTCTTAAGTTGCGTTCGAGAGATGCTCGCTTACAGTAGAATAGAGTGATCCGGAAAATGGGCTTCGCTTGAGCTCAGTAGCGAGCCGCTGATGTCAACAACTGCTCAATGTCTGAAAGACCACGGTCCGATGAGGCATTTTCTGGAGCACGAGCATGAGATGAGTGGCTGATGTCAGAATTGCCACGGGACTATCGAACGAGCAGTACTAGCCAATAGAGAGGCAACATTTCATTATCATTAGGTACAGACATTATCACTAGACTATCCTCGAAAGTCCACCCATTATCTCATCCCATTCATGTCCGATAAACAACCATTACATCCAACTTTCGACATAGCTTCCAACCCCAACACTCATAAGGAATATTATAAAGGGGTGCGTGTGATCGAAAGATCGAAAAGCATCGCATCCGAGCCAAAAACAATTATTTAAAGTGTTGCCAGCCACCTCGAGAGGTAGAGAATCGAAATAGAAGAAAGGATCGTGCCAGATCACCAGCAGTAGCTATCTTTCCATTGCGGCTTCTGATTCCGTCGTCCGTTGTTTCGTGAATATGAAAATTTGACTGCTGGTCGAGGTGCTTAATGCCCGTACTTCTCCTTGCACTTTCTTGGGGCCTCGTGCTCCCTGGCGCACCACACCTTGTTGCGACCATCATCCTTGCACCAGTCATGCTTCTTATCTATATTTCCCCATGTCAGAACATCTTTGGACTTCAAAAGGCGACAATAAGGGAGAATCAGAGGCGTACTCACCATATTTGACGTATTCATGATCGCTTTTGGAGCAATATGGCTGCTCGTGGTTGTGGCATCGAGGCTGGTTCCATGGAGAGTAGTCGCACTTCTTCTTCTGATCATCCCATTTCTGCTTGTGTGGGCACTGTGGGGGGTAGTGCTTGCATTTCTTCTCATGTTCATCGTATTTCTGTCCATGCTCGCATTGAGGCGTGTATTTCTTGCATTTCTTCTCGTGCTCTAAGATTACAGAATTAGCGAATTTTCGACGTGAGGACGGGAATATTTCCAAGGCAGGGAAATAAGTGACATACCGTCGTACTTTTCTCCGTGTGGACATTGAGGTGGGTATTGCTCACATTTCTTCTTGTGCTCATCGTACTTCTGTCCGCTAGTCACGGGGTTAGTACCTTAGCCGTGAGTGTTGAAGGCTGGTGACTCACTGAGGGCAAGCAGGAGGATAAACCTCGCACTTCTTCTTGTACTCATCATACTTCTGGCCGTGAGGACAATTTGGCTTCTCACACTTCTTGGTGTGTTCATTGTACTTTTCGGGGTGAGGACAGGTAGGGTTCTCGCATTTCTTGGAATGCTCGTTGTATTTCTGAGGGTGAGGGCAGCTGGGATTCTCACACTTCTTAGTGTGATCGTTGTATTTCTCGGGGTAGGGGCAGCTCGGTTTCTCGCACTTCTTGGAGTGTTTATTGTACTTCTCAGGATATGGGCAGGTAGGGTTTTCACACTTCTTAGTGTGTTCATTGTACTTCTTGGGATGGGGGCAGTCGGGCTTTTTGGCCTCGCACTTCTTCTGATGTTCTGTTCACAGAATTAGCATGCTCTTTTGGAGAGCGTTTGCCGAGATAACCCAGGAAGCAGGGTACCAACTCGTTCTAGCTCACTAGGATTGAAGATGGGAGGGTACGAACCGTTGTACTTTGTGCCGTAGGGACACTCGCACTTCCACTTTACCCAATTGTACTTGCCACCTTCGCATTTCCACCAATCTGTGCGTTCCATAAGACCATTGGGGGATGGATTTGGGAGTGCAGTTGCACCAATTGCCAAAAGGGCAACGGTAAGGATGTTGGTAAGTTGCATCTTGAATGTCGATGAAGATTAAGTGAATGATGGGGAACGAGAAGATGGAATGATGTGAGGATGGGGACAGATCATGTTTCTCAGGAATTTGATCATCATTATATACTTGAGAGGTCCTTAGCCATGCCTCATGGACCACCAAAACTTACAGCACTTTGCTCTGGCATTCTCGATCACATCATCAACGAGTAGTCAATATCCCACGATCGCCAAATGCTTTGCGATCTCCATACAAGAATCAATAGTCTGAAATTCTAACCATTGGGCCTAGTGTAGTATTCCCTAAGAATTCCCGTGTGATCTGTGGACGATCATTGAGTCCAAGACGGGAGCTTTGGATAACTTCCTGAATAGTCCGCAGCTGAACATCAGTTGAAGTCATCCTACAGTAGACCGCAAGTAAGGCAGCGCTTGCCAGTATCTTAGCCAGGTGCTACCACCACACCCCGCACACTGTCCTGACTAGACGGGTCGAGCCAGCTATGAGACAGTGTGGAAAAACGGCATCCCCTTTTCTCCTTGTTCTTCTCAGATTCTGTATCACCAGAGGCAGGTAGGCGGAGAATACGGGTAGAAAATCCCAAATGCCATGTTGACGTCCAATTGTGTTTGCCTTCTCAGAAGTCCTCTCAGAAGTTCAAGATCCACATCGTTCAGGTGGCTTCAGAGGCATCAGAATCTCAGTGTTGCTTCTCAGTGGATCGCCATTGCTCATTGCTCTTCTTCTGGAGGTGTCAGACCAATTCGGCGACTTAAGAATAAGGTTAAAATAAAGCCAAGTCTATCATGTTCTAAGCCCTGGACCTTTCCCGAAGAAACATACCAATTCCTGATCAGTAGGAGAACGGACGGACGAGCTAGATGTACAGCGGGAGAGTGTCATGTAGGAATGCGTAGGCCAATACTATTAGGCCCAAGTTAATTGGCGGGATATGTGTACCAGTAGTATGGACTTCTTCAGGAAGAACCTTGTGAGGCCGCATGGCTCGATCAACCAGTCGACATTCGGCCCTCGTCCGATCTGGGAGGGGTAACCACACATAGTCCCATGGTGGCCCTGGCACACTGAAGCTGACAAGATGAGCAGAGTTCGAATGATGCGGAGAGCATGCAAGCCAAGTGACCTTTATGACATTCGAATAAGGTCGTTGGGCAGTAATTTAGTTTGCAGGCGGCTCCTTCTTGGCGAGGGTAATGATCGAAGCTAGGAGGGTTCTTCCCCGCGACTAGATATGTGACCAAGGAGTCGGTAGCCTAACCATGGTCTGGGCTGAATCATTCGATCTGCATGTTGAAAAGGGCTGACCTGTTAGAGCTGCTCACGCCTGAATGAAGTGTCGGAGAATTAGCTTTGACCCCAAAATCTCACCACTCTTTTGGGTATGATCCAGGAGGCGGGCTGCCTCCGCCTCGGTGAAGCCTGCGACCTTCTACTATTTGTAAAGTGCTTCGAGTGCTATCTTTGGCTCTTCAAGCTGATTAGTGCTCGAGCACACCAAGTCGCTGTAGTTTGACTGTAGTAGGCTCGGCAAAGTATACTGTCAATCACCTCGCACTGGAAGCAGTTCCGAACTTGTTGTAACTTGCAGAAATGTGGAAAGCTGCAAGGTTGTCTTGACCAATTCTGTGGACTCAAGAACCAGAACGAGGACACAACACTGAATGATCACCGCGGGTTTGTGAGTACCCGTGAAATGGTGACGTCGTTGCCGAGAGGTCAATGTGCAAGTCCACAGCCAGCCTCAAGTCTTGACATTGCATTGCATTGAACTATGAATGCGATCAGACAATAATTCCGAGATTCACAGAAGCCGCCGTGAGCCCCCTTGAGTCCAGAACTCCCAGAGAAGATGAATGATAAGACAAATAGTACAAATTCTACGTGAGTCTCTGTCATGCGATCGCCGATCAACCACAAAGCCAGTATTAACTAATTACCGTGGCTTACTTGGTATGCGTCTCGTGAAAGAATGTAAACAGAAACTGATAATTCTCACCATACTGACTGCAATGATATCATGTGGCTGGTTCTTGCTTGCAAGATTCGCTTAGCGATGCACTGTTGACATGGCAAGATCACAGCTACACACAAAACGTCCACGCGCACGACGTTAATAAGTCTATTGCTATTTCTGCAGCAGAGGGGAAATTGCGGCATACCAATGACCAATACTAACTCAATGACTGCAAGTAGGCTGGATACGAGATGGCCAACCCAAGCGACAGCCGATCACAAGCAGCACGCCTGGCCATGCCGAGTACGAATAGTGCTGGCAAGGACCTCCCATATTTTCCGCAAGTAACAAGAAAAAAGCATAAATCTGCCTCCGCATCCCGAGATCTCAGAAAAACGGCTCAAATACCCTTCCCAGTCGTGCTGTCGCATTTTGACGCCAGAAAACAGAAGATATGAAATCAAATGTAACTTGACTTTGCCACAAAAAAACATTGGCACATTCTTCAAGGAAACACCGCTTCCAATGGCATTGACCCAACCTGAAGCGAGGCAGCTTTGCTAGCAACCCAACTTGCACGATACTGGTCACGGTACCTGGACAGCCGGCCTCCACTCAGTATTTGGTGGCGGCAGCTCGAGGATGGTAAAATCCTAGGTCGAGGTCTGTCGAATAGCCAGGAGCAATCTTGAAATACTTTGGCTTGGTCCAATTGTTTCCTGCCTTAAGCTTCTACACTTCTGTCAGCACTATTCGAAGTGAAAGAAATCGTTTTCCGACTTACCAATTGCTCTTGAATGAGCTTGATAGCCTTCTCAATGCCGGACTTTGTGCCATAGAATCCGATCCCACGGCTTAGTTGAGTCTGATAGTCACGCTTGGGGATCTTCACATGACATCCGGAATTTCGGTCGACGTTCTTTATGGATTTCCAATCCTGTCCGTTGAGCTTTGGGAGGTCATCGGAAGCGATGATCATCGAGTCGAAAATCATTCCATCGATGAAGGATTTCGGCGTGAACGTAACAAACTTGAAGTCGGGCTTGTTGTCTCCAGAGTTGTTCATGCTGTCATCGAACGAGCAGTATGGGAGGATGCCACCAGCTTCGACCAGGTCGACTTCATCTTGGAGAACCTTCTTGACTCTGACCTGACCAGAGGTCAGGCCACTTCCGCGAGCTGGGCGAAAGCCAATAGACTCGCCCACCTTTCCAGCAATGCCAGGAATAAGGTGGGTAGGAACAACGAAGAACACCTCCTTCAGTCCCTTGACTCCAGATGCTCTCTCGGTCCAAGCAACATCCTTATGAATGCCATGGAGAGCTTGCATAATAGTACAGCCGCCAGCGATTGCATAGCCATAGTCAACCTCCATCTGATCAGGACCATGAATAGGATCGTCGTGGTTCCAGTCGTGGCATCTCAGAAGCTGACCACTGCTGACGATGGCGATGCGGCGGATATCCACATTGGCATGACGTTGGTCTTGGATAACACGAATGATTGACCACATGCATGAGTATTCGCCAAAGAGGATAATGTCCCATTCTGGGTTGTAGTAAGTCATGATAGGGCCACGCTTTTCGAAGTTCGTATGGGCATTTTGCAAGGTAGTGGTGAAGTCGACAAGAGTGTAGAATCGCTCGGCCTCGGTTCGAGACTCGCGACAGACATCCATAAGTGCTGATCGAGCGCCTGAACGTGGTGAAATTCAGTAGTGGTAGTGGGAGGCTGTCTTTGGGTCCTTTTCGGCACCATCCCAAATGACTTCAAGCATGCGTTCGGTATTGAGTGCCAAGGCCCAAATCTTGAGACGCATCTCGGTTGGAAGCTTTCCAAAAATGACGAACTTAGTCAAAGGAGCACTGGTCCGTGTGAGTGATGCTCGACTGATTTAATGTGAGGTGACCTTAACTTGGTTCTTGGGTCGGCAGACTTCTCAGACCTCCGATGACCAAACTGTTGACACCTGGACAGACCATTCATATCAATTGGATGTCCTAAGCCCTGACCTCTAGCAGCTGAATACCGATTCTGTCTGCGAGGATAATCGTAGTCTTGGTTGGCACTCCGACGACTATTGGCATTTCGAGATCCTTGATGCGTATTGCCAAAGCCAGATTCAGCTCGCGGACCGGCTTGTTGGTACGGACCAGAGCTATTGGGAGCAATAGCAGCAAGATCAAGAGGTTGCCACTTCTTACCCTTCTTGTGTCGACCATGAGACTTGGACTGATCATGTTGATCAGTCTGGTCCACAGTCTCCCGACCCATTGGTGGTGGGTGGAAAGCAGGGGCAGACTGTCCAACGCTAGACTGCATTTATCAGCAAATGAAACAATGACAGGAAAGAAGACGACATACCAAAGGGGCACTGGTCACCTGTCTTGTAACCGAGGCGCGCCAATCAGCAAAACCAGAAGAGGAAATGCCGTTGTTGTTCGACGTGACGAAGTGTAAAGGAGGTATGTGTGGAAGTATGCTGGGTATCGAGGAGGTCGAAATGTTGGTCAAGTCGATGAAAGAAGTGCAGATACAAGTTGGTTCCTCGAAGATCTTCGATATGGAAAGGAATCAGAACCGGCATCAAGACAACAGGCTTGTCTATAGTTATACAAATTGACGGTACTCTGCCGAGTCTCAACTCGCGGCACACTGGCGCTAATGATTGACGAGCGACATTGAGCCTCTTTACTCACCCGATCGGGCGGTACTTTTGGCCCGGGATTGCGCAATCGGGCATGAGAATCAGCTTTCAACAACTGTATGCCCATGTCGCAAAAGTGATTCGTAAATGTTGCATGAATGATGGCTCTGTGATTGGTCCGAGAGCTGCCATGATCTTACGTTGACAGCTCTGTGTCGCATAGTCGACAGCCTGGATGACTCACTGCTCCTATTTCCAGAGCAACTCGCTTGAAAGGCAACTCAACGATGCGACAAAACAGTGAATGCCTTAAAAAAACTGCTAATGGGGCAGAACGAAAGCTTGGTGAGTATTGGGCCTCTACAAGAATGGCATTGCCCCCCAAAGACGGCCATTTAGCAGTGGAAAATGTGACAGCAGAGTGCTTTTCAAACCAGTATTAAAATGATGGCAAGTGACATAACTTCTCAGTCTGCTCCCTGTGACAACGAAACAGCATAATGGACAATTGGTAGATCCCTGATCGATGCACAGGATAGAGTGGAATAGTCAAAGGGAGGTTACAAGACTATTGCAAAGACAACAAACACAATGAGCGAATAGTAATGTTAAAGGGCCAATATGGTGAAAACTTGGATATTTGCAGAGCAAGTTTACTGCCTCTACACATGAAAGGATTTTTAAGAACTTCAAATCGTAGGTATACATGTTCTCTTAGATCATTGGCCCCTCCTGGGATTGCGGCTGAGATGGCACAGGCACAGCAGATGGTCTCTCTTGCCGCCTCGACTTCTTAAAGCAAGCAAATTCGCTCCTGCTTCCCTCTCTTAACCTCTTAAGTACCGCTCTCATCTCGGGAAGCTCGCTCTGCAATTTACTTCTTGCATCATTGTCCGTACCCTTATCTAGCTCTTGATAGATCTGGCTTTGGACCTCGCTTGCTCTCTCAGTCGTGTACTGATTGAGTGTTTGGGCTACGAATTCTAGATCGAGCGTTGCTTGCATGAGTTCTGCGAGGTTATACCGCTGACGAGCCTTGAAAGCTTCGAGGAGCTCGCGTGACGTTTGCTCAAGGAGGTAAGAGAGGACTTGTGCAGTGAGTGTTGATGCTGTGGTAGAAACTTGAGTGTGTACTAGCACGAGGCTAAGAAGTGCTTCATAGACATATGCACGAACCTCCTTGGGCTTCTCGTTAGGGCGAGGAGGCCAACTGGGAGAGGATATACCCTCGCGGATGGTGGCGCTAAGAGCATTGACCGAGGGTCGGGTATATGACTGGAATAGACGCGCATCAATCTGCCCGAGGACATCGCGAATGGTTTTAGTCTCTTCAGTGAGCTTGACTGAGAAGGCGTTCTCGAACTGAGTAGTCAGATTGGGAACAACATCTGTTCGGAGTGCCTGAAGATTGCTCAGTGTCAAAAGCATGCGAACGTTCTATTATAGTCAATCTCTAAAAACAATCACTTTGAGAGGGTAACATACTCGATCGCTGGCATTGACAGTTCCAGCTCCTATGCTTGTCGCAACGACCATAGCTACTGGGCTTGCGAGCCCATCGTTGTCTGTAGTCCAATCATCCTCGGCCTTCTTCACGGACTTTTCAGCATTTTCAACCATTCCACTCAAGGATCTGTAGAGCGTCGTTACAAACTGACTACGGACCATCTGGAGAAGTTTTGCTGGCGGTGGGAAGACAACATTCGTTGAGTCTGACTTGGCCATTGCTTCGGAGATGTATAGAATCTTCTGCATCCCCGTCAAGACAGCACTCTCGAAGGCTCCGAAGTAAGCTGGCATTCTGGTCAAGTCTCGCTTCTCTGGTGATCGTCTCCAGTCTTCGAGCACTTTGATGTTTTCGGCATCTTTGTTCCATGCCGCGCAGATGGCAATCACGCATCTCTCTCGAGCTTCGCCAACAAGTCCCTTCAGACGCTCAAGAGCAGAGCCATCGCCATTGCCGACTGGGGAAATGGCAGCCATCTCGCTGGCACCAGTACCGACTAGCACCAGAAGCTTCCCCAGGTAGTGCACTCCACTTAGTGAATTAGACCATGGGGGCCAGAAAGCATGCTTCTCCCACGCTTCACCCCTCTTGGGGGATGGTGGTGGTAAGTTGTTCGGATCCAGGTTGAACCGGGTATCTCGAAGCGCGGAAGGAGTAAGCTGCCCATTCGCAGCCGATGACGGAGTCCGAGGAGTCGGGGGTAATGGCGAAAACAAGGAGGAGATATCTTCAATTGGGGGCTCCGAGAAGAATGCAAAGATGCTCTCTCTAATCATATCAATCAGCTCGACCGTCCCTTTCTGTAAATCGAGAGTGCCTTGGTCAGACAGCCTGTGATGGTGTCGAGATTCTCCGTTTATTCCGACAGGAAGAGTCTTTTGTGCTTTACCGTCAATGAAACTCTGTACTGTTTGCCAGAATTCTACAACCTCACCCAGAATGCCGTCACTGCCGAGCATAGTGCTCAGGAACATGTGCATCTTTTCCCAGAGCTCAATGATCTCAGATGAATCCACTGAAGTGGGCTTGTCCTCTACTGTCTGGCGGCCGAGTGATCTCAAATGTGATGCTATAATTTGGGTCGTTGGCTTTTCGCTATTTGCCAAGCGTCTTCGTGCAATTTCGATTTCGATTTTGGAACGTTCAGAAGTCGTTTGGATCTTACTCTTCAAATGATCATATCGACTTAGCAACCAAACCCAGATTGGATTATCAGTCACACCAAGCTCGAGTAAGACGCCGATCAGCTCCATATGCTGATCTTGGGGACCGCCCGTTGCATCCGTCCTGGTCGAAACGCTCTGCATTGCAATAAGTCGTCGCCAAATTTCACGTTTGAAATCCTCAATCTGGTCTTCAACGTCATTCCAGACACGTGCTGCCAGTAATAACTGATATATTTGAGAGTCGCTCGGGGGAGTGGATCCCAGAGCATCCGAGAGTTTCCTTGCATCGTCCGCAAAACGCCGTGCTTTCGCATATTCTTCCACTATACTTTCGTAGTCTTTGCGCTTGATGCTGTCTGTGATAGCTGCACCGACTTCGTATAATTCCTTGTATCGCTCAACCGTGCCTCCCATGACCTTTAGACTATCCTCCTTCTCGCGCCCTCCGAGTGCTGGGCCCCAGACTTCTTCTGCCTTTGCAGAGACATCCAGAAGTGGTGTTTTGATTCCCAACACTCCGTACTCACTCTCTTTCGTCAACGCATTCTTCTTTCTAACATCTGGCGTCGCCAGGGCCATGGCTCCTTGGTTCCCGCTGCTTGTCCGAAAGCTATTTCTGCTGGCATGCCGGGAGTGTGTCCGCCGTGGTTGCGGTGGCTCTACACCACGGTATTTCATCTCAGTGTAGACATTATCGATTGTAGCCTTGGCCCGGACGAAGCGTTCGAAATTGGATTCGACTAAGACTTTCAAGGAAGCTGACTTCTGGTCAATCGACCTCGAAAGAACGTCTAACCCGTCCAGGAGTGATTGTGTCGAAGCTGTAGAATGGACTTGGGAAAGAAATAGCGCTGGGGAGAAAGTCGTCGAGGATAGGAGGAATCGATTCCCTTTCAACATATTAGCACCCGCACCGACATTGCAATAAGATGTACCAACGTAGTCTGGGGTCCTCCTGTACTGGCAGACCCAGCTGCCGTAGAATCCTAACAACACTGTCCGTCGTGCCCAGGGGATCAGGTTCGTCTCTCTGCACCATGTTCTCAACTCCATTGTCTCCTCTTTGGGATCCTGGCAGAATGCTTTTCCTGTCACTGGCAGCCCGCTCCAGCGCAGAGTATCTCGACTTCGACCTTCTGATCCCAGAGTTTTGCGCAGGTTTTGTTTCCTCCTCATCTGATGCATCACTCATATCCTTTTCCGCTGGCCATTCCACTGGATATGCCGTAGACAATTGGTAGTGCTCAAGCACAGTCCGCTCGTAATCCGCCATTATGCTCAGCCGTTACCAGAAATTCTCATTCCGTGGTAAAGCAAAATGTCCTTCGTTTTGACAACGTTGCGAGCGGTCTAATCGTCCACTCGTTTGCATCGCATTGGCTTGATATTCAAATCGCTTGGCTTTCTCGTCGTTAGTTGTCGTTGTTGACACTTGACAGCTCGTCCCGATGTTTGCCGATCCAGAGCTCCGGGGCCCGCCAATCTCGATTTGTTGCCGCGCCCAGCTCTCTCTCGCAAATCCTTCCTCTCCCTTCAACCTCCTACAACTACCTCCAACATACTTCTGCGCATATACTGCAGAAATATCTTGGTTTCTCTTTCCTCACAATGCTAGCAGTCCGATCTTTTGCTGCGCCAGCGCGGCGACAGTGTCTGCAAGCATCCCGCCGCGCCTGGGTTCCCACTTCTGTCCATGTGAGAAGCCTTGCTCGAGTACGAAAAAACGTTCAAAGGTTCAATTTGCTGATTATATCTTCTTCATAGGCTTGCCGTCAATATGCGACTGGAAAGGACCCTGTTGCCAAGTTTACCGGCCAGAAAGGCTCTGATGTACGATTTCCCCTCCTACGATGCGAAAGCAATCACCCCAAGATAGCTGCCTACGATTCGGCAAGAGACTCAATTGAGCTTTCAGATATATTATATTGGAGATATAGCGGCTGATAAGAATATAGGGACTTTATACCGTCAGTTTGATCGAGGGTGACGGTATCGGACCAGAAATCGCCCAATCTGTGAAGGACATCTTTGCGGCTGCCAAGGTATGCATTGGACGCCAATGGCTACAAGAAGCTTGCTAATATATGGGAAAGACACCAATTAAGTGGGAGCCAGTCGACGTCACCCCACAGTTGGTTGATGGCAAGACTTCTATCCTCCCAGAGACCATTGAGAGCATTAAGAGGAACAAAGTCGCACTCAAGGGACCTCTTGCTGTAAGTTACCCTGCCAGCGATTCTTGCGCCAGGCTCATGATCTTATAGACTCCCATTGGAAAAGGCCATGTTTCTCTCAACTTAACCCTCCGCCGAACCTTCAATCTCTTCGCCAACGTCCGTCCCTGCCGTTCCATTGAAGGATACAAGACCCCTTACGATGGTGTTGACACTGTTCTGATCCGAGAGAACACCGAGGGAGAGTACTCAGGTATTGAGCACATCGTGGTAGATGGCGTTGTGCAAAGTATCAAGCTTATCACTCGCGAGGCTAGTGAGCGCGTGCTCCGATATGCATTCCAATATGCCGAGGACATTGGGAGACTGAAGGTCCGCGCCGTCCACAAGGCTACCATCATGAAGATGAGTGATGGGCTCTTCTTAAGCACCGCTATGAGAGTAGCCAAGGACTTCCCCAAGGTTGAGTTCGACTCCGAGCTACTCGACAACACCTGCCTGAAGATCGTTACCGACCCAGCACCATACAACGACAAGGTTTTGGTTATGCCTAACCTTTACGGTGACATTCTATCCGATATGTGTGCCGGTCTTATTGGTGGTCTTGGTCTTACTCCTTCTGGCAACATTGGAGATGAGTGCTCTATCTTCGAGGCTGTCCACGGTTCCGCACCAGATATCGCCGGCAAGGCCCTCGCCAACCCAACTGCTCTTCTCCTCAGCTCCATCATGATGTTGAGACACATGGCTTTGAACGAGCATGCAGACAGAATAGAGAAGGCTATTTTCGATACCCTGGCGGAAGGAAAGTCGTTGACTGGTGACTTGGGCGGAAAGTCGAAGACACACGAGTATGCCGGTGCAATCATCAAGCGTTTGTAAATATACCCTCTTCGTGGGTTGTAGACTGTACCATGAGATAAATGCATAGTTCGTTTCTGCGGGGGCTGCATGGGCGCTTGACTATATTTCTCAGCGTCAGTGGAGTTAGCAATGCAATTATATGCCAACAAATGACTTTGATGGGCTCTAAGTGAGTGTCGAATTTCGATATCTCCTTCTGGCAGTGTGATAATTGTATTATACCTCTGGCCACTTTCATCCGAGGACCGAGTATGAAGCAATACGCCAAGATTCTAGGCCACCTGATAACTCGTTCAAGCAACATAACAAGAAGCAGAAAGAAATTCAAACTCCTGAGGTCCATTGCGAGCCGTCGGGCTATACTCACAACAATAAGGTATGACAACATTCGGAGGCAATGCAAAGTTTTGAGACCCCCCGCGGATACATCTCCCCGCCATTGGTAACCATGAAATAGACTGACGGTACTGAGGCAGTGCTCGATAAGTAGCTTGAGCTTGATAAGTTCGGATCGGTAGCTTGTTTGAGTGATGGGATCTCTTGGAACAAGATTTGCTCTCCATTGGGCTTCCGGGCACTTGGGCATGCATCGGATTCGGCGCCATTAAGACCGCAAATTGGAGAAATACCAAGGTCATCCTAGGAGAAGGCGACTGCGACATGTGAGGAGACGATGTCATGAATTTGATAATCACTGCTTCGGGCCGTCTGTTTTACTGAAAATATAACCTTTCTGTCACTCAACAAGGTGACCAAAATACGTAAGAAGTTTCTGTACCAACGCCGAAGACATTGCAAGTGTATCTATCGAGTGACCTCGAGCCATGGCGAACGCGACAGTCGATGAATAGTGCGAGACCCTAGCTATTACTCATTGTGGACAAATGGCGAGCTGAAGCTCCAGCACATGTTCATGATACACGAGAAGCAGATGTTAGTAATCCTTCGAGTGACAGTCAATCGCATAACAGACTATGCCATCTGAAATCGGCCATCTTAAGTATTCACGGTCATGGCCACAAGGCAAGATCAGCAATCGAGTTCATGTTCGACATTCAACTTTAAAAATAACCGGGCACTTCAGCCTCCCGCAATTGCTGCTGCTCCTCTAAAGCTTAAATTGTTTCCAGCCACTCAGCGGCCTAAGATGGACAATGTGATAATGGCTGCCCCTGCCCAAGTGCTTTGCCGATGTGCAACCTCGAAGAAAGCGTGGCCACCGTTTCAAGTCACATAGGCGAGAAGAAAGCAATCTCAACCTCTCCATTGTATCCCAATTGTACACATTACGCCTCCTAGAACATTCTCACATCTACATTTTTCTCGATGCTGTCTCGAATTGAAACATCGCCAATTCCTCGACAACTCCGCAGGGCTGTGTGCTTACCTAGCGAGCCCTGAACCGGAACCTGGCATCCCATCACTTGCGAAACTTCGACCGGCCTTTCTTTCAGACGTGAATCCACCTAAATTAGATGCTTCGCAGCTGCAAGGATGAAGACGGCAGCTTATGCCGCGGTCCTCAACCATTCCAGGAGGGCTTCGTCCACTAGGGAAGATGAGGACCGGGACAGAGATAACTATAACTATGTGCCTGTGTCCCTTGGAGAAGAAACACAAGGCCGGGAAGAACCTCGATTCAGCACCGACCTAGACGCAGAACATCACATTCTTTTAGAACAGCAACTTCGAGAGTTCAGAAAGAGCAACAGTAACAGAACTTGGATCGTCGTCATGGGTGCTCTTGGGGTCTTCTTGTTCTTCTACTTAGCAATTGCGTAAGTCTTCAAACACGTGGGTCTGCATGATCTTAAACGCCCGAACTCCTACATTTTGATGCTCTCAGCTAACATCAGACCAGTGATCACACTATTCAGCATGTCAGTGCCCAATGTGACGGTCTCGATGGCTTCACTTGCTCGCCTGAGATTTCTCGTTTCTGGGGACAAAGTTCTCCGTACTTTGCAGTCGCTTCAGATATTGCAACTGAGGTCCCGGATCAATGCCAGATCACTTTTGCCCAAATCCTCTCTCGCCATGGTGCCCGTGATCCCACGGCAGGAAAGACTGTCAAGTATCAAGCTCTGATTGATCGTATCCACGCCAATGCTACGTCTTATGGCGAAAGTTTTGCCTTTATCAAGGAGTACAACTATACCTTGGGGGCGGATCAGCTCACCACTTTTGGTCAGCAGGAGCTCATCAACTCTGGAACGAAGTTTTACCAGAGATATAAGTCACTTGCTCAGGGCACCACTCCTTTTGTTCGAGCTTCAGGACAAGATCGAGTCGTAGAATCTGCCCAGAATTGGACCCAAGGCTTTCACAATGCTCGTCTGCAAGATACGAGTTCGACTGTCAATGAAAGCTTACCTTTCAACATCGTCCAAATTAGCGAGGATCAGGGTCAAAACAACACTCTCAACCACGACCTCTGCACCAACTTCGAAGAGGGTCCCATTAATGAGATTGGTGACGATGCTGAAGCTAAATGGCAAGCAGTCTTCGCACCACCCATCACAGCGCGATTGAACGAGAATCTCCCTGGTGTCAACTTCACAGATGACGACACGGTCAGCCTTATGGATATGTGCCCTTTCAATACTGTCGCCAACAACAACGGCAACCTCCACCCTTTCTGCGGTCTCTTTACTGCCACGGAATGGCAGCAATATGATTATCTCGCTACCGTCGGGAAGTTCTACAGCTACTCTATCGGCAACCCTCTCGGCCCAACCCAGGGTGTAGGTTTCACCAACGAGCTCATCGCACGCATGACCAAATCTGCTGTTGTCGATAGAACAACCACAAACGCTACACTGGACGGCAACAATGCGACATTCCCTCTCGACGCAGTCCTCTACGCAGACTTCAGCCACGACAACGATATGATGACCATCTTCAGCGCCATGGGCCTCTTCAACTCCACTGCGCCACTCTCAAACACCACTCTCCAGACCGTGCAAGAAACCAATGGCTTTGCTGTAAATCGAATCGTACCCTTCAGCTCCCGTGCGTACTTTGAGAAAATGACTTGTACGGGTGCGGCAGAGGAGATGGTAAGAGTGGTCATTAATGATCGGGTCATGCCATTGGATACCTGTGGTGGAGATGCGTTGGGCCGATGTACGTTGAGTGCTTGGGTTAATAGCCTTTCCTTCGCGAGAGCAGGTGGACTTTGGGACAGTTGTTTCACGCCGGCCACTGGAAATAGCACCTTGCAGCTGCTTTGAGGTCAAAACTTCCCCTTTGGATGAGATCTCTGAATGAAGCCTGCTGGATATGAAAATCCGTTCCTGGGATACTTAATTTACATAGAATGTACCAGTATGCTCCTAGCAAAAATGATACCCTCAGCACTCGTAAAAAAAAAATGCTTTCAATGCTCCCAATGCCCGCCTTATGTGCAGATTACCAAATCCAGTCCGGTTCCTGAACTCCAACTCCATTTCCCAAAGCAAGCATATCATGGTATTCCCGCAAAATGTGCCGTCTATTCCCGTATGAAAGAGCAATCATTATACAAAGGACAGCTGCGTAGAAGTCCCAGCCTGAATTTCAACTTTACAACAAATAAGCCACGCCTCCGAAAAGCGTCATTCCCACACCCGTCCACCACACCATATTCAGATCCACCCGGTGAAGCAGCGGCTGTTCGAAATCTCGCTTCATGTGGATAGCGTCTTTGTTCAAGGGTACATCGTACCCGTGATCTGCTTCTGGATCTGCCCCAGCTGTTCGCTTCGCTTTCTTCCCTGCGGAGGCGGTCGTCGGGTTCATGGTGATGGTTGGGAGCATTTTTGGAGGTGTGAAGGCCAAGTACATAGGTTGTATTGGGGAACCGTCGAATTGGTAGAGGTCGAGACGGGTCATTTTTGTGTAGGGATCTGTGTAGACTTGGTATTTCTGGGTCTTGTTAGTGACTGCATGTGACATACCTCGGAAGAGAGAACGTACCTCCATCTTCTCAGATTGATTGTAGCGCGAGTAGGTCGAGGTGTCGCCATCACAAGGACTGGATTGCAGTTGTCTGCCATCAACGGAGATGGGTGTTAAATCAAGAGAGCCGTCCGCGTTCTCTACGACGGAACCGTGCTGGAATTGTAAGATTGCGCCTGGACATTTGGGTTCCGCAGCTGCATGCTATATCAGTAGTGTTCCTGAATTCCTGGCTTCTGGACCTGCTCACGATTTGCAATTGCTCTGTAGTACGCCGACTCGTAGTGTCCGTCCGCCGTGAATGAATACGAGATTCCAGTATGTTTCGGCTCGATAAAACTGTCATTGACGGGATTGTAAAAGCCCTATATCCTCGGATCAGCACACGCGTCCCTCCCATCGTGTCTTTGCCGTCGCCGTCGCCAATTGTCTGCATCTCTCTGCCTGTTCCAAGAATAGCAACGTACCGGTCCCGTCAAAACCTGTGCGGATTTTGTCGACCACGTCCCGACCAGTTTTGCGTTGAGTGCCGAAGCTGAGGAGATGAGGCATGCGCCTACGATGAGTAGCGATTGCAATGAGCGTGAAGACATTGTTGATTGTGAATGAGTGTGGTTGTCGTCTCGAGAAACGAGGGTTCATTCAAGTTTAAGGAGGTTTCGAGGAGTTCCGTCACCAGCCACAGTTTGCGACGCCACAACGCCTATCGAGTTTTACCCCTGCCGAAGATCTGTCGAGGCTTGGCGCGCTGCTTGTCTTTTTGGGTGACTTTCTCTCGCTTGGAGCTTCACAAGTGAGGTCCCTCGGTCAAGTCATGTCATGATATATCATAGAAGCCCAGCAGAAACTCCATCTTCAATCATCTCAGAAGAGGATTGAAATACAAAAAGCTGAAAAACAACCACTGACTACCCTATGAGTTGCATTGGGGTCTTCGAAGATCTTGGATCAGCAATGGCTTCATCAGCTGCACTGAAAGCAGCAAAGAAAGAACTGAGAACGCTGATGAAAAACAAGCTATCAAGTGTACCATCAGCATCTATTGATGCTCAGAGTAAGCATACTTATCGATGGTCAAGACAAAACTGATAAAAAGTACAGGTGCTGCCATCTTCAAGACTGTGACAAGCTTCAAGCCATATCAAGACGCAAAGCGAATCGGTGTTTACCTCTCCATGCCAACAGGCGAGGTCCAAACAGATGCTATTGTGCGCCATGCTCTTCAGTCTGGGAAACAGGTCTTCGTACCTTACCTTCATAAGGCTCAGAACCCACCTCCCGACACGCCTCGATCAGTAATGGAAATGGTGGATCTACTGTCCTTATCTGATTATGAGTCTTTGAAAAGAGACAGCTGGGGAATACCTACCATCAGCTCAGAGACCGTAGATCAGCGAGAACATGTACTGCAAGCCTCGACTAAGGAGACCAAACCACTGGATTTGATTTTGATGCCTGGCGTAGCTTTTGATCTTGACCCAAACACTGGATATATCAGGCGGCTTGGTCACGGAAAGGGCTTCTACGACTACTTCCTACACAGATACGTGCAAAGTAGAGGGTCACGGATGAGTGAAGCGACGAGTCCAGGAACAGATGTAATTTTGTGTGGTCTGGCTCTTCAAGAGCAATTTCTGGATACCAAGACCGGGTCTTCAGTGCCCGTAGGAGACCATGATAACTTGTTACACAGTCTAGTAGTGGGTGATGGAAAGCTCTTGGGAGGTCCTTCCAGGGAATAGAATTCGAGTACCAATGAACCTGAAGACCAATCGAAACTCCGCCGACGACTGTGCGCAATCACTTGGTACTTTTGTCCTTGCTAAGACCAAATTGCAGTCCGATAACGCCTTTTGATTCCGTCTATCCGTTCAAGCTCTGAATCAACGAAACATTGTCTCCCTTCAGTAGTATTTGTCCTGGCACATATTAGCTTATTGTAAGCTCTATATTTTGATTCAGTTCCTCACCCAAAGATCTCCGGCTCTCCTCACTTGTCTTTGTTGCTTGCTTGACCTCCACTGCGTCGTCGATAACAAGGTTCATGAACTCATCAAAGCCCTATCATGCCTGTCAGCTTCGAACCAATACTGTTCCAGTGCAAGGCCACTGACTCTGATCTTGCCCTCGATTCTGATAGCCAACTGCTCGTATAACCAAATCTGAACTGTCGATCGCTGCTGGAGGAGCTTGAAGATGAAGTTTATGGGGGGGAGAAGGACCTTGCGTCCACCGCCTCCGCCTCTGTTCATGATTGCCGAAAGTTGAGTCTTTCTTCAGGAATTATAGAACCTTCCGAATCTGGGGCTGTCGATTTAAGAAGTCGAGAGCGGTGCTGCTAAATCGTCGCGTTGCTTTGAAGCATGCGAAAAGGTGCAGTCGCGATTCACGAGCCTTTGAACGAGGCTGCCAAAAAAGAACGGCGCTAGCGGGCTGGCGGGGAAGGCACGACCACTTCAACTTCGGCTGCACAATCATCATCCCAAAAAAACAAACAAGACTCCTCCCCCACCATACAACACGACATCGCCTCTTGAACACTCAAGTACCTCGAACTTTTGTCACAACCGACTGGGCTATCTTCCACAGCTATTGTATGCCTCTCCACATCTGAGCGCACTGTTCTTCTGCATTCCACTCTACCCCTCCACCATCAGATGGTCGCCATGGTCTCGAATGGCACCAGCCCCGTGGGGGCTTTCGCACCTGTACTTACTGCTATGTCCACCATGCGCGATGGACAGAGGGAACAGAAGAAGGCGGCGCATGCGTTCCTAGAGAGCTTTCAGAAATCGGTAGGTTGTAGGAGGGCTGTGGCTGCGACGTCGATCAATGAGGCTCACCAATCTCGTAGGTGGAAGCGTGGCAGGTCACCATCGGCATCCTACAGTCAAATGCAGATGCAGAGGCTAAATTATTTGCGGCTACAACGTTGAGAGGAAAGGTAGGATAACTAGACGATATGCATAAGTGCAGACTGGGCTGATGGTGCTAGATTACCTACGACGTCTCCCAAATACCAATTGAAGCGTTGCCGTCACTCCGCGACCAGGTTCTGGAGCTTCTGAAAACTTTCGCGACTGGACCAAGACCCATCCGAGTTCAACTATGCGTATGTTTGGCTATTCTGGCAATACAGATGACTGGTTGGAAGGATGTAGTACCAGCAGTCGTTTCCGCCTTGGGCAACAACCCCGATAGCCACGCTTGTATTCTGGATTTCCTCAAAGTCCTTCCCGAAGAAGTCACCGAGGGACGCAAAATCAATTTGACTGTATGTGGGCCGAAAATCACCATCCTCCGAGAATCTACAACGACGCTGGGAGGGCGAGAGAATAAGTGTATCAAAGTCTAATGCGTTGAATTAGGAAGCGGAGCTGCAAGCAAGGACACAAGAGTTATTGGGGGATAATGCCACTGTTGTCGTCCAGATTCTGATCAGCTACGCCCAATCCTCAGGTTTGTGAGCCCCAACTCTTGGAGTCATCTTTTGGCTGATCAAATGCTAGACACTGCAGCAACCAACCCACAGCTACTCGAAGTTATAACATCATGGCTACGTGAGGTACCGGTAGCTGATGTTGTAAACTCTCCACTTTTGAGCGTTGTACTCAACGCTTTGGACAATGATCGGTCATTCGATGCTGCAACGGACTGCCTTTGCGCAATCTTTAAGGAAACTCGTGATGTGGACGATAATCTTTCAACAATCCAGATCCTTCTACCACGAGTGATCGCTCTTCAGCCTCGAATTGCACAAGCTCAGACAGAAGAAGATACCGAGGTGTTCAAAGGCATCACGCGCATCTTTGCTGAAGCTGGCGAAGCATGGGTTGTTCTCATTGCGCGTGATCCTGGAATTTTCCGCCCCCTTGTTGAGGCCGTTTTGGAATGCGCTGCCAGGGATATGGATAGAGATTCGATTGCTCTGACGTTCATTTTCTGGTATGAGTTGAAGCTATATCTCGTTCTGGAGAGATATATCGAAGCTCGCATGCAATACATGGACGTTTATTCCAAGCTTGTGGATGTTATGCTGAAGGAGCTTGAGTTTCCGTCGGCAGATGGACCAAATCCACTAGATCTCTTTGATGGTGATCGCGAAGCCGAAGAAAAATTCCGCGAGTTTCGACACCACATGGGCGATGTTTTGAAGGACTGCTGCGAGATCATGGGTGTGACAGAATGTCTGTCTAAAGTCCTGGATCGGATCAAGGCTTGGATGAGCTCGTACGCTGCTATGGCAACTCATGAATCAGTTCCTCATTGGCAACAACTTGAAGCACCACTTTTCAGTATGCGAGCTTTGGGTAGAATGGTTGATAAGGACGAAGACATTATACTTCCACAAATAATGCCGTTGATCATTCAGATTCCACACCACGAAAAGCTTCGGTTTGCTACCATTATGGTTCTCGGTCGTTACACTGAGTGGACTTCCAACCATCCCGAGCTTCTCGAATCGCAGTTCACATACATCGTCTCCTCCTTCGAAACCGACTCCAAGGAGATTGTTCGAGCTGCTGCCATGGCAATGAAGTACTTCTGCACAGACTGCAAACATCACCTTGGTGGCCAGGTGGTACAATTACAACATTTCTACAACCAAACCCTCGACAAATTGCCTGTTGCCAGTCAGGAGGAACTGACGGAAGGTGTAGCATCGGTCGTTGCGGTTCAGCCTCCAGGGCAGATTTTCGACCTTCTGAAGCTCTATTGCGACCCTCTCATGGCTAGGCTAATGGCACTCGCCAATCAAGCCTCAGACGACGAGGGCAAATTGGCTGTCGCAGGTAAGTTTCCATCGCCTTTACACAAATGCGTAGGGCTAACGTAACCTAGACCATCTCCAATTGATCACACTCTTCATCCAGAACGTGAAGCCATACGTCGAACCTGGTCAGGAGAACCCAGCAGTCAGATACTGCCAAGAGATCTTTCCTATCTTATCGACGATACTCGACACCTACATCACATTCACGCCAATTTGTGAACGAATTTGTCGCAATTGGCGCCACATGGTTATCTCTTACCGAACGGCGATCGCCCCAATACTTCCCGCAATGGCAACCAAACTTGCCAGCGGATTTGCCACCTCAAGACAAGGTTGTTTCCTTTGGGCCACAAGCGCTGTCCTGCGCGAGTTTTCCGAAGACCGAGAGCATGTTGATGACCAGACTACGGAGGCCATATATACATTTTTTGAGGCTCAATCGACAAATATGCTCCGGATCATGAACGATTTGCTTCCTCAAGAGACGCCGGACGTGATCGAGGATTTCTATCGCCTCCTCGTCGATGCTTTGCTCTACTACCCACACAAGCTGGTACACTCTCAACTCTTCACACCTATATTCCAGGCTGGTGTGTCGGCCTTGGCCCTTGAGCAGCGGGATCCCCTCATCGCTGTCCTCCACTATATTCGAGATGTGATCGGGTACGGTGGTGAAAATCCCCCAAGCTCAACAAACGCCGCCAACCCTCCCGAAATCCAGAGCGTGGTCCAGCAGCTCATCCTGTCTCAGGGCGAAGAACTTGTTAAGCAAATTCTTGCTGGCATGATGATCACGTTCCCGGATGACTGCTTTTCAGACGGCAGTGGAGCCTTGCTCGGTCTGTTCGAGCTGATGCCCGAGGCAACTGCTGCTTGGGTCGATAAGACTGTCCGTATGTTGCCTGCTGGAACGGTGAGCGAAGCTGAAATCGATCGCTTGATGGCTGGTATCCGATCGCGTCTGATAGAAGGGCGGGAGGGCGTCCGGAAGGTCCGCAGCTTGCTCCAGGATTTCACCAATAACTACCGAAGACGATATGTTGCGCCTCGTGACGGTTTGGGCAGACTTGAACCGGAGAGGTTCCGGTTCAGTTCCTAAGTCTCTTGGGACCAGTCCTTCTTTCTTTTATATTTTCAGTGTTATACGGCATAGCGAAGGGGCGGATAATATCGCGTTCCAACAATTCAAACGCAATCGTGTGAAAGGGGAGCAGTGAAGGTAAATGAGCGGAAATACTGAGCTGTCTGGGCTGGCGGGAGTTTTGGAATCACGCAAGTTATAAATGGACCAATGTAGGTTGGTCATAGGCATCTGAGCTATAAATGAAGCGTCTGGTGGATGGAATTGGGGGAACTGGGCGATAATACAATCGATGATTTTCACGCTTGTGGAAATAACTTTGGAATGGATGAAGAGAGACATGTGGGAGGTGTGACTGGATTGTGAAAGTACATTATCGACTACTGTGGTAAGACATGTATGGATGATGTCTGTTGACTGGTATGGTAATGATGGTCGACCTTATATGATGCGAGCGAGCGAGAGATACCTGGAGGTCGACTCATTGAGCGGCTGTTGCTACAGAGAATGATAGGAATTATTGGGGATGAGCCAACGGTCCATTGATGATCAGTGAGACTCTTTGAGACAGACTGAACTGACAAATTTCCAATGTTTAGAACCGACCGTCAAGTAGATCTATTGCATTTGTTCAGTGAGCAAGGTCTGATTGTTAGTGCACATGTTCATGTTTCGGTATCAGAATGTGAATAACTTTCACTTTTATCTGTCTAACTGAATTGAATTGACTTGCTTAATAATCATCTAGCTCATATTGGCAATATTTCTAGCTACGGTGTGTTTTCAAATTCCCGTTTGTCCTTGCGGCTGACAATCGGTCATCCTCCGAGCTCCAGCTCAAGGTCCGGTCCAAACCAAAGGTACTCGCAAATCTCGCCGGAGATGCCTTGAAGAGCAGGCTCTTTTCGACAAAGTCCGCAAAATTATCCGGCCTGTCAGCAACGTTCCTACTCTCGCCTTCCGAATAGCTCAAAGCAATGTCAATCACCATCTTCCTATCTCTCTTCGTGTCGAATACCTCGGCGTGGTTCAGACCTTTCAGCCACATCACATCCAATGGTCCACCGGTCCACTTCGTTGTCTTCCACGTACTCCCGTCTCGTTTATCTTCAAGCGCCTTGACTCCCTTGGGGCGAGTTAGATATTGTCCAATGGCATCCGCTGCGACGATGATGTCCAGCTCGCTTAGCATGATTGTCCATCGGCGGCCCTTAAGGTCTTCTTTCCAGAGGATGTTATCAGGCCAGCAGAATCTCCGAGCCAGTGTATGGGCTGCGCCCATGTCAGTCGAAGCAAAATAATACATCTGATGCTCAGAAGCTGATTTTGGTGGACGCCGAGTGAAGTTGTATGTCATGTCTGGAAGGTGTAGTAGGAAAGACACTGGGTCGATGAATATGACATCGCTTATCCGGGCGTTAAGCGAGGGATCGCGAAGCATTTGTGCAGAGATGATGGTCCCGTATGAATTGGCCATGAGACCAAATCGAGACCAGGAGTGTTGATCGAGGATGGAGCGAATCTCGGAGCGCATGTCGGCTGCGGAGAGTGCTGCGTGGGTCATCCGGAAGGAGATTGGAAGGATCTCTAGGACGATAATGCCGATTTGGCCATCTTCTGGGCTTGATTCATGGTTAAGAGCGTTCGCTAGCTCGGCAAAGAAATCTCCATATGTGTGTAGGATACCGATTCCGTGGATGTAGAGGATGGGAAGTTTAGTCTTGGAGGTGTGAGGTCGATACCAGTATGATATGTGTTTGGCTGGGGACTTGTAAGGTGATAGTATTGTCTGGGGACGGAACGGGAAACTGGCGAACCATTGTTTGGTTGCATAGTGTTGGTATCCATGATACCACATGATGAGAGCGGCATATACGTCGGCTCCACCAACACCTAGGACGTAGAAGAGTAGAGGCTTGTGCGAGATGTTGACCGGATCGAGCGAGAATCTCAGTGTCTTCACAGCTGAATTCTTTCCGGGCGAGAATTTCATGTCGCCCGGAAGTATTTCCTCCATGAGATCAACATACTCTTCAAGTTCTTCGTCCTCATCAGGACCTCCAAAGCCGATGTCCAGGAAAGCTCAGCAGATCCACTCTTTGACATTGTCTCGTCTAATACTCTCGATCGGCGCTCCTCGATGCCAGAGCGAAACATACCTCACTGGATTGGTGATCGTTGAGATACATTTGTTGAACAGGTCACGGCGCTGGCTTCGGGTGCTGGCATCAACTTTCAGAGCAACTCCATGTACTGCGTGTGACATTGGCAAGTACACCGCCAGGAAGAATAGAGACTCGGCTAGAAGCCATGCTTCCAGCGCGGTTGGTAGACGTTGAAATGGAAGTAGATTGAAGGTTACGACGATGCAATATCCAATGCTGAGAGGAGCGATACTCTGGAAGTACCAAGCGAATATTCGAGAGAATATGAGTGTGCCTCGAGAACTTGGAAGCATCTTGAAGGAGGGTGAATTCAAGCTGTCAGACAGCCTTCTTGTTTATTTTCGGTTGTGTCAAGGCTGAGAAATCATTCGTATATAAGGTCTCCCGGATGAATTTCAGGTTGAGTTAATCCTTCTGAAGCTGAGGCTGAGCGACGGAGTCACCCCAGAATCGCAGCCTGATGTTGAAGATGCGAGGCTCGCAATGAGGCAAACGCAACGTTATTCATAGGCAGGCTGTCACAAAATAGGAAAGAGGTTGGGGGCCATATGCAGTTCATTGATCCTTCGGTCACAGGGCCAATTGAATGTGGGGCCAAGCGCTGTGGCGTTCCATCCTCCCCCCTTTACACTAAGCGAGACATAGCTTCGAGTCGCTCTAGAACCAATATTTCAGACCGAAAGGGCATTTATTATGCATGCCAACCTTCAGCCTTACCATTTGGAATCCCTCGCCGTCTCATAGGTGAATATACCGCTAGAACAGGTGTCAGAAGTTCGATCTGCAATGACAGCGGGACGGGGGGAATGATGGAGCCTCATCATTTTACCCGGACCAGCTCCCAGCCTTGTTACATTTGGGCTCACATATGTTCGTCGCGGCGATGGGAATATTACAGACGGACACCTACACTTCTTTGCGGATGTTGTCGAAAGTTCCCTACTAAGAAAGACGTACATTGTCTAGTCAATCCTCGTGCCTTTGGCAAGTATGATCGACTACCCGATAGCAATCGCATCTCAGGAGCATCTTATATCGGGCTTCGTACGGGAGCCTGACGGTAGAGGGACTCTCAGCATCCTTCTTAGTTGTCTTACTGTCCTTTTACTCAACACATGGACAGTGCTGCATCTGAACATTCCTCCGCACAGCACGCCATGGCGCAATTATTTACACAAAGTCAAGTGGTGGATCGTCGCCATGATCTGCCCTGATGGTCTTGCTGTCAGCTCTTGCGAACAGTGGAGGAATGCTAGAAGATCCGTAAAAGCTTTGAAGAAGACGTACCCTTGGTGGACTGTTACGCATGGATTTTATGCCGAGATGGGAGGGTACAGAGTCATATCTGCTACTACACATGACCAGATGTATATCTTCCGTGTGAAAGAACTTATATGGTGGGTTCTCCCTCTATGGCGGTTTTGCTTGGGTGCGCAGAACACGGAAATGAGGCCTCTTCAAGGTTATCGAGAATTTTAGAGCGATCAGAAGCATTCCCTCTTGATTTTGTATCCCAGGATGACCAAACAAGGGATACTGACAATTCCCGAAGTCAGCCTTGACGAGCTTCATGACAAAAGTAATGCGGACTGGCTAGTGAAAGGTATCGCATTGGTGCAATCGACATGGTTCATGCTTCAAATATGTGCTCGAGTCAATCAGCACCTTCCGATCACAACACTTGAACTTGCAACTGTTGCATTTATCGGCTGCACAGGCTTGATGTACTTTTTCTGGTGGCATAAGCCCATGGATCTCGAGACCTTCACACCCATCCCGGACCCTGGTCTGACATCCGCACAGCTTTGCAGGTTGGCTCAAAGCATATGCCTACTCCACGAAGTCTCGGAATGGTACCGGCCTCCTCCAAAAGAAGCACACGATCAAGGCTGGGATTGGTTCTGGTTTGAGAAGCCGATGGTTCTCATGCAGCTGGAGGTTATCAGCAGAGGAGACAAAGTGCCAGCAGATTTGCGGGCTGTTGTGAAGGACAACTTCACAGCACATGCCCGCATAACCTCGTGGTTCATGCCTGCTGTAAACGAAAGCCACAGTAGTGAATGGGGTCCTTGGGATCACCTATGCGTATTCTTGGTGGGGACCTTATTTAACGGCATCCATTGTGCTGCATGGAAATTCAGCTTCCCGACACCGACGGAATCTTTGCTCTGGAAGATCTCAACATGTATCATGTTGGGAGTTATTTATCTTTGGGTGCCATTTTCGGGCTTGACTTACTGGCTGCCGAACCGGGGATGGCTAAAATCGATCCCGTACTGGTTTGCGACTTTGATATATTTTCTGGCGCGCATGTATTTGCTTGTAGAGGTCTTCTTCGGCATGAGAGCTATGGAGCCGGCGGTCTTCCTGACTGTAGAATGGACACAATACTTTCCGCATGCAGGATAGCGACAGAGCCAGAACGTTGTGTAATTTAAGTCTCAGAGACAGGGAAGAAGAGCATCGATTCGATATCCCACACCGATCCCGTGGGAATCTTCAAAGAACAAAGTGCCCATCCGAGAAAATAAGCTTAATATTTAAACAGAGTGGTGTCTTGCCGAGTCTCAGATGTATAACCATTTCGTTTTGACTATTGCTCTTTCAGTTGAGTAAGATATGTTTTATGGTAAGAAAAGGTCATCGTGTATTTCAACTAACGTATTAAGAGTTCTGTGGCCCTTACGTAAAGATGCCCGTCAGCGGCAGGCTGATTCGATGCTGTGTCATGTTTCACGGCTGTCGCTGGTTGGACAGTTTGGGCAAAAGTGGGAAACGTGGGGAACACACAGCCCAATTCCCATACACCACACTGATTGTGATAGATACCCAAATAAGGAAAAAAGCTTAAATCGTTCTGATTTGTGGCTCAATGGTCTAGTGGTATGATTGTTGCTTCGGGAAATTAATCCCTCTCTTTCTCTAGAGAATGACTGTGACAGGCGTAAGTCTACTGAAGGATACACTTCAGCGTATACCCGGTGCTAACTGAACATAGCCCGGGTTCAAATCCCGGTTGAGCCCTCTTTGACATCCTTTTTGCGATTCGAGGTCTTTGTCCCCCCGCCTTTTGTTCTGTCGCTCTTTGATTGCCTTTTTATATGCATCTTTGTTATTGATTGGTTCTGGTCCTTCTGAAGATTGTGAGACGCCTCAGCGTTTTCGGGGGCTCAGCATACGTTGCCTGAAGGAATCGTTCCAATTGATGGAAGCGAAAGCCCCGAGGGTAAGTTGGCCTTCAGAAAGAAAGGGAATCTATTCCAACCAAATTGGATTTATTTTTCGACTCAACTCCCAGCGACTTTCTGCCGACAGTACTTTTGCAGGATCCTCAAGAAAAGTGGCGTTCAAGCTCTATTCTGTCCTAGTTCTTCTATTAGCAACCCTTCTGGGAGACCTTGCTCCATGACTTTAATACACAAAGCTGGTTCTGTAGCCCGTCTTTTTATCGTTGTATGGCTGGATTGCAAGAGAATAAAATGTAATATGAGGTATGGGTGTGCTCATTTGACCATCCCCCATTTCTCCACCTTTTCAGGGGCTAATAAAGACATTCCATCGTTTCTCGGATGTCAGAAGTATCCGTTGAATTCCTTTCAGTCTGTCGCAACATCTTGTGTCGAGGCCCTGGAGTGATCAAGGTGGCTTGCAGGTGTTGACAGTTCAACATGCCGCAGTGGCTGAACGAGTCTCTTCATGAGCTCAGTAAGAAGTGAACCATAACAACGTGGTCAAAGACAAACTTTTGAACATTCCTTTACATTGCGCGAGCTGGGTGCAATTCATCATAGTCCCGTTTGCCTTATGGCTTTAATGTTGACTTCGCTTGAGTGGTAACCGAACTTCTTCTTCCACTCACAGTTAACACGGTATCAAAACTTTATCGCAACCCAAGCTACCCGAATGAGGACTTTGACTACTATTATAATGGATGATGGCGTATTTTCAGAGATCTGTAGTCATCTACAACGCCACTTGCGGAACGTATGTCTATATGCTTGCTATTACTTGTTGAGCGATTTCCAAGTCACGAAAGTATCGTGTGATTGAATTACCGTGACTATCGTAACCACAAAATCTACGAGGCAGATTTTTATCTCAAGAATGTTTCGCATGAAGGGTAGTATACTAAAGGTAATAAAGCTGAAGGACAAAATTGTGTCATTGCAAGCAATTTAATAGTCTCAGGCCACTAAAAACAGCCACTCTTTGAAACCTTGAACAGAGCAATTTGCAAATCACCTCACAGTCCGTTTTCCATGCATTTTCGCCTTATTGAAGCTGTACAGACCGCGACAATCGATACATATTTCTATCATTGCGCAAAACCCAAATTTGTCACACACAGGGTGAGTTCATGAGGGCCACTGAACGAAATTGAATGTTCGCCAAATTTTTGATGACCTCACCAGTGATCTGTTCAAGGATATTTACTTCGTTTATGCACCCTTGTGTAAACAGTAGAAAGTGGAAACATCTAAATTTGAGAAAGGAAAAAAGGAGTAATTAACACAATAGGGCCCCTTTTGACCTTCCTCGCTTCTCATCTGTCAAAGACCCTGATTGCTAAATTTCTGGAGGTTGCACATGCTAGTTCACTGGCTCCCTTGCGTCAAGCCGCGATGACGTAGGCTCAACGCCAGTCAAATCAACATCGCGAGGTCCAGCCAGCTATTTCAGTGAACTAACTTTCTTTCCGAAACTTAACACCGGGGCTCTTGTCGTCCTATTTATTTAGGAACCATCAAACACCGGCCGGAATGTCTTCCTCGAACAGTGATCCCTCGTTGGCGGCTTCACAACAGTTTGAGGTTGTCAATGCGCCCAATATCAACGAGCCTGAAATCACAGAAGCTGCACCTGAAGAACTTCCCACAGATAGCCATGCACTTGCAAATGTGGACCATGACGAGAAAGGAGCTGCCCAGATTGATCATGGACATGCTGAGGTGAAGGACTTAGGATGGAACGACCACCCATCTGATGTGCCAGCACCCCTAGTTGGAGGATTGCCAAATGAGGAGCTATGGACACTTATTAGGCGGTTTAATAAGGTAGATTCTCATACTTTCGAACACATATTTTAATTCAAAACAGGACTGACTTTCGCAGCAAATGTATCACGTCAAAGCCCTTCCTGAGCCACCTCTCGGCGGACTGGATCTCAACATCGCAGACGAAGAAGAGTTCTCTCCAGACAAATTGAGAGCCAACATTGAAAGACTTTATATGACCGTTGGTGTTGGTATGGTAGGATTCTGGAAACACATCGCTCGGCTCCGATCATGGCGAGAACGGAATCGAACATTGGCTTTCGCGGCAGTGTACTTCGGAACTTGGGCATTCGATTTCTTGGTCCCAACAATAATCGCATTTCTGATGGTGCTCATTATGTACCCACCAGCCAGGACATACTGCTTCCCACCTGCTCCGATTGCCTTAATTGACTCCAAAACGGGTGGCATCAAGAAGCCAACAGCTGGTGTGCTTGGAAGTGATAACAGCTTAACTGGAGCTCCGGAGAAGCACCAAGGAGAGGCGGTAGAACAAGAGGCCAGTAACTTTGTCAATGGATTCACTTCCATTGCGATCAGCAGTGCTACTGGAAAACATCCTGGAGGTGACCAAAGTGACGATGCAACACCGAGCAGCCTCGAGTCCAGAGCTCCCGATCCTACACACTTTGCCATAGGAGCAGCCGATGCTAAGGATAAAGCAGCCGGGGGAGAGCCAAATGCTGTGCATGACAAGACCAAGGAGCCCATGTCGGCTGCTATGTGGTCCAAAGCTAGACCAGTCATGCATGCTATCGCTGATGTTAGTGATGGCTGGGAGAGGTTTGGCAACGCATTATCGCCGACTGCACCATTTCCAAAGGAGAAACCTCGAATGAAATTGGCCGCTGTATGTCCTAATTCACGATTCCAACGGCAATTCGACATCGAGCATTCGCTGATGACTTACAGGTTCTTGTACCGATTCTTCTCATCTCATTGTTTACAAACTCCTACATGTTCATGAAGATGAACGGGTTGTTTGCCGGATTCGGATTCTTTGCGGATCCTATCATCTGGAGGGCGGCGTCATACCTGAATCGGAAGTTTCCCCACTGGCAAAAGCTTCTCGAGATCAGGAACACACTACTCAAAGGTGTACCTACTAACGCCCAGCTCACGGTTACGCTTCTTCGTATAGGCGAGGTAAACAAAGCGCCTCTACCTCCTCCACCATATTCAGGGCCACCACCACCAAATGCCGCTCATGAGACTGCAGGTCAGAATTTGGAACATCTTGGTGTGTGTACAGTTTCCATCCTATCTTTAGTACTAACAGGTTCAGAAGGTGTTCCCAATGAGGAGATAGCCGATGCCGTCCACCCAGATGCTGCGGTAACAACCGGTACAGATGTGGCACCCAAGAAGAAGCAACATGGGCGGAGGATTCTCGCTGCAATCAAGGGTGTCGCTAAAGGCGGCGTTGAGACAGCTCTCGGCACCGATCGACTCAAGGCTGCGGCTGGTGGAGAGCATGCTAAGAATCGGCTTGGTGTTTTGAAATCTGGGGGCATAGATCGTGCAGGCCCAGTAGACTTCCCTTGCCGATTCAAGGGAAAGAAAGGACATGCATATATCACATCAACAGCCACTACGCCAGCTTTGAGTTGGACGACTGAGAAAGAGGATGTTGATCCTGTTTTCTCCATAGCAATTTCTGATATTCAGGTTAGTCTCAACAGTATCGAAAAGACGAGACTAGCTGACTTTAGACACAGGAAATCAAGAAAGTCGGAGGTCTTGGATGGAAGACTAGACTTGTCGTGGGGTGGGCAACCTCGAGAGACATTGCCGATGGTATTCTCATTATCGACAAGCAAGGAAGCAAGAAGCAACTCACGGCTATGGAACTTCGGGAAGAGCTTTTCAATCGTCTTATCACTATGGGAAATCAGATGTGGGAAGCCTGGTAAGAAGAACGAAAAGTAACAAGGGGGTTTGTCTATTACGGCGCATATATACACCTGTCTCGGAGAGACACATAGAAGCAATGAATTTGATTTCGGGTATTGTGAATTCTAGCGAAACTGATTAAGCGTGCAAGTGCTTGTCACTTCGACTCGATGAATTCTAGGAAGGTCAACAAGAAACCCCCTACAAGAAGACCCCACTTCCCCTGCACTCGCGATTACACCCACGTGACTCGATCCTTGAACCGCGACTTCAGCGCGTCAGCCTTCCGAAGTTACATACTGTGGAACTTCGAAATAAGTTCGACTCAACCCTAGAACACTCAACAATTGCTTTGACGCATTGTCCTGCTACCATACCATACAATCGCGCGATGTTTGATACCCGCTGCGCATACAATTAGATTATTCGAAAAATGTCGTCCAAGGCGGTGACTCGAAAGCGTAGCAGAGCCCAAGTTCAGGAGGAAGACGAGCTAGCACCAGAGCAGGACACGGCACCCCTCTCGAGTACCAAGAAGAGAAAGCTGAACGCCGATGGCTTATCCCCTCCAATAGGAGGCAGATTTGGTTCTATCAAGCGCTCAATTGGTGGTCTGTTGGGCTTCAGGAGGACTGAAAAGGAGAATCTCCTACAGGATGGCGAGCAAGATGAACTGGCCGAGGAGGATGTCGACAACGATGCGGCGGACGATCAGCGCGCCAAAGATATATGGGAAGTTGAGGATTCAGAGCCCGAGGAGGCAATTTTAAAGAGACGTAGCTCGGGGCGCAACACAGTCGAAGCAACACCAAAGAGCGCGGAGGCGGCAAAAAGGAGCAGTGCGCAATCCAGAAAGGGCAGAGGGAAGTCTGGCAGCAAGGGTGATGATATATGGGAGGTTCCAGAGTCTCCACCCAGGCCTAATAGAAGTGCTTCTACAGCAGAGCGGGCAAAGGCTCTTTTGGCGCCACCAGGAGAGCAGTCAAGCCCCCAGCCACCGAAACGAACGCCTGGACGGCCTAGAAAGTCGGACATATTGAAAAATGCGAAGAAGCTTTCGAATCAGGCCATAAGAGAGAAGATGATGTCGGCAGCTGGTGGCGGATCGGAAGATGAGGAGGAGGGCGATACTGCAACCCCTACGAGAAGACGTAGGAGAAAGGACCATGTTGAGCAAGACGCTGATGCTGAGCCAACACCAAAATCTGGAAAAGCATCTGTGACGAAGAAACGGGGCCGACCAGCGCAGGTACAAACCGTCGAGGAAAACAAGGCACCGAGAAGTATTCTGACGCCCGTCAAGCAAAGGGCTGGGAGGGGAAGAAAAAGCGTTGTGTTTGATGCCGGTGATGAGGTTGATTTGGGGTTCAAGGATCTACCATCATCCGCGGCAACAACGAAGTCCAACAAATTCAAGAAGTCAATTCCTAGTCCATCTGCAAGTCTTGCTTCAAAATCAAAGATCAAAGCTGTGGAATTAAATGAAGATCCTGGAGAAGGTAGCCAGGAGGAGGAAGTAGTAGGGGAGGAGATGGAAGAGGTGGAAGTGGAAGAAGAAGCAGACGACGAAGAGGAGTCTGATGACGTTGATGATGAGATGTGCGAGATGTGTTCCGGCCTTGAGTCAACAAGAAAGAACCCTATTTTGTTCTGTGATGGTAAGGATTGCAACTTTGCAGTTCACAAAGAATGCTATTCAGTTGCAAGAGTACCGAGAGGGGACTGGTTCTGCAGAGATTGCGAGCCCGAGGACGAGGAGATACAAATCAAACAGTTAAAAGCTGTCGTCCCGGCGGTCGGAACCTTCAACGTCCCTACTATTGAAGGTTTCGACGGCCATTTGAGACATATGCAACGCATTATTTTAGACAGATTGACTGGTCAGCGCCGGACTAAACTACGAGGTCACGAGGAAGAGATGCAGAAGGTTCACCAGGTCGTTGAACAGACAGTGCTGGCTGGTGAGGGGAACTCGATGCTCGTGATTGGAGCCAGAGGTTGTGGCAAAACAACAGTATGTCCAATGTGGCACAGCTTTTCAGGCCTAGCTAAAATCTTTCTAGCTCGTGGAGTCCGTTATCTCAGATCTCGGGAAAGAACACAGAGACAGCTTCCATGTTGTTCGATTGAACGGCTTCATTCATACTGACGATAAATTGGCTCTGAAAGAGACCTGGAGGCAGCTGGGCCGTGAGATGGAATTGGAAGATGATGTCACTGGCAAGGTGAGACATCTCGCTGCTCTTTACCTGCGCACTTCTAACAAGCTTGCAGACGAGCAACTACTCCGATACACTGGCTTCACTTCTCGCTCTTTTATCCCATCCCTCAGAAACATCCAGTTCAGAGCCCGAGCAGACTGCCAAATCTGTTATATTCATCCTAGATGAATTTGATCTTTTCACGACGCATCCACGCCAGACTCTACTTTACAACCTGTTTGACATAGCACAGGCAAGAAAAGCTCCAATCGTTGTTCTTGGGTTGACAACGAGAGTCGATGTAGTTGAGAGCCTAGAGAAGAGGGTCAAGAGTCGTTTCAGTCATCGTTATGTGCACCTCTCATTACCTCGCAGCATTCCAGCGTTCTGGGATGCCTGTAAGGGTGGCCTCTTTATCGAAGCAGATGAAATAGATGATGAGAGCTTTGGCTGCGGTGGCCCCGGCCAGGATGATTTCATCTCGTTCTGGCATTCAATGGTCGAGGTGAGAAGCTATCGTAATTATACATCCGTCCGTATGTTAATAGATTTAGGATTTATACAGCAAAGATGCAATCTTCAAGCATCACGTCGAATCAGAATTCTACCGATCGAAGTCTGTCCCATCATTTTTCACCTCATGTATCATCCCAATCGCGAACCTGGCACCGGAACAACTGCCTCTCTCAGGCAAGGCATTTACGAACATGCTATCCGCCCCTGATTCCAAATTACACATCTTGCAAGGACTTTCTGAGCTAGAGCTTGCACTCCTTATCGCCGCTGCGCGCCTCGATATCATCCTAGATACAGATACCTGCAATTTTGCAATGGCCTACGACGAGTATAGCAACCTAACTTCTCGATACAAGATCCAGACTTCAAGTTCTGGAGTCACGGCCCTGGGGGCCAGCGCAAAGGTATGGGGCCGCGATGTTGCACTAGGAGCGTGGGAGAGACTGGCAGAATACGGATTACTTGTTCCTGCAGGGATCGGTGGTGGCGGAAGGGACTTTGGAGCAGGAGGCCGCATGTGGAAGATCGATGTTGGACTTGAAGAGATAACGGGAAGCGTCGATAGCTTGAGTGGGGTGATGGCCAAATGGTGTCGCGAGATCTGAAATCATAGGCCCTCCAGCCAAGCTACAGTATATCTTTTTAAGTCTCTATTTCGGCAGAGTGAGCTTTTACTCAAACTGTTGTGCTCGCCGCCCGGGTTGGTAAGCTTCGTATCAGTAATGGCTGTTGCATACTGTCATCCTCAACAAAAGTCTTGTTGAAAGCACCGGCGCCAATAACACTGTCTTTTAGTTTCTCCGTTGTATCTTCAATCCACTTCTTTCACATCTGCTCTTCAATGGTTGGCCATTGCTATCATAAGGTCGAAAGTATGGTCGACTTCTAGTCGATTTTCCTCGTTCCCTGGGCTCAGTCCAATCATGGCTGGCCACCTTGTCTGCATTGCAGAAAGCCATTTCTTGGCATCTGAGGTTGTACAAGCACTCTTTCTCCTGCCTTTCCGATCATTGTCCGTAGAAACTGCTCATGCGGCTCAGGGGTCGCCATCAAGAAATGCGTGCATCTCAGCCAGTGCTGACCGCAGTAGGTGGCCTCGCTTAAACCATTCGCTCTCATTGCGACATTCATAGGCGTCGTAGAACGTCCTGTACCGGCCAATTGCAGTTCCTGAAACCTGGCGATTGGTCAAAGCTGAGTTACAGCAGCTATGATGTATCGAATGTGGCCGGCCTCAACCGAATCCATTGGAGCTCCGATGGGATGCTTGAGATGTCCTGACCGAGTGGCAGCTGGTGGCAGCCTCACTTTTAGCAGAGCGGGGTAGGCAAACACTCTTAAGCAGTCACCGCCGTTTGCCTTGTTTTCTCTTTGCGTTTACTCGAAATCACAGATCTTCAACACTGACAGCCCTTCCTACGCAGAACTTCTGATATCACTAATTCAAGCCAAGAAGAATGGATGGACCTCCTAAGGATAACGCACTGGCAACAACAACAAAAGTTGCCGGCTATGGAGGCGACATTGCCAACGTCCTAGTCAATTATGCGATCAGCGCGAAGAAAATCCCACAGGGATTCGAAGGTTGTACTAATATCCTGAATGCTACTGTCACCACTCTTCAACAGTTAGCAAGTCATCTCACGCATGAAGCTGCGGCTTCCTCGAATCGCGCGAGGCTGAGTCGTCAGGGCCTCCAATATATTCAGCTACTTGCCACAGAATGCGCTGCCACTTTGGTCAAGGTTGCTCCCATCATGGCTGATGCGTGTCTGGACCCCAAGGAGCTGAAAGCAAAGCGGAAGTTAGACAGGAAGTCTCTTGTCAAGAGGGACGTTCCGAGACTAGACATGAATGCTTTGGAGCTGGACAAGGTTGCCTTTACAGAGGTGGGTATTGGTTCACCGATTTTACACCTCGACATGACAATAACTTGATCATACGTTTGGTTGGCAGTGGTCGCCTCAACTCTGAACGCTGGGCTCAATTGGTGCTAATTGTCACATAGTCAGTTGAGGATTCAGATTGGCTCTTGGCGGCGGACCCCCTCGAGGATGTCATGGCGAGACTTCACGAGATTCAACTCTATCTCCTCCTTGTACATCAAGTTGTCTCCCTGGGCGACTTATCATCGGTTGGGTGAGAAACTCCAAAAATTTCTATTTGGGGTTCCCTACTTACATCTTTCAGCTCTTCTAACCGAGTCGACATCAAGAGTCTAGTTGACTATCATGCCCGTGTTAAGCGCACAGCAGATCTCATTGGTATCAGATCACCAGACAAGAAGACCGATCGCCGTGCCAGTCGAGACTCCTCCAGCGACAGCGACACTAGGTCTAGCTTGAGTGACAGTGATAGTGACACTCTCACCGACTCCTCCGATTACAAACCAAAAGGGTTCAGAAAATCCTCGCCTAAGTCTCCGCCATTCCGCGCTTCCTCAGGAAGTCGTGGACCACCAGCTCCTCCTCCGCTTAAGCATCCTGCTGCTCGAAGCTGCCCTCCACCACCGCCTCCCGGCTTCGTGCCAATAGGAAGCCCCAATTCGTCGGTACCTAGGCCCCCTTCGGCTCTGGCCAAGAGTAATGCTAGTTCTGACACAGTCAGTATTCTGGGCCAGATACTGATCATGAGCTAATGTTCACAGGCAAAGCCTCCATCATACTCTGAAGCTCACAAGGCTGGTCCCCGAGGAGGGATTCCCAGCTCTGGAGCCTCAACGGTACAGGCCATCGTAGCAGGATCTCCAGCAGCTACGCCGGTGCCATCTCAGCATGTGCATCCGTCTCAAGCTTCTGCTTACCCACCTGAAAAGAAAGAATCACCAGAAGCGAAGGACGGTACTACGTGAGTGGCTGTCAGCAAACATCTCTTTGGTATCTAACATGAGTAGGCCTACTAAGCTTGAACCTCGTCTGTTTGGGACAAAATCGAATAGTCTCGGTTTCAAGATTAAGAGTATCTTTCGAAGTAAACAATCACTAGCTGAGGAGTTAAAGAAGTCACTGGGTGCTTCCGATTCTCACCTGAGAGCATTCGTTCTAAGAGGCCATGAAACGAGACTGATTCCCCATTCGGCATTTCATACTCTGGAAGCCACCCATATTCGTACGATCCTCGCACAACTCAACGACAATACCTGGTACAAAACTTTTACAACCCTGAACCAGGTAGAGCATCAAACCGTGGAGCGCCTTGTGCACCCATTCGTCATGGGTAAAATGCACGAACGTGACATTGTTGTCCTCAAACCTATTCAGGAGAACAAGCCAGGTGCTTGGATGGCGTTGCTACGGGATCTCCTCAAGTTGCACCCGGCACCGCACGGGTCAAATGACCGCATGATCTTGGCAATCATGCGCGAGAAGCTGCTGGATGGTAAACCGTTGCCGCCGATATCTTTTGGTCCTCGAGGAGGCCCGCCGCCGCCGCCTCCCCCTCCAGGATTTGGTATGCCTCCTCCCGATCCATCCATACGACCACCTCCAACGCCATCTGTCCAGCACCGTATCACTAGAATATCTGATCTCTCAATACCACCACCGCCCCTACCAATGCCTTCCAGCATGCCACATCCCCCGATGGGAAGAGGTCCACCAGGACCCCCTGGCCTTGGTGCAAGAAGTACCAATGATAAGAGACCTGTGACGGACCACGCCGCCATGATGGCACTTACAACATATACCGAGTATACTCTTCGTCCAGCTGACCCCATCAACCCAAGCTCACCTCGTACATGGGCACGAGTGGCTATCAATCCAGAGAGCACTGAGCACAGCCTCCTTCTCCAGCGCATCCACGTGTTCCACCAGAAAGGCGGCAATATTATCGAGAAGAAATTCAGGCTAAGCGACGACCAGAACAAGCAATTGACACGCCTCATGGACGAGCTTCAAGCATTCGAGCGAGATTCAGCACGCTTTGAATGGTCGTGGGCCGAGATCAGCTTGTACAATGACGCAGGTGAGATTATGCTCGTCTCTCAAGCTAGCTCTGCAACAGCGACAACAATTCATCTCATTGCTAAACGAATGCCAAAACCATCCTGCAAGCCGATGGATCTGTACAACTCCTTGATCCAGCCACGACCTGCTCTTTCGGGACCTCAGCCACCATCTCCAATTGTTGTTATGAGGCCGGCGAGCCCACGACGGAAGAAGAGTAAGAAGTGTCAAAGAAAGTATAATAGTGATAGTAGCGACTCCGATAGCGATTCTAGCCTCTCAAATTCTTGCAGTGAGCGAGGGGTGAGGATGGCGTTGAGAAGAGACATGGCTAGGAAGATGAGCAGGAAGAGTAGAAAGGCCAAGGCGAAGGCGAGGAAGAACGTGGATAGTGATAGCAATAGCTATTCTAGTAGCAGCTGCAGTGAGTCTGAAGAGGATGTCATTCAGGTCAAACTGGACTTGAAGAGGGGCGACGATGTCGTGAAGATGTTGCTGGATCTCTGGACTCCTCAGCGTCATGGACCGGGAAAGGAAATGCTCACTGTGTGAAGCGGGCAATTACTTCGGCTGTAATTGTGCTTGCAAAGCATTCAAATTTTCCTTTTTTTAAGTGCGCGAGTGTTAAGGTGGGCAGTGGGACTGTTGGGCTGCATTGGTTTTTGTCAAGTGTGTTGTTCACTTCTGCTTCTCGGTCTCTCTAACGATAACGACAATAACGAATCCCAAGACGTTTCATCCTCGTATAGCAGTATGTAATCCATGCTTATTGAGACCATATTAATGACCCCTACATGTAGACTAGTGGACCCCCCACTCAGATATTCGTACTCTCGCCATTCTACAGTAAGAGGATGTGCACAACAAACCTGGACATCGAAGTCCTTTCTTGTGTGGGGCATTTCCGTCTCGCTTAATGGGAAGGGCGGCTTCGATTGTAAGATGCTTCTCTATGTGAGGCATGTAAACAAACGATGGCCGTGAGCCCTACGCATAAGCATAAATCGTGCCTGGATTTATGGCCTTCTTCTTATGCTGCGCAAGATAGACATAGTGTAGCTTCGTCTTGAGCATCAATACAATTATGATACAACCCGATCATGGTGTTACTCTCATGCTTTTTTCCGAAGTCATTCATGGTGGGAGCACTAGTCGACTACCTGTGGACCTTAGCCAGAGGTGTGATAATCTTACTTTCAGTGCTATCTGGATTTGAGGACTTGCATCACCAAATAAATTTGTTTCTTCGGCGACCAGCTGTTAAGAGCTGCAACGTTGCTACCGCGCTAGCGTTCCCACGATCCTTCCTTCCTTCACATTCCTCTTATTACATCACAGCACCCAACCTAGCTCAACACCTTACATCACTACCATTTTTTTTCTGCTAGAGATAGTGAGTCAGTCACTATCCAGCCCCAGGTATATAAAACTCTCACTCTCCCCCAAATCTCTCTTTTTCTCCTTCCATCCTACATATCTTCACACATGCGAACTTGTGTGAAGACTATCGTGCGAGGCGCAATGTCTTCTCTAATTTTCCTTCGCATACCACTCTCCAGGGCCATCGCTCGATCAAAGAGGTGGGCTACTATACAATCTTTGTATCCTCAGAGCTTTCTCTCAGAGATCGCTGTCATTGCTTGCTACTTGGTATCACACTTCCACCTTGTAGCCACAACAACCCGAGTTACCTCCTCACAGACACACATGTGGGAGGTCCACACATCGTGCTTAATCGCAACACTTTTTTAAAGTTGCATTCTCACACTTTACCTGCTCAGGGCTAGCACTCGCAGTCAAAGAAGAAGCTACCTTTCTTCAATTTTTGGTTCTTTCATCTCACCATGTGGTACGGGGAGATGTCATAGCTGCTATGGATTTCAACACTCCTAGTGGTATTAGTCCCCACACATAAAAAACACAAAAACCCACCAAAAAAGACGTTGGGTAATTGGGTTTTAATTAATTAATGTAATTTTGTTGTTGGGTGCTGCCTCGTCTTACATTGTCTCGAGGCAGCGCCTTCCTTTTTTCATTGCGGATGCTGGCTTGCCAGTACTGTGAAGAAGAGAGATCTGATATACGCTCGGGGAAAGAGTGACTGTACCATGTTGCATGTAGTGAGTTTGACCGTGTTCATGCGAGTGTCTCACGTGAAACTTGCAGTCTATCAGTGAAGCGAGTGAAGAACGAATGAATGAATGATTAAAGTAATATTCTCGGCTTACACAATTTCATCTTGATGCACTGCATATTCGTCATACTGGGCCATCTTCATGTCACCTTCATTATGTCCAGCCGCGGCCCCTCTTAAGCCACCTTCAGATAAATCCCTGACGCTGCTCTGGCGACGGTGACTTTGCACGGCGTCTCAGTAGGTTACTTCTAGAGTCTTCCTCGACATCACCAGTGGCATACAACGCTTTCACCTCCTCTTCACTCAAGAACTGCACCGCATCATCATCCGCAAGCTCAATCCCCCATCTGACCTCTCCCCTTGCCGTCCGAAACCACCCCAGTCTTGTCCTAAACGTCTTCTTCGCTCGCAGCCCCGACGCACCTTCTCGTCGAGCAAGTTCCAGATACCTCTCGCTCCCCGCCACCATCATTGTAACATCTGCAATGGTATCGACTCCACGAAGAAGTGGCGAGAAGTATCGATTCTTCAATACAAGGATTGCTATTGTGGTGACGATTAGCCAGGCGAGGATGACGATACAGAGCCACACAGCCACTGCCGACATTCGTAATATCTCCACGGGTTGGGATACAGTCGCGACGATGCTTGGACTGGCAGATACAGCAGCGCGAACTGGACCGACTTTCGTAGCATCAAATTGGGTATCTGGCGGCGCCAGGTTGGCAGGAAGCGTTTCGTTGGGTCTCTGGTAGACCCAGCCACCGGAGCCATCAAGCAGAACATTGTTGCTAGCGAAGTGCTGGAAGAAAGTCGTGAAGGTGATCTCGGCCAGCTCTTGAAGTTTTGTGTGGTTGAGAAGCGCTTCTTGGTTGTGCTCTGCGAGCTGAAGCATAGAATAGGACATGTAATCGAGGTTCATTCCGGGTGCTCGATAGGTGAACGTCCGATCGGTGGCGTCTTCCTGGCAATCATTCCTCCCTGTTTGCGCACAGCCGCCGATGTATTTTATCTGAGCAGCGCCGAGAAGAGCGCCGGTAAACATGGTGCCAAAGCTTGCAGTGACGTTAAATAGAGTTGAACGATCTTCCCCTACACGGGCGACAAAGTTGTCTGAGAATGCCTCGGGATGTGGACGTGGCTCGTCCATTATGGTATATGACTGTACTTTATTGGTTGCTAGATCCACAGTCACACTCGCGTTGGCGGTTTCAATGATGGGAGCGCAATTCAGCATAGCGAGTTTTGGAGCTTCTGGCCAGATGAGCTGGGGAGTCAGACCAGAAACGCTTGGGTAGTTGACAGGTGCTGGGCCATGTATCCATTTGACTGTGAAATTGTCGGTTTGGTGTATATATTGGGACGTATTTTGTGGCACATCATCGTATAATTTGACGTTCACAGGACTCCAATATCCGATCGAGGCTTTGTCTGGAAGGTGTTCGGACTCTTGAGCACAGCAAGTCACGAAAATGTCGGACAGCACGGTTGTGTATTCTAGATATGAGGTCAGCGCTATCCAGACCCGGAAAATTGCCCAATTGACTTCAAGACGATTAAGCAGACATATGTTACATCTATAACGTGCGTATCTGGAGATTGCACATTAGAAAATCTAATGCTGGTTTGAACATACCGTCAATGAAGCTGCAGTTGCCAGCGCTTCCAACCAAATCAGTCATGTTGGGATTGAAGTTGATCGCGGACCGATAGCTGCCACTACAACCCAGCAAATATCCAAATTCCCATGGCCGGGGCTTGAGTGTTTCGTTCCAGATGCCCTTCCCAGTCAAATCGAGTTCTGTAAGCCAGAACTTTGCCTCGATATCCACAGCGAGAGGCGAGCACTGTAATCGAGCCCGTACAGCTGGTACGTTGACAGTGGCCAGAGCCAGTCTTCCTTGAGAATCATCGCTGCCTGAGCTGGTCTGCTGTGTGGTATTTCCAAGCGAACTCGAAAGCAAGACTGGGACGAAACTCCAGCTATCGCTGCTCCAAGTTGGCCGCGAAGCATTCATGGTCAGTTGGAGAGCAGCGCCATACATCCCTGTGATACATTGAAGTTAGCAATCGCTCAATTACTGTCAATTCGGGAGTCCTTCTGGAAGTGAAGGGCCTCTGAGAACCTCAAGTGAATGGGAAAATGGCGATTGTCCGAACAACTCACAATTTGTCTCCAGCTTCTGGAAGGCATTGGCCAGGATGGGTTGTTTGTACTTGGCTGTTTTATAATAACTGCCTCCAGGATACACAAAGGGCACATCTCGAACCTGGAACGGTTGCGATACCTCGACAGGAAGTTCAAGTTGAAATGGTTCTCTTGTCCAAAGAGCCGACATAGATATCGCAACTGGAGCAGAACGTTAACAGCGTACGGCAATGTGAAATTTTCAAACTTACGAATCTGAGATAGGAAAGCTCCCGTGCACACAAAGGCGAGCAGCCAGTGTTGTCGATTGATCGCTCTGATACCTGCCCACGCGAGATACGAGGATTGATAAGAAAGACCACTGCCTTTCCCACCTGTAGTAGGGCCCTTTGCCATGGAAATAAAAGGCTGTGCCGTTCTGAAGATACTTTCGAGGGCTCCCCACCACAAACCGACGATAACAGCTAGCAAGGTAGGAACAATTGAGTATGGTGCAATATAGCCCAGGGAGTAATCGCCAATATTCCACTCAACTTGGTACACGAAAGCAGACTGATATAGCCCGTGGCTATTTGAGTACCAGTAGAGAACAGCGATGGTAGCGAGAAGTGCAGTCAGCACGAAAATGAGACCACATATTGCCCATGTTGACAGAACTTTGGGCTCCCACCGCATTCGATCCCGCTTTGCCACTCTGGTCGACTCTCTGGGTTTTACACTTGATACAGTTGAAGTGGATGAGCTCATTCGAAGAGCATCTTGGTCGATTGCATACGAGTAACGGCTTAGTGCTTCTTTCGCTTGCTGGGCTGACATGTCGGATATCTCTCGCAAATCCTGACATGTTCTATACTGCGCCGCTACAAGCGAGGCAACAGTATTAGGAACACCTATATCTTGAGACAGCCCAAGGGGGCGGCGCGAGCGGCGGGAAGTCCAGAAAACCACCATGAGCAAGAATGTGGCAAGGCCTAGGACAACTTCAAGTGTGAAGGCCACTGCTACAGAAACGATGATCCTCCGGTTGCGCATGATGATATCTCCTTCAACGGGCGAGGTCTCTGAGATGTCTTGCAGCGCAGACTGCATAGCTTGTCCAAACGAATACTGTTTAATCCTTTGTGCCCCGGCAACAAATCCTGGATCGCTCATCACACCGGTAATGTCGAAGTCATAAGTCGCAGCCAAGAGATTTGCAGGCCCCCCAGAGTCCGGACGAGTCTCTACAATCGGGGGCCGCAAGTAATCATTCCAATTCGCAGAGAAGAAGGACTCGTGAAATGCGGTAATATTAATGACATCGTTGTCGATTGGAAGGCGAGATCTTTGAAAAGCGGCTTGGTCAAAGCGAAATGTAGTAGAATCTGCACTGGTAGATACAGTGACTGGGATTTTGGCTTGAAAGTAGCTTTGCCGACAAACCTTGCCTGCAGCTTCAAAACTCGAATTGGCAGGTGTTCCTGTAAGCGCGAGGAGAACCTCGGAAGGTTCACATTGCTCTGTGTGGTTGAGGAGAACTGTCTTGTCGATCGGGAAGCCGTCAAAGTTCCAGAAATCGTCAATATTGACACCGGTCAGATTTGACCAATATAAACGGTCCAGAGTCACGGTGGGGTTCGTGTAAGATACGCCATATATGCAGCCGGATTTAGAGGCCATCTGAATGGATGTCAAATTCCTGAAGCCCACGCCAGAGCTCACATTTCCGTCCGAGTCGAGCGGAGTGAAGGTGTAATTGATCGTGACAGGTCCATTTTCGACCGTCAGATCCTCACATAGCAGCTCAGTTTGATATATCAAGGTCTCGGCAGTCCAATCCGCGACTGCGGTGTCGAACCTGGAGCCAGAAGGTCGTTGAACCTGGGCTGGCCAAAATGGTAGGACCGTGTAATTTTCCGTGATCCAAGGCGATATCGCCACATTCTGTAAAGTATGCCCAACAGCACCAAAGTATTCTGTTGGCCCAAGACGCGGTTGAAGAGATTGACCGGGATTGAGCTGCACCCTTAGCATTGTAGTCTTGGAAGATATCGCCACATCCTTTGAACTAAGCAGCGCCGAAGAGAATGGGGATATAATGAGAAAGCCAAGAATGTAGGCCAGAACAGCACACAGCATGGTCGGACTGAAGCGGGAGTCATTGCTCTTGCGCGGAAAACTGTCTATAAAAGCAGTCCACCACGAACCAGGAGTTCGCAAGATGCTTGCAGCAGCACTCGTGCCATCTTCATTCGCTAATCGCGCCAGGCTCTCAATTCGCTTCACTCCATCGGTGACAATCATGAGCATGGTGACATATGTAACTGCGAGAAGTGTTGGTAGGAAGCGCCAGGCGAAATAACTTATAGATGATCCAGTGTCATCCACTAGCCCATCAGACTGAGTTGAAAGTCGGTGAAAGATTCCAACGATGACCAACAGTATGACTCCGAAAATGACGATGCTAATCATCCAAGGCCATTCAAGTACGAGGGGTATCCAAGATCTTTGCAGCGAGTTTGAGGCATATTTGCTCCCTGATGGTACCGAGGAAACTTGAATCAAAGACTCCTTCGATAATCTCGAGTACTGCACTTTGCTATTCTGAGAAGGAAGTGGCTTTCGTCTTATGGATACTGGGCTTGGTTGATGTTGAGCAGGGGCTTGCAAGAGAGATTCCTGGGTACTATCGTCTCGAGGTGGTCTATCAGGAAGAAGTATTTCGGCTTCTGTCGATTGTTGTATTTCGGTACTCTGAGGAGACCTATTTAGTATGCGAGGATTTTCTTGATGTATTGTTGGTTGGAATGCTGTATGTCCTCGAAGACTATTTTGTTGAGGAGGCGATGATTGGGAAACCATGTCTGAAATTTTGACGAGGACAGGTCAACGACCCGATAAAGCCGTAATGTAGCAATGAAACGCCTGCATAGATATTTGCGGGAGCCTGAGAGTTGATAAACCCTTCGTCTTTGAGTCCCGTGCCGGCCAATCCAAGCTCTCTCGTTTCCACCTATAAATCCCAGAGCAAAGTCGTGAAGATTGACAAGAACGGAGTTTCTGGAGCTCGAAAATTCAGATCGTAATCATCGCCAAAAATAATCAATGATTGTCGTGGGAAGACGTATTGAGTACCTAGCCACCTCGAAGGATTGTTGCTCATCATCGGGCGGCTATTGTAACCAGTACGCCGCAGCAATGCAGCTGGAGGGCCCGGCATCCCAGCAATTGCATTGGCTGTGAGAACAGCAAGAAGAGGCGAAGCAATATACCTCTAAACCTTAGTAATTTCTCTTCTGCAACATTTAACCCCAACATTGATCGTCCAAAATGTGCTCGTTCAGAATCGTTAGGGTTAAATGTCACTCGTAAAATTTGATTGTCGAAAGCTTCCCCGAGGGGTGTGCTTGAAAAATGGTCATTATATGTCTAATCTAATCTAACATGTCAACAAAGCTTCAAGTGGTATTGTGTATCCTCCAGCCCAAAACGCCATGTCTAATGCAAACACCGAGTATAAAGTCTAAGATGCATCAAGCATGCGTCTAAATGCTTCCAACCAAACCAACGACAAGAATGACGCCAGTCACGATCCACAATTGCCCTTCCATCTGTCTAAAGCTGGCTGCAGCGCTCTTCTTGGATGTCGTTGGACTTGCAGTCTCCGTCTTAGTGGGTAAAGGAGCTGCCGACGGCGTCTCTGATGGCGCGTTCAAGTGAACATTGTTACGATGCACCGGTGGCACACTCTTGCTGCTTAAAAGCCCTTGAATGGTTTCCAGAGCACTCATTTGCTGGCCAACACCAAGTTTCCCATCCCATCCAGACACGTACCATCTCGTTCCACAAGTAACTCCATCAGTCCCGCCAGTGCAGCTATCGGCCGCGGCTAGAGATGATGCTGTCAAGTATGTTGTTATTGCTTCAGCTGTGAATGGAGCAACAAGCGCTGTCGCCCACATAAATCGCGAGAGGTAGCCTTTGAAGGAGAACTGGTCGGTGTTGCAGGTATTGACTGTCTCGCAAGCGGGCTCGTACATGATATTCGTAGAATTTGAGTAGGGACTGAAAAAGCCTGCTGAAGCATTCAGATAACCCTGAGTACGTTCGGCCCAGAGAGACGACCCGTTCGTATAATTATACAACATAGCACTCCCGTACATGAAAACAGCGTTGTTGTAGGTCCAGATAATTTTGTTTGTTTCCGAGCAGTTTTTCAAATCGTCGGTGCCATCATAGACACGGTAACCGTCAGTAATGAGACCAATATTCCTAGTCCAATCGTACACCTTATGTGCCCAGTCCACATAGGTTTGATTGCCAGTGAACCTTGCCAGGCGTGCGGAAAGCTGAAAAAATGCGCCGTTCGATATGGAGTTCTTGTAGTCAAATCCTTTGTTGAAGTCGAATATCTGCCACTTCAAGCCACCCCCACAGGTTTCCGTATTCCAGCGGCGCACTTGTGTATTCCACAGATTTTCCGTAAGCTCTACCCAGGAGTAGTTGCCAAGGTTCGGTGGTGGGTAGTCCTTCTCTGCAGCAGACATTGTTGCGAAACCCCAAAACGCTTGATCATCGTTCCCTTCGCTCAGGTTGTATATGGGGTTCATGTAATCCCACTCCGGACCAACTTGGGAGAGGAGAGCCTGGGTAGTGATATTGTTGTAGGAATCGTCGCCTGTGTAGTGGAAGTAATCGAGCAATAACCCCCACATAGCCCCTGCCTGCCACCAGTAGTATGGTTTTGGAAGGATTGCTATCGTCCATGGATTGTTCGTAACGTTTCCATCGTAGTATTTAACCATTCCATAGGCGATCGTGGATGCTGCTTCTCGAATTGACGCTAGAAAGAGTCAGTCAAGGGATGTTGTAAATGCGAAGGGAGAGGCGCAAACCATCGTCACTGATATTCAAGGAGATAGCATCAGACTGCGGGGTCAGTACTGATAATAGCACAGCAGATGCTGCAAGGAGGAATTTCATATTGAGTTTGTGCTATGGGTGCATCATGGAGGGAGGAAAGAATTGGGGTGACAAGAAAGAAAGAAGGAATGTGTAGAGGTATTTCTACCAAGCTCGTGAATCAGCAAGTTCGTCTGAAATATTGCAGGACATGCGGGTCCTAAAGTCGATCTCCAGACAGGGGGCTATTTTAGAGCATACCAAACCCACAAAAGACGATTAGACCTTGCCAATCAATAGCCTTGGTTTCGATCAACACCAAGGATGCAGCATTTTGGGCCTGCGCGAGGCTCGTATCAAGTTGTGTGGTTTTGAAAGTGGCGCCGCGTATCGACTAAGACTTTTCTCACCAGAAGAGCTGTGGCGGAATTCCAATGATCGTGCTTTCTCGAACACATTCTGAAGAGCGCGATGGAATGTAATGTAGCTGTCACCAGGAAATATACTGTACATTTGACACTCACCGTGAAATTTCCAGATTTGAGTCCAGAGGAAACAACGCCAATGTTGTTTTGGTGGATCCGATACTCCGAGACCAAGAACTGCAAGTGCGATAATAATCCACTGGGACTTGGAGATTGCCCGTATTCCAGACGAAGCTCGTGCTGTAGTCATCGAAGCTCTCCACACCCTCCCCGAACACCCTTGTCTTCGATAGCTGCATTGTCACGATAGCGATCTCACGGTCCTTTGTAAAGAATGGTCATCTGCTGAATACGATGGTCAGACAGTGGAGTGCTGGTTGTGGTGTGCCGAGCCCAGAATAGGAGAATGAAGCATGGCAAGGCAACACACTACGGCATAATCCCGGCGAAGTCTCGTGTAAAGGTTGCCAGGACCACTCGTGTTGAAAGGATGTTGTTGACGTTGAAGTTCCCATACGAAACAGAAACGAAATGAGGCTTTTGATTTTCGGAAGTGGTCATGTGATCTCGCTCTCACCCCTGCATCTTCCAACGCGTCCATTTTGGTCTTGGTGTATCGAGACAAAAGCACCCAGAACATGATCGGCCATGTCAAGCAATCATGGACTACAACTCTATCCACGGCCCTGGGCATTCTAATTTTTCGTCCCCCATAGCTCGTAAGTATGTACGAACAGTGATGTTAGCGTGGCTAACCACTTCAGATCGTATGCCCACGGTCTCAGCAGCACAAGCATTGCAAGACTTGAGAACTTCACCGACGCGATGTATATCTACGGGATTGAGTCTTCTCGATTGTATGTTACAGAACAGAGAACCAGCTTTCGCAGATGCAGAATCTCTTCCAGGTGGTGTATCCAGAGGCATGATGACTGAGATTTATGGTCCACCTGGTGTTGGGAAGACAGCCATTGGGTAAGTGATCTTCAGGTATCGAAGGCAATTGTTACTGATCAAGATCCAGAATGCAAATTGCTGCCAGTGCCTTGCATGGTGGTGAAGGAGTTGTTTGGATTGGTAAGTAGCTTTAATATTCTGATATTATTCTTGATCCTCTTTTTCTTGAACAAGCACTGGCTCGGCTATCTTGTTGTTCCATGCTCTGTTTACTTTCTGTGACGATCGTAAATTTGTTTGTTCTCCTGGACCTATTCTCTTCACATACCATTGTCTGCACGTTCATACAAATCCTGCATTATATCCTGTAAAAACCGAGCAGTTCACCACTCGTAAATATCTAACATCAAACCAGATGCCTCACATCCCATCTCCGGATCCCGACTCACACAGATCTTAACCTCACACAAGCCCACAACATCAAGCTCAGCACCGTCCGAGCTCGCAACACTTTCATCTCTTCTCTCAAACTTCACCCACTTTTCTACACCAAGTCTTGCGCACTTGCTTGCTCTCCTCACACATCTTACAGCGTCAAACGCACCTCCAAACGCAAGTCTAATCGTGATCGACTCTTTCTCGACACTAATCACCAATGCGTTCCCGCGATCCACAGACGCAAGTGGTACCCCTAGGAAACCAGGCGGTAAGAACTCTCCGGCGATCCTCGCCCCCTTACCTTGCTCATGTATCCATGTATCTGTATGTTCCATCAAGTACTAACATTCTTAGCACCTAACCCCTCGGCTCGCAAATTTCCCATCCTCCAACACCTCATCTCCTCTCTCTCCAAGCTAGCAACTACACGCAACATCGCCATCGTCGTGACCTCCCAATGCGTCACAAAGATGCGACCAGGAGCAGGCGCCGTGCTGGTCCCAGCCGTCAACGCCACGGCCTGGGAACAAGGTCTCGGATGTCGGCTTGAGTTGATGCGGGATTGGGGATGGGAGGATGAGGAGGGGGTAATGGTCGATGGTGTGAGGCTGGCGAGAGTGTTGAAGGCGGAGGGTGTGGCTGTTGGTGGGATTAGACTGGTTGGCTTTACGATCCGAGAAGTATGTTGTATTCCCAATCTCTCTCTGTCCCACAACCCGGCCCTCCATCATCCTATGTCTATGTCAAACATCACTAACACATACCCAATACAGACAGGTCTCCACCCTCTCTCCCTCCCCCTCACAATACTCCCTTCCCAGCCTACACCGCAAACCCACCGACATCCCATTCCGCCTAACGCCAACACCAGCACTCACACAGCAGCCTCTCACAACACCAACCTCCCCCAGAAACGCAAGCTCTCAGCCACAGACCTCGAGATACCCGACAGCGACGCCGAAGACGACGAGGACTATGGGTGGGCCGAAGAAGATGAAGAGGAGCTACCGCCACCACCGCCGCAATGGCAGGGAAGCGAGGATGCACTGGCGCCGCCGATCGAAGAGAATGAAGGGGACGAGGAGCTACTTGAACTGGGTATGGGTGAGGGGGAGGATGACGAGGGGGATGAGGCTGGGAATGGTGGAGACGGCAGTGGTACGGGGAGGAGGCTTGGGAAGGAGATTATTGATGATAGTGAGGATGAGCTTGCGTTATGATGTATTGATGAATAGATGATACATGAGATGGTAATGAAAACGGGTCAGGGGGTTCACAGCAGGAATACCCTGTGAAGCGCGAGCAGAAGCAACTTCATCACAGACAGTCACGTACGATGTCAACATCGGCTAATTGCTAAACGAAAACTCCATTTCCTGGCACGGCAGATATCATACAAGCGCGCAGCACCGACCAAGCCGACCAAAAGACGCTCAAACCGAAGCATTGTTTTTCACCGTACCACTTCACCCCATTCCAAGCTGGTTCCCCTTCCAGACAGAGTCTTGCCGTAGCATAGACTAGACCATTACCTAATTATTCCTGGAGTAAGCAGCATCGACTTCCTTCTTGTATGTTTGCAAGATCAACTTGCGGTTGAGCTTCTGGGCTGAGGTGACCATGTTCTGTATTCTGTGTCAGTAATGAAGATGGAGCAGGGATCGTGAAAGCTTACGTTTTGTGGGGTCCACTCCTCATCAGCCAATACTGATCCTTCGATGATCTCAATGCCGCTCAATCCACCTGCGCGGCCAGCCTGCTGGAGCTCCTTTAGAACTGCGTCTTGGATCTTTCGGTCGTGGACCAAGTCCTCGATACCGTTACCCTGAACACCGATTCTCTCGGCAAGCTTCTTCAGTGCTGGCTCGGCAGGAACAATGATCGCTACTGGCTTGGTTCGTTGCTGGTCGGCATACACGCAGATGTTTGCTACTACGGTTGCGGCTCTGTAGACGGACTCCAGCTTCTCAAGAGCAATGTACTCGCCATTGAGAGTCTTGACCAAGTTTTTCTTTCGGTCGATGATCTTCAAGTGACCGTTCTTGTCCCATTCTCCGATGTCACCAGTCTTAAACCATCCATCTGGGCTAAGAGCCTCCTTAGTCTGTTCCTCGTCATTGTAGTAACCTTCCATAACGGTGACACCTCTGATCCAGATCTCTCCTTGCGGGTTAGGCTTATTTGTGGCATGATAGCCTGCATCGGGGAAATCGACCAACTTGACTTCCACAGATCCAGGAATGTCACCAAGGGTCTCGTCGGTCCATTCCATGGGATCCATCAAGGCACCCATAGCGGTGGTCTCAGTCAAACCGTACCCGCTGATCATGGGAGTGATTGCCATCGAGATGAATCTCTGCGTGTCCTTGGCAATTGGGCCACCTCCATTCATACAAATTCTCAACCGTCCACCGGTCGCATCCTTGACCTTCTTGAATACCACATTATCAAGAACACCAACTCCTGGCAATCCGTAGTGAAGTAGATTTTGCTTAGCCCATAATGCACCCCAGAAGAGGTTCTTGACGATAGGGCTTCCAGAATTGACCTTTGCAACAATTCCCTTCTTGACTGACTCCCAAACCGCTGGGACACCAACAAGAACTGTGGGCTTGAACTCGCGGATGTCTCCTTTGCAGTTCTTCACCGAGGTGTCTGACAAAGTCTTCGGGTTTCCATAACCCATAGTTCCACCCCAGTATAAGCATGCATTTTCGAAGACAAATTCGAGGATATGAGCGAGAGGTAGGTAGGTTAACAGCCCGTCTCCTGGACCAAGGTATGGTTGGACAATGACACTGACACCGGCAACTGCTTCGATTAGTAATCTTCTTGACAAGATGTAGGATTGAACATACTTGCGCCGACGACAGCCTTGTGCTTGAGAGGTACACCTTTTGGTGGACCAGTAGATCCCGAGGTGTACATGATGCAGCAGAGATCATCAGCAGACGGTGGCACAGGCTCGATTGGACTGCTTTCTCCAAGCTTTCGTAGCTCCTCGAAGCTCATTATTGTCAATCGGTCATGTGCTTTCTTGAGGGCGTCGACGTTTTCTTGCTTGACCTCATTCTGGCTGTTCCAAATGACATATTTGATTTCGGTAGCTTCTTGGAGAGGCTTAATGAGGGTGGGTAGGAGATGGGGGTCGAGGAAGATGGCTTTGGCCTTGGTTGCCACCAGGGAGTGCTTCAGACCCTCCTCTCCCAAAGTGTCGTAAGCAGTGACAATCGGCATTGACTGAGAGACAGCGCCATGTGCCGTTGCAAGCCAGTGAGCACTGGTAGCCGCGAAGATGTGTACCCGATCGCCTTTCTCTAGTCCGAGCTTTCTGTAACCCGCGCCAATTTGTAGAATCAGCTTCTCATAGTCGTGGAAGCTCAGGTATTCGTAACCACTGAGTTCGAAATATGTCCATTTCTTGTCAATCTCTGTTTCCTGCCCATCTACAATCTTCTTGACCTTCTTCGTCTCCTGGTGCGTCTTGATGAGTTTCCGGGTGCCCAAGGCCTTGGCGTTGCCATACTTCTCCGAGCTGAGCTTCACAATATCGAAAAGGGTTTCGATGCCTTCGGCCGGTCGTTCTTGGAGTTTGTTGACGGATAGAGGATGTCTGCGAGGGATCGTCTCGCCTTTAACTGCCTCATATCCTGGAGCTTCGACACTGAAGGGCGGCTTATGGTAGATTTTAGGCTGTGGGTGGATGTTCTTGAGAGACATCTTGGATGGAAACTTGTTGGGAAGCTCAAGTTCTGTGGTTGGGGTATTGTAGATGTAAACGAGGCACAAGAAGAGCAATGCGACTCGATAGATGATCGCACACAGTGTGAAGAGTAGATACGAGGAAGCGTTGTGGGGGGAGGTGGATGGATTTTGAGAAAGAGTTGAGTTGAGGAAGCTTGGAGAACGGGGACAGTCGTCATGGCCTTGTCAACAGAGCGGCAGGCCGGCCACTTCCCATTCTGGGCTGGTGGGCTGGGGAGCTGGCGCCAAGACCCCTTCAGCATTGTTCACCCCCTGGTCTTTTGCTGCAGGACGTCGGGGATGCTCCCTTTTTCTGCCTCCACTGCACCAGGCCCTCAGGCCTATCAGGGTCCTTGAGATTGATTTGCAGATAGAAATGGGTCTGGAGATATTCTTCGTTAAAATCGACCCTTGATTACCATCTCTTCTCACACTGCTGGGCGAAATCTACTGAGGTACCACGTTGCTTGCCCAGTTCTGTTCTGGTAAACTAAAAGTGTTTGCGAGCGCGGTCAGAGTCGTAATCTCAACCTACGGCTACCAAGGACGCCGACGTGTCCATTTCTGGACCGCCACGGCAACAGCCTTTGTCTCGCCATATTATTGCCTTCATCCTCAGTGAAGCCAAGCCCTGGGCAAATGATCAAGTGAGCTCAGCCTTGCTCCTTGGATAGCTGTATAGCGGTTGTACAAAGACAAAGGCTCAAAAGTCGGTCCCTGAATGGCTAGGGGTATTGGTTGAGGATCTTGACGCCTGGCTAATTTGTTCCGAATCTCCTGATGATTAGTTCAATGTTGTTGGAGGCTCTTGGCGAAGAAATAGACGATCCCGGAACAGAATCCTTTCTTCTTTTCTCTCAATCTATCCCATCTCAGAACCTTGGATTCGTCGACTCAAAAGCCACACTGTTGGAGCTCACAATTGGCGACCGAGATCTGACGATCAATCAATCACCAACGATATTATCTTCAAACAGAGGTGGTGGTACAACCGGTGCAGGTCTGTGTTTGAACTCAATTGCGGGGTGCATCAACTGACGGATCCTCACAGTCGTTTGGAAGATTACCCCTCTTTTTGCAAGATGGATAACCTCCACCAACTTCCTCTTCAAACTTGGCATTCTTGACCGCGAATCCGCTGTGCTTGAGCTCGGTTGTGGCATATCGGGAATCATTGGGCTGTCTCTCGCACCACTTATCGGCTCCTACGTTTTGACAGATCAAGACTATGTTATGAAACTTCTGAATCAAAATCTGATCCAAAATCGACAAGAGACCTCTACAGCAAGCAAAGGTCGGAAGAGCTCATCGAAGCCTAAGCGGGGGACGATATCAACGACTTCGTTGCAAGCAAGCAACATTGCTGCTCGTCCGTTGGACTGGGAGACGGACGAAGTGACAGCTTCACTCACAGGCAACGATTCAAGGAAGAGCTTTGATGCCGTGATAGCTTGTGACTGCATCTACAACGATGCCTTGATCAGCCCCTTAGTACAGACTTGCGTTGATGCTTGTACGCTACGTGTGGCGGACGACCCGGCGAAGAAACCAGCTGTTTGCATTGTAGCACAGCAGCTTCGATCGTCCGAAGTATTTGAAGGATGGCTTAACGAATTCCACAAGGCATTCCAAGTCTGGCGACTTCCAGACGAAGAGCTAATCGCTGGTTTGAAGTCAGATTCGGGGTTTGTGGTACACGTCGGTATCCTACGTTAGCTAATAATATAGAATTCAATGATTAGGTTCCGGCCATTCCAGCAGATCAGAGGACTTTACCTGTCAAAAGTAATTTCAGATTGGCTGAAGCAGACTTCAGGGTAATCTCTGTGTCAGAATCCAGCGCAACGCGGAAGACGTATAGAGTAGATAACATAACAAAAATAAGTGCTGTAAGATGCACCAAGAAAACTGCTACTTGTTGGCTGTACCCTTTGGAAGATGCCAAATGGGAAAGTCACGTCATCACGTGGCTCGACATTTAGCGTGGTCCCGCTAATCTGGTCAGCGCGTCCTCGCATTTCAACATTCAGCATCACGACGTCCAACTGCGACAGGTAGTTGACTCTGGCCTGGTGTTTTCTAACCAAATCGGTAATTACTCCTCGTGCCCAATGATACTATATCAAGCCGCGGATCGATTAATTACCAGCTGCTACTAGGCTGTCATCCGCACGACTTTACAACGAGCGACGAGACGTCGCAAGAAGCTTCATCCCACCCCTACACCGATCACACAAACCTCCAGGCCATTACCTGACCAAAATCCCTCCATCAAGATACACCATCCGACTGACAATGAACCGCTTCGTCCAGACCCGCGCCCAGAATGGCCAGAATGGACGAGTTCCAACTCCACCTCTAGCTCAAAGTGTTAACGGTGATAATGTTCGCTCGGATCGTACATCGGCTCGAGATCTGAAGTTCACGAGGAAGTCAGGGAACACTGCGCCCGCGAATACCGAATCTGGCCCGGGATACGCTTCGAATCAATTCAATGATGCCATTCTATTTTCCCACAACCCATATCAGCAAGCGGAGTATGTTCAAAGCATGGATGAATACAAGGAGTCTCGGTATCAGAAGGACACATTGGAGGAAACTACTGTGGGATCGGACTTCGACCGTACCAAGAGCGACATTGGTTTCGAACCCGAACAACACGACGAATACAACGGTGCTGGGCTCTCTGCAGATGATGGAAATGGCTACATGCACGACCGTCGCCCTCACGTGGAGCTTGCTGGTGCCAAAGAAGTCCACACCATTCAATATAAGCAGAGTCGATCGCCGTTAAGAACAAAAACCGCTCACCAGACGCAAAGACAAAAGCCATTGGCCATTCCGGGACGCTTCGAAGCAAACAAGCAGCATCAAGATCTACAACTACGAAACGGTCATGTAGATCCTGACCCTTATCGCGATCAAGGCTCCAGGAAGCGATCTCGTTCGGGTGGTGCGCCTCATGCTCAAGTCACTCGTGGCCTAGAGCAAGAAGTACCTGATGATGATGAAGAAGATGATATTGAAGTCCAAGGTGGACAGGCAGATGCCACTGTTCGCCTGGGTGACGTCCATTTCAACAGTGATGGCACGGAACAGGCCACTCCGATCCAAAGTCCGATTCGCCAACGTAAATCTCGAACACTTCCACAAGTTCCTAGCTCCCAAAGCGTCCAAGATCCCGAGAACCCCCAAGCACAGGAGAACGCTGCTATCGACCCTCGTCTGATTCCAGACTACTCAGACGCGGAGCTCAAGCTCATGAAGTATTCGGACCTAGATGGAGAGGATTGGGATATGGTGCCTAAGGCGAAGCAATACGAGCTACCAGCTGAGCTCCGAGGCCGCAAAGTCACATTGGAGAAGAAGATTGAACACCATCTCAAGCTTGATCCAGAGCAAGGCCAGCTTCCATTCTACGAGAATCTGTCAACAGAGGAGTGGGAGCAAGCCGGTGATATTTTCATCGAAAAATTTGCGGAATTGATGAAAACGCTCAAGGAGAAGAAGCGGTTCAAGCGTGAAACCGCATCGCAATTTGAAAATGAGATCAAGGAGAGAGAGAAGGCTGTACGAGACCATGCCACTAAGCTCGACAAGCAACTTGAAGGAATGGAAGTTGCTGGACAGTCTCTACTAGGGACGAAGAAGAAGAAGACCAGGGCATGAAAGACAGACAGGACTACATACCGTGTTGTCATGCTCTGCTGAGTACACATTGGCCCTGTGTCGGTACTCCAGGCTTACTGATGTGAGCGGCTGATTGAGAGGCGAATTGAGAGGAAAGGTATTGCTGGAAATTTGGGACAGTGCATACGAGCTTGCTGAGCATTGAATCTCGGAATTTGATCTGGTGCTGCAAGGATGTACAGATACGGTGGCATGAGATGATTGACTTTATCAGCATTTGCATGGAGTCATGGCTATGAGATGTGAATCGGAAAAGAGCGTAGAATTTTGGAGTTGTTGCAATACCCATTTGCTTTAGCATTATAGCCATTTCTACGAGCCTTTCAAAAGCATTTAAGAGATGATTTCTCTGATTTGAACTGTATTGTGCAATACATTGTTTGCTGCTGGTGGTCATTTCCCGGCGGGTTAAGGCTTTCCAACCCTGACTTGGTGGAGTATTGGTTTGGTCTTGCTTGCCGTCTTGCGTTTCCGTCCGAACTTAAGTTGAAGCTCCTCCCCGCGAGAATCGGTCGTTTGCGGGTGGGTTTTATTTACCATTTTGTACGGGAGATACAGCTCTCCATGAACTACTGACTCAGCGCCCTTTCTTACTCGCTTCTGCTCGCTCTCGAAAGCATTTTCACATGAAAGAAAGACATGTGTACAGTACCTCAAGTATTCTTACGTCTGATTATGCCCTTTCCTACCAGCTGACCGCAAGAGAATCCATTTGAAGCTGTGCAAAGGCACGGGATCACCAGGATCTATCTTCTGCCACCCCTGGTTGGTTTGCATGTGAATTTCCCGCAGTCAACTGCCAGTTGGAGGTGGCAGCCCAGCCAGCCCATCATCTGTGATAACGCCGGGTGTGGGGCTTTAGTAGTTTGTGGGGTTCATCGAGTGCCCGCCCGCCGATGGTTTTGCCCCGGCTTTGGAGCTCGACGGTCGTCATGTCTGGCTCGCTTTCAACTTGCCGAGGCATGCTGCAAGAGCCGAGTGAGGTCGCTGTCAACAGCCTGTTCACCACTTTAAAGTTCTTTCTCTTTCTCAACTCTATCTACTCATCATCCCGATTTTCTCCTTCCTCTCCTCTTCCTGATCATTCTCATCCGCATTACACATTCCTTGAGATCCGGTAGAGAGACAGACTGATTGCTTTGGACATAGAGCACTGAAAGACAATTGATTGACCATGTCGGAATTACGATACGATGGCCAGGTGGTGGTGGTTACTGGCGCTGGAGGAGGACTTGGTAGGTCACTGAAAGCTATCGAGGAGTTTCTCTGCTAATATTTGATATTCAGGAAAGGCATATGCTTTGTTCTTCGGCTCGAGGGGTGCTTCAGTCGTTGTGAACGATCTCGGAGGATCATTCAAGGGCGAGGGTAACTCGACAAAGGTACGTCCCCGCACTCAATGCAAGCTGGAGCAGGACAGCGCTAACAGGTATCAACACAGGCAGCAGATGTCGTCGTCGAAGAGATCAAGGCCGCAGGCGGCAAAGCAGTAGCCAACTACGACAGTGTAGAGAACGGCGACAAGATTATCGAAACCGCCATCCAGAATTACGGCCGCATCGACATCCTGCTTAACAACGCCGGTATCCTCCGCGACATCAGCTTCAAGAACATAACGGACAAGGACTGGGATCTAATCATCGCTGTGCATGTGAGGGGTTCATACAAGTGCGCCCGCGCTGCGTGGCCACATTTCCGCAAGCAAAAGTACGGAAGAGTTATCAACACGGCATCTGCGGCTGGTCTTTTTGGAAGCTTTGGACAAACAAACTACTCTGCTGCTAAGTTGGCTATGGTGGGCTTCACAGAGACTCTGGCAAAGGAGGGTGCGAAGTATAACATTCATGCCAATGTTATTGCCCCAATTGGTGAGTTTTTCGCAAAATATGGACTTTCACATGCTAATTTTCAAAATCCAGCTGCCAGCCGAATGACCCAAACCGTTATGCCACCCGATGTCCTCGAAAACCTCAAGCCAGACTGGGTAGTCCCTCTCGTGGCTGTCCTGGTACACAAGGATTCCGAGGAGAATGGTGCCATCTTCGAGGTTGGCGGTGGCCATGTCGCCAAGCTCCGTTGGGAGCGTTCCAGTGGTCTTCTCTTGAAGGCTGATGATTCTTATACCCCTGGTGCTATTTTGAAGAAGTGGGATCAGGTTGGTGATTTCAGTAAGGGTGCTGAGTACCCAACTGGTGTTGCAGACTTCATGGGTCTCCTCGAGAAGTCCATGAAGATGAAGCCCAATGATAAGGGCGAGACTCTTGATTTCAAGGGCAAGGTTGCTTTGGTCACTGGTGGTGGTGCTGGGTAAGTTGAAAAGGTCTGAGTTTTGCCAAAATTCACACTAATTCTTGCTAGTATTGGCCGCTGCTACTGTTTGGCATTCGCCAAATATGGTGCCTCCGTTGTTGTCAACGACTTGATGAATCCAGACGATGTTGTCCAAGAAATTCAAAAGCTCGGTGGCAAGGCAGTTGGTGTCAAGGCATCAGCTGAAGACGGCGAGGCTGTTGTAAAGGCAGCGATCGATGCTTTCGGCCGCATTGATATCATTATCAACAATGCCGGTATCCTCCGTGATAAGGCTTTTACCAACATGGATGACAAGATGTGGGATCAAGTTATTGCAGTCCATCTCAGAGGCACATATAAGGTCACCAAGGCCGCTTGGCCATACATGCTTAAGCAGAAGTATGGCCGTATCGTGAACACCACTTCCACAAGTGGTATCTACGGTAACTTTGGACAAGCCAACTATGCTGCAGCCGTAAGTTGCAATTCTCCATGACTGTTGATTTCGCTAACATGATTAGAAATGCGGTATTCTCGGTTTCTCTCGAGCCCTTGCCCGCGAAGGTGCCAAGTACAACATTTTGGTCAACACTATTGCACCAAATGCCGGTACTGCAATGACCAGAACCATCCTCCCAGAGGAGATGGTTCAAGCATTCAAGCCAGACTACATAGCGCCACTCGTCGTAGCACTTTGCTCCGACAAGGTTCCTAAGCCAGGAACTGGCGCCCTCTACGAAGTCGGCAGTGGATGGGTTGGACAAACCCGCTGGCAACGAACTGGTGGACACGGATTCCCAGTTGACCAGAAGTTAACCCCCGAGGCTGTACTCAAGGAATGGAAGCGTATCACCGACTTCAACGATGGACGAGCAGACAACCCAGAGTCCAGTCAAGACGGACTGAAGAGCATTATGGCGAACATGCAGAATAAGAAGGGTGGTGCGAGTAAGGTATGAGCCAGATTCTCTACCATCCAATCCTTTTCCGGATTAAAATTGGCGCAGCTTGTATATCTGTAGTTGTACTTCATGTCTAATGAAATGATGTTAACGTTTATTCGTGCAATAGAAGAGTGAAGGTGGAGAAGTGAACGAAGAGATCCTCGCCAATATTGAGAAAGCCAAGAAGGCAGAAGGTTCTGGTACTGAATTCAAATACGAAGAAAGAGATGTGATGCTCTACAACTTGGGTGTCGGGGCAAAGAAGACTGATCTGTCTTACGTCTTGTACGGATTTCCCATTCCTGTTCACAGTGGAAAGTAGCTAACAGTAGTTTGCTCATAGTGAGGGAGATGAGAACTTCCAAGCCCTCCCAACATTCGGCGTCATCCCCTTCTTCAGCGCCGAAACACCATACCAGATCTCGGACATCGTCCCCAATTTCAGCCCGATGATGCTCCTCCACGGCGAGCAATACCTCGAGATCCTCTCCTACCCCATCCCCACCTCCGGAACGCTCGTCTCCAAACCCCGCCTCCTAGAAGTAGTTGACAAGGGCAACGCCGCCATCGTAAAATCCGGCGTGACAACCATCAACAAGGAAACCGGCAAGCCCCTCTTCTACAACGAAAGCACTGTCTTCATCCGCGGCTCCGGCGGCTTCGGCGGCGTCAAGAAACCCCAAGATAGAGGCGCCTCCACAGCAGCTAACAAGCCTCCTTCGCGCGCACCAGATTTCACCGCCGAGGAGAAGACCACAGAGGAGCAAGCTGTGCTATACCGTCTCAGCGGCGACTATAACCCCTTGCACGTCGATCCCGCGTTCGCGAAGATGGGAGGCTTCAAAGTGCCTATCTTGCACGGTCTTTGCTTCTTTGGCATTTCGGCTAAGGCTGTGTATCAGAAGTACGGTGCGTTTAAGAACATCAAGGTGAGGTTTGCGGGGACGGTGCTGCCGGGTCAGACGATTGTGACGGAGATGTGGAAGGAGGGTGGGAAGGTGGTGTTCCAGAGTAGGGTTAAGGAGACGGGGAAGCTGGCGATTAGTGGGGCGGCGGCGGAGTTGGTTGATGGTGGGAAGACGAAGTTGTAGATTGAGTGAGAAGAGCGGAATTGTATTTTAGATTGGGAACTCTGAATTGGTAAAATGGAATGCATGAATTTGAATCTCAACTAACACCGGCTCAGCTGAAGCACCGTCAGGGCCTACCTTTCGTGCTATTCGATGGTGGCTACTAGCAAGGAAAGGGATGACAATACACAAGCTCGCTTAAATTAGCTCCCCCTTCCCTTCTCGCTGCGTGATACGCAAGAAAGTTTGGGCTGACTGATGAGGCTGTGACTCGTGCTGCGAGAAATTCGTCAGCCTCAACACTTGCATTGAACTCACTGAGAACCGCTGTCACGCTGTAGATCAAAGCCCATGTCACATAACCAACCACACGTCTCATTGTGTCTCTTCATTATAGGCAACATTGAACCGCACTGCAGTAAGAATAAGCGGCTTGATTATTCTGCGATTTATCTGCTGTCCTCCTCACCAATCCCTACTGCATCCCAGGATAAATCGTATAAACCTCCGTCACCGTCGTCGACTACACAAACACATGGGTGTCAGCATCATACACCAATTCTCGCCATCCCTCTTGTAAACATCCATCTTTGCATCTCAGAATGTCTAAAAAGAGCAATGAACTCACCACAGTGAAATTGTAAAAGGTACTCGTCTCCGTAGCAGAGACCCGTATCGATGGATCTGCACTCGTGATGATACAGGAACAGCCGGGATCTAAACGCCCGTAGAAATACCATGGCTCGAGGTATTCAGGGACGGTGAAGCTGCGTTTCTTGATGGCGTTTGCTGGAGCTGCGAGGGGTCCGGGAGAGGTTGTTATGAGGGCTGGTGAAGATTCTCGGGTTGGTGTGGAGAGGGAGTTGGTTTTGGCGGGGATGCTGCTCAGGAGAGATGGGTAGGTTAGGACTTGGTGTTGATGAGGTTGTAAGGAGTGGAGAGGACTGGTTTAGGGAGAGTGCGGACGTACGGTGGCTTGGCCGTTGAGGGAGATGCGTAGACGAGACTGATTATCACGGATGTAGATGTTGTGGTTGCGCTTGTTACTTTTACGATTGAGAGGTCTGTTATGAGGGGCCGGAGGAATTCGGAGCAGAAGGATGTCGCGTCGAATTTGATTTCGTCGGGTCTGTTTTCCGTTATGCTGGATTAGCTGGAATCCACCACAAAGACAGGTACGGTGAGACTTACGGGTTCCTCATGCTGCTTGCTACAGCGAAGTACTCGTACGAGTTACATGCTATGAGTTTTAGTTCTGTGTGTGTTTTTATCTTTGCTTGAGACTTACCAGCAGATGTTATCCATGGCCCCGGTGTACAATACGAGCACCCCTCGCCGATCGCAGTCCTCTTTTCTACAGCATTCTGGACCAGTGGAATAGCTGACGAGAGACTGGCAAAAACATACAAAGCGAGAGAGAATATCATCGTCCGAGAAGAAAGGCAATAATCTTCTGGAGAGCAGGCATAAGATCCAAATCGGGTCAAATATTATCGTACCAAAAGAGAACAGGAAGAAAGAACTGAGATAAGTATCTTCGTGAAACGCGGGGAAGACAAGTACGTCCTCCCAGCACCTACCTATATCATATCCAGAAAACCCTGGATGAAGGGTATGGCTAAGCTACCCAAGAAAAGCTTTTAGCATAACCTTATCCGGTACTTAGAGTCAGGTCTCTCTTGTGATCAATCTTGTGGGGCCATATCGGGGAAATGGTAATATAGGGGTGTTTTGATTGATTGGGGATATTGATTGAGTGCTCGGTAATTGGTTGCCGAAGCGAGATGTCCAGGGCGATCATCCGGTGGGTGAATCGTGGGGTAATTGGCGAGGCATGGGAATGTCCGATGGTCTGAGACTTGGATTAGCGTGTAAGATCCAGTATTACATGGACCTTTCGGAGGAGTAGCAGAACTGGAATTGTGTTATGCACGTGTGGAGAGTCACGTTTTTGACAAGGGGTGAGAGGCAGGATTCCTGATTTGTCCTAGTCCGAGGGAGTTGAACAACATCTCTCCATCTCACGCTCTTTGACGTGCTCGTCTCATCGCCCATCTTGTTGCTATCGTTAGCCAAATTGGTGAGACGACGGCAATGAATCTACGAAGAAGATACCTGGCATCTGACGATGGCCAGCTCACTCCGAACTGGGGACCACCTCACTCCTCTTCAAGGGAAAAGCGTGAAGGGGATGGTGGGTTCTGAGGATGACCGGCTTGATAACGGCGCTTCGTTGACCAGTGTTGCACCGGATCTGGATGCTGCGGAGGGAAACCATATCAGAATGTTGGAAGAAGTAGATAGGTTTCACGAGCACCCTCCGACGTCCACTGAACGAGAGTCGAAGAAAGTGGACTCTTCGTCGAGTGCCGATGCAAACAAATCTACATCTGTGGCCATTGGTAACGCCTTACAATTGCCCGATAGGCCCATTCCAATCGAGCATGTACTGGCAAATGATTACGACTTTCCTGAACAATTGGAAAGTCTTTCTATCGAGGAGAAAGAAATCCTGGAAGCTGGCTCTGGCGAAGGCTTGTGGCGCATCTTCCGCTATGAATATCCCAGCTGTTAGGATATCAGAGACAAATTCCTCTTCAATGTCTTCACAGACCTTGCGCACCACTACAAACACTCCCATCCGGCCAATATAAAAGCTGAGACGATTCCCTGCAGCTATGACTCGTGAAAGAGATCAGATGACCCTTTCACAAGGAGGGATGCCTACAGAGATCACCTCAGAGAGTACAATCTGGAAGATATGCTTAAAACGCACAAGAAGAAGAATCGAGAGCAGGAATGGTGGGCTAGCCGGATTGTTTCGCCTATGTAGTAGAGATGTGTCCGATGTTTGGGACCTAGCATCGCTGTCCAGAAAGATGGCTGGACATGTAAAACATGCAATGAGGAATGAGCGACTGAAAGGATTTTGATTCGGAACTCGATAGCCACCAAAGACCTTCCAATTGAAGGAGGTCTCTCTGAAAAGTTTGACATTGTCTCGCCTAGGCAATACGCCGATGGCAGTACTAGATGGGTCGACTCTGCCACTACACACTCAGAGGATGGCGCCTCCTCTTCTTCGACACTGAAACAGAAAATCCCAGCGGAAGAACCAGATTCTCGTAACTCTCCAACAAGCCAGACGACCCAAAGTGATCCTGTACGTTCAGAGCGTGCTCATGGCGTCCCAGAGGCACCGACCATGCCCGATCTCGGCCATTTCGAGTATGCGAGCCATAAAGTTGTTCCATTTACAACGGTCAAGCAACTCGGCTATGGTTCTCTCGGTAGTGTGGACGCAGTCCGTCATAGTGGCGATACTGATGGTGTAATTCTGGCCCGGAAAGTCATTAGACTGCCAAATATGGCACGGAAGCGACTGCTCCCTCTTATCCAACAAAAACATCTGTCTTACGAGAGCTCAGACACAAGCACATTATCCAAGTTATCAGTACATACGAGACCACCTCCGCGTCACGACAATTTGGCATCCTCCTTTCGCCTGCCGGAGATGAGGACTTGGGCCACTATCTTGAGCGTGTATGCGAGGATGACTTCCCTGAAACTGACTTACAGCGCCTGTCAAAGTGGTAGTACTGCCTAGCTTCTGCTGTCGCATATATTCATTCCCGGAATGTTCGACACAAGGACATCAAACCTAGCAACGTCATTTGCAAAGGTGACGACATATTCTTGACCGACTTTGGATCTGCCCATCAATTCAGCACTGGCCTTACCAGTTCAACTGAAGGCTATGCTGCTGGAATCACCAAAATGTACAGTGCGCCTGAAGTCATCTCCCTTGACCGACGAGGCAGACCAGCCGATATTTACTCACTGGGCTGCGTGTTTGCAGAAATGGCAACGGTTGTTGGTCGGAGAGCAATCGAGGACTTCCATGAGTTCCGAATGAACCGGTTCCAGATGAGCCTGATAGATTGACGCTTTGTTACTATGCCACATCTCACAAATTGGGTGATTGGTTCGAGTCAGATGCGGAGCCGTGGTCTTACGCTCTGATCGCGAAGATGTTAGCTGAAGATCAAGCATTGCGACCTTCGGCTCAGAAAGTCCTTTCGATACTGGTCGAGCATTCGAGATATTCGGATTGCTCGTGCAGATTTGTGTCAGATCGAGACCTCGGTCCTCGTTGAGAACATATTGTTCATACCAATCCCCATCTTTGGAATAGCAATCAGTCTTGATGTTTTCAATCGATTGCCAGCTTTTTCAATCATAGCTCTGATGAATGTTACCCTTGCAGGAAAAGCCAGAATCACTCATGCTTGAGAAAATTAGCAGCAAATTCAAGGATGAGCGCTAATGGGTCATTCACTGTTGTTCGCCATACTCGAAAGTCCTGTAGCTATTCAAGCAGGAGCGATCAGCGGCGCAAGCTTCTTGATCATGTACACTTGTGAACCATCCCTCCTTCCTGAGATTATCTTAGCAGCTCCAATATCCGGGATGTGCTTCGGTGAGACTACTTAATACGAGAGCTTTGGAACAGCAACATTAAAGCTAGACAGAAACAAATCCGTGGTTGCTCCTGCTGGAGAAAGGGACACATAACATAATCCTCCTCCATGATCGTGATAGCATCGCCTCCGAATTTGCAGAGAGTATTTCGAGAGTCAAGCATCTGACGGCTGCACACTCCGCGAGCTATTCCCAACTGTTAAATGGGTCGTCTCTTTTTCAGAGCTACGACAATCATCTCGCTTTGGCATGGAGATGTCGCAGTAGTTCGCTATCTGGTCGGTTGAGAACCCAGTGAGAGGTCAGAAACTCAGTTCCAGGGAAGGCGGGAGAGAATTAGTGAAGTCCTGAGCATCTTTCGGGATGAATCAGCAACGGCACCAATGGATCGAAGCTTTCTCTGAGGTATCAGTCAAGGTGGCGCAATTGCAATTCATGTCTATTCTTTTGTGGGGGCAAGTTGGGAGGGTTCATTGGGATTTGTAGCTTGCTTTCAGCTCGACTGAGGAACGAGATCCTTGTGGGATTCTTTCAAGTCCGGATCTCATAACGGAACTTCGTACGACTGCCCCGTCCGGACGAATCAAACGCTCCACGAGATCTGACAGACTTGTTTTCGGTGTCTATGCTAGCATCCCTTGTCACCTTGTCAAATCCGAAGGATGATGATCTTGCTCCTGTCAGCATAGCGAAAGATCATCCAAGACTTTGCGGGAACATCTGGGATTTGAATTGACATGGAAGGAATACGAAGAAAGAGGTCATTTAGTCAGTGAGCCAGAAGGCGTGGACGACCTGGCTGCATTCGTGAAAGAGAGAATGGCTGCTGGACCTGATTAATGATAGGGAAGGGACATCGCGTTATGAGTATCAGCAAGTAATTGATATTCCGAAAGCGTATCCTGAGATTGTATTCAGGGGAGACACTCCTCTCCCTCTGCTCTTTCCTTAGACTTTAGTGTGTCGTACCTTCCATGTCCCGCGGGGAACGGCTTTGAAGCTCCCATATTTTCCGACCTCTGGCCCTTCCTGTCCCTTCGAATCTCTTCGTCTCTTAATCAGAAGACCTATGAAAAGTATATTCAACCAAGAACCCAATCATACTTATAATCTTCCGCCTGCTTTTCAAAGTCTCAAAATGGTCGTCTTTGGTCATTTCTCTGTCAGTGTCGTGGATCCCGTCAGCACAGAACACACGCATACAGTGATATTTCTCCATGATGATGTAGAATCGAAAGACGGCTCTGCCACCGAAACTCTCAATCTCGATCTCGATCATCAAGTTTCGAATGATAAATTCGCCGACGATACTCTCAGTGTTCAGGCATCGAATGGCAAGACTCTGCCGCAAACCTTTCCGACCTATAGATGGGTATTCCTCTCATCATATATTGAAGACTGGGTGCTAGAACCGCCGAATGAAGAAAAGGTGATGAAAAAGAGACCATGGTTGTGAGTGTTCTTCCAGCTGTTCGTCTCTTCACGGTCATTCATGGAATGATTTTGGATCAGCTTGCTCGTTCGTGTTCTTGACCTGTCTTGATACTCTACATCTATTCATGAAGATCCAATGCTGATGTCGAGTCTCTGCAGCATATCTCCTCGCAATGACAAGTACATAGGTTTACACGAGAGTATTGATTCCACCACCAAGACCATACTTGGGGAATCACATCATGTACCTACCAAACACATGATTCTTTGTGGATTTGGTCATGGTTGTACCGCTGCCAATCACGCCCTGGTGTCTGAGAGAATTAAAATGGGCGGCTTCATTGGATTGAGTGGTTGGCTACCCTACCCGAGGAAACGCAAATCTCTGGTGGATATGCAATCTGATATACCTGGGATGCGGTCTGCCAGTGCAAGCCCGAAGACACCCACAAGCCCAAAGAGTCGCAGGGGAAGCTTGACGGCTGATAGCAACACGAAACTTGGGAAGACGGATGACCACCTTCCTGTCAAAGACCTTCCGATTCTCATCGGATATTTCGAAAAAGGCGGCAAAGCACCCAAGAATTTACAGCAGTCTTTGCTCCGAGCACTGGAAGGCAAGGGTGCAATTGGAGGTGATTTGAAGGTTTACCAGCAAGACGAGCCTGGTATCAAGTCGCCGAAAGTCGTGGACGATATTGTCAAGTTCATGAAGGCCATCTTCCCAGCAAGTACTCAGCAGGCCGAAGAGAAAAGTGACGACAAGGCGAACGAAAAGCCAGACAGCAAGACAGACGGCCAGACTGAACTTCAAAACCCCCAGCCGTACCGACGATGGTGTAGCATTGTCTGAATAGTGCTTTGGACACAGAGAGTGGTGCCTGTTGCCACTCTACGTGCTTCTGCTCGGAAAATGTTCTTGAAAGTAGCTATTGCATCTCGTTGGATCACGTCTCGGTATTGTATAGTTACAAGATGTAGTTCATCGTATATGCGATAGACTGGCTAAGATTTAGACTTAGCTATCCATCACAGCCCCCAGAAAGACAGAACTACCTTTGGTTGACAGATTTCTTTTAATTTTCAAGTTGTGTTGCACCTCGTCCGCCACTAAGTTCAGGCTAACTTCAATTTCCTTTTTGTCATAAACATCAAGAACCTGTTGGCGGCTTGGACTTTCCATCCGATCCTTATCAGATGCTATTACCCTTTGATCGCGTGCGGTCCCCTGCGATCGATACAGTCACATTTCACGACAGGCATGCGACATCAAAATCGAATGCTGTGTTTGGTAGCGGTGTTCACAGATATCCTTGAAGAGCTGCACGAAATTGATGTTTCCGCATCCCCGCGACCTTTGAATATCAACAAGGGCTCGCTTCGATTGCCTAGTTGGTCCCAATAAGTGTACCTACTCTCGAGAGTATCCAACCACAACCTAAGGTCACCACAAAGGAATGATTCTATCTCTCAATGGTTGCATCTGGTTTATCTCACTCATTCACTGACAAGTACCTAGTTGAAATATGCTTGGCTGTTCGGACCTCTCTTCTTGAATCAATGCGGTGCATAATTCAAGGCAGTGTGTGCACGAGGTACTGGCTATTGTGCCTTGAGAAAGTGATAATAGTCCAGATATAGGGACGGCTCGGAGGTACCAAAGCAACAGTAAATGGATTTTGACATGATAGGTCTATATGGACAGAACGTGCTCAGCAACAGGGCGAGAAGTTGCTTTACTCTACCTGCCGGCTGTAAGCAAGGTAACCATCCAAGTTACTCCCAAATACTTGGAAATTCTGATTGTTTTGAGCACGGCTGGATCTGAACTGCCGGTATGTGCCTCTTATCTCGAGTTACACGGGGTGAATACACGAGATTCTGAGTATTCCTCTCTTTGTGGTGTCACTTCCCAAGTTTAGCCTGTTGAAAAATTGAAACCCATGGAAGCATCGTACTGTATGCGTCAACAACAGATCTTCTGATGATCAATGAGACTGTGACAGGATCACCCGATTCTTCTTCGCGGTAGGACTCCCTCAAACTGACTCAAAGTCGCGGCCGACATATCAAGGATATTCAGCCGTCGTAGTCTGCTCAAGGAGCAGTCTCTCAACCTATTGCCTTCTTCAAGACAATCCGTTCTCGGACCATGTTCTCACGTCATCGTCTATCAGAATGCACCACATTTAAGTATGATTGTCAACAATAATCTGCATTCTGATTACATGAAACTTCATCCGCGCTGCGGCCCCCATCACCACCATTCAGCCTGAATTTCTCCCTTCACCGCTCAGAATCTCGTTTCCACCAATGATGCCGTTATCTTATACTCCCATCTCAACCTTATCTTCACCTCCATTTCAACCCCACATCCCACACTCAGAGTAACATCGTTCATCCCAAGATCTGGAGAGTCCAAGCACGTGGAGCGTGAGCTGTCACATCGCGTCACCATCACCTCGTATCGCGCAGGTCCCCAGACTCTGGTATATATTACAAACTTGTAAATATACTCTCCGAATGTCTATTTCCAGTAGCACGCAGCATATGTTACGTAGACAAGCTTGGACCACGCTGCTGTTCAATATACCTGAGATACATGACCACGAGTGTGTGTCTCCCTGTGAAACGTCAGGTCTAAGCCTCAGATGTTTGCCAAAAACATACAATTTCGCCTCATCGCACAACATATGTTCTTCGGGTTGACAAACCCAGAAGCAATCGAACGCTATTGAGACAGGACGATCGTGGAGCTCCAGTATCAGCTGTCCCCGTCTTGCTTTTTAGGCGGAGGTCTACTTTCCATTCCTCATCCAGGAAGGACAAGTTTTGCCAATGAAGTATCATTACGGCACGGTGACTTGTCTTGAAAGACCAAGAAGATTTACGAGCTCAATCGAGAGCCGAGGCCTTCCCAAATTTCAAACAATAATATGAATTGCAATATAGACTGAGGCGTACGTCCGTGAGTCTTAGCCAGAAGGAGCACCAGGACTTGGAATCGTGGACGATGAGGTGGAGAATCCCAAGCGTTACTCACTCGTGTTGACGCAGCTTGCATCAGATAATTCTCCCATTTCCTTGTCACACCGGTTACCAGCAGCAACTTTGCCGCGACCGCCATTTGGCGTCCCAATGCGGCCTTCTATCAACAGACATATTACCTCTTTCCATCCTTTAGTCCACTCCGTGCCTCCGAAGGTCACAAACTGGAATCGAGATTAGCAAGGGCAGAATTCCAACACGGCACACAGCGAACGAGAAAGCCCTAACATCCCATGTCGTTCTCCAGATTTTCCGTCCTGCTCCACTTCACTGGGGACCCCAGATGCGTCTCCCGTTCTCAGCTCCGCTTTTGGGGGCAAATCCAGCCCGGCTCTGCGGTCCGATCTCAAGGACAACAGTCGTGTGTTCCAGATGCAGATTTCCCTACGGCGCAGTACATGTCGGGTCTCAATCGGGCGATTCGAGGCCTGGCACATCATACAAACCTTGAATTCGAGGAGAAGAAGAGAATAATCTTAAGTTTTCCTTGCAGAAGTCAGTTCGACCGACGGTCCGTGTGGATCATTGCATCGACTGTGATACGAAGTCGCAACGCAATGCAAAACTCGGGCAACCTTGCATCATGTATGTCGTTCTCTTTTCCTCGCGTCGTCTTGCCTGCAATTAATCGATCAGTGCTCGGAATCAACAACCTTGGCAGCTGTGCAGGGAAGATCATGGTACTTGCGTACATACATGACGGCCTGAACCGAGCAACTTACCAACACATAACCCTAACCGGTCCCCTCTCTCCGAGTGAAGAAAAGACCTTCTTCTTCTTCAACTTCTGCATTCAGGCTGCAGGACGCCGAGCTTCCCCATATTAAGAGGCGTCATTAGTGTGTTGCACAGAAGGCTGGTGCTCTCATTCCAACAGGCAAGTGAAGCAAGGAGTGGACGGTAGGCGGCGAAGGTATGTTGAGTTGTTGTGGGGTCGAATTTGGGAAAACATGACAATCATCTGAGGCAAGGTTCGGGGAGGAATAATACGGACAGGAAAACGTGATGTCTACATGTGTAGTGTCACATCTCTCACGATTATCTGTCTCAGAGTTACCTAATTCCTTCTTCTGGATGTTACACTCGAGCAAGTACTCCGTACAATCACACGTCAAGGTCACGATGTGATATGATAGTGGTGCAAGTTCCTTCGGCACCCCACATTCAGCTGAACTCCTCTCAAGCTTCAACTCCGCCAACCCCGCCATCCACCATTCTTCCCCGTCGTCCAGACTGTTCCAGCCCTCATGTTCACCTGCATACCTTCCACCCACAAGCCATCCTCGAACGAGTCTCGTCACATTCCGCTGCTGCGGTACCACCTCTCGTCCCAACGTTACGACAACCCCCACACTCAGGCCTTCCCTTCCAAGCGTCCCCCCAAGACTTGAGACGAATCCAAGGAAATAGAAAAGCAAAAGTGCCAAAGCAACCTTCCTCATCCATCTCAAAACTCCGCCCCCGAAATCGCACCATCTCAGCACTTACTGTACAACTTGCCTTCCCATACGGGTTTCTTTTTCCGGTATCACGGCACGTGTCTCATTCCGAGCTCTCTATTCGTGATCCAAAGAAGATATGAGGTGATAATGCAAAAGGCTAGACAAGTGAAGCGTCCCTATCATTCCGTTAGCAAACATGAAATGCCCTGGTAAGCTGTCATTGCCAGAGATGCCGACTTGGCAACTGTGGAGTTGTGGGGAGAGTCCGGCTGGCCCTTCTGCTTTAGCATCTCTCCAAGTCCACCTTCTCCAAAAGCCATTTCTATTAGCTTCAGCTAGTATTCACGCTCGGGTTTATTTCCGACGCCGAGCTACTGAACGAAAATTTCTCCTTATCTTTCGACATCATCGGCTTACTCTCAGGGGAAGTACTACCAAGCTGGAGATGGAAGCTTGGAGATGGAAATGGAAAGTTTGAGTGATGACGATACGACATGCTAATGGGAAGTAACGAAGTAGGATTGAAACAGCGGTGTCGAGTCTCCAGCGCAGAGGCAGAAGGTTACCAGAAAAGGTTGTGTTGGAATTTCTTTATTCGTTAGGGTGGATCTTCCCCACATACCATCACCCCACAGGGAACGGGATTCGCGGTGATTGACGGCATCACATCATTTGAGAAATACCAGAAAGTATTATCTGATTACTTGACAACTATTTCAGATTCAGCGATTACCTTTTGCTACGCATTTATGCCAGGTGGGGAAGTATTGAAGTCTATTCCTATCATTGTGTGTCAGATTTAGTTATGACCTAGCGTTCCCTTCTCTCCTCCTGTCCAAATATTCGCAATCTCTCCAATCTGAAGCCTTCGAATCGTCGATGTGTAGAGACAGTGGTACTCCAGATCAAAGATAAGAGAAATCCGGGGCTGTCTCCAGATTTTGTTTTCCCTCCAATGATTATTCTCTGGAAGAGATTCAAGACCTTGATGATGACGATTAGAAAGTATATTTAGACTTCTCTTCCAGGATCCAAATGAATTTCTCGGGGGGAGCCCACCGCTGGGATTTGGATGTACGAGCTTCTCGTTATCATAGGCTACCTATAGTATCTCCTCGCAGTTGCCATTCCAATGGAATGGGTGGGAGGCGAACAGTCGCTGCAGGCCATTATTTATCTACCATCTTTGCAATATGGCCAGCGATAAGGCTACATGTACATGCACGAGTACGAAGAACCCGTTCTTTCCCCAGAAAATAATCGCATGCGATGGTCTCGATAACTCCACGCCCCGAGTTTTTCCTTCCCGGGTAGTAAGCTCAACTTCAACTTCATCCCTGGACTTCTTCACATGCCGACGACACTGCCGTTTCAGCACAAGCAATCTGGCAAATGTAAATTGACTCACGACATCATTTCCTCGTGTAAGAAATAAGCTGACGACATCATCATGTTCCAAATGTCACCATATCCAAACTCGAAACTCAAAAGTCCCGACTTTCGTCCGACGGCGGGGACGTGGGGAACCTGGCCCCTTCGTGGTATACTTGAACTGTGTAGCCCGTTTGGGTAGTGAACGAGCTCTCAGACACACGCTATGAACACCGGGGAATTGAGGGATTGGCTTCCTCCTGCACGACAGACGGGAGGATGGAGGAACTCTAGTGCCGGGTAGTAAGGTAAGCTGATGGCTGACTCTCGTCTCCTGTCCAGGTACTCTTGTCAAATAGTGTTTCACAATATAGGAATCAGCTCGTTCTCGCTCGTAAAGTAGTTCTTCTTCTCGGGCTATACAATGCTACCCTACTAGGAAGGTAGACTTCACGCTTGTGTATCTTTAATTCTGTTCGATTCCATCTTGACTCGACTCAGGACCACTAGAGCATGCATGATAAGGAAAGAGGCGTTCTTCCATCACCTTTAAAGATTAAATTTGGCGCAAGTAATGAAGGGTCTCTCAGGGTTGGAGATAGTGTTAGTGGCGGTACTCGAGTGCGGAGAAACTCTCGCAGGAGACTAACTATCCGTGTCTCATGTCTATGAAGAGGTTGAGGAAGGGAGGGGAAAGGCGGGATTGATTGTTCAGGGCTCGTTTGTCGACAGCTTTAGGTAGGCTGGTTGGAAAGAGGGGACGGACGGAAAGCCACATGTAGAGCATATCACACACGGCTCGGTACCGTTGACCAAAGATAATGGAACCACCTTCGCCGCGTTTTTGGAGTTATTCAGTTCAAGTCGAACAGAATTGAAGCATCTGAAAGACGGGATGATGAGTGCTGATCTTTGGTCCTTATAGTGCATGATGAATCATCATCGAGCTCATCGAGCTCCATGCAGAACAGCCCCTGTTCGTAGGTTGTCACTTCAAGTCTCTTGTTTTGATACCAATGGTGGGGCTCGGTTATTGGCGAGGTAAAAAGGGGGAAGATCCACAGTAGAAAAACTCCCGTACGCTGATAATATTTTCAAGGGCTCCTGTTATGTATGATGCGCGAAATGTGAATGTGATTGTGAACATACAATGCAGCACATATCCGCATCTGACAGCGGGAGAGCGTGGGGTGCATATCCTCCCGCCGCACCTGCAGGTCTTCCCTTTTCTTTTCCCACGCCCGTCTTCCTGCTGCTTTGAATGGTGCACTTTCGGAGGAAAGTATCCTTCTACTTTTCTTCACCGCTCTTCTTTTTCTCTTGATGATTCTAGACACTTCAACATCTTAGAATGAGCAAAGGAACGCCCCAGTATGCAATGTGCGGAGGAAGAAAGTATCTGATAACAGGCGCAATATATTTGAATCTCAACCCCACGCAGACCCCTATTTTCAGATCTTACCCAAATCTAACCACAACTCTCCCATCTGACCAACTCGGTCCCGAGAACATAAACATGCACCTTCGTGAATGATACTCTTGAGATCGAAAATGCGAGACTCCAATCATTCACGAATGTGCCTGCAACGGAGTTCGGAAGGTACCTCAAAGTACTTTTCAGGGCGGCGGAACCTCCAGGTCCCTGTGGTACCAAAGGTGTGCACACCCTCAAGCACCACGCCGCGACGGCATGACCTGTATGTACAGTACAAGTGCGACAGGTACGTACCCCTGGTTTGAGAGGACTTGACGCACCTCCACGTTCGGGACTGGCCGTGGTGTATTTACATGCATTCTCTTATCTTAAAGGATTTGATGTTGGGAGTTACGAAGAAGGAGACTGAGGATTGTACCAAAGTGCATGTTTCGACTAACCTCTCTTATCATGGCCTTGGATCTTGATGAGACTATCCAGCCACTTGACTCGACGCCAGAATAGTTCTTCTTGCCTGATCTATCCAAGAAACAAGATCATCGCGGTCCCACTAGCTCATCACAATCACATAACCCTTTAAAGCCTTCGCCGCTGTACTGCCATTGTAGTAAAATCCTACAATTATATCAAAATCCAATCTCATCTCTCTCTATCCACGTTTCCACCTATCTTTGATCTATCATCTTAGACCTATCCGTATAGCCACATATAATTCTAAGATCCAAATATCCAGTTTCCAACATTTGTTTACCCCGCATCGCCATCCTCCGCACCACGACCAACACGACTGCGCCTCACGACGACATGGAAGCAAGATTTTTAATCTATTCCTCATTTTCGATTCCAGATGTGGCTTCGGCACCGGCCGAGTACATACTGATCTGCATGTTCTTGTCCATCTGTACCCTAAACCATACTGATCAAACCGAACCAACAATGAGGGGTATTTTCCCGGCCCAGAAGCTATTGCACCTCTGATTTCGGGTTCCTGATTCCGGATTCCACTTCAACCCATCTCGATCGGTTGAATTGATTTTTTATCTCTGCAGTACAATCACAAGGAAGTTCAACAATCATGCCGGGCCCATAGTCAATCGTTCGGGATGGACATAAGTCGCTGCCACTATTCACTACCCCTCGCCTCGCTTAATTCGGCACAACACTGCCTGAATATAAGCTCCAATATATCAAACCACTCTATCGCCCGCAAAACAAGGACCGAAAATAAAGTACCTGCACATCAAGACACCTGAATGCTCCCTCCCGTGCGTTCCCTACACCGCTATACTATACCGTACCGTGGGCTATTCATTGTATGGAATTTCTCCGTCGGTTGCTCGGTCGGTTTGTTGCTCGGGGGATTTGCGGTCGTATGCAATGCAGTATGTACTTCAGGAGCAGGCCTTCCTGTACGATTTGTCGGAGCATGTGAGATATTTGCTCATTTGACATTCGGCAAGGTGATGAGGATAGGGAAAGGAAGGAGAAATCCCGATTCCAAAGTGAGAACCAACAAATGGGCACTGTCTGACGGTACCGACAACACCATGTGCCCAGGTACCCGTGACGTGATGTTAAGTTGACGGAGAAATGGAATCGCTATATGCAGCAGATAGGACAGACAGGACGCTCGATCGGTCGCTCGCGTGGTGATGTTGTATTCTATCCGTCGGTACGTACGTACCGGCGGTACTTCACTCACCTTCGCTTCGATGTCCTTGCATATTGAGTTGGGTACTCATAAAGTACAGTGAATCCTATAGTGTACCGCAACTGTGTCATCTGTGGCTTTCACATGCCACACCATTTCACACCCCACCTCGCCCCTCCATCAATATAAAAATTATATTAAAATCGTTTCCACGGCACGGTACATGGCGGCTATTTCCCTCCCCAGCCCCAGGCACCAGCCTCAAAGCCGTTGAGACTTACGAGACGGTCGCAGATGGAGATGGATCTTGGGCCGTGTTCGCCTGGCCATTTGCTGTATAGCCGCTCGGCTGGATGAAGATGACGACGAGAGAACGGAAGGGAAGGGGAGGGCAGGGAACGGGAGAGGACATCTAGCCGCGTAGAAGCCTAAGGGGGACCAGGAGGAAGATATGTGATGAAAGAAGAGGCTGAAATGGTGTGTTGAACCCTGATCCCAGGTTCCAGAAATTGGTCCTGATTTTGAACTTGTGAGATGATACAAGATATGGAAAACGCTTCCTTTGACCCATCGGTATGAAGCTGCATGCTTGCTGATTTGGTTAAATGGATTGCGTAGCAAGAGAAAGATAGATTCTAAAACCAAGAGAGAGAGAGAGAGAGATCATACAAATGGCGGCTGGTTTATCCAAGCAGCCCTCAAAGTAAACAAAACGACAATAATCGATGTTGAAAACTCTGAAAAAAGGCTCTACAAGCAGTTGACCAAAGCCTACTAACGAAAATCCTCAAAAGAAAAGATCTCCTAACCCCCTTGTACATATTCCCTAACAGTCGAAAGAGAGAAAAGACTACACCTCATGATCCTCATCACGCAAGCGCTCCCTCACGATCCGAAAGCCGAAACCAGATCCTCCTGCAGCGGCAAAACTCGGCCCCCTTGCTCCGGAAGCAGCAGTCGTGCATCCTCGCGAACTTTTCCCTTCTTCACTTCAGTACCATACTGTTATCGGTTTCTCCTTCCTGCCCTGCTTCGTGCCTCGCTACTTTCCAGTCTAGGACGTACTTCGGAGCCGATATGATATGTATGTAGGTGTACATGTGCTGCGACGTTGACACGCGAGGAGGACGAGGTAGCTAGCTACCTACGTTTCAGCAAGATAGATACATTACCTGGGGTATGTAGGGAGGCAGGGTCGATATCGATGACAACGTTTGCATTTGCAAGCGAGGCAAAGATGCGCTGCATTTCTCCTTCCAGGGGGTTCAATGTAGGTATGTTGTAGGTGATCAAATCCCCCTCACGTTCATCAGACGCGCTACTCCGCACGATCTCCAAAACCCCAGGTACGGACGCACCTAGCCAAGTCGATCTCACCAAATCCAAAACAGGTGAGAATCTCCATCTATCAGACTTCAGCACTCCATTCCACTTCCCCCCCCCCGCATATCATATCCTATCCTATCATATCATATCCCTCCCCATTCTCCATTCATTCTGGAACTTTACAGTAAGCAGCTATTCTCTACTGTGCCTTCCTTCACATGATAAAACAGTAGCAGACAAAGCAAGGCATCGGAATGGGGGGATTAAGGTTTCACCGCGCCGTCCAGCCGTGAATGGACTTAAGGATCAGCGTTTTTGGGGCTTGCGGCGTCACGTCAGCAGCGCTGGCTGTGTGTGGAGAGAATGTGGGGGATGGGGATCGGGATGGGGCTTGGAATGCGAACGAATAGTTAGTGAGGGGGACGGGAAGGGAGGCGAATGTCGTCTGCGTTTGGCTGACAGTACAGTACAGACGGCGGGCAATTTTGGCTGCTGCTTGCTTATCTCGAGTAGAAAGCCATGAAGCTAAAAATTGTCACGATGAATGTATGGCTGTCAGGTTAATGGATGGTTGGTGGTTGTCACATGCGATGAACATGTGTCTTCACATGTCTCAGTTTGCTGGCTGCTTTTTTCGTAGTGATGGAGGTCAAGTATATCACGCTGTACATTGCATGTGACAGAAGTAACTAGGAAGACAGGCAGACATGGTTTGTAAGTTTTTCTCATTTGGCACAGCCGAAGCCAGAGCCAGAAATCTAGCTAATTGGGTAGAGTAGCTAAAAAGCAACCAAAGATGAAGAGGAAAAACGCTGTACTCCAGTTGCCATGATGATGAGGACCCCTTCGTCGTATCATCATATTCCCAACCTCGCTGCGCACAGCAAACCCGTCTATAGAAGCAAGAGACAAAACACACAAGTAGATTCCTTGGCGACTTTCAAGTACACCAGGTCGTGAAGCCAAAGCCCTCTCTCTAAACCGCCCTTCTTCCCCTGAACGAGCTCTGCCTTCTGAAGTGAGAAGAACAGAGTAGAAAGGAAAGGGTTAAAAAGCCAAATCTATACGGCGCGCGCGCTGTTCTATACATACACCGTGAAAAAGGAGAAAACCAAATCAAATGGGTCATTGCCCGTAACAGCCGTAAAAGTGGAGATCTCGAGTTCGAGTCGTTGCGATTGATGCTGCGAGTCGAGTTGTCGAGTGAATTATCGAAGTAGGATGTGTTCGTGGAAGTACCAATACTCCTCTGCCGTCAGGCAATCCTCTATATCGCGCCAGAAAGTCATCCGGACCTTCTCATGCTCCTGTCATTTCCCCTAGAAGAGAATATCGTCTATCTGTCCATCGGATCTCCTGCAACACTACCCGTTGTGCTGCTGTGTCCACTTGTGCTGAAGCCGTTCTCACCGGAGCTGATCAGGTCTTGAACAGCTACTTTCGGAACTTGCGGAACTGGAAGCTTTCTCTGTGTGCCATCGGTTTTTGACATGATGTCACTGATTGACAGACCGGTTCTTGGAGCTGAAGTGGCAGTGTTGTTTGGGTGGTATTGACCCTCAACGTTCTGGGGCTCCATAGGTGCGAGAGCTGGGGTATGTTGGAGAGTCAGATTGCGGATTGTAGGCAAATCGTAGCCACCACCGTACGGTCGAAGTCGTGGAGAGTGGGCTGGAGTAGCGAGAGGAGTGTGGTCAGGTGTAGGTGACAACGAGTCGTGGGAGAAGGTAGGAGAAGAGGGAGCAGTGCTGTTTGGCGAGTTGGGACGGGATCGCTTGGCATGTCGATGGGCGTAGTGGTCGTCCTCATCGTGAGAATGCGATCTTGACATGGCGTAGGCTGACAGCGAAGGGAGGTGGTTTCTGCTGCTGTGACTGCTGTGGCTGTAGTATGGGTGATGTCTTGAGCTACCATGGTGAGGGTGGTGTGTAGCAAAGGTGCTCTCTCGCTCGACTTGAGTGGCAGCTGTGGCAAGGAGATTGATGTCGAGACTCGAACCATTGTTTGGGCTTCCTCCAAGACTGCGGAATGTCGGATTCAGGACTGAGTGGGGAGTCGAGTATGAAGCGTAGGAGTGAGGAGGGGACACGTTTGGAGAGCCAACAGCTGAAGTTGGGGCAGATCTCGACATGTTCTTATTTGGTGGTGGCATCATAGTAGCCATGGCTCCTGTGTGCTCCATTCCACCTTGATGCATCTTGTTACTCCTGCGGGAGTTGGGGTTGTTGTGTATCCTCGAGTGTCGAGTCAACTCGTCTGATCTCGAAAATCGCTTTGTGCACCCTGGGAACTGGCAAGCGTGAGGCTTCTCGCCGGTATGAGTTCTGATATGTCTGGTCTGATGCTCGAGACGGTGGAAAGCCTTATCGCATAGAGGGCACTTGTATGGACGGGGGAGGTCTTGTCGGTCCTCGCCATGTCCGCCCATCATATTCGGTTGCATCATAACGGCTGCCATTTCTTCTTCGTGCTGTCTTTGTTGTTGCGCCTGAATCTCAGCCAATTTCCTTCTTGCGGCTTCCTGTTCCTTTTCCAAAGGTGTTTGTGGATTCAGTAGAAGATCTACTGAAGTCTGCGCGCGTTGCATGTGATTGCCGCCGCAGCGTTGGGGATCCCGCACTTCAAGTCTTTCTATGGAATGCGGAGTGTGGCGGGGAGAGGATTTATTTCCTCTTCAGTAGCGATCGCAATATGAAGAAGGCGGGCGTTGACAATGAGGAGTGGTTGCGGCTGTCGAGTAATTCGCAACTGGGATGTTGTATGACGAAAGTCGGGAGACGATAGAATGGTTGTGGGAGTGGTGGTTGTATTGCTATGGTGGGATGGGATGCAGCGTGGGTGGTATTGAGTTTCGAAATCTTCTGACGGTAACGGAGGAGAAGAGTACCGAGGGGGGTCGGAGTCTTATACGAACGGCCAGGGCAGCAGCGTAGGCGTAGGTAGGTTTAGGGGGGAAGAGTCGGAGTCAGGGAAGACAAGGGCAGCCCAGGAGAAAGTGGAGGGGGGAAGAAGGGAACAAAAAAGTGTGGGCTTGTGGGCTTGTGTGGGCGGACAAGGGCAGGCCAGGCAGAGCAGCGCAGTGCAAGGCGGGCTTGAGCGTGAGCGTGGGTGAGTGGGCGTGGGCGTGGGCGTGGGCGTGGGAGGAAAAGAGTGGAGGGGATGGATTGTCGAGGGCGGAAGAGGGAACGAGGCGTAGGCGTGCGTAGGCGCAACAAGCTGGGGGGTGGAAGGGCCGGGCTTGCTGGAAGGTGCTGGGATGAGAATATTTGGCGGGTTGGCTTCTAGCGCTGCTTAGCGTTTCTTAGGCGATGATGGCGGGATGCTGAATCTGGCGCTGGGCTGGAGTGCTGGAGTGCTGAGGGCTCGGGGAATCGGGGGTCGGAGAAGGGAGGCAAGGCACAGCACAGCACAGGACGGGGTGTGAAGGGATTAAATAAAAATTCAAATCGAGCTAGCGACTGTGGAGAACAACTGGAGTGTGAGAGAGTCAGGCTAGCTGCTCGATTCCCCTGCCCTGGTCGAAGTGGGGGAGATAACTGTGCCCGAGAGATCTGAGTGTGCTGAGTACACTCAAGACCACTCAAGACAGGCAAGACAAGTCCAAGAACCTCCAAGAAGAGAGGTCTGAACCATTTGTGACAGCGAAATCGAAGAAAATAGAAACAGAAACGTTTCTGTTTCTCCTATTCTTGCCTCTCTTCAGTGCTTCAGCTACTGCTTCAACTGCCTGTGTGCTCCAGCTCCAATGATATCCTTGGAGAGGCACTGGAACTGTGGAGCGACAGTGCAGCCCGGTTCGTTATCTTGCACCTTGTGTTTGTCCTGGGTGGATTCCGTATATATTTCGAGCCTGCTGCCACTTCTTGGGTGTTTGGTGCACGATGTTTTCAGAGCTTGTCTTTGCTCGTCGCTGGCCGATCTGTCTGGTCGGTGTGAGCTGGACATCCAATCCTCTTGGAAGTGTTACCGCCTACAAGTTCTGGATTGCGAGATGCTCGAATCGAATCGAATGCCTCCTTTGGCTGGCGCTTTCTCGCGATTTGGAACTGCACCCTGAAATATGGGATGGGCTTGGACTGTGGGCAACGAATGGGGCCGCCTGGGGAAGAATCTCGGCGTGTGGATAGACGTCCTGCTTGATCGATCGCTTGCTTTGCTGCTCGCAACGAGGCTGTACGGTTGGATGGAGTTGTCGATGTCACTATTGTTGGGGAAAACAAGGGATATCGACGTTTGATGATGACTCGGGCTGACTCGACTCAAATCAAAGGGACTTTTCTTTTTGCCTCCTCTATGACCGATGGACGGATGTGTTGTACAGAACAGTCCAAAAGATACCAGATCTGTGGAGAACATAAGATATCTAAGGGATCTTGCCAGTTCTTGATCTCGATTACAGTACCTGTTCAATGCTCTTCTTCACATTTGCATTTTGGAATAAATTGTAGGCCTGGCGGCATAGTTCCATGTCGCATTTGCTCCATCCCCCCATCTCTATCATGATCGCATCATCACCAGTGGATTCTTTCCTTGCCTTTTCAGGCCATTAATTTTCTTTTTTTCACCCCTCGCCCATTTTTTGGTGGGGAGAAGTAGACAGTGGGGAACAGCACTAACAAGAAATCCACCCTTCTGTTCTCACTTGCCTAATCCTAAAAAGGCAGTATCTTACAAAGCCGGCAGGTGTGATGCAGGCTGAGATGCAAACGCAGGTCGAGATTGAATTCGGGAGATGGGCTGAGAATAAGCACAATGAGCTGAATGAGGATGGCATGTTGGAAGGACAAGGACAATTGCAAGTTGTTGTTTTATGTTCCTTTTTTCCCTTGAGGATCAAGAGCTGCACCATACTCCAACTACTGCCCTCCACATCTTGCAAAGAGTGGTAAATATATCCTGATACATGCGTCAAAGGCAGAACAACACAATCTCATTTCGATTCAAAACTGCAAATCCAACTCCGTCCGTTTGTACATTGATCTCGCTATCGTCCTAAAACAGCTATTTCTATCACATCCCATTCCCCCAAGCCGGATGTCACACTTATTGATCCGACCCCGACTTTCCTCTTTCTCCCCATTCATCGAATACCAGCCCATATTCTTGAGTCTTGCATTGTCAGGCCTTGCTGACTCGGCCTCCCCAGCTGAATAATGCATATATGTTCTCCTCAGCTTATAGATAACTCGTCCTACAAGCATCCAAATATGCGTACTCATCACTCCATTCGCCTCTCACACACCTATCACAATCTCGTAAACCTGACTGTACGCTCACGGCGGTAGGCACCGACAGATAGCCCGAGTCCAGCCTGCCCAGTAACATTCATTCCAGCACGATTTAATCGGGCGTCTGGGGAGATGGCACGGCATAGCATAGTGGCTCAGCCATTAACTGGGGTCGTGGAGACTCTGGAGACTGGAAACAGGCGCCAGGCTCTCGTCGGGTCAACTCGGTCTACATCGCTCCGTCTGGGGACCTCTGGGCTGAGAAGATAACGTGGGGATCAGTGGACGTTAATTTCAAGCGCCAGGAAGGCGTGATTTGATGCGATGGTGACACGAATTTCCTCGTACCAAAGTCTCTCGAATAATGACCGTCCATTTAATTAAATTGCTTTCCCAGAGCAGACTACGTCCATGCCGTATCAAGCCATTTTCATCCCACCCCTGTCTTTCCGTTTCTGGACCTCTATCAAACGATATCTGGACGACGGACGAGTCGTGCCTGCCATTCATCAACCCATAATTTCTTCTCCATTACAAGTTCCTGTTCGGCTTTCCCTATCTATCCATTTTCCTTTCATTTTTGGTAAATGAAGTATGTAAGATGTGCCGTAGCCAGGAAGGAAAGTATCGGAAAATACATGACTTGACATGAAATGTTGACATCATCTTGACAAGACAATGCTACTCTGTACCCCAACATTTCACCATCTAACGTACAACCCAAACCAGCCATGCTATCAAATGCATCCCGGAAACGGCATGCCCACACCATCCTCGATTTTCCAAAGATTCCTCCCCTCACTCCGATGTCACTCCGGTCAACCAGCAGCAACACAGCAACACAGCGAGAGCGCTTCACGAAACCAGCCCAGCTTCAAGCACATCACCCACGCCACACTTTTCTTATTCCTCGACGTGACACACACCTCCTCCATTCATTCCAACCATCTCTCCAGACCCCAACACGCATAAGAAATAAAAAGCCTTAACCAGCAGGCCAACCAACCAACAAGGTGACCAACCAGCCAGCCATTCCTCCCCGAGCACTAAGTTTCCTGGCCAGACCCTTTCAAAATTCGTTATCTGGGGTCCGCCGAGCCGTGGGGTACATACTTCTACATCCACGCAAGCCCAAAGAGGCAAGTCGTTCACTCACAACGTGATAGCGTCTTTCCGTCTACTCCACAATTACCTGAAGTCGTTTATCTTTGACAACAATTTCGCCATGGATTGGCCCATCTCATCTCATCTCTTCTGCTTCCTTTTGGTACTTGTTGACTATTTCTCCACTGCTAGTAGTCTGGGACGGAGAAAATCGAGTCAGTCTTTTGAGACTGGGTCTCTTGGTGAGATGTACCCCGCAATCGCATGATGTCTTAACCGCTTGGCTACCCGTCTCATTCGCTTTTAACGCCGAATAATCATCCCACGTCTACGCCGCCTTGTTCTATGATATGATGTGATTTGATTTGATATGTCTAATAAGAAGGAGGGTGTGTGTGTGTACTGTATCATGTAGGAGAGCGGTAAGTCGGAAGCAAGGGAAATCATACCGGGGTACACCAAATCCGGTGGGAGGGCAGGTTGGAAGCAAGATGGTGGAATGTGGGGTTGGTGTTAGTAAGTTAGTCAATGTCAGCTCCTCCACCTCCACCTCCACCTCCACCGCTTGGAAGGCTGCGAGGAGAAGTTGTGATTGGAGCGCAAAGCATGTCACTGTTCAGTACCAAGTAGTTTTGGGGAAATAGATAATCTTGGAATTTACGGTGACAGATAACGAAATCGATAATGGCAAAGTTGGCAGGTCTAGACAGGTCCAGCGGTCAACGAATTCCTGTCTGATCTTCGAAGCAAAGCAAGTTGGTCCGCGCGCATGAAGATATAGACAGGGGTATTCCTCTGTAGGTGAGTGAGTAATGACAACACATCACCTCTTCTTTCTCTTTCTTCACTTTTCTTCTTCCAAGATCTAGAATCCTCTTATTGCTACTTGCCTGGCATCATGGAGAGTGGAGAAGATGTCTTCGGGAGTTGACCGCCTCGCCTCCAAACCTGGAGATCAGATCATGCAAGCATAGACTTTTTCAATGCCGATGCGTACATCGGGAGATGTGTGCATGAGTTAGTTGGAATCTGGGGAGCGCAGCACCAGCACTCTTGGACGCGTGTTGTTGATTCTATTTCCGCATATGTCGTATGAGCGTCGTCGCGGAGAGAAGGCCGTGATACGATTCGATACGATCAGCAGCTGCTGGGTTGATCATGGCGAGGTTTTGACTGCCGTGTTTCGCATCAGAGGTGAAGACAAGCGGACGGGTTCCGACAGGCCTGCAAGTGAGGCTGATGGGCTGCCCAGATATATTGTGTAACCTATCACTTCCAATATCAGATCCTTTTTTCAGATCGCAAACACATCAATTATCTCGCAAGCACTTGCAACCTCTCCCATCCGACATATCTTCATCTTCACCTCCAAAAAGAAATCAAGTCGTGATGCGACATCCAATCCAGCACCGCCACATCTCCAGAAAAGGTAACGAAGATTCCCCGGACACACAAACCAACCATGACCATGTCGTCAATCCGCCAGACCCACAAATGAGTTTCCTGTGTACAGTACCGTTGTCAGATCTGGAGGTCCTGCCGCAGCGCTGGAAATCCATTTAAATTTTGCGGATCCCAGATTGCGATCCTGTGGCTACAGCGGGTCCCTGAAGAAACCCCCCCCCCCCCCCCCCCCCCCCCCCACCCCAAAGGCTCGAGTTCACCCCGTGTCTCTTGTATCATCCTAGGTACACTATATCTTACCACTTGATACTCACTACTTCTGTGACTTTTCTGCCTCTACTAGTGGCTTTTCTTCTCGTATTTTGATACGGTAGGTATATATTCCAGCCACTTTGCAAACGAATGACAGACCATACCACCGATTGAGATTTTCATAGCCCAGGATGGAGAAGAGCAGGAAAGCTACGAGCTCAGCATCTTGGCAGACGGAAGATCTCGTTCCAGACCGAATTTGAACTCATCTGGCGGATGACCGGAAATCTGGTCAAGCGGCAGCTTTACGTTATTTTGTTAGCGGCTCTGTCGGCATCGAATTGGAGACAAGATGGCAACCACAATAACGTTGACAGTAGATTCTCACGACTGACCTCAACTTGCAGCAGGACACAATAGTTCACCGAAGCTTGGATCCAAGAAACAGCATCTGGGTTTACAGCAATAGAGCACGTCGTGGTCGTCGAAGCTTTATGTGGAATTTGTTATGAACTTTCTCTTTCTTCATCAAAAATAGGCATGGGAGGAGATATATACTGTAGCTATTGTTCGTGGCGTGATGTGATGTGGCATACAGACCCATCAATTTAGCTCTCAACTAGAGCAGACATGACAGATTTCAAGTTTCATTTTTCAATTCCGTCACCTTTTTGGGTGTCCAGTCTGCTATATAACATACTTGACCGAGACTATAGACTGCACAGCTGAACCAAACCGACGATCCACAAGTCAAGATATGAGATGCACCTGACAATAGTATTGCAGCTGGAGGATACCCAATTGCAAGAGTGATGATAACATGCCCTCAGAGCACTTTCAACAGCAGTACAAAGAACATTTAACAGCAGTACAAAGAACAACAAAAATGGAATACGCGGATGATATCTACGTGGATCATTTTCTCAAAGAAGCGCATCGACCTCCCCCGTTGCATTCTAAGATGTGAATTCATTCCTGGAAAAAATGCAAGTAGCAAGCGGAGCAAGTTCAACTTACATAGGTAGTCTTATCCCACGGTGCCTACCACTCCAGATCCATGAAGTTCGACTGGCAATGTCTTGGTCTTTGTATCTCAGTGGCAAGTAATACAGAATCTTTATAAAACCACAACAGCACTTGCAACATTCGATGCCATTCCTGCAATGTCCTGAGGATGCCTCCCCTTCCTCAGAAGTCGAAATGGGAATCTGGATTTCTTGGAGATGATCGAAAATATACTAGACTCCATTAATCAGTTCTCCCTGCACATTGCCCCCCCCCCATGGAGTTGTTACCGAATAAGCCCATACATGACAGCAGCCTCGTTTATGACAACATATTCAATTTTCAGGGTTGCGTATTGAAGTTTTCAAATAATTGTAAGATTAGCAAAGTATCTGTAGAGGCTGAAATAATGACTGAGCAGCTTTACTGTCGAATCGCAGAACAGCGGAACCTTTGATGACTTCCGTGATACCGTGAATTTCGCCCTCGGAAAGTTGGATACTCCGTAAGAACTGTTGTATCGATGAGCAGCGTCGGATTAGTGAGTTTTTGGGTCTCCTTGGCGATTAAACAAACAGAGATGCAATTAAAAGACATACATTCGAACACATTCGACTTTGGAGGACCTGACTCAGATCAGCAGAACAAACTTCCAACAGGTGTCATGTATTTGACGATATTCACAAGTTCCCACCGAGATTCCACACGCGCAGCTATCTGCTCTGCTCTTGATCTCTATGGCTTGATTCATCGTCATCCAAGTAATTTGTACTTCCCTTCAAAGGTTGGTGACGGTATAACATAAAGAGGTAGTCGACAATAACAAATTATGTGCAGCACACTAGCTCTCTGTTAGTTTGCGGATTGAAGGGCTTTGTGATGGATTCTCATCTGAGCCAGCCCTCGAACTGCATGTTCATGTGTATACATCAAACCCCCTTTGCCACTTCCTACATAGTCGCTAGGTTTTCGTAACATTGAACAACCCATCTCCTGTGGGAATCATTCATGTCGTTTTCCATATCTGTCTCTATACCTGAGCAGTCGCTGAGTCAGCCGGAGCTTGCGCATGGGGTCGTTTTTCCAACCCCTAAGTATCGGTTATTGTTCCCACCGGCCTATATATGATCCTGGCCAATGTAGGTTGTCTGGAACATAGCCACCTCTTCGAATCTACTACGTACATGTTTTATCGGTGTCCATTTTCGCTCACCACTCATCAAGGGTCCCAGCCGAGCTGAATTTGTATCCCTTCGATCACATCGCATGGCATCCCTTTGCATGGTCTCCTTTGCATTATCCGTTCGGTTCAACCCACGCAGTATATTTAGCGATAAGACCAAACGATAATCGCATATGTCCTCGCCAAAGCCAAGAACATGTCTAACCAAAAGGCACAAAGATTGATCGTACTATATTCAGGAAGAGATGACTGGTCCGCCGCAGGAGCTTCCCTCGTGATGTCCCGCCAGACGAATGGAGAAACCTTGACTGCAGCGTAAGTTTCAGCCACCAATGTGCCTGGCTGCACAGCCGCACAGCCTCGTTGAATTGCTTCGTATGCGCTATTGCCACCTCCCAACTTCTCCAAAGTACGCCTAAGTCCCTTCACTCTTTCATGATAACATTGCTGCTTGCGACGACCTTTTCCTTCGATTGTTAGCAACTTCGCACTGTTCAAGCATTAGATCCAAGTCCTCACAACCCCACAGCGACCATCCCTCACCTCAATTCTTCCATTCTCTCAAAGATATTATGCCGGAGCACGTGGGTGAATTGTCTCTGGGACGCGAGAAGAACCTCAAACGTCCCACTTCAGCTGAGGCTATCGATACGCCCCCGGGAAAGCTTCGAAAAACAACCCACGAGGATACAGAAAGAGCCGGAGGCCTTCATAACCTTGTGATTGACACCGAGGATGCGACAAAATTGGCAAGTTCTCTCAGCCATGCGAGAAAGGAGGACTCAACTAGACCCATCGACGATCAAACAGGCATATTTCCGACCGTAACTTACTTCCTAATTTTCGCCAAAGCTCATTAGCACGACAAAAGCGAGGACTACGTGCGAGCAGCAGCCTTTGCAAACAATGTAAGAAGATAGACCTCGATAGATTACTATTAACAGAGTACAAAACATCCAGTGGTTTGCCTGCTGGCGGTCTAACGAATGTAACAACGTGGGAGGTCGACACTTGCGCACTCTGCAATTTATTACATTCAACCCTCTCTCCGTATGTGTCGGATGATCATATAAAGATTGCACTTCAGGCATATTCTTCGAAGAGAATACATTATATGGGTTGGAGTTCCGTAAACACGAATATGTTACAAATCTTGGCAAAACATTCTCAGTTCTCGGGCAGGTATATTGTTTCGCAGCCTAGCGGTATCAAAGGACCTGTTCAAATGATTGGAGCAAAGATTGAACAATACGAGACCGTCAAAAATTGGATCAATCTTTGTCAAGTTATGCATACCAAAGTGTGCATGATCAATGGCCCCTCGACTGTTCGATACCAGAAATTGATCGACTGCCAGACTCGAACTTTAGTGCCGGCGAAAGATCATCCCTACGTGGCTCTCAGCTACGTATGGGGTTCCATTCCTGAGATTTTCAAGTTCACTGATGTCTCTGAACAACTACCTACGAAGATCCCGAGAACCATCGAAGATGCAATAACTGTTACGCAGAAACTAGATTTTCGATATCTTTGGGTAGACCGGTATTGCATCAATCAACAGCCAGACGATGAACAAGGAGACAAAGGAAAGGCATACCAAGTTAGAAAAATGGACTTGATATACATGAACGCAGAGCTCACGATTATTGCGGCAGCTGGTAGCAACCCGAATTATGGTCTCCCGGGTGTTGGCCATCAGAAAAGAAAGTCCCCACATTTAACGACCTGCACAAGAATCGGCAAACACTTCCTGATAACTACTGCTGATACGCCAACAACGTCAATTCGCGGAACGAAATGGGATGCTAGAGGTTGGACGCTTCAGGAGGCTTTACTATCTCGAAGGCGATTGGTGTTCACCGAAGAGCAAATGTACTTTGAATGCTACGGCATGTACTGCTGCGAGTCACTCAAGTTTCCATTCGAGAACATGCATCGAAAAGACAAACAAGGATTCAAACAGAGCTTCTGCGAAAATGGCCTGGTCGGAGTTTTTCCGAAGGGAATTGGAAGGACGGATCTTGAAATTGTGCGCGTGATCGAGAAATACACGAAGCGCACTCTTACCAATTCAGATGATATTTTGAATGGTATTTTAGGAATCCTTAACGCTTTTGAAAGAAGCGACATGGAAGTGAAACACTACATGGGTGTTCCAATCTTGCCTCCAATGACCAGAGCACCATATCGAGGCGATATTTCAAAGCAAGTCCAAGGATGGACCCGGCAATGGGGTTCCTTGTCGGTTTATGCTGGGACTTGAAGAAACCTGCAGAAAGGCGATCTAGATTTCCCAGCTGGTCTTGGACTGGCTGGCAATCCACCGTCAGTTGGGGGGTCGGCTCTCTTTCTTATTGGCCAGCGATAACAGTTGATCCTAACATTAAGCTCTCTATTGAGTGTGTCGATGGATAAATACTAAGTTGGGAGCGCTTTCAAGAATCGAAGAAAAAAGCTACTGTGCAACCGCAAATATCTGGCATCATTCGCATCACAGCTTGGACCATCCAATTTTCAATTGTTTAACGAGTCCGACCGAGAGCTAAGCAACCAAGAGATAAGCACGAGTATAGTGCTTGTGCAGAACTTGAAGATGGTGGTGTTTTGGACTGGCAATTTGAATCCATTTCGAGTATTGTATTCGAGGCTGACTTGACTGGTCAAGTATGCACAGGAATATTTCTCGACCACCCTTCTAAGGAACATGACGGTAATGCTATCATAATGGTTCTTACCCAAAAAGGAGAGGTTTATGAACGAACTGGGCTTGGAAAAATCTTTAATTATAAGAGGTTCGGCAAGAACGGACAGGAAGTTGTCACAAGTTTGATGGATCCGGCTTTGTTATATACGACGGAGTTGGGCTCAATCCTCCAACGCTATCGAAGTCATGGAAGGAGGTTAGGTTAGGTTACATCTTACCTCTCTCAATGTGTTTCGAATGGAGAACAAAAAGTCGATCAAATTTACTGAATCCGCATTATATACGCTATATTTCATGGGATCATATCACCGAAACCCGAACGCGAAAGAGTGTATATTGAAGGACCTGTCACCACAAATTAGCCAAATAGTTCTGGTCTGCCTCGATCTGATGGAGTATTGGTGAGGTTGTTGAAGCTTTATATATAGCCTTTGGCGGAGTTCCGAAAGTAGTGGCTAGTTTGTGAGCCTATTATGCTTTGACATCGCGACAGCAGGGAAGATGGGCAGTTCATAAGTTGCTCAGAATGATTGAAGGAAGAAAAACCGATACCAATTGTATTCAGTCTCTGACTAATCAAAACTGCTGCAGGCGATCCCACAAGGCATGCTCCGCCTGCTCACACCCATTCCACTGCGAGAAGACCTTGCACAAACCTCTCAACCACGCACTTTTCAATCCTAATTTCTCTACATATCTTCTGACGTCTTTCTCTCCCATCCTCAAGCAAACCTCCGCACCTTCCTAACGCCATCAACAAAATCAATAACCTCAAGCAAACTCTTACACTCCATCAGTCCTGCCCTCTCCTCCTTACTAAACAGTGTCGTCGCCTTCCCAGACCGACTCCTATCACTCCCCACCATTTCATTGATATGATGCACCACAAGCTTAAACGGTATCGGCGCTCTGATCACACTATTCATGAAGAACTCCAGTACCTCCCATCTATTATCAGTAGGACTATCGTGTCCTTCTTCTCTCTGTCCATTTCGAGTCGCGTTCGAGGGCGAGGCAAACAATCCTGGACATTCCAGCAACCCTCTTGCGCTCATCACACCATCCACGCCTGTCTCCTGTACGATCCTTTCGACATCCGAAAGAGAGAATACATCACCGTTCGCTATAACCGGGACGCGTGCATGCTCCTTCACGATCCTGATCGCATCGAGATTCACCGGCTCACTACTCCTCGTACTCCTCATCCTACCATGAACCGTAATGAAATCCACACCCGCATCCTCAACCTGCCTAACGAAATCCAAAGTCTGTCTGAGATCTTTATGGATGCGGATCTTCACTGATATAGTCTTCTTGCCCTCAAAGCCCAGTTGGCGTAATGCTGATTTTGCGGAAGAGACCATAGATGCTACGAGGTCTGGTTTCTGCATCAGAGCGGCGCCGAGAGTTTCGGCGCAGGCCCAAGATTGGGGACAGCCGCAGTTGATGTCGATGCCGTTTACGTGGGGAGCCAGGAGTGTTGTTGTGCGGGCGATCTCGAGGGGGGAGTTGACGCCGAGTTGGGCGATTGTTGGGGGTGGGTTGGGGGAGGTGGTGAAGTCTGGGGAGGCCGTTGTTAGCTAAGCTGATGGAGAGGTTGTTCCTGATCATGGATGAGGGGTGACATGCAGGGTGTGACTTACCACTATCCCTTGCCAATATGCTACGATTGAACTCCTTTGCAAGAATCTGTCAACAGAGTAAGTCTTGGTGTTCTTCATCACCCTCTCTGCCCCAGACCCCGGAATGCTCCCTTCTTTTGCTCCACAGTCTTTATAAAAGAGGGAAAAACCTCACCATAGGCGTCCATGTTAAGTCAACCCCATACTGCGCGACAGTCTGACGGAAGGCTAGCTAGCACGACAGCTGTCAGCACAAACACGCTTCTGATTTGCAATATCAACAAAAAAGTCTTCTGAAGAAATATCTATCAGACTGAAGAATTATAGGGTGCATGTTGCCATCAGGTAAATGAACATGGTCTCGGCCAGCTGGGAGCCCCTCACTTAAGAGGTCAGATGCATACAAAACAGAGCACCATGCCATGGCTTGATAGCTACGAAGGAGAGAAGTCGGCGAGGATGGGCAAACGCAAGAGACAACCGTGTTGAACCCTGATTCCATGATACTGCTTCAGACTTCAAACACAAGCAGGTCTCTCAGTGCCTCGCTACTTCATGGCGGGTGACCTTCCCTGGCGCAATCAACCACCTCTGACTGAAGCAGAGTCTCACAACTCCGATTGAGCGTCACTTGACGCCGCTCACAGATTGCTTTCCATCTCTGATTATAACTTTCTCATTTTCACCTCATTCCGAATCTATCCCCAGCCATCAATCGCCATCTATTCCCAGAAAAACACCGCGAAATACCTCACACGCAACCCCTCCATCCATCGTGCCTCCCGCCAGACAAAACCCCCGCATGGACAAACACTCAAACAAGAATTGTCAACGGCAATCCAAGACCAAGAACCGGCAAAAGTAAGGCTCTCCCAACCAGACCGTAGAAGAAACACAACACCAAGAAACACAATACCAAGAAAGCTCGAAAATGATTGAAAGCGCAGCAAACAAGCAAAGATAAACAAACAGCTCAAGTTGATGCTCACCTTGCTATACCTCACCATCGGCGCAGCACAGTACAGAACACGTCCCTGGGATTTGGTGAGGTCGAATAATTTCATCGGACTGCAAACATTGAGGGATCTGTCAGCCAATCTCTACTCACAGCCTTCAGTCACAGTTAAACAGAGCAGGAGAGAGATCAGGGATGTGTGCGGTAGGGAGACGTACTTAACATCCAACCCCTCCTCCCGTAGGCGTCCATTCCCCATATCTTCTACCATCGTCTCTATCTACCAATCGAGAAGCAACCTCATTATCATCGTAGCCTTCGTCTTTCTAACCTTCGTATCCTCGCTAGATGTGTTTGGGAATAGAATCAATCTTCGACGCTGTGAGTTCGAAGCTACAAGAAACTAGCGTGCCGAAGTCTTGGCACATACTCCACTCACCAGTCCAATCGACCAATCGACCAATCAGAACCGCCAGCGACAAGAAACGTTTTTGTTGCATATCGCACAAATCTCGAGTTGAGCTCGATCTCGAGTTTCGAAATCTGGTAATATACTTACACAAGTGAAGATTGCAATAATCACGTGGTTATCACGATATTACAATTCTTCAACTGACGGGAAGTTATGAGCTCGCAATCGCTTGAACAAGCTAGTGCGTTTAGATCTTGGCACGCATTCCATCACCAGCTCAATCGACCAATCGGAACTTTCGATCGACACGAAAAGTTTTGTTGCACATCCCACGGAACTTGAGTTGCACAACATTAGTTCGAGTTTCGAGCGTGGGAGCGGGCATGCAGGTGGTGAGCCGCACAGGAGAATTTGGTCTGTCAGGGGAAGGAGGAAGGATCACGTGGGTACCACGATACCCCTCCCATGTACCTATAGGTCTTTCCAGCCATTCACAATTCAGAAAGCCTTGATTTGGAGAGAGAGAGAGAGTACAATGACGATTCCATTTCTCGTCGAACGAATCGGTGGTGCGCTCTCTTATTCCCCAGTCTGCGATTATTCTTCTGCTGGTCTAGGAGTTGAGCCCGCTTGATGCGGCAGCACCTTTCCATGCCTAGGTATCTTCCCCCCCCCCCCATCTTCTCTTCGAGCAGTGTGACTGTACACTCCGCAGGATATCCACTTCTGCAAGGACGGGACTTTCAAAGGGGACTTTTGAGGATACATTTCACAGAATGCCAAGATATGTTGTACTGGTAGTCGGTTCGATCCGGATGTCTTGAACAGTGGAAGGGGAAGGGGGATAGTGCGAGTCATGCATTGTGGGCTGATGTATTTTGAGCATGACTCGAGATGAAGAGAGAGCCTTCCTGCAGTAATTCAGCTTGCGGCGGAGAAATAGAGACTCATGAATCCACGACTGAACTGGTTGAATTTCATTGCTTAATTCTGAGTGAGGTTTTTCGGCCCTAGGATATGAGATGTTCCAGAGGGTGAGCATGAGTTTGATCCTTTGAACACGTGGAAGTCACAATTGAATGATGCGTAGAATGTTTTTGGAAGTACTAAATGAAACTCGTTCAAATTTGATCATTCATCATCAAGCTCGAGGGCTGATGGAAAACTACTTGAAATAACGCCGTGAAACAGATCCCATCCCATGCCATCCTATCTACCCAGCCCATCTAATCTAAAACACCTTCCTTCTATCTGTCTTTTATGCTCGCAAGCTATGCCATGCCAAAAATCAATCTTGTTTGATCTAATCAAAAGACCAGAGACCAGAGACCAAAGAGTAAGGGGGGCCCTCTACTCAATCGCCGAGATCGAGTGTCCTGCGGTGACAGGATTCATACTATCACTCCACTCGAATCTGAAATCCTCACCCAACTCCTTCTTAATCGCCGTCTTGACCGCATCCAAAACATTCTTGAAGACTCCAAAGTTTGCAGGGTTCTTCTCGTCGTTGTCCCCACCTTGGAAAACGCCGGTTCTGACAAGGCATGTATTCCACCCATACATATTGCCTCCAATAATATCAGATTGCGGGTTATCTCCAATCATGTAGATGTTCTTGGGGAGTTTCTCCTCTTGGTGGATAGTCTCCATCCAGGATGTCATGATCTCATCTGCGTACTTGTAGGTAGCTAATTCGGGCTTGCCGTAGACGACACGCTCGAGTTCGTGGCCTGTGATGGAGCGGTAGATGGCTTCGAGGGCGATGCGGAATGTACCCTGTGACATTCTGGGGATGGGATGTTCAGTCGGGCAGAGCAGATCTCCTTGCGAGAAATAGATTGGGATGGATTGAGAAGTAGGATCCTTGGATCTCGTGCCGAGAACGCCGTTGTCGGATTGTAGGAGATCCATGATGATTTGGAGATCGGTGGCGTAGTCTCTGGAGTCGGAGAAGACGAGGATGGCGTTGATGGCTACTTTGCTGAAATCACGTGGTGTGGATGTCGCGCGCTGTTCGGCGGTGAAGTGTTCTCTGAGAGGGGCGATGGTGGCTTGAGAGGCGTAGATGTCGTTGGGGACGACGATGTCTTTGAAGCCGTATTGCTTGGCGACTTCACGGCATTGGTAGTTCTCTCCTCCGACGACCAGGACGGTCTCGTAGTACTCGGCCAATGCGGACATGGGGGTGTGAGATTGGATGAATTGCTCGGTTGAGACGGGATTGTGGAGGATCTTGGAGAGTTGAGCGCAGCGTGCGGCTTCCGGCTTGCCGGAACCGTTGGTGAGGAAGATGTGTGGGATTTTGATGCCGAGCTCGTTGTCGCCGTTGAGAATCTCGAGGGCGCGTTTGCCTTCTGGAATGAGGCGGTCGCCATGGACGAGGACACCGTCAATGTCGAAGGCGAAGGCCATGTCTTTTGCGGCGGCAGTCTTGACGGATGACATATCCTGCACCTGAGAGGAAAGAATTTCTCGTGTGGGTTGAATGGCGGGCATCCCTGGTCTGGTTGGCTTGCCATCTTGTGTTGCTACTGATGAGAGGCGTGATTGACGCTTTGAACGTGGAATTGGTAGTGATGCTCCAAAGCTGTTGCGGGAGTTTCTGCGGTCAACTTGAGATGGTGCCATGCTTAGAGAGTGCATGAGGGCCTCGCTCTCGGCGATAGAGGATCTTGAGGCTGGAACCTCAATGCTGTTTGGGTGGCCATTTCCATTGCCATTTTCTCCGGGGATGCTGAGGGTATGGGCGTATTTCGCGGGAGATCCATTGCTGAGGATCTTTTGAAGGTGGTTACGCTGAGCTTCTGAGGGAGTTTGAGGTCTCTTCTCCTCGACGTTCAAGTCGGAAGCTTCGAAAGTAGGCATGATGAGGGGTCTGAGGGGTGATCAGATGAATGAGATGAGAGGCGTTAACGATGAGACTTGATGATGAGATGGGTGAGAAATGATTGTAGGTATGAATGAAGTAGAAGAGAAGAGATACTTGCGGGTCTTCAAGTATATATCTCCTCGATATCAGAATGAAACGACACTAGAGAATTTCAGGATGAAAAAAGAGACTTCACCGCAAGGGTACCTCTATCAAGAACAACACGACGCACTTGCATGTGAAGTTCTCCCAGCGGTTGACTCGACTCGCCTTCTTCCCGTATACTTCTCGTCATTACCACGCCGTTATCATTCCTCTGCTCCACCTCAGCCTGTCATCATCATCAAAGCCTTGTGTTGAAACCCTCGATCCATTCTTCTCTGCAACGGTGGATAAGAGCTCTATCAAAAGCGGATCAAGGGTTGAAGCAAGAGGCTGAGCCAAGCCCAAACGGGATGTTGTTTAAGGTTCAGAAGCGGGTTCCGATAAGGTCATCGAGCGGATCTCGGGAGGCTGAAGTCTCTGCTATTCGTGGCGATATGTGGATTGGGAGGATGAACGTGTGAGGATGAGATGATGTGAGTGAAGGAATGCATCATAAGAGGATGAAGGGTCCAATTCTGGTGCAGGGAGGGATCCAGCATGACGTTCTGGGAACCACTTCAATGTGGACTGGTGGAGTGTGGTGCCGTGATATGACCGAGAAGAGAGCGGGAGACGAGAGGGAATATTTTTATCTGGATGAAGTCGGCATCCCGTGGTGGCATAATTATGATCCACAGTTGGCGGTTCTTGATCCTCTGCTTATTGGACGGTTAGGAAGAACTTATGTGGTTTGACAGGCAGGGCGCTGGGCCGATCAAAATTCGAATCGGATCGGATATTAGGGGGAATATTATCGGCGTTGAAGTTGAGGCTGAGGCTCGTTTGGCGAAGAAGCTTGAAGTGACGGAGGATCAGGGACTTCACAGGCCAGGCCAAGCACTGAAGGGCTGAAGGGAAACGCAACGCAGCGCAGCGCAAGTCAGGGCAGTCGGCGAACTGTGACTGAACAGCCGGCGCTAATCAGCACGCTAGAAGGATCTTCGGATTAGTGTCTTTCTAGCCTTGCAGACCCTGTGTCTTTTCACTGCTTGGCCCTGGATAGCCTTGCATGAGAGGCGAGGAGGTCCCACTGATTGACTCCCATCGCCGTCATCCCGTCTCTCTTCTCATCCTCTCACATCCTGTCACGTCTTCCACCAGAACCACAACTTTCAAGCAACACACTCTCGCCCGGATCCTATCGGTTGATTCTCTGATTCGATTGACTGATTGATTGATTGACTGACTCGGGGTCCGCATATCAACTCTGTTTGATCCTACTCGGTATCTCCCTGGGTACGGGTAAGGGACGGCTGCATATGGACACTGGAATGATCCAATTAACGTCATCGCCGTCTTGTTGAGAGACGGTCAGGTAAGGGATTTGTTTCGAGAATAGCCCGATGAAAAGTCAGTGTAAAGAAACTTCGCGCTGTTGGGTAAAGGTAGAAGGGGGAAGATTGATATACCACACTCGCAGACAGAACTTACCAAGCTAGACCATCACACAATCTTCGAATTTGCCCCCCACCTTCGACGATACCCCTCCAAACCTAATTATTTACCCCTCCAAAAATAAAAATACTTGAACTACGACGAATACTTCCACCACCACATTCACACATATCTACATACAATATGGCATCTCCAGCAGTAACAGGGCCAGTCTTGACCCTCAACAATGGCGTCAAAATGCCCGCCTTGGGTTTCGGCACCTTTGCCAACGAAGGCAGCCAGGGAGAAACCCACGCCGCCGTAATCCACGCCCTGAACGCCGGCTACCGCCATCTCGACTGCGCATGGTTCTACCAGAATGAAGATGAGGTTGGGTCAGGAATGAGGGAATTCCTCTCAGTAAATCCATCCGTGAAGAGAGAAGATATCTTCATCACCACGAAAGTCTGGAATCATCTGCATGAGCCAGAGGATGTCGAGTGGAGTATTAGGGACTCGTTGGAGAAGTTGCAGACACCATATGTAGATGCATTTTTGGTGCACTGGCCGATTGCAGCGGAGAAGAACGAGGATAGGACGGTGAAGATTGGAGAGGATGGAAAGGTATGTTTACCACATTCTCTAAACTCCCAATATTTTCCACTTCAATAGAACACTCACTCATTCCCCTCAGTACATAATCAAGCACGACCTCACCCAAAACCCAGAACCAACCTGGCGCGCCATGGAAAAGGTCTACGACCTAGGCCTCACAAAATCCATCGGTCTCTCGAACTTCACCGCCTCCGGCATAACACAAATCCTCTCTCTCGCACGCATTCCCCCCTCCATAAACCAGATCGAAATCCATCCCTTCCTCCCCCAAGACTCCCTCATCAAATTCTGCCTCTCACACTCCATCCTCCCCGTCGCATACTCGCCTCTCGGCTCGCAAGACCAAGTCCCTGGCACGGGCGAGAAAGTCTCCACGAATAAAGACCTGTTGGCCGTGGCGGAGCGGAATGGTTGGACGTTGGCACAGGTGTTGATTGCGTGGGGATTGAAGAGGGGATATGCGGTGTTGCCGAAGAGTAGTAACGAGGGCCGGATAAGGGGGAATGCGAAGTTGGTGGAGTTGAGTGAGCAGGATTTTGCGGATGTGAGTAAGGTTGCGGAGGGGAGGTGGACGAGGTTTGTAAACATGAAGGGGACGTTTGGGTATGATGTCTGGCCAGAAGAGAAGTGAAACTTTCGTATGAATTGCCTTTCTATGCCAGACTGGAGAAGAAAATTAGACATTTATGATGTATAGACCTGGCGTTTATAGATATAGAGAGAGAAAAAAAGATACTTCCCAAGATCTAAGCTAGAATATCCATTTCTATCTCTGATTTCTACCAGACTTTTTGTACCACGCGATCAATTATGGCGATTTACTCGTGTCTGCTGTGATCGTTTCGTGACAGCTTCAGTTACAGAAAGACAACGTCTCTTTCACCCACCCAATCAATCCTCCGACCTACCCTTCCGCTCCAAAATACCCGGCCGAGCACTCTTCAAAGACCTATAAATCCTCCGCCAAACACTCCTTGCAATCCACACAACCAGAGATGGTTTGCAATAAAGAGGTACACTGCCTGGCTGGCTGCTGGTTGCTTTTTCACCGAGTCGTATTGCAAGTAAGCACTCACAACGAGGCTTCGACTTCTCCTTCCCAAGTTCCTTTCGCAAACTCTGGGAGATGCGGATACAGTATCTGCTCTCAGCATCGTCTCCCCCCTCAAGCAATAAGTAGTACCAAAAGTCCGTGTCTCACTATCGTGCAACTCTACTGTTGTCATTATCCTCACTTGCTGTCAATTTTGTTCAATGTCAATTTTACATTCTCACCAGTGAGGCTCGATACAGGTTGCTACACGGAACGGAAAGACGCTATCAATTAATGACTTTCCAAAACGATGGGAGGTTTGGAAAAGGATCGAGTAGTTTCCTTTATCAAGCATCTAGGAGTCATATCCAGACCCAGTCCCCGAATCCATCACCTTATTTCGTAAACTGAACAAGTTCCCAGTCATTTGCAGGTATTTTACACAACTCGTGTCTCAACGCAGGGAAGATATATATATACCTACGTGGTACACACGTATCCTGTCCCTGTACCTCGGCCCGTAAAGTCAAACATCCACAAGTCACCAGGCATACCTCACCAATAATCAAACAGCACATATACAACACATCCCATTCATTCGTTTGCTCCTCGTAACCATTTAGACCTCAACAACAATGTCAATCAATAAGACCTGAACATCCAACCAACCTTAATGTCAATGTCAAACTTCACATTCTCAATATTGCGAGACATCAAATTTTTGTGTAACATTTTGCGTGATATATAGAAATCTACATCCTTCGAGATCGAATCTGGAATGCAGACTTCGGCTTTTTCCGTGGTGGAAGTTGTATAAATGCGTGCTCGTCTGGATGGTGAGTTGGTATTGGTTTCAGGCTGTGAGTTTGATCTGCGCTAAGGGGATGTGGATGGTTCATCAGCGTAAGTATATATGTATATAAGTGTATAGGGAGATTTGCGTTATGGGAAGTAAAAGTTGAGAGGATAGGAGGTAGTGAGGCGGTGTTGTTGTCAAGTGGGGTGGTGTTGTCGCTTAATCCCGCTGTCAATATCAATATCGTCAATCTGTTGGAATCATTGCCGACTAGCTAGACTCGGCTCGTACGTCCTTACAACAGGATATTAACGTAAACTCTGTATCTCGTTGTCTACCACATGCAATTACCATTTATCCGGCGAGACTTTTCGGGTATGAGAATGGTGGGAATCCAGGATTTGAGGCTAGACTGAGCGGTGAAATCCTGTTCGTTTGCTCGATCAACTTTTGTTTTGGCAGGTGTATTTAAACGGATCTACACTATATATGCGGATAGATGCCATAGCGATAACCGATTTTGAACTTTCACAGAGGAAAGGAAGACGGACTTGAAAGTCAAATTTCATTCTTAAAGCCGGCTAGCTGGAGAACCCAATTACTCAACAGTCCCCTGGTTTTCCCTTCAACATTATCTCTTGAAACTGACAGCTTCGTCAAATTTTTCTAAATAATGTCTTTTCATGTCTCTGTTCCTGCCGCAACGAACGTTTGGTGAGATTGGCGTATCTGTATATCCTGCTTGTGTCAGGTACAAACGAGGTCATTCTCCCTATTTTCACACTGTCACTCTTCGTTCGTTGGATAATCCAATGAGAGATAAATGTAGAATTCCTGTGAAGATCACTTATACCATTACGCACATCCTTGTTCCGAGGAAACTTTGTTATCAAGGGGCATTCACTGTCGATGATATATTTGTTATCATGCTGTTCTACGGACCTGAGGCTTTCCACGGCACGTCTACCTTGCACTGCACGATACCCCTTTGATGAAATATAAAAATGAGTTCGACGGAGCGTTAATCTTCCTCTGACCACCTTTAGTGCTGCGAAAGACTAAGGGTATAGCGTGTGGGTGAGGAGGTCTAATTCATCCATGTAATTTGGGTTATGGATTGGTGTCAAGTAATGAAGTGGGTTATTTATACACTTCTCCCATGCGGCTTAGGCGTCCTGATCGAGTGGTGAGCTTTCACAGTTGGCTTTCAAGTAGCTGAATGGATATCATGGGCTTAGGACTGGTCGGAGTGCGTGCAGTTGTGAAAGGGTTCAGTAGGTGAATGGTGATATACGTTCACCTGGTCAAACCTCCAAGTCACCGCTAATGAATCTTGAAGTCTTTTCGTCGGTGTCTAGAAACGCTGTCTAGTCCGTATAAATATACCTTCTCGATCATCTTCTCACACTATCTTTGCATTCGTTAATGCCAAGGGTACGTATGGCGAATGTGGCGGACTCTAGACTTCTCAATTCCATGAAAGATCCTATCTGGATGTTGTCTCCGTGTCAGATATTTCGTTCATCACGGTATCTCATCCAATTCCGAAAACTCCTAAGCCACGTCTTCCAGCTCTTCTCAGACTCTATCAAATGCTTGTTGCCAATACGACTTTTCTTCATCAGGATTACTTTCTTTGTCGATGGACTGATATCTTTCTTCTGTATAGAGCTGAGTCTTTAGTATTTCATGAGGGTGGTGAAATATTTCGCGATTGGTTCTTCCGGCGGGCTGCAGTTAGAGAGACTTTGCGGGTTCAGATTGTTTCCAAGGAGGCATATCGCTATAGTTGATGGTTCGCAGGGAAGGGAGATATGCACTTGCGGCGAGTTCGGAGGGAATTTACTTCTCTTATGGAATATCAAAGCCTGAAAGGTAAGAGGCTGTGGGACTGTAGACCCTGATTGAGAGGTAGACCCTGGGGTTGAGAGGAAGTTTGTCTGGTAAGCGAGGTGTTGAACGTGGTGGAGGAAGAGAAAGGTGAAAGCGGAACTAAAGCAAGTGATAAAGAACTAGTGGCTAGGAATGATGGTTGCTTACGCCAAGTGGCTTACATAAGGTCCATGCTTCCTCAACATCCCGTCTTCATCCCCACGATTCATTATATTTTACTTCCATAGTACTGGAAAACGTACATCAATCGATCCAAAAATGGTTATTAGATCATAGATACAATATGCGCTCAACGAGGAGCTCGCAAGCTGCCTCATCAACCGAGAGCTTCACCTGTCGCGTCTGTCGGAAACCTATCGCGAGCGGTACGTCAGCATCTGCCTTTGCTTCCGAAGGTTGATTATGAGACAACTAATATCTTACTGACGAGTACAGAATCTTCACTCAAGAGACACGAGAGATACTGCCGCAAAAGACTCGCCTCCCCGCCCCCACCACGGCGAAAATCATGTCTCGCTTGCATACGCGCGAAGTGCCGATGCGATTCAGGAGTCCCTTCCTGTGGACCCTGTGAGCGGAGAGGGAGGAGTTGTGTCTATTCTTCAGAAGCTTTGGTGTCTAAAGAAGGGGTATCTGGTATACCTGTGACTCGAACAAGTACCAGGTTGCCAGTTTCGGGATACATGACTGCGTCGTCCTCTTCCACGAACACGCGTGAACATTCACAGAGCGTTCCATTGAATGGCCGCACAATTCTGGACTCTGATTTACCTGGATTGGCAACACCATCTAAGCTTTTAACAACTTCAACATCGGACACGACGGTAGCAGACACCTGGGGAGAAAGAGCAGTTGCAGATCAGTCACGTGGGCAGCCGTCCCTAGAATTACATCCTCCTCCGTCTTCCCAGCTGCTACGACCCAGCAGGCAAAAAGTCGCTAGAGCTGAGCTAATTAGTAACCTAGTAACTCAACTGATATGTTCATATGCCGAAAAGAGAGTAGACGGGATTTCTTGTCCACCCTTTGTTCATCATTCCACGGTCCAGCGATCAGCCAAAGGATCCCCCTTGAACAATCCTATTGCCATCTGTCAGGAGATAGCTCTCAAATACGCCCCGAATCCGTCTCAAACTGATCCATCACTCTGGAGTTCCATCGCCACGGAACAAGAAAGGATCTACACGAACCGCTCCACCTTCGACAAGTGGACAACCATGGACTCCGCTCAAGCCTTAACAATCTACCTCATCATGACAGCATCTGCCGGTGAGCCAGTCCTCACTCAATATCCCAACAACCCAATAACACTTCTCTATACCCTCGGAGCTCTGTTTGGTGAGCTGAACATTATCCAACCCGGCTTCTCAGCCTCTACGGAGAATGGGAGACCGTCTTGGCAAGATTGGATTTTCGCAGAAAGCAAGCTGAGAACTGCAGCCATGTACTTCATGTTCGCGATGTGCTTTGATGTTCAATTTGGTATTCCATGTGATAGGCCGGAGGACTATGCGTTCGATGATGTGGATCTTCCAGCAAGGAAGGCGTTGTGGGAGGCGAGTGACGAGGTGACTTGGGAGAGGGAGATGGATCTGGTTGGCGAGAAGAGAGACAAGGATGGTGATAATGACGGAGGAATTGAGGAAGTGAGATTGAAGTATGGTGATTTAGTGGGACATAATAAGCGACTTTGCGAGGGAGAGGGACAGGATGGGCTATATGAGGGGCTAGGGAGGAGGATCGAGAAGTGGCAGAGACGAGCCGATGAGTTCGGCATACTTGTCTCGCTCTGCGGTACGATGATCTGATAAGTGCCAAAAGATAACTATCTATGGGAGATCTATCTGGATACAACAAGCTGGTTGGATTATCTACAGAATCTAAACAGAATGGTCCGGATACTCTTTATCGGCGCCTGCCCCTACACAGTCTGGCCTTTTGGTATCCGAAGACTGGCATCCAGCTTCAAAAATTCCTTTAGCATATCATCCCATAGCTTTTCTTGAATCTTCTCTCCTACAGGTGTCGTTGTGATTGGTGCGCGACTAGATTTAATGTCAGTCAGCATCCACCAGTCTCTTTTGGACATTCTCAATCGAGGACTTACTCGGTGACCTTGTTGTCACTCAGATACATGCCATGCGACTCGCTTTCCGCCACTCCCAATGCATGCAAGTAAGTCTTTGCACCATCTTCTGGACTCCTCGCCTTCAACCCAAAGAACACCGCCATCATTCCCCTCAACCAAACAGGATATTCACCAAAGCCCGTCCTGACCATCCCAGGCGACACATCATTGACAACCACCAATTCCGGATCCACAACCCTCGCCAGCTGCTCCACGAACATCGTAACCAACAATTTCGAATCCGAATACCTCGCCATCGACACAAAACTCTTCTCATCATCAAAGTACCCCAAAATATCCTTCCCGCCATCCTTAGCGAGGAACTCCTCTGGTATAGGGATTTTTCCAAAACTGTGATCAAACTGCACAAAACTCCCCACCCACGAGATCCTGCTTGGTACGCCGGTCCTTCTTGCCGTCGCTTCTAGTACCGGTAAAAGCTCCAACGCCAACAGTGCAGGCGAAAGTATATTAACCTGCATCGTCTTCTCATGACCCTTTCCTTCCCCAAGAACCTCCCTCCTCAAACTCCCCGTCCCAGCATTCAACAACAGTATATCCAACTTCCCCTCATACTTCCCCCTCACCTCCCTCGCAAAGCTCATTACACTCTCATATTTCTCCAGATCCAAATGCAGCACCGTGATCTTCGCATTCGGATGAACCTTCTTGATTTGAGGGGAAGAGAGAATTTGTGACGCGATGAGAGACCCTTTCGTGGTGTTGCGGACGCCGAAGACTATTTCTGAGGCGTAGTGTTGGAGCAGGAGGGTTGTGGCGGCGAGACCGAGACCGGCTGTTGCGCCGGTTATGAGGATTGTTTTTGTGGTGAAGGTGAGGGTTGGGGGGAGGATGAGTTTTGCTTGGAAGTACGGCATTTGTTGGAGGTGTAATTGGTTTGGGATTGCGTGCTTGAGACCTGTCTCTGTGTGATGGTGTTGGTGTGGAGTCGAGAGAAACGACAATGGAGAAGTAGTAATGTCAAATTGTGGAGAGTGGACTTTGCTTTTCGTGTGAGATGGGGGACTGTTTCAATTTAAGCTTTCACAAACTGAGAGTCAGTAAATATGCATGGAGACGGATTTCCGCAGTGCTGGTTGAAGGAGTGGTTGTGTGACTGCTGTGCATAGATCAACGACAACGGACTTCCGTGTCAACAATTGACGTAAGCGAGAGTGGCGCCGCCAAGGCAAGCCCTGGTGTGTCGTGGAGGCGTAAGTGGGAACAGCAGCCTTACAAATTGAAGATGAGATAAAAAAAGACTGCAGATCAAGCCCGATCAAGTTGCTTGAATTAATTCCGTCCTTCTTGGTTGGGTCATTTTCACAGAAACAATCCTTGACGTTCAGCACCATAGAGGCTTCTACTGAATTGACAATTTACGAGCTCTAGCTAGGGCCATTCATAGTCACACCTCTTAATCTGGACTTTGCGCTGACTTCCCATCAAGCTTCTCCAAAGCTGCTGTACACCCACGTAACTGCCCATTATATACCTCAAGATAGCTCTGCAGTGAAAGTAATTCATCCTCAGTGGCTTGTCTTGCTAGCACGGCAGTGTCCGGCAGCTTTGACATCCACTCTCGAACTGACTCCAGCTGCTGTTGTGTATCCTCGACGCTCGGTACAAGGCCCGCGATTCTCGCGTCAAGGTCCAGGCCTAATGTCTCAATACCCCTGCCAAAAATGAAGGACCTCCCAGGAAACAGGCGCTCTGCGTCAGCTCTTGCAGCCTCGTATGCTTTCTCATAGACCTTTAAGTCTTTCTCCGCTTGACGAATCTTGGTCTGCAAAGCTGGCGAAGCACTCTTTCCATTGTCTTCCTTCTCTTTCATATCTTTCTGCAAATCCATCAAATCTCGTCGTCGAGCCCACATCCCTTCATACAACCCCGACACTTCCCCAAAAATCAACTCTGCTTCTTTTGCATACTTTCCATCTGGAAACTCCAACTCTCGTTTTGTCTCAGCATCTCTCAATTTCCTCCTCATCCTACTATTCAGTTCCTCAGCCTTCCATAGTTCCCATTTCGCAAGCCAAAGCTCATCTTCACCCCTAGCATTTTTCACAGCATCTCTAAAACTCCGCATCACTGCTCCATCCTCATCTTTTATCCACCCTTGGTATTTCGAAGCCTCCCGAATCGGCTCTTCGGACTCATATTTGGCCGAAGCAGCAGCTTCGGCTCGGGCTTGATCGACGAGCAGAGTGTTCACGTCAAAGTCCGATGTTGGCCATTTGTTCTTCTGGTAAATTTCTCTATTGACATCTGAATCAACGCCAGCACGCTCAGGAATCTCAGCAAGGTCTTCAAACCATTTTGCGATGTCGCGTAGTACGTCTGGGGCGTGACGGCTGGCCATTGAGTCGTAGATCCCTTTTTCGTCATTTTCACTTTCGGCAACGACATCGTCATCGTCTACATCCTCCCACTCCTCATCTTCTCCTCCCTCGTCGTCCATCTCCTCGTTATCTTGATCGGTCACCCCGCTTTGACTCTTATCCAAGTCTTCACTCTCTACTTCCATGAAACCTTCACTCTCCCCTTTGTCTCTAGTACTGTCATCGTGATAATTCGACCCGCTCCTTGCAGGCTGGAAGTATCCCAAATCAATATTCTTGTCAGTACTTCCACAAGTCTCATGATCTATAATCCCAATACAATGCTTCTTCGCATCATAAATAATCACACTGCGATGATTTCCCAATAGACTCAACGGCGTCATCCAAGGACGCATGCCGCCCTTCATATCCTCATCCTCATCCTCAAGGTCATCGTATAGTGGATTCCTGCCCTCTTCAACATGCTCCTCTTTTCGGAAGTCGGCGAAGCGTCCGCCTTGGAAGAAAGTTTCCAGACCAGCCTCATCGTCATCAATGTAGGGTAGAATGCTATAGAGGTAGATGATTGAGGGGGAGAGCTTGAGAGATTGGTAGAGCGGGAGGAGGCTGGAGATGTCGTGGGGGCCCGGATGGATGTAGGCTGGGTCGAGGTATGACATGCGAGCCAGTATGTGGTAGATCTTGAGCATGCCATCTGCTATCTCTTGTAGCCTGGCCTTCTGAGAGGAGGAGAGTCCGTCCATGGTAGTCTAGTGGAACTGATCCCTTGTGTATTTATCTGAGCCCAAAAGTGGGGTGGCAGTGAAAGATGTGATTGACAACTTGTAGTCCTCCCCATGAGTTAGGTTTTTGAAGTCAAACATTTTTCGGGTAATTTCTCCATTGATTCCAGGGTCCGGATGAATTGGAGGATCGAATCCCACATCAACGATTGGTCTCCATCCGAGGCTGAAGTGATTGGAAGGCTATCACAATACGCTGCTTGGCATATGCGGGAGTGCCTTGAGGCTGAGAAATGTGACCTCTTATAGATGTGTTTCGCAATTCTGAGCAGCCTTATCGACTTGTCATCGAAAGCCCCTTCGCTATTGTTGCAACTCTGTGTGCACCACATAATCTCACGACGCGAAGTCGACCAAACCACAAATCATTATCATCTCAGGTTGTAAACTGATCGAAGAACGTCACCAACAGCATGGCTATCTCAGACAGGAGCCAGATCTTTCTCTGGGTACTTTTGCTTGGCAGCCTTGCCGGAACAAGTAATGCAGATGGAGGATCTGATTTTTCTAATAACTTGTTCTCGGATCTAGCTCCGTAAGTTCTTCTCGTATCACATCTTTCACGATCTCTTTAAACGTACAACAGCTGACCAGCTCACCAGTGTTCTCGCCCTTTTTGGTGAGAAGTTTACACAGCAATTCCTCAGCGAAGCCTACAGCTGGCTCGATTGTGTCATATTTTCCTTCGCACCACTTGGAATCATAACCGCGATCGTTGGTGCGATTCGCGTTGCGGGATATCCCTGGATGCGTTCTGTCCTTAGAAGAGCGAGAGAGAACCGAGCTGCTGCGGAGCTCGAGTTTTTGTCCTCGACTTCCCATGAAGTCTGCGAGCTATGGAATGGAAACTCTATTGTGAGGACGATGGAGAGACCGCTGGTGGCGCAGATTGTTGCTGTCGAGAAGGAAATGGGGAATGCTGAGACTCTGGGGTTATATATTTTGGATGATGTCGGGGGAATCATGGAAATGACAGGTTGTTTTGATCTCCCACTACATCATCTTTACTAAAGCTTCGGCTGACGGCGCATAGATTATAAACCACCTTGGAAGGGAAGAACTACTCGCCTAGAAATTCTGTTTGCTTAAGCAAAGAGCCTTTACAGTTGGATTTCGAGCCTTCGGAAACGCTTGTGAAAGCCGCAGAGAAATTGGTCAACGCTATCTGTGGACTTAGAAAATATGGGAAATCGAGACCAAGGTCAGACAGAACAAAAAACCGAAGCCACTCCTGACCGGTCTACTTCCGCCCAATCCTCGGCAGACAACCTGAAGTCAGAAAAGACCTACACCAATGAAGCTCCAAACATTCTTCTTAACCATGGTGGCACCAGCCTTACGATACTGATACCTGCTGCCATCTTCGGTATAGTTCTTCAAGTAGGAGCCCTGACGTTCGCTGGAATGGCGTCCAAATGGCCGTATTTCGCTCTCGAACTACCTAGTTCTGAAAGTGCAACATACTATGGATTTCCGCTTCTTCTTGGAACTGTGTTTCTTACCGCTGGCCTATTCATCGTCACTCTTGTCATTGAACAGAGCACCGAGGAAATGAAGTGGGTGCTCAAGGACGATGGAACTAATGCAAGTTCAAATGTTCGGGTTCTCTGGCTACAGAAAGAACATGTTGTTGGCGATCAAGCGTCCACCTTGGTCGTCCCAGCCGCCGAAGGCGGTTGGTGGGAATTACAGAACTACACTCAAGTTGCCGCCAATGATTAACAAACAGAGCAACAAACAGAGTAACGAACATGGCACAATCCCACGCCATACCACGCCATACCATACCATACCATACCATACCATACCATACCATACCATACCATACCATACCATACCATACCATACCATACCATACCATACCATACCATACCATACCATACCATACCATACCATACCTATCCTCCCTACACCAAATACCACCTACCGTTTATCGCACCACACCCTACCAGCCACCGAACAAGTCAGATCAACTTGTTCCAACTCAAATCACACCAAGGAGAATAATGTACACCCCTATCCGGTCCAGACTCGACCGTCATGATGATTGGATAACAGGTAAGTAAGCAAGTGGGTAGAAGATCTCCGTTTATTCATATTCAATTCAAATATCTACACTTCCTCTCCCCTCTCCCCTCTCCCCTTTCTATCCCTCCCTCATCTCTGTCCACCGCATCGCACCATATTTGGCCTCGCTACCTGCCCTCTTTCTCTCCCCTTCTCGCCCATCTTCCCTACCCAACCCAGTCCAGCCCAGCCCAGCTTGACCCACCTCAAGACCAAGTGGAAGCCCGAGTCCAGAACGTATATACCAATCCTCACACCTTGATCTCCGTCAAAAGTCCACGCAACTCAATCGAACCCAAGCCGAACCACGCCAGAACATGCCGGAACATGCAATCCATTCCATTACCGTACCAGTCGGGGAATCTCAAACTTTCAAACCTTCAAACCAAGAACAGAGACCAGAACAGAACAGAAAAGAATATAGAACAGAACCAAGCCAGCAATCAAACCAACCCGAAGAGAAGACAACCAAGTGTCAAATCAATCAGCCATCCATCCAAACCATACGCCAACGCTATGCAACACCACGAAAATAAAACAAATAGCACCAGCACGTTTCTGCACCTTTTAACAGAGGCCAATCAGCAACATCTTCCCAATGAACCCAGGAACCTCTACCCAAACCTCCTAAACCCCTCAACCCCCAGCGTAGGAACCTCAACCCACTTCAACCCTGGAACCCCCTCCCCGCGTCTCCTCTCCACAAAATTATTACACTCCCCCACAACAAGCGCCCACTCCGCCAGCGCCCTCCCCGCATACTTCGCCCTCGCCTCCCTCACCTTCCCACCATCAAGCTTCGGATCCCTCGGCGCGATTTCCTGACTCATGCCGGGGACTCGGGCGCCGATCCAGGCTTGGGCTGGGGCGGGGAGTCGGGGAGGTGCGATGCGGCGCTCGTTGGTGTTACAGGTGTTGGGTGATGGTCCGCCAGTGCGACTGGAGAGGGAGGAAGATGGTGTGGGCGTTGGCTTTTCGAAATGCTGCGTCCATTCTAGGGAGAATTTGAAGGAGAAGACCCGGTGCGTGGATGTTGCTGGTGGGGTCTCGCTGTCTGTGCTGGAGGATTTGGCGTGTAGGGGTGGTCTGGAGCGGGCGATGGCTGTTTGGAGACGGGCTTCTTCGAGGGTCTTGGTTGGACTGCCTAATCGAGGCTCTGATGCTGGGGAGGGCTCGGGTGTCGATGTGAAGTTTGCTGGGAGCATCTTTCCCATGAAAGTCCAGCGCTTCTTGTTGGGTGCGCTGGGTGAGTCTGTACCTAGCTTAAGGTTGTTTTCTGCTTGGTCTGATTTGGCAAGTGCGGGTGGTGGGAGGGATTGTCGTTTTGAGGATTTTGGCATCAGTCCTGATAGTCCTTGTGAAGATGCTGAATTGACGATACCGTCGAAGCCGAGGAACATGCTGGCTGTTGGGATTTGACTGTCATTCCGGATGATGAGGAGACGCCTACCAGGAGCAGGATGACAAGGTGCAGTTGATGGAGGAAGGAGACGAGCCTTTTCTGCAGATTGCTTCAGGAATATGTAGTGAGCCCAATTAGACTTGATCCGTATTGAAACCGTGGAGAAGATTTTGCTGGTGTTGTTAGTACATATTTTACGACACGGCAACGTTACTTACGTATCAAGATCACTGGCTTCCCCATCATCCCGACAGAATCGCCAGCAGATCAGACGCATGTAATATGCTCTGACCATGGGACACCAGTGATTGAAAAATTTATCAAACGTCTCCTCAGCCAATAGCCAATCCAAGCACATTATCTCTTTCCGTTTGTCGTCATGAGCGATGAGATGCCAACAGCCATAGAGAAAAGCGAAGAGGCGGATCTCAGACATACTATTCTCACTCTCCAACATCTTCTTGCAAACATTTAACCAGAACGGCCAATCGATGTAGTCCCAGTCCAGCGTGTGAGCATAGTGGAATCGAATATAGATTATCAAGGCCTCTTCCAGGAAGTCAAGTAACACGAAACAGGCATTGTGGTTGAACAATGACGTCCTCAATGCTGAAGCTTGCATCATTTTTCCAAAAGCCTCGGCAAACGTTTTTCGAGCAGCATCATAGTCTGAAGGTCGGTCTGAAATGAAGTCTCGAAGTAACATGATCAGGCGATTTTCAGCCATGAGTCTTGCAGAGTTGTTGGAAGGTAATGGGAGAGCGGCAGCACTTGCATCTGCACCAGCCAGTACATCGTCAAATGTGATTGGCAAGGGATCTGCAGCTGGTTGTCGATGGATGGTGGCATCCAGTGAGGTTAGAATTTGGGCCTGGACAAGTACGAACCCTATCAACAGTTAGCTAATGTTTGCAATCATTGGGAAGAAATTACCTGGAGCACGAGCTTTCTCGGCAAGGGAAAGCCCCTCTGGCATGAACTCCTCTACCAACACATGATAATGCTTGGCAAAGACGTAAAACAAATCACTATCTCTTCCGCACCACCTCGCAGCCCATGGTCCATACCACGGTATCTTCGCAGCCATTACCGGCAAAATTGGGGCTTGTCTCAATAGATTCGCCATAGTCTTGACAGATGTCCATCCTAGGCATTGAACGTGAGTTGGAAAAGCACAATTCACATCATCCAGCTCCATCTTGTTGACTCTCCTGGGCATTCCTAGCACATCCGAAACACGCTTCAGAACATCCGCATGCAGCTTCCATATTCTAACCAGAATCTCCGCGATGCCTGGAACGAAAAAGAAAGCATATGCCGCGGCTTTTCCACAAAACGTCACGAGGCTAGCAGGTGCATGTCTCAGAGACATTTTGTCAACCACAAATGCCATTTGCGAAAGTAGATTTTGGATGAAGAGGTTGCGGGTGTTATGGTAGACGGACTCGGTCATGAATTGGGATGCTGAGGAGCTCAAGGAGGCGGATGAGGATTTCTTTCTGGGCAGAGGACGTCGTTCTGGAGATTGATTTGCAGACCGCTCTGCTAGAGGAGCAAAATGAGATGGTGATAGCCGCCATTCCGGTCTGGTCATAATCATATAGCAAGCGTCCAGCAATATTGGACGATCTACTCCACTGACAGTCTGGTTCTGCCTCCCATCCAAAACTTCCAAAAGCCCCGTCCACCATTTATTCAGTATTGTTACTCGGCGATCCAGGTCTTCGGGCCGTAGATTCTTGTTTGAAGGATGGTTTACGTGGTTTTTGAGGAAAGGTAGAAGAGAAGATCGAACAACATTCGTTTTCAAGGACCAGCTCTTGGATTGAAATTTCGAAAAGTCGTTCTCCAGAGAACGGAAAGCGGACCATAACTCGTCCCGTCGACGAGTAGGCTCGCCATTTATATGAAGCTTGTCTGTCGAGAAATTCTTCGGAAGAGCTGGAACTCTGTCCATCGAAGTTCTGGGAGTCGACCTGTTATCCAAAGAGCTCCTGGGCAAGCTACTCGTCGACGAGTTTGTAGAATTGAAATTTGTGAAAGTCATTAGGACGCTTGCAGGCCTCTGTTTGATCTTCTGGAATGTAGTAGGGCGAGGTTTCGTAGGACTGTTGGTTGATACTGTAGGAGGGACTTTCTCGAATTTCGGAGGGGGATTCACAGACCGGCTGGACGTTAATGGACTGCCCGTCATCTTGTTTTCCGCAGCAGACTTTCCATCATTCTCAACATCTCGAGGAGGATTCCGACTGCTTGGAGATGGCGATCTCGAAGAAGAGATCCACGACTTCCGGGCAAAAGTTGCAAACGACTCTGACACAGTCTTCGTTTTGTTGTCCTTGTCCCGGATAGATTTGGAAATTGCAGGCACCGGCGGAGCATCGCCTGGTGTTGTAACACTCGACTCGGAGGGGTTCTGCCGCTCTGGTGAACCCCCTTTGACCTTCTGAATCCAGGATTTGGGGCGCGCAACCAGGGACTTTCTCCTGCCAACCCTCTCCAGTTTGGGGCGCTCTTCTTTCGTCAGCCGGTTCCCTCCTTGCTTGCCCTCTCGCACATCCAGCGTCTGCGAGCGTGTGTTTTCTGTGGGGACTTCTGCAGCTATCACCCTGTCCTTCTCTGACTTGTATTGGGCGCCGAGGGTAGGGAGGCTGTGGAAACTCGCCGACCTGGGGAGCTCTTCATTCGGCCGTGCTGGGGCAATTGGGAAGTCGAAATTGACCAGGTCTGGGAGGGTAGGTGAGGAATGCGAACGGTGAAAGGCATCCTTGGGGTAGGCCGTCGACATGGTTAAAGTTGGGCCGCTCATGGCAGCTTTGTTGGCTGCTGGGGAAGGTTGTATCTAGGTACACATGGCAAGAGCTAGCAGATAGTGGTTGAGCAGCTCAGAACATCAGAACAGATCAGAACAAACGAGAGTAGCTCCGACTGGCAGAGAGTAGTGTTGTAGATGGAGCGAGTGTATGGCGAAATAATGGGGGTGAAGTGAATAGAATCTCCGAAGCAATTCCCGAAAGATTTAGGAGGCTCTTTGGTGGATGGAATGAAGATGGGCACGGGAGCCGCGTTTGTTTCACAGTGAGGGTGGGTGGCTTGAAAGTTGGAAGAAGTGGGTAGCCGGGCGATTAGATAGGCGCTGTGCAGTGCAGGGAGGATGCTGGAGATATGTGAATAGGAGGGGAGAGCTTCTTGTGCGGCCGATAAAACGAATGTGATGATATGATATATGTGATTGAGGATGGAGAGAGTGACAATACGACGATGACGAGGCACAAAGGAACAATGGAATCTTTCGTTACGAGAGCGCCAGTAATGATAGCCCAGTAGCCCAGTAGCCCAGTCGTCAATCCTCTTGGTGGCAATTGATAGCGCGAGTTGGTCACTGAAGGCGGCACTGGTCATGGCTATAATTAACCCTGCAAGTGCCGCGTGCAGTGCATCAACGGTCTCCGGGGTGAAGGAAGTGCAGGCGAGGCGAGGGCAGGGCAGGGTAGGGCAATCATTCAGTGGAGTGGGTCCTTGATCTCGCATAAGTAGAAAATGCATCTTCTTGTCCGAATACGGTGGCAATTCCGCCATAACTTGCTTAAATACTTGTTATCTCCCCTGTAAATGCAGTTTGGCTACCGGATCATCGATTCTTTTTCATGATCGCCTCCGCAGAAATGAAGTTGTGCATCGGAACATTATGATGCCGGGTAGGATATGCTTGGTATTGGGTATTCTGCGCTTTGCTGATTCTGAATTATGTCCCGGTGGTTCTTACGGAGATACTTGTACGGGGACAACTATATATCCGCTAGGTTTGATTGCACTTTGTTAATTTCTCTTTTTGTTTGCATGGAGTATTAAAAGTAAATTTCGCGCTTCTATCGATTCAGTCATTGTTCTTATCTCACACATCTTCTTCCCCCAAACTCTAAGATATTGAGGCGTCTCTTGCGTCTAAGCGAACCAAGACACCATTCATCCTCAATTTCCCAGTTACCTATCTACGCTTTGTCTGTCTCTCTTCCTTCCGAAAATCTTTCCTCTTCGTGCATTTTCAATAATCACCTTTTCGCAGCTTCAAGCTCTTCCTGTGCAGCTCAGCCAGACCGCTTTCAAGCCGTCATGTATGCGCTGGTGCATCAAAAGCCATCACGGGTGCGGATTCGCGGGGTTTTCAATTCTTCGCTGCAAGTCTCAGCTTCTTCAGGCTGTAAGCGTGGGGTTTTGGTTCTGCATCCAGGTCTATCATGTCTCTCATGCAGAATTGCGTGGCTATCACATCAGACTTCCGCTTCCATTCTGCAGTCTCTTTATTCTTTGACTCAGAGCACCTGCGTACGATTCTTCAAGACTTGCAAACCAAATTCAGATCATAATCAGCAGCATGCACAAAGACATCAACGAGAGTGAGGATGTAACCACAATTCAAGATTCCCTTCTCTAACCCCACGCCAATCGCCTATCAAAAAGCCTACCGAGATCCAACCCCTGAATATTAATCTCCAGATATGCAGCCCCTGAGCTCCCTCATTATCCGGCAGATAGGGAACTCAGGGAAAAGACGATAACGTCAGAAGAGAAATGCGTTGATAATAAATGCCATTGATATAGGGGACATCGGGCCGTATCACGACTTCACACTCCAGCAAGCTCGGAGCATGCAGTCGTCTATCAACTTCACCATCTCTCTCCCCAGGGCATGAAGATGGGATTTCAGCGCGGATACCGTGATTCGAGAATTCGTCTCGAGAAAGCATCAAGAAAGGCTCGCACAGACACTGGACTGTTTTATCGCTGCAGGTCACTGTTGAAGAAACAATAGCCATACGCCAAGCCTGCACTCCATCTCCCAATACTTCTTAAACATGTAAACACAGACAATTCGTTCTCTTGACCTTACCTTCTCTATCAAACCGTAACCCAAACCCATCTTTAAAGAGAAATAAGAAGGCGTTCACGTTCTCGTCAAACCGGGATAAACCTCTCGGCGTTTGACCGTTACACTTCGAACGCTCAGGAGGCCCACCAGTCAGGGTCTGCTCGGACTTTAGCGTCATATCAGCCTCGTAGTCCCGAAGCGACGAACGACATCGAGTTGTTTCAACGCCCAAAGCCTCCCAGATAGATACAACTTCATAAACAACAGATCGCAGCCTCCTCCCGCACCACGCCTCTCAGCGCACACCACGATATCCAACCCGTGGTCTCGATCAATCCCTATCTTTCCTTCCGAGGGGCACAACACATTCAATTACTGCATCGACCAGCCAGCCTCTTGCCAACAACCAGCCACAATGGACTCTCTACCTACCGAAATCCTCGGCCTGATCCTCGAATGGGAAGTCCGGATGTGCGAGCGCCAGAAGAATACCATTCTCGGTCTACGCCTGGTGTGTAAGGCGTTTGATATGGCATTAAGGACATGTTCGTTCAAGACTATACAGTTGGAGTTCTCGCGGTTCTTGAGGCATGCGCCGACGCCGGATGTACAAAGTCTGGTGGGAGTTGGGGGTCTTTGTGAGGCGTTGTATTTGGATATGATGGTTGTAAGGGATGAGGGTATGTTGGAATTTTCTTATACTTGGGGTGAGGGGAACTAGATCTGGGTGGGAAGCTGGTGCGAGGGGAAATGATGCTAGTTATGTGTTGATGGAGATACTACCCCGCCATGACAAGGCTGGGCAATATTTTATTGGAAGATTTGCTGACTATTAGATAGAGGAGATTAGTCGTCTATCGAGTGTCTTCCATGGCCTACTGAGAAAGGTCCCTGAGATGATACCTCTCCTGGATTCCCTCCGGAGATACTGTCTGAACGATTCCACTTTTGACGAGACCGACTTCCGTCGTGTCACAGAGGTATGTTCCTTCATACTGCCTCGAAAATATACTTATGGCGTAACAGGATGTTCTTCAATTCACGCCAATCCTGAGAAGACTGAAGTTGAACCTTCCCTTCCAAGTTGTCGGCCAAACAAGCCGAACGGCAACAGTCCTCCTCGCGACAACCCTAGCATGTCTAGCCAAACGGCCGGAAGAACATACTGTCCTCCAAACAATGGTACTCGACCATGTCAGCGACACAACCCTAATCGACATCTGCCATAACCCCATGGACCTCAACAACGCCATCACCACCTTCACCCACTTAAAACACCTCGTCCTCTCCATCAAACGCCAAGAGTCCCTCCCCTCCATCCAATCCTCATTCAGCAACAACCTCTGGTTTCTAATCGAGAAAGCTGTCCCTCTCGAAAGTCTCTGTCTAATCGGCTGGAACATCCGCCGAGACATCAAAACACGTCGCCATTGCCACAATGTAGCGTACAACCACTGGACTATGCGCTCCCTCCCCTTCTCCCGTGACATCTCCGACAAACTTATGCATCTCCGCAACCTAGAGCTGAAACGCATCGATATTGATCCACATATCTTTGTCAACCTTATAACGCAAATCGCACCCTCGCTAAAAGAACTCTACCTCAACCAAGTCTATCTCAAGATCCGGGCACCCCAGCATGTCTCACGTGGTCTCGATTTGTGGATTGGTGGTATTGGCCGGAAGAAGGAAGAGACATGCTGGGTAGCTGAGGAAATGCGTGGTATTCCGGAATTGAAGTTGGATATCCTTCGTGCAACAGGTATTGGATATGATGATTTTCTCCCTATTCCAGACGAAGAGTTCCCTGCATACGACTTGGTAGACCCGACTGGTCAATCTCGTTCCTTTGACCAACGCTTCGTCTCAGCTGTTCTTTGTGGCCCTGACCCTTCTACGGAGAGCCAGGTCCAACCTCAAGCACATATTGACGACACTACTGAAATCACGTCCTCACCGATCTCCCTTCACTCCACCTTACCTGTTCCCATCCAATCCGAAACTTCATCTCAAGCCCAATCTCAATCGTCTACCATATCGACGACCCACCCCCGCGCAACCTACGACGCTGAAACCTACCAGCGAACCTATCACAACTCCACTTCTGAATTTAAGAGGTCTATCGACGGGTACTTCATCAACCACAACGAGCAAGCGTTGAAAGAACTGCAGAATATCATTACGGTAGCAGATAGAGGCATGAATATGCTAAGCGCGGAGATTGAGAGGGCTAGGATGGAGGGCGAGATGGTTAGGGAGGGAGGTTAGAGGGGCGTATGGGTGAGATAGGAAGATGGAAAAAGATGTGATGTGAAAGTCCATGTCGTGTTCAAGAAATGCTGGGCTGAAACTTCAAATCTCAATTGAAAGCCAGTTGTTCAGCCACAAATCTATACTACTAATCCATCGTCACCATTCTCCACAAGCCAGTATTAACGTGACAATCCTCAAGATCGGTACATCTTGACATGCAGACTCACTGATCTATTCCCCGAGATGCATAAACAGGTGTACTTAAAAAGTGAGCTTTCCCTCTCCGACGCTACCATATATTACCGTACCACTGGATTCCCCTCCTACATCCTACTTCTTCTCCCAAGCCCCAAGGTTCCTCGCCTCCACCTTCCCCTTCTCAGTCTTCCTACTGCATCGCTACAACCAAATATACTTTCCGAAAAGCAGTCTAAATTCACCTAAATGTCAATTTGCACAAAGACGACATTAGATGGACATGAACAGGTCAAAGCTGGTGTCATAAACTACAGTATCCTTTGATATCATAATAATATATCTTTACACAAGATTTTGCTGATGCTATGTAGTACGAGACGAAACTGTTGGGGAGAGAAATACAAGAGAAGATCGTCTCTCCGCTCAGTATCACATTGTATCTTGATACACAAGATTCGTGAGTACCCCTTTTTGTCATGAAAGAAGCGGTTTCCGCGAACTATATTTCATCATCCTCCACACGATTTACGGTCCATCACGTCTATGTGTGTATTTCAAACCCCTTCTCCAGCCGAGATTATGACGTCTGTGTCGCTCTCGCTCCTGGCTTGACGAATGAAAATCACTTGAGATGGAGCTGGGAGTGCAACCTTCTGTGCGGTGTGTACCAACGACATAAGTCTCTTGTTTCCTTGCGCTCTCTTTGGAATTAACTACACTTACACAGTCTTCGCGTTCCCACTTCCCGATAGAGTACCGAAGCTCACGCTGCCCATATACGCATATAAATTGTAGAAAATTGTCATCCTCGTTCCTGAGGCTTCCACTCTACACTTGCTCTCTTCTCGAGCTTCTTTACATCCATACCTTACAAATTTCAAATCACTTGCTTGTCACATCCGATCTTTGAAATCCAATTTTTATTTTCGACATGCGTCTATCGTACGTGATAACGGACCTGCTAGCTGGTATGGCAGCTTCTTCCGCTATCAGCACTGAAGTCCATGTGCCAGGTGTAGCACTTGACACCGAACGATATCGACCTTTCAATATCGTAGCCTTACGCTGTAAGTATATCCCATCAACATCAAGCCTTTCATTCCCACCACTATCCCTCTATCACACCTAGATCGAATCCCCGTTCTAGCGCCCAGAATATAGAATTTCAAATTTCAACAACTTCCATCCAAACTTCGAATCTCTCCATTCTTCTCCACCCACAGCCTCTCACACCTCACCGTTCCCATCCCAAATAATAAAATCAAAAAGAAACCAGCCCAACAGTAACAAATCCCTAAGCCTCCTTATCACTCTAGCCACAAGCCCCATCCACTTCTCCCCCCTCACAGCCTCCCAATCTACCCTCCGCCTCCACATCTCCAACAAACACGCACATTGCTCAACTGCAGCAGCTCCCCACCACCAAGCAACATTCTACATCCAAGGGCTCTCAAGCCTGTTCTTGTATACTGGTGGAGTGCAAGAGCGCATGCCGCTACAGCAGGTGTATGTTAGTTTTGAGGAAGGAAGTATGGTTTGAAGCTTAAGTTCTCCCTTATTTACCCCTATAGTACCTAGTTCAATAAAAGGCAATAGGAAAGAGGTAAACGGCAAACGGAAAAAAGAAGAAGAATTAGCTGTGTGCAAAAACTAAGTATGTAAAAACTAACTTAAGTATTGTGTAAAAACTAAGTGGTGTGCAAAAATCAAATGGCGTACAAAAACCAGGGTGCGATCCTGAAGCCTAGAACAGCTCGATCCAGTGCCTTCACCCTTTGTATATATGCGACTGTATATGTGCGATTTCGCGCTTGCTAGCGAGTGCTCCTCTTCCTTTCCCGGTTGAATAGCATAGGCCATCGTCTTCGCCCCTTGTTCCACTCTCCGATCAAAGCGCCCGTAGATGGCGCCTCCAACGATCCATTTTTTGAGGACGCCGAGTCCGAACCTGGCTACCAGAAGCGCATACGGGCCGTGGTACAAAACCTCAACCAAGACTTCGCAGAGCGCATTGCCAGGCGAGGACACCGCCGTGGGGTCGTTGACTCTCCAATCAGCACGGCTGTTTCCAGAGGGGTGACGGCGACGACAAGAGCAGAATACATCGATCACGTACAGTATCGAATGTGCAGGACTAGGGGACGAGAGTTGCCAAGAACCTTCAACCCCATGATCGTGGCAGATTTGTTCCGGGGACTAGCATCTCCGTGGGAACCGCTCACCTGGGGCCACATCAAAAAGGTTTGGAAGGCTGCTAAGGAATTCCCCAGTCTCACAACCACCTACGTCGCTGATACTGCAACCTCCAAAACCCTCTTCCAAAGGATCTTCGAGCCTGCTTTAAACCAGCTGTTAGGAACCCTGGACGCAAAGAGCGCCGAGCTGCTAACGCCGTATCAGAAAAGTCATCCCATCACATAAACCGTTAATCTCACTGAAGCTCTCTAGCAGGTCCGGATCGAACGAAGCAAGGATAAGTACACAAGGATCCTCAAGTTCTTCTTCAGCGCTCCCTCCCTTGATTCCGTGAATCTCAACGGGCACAAGGATCTCCGCCCGCTCGTGGCAGCTCTCGGGCAACGCACGAAACCCGACATCAATCACTTTGCATGTTCCGAAGCTTTGGATTGTGTGGAGGCTTACTACAAGGTCGGCCCCTTCCCTGCCTTTGATCTTCTCCTGCCTCTATAACTCCCTGGTTAACTTGGTCGCCCGCTCGAACGGGTCGCAATGGTGATGTATCTATCCCACGTAACCATGAATGCCGCCAATCTTTACATTTCTTTCGCGTAGGTTTCGACCTTTAATACAATCTGAGACCTGCCTAGCCGAGAATCCCCTGGTCTTCCCTTTGTACTCTGTCTGTTTAGCGTAACAGTTCTGAGCTCTTTATCGTCCAACTGATTCAAGCTCGAAATAGAACCAGTTGTAGTAAGCAGGACCTTCAACTGCTTCCCGATCCCATTGCAAAGAACTTCTCTAGTAACGCGGTCCAGCAAAAGTCGTAGCAGACTGCTTACGTATTTTTCATTGCCATCCATGTTCTCTAGACGCTCAATTCCATCGATTATAACGTATAAACTTGGAGGCGCATAGTCCAAAAGGCTCGAAAATATTGACAGAGCTTCGTCCCATGTCTTAAGGGTGCCGTCGAGCTCTTGAATTCTCATATAATCGAAATCCAGATATTCTCCCTCTACAACATCAAGATGCTCGGCCAAACGTTTGATCAGCCGGTAAATTGTACTGATCATCCATTTCTCTCCGGATTTAGAAGCCCATCCACAGAAGAGGTATACTGTGGGTAGATTAAGGTCAGACAAAACTTTTGCGACACTACAAGCTACCTTGGAGGTGATTGATGTATTCTTTGTTTCGGAGGGGCCCTCGATGTGCAAGATTTGAGATGCAGGGGATGAATTCCAGTCACGAATCGCAAACACCACTTTGTTATCGAAGTAAGCCGAGTCGGAATTGAAGATTTCTGCAGACTCGATACAATCTGGTGCGTGAACTTCTAGATCTTGAAAAGCTTGTTGTAGGACAGGCTTGGAATAGCATGAGCTAGACGAGACACTTTCACCTCCCAAAGGTCTTTTGTTAGACGCAAGAGGTTTTGGTAAGTTCTGAGTATCATTCTTGATACTCTGGATATACATGTTGGAACTTCCTAGTTGCTCTTAGCAAAGAATATGAAGTCCTGATAGGTAAAATGGCAGGCTTACCATTGGTTTCGGTGTCGCATTGCATGCATGTACTCAAACATTGTATATCGAAAGCATTGTGAGTGACTTGAGACATATGCAGGTCACTAAATTTTCTTCTGTCCTCTTCATTCTTTTGAATTAGATGGTTAAGCTTCCTATCGATAACATTTGTCGTATATATAATGTCGGTGGTCTTTGCGTGGTGCGCAATGATTCCCCTCAGGTGAATCTGATCGGCTCTCTGCTTTATTTTGTCTAGGGTATCAGAGAATTTGTCGTAAAGATTCTGATCAAAGCTTTTTACAAGCCTACTAAATCTTTTTGCTCTATACCATAACATTGCTTCTCGTAAAAATTGGAAGACAGTGGCGTAAAGTTGACCAACAGCGTCTCGCATCTCGATAGTATTGACGAGTTTTGCATGCTCGATCGACAGCATAATGGAGTCTCCAATTTCCGATAGAGCTTTGCTGAGACCTTCCATAGTTTTGCGATACGTATCTGAAGCCTGATATAGAATTAGTCGATTATTCGATCCGACCCAGATGTAGTCACCTGTAGCAGGGTCTTCACTGCGCCACAAAATATGCTCAAGTACTGATTCTGACTTGGAAGGAATTCGAGTATCATTGAATGAGAATTGAGACTGTTGCAAAACTTATCGAAATAATAGCGAGTCTTTCCATGGCTTTTGTCTAGTATTTCTGCCGTTGAGCGAACGGAGTTCCTCAAGTCATCAATGGTTATATTATCCCACCATTTTAGTGGGTTTGCCTTTTTAGTGAACGTTGTACTTTGCTTGTCCTGAGATTCATCTGTGAAAGCTATCCAGGCCTCCTTCAACAAATCGCACTCAAAAGCTATCGTCATTCGCAGTGGGGAGCTATCGTTTTAGCTTGTCAGCTGCTGCTCTTGCATCATAAATATAGCAAAGGCGAATCACCTTTCTTCACAATTTGGATCCTCGTAGTACGACCTCCACGAGTTGCCCCCTGCTTGTTGCTCTAGTTGGTTTAGATTTTGCGACAAGACCTGGGCGTTTAACCCACGATGTAGAGCAATTTCATTTGGATTAGAATGTGAAGCAGAAGATTCTGCGTTGGCAGATTCTGTATTAGCGAAATTCATAGCCGGTCGTTTGTGACTGATCTGATACGTTGCTCCCTCGTTTTCGCATCGATTGCGAACTCAAATGGGACAATTTCTGGGGCGAATAATTTGTGGAAATTCTCGTTCAGCACAAAATGTGGTGATGGATTTGGTTTTACATGCAGCGCTTGTTGTGTGCAAAGTGGCAAGCAAGTGGGCAGTGCTAAGAGCGCTGCCATGCTGGGAGCACTGCCACGCTGAGCGAAACATGGCTGCATGAGTGTCTAATTGAACGCCGAATGATTCGTCCTTCTTCTGCATATCATGCAAACAGCACACGGTAAGGCATGCATGCTCTAAGCTTCTTTCCATCCAAAATATACGTTCTCGAATCATGTCTTGTCACGTAAAAGCATTCCTCCTCAGGGATGAAGCAAGGCGGACTCGCAATGCCGGTTGTCACAAGGCGCGGCATTTTATGCTAGCAGTTGCCGTATCTGCCTTGGGGTCGGTGCCACACCAGAATCTAGGCGTTCTGATCCCTATCACTGCATGGTATTGATATCAATAGGCTATCTGCAACTTGGTGTTATAAGACGACTTATTGTGGCTCCTGCCTGAAAATTTCATTTTCGATCTTCAATTACACCATACATCACAAGTTCGTGGGGCTTCGCCATTTTGTACCTTCCGCTTATCATTTTATAAGCTGTCTGGCTCCTGATATAATGGCATTTCAACAACATGAAGAAAGATTGCAAGAACAGGTCGACAGAAAATTTCAAGTATGATCCCACGTTTTTCTTAACTTGCGATGAATGTGATGACTGAAACAATCAGGCGCCCACTTCATTAGCAGAACAGCCGGAGCTCCTTGATCCACACCTTAACGTAAATCCACAGACTCCTGACAATTTCGAGTCCCTCGCCAGAGCAGCCTCCTCGGATATCAAGACACCACCACCGAAAATACTCTACCATCTTATTAGTAAAGACCACGAAGGCACAGTTGTTGAAAACATTGAGAGTGCCCACCCATTCCCTCGTCGAGATGAGACTGGCGTCGCAAAAACCCTCACTGATGAAACCGTACTGGAAGTTCTGACCACGAAGACCAGTTCTAACCATTTTGGGCTGTATCGTCCACCAATGACAAAGAACGAGTTGAAAATCTACTCTGCGCCTCTCATTAATGCATTACAACACGTTGTTCAGTATTGGCCAGGCTTAAGCTTACTTGCCTATCCCGTGACACTGACTGAACCGTATGCGGTACTGGTACATCATATGGATGCACTCAAAAATCACAAGAACAACCATCCTGCCTCTCATTCTTCTGAATTCAGGGAGGTCTGCAACGATCATATTGATGTTTTACTAGATTTCCTAGACAAGACATATGGAGATGTTCTGCGACTAGAACAGGCGCGCTATCGAAAGTCTCCCCCATCAGCAACTTTTGAGAACCTCTGGATGTTGTTCAAACCAGGTCAGGACGTATACATCAAAGCCAGGGAAAATAAGCCAGCTATTCCGATGAGACTTGGGACCTTTGAAGGTTCTCTCCGCGGCCCATATGTGGAGCTCCAAGGCTGGGGTGTCAGTTGCAACGGCACCCAAATTACACCGCAGAGTCGATATTGTTCTTTCAACGCCTTTGATGGCGAGAAAGAGATCTTCTCGCTTGAAGCCTACCCAAAGGAGTTTCATGATGAATCCGACTATGAACAAGAGTTACAAAAGAGGGGGCAGCGGTATTGGGAATTTTGTGGCCCTGCGTACAAACAGTACATCGGCACCACGATCGCAGATCGCAATCATCCACGAGTAGAGGTTTGTACCGATTTTCTAGGGTTTAGACCTTTGTACTTTAAATTTCTTAGCTGACAGTCCATTAAGCTCAATGGTCGTATTGTCATCGATTTCAATGCTTATAATCAACACCAGCTAGAGGATACAAAGGATGAGTTTGATGTCACCGAATACAACAGCCATAAGTTTCACTTTCGGAGGGAATTTCCATCATCTTGGAGGCAATTGCCATCACCTAGGGGGTGCGAATGCCAGATGTGCGGATCATTGACCACTAGAACAGAGAGATCAGATCCGATTTTTGCTCCTATACATGCGAGCATGGCGAAAAGAGAAGGCAACCCCGAACTATACTTCCTTAGCGATTATGTGATTTGCGGTTACGCCCTCAAAGAGAGAAAGTGGTGTAAGTACTTAAAATTGGTGGCCGCCTTCCTTCCTCCCTTCCTTCTTGCAGAAATAGATCACTAACAAAAGCCACGTTTTAGTGTCATTCCATATCGATTACGTCGAGGACTTGAGAGTTGACGAATCGCCATTTGACAATCTAATTCTACGAGACGATATAAAGAGCACAATACAATCCATTGTGTGGAGTTACAAGCAGCCTGGGAGTGATGTTAAAGCGTGGTCTGCTGATTTCATTCAGGAGAAGGGCGAAGGACAAATATTCTTGTTACATGGAACCCCAGGAGTAGGGAAAACATGTACAGCAGGTAAGTGATTTGTGCCAATGTTGGCGCTCGTTCTAGTGGTTGACCACATTAGCTGACATAATTATAGAAATCGTAGCTGATTATATGAAGCGCCCCTTACTGCCATTAACCTGTGGCGACATGGGTATTACAGCGTCAGACGTGCAGGCAAATATCACCAAGTATTTCGAGCTGGGAGAACGTTGGGGAGCCGTCATTCTAATGGATGAGGCCGATATCTACCTCGAGCAGCGCGCCCCAGACCAGCTCGAAAGAAACAGTCTTGTCTCAGGTATTCTCCTATGCGATATTTTGTAGTACTAAACTGATTTGGAAAAACTTACTAGTCTTTCTCAGAGCCTTGGAATACTTCCGAGGAATCTTGTTCATCACCACAAATCGTGTTGGAACATTTGACGATGCTTTCATCTCACGTATTCATGTAGCTCTCTACTATCCTCCACTAGTAGATCATGATCGAGTATTGATTTGGGAAAACAACTTCCGCAGACTCGAGAAGGATTCAAATATCAAGGTTCCCGACTCTACCAGGATTTATACCAGATACGATGAGGGATTGCGGCTTATCAGGTGGAATGGTCGCGAAATCCGAAATGGTAGGTATTTTCGAAAATTTGGTTACTAGCACTTCAAGATAAACTAACAATCTCACTAGCATTTCAGACCGCTGTAGCTCTTGCTAGAAAGGAGGCTAGCGACAAAAACACGGTCGAAGTTGTTCTCGAGGCAAAGCATCTCGAAGCGGTGGTCAAGTTATCCAGGTCGTTCAAGGCATATATTGATGAAGTTCACCATCATATAGATGAGGGTGGTAGAGCCAGGAGAAGCGAGGCTCGAGCAGACAACTTTGCTCCCGAGGATTTGGTTTTAATGTCCTCAAAGAGATAAGTGTTTATAAAGTATCATAGCGGCTTATATGGTATATAGCTTAAAAGCCTTGGTATAACTGTCTGCTTTATAAATAGAGTGTATATCTTTAAACCGTCGCGGGCATGTTAATACTGATTTAGATAGGGAAATGTTCGCGAAGTGCAGATGTCTAATAGGATACAAGTACATAAATTCTTCTTGAAGGCGATACGTAGCGCACTATTTATCTAGTAGTTTTGACTTAGTCGGTCTTAAATAGTTGTTTGTTTTGATAGTATGACTTTGGTGTGTCGAGAACCCGGGCCCGAACAACTGGACAGCTCTTGTTCCTCATCGAGATAATCGGCCGTCTTGGCGGCAGCAATTTGAATGGCTGAACGCTCGGTATAAGTACCTGCACGCTTCAAGGTCGCTCGAGATTCCCGAAGCTTATCGAGCCGACTGCAGCAGGCTTTGGACTTGATCTCGATTTCATCCACCAGGCTGAGTAGTTCAGCAGCGATCTGTCAGAGCAGGACTTTGATTAGCCTCCTCCGGAGCTTATCGACGCCTAGGAGCGAGCGAGACAGATCCTCCTATATCCTTTGGGAGACGAATTTCTTTTGGGCATCGCGATCGGCCAACAAAAACACCCCCGATTAAGAGTCCATATTTTGCAGAACATGCTATCCGAGACGAAAGTCCACGTCTTGGGTTCTCGCAAGAGAGACGTATATGGCCTCACCCTTAGAGCCGGCAACCAAGATCTCCGGCTTCGTGATAGCGCCCAGGGTTCGATTGCCCCTTTTATCAGCAGCGCGGGCGAGCTTCAACACGATCTGGTTCGCATAGTCGTTCTTGGCCGAGACGACCGCGAGAATGATACTCCGGGGCTCTTTTATGTAGGCTTGAACGATGTCTTGTACCAGCTCAACATCGGGAGCAGACTGCTGCTTATTTTCGGAGTGGACGAGTCCAGGCAGGTCCACAATGGTCAAGTGCGGCCGATCAGGACCGAGAGCTCAACGCGGAGGACCAATTTTAACGGAAATCGAGTGCACAGGTTGCTCTTGATCGTAAACGATACGCTGGAAATTCTTTCTGGCACGGAGCTCTTCCCTGATGACCGGTCCCTGCAAACGATGATCTGTGGCACCGAAACGTAGTGACTGATGCCTTGCGAACGGAGACAGTCGTAACCCTATCCCTAACCTTCTCTCTTTAGCTTTAGATCCTTTATGTATAAGTAATATCTAAGAGATCCGATATCAAGTTATACTCAACTTATCCGTACTTATATATCCCCCGTGCTATTATACTTCTTCTCTTTTTCTTACTTATTTTAAGATAATAGTTTCTCGTAATTACAAGTGAAAGAGCACCTGCTGAGGGAGACAAGTTACTCTCTACCATTTTGATGAAGTATCCAGTCTGAAGGACAGGGTATACTATCAGGTGTGTTGGGGTTGGTTGTGCAGTAGTTGTCGTCGCAGAAATAGTCTTGAATGTGGAAGTTGTAAAGAGAAAAGTCAGCGCGTCTTCAAGTGACAGATAAGGCTTGCGACAAACGCGAAGGATTTTAGCGCGGCTCAGACTAGTCTCAGTCTAAGCGTTTCAGGCGGACAAAAATGTTTATTCACAATACACATGCACCAAGCATGATCGCAGGACATAGAAAAACTGTCTACACATACTTACATACTAGAGGCATTTTCTGTGCAATGGCATTTAATGTGTTCAGGAACGCTTGATGATCATTCTGTCCTTTAATCAATTTCTCATTTATCGTGTGCTGGAAGTCTCGCCGATAAATAGTGACATGAAGAACAAGTGAGCTCGGTTGAAGTCACTAGCGTGCTTTTTCAATAAGTTATGTCTACAGGACTACTCGAGAAATGCAGACGCACAATACACACAACCAAACACATCCACGCCTGTATGCGTAGACCTGGCTTTTGAGAGCCACAGTCAACAACAATGGCCACAACAGCCTCAGGGCCATTTCAGCTCCAGCCAAGATCTCAACACCTTCCTCCTCCACCTCTGCCGGCCGGCTATTTTGACTACCTACGTACCTTTGCCAGATTCCCGAGAGCTGCCTTTGGAGATCAGTGTCATGATCTAGAAGATCTGCTACCAGGCCCAGAAGTCCTCGCTGTCCTTGGCAACAAAATCTACCCCAAAGAAGCTCGTCATCTTTTCACCTTCGGTGTGTTGTCTTTCAGATCAGTGCACACGAACACAATGCTGGCTGGGTACCGCCCATATCACTCGCGTATCTTTTCAACCGCTATTGTTTGCAAAGAGTCGCGACATTTCTACCTGAATGCATTCCCCATTTTAGTCTCCATCGAATTAGGTTGGAACGAGGACAGGCCCTTCAACGACGCGAACAGAGGGAGCATCAAAGCACGAATTCATATATCGCGGGAAGATAGACTGTTCATAGCCAACATGTACCAAGTTCTTCTTAATCCGTATCTGGAAGAAGCACTCGGCTCACAACAATGGACCAGCGACATTACTACCTTGTACGGCTTGCCATGTGGCTCTTTCTTTCCAGTATCTGGCAGCTTGGACGGCGCTTTCAATACTCCAATCTGGAATGCATTCAAAGCGTTTCCAAAGATGAAGGAGTTGAGAGTAGCTATACCAGATGAAATATGGCAGGTTTCAAAGCTGAGTCGGTCATTGAAAAGAATCGCAGAGTGTTGGTTCGTTTAGGAAAGATTGGGAGGCGATTCGGTTCTTACATGGCTTGGAAAAGGAACTACCTGAGGGTTGGCTTCATCAGCGTCAAGAACATCTAGGCTATGAACGACAAAGTTTTGGAAGAGCGCCGTGGAGATATCACAAACAGAGGAGGCGAAATGGCTGAAGGAGGATAGTCAGGGCCGTGGAATCTTGGGATTTGATGGTGACAGTGTGGGTGTACTAAAGCATGAATTGCAACTGATCCTACTGTTGATAGAGGATAGAGCTTACATAATGCAAATTATTCTCTCTGTCTACCAGTCAGCGAGCGCGCTTTGAAATTGGAAGCCACGAAGCATAAACACCCATCCCTATGTTTGTGACCACAAACTTTCGGCTCACTCAAGGGTTTTCCAAAGTTTCACCCATGTCTTCTGAGTTCCTTGAGAGACTTCTACTCGCGTGCTATCGTATAATACATGACCTCAACCTTCCTTCGAGCGCTTCCAAAACGGCGTACCCGTGGAGGTTCCAGTATTGTACTTGGCGACATCCAGATGCATCGTAAGATCCATTCCATCAGGAGGTCTCCTTATCACGATGTTTAGCCCCTCAAGGATTCCAGCCCTGTTCAATTCATCCGCCCGTGGCAGAAAGGCTTCGAAGATCTCTGCTTTGAACGCTCTCAGTGGAGCCAAAAGCTTCTCTTCTGGCACTGACACCCTATAATCTCGAAACTCCACAAACAAGCTACGAACGGTCAATTTTGAAAGCTGGCGCCAGAAAGCTTCCCATTCCACTCCTTTGGCTCGCACTTTTCGTCTAGTGGCGTCATCTTGGGTCGGAGCTAATTCTAGAGGCCATTGATCAGACGGGAGGTATATTGGCAAGGAGACGCCAACAACGAGCTGAATATTTGTGAGGACAAGGTGGTGGCTTGGGACTATGAATACAAGATGCCTGGTGGTTTCCAAGGAGAGGCAGAATGTAGTGCCTGCATAGAGAAGGTCGATGACTTCTGAGTAACTGTATCGTAACAAGTATCAGCACTCATCATCTGAAGAGATGCAGAATGTGCGGCCATGATCGTCGCTTACATCCGTCTGCAGCTCAATAGCAGTGGCATGATCTCCCAGCCATCTCGTGCCCTTGCCCGATGTGCTGCAACGAATAGGTTGCAAATACCCTTTCCAAAACTTCGATCGTTAAAATACAGCTCGCGATCTTGAAAGCATTTGTGGCTCTGTGGATCGTAGCAACGCATGTGGGTAAGTTTGCCATCGGTCAATGTTATGTGTTGTACAGTTCCGTAAAAGTCGAGGACCTCGGCATATATTTGAAGGTGGACTTCGAGGGGAAGGGCGCTCAGGAGATGAGACATATTCTGAACCAGTGGCTCCGAGGAGAAAAGTTGCGCTCGAAGATGGAGCTTTGTCAGTAATGTCTTCAGCTTGGAGGGACGACTTCGATACCGTCGCAAGGCATCCATCGAACCCACCACGGAAAGGGTAGGTGATAAGGAACGATGAGAAGGATATATTCGATATCTGCACCGGGAATTCACAGGTAGTTGACGTGCTGGAATAGGAGTTTGAAACACCTTTCAGTAAGGAAGGTCGTGAATAGTGTATAATACTCGTCCGTGTAGGTTGAGAAGGATAAATGCGGTACGGGCAAGGTTCGCTAATGCCTATTCACTGCTCGTTATGTCATCAAGGAGTCCAAACCAACAGAACCAACACCAAGAAAGACCACATATGATACTGGTATGCAGTCTGAGTCATAATTTTGCTACCATTGCCTCTAAATTGCTGCGCAGTACCTGATCGAGGTCCCGGCGTTCCGCTAAAACATGCCGCCGTTCGCTCAGTGTTCGCTCAGTGTTGACTCAATTGTCGAATAATCGAAGTCCAAAGTATTCTATTAAAGCCTCTGGCACCCCGAAAGCTCATATATATGTTCCGGGCAGTGATTTATAACATGCAATCAAATATTTCTGCGGGCCTTGATAGATTTGGTGCTGCTTAGTACCATCGCAGCCCTTCCTCATGAATCTTTCCAGCAACCTGCTTTGATGTGATACTGGGAGAGAAGAACTCTTTCATGAATATCATCATGCTGACGTTTACCAAAAAGCATGATCTTATCCATTGGAGCACCTGACAGAACCACTTCAACTTCTCGTAAACGGCGGGAGTCTGGTAGACTTGGTAGCTCTTGATGAGGAGGTCGAAGAAACCCGGGATGCAAGAAACGTCTCGATCCGTCGATATTTCTATAGAGGCCTGCTTCCTCCATATCCACAATCTTCCTCGCTACGCAGGCAATCACTCTTGAATCCCACATTCCCTCGCGATGAGCGCGAGATTCGAGGAGTTTTATAGCTTCGTCTCTGATTGTCGAAACACGACATTTGGTGACCACGTAGTAAAGCACCGCCGTCCCTACCACGTGGCAGTAAAATCAGCTCCGACCTCACCATACGTTGTCCCGTTGAGAACGAATGACTAGAAAGGAATTGTATCCTTTGGGGTATTTATACATACATCCAAAATCTGTGATAGATGTTTCCATATCTACTGCCCGGTCTCGAGGTGCCTTGGATCCGGAATGGTCCGAAGATATGTCATGGAGATGAGTCAATTGTTGGATGAGCTTTCGAAACTTCGCAGTGTGGGTGTCGTAGACAAGCTCATCATTCGGCTGCAGTGCTGTTTCCGCCATAATGTTTGCCAGGGTATGATATGTCATCAACAAGTGGAATGCCCTGCCTTCTTCACCGACCATCCGCTGCTGGAGAGCCTCTGCTGTTTCATACCACCATATAAGTCCTTCCTGAACTGAATGCTGGACACGGAGCAATTCTTCGCATGTTTGGCAGTCGAAGTGTTGATATGTATGGTCTCGTGCGACAGATATCACGCGTAAGATCTGGTTGAATAGTGGTGTTAATGCTTCCCAAGCCTGTTTCAGAGACGTAAATGTCCCATGTCCTCGTCCGAAAGCCGTCCATTGCGTCAATTCTAGTAGTAGCAACTCATGTTGACAGCCACAGCGAAGGACTTCGGATTGCAGCTGAAACCTGGCGAAAGTCTCAACGATCCAGGTGTCAGTCAATCCAAGACCTGGTATGTCTCTGAAAATGCCATCTAGTCCTTTCGAGATGAAGTACATATCCTGCAAGATGCGTATGCCATTGTTGAGATGTGTGTTGGCAGTCTGGAAATAGCCCCGAAGAAGCTCTAGATTAATGAATAGAATGCAAGCTATCAAAGCGATCCTGCACGATGACTTGCTTCTGTCCGTGAAGTGGGGCTGCAGATCGTTGATTGCCCTGACATAGTGCCGTAATGCAGCTCGTTCGTAGTCGATCCCACAGGACTGTCTGCTAAAATGCCCACCTCGATGAACAGAACTCAGTGCAAGTACAGCTTCCAGAATTGCCGTTTCGTTGAGACTTGCTTGGTGGAGGACAATAGACCAGAAATGTGACTGGAAGCTGCCGGGTAGTTTTGTAGCAGTCCTACACTTGAACCACTCGAGGCTTTCTCGCTCTTGCAGAGTTGACCCGGGAAGATATATCACGACAGGGGTCCGTGAAACTTCACGCACTGCTCTCACAGAAGCAAGACGCTGCTGTTGGCCGAGAATGGTCTCTCCTCCTCCCCAAATACCATATCCGTCACAAACTCTACCCGTAGACGTGCATCGAAGACAAATGGGCCGAGCTTCATCACACTTTACTTTTCTAACTCTGTTTACAGCAGATCAGATAAGTTTGACTTGAGATATCGCTTCCGGAAGATCCGGGGTTGACTCACTTGCAAGTTCGACATCCAGTCTTGACTTTCTTTGCTTGCTTGCCTCGACCGGCGCATATGCTGCTCGCATCCATGGCAAGGCTTCGAGTACATTGCGGAAACAATAAATACATTCCACTTTCAAGAGCGGCAGCGTCGTTGGATGCAAGAGTGGGGCTCTACCGCGATTTGCTAGTTGTCTCACCCTGCTGTGCCGCGCTACCGCTATTTGCCTGCTCGGAAAGTCTGCTCGATGATTGGCTCACATCCGAATTCTTATTTTCGTCGGTAGGAGCGAGAAAATTGGGCACATGGGCAAGCATCTTGCGTCCAAACAATTGCAGCACAGCTGCTTTGTGAGTATTTGCTCAGACAAGGGCACGCGCGTCACTGATCGAGTAAGGAGACGGTGATTTGTCGATTCGGAATTCTTGGGATTTTATTGGCCAAGACAATACGCGAATCCCTAGGGCAGAACAACAAACCGATCAGACGACGTCGTATTCCCAACATGAGCTTCCTGACGGACTCCACATGCACTATCTGCAGATTGAGACGGCTATAGACGTCCAACGCCGTGTCCGTTGCTCCGTGGTCAGCACTACAACTAAGATGTATGGTCCATATAAACACTGCTACAAGCTCACTCTTCAAAACATGCGTCAACTACGATCAGTCATCGAATCCTCGCATTTCTCCCCTTCGAACTTTCGAACCTTCCCAGAATGTCTACCAAGCTCGTTACTCTCGGCAAGAATGGTCCACTTGTTCCTCAACTTGGATTTGGCACCATGGGTTTGACCTATGCCGTGTATGGCCAAGTCGCTAGTGATGAAGAGCGCTTCGCTGTGTTGGATCGTGCACACGAACTCGGAGCCAGAAACTGGGATAGTTCTGAGTATGTTTTGAAATTAATTCTTACAAAATCCAATACCTTTGCCCAGCATTTCTCACATGGTTTTCAGTCTATATGGAGATGGTGAGGAACTCATCGGTAAATGGTTCAAACGGACAGGAAAGCGAAATGAGATATTCCTCGCCACCAAATTCGGCTTCATCAAAGGTGCACCAGGCTTCCAAGTCGACAGCTCGGCGGAGTTCTGCAAGAAAGCTTGTGCCGAGAGTTTGAGACTCCTTGACATTGACTGTATTGATCTCTGTAAGCTCAAGCCCCTTTTTAAACCATTCGCAGTTGAATGAACTACAAAAGTTGACGATATATCTTTCGCTAAAGCACAACACAGACTACATGCATCACGCAGACACCAAAGTTCCAATCGAGCATACCATGCGAGCATTGGCCGAGCTTCAAAAGTATGATCCCCGTGCCAGTCCACATGATAAACACTGACTTGAAACTCAAGGGAAGGCAAGATCAAGCACATCGGTCTCTCAGCCATCTCATCAGCTACTCTTCGCAGAGCCGTCAAGATCTCTCCCGTAGCAGCAGTCCAGACCGATTACTCAGTGTTCTCTCGCGAGATCGAGAACTCCTCAGGAACAGATCTGCTTATAACGTGTCGCGAGCTTGGCGTTGCGGTTGTTGCAGCGATGCCTCTCGGTCGAGGTCTTCTTACATCAACATTCGCAGCAGGCGAACTTGCTGGCGTCCAAGACATGCGAACGAAGGCCATGCCACGATTCACCGAAGACAATCAGAATGCGAATGTACAATTGGTGACCAAGTTCAAGGCATTTGCTGACAAGAAGGGATGTACTGTTGCACAACTGGCGATTGCTGTGAGTGGCGCATACTTTTTCAGCCCCCAATTGTCTCTCTCAAGCTTTTGTCTCGTTGTACCGAAAGGCAATTCAGATTGCGACTAATAGAAAACTTCTAGTGGTTGCTGAAGCAGGGCGACGATATCATTCCCATCCCTGGTACTAAACGAATCAAGTATCTCGAGGAGAACTGGGCCAGTCAGAAAGTGCAGCTCACAGATGAGGATGAGAAAGAGATCCGGAACTTTGTTGAGGGTGAAACCCTTGCTGGGGCCGCTGTACCGCCTGGCATGGCGGATGATCTCATGTTCAGAAATACTGTAGAGGAGACGTGAAGGCTGATTGCTGACCATTGTAACTTCAGGTGGCAGGGAGTAGTATAGTTTAAGTCTATTTGTCTTTTGCCGTGAAAATTCAAGGTCAATTTCGCGAATTTGTCTCGGGATTTAACTAGTACCGTGAACGTGTTCATGGTTGACTTCTAACCAGCTACTACTTCCCATTCCTTTCCTAAGATATGAAAAAAGATGGGAGAAAGATTCTCTGTTGCTTTAATAATTGCGAGGGCTGGTAGAGATGACATTACGAATCGTCAGAAAATCGAGAGTGATCTCTGTTGTGTTGGATATATCACTTCACGTTTGTGCAACACTGGGCATCATGCAACAAATGTCAATTGCTGGCGTCATTTTCTGCCCTCCAAGTTTGCCTTCATTGCCACAAAGAGTCCTGATCGCTGTCTCAAATGCTGACAGCCAAAACTGCCACATTGTTCAAGATTTATCCAGCTCCCACATAGTCCCGAAGCAGACCAATGACAATCCGTAGCAAGAATAACTTCCTAAAGAGTCATCTTGTCGCTCATGATTATTACCCCAGATATTCGTTCAAAGAAAAGTGATCTTAGGTACAGAAACCTGCTTAGCAACGACCCTGGGTTCAACGTTCATAAGAACAACGAGCTCATCAACAGCATCAGTCCAGCTATTATCGACATCCAAATGAGTGTCCTCAGGATCAGGACCCAGACCGTTATAGCCCCCCCAGCCGTACTTAGTGTGAGGGACCTGGGCAGGGATCTGCTGGGACAAGATCTTGATTTCCTTCAGAGCAGGGAAGACCTGGAAGAAGACCTTGAGAACTCCAGGCTCGGTCATAGCATCAAGAGCGTCGTCGCTGAGTGCCAGACGCGTGAGCTTTGCGAGAGGAGTTGGAGTATTGCGAATTGACAGAAAGGTACGCTCAAGCGAGATGCCACCGAAGAAGGTCTGGAGGAAGATCAGGTCCTTGTCGTTGAAGTAGAGCTTGCTCTCCTTTCGCTCGCGGCGTGCTTGGCATACCTTGATGGATTTGGGTAACTTCTTGATGTAGATTGAACGGAACTCTCTGTTGACTTTCAACAAGGCCAGACCGCGAGTGCTTCGGAGATCAGCCAGAGTGAAGGATGTAGTGAGTGTCGGAATCCATCGAACTGTACGATTGCCCTGCTTGTGACTGGTATAATGAAGGGTCTCATGCTTAAAAGCTGATTATAAAATTGTTAGACATTCGTTCAGTGTTTGACATCAGGCAGCGGCAAATGTCTAAATAACGTACCGAGGATAGCAGGTGCCGGCAACGCCTCTTCAACGACCATGAATCTGAGTTCCAGTGCGAGGTTCGGAAACAAAGTGGACTTGTCATAGCTGACTGAGTCGGTAACCAACGGTGTATTGGAGATAATCATGGCTTCCGCGGGTTCGTTGACCGTGGAGGCGGTTGGACAATCTGCCGATGTATCAACCATGAGACCGGAGATTGAGTCGACGGAATTGATATTATCGTTGGCAGCAGATACTCCCATTGGGTTTCTGTATGTTGCACCTGGCAGTAGAATTAGCATGGATGAACTCAATGCGCCAGCCATAGGCGAAAGAAAAGGATTACCAAGTGGAAAGTAACTGCCTCGGACATTCATATCCTTTTCCAACTCCTTGAAGTTAGCCATTGCTTGTGCGTGTGATACAAGATCTTAAAAGCAGCAGATCGATTGTATCAAATCTTTGTCAACCAGTGCGGTAATGATGGAGGGAGGAAGCTGTAAGAGAAGCTGCGAAGAGAATCCAAACGTTTCTCGAATTCACGCTAAGGTGCCCCCTGCCTGGAAACGATAACATGCCGGTAACGGAACTGCATGACTCAAATAGGCTCGAACTCTTTCAAATAAAGAATAGATAAGAGAAACAGATACCACATCACGACATTGTGAACGATTATGTTGCCTGAGGATATAAATATGCAGATAGAAGGAGGGCATATGATCCTAAGTTTCTAGCAAGAATACTGGTCTCTTCATACGCTGTTGACCCTTCTACACTCTGATAATCAATTTGTAGCTGTTGTGAATGATGTAATGTAGAAGTCAACAAACCGTTGTTGCCTCGAAGGAGGCCAGGCTAGCCTCGAGCGCGTCTTGACCTCCCGCCGCTCTCTTCTTCAACAGCAAACAAGCTTGCACGAGAGCGTACCACAGGATCACAACTGAGCTGCAGTGGTCTTTGATCCTTAACCGAACAAGGTTCTGATCACTAGTCTCCGACGGCAAAGATGCCTTCTGGTAAGCATTTACAGTCTTTGTTTACTAACCAGACTCCCGCAAAAAAAGAGGCAAAACTGACCCTTTGCGACAGATGGAGCCTTCAAGTCGGCAGGCACGTCCCAACTTCATTCAAGACCTCTGAAGCATTCTACTGTTGTAGGCGAAGGCACAATCACGGACTTGCCGGCCAACCAAAGCTCTGGTGGCTCGGCCGAGACGGATTTGAATTGCGGCCTGAATTCTACTCTGTCCGAAAACTCTGTACCACTCACAAAGTTTCTACTTTACCCAAAATTCTCGGAGGAACTTCAAGTCATGATTATCAAGTTCGCATTGCCCCGTGCTGGCGTCGTTGGTAAGCAAAAAGATTCTCCTGTGTCTCCGTCTCACACCCACTTCTTGACTTCTAACTCTGTTCTCGTATCATACCTGGCAAGTTGCTAACATACGACCTTGCAGAAGTCACACATCTAGCCCCAGAAGCCCCAGTTGGAAGGGTTCCTTTCACCTTCCGGTTGAACGACATCGATGTCAAGGAGGTTGCCAAGCGTCGTGGCATTGCACTCATGAGTGTATCCTACAAGGTCAACGAGATCTACAAGAAAACTATGCCAATATGTCTCCCCATGGTTGTATATCGCGAGAAGAAGAACAAAGCTGGCAAAGTGGTTGATGTGATCTACACTCCTCATAAAGCTCCCAACTTCTCACGTATCTCCACCGATGATCTGGTATACTTTCGCAATTACCTTTGCTGGAACGCCAGCCACATGGACTCAGTGCAGATCCGGCTGTAGAATCAACAGTGGACGGCTAATGTCACTCATGTCGGAGTCTACTTTGGGATCCTCAAGGGTTTCGACGGACCGTATGCATACTACATGGATCACGCCATGAAGAATCTCTTCACTTCCTTCCCTATGCTGGAAGAGATCCGAGTACTGGACAGTCCCCTACATACTTCCACGCTGGCATTAATCCCGGTCAAAAAGTTTGGTCCTCGTGGTCGCCCAAATGTCAGTTCTATCGAGCCCTCCTAATCTACCCCAATGCATTGGCTATGTACTAAAACTTTCACAGTGCTTTGAATACAAGGATCTCAGTTTCCCAGCTCCCAAGCGTGGCGACCATGCTCAATTGGGCCATGCTCGTATGGGCAGATCGAAGGAAGATAGACTTCTCCAGAAGCTTGAGGATATCCAAGCTCGGTGGAAGACGGATCCATACTTCCTCTCGAAGAACAAGCCGATTCCACGGATCACCTACCTCTAAATTGCGCGTTGTAAGTCCTCGGACTTTCTCAGCACATTGCAATGTCGGAGATTCGAGCCTTGTTTCTTGGTTTGCAGGATAGTGGGATGGATGGTGGGCACAAATTCACGATAGATGTCATAAGTCCTCTATAGTCTGGACACATTGCAGGGGTGGATGTTGAAGCAATGCAATTGATTCATGATTGTGGTGACGCGACTTAAAGCAAAATATGAATGCTCCTTAGATCCATTCCAGGCATCAAAATGAATTTCTCAATGCGCGCTTTCAATGTCCCTAATATGAGGAACGACACGAATCTGTATCCTAGAATAACATCCTTCAAGTCTCCAAGATGTCCAGCTTAGGCAACCTTCGCTCCACCCTCTCAATTTTCCTGCGCTCCTCCGCGTCACCGTCTGCACCCTCCAGATCATCATCTAGACTCTTCTTCAATCTCCTCCTAAACTCCTCCAAATGGCCCTCAATTCCCACCAAAACACCCTTCGCAGCCAGATCATCTCCCCCACCCTGCCGAAAACCACCCCACATCACCGCCGCCAGAGTCGTTAAACCCGTACATTTCCCCACAAGCCTCAACAAAACCCCATAACTCCCATGCCCCGGATGCATAAACGTCTCAACCGGTATCGACAGACCGAAAAGCTGTGCCCAAAGGTTTTGAAGCCGATAATCGTCTCGAATGGCGCGCGAGAACTCGGCATTGACGAGCAGACTTGGATAATTGTCGATGGAGAGCGTCTCGTTCTTCGCTAGTCTGATTTGACCTTTTCCATTGGGTCCAGATGGGAGGACGATTGGGTGATGCGAGAGGTAGAAGGCGCGAGTCTCCTTGGTCGTGCTCAGAAGTGGGATCATTCGAGTCGCTTTTAACTCGGCTGTGATCTTTCCTGGCCTTGGAACTGGCTGGAAGGCACTAAGTGACCGTGTATAGCCTGCTCTGGAGATGCTGAATGTGACATAGAGACCGAATGAAGGATCGGAGATCAGGACATGGACGTTGGTCCGGACGGTTGAAGGTGAAGGGAGGGAGTGGGAGAGGATTTTGAGACGAAGTTCCGAAGGAAGGGTGGGGTAGAGCGAGAACGCTTGGAAGGGTTCTGAGACGAAAGCTGCTGCCGGTGAAGATGACTGTGCGTTGTCTGACGGATCTTGGGGCTGTATGAGGCTCATGTTGTTGAGCGTATTGATGAGAGCCTCTGCTGGGTCTGCTTCGTCCATTGCGGGGATTGCTGGTGTACAGTCGCGTAGCGTCAATTTTGGATGCTGGACTTTTGCTGAACACTGGTGCTTGTAGGCCTTCACCTCCTTTTGTTTGCTCTTCGAGAATTTGAGTGTTGATGAAGAAGAATGAGCGCGGTGGTGTGATGTTGATATAATTCTCGGTTACCTTGCGCAGGCAACAACAAAAGGGCCATATCTGTAGAGCTCGCGTTTCAAAATGATGAGAAATCCAAGATCTTTCAATTTACCTTCATTCCTACCGCTCAGTGTAAATTTGCGGTCACTAGTAGCAGATGGAGAAGGACGGTCTTGGATTTTTGGCGGGTTGGAAGGCCTCGGTGGTGACAAAACGAGCACGTATTTGGGTCTCGGAAGTGCCCGCGAGTGCGTGGTCGTGACGCGTTAGGATTGGATGCAATTATCTTCAGCCCACGTTTTGCTCGATTGCAAGTAGACCTACACATTTCTACCCGTATTAGATGGCTGAGCGCTCACCCAGGGAGTCGGAGCCTCGAGATCATGTGCCAATCACATGACCTATATGCTTTTGAATTGTTCTCCTGCAGCAAGGCTGCCCGACCTCCTGAGCTGCCACATCGTGCAGTGTCCCTATGATATGCATTCAGCTACGCGCCAAGTCCTGCAGCCTTTTTGCATCCCGAAACAGAGTGAAAGAGGGGAACCCTGAGCTATTACCCCACTACTCACTGGATGACCAAGATATCCATCAGGGCTTCGCATAACACTGTAAACGCGTGGCGTCCGCCATCTCTCAGTATTGGAACACCACAGTACCGGTTCGATGCACGCTCTGCCACGGTCCTATTTTTGACGCAGCCTCCTCTTGATGCAGTTGCTATTTCTCAGTTGTCATGTTTTTCAGTCATCCTGGAGACTTCCTATTGGAGGATCAAGATGACCTTGATGTTTGCAGTGATCCGGAATGCACTTCATCTGTAAGGCTCTGGGATGTAAAAGCCCCCACCAACAGACACATCGAATGCATGAACGTGAATCCGGAACAGGACACGGAAGGTCCCTATCCAGTGATGAGAATGGAAGTGGCTTTCTCAAGTCTTAGCAGACCAATGAAGAAGGGCGAGAAAGGCACAGGAAGGCTGAAATATGCCCAGATGTGTATTGCGTGGATGGGGAGCCGCAGCATCAGACTCAGCTTGGAGTGCGGATTGATCCTTCTGCCGTAGTGAGGCTTGAGATTCCGTGGAAGGAGGGGTAGAGGAGTGAGGGGTTATAGATAGAATGGACGGCCGCTTGCTTCTATCTCACCTTTTGGATCGAACCTCTTATTTTCGATGCAAGCTTTATTTGTTTTGTAGATGTTGATTTAGACATGTCTCCGTAGGAAACATGGCCCACTCTTTCTCGTACCCGCACAGCTTTCTCTCGCCTATGGATGCACTGTACCGTCCTGTACGTCGTCGGAGGTTTGGAGATGATGAATACGGGAATGGATATGTTTCAATACATTCTATGAGGTATGTTTATTTTCTTATATCCTTGGACAGTCTACACATTTCATGGCATCTTCCTTCTTGGTACCCAATTGGCTGTGTCTTGGCTGGGAACTATCTATTTCCAAGCTGCACTTCACATGCCGACACTTGAGCTTCAGTTCTCGCTAGTGGCCAACAACACGGCTTGAGCCCCTTTTCTTCAGGGCCTTCCCACTGTACGACTGTTTACTCAGTTGTTCGAGAAGTCTCTATTCATCTGTCATGTATCTTAATCTTCAGATCTTTTCCTATCTTATGAAAACCTTCCGAGGCCAATCTCCTCTTTCTTCATAGCATCTTCATGCGGGCTGGCTGCACACGCTACGGACCCGTGGAACGCGGGTGGTTTTCACGCTTCAATCCCAAAAAGTCCCCTAGCCGCTGCTCGCCAGACCCGCCCTCATCTAATTTCCACCACGTCCATGCTCGATGCGCTCAAGCTCCTGCCACTTTGGCGCGCGATCCCTTTTGGCCGTCTTGGGGTTGCGCCTCTTCTTGTCCCGAAGTAGCATGGCGATGCACCTTCAGGTCTCCCGAAAAGGGTCCTGCAGAATGAATAATAAGATGAAGATGGTCCAGACTGACGCAATGATGTGCTACAAACAGGACCTCCCCTCCGGAGACGATTTCGAGTTCGATTTTCCTCCCGACGAAAACAACATCGGAGGTATCACCAGCTGTTTATTATCAGAGACAAACGCGGGATATCTGGGCGGAGGGTTTGGAACGCGGTCAGGAGAACGTACGGAAGTGGCCCATTGAACAGGATCGCGACGAAACTACACATCAACAGAAAGTCGTTGGACAGAGCCAGGAAGCGCAAAGCTTTGAAAAAGATCGCGGCCAAGCAAGGCAGCGAAGATTCAGCGAGCAGGACATCAAGACACGCCTTGCACGAGCCTCCCTTCCTTCGACCCAGAAACACAGGGTGACGGCATCATACCCCATCTATTCACCCAGCACCTATTCAAAGTGTTCAACGCCTCCTTATCTCCCTTGGGGAATATCGCCGGATATGGAGTCTCCACGACTCTATCCACGACCGCCCTCTGCTGCCAGTAACTCGATAACTTCCCGTTCCAGCTTCGAATCGAGACACAAGAGCCCTTTGAGCATTAGTTCTTCAATAGACTACGAGTCGAGTCGTACAAGCGAGGATTCGTCGTACTCCGAATCGAAGGCGACCAAGAATGGCTTTCTCGCGACCAAAACTACCATCCCTCCGACAGGTTTGCCCGGAAAATGGATCGTGAACGAGGCTTTGCCAATGCACCTGCGGTATGGGGCAGGTGGAGAGGGAAGACAACAAGCAACTTTGTTGCCACCGCAGAGGATGGGAATGGTTCCGAAGATTACAACCACTCCTAGGAGGACATATACTGTGCGGGGAGAGGGGTTCAAGAAACTGCCCGAGGAGATATTGCTGGTTGTTCTGGCGGAGCTGAAGAAATCACATCTGGAGCCAGGAAGTTTGAGTTGCTCAACATGCTGGATGAGAGACCTGATGAACCTGGGGTTGAGCTGCAAGAAATGGTGGGGAGCTGCGAGATGTATGCTGTATGGGGACATCCAGCTCATCGGATGCGACTCCGTCCTGCACACCAAGAAGAAGTTTAAATTAAAGTTTGGAACAAGGTTGAGATTGCTGCGGAGGACCCTCCGGACTCGCCTAGACCTGGCGGAATACGTCAAAGTATTGAAGGTCCCTTCTATGCCAGACACTGCAAAGGGCAAGGAGCAAGAAGAATATCTTGAATTGGTTGCCTCTTTGATTATGGCTTGTCCCAATTTGGAACGTCTTCCTGGGTTTTACCCAACGTACAATCACGAGTTCTCAAAATTTGTTCACGCTCTATCAACAAGGAAGAAGCTTACGGAAAGAGTCTGGGTCATCAATGCGAGTCCATTTCAGAGACAACGTCGATTCAACTTGTCCGCCGATGCGGAATATCTTACACCCATCCTGGCCCCAAGTCCGTTGCTCCCAGAGCAGTGCATCGATTTTATGATCCATCATTCGAACTGGAAGAGCCTGAAAACTTTGTTCCTCCATTGCAATCCTGGTGGCACGATTGATTCTCCTTTATTCACGAATATATTCTATTCCCTCCCTTCACTTGAGAGTCTTCATGTCTCATCTTTTCCGGCGACATCTTTCAATGACGAGACACTCCTGTCATTGCCACCTCTTAAGTCGTTACGCCTTGACAATTTGCCCGGAATCACTGCTAACGGCCTGTCGAGCTTTGGATCTCCCGCAAGGACCGACTCATTGACTTCACTTTCACTCATTGGAGTTCCATTACTGTCACTGCCCGTCTTGACTCGGCTGTTTTCTCATCTCAGAGCACTCACTCACTTCACTATCTCACAAGCACCATCACCGTCTCTACCTCGCGGAATCGAGATCTATTTGCACCCATACCTTGCATCTCCAACTCTCCAGTATCTGCACTGGGAGTTCACCAATCCAGACGACGATACGGCTACCGAGATTCTGGCGAAAGCCATCCTGTTCAACGGTTTCCCAGCCTTGCGTACTTTGCGCGCTCCCACCGACCATGACGGCATCCTGCAACGTCTCTGCAAGCCCCGAGAACGCATCGAGCTTCCAGCAGACCGCTACAGGAATATGGGTCTAGCCAACATTCCCCATTCTCAAAGTGCACCCAACCTCTCCCCAACACGCTCAACGTTCTCTCTCGGCCACCCTGGCCATCACAGTTACAACTTGTCAGTCAACTCCTCATTTGTGAAATCACCTACCCGTTCTGCCTTCTCCCTGAACCTCGACAAGGACAAAAGTTCACACTCCTCCCAACACTCCTCTGGCGAGCTCAGTGGCGACAGGGAACAAGGCATGAGTCTCGCAACCGCTCGACGTATGGCTCAACACCGCATTGACACTGCTGCCAAACAGCCACGCTTCCACATCATTCTCTGGGACGAGCGCGGCCAGTTCGTAGAGAGCCAGGCTGTCGCTGGCTTCGTGGGCAGGATACAGAGCAAGATTTTCTATACCCTGAAACCAGATGTCGAAGGTAGTGACGAGGCGATTGTGGACATCGAGGGACCTGGGGGACTCCTGGATATGGGCGAGGAGTCAAATGTAAGGGATGGATGTACGGGAAGCTGGAACCTGGGTTCTGGGAGTGGGGCGACCAGTGGATCGAAGGGGAAGAAGGATAGGGAGAGGTGGTGGCATACTGAGCGTGGAAGATGGAGAGAAATACCGCTGGAGAAGTTTTTCTGATTTGATTGCATATTTTAAGGCAGGTATTGAGGGAATGGCGATATCAGCCAGCAGATGAGCTGGCGTAAAATCGATACCACAAGATATCTACCTATATATAAACCCTAGAAATTCCTAATACATTTAATGAATAAGGTCCAAGTGCCAACTTCTGGGCAACCCGGTGGTACCATGCGACATCCCGTGTTCCTGAGATGTGCTGCATATGGAATGGCAGACCGACGACTGAGGGTGGGCTAAGCGAGGATTTGCCAACCTCAATCAACCCATCCCACCGAGAACCCATTTCAAGTGAATTCATTTACGTTCCTTTCTGAAACTCTACGTCATTGATCTTTGAGCTTTGATTAAAGTGATTTGGCCTTTGGCTTGTTTTGCTGCCTTGAGCGAAACTGAGCTTGCTTAGTCGCGTTGGGCTGCGAGGATCCGTTTGTTTATGTTTGCTTGACTTCGAAGCTGAACAACAACATCGGATACAGAACCGCGGTATCGCGACGAGACCGGACTGAACAACGCAACAGTGTACTCATTCTTCTCTCAAGAGCCTTTGAGGATCAAAAGTGAAATATTTTGCTGTTCCTCGATCATCTGCTCTTTTCGTTATATCTGTTCGCCTGGCCAGTGTTTACTCCTGCGACACTCGACTTCAGCTTTCAAGTTGCTCACCTTCAAGCCTGAAGTCCAATTCACGCACTACGACCACATCGTCGCCTCATCAAGCTAAAGTGTCGGCGCTGATATCAGGCAGAGAGAAAGCAGCTCCCCGACCTATACTGGAGCATCACTTTCTCTCGCTTTTACAACTTCATTCTGCACCTCGAATTGTCAAAACGCGATTTTAATCCCTCCTTTCATCATTTCGAGTCCTCCTCTTGCACAGCATTGCGCCAACGGGTATTCCTGCTTTCAGTACAAAATCACACTTCAGACACCATAAGAGCAATCACAACGATGCAGCTCACCTCGCTTTTTAAGATGTTGCTTGTCGGCTTCTTCGCTTTCGCTTGCTTGCTCGAGGGCAGCAATGCTGTTTTTGGAGGCTTGACCCGTCGCGGCACTCAGAAGATGAAGGCTGTCCAGAAAGCCATTGGTGAGACCTTCTCTGGAGCCGCTGGCTCTGGCGTCAGCGCTGTCTCAAGCTCGGCTGCTACCTCCTCATCCGGTCCCGTCACCATCAAGATCGAAGTCAAGACCAAGACTTCCATCGAGTTCTCCTGCAGCACTACTCGAGCTACCACCAAGCCAACTGCCACCGCCGCTACCTCCTCGAACACAGCAGACCAAACTCGAGCCCTAGCTTCCATCACCTCGAAGCTCTCTCAAAAGGGCCATCAGCTCAAGACCCTCCGCAACGAGTTCACCACGCGCCGTGCTGCCCACCAGGCTTCTCTCCAGACCAAGCTCACAGCTATCAACACCACTCTGAGCGATATCGCTACCGTGATGGCTAGCACGGAAACAGATCTCAAGCTCCTTCAACGCTTGTTCTTCACTCGCACCAGCACCAAGGACGCCAACACGAGCCCAAAGAACAAGGACAAGAACCAGAACAACAACAAGACAAAGACAAAGACTACAACACACGTCAACCTCTCCAAGCAAAACGTCGAAAAGATGCTCGCCTACCTCAAAGTCCGAGCAGGCGACAACCAACAAATCAATTTCTCTGCTGTCGTGAAGAGCACGCAGGGTGTTCTTAACATGGTCAGAGAGATGGAGAAGGAGATTGGGAAGTGGGATGCTTATGTTGTTGGGTTTGAGAAGGAGGTGCAGGAGATTGGATTGGAGGTGGAGGAGTTGAAGGGGGAGGTGGAGGGGTTGGTTGATATGGCAGGTGCGAAGGTGGAGGTTGCGGAGGAGAATCAAGTTCAAGACCCAGTTGGTTCGATTAGTGGTGTCTTGGTCCGTGTTAAGGGTTGGCTGAATGGAGAGGGTGAGGCGGAGAGTAAGGATGAAGAGGAGCAGAAGACTGAGTTGAAGTATGTATTTGGTGTTTCTTCTTCCTCTTTCTGCAGTACTTTGGTATGTGAATCCGTACAGATGCTAATATTTGGTGAGCAGGTCTTGAAGAACCTTTGATCTGGCCCGGGGACGACAAGCGAACGCTCGGATTGCAGTCCTGCATGATGACAACTTCGATTGTCTCTCAGCCCTCCTTTGGTTCTCTAAACCCTCGCGATCGACCTTTTTCAACTACGAAGCCCTTGTCCTGCGCTGGTAACAACATGTACCCCTCAGAAGTTTCAACTTCCGACTCTGAAACCACAATCACAATCACGACACGAAAGTACACGACATTTGTTTTTCTGCTTCTGCCTGCACAAAAGGAGTTCGTTCGGCGTTCCGTTGTTATTCTACTCTTCTTGTCTTTGTAAATTTTGATGCTTTTGTTTTCTCCTTATGATGGCTACCTATTCGATCATGCCTACTCAAGGCGACGCAATATCGGGAGGATGCGGTGAACTTCTGAGTCTGTAGCGCTCTACGGAGGATGAATGCTGCATCTATATTTCTCTCGTGGTGGAAATTCACTCCATTCTCAGCTGTTTGCTGTGGATGGATGACCTGATGGATGGATACACGCATGCATTGGTGAGTAATGGAAATTTGTAATGGAGGTGCATTGGGGGAAGGATGATGGTTAAGTGAGGATGGGTGTGGACAAAATTGACCTTGAGGTTGAGCTGCGATTGCGATTGTACATATGCTTTTTCAGATTGAATGCGAGATTGTGCATACAAGTTCTCCCTTTTTCCTACATCCTTCTTGATATCAAAGAACGTTAAATTATTCATTCGTCTCGATACCCTGCCTTACTGAGGGTCCTGTATGGCGGGCAGAACGTCAGGGCTGGTTATTATAGCTGGACGAAAGGGAAGACCTTGAAGCTTCACTTGCGGTTATGTTCTTGTACCTCGATACTGAGTGGTCTTTCTTGGATGCGTCATTTGAAAAACGAGTCCTCGGGGCAGCTATCCACAGTAATTACATGAGATCTCTGCATAGAAAAGCCAATGGAGCAAAATGACAATTGAAATTCAAAACTCCATGCACCTATTTGGGTATCTAAGTCAAGAAGAAACCGGAAACCATTCTGATCATACATCTTATACATGTATTAACACATCTCACGAAGCAGGACCTTCCTTCTCCTCCCCAACTTCACCAGGTTCCTCAATAGCGCCTTCTTCTGACGCAGCATCTTCCGTCCTCGCTCTTTTTGATGCAGGTTCCTCCCTATCCTCGATGTCTTTCCGCTTCGATGTAGGTCCGTCTCCATTCTCGACATGTCTCCTCGGTGGCTCTTCGGTTCCTCCGTCTCTGTACCTCTTCGGTGATACGAGCGAGTCGCCATTTATAGAAGGTGGAGAGATGATACTGCTCCCCTCCGAGCCAGCTCTCCTCCTTGTCCGCTCCAGGTCTTCGCTTGATGATGTATATCCAGCATAAGGAGTCTCTGCTTTCCGCAACGGATTGTCACTCCAGAACTCATTCATAAATCCCACAGCCTGTATAATCTTATCCGGCGAGCCACCTAGCACTTCCCACCAGGGAGCACCCGTCTCCTCATCATCCGGAATCGTCTCCCCATTGAATTTGATGGCAAAGTATAGGGCTCCAATCGCAATATCCTTCGGAGGCATAGCCAGACATATCATTGTCATCGCGCTGTCGTTCACGAATGCCCATGCCACGTTCCGGATATGTTTGTTGTCCTCGAAATTGAAGCTCTTCAGCGCATCAATCAGGTATCCGTACGGGATCTTGACGACCAGGTCGAATGTAAGAACTTCCAGCATTTGTTCCTCGTACAGCAGCATAGCGTCCCGCCATCTCCAGTATTCCTTCGATTGCTCGTCGATGATCAGAGACGCGTTCTTCTGGGCGACTTTTGCGACAGCGATGACAATTTCTTTGGTTTTGCGACAGCATTCTTCGGTTTTGGTGGCGAGGAAGAGGGATGTGGCTGCGAGACTCTGTGACAGGATTATCAGTAACGTTCCTTTCACAAGAAACTATAGAAGTCGTCGGGGTCCAGGGGGATAGTTGGGAAGCATTGTCCTGGAATAGCGCAGGAACTCACGTAGTGGTGTAACCCTCCTTTCTTCTCAACCATACTCCGGCGCATATAAAACCGGTGGAAGAATGTGCTAGCAACTCCTATCGTCATCTGCGGCAGCTTGAGAAGTATGCCGACTTGTATAATGAAGTTCACGCCCTTCGCCCTCCGGCAGCGCTCTTCCGCGGGGTCAAGACCATCGCACATCGAAGGTGTAGCTCTCAGCTGGTCCGGCGTAAACAGCCACTGGCTGAGTTGATCAACCGCCATTGTATCTAGAGGAGGGACAATAAATGTGGTATTTGGTCTTGGGGGTGGAGAGTTTCGAGAAAGTCGAGGTGGTGAAGGTACAGCGGGCGGAATGTTTCTGACTATGGAGTTGGAAGAGGAATGTGTTGTTGGACCGTTCGAGGGCGCATCTGAATGAAATTTATGTGGAGGGCGGTATCTTTCGACAGTGGTCATGGGTAGGAGGTTTGGAAGTGTAGAGATGCTTGAGACTTTGGGATGTTGAGGACAATGAGAAGCTGAAGCTTTGGAGCTTCGGAATGTTCCAAGGATGACTAAGCAAAGAGCCAAGACTAAGCGGATGCGGCTCTGCTCATTGAACTTCCAATGTCTCTCACAAACGTTCCTTAAGTTGAAGTTCATCATTGTTGAGAGAGCATATTTTGAGACATGCGCAATACTGGCCATTACTTTGGTCAATCGAGTGATTATTTCTCGAAAAAATACTCAAGTCCCCAAGCATTCGGTTCCAGACCTAGGCTTATCCAGATCTATCCGCCAGCTTTGCTAGACATCCACTAGTTTTGAAGCGTATGGTCCCATCATGATTTGTCCTTGATCTGCGATCGAAACTTTTCTAGTCGAAAATTTGTCGAAAGTTCTCCTCTTGGCTCTGAATTTCACAATAGTCACGTTGCGTCTGCCGAGCCGACCGAAAAGGCTTCTTGCAATGTCAGTATATGTGGATAGTCCTGTACCAAGATGTGTGTTTCAGCTTCCATAAAATTGAAGATTCTCTTCAGGTCCTAGCATCTAACTTCCAAGCAGCAAGTTTTGAGGATCAATTCTCTTCGGAACAAGAATACGCTTTCGACTTGGAGCAGACCTTCACACCCTTTCCGCTCCTCCCCAAAGAACTTCCAACTTCAAATCTGGCAGTATGCCCTGAGCAGAGAATCTTATATACTGCCCATCCGTTCCGAGCGAAGAAAGGCCCTGTTTCCAACCCAACCATATGTCGCCGAGGATCAATCCTCATTATTCTGGAGCGTCTCGCCATTCCCCAACTTGCGTGGACTCAGATTCGTATTCATCACGAAGTACTCACGCCCACGGTACCGGCCCTGCCTCAAAAACGTAGCGCTTGCATGTAAATATGCGCATGAAGCTTTCCGTACTAGATTCGTCAGAATGCGGCTTATGTGCAAAGACGACCGATACTCTGGAGTCAAGTTCCACGCTTGCGGCTCAGATGAAATGCTACTTCGGATGCAAATGTCGCCACGAAGCGCAAACAATCACGGATCAGAGCACTTAAGATTCATACATTTCGATTATCAGAACGACTTACTGTATTTCGACATGTATCATCTCACTTTTGGCTTGAAGAGCTTCTGTCAAATATATCCGAGCTCAGCAGCTACTCTAGTCACTATTGCCCTGCCCTTCGACGCGGCATATACTCTTCCTCATCTGAAATCTGAGTCGTTGCGCAAATTATCCAGATCCAAGGAGGTCATCATCATCCTCGGTCACAACCTACGGTCTAGGACATCATCCATGACTGAGGCGTTGCTATGCATGACGCCACATGAGAGGACATTACCACACTCGATCAACATTTATGAACACCGGAATAACATGAAGAGGATATGAATCAGGGCTCTGCGTTCTCGTGGGTTCGGCGGCGACAAAGACATGGAATCCTTCGATGAAGGGTGCCAGGACTTCCCGGTGCTGATGGTTGAGGAGCTTCAAGCTAAGCTTGAGCAAATAAGAGATGAGAAGTGGCCCCAATGGAATGTTCCGAGAGTTCGAGTTGTTCTCCACTGGGAGCATATCCTTTGCATCGACGTCAATTCTGAATTCTCTTGGTCAAGCTCGACCGACTACTAGTATGGCTGAAGACTTGCTCGGTATTGGGACGCACAACGAAGCTTACGCTAGAGTTATGCAGCGACTTCATGAAGAAGTATGAAGATATAGGAGCGAGCGGAGGGACCTCCAGTGGCACGAACCCGACTTCATTACAGCAAAAGCGGTGTCATACAGCCAACCATGATGGAAGATAATACTCTATTGATATACTGTCGTACCCTCCAATCTCCCTTGATGCAGCACCCTGAAATGCCTGACCATGCCCGACCACGGCCATCATTCAGTGATAGTCCTTGAGACGGATCGGAAAAGTCGCTGTCCAGCCTCGTGCTCTACGTCTTGGAGCATCTGCCCTCGCATTGCATTCCCTCACATCACTCTCTTCAACTTTATCGACCGCTGGCTGTGCTGGCAAGATGTTGGTGGCACGGCCATTGACCTGAGTGGAAGAGTGCTGTGGTGTCGGGAAAGCCTCCGATCGCCATGTCAATTCTGCTTGAGCGGCTTCCCTGTGAAAGCCCTCGGCGTTAGCAGTCACTCCGGCTATTTCCTCGAGCTCATTCGTGAGAATCGACTCCGATTTGCAACACTCTGATGCTGTGTCCATATATGATGCCAGCAATGGATCGATCAACGAAGAGTCGACGTCTGTACTGTCGTCCACGAGTGTCTCTTGATCAGTAGACGCGAGACACTTGAGATAGATAGGATTGTGGCTATCCTCGCAGCCCTTCTCCAAATCTCCGCAATCCTTCTTCTCAGATGTCTTCAGATCCTTGCGTTTAATGCCCCTGATTGCCACAGTGTCAAGTCCCTCTTGTATATTGCGGAAGTGCTCACAAGTATTGTCCACAAGGTCTCGAATGTCCTGTTCCATTTTCGACAATGGCATCTGTCCGAATTTGCAGACTTTCTCAGAGAATGATGCGATTCGAGCTGCCGTGTCTGGATCGACATTGCCGTGTAGCTGATCGTCCATGGCCAATTGCAGCTTTCCAAAGTTGTTCCATGCAGTGCTGATCGCCTTCTCGAAGTGTGTATTGAATGTGCTCAGTGCATCAGCGGAGACCTGACTGAACTTGGATGCCAAAGCGGAAGCTTCAGCTCGAAGTGCCTGATTGCTGGCCTCTGAACGTTCAAGATTTGCGAAGATGTGATGTGTCGCATCCAGCTCATTCTGCAGTCGCCTGTTTTCGTTTCGCAGTATTCTGATGTTGATTTCCTGTTGCCACAAGCATTCATCTAGAGGATCATCGAAAGATCCGTCGGTAAGATCCGAATCACTCACTTGCGAATGTTCTATTAGATCGCCACTTCCAGAACAGCTTTCCACAGGCGTGTTGGTGAGCTTAGTTGTATGACCTTTGGCCTGGCCGTTCTTGCGTAGGTTAGATATCTCACTCCTGACTTCGTCTCGGAGCTTGTCGTACGCCCTATTGAGCTCCGTGATCTGGCGACTAAATTCTGTCTTCAAGATGGCCTTCTTGATGTCGCCAGACCTTTTTGTTACTTCAAGGTTTTGTCGGAGAATATCACGTTCATTCCGCAGCCTGGCAGCATTGATGCCATACTTGTACAGAACTCCAGTCAGGCGAGTGCATTCCTTGTCAACGTTCTTAGCTTGGTTCAATACAACCTTAGTCTTGTAGTCTCGCTCGTCCTGCAGTATCTTGTTTTGAAGCTTCAGAAGTTTGTTGATCTCCTCGCAGTTCTTCAAGTTCCTGTTCTCGTCGTTGAGCTGGACAATCCTCTTGACTATTGAATCGGTGAACGCCTTGTCATGTTCTGTACGGGTTTCGACGAACTTCAAATTCGCACGTTCGATGATGCCAAGAAGTCTGCAAAATGTCGTTAGCCATTGTAGAGGCACTTGGCAGAAGACCAGCTCACTCTTCATTTCGAGCTGTAAGCGTATCTGTTGCCTCGCTCAGCCGCTGGTGTTCCACCTCAAGAGTCCCGAGGTAGGTCAGAAAGCTGCCGGGGTCTCTGACCACTGACGCAGCCAATTCTTCTGCTTGTGACAAAAAACGGGCACTGGGATGACCCATGATGGATGGGCTTGCTGCTAGTTGTTTGTGACAATGCGTGGAGGTGATAATGCTTGGATGGAACTGTAATGAATGACAGTACTGATCTTCGACGAGCAGAGATATCAATACTGGGGTCTTCGATGATGACCTGTTGAAGTGCCAAAGTATGTTGAGGTTTGATCAAACCAGCGAGTTCGAGACTATTGATAACAAGCTATCATTCTTAGGAGGAAGGAGACACCAGAACAATGGTTTGAAGTATTGCTACTTCCTAGCGAAGGAGGATTGCGACCTGACAAGTCGCTGCTTCCTCGTTTGGCGTAATGATTCACTTCGCCAAGCTCTTTCAAAGTAGTCCAACCATTTTCTTTTACCTGTACAATAATTCCGATCGCGAGCAATAATGGTCCTCATATACCTTCCGAAACGATATACAGCCTCCAAACACCTAGCGACCATTGAAGATCCCTCTTCCGTGCGCCTCACGCATGCTCAGCAGCAACAGCCTAGCCTCCCACTCCGAAACAGCACAAGTCGATTTGTGTGCCTTGATTCTCATATGAATTTCTCTCTTCTTCTTGACCTGCTCCACGGTAGCCGGATGCTTGCCCAAGGTATTGCCCTCCCATACACAGCCTCCTGATTGGTTCGAAACAGCTTGCTCGCAGAACCGATACTCATGTGCGAAACGGCATGCAGTGGGCCCGCCCTTACTAAACAGTGCGCAACCGATCCCACTTTCATTATTGTAGTTTGGGCAGAGAGGAACGAATTGGCAGTTGACTCCAAGGGGGCAGGGTCCGGCGTTGGCAAGCGAGAATGGGCAGATGCCGTACCAGCGCGGTGGCAGGAGAGCATGAAGACTTTCGGGTGGTTCACTTGCTTTTAGAATGTGTCTTGGAGGCTGTCTGGCTGACATTCTCTGCCGGCCTCGAGGAGGATCTTGTACAGGCTCTTGAACGGCGTATGATGGGTTGTGTTTGGTTGGGGTGGAAGGAGTGAGGATATCGCAGTCTTCTTCAGGAGTTCGGCTTTTGATTGTCTTTACTGGGCTGCCGAGTTGGGGAATGAAAGCTTGCTGGATACATGTCAGTATCTGTCTCAAAAGTGTAGTCAGGGAAGTTCTGATAGAAGCTCACAGCATTAGGGTCTAGGTTCTTCGTTCCCAGACTATCAGCAGTCCAGGAGGAGTTCTCAGTTCCCGGCTCACTACCCTCGTCACCGTGCCTTGGCCCAATGCCGCCATCCATGCCGTCACTAATCCATTTCTCCATGGCGACGCCCATTCTCGGTCCTCCTCGAGCATTTGTTGCCATACTGACTACATACTCACCCTCATATTTCGGATCAGGCTCTCCTTTTGCAGCAACAAGTTGGCTGTGTAGCGATTCAATGTATTTCCAAAGAATGACTTGCTTCGCGTTAGCGACCCGGAAGAGGTCCTCGTACCTCCCGCGAGCGGCTTTGTGATCAATCCGGGTATTCGTCAGGTCCTCGGTAACTGATTGCAGCTCAATGGAGCATCGTGATACCTCTGCTCTCAAAGCGTCGCGATCGTTGACCAGATTCTGAATAGCCTCGAAGATGCGACTAGGGTTCTCGGCGACTGCAGCTTGCAGAGAGTCTGCATCAGTGATAAATGGGCGGCTTGGGAATGGCGATAGAGCACATTGAGGAGCGGAGGGGTGGATTAAATCGGAGCCCAGACTGGAGATCTCCTTATCAAGCTGAGCAGGAGTCTCCTCCTGAACCACGGGCGTGGCATCAGGACTAGGCGTGGCGGTTTCCAGAATCAGGTGTGAGGGTGTATTGTCCGCATACGTCGAGACTGGATAGGTCAGCTATACCCTATTCGTAGAGTCAAATATCCTCACCCATACTGTCTTTCTTCTCCACGTATGGAATCATAGTTGCTGATCTGGGTCTCAGAGGCGCACATTGAATGGGAGTTTTTGGCTCTGAACGCGGCGAAACCTGCTTTTCGAGATCGACAGACTCCATTTCAGGATATGATAATAGTTCTATATGGAATATGTTCCAGACCTGAGATACTGCGAACGCAGTCGCTCTGTTTGGTCAGCCCGGATGGAAAGTAAACAAGGAACAACAAACGCGATGTCGGACTGCTCACTGCTCAGACTGCAGACTAAAGCTATCACAGTGTGAGAGTGTACAAAAGAAGCAACGCTGATGCAATTATATGCTGCGAATGATGTACGAGATGTGTGCAGAGCAGTTCTGCGATTGCGACGGTGTTTGTCGTTGGCGGTCGGGCTGAATGGATGCTCGCGTGCTCAAACCGGATTAGCGCATAAACGACAAGTGTACGGCCTGCTCGCGTCTGGGATCCTTAGGCCTGAGTGTATAACACCACTCAAAGGAATGAACATCATAGCAGATTGGATGTTGTTTTCACGTTCTCGCAAAATATCGCTTTCGTGGCCTTCTTGTGGCATTTTTTATGCTTACGAAAGGCATTTGAGGATATATCGCAAGTCCTCCCATTCCTGTAAAGCCCAATTGAAATTTCTCCGCAGATGTTCGTGCCTGATCCTCGCTGAGAAATTTAGATTCAGTGACTGCCATGATAGCTGGGGAGGATATCTTCCCAGGTGGTGGCCACATTCTCAGGCTTTGAATTCCCGGCAGTGATCGGTTGGGTGGAAACCATTGGAAAAGCCATTGTGCCTTCGAGTAGGATGACTTTGTAGCAGGGGTGTTGTCAACAAAGTAGAAAGCTTGAGAGATTGTAACTCTCTTATCAGATGACCGACACAGACGCGTGATAGGATAGCGACGCGCTGGAGTCTTGCTGGGGAGGAAAACTGGTCCTCGAGCTAGGACAAAGTAGTTTCGCTTAGTTCTTAGCTCGAAATCATTGTTGAACAACAAACACAGTGCGTCGCCCTCCTCCTCTGCAAAAACATGCCGAGTACTTGATTGAAGTCCATACTCGGCACAATCAATCCTGCGAGTACGGCCTCTTCCATAATGATGGCTTCCTCCAAACAGTCACCCAGCGCTGCGGCACATCCAGCTGCAGCTTCTCAGACTCAACTTCGCAGATCCAGCAGAATTGCCAGCAAGGCTACTACCGCCGCTGCTGCTGCCGCTCAGCCTAAAACAGTCTCTCAATCCTCAACATCATCCACCGATAAAGAACTCAAGAATGTCTTTTACCTGTTTCCGCAATTGCCGATCGAGATACGATTGATGATATGGGCTTTGGCACTCCCAGGACCACGCCTAGTATGCCTTGAACCACGGTTCTTCTCGGATATGATGATAACGAAAATGAGGCGCGACCCAAGTAGGTTTATTTCCTTAGTCAAGCCCACAACAATATAGTCACAGCATCTTTACAGACCTTCCTTCTTGTTCTTCCGACTGCAAACGCAGGGTTCTTGAAAGAGACCACTGCTGAGTGACCTAGCTAACTTCTTACCCTTTACAGAGATGAATGGAATATACTCAGCCAAGCCACAGTTTACATTTGAGACATGCCGCAACATTTTCACCCGTGTTGACGAGGTTGTGATTTTGTCGGTGAACAAGGAAGCTAGGGAAATTGCCATGAAAGCTCTTCCAGATTCGCTCCCAAGCTGGGACCCCGAGAAGGAGATTCGATTCGGTCCTGACGACTACATCCTATTCACCTCAATCCCCATGTTCGAGTGGTATCAAAGCAGTTCAGAAGCCGAAGCTCTCCGGACTCAGATGAGAAAGATCAAGAAATTGGCATGGATTTGTGTGGGTCTTGAGAGGGAGGTAGAACGCAGCGATCATCATCTCGGCGGCTTCCATTACTTCATACAAGACATGAAGGACCCAAATTGGCTTCCGGCTGCATTTCCAAACTTGGAATCGATTTTGATGGTTTGCGACCTTGTTCCACGGCTCGGATGGGATTCATGGGACCGAAGTATGGAAGGATTCGAGGAGTTCAGCGCCGAAGACCTAGATCTCGATCGTTTGGGCCGGGTACAAGCAAGTGGTGTGGACTGGGCATCCAAGAACGTATCTTTATACAAGGAGCTGGTTGACAAGATCTCATCGGAGGACGGAGCGAAGAAGGGAGATCCAAGATTTCTGGACTGTCGCATGGTTGCTCACCGTGATGTGATTGATTTCTACCGTAAGAAGGCTACACCTGAGGTGGAGATACAGCGTTCTGACTAATATGGTCACCTACATACATATGATGGAGCAGAGGGTTCTTGCTTTGATTGGGATTGATGTACATTACTTGTTGGGATCAGCTTGCTTTTCTTAATGAGACTGGCGTTGTGGAGGAAGGGTCAGCATGAATATTACGACAACCTGGTATGCTACTATACTTCGTTTGCAAGCCACATCCGAGCACGTTATACCCAGCACGTTCGATTTCTGGTATCTGCGGACGGTGGTTGCCACTTCATACATCTGAGCAATTAGGAGGTTTCAGTGGTGGCACAGTCAGTGACTTTCCGGTTTTTGACGCCCGGACTATTCCTTCGGGGAAAAGTTCTCGCAGTGAAGCAAAAAAGGTGCTCTTGAGTTGAGCAAATAGCAAATAGCAAATTGAACTGGCGTTGCACTTTCAAAAGCTTTGACCACCTCATACCAGCCAATAGTCTACTTCCAGTGGGGGATTGCATTCTTGCCTCTACACTCTTCCGCCCTCTGCTTCTCTTGAAATTCTTGCTCTCCTTGGAAGGAATTTAAGTTCAAGGTATTCCTCCAGCCAATATAGCATCACTTTTGAAGGTTTCATGCCTCGCTATCTCGTGGCTGGATGGCTTGCAAATAATACTCCTGAAGGGAAAGACTCTGGCCCTTCGATAACTCCAGTATCACAAACGCCCTCCAAGCAGACAAAATCCCAATAATTCAGATAGATCAGGTCTCGCAGCATGGAGTCCACGTCGTGAGTCACTTATGTCAACTTGTTGTCACCACCTGTGGACTCGTGAATCGTGCAACATAAACATATGATATTTGGACGCTCTTGTATAATTATTTAGACCAAGAAGTTGAGGTTATTAGCAGGCTGGCCACAAAGTAGGAAATGTTCCTTCACTTCTGCGGGCTTTCATAAATAGACCGAGAAGTTACATTGCTAACACCGAGCAGTGAAGTAGTGACATCCTTGATCATTAGCACACCATGATACTATATGCGTGGGTCGTGCTGGACCAAGTTAATAATTAGATAGCCAGGTGTTCAAGTAAGGACTCTACACATTAAAGCCTTGCAGATGATATGTTTCAACGACAAAGCATCCCTTTCCAGCAGTTGACCGTTGACCAACAAACAGCAAACTTTTAGAATTTCCATCACGTCCGCAATTGTCTCTCGCTTGCAGTCGCAGAATCTGACTGTCCCCTGTGACTGCAGGAGACATCCAGGGACCAGAATTCGGCTCTACGAGGCATGGATCTGGGTATTTGCTTGAGTGAGCATCTTGTTTCTCATTTTAGATTCGTATGGTTATAAAAGGCCCATGCCTAAGACGCTAGGATTTGCTCTTGGTTCTGAGACGGCTCCCTTTTGAGACTGGCACATGAGGAGCAGATGTTCGTGTCTATGATACATCCACTAAGTTAGGTGACAAGCAGAAAGAAAGGTTATGTGAAGCTTTGTTAGAACTTGCGTACTTTTATCACCAGTTCTATAACATATAAAGGACGCTATACGTCCCTGTCTCATTATCCTTGAGTCTTTGTATGGGTGTGGAGGGCCAAAGGATTCCTTTGAACTGGGACATCTATAATTTGCATTGGACAAAGCACCTAGGCAGAAAACACAATGACTGTAACTATGAACCGCAGTACTATAACTAAGTTCTTCTGTTCTATTGCAACGAGTCTCAAGGTGTTAAAGGCAAAGGTCCTCGAAAGTAGTAGGGCTCGAGTCCCGAGGTTGTTTTGGAGCAGACAACAACGCAGCCGGTTTTCCATTCTCGCGTCCACATATGCACATCAGTCCCCAAGAACATTCATCTGGATTTTGATCCTAGAATAGCATAAGTACATAATGCAAGTAAAATCGCATTTCAATCCTGAGAGGAGAATGTCAACACAGCTTCGCTTATGACCACTCACGTGACCATCCGGGCCTCCGCATTGGAGCGGTGGAGAAAAGCGGACCACACTATGCCAGATATAACAATCCCCAGCCCCTCTTCTGCAACTCTGTTCTTCCACTCTTGAACTATCTAGCCCAAGTCATTCGAATTATACCTTCTCGGATTCTGCGACTTCGCTACCATGGCAGTAACTTGCAACGTCTGCAAGAAAGCCGACGACGCAGAAAAATATCTCAAGAAATGCGGTAAATGCAAAGAAGTCTTCTACTGCTCAGCAGACTGCCAGAAGACAGATTGGAAATCGCATAAGAGATCCTGTGGTAGATCTTGGTACGAAGACGACAAGATTCGGAAATGCGAAGACGGAGCACTTGGGGAAGCTAGAGCTCATTACTTGGAATACACCTGCGAACCCGAATGAAGACTACAGCGAGGACCTAGGATGGGGAGCTTGTCTTGCTGAGGAAGCTGATGATCTGAAAAAGAAGTTCGAGGTTTGTCTGACGTCCTTCCCCAAAGCTGCAAAGTTGCGGCGTTCTTGAGTCTTGGCTGATCTGCGTTGATTCTAGGTGGGGTTTGGAGGAGACGAGAAGAAGTTCTTTGAGTACTGGCCCCAAGGCTTCAGGTAGTCCTGTTGCGGCACTCCTGGTGATAAATTATTCGGATGGTAATGGGAAGACGCCATGCTCCTGCGACTTTTGCAAGTGAGTGTAGCCATGCAGTCCCAGATAAGCATATGCTGATAGCTTCAGGATGGGCAAGCCACTCACGAAGAAGATCTACCACGATTGTTGCAAGTCTGCACACAGGCAAGGGTATGTTATCTTCCGAGGACCAGAGGAATGCATCCGTCTTGTTCGTTTAGATGCATGCCTTCTACTAATCATTTTACTAATCCGGTATCTCTAGATTGCATCTCCCGCGAGGCCCAGACCCGCGAAGCTTCAACGCAGAGACGAGAGAGTTTAATGAGATGATGCGGAAGATGGTGGACATGGATCCCTAGAGAATGGTAGGGAGATGATAGGAGCATGTAGAAAATTGGACAGTGGGAGTCCGCACGTTTTATTTCACTTCGTATACAGATATGGGCCTCTATGCTTTGTTGTCTTCATTGCCTATTTCGAAAGCCTAAGAACGTAGAACGACCATCGGTAACGACAATCCTCTATTGGTTGCTTGTGAGATCAAAGATACTCTTCTGTGACCAGAACCTCCAATGGCGGAAAAGAAACATTGTGCTGCTTCTTCCAGATGTCACAGAGACATTCATAGAAGCACTGCTTATCTTTGGCTCTCCAAACCAATTCGGAGCGTTCCTCGTCATACTCCCCTGTTTTACTGGTAACGAATCCTTCCAGGATTCCGTCGCGAGTGGAATTTGTATGATCGCAGATGATTTGAATTGACGTGACGTTCGGGAACAGTGGCATAAAGACTAGACGACTTGTAAGGACGGCGCTTAGCTGTTTGGAAGTCCTGTGTCTGTGTTTTCCCATATATCAGCACTACTTCGGGAAATATTCAAGACCCAAGTTGAGGCGTTCTTCAAGCGAAAAATTTACCAGGCAGGGGAACATGCGACTGACAATTACTTACATGCTTGCATTATCATCCTCAGCCACGGCAACGAAAGCTAGAGTACGAACATCCTCAAGCGCCTTGAGTTTTGCGAAAGCAGCTGGATACAAGTCGGTTACCTTAAAGGCAGTCAGTCCATATGTACCGTAGCATCTTGTCCGGTCGACTAAGCTTACCTCCTTCACCATCTTCAAGAGTCGATCGATATCGCCAATCATGACCACATCATCGGAACCAACCCTGATTTCCTTACTGTTGTCTTTGGCTGGCAGGTGGACGGGGTATGCCTTCACAGCAACGTGTCGAGACTCGCGGCAGGCTTCAAGCATACCGATGTTGGTGTCGGAGGTGCTGAAGATCAGACCATGCTTTGGAGATCCCCAGAGCTCGGAGGTTCCGTCATTATTATGCTTCTGGGTTAGAATCATTTTTCGGTTCAGACTGTCGTGGCCGTTGATGCGTAGGACTCGGGGACCGGGCAGTGCCTTCTTCCCTAAAACACACGAGGCTGGTTAGCAATAGTCAATATTGCAGCTGGGGTTCGTGTAGATCCTTATCGACATGGAAATTAGAAACGGTGCAAGAAGATAGCCAAAAACTTACAGATATCGAGTCTCAACTCCTGCGGGAGATTACCAAACTTGACGAAGGTCACCAGCTCCTGAGATTCTTTTAATAAAAGCAGGTAAAAGAAGCCTGAAAAGCTTACCGTGCCTCCATCTAAACCCTGTAGATCAGGAGGCTCATCGTCTTGGAGCACCTACGTCATGGTCAGATCTTGCTCACCTGGAAGATGTCGACAGAAGGAGTGCTGGTTCTTGCACTTACAGCAATGTTATCGGCGATCGTAGAAGAACCCGTGTCAAGGTTGCCCTTAATCGCCTTTGTCTTCTCGCCACGGCCCTTCTTGTTGGCAGTACTGACCATGTTGGTTGCTCTCTCTGCCTTTGCAACCTTCTCGCGGAGCTTGCGGATGTACTTGCGAACCATTGCGAGATTGTTGACGCAGATCGGGTGAGTGTGAGATGAACGAAGTGGGAGACCTTGTTTGGAGTCCGTAGTCAAGACTTCGAGACGATAAGTGGGCTTGAGAAGAAGGTGAGTATTGTTGACTTGGTCTTGCAGTGGAAGTTAGGGAGGATCACTAGGGTGCTAGGAGCCTGAGGAGGGGGGCCGCGACGTAAACAAATCTGCTAGCGCAGATATAATGAGCACGGAGCTAGCCCTGCAAAGCTTTTGAGCGGCCAAAAGTATCTTTGCGTCCTCAAGTTATCTAGCACAATGCAAATTGAATGCAAATCACGGACGGGTCATCGAGCATTAAACTTTTCTGGCAGCAAAATAGGGAAAGGGCATTAGAGCTAACAGAGCAATGATCGAGACCTGGCTACCCTGAGGGAGAGCTATAATATCTATATAGCTCATTAATCTCTGTGTCGAACTCTTGCATGCTTTCGTTATTGCAATGACAGATGTTCTGCAAGTCCCGGACATGTAGACACGGACAGAATCTGAGGCCCTGAAGCGTAAGGCCTGGCAAGCTGATGCACGTACATCGCAGATTGGACACATCTGACTGTACTAGATGTCGTACGGTCAAGTTGATAACATAGATTGTGCTAGCGTGACTTCTTACGTTGCCGATTCTTGATCTCCACCGTCGCCGTGTCCTGAGTAACGTGTTTCGTCTCGTCTAATTTCCTGCCCCCACAACATCACCGCCATTGACATTGCCTTCACATTGCCAACAAGAGAATCACCAAGAAAGACAAACCTCTTGCAATGTCTAAAACCTTCGATTACAGCAGGGAACTCTCGATTCGTTCAGTCTCGATACATTCAGATCCGGAGACAATTAGCCAGACTAGTGACGACTGCGATGAGACCTCTCACTCATTCCTCCGCCTGCCAGCTGAGCTCAGAGATGACATATGGAAGATGGCTCTGCCAGTAAGGGATGCTATACCAGCTCAAAGGAGATCATGATGCCGCTTCAAGCGTGTTTCCTTGACTTGCCTGAAATATGACTACTGACTTGGATCTCCGACAGGACGTCGCGTTCTCCGCCTGAGCGGCCTGACAAATCGATTCCACTCATTCAAATGGGAAACTACATCACTGGGTAGTCATGAGGACTGGTATGAAGTCATGATCCACAAATACAGGCCAGACTTCACCACCCGCGACATAGACATTTCAATGCTGCGAGTTTGCCCGGAGTCAAGAGCAGTTGTGTTTCGAGTCCACCCTTTCTCTATACCATCGATTGACGGAAAGAACGCGATACGCTTCAACAAGGATGATATCATCGCCATTAAAGATGTCTGTGATCTCGCCCAAGGTCTACGCACTGTAAATCCACCGATCCCGCATCAAATACTTACATCCATCCGAGACTGATGGAAGATAAATCGGCCAGCCTCCGCAACTTCCCCATTCCATACGGCATCTCCCAAATCCAAAATCCCGGTTTCTACGCATGCGAACCCCACATTCCTTATCACATCACAGACCAGCATAAAGACATGTTTGGCAAGCTCGCCACCATGGAGCGCGACTCGCTAGAAGCCGTACTCAGTATCTTCAATGGCGTCAAGAACTTTGTATTGATCTCTGATGCAACAATGCAGATCACCCGTACCGGCATCTGCGAAGGATTTAAGATGGGAGAGAGAGCTTGCGATATGCATGATATTGTTGCAGAGGCAATGCTGGCTATGGAGGCTACACAAGCTAAGAAGCTGTTCCTGAGGACTGTTGGCACTTTTAGTCCTTCCTCTGTTATCCAGATGCCGGAAGTGTTGATTTGGGCGAGGACGGATAAGGTTGATTATGCGAAGGAAGGTATGCAGGGTGACAAGAAGGGGAAGCAGCGGAAGAAGAAGAAGAAGAAGAAGAACCTGATAGTGAGGGGTGCACGGAGATACGTGAGCATGGTGAGAAAGATTGGTGCGTAATCTGGTGCGGCCGGCGAGAGGAAAATTCGTGGGAGCATCATTCTGTTTCGCGTGTTGGTATACGCATTACTGTGAGGAGGATATCGCTTGCAAAAATAGTTTGCTTCTTTGCTTGTACAGAGAAATACTAGTTGTTGTATCCTCCCTAGGACAAAGACTCTAGCCCGTGGGGCGAGCAGGCATGATGTAGATATATCAAGATTCCGTTGAATTAAACCGCTCCCGTCGTGTGGGCGGAAATAAATGCTTCAAAATCTCCTGTCATCGTCTATTCTTCAAATTAGGACATCTCAAGTGAAGTTGCGATTGTTGACCTTACTGTAGGGGAAATGTTCAAGTTTGGCTCAGTCGAATACACGGAGAACATTACATGAGCTAGTCCAGCACATTAAGTACTCAGGAGCCAGCGATTATATATATTAGATGCTGGTGCCTGATAGGGATAGCTGTTTGCCAGAAGAGAACGCCAATTCTATGACCGAAGATCGCTCAAAAGACGCCCATGCCAAATATGCAACGACCAAATCCACCTTCCAGCAAACGCAGAACCCATCCCTCAACAATACCTCATATAATCTAGAACTGCCATTGATACACCTTCACACTGTTGATGATCCAGTACGCTTGCTGGAATGCAGCAGGGTTAGCGGCAACATAGTCGGCGCACTTAGCATATTTTGTAGGATTGTTCTTGTAACAGCTCGTCTGCTGCCAGAAATAATCCTGTCCAGCATAGTTTCCGCAGAATGTGGTATCGAAGACGATATTGTGCTCCTTGAAATGGTCATTGATGATGCAGTTTCCTCCTTCAGTTGTGAACGACGGAGTTCCCCATGTCGAGGTATCTGGCTTGCCACTCTTGATGTTTGCTGGTACTGCAGATGGAGGGAACGTCCACATCTTGATGAATTTTGTGGTCCATTCCATAGCGACGATTCCACCTCCATTGGCATTGAAGGAAGATCCGTAGTTGCCGTTTCCAGTAGTTGTTGATCCACAGCCCTGGTTCACGCTCTGAGTTGTTCCGAAAGGACCAGTGGTTGCCGTGTCATCGCAATTATATGAAGAGGTGACAGAGGTTTGACGAACTCCAAGTCTGTTTCCCGGGATGGTGCATACGGAAGAGTGATCGGTATGCAAGACGTGCAGACTTTGAGAGTTCTCATTGATGTTCTCGAGGATGTCGATCTCACCCCATCTTGGGTAGTTGTCGTGGCTTACTGTCCAGCTATTCCCGTTAGTATGATCGTCAGGTACCAAACTTGGCATACTTACAAGGCTGGCCAGACTCCGCAGGCTTGTTGTGGTACGTGGTACAAATCCGCAATGAACATTCCACGGGTGTACTTCTTCTTAGACTCAATTCGTATGCTTGCACGTCCGCGGTTCGTGGCCGATTGAATTGGCGAAAGGACTTTTGCTGAGTCTACGCCCATATATGATCGCTTCGCCGTCGGGTTGTATCCAATTAGGCCCTTGGAGAGTGCTGCAGCTTGTGTTTGGTAGTCGACGAATCCTCCTGTTGGATCATTCACCTTGAGGATTTATTAGCGTAGTTCTTTGCGGGAGAACCATTCCATAGGAACTCTTACAGTAATGAAGTCAAAGTTATTGTAGAAGTTGGGTCCCGAGAAATCGTCCACCAGCAAGTATTGAGCTGCATCGACCTGAACGGAGAGAGCAAGAGCCAGAACGGCCGCCTTGACAGCCGAAGAAATCATCATTAAAGATATTATATCGTACGAGAGAGTAATGAGTGACTTGACGTATAGACGTCAATGATATAAAGCAAGACGTGAGGCTCAGAAAGAGTGATGAGTGACAGACGCCGAGAGCTTAGAGAAACACAAGCCACTAGATATGGGCGGCGACCATCCTTTTGTTCAAAACCATTCCAATACCCAACTCGGCGTGAACTGTGGCATCAGCCCCACCCCTTGGCTAGGTCGTTGGTCGTATTGATGACTGCGTGGCAAAGTCAGGCAATGAATACACATCTGGAATGGTGGCTCTTCATGGCGTAGGCTTCCAGAGGCATCGCTTCATCCCGTCGACTCCTTCAATGGTCTTCCGGTACAGATCCAGATGCTCGACCGAGTGGATATATGAGGCAAGCGCTGTGAATGGAGAATGGGGAAATGAGTTCCCAGCAAGGCGGGAGCGGCTTGACCCTTATTTGGACTAAGACGAGCCGAACCCCTGAATGTTACATCCACGCGAGTCCGCTTGCGGCGCAAGCCTTGAACGCCCAAAATAGCCACCCGATCATACCAGACGATTGACAATTGACAACAGGTGGTAATGATTTGGAATTATGGCGATGGCTTGTTCAGACTGATATGTATCCATTTCACAACTTTCAGAATCTGCGGATAATCTGTTATTTGTTTATGGTTGGTCTTGCTCGAAGCAAGAAAACATTGACTCGCTTATGTACTCCCACTAGGAGATTATCCACGGCGCTCCATATGCAGGTACGTGCCCGAGGTCCAGACCTGTGGACAGGAACCAGAAACATCTCCGATAAACGTTGTGTCGATTTTCAAGACCGATAAAAGCAGCATGAAATGCATTAGTGTGCTCGCATGAAATAAAGACGAAGAAGAAGCAGCTGAACCTGTTTCATGGTTGCAAAAACACAGACATAGATTATCCATCGCTTTTCTCATGAAGCAACAAAGAAGAGTGGTCGTTGGTCATGGTGGAGACTTCAAATCATGCATAAATACAGATCTGTCGACCCCTGCAGAACCTTATCGCCAGCACGCGGCAATAAGCATCCGGCCGTGCACCCGAAAGTCTCTTGAGCAGTGAAGGCAACTTTAATATCTTCGCATCTCATGCCTGAAGTAACTAAACGTGGAACATCTACAAATATGTCGGTTGTGTTGACCCAAAAACAAAATGTTGGCCTAGAGGAAACGGTGGGCAAAATTGTTCAGCTGGCAATATTTGAGTAGAATACCCGCAACGGAGATCGCTGCTCTTTGAGACTAGCTCAAAGTGAGTAATCATGGCCCCCCGTTTCCCACTTGGGATTCGGAACTTCAAGCCTGCAAGTCATCTTTGAAAAGATCAAAGTTCATCCGAGTCTGACAGCTTGTTGGTAACATCGTATCTTCGCCCTCGCCATGCATCAGGCCTCGTATTACGAGACTACTTCCCGAAATTTCGAGGGGAAACTTCCCAGCAACATGTATCTCGCATAAGCACGTCGTATCTGTCTGACGCACAAATCTAAGTTGGTAGGATTGCGTTCAATTGCCGCTTTGGATATGTGATAGCCTATTTAAAGCATCGTGTTTGGACTTCCAAGCATCAAGCAATACCGGTACTCCGGTATATGAAGAAACTTGACGAAGCCAGGAAACGGAGAGGGGAGGAAATGAAAAGGAATGGCAATTGGTAGTGAACACATGGCATTTTGTAAGCAGTTGCTCGAATAGTGAGACCATGAAGTGACAAGGGTGTTGATGTGCTCCTGTTGACCATCGGTTCTCACAATCAACTGAACGTTCCCTCCCACGCATCCAGTTTCCATCATTGGTCTAAGTACACTTCCACTCCGCTGCTGCCGTCGCCAGTACAGACTTGCCCGAAATGCATACCATGCCTTTGCATCATATGCCAACCATAGCAGGAAGGCTCCATGACTCTTTCAGTGATTTTTACCGCGAAGTCTTGTAACTCTTGGTAGAAGAATTGCTGGGCAAAGAAAGTCGATATTGGGGACCTCCCACTGCTTGTTCTTCTTGGCGTATCCTGAGACGAGGTCACGAAAGTCATCAACGTCCATACGGTTGACAGACCATATCATGATTCTCTCACGGGCATCATGACTCCAGGCAGGCTCTAGGTCCGAAGCCAGAGTAAGATTCAACTTCTTGTTCGCAGTTCCGACCACGATGTATAGTGTCTTCAGAGCCGTAAATTTGCAGAGTATGTCTGCGACCTTGGCGAATTCAGCATGTTTGTCTAGACCAGGGACTGTGCAGAGGTAGAAATTGCGTTCGTGGATGGCGAGCGTAGTGATCTTGTTTGGGAAGTAATCCTTTGGGCCAGATTGGAAACCAGCAGCCATCAGGGACGCGGCGCATAAGTTCAAGTTGGTGATGAACAGGTAGTCGCCAACATTAGTGCTGAACATGATCTTCTTTGTATCGTTGCTTGATGAGGACGTGATGTCGACGTAGATGTGAGTGTCAAGGGTTTCGAGGACAGCCTGGCGAGACTCTCTCATGGTGAACAAGAGGGTACTATTCGACATGATCAAGACGTTCTTCGAGATGACGCTGCTCGAGTTTTCAGGGAGGACCTGGACGATCTTTGAGTCCTTGTGGTGATCAGCATCAATGGTGATGATGTGCGGGCCTTTGAAAGCCGACATCTTCCACTGCGAGCTGTCAGTTTACTTCTTTTGGGGTATGTCTGAATGACAAGGACTTACGACTTTGAGTCGGAGCTCAAGTGGCATGCGTTGGAAAGATTGAAAGACCAGAGCTGGTAAGTTGAGATCCTGATTGTTTCTGAAACGGCGATCAGGGCGAACAGAATTGCGAGAACCACTAATGACAAGTCGCCTCCGCTTCAAGATGACGTCCCCCTCACTCTTACCTCGAGCCTCCAGACGATACTTCTTTTTCATGTGAGGCACGGTCCATGGTTTATTGAATCTGGCAGCTCCAAGATTGACCAGCTCTTTCATCGTGTGGCATTTACCGCACATCACCCTTGTCTCCTTATTGCATATGAAGGTCTCTTGGAAAGCGATATGAAGCATCAGCTCAACTTCTGGAGGGCATTTGCAGTCAAACATTGCAAGGACGTTATGTCTGAGTGTGAAGCGTTCATTATACGAGGGTAGGCACGCTGCCGTGACGCCGACTTCGCCGTTCCTGAATTCAACTCCTCCTTGTTCGGATCCTCCTTTCAGCTCGTTGTGGATTGCTGAAAGCATCTCTGCGGTCTTGAATAGAAGACTGGATTGGGATTCAAGTGCAGAGCTGGCTGTCATGGCGTAGGGTGGCTTTGTTTCAATTTGGGTGGCGGTCTTTGGTGTGTGGAGTCGCGTTCGAGGGGCGACTATGTTGATTGACTTTTCGAGGGCCGATCCGCTACTCAAATTTGTGTATATCTATGCTAGACGCTAAGGCTCTCACTAGCAGTCACTAGCGGTGCAGTTCATGTTTAGATAAAGGCGATTCTGATCAAGATAATGCTGGGAGGTGAAGCGAAAAGTTTCCTTGCTGGGGCACTACTTGACATTTTATATTCAAGAAGAACGCAATGCGGACAGGGAGTTTCCATTCCGGAGCGTCACCAAAAAGTCACAAGGGATATTATAGAGGATACCATAGCAAATGTAGACACGCTGACAAACATTCTTATTTCTTGAACCTGCTGCTAGAGTTTGTTTACATCGTGGCGTACAAACGGCGCTATTTGACTGAGGGCAAAACAGTACCACGATACAAAAGTATCTCCCTCTCCCCGGTTATCATTGCGAACTCGTCCAAAGTATTCTAGCTTTAACTTCCAGGGAGACTGCCATTTACCCACGTACTCACACGAGCTGATGTCGTGCCCCAGAGCGCGGTTGGGGAGCAGGAGGCCCATGTGCCAATTCGAAGACCCACCGACGCCACTTGAATAAAACCTCCCCTTGGTCCTATTGGTCTCTTCGCGAGTAGTGAGTTATGTCCCTTCCACTGGACTATCTTGACCCTAATCCTTCAGGCACAACATGCTGCAAGTTAATTAACATCGTGTAAGCCTCTCTATAGTACGAGTACGACTGAAAGGTATTGCTTGGCCACAGCATGTGCTCTTCCACAATCTGCGGAATAACAATTTCAAATTACCAAGCCATGAGCTCGACTGGCTTACTCTCCGGTTTGATAAAACTGTCCTTCCGCAGATTGAGCACTAGTTAGATCTCATCCAAGTTCTCATAGATTATGAGAATTTTGCAGACCCAGTTGTAAGCCTCTTCCTTGATACTCCACTCCAAGCTAGGAAGATCTTCGACATCTAGGATTATTAAATGTGTGTTCTTGAAATAATACTTCGCCTGGGAGAACAATGCCTCAGGTATTCCCCATATCGTTTATCTGTTCAATGCATGTTTAATCTCAAACGCGTGATTGAACTGCCAATCTCCAGTCTCTTCAAGATTGTCTTGGTTATAGCTCTGGATTCGGCATCGACAGGCAGGCTAATAAGGTATGTACTTAATAGCGTCAGAACTTACATGGTAAGCTCTCGTTGGTGCAATTCCAAGATGTGACCTTTGTCTTCGACGGACCCCACTGTGTCTCGATCCTCAACTAGAAAAAGGAATGTATAAAAGGGAGATGGGAGAAAGCGCTGAGTCTACAACGTGAACGAAGCTGTGAAAGATACTGAGCCTAGAGGAGGCCCCGGGCTCGCATTATTTGCACCCACCTGGCTCTGAGATCCTGGTTTGATAGCATGTCAAAGGCACTTTCAGAGTTTCACACCTGAAGAGGATATTTTTATGGGCAATTTGATTGTGTTGGAATAAAGATTCAAGACAATAATCTAGTCTCACAAGCCTAGTCAGTCGATGTGACGTATGCCACGTCCTAGATGACTCTTCCTTGAAGGAATCACAACTCGCGCCCTGTCTTGACTGTTCTACTCCTTTAGAAATGGGAGTCTGCAATTGTCCCTCATTATCGTTCCCACTGGACGATCTTGACTTCTAGTCCCTTTTGTTCATTTGATCGGTTCTTGGTCCACAAATCACACCCAATAGAGTGCCTAAAGTTTATGCTATGTAAGATCTTTGTTCTGTCAAGTTTGTGGCAATCAAAGGGCATTCTTACAGCAGTTCTCCGCCAAACTTTTCACGGTTCCACTGACGGACCTCTTTATCAATTATCTACTTGAGGCGCCAGGCATGCTGATACTGAGCAATCAGCGACTTCTTGAAAGTTGCCTGCGTGACAAGATCTCCTGGATTACTGGGATCAGCAGGAGACCTGCCCAGGCCAGTGGTACCAAGAACAAGTCTTGGCTTTGTTAAACCTGAGGTCTTGTGGAACCCTCTCATATTCAAGACAATATATAAAGTCCTCATTTCCTTGATCCATTGAAGAAGTTGTAGCATCAGCCTTGTGTTGATAAAGGGGTCCTTCTGGAACGGACCACTGGGAGGATCGTATGGGAATGCATAAAAGGCTAGGTGTTCGGCCTTTGCACAACATTCGACAACCAGTTCGGGCTGTATGCCTCCTAGCAACGTCAATGGGTCTCGTGGCTTAGAGTCGTCATTCCAAGTCGTATCGTGACGGCAAGCTTCGTGGTGGATTTTCTCTCGCTCAAGAACCATGTCTCTGATGGGTTGGAAAATATCGGCGAGGTCGCCAAGGAAGAGGATGTTTGGAGAAGCAAATATCTCTTGCTGAGCCGCCTGGAGAGTCGCATTGAGGAAATTCCTGTCTGCCATATCGGGCTGAAGGATAGTGGCAGCAAGCTCTGTGGCGTTTCCTAGACACTGGTGAGCTCTTGCTGTGTATGATCAACTTTGAAGGAGCCTTACTCTTGTCTGGTACAATCTCTACAATAAATTCGTTGAGATAGAGTGTGCCGAGAGTTTCAGGCTACACGATCTAGAAGTAAGCAGGTATTCGATCACTCAAGAAGATATAGAGAGTCTGCCGTAAAGCAATGGGCCAATAGGGGCCAAGAAAAAACTCACCTGGATGTATTCATTGCCCTCCAGCAAAGTGGTTCTAGCTAAAACGGCTCAAGAACTGTCTTGCAAGGTGTCTTTCCACATGAGAATGCGAATGTCGTACGGAACATTGCAGAAGTTGGTCTGCTTTGTAGTCGTGTCTTCCTTCTGGTCGTTACTTGAGGTTGTGACGTCCTCTGTGGCTGAAGACCCTACCGTCTCCTGCTCGATGGAAACCATCTTGCGGTGAGGTAGAGGATTGAAGACGCTGTTGCATGACAAGGAGAATGTCGGTCGAACGACATGACAGGGTTCTCTGGAGATCTCAAAAGAAGTTCCTGTTTTCCAGCTAAGATCGAAGCGCGTCTGCGAGCTTGAAGTGGGCTATTGTTGTTTTCGCGCCAAACGAGACTAGCTCAGGCTCGAAAATATTCCGAACCGGGACCCACGCGCGCAATGAAGCTCAAAGTAGCTGTTTATTTGGTATGTCCATATGCTATAGCAGGAACATTCGCTCCTTATCTCACGATGCATACCAAATGAAAGCTCGTGCTGTCCTATCAAGTATGAAGTGTATTTAATGCCAATAGCTCCTTGCGGAAACCACGAAATTCTGGTACCAATGTTTATCTATAGTACATTGCAAGATTCCACCGACGACCCCTATTTGAACCAGCCATAAATAAATCCCTCCGAAGGGCTCTCTTACCACAAGATAGTAACAAAACCTCAGTTCAGGGACCTAGTCTCGACGATCTTTTTTCTCGGGATCAATGCAGGCTAATCCCTCCTCCTCTTATCTGTCTGCTCCTCGCTGCTCCTGGGCCATGAGACAGACTTTATATCCGGACATGGTGATGCTTTATTAAACTCCAAAAGTAACCTCTCGATACATCTGCTCTCAATTGACGCATTTTGAAGGTGGCTTACGTCAATGACAGTGAAAACCTGTCTCTTCTTATGCTCTGTTCCGTCGTCGTAACGGACTGGCTCTTTTCTGCAGATGAACTTCTCAAAACGTGGGTGTTAGAACGTTGTAATACCATGTATTACGTCGAGATCGATAACTATGTAAATGGTCTTGAGGTGTGGTGAACCGGAGATGGCCTTGATGAATTCCTTCGTGGTATCCGGAGAGTCCATCTCCGCCCTTGATTTTCCCCTGATATCGAGAATGCTCCGCAGCGAGAGCGCGATAGATTTCAGTTTTACATCAGAAGGCCACGTTACTTCTACGCGTCGCCATGTCCTTAAGTCCGACGCCCTTGACCAGAGATCCTATTCAGCTGACCATTTCCCTGGCACGGACGTGTTTACCCCTACCACATGCTATGCGAGGAATAGCACACCCCTATTGCCGACTCATAATCTAACACTAGTCACCGAACTCGCTCTTCGCCAAAGTCCCTACAAGTCCCGGGGGTTCATATGACTTGAAAGAAAGAAGGGAAGTCGGCGATATAACTCCAGTAACGCCATAAACCAAGACGATACTTTCACCCTAAACCGTGGCGGAAACCGAAAATTCAACTTTGCATTCATCTAAATACCCATGACATTGGTAAAACAAAGCATAACACTCGGAACCTGTCTATCTACGATTGAATGCAAACAAGTATGAGTCTATTTCTTGCTTCTATCCTCCAGGCCCAACATCCGAAGAAATACCCCCTCACTCATAAGTAATAGGCAAGTTACCAGGCAAGGACGTGAGCCCTGGATAGCAGTCAGTCCCAAGGCACAACCAGAGATGTAACTCATTCTGAGTTATAAAAGATGGTACTCACATCCTTCCACTGGCTCCTTAGCCTCCTGTTCCTTCATACAAGCATTCGCTTGTTCCGCTGTCTGCGTCTTCAGCGCCGAGCATATATCTCCCGTACATCTAGCATCAAGGGCTCTCTGGAGCGTATCATCTTTCCAGCCGAAGAGATAATCGCCGTGCCAGCCGTAGCCAGTACTGTCACAGAGCATCAGCAAGCCTTACAAATGACCGAAGAAGAACGGAAATTATGTTAAGCGAGCAACAAACCAAACTTACGGGTCACCCATGGAGTACACGAATGGATTGGAGCCATCGACAGGCCATAGCTCTGGGTCGTTGAATGGAGTGGTGTCCCACATCACTTCGTACATAACTTGTGGTAGTCTCACGGGATGAGAAGCTGGACATGGACCGGTGGATTCGAATGAGCCGGAACTGGGGTAGGCGACATGAGCTTTGTGGTCGGGACTGTCGATGTTCTTCCCGTCCCAGCAGCTACAATCGATTTCATCACAATCAGAACAACAGAGTTTGACTCGTTGGAGAAAGTTTTATCTGATTTACTTACGTTGGGAAAGTGATCTGAGCACGGATACCACCACCACACATCTTATCGGGCAACGTCTCAGTGTCGTTTCCTGTGCAAGGCGCACCTCCGAATGGATCTTGCTCCATATTGCTGAAACATCTGTGACAGAGCTGTTTTTGCATTGTTTCCTTCGAGCGGAGCATGGGGTCTCCGACGATCATGCGGAAGCCCTGCATGATGGCAAGTTAGCTCCTCCCCATTGTCCGGTAACAGTCGTCGATGCGTCGAAAGCAGAGTGAGATTGGGACCCACTGGCTTAAACGCAGTAACCTTCGTCTTCCCATCATACGGCGGAATGTAATAGACAGTCAGCCCCCCATTCTTTCCCCTCAACCCCAAATTCGTCATCTGCAGCACCCTCTTGAACGTTCCATTCCTCGCCTTGAAATACAGATTCGCCGTCCAATAATTGCTAAAATCTTCACTAAACGTGCAACTCGTACAGCTGGATTTAGCAGCTGGGTCGTAAGCCACGGGCTCCATAGCCGAGTTGAACGAGTTGCCGCCGGCGATCTGATGTGTATGTGTCGAGGGCGACTGGCCGGGTTGAGCGAGTGGGTCGATGCGTTCGATTACTAGTTGGGAGCATTCGAAGCGCATCATCGCTGCTTGAGCGAATTGCCGTTTGGAGAGCTCGAAATCGTTAGCTGAGGCCGGTGTGCTGTGGACATCGCGGACGAGGGCGAGTGCCGCGAGAAGGAGGGTTGTCGCATGCATGGTGGCTGTTGCACTCTTTGTCGAACGTGTAGAGTTGGCAAAGTTTAAGAACAACGGAGAAATCGTTGAGAAGAACGAGGGAAATATACTGCGGAATAAATCTCGCATGGGAATTACTGTCTCCTCCCAATATGTCGAAGCCGATTATCCATATCGCAATATACATCGCCACACGAAGTCGACGAAACATGAGGCGTGATTGGACATCGAATATTTACATTCTGCCGAGATCAACATCTCACTTTACGGCAGTTGTTTGGATGTTGGCGATCGCTTGCGGGGAGGACAAGGTGGCTTTTGGCAGAATGCAGACTTGCCGGGACGAGCAGGCTTAAAAGCGCCACTTCAAAGGTTAGGATGATTTCTCGTGTGAATGTATTGGCGAGTGAGACAAGAGATAGGCAATCGTTTCAAATAGAAGACATGGACATTAATGAAGTTGCGAGAAGCATGAAAACACGAAGATGCTGTCGAGTTACTTAGGGTCGTTTCGAGAGCTTCCTTCACTTCACGGGTTCTGAGAAACAATACAAGTGATTCTGAGAGCCGCTTGGCCCTATAAATGTGCTAAGTGGATCTCGCAGTGATATTATCTGATAAGAGTACTACGACAGATTTGGGAAGATCAAGTGAAGAATGTCACTCAAGAGCCAAGTATCCACGTGACCATCACTGGGAAACTGTTCTCCAAATATGTCTGGTTTGAAAGTAACTTGCTCACAGACTCAGCTGTCTCTCTGCCAAAATTTCATACCTCCATCGGTCGAGCGCTGGTAGACCCGGCATGCTGAGATCTCAGCCAGTTCTCCGTACTTCCGAGAACAACCTTCTCCTCGCTAACAACAACCCCATCCTGAACCATCTTCTCTCTCAACGCTGAATCGGCAACCATCCTCCCAGCAACCCAAGAATCGAATTTGGGAACTGTAACACCGAAGTCCACAAACTCTTCCATCTTCGGAGGCACGGCTGTCCAGCAAGCGATTCTCGCTTGCCGAAGAGTGGGCATAGAAAGGAGATCATCAGTCCATTTCCACTCTCTCCACCTCTTCTCCCTCTCGACTCTCTTCCCCCTATCCATTCTCTCTCTTTCCTCCCTCTCACCAAAACCACAAGATTCCACTGGCCTCATACCCTCCCTCAACCCCTCCTCAATTCTCGGAAAGCCACTTCCACTCCCATCCGCACACCACAGCATCAAATCCAACCCCCTCAAACCCACCAACTCACTCCTCAAGTACTCGACAAACCTCATCCAAACCACCGCCTTCCGCCCTAACATCTCTCCACCCCCACCACCCTCAAACACTCCTCCCCAAGCAGGAACTTCCCATGCACACCTGATCACCCTAACACACTCCCTCGCCACCCGACTCCTTTCCCCCCAAAACCCCCTCACAGCTTCCAGATGCGCGCCAAAATCCCACACCGTCTCGCTACTCCCATACAATATCGGCTCCGCTTCATACTGGATCTGTTTACATGTTCGGAGAAGTGAGGCGGTGATAGTGGCATGTGGGAATGAAGCGTGTGTGTTTGATGTGAGGATTTTGTACGGGACTGATAAGGGCATTCCGTTAGGTGATAAGGGGGCGGAGTGGCCGAAGGGGTAGGAGGTTTGGGAGGGAGTGGAGGAGGTGTTGTAGAAGAAGTTTGTTGGGGGGATGGAGGTTACGATTTTGTGGTGCCGGGGTGGGAGGATGTATGTGTAGATTTTGAGGCGGAGCTCGAGGGGGAGGGAGAGGATGGGGAAGAAGGTGGGTTTGGCTACGCTGAGGGGTTCGCTTGGAGAGGAGGAGTTGTTTACTTGGGAGTTGTTGGTGGTGTGGGTGGTGTGGGTGGGGTCAGGTGATGAGGAGTTGGCCTTGGAAGCTTGTTCCTGAAGATCGCTTGGGGCGGCCATTGCTGGTTGGTTGGATGCCATGGAAGGTTGCAGGACGTCTTCTAGCGTTTCCGTGAGTGCCGCACCTCTGGGCTTCCGAGCTGGATAAGTATCGTCTCGTGTTTTCGCTTCTCGATTTACTGGAATCCGCAAACACCAAGAACAAAGTAGTACAGTTTGCGAAGGGGAGCTGATATACTTGTACAACCAACCGTGACTCTCACTTCAGCCCATCCATGTTTCTGCATATCTCCGACTCCACACATGCAAGATATGAACAGATCATCTTTTTGGGGACAGCACAGCGATAACGGGAGACCTTGATGGCTGTTCCCTGTCAAGGTTGTTGCGTGCGATTCAAGTGTGGTGGCATGGTGGATCAAGCCGAAAAGTGAAAAGGCCCAATTTCATCATGCGCTAGGATTAACACCGAGAGGCTGGCTGACCCGATCCAGTAATCAGTGATTAGTATGATTGATTCGAGTGTGGGCGAGTAAGCAGTGACGAAATGCGGTGTGTTGGTGGTGATTTGCCGTGTTCCTGACATGCTTTTGTTGGGGCTTTGGTGGTGGATGGGAGTTTCCGTCCGGAATAATTTGGTGCGTGGGACATTGGCTGTGAGTGATGGGACGACTTGACCGCTTTGTGCCGGGGCTGCATACTAACAGTTCTTCTCATTTTTTAGAGTGAGTGCTTCAGATAGGCCGTTTTGGTCATTATTCTGCACATGAATCCTCGCTTGGAGGTAGGATGATTCAGCTGTCATACACATCGGGACTCATTTGTAAACAGACTTGCATCGGCTATCCCCAACCGCATGCTGACTCCACCTCGTCATGACTACGGATCAACAAATCCGACATTGAATCGGTACCTGGCTCAATAGAATCGAACGTCGCCGAACATGCAAGTCAAGCTCCAACCACCAATTCCGAGCGAAGAAATTCTGCAAACCCTTTCTCTATAGACGAAGAAAATGCGGCAAAGAAAGCCATGGCGCTGGAATGTGAAGGCGGGCAGTGATGGATCTCCGAATCCACTTCCAGATTCCGAATCCCTTTGATAGACAGCAATTCCCAGACCCATTCCAAAGGCTCATACCGAACATTCGACAACGTTCTAAAGTCGGAAGCAGAGTATTCTGGTAAGCCCTCCCAACCACGCGAAGGACGCCCTCCCTCAACCGTCAACTTCAAACTTCCAAGCTGCATATGTTCTTTCAGGAAATCGCAAACACTACTCCATTCACAACGGTCGTAATCGCGCGCATACACCGAGCCCTGCTTCACCAGAGAGATCTCGTGTATCATCGGCCTGGTCTGCTTTGTCATGTCTGAGAAGAACGGGACGATCGCTTCAATATCTCGCCCAAAGCCGAATGCCCTATTCCCGTACAGGATATGTGCTGTCTCCTCGTGAATCTTGCGATTCACGCGCATGATCGATACGTGTAGCTCGACATCTGTGATCAGATGGTAGGTTGTCGCATTGCTCTGGCGCACAAGATCGCGTCCCAAAACTCGATACTGCGTGCGCACATGAGGATCTCGACGCTTGTAGCTTTCAGGATTTTGATTCCGAATCTCGAATGTGCGTTCGTTGCGGTCGTCGAAGAGGAGGGAGTAGATCATAAGTCGAATCTCGCTCGGGACTCGCAGGAATGGGGATTGCTCCGCCATGTCTATTACCATTCTGGAGGTTTAAATTTGGAATGTGGGAGGTTCGTTAGAAGGGCCGTGGGCTTGTTGAAATATGTAGTCTACGACAGCGGGTATCGAGGAAGAAGAAATGCGCGCTGCATAACATCAAAGAGGACACGCTGAATGATATAATTGCGCCAACAAGGTAGTTGCCGGGAGGCTTTCAAACCACGCTGGTTCCAATTGGTCCAGGTCTTTCAAGACCCGACGGTTCGCAGCAGGTGCATGCTACAGGTGACCAAGGATTCCATGCTGTGATAGGGACACCGATCAAGGATGTTGCTCACACTTATTCGTGGTGAAGCACGACTCAGCGACGAGATAGGAGGATGAAAGCCGTCGGCGGTGAGATTTGATGACGATTAGCTAGCCAAGACTGGGAGGGAAAACCGATAAGAAACCCGACCAGTGTCCCGCTGCCGTATGGACTAGAAAAACAAACGAGTGTGACCGTGAAATGAGTTACACTGGTCGGCTGAATCATTGCAATTGGAAAGAGAAAGATGTAATCAGTGTAACGAGGGCGTCAATTTCATTGAGGGAATTCTCAAACATCTACTGTACCGGCAAGAAAGCTGAAGAGAGAAGCAAGAGATGCGATTAGCGAACTCCTATTGGCCTCGCGTATCTCGGGATCGCAACAACATCGCGATAGGCTTTTGGGTAGAGCGGCATTAAGTCCGAACAACATCGGGCCGTTCGAGCAGAAATAATCCGTAGAGCCCATTCATAGTAACTGAGCCCACAGTAAAGGGGAAAAAGCCATGGCAATAGAAATTCTCCGCTGTCATACAGGAGACAACATTCCAGAGGACAATTCCAGCCGAGCCCCTAACAAAATAATCTGCTTACATAATACTAGTAGCCGAGGCGAACAGCCTCTCCACCACCTTCAACCGTCCAGAACAACAACCACAACACCAGGACTTCTGGCAAATATACAACTTGGTTATGGCCGCAGAGCCTCAGCGCCTGCAGATTAATCATGAACCACTCTACTTCGTAACTTCTCAACCAATTGCGTTCTAGATGGTGCGAAACCTGGCCTTTGAAACTATTTTTGGTGGGGGATGCAGGTACCAGCCATCGCATTTACGCGCAAAACACCAGCCATCCACAAAAATACCAACCTCTTGCAATGCAATTGCCATCGGACAACTGCATATATTTAAAATGCAATCCCAACCCCTTGTAGGTTTCTTTTCTCATCTTACACGCTCACTCAAAATACCTGTGCAAGTATCGCATCATATCGCATCTCAAGTTGAAGTATTCGTACATCCGTCAACATGCGTCTCAATACCTCAACCCCGACTCTCTTTGCAGTATCATCACTATTTTGCTTTGGCTCGTCTTTGCCTTTCCTTTCTCGAAGATCTCCTGTCCTGGAGCCCCTGGTAAGAAGGGCGACTTATTCAGTTGTGCCTGTTGATGGAGGACCTGCTGCGACCGAGGATGGATCTCCGGAAGCCACCATTGTGAAGACTATCATTCATACTCCAGCACCAGTCACGATTGTCGAGACGGACAATGTGACATTACCGCCTGTCACTGATGTTGTTGTATCGACGAAGATTATTGAGGGACCAAAGTCAACGCAGACTGTGTTGGTAACAGTTACTCACTCCCCGGTCGCACCAACTGCAACGACGACAGCTACGAAATACTCCATCATCGATGTCAGCTCTCCTCCAGTTACTGTTGTGATTCCAGCACCAGCAGCTTCAAGGTCATCTTCCAGTGCTGCTCCACGTTCGTCTTCGAGTACCTCAATAGCCACAACCTCGACGTCTGTCGCTGTTCCCTCCCAATCGGCTTCTTCCAGCGCTGTCGCAACACCCTCGAGCTCTTCAAAAGCATCAACGACAACCTCGGAATCTACATACACTCCATCGACAGCATTATCATTACCCACCACTACCTCCGACTCGAGCCTCCCTACCTCAACAAGCACACCAATCGCATCTACTTCTTCGAGCAGCGCTACCGTCACTTTGAGCACTTCGTCTGCCCAGATTACTTCAATCGAAACATCCTCGACATTCAGCTCCTCAGCTGTGGAGTCTACATCTACTCCAACTTACGATAATGGGCAATGGCATACATACTACCCCCCTTGGTCCAATACAACGGGCACACCCACGGGCCTTGCATCCGTACCAATTCTGAAGGCAAGACTTGATTCTGCTCCAGAAGGAGCTGCGAATCATGGAATCGTGGCAGCATTGGAGCAGATCGTGTCTTGAAGCTGGAAGCAATAGAGAGCACAATGCAACAATACAAATGCAGACGTCCAAAGCAAGGACGCCGTGTATAGGGAAGATGCAAACTGGTGGAAGAAGAAGAATGCAGGACCTGTGAAGCTGTAAATACTTGGAGGATTGTTTGGATAGAGGAATCTGGAGCGCACCAAGAGCTGGAAGCGTATCCTTGCAGGCGTTGGGGAATTGAAATCAAGACATGTACAAAATCGATAGATAAATGTTAATAGACTGAAATCAAAATAATTTGGTTGCAATACTATGCTTAGACTTATTGTTGTGATTCTGTAGTTCTGATCTGGACCCCGAAATCCAGCCTTCCCTCCTTCCATTCCCTGCAGCCTGTTGCGCGGCTGGGTTCATGACGCCGCCCTCAGCCGTAGCGAGCTACGACCTTCATCTTGAACATCAACACCACTACACTCCATCTTTGATCTGTCCTGTCCCACGACATCAATGCCACTGGTTTAAGCTTCGCTGGCCATTGTGCACGACTTCGCAACTATTATCTCGTCATGGCCAGCCCTCCAGCAGTGGAAGACCAAGCTCGATTGCTGGAAGATGCCTTGACTGTAGTGAGGCAGCAGACGCATCTGATGCGCAAGTGCTTGGAAACACCTGGGAAGCTTATGGACGCTTTGAAATGCAGGTAAGAGGGTATTCGACTTCCAGTGGATGTATTGAGAAGGCTTGCGGAAGATGCGCAGACGTCGAGCGTGCTCTTGTGCTGACTTGTTTACAGCTCCACCTTAGTATCGGAGCTTCGAACGAGCAGTCTAGGACCCAAACAATACTACGAATTGTACATGGCAGTATTCGATGCCCTGCGACACCTATCCTCCTACCTGAAAGACTCCCATCCCGTCAACCACCTGGCAGATTTGTACGAGCTTGTTCAATATGCAGGCAACATCATACCTCGATTATACCTGATGATAACGGTGGGCACGGTGTACATGTCAATTGAAGATGCGCCGGTCAAGGAGATCATGAAAGATATGATGGAGATGAGCAGAGGAGTGCAGCATCCGATTCGAGGTCTCTTCCTACGATACTACCTTTCCGGCCAAGCGCGGGATAATCTACCTATGGGCAATGGGGATGGGCCGGAGGGAAATCTACAGGACTCGATCAGCTTCACGCTGACGAATTTCGTGGAGATGAATAAACTTTGGGTACGATTACAGCATCAAGGGCATTCGAGGGAGAGGGAACTGCGGACACAGGAGCGGAAAGAGCTTCAATTGCTCGTCGGAAACAACCTTGTTCGTCTGAGCCAGCTCGTGGATCTGGAGACTTATAAGAATGTCATTTTGCAGCCGTTGCTAGAGCAGGTGGTCCAATGTCGAGATGTTCTGGCGCAGGAGTATCTACTGGAAGTCATTACCCAGGTTTTTCCAGATGAATTCCACCTTCACACCCTGGATCAATTCCTGGCAGCTGTGTCACGTCTGAACCCACATGTCAACGTGAAGGTTATTGTCATCGCGCTGATGGACCGACTTTCATCATACGCCGCTAGAGAATCTGAGGCGCATCCTAAAGAGGACCGCGAGAAACTAGAGCAAGAGGCAATCACGAAGTTGCTTGAGAAAGTACGACTGAGCCAAGAGAAGAAGCCCGAGGCACCTGCTGCAGAAGCAAATGGTGAACAGCCACCGGCGGAGACCAATGGATCCGAGGCTCCAAAACCAGCAGAAACAGAGGAAGCTGCGACGAAGGAAGAACCCAAGGAAGCCGAGGCTGAGGCCGAGCCAGTCAATGGTGCGGACGGAGTGGTGGAGGAGAAGAAGAGCAGAGGTATTCCGGAGAACATCAAGCTCTACGAGATATTTTTCGAGCAAGTCATGAACTTGGTCAATGCTCAACATTTGCCAATTCAAGATACCACTGCATTGCTGGTCTCGCTTGCCAATTTGGCACTCAACATTTATCCTGAACGTCTGGACTATGTTGATCAGGTGCTGGATTATGCCAATCAGAAAGTCAAACAACATGCCAACAGTGCAGATCTACACCACACCGAATCTCAAACCAATCTCCTTAATCTTCTTTTAGCGCCAATGAAGTCCTACGTTTCGCTGTTCACGGCACTGTCACTTCCGCAATACATCCCACTTCTTCACTCCCAGACATATCCTACTCGGCGAGCTGTGGCTGGTGAGCTGGCCCGAAACCTATTGAAGAATCTCATCAAGATTTCAACGCTTCCTCAGCTAGAAGGAGCTCTTGAGATCCTGAAGGTGCTGATCAAGGAGGGCACTCAACAACCTGCTGGATATCCCGGCGTTCAGCAACGGAAAGCCATTGAGACAGATGAGACTGTTGAGGAGCAGGGTTGGCTTGCTCGGATAATTCATCTGATCCAGAGTGATGACAATGACACACAGTACAAGCTGCTACAGATGACGAGAAAGGCTTACGCCGAAGGTAATGAGAGAGTCAAGTTCACAACTCCGGCGCTCATCACCTCGGCAATGAAGTTAGCAAGACGGTACAAGGCCAGAGAACATTACGACGATAATTGGGAATCGCAATCATCGGCACTTTACAAGTTCATGCACTCTTCTCTGTCAACACTTTACACACGCGTCCCAAGTTCTGCTGAGCTTTGCTTGCGACTTTTCGTCACTTGTGGTCAAATAGCTGATCAGACGGGAGCGGAGGAAGTCAGCTACGAATTCTTTGCTCAAGCTTTCACAATATACGAAGAAGCCATCAGTGACTCGCGAGCTCAATTTCAAGCGGTCTGTATCATTGCTGGGGCGTTACACGAACTCAGGAATTTCGGAAGGGAGAATTACGATACTTTGATCACGAAATGCGCTCTTCATGGCAGCAAGTTGCTGAAGAAGCCAGATCAATGTCGGGCTGTGTACTTGGCATCCCACCTATGGTGGGCAGTGCCGATTGTTGCCAAAGGTGAGACAGAGGACGATGAGAAGAAGGTATGTTGCTATTACTGTCTTCGGGGGCATGGACTAACAGTTACAGCTCTATCGTGATGGCAAGAGAGTGCTTGAGTGCCTTCAGCGTGCTCTCCGTGTTGCTGACGCCTGCATGGACACAGCTGTCTCAGTTGAGCTCTTCGTTGAGATTCTGAACCGTTACGTCTATTACTTTGATCAACAAAACGATGCTGTGAGTATTGTCTAACTTCTTGCCATCTCCAAACTAATTTGATTAGGTCACCACGAAATACCTCAATGGTCTCATCGAACTCATTCACTCCAACCTTCAAACAAATCAAGAATCCGCCACAATCGACATGCCAAAGCGCCATTTCCAACGGACCATAGAGTACATTGCATCGAGAGAATATGAGGGCGTGGTGACGAGTGCAGCAAAGTGATTGGGAAAATTGACTGCTTAAAGGGTGAGGTTGGGCTCAGGGGTAGGGGTAGAGGCATTTGTAAGAAGTTCGATGGAGGTTTGGTGACTCGTAGCACGGTGACTTCACTATGGACAGCGTTTCACTTGGGCTACGATGCAAACAAGGAGAAGATAGAGAACTGCACCTTTAAGCCTTTGGCCCGCTATTTGTAATATTCAGGAGAGAGGAATGAGAGTCTTGGAAGATGATCACATGATCTTGGCTCGGTGACTTCGAATCTGCTTCGAAGATATGAGTTGCTATTTTTCACAGTGAAATGATGTGCTACTGATCTTAGATTCGTAAAAGTGAATCATACATGTATCGAATAATAGTTCGTTGGAGATATATGTTGATGGGGAAACATCTCCAAGAGTTTCTCGGCTTCCAAGCTCTGGGCCCAGCCGAGACGCGAATCATGCTTCAGAACATCCAGCTCGTACTGGATCCGACAACTCACTCTCAACACCACTCTTCAACACCACACCACTTATTCCCTTCTCCCAGTCTCTCGCAAAACCCACATTCCTTACCATCTAATACAATAGCAGCACAACCTACAATGCGGCAATCGACCCAGCTGGCCTGATTCAACCAATTCCTTATCAACCTCTCTCCTATCTACATCATCATCGCCTTCTCCACGTCCCCGACAACCCCATCCCATCCACAACATGCCCACCGACGAGAAGCCCAATAAATACGAACCGGTACCAATCCCCACATATGACGAAGCCATCGGATCCTCCTCACGCACAACTCCCGTACCTCGAGACGACAATGCGCGCGAAGCCGCCGACCCGGCAGAGCGAGAAGGGCTGCTAGGAGCAGATACCGGGGGGCGGACACCTGTACCTACACGCAGAGCAGGCTATCGACCGCCAACAGTAGAAGATGTACCCGACGAAGACGACGCCGAGCACGATACATTCCTCAATCAAGATGGCACACCCGAGCAGCGGAGGCGGACAAGTGGGAGCAGCGAGGAAGACGAGGTACGGCGCGAGCTCCAGGAAATGGACATTGAAGACCCGCCAGCACCACAATCCGCCTGGGGGAAACGCATTTCCTCCCTCTCGCTCTCTTTACCCTTCAAGTGGAAATGGCCTTCTGGACTAGGCTTCAAGCCGCGGTGGCCGACCATTGATGCGAATTTCTGTATTGTGCTGGGCCGATGCTTCGCTATTCTGCTGGTTATGGCGGTCGTGTATCTGCTGTTTATGAGCGATATATTCACGTCTGCGGCGCAGAGGATGGCGGGGCAGATGTTTGATCCCGAGAGTGTGAGGATACATGTTCAGCAGATGGTGGATGAGAATCGCATTAAGGAGTACCTGCGCATCGTCACCAATACGGATCATCTGGCTGGCACGGAGGGCAATTTCGTGCTTGCGGAATACGTGCAGGATTTCTTTAGGAGCAATTTCCTCGAGGATGTGCATATGGATCAGTTTGATGTGTATTTGAACTTTCCGAAGGAAGGGGGAAGGAAGGTGGAGATCCTGAAGGAGGATGGGAGTGTACAGTGGAGCGCAAAGATTGATGAGGATCCCGTTTATGGACAGGGGGTTAGGGCGCAGACGCCGGTTTTCCATGGACATAGTAAGAGTGGTGATGTTACGGGCCCGGTCATATATGCGAATTACGGGTCGAGAGAAGACTTCAAGAGGTTGTACGATAGTGGGATTGATACCAGGGGCGCCATTGCGCTGGTGAAGTATTATGGAGGGCAAGGAGATAGGGCATTGAAGGTCAAGGCGGCCGAACTGGCTGGGTTCGCAGGGTGTATAATATACAGTGATCCGAGGGACGATGGATTTGTGAAGGGAGAAGTTGCGCCTGGTGGAAGATACATGCCTGAAGGAGGTGTTCAGAGAGGTGCTGTCAGCTTGATGAGCTGGGTGGTTGGAGATGTCTTGACACCAGGATGGGCAAGTGTGAAGGGCGCAGAGAGAGTTTCCAAGGAGAACAACCCCGGACTTGTGAACATCCCAAGTCTGCCATTGTCTTGGGGAGACGCGCAGCATCTACTTAAGGCGATAGAGGGTATTGGAGAGGAATGTCAAGATGAAGATTGGAAGGGAGGTATCCCCAATGTGGTATACTGGTCCGGAAACTCGAGCTCACCTAAAGTCCACCTGGTCAACGACCAAGACGAGGTCGAGCAACAGCCAATCTGGAATGTCATGGGTAAGATCACGGGAGTGGAGCAAAAGGAGAAGTCAGTTATTGTGGGGAACCACCGCGATGCATGGGTCTACGGAGCTACGGATCCTGGATCTGGCACTGCTGTCATGATGGAAGTCATCCGGATTTTCGGCGATCTTGTTGAGCGTGGATGGAGACCCCTTCGCACCATCGAATTCGCTTCGTGGGACGGCGAGGAGTACAATCTGATTGGCTCTACCGAATATGTTGAAAACAACATGAACAAGCTGCGCCAAGATGCCTACGTTTACATCAATGTCGACGTAGCAGTCGGTGGCTCGGACTTCGTCGCAGCAGGCAGTCCCGTATTCAAGAAATCCCTCCTCCGAGTCCTAGACCGCACAAGCGATATGGCTAAGAACGCTACTCTCCGCGAGCTCTGGGATAAGAGAGGCGGCGAACTCGACGGTCTGGGAGCTGGCAGCGATTATGTTGCTTTCCAGGATATGGCCGGTGTCTCCAGTCTGAACATCGAATTTACAGGTGACAAATTCCCCTACCACTCCGCCTACGACAATTTCGAATGGATGGAAACCGTCGGCGACCCAGGATTCCAATACCACAAGATCCTCGCACAGATCTGGGCTCTCCTTATTCTGGAGTACTCAGATCGTCTCGTACTCCCCTTCGATATGACAGCCTACTCCTCCTCCCTTACCAAATGGTGTATGGATCTCGATAATTGGGTCAAAGACAAGGGTGTAAACATTGAGGGCAATACGCCGTGGAATATCGAACCGCTCAAGGAAGCAGTATTGCAATTGGCGAAGGATGCGAGGTTGTTCGAGAAGTGGGAGGAGGAGTGGGATGCGATTGTTCTTGGTGGTGGTGGATTTGAAAGTGCGATTCTGGCGGCGCATAGGAAGAGCCATAATAATCGGATGGCGAACTTTGAGACGCATTTGTTGGATTTAGAGGAGGGTGGTGGTGTAAGTTCTTCCCTTTTGGTCCCTTTTTTTTCCCCACCCACTTATCTTCGTCCCCTTCTCCCGCTTCCATTACACCCTCTTTCTTTCCTGCCCTGCCTTCAACATAAAACACAGGAAATTCTAACTTCAAACAGATTCCCAACCGCACCCAATTCAAACACATCGTCTTCGGCCCCCAACTCTGGTCCGGCTACGACGAGGCTTTCTTCCCCGCTATCCGCGACGCGGTAGATGCAAGGGATTGGACGCTCGCTCAGAAACAGGTGCAGAAAGCGGCGGATACGATTATGAGGGCGAGTAGGAAGTTGGTGGGGAATACGTGAGCTGATTCTTGAGCCATTGCATATGCGCCATGCTCGACTCTGGTTGGGTTCAGATGATGGAAGGCAAGGGGTAAGGAGGAGGACGAGAAGAGAGAGGTCCATTGTACAGAAGCGGAGGGGGATGAATCAGCGAGGTAGTTCTCCTTCGGCCAAGGATTCGCCAGCAAACGCGAACGGGCAAGAGAAAGCGAAGGCGACGGTAAAGGCGAAGGTGGGGATGGACGCGAAGTGAGGAACTGTACATTCAAATTTGCTTTTCAGCGTTTTCTTCTCAACAACCACACACGACGGATCCCGTATCCGTTGTACTCCAGGTACAGGTCAGGTCTCGGGCGGCGTTTTTGTCTGGCTTCTTTGCATTTCCGTATGGTGTTTTGGCGTTTAGGTTGGTTCGATTCGGCCAGGTATTGGACAACATATGTACCTGCTTCAATAGAGTACATTGAGACCTGCAGAGTGCGGGTTGGAAGGATAAGGGTAGAGGCGGAGGTCGTCGGTCGGTTGGTGGTTCTTTTGTCTATTAAGATAAGATATATTCAAAATGAGAAAGATGGTTATTAGCTCAGAATTCCTCATCGTGTCCTCTTATTTTGTCACCGAGATAGGTCGCTCATGTCAGGGAAATAACACGAGACTTTCCTCCAAAATCAATATACCAGATCTCCTGTCAGTTCAGACGTGTCCAATCCTCCACCTGCCCTGCCTATCGCCAACAAGAGTAAATAACCAAATAAGCGGGTTTGTACCCAACAACCGGGCCACCAGCCTGAACTGGCGTGAAACCCGATTGTTCTCGCCATCATCGTATACGTACACGAACACCAACTAACAACGGCGGAACCGAATTTGTAGAAAAACGTATTAGATTACGATTGCAAACTGGAACATCACACGCATTCGAGTGTTGAGCTTCCGGTGGAGTTTTGCTGTTTTTGTGGCCGTTTTTAAAGTCTTTTTACTCTATTTCTTTTGGCCCATTTGGATTTTGCATTGAATGGGAGATCATGAGTGTGTATATCACTTTTTGGTATTGGTATTGGTATTGGTATTGGTTTAGTCAATCCATTGCGAACGTCTGGTTTGCAGCTCTATCGGACCAGCTATCCTGCAATAAGCGAGCAGATATTAGATACAAGATGAGACTCTTTGGGCAAAGAACGGCTCAGTGGCCATCGCTCACTCGATCATCCCTCATCTTCACGAACCCATCAATCTCTGCAATCATGGTGCACGCCTGCCAATCTAAGCACATGCATGAGAGTTGCCATATTTTCGTCCTCCTCTCGCAGCTCATCGTCTTCAGCTTGGAGCTCCTTTATCATCTCCTCCAGGCGCCTGTTGCATTCGGTCTTTTCAATGATACTGGCTTCTAAGGCGTCTTTCTCGGCCTGCAGGAGGAGGTTCGTGGTTTCTAGGATCTTGATCTGCCGTGAACTGTCAGTGAAAGGCCATGCGATTTGAGGAGTGTGAGGTGTGTGAGGAGTGTGAGGAGTGGAAGGTGCATGAGGAGTGTGATGAAGTTTACCTTGCTGGCAAGGACTTGGCGGTATCGTTCTTGTCTCTCAGCTTCCGACTGAGGCGTAATGGCAGCTCCATCTTTGGCTTCGTCGACGACGACCTTCTCCTTCGCGGGGTCAGATGCTGGAGGTGGGATATCGTCGGCCGTAGTGACAGCCGAGGACGTCTCCGCTGCGCTGTGGTGTCTCTCTTCCTCCGCCATATACTTTATGTCAGCGTGGTTGAGTGGTTCGATCTTCGCTTTCTCTGCGCAGTGGTGAGTTCAGTTGTTAATATGAGGTGGCATCTGGCTGGGGGGAAGAAGCACTCATGGTAGGCTCCGAAGGTGGAGCTCGCCATCTTTTTCTTGATGGGAACTGTATTGCTTGGGAAAGAAGCATGTGGCACTCATGACGATGAGGAGGAAGACGCTGAAAATAAGCGAGGAGGAGCCCCACATCCGCGATCAAAACATGCGCAGGATGGACACTGGGTCAATCGCAGAAAGAAACTATTACAGGCTACATCTATCGACGACGTCAACATATTACTGTACTCAAGGATTATATCCGCATTGGTCAAGGAGGTAGCTGTTCGTTTATGTAATTGGAGAGCAATAGTGTTTCGAAAAAATCGCCATCGTTTTGGGATTCTACCTTCCTTCACTCTTCTCAATGGTGTCCAACGGACGCTCCATTCCTTCTTCCCTGCCGCCCTTTCAAGACTCGCCAAATTCTTTCGACTCTGAGTTGGCCTTCAGCCTCCCCTATTGTTTTGCATCCATACAGTACAAATCTCCAAAGCGCCGTGTTTCTCCAAGCAGAACTTAGCTGCCCTCCGCCGCCACGAAGAGAGCAGGTATCGAGCGTACGATTCATTCATAATCGTCGTCATCAAGGAGAAGCGCACATTCGGTAGGCGTGTGCGGCTGGTCCATGAACAACAGTATCTGTTTGAAGTGCACCTCGGTCGTAGCCTGCTCTAGCAGTGTCAAAGTGCATGTTTTCATCGTCGCTATATACTGTTAGTTTGCTAAGATCTGATGTGCAAACCCTGCGCTGAAGACACTTACTCAGGATATGCTTTCTGCTTGTGTTGGTCCATCGCAGTCTCCGTCGCTGGTTCTTGGCTTGCTCGTCTTTGCCGTTTGATTGCAAGTCGTTCAACGAGTAATTGTTCTCAGACAATGGCGTGTGACGTAAGGTGAACTAGCAAGGGTATTGCGAAGCGTGGACGTGGTAGAAATTCGTACTAAGTCGTCAAACTGTTCGCTTGTCTTCAGCAGATAGCAATTATTGCAAGGTGGTCTTGAAGAGGAGTTGAGAGCGTCGTAGGAGTATGAAACCACAGAGGGGAGAGTCGTGAAGGGAGATCAATGGAGTTTGGTGTCAAAAAGATATAGGATTTAGAAGATGAAGCCTCCAAAACCACTTATGTGAACTACTAATTGGTGAATGGCTCACGAGCAATTGATTGGGTAGCTTATCTTTGTGTTTCTTTGAGGTGAGGTGAGCAGATAAGGCGGCAATGACGGCTTGAGAAGTCTCCTCATTTACCGTACCAACTTGGTTACTTTCTATAAAGAAAGGTCTCGAGCAGCTCCATCTCCATGGACACTTGCTTCCGTGGGATCAAAGCCCGAATGCGCCCCCTTGAACGGAAAGTCTTAGAAAGGTATATGCCCTTTCTGGCGAGTGTAAAGAGCTGCGCCGCATCTTCTAAGCTTCTCTAATCACATACACGATATGAACGAAATACTCGCTAAGCTCCTTTGATTCCTGTTTGTCTAGCAGCACCATTTTTTAAGGTTTTCAACGAATGAGATATTGTGTCGCGCTAGATGCTGGGAATTTCGCAAATGCAGTATCATCGTCGGCTCCTCTTTCCTATGCTGTGGCTGCGCACAAGTTGATGCCCGAAGTCATTCACATACTGTAAACAGTCGCGTCAGATGGCTTCGGCTAGCTCACTAGCGTGGGTTTCTCTTAGCACCATAACATTGCATCCTCCCTTCCTCGCGAGGTTTCTTTCAACCTCCAGCAGCCTCTCGCATCGTGCCTTCGACACCTCAGCGTCTTCACGAACTATCGCTGACCATCCCTTCCAGGAACTGGCTTGTGATCTAACTCTTTTCCAGAGCTACATTGCTGCCTTCCGCAGGTTTGTTTACTTTCTACGATAAACAAACATGACATTGTATTAATACTTGTCTTCAGATTTCAGCTTACCACATATCCACGAGCGCACGGTCTGCTCTTGTAACACTTCGGGTGTCCCAATCACACTTCCTTTCGCCCAAACAAGCTTCCAGGTCTGAATACCTGGCTCCACGAGGCATGTTCACTCTGCACCCGAGAATTGATGTCACTGCTTGCTAACATCTCTCCTTAGTACTGAACATCTCATCGAAGATCGACCGGGCACATTCTAATGACACCATGAAGTCAGATGCTCCAACTATTGAGAGTGGTGGCATGGCTGTCGCTACCGAATCCGCCGTTGCCGATAACAGCCTTGAGCCCCACCGTGCTGGCGACGACGATCTTGGTGGCCTTTCCTTATGTTTGCCTGGTTTCCCCATCAGTGGTGTTGTATCCGTACCACGACTCAGAACGACTCCAATCGGCTGGACTCTTGACTCACCTACTCCCGAGGACTTCCCAGAGTTTCCCAAGCTTCCACTCGAACTTCGAACTATGATCTGGGTCCACCACCACGATGAGAACAACGAGATCACAATCCATTTCAAGAAGACTGTCTACCGTGCTAAGGATGGGGATGGACCGATCAAAAACGTCAACACAAGAGGCGTGGCTATCAAGCGCATGTGAGTACATTGCTTACCCAAGTTTCTCATCCCAACTATCATGTTCTAATCACGTAATGGCAGGTGGTGGAACAAAGTCCGAGCTTACACCCCTGAGGAGGAAACATCTGGTCTGCTCATCTGCAAGGAGTCCAACGCCGCGTACAAGAAGGCAAAGCCCTGCGTCTTCCAATACCGATTGAGCGGAGCAAAGATCTACTTCAACAGATACCAAGATATCATCCTTCTCAATGGTGAACAGTGCTATCTCACCTACCTGTACGCTCGAGCTCTTCGCCCTCCAGGAGGTTTCGCCGGCGGTTTCCTCGGTCTCAAGAACATCAAGCGAGTCATGTTCAGATCGAGTGACCTTGTCTTCGACATCGACAATATTATCGAGCAATACAAGGCTGCTTGTTCCAAGGCCGAGGAGGGTCGAGACGATGTCAAAAAGAATGATCCCAACTATGAGAGATACATCAAAGAGGCTCAGGACTACGAGATCACTCAGATCAAGAGAAGTGAGAGCAGTGCTCAGTACTTTATTGAGAAGTTCGTTATGGTTCTGGTTAAGCATGAGATTCAGATCTGGCAAGAAGGCGAGGAGAATGAGATCTATCTGGCCCAGCTTTAGTTAGACCGAAGACGAGGATTTGCCTGGATATGGTAAGCCTGTTGTGACCGGAGGCATATTATGGTTTGGCGACTAGTTTTTTTTTTGAATTTGGCAGTTTCGAGAGCCACAACTGTACAAACCAGAACTGGACAAAGGTCGAGCAGAATTGCCGTAGATAAATGAAAGTCTGTGAATATAACCAAGATTTGCAATCAGTGCTTTCACGCCTGGTATGATATGTCGAATGACAGTGCCATTTTTAAGCAGGCATACGTATTTGTGGTCGACCCCATTCTATCTGCCAATAAACAAAAGTGCCCAACCCAAAGCGCTTTCATGATCTCTTTTTATTTAAAGCTTATGCGGTTGATAACCACCTCAGTCCTGCTGTTCTAGGTCGATCGGTTTCCTGTGTCTTCTAATCGTCTTCCATAAGATCAGGATTGCAAATGTAATCAGGCTCAGCGGTACCATGACCATCCACCAAACCCAGAAATAATTACCCACGATCTCGGAAGCTGATGGGGCATCCCAGTCAAGAATCGGCATGGAAAAAAATCTCTAATGAGAGTAAGTCCAGGCCCGATCAGCCTTATCGTTCATGAACTCACCGTGACAAAAGTTGCTGGAAGGAAGACGGTGCCGAGAAATGCAAGTAGTTTCATGGTCGAGCCGTCCTTTCTTGTGAGTTCGGAGATACACTGCATGATATTGCTGTCAGTTTGGGCTGCTTTTCGAAACGCCTGCTTGTGATTAGTAAAAATGAAGCAAAGATGGCTGAGACCGCTCACGGCATCTTGCCAGGCAGCCAGCCTGTTGGCGATGGTTTTTCCAAAGACCGACGCCGACTTGGAACTTTCGACTACGCGACCGAGGCGAGCCGCTATATGCTTAGAAGTGACGTTATATTCTTTCGCACTCTCTGGTGGAAGCCATAGCTCTATATCTTCCAGCTGAGATAACAGAAATGTGGTGGTGCGTTGCAGCACAGAAAGACGATTCTGCCAGCCAGCCCACCAAACCCGATACTCAGCAACTTTATCGGCATATCTCCGGTTCAAAGTCACATTTTTGACTACGGTATGGACATTGGTGTACTCCAGATCTGATAATAGCACTTCCAAGGAACGTTCAACGACCAGGACATGTACCAACATCGGATGGTGGCTGGCTTCGATCTGTGATGGAAGACCAAGCATGGCAAAATGGTCGAACGCACCTAAATCAGCGATTATGAATCCTTGCAGATCGCCGCTCTTGACATTAAAGGCCGTGACAACTGTGCAAGGATATACTGTGCCGTGCCCAGTTGAGCACACGAACACTATGCTAATCAGGCTCTACCTTCACAATTGCTTCTGGGCATAAACAATTCACCGCGTGTGTTCTCCAGGCTTGTTTCATCCCGTAACAGTGATGTGGATATTTGCGCCGGGTAGTGATCTTGAAGCCACTGGACCTTGAATATATCTGATAGACCTAACAGTGTCTCGGAGCCAGTTGATGGAGTATATGGAGGACTCATGTCTTTGCTGAAAGACAGAACCAGCCTGCCTCCAGACAGCTCCGCATCATCCTCTCCCTTCACTTGCCGAAGAAACTCGACTATTTTGTCTTCTGAGATATAGCCTATTTGTTGTTCCTTCGGCAATGTGGAATCTAGAAACAGGGGCGGCTCACGACTAGCTGCTGAACGATACTCATCCCATCTCCATCTTCGGATCCTGTGCGCATCTCTGAATCCTGACCACGACCACCTGTTGCGATCTGACCGAAAGTTTTCACGAGCGTGATCTAGTAAGCTTTGATCGGATGGAGGAGATACACCTTTCAAGGAGGCCAAATCTGCCCGGTCGAGATTCTTGAGAGATTGAGGCCCCATTATGAATGAGCTTGAAGAGAATCTTGGGAGCCGGCAAGTTGACAACGGTATCTTCAGCTGTGATAGTCTGCGTAACGGATCTTCACAAGGGGTAAGTTAAGTAGAGTAGATGTCATGATTGTTGTATCATAACGTGAGTGCAGCATGGTCGTTGAAGCCACAACACGCCATCTGGAGCGCCACATTGAGAGATCTCACGTTTCTCTTGCTGTCCGGGAAAGCTGGAACCAGCCACAAACGTACTTCGCAAAATTTTGCTGAATCCTTATTCTCTACTCGATCAAAGAGTAGCCCCGCTCTAGCTCGAGCGCGGGTAGGCTTCCAGCAATAGAAGAATAGGTCTTGGCTCGCCATGAAAGCTGACAGAGGCAGGTCACATTCATGAGATCATGAGACTAGCAAAGATCAATTTTTGATCAACTCGCTACACCATCTTTCATCCTGATACTCTGTTCTCCTACAAGGTAGCACTCACACGCTGATCTTGTCACCAAATTGAGGTCTCATGGCGTTGCCGCGCCACGTGATTTAGGACTGTACGGGAAGTAGCGAGAGAAAATAAACATACACGCGCGCCAAGAGCGCCATCTTAATTTCTACTCACTTCCGAGCAACAACACGCCGCACAGACGACCACCAGCACTCCAGAATGACGACAAGTCGCAAGCAAAGCAAAATGAAAGGTGGCAATCCCTCGCAAGCTCTTCGTGCATCTACGGACCACGAAGCCAAGAACACATCCTCGATGGCCGGACCAAGACGAACACGCGTAAATGCGACCCCAAAAGCGCGAGCTTCGATCCAAGATGAAGATGAGCTCTCGCAAGGAAGCGGAGAAGGGGAGTTTGAAGAGACAGTATCCCGCCGTGATCCAAGCAAGATCAGTCTGCGAGCAAACGAGGCCGCGGAAAGCAGCAGTTCTACAAACTTCCCCACCACTTCTTCCACCAGTCCATTGGTTGAGTAACGAAAGAAATCAAACAGCCGTGTCAGCTTCGACTTGGCATCTGAGGAGCAGAGCGCAGCCCGTTACAAGTCCTTAGCACCACCTGCCACCGATCAACCTTCCTTAATGGAGGAATTCCCTGGTCGTCTTGAGAAGTTCACCTTGTTCCCAAAGCTCCCAGCAGAAGTGCGGTTGAAAATCTGTAACTTTCAATAAAAGGCTTCTTGCTTTCGAATACAGAGTTGATCAATCATTCATATAGGGCAGTCCGCGCTCTGCGAGTATCATCAAAATTGACCTTGACAAGAGTTCGCATTTCATTATTGAGCAAGTCGTTGAGAATCGAAGAGGTCGGCTAGATCATTTGCGAGGTTTGCCCAAATAAATACATCGTCTCGATTGCAAGTTCGACTTAAATACTCAGGACGGGCCGAACAATGCTTTGTTAGCCGTTTGTGTCGAAAGTCGTACCGAAGCGCTGAAGATATTGGTACGCTACGAATATATTCAAATGCACGACAATCCATCAAGGTATGCAATGACCAAATGTTGCTCTTATGGGAGCTGTAGGCTTACCTTTGAGGATCTGTAGCAAAAAGATTCGGTTCAGCCCAGACACGGATACCTTCTACTTCGACCAACAAGCAGTCTTTGCGCTTGCTAGCGTAACAGCTTGGCGTTGTTCTTGGTCCACACCACTATACAACGCCCAGAAGGTCACCAGAATTGGTGTAGACGACTTCTCAGTTGGAACCAAGGGTGTGGATCTTGTTGGATCAGATGTTCAAGCAAGCCATAGCGTGATCCCTATCATTGCCATTGAAGGTGGTCTAGGCATGAGCTCCTCCATGAGTGAGGAAGAGCGTTGTGAAATGCTTAAGAAACTCGTCATAGCCCCGTTCGAGGAACGTTTTAGAGCGGTGGTCCAAGAGCATAGCGAGTACAAAATCAAAATGTGGGGAACTGCTTTGGATTGGGCAAGCCGTGAAATTGGTTGGATGGATTTCCTATTCAACAAATCTCCTTCTTGGGCTACATTCTGTGGGCAACGTTATCAAGTCTGCGAAAAGATGACCTATAGTCACTAAGGGTGCGGGAAATCTGAGAATGTACGATTGTATGAGTAGTTGAGGAGAACCAGCAAGGGATCCTGTTGCTCGTGACAGGGCTTAGATGCAACGACTCCGTGGCCTTATCACAAGACGGTCTTATTTGAGCTCATTCATGTTTAAATCCACGTGGAAGTTGGTTCTTTGAAGTTGTTCGCAGAAGTAGTCAGGGCTATAATTAGCTGCGTAGATTCCCACATTTTACAAGCCCAAAAGCTTCCTCTCCAGGCTCAAGGCATCAATGCAACTGATAAGATATGAAAGAACTCCCCCGTTATTAATCCAACAGGAATAACGTCACACTCCTGGTTCTCGGACGTGATGTACGCACTATATCGAAAGAGAGGCCACTGTTCACTTGAACGAAGGCACCAGTAGCAGCGCTCGAACACGGGGAGGGAAGCTCTGAGTTTCGCTTAACGCATATTTACTCCAGATGTCAGGCCACAAGGCAGCTCTTTTGAAGTCCTTCTATCCTCACCTTCAAGTCGAAGAGGACGAAATCACTCGTCACCCAGCATTCTAAAACCTCGATATCTCCTTATTCCTTCAACGAAATGTCTTCTTCTCTCGAAGTCCCAATCAGACATTCTGGAGCAGCGTCTTCCACACTCTACAGCAGCAACAGCATGGCGGAGGCAGCGTTTGCACGCGAGAATCTCGACATGGACCTTGATCTTGGGCAGGAGCCCGATTATGATAGGCTTCTCGAATCTGGTCTCAGCTCTCCAGGTTTGCAACTCAATATCTTGTTAATACTCAATCTGGCGCTGACTTCCAATAGCGCAATCGAGCGATGCCAAAGCGACAACACCAGGTTCTACAGCAGACACCAGTGACGAGGAAAAAGAGGTGAGTGGACCAAGGGAATTCCTTGGTGACAGCTGCTAATCATATATAGATTACCCGGCTGACCTGGGAGATTATGCATGTCGAAGCACAAATCAAGTGGATCAACATAGAGCTTGCTGACATCAAGAGACAACAACCTAAGGTTGAAAAAGTCATCGAGCGCAAGAGCCGCCCAGAGAGGGCTCAGTTCATAACTTACATTCAAGCTGCGAGAGACTATGTCATTTACTCCATCAGAAAACCTGCTGAGTTCAAGAGAACCTGCCAATTGCTGTTGAGTTTTGAGGTTACCAAGCAACTAGAGTGGATGACTGCCAATCAAATATACATACGGGCCATGCAGAAATTTGTTCTTCAATCCGGTCGTATGTTAACAAGCCAATTTTGGTCCCCCGTCGGAGATGTTCCCACGCCTGGGGGGTGTTCAGAAGCTCAAACTCAGGTAAACATCTCCAACTTTGCTCCAAAGTCTACTCATGTGTTCATAACCATATTCGCAGAGCACGGCAGATAACCATACCATATATGGCGAGAGCCCTCAGTCGACGCTGGTAGAGTATCACACAATATTTCAGACGCTTATACAGCAACGCGAAGAAGGGAAACAACTTGTCGAGCCCCGAAGATCTGTTCTCCAACAAACCACAAGGGGAAATCTCCTTATCCAGAAGTCAATGCTCAAACGGGCTGGCGAAATCAATTCAGCCATGAAAGAGGTTAAGAGGTTTGATGGCGCACTGGGGGCTGATGGAGCCTTCAAGCAGGTGGACTCGCTCCTGATGATCTTATGGACCATGCCTTGTCTGGTTCAAATTGAAGCTGACAGCACTTCGTGGGACTCTGACTTACTCATCATGGCAGACCTATTCTTTCGGAATCTTGGGGCCAACTTGCCAGTTATCCTCAAGGTCATCGTTGCCCACCACAAGCAGCAACATGATGGGACCCGGACCCCGGCTCAGAAGATCCTCCGCTATCCTAAGTTCGAGGGAGAACCATAAATGTCTTTCAAGGAAGAGTTAGTGGATACGTGGACGAGGAGCGTCTGGTTACTTTTGAAGAAGTACGAATCAGATGATGGATGGATGGCTATAGCTGGATATGAGACTAGTAGATGACCTTCAGGAGCGAGCAATCGTGCCGAGAAGTAGCAAATCTTGCCAGCCTTAGCACATTTGGCTGAGTTCAAAATTCGAGGCTGACAGCCATTGGAACGATCCTATGTTTTCTTTGATTTCAAGTGATGGAGAACGTGAGTTTCTTTGCTGAGGCTTAGGGAGGCATGGTGAATGTTATTGGGCAGGTGCAGTGATTTTCTTTTCCATTACTAGGGTTAATTCCACGATCACGAGTCTCTGCACTTGATCGGATCTGCTGGCATTATAAATACTTGGATTTCCCAGCTCTAACTCGCCGCTAGGTTCGACACCACTTCTTGGATCATCACTCCCTTGACCACCAATCCACCGTTCAGCTTTCCAGTGAGCTTTCATCTAATCGACCGCCCAGCCCGATCAACGGATTCGAGCTCTTCTCCAACCTTTCGAACGTGGAATTGCCTTCGCCTCTTCTTGACACATATTTCGATCGCTGTACTTAGAAGAGAAATACGGCAAAAGTCAAATTTTCGAAGCTGCGGAAGTACCAGCTTCTGCGATGGCTTCAGAAACGCAAATGGCGATTTCCCAAACACCCATCTCCTCTACCCTTTCCCTGGAGACGAAAAGTTGAGCAGTCGTCGAAGAACCATCCGCCATCAGAGATGCCAGTACATCAAGCGCCGCCGTCGCTCCTGCTATTGGAAAGAAGGAGAACCGAAATTCTGAAGGCAAAGTCCCGTCACGAAAGCGACGGAAGACGTGGCACGAGAGAGCTGAGTTGTTTCGAATCGCCGAAGAAGAGGTGAGATCAGTCAACCAGTAGATTTCATGATGCCGATGCTAATTTTTGAAAGTCTGTCCGAATATACGATGAGCACGCGGAAGCCGCATATAGCTGAGAACGTGAGCTTGAGGACTTGATGAAAGCGAAAAAAGACGATATGGAGATCGCTAAGAAGGACTAGGATGATGCAACCAATGCTCATTTTGAACATCGCATTGTCGAACTCGAAGCTTAGTCGCACCACTCGACAAGATTGCCTCAGAACTTCCAGCTACTGCCGAACGAGACGATCCTTTCCCTACCATGATGAATGATAGCTTCCTCGAGCGAAGCAGAGGCGACGGAAGGATTGTTATGCAGATTGAGGTCTTGGTGGCAGAACTACATGAGTTCATCCAGCCGGGACGAGTGGACTATCTCGGCGAGTTGGAGTGCTACAGACAGACCTATATGCTACTAGCCTCCAAGTCATTGATTGGATTCGAGCTTTGAAAAACCCGTCGGGGGTTCCGTGAGGCGCTAGTCGACAAGAGCCATAAAATCACGTTATCTTGACTCGAGGTCGCCCGACAACAACGACATCGAACACTCAACACTGACTTTGATGTGCGGCTGCTTTTCCGCTCATCTCATCTATTACTACTTTGTCAACATATCGCCGTTTATATCTTTAGGGAGGACCGGGCAAAAGCCTAACGTTGCTTTCGCCAGCCTCTTAGTCCTAGATACCGGCTGTTTCCTCGGTATGAACTCGCGCCCTTTTCCCCTTTGCGTTCTAACATTCTACACCTTCCAGGATTACAACTAATCGGTGCTTAAGGTCCGAACTATAGCTATTTGTGCTTGACGGAAGGAAAGGTCACAAATAATGTCGATCATTTTCTTCTAGTTTCCTCTGGCTTTCGATATTTGTCGGGCCGTACAAAGGCAAAGGCAAAGGCGAACACGAAGGTGAAGGCGGAGACGGAGGCGGAGGCTGATGCTGATCTGGGCATGTCTGCTTGCTACGAAGGCTCCCAAATTCTTCTTTCCAGACCGTCCTTCTTCCAATTCACCAACGCCTCTTTCTCCACCCAATAATCTTCCGGTCGCACGTACGAGGACAAATCTCAGCAGTTCTGCGATTATCTAGCCAGAACTAGAAACGAAAAGTCGTTCAACTCTTCAGCACCTTGAATAAAGGGCATTGGAAACAGCAATCTGTAATTCTTCTCATGATGGTGAAGAAACGATCTTGCTAGCAGTAGCCTTCAAGTAAGTTTGAATGTTACTGAGGACCTCCCCTTCACCTCCAAGGTCATGGCGCGGCTATTTGTCTTTTTGCCTCCTTTCTTCTCGGCCTGGTTTTGTTGCTCAAGCACCCGTTGCAATCACATCCTGATGCCGCATCCACATAGCCCCTTCTAGTTCTTCCTTCTCCTTCTCCATCCTCATCCAGAATCGTAATCAGATCAATCAATAAATGCTGCAGTCGCCTCAATCGATACGTAGGTACTCGGTCCCTCTGCTTCCCCGCATGAACTAGATCCTGGATCCCCCTTTCAACCGGAATAAACCACTTGCGAAACTCAGGCTTGGTCTTGTACTCCTTCGAGAACGTCGAATACCCAATACAGTATAATTGATCGTCGCCCCTCGTCATCACCTCACCAATTGCCATTTGTTGTCCTTTCCAAAGCCTGAATGGTCCCTCGCCGGGGATTGAATCGTCATAAAGTACATGCGAAATTGCCCCGAGAGTTCTCGACATCTCGCGATTATTCTTCTCCGTGGAGAATCTCAAAAATTGCGCTTCTCGTCGCAAGATGTACGTCCATGACAGGAACTGGCCAAACAAGAATGCGGTGTAGACAAATATCAGGTCTTTTTTCTCGTCGTCATCCACGTGAGCCAGGAGATTCTGTTGCGTTACGTTGAAGAGCCTAGATTGGAGTTCGAGAGAGGCTAGAAGGAGAGGGTCGTGGTATTTGGCGACGAGCTTTTTGGCATCAGCCCGCTGTCGCCTTCGTCGATGAACCATGCCACCCAGCCCGTGAATGCTGCGGCGACAAGAGATCCGATGAGCCAGACTAGTGCTATCACGATCGAAACCACAACAATAATTTTGAGGCTGATACGATCTCGCAAGTTGACGGCATCAGATTTGAAATTCGCCAACAAAGATAACATGGTCTATATATATTGGGGACTACTTCGCCCGGTTGACAGTTACCAGGCGACTGTCTGATCTACTCTCTATCGATTCGCTGTGGTTGTCGGATACTACCCTGCTGAGATTTGGTTCCTGCTGAAACCTTGGAGACACCTATACCTACCGGCATCCAGCTTACAGCTAGCCGCCCCACTAAAGGGTGAGATTCGCATAAACCTGATTTCTCATCGAAACACTCCTCCAAATCGAGGGCTTGAGTCCCTACATTCGCACAGGGCAACATGTAAAGCCAGCAGCGCTCTTAGCAGCAGCTTTTGGACATGTGGTTCCTTCATGCCACTTTCTTCTCGCTTGGTCTGTTGACCTTAAGCGAGCATTTCAGGGCTCCAGAGCAAATTTTGGTAGCCTCTGTCGATTTTCCGGCGAAACCGAGTCATTTCTCTATAATGCATCGCAGCTAAATTCAATTGAGAACCTGGTAGAGAACCATCGTGAACAGTCTGTTATATGACAAATCGACATCCAGTCCCCAGCAGCGCAGTCTGATTTTCCTTTTGGCGGACCAGAAACTGCTATGAAGTGGGGCAGATTTACCCCACTTTCAAGACAATTGTCTCTCATTATTTCCTGTGTCCCAAGGCCGGATATTCAATCAAACATAACACGAACGTGTTTACAAAACCGGCATCGGTCAACTAAGAGCATACGACAAGATGACTGCTATTCTTCTGTTAATCGCAGGCATTGCGGGCCTTTCGCTGGCATCGCAAGACATCCTATCAATAATCCCGGCAACTGGGAACATTGCCTATCAACTGCCAACTGAGCGCACGTTTCTCTTGAATGTTCCAGACTCATACATACATGGGGAGCCACACCCTGTTGTCTTCTCGTTTCATGGTGGTAATTTAAATTGCTCACTCTTCTCCAGCGGATCTTGTCCTGACGTAAACAGCTGGTGGCTTCAGCGAAAAGCAGCAACGGATCACTGAACTCTCTGATCCAGCCTTAAAGATTGCTGGCAAGCCTTTCCTATCAGTATATGCTCAGGGCGTCAACAACACGGACTGGAATATGACGCGCATCTGGAAAGGGGCCCCTTACGAAAACAAAACGGTCGATGACGTACGTCGAATTTCGTAAATCCTTTCGCACTTTAGTCGTTTGCGATTGGCCTCGACTTCTGAGCTAAGTCTGTCTAGATTTCATATGTATTCGATATGCTCAAGACCATATCGGAAACATATACAATAGATCGGTCGCGTCTCTATGCTTGCGGCAAATCCAATGGCGGAGGTTTCACAGCTCTCCTGGCGTGCCGTCCAGATACCTCGACCATCTTTGCCGCATTCGCGCCAGTTTCTCCAGCTCTCTACCAAGGCACATACGCCTTTCACAACTGTTCTCCCAATCGACCAGTACCGATCCTTCACTCGCACGGTGTCGAAGATGTCATTACTCCTTTCTATGGTCGGACTCCGGAAGGTGGTAGTTTTGGACCCGAGCCGGATGTCAGGCTTTGGCGACGGCAGTGGGCGGAAAGAAATGGTTGCAGGGGATCATATGTGGGAGAGTGGCCAGTACCTTTGATTAAGGAAGTCCATCCTGGAGCTTGGGAAGAGATCTGGGACTGTCCTGGGGCAGAAGTGAGGGCCTTGTCTGTAGAAGGATTGGGACATGCCTGGCCCTCGACGTTGGGGCTGGATCTGGCTGGAAGACCGAACCAGACAGCGAATTTCAACTTCACAATACAGCATTTGATACCTTTCTTTTCCAGCCACCGACTTTAGGCATCAGATAAGGCTGAGTATGATGCAAGGAGTATGTCCCGCCAAAGTCCGAACGGTATTCTGCGCGATTCAAGGCTCCAGTCTCGACATATTTTGATATGCTTTATGTACATCAGAAAGTCACATCGGAAGATGATCAATGAAAAGTTACACAACTTTTAAAACTGAGGCGCTCTGTCGTTTCTGATGATGATGGTCGATGGGAAATCATTATCAGCGCTGGAGGTGAATCCCTTCTCACATGACCAGCAGTGAGGCGCGACCTCAGCATAAATACGCGACGCTCCTTCCCTCGAAGCCGCCAAACTTCACATCATATACTCGACAAATTTCGAAAATCTCTGCACAGTCTTTCGCCGCGTCATCTCTCGTACGTCGTTCATTAATCTTGAGCCCAAAAAAACTGACAACATCTCCAGGAAATGGACAGCATCCCTCCTTCCACCAACGGCCATGTTGCTTCTTCATCGACCTCGAAGCCAATTATCCTCCCGACAAACTCGAAGGTCGTCGCGGATGCACCTCAGTCACCATGGGCCCTTCTCTCCGAAGATCCTGGTTCATCCTCGAGCATCGAGTCAGAAGATGGCTCATCGGAACATGACCATGACAGCGATCCGCTTCGATATGACCCAGACTTTCCTGCTGTCACCAGATTCACTGTTCCCAAAACTTCCATAGCTAGCTCGAGAACTAGTCTGGAATTTCTTTTCCACATGCACGTGTTGTCGATATCGTTTACGACAAGGAGATGGAAAAATACCATTGTTTTGGGGTAGAGTTTCCTGCAATATTACATGCTGCAGAGAATCTCGACACATCGGATTGCGTGTGTATACCATCTGTTTCGGAACAGAAACCCATGCTCCAGCTATTCCATTCGACTTGGAAGATGATTGCCTCCTTTTTGGTGATTGGCTGGCTACATCAAACCCTTTAATGTCCAGAAGTCTGTCCAATTCGACTCCGTCTGTTCAGCTTCGAGCTTCGAGCAGCATAACTTTCCAACCCTGCTTTGCGTCTGTCCAAGCTCTCACTGTACATAGATAAAATTGAGCATCAACGGGTCGCGTTTATCCCACACTTGCTTTCTTGTGCGACTGACAAAGCGGCACAGTGTGTCTAACGGTCTCGATAAGTCTGATCGTGTGGGGAAAGGGGCCTTGAAGAAGATGAACGTTATCGTATTCGCTTTGTGGGCTCGGTCCCCGCCCGCCCAATGACAATAATCCAACCTTATACCAAAGATACCAGCTTATAAACAACTCGAGAGAGAGGTGATTATATTTGCTATCTTGGAACGAGCCTGATCAAGTAGAAATCCCGGCCAATGTCGCGCTATTGATTCTCCCTTGCCGGGCTACTACAGTAGACTCGCTGTTAGCAAATTTCAAATTCTGGTACCGCATGGCTACCAAGACGGCACTAACTGAGCATAATATTCGGTACCATAGCGCACACAACGTGCTTACTTTCCAAACTTTCTCATCCTTCGTAGGCTTCATTCCATAAAAATCAGCAAGCAACCCTCCGTTGTGTGATTTAACGATCGCCAACACTCGCGCGCACTTCAACCACATCAACGCGTCTTCGACTGGATCTTCAAACTTCCATCCTTTAACTGCTTACTTTACGCTGATCTCTCTTTTATTCTTTTCATCTTTACGAAACCTAGTCATAAATCCATACTTTCCGGCATGGAATCTTCATCACGCCTCCAAAGCTTGCTCAAAAGACTGCATCACTTGTCGATAACAGGATTGTCCCCACTCGCCAGATTCCTGGAGCTTCCAGTCGAGCTACAGCTGAGAATATGGCCTTTCGCAGGATCAGAACCTCGCAAAGTCAAACTTGTTATATTCGGCATGAAGCTTGATCCGGTATACACTGGCCGTAATTGGTGGTTGCCAAAACCCAATAACTGCCCTGTGGAGGGCCAAGCGACGATTCCACTGGTACTACGTGTCTGCTCGAGGTCCAGGCATGAAGGATTGAGCTCGTACACTCTCTGCGAAATTTATGTCGATTTGACAAGCTCCAGGACTCGCTCAGTGTATGTCAACTTCGGCGTGGACTCCTTTCAAATTAATCAATTCCATCGAGACATCGTACGATCTTGCGGAGAGTTTCGCACAACCTTTTCTCTTGCCGATATGAACCGGACTCAGATCATTGACATCGATAGTGCAGACCAACATCGTCATGGCTGCCTGAATATCTTTGATGTTGGCCACCCCTTCGGAGGGCTCCCAAACGTCAAGCAAGCCAATCTCCTACTAAAACAACAAAGTCGAAAGAACGGCCAAGGATACGAGTACATCAGTTATTGCCTTGATGAGTCCGAGCAGAAACGACGAAAAAAAGAACTCGAAGTCCTCGCCAGCGAGATCAAAACGAAAAGCGCAGACAGGGAAGGTATAAAAGTAATTTATGAAGTCGTTGATCTAGAATTGAATTGATCCTTGAGGCCCAATAAGGAGTCCGGAAGCGAGACACAAAAAAGCTGGACAGTTTATTGTTGGCCTATGACTTTATAACCACTGTGTATCCCTTGGTCTCACGTCATGGTGAAAGAAGGGGAAGTGTTCCAAACGATTACTTTTATTCTCGACCCATTCTCCTAATCCCAAAGAAAACTCCCTGCGCCAACCAAGATCACAAGCAAACTTAAGCTCCAAACTCCACGCTCCAATATCGCCCTCAGAACCACAGCAAGCTGTCTTGTATCCCGGGTCGACAATCGACCACTTTCGCAATCCAATCTATGCCCTTCTCCCCTAGTTCAATTGCTTGGCGCCCTCAATGACTGGTGCTTGTGGTTGAAGAGGCTGGCCGTAGTAAGCATAGAATGCTCCGTTGACGCTCTCATGGTGCTCCTTCGCATGCTTCTTGATTCCCCGACCAATGCGGCGGATCAAAGAGTCCTTTGTCGCTGCCTCGGCAGAGCGATTCGTGTCGAAGGAAGACTTGGGTGTTTCGCTAGCGAGACTAGAGTAGTCCTTCTCGCTGAGGAATTTGGATGCTGTGGTGGAAGACATTTCGAATTTGGGTTTGGTTGATGGCATACGCTGGGTGTCTGAGGGGGAAGTAGAATTGTGTTGGGAGTATTTGGCTTTGTATTGTTGTTCTTCTTCTTGTTGTTGTTGTGATGTTCGCTGGCGAGGGGGGACTGATGAGGAGTGGAATTTGCTGGCTCTTTATGATTTCGTGATTTGGTCCTTTGTTCTCAAAATCGTACGAATTATATTGGAACTAATTCGGCGAAAGCGATGGATTGCTGAAAGCCGATAATTGAAGTTTGGGACACGAGACGATGGCTTGGAGATGATGGCTGAGCTGATGAATGTCTGATGTTGCACTGAACCTCAAACGACAAGCGACCTGCATATATACCAGAGCCCCTCGAAAGTCATCGGAGTTGGAATCGGAGCTCCCAATCATAGTAAGACACCTTTTCACGATTTTTGGAGTCATTTGAGTCATCGCAAATTCTACAAATGACAATGCACGCCTTATACGGAACAATAGTTCCAAGACGAATGTCGACTACGAGTCTGCTGCCCCATGAAGCTTATTCCACTTTGGCGAAGTGTGTCAAGGGGATGTCAAGGTGCAGGGCGTATGGCTGATTAACTGGGTCTTGCCAAAGACAAGGTGGATATTATTGGTCATTTTCGTGATAATGTGGCGCAATGGTTCAGGTATTATAGGCTTGTTCTCGTTTAGGTATAGGTAAGCAATGTTGGAAAACTCACTGTGAAAGGGCGTGAGATTTTGGAATGGGTCATCCAAACGGCTCAACCTCCGGCAAAACGTGATCTTACCCGGCAAAGTGCACTCGAGGACTTTGCGAAGCCAGTCACAGTAAGGTTGGACCGTCAACGGGGACCAAAAAAGTAGACATGGGTCTTGGAAATCTCTTTGATATTCCTTGGCAACCAACCCTATCTCCGAATGATTCTGGCGGACGTTGAGTCAACAACTTGACGGCTCGGTCAGTCTCCGTGGCGCTTCAAGTCACTTCTATCGTCTTCTGAGAAACTGCTGAGAAGATGCTGGAGACATTGGCGCTCAGCGCGAGGGACATATACCTGCTCGTGCCGTAATATCTCGGCCTTCGCATCCTCCTCGAAACATCATTTGCAACGCTCTCGGATATACTCTGCCAGCTCTGTTGTAATGCTCACATACGGGAAGTGCTTACAATTCAGCACCTTGATGGCGATTCCGACTTCAGTTGCCACAATGACATTCTCGTAGAAGATCCCCAGTGGCATCAACCCTCCGACTGACCAGTTGATCTTGTTCTTCGCCGCCTTGAGCTGCTCCTTCTCCCATTTCGCTTCATCCACTACAGGCATGTAGGTCTTAACCCAAGTCACGAATTCTTCTCTAACCTCTGGTGATATTCAGGACCGAGACTCTCCCATGCTGCGGCGTTCTCATTCATGACATTGGCAAACAATTCTTTGCAATACGCAACGATCTTCCCATTTTCCGACGGCGGTGCATCCACCCAGTCTCGCAACTCTCCGATAGCGTGCATCGGCACTTCGTGGATGAAAATTCGCTCGACTCTCTCTTCGTAGTTTTGCATCAATGCTAGAGCGAACAGTCCTCCGGAGCTACTCCCGTAGAACGTCGCCCGAGTTATATGAAGCTTGTCGAGGAGAGTGATGATCTGCTCAGCACCCTTCGCCGGAGTTAAGTACTCGAGAGCAGAAGGAGGAGCAATTGTACGCGAGAAGCCAGGCATATCGAAGGTCGTTACCGTGTAAGTCGGAGACAAAAGCATCGCAAGACCTTGGAAGGAATGGCAGTCCCCCTCGCCGGATGCGACGAGGACAATATGCGGTCCAGAACCACTCTGCTCGACATACCACGAGATGCCGTCGTCCGTCTCGACGCGGCGGATACTTTTCATCTCCGCCATTCGATTCTTTGACGACAACTGTTTTGGCTGATCCAGCTGAGGAAGAACAGTTTCAAGCCGTGATCGAGTTGTATCCTGGTATGAGAATCTGGAATTAAGGATCTAAAGCTCGAGAGTGTGGTTGTCGGGGAGGAACTGATGGTACGGCTGAATGGTGGGTAAGATACGAGGGAGTAGTCGCCATTGGCTTCTTTTTGCGCCAACGTATGGACAGTCCTGCAGCGTGGGGTGCGATGGCGGGGTAAAACATGGAGTACATGTCACTACGCTGCGTCGGAACTTGTACATTGAAGACGACTTTGTGATATCTCCTCGTTAGTAGCTAGAAATCAACAGCACACTTGCACATGAGTATCCAAACTTTGTTGATTGATCAAAGTCCTTTATTCCCACCCCAACCTCAGAACCTCTGCTTTAGGAGATCCATGCAGCTTGTCGGAGATGGCTTCCGTAAAAGCTTCGTAAGCCTCGGTCCTCTCTCAGGTAACAAGTTTGAAACTTGGATTTCGCTTTTATCTGGAGGGATGATGTATGGGTACATGGACCTACAACGAAAGCAAGTGATAGTTGCATTGCGGAAGCAACCAGCCTCGCCAAGCTTTGGACGTGGAGTAAGCCATGGACGGACTCGAGATTGTGTTCAAGAACGATGCCTCACGACGCCTTGCTGAAGCATCAAGGCAAAGCTACCTAGATGATGGAAGCGAATGATCAAGAAGAAAAAATCTACGTGAAATGCGGTGGGAAAAAAGACTGGGAAATTCCAGTCAATGCTTGACATTGTGCTTAGCGAAGGCATAAGTAGATGGCGGCGGAGGCGGAGGGGGACGCAAGTTTGGAGGCAATGCTGCCAGCCACACAGGTTTGATGTCGGAAACAATCTGAAGCCAGGGGCTGGTGGTGGAAAAGTACGCTGGCAAAGAAAGGGTTGGCTTGTAGTTGCGCAAGAGGAGGATGAGAAGACGAAGGAGAAGGCGGAGGAAGAGACGGCTGAGGAGAAGGAGGCGGAAGTAATGGCTTGAAGATAAGCATTACAAGACAGTACGCACAAATGACAGTGAAAGCAAAGATGACAACGAAAATTCAGGACGGCAGGCGAAGGAGGGACGAAAACAGCGACGCCAGCTCACGGCTCACACTATCATGCAAGACTTTTAAGAATTCCATTGCTTTTTGTAATTTTGGTAATTAATGTTCCACTGGTCTCTGGCGATGCAGACGGCGCAGAGAATAATAAATATGGTGTCTTCCGCCTGTCTCCTGTTCACAGATGTGAGGCGCCGCATTGCAGGAAGAGGTTGAATAAATAGACGTCCTCCAGCGAATATAGCTTCCGACGACATTCCATTTGCCCAATTGCAATTTGCTAATCTTCCTCCGCTACTAGTCGAATGAAGTGGCAACGGCAGCATCATTCCACCATCGTCGAATGGATGGGCGAAGGAATTATCGACGCTTCAGAAAGACGAATGGCGGAGTATGGCGGAAAGGCGACAGCGGCACCTCTCCGACGTCAAAGAAAGAGGCGAGTCAAGGTCGACGCCGAGAGACTTGTATTGTAAGATCGAGCAAACTTGTGAAAGTGATGACTTCAATTTTCATCATGGCAGGGGGAAAAACCTTGTTGAAAGATTCCACGGTATTGCATGAATCTTGATGTGATGGCTCCGTGTTGGAGAAATGTCGAAGCAGCGGCTCCACAGTGCCCATCGTTGGACGAAAGATCGATGTTGGTACAGAACATACTTCTATTTTCGGTATAAGACCGTCGCAGCTTTTGATGATAGAGAAGGTGTTTTTCGCTTACTCTTCCCATGATGTCTGAGATCGGGTGAATCGAACGGAGGAGGAGGAGCCAGAGCCGTCCCACACATTTGGAAAATTCCGTTGATGATACGAGGTCTTGGGATTTCGCTCAGTAACTCGTCGTATGGTCGATTATCAGCGAGTAAGCTGTCTAGTTCTCCTTCCTCGATCATGTGCTCCGGCAAAACTTGGTCGCTTCCGCGTCCTCCCTCATCGGCGTCACCACGAGATTGTTGTTCATTGTTGGCTGTTTCCACCTCCCTTTTCCAGGATGATATCGTATCAGGATGATTCGCAGATACATAGTGATAGCTAGAGATATTGCCTCGCACGACACCGACCACAGAGATGACTAGAGTCTGGAGGACGCCCATGGTTCTTAATGCTCTCCAGCGTGCCAAGGCGTTGTCTAGTGGTCTGCACATGCCCAGTCGGCAATCTTCACAGCACCACTGATGCTTATCTTCAAGCTTGAGATTTCCTCTTTCGTATGGTGAAGGGTATCCCAAGGTGAAAAAGAGGCGCTTCAGGGTCGTAAATCGATTGCACAGAGCATCGATGCCATGAATTATCTGTGTCTCGCTGTAGGTCTCGCAGAAGTGAAGTGGTATTGCAATGTTCTGAATTCTGCACTCTGCACTCTGCAATATTGACATCAAACCCGGCTAGAGTTCCGGAGCTTCCTTGTCCTGAGAGCGGACCGAGTAGAGCTGACAGTTCATGTTGGCAGGAGTGTATGTTTCGATTATCACGCTGTAGCCCACCTGCCAACCAATCATCAAGAACCAGTACATCGGTTTCCAAGGCGAAATAGATAAGAGCAGGATGAGATGAGGTTCCGAAGAGAGCCGTGTAGTGCTTCAAAGCAACAGCTCTTGACTCTCGGGAAGCGTGTAGTAGGTTTGGGACCTTCGTATTGAACGAGAAATAGCGATTCTGAGGCTCGTCATACACAACATCAATTGCACGACCAGTCTCGATTGATTCATTCCAGATCTTTGAGCGAAGCTCCAATGATAGTTCGGAAAAGAGTGTGAACTTTGTAATCTTTGGGATGCTCGGATCATATGAGCAGGGTGTAATGGGCACGTGGCAATAGTCGGTAATATAAGGACGAGTTAGGCATATTCAGCTAACGCTGAATATTGTGATCTTTTGGTCCAATTAACGTAGTTGGTGTGAGCCTAACCTCAGCTCTGTTACACAGGGATCTCTGGCAGCGTCGTTCAATGAGCTTTCGCCGTTAAGAGAAGCAACGTCGCAGGTAGAAGGGGAGGTAGAGGCGGAGGCGTCAGGAGCGTGGTAGGTTTTCACTAATTGAGAGCTTGATTCGCTTCCGTTGTTAAGAGCGGCAGATGCAAGGCTGGCTTCTCCACCGGTGGCTGTAGTCGAAGGAAGAGCACGAGGAACTGATGTTGAGGCGTCGGCAGGAGAAGTCAATGTGGCGACGGAGAATGAGGACAATGAAGAAGTGGACGAACCCTGTGAGGAAGTTTTGAGCGTCCCGGAGACGAAGTCGCCGTCGTTCAAGTTCGCAGTGGAAGCAGAAGAGAAGGTGTGCAGTGGTGACGTCTCTTCAGGGCTTCCAGTTGAAGCGCTCAATTTCTGAGACAGAAGTCCAGTTGATGCGACGGTGATTCCAGAAACTGAAGCTGGCGACTCTTCGTTGACTTGATGATTGCCCTCACCTTCGACTTTTGCAGCCGATGTTAGAGGCATCGTGGCGATGGTTGAGGTTAATTGGTCCATGTTCTGTATCTTGATTAGTCTGTGGCGACAGCCATCGTACGGGGAGGGAAGACGAACAGATATGGCTCAACGAATATGAAATTCTTCAACACGGTGAGGTTGTTATCGCGAGGTTGGCTACTCTTGAGAGGAGCTGGCGATCAAAGCCGAGCAGTAGAAGTCGTGTGAGTCCCTTGAATAAAGAGAAAGGAGCTCTGCAATCGAAACTGCTAGGTACGGAGAAGATTGAGTAGTGATAAATGATAGAGATAGCTTGTACTGGGATCTGCCAGCCAACTTGCTGTTGTTGTTGACAGATGATACTGAAAGCTGCAACGGAAAGATTAGGGTATAAATGTTGATAAATCACCATCTGCGCTAGCGTGGAAAGCCGTTCTTTCCAGATTCATCAACCTAGGATGGAAAGGACATTCACTTTGTTCGAAAGATGAACGTCATTTGATAGTCAATCAAGTTGTGCTGGACTAGCTTCACCATTGTTTATCCAGCACAAAAATGACAAAAACGACCAAGAACATGGAAAATTGTCTAACCCAGGTCTGGAAACTCCAGTCATAATCAAGCGATAACGTCGGCGCATGAAACCTACGCGCATTACATTTTCTACACTGTACCCAAACCCAGAAACAGCTGTTACCATGAGCCTTCTTAAGCGCGACGATGGTGCAACGGCAGGAAATTCCATCAGGCCACGAGAGCTAAAGATCAAGAAATAGATAGTGTCCGAAGTAGGTAGTCCTTCAGACATGACTTACATCAAAGTCGTGACGATCAAGGTTAAGATGGAGGAGGATGAGAATGCTGCGGAACCTGAGAGCGGCGCAGGTGATGGAAGTCACATTGATCAGTGCTTCCCCACCCCCCCGCCACCCGACAATGTTCTCATCAGCCCAATGCGTACGCGGCTAACACTTGGGTAGATTTGCATGAAACCAACATCAAAGGTTGGAGATCAGCAAAATCGAAAGAATGCTCTCTCTCCGCTGCCAAACCAAACTCAGCAAGTGACGCTCTCAAAGAACAAGTTCTGCGTTACAAGAAACGCAGAACCACCTCCTCCGTCGTTGAAGGTCCGACCTTGGGAAGAAATTTTTCGGAGGGCAAAAGCGCAGAAAATTCGGAGGAGGCGAAGGCGAAGGGAGCGGAGGATGGAGCTGGGCGAGCGAGTATCAACAATGAGGCCGGGACAGCGTAGGGCGGAAGCGAACAAACTGCCGTCCCACTCAGATTTCTGGCTCTTCAAGAGCTCTTCGGAAAGTTCAAGAATGGATCAGTGGGCTTGGATAACCCAGAAAATTATTTGATCGTCCGTCAAGCACCCATAATTCTTTATGGAGATCCGTTCTCTCCTCCAGAGCTCCATAGGCTCCAGCGTCTTTGCTCGTCTACCGTCGCGCTTGAAGATACGGCGACGATCAAATTCATTGTGGGTCTGAAGAGAGATCAGTTTGATGAAACAAATTCAGCGTCGAAGGGTGTCGCCAGCGCAGAAGAAAGTGGAAAGTCAGAACAGTGAGCAACAGGGTACCAAGTACAATAGCTGCCGCTTGTGCTAAGGACTCTCAGAACCGTCGAAACATTGGAGGAGCAGACAAGGCCAGCTAGATCTCAAAGCAAAGGAATGCCACTTCAAGTGATGAGAGAAGCGGTTCCAACAAGCTTGTAGAGGCAATTCGTGCTGAGAAAGGTAACTCAAGTACGACTGCGAAAAGCCCTGCACGAGCCATTGTTACGCAGGGCAATGCTGTGGTACCGGAACGTCTAGTAGGTTGCTTCCAATCGTGGAAGTTACAAGATACGGAGAGATCAACAGCAAGATCATTCCAAGTCGAAGGTTATGCCAGAACGCATCAATTTACCAAGTCCCGTTGCTAGACAAGCTGATGCATTGAAGAGTCCGACAGAGATGAAGGATCCCAAAGGATCTGAAATTCCTTCATCCCATACGAAGTGGGGAGGTTACTTACCCTCTTCTTCCTGGTCCATTTTCCAACTTTAGAAATGGGAAGGAGCGCATAGAGGAAGAGTTCTGGAGGTCGTACCCAAACTTTAGCCCGAATAGTTTCTTTGGCTGGAACACGGAACAAGGCGAGTCGAGAAAATGACGAGCTCGGATTTGATGGACTGCAAAAGGGCAAGTGAATAAGCTTGAACTCTCAAGGGGCTCCTATGCTTTTCCGATCAGAACCGAAGAGGTTTCAAATATTCAAAATCACTGATACCCCATTTCAGAAATGATTTTCATTTTCATCACGTCTGAAATTTTGTCATCTCAGACCTATGGAGATTCGAAACGCAAGTCCAAAGGCGAAAATTTAAGAATACTTTGATTCCATTATTGAATCTTCCTATTGGTCTAAAACAAAAGAATTTTGCAGGCTTTCGAAATTTTGAGATCGGCTTCAGACTGTGCATAATAATTGACGTGGCGGAGGAATTGGCGAGCCCCTTAAGTGGCTGGCTGAGCTGGTGATATCATCTGTTTACCCACAATACTACCTTCGTAGCCTGAGATTGGTGAGCAGAAGATTTTTGTTTTTATAGCTAGATGCTTCGAATCGTCCTATACGGTATTTTTAGTCTGATCTTCAGACCTGATTGGTACTGTAAGAGATAATTCGTGTGTAGCTGAGTGCGCACTGCGGGGGAATGCTTGTGAAGGAGGCCACGAGACGACTTCAGCCTGGCTCTCTAGTCATTGTATTAAGCACTCACTCTGGGAATACAAAGTCAAGCCAGACAGCTGCCACAATTGTCAAGCCTCTATAAGTTTTCCTTGATAAGTTCGGAGGCGGGTATTTGGTATCACATGCAACTCTAGCGTACTTCACCCCACACGCACAGCAGATCGGTTAACTCGCCATTTTTTGGCCACACTTCCAGAGCAATGTGCTAACTGTATATTGGACTCAAATAAGAAAAAAATTACAAAGTCACGGTGGCCTGGTAGCGTAATGGTAACGTAAGTTCTGACTTTTCTCGCTCAAACGTACACAAATTGACTCGCTTGCAGGCGTCAGTTTCCGGATTGGGAAATTACTGAAGACTGCGGGTTCGAGTCCCGTCTGGGTCGGTTCTTTTGCATCTTGCAGCTTCAAAATTACTTTTGTGGTCGTTGAAATATCTTTTGCCGAAGTTTGGGGCGTATGGGTAGTGTGGGATTTGCAGCGGGGTAGGCGAGAACAGTTTAGCGGCTAAGCGAACAAAACAAACAATCCTCAGCAACGGGAAATAAGTGCGGTTGATGATTCTAAGCATCTGGATTGCATGTAGCTTGATATGCTGTTCCTCTTCTTTCCCGATTCACAAGAGTGTACTTGCGGAGTTTTCAAGCACTGTTCCTTATTTGTAGCTGTGAAGCCTCAGGCATACATTTAGTAAGCGTCCTTCCAGCCCTGAGCTTCAAAACCCCCACTTCTGCCGGCGAAGCTGGGCAACACCAGCACATCACCGGTACGTTCCACCGCGGCAGCCTCAAAGCAACGTACAGAATCAAATACGGACAATGTGATTGGATATGCCCCAGTAACGTTACATACCCCAGAGTGGGCTGGCATGCAAGGCTGAGGCTTGATTCCCCATCTCTAAATACCTCGAAGATACCCCTCCACGGGATAAACCCCAAGTCAACATGGCACCACACGCAGACTCCCCAATTGACGACGATGTCGACCGTCTTCCCGCTCCTCCTCGCCCTGCGATGTCCTTGAACCCTCCTCGGCTTCTCATCATTGGCGCCGGGTCTCGAGGTACTGCATATGCTAGAGCTACAGGCGAGTCTTCGAATGGTATCGTCGTTGCTGTCGCAGAACCAATTGCGTATAAGCGGAAGCTTCTGGGGGATTCATACCTATGGGGCAAGGCCGGTCCAGCAGAGGGGCAGGAGTTTGAGGACTGGAAACAGTTCTTGACTTGGGAACAAGAAAGGCGGGCGAGAGCTGCGAAGGGAGAAGATGTACCGGAAGGAGTCGATGGCGTATTCATTTGCGTCCTCGATGAGATGCACAAGGAGGTCATTGTTGGACTTGCGCCTCTTGGACTCCATATAATGTGTGAGAAACCATTGGCAACTAGTCTCGATGACTGCGTATCGATTTACAAATCCCTCCTCCCGGATCTGCCAAATACCACTCCTTCGAAGATCTTCTCCATTGGCCATGTCCTCAGATACAGTCCGCATAATATGTTGCTCAGGAAACTGTTGCTCGAGGACAGGGTGATTGGAGATATCATGTCTGTGAACCATACAGAGCCTGTTGGATGGTGGCATTTCACGCACAGTTATGTCAGGTACATCTTCTAGTTCCATTTCACGAACAAGTCTAATCACTAGCAGGGGAAACTGGCGGAAAGAATCAACGACTGCCCCCTCCCTCCTCACAAAATCCTGCCACGATATCGACCTCCTCCTCTGGCTTCTCTGCTCTCCACCGCCAGGATCTGCCAATCCTGCACACATCCCTACGATGGTCAGCTCATTAGGCGGTCTTCAATACTTCAACAAGTCTCGGAAGCCAAAGGCAGCCGGGAAAGCCACGAACTGCCTATCCTGCCCAGCCGAACAATCATGCAAATACTCCGCGAAGAAAGTATACCTAGGCAAGGAACACAAAGGTCTCGGAAGCGGAAACACATTCTGGCCCGTCAACATCGTCCTTCCCGAAATCGAGGAGTGCATAGCTTCTGGTGGTATCACAGGAGGCGAAGCTGCTCTGGCAGCTAAGCTTGCAGAGGACTACACGAGCGATACACCAGAGGCTGAAATATCTGCCAAGAATTGGTTCGGTCGTTGTGTTTACGAAGCAGACAACGATGTCAACGATGACCAAGTGGTCACCATGCAATGGGAGAACGATCCAGTCCCCAATTCGGATGGAGACTCTGAGAAAGCCCTTCAGGGCAGAGGTGCGAAAACGGCAGTCTTCCACATGGTAGCACATACCAAGAAACAATGCGATCGCTACAGCCATTTCTATGGAAATGATGGCGAGATCTACGCCGATAGCGAGACGATTACTGTACAAGATTTCAATACTGGTGCTACGAAGATCCATAAGCCGCATCTTGCTGGTGGGGGACATGGTGGTGGTGATGATGGGCTGGCGAGGCAGTTTATCCTTGCTATTGATGCGGTGAAGAATCATGGTATTAGTGTCGAGGAGGCACAGAAGGTGCATGTGGGATGTAGTCTGGAGGAGGTCATTAGGAGTCACGCTATGGTGTTTGCGGCTGAGCAGGCGAGATTGGGGAGAAAAGTTCTGGATTTTCCGGCTTGGTGGAGTGAGAATGTTGAGAAGAGTTTGGTAAAGTGATACTTCGTCACTGCTTTACAATTCTTGATACCTCCGATGCTTCCCACTGGACTGATTGCAAAGCGTCTTCTATCATGTTTGGATCAAGCTATGCCCGTCTGATGTTTCCTGTCTTTTTCTGCGAATTGTCTCACTTGCCCATCAGTTCTCATTCAAATTCACTCGATCTCATGATCTGTGCTTTAGCGGCTATTTACAGACTTTCAGCGGAGCGGTATTTAAGCTCCCAAGCCATCCTTCCGCTTGCTCGAAACAATGCTCATCATGAGGGACAGAGAACAGCATCAGAAGCTCCTCGTTCTAAGGTCCCAGTTTTTGGGTGGCCAATATCGATTGAAGCTTCCTCACATAACTTCCTGACTCCCAAATTTTTAACGTCAGTTCGACATCTGGCACAAAGCCTTGTGAGTGGTCGGAAAAAGTAAGCTTGCACTTACTGTCATTTGCATATTTGCTGTCAGTCTCTCACCCTGCCAGACTGCCTCTTTCTCGCTTTCCTCTCAAGGTCGAGTTCCACCCAACATAGGTGTAAACCGCACGTAAGCTACCCTTCTCTATCTCGGCCCAGATGGAACGGAGATAAGTCTAGACCAGCGTTCGTTGGAAGATCGGAAGTTCCTTCACATCCTTGAGAACTTTCATATCGAGCCCTGACATATGCTTAGTCGGAGCTGGAAAGCTTGTTTCTAGCTTTATATAGTTCTTTCAATCTCTCATTTTGATTATTCACGTCAATTCAATGATGTTCTGTTTTGTGGTCCCGCGCGAGGGAGTCTAAATGTGGGTTGTTTAACTGATTACCTGCTGCCTCCCAGGACTCACCCTTCAGCCTTGTTCATCACCAATATCTTGACCCAGGGCTAAATGGGATGGAACCGGAAGAGGGCAAGTCTATATAACACCGATCAGCCGTGTCCAAGACAACCCAAGATCTCCGACCCAGTCCTCGACGGAAAAGATGCCTGGATGCGCTTGTTGTTCGGTATGCATGTTTGTTTCCCCTATGAAATTGCTCAACGGCTCGTCAATGGAAAGGTGTTTCTATTTTTTCCTTGAGCCGGAAGTGAGGGCTGTGGACCTCGTGGTTCTCATTCGCAGAGATGGTCGCTGTCAAGTCATCACATGCTGTCGTTTCTCCTGTAGATCTCCGTTTGCTTTCCTTGCTTTGGTCCAGCGTGCCTTGCATTACAAACCTCACTCTCGGCCTTCTCACGCTTTCTGCAATACTCATTCCTGTCTTCTGAAAGATTTCCACCGTGGTGTTGATTCTCACTTGGCAGGATGTTTCAGTCGGCGCGGAAGTCCCTTTGGGATTCTCTTTTGATGATGCCCCGCTCTTTGTCCTGGCAGAGATCAACCATGCACGGTATACACGCATTTATATACAGGCAAGCTCGTAGTTGCAGCACGAAAGCTTGTCAATGTTGCGAGCGGAATCAGGTGCACACGAGCTTTTACCTTTTCTACAACGCCTGTCTAACCAAGCTTCACGTTCAGTGGAAGGTCTTAAAAAGGCGGCTGGTTTCAGCCGAGCTTGGGTCGCACGTATGCCAGACACTTGGCTAGATAAATCAGTGGCAAATATGACTGCAAATATAACACGCGTTCAAAATGGCAATTTTAATACGCCATAGAAAAGACTTGATATGGAGCTAACTTCTTGATGTCTGCTTTGCAATGGCGTATCTGAACCGTGGTTTCCAGTCGCGGCCTCAATGCGCAAGTGTGTTGAAATGAGATAGTCTGGTCATTAGTAGATGGCCGGAAAACGAGAGAAGTCTCACTGTTAGGAAACCCTCCGGTCATAATATCATATTCTGTTGTCGTCTGATGTCAGTGTAGATTTGCGACCGTTATCGGTGGGGGAGATAGACCGCCGTTCAGTCTGACAATATCGCGTCTTCCTTTTGTTCGGGGTAACTCTTTCATGTTTTGGATCTACTGGTCACCTCGTATTTGATACTGTTCATGGACATGAGCATGAATTGGAGAAAAACAAGCTTGCAATGTCATCAAGAGCAAAAGAAAATTGCTTCGCACCAAATATATATCTATCGCTTACCACAGGCGCTCTGTAAGAGCATAACAAAAGGCCGATTTGGCCCTTCTTGGTACTGTCTCGCTGCCTCACTGTCACTTTGAGAGTCCTCGTGATCTGAGGTGTTGCTCCTCACCTTCAACCTCGCTTACCGTCTCCCACAACATTAAAATCTCCTCTACGCAAAATTCTTCCCATCGCATTCAGCATCTCCTCCTTCTTTTCAACGTCGCCACCGTAACTCACCGTCTCTCTTCATCCCCTCTTCCACACACCATCATCTCTCCCAAGCAATTATTCTTTCCGCGGCAGCTTGCAACGCGTTGCCCCTCCCCAATCGCACAGCATCTCGGCACAGGATCTTTCGAGCTCACCATCAACTGGAGTCGCGAAACTCTTCATGAAGATCGAGTCTCTTCGCAGGAAGGATAGTATAGGCCAACCCACTGGGAAGTACTCCTTGATCGCCTGTTCATGTACCAAGCAATGTACTCACCACTTTCCAGGACTTTCTCCAGCGCTTGATACCATCACGAGCTCACGATCCTCAACGCCGATACCCACATGCGTCCGCGTAGTGACTGGCGCATATATGGCAATCTTTGACATGGCACTGGCACCGACACACGTTTGCAGGTACGTGACAGTCTCCCTCGATCTAGTGGGTGGACCCAAGCTAACAGATGGCATAGCAGATTCCACTAAGCACGGCCAATACTTGGACATCCTGACCCCTCTTCCACACCCAACCTTTCCTAAGCACAGTCTCCGATCTCAGCTTGAGGTCTGATGGAAGGGGATGGTCCTTTCAGGATCCACCAAAGACTCCTACCGTAGACATGATCAATCCAACTGGTCGTGCCTTCCATACAATGTCAGCCACCTTTTCTCCGATGGATATCAGCAAATTCTGTGCCGCTTGCTGTCGTGAAGACCGAGTTATATAATACCGGAGTTTGATCCCATGGGCAAGACAGTGGTAACGTTCAAGGCAAGATCGTTCATACTTGGAGGTACTAAGTTCGAGACCACTTTACCTCACTACACCAGCCAAACGAACTCTATTAGAGACAATCTCATAGCTGCTTACAACCTTGGGGAGCCCACCGAGTTCACCGCAACGTCATCACCAAGTGGACCGTAAAATACCAGATGATGATCAATCGACTCAAGAACAAGTTGGCTGGCGACAAGGTCAACCCTCAACCAAAGGTTACAAGGTAAGTCTTGTACAACCATTCCCCTACTTCGTGATGTCGGAAACACTTCCATGTCTTTTGGTCTGCATTCCCGAATTTGGAAACACTGGGAAAGTACTTACCAACCTTATGTGTAGATTGCTGCATTTTCCCCATCTATGAACACGAACCTGGTGATCCACCAGAGTACAAGGGCGACGATGCCCTCCCCCCTCGTAACGTTGGTGATGTCGAGGAGGGCAAATTGAACGACGATTGGGCATACCGCACTGCAACTGGAAATGACGACGAACTCAACGGCTGTCAGGATCCATCCAGATGCAGATGCAGAGAAGAGTGTCAAGAAGGCCCTTGGTAAAGAGACACTGCTAGAGCGAGACACTCGTAACCTCCAGACTTGGCAGGGTCATGCCTTGCGTATCGATACATCAGCACCTCCTACTCACATACCCATCGCAATCTAGCGTCCTCGAGACCTCAGATATTGGCAAATTCTGCGGACCAGACTGGCCTTCGACCATCGCACACCTCTCTGCCGTGTGAAGATCCTCGTTGGATTCCGCTAGGCATGTTATCAGATTTGATGTCGTTATCGACAACGGAGACCACAAGCAGGGCACCCCGTATTGTCAGATCAATTCTGCCAGCGAGTGGAACCCTCTTCACAAGGTGGTTACCTCTTCGTTGTTGAGCCGAATCATCACAAATCATTTGCCCACGATGGTACTCCGCGAGCAACGTCGGATGTGGACCCCAAAGATCACCGACTTCTGTTCTCAGGAGTGGTACGGCAGAACCATGTTAGACGGCAACGATGGGTGACCCCGCCAGTTGGTCTCAACTTCATCAGAGGCTTGTTCCGCCAGCAGTTCGACGTCGATGGTAATGTCGTTGTAATCGTGGTTCCCGACATGAGATTGATGAGAGATGAGAGGAGTATCTTCAACCGTCATACTCAGCAAATTGCCTTCAACTGCTGTGATAACCTGAAGGAAGCCCTCATTGCCAACGAGGAAAAGGGAGAGAACGCCATTCAGTTAAATGAGGACTTCAACGTTCTCGCAATCTCCCCTTATAAGGCCGAAGGAGACATGCTCTCGGTACAGTTGGATAAGCTTAATAACCGCCGATTGTCTTCTGTCACTGAAGCCGTCGCACAGGGTCTGGTGCGTCAGTGGTCATCCTGACAATCCCCGACGCTCAAAGGTTGTCCAGTTTCGTCACTGACCATCAATGATTCCTCGTCGAGATCACTCGACAGAAGCTTGGTCTCATTGTCATTGTCGCAGGTGATTCATTGAAGCCAGAGCCCTACAAGCTGCAGAACAAAATCAATCAATGAGAATCGAGAAGAGTATTTTCAACCGTCATACATAGCCAGTGTCCTACAACTTGCAGAACGAGGTCTCACTCCTTGGCGACAAGGTCATGGGTCGGTTTTACCGATACATCAAGATGGCTGAGTCCAAGAATGCCATCTATGAGATGGAGGCACCTTGTTTGTATGTCTGTGGCAAATACAACTACAACCAAGTCGGACATCGCAAGAACGACTGCACCACTGAGGCAGAAGTTGTTCCAAAGTGCTTCCACTGTCACGAGAACGGTCATATCTCCAAGGACTGTCCAGATGCCGAATTTCTCGCTGTATTCCATCCGAAGGGCGCCGACGGTAAGAATCTTGGTAATAAGACTTGTCGTCGCTGCGGTTTCGACAAGCATCTTGCACATGAGATCCCTGGCTGCAAGAAAAGCAGCACCTGCAAGCACACTCCGGCCAATGGCCCTAGGGTCCAATGTAGAACATGCAACAAGTTCGGACATCGAGCTGCTAACTGCCCTGACAAGCCCAAGCCCAAATGCTATACGTGCGATGGTGAGCACTTGGCAATTTTTTCCCCATCTATGAATAGCCTTCCTTCAGATTCCGAGGCCCCATCTGAAAGTATCGTACAGTCAACACTGATGTGACTGCCATTGAGACTCGGATGACGAGTCATCAACGATTCTTTGCTGAAGCTGAGTGTGTTCAGCGACATGAGGTCACGATCGAGCCATCCTTTTCCGATCAGAAAAAGCGCGATCTGATCCGCACTCTGAATAACGCCTGGAACATCATCGGCGAGGATGCTCCCGCTGGATCATTGCGTGCTCATCTACTTGAGTATTTCACCAGCTTCGACGGACGTCTCGAGTGGCCAATGGAGAATCATATCGAGAAGTTCCACGAACCAAACTGGCCTTCCATCATTGCGAATCTCTCCCCACAGCGAGCTTCGTCGATGGAATTTGTTGAGGCTCTCACTCATGGCTACCTCCCTATCCAAGGTACTGTTGCCTTGGCTAAGTCTTACTTCTCAAGACTCCACCTTGCTGGCGGTCTAGACAACCCGGACATCAAGTTCATCGCTCTGATGACCCAGGAGTCAAACAAGGGTGTCGATGAGTTAGCCCTGGAGATGAAGAAGCTCTTGGATCAGCATGGGATCAAGAACAAGCCGATCATCCGTCTGGGCTCCCTCCCAACGGAGAAGACGGAATACATTGGTCAGAAGATCCAGCCCACGTACGCTACTAATAGCATGGTTATCGACCAGCAGGAGGCTCACTTCTTCATCAATGGGGTCTTGAATTTCGCTGGCAAGGCTGCGGATGCAATTCGTACGAAGGGTGACAAGCGTTTTACTGATGCTTGCCGGAACCTTTCATTGCATGCTGCGATGTATCAGAAGCTTCAGCGAGAGAAGGGTAGTAATGCATTGTACGCTGCATTGCTCACAGATATGGAATACATCGCAGAAAATCCCAATGATGACTCAGATCGCTCCAGGCCAGGATTGCGTTGGTGTGAAGTGCATGGAGGAATACAATGGCACCGGATTCGTAATTGGGAGAGAAGATAATTGGGAGAGAAGATGAAAGGATGCGATACTTTGATTCATCAGTCTAAGGAGGAGGAGTTAGCTGGTTTCGTCTAATTCAAGCATGTTGACAGCCAGCCTTACCTCAAACACGTCTCTCTCCATAAAATTTCCTCAAGTTGAAGTAACTGAAGCTCACTCGCATGAATCCACTATTGCCGCTTCTCAGTCGGATATTGATAACGAATCTTGCGAGGCTCGGCTTGAGGCCGACAAGATAGAAAAAAGAGACTGCTGGGGACAGCAAGATTCAAGGTTACGAGAAGTGTAGCACTTACAAGCATGCTGGTTGAGACGAAGAAGAGAGAGGCTGAAGCTGCAGAGATACTCCAGAGAAAAACAGCCACCACCATTCATGGGTCCTGATTCAATGTCAAGATACGAGTGTCAACATACGAGCTCACTATGGAGGGCGGCAATGTTTTGATCTTCTGGGAACTTCCTGCGACATTTGAGGGCCAAAGAAGGGTGGTGATACCGGTGAGGACATTGGCGAGTCTGGAGATGATTTCGAGGATGGTGCTTCCCCACTTATTGGCGAGGGTATGGACGGTGGTGTCAATGGGTTCGGTCATTCTGGCTCGGGTAGAGGAGGAAAGGGTAGTGGTGGTTCTTTTCATGACTTAAAATGAGCTTTGAGCGCACTTTTACAAACCCAGCTCTCATCGCTCCCTTACCATTGCGCTAGCTCGTTTGTCTTTTCCGGCACGATCCAAATTAGGTTTCGACTTATGATTCGCGGCATGGTTCTTTATCAAAATAGCATTCTAAATTGCGATGACTTGAGAAGCACGCCCGTACACCCTCAGCCGTTGCCGACCAATCTTGATGTACTACTAGGCTCTTGTCTGCCCCGTACCTCAGCAGTATGTTGTGATCGTCATGACTTGTCGAGGTGACCAAGACTCCTTTCGTTTTTTCAAGCGAATTCCAGTCAAACCCAGTCACCTTACAACGTGGCATCGAATTGGATCTGTAAGAAATGACTGGGGTTTAGAAGCAGATCTATCTCGGAGCTCAATGTAACCGGTACCAATTGCTCAAATTATCTTGAAGTGATTTCAAGCTTTACGCTTATGGCACCGAATGCACCTGCCTTGGATTTCAATCTCTGGATCTTCATCATGTTGGCGATTGAAAAATGTGGCCTCAAGAGCTTCGGCATATCGATTAGCCAAGGACGGTGTTTAACATTATGACAGGTTGGACTGCATCAATGCTTATACCTGACTGGAATTAACTGGATTCGCGAAGGGGTTGAAGGGCATGTCAGGCTTTTGGCAAATACTCAAGAACGCTCTGCTGATAGGGGAATTCCCGTCTTACGTTAGTTTTAGCGCATAATGGTACTGGATGAGGGTTCTAGTGTCTGAAGTGATGGGCTTGAGACTCGTGGCTGCCGGGGCGCTACCGAGGAGGAAGAAAACCCTCTGATGCGGAAGTTTCACTTTGCCCCCAATTCGTCAAAGAGGCTTCAGTGACTGCATAGAATCATGTAATGTGGGAACAGCATGAAAACTTCTACCTGGATTGCGGAGAGTCTTGCTATCTGATGCAGTCTAGCCATCCATCGTTGAAGTGTTCTGCTGGGGTAGTATCTCTTTATCGAACGACGACCGCGGATGGATCTCGGCTGCGAGAATGGATGCTCCTTTACCCTGACCGCATAGAAATTATTTGACAGCGGGAGATAATCTCATAATATCCTGAGAAGTGTGCCTAGCAACAAATCTGTGGAGTTGTAATTGGCTACTTCTCGTAGGATGTGTACAAATAGCCGTCCGGCTAGCAAAGGTGACTTTCAACTGAATATTACTCTTATTCTTACTCCCTGGAATGAGAATGACTACAATCATATGCATGGTCCAGCTGTTCAAGGATTAGACTTACATGATCTACAACTGTTTGGAGGGCAACAAGCAAGGATTGTCTGAATTGACCCCGATCTGGACAACTGCATCTCATAGGCGCAGCACTTGCTCCGGGATTGACCAGGGCACCAATTACTACAGCTGGAATGAATTTGTAACCGTTAAAGCTCAAGTTTCGGGCTGGAATTTGGGCAGGAGGGTATTCATGGTCCAACAGTTGACCGGTAAAGCAAATAGCCCTGCAATGGAATGGTATTTCTGGATAGCCAGAGTAGTTGTCATCATTCACGAAGAGGTAGGCAGCCAGCCATTCAGTGTGTCATGACATCGTACTCGTACATTCATTCAGTAAATTACAAGGCCCTATCCAAACAGATTCTTCCCATCCCGCAATGGATATCCTGAGCACATCAAATGCTCATGCCCTCTTCTGTTGCTGCCCAGTAGCCCCTCCAACCAGTCCACCCGCCGTATTCGTCAAACCTCCAGCGGTATTTGCAACTCCGTTCGTCGCCTGACCAGTGGTGTTGGCAAGGCCATTGGTGGTTTGGCCAGCCGTGTTTGCTACGCCGTTCGTGGTCTGTCCAACGACATTTCCGAGGCCATCTGTGGTCTGGCCTACGACGTTCCCAGCTCCGTCAACAGTCTTGCCGACTGCACCTGTGACGCTACCGAGGAGTCCTCCTTGACCCTTGGCTTGATCACCACCAGTCAGAGTGTTGTCGAGGGAGTTTGTGAGGTTTCCGAGAAGTCCTGCCATTTTGATGTTTTGAGGTGGATTGTGATATGTGAAGTATTGTGGTTCTTTGACTTGAGAATGTTCTTGTGATTTGATGTTCAGATGAGTTGTTGATGAATATTCTTCTTTGGGATGGTAACTGCTGTCTTTATAGAAGGTACAAGATTTAAGAACTATCTCAGGCTTCAAACTCAAACTTGATGCTCAATCAATCACATCGTACGCGGAGCCACAATCAAGGCCAAAGAAACGTCTTTCAGCCACACCATGACAGCTAAACAACATGATCAGCAAGTATGATGTCAGATATGATTCAACCTTCATGCTGATGACGCTATTCACATGTCTCCGAAACTTCGAACTGTGTGGCTTGTGAGGAAAATCCAAGATTTGGGGACGGTTAAGAATTGCTGATGTGTTGACTCCACAGATCGCGCTCAAGATCTGCAACAGATCAGCCACAGATCCCTACAGAAGCCACTTGGGTGTGGCTCTCGCAGTCTCAGAGAGCGGGATACTTGCTTCTTCGCCCCAGAAATCCTGTTATCAGTGAATGGAGCAAAAGCAAAACTGGTCCGTGGATCATACAGAATGAACTGTCGTGGCTCTGACATGGATCTAGGCTTTGGCGCCCTTCTGTGGCATGGAAGAAGTCAATGGATGATTATTTCATATGCCACAAGAGGCGGAACAGACACGTACCCACTACGGCGGCATGCCACTTGTGAGCTTGATGCCATTTCATGATGGCATTCGCAGAAGTGGCGCAGGATCCTGCCTCCTGGTTTCTGTTTGGTTCCATTTTCAAATCCCGGAGGAAGAGACCTCCCGCTGAAGCTCCTTGGTGACGATGCTGTGACCAAAAGTCAATGTCTTCCATTTCCTCACTCCTCACTTTGTAGATGCTCACTCCTTAAAATCCTCATCGTGCATAGGCTTTCGAAACTCATTGATAAGCCATTGGTACTGCTCGTTGAGCCACAATTCTCTCTGTAAGTCTTCAATACACATCCAGTTCTACCCAGGTGTCCTCGTATCGAGCACGACGAGTAGGCCTATGGCACACGTGTGGTAGACCTACAGGTGGTGTGGGCTCTTGATCTATTGGTTCAGGCTCGAAAATTCAACTAGGTTTCCAACCTAGAGCTCCAAGTAGCTGTGGATGCAAGCGCGAGTAGACTTCCCACCACAGCTCTTCCAACTATGTCCACGAGCAGCGGTTCCCGTCCTCTCTCTTGAGCCATTAATTTTACATCTTGCCGTTTCATCCGAGTTGCACCTGCGAAGATGACAACTTGACCCATAATCAGCAGCGGGATACTCCACACCACTCCACAGAAAGGATCGAGTCTGCGAGTGCACATCGCATTCTCATGACTCAAGCGATTGGCTGGGCCAACCTCGCCATGACCTTAGAGAATCCTTCGAAGGCCTCCGTTTAGAGTTTCTTCCCGGGCACAACCCGACCCAAATACCGAGGTCACATCGTCGCGACTTTAAACCTTCAACATTGTTTGCCAAACTCTGTTTCGAGTGTCTGTTTCGTCTAATATTGCGGCTCAGTGATAGCTTTGATGCCTAAGACCACTTCAATTTAGTGAAGCACCAGCAAGCAAAAACCATGCTGCCACTGTCTGTGGCTGGCACGCTGCTCGAGTCATGATTCCAAGATCATACCCAGCCATCTTGGCTCCTACGTAACAGCCTTACAAGCCGTTTTGTGGCCCAAAAGAGGGAGTGGGAATTTCTTGAAACATGAACAAGGCATTAGTGGGCCCACATGCCGACGATGCCGAATTTCGAGCTGGGGTCGTGACCAGCTCGAGATACCATCCTTGTCAAGAAGGGCTCGCTTAGCTTTCCACCCAAAGGTTGGACCCTGCACCCAAGCACAACAATGCGCTGGTGGAGAAGCTTCCACGCAATTGGCATGCAGAACCTTCGTGAGGTCGCAACTCCTTGACTGTAACAGATTTCGAACTTGTATTTCACTGCCCAAGTCACTCTTTTCAGTCTTTCAAATGGAGCAAATGAAGACTCCTGCGCACCGAGAAGCAGACGAGCCCGCCGACGAATACTCAGATCTCGCTTCCGTTCACTCAGACAACGAGACCGAAATCAAGCATCGGAGAAAACACAAGCGAGGAGGCCGGAAGACAAGCTACGAAGAGCCAACTCCCGAGGAAACGGCTGGATTGCTAGGGCCAGAAGACGAGAAGAACGATGTAGACGACAACCAAGACGAAGACGACACATGTCAATATTGTTCGAGGAAGGCCAAGCCTGAAAAGATAGAGCGTCAACCCCGAAGAAGAATCCAAGAACCATTCGAAACCGGCATACGGGCATTCAATGTCCGCAAAGCGGCAGGTAGTCGACGGCCGGTAGGAGTGAGGGCGACATCAGACAAGAAGAAAACCAAATCGCCGGCACCGAAGCCCGCAGTAAAGAGAACGTCGAGCTCGAAAAGTGACGATGCTGGATATGAATCGCAATCTCAAGGGAGCAGCTCCAAGACTACGGAAGAGCAGGAAGCGACTGAGGAACCAGACGAGGAGCCGCCAGGAAAGCCAATGTCAATACGGCTAGATCTCGACTTGATGATTGAAGTGTTTCTGAAAGCAAAAATCAAGGGAGCAGTGACTGTCACGTTCTTGTGAGCTTTTTGTTTCTAGCATTCTGGTTGAGAATGGTCACTGATATAGCCTGTAGGGAATGAGATATCCGCGTTCGAACAAGATATTGAAAGTTCAAGTCAAGTTAGGCATGCGCAGAGCCGACAAGTTGGAATATCTACATGAAATCTAAGTTTTTCGATAAGCTCTGATGGGTAGACAAGCTGCGGAAGACAATACTCTCTACGGTCTCCTGGAAGTCTGTACTATGTTGAGTCGTACACATATACTAGAATGAAAGCCCTGGGGGTAGCAGGACAACTCGCTCCATTCAGCGGACTATAAGTGGGTGATCAAAGAGAGGCACGAGGCTTGGACTGCCCACGGCCAAGATGGATTTATCTACATACATGGCAGATACTTAGTTCCAACTGTATGTTGTAGAAATAGTACAGTAAAAAGCCATAATGATGAATCATATCCAATGTGGCAATGAAAAAGGCTCAGAAATTGAATATTGGGTCTCGGAGTTGTGATACCTTCACTTACCCATATGGCGTTGGTCTTTGAAGCAGAAAAAGCGACAAGTCATTTACCTACGGTCGGAACAGATCGTCCGGTTTGTGGCCCCGACTTGATAGAGTTTACAGCTTGTGCTATATTGCAAGACGCATAATGGCATTTCTTCTGGTGGACTTCATATCCCTCCATCAGACACCATGGCGAATGCCAATTGTGATAGGGCAAAAGCGCCTGAAGTCAATTCAAGGAGGCCCCTGTGATGTGGGGAAAGTTTCAATGCGGCCTTTCTGACCTGGCAATTTCCTTGGCAGGAACTATAACAAGGGAAATGGATGGAGCCTATGGGGTTCAGACGTCAGTGTGGTACCGGGGGAGAGTGAAGCTGGTGTCCTCAAATCGGGATCGAGAAATGGAAGTTGCCAGACCTGCAGAAGAGAGGACGGTTGTTGCCGTGAAGCGATGTAACCCACCAGAAGCGAGACTATTTCCGTCTCGTGTGCTGTAGTAGTTCAATTCAGTATAACCAATGACTTGGTCGTATTATAAAAAGCAGTTGTGTGAAATCAAGTTCTACAAAGAATAAATCAAGTTCCAATTGCAGCTCCCTACGGAGTCCGGACGACCTTCCGTCAATCATTCCCACCACCGTTGGCACTCATGTCTTAATCCACTCAATTAAGGCATGGTCTCCCTTGTCTCGATGTTTCAAGCCTCAGGCAGCTACTTAGCTGAAAATGAGTGGAGTCTGCATGTATTATGCAAGGGTGGATCGATATCCCAGTTGGCTTACGCCATGCAAGAGTCGGTCTGAAATTTGATTTGAATATTCGAAAACCTTTCAAGAAACTCAAAACATACCAAGTACAGTTTTACATGTACGTAGAAATATACTTTTGCGCTATTGTGCTTGACTTTGCAATTTGACTTTCAACGATACTATCACCGGCGTCCTAGCCTCACCGTTGGACGGCGTCGAGATCGTCCCGCGTGGCTTGTTCTTCGACAGGGGTTAGGTGCACGTGTAAAACTCGGTTTGGACGAAGAAACCTGATTTGGACGCACTAGAATGCGCATCGCATGCCGTGTGCCAGGACCCATGTTTCGATGGGCTGACAAGCGAGGATGGCTAGGTTGTTTTCAACGTCAGTTTGATGAAGCCTAAGATCACATTTTCGCAATGATACGAGACGGCTGGTGAACCGTCCAGCTTTGTGCCGTTTGAATTATCGGAAACCCGTGCGGAGATTCGGAGACAGATGCACGCGCAACGGACGACCGAGCCGGAAATGCGAGTGCATTCGTGACCATGTACGCAAGTGTCCCGTGCCTGGGTAATCCTAGAGGGCGGATTTGTTATTCGACCCGCCACGGCTCACGGCGAGGATTCCGACATTAATGGTGGAGTCTGCAGTCAGTAAAGGTCGCCAGGCAGGTGTGTCCTTATTGCTGCTTCGTGAGCTGTACCGCCAACCAGGTTTGCTTCGAACTCTGAGAGCATGCGAAATGAGACTCGCATCTTGAGAAGATGTCACGAACGGCCAGAAGAAGGAGAAAAGTGCGTGGATAGTTTTCTATTTCTCCCATTTTCTGCTACTAGTACAAGAAGTATCATATTGTACAAAACCCAATTTCAAAACAAAACGCCGTCATAAATCATCGTCTGCATCGTATCAGAAACCAGTCCATGAAGGAGATCTCGGCGCTTCTCACAGTAAGCCTATGGTCACATCTCCTTTGACTCGCGCGTAAAGGTCGACCTACACAATTACATCAGACCTATGGTTACATCTCCCTTGACTCGGGCGTAGAGATCTACCTCGACTTCAAGATCCAACTCGATTTTGATCTTCAAACTGCTGTCTCGCTCCTGTGCCGGTTGTGGGCGGTCTTTGATTCTGGACTCCCGAATGGCACCCGTCCTGCCACCCATGCTGCCGGTTTGGCGATCTTCAGCTGGGATAATCTGCTGTTGTGGCTGTTGATATTGTTGCTGTTGCATTTGTTGCTGCATTTGTTGATCTGGCTGGCGAGGCGCTCTTTGCATTGTGCGTTGACTCTTCTTTGGTGTTGGTTGGACGACTTGTTGTTGTTGTTGGTCATCGGATTCGGATTCGTACTGTTCCTCCTCAAAGGTCTGTTGCTTCTCGCTAGATGAGATGTCAATTTCAGTCCCAGCCCTGAGCTGGCAGAAGCCTGCATCATATGGGATACTTACTGGTCGGACATTGTGCTTTGGTTATCTGACTTGACTGGAGAAGACGGTCTAGTGGCTGGAGGTGAAGGTGGGAAATGAATATTTGCTTTGTTTGAGTGTTTCTATGTGTCTGTATCTCAAGTGAAGATGAAGTATGAGAAGAGAATCTGATCTAGACTCCTCACTATGTTTACTTATAGGGAACTAAACTCTCACTTTGGATCTCGGATGACGATGGAAAAGCAGCATTCGATCATAATGACATAACTGGCAAGCATCTTAAGAACTCTGAGGTTCTAGACTTCTAGAGATCATCCAGAAATCAAGTTTGGGGAATCCTGGCAAACGCTTCAGGCCAGGAGCTGTTGATCGCGACTTTCCCATCCGATCGCAGCTATGGCATTTCATTCGTGATGATAACAGACGCGTCATATCGCCCCTCAAGATCGACGAGGTTCCCACAGATACAATCTTCAAGCAGTGGAGAGAATCCAGAAAATTAAGGAGGGGACCCCTTCAAAGAGGGAATCGAGTGCACGGGAAACGCCACAGCACTGAACAACCCAGCCCTTGGATCCGTGTCTGAAACGTGGAGTCGAGGAAAAACAAGATTTCGCTTCTCCAAAAATAAAAGGCTATCGCTCGCTTCTAAGGTAGCATTGCGTGCCTGCCCCCCTTCAGAACCGAGAAACTAAACGGCTGATCTGCATGCCAGGGCCCACCTGTCAACACGACTTGGTCAGACTCTAGGCATTACGCTTTAGGACTAGCGCGCCTAGGTGTAAACATTAACCCCACTGGGTCATCATATATGTCAGAACTGGAGCAAATTTAATTTATATTTCTGCCCTCATTGGTTTCAGTCATAACTGGGTGCATGATTACGAGCACAGGGACTCTCCATCAAGCCATGCCAGGCCGTGTGAATCTACATCATAGCTCCAGGATCACAGCTCAAAATGTCTCAGAGCTTCCATGACAATGATGCAATGAGGTTCTGAGCTGGAGGGTCAGGAACTTCACAGAATCTGACTGACATAGAGATGAGAAATTGTAGTTGAAATGTGAAGTTCTGTTATCCGTACATCTTGACACTTTCCTCGTGAACATAGCTCAAAATGCCACTTGGAATTCTGACCTCAATTGCCGCCTGCCCAGCCATCATCGGAACGACAGAAGCTGTCCGTCAAGGCCAAAAGCAGAATGCCAAAGAAGCTCACCGAGGCCGGAAAGCCAACTTATATGTCACATGCAACGACCCATCACGAAAAAGTCGCGACATTCACGGTGGAACTGTTGTCCTCCGTAACAACAAGGTGAGTTTCCAACGACAAAGACTAGAACACTTGAACGCCCAAATCGAAACTACACCTCGTATTGAATCATTGGGACTGAGATTAATCTAGCTATATGTCACGAATGTAAATCCGAAGTCCAAATTCCTACCTGACGAAGGGGAGGATAATGTCAAAAGTCAAGGTCACCAATTCGCAGGCTACTTTTTCGGCTACCCAAACAGCAATTGGGGACGCCGAGGTGAAGGATATGTCTCAACCATTGCAGATGACCCTCCGCAACTCAACTGGATTTATATCGACAAAGATACCTACGAGATCAAGTACGGTCTAAAAGTGCAAGCGGAGGGAAATTTAGTCGGCCCGTGGAATGTCACACCAATAGATAGGAGACTGAACTTTGACGGATGGGAAGGCTTCACAGTGGTTGAAGAGGAAGAAGGTGTGTGGGCACTGTATTTTGACGTAGATGATGATGGACTCGCGGAGAAAGTGCCAGTTACGAAGAGGATAATGGAGGTTGAGCTAACCAGGAGGGAGATAAAGATGAGGAAAGGGGACAGTATTTTGAAGTGAATCGGCGCAAGGCTCGGCTTCAAATTCTTGCTGAATTTTGGGGTTTGGAGGATCACAAAGGCGCGAGGAGTCATAGGTAATCCAATTCAATAGTCACAATTTAACACTACTTTAAATTCTCATTCCTCCTGAGAGCATAGCTGTAGTTTGACCTTTGTTCTTGACGTTCTTCCATCTTGGAAATGGTACAATTCCTCTCATAAACGATCACCGACGCCCATTTCCGGTGAGCTCGACACACCATTTAGCAGTCCACGAATCCAGCTTCCCTCCTAGGCATAGTCGTGCTAGTGGGGCCTAATAGATCAATTCTAGACCTAGGATCCACCATCTAGACCTTTGTTTACCCCACCAATAACCACTCTCTAGACGCCTTATGACTTCACATCTCGGGGCCTCACATCCCCTATCCATGCATTTCATGCATTTCCTCAGAAATGGCACTGAATAAAATCCTCTCCTTGATAAAACCATTATATCAAATGCCACAAACGCCTCCAGCCCTCTCATCCACCTCGTCCTGCACCAGCGATGACCACTTCCCCCACCATCCCGCTGATCTCTGACACCTACTCCACCTGACACATCTCAAGCCACAGCCACATCACCAGAACAAGAACTCTGCCGCCTGATAGCCATAGTAACAGCAATACAATGACGTTTGTAGAACGAACAACAGAACAGGTTTTCCAAGTCCGAGAAACAGCTCTGAAGCTTTGCGAGCCTTTTCAAAATGTAGCTCGTCTGTCCTCTCCTCTGTGCCGTTGTCCGAGCATACCGCCCTTCCCCTTCCTCCAGGTTTCCACTCCAAAACGCACAGCACAGAAAAGCCCACTGACGCTACTTTGCACTTGTCCGAACTGAGCATCTGATCTGACACATACGCTTGACAAAATGGACCCCAACATCAACATCACCCCGCAAAACCCAATGAAGAAGGAGGATACGTACTACGAAGCTACGATGCGATGGATTGAAGATACATATCTGAAGTACTTCGGTCAGAATAGGACGTCGTATGGTATCAAAGGTAAGCAACCAGTGTTCACCTGCTTTATTCTTGTGAATACACTGGCCCGTTGGGAAATTAGCTGACCATCAACAGACACCTTGAGCAAGACAGAAGTCACTGGCAACAAAGATGTTGACGGCATCCAGCACGCTGTAGGGGAGACTGTTGGCAATGTCTTTTCTGAAGATGGGCTTGCTGCGCCCGTTGGGAAGGTGGTTGATAAGGGGCTGTTGACGAGGTGAAGAGTCGGGAACACTTGAATAGAACAACCATGTTATGATAGTTGATGATTTGATGTACATGCAATTCAATGATATTTTACCACAATCTTCATATAATTACTTCCAAAGACCTCGGCTCTTACAAGAAATCAAGCATTAATGTTCGTAAATCGTCAAATCTACAGCGGCCAAAAGTCTCAAACCACTAAATCGTCCGCTGGCAGTGGAACAACCATCGCCTTCTTCAACTCCTTCTCCTTCTCCCCATCATCTCCCTTCATCCTCTTCATAAGATCCTCATCAACAGGCAACGGCGTATCTGCCGCCCTCTTCAAGCTCTCCTCATCAACCCCCCCATCAACCAGCTGCGGCATCTCCGCACACCCCAAAATAGCCTGCAACTGGAACTCATCCTCACTCTCATCCTTCTCCTTTGGCAATCTCGGACTCAGCATCTTCCCATCATCATCCCAAAGCTGACTCTCCGACTGCGTCCTCGTCAACTGCTCCCTCGTAGGTTCATACTCATCGACAATCTTCCTTGGATCATTCTTCGCCCATTCACTCACAAGCTTCGCAGAGATCTCCAACATCTCATCGAACATCCCGTTCTTCTCGGGCCGGAACATACTGCAGTGTGCTTCGATCTCGCTTTTCGCTTTCTTGTTCGGCTGTTCTTGGAAGAGCTTTGCCGCAGCTGCTTCCTTCTCGGTCGGGACGGCGCAGAATGTACGCTTTGGGACGAAGTATCCGCCGCTCCAGTATCCGTTTTCGCCGAGTGAGGTATAGAGGTCTTTGATGCCGACGCCTTCGAGTTGGCTGAGTCTTTCCATTCGGGTTGTTAGTTGTGCTTGCTTCATCAGCGCGCCGACGAATTTGAGATGGCTCGCCATCCACGCAAATCCCTCGCCGATGCTGTCGCGACTGACGTAAGTTAGACCACGAGAGACGTTGTCTTTGTAGTTGATGTTGTAGGGGTTCAAGTCTTCCTTCTTAATCTTTGAAAGAGAAGTTCGGATAGAATCTCGATGGATGTATGCTGCGACTCCGCCGGCCACGATGGCTCCGTACGTTCCTGTGCGAGCGGCGAGTGTTTGCCAGCGCATCCAAGAAGATGCTTCTGCTGTAGTAGCTAGGGCTGAAGAAGTCGATGCGCCAGTAAGAGAAGAAGATACGGTCGAGAAGATGTTCCAAACAGAGCTCAAGTTCTGGTACTGTGAGAATGCGCCGTACGCAAACATGGACCGCGAAAGCCCATTGAAGGGCGTGTCAAAAGTGAGAACTCCATGAATCAGAGGGAACATCAACTTCTGACCCGGTACATTCGACACTGGTCTATTGTCAAGAACAGAAAACAGTGCATCCGCAGCGACGAAGCCTCTGGCAACCCATCTGTTAGTCTGCAAATTCGATGTCGCGATGCTTGGCTGGACGGACATACCCCATAGAATGAGCCACCAAAATCACCCCCACTGAAGGCTCCAGAATTGCAGACGGCGTAGCAGCATCTCTCTCCAGATCGGTAACTTGATCTTGCAGCCTTCCATGCATCAATTAGCAACAGATTCAGAGTAACATCGTGCCCGCAGCATACCATTCTCTGAAAGTCTCCACACAGGCGGCCAGATCCCCTCGTGTCTCGTATTTGGGATATACTCTCGTTTGTACATTCAGATGTGGAGACTTCTCCGAGACAGATTTCTTGAGTGCCTAGGAATATGCAGTCAGCTTGCGGAGACCTCTCCTCCTGAATTTAATTGCTTTTGAAAGGGAAGGAAACAGACATCCGGAAATTCGAAAAATGTCTCCTCGTCGCCCTTGAAGCCGTGTATAAAACACAGCAGCAATGTCTTCACCATTCTTGCGAATACTGTGCTTCTTTCCCTCTCTGAATCAGAATGCTTGTATCAATGTGCAGGGTCGATATGCCAAAGCAACCAGATCTCGATCTCGATCCTAAAGTTCTGTTTCTGACAAACGCTGCAGTGGACCTAGTCCTCATCAGTGGGGAAGGACGACCTACCCGCCTCAGCCGGTGATGCAAACAGTGGACCTACTCACTCCACCCATCAACCTAAGGATGCACAAGAATCCCAAAACAGGTTCTGGTCCGACTGCTCCAACACCCCAAGAGCCGGACTAAACAGCCTTTGCTTTTTGCTTTTCGAGCACATGGATGAAGCTGCATCGAGAGGTCTGTGGCACGGCAGAGCTGTGGCGGAAACCCTACTCTAGACACGCTAGTTTCTAAAATCACGAATACGTGGCTGAGACATTTGTCTGTGCGAGTTAGTTCGAAGTTAATCCCACGAGGAGGTCTAAAAACTGGATTTATTGAGAGTCAATGCAGTTGCAGCGTACTAGGTCCGACATAGCGTATTTTTTTGTGAAAGAGGATTAAGCGGGGTTCCCGTTGCACAGACGTGAGCTAGTGGGAACCCAGCGCGCTGGGAAGATACATTCGAGATTGATGCAATTTCTTGGAGATGGACTTGTCACAGGCATGCCGCATGATGGTAAACATGGAATAATTAAGATAGAAATGCATAGTCTAACAAGTTTTGCAAAGCTGATCATACAGTTCATGTGCATCGTCGACAACTAAACTAAACAAACAATTCAAGTCGAGCCCGGCCCAAAAATCAAATCACTGCATCTGGAACGCACCCGGGATTCTAATCGTGAGAGTCGTCCCGGTCGGGTTCGTCTCGACTTTGATCTCAATCCCACTGACACTGACATTCGCCTGCTCAGCCTTTCCACCGACTTGATCCTCATTATGCTTTGTGCTGATCTTCGCGACCTCGTCGCCCTTTGCGCTCGCGACTTCACTGACCTTTCCAAGCACCTTACCAGACTCATCAACGATTTCTCCTGCATCGTTCACAGTCTTGCCCGCCATCGACTTTAGGTCGCCAGTGACCTTCCCCAGGGGTTTACCTGCCTTGTCAAGCACGTTCCCTGAATCATCGACTGTATTGCCTGCAAGTGATTTGGCGCCTTTAACAGTGTCAGTGACTTGTTCAGTTGCTCCTCCGGCGAGGCCTTTGCCTTGGCCTGCAACTTCTCCAACAGTGTCAGTGACACCATTCGTAGCGTCGCCCAATTTATCAGTGGCTGCATTTGCAAGCTCGGTTGGCTTGCCTGCCGCGTCGCCAAATGTCTTGGTAACATCTCCAATTGCGGATCCAGCCTTGTCTTGAACATCGCCAACAGTAGACTCAGCTGTGTTCTGGACATCGCCAACAGCGGATCCAGCTTTGTCTTGGACGTCGCCAGCTGCTTTTCCAGCGGTATCACCAACTCCGCCAACAGTGTCTGTGACTCCTCCAAGGGCATCGCCAGCCCCATTGTCTCCAAGACCAGGTGCGGCTCCCTTAACACTATCGACAGCGCCGCCGGCAGTAGATGTTGCTTGCTTGGTTGCGCCATCGACTCTCTCGCCAACTGAGTCTGTGATGCCTCCTAGCAATCCGCTAGACGGCTTCTTTTTCTTCTTTGGAACCTTGTCAGGGAGAGATGGAGCCTTACTTCCAGCGCCTTGAGCAGTATCCTTGACACCACCTAGAGCATCACCTCCGACAGGCAAATCTGGTGCGCTTCCGAGGCCGGGAAGACCCTTCGTGAGTCCTTTAGCCGAAGAAGTTGCTTTGTCTGTAGCACCTTTTGCGGTATCCTGAGCTTGACCCGCAGCATCTGAAGTCTTCTTTTGAACGTCGCCCGTGGCGTCATTTGCGGTCTTGCTGGCTTTGCTAACTCCCTGTTGAGCTTGCTCTGGAAGTCCAGAAGCAGTGTCTTGAGCTTTCTCGGGAACATCGCCAACAGTGTCTTTGGCATTGTCCACTGGACCGTAGTCGGACTCTCCGTCGTCCCAGTCGTGATCCTCCTCTTCCTCATCAGACTTGCCATCGCTTTGCTGGTCGTCTTGATCATCAGATCCCTCCTCCTGATCGTCTTGATCATGGTCGTCATTTGCGACAGAGTTGTTGTTGTCGTGATCCTCTTCTTCTGGCTCATCATCATGTTCAGATTCAGATGCCATCTCTGGCTCAGGCTCCGGTTCAGGCTCTGGAACTGGCGCCGGCTTCTTCTTCTTCTTCATAATGGGCTTCTGAACATCTGGCGCCGGCGCAGGAGCGTCGTCGAACTTGGAGTCCCGGCGATCGGATGAAGATTTAACTTTGTCTGGTTGGGGCGTTTGATTGGCGTCTGGGGCCGGGAACTCCGCTGGAGGTTGAACCGGCCTCTTCTTCTTGACGATCTTCTTAGGAGTCTCCTCTGGGTCGGTAGCTTTGGCATCGTCAGATGCCTGAGGAGTTGGGGGAGCGACATCAGCCGCTGGCTTTGGGATGCGCTTCTTCTTTCTGATAGGCGACCCGGGAGATGGCGCATCGTCTTGCTGAGGAAGAGGTTTTGGAGACGGTTTAGGTGCAGACTTCTCAACACTGTTGATGTCGCCGTTGGTAGGGACTCTCTTCTTTTTCAAAGATGTAGGAGTCTTGGTGGGCATTTCGCCCTGGCCCGTGGGCATTTGAGGAGCTTTCGGAGTTCGAGGAGCAGACATGATGGTAGGAGTAAGGAAGTCTTGAGAGTGTAGAGTTCGAAGCTGCAGAAAGAAAAGATTGCGAAGGTTTAATGGGAAAATAAAATCTGAAATCATGTAGCAAACCTGCCTTGCGAATCTGCTGGGTACAGAATCAGTGACGATAGAACTTGGGAGCTATGACTTCGTTCGAGTGTCCAGCCCACCGTGCATCCTGGCGCATCTCGTCATGGCCCACTTCTTAATCTGGGACGCACATGCGGGGTATGGACTTTGAATATGCATTGGAATCCTGTTTTTCGGTTTGATTTGCATAAGCACAAACGCTATCTGTGTGGCTCGTGTTTCTTGTGGCTGACCGCGGAGCGTTAGATTATGGAAGTCTGTAAGTTTTGCCACGATTGAAGGCTACGAGCTACCGAAAGTCTAGGTAGTCTGTAATGCCACAACTGACTGTGACAGACGCTACTAGAGTGCGTTCAACTCCAACTCTGGCGCCACATACCAGTGGACAAGTTTCTCAACTTGAATAGTAGGCATGTCAATGTGGTGAGCATGTGTCTGCTTCATGTTTCAGAGAGACGGCTCCTGGCCCAAATTCAGGCTACCAGCAGAAAGACAGGATACAACTGAGCTTCTACTAGTAATACAGCTAGCCAGATATGCCTCAGCCAATGTGAAGACTAGAGTCCATTTCGGCTGCCCCCAAATAGATGTGACATGGCATATTGCAGCTGCTAGCACCAGAGAGTACGCTTCGGACAATTAGGTGAATTCGTCTAGACGTTTCCATCCAATGATCGGACAAGATCGACACTGCAGTAATGCAGAGCGAGAGCAGTGACAGCTGAGTAGGCTGCACTCGCGGACAATCGTGGAGGATGTCCCTTGTTGTTGATACTACCCAAAGAAGTGTAGCTCACTTTGCTTAAGCGGTGGCTGATGGTCTACGATAGCCCTAGCAAAAAACTAGCGAGGTTTTGGAGGGGTCAGCCACTGCAACGGGCTTTTTCGCTTGACCTCCGCAGGATCGACGTCCAGGCTTGACGATCCCAGACAGGGTCCTAGCTAACCCTGGAACAGAACTTGATCGACGATGTCAGTAGAAGCGAGTTGTGGCTTGAATGTTGACTTTTGCCATCATACCTGCCTAGATGTGACGAAGCTCCGAGCTGTCACTCCACAACTTCCATGTTTTGGATCTCCACACGGGATAATCCCTTGTCTGGGCCCAGAGTCCAGAGAAGTAAAACCTGGATTCTGGTCGAATAGATTAAATTCTAGATTGAGCAGGACTGCTATGATGAAAGAAGGCGTCATGGTGATGCTTCAGGGCCAGGTTCCTGGAGCTTCATACCGTCCAGAGGTTTAATTCGTGATGCAGCTGATAGGTTGGTCCTGGAAGTAGAGCTCTGTTTCGCAGTCAGCTCTGTAGACTCTCGTTGATGACGTCGATTCTCGTCGAAGCTCATCCTTGTCTGGCATTTGAGCTCGAAGATACTAATATGGGTGCTTGTTACTCCTCCTTCTCAAATCTATACCACCTATCATTCTCATTTCAATACCCATACATCTTCCCACACCCACCACAAGACCAACAATCATCTGGAAAACCACATCACAACAATCAGTCGCCTCTTAAGATCATCAGACGACTCTCACAGCAATACCGATCTGCACATAGTCCTATCATCATGACGGACGTTGCAAGCAGACAGACGGGCAACATGCCCAAGGTTCCAAGAACCCCAAGCAACAGCGGAGCCCCCAGAAAGACTCCCAAGAAGAGTGACACAGGCAAATCACTGAAAGCCGACAAATCAGAAGTTGATGACACCAAATCAAGCACCAAGGGAGATCCATTCACACAGAATGATCTCGAGAGCGTTGCTGAGGATCAGAGCCTCGACAATGCCACCAATGATGGCGCAGAGGAAGAGTCAGAAGAAGACGGAACAGAAGTCATACCAGGTTAGTACTCGTATTCACGCTTGATATATCAACTATGAAGAAGAAGAAGACTGACACAGCCACCAGCTGGAAGCGTTGATAATGAGGGAAATGTTCTCGACAAAGACGGCAACACAATCGGACATGTGAACGGAGAAACAAAATCCAATTTCGAAGGCAGCATGGTAGACCAGGAGGGTGATATCTTGGACGCAGAAGGCAACGTCATCGGCACAGCAGATTTGGTGCAAAGTGTTGCTCAGTCTGCAGCCGGAGAAAAGCCGTCCCTTGAGGCTCAGGCTCCTTTCGGAGTTCAAGATAACGGAGATATCACGAACGCCACTGGGTCAGTCGTAGGCAAGCTGGCTGAAGGCAAGCCACAAGATCTCGTCGGCACAGCCATCACGGCAATCGATGCTAGCGGCAATCTAAAGGCCGAGTCCGGCAGCACCATCGGCAAAGCAGACCTGCAAGAAGGCGTTCTCGATGGAGCTGCTTCGCAGAAACCCGACGGAGCAGTAGACGAAGGGGAGCTCTCAGATAAGGCAGACAGTGCCATCGAGTTGCAAGATCAGGAGGCAGCCAACCCAGAGCTTGCCGCGGATCAAAAATCGGGACTCAGCGCCGACAAGGACGTCGACAACCTGAAGCCAGAGGACTCAGCGTCACAACTAGGTGGCTCTAAAGTGCCGGCTGACACCTCAAACGTCGCCGAGAAGACTGGAGACGCGCAAGATCTTGACGCCAAGGTCGATCCATCAAAGGTCGCGGACGGATCTGAAGTCGCCAAAGATGCAGACTCCAAGGTAGCTGGAGGGTCCGAGATCGCCAAGGATGCGGACTCGAAGGTTGCTGATGGATCACAAGCAGCCGAAGATCTAGATACCAAAACTGTTGACGGTGACGCACCAGCTCCAGAGATCACAGAAGAGCCTGAGCAGTTGAATGAACTGGACCCAAAGCCAGTCGACGAGGAGAAGCTTGCAGAAGATGCACCAGAGCTTCCTGATCTCTCCATCCTCAAAGACATGAAAGTGAACAAGCTCGGCAAGATCGTGGACGAGAACGGAAACCCACATGGTCAACTAATCGAGGGTGACCCAAAGAAGCTGGCGGGCAAGAAGGTCGATGCCGAAGGTCAAATTTGGGATGACAAAGGAAAAGTCATCGGCCGAGTCGAGCTCCTCCCAGAGAATGAGCGTGAAGCCGAACCATCAGCTCCGTTTGAGGACTTCCCTGATAGCATCGTTGACAAGTCAGGCAATGTTATTTTCGAGGGTAAAATTGTCGGCAAATTGATCGAGGGCGATGCCAAGAAGCTAGAGGGCAAGAAAGTGGATGCTGATGGTGACGTTTTGGATAAGAACGGCAACACACTCGGGAAAGCAGAGCGATTCCAAGAGGAGGACATCGTACCCGAAGAAGAAGCACCGGCTGTTGACTTGTCCATCCTCGAGGGGAAGAAGGTCAACAAGGCAGGAAATGTCGTTGACGACAATGGCAAATTGTTCGGACGCGTCGTAACCGGAGATGTCGCAAAACTGGTCGGAAAGAAAGTTGATTCCGAAGGCAAGATCTGGAGTGACTCTGGAAAGGTAATCGGAACTACTGAGCTTCTCGATATCGACGACCGAGATCAAGCATCCGAGTCGCCGTTTGAGGACTTCCCAGATGCATTGGTTGAGAAGACCGGGAATGTTGTCTTCGAAGGCCAGGTAGTGGGAAAACTCATCGAGGGTGACGCAAAGAAGCTCGCAGGCAAAAAGGTCGACAAAGACGGAGACGTAGTAGACAAGGTCGGGAATGTGCTAGGAAAGGCTGAACGCTGGACCGAAGAAGAGGCCCCCGAGCCAGAGAAGATTGACATGTCTGCACTCGCTGGAAAGCGTGTCAACAAGTTGGGTAATCTCGTTGATTCTCACGGCAGCATCTATGGTCGTCTTGTTGAGGGAGATGCGAAGAAGCTCGTGGGCAAGATGTCAGACAAGAACGGAGACATCTGGGATGATGGCGGAAAAGTAGTTGGAAAGGCTGAGCTCGTACCAGAGAGCGAGAGAGAGGGTCAGAAAGAAGGTCCATTTACCGGCTTTGACTCTCCAACGGTCACAAAAGACGGGAAAGTCGCTGACGCAAAGGGCACCATCATTGGTCGTCTCATCGAGGGCGAGGCCAAGAAGTTGTATGGAAAGAAGGTTGATACTGATGGAGATGTGGTCGACAGCAACGGTAACTCTCTTGGAAAGGCTGAGAGATGGGAGGAGGAAGAGAAGCAAAAGGCTCACAGTCCAGTCGAGGGCCGAAAAGTCAACCGTGAGGGTAACGTCGTGGATGAGAACGGAGATCTCATCGCCAAGTTGACCGAAGGCGAGATCACCAAGTGCTCGGGCAAGGAGATCGACGCTGATGGAGATGTGTACAACTCCAAGAACCAAGTCATTGGTCACGTCACTCTCCTCGATGAGATCCCAGCCGAGCCAGAACCAGAGCCAGTTGAGGAAGAGCCAAAGGAGTCGCAAGAAGAGATCGATGCCAGAAAGCAGGTTGAGCAAGACACAAAGTTGGCCTCTCGAATGGCGTTCTCCATCCAGGAGTCAATCGACAAGATCTCTCCAATCCTCAAGAACATCACAGATGTAAGTACTATACACCTGAAACTCGGGAGCATTGCTAACCCGCTCAGGAAATTGATGCTGTCGAGCGCCAAAAGGAGGCCGACCGTGATGAGCAAAAGCTTGTCGACAAAGTCAAGCCTCTCATCGAGGAGGGGGGTCGTATTCTCACAGAGACTAATGGCATCATCCGTGGAATGGATCCTGATGGCAGAATCACAGCCAACGCGAAGCAAAAGGCTGCTACCAGGGAAGCAACACCTGAAGAGCACCACCTTGCTGAGCTGTTGAAGGAGGTAAGCATGCCCATTACCACTGATCGTAGACAATACTGACCCTGTGATAGCTCACTGGAAACGTGACCCAAACAATCGAAAAGGCGAAGAAGAAGATCGCTGGCATGCCACACGCCAAGAAGGAGCTTAATCCTCTCTGGGGATTGCTCGCAGAACCATTAGGACAGATCCTGGCTGCTGTCGGTCTGCTCCTGAGTGGTGTTCTCGGTCTCGTTGGTAGACTGCTGAGCGGACTGGGACTTGGAGGTCTGCTCGACAATCTGCTCGGCGGTCTGGGCATCAAGGGCATCCTGAAGGGACTTGGCTTGGGAATGGTGACCGAGTCTCTGACTGGCAGGAAGTAAGAGCTGAGAGATATTTATATGACTGATGAAACGTCTTTGTTTGTACTTCTATGGGTAATGGCTGGCGCATAGGAAATGTTTCTTGTACGATCTAGCAAATGTATCATGATCAACATAAGTTTGGTGCTCCTAAGTGCATTCGTCAGCTGTCGTAACACCATGCTGGACGAGCTCAAAATTACCTCGTACTGCTACAAGCTGGCTTTAGCAAGGTCCTCGTAACAGATTACTGTTAGATATCATCATCTATGCGGCCAGCAGTATCTCCCATACAGCGAGACATGCGACGCGTCGCGCGGAGCCAAGACATCGTCACATGTGTTCTTCCTATCGTTGATTCGAATGTCAACATGATGTTGGGCGACCTAGCGCAATACAGGCGCGTCTTCGAAGAGCAGCTGCGCCTTTGGATGTCGTCGTAGAAGATGAAAGATGTCGAATGCTGTGCGCTCCAGGAGTTTGATGGCCAATGAGGTCGAATATGGTTTGCCAAGCTCACCACGTGATTGCCTCACAGAGAAGGCGCGAGGGAAAGGTATCCTAGAAGGCACAACCATTTGAACTGAGTCTTAATGGGTCGGGGTCTGTATATATTTGGCTAAAGGGCTCTTTCCTTCCTGTCAACGGATTCGATTGTATGTTCTGAAATTGATTGGTAACATCGGAGTGTAAATGGCTGATTCTTGCCTGAGCACAATCACTTTCGGCGTACGACCGTAAGAACACTTTGAGACTTGCAGTGGTCAATTTGAGGGTTGTGGACATGGGCAATGTATTTGAGTGACTTTGTAAGCGCAGGCGGTATTGTGGACGTCGAAAATTGGTATCGGTCCGCCTAACAAGATGGTGACTTAAGCGAGGAACTAACACTCTCGACTTGAAGGATCACATGCATCACAAATCTCACAAACATCAGTGGATCTATAATTGTCTGCACTAGACATAAGTTCTTTACTCGTCAGGTCACAATTTTTTTACCTTAGCTCATCCTGGACGTAAGCACGCTGGAAGCATGGTTGCTGGTTACGTGCTAGGTTCCAGCTCTGACTTCTGACCACTGATTTCTCGCAGGGCCTCACCAAGTGTACTCTACCAAGCTCTGTCTTCTTCATTGGTTGTTTCAAGTCATCGACCCCCATCCATCACAGAGGAACTTTGTTGTCTTTTGTTTCTGCGACCAGAAAGTGTCTCATAGGACAGAAACCATTTTCCTCCTCCCACCCCTCCCTTCCCTCGCTCGCATAAAGAGAGAGGTTCAGTGTGAAGAGAAGGATCCCCCGAATCATCACAACGAACATCTAAGACGCCACATGGTACATGAAGATATTTCTAGCACAACGCGATAAATGTGATGTCACTTGAATACTACAAAAATGGAGAACCCCCCTGGGCATCCCAGCATGGGACAGGCCTGAATTTCCAGCTGAAACCGCTTCCGTGCTTATTTTTCAAGCCCGGCCGAACATCCTTTTGACAAAACCCCAAGATTGACCGCGTATGGACCTTCGGCCCTTTCTCACCTCAGGACCTGATCAGGGATGGAATACGTCAATGGTTTTTCTTATCCGTAGTACTCCTAATAAACTGTGATGGATACAAAATGGAACCTTCGAGATACGGGAATTTCACCAACAGAAGATGGAAGAGCCAACACATCGAAATTGTGAGCCATTGGAAGGCTAAAGGATGGGATTCTCTGCGGCAGAAAAACATGGCTTTCATACCACATGGGCCAATAATGCTATACTATCATGATGGGAGGGGAAGTTGGATCTTGGAAGTACGATTGTGCACGCTCTGAGGTATCTAAAAACTTCGACTTAGAAGTTTTCACGCTTCGGAATCCCACATAAAAAGCTTAGCTTCGGGTCTTGATCAATCAAATGAAAGGACTTTAAAAGCGAACGAAAAGTTAATGCTTTCGTCTTTCTGTCATCCAATTCTGTCAATTCTCTCGTATCCCTACTCAACTCTTGTGAACAAAATTTCAAGGCTGTCACCTTGAAAGTTTCAAGTTTCTTGACACTGTTATTGGATGTGGACCCTATTCAGACTGCCCCTGGGCATGGAGGCTTTGGCAGTAAGAACGAAAACGACAGCGTCATTTTCGAACCACACTGAAGCTCTTTTGATACGGTATTTTCGTCTTGGGCAAAATGTTGTGTGTCATCTAACATCCACAGGAAGATGATTCATTACATGTTCTCAAAATGTCTCACAACATTAGAAGACAAGACCGAAGGGAAGGGACCGGCGGTCTGCTTGTCGAGGTCTCCATCGTCAGTCGGTGTTCGCACAAGGAAACAGGAAAGGTTGAAGAATAGACATATACATATCTACTTCAGCTGTGCACAACTAACAGACATAGCCGATTGAGGCTTCACGGAGCTGTTTCTGTGTGATTATTGCAGATCCATTACATTCTCCACTTGGCCAGAGTCTTCTCCCATATACTCTGAAGCAGATCATCAGCACATAAGTTACCTCCTGCGAATTCAAACTTTGTTTCTTTCCGCAAGATCCTGCAGCAGACAAAGAAATTACCTACCAGGCAAGCGGTCGCTGCGAGCGCCCCTGACAGTCACCTGCATGTAGGACCTTGCGTGATTGGCATATCCCTATGGCAAAGAAGTGATAAATGCTCTGTAAACCTTTCTGTGAATTGGTCTCTTACACTCTCAGCCCGATGTAAAGTTGGATCCTGGGAGGAGAATTTGATAGCGGTCCCAGAAATGACGAAAACCGCACACTCACTGCTGTTACCGACCTGTCTCACTCATTTAGGTAATACAAAATCCATACCAAATTCCCTCTCTCCCTCTCCTCCTCAATCTCTTCATTCTGTACAATGAAGCTTGCCAATTAAGGGAATATTGCTTTCTCACAGTCAGGTCGTCTGCAATGTTTTGCCTTCCGCAATACCGATTACGAAGTCATCTTGGAGTCCTTTATATACCCTATCACCATCTTCCTGTCCCCAATACTACCCCTTCCTGATGATTATTTCTTCCTGTAACAGCTATGTAGCAGCACAAAAAGAAATCCGTTCGTGAAAGACAGGGCCAGTCACCGGCTTCAGCCTCTGAATGCCCTTACTCATAGAACTACAGTATCTATATAATTTACCCTGCACCTGTCTCCTTTCCAAAGCATACCACACTCCAAAATGCAATTCCAGAATTCGGAAGTGTCTCTGATCACGGAAATGGTTTATACAACCAGCTGTGAGACTTCAGCTAGCAATTTTCTGAAGTCATGCTATGGACTTTCTTGAGTCGAGTCCGAACCTCAACTGCTCTGAAGAATTTAAGAACTTGATCGCGTCTGAATCCATCTTGCATGAAGATGCACCCGACAACAACGAACGATCTGGCAATACCAAGCTGATCGACAACACGTATGTTCCATTCGCCAAATCTGTACGCTTCCATTTCCGAAGGTTCTGCTGAGTTGCAACAACCCCAATTTTGCATTGAGTCCCAAGAAAAAGGATAAATGGACCTCCAAACGCTAAAGCTCAAGAATCTACTATTAAGTGTAGCATATGCTCTACCTTTGCATGGTCTCGAATACTACGTTTTGAGACGCTGGTTTGTATGGAGGGCTGAGACAGGGTTTATGTAATTATCGGGCCCCCTGCCAAACTCCACGCCTTCTGTCTCTTTTCGTGCTCCAAGTTTAAGCAGGTGAATACTTTGGGCTCCTATGAATGATTTCAAACTGTACCAACCATTCTCAAGACCAGAAACAGTACAAAGGATGGACAAGTGAGCTGAGACTGCGAAGCATATATAAACATCCTCTACCCATTTGGGAGCAGAACAAGCAAGAGATTCGTCGCAACACCTGTCATCGAGAAGATTCGACACCTGCTTCTCCTTTCTAGCGTTACAGATCAACCTTGAGTACCAAAGTAAGATTGTTTGCTGCATATCTGCATCAACGCTATCTCTCTTAGGCGGTGATGAAGACTGACTTTGTCAACAACAATCGACAAGAACAAAAGATGACAGCAACTGACTCAATGACAGCTCTCCCTCTTTCTATATCGTTTCTCCTTTCTCGTCTCCATGTTTGTATAAGGTATACGTAATGAAAGTTGCTCCAGCCACAATCACCTTGCACACTCTCACAAATTGACGAAACAACCCCGCACGTCGCACACGTCCACAATGCAGCCTTCTGGAAAGGTCACCAAGCTCGAAACACTGTTTGTGGGCGAGCATAACATCGCAAATCTGTTGCTGATGATAGGAGGAATAGGGGAGAGTTTATAAACTTCTCCCCATCCCGCCAAGCGAAGGAAGAGATCACGAAATACGTAGTGCTGTAGAGATATCTCTTTCACCGTTCTCGAACTTATCCTGATCATTTGAAATTTCACACATTCAAAAAACGTCCAGGAATTGCCAATCTTCAAACTATTCTCCATAATCCCAACTCAGATTGGAGTCTATTGAAGAGGTGTTTAGCACTTCTTAACACTTTGGCAGTCTATGCAGATGGCTATATAACCACCACAACAGCCTCGACTCTAACTTCAGCTCTAAAAATAACGATACCACAAACCGCTATACAGCGGTTGAGCTGGCGCCAGTAAGTTATCCTTAACGGTAATTATCATATCCTGACTTCACAGTTTGCGATTCATCAACCTCAGGTATTCCATCCCTCTTTCCGCCCAAAGTAGCAAGTTATTGCCCATGACCGTATGTCACTGAAGAATCTCAAATTATCGACGTGAATTCCGAAAACAGGAGTAACATCGACAATAAAATCCCCCACCCCCCACACCAATCCATCCTCACCCCAACGCAACTTCCACCACCAACAAAAAGGAGTCATACCCAACGACCCCTCCATTCATCCATCCATCCGTCCACGTATCAGACCAGATTAAAACCCCTCGACAATTATCTCACATCTAGAAGTCTTCTGCCCATCTCCACCAAAATGAAGTAAGACTTTGCCAAAGCCACAATATCTGTGTTGAACTATCCAAGAAGGATAAGAGGTAAGGACTTCATGGCTCTCCTCCTCCCCTTCCCACCAAGCGAAGGAAAGACCACAAAATACACCAAACCAAGCAAACCTTCAACTCAACCTCCCAACCAAGAGCGTTTCATCTCCCACGCAAACAAAAGCAACGAGAATCGACCAATCCCCATGTCCTCCACGTCGTGAATCGCTGAATCGCCGTATTACATATTCAGCTCATCAGGCGTATCGGCTTGGCTACATAGGTATATAACCACAACAGCCCCGACCCGGTCCTCGACTCTACACATCACACCCAAAAAATGAGAACTGTGATATATGGATTTGAAGCAGTTACTTCACTCCTCGGACTACCTATCTCACGCTTAGGACTTTTGAGCTGAGATATTCATGTTTTTCCTTATTTCTCACTCAACCGCGAAGCTCAAGCCTAATCCACGGAACCCTTCGAATTCCTAGATCTCAGAGTTCCTGGATTATAAAAGAGAATGAAGTGAGGATATCAACAGTAGCACTTACACTGACAATCATATCGTCTGCTCCTTTTCCGGATATCCTTCTCTCTCATGAAAAATCAAGTCCCTTCACGCGACGTAACAGTAAGCCTGATCGAAAGACCCATCTATCATTCACAACACAGAACAACTTGACAAGTCTCACATAGCTACACGACTACAAAATTCCACATCCACCAACAATAAATACGGCTTTGTTGAAGCCACATTATTTGTGTTGAAGCGTTCTGAGAGGAAGGGGAGAGTGAGTTTATATACTCGCAACCCTCCACTTGCTCTCGCCAGGACCAGGGTCAGGATAATGATCACGGGTCGCTCTTGAGTCAATTCTCAGCAACGTAAAGCTGAAACAAAGAAGATTCAATTGCTCAGGTGAATATCAGTGCTCTTATGAGACTCGGACTGAGACGAAGAGAGAGGGGAATGAAGAGAATGGATTAAACAAGCACTCAATCGACACAGTTAATCGGGGGACTGCTCGAGCATCAATACCTTGGATTGGATTCTCACTAAAAACGTCAAATTTTTTTTTGGCGCGTATAGGTTTGGACCTGGTGGTATTCGACATTTCCATTCATAGGTTGTTCTGATCCCTTGGGAGTTTACTCATACATCCTAGCCATCTTTCCATACACGCTCCCTAGCCTCTCCCTCATTTCTGCCTCGCTCCAGCTGATATCAAATCGCAACGCTCAAACGCGCACGCAAACAACCAAACAGTAGACCTCGAATACTCCGATCAGATTCCTTCCCACCAGCCAACCAAAAAAAGAGCAGACAACCAATCTTCCGCGGTCTCAACGCCTCCAATTCTTGCCCACACTAAGTGAGGAATCGTTAACGCCATTCCAAAAAGCACAATGCCACACCACAAATACACAAATACACTACTCTACACTCCTCCACACCCACCCAAAAAAGAGAAAAACCACCCCTCAAAACTCACCCCGTAACCCTCCTAACCCACAACCCCGTCGGCTCAAAAACCGCCTCCTTATCCCTCCTCTTCCACGCCCTATGCAGCCTAAGGCCAACCTCATGTTCCTCCCTCCTAACATCCCTCTCCTCCTCCCTCAACCTCTCGACCTTCAACTTCTCACCCTCCCTCTTCCTCCTCACCTCCTCCGTAATCAACACGCTATCCTTCGGCATCAGCTCGGTCATCTGCCGGATACTCCGCTCGATATTATTCCTGCGGTGGGCGAGGTTCTCGAGTTGTGCTTGTAAGGAGGTGACGAGGTCGTGTGAGGAGGCTTCGGCGGGGGACATGGGGAGGTTTTTGGCGATGTTGGAGGAGCGCTTACTGCCTGGTGGGAGGTGCGAGGGGATGGAGGACATGGAGATGAAGACTGGGGAGGAGGGGTTCGCGACGGCTTTGCGGGTTACGGTACTGGTACTAGTAATGGAATTCGATTTCGGTGAGTCGCCGAAGTTCGGACGCTGCCGATTGAGGATCGCAGAGGTGTCAGGCATAGGGTGATTATCGAAAGTGTCTGTTGACGGCCGAGGAGTGTTTTGTGTAGTTGATGGTGCGTAGGTCGTTACGCTGAACCGGGAGGACGGTTGAGTATATTCTGGCTCTGGCTCTTCGGTGATAGGTGTCGAGACGCTCTGTAGCTGTTCGCGGAAATTGCGCTCGATGTTCGCCATGGTGCCCTCGTCGCGGTCCCAGGTACTTGTATGCGACTCGCTTGCTTGTGGTGCTGCGTTCCGCGCCAGGGTCTTGGTTGCAGCTGATTGAGACACCACGTCCGGATCTGGATTGACGGTAATAGGGGACTGCGGATCTGCGATGCGAGGACTGTTGTTCCCGCTGTTGTTGCTCGTGAGAACGGTATGGATGCTAGTGGAGGGGTAGGCTGGTGATGCAGGGCTCGTTTCACCATCGCTATTTCGGACGATTGTTACCGGGCTGCTCCCTCCAGAGAAGGACTCCGAATGAGGCGAAGCGACGCGCTTGCTGCTTTTTCGAGGAATACTGATAGGAGGCATATCTAACTGATCATGCACTGGGCTTACCAGCGTAACTCGACCGGTTGCCCCTTTCCATTCTGGTCGCTCGACTGGTGCGGTATGGTTGCTTTTCAATCTGCGCACACGATCTCCAAATGAAGTGTGTGTCTTAGGCGCTGTCGTTGTAATGCTCGATTCATTTCCCAGTACGAGTCCTGTCTCCTTGTGCACGGAACGAAGACCTGGAGGTGAAAATGTTCCTGGCTTCACAGATTGTGGCTTGCCCCTATCACTTGTTGTGATCTCCCCAGAATAAGGATCCCATCTTGGATCATGCGCAACTCTACCCCTCGGATTCTCCCCAACTTGCTTTCGACTGACCAGATTCGCTGCCGCCGCAGCTACCTGATTGCGCTTCTCTCGTCGAAGGATCGGGATGTTACTCGAAGGAGGTTTCGAGCCTGAAGACGGACGGCCCAAAGCGAGGTGTGAAATGTCGGGCATCTCATCGATGGGCGATACGCCGTCGCCTTCCTGTGATTGACTCCTACTTGAAGTCAGCATCTATGCCAGTCCGAACATGAGGGCCAGACATGAGTAAGTAAAGGGGGAAAGCGGGATGGTGTTGACAAAGAACCCGAACATCTATGTAGGAAACAGAAGTTGCAGGATAGTCTTTGGAATTCTGTGTAGGTGGTAGGTTGTAAAGCAGCTCAAGGGCATGCTCGCGGTATATCCGTAGAAGGTTCGACATACCTATTCTTCACAGGACCCAGCTCGGGAGAACTTTGTGGGGAGACCTCCTCTTCTTCAGTGTATGAAGGAGTCTGATATGAGTTTTGAGGGAACCGGGTGTTGATTGGATTGGGTGATGGCTGAGAGTATATTGATGAGGCCGGACGGAATCTTGAGTCTCGGTTTTCTTGTGGTGGAACTGCTTCACTGTCTTATATCAGCAGGGTTCTAATAATCCTTATGTATCTGCAACAGAAATACAAGGTAGATTTGCCAGAATGCTGCTACGTGTTCTGGCAGCCGTTGTACTGGGGATAGACCTGGAGAGGAGGGGGAGGTACAAGGAACATCGAGGTTGCAGACTTCTGCAACATGTATCCTGCAACCATGAAGCTGGGAACAGATCCGCGCAGCCCACGAATCTCTGATCATGTGGATTGATCTCCTGAGCCCTTTGCCAGAGAGGGAGTGAAGCCACAGTCTACACTCCAAGACTGGAATATGTATCGGTGTGCACCACATCTGCCACTTCGAGTCTTGATATGAACCTTCTCGTGCATCCTCCCCTCCCATAGATAAACCCTCAACACAACACGCCTCATCAATACAACCGGAATTGCAGCGCAAACATCTCCATCCCGTCCCTCTCTCCCCCGTCTCCCCGCATCCCCTCCCCCTTCCAATCCAAGTCTAAAAGAAGAAAGAAAACTTACAAAGGCAACCTCGGCAAAACCTTCGGATCCATCTCGTCTTCCCTCCTCGGTCTTTCCGGCTTCTTATTATAACTATTCTGATTTGCCCCGTATTGTCCTTCATTCAGAGCTCGTCGTCCCAGTAAGCCCAGGTCATCACCAACACCCGTATACGATTTCTCCAGCACGGGCTCCTCCACGACCGGCTGCTGCTGTCGCGCCCCCTTAGGATTATTCAGCCTCTTCCACATGCTGGGCTGACTGCCTGCCTCTGCCTGTACGGGGTCTGATTGTGAATGCACATGCGACGGGTGCGTGTGTGATGATCGCGGGGGTTTGAGGTTGGGCGGTTTCGAGACGGGTGGTGTGTGGAGGGGTCGTGGGAGGATGACGGCGCAATCTTGGGTATTTGCAGAGGCCGTGTGGGATTTTGGGGATGTTGGCAGATTTGTAGATTTTGTGTGTATGTAAAGGGGAGCAGGTTCGTGAAGTCGTTAGATCGTTATTTTGGTTGTGGTCGTGCTGTTGGCGTGGGGTTGGAAGGGAGTCAAGGCGCGGATCTGGATCTGGACCTGGATGTCAAGTCGAGATGAGGCTGTGCGCAAAGGATTCAGATCTGTGCGGGTGAACGGAATGGAATGCACCCAAATCCAACGTGATCCTGCGATGCGTTGGTTGTGTTGGCTGAGTCGAAGGTGCGTAGACCAGAGAAAGTTGTAAATGGAAATAGGTCGTCCAAGAGAAGTGTTTGCTGGTTGGTCGTGTAATTAACTAATCAATTCCTGGCTGATTGCAAGTAAACAATTCAATTCGCGGTGGTCGAGCTCGCCGGCGCGTTGCTTGTTGACTTGATGCTGTCGTTTGATCGTCAGGGTCCAATCGGACGGATTCTTGACCGGCAGAATGACACGAACGATGCCGCTGCCAGGCACAAGAGAATATCTAGGAATCGGAAAAAAGGGAATGAAAAAAGGAGCGAGTATGTCTGACTTGCAGAAGTGAAGATCTTGAAATAAAGGAATCAGACGTGTTTTCTCTCAGAGAAATAACACCCAATCCTTTCCCTTCTGTTTCATCCCAACGCGGGGTTTGGAGGTTGAAGCGCGAATTGGAGGACTTCGTTTCGTTTCATGTTATCAGCCTAGCCGAGCGGGTCAGGCCGTTGGCGGCCGTGGCCCACTGTGGATGAAGGGACGGACAACCAGCGCTAATTTTACTTCGGGAATAGCCTCAATTTGCTTTGATGAAGGGATGGAATGGTGGATCTTTGTTTGGGGAGACTTGCTTCTGAGTAATTTTGCCTCTCCGGAAATCATAAGATTTGAAAGGCCTGTATGGCGGAGAATTGCCATTCGCTTAATGCATTGAAAAGATGCAAGTAAATACAAGAAACCACCGCTCTTAACAAGCCAAAAACCGTGCTATGCTAAACAGATTCCAAGCCAAGCCCAAGCACCTCAGAACCACATTAATGTCCATTTTCCCACAAGCGCCATTGTAGACCATCCTAATGTCAATTATAGGAAAGCCACCTCAAGAGGCTGCGATCATGTTGCCAGACCCAGCTGCAGGAGCAGAAGGTCCAGTGCCCGAGCCAGAGCGAGGAGGCGGAGGTCGAGGTTGCGGCGGACGGGCATGGTGGAGAGGGTGTGGGCTTCCGGGTGGCCGCGGTAGGACATTACGGATATAGTCCATTTGTTGGGAATTAGCTGTGAAAGAGGGTTGTTAGTATAGAATAGAATAGTGGAAGAGAGCGAATGTGGAAAGGGGATGGAGTCGATCGGTGAGGGGGGCGAGGCGAGTAGATAACCGAGGTTGAAAATAGTGGAGGGGACGTACGCCGGGCACGCAGAGAGGCAATGGCTGTGCAAGAGTCAGTATCATGTCTGACTGTTCATGGTGTAGAAGGGAAGTCTTACATTCCCAAAGGATTGTTAACGGGGTCAACGGGGACACGGAATCTAAGGTCTTGATTCTAAACCCAAGATGGTTAGTACTGCTCCCAAATAGTCTTTGGACGAAGACTGAAGGCATAGGAATATAGAAGGGACCATACCATGGTGAGATTTGTCTTGAAGACTGGATGAAGGTGAAAAGAGACGGCACGAAGAGGAGTCGAAGGAGTTGAGACGATTGGTACAGGTTACAGGCAGAGGAGGGAAGAAAGAAGACGAGACGAGATGATCTGAAATGTGTGCGTGTACAAGAGGAAGAAGAGACGAAATCAAGGGGGGACCCGATGGGGTTTATATGCCCGCCCAGGCGCCCTCACAGCTACGTGGTCTCTGGCTCGGACAAGTAGAGGATACGTCAGATCTCCTAAAAAGAAGGAAATGAGAAGGGTTTGGCGGTTCATCTTGGAGTGGTTCTGGCTCATCAGAGGAGAGAGAGGAGATTGATGTGGAAAGTACTGGATGTCGGTAAAAGGTATTGAGATCAATCCGTCACGGGTCACATATCGGAGCTCCTAGAACGGCGTATCCAGGAGTACAGTTAATTCCAAGACATCTTTCAGACGGGATATCCTCCTAGACCCCGTCAGTTCGGACAGCAAGAGCAGACTGTACCGGTTAGAGACAACATTGACTACTTGTTTGCTCCCCCGGTCAAGATTAGCAAGCAGAGCCGATCCGCGGCTTTTACAGTCAATGAAGATGAAGACAGCTCTATGAGTGAAAGAGGGAGGAACACATCTGCTTAGTATATGAGCTTGATGGTCACCGAGCACGGAGAATGAGGAAATCAGATGGCGTGGAAGCGGAACCGGCAAGCTCCTGTTCGAGAAATCTGACCACGAACACGATAAAGTGAGCATATCATCGGAAGACTTGAATGGCGCCGCGGACGGCAAACATAACATAATGTGATTTCACACGAGAGCCTATGCGGAATCCATCTCAGTGATACTAGAATCCCAAATTGGCCAAGTGGAGCCCTTCCCAGGGGCAGCTGCTTGTTCAAAAGATTAGAAGGAGACTCAGAAGTGCGCCGAGGACGGAAGAGCCGCAATGGCTGAGTCTGGAAGCTTGAATTGTGGTAAAATGGAAGCGCATTCGGCGAATCCAATGCCGTGCTGAAGCTTTGCCGGGATCGGTTCCGCGAAGTCGAAGCACCCAGGGCCTGGCTCTACCTGTCAACCGGAATAGGCTTAGTACGTTTAATTACTGTCTCTCCATTCCTCGAGACTGGATTAAAATTCTAAGCCAAGAACTTATCTCTATCGAAGTGCGTTGGATGATGCTGGCATGCGTTGGATATGTCAGAGGAAAAGGATGGGAAACCTCTTTGAAGATTACCTTACGGTTTGCCCTAAGCCTTTCTCACATGCGAATTCATTATGGAGGGGGCCTGTTACTGGATTTTGCGACCTTGGTCGATGGTCATCAGATTGGGCCTTGCGCTGAGGAGGTGACCACTCCTATGCTGTTGGTATTCGAAGGACACCTGAACAAATTTTCACCGTCACAGACAATAGAATACCAGAATAAACAGTGCTTGAAAGGGGCAAAATTAGCTTTGACTTGTTCAAGCATGTGCTTGGAAGCAGGTCTAGCAAGTTCAGAACTCGAGGTGTTCTTGATGGAACTGAAGACGCTCATGTGCATAGAAATCCTCGAATCGGCATATCTGACAGAGATTAAGTGCTAGTTTTATATAGAACAAACAAGAATCCGTAATCATCAGACAAGTGCTTTAGTACAGAACGTGGATCGCTATCGACCCAGGCCTACAAGGGTCTCGAGGAGACGGAGTGCTCCTAAAATTGCTGTACCGGAGGGGCTACCGATGGAATGGAAAATCAGGCTTGTGTATTGCTCAACAACGACTTTCAAGGTAACATAATTCAAGTCATTTGACCTCCCACCATTTTAAAAATAGATGACTGAGGTACTTCGAACCAAAACAAACACGTCTGACCTGTCCATGCCATGCCGGTGATGCTCTCCAAATGCTCTTGGGCCACATCACGTCGTCACTAGCTGGCATCATACCTTCAAATTCTAGTCAAACATGATTCCGAGTGTACCATGAAAGATGACCAGACTAAGAACCCTTGGATAGAACGCACAGACTAGTACTTAAGACGCTAGGCCGTGCTGGGATTTTCTCATGCACATTCGTTCCGATTCAAGAACTGTCCAAAACCGAGCGAGCACATAAAGGCGTCCACGACACCTCGCACATTTCCTACAATTCTCGACAACCTCAAAGATACCTTTCAAGGCCTTGATAACAGCAACAATGGTCTGTCTAACTGCTTTGACACAATCCATTTCTTTCATCTCTCTGTCTCTGCACAATGGGACACCTTACTGACATGTTGTGTCTGCAGGCCCAGCCACAGCATAATCAACAGGCAGCCCAGCAGCCAAATCCGCCCTCCAACCACCCTCTCTTCCCACGTGTAAGTCTTCCCCAATCGAATCTTCGGTGAGCATGCACAAGTATATCACTGACTCCAAGTACAGGTTGCCGGAAACGTGAGTCAACAAATCAGGCTTCTGCCTACCAGTCAAGCACCCAACTCACAAATCTATAGCTCCAAATCGACGCCGTCACAAACGCCTCAATGGCCTTCGGAGCTCTCCCCGTCACACCAAACGGAACCATCCAAGATCGCGAACTCTACCAACGCCATGTCATCCGCAACATCGATTTTCGAAATCCCAACAGCAACCAGGCCGGTATTCACAGACATTGACTCCTCACCTGGACACCTGGTCCTGACAATCAAAAGCAATACCTGGAAGCCGCAATCGTACAAAGCATGGGATCCATCCCTCGTGATGGAAATGGAAATCCAACTGAGTGTACCCGCTGTTCCACCACCGAAGGTGGAGCTCAGGGTCCCTTCGCATCCTGCAGAATTTTGCCTGGAAATATCCCCAATATTGCTGGCAAGCCCAAGGCCTGGTTGAATGGTGCTTGTGCGAATTGCTACTATCATCGCCACGGTGCGGACTGTAGCTTACGTGGCGAGTCAAGATTTCCATTCTATGGCGTGTGATGTTGGCTGAAAATGCCTTAGATGACTATGATGGTGACTCAGGACCAAAGCCTGGAAAGCCGAGGGCTCCGAATGGACGTGATGATGATGATGATGATGATGATGATGGAGACGATTCGTATAAAGGCCCTGGTATCGGTACTAGGAGAAAGAAACAGGGTAGGCGGGGAAATGATACTGGACGGGGTAAGTGTTTACCACGCTGACACGGTCAAAATGGAAACTGACACGGTGTAGGCTCTCGGACCGGTATCTCTGCACGTTAAGCCATGACACGATTAACCTTTCCTGGTGGGAATCTCGATGAGCTTGTCTGTATTTGAGATTGGTGCAATTCACAGCGATGTCAATTGTTTTTTCTTCTCTTTTTGCTTTGAGCGTGTATGGCATAGACGGGCTAGCATTGGAAGTTTGCAATCATTGTGGCATTGAGGTTCGACGTCAGAGCTACCTAGTGTAGCATATTTGCATAGATTGCATTCCTCAATTCAAAAGCTTATCTTTGCGTTGTACACAGAACAAATCTTCTTGGTCGCTGATTATCTGGCAGTGGTTCATACTCGTGTTGATATGATGTTGATCTGAGGTTGACACGAAGCAGCCCCTGGAGCGCGGTCAATTCCCAGCCAAGCCAACCCCCACCAATTTGCCAATCCCCAAAAGTTCCGAGCTTCACGTAACACCTCACCTCATCCCAACGTCATCCACCACAACGCGATCCAGTCTAGTACGGCCATTCCAATATCCTACCAATTACTCAACTCTCGGTGATCGATGCTTCGATCCTGCGAATCTGCGAATCTGTGAGCCTGCGAGGGCGAACATGAGTGTCTTTGAAAGTTGGAATGCGCGATTCTCGCGATCCTACCGCCAAGGCATATGGAAAGGCTACACCTTCGCACCAAAAATGATGGGACCCTGATTGATGATCAATGTTAAGTAAATGTTTGGCCTTCTGGATCTGGGAGCAGCAAGTGCCAAATAGATTGGGATACGACGTTTGCAAGGCACAAAAGGTGCCAATCGATGCATCAAGGCCAGGAGTGAGCCTAGGACACCTGCCTACTCATACCTCTGGCATAGCATGGTGATCATATCCCAACCAAAGGCACATCCATATGCCGCAATGTAGAAGCGTCTTGGACGGCGCTGGACCTAGGTCCGATACAGGCCCGGATGAAGTTTCCTCATACGGCGGCGAATCTGCAGAAAGTGTACTGGTACATGGCGGTCGAGAGTTCGGATGGTTCCACCACAAAGGTCCCACGGCAGCAGGAGATACAAACCGTTCGCGCCGAAGGGAGGCAAAGATATGTTGTATGGGATGAGGTGCAGGCGAAGAGAAAAAGACTCACTTGTTTCGATTCGAGCATCCCTGACTTCTGCCTCTCATCGCCTTACATTCACTACGCAGAACTGGGAAGTGGCTGCATTAAGTCTCATCTACCCATGTTTATTTGTCTACTTACGCTCTGACTTTCTTGCTGAGTTTATAACTTCTTATCTTTTCCGTCCTAGATTGTGATCTTCCTCTGTTTCGGCTTCGTCGGTCACGCCGAGTGGTAGTAGCTTTGCTAGCGTGGGACCCTTCGTGCATATACTTTTATCTATTCTTTGCTGCAGGAAGATATGGGCGGCTATTATACTATTCCGTCATTGAAGCCCGAGTGGGGTTGACTATGTGGAACAGGCTATAGAGTCGCAAGTTGAGCCGAGAATGGAGCCTGGCTGAAAGTAATCTTCCAACACTCAGACACTCTTCTTCTGCTATCCACGGAATGCAAAGTCGTGCCGAGCCATGCTGTCTGGTTGATTGATCTCGAATTTTGTATTTGCTTTTGGGATTCGCCTCTATCAAGATCTCAATCGTCATTCCTTATCTTTCACGCTAAGAAAGCCTCTTTCTGATTTTGATCTCTACCACTTGCAAAGAAACCTTCCGAGACAGAGGAACGCGTGAGCTAAGAAACAGCGACTATTCAAGCGTCTGGTACGATCCTTGCGACTGCTGTCCATGACTCGTGAATCTAAAGCTTTATCCTTGTCATCCCCCACACTCTGCTACGGGAGGTGGATTATGACCTACTGTGGCGTGTTACTGCACTACACCCATGCCCGCATCTGAAGTAAATCCCATCCTGCTATTGCGACCGCCATTGACAAATCATGATGGAGTATTCCATCGCCCGTCAAGTCTCTCGCATCTCTTATCTCATCGGATTTCATGGTATTGAGTGCTATTGGAGGCGAGCGTCACCATACTTTCAATGGACAGTCACGCCATTTGGGGTCTCGTGCTAGAGATCTACAGGACTCTTTCTTCGATGGGAAGAGGCGCAAAGCCTCACGGGCCCTTATCTCAATCTCAAAAGCTTATGCTCCACCAAGCTCATCTGACAGATATCTAAGACCACTTAGCATCCTCGGCACGGTGTGTCGTTGTGAGTACCTTGAAATGGTCGAGTAAAATCCAATTGTCATTCCATATCTTCATGAGATAAGGGATTGGACCCCTCTTCTCCACTGGTCCTCATATGATCAGCCTCTCCCCAGATTGCGCTCCATTCACTGTTCAGCCGACGTTCCTCCAACCTCTAGTTCATTGTTTTCCTGCTTACACTCCCACCGACATAATGTCACAACTTCTCCAGGAGATGTTGAGAAAACCTCCGCCTCGAAGACGGACAAATCCTCTTCTTCTCCCTCTCCCATTCGACGCCCCAGCAATGGCTTCGACAAGGAGTCACAGATGCGTCGCGGTAGCGTGACAAAACACCATGATGGCTTCTTCTCGGCTTTCACGCTGGAGAGCTTCAAACGCAATCCAAATGCAAGGGTTGTGACTGAGGCCACGGATCTGGAGGGAAGACCTCTACCCGACCAGCCTCCTGCAGAACCAGCACTGGCGATGAGCTTGAAGGAGAGGCATCTGCAGATGATTGCCATTGGCGGCAGCATTGGTTCGTTCTTCCCAACTTCCCTATTCGGCACGCCACTGCCTCGAAATACACGTCAAACTGACTCAAGCGACTCTCCAGGTACGGGACTATTCGTAGGTTCAGGCTCTGCCCTCGCAACAGGCGGTCCTGCATCTCTCATCATTGCGTATGGCTTGATCGGTATGATGTTGTACTGCACAGTCCATGCTTTGGGCGAGCTTGCTGTTGCATTCCCAATCGCTGGTGCTTTCTCAGTATACTCAAGTCGATTCATTGACCCTGCTTGGGGTTTCGCAATGGGCTGGAAGTCAGTTCCTACTAGTCAAAAGTCATAAGAACTCCCTGGATGCTGACCATGGCATGAACAGCTACGCTCTCAATTGGCTCGTCACTCTTCCTCTCGAACTCACCGCCGCTTCAATCACAGTATCCTACTGGCCGGGGGCAAAGGACGTCTCACCAGCAGCCTTTGTCGTAATCTTCTGGTTCGTCATCGTCCTCATCAACTTCTTCGGCGTTAAAGGTTACGGAGAAGCCGAATTCGTCTTCAGCATCATCAAAGTCGTTGCAGTCATCGGATTTATCCTTCTCGGAATCATCATTGCTGCTGGTGGCATTCCGGGATCCCCACAAGGATATCTAGGGGCGGGATACTGGTATAATCCGGGTGCTTTCCATCATGGTTTTAAGGGTCTCTGCAGTGTTTTCGTCACGGCTGCGTTCAGTTTTGGTGGCACAGAGCTTGTGGGTTTGACGGCTGCCGAGACCGAAAACCCGCGGAAGAGTCTACCCTCTGCTGTCAAGCAAGTCTTTTGGAGAATTACCTTGGTGAGTATAAGCCAATTCTTCTCATAAAGTCTAATGAGATGGTTGACTAACATGTACTTCCCAGTTCTACATGGTCTCCCTCACCATCGTTGGGTGCCTAGTCCCATACAATGATCCTGATCTTCTCAACGGGACCGGTTCTCAAGACGCAAATGCCTCGCCTTTTGTCATTGCTGTCAAAAACGCTGGCATTTCCGTCGTTCCCTCCATAATGAACGTCGTCATTCTCATCGCCGTCCTATCGGTCGGCAACTCCTCCGTCTACGGCTCATCACGCACAATGGCAGCTCTCGCAGACCGTGGTCAAGCACCTAAGATACTTGGATATATCGACAATACCGGCCGTCCGCTTGTCAGTATCATTGTTGCAAGTGCGATCGGTCTGCTGTGCTTCATCGTTGCAGCTGGAACAGATGTTCGTGTTCAGGCTTTCAACTGGATGTTGGCTGTCAGTGGACTTAGCAGTATTTTTACCTGGGGCAGCATCTGCGCCTGCCACATCCGCTTCAGACACGCTTGGAAGTACAACGGGCATACCTTGGACGAGTACGTACCCCCCTCCGCCCAGTCCCTCGCTCCACTATCCTCTCCTTTTCCACACAGTCCAACTCAACACTAACACCACATCAGACTAGCATTCACCTCCCAACCCGGCTACTACGGCTCCTGGCTCGGCCTAATCATGAACCTCCTCATCCTCGTCGCACAATTCTGGACAGCTATCTGGCCCGTCGGATATGCGGCCAACACGCCATCTGAGACGGCTCAGGGCTTCTTTGAAGCGTATCTCGCCATGCCGATTGTGATCTTCTTTTATGTGGGCTTTAAGATTGTGAAGAGGACGAAGTGGAAGAGGCTGGCGGAGATCGATGTCACGAGTGGAAGGAGGGAGATGGATCTGCCGGCTATACTGGCGGAGGTGAGTTTGCTTTCCTCTTTCTTCCTGGTTGGGATGGGATGAGCTTGGCGGATCCTGGGAGGAGCTGAATTGGATTTTGGAGGGAGTATTGACTGACTTGAAAACAGGAACGTGCTATTCAGGCTACATGGCCATGGTACAAGAAGTGGTGGAACATCGCCTTCTAAACCGAGATAGATTATCCAGCGTCGTGTATCCCACCGTTGGTAGTCGACATATGTCCATCGCCAAGTCTGGACTGAAGGCTGCGTCGAGTCACTGCGATCAGAGGAAATAGAGTAGTAGGGATGAGCTGTGACTTTGTATATATGGAAATTCTGTCACTGTACATCTGTTGACAGTGTGAAACTAAATCGACGCGATCTTCCTCAGACGTGGGACTCGCATCATGGTCTGTTTTACCAGCCAGTTCTCCAAACTCGACGGGATCTCAATCATTACATAAATTTACTGGGACTCATTTCAATCATTCCAGACACCGCCAATCCTTTTGTCGTCGATGGAATTCTCATTTTACTACTGTGGTTTGGGTCTCTGCTGTCAAGTCGGGACATTCTTGTCGATATCTCCAGTATCCTCAATTTCTGCACTACATGCGACTCAGCTTTGAGCGTTACATGTGACGAATTAATTTGCCATGTCTCGCCTCCGTCTTACTGCTTGCTAGCCAATGGCAATCAAGATTGCCTCACACAATGTGTGGATGGAGATACTGGCACGACCCCGCGATACTTTTCGTGGACTGCTCGGGGTTCATTTATAAAGCTTTTTCCGGATCATTCTGGGTGACGAGGTGGAAGATAGTAGAGTACCACGATCAAGGTTACCGAGTGGTGAATGAGCTGAGCTGGACCAGCTCGGAGTTCAAGCTTCGTCGGAACTGCACATCTCGCTGGGCCATTTGCAGGTCTTCACACGGTGATTACTAGAATTAACATATATGAAAGAGATTTCTAAAATGGAATTTGGCCAATGCTTCAAGCTATTTCGTCCCCGATGAGCGGTACGTGTGTGAAAGGTGCAAAGTTTGGGTTCAGATCTTGAATGTAAGTCAGCGTTCTTTGGCTTAGAAGTAGTTTTTGTTTGGTTTTATAAGACCACAGGCTTGGTTCTGCTTCTAGGTGAAGTTGGAAAGTTCGCCCATGGGTTTTGTCGATGCACCCCGACTTTCGTCACTATTCCCCTCGCTGTCGAGTCCATGGGAGAGACCTAAAGTTCAAACTGACTTCCTGCTCACCTCAGTGCTTCGACGGAGTTTCGTGATTTATCGTCCTGAGATTATTGTGTCAAGTGCATTATAGTCCATAGAACCAACAGTCTCCAGAGCCTTTGAAAGTGGGTTATCTGGCATCTTGCGATCATACAAGTCTTGCAGTCTCCCTCATCAATTCTGCTCGCTGTGGTGTGGCGGCGAGGCCCTTTTTTATGCCTCCCAAGAAGTCAAGAAGTTGCTACTCATAGCCGAAGGCACTTGAGGATAATTTTTCATTAACCCATGTTACCCATCTGTCGTTAACTCCATTGTCGGGATTGAAGCGGAAAACTCACATGAGCCAAGAACACCACAAACGGTGAGCCGAGCTCTCGGAATCGAGAGCTCGCTAATAAGAAAGGGGTTAAACAGGATAAGCAAGCTGCATCATTCTCGCTTATTAGACAACACAACACATGAGGGCGATGACGATGACGACGAAAGACGTACTGGGAAATTGTATATATTTGGGAATTCCTCCTTCTATTGGGACATCAATTCTTTTCATCTCTTCTTGACTTCAGTCTCCTGATCTTCAAATTTGAATTAGCTTCTACAAAACCTGGTATATTTGCATCACTACACAAGACGAACAAAAATATGGAGGGATACAAATGCTCGGCCCCGGTCGACTGCAGGAAAGAAGTCGATACATCGAACCTGAAAGGGAAGACTGCGATTGTTACAGGTGGTGAGTAGACCCATGAGATCCGTCTCGGCATCAGATCTAAAATTTATTCACAGGTGCGAATGGGATCGGACTAGCATATGTCAAAGCTCTTGCTTCAGCTGGGTGAGCAAATTCTAAAAGTCCTTAGTCACACAAATCTAGGTTGCTGACATCAAATTTTTAGTATGAATGTCTGCATTGGAGACATGGACGTTGAAGGCGGAACGAAGCTGGCGACTGAAATCGGGCAGTGAGTGACTTCTCAAACTATGATACCTGTCACTCGACTGACTTCAAAGAAGCGCTAAATTCGTAAAGTGCGACGTTTCGAAGTGGGAAGATCAACTGAGACTCTTCAAGACAGCTGCAAGCTTCACAGGCAAGGTGGATTACGTCGTCGCCAACGCAGGAATTTGTCCTCAGGATGAAATCTTCCAATTCGCAGGTACAGTCCTCCACTGATCCATCCAGAGTAGCACTACATCGAAATTTTGACATTCAGCAGGCAACGACGCTGAGCCCACCGAACCAAACCTCAAAACCATCGATGTAAACCTCAAAGGCGCACTCTACACCACAAAACTCGCAACCCACTACTTCATCAAACAAAACGGGCAATCGCCATCTCCATCACAGGAAGACACTTGCCTGGTGCTCATTGGATCAGGTGCAGCGTTCCTTGATTGTCTGAGAGGTCCAGTTTATCCGAGTACGAAGTGGGCGATGAGAGGTATTATGCACACGTTGCGAAGGACGGCTTTCTATTATGGGAGTCGAGTTAATGTGATCTCGCCTTGGTAGGCACTCCATGTTTCTTCTACCCAATGGAATCATAAGCTAATACTTCCCAACAGGTACGTCCGCACAAATATCCTCTCTCCCGAAGCATTCAACAAGGTATCCGCCTCTGGCGTAGACTTCGCCGAGCCTGAAGACGCCGGTCGCTGCCTTCTCAGGATCTTGAGTGATAAATCGATGAATGGAAAATCGCTGTTCTTGTCGCCGAGGAAGTGGGCGCCGAATGGATATTTGGATTTGGATTTTGATGATTATGCTGGGAATGAGCTGTTGCAGGAGATTCAGTGGGATCAGATTAAGACGGATCCGCCTGGAAAAGGGTTGTTTTTGGAATAGAGTTTTGGGCTATTGGATGAGTTCGATTGGTTCCCTGTATTGCGAAATGCAAATTCGAAGAAGTACAAACGGAGAAATATCATCCCAAAGTTTTTAAATTTGACAATTTGAGGTCACAATTGTGGGCGCACGTTTCAGGGCATTTTGACCCCGCACTCAACTGAAAAGCCCCGTAACCAAGCCACGACAGGCAGGTAGGAGGGCTTCGTGTAGCTGCAATTTCGTTGATGATGAAAACAAGGCGAAAGGGGGATATATATCAAAAGAATGTAACACTGAAATTACAATAGCATACGACATGCAAGATAATATCACTATATCCCTTCCATGTTCTTCAAGCATCATTGTTCTAGATGCCCTTCAAGCAACAACAACAAAAAAGGTAAGCGACTGAATTCAGGGGGGAGCGCGACCCCAAATACAATCTTGAATCGCGATCCGATTGTCCAATTGATTTTGATTGTGTGTCTACTATGCATAACGTCCCACCCCACCATTCCGTCCACCCCCCATTCCGTCCACCCCCCCATTCCGTCCACCCCGCTTAACTCACCGCAACTTCTACCTACCAAATTAAATAATTAATAACTTCACCAATTTTTGATCAATTCTTTTAAAATTCAGAATATGCATTATTTAAATCATGAAGCTTGAGTATATAGAGTATGATGTTATGTGCGCGCTTGCAAAGATTGCAAATGGCAAGTCTGAATAGAAGGCATCGCTTGAATGAGGTATTCTTAAGTCTACTTTTCGTGATTGCAAAATAGTAACTTTATCATATCATAAGGCTGCTAGTCATTTACAAAAACTATCTACAGTAATAAAGAATCGATTGACCAATTGGGTACTTACTTAAGAGGCTCTTGGCCATAGAATTACATATGCACAAATTAGGATTTTTGGCTAAAGGCTTTTAGCTTTTAAGGAAATCACCTACCACTTGGAAAATACTAGATGATACGATTTTTGGCTTGGAATTTTATTCTTAAAATTAAAAGGCAAATATACGTCAATTTTGTATGTGTTAATAATGCTTATTTTAAAGTTATTAAGCTTTGGTTTTAGAAATTAGAGATCCCAGTTATTAGAGCTAATTCAATTAGCTAACGATGGAATATGAATAAGATAAATGTTATAAAAGGTTATAATCTTAATGGTTTAATTGTAAGTTACGCTAAAAAGCGTAAGGTTTAAAGGAAATAGCTAGGTTTACATGCTTAGATAACAATTATTAAATATATCTTTGCAATTAAAGTTTCAATGCTACCAGCTGTAATTTACAAGAAAAAAGACGTTCAGCAATAATAATTTTCGTCTCGATTAATCAAGTTTAAGGGTTAATTCTTTATAGCTACTGAAAATAGGTGGATTACTGATGCCACAGCTTTGGAATAGCTAGAGAAGGTATTTATCCCTCAAATGGAACCACGTGACCATTTAGCAAGACTTCTCATTCTAGACGGCTATGGGAGCTATGAAATTACGGATTTCCTTTGAAAATGCCTTAAGAATAATATCTATTTATTGTTTTTACCTGCATATACGTTACACGTTTTGTAACCTTTGGATTTGATGATTTTCTTTGCGCTTAAGCGTGCTTATCGGAAAAAGCTACAAAAGTTGAATTCTCTACTTGATTCTATCTTAATTAGCAAACGGAATTTCCTTATATGTTACTAAAAGGCATACCAAGAGAATTTTACATCTTCAAATATTAAGGCAAAATAGAAAATTACAAGTCTATAGCCAGTATCTATAATTAAGCCTTTGATAAGCCCTTTGCTATTAGAAAATAGTAATAAATTGACAAGTTCATTTCTTCCATAGCTTTAAGAGATGCCAATATTATCTTTAAAAGTTTTTAATACTTTAATTGAGTTACAGATTTCAAAGGTTAAAAAAGATTTATACTTACAAATTTGTACCTTAGCAAGCGGATCACATGACCAACTTCCAACGCAGCGTTTGCTTTTCAGAAAGATTGTGAAAGGAATTGATGAAAAGGTTTACAAATTAGGGAAGGCAAATATAAAGATTAAAAAGTTAAAAGAGAAGTTAAAGCAATTGAGGCCAAAAAAAAGAAGGAAAGTCCAAACTAGTCCAAATGCTAAGTTTGTAACAACACGTACTATTTTTGAGGCTCAAATCGCAGCTAGAAATCGCTAAATTGTACCTGAAAAATCAAAAGAAGAAGGAGATTCAGACTCTACAATTTTATATATAAAAGTTAACGCAATATAGAGTTATTAAGTCTTGAATAGGAAGTGTTAGAATTAAGCGAGGTGAACGGAATGGGGGGGTGGACGGAATGGTGGGGTGGGACGTTAGTTCAGATGCACAAATTGAAGTTATTACCGAGTCGCTCGTGCCACCTGAAGCACTTGCCGCTGGCTGTGCCTCTTCGGGTCTGACAAAACGGTGGATATTTCTGTTTTGGGGCTTTTCTCCCGAAAGGAATTCTCCACTGCGCAGTGGCCGCAGGGCAGAGAAGCTTGGATGATGAACGCCATAACAGAGGATCTATATTTATCTCGCGATATAAAAACCCATAATCACCAACAGTAGATAAACTTGACGCTATATTGTCGAAAACCATTCGCAAAAGACTCACGTTGCGTTTCGATGTTGAATCTTTATCAGAATCGATATCACCTCTCATCTCGCTTCACTTGCATCACCCTGTGGGTGGTCCTGCCCTGTGCCTGCCCAGTCCCACGATCTCAAGCAAGATAATTAAGCTTTCCGGGCCTAGTGCTGACGTGATAAAACAGTGATCGACTCGCTTGATTCTAAACGCGGTATCCAGATCGTCTGCAAACCCCATCTTCAATTTCAAAAAGCTGGGATTGGTGAGGCTAAGCGCTGCAGAGCCCCCAAGGCATGAGATATTTTATCTTGCACTGTCTCCCGCGTTGGAATTATGTATCGCTTTTTTGGACTTGCCTTTTCCTTTGTATTGGTCGACTGTCTGCTTTTTCAATTACTTGTTGGTTGATCTTGAGATATCCTGTCTTGATACTTTCGTTACCTTGTTTGCAACTCCTTGGACGACATCAGTCACCATGAGATCCTCCTCTCTTATCTCGTCTTTCATGCTGCTCGGCCTGACAAATCTCACACATGCAGCAACTTTATCCTCCTCTTGTTATTACCCCAGTGGTGCTCTCGCACCCTCGAACGATGTCCCATGTAACACCGATACCGACGGCCACAGCGCGTGCTGCAGTGAAGGGGTCGCGTGTCTGAGTTCAGGCTTATGTTTTGATAATGGTATCATCTCGAGAGGGTCATGTACGGATCAGGATTATGCGGATGAAGCGTGTGCGAGTGCTTGTACGGATTGTAAGTCTTCCCAATCTCTCCATCATCTCAAATTCAAAGCTCGAGAACCAGCGAACAGGGCATGAATAAGAAAAGGGGGAAAGGAGAAAACAGCTAACCGCTGTAAGCAGCTACACCCACAGCTGGCGCTGCCGTCATCCCTTCAACATGGTCTTCGGGCGGCTTAGCGGATATTGGATGGTGTTGTGGCTTCCCACTTGATAACGGGACGTGTCCACAAGGTTCGACGACTAAGATTGCTGCTGGGACGGTGTATACTACTGCTGGGGCGACATCCACTTCTACATCCGCTTCCGTATCCACAGCAACCTCACCATCATCTTCAAGTTCGGCAACAACGACACCTACGCAGGATGCTTCGAGTTCAAGTTCGACTGCAGATGCACAGTGTGAGGAGAACCATGATGTAGCGATTGGTGCGGGGGTTGGTGTTCCATTGGGGCTCGCGGCGTTGATTTGTCTTGGGATGTGGGTGAGGGAGAGGAGGGCGAGGAAGAGGGACCTGAAGACGGGAATGGTAGGACAGAGTGGATATGTTGATGCGAATGGGAATGGGGTGTATCAGGCGAACTACGGGGTGGTGAATGGGGTAAGTGATAGGAAGCATCCGATGGAGTTGGGGGATGGGAGGAGGCCGGAGGAGTTGCCGTGATGAGAAGCTGGAATTTGAACACGAAAAGAACAAAACCGAAAGGCTACATGGGCGGTCGTGTTTGAAGTGGCTTCTGAAACGTCTCTTAGATGGGGGAGTGTAAGCTTGCTAAGGAGTGCCGTTGAGTTCAATTACAGGGCCCGTTACCTGTTTATCGGGTCAGGGAGGGCTCGGCCGCATCTAGATATTTACATTAAGATGAGGTCCTTGTTTAAAGAGGGGACAGACTTGACTTGGGGACCTAATATCTTGCGAAGGAAGTTCAGCATCTGAAGCTCCTTATTTATTGAGAGCATTTGTTAGCACTGGCTTTCCTGGTTATTTCGTGCGCTTCCGATACGGAATTTTCGTCTATTGGCAACGCTCCGACGGTACTTCTTAGCTACATAGGTTTGTTTCTTGCACCGCATGATCGACCAAATGAGACATGCATCCGGGGTTTATATGAACATTGACTCGCTTCTCATGAAATGCTCGGCAGTTGTAGTTTCCCATGTACTTCTGGCTAGTGCCTTTCAAATTCCCATCCTGCAGTATTAGCGGTTCGATAATACCGGTTTCGTCCATGGGAATCTTGCTCGAAACAAGCTCTTTCCATTGGCAACTTGGAAGTAGGGCGGGGTAGCTTCAACAGAGCTTACTTTGAGTTTGGACGATCCCCCTCCGTTGTGGCGGTGTGCTGTGGCGCAAACCCTCATCTCGCCTTCAACCAACTTCCACTTCCCACTTCCAACTTTCTCTCATGATCATCATCCCTACTAAGGCCAACAACGGCACAACATTCCGTGCATTCCCACAATTCATTCTCCCCCTCCTGCTCATTTCCATCGAATAGATGAACTTTTGCTCTCTTTCACATCACGTCAAGCCTTATCGTCGCGCCTCTAGCCTGCGGTCCGTCTTAATTAGCTTGCTCGTATCTCCGCGCTTGTATTTGTCCTCAACCAAGGCAGTCAATCACTAACTCTCCGTCCATCCAACCACAAGCTTCACATCTTCATAATCCCGGAGACAAGCTACCAAACAAGCTCTAGTATACCCGTATTCCAACGGCTTGGGAGCAGCAAGGTTGCATTAGACTCGGACACGTGCAGAACGTAGAGCTCAAAGAGGTAGATAGCGACGATCTCACGATGCAGGTCCAATTGCTTGGAACGGCTATGCGGGTAGAAAGATCATAAGTACAAACGTCCCGCCTTAATAAGTTTTTCAAGTTTTTGATTTTGCATTTGTTTTCGAGTTTCTGTTGTTTTGTTTGTTGTTGTCGTCGCCAGTTCGAATTGCCCGGCTCAAGTTGAGTCGCGCTTTCCTGCCTTCGCGTCAAAGAGGTTCGTGAATATCTCAAGGCTTGACGCAACCTCAACTCGCAACTCCTCACGTCATATTCACAAAACAGATTTCTTCTGGACAACATCAATTTTGCATCTGGATTGCTTTGGAGTATTCTTTTGCGGCATCTTCCAAGCACAGCTTGCGTTGCGTTTGCATTTCTTTGTCAACAGCTCTGTTTGCTTCTCCGCCAACAATCGCTACATTGCTCAATTCGAGCTCGAGATTCTGTCAACTGCTATTCCGCTCGCTCTCGAAGCATCGATAGGTCCTCAATATGTTTAGGCAATTCGTGGCAATCGCATTTGTAGCATGCTTGGCCCTTCAAGCCTCTGCTCTATCAACCATTACAGTCAAAGGCGCAAAGTTCTTCGCAGGCGGCCAACAATTCTTCCTGAAGGGTAAGGTCTCTCCATCGTTTCAAAGTATCTATCTGACCATGAAGGCGTGGCATACCAAGGCACTCCAGCCGATCCTCTCGTCGATACCAAGCAATGTCAACTAGATGCCAAGTCCATGCAATCCATCGGAACAAACTCAATTCGAGTCTACCACGTTGATCCCAGCGCCAACCACGATGGTTGCATGTCTGCATTCAGTGACGCCGGGATCTACATCTGGTTGGACCTCGATACCTTCGAAACCCAAATCGAGCAAGCCAATCCAACATGGACCAAAGAACAATGCTCCGCATTCGCTAGGGTCATGGACGAATTCCAACAATATGACAATTTGGGAGGATTCTGGATTGGAAACGAGGTCATCAATAATCTTGGAGGGTCATCTGCCGCACCATACATCAAGGCTGCTGTCGCTGACATGAAGTCCTACCTGTCTGCCAAAGGCTATCGCCAGATCCCGATCGGATACTCCGCTGCTGATATCGCTGAACTCCGTCCTATGCTGCAGAACTATCTTGCTTGCGGTGAGATGGATGTGTCAATTGATTTCTTCGGTCTCAATTCATATGAGTGGTGCGGTGATGCTACGTACGATACCTCCGGATATGTCGCTCTTCAAGCTATGGCCGTTGGATACAATCTTCCCATCTTCTTCTCGGAGACAGGCTGCAACGTTGGTGGTGAGCGTACCTTCAATGATCAGAAGGCGATCTTTGGCCCTAAGATGATCGATACCTGGTAGGTCTCTCCCCAAATTGGTCATATTGTTCCAGACATTGCCGCTGTTCTTGCTCATGGACTCCGAACTATTCTGGGCAGCACAAGCTCACATCGTGATCAGGTCTGGTAGCATCATTTACGAGTGGGTTCAAGAGACCAACGACTACGGGATTGTCGACTATCCCAATGGCGAGATATATAGCGGAGCTCCGATTCCAATTCAACCAGACTTCAATAACCTTGCCAACGTTTGGGAAGACATCAACCCCGTAGGGACTTCCGAGGGAAGCTACAGCCCCACATTGAGCGCACCAGCTTGCCCCAGTGCTTCTGGAGGATGGACTGTCAATGGAAATGTCGCACTTCCCAGACTCGACCCAAGCATCATCAGCTCGGTCGCGTCTGAACCTCCAGCAGAAAAGCAACCAACCAGCTCCCAGGATACTCCCAGCTCGACTGTGGAGACCACAGGTATGCCTACAATTCTTTCAACCTCTAGCAGTCTTTCGACCTCCGAACTTTCTACTTCAGCGTCATCCTCTTTCGTTCCGTCATCAAGCAGTGTGTCAACGGTTTCTTCTACTCTAGTCACGTCCAGTCTTGGATCGACGACCTTTCCTTTGTCCATCACTTCTCAATCTCCTTCATCATCAGTCTTAGCAGGTACGTCACTCCCTCCTATGCATCTCCTCCCTAGTATGTATTATCTCGTCGGCCCTCACTTGAGGGTATCGACTCATCATGTACTCTCTTTACAGCTTTTCAATTTGATCATCCGGATTTCACGGTCGTCGCCACCTCGACGATTGTGCATTATCCTCCTTACCCAGGCGATAAGGCTTTCACTACTTGCAACGCCCCTGGACACTGCCTGACAATGGCCGCGGATGACAATGACAAAACATGGACTCTAATCAAAGCGTACGAACCCACAGGCACAACCTCCTCTACAAGCACACCCACTAGCACGGGAGCCAGCCCCGCAGCTACAACATCCAGTTCTGCAGCCACGGCATTGAGAGCTACTTCTTTCGGAGGCTGGATCAAGCATGTTGATAATCTTGGCGGTCATGGTGGCATGATCGGTTTGCTGCTCGTCAGTATCTCGCTCGTCCTTATCATGGGCTCTTTTTTATCTTGATCTGGAGGACTGTGAGCCTTAAGGTTAAGGGATGGCAGGAGGGGAGTCTTGGGTGGGGATTTGATGAGCGTGCAGGGGACGGAATGGGAAAGAATTGTACGAGTATTATTGATGGGACTACTAATCTTGTCCGAGTCAATATGGAGGATAATAATGGCAATGAGTGGCGAGGTGGAGAATTGTCGGATATAGAAAAGGTTTTCCGGACAGCGAGGTTGAGGCGAGAGAGAGCTGATTTGAGATATGGAGGGAGTGTTGTGTTGGGTAGTCTTGGGAAGGCTTGGAAAGGAAGTCTTGGACGTGTGGGGAGGTTGAAGAAGGAAAGGAGGAAAAGAGTGAGGGATGTTGAGTGGGCTAATGCTTGTGATTGACTGGTTGCTTGGTTGGAGAGAGGATCAATCGAGCTGAGTTGGGTGCATAGCTTGGCTTGGCTTAGCAACGGAGTGTATGGATACACGATAGATGAGAAATGAAGAATAGAGATAATGATAATATTCTTGACGTTATGGGGCCCTCAGAAGAAGGGGAGTTGCTTGTAACAGTCACAGGACTGAGAGATGAAGGGAGGTATTGGGCCTCAGTGAATTTCATGCGGTCTCAAGGCCAGGTCGTTCGTCAGGATGAAAATTGCCGAAGATACGTGGGGACAGAATCAATATGAAGGGGAGACACAATCCGGAGAGCAGTATATAATACAGCTGGAAGTACTGGATGTGGTAGCAAGAACCGACAGAGACTCAATTGGATCACACGGGTGTGAATTGACTGGGTGGACTTGTCGCCGTAGTGTAATTTGAGCAGGGTGACTGAGACTGGTGGTTGGGGCCTAAATGTTGAGATATGAAGAGAGGGAGGGGGAAATAGGATGGAATAGGTAGAAAATGAGAGGCGGGGGAAGACTGGTATACTGTGAAGTACTGTAGATTGGGGAAGTGTCGTCATCTTTGAGGGTGGTGCCATCTCTTTCCGGCTTGCCAATGGTCTTTAATCTTGATTTGTTGCAGACAATGAACAGTTGTGCACTGTTACATATGATGAATTGGAAGTTGGAACTGTGTTCACCACGGAAAATGAGGTGGAAGACTTGTGGATTTAACATTTTGAGGATGCTTTTGCTGTGGCTCGTTGACGCATGTCTCGCCATGCGTTTGCTGCATTGTAAGCCTCTGTGGTGCTGTGATGGGGAGAAGAACGAAGGGGAGGGACTTTATAGATGGCTGAGAAGCGAATTCTTAGAAGGCGGGATACCGGTATTGGGCAATGAGAAAGTGGTGGAGGCGGGGAGCGGTTAAAAGGGCTTGGCTTTCTTTGAGCAAGGTCAAGGAGACTCCGGAAAATGGGGTGTCTGTAGATGGAGAAATGGTATGAATCTGGGCTTACAAAAAGTTCTACCAGCCCCACCGAGCAGAGATCATCTACTAACGGCATCGCTGTTAAGGCTATCTACGACGTGTGTGTGTCTTGTGTTGTTTCTCCTTGGTGAGCAGAATCCGCAATACGATCCCCTGAATGTCAGACTAGTTCATTGAGGAACATGATAGGTAACGAAATATTTTTGTTTGATTAAAGCCTAAAGACGGCATGGTGTGATGCTTTAAGATTTGATACTGTCAATGCTCTATGTGTTGTCAAGTTTCCCCTGTTGCCATCTCAACATGATTGTTCAGGGCGTGAGGATTGTCATTCAAGCGGTCGAAGTCCAGTCTAATCACACAACTTGAGCCTCGCGTGAGAGTTGCAGGACGTTTGAGAAGTCTGTTCTACCTTGTCTAAAATGGCAGAGATTTCCTTCATCCAATCTGAGTGGGTACGTTCCACCATTCCGGGATGATGCCAGGCAGTGATGGTGGGGTGGGTGCTTATATAGAGGCCTCGGGAGGAGAGCCGGGTAAGAACAGGCAAACATGGGAAGAGCAAGTTGCAAAATAAAGCGGCGGGGCGAATGTTGCAGAAGTAGGGGGATTCCCGGGAATCGTTTCCGTGTCCCATGTTGATGGAGCTTTGACAGATTGAAAAACTGGACGTAGGTGTATGTCAAGAGAAGTAGCAAAATGTCATGGGTAACAAGATCCGACGCTTATGTAAGAGTAAATTCTACTCTTGTCGGCGACCAGAAACAACTGATAATAGCGGTAGGAGGCGATATGGCGAGATCGTGCTATATGGGCATTTAGTTTATGTTGTGAATGCAAGATCTGGATGGATATCTCGTGCCCGTGTGTTTGGTGGCGGTCGAGGGCTTGATGTAACTTTGCATATTTTATTCGTAGCCTGGGGCTGGAGCTTTATCTGTGAACTGATTGTCTTGTCGTTCCTGTTTCTGCTGCCAGGTTTTGCATCATTGTCATATAAGATATCAATAGCAAGGAGATTGAGTTCTGGTAAGGGTCTACTGCCATTCGTGAAACGCAGGCATTTGGAAGGCTGACAGGGCGGTTTCAGAAGCAGAAGTAGGAGAAGAGGAAGAACTCGGAGAATCAAAATCGATGGCATAAACAAAACACGTTAATTTACATGGAGTGCCATCTTGCCGCTCGATGGCAGACTTTGCGATATTCAAGAGAGGGCTTTTACGCCTGCAAAATTGAAGTTCATTGATTGTAGTTTGTAGAAGGTGGGAATTGGACGGTGGTTGACTGACATGCCGAGCTCGTACTGATTCTCTTCGCGAAGATTATGAATGAATAAACACGGTCCACTAAGCAATGGAAATTTCTAGTCTAGAGAGGAGAGAATGAGGACAGTATTTTCTAGTACCATAATGCATTTGGCAGGCAACGAAGGAGCTTTCATATATTAGCAAGGATACCCAAAGGTCATGGAAGATTCAAGGCGACCAAGCCCGACCAGTGGACAGCGTTTGCGGTCTTGACATCATTCTGTGACTGTTTCATGGGTGGGCGATGAACCAAACTTTGGACGATACTCTACTGTAGGAAACCTGGAGACCGCTACATCTATCGGACACCGCTGGGAACGGCATGCTTATTGTCGATCATATTTTGGTGGCTGATATGAGTACTGCTGTCATTTAATACCTCGACCTCGAAAGAACACTGAATGACACCTCGTTGACAGGGACAGAAGGCAGACGTGGTATTTGCTATCTCTTATAGAGGATAGATTCTAGTTCCCACCATTCTTGAATCAGACGATAGTAACATGGATGAAGGGTAGCGTTGCCATATATGCGTCCGCATTCTGCTCCGAGTCAAGCTTCTTGTGCCACAAATCCACTTTCGCAATTCTCTCGTATAGAGAAGACCCGTCGAGTCTTCGAAGTAATAGGCACTGATAGATCGAAGACGTTTCATCCACCAAATTCCTTTTGAGGAGAGGCAATAAATAGACAGTCGATTCAGGACTCACGTAAAACCTTCCGGGAGCATCATATTTGTAATCAGGCGCGATGTCGATTGTTTCGTCTTCGGAGATGATATCATGCAGCCTGTCGATCGTAATGCTAGTTGCTTTGCCGGCTTCTATCTGGACCTGCGAGAATTTTCTAAAGAATTTTGCTTCCAAAAGAGGGCTTCGAACGGTTATACTGGGACTGGGACATTCGTGGCCTTGACTGAAAGAGCAACCTGAGTATTCCTTTGGGCAGGAGATATCAACCACAGAGACGCCAATGATACATGGCAACTCCCGGTCTGGCCCGAAAAGGACGCCAGATTTCACCGAAGCCCATGACCAGCTGGGGCAAATGTAGCTCGCCGACCTAGGCTTAAGTGAATAGCAATTGGCGTACCACGTAAGATCTCGCAACAAAGTCTTTTACCAGAGTCCGGCAACGTATCGGTCGCCTGGGCGGCTAAGCGCCATTCTGATCGCTAAACTCGACAGAGCCACCAACTTGTCCGAGTCGAAAGTGAGCTGGAGGATCGAGTACATCTCGACATATCTATCCCACGATGTAGAAATCGAGAGAATATCTCCCTCTGAAGCGACTCGCAGATCGCAGTCCCAGCTTTGGCCTCTCCTCAGCGGCTTGCATTCCCATATTACTTCGTGTTCACCAAAGTGAAGTACCCGCTGCGAGAATATCCTTTCCTGATATACACACGTTCTCTGGAGCAGAGGCCAAGACTTGTGATCCATAAAGTAACGAATTGGAAACTTCGGGTTCAGTTCTTGTATCGGAATCCCGTCGGCCAGATTGTAAGTGGGGTATTTTGATCATGAGTAGATCCCCCCCAAAGGTTCTGATGATTTTGTCGCAGCGATTGTTGAGATTGAATTTTGGTATATACCTACCATCTTTGAAGCTTGGTCTTTCCAATCAGCTTCGTCATCTTGCAGAATACACAAAGAGTCAATCCACAGGTATTCAATTTCCAGACGTTGGCAGATGTCAATTGCAACTTGGAACGTCTTTGTCAGGACGTCGACGGGTACACCAACTTTGAATTGATCAAGCGTTGCTGGGACTGTCTTTGGGACAATGTTCTCTTTTCCCCACTGGCTTTTCGTCACCGTCCCATGAAGGAAACTCTCGGGCTCGGATGGCTTACACAATGACTCAGGCAGGCATATGAGTAGGGACGAAGCAAGTCGTCTCGCAATATGATAGTGTCGGACTTCAGTTCCAGAATCCTCTTTGGATGCTCAAGCACCTGGCCTCCCTGATCCATTGAGCAAATGGCATAACTGCTGTTGCATTCTCGGATCCACTCTTGATTGTGTCTATCGTCATCTCTGAGGCTGTGCTGTCAGGCTCTGAGCTTTTCAGGAAGGCGCATTGCAGCAATTTATGTTTTGATGGGTCAACTATTCGATCGGACAAAGTTCAAAAGCGTTCAAGCGTTTTAGCGATATTCACATACAGGATCTTTTGTACCTTTAGTCCTGAAAATCTCAAGCTCATATACCTCACTGCGAGCCATTTCGCCGTAACTGTTACGTAAATAGACCCCCCGATTTCTGCCCACTGTTATACAGTTGTCACCCTGAAATGCATCCGGGGCCAACTGGTGCACCGATTCATACAGTGTCTGGCACTGGACGCAGTCCTTGGCCGCCTTCCCGAGATCAATGAGTAAGCAAATCCAAAAGCTCCAGTTGATATCACCCAGATGCCATGGATCACCTGATGGAAGCCGCCTGTTGACACAGTGGCAGAAAGGGCATGTTTCGGTCGGATTAAATCCAAGACCTTCAAGACGATATAGCTTCGCTCCGTCAGGGACAGTCCTTGAAGGCCCTGGCTGAAGACTTGTAGACATAGTGGACGAATCGTTTGATCAATGCGCAGTTTCATTGGATTCTGGCTTGCCTCGCATCGAGTCGTTGTGTTGGTTCAAGTCGTCGATGTCTCTCACGGCGATAGGGACTAGCGATGAAAGAAAGTGCTTGGATAAAGCCGTTCTCGTGGCTAACTTCTATTGGTCCATCCCACGAGGTGGCATCGGACGTAAGCCTGCATATGCTTAGTATAAATCGGATAATGCGATACAAGAGAGTCTTAATTTCCATGCTCTCTTTTCAGTGTTCTGTATTGGATCATTCGCGGTGAACTGTATTGTGTTCATTGAGGTGGTTTATGTAGAACCCGTCACCAAACCTGGCTTATGCCACATCGTGGGATGATATCTGTACACCTGGGAGGTTTTCCCGAGGCATTCTGTCGCTGAACAACCCGGACCTGAGTTGAAAGTCTGTAAATGTTCCGAGGGTCCTGTGTTGGCCATATCTGTGCTTCAAGTATAGGTGGTGACTATACCGTAGACTGCGGCAGAGGAGAGGATAGAGCTATTGGTGTGTTCAGACCAAGAGACGGCTTGCGTCCTCGTCCTCTTAACGTCTTCGTCCTTTCTTCAGACGCAGAGAGCTCATGCAGCTGGAGTGCGGATTGGGTTGCTGACGGCTTGGCTAGTCTTCGTAGCGTTTCGGGGCGGGGTGCGTCTCATTGATTCTCACTACCAGAGAGGTCGCTGATCATGAAACTCTCTTCCTCTTCCCAGCCACTCTAGACGACTCTTTCGAGACTACTGAAGGGGATCTGACCACAGATTCAGTCTCCTTCAACGCATCTAGCTCACGTCTCGCTGCACTTTCCTGCCTCATCAGTTCCATCTTCAGCTTCGACTCTTCCCTAAGCATCTCCAATCTCAGCTGATTCTCCGCTCGCACGCCAAGAACTCTAGCTTCTGATTCGGCAGCCCACATCTTCGTTATGCATTTCCTCTCGTGCTCCTTGGTGATCTTCAATTCCTTCAGGCTGGCCTTGTGTTCCGCCTCGACGGCTTCGACTTTCGCATCGCGCTCCGTTGCGTACATGTCGTTGAGATTCTCTACCTCCACTCCCTTCAACTCCCTAGCTTTGGCCTTCGCCGCATCCTCCACAGCCTTGACTCTCGCTCTCGACTCATTATCATACATTTCCGCGATTTCATTGCCTTCACGTTCCCCGAGGCCCTCCCATTCTCTTTCCCTTACATTGCCCTCCTCTCTCGCATAGTATTTCTTAGTCTCGTATAGGTCCCTTATGCAATCTGCTTCTGCTTCTCCAAGTCCATTGATTTCCCTCTCTCGGGCACTTCCTTCATCCCGGGCAGCTGCTTCCTTTTCCGCATAGAGGTCGTTCAGGTATTGTCCCTCCACCGCGCCCAGTCTTACAATCTCATTGATCTTCTGCTGGCTTGCGGATTGTATAGCAGCGACGGTCGCGAATCCATCATTTCGCACTGCTTGCGTCCGGGCCTCTGCCATGCGAAGTTCCTCCGCACCGAGCTGATCCAGCTGATGTTCAGCCATATGATTGTAGATGTGCGATCGTGGTGGCATGTTGGCGAAGTACGATGCTGGGCCGTCCTAAAATGCTCGAAATAAGGCGAATCGCAAATTCACAGTGATTTGCGGCGATTCACGATAGCTGGAGGGGGTCCGGCCTGGTATTTGTGATGATGTTGGCAAAAAGAAGTCGCGCTTTAAGATTTAGGGGCACGCGTTTCCCAATTTTCAGGGCCTGCGGGGAGCCGAGGTTCTTGTTCAGGGGCTCACGCTAAATTCCGCCTAATTTAGCGAGCCTAAACATTGAAGGGGATTTTTGTTTACAGTCATACTGGTGAATTCTGTCCATGGATCGTGAGGGGCTTTTAGGCTCCTGCGGAATCCAGACATTCGTCTTGTGGATATAGTAAAAACGTTATATTCAGACATTTTGCGATGGAAGGCTGGTCGCTTCACTAGAGATACGTTTCAGTGGCTCCAAGCCGTCACATTATGACTTATCGCAGTTCAGGATAGTTCAGTCGGCTGGACATTCTCTTCAATCACATCATCGCTTGCCTCCCATTCAACAACGAGAAATAATTTGATAAGTAGCATTGGCTCCAAAGGGGCTAGAGCTTGAGCCCACCCCTTTCGATGCATCGCCGAGTGCTGGGGAAGAGGGCACGCCCAGATGCATTGGTAAACCAGCGGTAGATTCAAGTAATATTCCGGCGAGATATAAATTAGCTTGCGTTCATTATGTTAACAGTGCGAAGGAATTCGGTAGAACTCAGGGGATCTTTCTATGAATGAAAATGCTAATTCACCTGATTTATGGAATCAAGGGGACGGAAATCTGATGCCGAAGAGCTTCTTGTTTCCGAATCACAAACAAGGCAGCAGTACTGGACTGAACATTCGCCATATCACAAGCGCGTTTCCACGTCTGAAGGATACTGGACCATATTGCGGTGTCTGGCGCTGTCGCTTTTGAGGGCATTGACGACGATAAGTTCAGCCACGGAGGTAATAGACGACAGTTCATGGGTAGAACGAATGCATCAAGTAGTTTGACTCGAGCATCCATAGAAGAGAAGTATGTTCCACGGCAATAGGGTATATCGTGCATTCCTTCTCCATATATACAATTCATGTGAAGCATTCTGATCATCCCGACGTTCCCGGCCCAAGACTCCCAGACACCATCATTAATTCCCAACGCCGCAGACCATAACTGTCTATCCATCATCGCTTACGGGCATGGAAAATCGCAAGCCCATCCTTCCCTTCCTGCCGAAAAGACCACACTCGAAGCAGAGCAGTCATCCGTCGTCCATTTCGTCGACCCAACCTGGAATTCTAATTCCACCTTCGTCTCGCCCGGTCCGAAATCCACAAATGACCCTTTCAGATTTGGCTCGTTGTATGTGAAGACAGGCGCATTATCGATGTTTGTGATGTTCATAGTGTTTGAATCCCATTTGACCGAAAGTGATTCCCCCTTGTCCATCTTGGTGTTCCTCAGAGTCGCTATGATATTGACATCTTGTGGTTTAGGTTGTGGTACGTTGTAGACTGTAACATCCCAATGCACATCTGCGAATTGTCGTCCTATTCCAACACTGCATGTTCCAGCACGCTTCTCGAGGCTGTGTTGAATTAGTTTGGAGCTCTGATTTGGCATTCGCCCCACCGCGGGGTCAAGGATAGGATGGCTCGAGACGCACTTTTCTTCTTTCGAGGCTGCACAGCAGCTGCTTGATATCGTAGCAACAGAAAGGACTGTATTGAGCTTCATTTTGAGTCGTTTCGAGAAGTATGTTTCCGCAAGATTTCGGGAAAACCACAAGTGAGCAGTGAAGAAGATAAAGTGGATGAGCTCACTGTATGTACAACGACGGGTGGCTGACCTCTGGCTGACATTCGGGCTTCCAGATAAAAATAAAGATGATCTGCATCTTGGATGTGAAGCGGACCAATCCATAGCCCTGACAATTGCGAATGCTGGTGAGCTTACAGGGTGGTGATTCGCTAGCCCAAGAAAACCCCAGCCGTGCCGCCGACCAGCAGACCAATTGAAAGACCACCCGCGTCAAACCCAAGATCTTGGTGTTTGGGGAACCGCGGCCGCGATATTCTGGCCGCAGAGCGCGTAGGAAAATCATACGATTTAGATGCAGGACTATCTTAGAATAGATGGGGAAATTTGAGCCTTGTGGCCACCACTCAAACTCGAATGCATCTCAAGGAGGAAAACTTCGATCTTGGGCGGGATAAAGTTGAAGCTCTTCAAATCATACATCTTGATCATAAATAAACGTGCAAAACAAATAATCACTGGGAATTGCAGCACCATTCGGTAGCAAAGATCTCAAGTATGGAAATGCATCACCTGCAGCGACTCTAGAAAGGTGGGTTATAAGAAAAGGCTGGAAAATTGTGGGCTGTCAATCGCTAAATTCTCGGGGCGCCTACTTGCATGAGAAAACTGGATGAAGGCCGACAGACACGGCAGCTCCATTAGTATGGAAGTTCACTTCCGAAGCAAAGGTGTGGGCGATAGATAGCGGAGTACTGAGTAGCAAGTCACTATTCCTAAAAATCATGAAAGGCTTGGCGAGTCGCCAATATCACTGCCGAGCCTTGATCAAATCCGCAGCCTTCACTTGGTCAACAAACAGCGTATTCCAAAGGATCGGGGACGACTTACCTTCTCAGCAATAGCATATACCGTCAACGTCGTCGGACACCCTGGAATGATCGGAATCACACTCGCGTCCACCACACTCAAGCCTCTCACCCCATAAACCAACAGGTTCTCACCCACAACCCCACCTAACTCCCTTCTCATCAACGCCGCCGTCCCAACAGGATGGTAAACACTCGGCACATAATTCTGTCTGACCCAAGCTTTCAGCTGATCATCTGTTGCGACAGACGCACCAGGACTGGTTTCGATTGGTCCGTGCGGAGCCAAAGATTCGCTATTGAAGAACCGACGCACGAAGCGGACGAGTGAGGTCATGATTTCGATGTCCAAGGGATTCGTAAAAGCTCCATAGTCGATGATGGGATGTGCTGTTGGATTTGAAGGGTCGATGTTGACGGTACCGCGAGAGACGGGGTGTTGGAAGACGGGATCAGTGCGAGGGCTGGAGGAGAGGATTTGCCAGAGGATGGAAACATTCTTCAATCTGAGGATCTTGGTAAAGGCACTTCTCTGCGCCTTGTATCCGGCTAGAACGTCAGGATGCGTGCCTTTAGGTACATATGCTGCGAGGTCTTGGTTTTCGTACTTGGATGCGATGGCATCAACATCATTCGGAGAAATTGCCGGAAGACCAAGGAATGCTCCGAGGTTACGGGTTAACATTGTGGCGGGATCTCCTCCTGATGTTGTCACAGGGACAGGAGGTTGTTTTGTCCCTAGTCATCTGTAAGTGGTGCTGGGATCTTTAAAGAGATGACCTTACACCTGAAGCTCACACCGGGAGTGTATCCGTGGTCCTGAAAGTTTGACCCCACACCTGGAAGGTCAACTTTGATGGGAACGCCAGCCTGTTTGAGCAACGCAGCTCCACCTACACCACTGAGCTGTAAGATCTGAGGAGTGTGAATTGTTCCAGCGGCCAGAATGACCTCCTTCTTCGCTTTCACTGCCGTGGTCTGATTTCCATTGACCGGAACATATGTGACTCCGCTTGCAATGTCACCTTCAAACAGAACTTTCGTGACCTTAGATCCAGTGATCAAATGGTAATTAGACCTTGAGATTTTGTCCCAATGACCAGTACGAGCATACGAGCGCGTGTATGTACGCGGATCCATGGTTGATGGGTACCAATAAACACCGTTGGTTCCTGCATTTCCATCGCGGGGAAAGTCGACATTCGGCATTTTGTGCATAGCGTCATACATAAGTTCTGTCCAAATTTGAGTTTATCGGTTCATCAGTACTGTTGGAGTGAGATTACCTACTTATCTCAGGCGGCTGGTAGTTGGGGTATCCTGCATATAGCTGGGTCGAAGGATCTTGCCCCCACGCGGCATTAATGTCGTATGTGATGTTGAACTCCTTTGCCAGTTGTGGAAGAGGAGGAACAAAGTGAACACTCTTGATGCTCTGTCAACGATTCGGACTTCTTCCTTAGCCGGGTTGGTCACATACCTTCTTGAAATATGGAAGCAGCCCAGCCCAGTTCCACGTTGAGTTCTCCGCTCCCACTTCAGCCCACATATCATACTCGTCCGAAGTACCACGGAAAAGCTGCAATCCATTGATCGCAGAACTTCCACCAACGACTTTCCCAACTCGGACGTTGACCGATCGATCATTGAGTTCTGGCTGTGGTACCGACGGAATGTCAAATTGTCTGCTGGGATCTCCTCCACCAAGGACGCCACCAGTCAAAATTCCCGTGGAATTGTCTGGACGATTTAGCATAATTTTGTCAGAAGGCATATGTGGCGAGTAAAACTACCTAAGATTCCATACTCGATGACTAGAACGGTATCTGAAAATAATAACTCAGCACGCGAGTCTTGGAGAGAAAATCATTCATCTCTTCACCAACATTTTCCGCTTTCTGACAGTCGATCCCCGACAGTCAGTCCAGCCGTACCTCCTCCAACAATTACGTAGTCGTAGCTATCTTCGAGTTCGGCCGCCCTTAGTGTTCTGAAAGCTCGAGAAGATGATGCTCCAGCAATAAATAGAAGAGAGAATGACAGGAATGAGCCGCGGAACAGGAGTCGGCCAAAGCTGGAATACATTTTTTCATCCAACGAAATATCCAGAAAACCGACCACAAAAGAAGATCTGTATAATCAAAGAACTGAACACTCAAAAGTTGGAGTTCTGCCTTTTACTGTCGTTCGGTGAGAAAACCTCAGCTGCATCCACATCTCCTTTCGAACGCCAAAGGCCAACGTTCTCAAATCCGGGCTCCCCGGCACTGACCATTCATTTATATACAGTGCGGCCGGTGATCATGCACCTATCAGTGATTGTATAATATGAGAAGGCTGAGCAGATTTACCACCTTCGGAAATCTCCTCGCTTGGTAGTATTGTGTTGAGGGGTACCTGCAGGCTGAGACGGGCATTCAGCTGGACAACAGGCTAGATTAGGCTCAATACAAGAATCAGAGGAGAAGATGATGTGGATTTGCAAGAGGTGTATCTCGACCAGCTAACGATACTTCGCCCAAAGAACGTGTTGCCTTCAAATTGCCGGTCTGCGGTTTGTATGGAAGGTCTTGGACCCGGGATGGCGTCCTGCGTACATATTCGCCGCAGGGACCTCCTCGAGAGCGACTACCACCCCAGCCCCGAGCCTCAAAACTGGTTGGTATTAGATCATGATGAGAGTCAAATTGGTCTTTATCGCTATGTTAGAGCTCTTGCTCAATTCTCCATTCAAAAGCTAGTCGTTCGTCCCACCAGTCATCCATTTCTCGCCTCGTGATTCTCCGATCTTTATCATTCTCCACGTGTCTTGAAGCTCTTCTTGCGATTGATACCGATTAACATAACCTTCGTTGATTCCTGCAGTATTTGTTATCGTTATGCTTGAGAGTGCAGCTCGAACAATGGATGAATTGGGATCTGTAGCAGCCTTCATCGAGGCCGAGATACCCGGTGGACCCCGCGCAGCCCTTATCGTGGACACCCAAGCATGGTCATCCGGAAGAGGAGGATATTCTTCGATTGCATCCATTTGAGGATAACTTTTCCATGTGTATGCGCCGAGAGAGTGATACGCAATTGTTGCAAGTAGGCTTGATGATGTGGAGGTCTGAAAGAAGGGTTTGGTTCTGGTGGTTTGAAGATGAAGACGTGGAGACGCTGAAACTTGCAACGGTGCCTGGTTTTTTAGGCGAGCTTTGCCGCTGGAGGTCTTGGGGTCACCACTGAAGCTCGGCTACAGCAGGCGAGCAGTAAACAAAATTCTTCCACTGCTTAGCAGTAAGGCCTCGGTTGGATTTCTATTTGCACCCAGTGTACTGATATCTAGACTCATTTCCTGCTCTTTACGATTGTATCTCGAAGAATTTTTGTAGCAATATTAGGCAAACAGATCCCCATTGAGGTATTTCAGCCCAGTGTCTCACGCAACTGTAACGACGGTTTTCCCAGGCCCCGATTCCCTCGCCAGCGCAATAGCCGCGACAACATTAAGTCCTGTCGAGGTTCCCACCAATAAAGCCTCTTCTGCAGCAAGACGGCTACACATCTTGCGACCCTCCTGCTCTGATATAGCCCGAACCTCATCATATAACCCAGAGTCGAGGAGCGGGGGACAATATCCAATGCCCACGCCTTCAACATGATGACTTCCAGGCGTTCCCTTCGTCAGAGCTAGCGATGAACCAGGTTCGCAAACCACAATGAGAATGCCGGGCCACTTTGGCTTCAAGACTCTAGCCACACCCATCGCCATCCCCGCCGTACCGACCGTACTGCAGAAAGCATCAACCCCAGTTGGAAACTGAGCAACGAGCTCATTCGCCATTTCGGCGTATCCAATATATGCAGCTCTGTTCTTGAACTGATCAGTCCAATAATACCGGTCGTCTTCAGCCAGTTCCATCGATCTTTTAACCATAGACGGACTAAGATCCTTTGTGACGTGGTGTGTCGGGCTGTCAATGAGCTCAACAGTAGCACCGAACACTCCCATCGTTCTCAATTTCTCCTTAGCAAAAGCATTCGAGGATATGACGTGGAATTTGTATCCTTTCGCGGCGCAGACGAATGCTAGCGAGGATCCTGTGCTTCCACCCACTGGCTTCCACCACTGTCATACCCGGCTTTAGATCGCCGCGACGAATGCCTTCGTCGATAAGTGGCTTGGCCATAAGATCTTTGTAGGAGCCTGTTGGGTTGAGGGATTCGAGCTTGAGGTAGACATTCGCATGACCTTCGGGAATGACATGTCGGAGCCGGATGACTAGCGTGTTGCCGATAGCCTCTAGGACACTTTCGACGACAGATGGAGGATGGGGCATTATGGAAGTGATGAAAGGGCTTTTCGGTGCTCAGTTTCAGCAAATGAATTTTCAAATCGGTAAGTAAAGAGCTATTAGTGAGAAGAAAGGTTTATCGAGGGTGTAGATACTTTCTAGTATGAGGCATTAGAAGAGGTTTGCTGGTCGCCGAGGATAGCCTGTCAGCATTCGGCAACCTCGCTACGCAGGGACGACAAGCCATAGCCAATGCCAATTGTACAATAACAGAAAGGGTAGCCTCCGCAGTACTGGGTGGCAGTACATAGAAGTATCTCGACCCGGGCAGGGATTGTTAATTACCACCGCTGCAATTTTTGCTTCTGACAGGGGATTCTGACGCTCGCTTGAGTCAGACACCAGCACACACTCTTGAATAAGTTGATTGAATTTGGATGCAAAAATTCTACATCAAGCCACTTCTCTGTCGCATGACTCCTTGGTATTGCCGTTTCAAATTTCAAGAAAAATCTCCACCTCCTCCGTAATATCATAGAACGTAAAGGCCGTCCTATTCCCCGACATCGTCCCCTCGACGATCGGGTCCCCAAACGGAACAACCATCATATAAATCGCATCACCGACCTGCACCGCCGCCGTCGCAAATGTACTGTCCGGCAGATTCTTCGGTACTGTCCCAAGATACTCCGCAGTATTCCACTTCCCACTTTCACTCCTCAATACCGTAATCCCCGGTCCATCCTCGGCAACAAGCAGGACAGTTCCATGATACTTTGGAAGCAAGTAGATAGCATCGCTGAATGTGAAAGTGTGATTCGGCGTGAGCGGGACAACTTTTGGTGTCCTTTTTGAGGAACGCATATCAAAACTCAAGAGACGTCCGCCATCGTTGTCGTTGGATAACAATTTCCAGTCGTTGAGTGCCGCACCGCCAAGACCAGTTCGATTGGTATCAATGGGCTGAGACACATACCAGGCCGTGACTTTCGGGTCTTTCTTACCCTTTTGCTTTTCCACTTTCAAGATACTCCCAGGAAACGTCCCAACGACGTAGACGTTTCCATAGGATCTTGCTCCACGTCTTTGAACCCACCGTACTTTCCATGGGTGGTGTCAGTGAGATTGACTTTGTAGAGAAGTTCCCTTGTTGTGGGGTCCCAAAGCATGATCAAGTTGGTGCCGGAGACGTCAGGAGGGGTGGTCTGGAAAGCTGCTGCGGCGTCGACGACTATTGAGAGTTGACCTGTGCGTTTGTCGATTCCGAGACCACCGATGTGGTATTCAGGGTTGTGTGAGATGCCAGAAAATTCGATCATGTCGACAATCTTATCTTCATATGGATCATATGTCCCGACAGATGAGTTGAACAGGTTCCTATGTAGTGTGAGATATTCGAGTTCACTTCGGGAATGGAAAGTTGGTTTGAGATGAAGACACAAGACGTCCAGATGCGGTTCAAAGGTTGGACGAGATGTACGAACCCAATGTAGAGTAGGTAGACATGATTTGAAGTCAAAATCTGCATTCTCGGGATAAAGTTGATATTGCTTGACGGTAAATGTCCCTTTGAAAGGTGGGCATGATCCCATTCCATGATTGCTTTCATGTACACCTCCCGGCAAAAACTGGGAGATAGCAGCGATCAGACCTATAGAGTTTATGAATAACATCATCCTTGATCGACTGTCGTGGAAGAGAATTGATTCAGATTGTACAAGCTCGGTTGAGGTCCAGCAAGCCAACAAATAATCTAAGCCCAGCAAAACAGTCGTTATATCCATTTCCATTGCCCTCAAATGATACCTTAGTCATTTCTCCGTCGATGACTTACCAGAGTCAGTTTTCAACGATGAAAGCAAGTACTGCTGACAAACTGAGCACATTCCGCATATGATCCCCTGCTCTCGACCCCAGATTCGGACAATGGTGTGGGGAACCGACTGGATAAATATGCAACTCCCCAAATGAACCATGGCTTCCTAGTCATCTTTAAGGCAAGTAATGTTTCTAATGGCATGAGATCTGACGAGCGAGCGATCGTGTCGTGGGAGCCGTCATCCAGAAAGCCAATTGTTGACAAAGGGGACAGTGGATATGCAGCTAGTAACTGCCGGCTGAACAGCTGCAGTAAGAGGTAACACGAGATGAAAAAACGATTACCCAATCGCATGATCCATCAACCATGACAGAAATCTTTCTCGAAGTACAGACACCTGGAAGCTTCGGTTGACATATCTGAGTAGTGTGTACAAACATTTCCCGGACAGGGACATATGTCAAAGTCTTTCGCTTGATGCTAAGACAAGTCCAGTCAACTTTTTTTTTGAGCCTCATTTTAATTCATTTCTGCCAATGAGACAAAGTGGGACCCGATCTCACGAGAAATTGAATCAAGAAAAACAGCCGTATAGGAATTTTCAGAGAACATAGTCCTTGTGCAACGCCGGGTCTACATGCTTCGCCTGGATCCTGTGACGAGACACGTGTGGTCGGTGTCACGTTGCGATACATACCGTCCAGGAATATGCTGATGGTAATGACAAGCAGCCAGCTCGGTTGCGAGCGGGATATTTGAAGAGTGGCTCCTTGAGAGTTGAAGAAACTTGAGAAGTAGAAGAGCAAGTAGGATTGCAACATACGGGAGCAACCATACATCGGATCATACATGTGTCCAAACATTCCCCTGATATTAGACTTGGGAGAAGGCTGTAAGACAAGGCTGATTTGCAGGAAACGGTAGAAAGAAGAACCAAGTTCAACAGAAATAGAAAAGAGGTACCATATCATGTATACAAGATCAGGAATTGAGCTTATTTGAAAGCAAGCTTCAATTGGGATATATTCTACGTACATGAAGTACACTGTGCTGATTAATAGGTCTACAACTGATTTGATCTTTCACAGATGCATTACAGTACATCTGCTCTGAGGATCCTACCACGAGCGCTCTAGCGATGCGTAACCTTCCTCTCATACCACCTAGCCGGAGGATAAACCAACAAAGTAATGGCCCCCGACAAGAAGATGCCAACATCCCCTCCGTAAGGCCCAAACTTCAAAGCAATCGGACCCACATACCACGTCTGCGACATTCCAGGCACACCACCTCCCAAATACCCCGCCAGAAGCGCCACCACAGCAGCAACTCCCCACGGCAACTTGCCAGGCACATCCCAGACATTCAAATCATAGCCTTCATTTCGTCTGAACCATTTATCTTCGACGAGGAGGATGAAGGTAAAGGAGATAGTCCAATACCCCAGTAATGACACGAAATTGCTGACGATGAGGGAGAGGTGCTCGCGGCCTGCGATGGCGAGAACGGCGATTACAAGAGCGTTGAGAAAGGACCAGATGAAGCGCGGGATGGCGTGGAAGTAGTGTCCTAGCAATTGGAGACTGAGACCGGATGAGTAGTTGATGGCGATGTTGTTGCCAAGGACGGAGAAGACGAGGAGAACGAGGCAGAATTTGGAGAAGCCCATTGGATGGTAGGATTCTCTGAGAAGACCACCGAGTCCGTGATCTTCGTATGCTTCTGACAGGATGGGGTTTGCAGCACCGTTGGTGATGGCTGCGTTGCCTAGACAAGAACCGATTGCTGTGGTGAAGATAGTTGGGATGGAGATCCCGAAGAGTGTGAGGAAGAAGATCTTCCATGATTTGGTGGTCGCGGGATAATTGCAGTAGTAATCGGCAGCCATGGAGCACCATCCGGAAGACGATGAGAAGCAGATAGCCATGAACGAGAGGAAAGATCCTGCAACTTCAAGACTCGTGCCTTCAGCTGGCAGGCTCGCGTCGACTTTGTTGCCTACTTCGCCCATAAGGATGATGAGGAGGATGAATGTCATGATCCAGGAGTATTTCTCGAAGGTGTGAATGAGAGCGAACCCGAAAATCGAAATCACGTAGGAGATCACGGCGATGATTACGCAGCCTACAGCAAGAGGCATACTGTAGTTAGAGACGGCAGCGAGGATTTGTCCAACCACCACGACGTTGACGACAGCGAATCCGCCTCCAATGACGACGTTGAGAACCGAGCAGAGTTTTGCGCCATAGAAGCCGAAAGAGTATCGCGAGGAAGCGATTTGACGGAGACCAAGCTGGGACAGGTCAGAGCTGTATTTGAATTTCAGTGCAAAAGAAGACTTACTTTTGGGCCAAGAGTTCCAGTGAATGAAGTACACAGAGCACCAAGAATTGTTCCAACAACGACTGCAGCAATAGATTGGTTCAGAGACAGACCGAATTCCGGACCGAGCATGCCCAAGGGAACAGTTCCAACATGGCAAGTCATGGACCACCAGAGGAGAAAGACATTGAGGATCGACGGTGGTTTCTTGTCTTCTTCGTGGATGCGGTCGATGCCCTGGGTCTCGATTCCCATTTTCTCGTCGAGCCATTCTTCCCCGCGGCGAAGCGTACGCAAGACGCCTTTTTTCTGTTGTAGTTCTCGTGCCACAATTACATCTTGCGATCCTGTTTCAACGTCGTGAGAAGCTGCTTGATGACCCTTGAACTCCTTGTCCGAACCGGATTCCAAGTCATGGCCGTGAGGATGCTTGACATCGTGAGCGTGGTGCAAGTCGGCTTGGTCGCCGTGAACAAAGTCAGACATGGTGAAGTCAACTCGGTAGGAAGTCGAGATAAAGTTGATGGGTTTCAATAGTGGGAGACAGCTGCACACCCCTCCATATGTACTCTTTTCCATGCATCCCCCATGCTTTGACATATTCCAGAAGGAGAACCATTCCCCTTCCACGAACGAATCATCTCATCGCACAGCAAGATCAGCCGGGGGTTCGTGCAACCAGATAAGGATATCTGTGTCTCGCACTTACAAAACGAGGGTCCACCACGTCAAAAGAGATAAGGATGTACAACTAGCCTCGATCCGGCAGGTCGAGGTTCTTCGACCGGCGAATTGCGTTGAACTAGATTCTAAAGGGGTCAAAACAGTGGGGAATTTACACGGAGTGGCCGCCCCCTTGAATAGCGGCGGGCGCCGAGCACCTGTCTCTGCCAGGATCGGGCGATTTGGCGTTGTCAAGCTTCCTTGGAAGCCGCTGCAACCAGGGAGTTGGGACTGAAGTGAACCCAGGATCGCAGCATCCAAGTTTTCTGATCCGTGAGTTGATCCATCAAATTATCGTCATTGAGGATAATTGACCTCCAAAAACAATTGTAATCGAGTAAGCAAGTAGGAATCTCCGAACAGCCCATCTAAAGAAACTCTTATCATGTCCGAGGGACCTTCGGAGATTTTGGTCTTGCAAAACATTGACTGTTCGCAAGCCGTAAGCCACGCAATCGCCAAGGCCACTCAAGCTCATCCTGCCGATAAGCACGAAGCTTAACCACCTGCCAGGAAAGACAAGACAACGACACAGAATGCAGCTTACAACCATACAAACCAGATGTCGGGACGTCGTGGCCCGGAATAATCGGTAACACTGACATGAGCTGTCAAATCACTGCATGAATTGACCTCGGGGGCGTAACACAGAAGACGTTGTGTGTGTTCATCGGATTTGTGGTCTCGAGAGCAAGATGGTGTGGATTGCTGAGTGGACCATCGCCACAAGAAGAGATTTAAGACTACCGGGGTGCCACCCTGCTACTGACTGGGTAAGACATCACGTGCACTCGGAAGAATACTTGCTTGTAACAGTGCTACGATTGGTCAGATCAATTCTCACGATCCAAATAAGTATCGATGATTAAAGAGAGGAGAGGAGGGGTGGCTTGAGGTAAAGTGTGATCGAAGCGATCAGAAAACGAAGAGAATCGGGCCACCTGCGAGGAGAAAAGCGAACGATCACACAACTATATGCCCCGTCATAATCAACCAGGAAAAAGAATCGAAGATCTAGAAAGGAGCGGGGAGAACGTGATCGTTGACTTCTAAGGACTTAAATCTAACGAGAATGTGAAGTATTTAGTGCTGCTTTCTCCTCCTTGAATTCTTGTGGTATCCACTTTTTCGCCTCTTTGCAATAGGCACAGACAATAATGCAGCACTACTGGAAATGATGAATGTCCCCATAGAAAGCTGAAAATGACTTCGGAAGACCCTGCTTCTGCTTCTCGGGGCGGGTCCCTTGCCTTGTAGATTGCAACCTGGACTTAGATGGTCCTGGCTCGCTTATGCTCAGTTATATCAACGACAGGACGAAGAATATACCTGATGGGATATATATGCCAATTTGTTCAACAGAGCTGGACGGCGGCTCAAAACTTACACTACTTCAGGTGCGTTCACGCCCTTCTGAGGCCTCACCCTTCAAAGACGAGCAATAACAAAAGAGTGTCAGTCTTCATGTCGGAAAGAATAAACATGACTTCAATCATCCTGCTTTCCGATCTTCTTCCCCAAAGCTTCCTAGCCCACTTGACCGCGCACCATGACGCAGATGGTCTGCAGAGCTTCTCGCCGCACGAGAGAAGTACTCGATTAACGAACCGCTCACGAGGTCAAACGCAAATTCGATCACCTTGCCAGATTCTCCCGACTGCAATTCAACCTGATTACCGCCTCAAGGAGATCGATATGACTGTTGCACCCTACACAAACCTCAGCCTACTCTACCGTCAAGCCCAAGTCACTCCTAAAATTTCCAAACTTTGGCACAACTTCGAGCGAATCCCCCAATTAAGTATCAAGGTAGTAAATGCAGCCCTTCAAAATTCAAGGATTCTGCTTACCAACTCGTAGAATCAGGTATCTAGCAAATGGTGTCCCTATTCATATGGTGTAGCTAATTTTCCCTGACCATTAAACAGGCAGATAAAATCTCGTCACCTGTCAATAGCCTTCTCTTCGGATCCTCTACCAACCATCCGACCGAAATATTTCTCTCCACTCCAGCGCCTCTACCAGCAAAAATATCAACTCTCAAATTACTAAAGTCCAGGTTCTTTGGCACATTCCTGGACGGCAGAATCCTACCAGCTTCGTGGAAGTCAAATCCGTTGGCCGTGATGTCTTGGCCGCTCACGATTCTGGTGGTCATCTCACACGACTTCACAATGGTGACAAGGTATTACTTGTCCCCACAGCAAAAACACAACCCGCTATGATCCACTAAAGTGCGACTGCAATAACGGACACCTGCCAGCGTATCAATGTACCGCCAGAATAAAAGCATTGGTGACTCCCCGTGAAAGAAGACGTTTCATCCTGACCTGCCAGACCAAGCTTAAGATGTAGCTGGGGTACATTTTGACAATCATCTTCTAGACTTTCCAATCCCTCCAGAATTTTCTTTGTTTGTCTTTCAGATTTTCAATGCGAAAAGAATATGCAGCTCAGCGAGAACTCTAATGGTTATGCGGCAACCGATGGGGGTTATGTTCTACTTACAGAGGAGGAGTCCATGTCAATGGACATTTATATCGACCATACCAGCTCAACTATCGAGATCTCGTTATCAATAAGTTTGTTCTGCATCAAAAGTTCATCGGACTCTACTGCAACACTTAGACGGAGCTTTCCCCGATTCAATTCTCCACTCAAGTTCGCTTGGGTCTCCCCGCCAGCAGGATCGTCTTCCACAAAATTTGACCTCTGGAGACTCATACTCAGAGCTATGGAAGCAAGTAAGTGAGAAACTATGATCCTGCCGGATTGTGGGGGGTTTTCTGGATGATCATCTCAAGCAATTTCGGAACAGGAAAGCCCAGAGTCGACACTCGGGCGAAAAGAAGGCGAAGTGACAGGGTACTGAACAAAGTGAAACCACGTCCACAACGGAAAGAAAGAGTACGTTACCACGTGCGAGCTTTGCAGCTTCCGGCAGTGATGGTTGCACAGCAGATGTTACCCCGTGGGGAGGGAACCCCGCATTCTCCATATTCAGAATATGTCAGCAAGGAGAAAAAAAGTTCGCGGTGAAGAACTTGGCAATCGAAGCTCTCACCTTCCTCCCTTGTGATAGACTATGATCATCAATACTGGACGGGAAGTGGGTGTTCATCAATCAATCTCGTCTAAGCATTTCACCGATATTCATTGACTATGATATCACAAACGAAAAAGGATGCGCCGATGGGCATTCAACTTCTGAGAATCTCGACTTCATTGACGAGTATATAAGCTTGGGATCCCTTTCGTCTTTGGTACGACGGCATCTGCTCAAACTCGCATTCAGTAAAGCAGCTTCTGGAAACATTGTCCGCATCAGACTATTTCTTCCGAATTCATCATGTTGTTGAAAACAGCCATCCCATTCATTCTCGGCGTTGCAGGCGTCATTGCCGTACCCTCAACAAGCTACGTTAACTGGAAAACATTCAAAGGGACCGGCCTCAACTTGGGGGGATGGCTAGCACAGGAAGCTGTGATCGATCCCACCTGGTGGGCACAGTACTCGGGAGGTGCTGTCGATGAATGGGGGCTATGTGCCAACTTGGGCAAACAGTGTGGACCTGTACTCGAGCGTCGATACGCTACCTACATCACCCCAAGCGACATTGACAAGTATGCAGCCGCTGGTATCACTATCCTCCGCATTCCAACGACCTATGCTGCATGGGTAAAGGTTCCGGGTAGTCAGTTTTATTCTGGCAATCAGGTCTCCTTCCTCAAGACCATTGCAACCTATGCAATCACCAAATATAACATGCACGTCATCGTCGATGTTCATTCTCTGCCAGGAGGCGTCAATGGAATGGGCTTCGGCGAAGCAGAGGGTCATTACGGGTGGTTCAACAACCAGACTGCACTCACATACTCGTACAAAGCAATTGACGCCGTCATTGCATACGTGCAGGGCTCTGGCTTCCCTCAATCCTACACCATCGAACCCATCAATGAGCCAGTGGATAGTCGAAGCATCTACGACTTTGGGACCCCAGCAGCGCTGTCGGACAATGGTGCAGCTTGGACGCTCACGTACATCAAAGGCGTCATCGCCAAAGTCGCTGCAGCCAACCCTAAGATTCCAGTCATGTTTCAGGGAAGCTTCAAAGGCGAGGCATTCTGGTCGCCCAGCTTCCCAGCCAGTACCAATCTCGTCTTCGATGTGCACAACTACTATTTCGCGGGGCGACCGACCGACTCGGACACTGTATCAGCTGACATTTGCTCTGATGCGAAGATTTCTGCTGGCGATGGAAAGTTCCCAGTGTTCATTGGTGAATGGTCCATCCAAACAGCCGCCGACAACAAATTCGCCAATCGTAAGAAGAATCTGAATACTGGACTGTATGCGTTCGGAAAATACGAGCAGGGTAGCGCTTACTGGACCGCGAAGTTCTTCGGCAATGTTCCAGTTGAGGGTGAAGGTGTACAAGGAGATTACTGGAATTACAGTGCTTTCATTGATATGGGTTACATTAATCCCGCTTCAGGCGCCGCCTATTGCACTTGAGAAATCGATTCTGGCATGGGCGCTTGACAGAAGTTGAGGTTTGCAAGGCTCGTGTTTAGGGTACTGGGAACTACTACAGCATTCTTGACTGTATTAGGATGGATAATCTTTCTTTCCGCAATCTCTATCGCACGGTTATGAGTAGTGGTCTGTCGTTATTGAAGTATGAAGTACACGAAAAGCCATTGTTTCTACAGTGTTTAATTGCACATACACATACCAATAAAAGCATCACCGTAGCCATTATCAGAACTCGTGATCCATTGGTGATCTTTAGTATGAATTACTCAAAATTATTTTCTACACAACTGTTCCAGCTAGCTTAATATCTGTATATGCCTGTAGTATTCATTCATCCTGGACGTTCACTCCAAAGTGGTCGATGCTCTCGCTGACACAGTTTTTGAGCTTTACAGCCGGTTAGTAACAGGTACTGTCCATAGCCCAGCATCCGGATCCGTCCCAGGTCGAGATATAAAGTCACTTAGAGTTCAGATGTATCATTTTGAAAGTCAGTTTCATCGAATAATGGAAAAGGAACGAATGTATTGACTAGCGACTAGTACATGTTAAGTAAATACATTCCCGAGAATGGGTTCTTGAAGCAAACATGCCTGTCACGACAGCTATCCCCTTTTCCTGAAGGTTTTCCCTCGGGATAATGTTAACTCTAATTAGGTCTGCCGCCAGAATCGTCCAATAACGCGTAGAGCGGAATGTGGGGGCGGGGCAGGCGAGGGGTGCAAGCCGCGGTGAACTTCTGCATCTCCATTTCCCCAGTTCCCCATCCGCTGCGAATACGAAGATTCGTTTGCGGGAGCTGTAATGCCAATTCAGAAACATCGGATGGACAGACGCAAGGTACTCCATCAATTAACTTGAAAAGGTCCCTGATCTCCGCTTTGGACAGAGTTCATGGGGCTGTTTATTTTCACTGCCATAGTTCTAACTAGTGATACTTTAAGCGAGATCTACTTCGTTCACAACGCGGCCTTAATTGGCAAGCTGGATGATTCGAGATTCTTACATTATTGGAAGGGATCATAGAGAAGGAGAAGATGAAGAAGGAGATGACTCATATTCCAATGTTATAATGACCTTACCTTGATGAGTCTTTGTTAATAATAAGTCATTTTGAGATTTGACATTCCAATTCACTATCAATTTGCCGTCTCCATAGCGATCACAATCGAAGAAACAGTGACTACCATCCTCCAAGACGTTGACGAACTTGCGGATAGAGATAAACCGAGCACTGTGAACACTTTGAAGGAAATGCTCCCCGCTTTCGACAATATTCCCCCAGGGGCATGTGCAAAAGCACAGGGATCTCCACACTACCCGCGACCCCTGAAAACCTCGTTCCGGAGTGGGGGGAGGTTTTCAATGAGTAATTGCATCCAAGTTTGAAAGCATAGACTTGCACGATAGTGCCATCAAAGTGCCTCCTTCTCAAGTAGCTATCTGGTCGGATACCTCGTGATCATTGACGGGCCGCATTTCAAGGCACTCGAGACCTGCCTGGACAATGTCCCGAGGCACGCCAGATCAATTCAAAGATTCCGGGAAGTGGAAGAAGCCTCACTACAGCTGGTATTCCGTGCCGTAGCCTTGCAAAGCTCGGACTGTAGAATCGGGGAAGTGTTCACCGAGACTCGGGCCTGGCTCAGGACGTGTAGCCGCATTAATTGTTTTGCTGTAGCTGTTGCTTTGATAAGTAGCAATGGATTTCGCACTCAGTAGCTTCGAAAATCAACACCTCAAAACCGGAACTCGACCTCCGATCAGCCAACTGGACCTCATCATCTGATACGTTGTCTGAACAAGCATTTGATTCACGATGGGTCGTCTCTCAACCGGCGGTACAGCCGTCTTTCTGGCCATTGGAGGTAAGATACTTCTCTCACGTTCGAAGACTTCATCCATCTAACATCTTGACTCTCGAGGTTTCCTCTTCGGCTACGACAGTGGTATCATCTCCTCAACGATTGTCCAGCCGTACTTTACGGACTATATGGGAACCCCAACTGCCTCAGAAACTGGAGGTATCGTCTCGTCATTCACGGGAGGTGCAATCCTCGGTGCTCTCTCTGTGGCTTGGCTTCCTGACAAGTATGGACGTAAGATGGCTGTCTTTATCGGCGCCGTCATCTCCACTATTGGTTGTGCATTGCAAGCGGGTGCCGCGAATATTCCAATGATGATCGCCGGAAGATTCATTGCTGGCATCGCTGTTGGTCTCCTCTCTGCTGTTGTGCCTATGTATTGTGTGAGTAATTCCTTTCTACTGGCATGCTGAGGGTGATGCTAAGTTCTTAGTCCGAAATTGCAACTGCACAGGATCGTGGAAAATTAAGTGGGCTGCTCCAATGGATGTTGTCTTGGGGTTTCTTTGTCGCACAGTGGCTGGGCTATGGTTGCTTCAAGGTCGACAGTGACTTCCAATGTAAGTTCCCTACTTACTCATAGAGAGTGTACAGATCTAATGCCAATCCAAGGGCGATTTCCATTAGCTTTCCAGCTGGTGCCAGGATTGATCATCGCTGCTGGTATCTGGTTCCTCCAGGAAAGTCCCCGATGGCTCATCGAAAAAGATCGTCATGAAGAAGCTAGATTAGTTCTAGAGAAGATGCATGGAAATGGTTCCAATCAAGAATTCTTGGATTTGGAGTATCGTGAAATAAGAGACACCATCGTTGCCGAGAAGAGTCTCCAAATCCCAGCATGGAGCGCACTCTTGAAAAAACCGTCTTCGAGGAGAAGACTCCTTCTTGGCTGCGGTGTCCAAGCCTTTGGCCAACTATCTGGAATCAACGTAGGCTTCCTTTGTTTCTACTTACCTTGCTTGAGCTAACCAATAGAAGGTCGTCAACTACTACGGGAATGTGATCTATGCCATCTTGGGCATCAGTACCGAAACATCACTCATGATTGTTGGCATATCGGGCGCTCTTTCGATTATCTACTGCTCAGCTGGTCTTTATTTACTAGACAGCGTCGGAAGAGTGAAACTACTCCTAGCTTCATCAATAGGCTGCGGTCTGTCTCTGATGGTCAACGCTGTCCTCTCCCAGTACTACGTCGCAGACGTGGGAACGAGCAACGCCAATGAGAACGCTCTTCGTGCCATGGTCGCGATGAACTTCGTCTTCTCTCTATTCTTCACCTTCATCGGCATCATCTCCTGGGTCTACCCAGCCGAAATCTTCCCGGTCGAGATCCGAGCTAAGGGAAACTCGATCTCCACCCTCACCAACTGGTGTCTCAACCTTCTTTTCGCCCAAACAGCACCGATCGCGCTGGAGAAGATGGGATTCAAGTTCTTCTACTTCTTTTTCGCTTTCAATATCATGGCAACTGTCTGCTATGCGCTGTTCTATCCCGAGACGAAAGGGAGGACATTGGAACAGATGGACGAATTGTTTGGTGATCAGTTGGTTCCCCATGCGTTGAAGGACTCCTCGGGAGCAGAAGCCGCAATGGATGAGAAATACCCTGCAGAGCATGTTAACTCTGTCAACTAGCATGTATGGAGGAGAACATTCCGTTCTGGATGATGGTGGAGAAGAGCTCAATCGAAATCTGGGGGAAAGTTAAACGCATTGAAGGGATTGTGCCTGAAGTCATCTTGGAACTAAATCATCGCTAATGCCAAGCTAAGTAAAACACTGAATAAATGTAAGATGATCTATGCCTGTCATACTCTTGACGCCGGGTTTCAAACTTTACTTCACCCGCTTTTCATTCTCGGGCCCCAGTATCCGCACAGCCTATACCCAAGCATCTTACCAGCGGCACTGGCTAAGCCAGCCAGCAGCATCCAGGTAAACAGCTCAACAACTGTGACCAACATGATAGAGGTGAAGATCAGCCCGCCACCAGAATAGTATAAGCCCCAGCAAAATTGCGCCACCCAATGCTGCTCTCCACCCTGAATATTGTTGGATACCTGTGGTGTTGATGTTGCCTCCTGTTTGATGTCGCCACTCTCAGCATTCTGCGGCACACCTGTCGACAAGGCGCTATACCCATTCCTAACATTCAAAGCCTCTTCGTCCCCAGATACCACTATAGTCGACTTGCTGATATCCCCTTCTGTATCCTGCTGAAGTCCATTTTTTTCCAGCTTCGAGATTTTCCCTGCAGAATTCCGATTCAGAAATCGCCCGATCGCAACTTCAACCGTAGCTGGGGCGAGTCCAACAACGAACCAAAGGACCACGAATGCTGGCACCGGACATCCCAGAGACGATCGCTTCGAGTATACCTCCATCAAAGCCAAGAATCCATACGACACGACGAGAAAGGCCACGAGGAACAGAAGTATCAACGTCGATATGATCGGATGGAATAGTTTCCCAGCTTTAAATTGTGTCGGATCTTTGGGAATGACAGGATTCAACCCCAGACCACGAACAATAATCTCAATCGCCCAATTTCTTTGACTCGAGATCATGACGAGCCGCTGCTCAGGCCAAGCAATATCCTTCAAGATCAGAGGAATCAGCGCCATCACGATGGAGATGGCTCCGTATTGTTGTTTGCGAGTCTCCGCCACGAGCCCGAAGATGCAGTCGGCGTACCACCAACATGCCATATTGTTTACATAGTCAGGGAGGTCGCCGCCCGGCCCGCTTGTTACGTTCGTCCAGGCTTTGAACCATGGTTCGAAAGGTTTTGTTGGGTTGAAATCGGGACTTGCGCAGAGTTCATCGGAGCTGCTTGCTAGGATTGGTGTGAAGAAGCATGTCGCTAGGATGATGAGGCTGAGCCGAGATGGTAAAGCCATGCCTGTGGATGTTTCTAGGGATGAAGACTGTTGATTTGAAAATCGACGCTGTATACAGGCACAAGATCCAATTATTGAAAGCGGCAGAGGGAAAAAATAGCAAAGATAAATTTGGGCGATGGAGCGAACCTGAATTATAAATCTCGAAATGGCCCCCAAACAGCCCCTGTCAGATGCTTTGAATTTTTGCGTTGTATTACCAGGATCGTGGCGATCCTTCATTTGCAAGGCCCTACCCGCCGCCGAATTGCAAGCCTGATTTGGACAATCGCGACACTCGTGCCACCTCTTCAGCATTTTCGTGCAAGGCTGACATGGAGGAAGGGTGGATATGCTTATTGGTTAGCTCGTATTACATTTCTTGGCCATGTACAACGTCAAAAAAGTCATTTGATGCTGACATGAGGATGTGGCTTGAGGATGCAATGCTTGAAGGGGTCTGGTGACTAAGGAATATTTGTTCGCTTAATGCCCATCACACCGAGCATATCTATATCTACATAAAACACCCGTATAAACATCACTTGCAGACAGAGAATGGTCCTTACCACACTAATTATCTCACGTCACGGAAGAGAGAAGACGAAGCTCAAGAAAAGAATTTATATTACTAATAAGTAGCTTCAGCCCTTCGCTTCAGCATCTCAGATCAATCGTCAGGCCGAAGGTCAAACGATGAGAGTGTATCATGAACTATATACAAGAAAATAAAGTGACGACATGTTATTGTCACAGGGCTCAATTGAACCAAATTTGCATGTCCCTTGTACGCCGACGTGGGAACTATGCGATTCTTAAGAAGCAATGCTTACAAGAGAGCAGCGGCGAGACCAGCAGCGATGAGGAGACCTCCGACCTTGTTGGATCCAGCAGCGCCGGTGAACTCGTAGGTGGGAGTAGCCTTGGGGTATCCAGTTCCAGTGCCGATGGGGCCGTGGACAGTGGTTGCTGGGCCATGGACGGGGTAAGTCACGACTGGGTGTGTCTCAACGGGCTTGGAAGGCTTGCCCTCGTTTGTCTTGGTCTCATAGATTGGGTGGCTTTCGACTGGCTTGGTGACCGTCTCGTACTTGGTCTCTGTAGTCTCAACTGGGTACTCGGTCTTGATCGTCTTTGTTTCGTAGACTGGGTGAGTCTCTCCTGGCTTGGTCATTGTGACCGTTTCGCTTTTTGAGAATTAGAATAGTGTTTCATTATCGAGCAGAACACACTTACTACTTGGTCTCCGTGGTCTGCTTTGCATAGGTTGTTGTGAAGGTCTTGGTAGATTCATGCTTATCGGTCTTTGGGGAATCGTGCTTGTCGGTCTTCTCAGTCTTGGGAGGGTAGTGCTTAGTGACCTCAGACTTGGGGCAGACAGTCTGAGACGGTCAGTAAGAATCAGTTTGATGTAAGATGAGATGGACTTGCCGTGTAAACTTCCTCAGTCTTGGTAACAACAGGCTTGGTCTTGTACGGGCAGTCCGTGACCTCCTCTTTGCAGCTAGAGATGGTAATTTCATGTGTCTTTGTAATCGTAGCCGTGGTAATTTCATGGCCGTCATCTTTCTTTGTGGTCATGTGATCATCCTTCTTGGTGGTTGGGTATTCTGGATGCTCGGGGTATTTGGTTGGCTCGGGCTTCTTGGTCGTCTCATGACCATCTTCCTTCTTGGTGGTGGCTGGATACTCTGGACCTTGAGGATATCCATCTGGCTTCTTGATGATCTCGAACTTGTAGTCAAGCTGGCCGCGGACAACACCGGCAGGGTAGAGGACAGTGTGGGAATCAGTGAAGAATCCAGCTGGGTTGGCCTCAATCTGGGAGAGCTTGAAGCCGGCGCCAGTGTCCGTAACATTGTCAGCCATTTTAAGACCCGTGGTGAATGGGCCTGTCAAGCATCCTGAGACGTGGCGGTATTTTTCATCGCCGACTGGGTTTGGAAGGGCAATTCGAGGTGGTCCTGCCTTTCCTTTGGCACCCTCGTGGATGTGGGTTGCGGTCTTGGCTGGAGAAAGGTATTCTCCAACGACACCCTCGAGAGTGATGTCCTTGAGAGAGAGTTAGCGCAAAGCTTTGATGAGATAAGGCTGAAATCCTGAAACATGTTCCGGACATGAGACCTCGAACACTGAAGGATATAAAGAAACATTTGTACATACGTAGCAGATCGTATCAGTCTTCGAGTTGATGGCATAGTTGTATTGACCCTTGGCGCCATATGGTCCTGGAGCAGACTGGCCGGCATTGTTGATGACCTCGTATGGGGTGGCGGTCACATTGTAGATGGAGGTGAAATCGTTGGCAGAAGCCAGGGCCGCGAGGCCGAGGAAGGTGTAGCTGTACTTCATTATGAAAGTTTAAGAGGCTTCGAAAAACGAATGTGGTGCAAAAATATGCAAGCGAAAGTCGATAGGTACAGCAAGTAAAGAGGATGGGAAAGTGAAAGGGGAAAGAGAGAGATCTTGCGGTGTTTATACCAGTGGCTTCAAGCCCCCAAGCTTGTCTAGAGAGATGCAATTTCGGCCTCTGTCATATCAACATCGTAGCTTCACAGTAGGTCCCTTGGCTGAGTGCACCAAGAAAGACGTCAGGAGACTTGCGTTGAAATCTTGAAATTTGCTTTCTTTTGCACGAGGCTAAGTGAGAGCTAAAAATATGATTGGACTGTCTACCAAACAAAAGAGTTCGAAGAATAATGGAGTGAAATCCCTAATCAGCAATCTGTCAGATATCAGGTTTTCGTATCGATTATGGTCTTGGGAAATTCTTGGATGTCTTTTCTTTCCGTCGCTCGTGTCTTGAGCGATAGGCACTCGCCCTGGATCCTGTTCCTGGATTTCTGGGGAAGCATAGACTATCGACAGTAGTCCATTTGTTAGGATGAAATAGCCGCTTGGCAACCCCTGGGCCAACAAACCATGCAGAGATCCCGACCCCCTCATCGCCAGCCCAGCGCGATATGACGTGCGAAATCACCGCGTTCCTGGGGCAGCGGCACGTCGCGTTTGTTTTCTCGGGATGAAATACGAGTTGCCGAGGAGCTACTATGCCCGATTAGCAAACACTTTGCTCTAGGTTCAGGTAATTGTCACATCCGAATTTCCCATCCACTACACTTTATCTAAGCTTAAATACTACCCCACACCCAAATCGGGATGGCTAGTACACCAGTCATCTGGGTAACCGCCCCTCTGCCTTCCTGTGGCGAGTTACGTGATGTTACCCCTGAATCGCACAATCACCTCCTCGAGAGACTAAGCGGCTCTAGCGAGGGCTCGGCTAAGGTCCGTTGAATTCCAAGATGGACCAGAACCCAGCCTCACTCGTTGGCATCAACTGCCAACCCGACGGCGCTGATGTTGAAAGAGAGTTTTGTTTCTAAGGAGAAGAAATTGATGTGCTGGCGCGACGGCGCTCTCCCTGTAATTACTCGAGGCGTAATTTGGTTGGCCGGCATCCGTTCTTCAATCGAGTCTCTACTACGGTGGGAAACAGTTTGGGTTGGAAAAGGAGGCGCTTGCTTTCTCTTTCCGGTCTGTGGATTTAAGCGCAATATCTTCGGACCTCGACTTAATGGTCTGCGAAGTCGAGTCGAGGTCCTGAAGTACGGATATTCGGCTGACGTTAGAGCCCAAAAATAGGAAGTCGATGTCATCGAAGCAGATAGCGTTTCTTGAGTGCTGTGGTTGCTTCTTGGGTCAAATCCATAAGGTTGTTGAGAAAGACGAATGGCCAGCGAGCTACTGCACAAGCAGTGCCAAGTCCGAGGTTTCCGATCACACTTCTCTTTCCCACCTCCTATCTTTCCCGTTACTACTTCGCTATTATTGCGACTCGACAGACTTGCTTCTTAGACTGTTGTTCGGAAGCTGAAAGTGGGCAATATTTAAGTTCGAAAAGTAAGGTTCTCATATCAATGTTCACAGGTATCCTTACTTACGGGACCGTCTGGGCATTGTCGGCTGCTCCTGCTCCCGGCTTGGCATATTCTTTTTTTCTCGAGAGCTTGTTGTCATCAGCCTCAATTTCCATATAGCTATCTTATTGTTTGTGCTTTTCTCTAGCAGTCACTCCAATACTCCGGTACATGAAATCGAAGTGTTACGGCGGGCCGACGAAAAATAAGATGGGACGTCGTTTCATCCAATCAACGCTCGATGTCCACATGCCACGAGGGATGCTTGGATTTGCATCAAGCTTTTTGTGCGAGAAACATCTTCATCAGGACGTCTCCCGCATTCCTTTTAACCGCAGAACCTGTTGGATTGGCTCATCGTATAGAACTTCATGCCACAACAAGTAGGTGGGGGAAACAGTCGCCTTGGACGCTGGAAGAGGATGTACTCGAGCTGTCATATCTGTCGTTCATTCTTCATTCCTATTTTCTACCTCCGTGGAGATCTCATGGCGACTTTCTTCCTTTTCCTTCTCCTTATTCCGCTATATTCTCACAGCTCCGCTCTTCCCCTTCCTCACTCTCCTCTCTCACCCACAACGCCCTTTCCCCTCACCCCTCTCACCACCCTATCGCCCTACTCACATGCGCCACCGATACTACCATCTTCACTCGAGAGACCGTCTCCTTAGAGAGCGTAGGCGAGAAAGGTCGGCCCTTCACTTGTCCAAGCTATCGCGAACATCATGAGAATCTCAATTAACGCACGTATCATTATAGACTTTCAAAAAGCAGAATTTGTGTATTTCGATTCCTTCATATAGATCCCCTTCTCATTCCACTAAAACGACCCGGAAAGTATACTTGTACATGCTGCTTCTCCGACCAACCACCATATCATTTTCTTTCTGTGTCATCTCAGTACACTGGATACCTGCCTTCACTTCTTTCTGGAGCACCCGGACGTCCCATCATGCCTCCATGCTTTCCTTCTGGTAGTCGGTCAGGGCTTGGTATGGTGCCGATGTCTTGATAATGGAGGAGCCAGTGCAGCTTGGACGACACCTTGCTTCCTTCAGCGTTGATGCAGCATCTGGAGCCGAACGACAGTGGCAGGTAGAAGTTGGCGCGATTGTGGAAGTCGAGGTCGCCCTAGCATTGCCGAGTGCAGGATCTGAGCTAGTCTGGGGTTCAGAGTCTAGTAAAGAGCGTGAGCCGTTGGGAGTCGACAAAATGACATTCTGGCCAGCTTCAATTGAAGGTTTCGATGCCATCTGAATGGAAGACGGAAGTCGGTTCAAGCGCCGAAGAGGTACTGCATCTGGGTTAGGCATTTTCTCCTGAAAAGCGACGATGGCCAGCCCAAACCCAGAGTCATCTCAAGAAACCGCTCTTCAGTCAACGATCAATATCCCATCAAAACCGAAAGAGCCACTTCGATACAAATGCGAGATATGTGCCAAAGCATTCACACGCTCAGCCACGCTTAAACAACATGTTCGAACACATACGGGCGAAAAGCCTTATCAATGCGGCTCATGTTCGAAAGCTTTCGCAAGATTAAAGGACAAGAACCGCCATGAACAATTGCATGATTCCGAGAGACAATTTGTTTGCGATTGGAAGTTCGATTTGGGATGAGGGTTTTTTCCACGGGATGTGAGAAGAAGTTCGCAAGAAAAGACGGCCTCGTGGCTCATCTCAGGTCATCCAGAGACTCTTGCGTTGATGATATAGCAGATGAGCTGTGGCATGATGTCCTTTTCAAGATTCGTAACGTTCTGGAGTATCTGAGGTCTCATGGGACCTGGACATGTTCCTTCGAGGATCCCCGGAGTGGTCAGAGTAGAGGTGCTTTATCGAGTGGATGCGGACAAAAGTTTAAAGGAGCACTACTCTTGGAAGAGCATCTGGACTCTGATGGCGCGGATGACAACAAATGCCGGACAGAACTGCTCACTCATTTCCGAATCGAGGCAACAAGAAGGGCTGTTGGACGTGCGCTGCAGGTTCCTGAGAGCGACGAACAACCAAGGAAGCTTCACAGCGGTCCTTTGTGGTCTCAGAAGGTCAATATCCTCAACTGCGCCCTGCCATCCGGGATGCAAGGCAACCTGATACGAGTCAGACTCGGATTTCCGCTAGACGTCGAACACTGGAGAACTTTCACTCTGGATATCGGTGGGGAAAAGATCGCGGACTTCAAAACGTATTTTGATTCTTCTTCCTGTCAAAACTCAATGTTTGTAAAGTACTAATGGTTGGAGTTCACTGTCCCACAACCAGAAATGGATGGTCTGATCCGTTTGCGAGGGAACATTGACGGAGATTTGAATACTTTTTCCTACGATAGCATGATCTTAGGGGTGTTCAATCCCGGTGATGGAGAGCCAGTGGGAATAGAAGAGCCAAAGCGGGCACAATCAGAGGCATGCATGAATGCAAGGTCTGTTCTAGTCTGGCACGAGGGAGAGGAGATTGCCCATTTCGTGGGCGAAGTGTCTGTCATTAGAGAAGAGCATAGTTTGTTGTATGAAAACTTATGGTATGAGTGGGATGAATGATACAGAAATGACATTGTTACTGTAAATCAGCACGAAAAATTCGACAGAAAATCAAATGGTATAATGTTCTACATTGCTTCCTGGTCAGCCTATCCGAGCTTTACACCCCATCAGACTGTCCAAAAACCTTACCCCTCAATCTGCGTGTCTCCAGTTCCATCACGCACAGAAAACGAGAGAGGGTAGAAAGAAGGTTATACTGGTATCATTTCGAACCGTCCTGCCCTGCTGCTCTGCCAAAGTTCTCCTCAACATCCCCTCCCAGCCTAAGCCCTCACACCCAGCACATCCATCTCCCCAATCTTCGTCACTCCCCCCTCCCCACCTAAATTCCTCTCAACCCTCACAAGCAAACTCTTAACCCCACCCCCGGCACTCGCCCCAAACTTACTCCCCTTCAACTTCAGCACCACCTCCCCATCCACAAACTCATCACTAAAAACCTCAAACCTCTGCTCATTCTCCGCCTTCCCCATACTCCCCTCCATACTCAAATCGCTCTCCTCCTTCACCTCCCCCGTCTTCTTATCTTCCACCTTTCGGAAAATCACAGGGACATTCGACCCAACTGTAATTTTCGACGGTGCGGTACTCAATTCAGCACCTTTTGCGACGCGGATGCTGATGGATGAGGGGTAGACGGCAGACGTGAAAGGGATGTAGATCAGAAGTTCTGGACTCGTCGTTGTGGAAGCGAGGGAATAGCCCGCCGGCGGCGGACTCGCTATATTCCTCACAGAGGACAGCAATGTCGCATTCAGCAATCTCCCCTTTTCAACATCTATCAAACTCCTCAAACTCCCCGGTTTGTTGCTTCCACCTGCACTTGCGCCTCCGCTTTGTGTACTGCCTGCCGGTTTTGTATTCGTACTCCCCGACGCAGGTTTAGAGGAGGAAGAGGATGTAGAACCACCAGCCATACCCTTCCTCACCTCCCCAACCCACCACCCAACCTTCGTACTCAACTGCTGACTATCCGCGCCCTTCACCTCATCAATCTTCCTCCCTCCACGGTAGAATTGGAATGTAGGCATTGCCGTGATGCCGCATGTTTGCGCTACATCTTTCGCTTTGTCGACGTCTACTTGTGCGAATACTATCCCCGAGGGCGAGGCCGAAGAGGAGGTTGTAGGCGTGTTCTGAGTTGCGAGGCGCGAGAATACGGGGGATATAACTTTACATGGTCCGCACCACGTAGCGTAGAAATCGATGATGAGGAGGTCGGAGGAGGATTTTAGGGCGTTGAAGTGTGAGAGGGATGTTATTTCCAGCATTTTGTCTTGTCCTCTAAGCTTTGTTCGCGCGCGTGTCGTTGTTGTGGCGGGGTTCTCCTCTTCACTAAGATCTCAGTTCCTTCTGTATGTCCTTCCTTCTTTGCTTCTTTGCTTCTTTGCTTCTTTGCTTCTTTGCTTCTTTGCTTCTTTGCTTCTTTGCTTCTTTGCTTCTTTGCTTCCCTGCTTTCTTGCGCGCGTATATCTGCGATCTCAAATCCAGGCCCGTGTATATCTGTAACTGTTTTTTGGGTGTGCGTTTCGTAAGGATATGATCGAGGTTCTGGTGGTGGTGGTGGTCGTCGTGGTCGTCGTTTTAAGCTGATGGTGGAGTGACGGGATGGAGGGGTCGGCTGGAAGGTTCCAACATGGCGGGGTTGCACAATGCTTGGAAATCTCGCTTGCGCGGTTACATAATCACAACCGCATTGTTTTGATTTGGAATTAGGGGCACTGTTGCTCAACGGGGCTAGATTCACAGCTACTGTTCTGAAGTGCATGACAAATTGAAGAGGGCGAAAACAAGCAGTTTGTTGTAAAAGTCGCTGAATGATGGGCTATGTATACATAATGCTAAACGCTGGTGGCCACAAAATATTACCCATCAATCACGCTTCTCTATCCATACTTCCAGCCATCCGACAACAGATCCATATCCACATACAAAGTGATGTCCCTTCTCGTCAAACACGCCATTAAGATCCACATGTGAAGAGTACTTAGACTAGTGGCAGATACTTCAAAACAGTCTGTGCGCTTTTGGGCTCCAAGTCCCAAGTCCCGGCTCAAATGTATTATGGGCGATACGGAGGCGGTGGACCTGGTGGACCAGAGGGTCCTGGCTGGCCAGGATGAGTAGGATAGTGACTTGGATTGCTCCAGCCAAATCCACCTTTAGTAGGGAAATTCTGAACTGGCATCGACTGGGCGCGCGCATGTTGAGGGAAAAAGCTTCCTGGAGGAAAACCGTAACCTGGTGTGCCCGGAGCTGACGTGGTCTGACCCATAAGATCGGGATGGGAAGCATTATGATGAGGCCGATGCGGCATGGGCATTGATAGACCTGGCCATCCTTATTGCTGAGATGTCTGAAATGGTTGAGGTGATCTTGCCTGGATCTGGTTCTGAGGAGGCATATTCATGCTATTCGGGTGAGACATGTTCTGGGCTGGCATGTTCTGACTACGCGCCTGGCTGGGCAGATACGCCGTCCAAGGCAGTTGACCAGGCAAAGTCTGCCCGTAGTTCCAAGGAATTCTAGCCCATGTAGGGACAGGCTGTGGCCGAGGCCCACCTGTGAATTGAGCTGGGGGATATTGAGACGAGCCTGCAAGAGGCTGAGAAGTCGTATTATGAGGGGTCCCAGGCTGAGAAGCCGTGATCTGGGGACCATTTCTCTGTGGAACTGTAACTTGAGGCGCCGTAGCCTGCGGAGCCGGAGTCTGAGGACCAGTAGCTTGAACACCAGTAGTTTGGGAGCCTGAAGTCCGAGGAGCCGTAGTTGGAAAGAGCACATTTGTTGTCCTCCGAGCCTCCAAAAAGCGATCAGCTGCTTCATGAGCAGCTGCAACTTGGTCAATAATCCCGCGCTGAACAGCCATGGCCTCATCTTCCGTCTCTTCATCCGTTGTCTCGGCAGCATCGTCTTGCTCTGGCTTTAAAGGGGTCGATCGAATATCAAGTGATCTGATTTGGTGGGCTGGCAGGCCTGGCTGGAATGGAGGTGCAGTGAGAGCCAATGGATGGTCTGACAAGATCTCTCCATAGAAATCATCATGCACATAATCTCTCTGGTCGGGTCGCTGATTTCGTAACAATCCCTGATCCCGACGGCTTGGCCAACCAGTGAAGTGAGGGTAGTCCCGATGTTCCCAGGAGAAAAAGTTGTCGCAATTGAGAATCATCAATCTGAGGTCTCCTAGAGCAATTCTGTCACTAGGATTATGTGCGAAGATGACTCTCAAAATAGCCTCAAGTTCAGCTGATATCACCTTAAACCGGTATTGTAATGATTGACCTTGTTTGTACTGTTGATAGTGTCCCCACGTGAAGAAGCGGTCATTGAAGGGTTTATCAGCAGTACACATGAAGAACAGAATTACACCAAGTGACCAAATATCACCTGCGGCCCAATTACAAGTAATAGGTTCGGTTTTTCGTATTCGTTGCATCTCTGTACAAGTATATCAGCTTCGACTTATTTCATATCGGAAAGTGAGTGTACCAGGCGCTGCGTAGCCATCAAAGTCATTGTGAACAAGTGCGCTCGAATTGAGAGGAGTAACGGCTTCTCCAAAATCAAGAAGCACAGCGTCATCCTCGCCATGTAGCTCGTCGAATATCATACCTATATTCCGTGGATTCAGATTTCTAAGCGCTACGTTCTTTCGATGACAATGCATAACACCATCGATGATGTCCAGAAAAAGTTTCTTGATATTGAATCGACGCATTTCTTCGCCTATGTAGCGAAATCAAAGTCAGTGACTGATTACTGCGACGTGGCTCAATCAAAGAATATAGAGAGCAACCACTTACGAGTAGACTGTACTAGTTCGTACAAGTCCATATGACAAAGTTCCATCACCAAATGGCCAACAGGGTCACATTGAAAGACTGCATTCAATGTGCAGACGTTTCTGTGGTCGTTTGCTTGATGGTGCATTCTGATTTCGTGCTTGACTCTGGCCTTTTGACACTTGTCATTCCAGAAGGTCCTAGATTTTCGGTTGTACGAGTTGATCGTTTTGAGTGCGCGCTCCTTTTGCCGATCTTTATCCCAGATGACATAGATACGACTGCTGGAATAACTCTCTGTCTTGAGTCTGACCAACTGATAGCGGTTAAGGTCTACCGGTTTCCCTCGGAAATCTGACTCCCAAGAACCAGGAGCTGCATTATGGGCATCGGATGCTAGGATTAGTGGTCCAGCCTGGTCGGCCATGGGAGGGGCTCCAGCCATTCCAGCTGTCCCATTTCCATGCCCACCCCCAGAAGCCTGAAAATCAGGAGCCGCGGGGTCGAGTCCTGACATCTTCTCCTCTCCAGGCCTCTCTTTAGACTTCCCCTCACTTCCTTATTTTTCACTCCCACCTCTTCCACCTGCCGAATCCTTCTACAGCCCGCACCTAGTCCACTCCTTCACAGAAAGTACGTGGAGACCTCGTCTGGGATTTCTTGCTGGAAGGCTGAGCGCTGGCTGTTTGATGCGTTGGTGTCGGAGGTGAGTAAGGCGGGAGTCGTGGCGTGGTTGACAGACTGGGACCAGAAGAGGATCCTGGCTGATGATAGTGGGTTCAGACTCAGCGCTGAGGGGATCGTGGTCCGAGTTGGCCGTCGTGGTGTTGTAGGTGTCAACAGTGAATCTCGCTTTGGTTATAGATGCCCAGATGTTGAGATGGCTATGGATAGGCGACGAAGTCGTGGATTGCTGTACGGATGGATAGATGCGCTGGTATGCCACGCTGGTGTATAAAATGAAGCCGCTGGATGAAAAGAGCGAATGAAAAGTGTAGTCAAGACTGATGATAGAGAATGTGATGGATGACGATGCTGTAATATATATGGATGCCGTATGTATGTGATAGATGGTTGAGGAAGACGAAAGGAGATTTGAGAGAAGCAGAAGAGAAAAGTGTTTGTAGATTTGGTTGACGCGAGGAAGGAGCGAGCGCCATAGATGCTGTATTATGCAGAGCCGAAAGGGGAATTGGTTGATATTGGATTTGGAGGAAGGGACGACTTGGGAAGCAACATTGATGTAGAGATGTAGAGATTACAAAGGAACGAAAATGCAAGAAACTAGAAAAGTCTGGTGGAATGTACGGCTACACAGAGTTCTCATGATTCGTATTGAACGTGATTGAACTCCCACTTGGGATGAGAGATTGCTCCAGACAGAATAAAAACACGAAAACAGGCGAAACTAAGTCCAGGATGGAACTTTTGGGCAAAGCTACTTCTCTATGGTATACACGACTCGAAATTACCTCACATGTACACTTTTTCCTTTAGCAGCTGTCTCACAAATCCCTAAACATCGCTCATGGTATCTCCTTGATCTTCGCCTCTTCCCCCAGTAAGTACGCTCTCCTCTTCCGATTAACCCTCAGTTCCGCTACTTCTGAAAGCTGCACATAGCGCGGCATAGTGATGCGTCAAATCGAGAACATTCTGTGGTAAGCTGGTGGCTTGGATGATACTTCTGACCTTCACAGCACCCTCATCCTCAATTAGCGTACGGATGGTGTACAGCAACTCTGGACTGAACTCAGAATACCATCTGTACTGCCAAGTGACCAATCGAATAACGGCAGCAACAGTCTCTCTCGTATTTTTCTCCTTCTCAAAGTCGCCAAGAATACCAGTGAGAGCTTTGGGGGAGAAGCGGATGGAGAGACATGCTCGGTAGGCTTCTACCGCTTCGGTCTGGTGGTGCAGACGATCGGCCAGGGAACCGAGGATTTCCCATTCTTCGGCGGACTTCTTGTATTGCATTTGTTGGGCCCGGTATTGAGCCATTTCGGTGCGCCAAATGGTGTAGATTCGTAGATCTTCGTAAAGGACCATGAAGAGACTGTCCAACCAGCGTTCACAAAGACGCTTGTTGTTGAAACGAGAAAGTTGCTCTTCCGTTGCCTCAGCCTGTGACGTGTTAGTTGCGAATTACGGAAGGAGCTCTCAAACCTACATCTTCATTACCACCCTTGACTTCCTCCGGAGTGATCGTATGTGGGGGTTTCTCAACTTCCTTGTCTGCTGATGCACCGATAACACCGTTCTCAGCAACCAGAGTTGGGGCAGTGGATTCTCCATTCACACTCTTCCCATCATCGGTGTGATCGTCGCCATTGATATGAGGACCTGGACTTCCTCTCAGTACGTCGGTGCTAGCATTTCGCTGGGTAGGTTCACCTTGTGCTGGCTGCTTCTCACTACGATATTCCTCCTCCATCACGAATACGTTACTCCGGATCTTCAACAGCTGATCCCATCCAATTTTCGCAGTCATCTCGGTCAGAATGCTATAAGCATGCTTGAAGGTCCCCTTGTATTGAGCGGCACGTAAGCTCAACAAACTTGGGTGGACTTGCTCTTGATACTTGGACTCTGGCTCGCTGTCAATCTCATCTAGGCGGGTCTCGGGAAGCGTCGGGAGATGGATCTCCTTCGGCTCAGGCATGATTGGCGCATCCTTATCCTGGTAGGTAAACATCGGACATGAGTTGAGAGTCGTCAGGGCATTCTCCCAATCTTCCATTGCAACATATACCTCTGCTAATCTCGCCCACGTACCAAACTCACTTGGCGCAGCAACAGTGCTTCGGTCTGCACAGCCGAGTGCCATCCGTAATCTGTCTTGTTTGAGATCTGGCGCATTGGGATTGAGAGCTTTCTGCATCAGGAATTCGGCTTGTGTGTCGAGCATCACGTAGTCCATCGGCGACTGCTTGACAGAATCGTGCAAGACCCTCACTGCTTGTACCTCCTCATTGCCCATGAACAGAACCTTTGCCAACAGGGATGAAACCTCGACGTTTCGTGTTCGGAGCTTCTCGAAGAGATTAATTCCCGATGCGAATCGACCGGTAGTGTGGAAGTATTTGAGGAGGCCTGAGGTGAGATGGTTGGAGACGTTGTTTGGTACTTGAACGACTGAGTCTGATCCGAGTTGCCAGCCTATAACTGTCAATATCGTACAAATCAGGATACCAATCTGACCTACCCCTGAAGAACAATTGCTCTGCTGCTTGTAGAAATCTGTGTTCCGTCTCGGTATTGGTGACTGGATTGAATCTCCGTACACCCATGATTTTCCTGATTGTCTCTCCACTACCATCATCTGCATAGGAGTATGCCCTCAGTACGCTGCAGAGGTAAGTCTCGAGCCATAATTCGTCTGAAGCGACTCGCTTCTCTCCCCGCTCATCTATACAGTAGCTGTCCACACTTCCTGGAATCGTTACATGTACGCGCATGTCGAGTCTCGAGAATGCATTGTAGCAGCTGGCACATGTTTAGCAGAAGTCTGGTCGTCGCGTGCCAATGGATTTACCAGTAAATCCCCTCAACAATCTTTGTGCTCGATTGGTGATTCTCCTTGTATGTGAGGGTATTGATGTAGGCAGCCAGACTTGCAGAAGATGATGCATCGACACCTGTGACATGGTGATAGACTCCGATCTGCACACAATCAGAATCTCATTGTCTGCCTTCTCGAGCTCCAGCATACCTGTCTTCCTGGGTTCCGTGGAGCTTGCTTGATCAATTGAACCAAATCAGGAGGGCCTAATTCTCTCAGCGCAGCGAGTACCTCTGTTCGCGCATCCGTGGACTCATGTAGGATCTCCTCCATGAGCCTATAAGCAGACAATCAGTATCTTCGAGCTTGAACAAGGCTTTTCGGGAGATTGCGTACTCTGGGACAGCTGGCGCAACCATCTTGGCTGACAGCTCCAGTCGCGTGGAGACGTGTTGTAACTGTTCGCAAGATACTATTCAACTATGCGATGATGTTCTCCAGAGCCAGATAAAAGGATGAGAAGGTTGGGTATCGAGGATATCGCAAGGAGGGTTTGGCTGTCAGGATCCTGATCTGGCACAGCTTCGAATTGACAGCTCTCGAGATCCACAATTCAGGAGGGCGCTTGGGCCGCCTTTCAGCCTCGTCACGTGGACATTCCGTACTGTACCAAATACCGCTTCTCTTCTTTTCCTTCCCTGTTCCTTGCCACTTGCGTTATAATTTGTCTTTCTTTCTCATTGCGCTTCTTCCAATAGTATGATGTTCAAAATCGTGCTCACTTGTCATTGAATGGGACATGGAGAGTCCACTATAGCACGAGCTTTTTTGAGACTAGGGTTGCGTCTATTAATCATTGTTGACTGTAAAAAAGATTATGGATCAGACGTATGAATGGTATGATCGATTGCATCTCTTTGGAGTCCTCTTATTAGGTGTAAAAGGAAGGGATATGAGAAATGGCCAGTGGTGCAACACTACTTACCTCAAAGGGGTGAACGTAGACGATCCACAACTCGCTATATCAAGTCTCGTGATAGTGAAGCTCCATGAGCGCTCATACAATTGGTCTTTGTAGCGAGACTTGATATGACCGCATCTGTCTTTCCCCACCCAAAGTGTGGCGTTCCAACCTGCAAATTGAACCCACAACGCAAGGCCTCCCACCAACCACAGCCAATTCTCCGCGCACTGCCGTGCATTGCAGATCAATCAGGGATGGCGTCCCACGTAGCTGTCAAAGCTCCCGCAGAGCCTCAGGGCCATTCGAGAACAAACATCCAGACCTAGACTATCAACGTTGACGTTCAGCGTGACAGCGACAGCGACAATCGTGTCGTCGACGCGCTATCAACCCAAAATAAATACAGCAACTCTGCTGCATCTAAGGGACGCGATTATCGCCAGGATCCTTTCTGGCGCACCTCTGCAAACCTACCATACCCACGATTGCGCGACCATCCCCCAGATCCATTTCACAATCAAACGTCCAACACCTACCGCCTACCACGGCAATCCCAACTCAAAATAGCAATACTTCTTCATTGACTTGAAGAACTGCATCTGCAGATTCACCAAAAGTCAACACGATCACTTCGCAGATTGCGCCCTCAAGACCGAACCTCTCATCACCCCCTCCACTCGATTGCTCCAGCGCTGCCTCAATTGCGACAGCTTCTGGCACAGTACATACGCCTGCTTAGAACCTTTCAAGGGTAGTCTTATCACCTGGCACGCCAACGAAACCTTTCCGTCGGCTTTTGGATGTCTCGAGTTTGCCCAGGATATCCATTCAGGACAATACGAGATCACTGCGCAGGAGTGGGCATCATTGAGGAATGGATGTGATCCTGCTAAAGATCGAGAAGAGGGAGTCACCCGAGTTGCACAAAAGCCGATTGATTTCCTGCCGAGACCCTACCCGCCACCTGACCGAAGCCAACCCTCTGAAGCCGAGTTAGCATCAGCGGCCGTCCTTGCGTTCAACCCGGTATTGCAGAGACAAGTAGGATCAGCACAAGGAAACAGAGGAATTCAAGGCGAGCCCTTGCCTGATCCAGCAATTCGAATACCATCTTCGTTTGATATCTTTATACTACCTACCGAAGAGGTAGAACAGTTCTTGAGAACTTTCAAGCCACGCCTTCTGGGTGAAAGAACTCTTGCAACATTGGATTATCGCTATCACCCGCAGTTTGCACAAAGCCTCGACGACGAAATCCTCAAAGACCGAGCCAACATCCCTGTGGGTGCCATAGAGAAATCTACAAGTTTGGCAGCAATTCTACATCCAGCATACGCTCCTTCCACCGGTTGGGCTTCTCCAGCTCTATTCAGTGGACCAATTCGGGCACCGTCTTCTGGACCACTTGTATCGGACTCCCGTGATTCTAGCCTCCAGTTCAGACCTGAGCTATACGTTGGAACGATCGCCGGACCTGAATTTCATCACGCTTTTGCTTCACACGCACGTTATTTGGATAACAGACACTTCGTCGCGGCTCCTCCCTCTCAAGCAGTCAGGGTAAGCCCGGTGCCTGCACCTGGCTGTGGATATACTCATCCTCAAGGTTTGACTCCTCGAGCTTTCGATCCCACACAGAATTACGGTGCTTTAGTGCCTTGTTGTCCACCAGCCGGTCTACATCAATACGCATCTTAACGAGACTTCATCGGAACACCGCCCTCGAATCCGGTAGCACCAAGCTACAGCAATCCGCGAAGTTCTGTAGCTCCAAACTCTTTCCCTCCGCTACCTTCTCAAGGTGCACTCCTGGACTTTGGTACCTCCCTGCCAAGAGACGCGTTACCATACGAGATCTCTCTCCCTGCTCTTCGTTCTGAAGACCCGACTCCGACTGTCGTCTTTGGTGCAGGCCAGTCTCAAAATTTCACAGGAACAACAACATCTATACCGGTGACTCACGGCTACAGCTTCAACCAACGTCCAAGCTCTTCGTCATACAGCTCAGCTCCAGAAGTTCTTGGCCTTGCCCAATCAGGCATATTTACTGGACCATCCAGACCACCATCACGAGACACATCTAGAGGACGAGATCCATCTACCAAGGAATTTATATCTGGCCCTCCTATTCTAGGATTGAATTCCACTATTTCAGAAAAAGCGGTCAAGTGAGCAGCCACAGGATTCTGCCCCAAAATCAAAGAAGCAGAGAAAGACTGCCGGATTCGCAGGCTTGGACGCTCCCGCAAAGCCCGAAGCTACTCGCAAGACAAAAGGCCACGGTGGGCTTCAGTCACTTCTTGCAAAATCGGGTCTTGGTGCTGAACACCAAGCAGGGGTTGCTCAACAGGCTTACGAATACTTGGAAGCTGAAGCCAATCGACCAGGCGGACCAGCTCGCAGATCAGCTCCGCGTCTTTTGCCAAAGCTTCCGGGTCCATACAATCCAATTCCCAATCCAAACGCCTACCTGTGGACACCTCCAACGCAAGAAAGCGAGCAACCCGAGTATAGCTCCGTTGCATCTTCGCATCGTGGCTCGGCTTTCCACCCCGCTTCTCTTGAGTCATCCGAGGCACGTCAACCTCAGGACCTTGCGTTGACTCTGGCGACTTCCAGAGGGCCAACTCCTGTAAGCAGAGGCTCGCAAGACCTAGCACACGATCTAAGCGCGCTGGATCCTGCGCTCTTTAAATCATAAAACCCTTCGGTCCGCGCTGCTGGCCCTCTATTCCAAAAGGTAGAGGATCCTTTACCAGAAGCACGTTCCCGACGCGTTTCCCACCTGCGTCTTACGACCCATACATGCACGATGGTAAGCAATGGTCGCATGTACCAAGTTAATGATGTCGACTGACAGACATAGTCCACCTTCACCGCTCTTAACATCTTCCCGGATGAGAATCCGGATGATGAAATCGATAACACCAAGGAACTACAGGTAAGCACTCTAAAATCTCGCTTTTGAGCTGTGACTGACCATCTGCAGATTGAAGAAGCTTTGAAACTTTACCAAGTCGCGCTGAAACTACACTCACAAGGCCCTGAGCACTACTCAGAAGCTGCCCAGGCTTATACAAACCTCTTCAAATCTGATATATTTACGTATCCCGAAAGCGAAACCGAATTTCTTCGACTCGATAAAAATCCCGATCTCGAGTTCACTGAAGCTTCGCACGCTCTTGGTTTAGACATTGCTGCTGCTGTCGCAGAAGCCAGTCCAAGCACCCTCCCCCAAATCCTATATCTGTCGTACAAGAACCATGGCCAATTCATACTGGACTGTGTCAAAGGTCGTCTTCGCCACGAACCACTAGCTGATGGCGCTCTTGGCTACCAGGCAAGAGCTGCTGTTGACAATTTTGCTCTTGCACTCGCTAGTGACGAGTCAGATACAGAACTATGGAGACGCGCAGCCCGGATAGGCGCTATGCTGGGCAGTCGGCGTATCGCGAGATACTGTCTCGAGGCAGCAGTTGAGGTTGATGACGATCCTACTGTCGCTGAGGTTGATCCCATGTCACTGGAAGAAGGATTTGCGGGTGAACAACTAAAGCAGCAGCTGGAAGTACTTTCAGATGAGACCGCACTGTCGCATCCAATTATGGGTCCGTATCTGAAGAAGAGCATGCCTAAATTCCTGTCCAAGAACATGGACCCATATCCTTTCTTGCCGGATGCAACAAAAACACTAAAAATAGACCGAGGGAAACCCGAGCCACTCGAAGCTGGTCCCGCGCCGGTCATGGTCAATCTCGAATATCGCAGTTGGCTCGCGCTTGGCGAGAAATTATGCGAGATGTCTCGTGAGCCCAATGCTTCTCGGATTCTTTTGAGCCTCCCTCCGCTCGTCTCAGGACTTCAGGAAGATACTGCACTTGCGCCCGAGGCACCACCTCAAGTCGATAATGCTGGCTCAGAAGATCAAATCATGAACGATGTTGGCACGACCGAGTCACCCGCACCCGACAGTGGCGAAGCAACTGTGGCCACTCCAGTCACTGCGAAGTCAGACGAACCCGCTGTTGAGATCGTCACAACTACAACTGCAGTCCCCATTATCGACGACCGACGACCGTCCAGCGTGTCACTTCCTACTCGAAAACGCTCTCAATCCGCAGCCGGTATTCGCGAGACCCCAGAGGACGAGAATGGAACGCAAAAACGAAGCAAGCGTATCCGGAATCGTGACAACACCGAAGGCGCTGTTGTTGATCCTGCAACTCTCTTCGCGGAGCAGCTCAAGCCTTTTGTATCAGCAGATGAAAATGTTTTTGAGTTTGTCTCATCACTTCTTAATAAACTTGGTGTTGATGATCTGGGAAGCTTGTCGGATCTCCAATCCGCCCTTCAGGAAGAAGCACCCACTGATCGTGCACAAATCGTGGCAAATACAGCTGTTCGGGATCTTCGTGATATTCTTAGAAATTGGGATGATCCGAAGGCATCTACATTTGTCAACGGGAATGCAGCAGATATTCTCGGCTCTTCCGCCAGTAGTGCCAACGCCGGCCTTGCAGCATTCCTTGATCAAGCCAAGATCGGTCCGCAGAGACTAACGAATATTCCCTGGTTTGCCGATACCGATGGCATCTCAGGATTTATCGACATGGTAAACAGCGAATGGATGCCATTCGAAGATGTGGTTTGGGAGTGGCTTTGCGTCGTGCTACCGACCTACCACGGCACGCTCTGGACAGAGGCAATGAAGGTCATGGTTGTCCGAATCATTACCTATAATGATGCCGAGGTCTTCACCCGTCTGCAGATGGAGCTAGAACACAGCACCCAGGATGCCGATAAGCTTGCACGATGGCAAGACATGGCGGAGACATTATTCGAGCTTCATATCGATATCTATTCAAGGATCACCAACCCGACTAGTGCTGTTCCCTTCGAGACTCGACTTCTAACGAAAGAGCGCTTGGATCGATGGGCCGACTTCGCAGCTGATGTTATTCGCACCCGGAAAGAGGATAGTGACGAATCACTTTCATCTAGATATCTGTGGGCTTCTGTCTTTTATGCAACTATGGCAGAAAGTGTGTCACGAGAACACAAGGTTCTTTGCTGGTCCGACTTGCAGGCACTGTTGCAAGAGTCCGGCCAACCGCCAATCGAGCTTCAGAACAATGCTGTCATGCCCGAGATTTCGGTTGAGGCAGCAGAGCGAGAAGTGTCTCGGCTCACCACCATGGACTTCTTCTTTAACCTTTTCCAGACTGACCGCTCAGATCCCGCCGCCATCATCGAGACTCTAGAACCAGTACTGGATCCCGAATCCGCCTGCGAATCTATCGAGCCTGATACTGAGGATGGTGCTACTGCTGAAGCAACGGACGGAACTCCAGCTGCCCTGCGAGACATGTGGAAATTCCTGAAGAGTGGGAGTACCTCATTACGGCTTTTCCTGTGGCAAAGACTACGCGAAGCGTATCTGAGCATTGGGTACAACACCAAAGTTTTTTCTTGCCATTTAAAGAGTATCGAGATTATCGTTGACGATCTGCGAACTGGCGACTATCTCGATAGCGCTGACGATCCCCGGAAGCATAAGCTGCTACTTTGGCTCAAGGCTCTGGACGACTTATTAGTGAAAGCTTTGACCATCGCTCTCAACGATGCGGCAACTTGCTTCGAAATTATCGACGAACGCCACATCAAGTCCACCTGCGCCGCTCTCGCTCAATTGGCTAGAGTCCTTCACACGGCTGCGATATTCGACGACGAGATTCGCGTTGGCATGACACAACTTCCAAATAACGCAGCTTATGCACCACATGGATCTTTCAACAGCTTTATCAACAAACTTCGCGAGATGCAGGTTCGGACATGGGCTCTGCAATACACGATGGTGAAAGAAGCGATGAGCCAAAACCTTGATATTTTCCTCACGCCAGATAACGACCTCGCGGACTATTTGGCACTCGTTCATTTCTCACTGGGGCTACGCAAGTGCTGCAAAGCCTCCAACAAGATCTTCCTCAAGATGATGAAGGTCGAATTGATTCGCCTGAAGCACGTCGAGAGATGGGAAGACTATCTTGGGCAGGTCCTTTATGACCTTTATGGTATTCGTCTCGGCGTTGGCACATATCTTCTAGACGAGCACGGATGTCCAACAGAACAACTTGATAGACGCACTGTTTTGAACATTGCTGATCAAATCATTATCATCGCGAATCGCATGCCGATCAAGGACCTCTTGAAGCACGAACTAAGAGGGACCCTGGAAAGAATGCAAACTGCCGTCGGTCCAACAAAATCGTCACCGCAGATGCAGCATAACCTGCGCAACTACACGGAGTATCTAAAGACATCTATTCGTCCTTCCGATATGTACAGAGCCTGGAAAGGTCAAGTGCAGGTCGACTCACTTCCCGTTGTTACTCCCGAGAGCCCACTTGCCGACAAAAATTGGTATTTCTTGATGGGCATGATCAACCTAACGAAGTTCCGAGCACAAAAGAGGCTTGGTCCTGGGTCTCAGACTGACGATCTTCGAGTTGCCGCAACATTCCTGAGACTGCAGCTTCAATTCAGTGGTGACTTCTGGGAGACATGGTATCGCCTCGCGCAATGCTTTGACCATGAGTTAGAAGAAGAGATCCTGTGGAGCGCTGACAAGATCAACAATCATCGTCCAGACCTTGTTCGTCTTCAGCGAAGCTCTATCCACTGCTATGTCATGGCACTGTCGACTGCTTACCGCACCGCTGACGACAGCTTTGAGACCGCAGAGAAGCTTTCCGAGATGTACTTCGACTTCGGCATGCGTGTCTATTCCGCTTCCAGAGAGCCTTTTAGCATGGAGGCATTTTATCTCGACGAATTCGAGAAGCATATGAGTGGATCTGATGGCATGTATAAGAAGCCTCTTCACGAAGAGCTCTCTCGCTACCGAGCTTGGAATTACGCGTTGGCTCTTTTCAAGGAATCGCTCCGAGAGCGTCCAAGCAACTGGATGTAAGTAAGATTTTCGATTGGTTGAAAAGTCGACTGACAACTGTAGGGCCCATTACATGGCAGGCAAGTGTCTGTGGAAGGCATTTCGCAATGCTGGTGGCGATTGGGATGACCGAGTCAAAGCAAGCCGACCACGAATGCAGGCTGTCCTGAATTCATTTATCAATGCAGTCAATCACGCCCCGAAAAGCAACAGTAGCAGCCGCTCCGAACCATTACTCGAACCTCATTACAAACTTGTCTCAATCGTGCATAAGCTGGTTCTGATGCAAGAAATGGAGCCTCAAGCCGCAGCGGATCTGCTCCAAAAGCAGCCGATGGCGCCAGATAAGGGAGCGCCCGTCACCATCACCAATGCCGAGGAATGGAAGACTTACATCTTGAAGAATTTCCACCATCTAAGAGTGGCTGATAAACAGCATTGGAACCATCGCATCGTTGCACGAGTGGCTACCATCCTCTACGACGAGGCGAATCCCAACTTTGACATGGCCAACGCTGCTCGGAATGAACTCAAGGACTCCATCTTCACCAAGACAATGCATATCCAAGTATGGAAGTCTGATGCCGAGCGCGCTGGTCGTCACTGTGTGTACATGGAGCGATATGTCAAGCTGATGGTCAAACTTCTGGTAATGACCAGCGACAAGGCGAGTCTGGAAATGCTTGTCAAACGTGTCCGGAAGAAGAGCAATGATTTCCATCGTTTCGATAAAGTCTGGGCTGATTGCTGCCTCGCGTATCTCCGCCTCATTCGACGTCAAGCTGAGATCCCTGCCAGCATCGACGACACGTTCAAGACCGAATCTCACGAGAGTTTCGAGAACCTCTCTTCACGTCTGGATGGGTGGCTTGAAAACCCGCGTATCAGCCAGCCGATCAAAGATGCGTTCAAGGAAGTCAACGATCTCAAAAAGCTCAACGGCACCGCCATGAAGTCCACACCAATCGACGACCTCATCTCCGACATCTGGGCAGCTCTTCACATTCAAATCGCCAAAGACCTCCCCGATCCAGACCGCGGCTCGCTCGCCAATCACCAAATGGATGGCACCGGTGAATCTTCCGGTCCCATGCCAACAATGCGCAGCCTAGGACCAATGAGTCTCAACAACCTCGTCATGGATATGAACGGCACTCAGATTCCTGTCCCGGTCACATTCGCTGGATCCGAACCAGCTCGCGCCCGTAAATCCGGCATCAGCCGTCGCGAAGTCCTTAAGCGGGCCGAACAAGCGTACAGTCGCATGCCAGACCTTCCACGCCCTGCACCGGCGCCAGCTCGTCCTCGTCTATCTGAACCTTCGCCCTCTATGATTCTAGGCTCGAATGATGGAGGAGCTAAACAGCGTAGGAGTGCTAGTGCTGCGACGTCGACGCCGCATGTTGAGACTCCGGGACAGCAAATTGAGGAGGGGAATACTGATCCAAACGCGCAGCAAGATGAAGATCAAGATCAAGATCAGGATCAGGAAGAAGACCACGACGAGCACGAAGATGGCGATGGTGATGGGGAAAACCAAGACCACGATCAAGACGACGACTCGCACCACGATCATGATCTCGATCCCAACGCACAACTCTCCCACGAACAAGCCGCGCAACAACAACTCGAGTCCGAACATGCACACCAAGCTGAATCCAAAGCTCGAAATCAAACACGCTCTCAAACGCAAGCAGCTCGAGATGTGGAAGTTGAGAGCGTAAGAGGTAGCGTCCATGATAGTGCGGATGACGAGAGTGATCTCTCTGATCCACCGGATTTCGATGATGATTTTGATCCCGAGGAACTTTTTCCGGGGGGGCTGGGGGGGTTTAGTGCTGAGAATGGGAATGGGAATGGACGAGGGGAGGGAGGGGGTGAGGAGGAGGGAGATGAGGGAGAAGAAGAGGAAGAAGAGGAAGAGGAAGAGGAAGAGGTTGGGGAGAGTGGTGCTGAGGAAGAGGGGGAGGAGTGAGTCTCTGATCGCTAGACTCCTCAATTTTGATCCTATGATCTGAATCTGTCGATGAAAATGTGTATGATGTAAGAGTATGAGTATGAGAAATTAGCGTTGCATTTCTTCTTCTTGAATCCTGTTTGCAGTGTCTTCCATATGAGATAAAGAGTGTCAGGGGAAGAAGACGAGATACCCTAGCGCTAAGTCCACACTTAATGACAAGAATAAAAATCGTGTCAACGATGCAGCATATCGGAAAAAGATCAAATTCCCAAATGACAGTCACCCTGCTCTGGCCTGTTGCTATGTGGCTGTCTTCAAATGCCCTGTGGGTGTGCTCTTAGCCAATTGTGAGTATTGCCGGACGCTGTAGCTGTCACTATTGTATCTATTAGCCCAAGAGATTCTGGCGACTTGTGTTGATATCAATCTAAGGTCTTGTGTAGAATAGGGATTAGCGAATTAGCCGAGCCGCAACCGAACCACTTCCTTTCTCAGGTGAGGCGCTCCATGGAGGTACTCCCACCTATTGATCTAGGCATTCACAACTTGATTCTTAGTCTCGTGCTTCCTACGCAAATTTTATTGAACATAATCACACGGCCCTCTGAAATTGCTGTGGAATGATTCAACAGTAGAGACCCATTCTGGGGCGATGTGCTCCCTCATTGCTGGAGAGCGAAATAGACGATATTTTGTATGACACTGTCATTCTAGGAAGGTCCTGAATCCAATCTATTATCTCCATCTCCAAACTCCAAACAAGGCAAATCTATTGCCTAAAATCCGATCCGAAACACCAGCCTTCCGTTGACCTTGCAGTCTTCACTATATCCCCCATATTCACAATTCTAAAAACCAACAAAAAAAAAACCGAAATAACATTGCTAGCCGAACAGGACAGATCCCAAAGACTCGTTCCCATATGGTACATGGAGATCAGATGTAGTAAAAAGGAATTCGTGGCGCTGTGGAAACCCGCCAGAATCATCACGTCCTTTTATCGGTACATCACATCTAGCCCAGAAGAAAAATCGAAGATGTATCTCGTGGCCCAGAGACTGGAAGCCATCGCCAGGATGGGATTGTGACCATTTCGGAAAAGGACGTTGCTCCAGAGACGACCAGCTTTTCTCAAGAGGTAATGATGAGGTCAGCGCTCGACTTATGTTCGGTTCAGATGATTTCTCATTAGGAATTTGCAGAATTACCTCCCGACCCGGAGGGGGATGAGGCATCGTTTGGTGGATCTGGCAGATCCTCTGTGTCCGATGAACCAGCAGCATTGTCGCCCTTACTTGCCTTCTCGGCCTGAAGCCGCTTTCTCCTCTCCTCGGCCTTCTTGGCTCGAGCAGCATCTGCCGCTTTCTGTTCTTCATAAAGTTAGCATTGAACGAGCACTCGAGGAGAATGTCTTCATACCTTTCGACTTGGGGTGGGCAAGTGTGACGAGATTGAAATCTCTAATGGCCTCCCATAAGCCTGGAAAATCCTGACCCAGGAGAACGTCAAACGGAGTATCCGGATGGTCCGCAACATAGAACCAGGCTTTATGGCGCTTAGCGGACCTGGGCCCGGTAGTGAATCTGCACGACAGCTTGATTTTGCCGTAGGCCTTCACAGCACCAGCCATTGTCCTGGTCTCCCTTCCGTTGTCTCCAAGCGGCTGAACACCCATATCGTCCTTGCCCACTCCGTCCGCAACCCCAAGATCTTTCAGGGCTTTGAGCGATACCCAACTCTTGTGGCTTGCAGAGTCGAGCAAAGCGAAAAGCTGCACGGCCTTCTTAGAAGGATAATCCGTGTAAACCGAGATTTCCTCCCCACATGGCTTTCGTTTCCTTTCTTCCTCTGACGTGATCGACTGCATGGTGCTTATCGAATGGCTGTCAGATCGCCTGTGATATCTCTGAGGCGAGATTGTGACCGTAGGGGGCGTTGGAGGAGTTGAGCAGCGGACTTGAGTAAGAGTGTGGCTCAATCCGAATTCCTGAGACGCCGCAGCATTGCTGGCCTCCAGTATCGTATCTGGCCCTGGAACCTGTTGTAGTGGTTCGGCTTTTGAATCATATTGCGAAGAAAGGGATAGGACTGGTGGTAAAATTCGATGAGCAGTCGGAGTCGGCAGCGAGACACGTTCAGCGTTTTGCTCGTCGGCCTGTAGTCGTACTGTTAGCAATGTTCAGAGAGTGGAAATCCATTCGCGAGTAACATTCCTTGAAATTTTTACGGAGTCGAACTGCAAGGTTTGACCCTCGTATTTCGTTCCGCTCGTCAATATCAAGCGTGAACTGTACTCCATTCCCTGTCCTGACCTCGACAATGGCATCTTGGATCTTCTTCCTGAGAATCTTAAGCACTATCGCTTCCCACGGCCTTGTGTACTGCTGTCGAGAGGAAGTGGTCGCTGGAGAGATATCATCAATTGTTATTGTTGAAAATCTGCTCTCATTGGTAGATGTTTCGTTCAAATCGAAATTGTCTCGATGCAGACTCCCGACTGTGGAGATCGTGCTACCAGTGGCTCTGTTGCTGAAGACGGAAGAGACTGTTGTGCCCGCAGAAGAATGAGGACTTGCTCCGTTGTTGAATCCAACAAGCCCTGGGTTACTGCGGAGCCAATTGGCATGTGTCGGCCTGTTGGGGTCGACCAGCGACCCTTTGAACCGGGCAAACATTGGATTCTCAAAGCATGTGATTGTACAGAATACTTGCGTTAGCACGCGTGTATATGATGGAGCCAGGAAATCACTGGCCCTTGTTGCTTGCTGGATGATCAATGCTGGGAAAGTGAAGTGTTGATCTAATGAATGTAATAAAAATAAAGGAATGTATGGCCGTGCTGTGTCGACCCTGGAATGTTCATTTGACTCGAAGGAGGCCCAGGGAAAGGGAGTCGGCCATGGGCGTCCAGGCTAGTCCCATTCAGTAATCTGGAAATGAGCGCTTAGCTCCTGGTCAAAAAGGGATCAGTTCCATTACCAGCCTTTTTTGCCTTACGGCGTTTAGTTCTATCATGGATTGGGTCATTTCGTACACCTTCTGCCGTCTTGCAAACCTCGATCAAGTCTGCTGCGACCAAAAATGATGATGAGAATGCACTCCGACCCATAGAGTACTTCCCCCTTCCCCACTCAATAGACAACACTGGTGGGCGGCCAGGATGTGTCATCTCCAGGGATCATTGGCAAGGGGCCAGAAACCTTATCAGCCTGGCAGGTGCACGGCCTGGGCCTCTTTGGCCCTGCGAAAATTGCGGAGAATAAAGAGCAACCTCCCACAAGACCGGCTCTTCTGCTGACCGTTTCATCGCTCGCGAAGAGAGTGTGGGAAATGAACCACTTTTCCCGCCAACCTGCGAATAATTTGTTTGCCTCAGCCGTCAACGGATACTCCCATGCTTGAAATTCTTGGCGAACCTTGGGAAAGGTGGCTTGTATTCGTTGACTGATCTTGGAGACTTTTTATCTTCATTTGGGAGAAACACAATTGTATTTGAAGTAACCGGAAGCTGTGCGACGACGATTGTCTTATCACATCCAATTTTGACGTCACCCGTGACTGGTAAATCCTGGGGGGAGAGCATTTACATATCTCTTGTTTACGTCCGGGATTCTGGGGCGGAAAAATGCAAGATAATCAGTTGCGATTGATGATACTTGTTTGGCACTTTGAGTCTATGCCACGCGTGAGTCAGCATTCCTGAAGAATCTCGAATCTTAAGTACCGGTAGCCGTCCCAACTCATGTTGAGTATTTTTAAATGTCACCTATACCACAGAAGTTTCCGACGCCCCAATGAACACTACTTGCACTGCAGCAAATCTGCTACCTTATAAATTTCTTGTTTTAATCGATGTGGGTAATTGAGGAGAATGCACTCACGTAGCTGTAGCAACAAAAACTTCGCCTCGTTTAGCACTCGTCAATGCCGATACACAGAGCGAGAAGACGACGGTGAACAAAGCGAGCAGACCAAGTCGCACATTCATGGACTTCACAGCGTGAAGTACAATGACGGGTACCACAATCAGGGCAGAAGAAATAATGGTAACCAGCGCAGATAGTAAATAGCTCTCTGAATACGTCACAGAATCATCACGGTCCGGATCAGGCTTCTTAAACATCCAGCCAATATGTTTGTGGTAGTAAGGCAGTATGCCATGAACCACCCACTCGGAGAGTCTGTCGGTATCGTGTCCTCGGAGGGCAAAGAGATCTGGTGACGATTCCCAGAGACCGGAATCGATGCCATCGAGAGAGAAGTCGCCTCCTTTTGGGTCGGCAAGCCATTGTTTCAAGTGAACAAGATCCTGGAGACCTGGCTGTGGCAGAGTTGATAGGGAGAATTGTTGTAGTACAGCTTTGTCTGAATAATTTTGGAGTAAGCTTGCTGGACAACTGAGATGCCTGCGTAAGGGTAAGACGCGCCGACTCACTATATTGCTTCAGAGTACTGCGGAGCCGCAGGACAAGACGTAGTTGTTCATCGTCAATGCCTTTGGGTATGTCTTCTACATTTGAAAATTTGAGACTGCCCGAACAATAGCACAAGTTTAATTGCTCCATTTCACCGTCTTTCTCGGTGGAACTATGAAATTTCCAACTCCTCTTCAGTGTATCCCAATCTCTCGCAAACTGGTACTGCTTGGCTCCGTCACCTTGAGCAAGAGACCACGCTTCAATCTTGCGCAATCTCTCTTCTAGATATGTCAGCTCTGCTTGATAGTAAAGCAGATTCTGTACACCAAGAGCAGAAAATCTTCGCAGGATTGCATGTTCGGGGTTCATGCCCATTTTTTCCGCCAGGCTAGGATAGCCTGGAACCTGCTTTTTGTCATTTGATGGTATGTTATCATCAGTTGAGTTTCTAGCCATTGTGGATTCATAGAAGGATATAATATTGGTGAAGTTGGGTTTGGCATCTGCTCCTCAATTGCACAAATAAGGAGTTTGGCAGGGACCTTCTTCTAAATGAAATGTGCGTAAAAAGGCTAGCGGCAAGCGCCTCGTGAGGAACTGAACCAGTGTTTTCTGTACATGTGGCATACATACTGTACAACCTTGTGAAGAGCCTCATGCAGAGGCTTACTCGCCTTAGTCGCTTGTAGCGTAAGTTTCGAGCCGTCTCTGAGTGGTCACCTCATCATCTCTACTGCAGAACGATTGCATTGGCTGTAGGGTCGAAGACTACCCTGCAGGGCGGGGTTCTTGCCTCTGGCCAGCCATAGACGTCACATCGAGACTGCCGTCTCGTTGGATTCATTGCTACTACAGTTCAAAGGACATAAGTTCGAAGCAATGCCTAAACAAAAGTATCTTTTAAGTTCGCAGCAAGAGTTTTGCCAGACAGGTCATCATCGCTTAGGTTGAAATACTGGAAGTTTCAGTGACGAGTATCAGCAATAAAGACCTATTTCCTGGGTTTGGTGGGAGCTCAAAATATTTCGGCTGTGGTAGCTGAGTTTGCCAGCTTGGTAGAGCCGCTATTTCTAGTACTGAGCATTCGATGATGCAACGAAAGAACAGTCCTCAGTCCTGGCTGGAGGAAAATTGAGTATTAGCACTTCGGGTGCTGGGTACATCGAGGTGTCTATCGAAACTGGTAATTGCCGCGACGAGATATGCTCCGGAGCAGCAGCAGCAGCAGCTAGGACGGTGACTTCTCGCAAGACAATATTGACGAAGAGAGCCTTGCCGTTGTGCCACCTCCCGCCCTGCTCAGCCACCACGCCCGATAGATTTGCTTTTTCGATCGGCGCACTTAGCCAATAATTTAAGCCATTAACAATCTCGGGGCTCAGCCCCGCGTTCAGGAAACTCACGTCACTCCTTACGAGAAAGCCATATTTTCTTCCTTGAAGACAAAGTCCTGATAGAAATAAAACTTCAGCTGCGTTAAGTAATATTTTTTGATTCTTGACGATTCCGTAAAAGAATGAAATGTACGATACAAAATGGAAGGTGAATGAGTACCCTTCGTACATGGCCACTTACGAAACCTTGCTCGATATACGTAAGGAGCAGCGCAGCATCGTGGACACTGGTGCTGAACAGTCGAGTTTTATCCTCAGATTTTGGAGCACTCCCTCGGCTAACGGAGTTAGAACTGTACTTCTGCGAGGCGATAGAAGACGCTTCGTCACTGTGGCCATTAACCACAAATATAACTGCAAAGAATGGATTCCCACGAGCACTATATGCGAGTCGTTTCTGACACTATTCATTGTTTAGAAACAGAGGTAGTGCGATTCGTACCATCAACTTACCGAGGCTCAAACTTCTGTACTACGATAGATGGAAGATTTCCGACATGAGCTCATTGTCAGAGGCTCTCAATAAGCTGCCATGGTCCGTTAAAGACCTATGCCTAAGTGACTAGAGTGCTCCCTCTGAAACTACTATCCCGCTGTGCACTGGATCTGTCTCAGCTTGATCTGTGCCATATGGTGGCCCAAACGCAGTTCTCTGCAGGACCTCCTTGAAATGAACAAAGGTCCCATTCGCTCTATTGGCTTTCACGATGTGAAGGTCACCAGATCGAGCCCAGCGGGGAGCAAACTTTACGAGATATCCTCAAGCATGTTGTGCAACATTCTAAAAGTGTCACAGTCGGTGCTATATCAAGCAGTTGATTGTCGCTGCCTTCCATTTCGCAAAAAAGGTTGGAGGTTGACATTCAATGATAGCCAAACCGGCGCTCGAAAAGGTGAGGCGGGGGGCCGGTGGGTCGAGGTGCAAGTGGGTTACGACTGGTGAGCGAATTGCAATTCCTTCTACATTGTTCTATCGAGCATATATTACTGAAATTCAGTCGATTCATGCGATCTTACAGGAGCGCGTCTTCCCCTCCCTGATTCTCGCCAACTGAACCCCCTTATTAATGGTCTCGCTAAGTGACCACCTGTATTCCAAAACAACATACCGCATCACCAGATTGGCGAAAGACTCTTACACTGATTGCTCGACTCTTCAGCCTCTCTCGCGTGATTCCTTTCATCTTCAAGAACTTATCACTCAAAGTCAGTTTTGATTCCTTGATTCAAAGAGCCTCTATGCTTCCACTGCATACTCGGGCTCGGTGGTCCTGATGCCAAGCTTCCTGTTGATTCGGTCCTACCATGTCCCGAGACACGCCTAGACCTCTGCATCTCCTTCTTCATATTCTCGATTGCCTTTTTGTATTTTTCTGCTCTCTCATCCTGGTCCTGCTTTCCACGCACTACCAGTGGTGACCACTCTGGAAGTCCTATTCCTGGATGAATAACTATCGACTCGACCTCTGGCCAGCTGCCAGGCAGACGTTTCTCTTGGGTCCGAGCTACGATCCGCGGGAAAAGGATGTGGACTCGGGGACGAGTTCTGGAGATCAGGTCCGGATCATGTCCATCAGTTAGTGACGATACAGGGTCGAATCGCTTCGATCGCCACTCCTCACGGTGGGCAAGGTCGAGCTCCATATCTATAGTGACTCGCAAATTGCCCGCTTGAGCACTATTCCAGACGTCAATAGATGAATTCACAACTGCGAGGAGATCCGTCTCAAGTGACTCCATTTGTGTCGCGCTGACTAGAGGGCCAAGGACCTGGAATATCTTAGAGACGACACTGCTAGCTCTGTTGCAGTTTGAGGTGCGGAACTTCTGCTCGGACTCGGGGACTGATGCAATTGCCATATCGGCATCTAGCTCTTGAAGTGCTCGCATTGTGAGAGCCGTCCAGACGTTGGCTGAGCGTCCATGCTGGCTGGCTTTATTCAAGGTATCGGATATCTTACCAAGCAACGTGCCGAACTCGGGGTTCAGGAATGTGAGTTCAGAGCGGAGAGGCTTCCAGACGTCGTCGTATATTGCGGCAGACATAATTCGTTGAGCATGGGCTGCACAAAGTTCACTCGAGTCCTCGGAATCATCGATTGGGACAGACTTGAAGCAGGAGTCTTCCGTGACGAGTCGTTTGTGCACCTTTTCCCAATCCTGTGCAGTCAATAACTACAAGTGCCGGACGGGAAGTGGGGACTTACCTCTTCGTCAATATCGTGGAAGTACTTCCAAGCAATCTCTTCGATAGAACCACATATATCTGCGAATTGCTGCTCGCTTAAGTTGTCAGTATCTTCCACTACAGGTAGAGTTGAGAGGCATACAAATACGCAGCTGTCTTGTTTTCCAATGCAAACTCCTTCTTGATCGTTTCGAGCTCTTTTGCCATATCTTCCTTCTCACTTCTAAACGAATCTTTCGCTCTGTTGAGGATGTCATATCTTTCCTTGATTTCATCTAGCTCATCGGCCTGGGACTTAAGCTTCTTTTCCTTTTGTTCGGCTGTTATAAAAAGTTGCCCCTTTTCGGCCTCCAGGGCTGTCACCCTTGTGCTGCTCTCTTTACTTTTTCGGGCGAAGTCCTCGTCCAGCTCCTTCATGCGTGTCTCGTGGGTCTGTTCATAAGTTGCCACACGTTGATCAAAGTTTTGCTGCATGATAAACTGTCTTTCGGCCGTTTCCACTTCAAATCGTCTCTTCACTTTTGTTCTTTCTTCCTCCAGCTCCTCCCTCTCTTTGGCAATCTCTTTCAGCTGGTCCTCAATACCCGCCTTTGCTTCGTGGTCCAAAGCCCTCAAAGTGATGATGGTAGTTGCGTGTGACTTTACTAAGCCGTCTTTCTCGTCACGTTCTTCTTCCAGTTCTTCAACTCGTCTCTTGAGACCATCAATCCTACTAAGATCATCCATGTGCGTCTTGAAAACTCCTTGTAAATTGTTGATCGCTCGTTGAGCCGTGTCCATTCCTTGAACAGCCTCACCCACGGCATGTGTCCAAGGTCCGAGGGTAGATTTGTGCTTTGCGTGCTGCGGACTGGCTCTTTTGCCTTCACGAGACTGTCCTTCGCCGTTTGGGCTCTCCGTCTGCCCATTGCCAGTGTCCTCAATGTAGTCGCGGATTGCAACGGTGGCAGGGACTTCATCAATCTTATTGGTACCAGATGCGTTCGTGTCACTCTCGTCTGTCCCACTACCGTACCAACCTTTACTGGCCTCCCTTCGACGATTCTTTCTTCCCATTTGTGCTGGGTATTCCTGCTTAAGCCATGTTATCTATCATATTTATCCATGGTCCTTTCTTGCACTCCAGCTTGTGAGAGGGTCGCTTACTCGTAGCACTGGAAACCCTCCAGCCACTTGCGTCTTCCTTCCGAGTGGATCACTCAACCGTCGACGGAACGATCCGAATCGCGCTTCAAATGTTGAAAGCTCACGGTTTTTCCTTATTGAGAATGTGTGGTTTGACATTCGTGCCGTTAATTTTGATTAGCGGTCTTCCTCTAGGATCCCGCGAGTATATACAAAGATTTCGGACTGGCAGACTTCTCACACAGTGAGTGGTAAGGCGACAGCACCCTCCTCCTCTGTAATAACTAGCGCTTCGATTGAGTAGCAACTAGGCAGTTCACGACGCCTCATGTTCCGCCACCAACAAAGTCGAGGATATCGGTGGCTCCAGGTGCTGTAGAGCACACAACGTGTCGGCGTCTGACTGGCCGCGATACCAACTGCATTCTATTGACACGGCATGCATGCATTTTGAGACATGATTCTTGATAGGGCCACCGAGGCAAGCGAGAATCGGTTTGCTGTGGGTAGTGTTGGTTGATTGCTTGGCTTGAACCGCCAAGCTCGATATGCGGCCGGCATGAGTATTCCGCCACCCGCAGCTCCGTCGAGTTCGTCCAAAAAGATTAACTTGCCTATTTCTGGGAGGCCAACAACCTAGTAAAGTAGATCGTCTTCATGGATTTTCTCGTTCGCTTGCCTCTCGGCCTATGGTAGCAGCCGTCGTACCCTGCGAGTGAGGATCCTACCTGATGGACTCGGACGAATATCGCCAGCCTTGTATGGACGCTCAAGATTTAGAGGAAGACGACAATCCAATGAATTATTATCTGCCTGATGTTGTATCCATCAGTGCAACATGGCTACTTCTCATTGGCTGTTGCTGGTTGACTTTATGCAGCCTGCTTGATGGGATGTCTGACACCATCACTTATTCACTGTCGGCCGCTTTCCTTGACCTCGAGGTCTTGATTTGGAATTTTGCCGAGGAGCTCACGAAAAAGTCATGATGATTTTTGAAAGGAAGACCGAGCCACTCCGGTGGCTGATGTGTGTCAGAGCAGCAGAAATAAAAAAAAATGGATTTCGAGGGTGTGAATATGTTTTTTGCTCATTGAGGCATTTCTAAGTTAATAACATCTGTCTCATCACGTTAGCTCTGGAGCCCACCGTAAAGCTGACCAGCTCGGCACGACAGGCTTATCTACGGGAGGGCAACGAACACTAATGCACGTCACCCGTCGAACTGCACAAGCTTCAATAAGGGGTAAGACTTGGTCAAAGCTCGGGGTCAAGAAGTGATAAGGAAACCAGCGCATGGGGTTGTGTCATTCAAGATCACAGCTTAAGTCAGCGGGCGCCCCACAGTTATCCATGGCACGCGGACGGTCTTTGATAGCTGCCAAAGCTCAATCAGAGCCTTCAACGAACCGAGCACCGAAGAAGAGGAGGAAGCGAAAGCTCAAGATGGATAGGTATGAACCGGCAACCATGAGAGGCCCGCGACTCAATCCAGAAGATCGACTGAGAAGCCGCTTCTAAGAGCCGTTAGTCCTTCTACATGTCTTGGATAGGACTGGCGAGCTTCGGATCTCCCGATGCCCCTCAGAGGATCGAGTCCCTGATCATCTACAACTGCGTGAATTGAGGCGGACATTTTTAGACCAACTTGCTTACGTGTGTGACCACGTTAAAGGCGGAGATACTGTTACAGCCATGGCCCTAGAAGCGCAACCCTCTGGTGTTACTTTCTGGGTCACCTCCAATACCAAAATCTCGTCACTGACGGCCTCTTTTCTCCAAGGGATATTGAGCACCTTGAAAAGCCTTACATCTTCTCTATCCCACGTCCTAATAACTAGTACGGAAAATGACATTTTCCAGCGCTGTGTTGACTTCAATATCAAGAGAATCAAAGGAAATCACACCCTTTTGCAGAGGCCCCTGAAACAATGCTTGACATTTCTGAGAAGCTCGGACGAACCAGAAGGTGAGTAGCCACAACAAACTTCTATTTTGCCGCAATTAATTCAGCGCAACAGATCGAAGACTTACAAAGTGACTCAAAGAATTTCGAAGCTTTAGGGATGACTTACCAACGCTGTGTCGCTTTTCATACGAGCAGAAGCATAGCCAGCATATGAGGAGAGTTCAGAAGCACATCGGTAACAGTCCTCCCGAGATGGGTGCGGCCGAGTCCAGTAGATAGAACTTTATCATCACCCGGCATTATATTGGACGTCTTGGGTCTCATTTGAAATCTGCAAGAATACTCACTGTTGCTGGTTAAAGAATGCCAGAATTATTTGAAGACTTCACTGTCAAGATTTGGCCTGCGCCAAAATCTCCATCGTTACCACCCCCGACTGATTAACTGACGACATGGAAGGGGATCATAAAGCGAATGCTCCCGAAGGACTCAGATGAGATTCTGCATTACTAAGAGGCTCTAGCAGTTATGGATGTCAAGTTCAATCTTCAAGGCCGTCTTGAAGCCTAGTTCTAAAATAAGGATTTCAGAACAAGGGTCTACGCAGAACTGAATTTGCTAGAATACTTTTATAGCAAATGATTGGCATTTGTTGATGATAATAAATTTATTGGTTGTAGTAAACCAGCGTGCTATTGCTGCTACCATTATATTTGTCTTCATCTGGGCGGCTTCGTACGGCCCTCCTCCTATGGGGTTCGATATCTCAGTTGGCGGCCTCCAGATCTTATTGATACGGCAGGGCTGAGCGAGAAGAAACATCAATGGGACATTATGAATAAATTGATTGCCCAGATCAGATTAGATGCTTTCCGATAGATTGAGCAGCGTAAAGGACCTAGTCTATGGCATCTAGATTCAACAATCGGAATTACTCGTTTGCTAGAGCTCAAAGAATTCGTATCAGTATTGCTCCCTCGTAGGTGCATCGACAAAGCTTGCACTGAATGTCCTCTGATTTGCCTGTAGTCAGTTTCTCGCCTGGAAAGGCGCTTGTGGCGAGAAGTGAGGATTGCAGGATCCAGAGTAAAGAGATCGGTTCTCCAGCTACGTCAGATTCCTGGCAAGGGTGTGACGATTCAGATTCGGATGGTGGCGCTCTTTTGTAAAGGGTTTTTTGAAATTCTATCGATGAATCTAGCGTGCTCTATTCTTGGGTTATTGATAATCGTCGACTTGTGTTGGGACGGCGGATGTGAGTCAACAGACTTATAATTCGCGAGCTTTAATAAGGACCAAAAATTGATGTGATATTCTAGATACAACAGAATAACAACCATAAACATAAAGATGTTCTTAAATGTCCAGTGTGGACCCGTGACCTGCGAAAGAGAATATGCCTACTTCCATCTCTCACTCCATATCAATCTGCTCCGCCACTTGCATTTCAAGCCTAGGCGTGTGATGAAAAGACGCCAAGGGACTATCAAGAAATTCGCGACATTCGGCATCTGCACCCTAGCTAGCTCTACTAAGCTGACATCGCCAGACAGGAAATCGCACCAGAAATCTTCCCCCTCTTCTAAATACTGCCAGATCAAACGTACGAGTTCCAGACAGCTCCATACTCTTTCATCATGACGGATGTTCACGGCGCCAGTTTCCAAGCCAACCGCAAAATCATTCAGAGCGATAAGGATAACGACCTTGACCTTGATATCGACGCCTAAGTGAAACATGCATGCGTTATTCAGATAGATTATAGAATGAGCTTTGGATTACTATTGATAATGAATGGATTATGTCACTCGGTAAAGCAAGCTTGAACAGAATTATATAGAATGTTAGGAGTATAGACTAGGCAGATACAAAACAGACCGCCGATAACAAAAGCCCAATCATTGGAGATTTTTGGGAGACCAAGTAAGCGCTGAAAGCTTTTTTTTTAAAGAAATTTGTCGATGAGGTGAAGAAAAGTGGAATAGGTGCTTGGAATGGCTTATCACTCTGGAATCACCTGGAAGAGACTTGAGAATGTCAAGAATATATCCTTTGACCAGACTCATTACCACATCGAAGATGTGAAAGAGGGCTCAAAGATTAAATTTCTGATACTGCCAAATGCTAGTGGCCAGCTACATGAAATCATCATGAATAATTTCTAACGTCTTATAACCTACACAATGTCAGTGAGGGGACGGCACTGCAGAACTTATAAAACTAAGCATAATTGCTTCGCTGCGCACAAGTACCGCATCAAGGCCCAAGGCGGCGATAAAGATCATCCAACAAATTGCATCTCGGAAAATTTCTTATAAAGCTATCCTGATATCGCACATCTTAAAGACAGATGACCTAAGCCAACTACAAAGATATATACTAAATAAAATGGCGGAGTCGATAGCTTGAAGTTTCTATCGGATGGTGGCCATTCTACCCCAAGTACTCCTGAAAACCGTATGATTGAGGAGGAACACGGTTTCATGATCACACTTTGACGAAGAAGATTTTCATTGATGATTCTTCATTCTTGACTTGAAATGTTCCGAACTCGAGGTCAGCTTATACGCTGCATCAGCACCTTAACAAGGTTCTGGGCAAGTTGACCACCCTCCCCGATCAAGATCAGGAATTCAGGACAGTACATGAGGCTTTCGACCTCACATGCTGTATATAGCATGACCAATGACCTTAGATCGTCCACGCCATCGACAAGATCCGGAGTATGGGTATTAGAGAAAGCGTACCGTAATAGCTTCACAATGTCAGGGCGCCGGGCTTCATACAAAGTGAAGGTTGTCAATGTTCCATGGAGTTTGAACAAAGTGAGAGTCTTCAAAGACTCGATGCCCCATTTGTCGGCAAACACGTATAACTGTCCGTGGCCAAGGAAAACTGTACTGTAATCCTCTGAGGGATCAGAGTTCTGTCGAACTCTACACCGCGATGCCGATGACATGCGAGTTGTCTCTGTATCATAGAGTTTGTCATGAAGCGACTGGCGCAAGCGGCTACTCTTCGACAACTTCTTCGCTTTCTTTGGTTTCTCGCCTATCATGCCCCACCCAATTTCGGCTGGTTCTGGCACTGGCTCATACAGCTCTGGCTCATCCGGCACCGGCTCTGGCACTGGCTCATGAGGCACTGGCTCCCCATCGTCTGATATAGCAGGCTGTACAATATCCGGCGGTTCGACTGTCGGTACATCAATGAAGTCTGGGGTAGTGTAGTCTCCAGTATACGCAAACTGACAGAACCGTATGAAAGTGTCTTCGTCAATGTCCTCAAAAACTGCCTTCCCAGCAAAAGCTTCTTTCATAGACCCATTGATAAGAGCATTGAGCGCTTTGGACTGCTTGGCAATAATAGCTGCGTGGACCGTGAATTCTGCCTGGGCCTCGCCGATGATAAACACAAATTGCTTAGATCTGAACACACTACGCCAAAGAGTAAGCTTCAAACCACAGGCAGGAACGTAAATACTAACTCTGAATCCAACGCTGCCATGGTAGAAGCCTCACTGCGCAAGCTAGAAGAACAATTCGACTTGGGGTTTGCTTCGTTTGCAGGTGTCGCAACTTTCGTTCCTGGGGTAGCTGGCACCAACTATCCCAATAGGAGGAGGGTTTGGGACTTTAAGTCAAGATTCAGCTTAGTGAAGCTAGTTTAAAGCGCCAATGCCGATGCCGCGGGAGGGGGCCCAATCTATCCCCCGGCCTCAAAAGCCCCTGTCGCAACACCTGCTGCTATCTTGGCTCTAGCCAGTAAATCACTTGCAATCGCCGCCTCGTGGCCGCTGTCGGTCTTGTACTTCCACATCCTGTACAGGTGGCTTGACAACGAGAAGCTCCAAAGACGTCGACTTCTCAGGCGATTAGGACTTGCCACTTTTTTGCTCAGCCCAACCGTACCTGGGGCGCCTATTCGGAAGGGAGGAAGAAGAACAAGACAAGCCACGAGACAAATATGTAAACCCTGTGGGGGAGCGAGATCACATGCACGCAATTACAGCAGTCCATCGGTAGCCTCCTACAGCTAGACGAGCTTTCTGAAATACCGGGAGAGAGGATCTTGTTAATTTAAGGACAGATTCGAGTCGTCAGTTAAGCGTTACGCAGGAGAAAGAGATTGCGTGCAACTTAGCGTTCCCCTCTGCCAATTCGGACGATAGTTTCGAGGTCATTGCTGTCTACGTGGAAGAAAGCTGCGATGAGGAAAATCACAATTCGGGTAGCAGCAAGCACGGGAGACCTCTTCACCCAAGAGTTACGGCGGAAACCATTCTTCCACTTGTTGAAACGGGCGTAGGCACCTCCTTGCAGAAATGTATGAAGATATTTAGAACTAATTTCCTCGAGGGAGACCAGATCGGCCGGCCCGTTTGGTCCAGAAATGGTAACTTGAGCAAATCACTTGAACACTCAGCCTCAACTGCCATCTGAACGTCCTTGGTTGATATGATTGTTTGGCTAAGCTCCGATGCTAGGGACTTCGCTATTGCTGTAGAACGCAACTTGCTCGCTGCCATGGCAACACACATAGTACGAACAGCATACCCGACGCTCTCTGTCCATCCCGCAAGTATCTTATGTAGCAACGTCCGCGTCGTCCCGAACAGGGTCAGCCTCCCGGGCACCTTTACAATGATCTGTCACCATGTTCAAAAGATCAGCGATTCTCTCACTTCCCGATCGTGTAACAGTACCCAGCTGATCCTTGCCCCAAAAAAGGCTCCGCTCTGGATTATCGAGCTGGATTCTATGCTTGTCTCTGGCCTCTGTAGCTGCGTTCTCCCAGTGAAGAGGCTGGCTGCTAGAGTGTCTTTCTTCCTCCAATCCGCTGACTTCCACACTGTGCATATGACTCATTTGAGGAGATTTTCGACTCATAGACTCTGCATGACTCCCAGTCCTTTCCGTCCACTGATTTCCAGCCCGGTGGTGGGGTTGAATGGCGGACCCAGAGTCTGAACCACAGAGGAGGACCGAGTCTTTGCGAATGCATGTATTTCAAGAGAACATCGGCGGCGTCGTACTCAGGATCTGTTCCGCTGGATTCGGACTGAACCACCCCAAGATTGCAGGCAGACATCCGGAGCTCAACGCGACGGAGATGTGTAGTCTGAGCTAGAACTCTTAGGATTTTGTGCCCCTGTAAAGATTAGTGGTGAGTTTATGGGTTTCGCTTGACCTTCTAATTATTTTCCAGGGAAGCTTATCTGAGTGATAACTTACATCAGTTTCCAGAGGATTGAACTCGGAGATCACGACCTCGATGTTTTTGGCCACGAGAAGTATTTCTTGTAACGATATGAGACTTATGTGCTGTTCCTCATAGTTGCCTGTCAGCTCCAAGCTCTTGAGTTGCTCCAGAGTACCTGCAATGACATTGACCGGGAAGAGAAGATGTAAATCGTCACAGGCAATCTCCAAGTAATTGAGGTTATTTAAGCAGCTGAAGACGTGCCCCATGACCGTCCGGGTCCTTTCTTGCAGATATTCCAATGACTCGTCAGCGGAGACTTCCAAAGCAGGCTCGACTATTTCGAGTGACTCTAACAGCCACCAAGCTTGTACTGGGACTCTTGTAAAGAAATGGATCAAGTTCATTCGATCAAGAGTTAGGAAGTTGAGATCGGAGAAGTTCCAAAGGAGGTCGAATTCTTTGCGTGGATGTGTCCAGTGATATGAGGTGAGGGACAAAGTTGTCATGGAAGGCAGGCGCTTTCCAGTGGGTGGCAGGGTCTTAAAAGGTGTCAGGCCTGAGAAGTCTACGACCAGACAATCGATGGAGCACTCAACAGCTGGATCCCACAATTCATATGAAGCAATTTCGTCTCCTGCTCCGTTAACGACGAACAAAATAAAGTGGATAGAATTCCCTACCATCCCATGGAGTAGGAACCTGCTCTATCACCAAGAAAGTACACTTGAAAGACACTCGACATCCTTGTGGCTTTGTTTTATTGTTGAGGAATGATGATAGCCATAAAGAAGCCAAATATGACAACCTGTAACCTGTATGATCTCCAGGCTCGATCTTGTTTTCAAATCTTGGAAAAGTCAGTGGAAGCCTGAGCAAAGAGATTGAGTAAATACTAACTGCACTTTCTTCAGCTTCTGGCAGCTCTCAATCAAATGGCTCACATGGGTCTCAAATTGGAAGTCGCGGACATGTGGAAGATGTAGAACAGTGGTGACATCCTGGATTGTAGACTAAGTATACCTTAGCATGGATGGTAATCAAAGAAAGCTCAAACGTTTTGTTGACCAAGAAGCCATCTTTCAAATGCCCAGAAACATTCGGCAGTCGATCCATTATAAGATGTCCGCTCATGTCAACCAAGCCGTATCCCAATGGTTTCACAATCGTATTAAACTCCTGAGAAGTCAATCTGCAAGTACGAAGCCAGTTGTAGAACTCGTTGGTGAGGGCACGGCGGCCATGATCGGTATGAGACGAAGGGACGTGGTTCTTCTTGACAAGCTACGGCAACAACTACGTTAGGTCTCCTGCTAGTCATAGTCAGGTCGAGAGTAGACTCACCTCTGCGAACACCATGTACCAGATATCAATGTTCAGCACCACAATGCCACGTTTGAACTCAGCCTTCACCTCAGATATTTGGGCTTCGTTGATCGAGAGGGATGCCATCTGTGGTAGATCCATGTGTTCGCGATTAGTGGCGTAATTGGATGAAACCATCGTAGCTGTTGTTTCCATGGTGGTGATCTCAGGAGATCGAGACGCATGAAGGAGAAGGTAAAGAAAGTGGAAAAGGGAAAGGAATCGTGTTGAAGTAAACAAAGATTGTGGCCCCACTTTTAGCAAGGCTAAACGAGATCACGCTAGTGCCTACCACTAGTCTTTCTACCTCACTTTGAGAAGGTTATCTCAACTTCCAAATTGGCATCACACCTTCAAATCTGGCCCATTTCATCTTGGTTTCTGCCCAAATCGCCACAGGTGTCATCTTATCGCACGTCCTAATCGACAAAGACGACTATGAAGCGCCATTTTTCCCATCTAGAGAAAACTCGCATACTCGATGGTTTGGAACCAGCATCTTCTTCTCTCCTCGAGGGTTGCAAGACTGATTGAATGGCTGACCAGTACTCTACTTCTTGAAAGGCATCTCCGCAGCCGTACTGCACATGGGAAGACAGTCAGGTCTAGCTAACACATGATCGCCCCCCCTTCCCCCGGGCCGACAGAAGCAGCAGCCATGAAGCAAAAGAAGCCAGAACCGCAGACGGATCGCATTGCAGTGTTTGGAAGCCTAAATCTCAAGAGTCCCCCATTGACCCCCTAATTTCAACGGCGAGAAAACTCATGTATACCAAACAGACATTTGGACAAAAAAGGGTCGTCCTTCAGGTTCAGTCGGCTACAAAGAACGAGGATACTGCTATCTAGAGTAAAGTCTCATGGGCTCTGACCACAAGTTCTCAGGTTCCAGGAAGTAAGGGAACCAAGTCATCAATGGAATTTACAAGAGTGTTGAGTCAGGAGCAGGGAGTCGGGCGGGACAACATATGGCGAGGGAGAGGAAGGATTCAGAGGTCGTGATCTGGCGTCTGACCTGGATAAGCATCACTCGTAAAGGACAACATGCGAAGGCAACGATGGGAATTTCAGAAAGGAATACAATAGAGCTATCACTGAACACAAGGGTACATACAATACCGTCCTACCAACTACCCTCGATTTTCGACGTGGCCACCTGCGAGCTGAGACCCAAGAACGACAACATCCGTAAGAAGAACAAATTACTTGATACCACTCATTAGTATCCGCAGCTGCGACTATCGGAATTACATCTCAACTCTCCTCTCCCACCTACTCGGCGCCTCAACGGGCTGTTGCGTCAGCGCGGGCGGCAGATACCCACCTTGGCCATGCCCAGGAGGCGAACTCGGACTTCCAGCCCATTCTCCTCCAGCGCCAACTTGACCCTGCTGAACAGCAACAGGATTCTTATACTCCATTACAGGAGTCTGTTGTTGGGGTTGTGGTGTATATGCCGGTGCACCTCCAGCAGCATATCCGTCAGGACCAGCAGCTGCAGCAGCATCATGCTTCGCTTTCCTCGAACCAAGCACTTTCCACAACAGAAGACCTAGCAGAAGAGCGACAGCCACAGCACCAATGGCAATACCCACAGTCGCGCCTGTGGAAAGTTCAGATTTTGACTTTTTGGTCGTGGCGCCCCCAGAACTGCCTGCAGACTCGCTGCTGCTCGAACCAGATCCCGATTCCCCATCTGAGTTATCAGTCGCCGTCGCTGCGGCAGCCGATTTGACCTCCATAGTGATCGTCGTTACACCGCCATCCTTCAACGTGCTTGTCACAGTCTTGGTCGCACTTGTAGCCACGGGGTTTGTGTTCACGCCCGTGGTCAAGGCCCCGCCCCCAACTTGACTCGCAGCTGTTGCAACTAACGAACTCGCGACAACTTGATCGTTAGGTACACAGATACCAGCATACCCACGAGAAGGCAAGACGCCGTATTGGCCAGGCTCGCAGCAGAAGTATTGGTCGTTCTTGAGGATGTACATATTCCATGTTTGGTTGGCGCAGACAGGAAGGTTTTCCACCGTGGAGAAACAGTCGGATCCTGAAATAAGTGTGTCAGTATATTTTCTTTTGTCATGATTGCATTAACGGGAGGACAGAGACATGCCAGTTGGACAACAGTACGGATAGATCGTTCCAGCACAGAGCTGCCCTTCAGGGCAACATGTCGGATTCACGGTCTCAGATCTGGTCGAACATGCTACTGGTGCGATGGCAGGACAGTCGGCACCTGGGAGACCAAGAGCCCATCCACCTTGATATGCGGCGCGATTTTGGAGAGCCTGAGGAGCGAGAGGTGCGAGGTTGTATGCTTGGGCTAAGAGAGGCAGGATTGACAGGAAGGCGACAATGCGGAAGAGTTGTGACGGAGCCATTGCAGACCGTCTAGAAAGTGTCGACGACTTGAAAGTTGTGGATTCGAAAAAGGCGACTGGGGACGGGGAATGAGAGCAAAAGAGGAGAGAAGGCGGCAGAGGCATATGATATATGAAAGTCTCGAATCCTTCAAGCCAAATAATATTGTCGGATCAACCAGTATCCCCTGCCACGATGGCCCTCGGCCAGGACTTTTTGACTTCATATTTCCACCATTTCGAAGTTACACAGCATCAATCGTCAAGGCAGACCAATTCATTGGAATTCGCCAACGAGTACCCCGGCTTCACAACCCAATCAAACCAGAGCATCAGGCAACATCCAGTCAACAAGTGGGTAGAGGAGCACAGCCACGGAATCTTACATTAGTATTCAGTATCAGAAAGACTAGAGAGACGAAATGCTAACGAATGGGATGATGAAAAGAGGAGGGTGCTGGTGCGGCTGGAGACGAAGGCTTGCATATAAATCCGAAAGATGCGGGGGTTCAATTGGTCGCTTGACTGTGGCTTGAGCCATGACATGGCAACTGCCGTGAGAAATAGCAAACGGATAATTGGGACCTGGAACCAAATAGGATTTGGTGCCGAGTGACACGGAAGCTTATGTCAGGGTCGCAGCTGATCACAAAGTTGTCTCATTAAACTTCTAACATCGGACGACCCTGACGGCCAGGTCAGGAAGATGACGATGAGACCGTTGAGAAATGCGGATAATTCATTCATCGACAATTGCCATGATGGCTGAACACTCAATTCCAATCGCCAGTAGCAGAATCGAAGTCGAGAGAGAACAACGATTCCCGGGCCTGCAAATCATCGCTCAGTATCCACTTTTCATACTCCTGCAACAGTCTCAAGTCCCGATAGCAATCATTGCACACAACCATCCCACACCCAGGACACATCGCAGGACCACATTCAGCAATGAAGTGAAAGGCCTTCTGGTCGCATCGTCCGCAGGCATGTTCACCCCCAACCCGTTGCCAGTCTCCTGTATCATGCCACGGTCCTTCGTTAGGATGAGGTATTGTTGATTTAGCTGCTTCTTTGATTCTTCCTAGGACATTCCACCGATTGATCGTAAGGCCTCGACGATTGAGGATGCAGAACAGAGGAGTGTTCAGGTCCCTCGGGCCAAGAATCTCAAGTGCTTCCTGCACTCTATCTTGCCTAGAGCTGAACTCCTCTGCTTCATACGATCGCCCATCCCAATTCAGATTTCGAATCAAGCTCTGGAGCTTATTTTTGCTCTGCTCGATATTTTGTGTCAGTCGAGACATGTACGCTCGTCTGGCTTCGAATAACTTTTCCAAGACCACGTGGTCATGATCATCTGGTAGTGCGCCTGTTGTCCTCGAACGCCGAATAGCATCCCGGAATACTCCTTCCACATATGCTTCGGTTTCGTTGTTCTGGTTTCCGAGTTCTGTCTCTGCTTTCTGCAACACCCGCTTCGTCTCGGCAATCTCCGTCAAGACTCCCAAATTTCTGTCTCGATACTGGATCCAAGACCGAAGTCTGAGACGATACTCCTGGCTAATAGCAGCTTTCCAACTGACTGCTCTGTATTTTCGAGTCGCTTCGTCCGCAACGCGAGCTTTTTCTTCTTCCTCTTCGCTGACTTCTGAGGAGCGACTCTCGCGGCGAAATCGTGCGCTCGCTTCACGATCGATGTCTTCTCTTCTCCGACGGGCTTTCTCCACCAGATCTTCCTCATGCTCGGCATCATTCCCATATCCGTTGGCCCAATTGCTTGCCTCAAAGGATGATCCGCCCCCACCAAAGCCTCTCTCCCACCATCTTTCATTTCCACCCCTCCTCACACGAAGGACATCATACTCGGTCCTTCTCCTTACATCACCCAGAACTTCCCACGCACGGGACAGCTCCTGAAACTTCTGTGTTGCACCACTTAGATCATCACGATTTTTATCCGGATGGTATTTCAGAGCCAGACGACGATAACTCTCTTTGATGACGGAAAATGGTGCAGTTGGACTGACTTCGAGAACGGCGTAGTGGTCTGGGGATGCTAGGGGTCGTGCCATGCCATTGCGCGACAGCGATGGCAATGACAACTCCGGCTCAAACTTCTCAAATCCAGTGCGAGGACGAGTATGAGCATACTCCAGCTATGAAACACACTCAGCCAGGACGTACATCGAGAGAGAGAAAGGCCAAAGAAAAAGGAGCGTCCGATCAAGAGAAGTGTTGGCTGCAGCCTGCGCGCCTTTTGTTGAGGATGGGACGTGGATGGGACGAATAGCTCGGCCCTGATAATGAAGAGCGAGCGACCAACACCAAGACCCATCCTATCGAACGTGCCGCGGCTCATGCACCTCAGGCTCCTCAGCAAGCTCCAACCACGCCCCATCTCCAACCGGCTATTTGGGAAGAATGGGGCCCGAGCATTCTCAGCATCTCTGCCCACCAATCGCGGAATTCACCCGGTTCGAAAAGCGTCGAGATCTGCAGGGCTGTGGCGTGAGGTTTATTTCACCACCATACCATACTCGCTACAGAAAGGCCATCGGGCGTTTTGGGATAGTGTAATCAGTGTAATCCAGTCATTTGCCTCGCTGACCCGTTTGACAGCTCGACCAGGCCGAGGCTTCTTGCCCTTGGCTCACTCCTCGCTTGTTGATTATCATGCTGATTGGTGTGTTGGGAACTGGCGCCGCCCTGGACTGGAAATAGCTCGGTTAGAAGATAGGGCGACGTCAGGTGATCTTACCCCCTCTGCAAATCCGGACCCACGTGCGGCTCGGTGTGGCTTTGGGACGGGGAGTAAATATGGGTCTGACAGCTTGGGTATTGCTGCTACTCAACTTTCTGCTACTTTCGTCTTAGAAGGGCTGAGTTAGTGCTCGGCGTTTTGTTTTTGGCGTGGTCCTTTGCAGCCTGTCTCTTTAGCGCTCAGTGTGACACGAATGCCGAGGTAGGTGCTTATCTATCTGGGGAACTTGAGATTGACTTTCGGCTTATCCGCAGTGAGACTTTGGACGAAACTTTGACTTCCGGTACGGAAAAGGAGAAGGATGCTCACGATGATCTCTGAATTTACGTCAATATTTTGCGATCGGGTTTGCATTCATCTGAAAACCTCGGTGAGGAGAGTCGGTTGGTGATTGGTAGTCCGCCAAGATGAACTTTGAACCGAGATCGAAGAATTTCACAATCCGGATAGCGATTATGCTCTTATCAAGGCTCTTGCATTGAGTCACCCATCAGGTCGGTTCTGAAGAAGAAAATGATCTCTTCTGATTTGTCACTAATGACAGTGATGAGGTATGGAGTCCAAATGCCGCCACCGCGTGAATATTTACATTGCCCGCTCCTCAAATCATCATTTTTTTACAATCAAAACATGCGGAAAATTCTGCTTCTAGTCTTTACTACCGATTTGAATCTTCGAGAGGCCTTGCCGAGATGACTTGGGCTAAAGTCGAGACTCAGCAATCTCCCGTGGCTCACACGCTCCTCAAAACGAGGCTGGGATGTAATAGTCGGTAATATAAGGACGAGTTAGGCGTATTCAGCTGAATATTGTGATCTTTTGGTCCAGATAACTGAGTTGTTGTGAGCCTAACCTCAGCCCTGTTACATGGGAGCGCGTAATATCCTCTTCAATATCTTGAAAACCTCTCTAACAGGCGTCTACGGGGCGTTTGAACAGCTGAACTTCAAATTCATGTTTCTTCACTCACGGAGGGTTCAAGCATCTGCATTACTCGACGCCGCGATGACATGGATGTAACGTCATCGCAATGTGGAAGCGAGAGAATGAGATGCTTGGATGGTGATACTCGAGTTCATGCCCGGGAATTTACCTCGAGGGCTTTATGAAACCTGGCTCGGTGATTTTCCCAAGAGAAAGATTTTGGGTTCGTGCTAAAGATTGTTTCATTTTCTCCGAAGTGTTCATCTCCTGCATATGGTGGAAACATGCTCGGGTAAAGGTATGTTTATGTCAGCGCAATAACCCTTCATAAGGCGGTTCATTCAGGGGCCACCTGTGAAATTTCACGTGTCGGAAGCATTTACTGTCAGTTCCCACTGCCTTCGGCTCCTTCATGCAACGGTGGCCTCTTTGACAGACTTTCCTGAATATGATGTGAATCCTCCGCTCACTTGGAGGCGCCAAGTAGTAGAAAAAGTCTTCACTGGATTCAAAAATGAATGAAGTAAGGCAGCAAGTTGCTATTCACCCACTCATTGACGTGCTTTAATCTGGTGTTCATTTGGGTCGCCAGAAAGTGAATGTCAACAACCTCGCCTAGATCTTGTTATCCGCTAGCGTGGTCTCCGCAGCTCAAGACACCTTCCTCCACAGAGTTCTTTCCGCCTTTCTCCTCTTGAATTTCTTAAACCTCGAAAGCTCGACGAAGTTGCAACGAACTTACAGCCCGGAGATCCGTAGGGGAGGATCTACCATGGAGACAATGGACACCAGCGCAATGGCATCGCCGTTACAGAAGAGACCAGTCTTGACTGGGGATATCTGGTATATGGTGGCCCAGGAAGTATGTCCCTGTTGACCTTGAGTCTCCTCCGGAATCAAGTCTTGTTGCGGTCGAATGCGAAGCTGATACAGTATGCAGATGTCGAAATGCGCCCAGCGGGAAGAGTGTTCTTTCTCCTACCAGATCGTACAGTTTAGACGCCCACGTGGACGTCGTGGCTCAGGCTCTTTTGTTGGCAAGACCCAAACACCACTTGAGAAATTTCGAAGATGGGCGGCAACATCTCGATTGGCCTGCCGTACCTTCGACGAGATATTTACGCCGCACGCCTATAAGTTTATCGATCTCAACAAAATACCAGCTTTGAACGACCTGCTATTGCGACGTCCAGATGAGACTTTCGTCGTAAGTCCAATCTTATCGTCCATACAAGCCAGCCTCCTGATATCCGTTAGAAAAACGTACACAAATACTGCCAGATTCTTCACCTTTGCCACACCGCCGATATGCAACTGATGACGCTGTCGTGTCGCTTGATTGAACGGTGCTACAGGCTTCAGACCCTTCGGTACGTTCCCAGACTCGATATCTTTATTGGAGAAGCTGAATGGTTCTAGACTCCTCTTTGACAACCTCTCTTGGAATAAGTTTTTCGGCTCAGTGAAAGAATATCTCCATGGTCACCTGGCAACTCTCATATTAGATGCATTCCTCCGAAGTCAATGTTGCCAGTCATCGGCCCATGGATTTCGATTTCATGTCGAAAGCTATGAAATTGGAATAGAGGTTTACGATCGGGACTGCGAAAGTAGAGAAGCCCACCATCCCGAGTGGAAATATTTAGCTCGCTACTTGAGGCCCGTAACACGGTCGCCCCTCATCACACCATGTGGTCAGTTCGCTACGCCGCAGAGAGTCCTGCCGGTCTTGCAGATATCATCGGCAGAAGATTGGTTCCAGCTTCACCCAAAAGCAATCGGACGAAGAATGGCCCCAGTACAGGAATTAATTCTCAACAACTATAACTGCAAGCAGCTGGGGCAGGATATCGGAGACCTTTGGGATCTCACACAGCTTCGGTCCCTCAGCCTTGAAGGCGTTCGGTGCATCAATTCCCCCGAAGATCTCCCGACAATGCAGCTGGCCAATCTCCAGATCCTCAAACTTGAGTTTGTAACCAAAGGCATCGAGGAGATTAGTCAGCGCATTGTTGGCAACCTCATAGGAAGGCTGGAAAGTCTTGAGATCCTCAAGCTGCTATTGCCAGGGGACTCTGCTATTAACACATCTGCTCTTTTCAAGCATGGGGGTGGGAAATTACGACAGCTTCAATTGTTGTCTATGTCCCCACCCGTGTCTGAGATGAAGGAAATATGCCAGTATTGTCCGTACGTCGTGGACGTACAGTTTTGGTTGCCTTATAAAGAGCCCCAATGGCAAGTGTTCCCAGAAGAAGAATCACTAAGAATCTTCGGCTGATCTTGCTGACGTGAATTAAGGGTTACGGTTGCCTTCTAGATGTGCTGGCCGATGCACAGTCCTTACAAGCGGTCACAATCTGCGCCTTGCCTATAAGTTTTGACAACGTCGACTTGAATGACAAGACTGAGAGCGTCGACCCGACTTATGATGCCGTACAACACCTCATGGCAAGTCTCCACCGCAGAAGATCCGGAAAACGTTTCGATATGGTGAATGTGTGTGTACCAGCATATGACAATGTTAGGATCTTTCAGTCACGTATCAATAAGCAGGGCGTCTATGAGAAGTTTGGACCCGAGTCATACGGAAGACGAGTGATCAAGGATAAGCAGGCAGTGGAAGGCGAAGAAAGTGGGGATGCTGGCTCGAGCGAGAACACCAGCGACGATGATGAATTCTGATGCTGCTACAACACTTCAATCGCAACAGAATATATTCTGTCGGACGATGGAAGGGTATCAAATGTTCTTTGCAAACAAAATTCGCAGCAGAAAGTAGCAAATACACTCGAGACAAAAGCTTTCTTTAAATTTCTGTTCCAGTGTGAGAATTTCCGGTTGACTTCAGACTATCAGGGTGATTTGCTTAATAGATCCAATAATCGGAAATCCGGTCAAGAACAAACTCTTGCTTATTGTATTCAAATAGTCCCCAGCGAATCTCACCAAGAAACCAAGCTCTCTCCTCTGTAACCCGTGACGTGCTCCCCAAGAGCTGCCACTTCCCCACCCCTGCCCTATCTTCCAGCCGCAGCTTGGCTCAGCCCTAAGCGGTCCAAATCTCTATTTATGGGGTCTTGGTGCTGCTTTTCCGTCCAGTGAGATGAAAGCCAAGCGCACAGGGTCTTCAGCCAAGGCGTGGCTGATGTCGCTTAAGAGCCGTGTTCCGCGTGTTGTGGGGAATGATCTGTTGTTTATTGGACGAGGATGCTGAGGACGCGAGGAACCCTTGGAATGGAAAGACGGGGACGGTAGGGATCGGATAAGAATGGAGAAGCAATGATGAAATGCCTGGAAGGGTAGATCCGTTTGTGTGGATTTAAAGGTCTGGACGTGCCCATCGTTTTCCAGATTCGCGATTCAGAAACGATCTCTCCCAAGAAAATATTCCAAGCACTTCACATACTTGACAAACATCACAAACAATCATTAAACGTCAAATACGCCTCACTGCCAATACTCTTTGTCTGATATCCTCCGTCTACCTACAAACGCAAATGGGAGCCTCAATATCCACACGCCGCCATTTCGGTCCCATCATTTCATCGGTCGACGCAAAGTCAGGAGAGAGTGATCTCGGGGAAGGAGTGACGAGGGTTGGAAGCATGGCATCCACAGTTGGAAGAAGTGACAACAGCTACGCATATGCCTACGGGCTTGGAGGAGCAGGATATGGTCGAAGTCGGAGTGCAAGGAGGAGTATGACGGGTTGACTTGCAGGAGACAGAAGAGGAGAAGGGAGAGGAGAAGGAAGCAGCAATTCGTTAGTCGAGAAGGAGTCCAAGAAAATCGAGCGAGACTGGGTTGGAAGTGAGAAAACTGGATGAGGTTGAAGTGCAACAACCAAAGACGTGGAATGCGGGGAAGAATGCAGCGCAAGATACCATTTTGAAGCGAGGAGCGGTTTTTGCTATTTTGGAGGAGTTCAAATCAGGCTGAGATAGATCGAAAGATCCATATACCCGCCTATACATTCGTCCAGAACATTCTGTATATATTTTAGACAAAGAGCATTTGGACACCGAAAGTCGGATGACGAGTTCCCAAGATCTTGAGGTTCTGCCCAGCTGTGGCTAACACGGCTCGCCAAGTGGATCTGTCAGCCCAGCCGGCACATCATCCCGACCCCAGCAAACTTGGCGAAACGTCAACCTTTTAACTTCAACAACCTTCAACCATGCTCCTCGAATTGTATTTCCTACTAGATCTGACAAGTGATTAGGGCGCGAGATTATCAACCCCACAGCGAGCTCTACAAAGGTCAAATAATCCTTACTCGAACATCGGAAATCCCGATGTGAAGCTATTCATAGCCAAACATGGATCAGCGCCCCTCAAACTGAATCATGCACGCCCCATCATGGGGAACGAAGTGGATGCACAAGCCATGCCGTTACCCGGCCGGATACCCATAATCGCCCAGGATGACAAGGCTTAGGTTGCGAATCTACGAAAGTATTGCGACTTCAGGTTGAGAAGTCCTTCATTCTCAGTCATCAGTGCATTCCCAGTTCACCACACTCTTTTTCCAAATTTCATGCCTTCAAATCCATATCTTGATCGGTTATATTCTATTCTAGGACTTCAATCAAGAGGGTACGAGACATACGAGGAACTGATGGCGGTTGATGAAACTGGTGGATTATACGACGATGTTTACGTCGTCCATTATGATTTCGAAGAGATAGGTATATTTGCCAATATGTCAAGATACTTTCTGGTAGTCGACTAACTCCGCCTTCAGACCATGAGACCGCTGTATCTGAATTTCAAGAACTAGTCGGTGACTTGACAGCTGCTGGATTGCATGTCAACGTCCAGCCTGGTCCCGATAAATCACTGGTCATCCTCGTCAAAGCTCCTCATGACTTACTCAGCAAGTTCGTCTTTCAGTCTCGGTATGTTCTCTTCACTTTATAGTTTGCCAACTAACATGGATTACAGCGTCAAAGACTGGCTCTATGGCGTAACCCAACGAAAGCCCGAGGATGACGGAACTCGATCAATCACCAGCAACACCGAGACGGAGAATCTGCGTTCTATGTACCACCTCGTGACATGGAAGAAATCTATGGGAGGTGCAGGCATCACACCTGAGGTTGAGAAATGGAAGAATGTCAAGTCGGTGTATCCATTACACAATAAGGCGGCTACGAGAGCGTTACTGGTGAAGTGGAGTCGGCAGCTCATCCTTCGTGAGGAAGACCTCGATCAGATCCGAGGATTATTTGGCGAAAAGGTACGGAAATTGGTGCTATCGAACATACAAACCATTGGCTAATATTGTTAAATAGGTCGCTTTGTACTTCGCGTTCCTCCAAGCATACCTCGTTGCTTTGGCTTTCCCCTCCATCACCGGAGTCCTTGCCTGGCTGTATCTCCCAGGATACTCCCTCCCCTACGCGATCATTATTAGTCTTTGGTGTACCACCTTCTTGGAATACTGGAGACTGAAGGAAGTTGATCTCAGTCTGCGATGGTCCGTCAAGGGAGTCGGAGGACTGAAAGTCAATCGTGCACAATTCAAGCCAGACAAGGAAATTATCAACATCATCACTGGCGAGACCGAGCATCATTTCTCTCGCTGGAAACATACTCTTCGACTTTTACTACAGATTCCATTCGCACTCGTAGCCGTGGCCGGGCTCGGCACTTTGATTTCTTTTGTTTTCGTTATCGAATTGTTCATCAGCGAGGTGTATGAGGGCCCGTTGAAATTCTACCTCGTAAGCTCTGCGCCTCCAGCCACACACTTCCGAAGCTAACAACACATAGGAATATTTCCCCACGGTTCTTCTTGCGATTTCATTACCGTTCATTTCTTCTGCATTCGAGAAGCTAGCAGGAATACTCACAGAATACGAAAATCACCGAACTGAAGACCGCCACGAGATGGCACTCACCCAGAAGATATTCGTCCTCAGCTCCATCACCAAATATCTCCCGATTCTACTCACTGCTTTTGTCTACATACCATGCGGAGATATTCTGGTCGGGTATGTTGAATTTGGCCTTCAAAATCTCGGCATCGCAGTGAGTGGCTCGATGTCCCTCGAGAAGTTCTCAATCGACGGATCAAGACTGCGCAACGAGGTCGTCGCTCTTGTTGTGACAGAACAGGTCCTAGGCTTCGGAGAAGAACTAATCCTACCAGTCTTGAAGCGGAAAGTCACGAAGTGGTACCACAACATTCAGACTCGGCAGACCACACCTTCATTTCGTTCCACCTCACTTGATACGCCTGATCGGGCGTCAACGAAAGCTAACTTCCCTATCGAAGCACGGAACGAGGCAGAACTAGAGAAGTATAACGTACAAGACGATATCCAGGAGATGGTCATTCAGTTCGGATACTTGGCACTGTTCTCACCTGTATGGCCCCTCATTCCCATCGGCTTTCTGATCAACAACTGGATCGAGATCCGTTCCGACTTCCTGAAAATATGTATCGAGCACCAACGACCACCACCAATTCGTGCAGATTCTATCGGTCCCTGGATCGATTCTCTCAGCTTCCTCAATTGGCTTGGCAGTATCACGACCGCGGCAGTCGTTTACCTGTTCCGGGAAGGTGCTGATGGAGAGGGTTTCAAGAAGGGGAATTTGTATGCACTCGCAGCTACCATCTTCGTTTCAGAGCATATCTATCTGGCGGTGAGATACATGGTCAGGATGGCGCTTGAGAGGATTGGGTCGGAAGCGGAGAGGCAAGAGTCGAGGCAGTTGTATCTGACGAGGAGGAAGATCTTGGACGAATATGAGGGTAGGAAACGAGACACCGTGGATAGTTTGAGCGATGAGAAAGAGGCGAAAGATGCTTGGAGAGGCGAAAGCGAAATCCAAGAGAACTTGGACGCTGGCATACGGCTGATCAGATGTGCAGGAGATTCAACCCAGGCCAAGAAGAAGTGCTGAAAAAAGCCACCTCCGAGCGGCGTTTCCTAGAATAACTCCCATGGGCCAAATTTAAAAGTCAAAGTGCAAATTAGGAAGTCCATGATTCCACAGACTAGTCAGCTTGTGCTTAGGAGAGAAAATGCGCCCGGTACAATTTCGTCCCATGACTACAATCACGTGACGTGCGTGTTTACTTCCACCCTATCGTGCGAAAATATGGTAAACTCTTACAGAGAAAATGGAAAATGCTCCTCCTTGATCATCTAGCCTCGCAGCTCACTGTGGCCATGGTTCTGACATGAGATGAACTGTCCGGGGCCCGTCCCGGAGAGGTTTCCTCATCGGAGAGTAGGGCTGACAACAAGCTAAGCGAAATCTAAATATAGCTCTCGAAGATGAAGCTTATCTTATTTTCAACTCCACACCCATTCCCCGTCCATCTCACGATCCAGCATCCTGCCAGCCACCTGCGCACAAGGCTACAGCCTCACAGTCGACCGTGGCGAAGCTCTCAGGAGGCATTCTTGTGTGTATCTTGTCGCGCGTGTTTGTGTTACTGTATGACAGGCGCCGATGAGGCTCACTACCGACCTTCTGGAAGCTCAGCTTGGCTGACTTTGTACCTCTGTATACCCTCGGAAAGCGGCCTCACGAGAAGAGCGTGTCGATCTGAGACACCATCAAGTGTAATTATCAACACGTGGTCTGATGCGAGAGAGGCGACGAGAGCGCATTCCTTTCCTGTCTGTGAAGGAAGACTTCAAGTCAATGGTGGGTCGTTAAAAATTGTTTGTTTCTTACTCCGTACTCCTGGTGTCCCCGCTGCTTTGTTTCTTCATCGTACAATTTACATGATTTTGAAAATATTGGAGCCTTCTTTGGGGTTTCGATCACCGGCAAGTGTCCTGGTGATACCCAGCAGCAACGAAGGATCGATCCTAGTTTGCCGGTCTGGGGAAACACATCGTCGTGCAATACCAACAATCCTCGGATACGATGTGGATTGCTTCTATGGGTCTGCCACTCCGAGAATTATCGTCTGATGTTTCTACGATGACAACTCATCTTCTCCAGAATAGTTGTGGATCCTCGAAATAGATTTGATTTCCGGGATTTGTTTTCGCCGATTGTCCCACTCCAAGATCCCACGCCGCTGGGTTGCTGTCTCGAGATCTTCCGTCCCAAAAAAGATTTGGATTAATCCTGGCCGGAAGGCGTTGCTTGTTGACAGCCAAAATAGCCTGGACCAATCCGCAGCCATTTTCAATGCGCCTCCACGAACCTCATAGGGCCGCTCGAGATCAACAAGCAGCCCTTCCACCTTGGCATGCAGCCTCCTGCAGTCAGCAAAACCACGTGATCACCCAAGCAGGAATTCAGTCCACACTAATGGGAACACAAGTTTAAAGTTGCTGCGATGCGACTCTATCTTGGGTGCAGGGCTGAGTAGTGCGATTCCCTTTTGTGTTTGTGGGATTGCGGCTCCTTAGGTGAGATACAAGACTTCGCCAGCACGATATGCTTACTGAGGATAGAGCTAGGACGAAAAAGCCATGTCCTACACAGAGTCCGAAGAGCTGCGGCTCGATCTAATTGCAGGTATTCCTACGATGTGAAAATGGGAGTCAGCTTCTTTATGATAAATCTATATAACATCTTCAGGTTTCCCTTCCATCTCCTCTCATTCCATCATCAGCAATCGCATCTCCTCAACAATCACATCAACAAACACTTCTCAGCAATCATCTCAACACTTCTCACATATAGCTTCTCCAATCTATTCGACACTTTCATATCCAACAAGCTTCTGTTTCATACTTTATCTTCAATATGCACGCTTCAATCGTCCTCCTCTCCATGGCCCTTGGCCTCTCCACTGCCATCCCAACTCCATCCTGGGATGCACCAACAAACACATCTGGCAACACCGCCGTCGCAGTACCTGCAAGCACAACCTACCCTTCATCCACAGCATCCGCATCCGCGTCTTGCACAGCCAAGCCATCCGCCAAAGACCCCGAGTTCTTCGAGAAGCTCGCCTCGGCCCCCAATGCCGTTCTTCGCCAAGAGCTCCTCAGCGACTCCGATTTCGTCTTCGACTTCCAGAACCCTTGCGACGGCGAGGGCGCCACTGCAATGGGCGACGGTGGAAAGATCGTTCGTGCCGATCGCGCTTCCATGCCAGCTCTCCTCGGTCAAGGCGGAGCTGTAGCCATCGGTTTCCTCGGCCCATGTGGCTTCAACACTCCTCACGTCCATCCTCGTGCTGCTGAGCTCAACCTTATCATCGAAGGCAGACTCTTCGCTTCTGTCACCGCAGAGAACGGAGCCAGACACATGAACCACACTCTCAGCAAGTATCAGATGACTGTCTTCCCTGCCGGAGCCGTCCACACTGAGTTCAACCCTGACTGCACACCTGCTACCTTCGTCGCTGCTTTCCCTCACGAGGACCCAGGTGTCGGACAGATCGCTGAGTTATACTTTGGCTTGGAGAATGAGATCGTCTCGGGCAGCGCTGGCGGAGAGGTTTCCGTCGACGGTGCTGATATCGATACCTTCCGCAAGCTAATCCCCGCCAATGTCGCTGCTGGTGTCGATAGCTGCTTGGCCAAGTGTGGCATCGCAAAGAGATAGATGGTTCGACTTTTCCTTTCCGTCATTGTTTTTTTTCTTCGCATAGCATGGGTATTTGATTTTGCATAGCATTGGGGATTTGGTTTGGTGCATCAAAATGGCGGGGCTTGGATAGATGGGGGTTTAGACTTCACAGGGATGGCGTTCAGAGAATTTTCCATGCATCATAGATTTTGTATTCATAATAGATGAAATTGGAGTTTACTGTATCTTGCTGCATGATTGAATCGGTTTTTCAGAATTCTGACTTGTCTGCTATCATCTTCCTCTGCCTTCAATAAAAACATACCTATCGCTTTTTCTCAAGCCCCTCTGGTTGACAGCTATTCAGTGCTAAAGGTGCATCTTTTTCGATGTCGGAGGCCAAACTACTTCCTCTTAAGATTTTCTTTCTTCCAATTGAGAGTGTCTCCGTGTATGAAAACTGATATTGGGACAACAGCAATATCCAGTTCTAGACTCGAAGGTTCTCTTTAGCTTCTCTGGGTAGACTTTTGTGAGCCGTGTGGCCAGATCCAGGCCTCACCCTTCCCCGGCGGCGCACCGGACACTAAACCCCCTCCTCTTTGAGCGAGAAATTTGTTTTCATCAGAGAGTCAAATTGCCCAGACGACTTGCATTGTTTGGGATGGCGTTTGAAGATCCTCAGCGGGCCATGTTATACCAGATAGCGGAACATTTAACTGCAATTGCGATTATCAAATCGAATGCGATTCCGCGGTCTTCTCTGAGACAGGAGCGGATGAAAGCATCCACAAAGACTATACTGCGTGTGCCACACACTGCGATTCGTTCAGCGACTGTTTCTTCTTCAACTTTGAACAGGCCACAGGCAGGTGCTCGTTGTATTCGGAGATTCTTGGCTCCGGTTCATCTCCCGGATTCGTCCGGGGCACCAGGTCGACTGATACTTGTCAGCCAGATCCGGAGAACTTAATTTGTAATTAAACATAGGATCTTTCTATTTAGCTTCTAACGACGAGCTATAAGTCTCTGTGATTTGATGATCTCTGTTTGTGCTGTTCTGATTTAAGACTCAAGCTGTTCGCTCGACCAATTCGTCAAATGACGACGCAAATTTCTTGATATAATTCCACGAAATCCAGTAATTTATTCTACGCTTCCCTTCACTAGAATCGCTGATTAGTACCTTCACATATCGCCAGACTATGATTGGTACTTCTTTGAGATGGTTTTCGTGCATTTTCTGCGAGTCGTCCAATCAGATGACGACCATCCTCGAGCCAATCGCAGCTGCCTGATCTGACGAATGACAATAATTTCTCCATCTCATCTCCCATAGAGGACCTACCTCTACCTTTGAAGCCTCAGCAAACATTTCGCAGGCTGCACAATTGAGATCCATTGATTTGTTATCTGAGCTGTGCAGTGCAGCTTTTCGCCGCTCTAACAGCGACCAGACACGTTCGACATTTTGGCGAACTACAAGATGGCTTCACTCAACTCCTCCGACCATCTTGATTCAAAGCCAGACCTTAGTCCACCGAATATCTTTCCAGACCCCCTAATCATCGTGCCTGCACTCGAACATCGCCAATCAATCATCCTCCTCCACGGCCGAGGTTCCTTTGCAGCAAAATTCGCTCCCCCACTGCTCGCAAGCCAGGCAGAAGGCAGCGGCGAGACACTACAGACAGCCTTCCCTCATGCCAAACTCATCTTTCCAACAGCTTCAAGAACCCGCGCGACAATTTACAAACGCTCATATACGCATCAGTGGTTCGACAATTGGCACCTCGACCAGTATACCGAAAGACAGGACTTGATGACAACGGGCTTGCGGAGCAGTGTCCAGTACATTCATGGACTTCTGGAGCAAGAGATTCTAATGGTAGAGCAAAGAATGTTGTCCTTTGGGGTCTGAGTCAAGGTTGTGCGACCACGTTAGCTGTGCTGCTCACTTGGGATGGAGAGCCTTTCGCTGCAGCTGTGGGCATGTGTGGTTGGCTACCTTTCTCGAATGTTATGATGGACATGCTTGAAGAAGACCAGTCGAGAGATAACCGCTCACAGGCATACGATGATGAGGATGATCCCTTCACATACTCAGGAGATGAGGATGGCGACTCAAGGGTAGCACCAGATCCATCACTTCAACTCGATCGGGGCCTTGCGTCAGTACTCTCGGCAGTCAATTTTCTGAGGGGAGGACTTGACCTGATCGGAACACCAAAGACCACGTTTCGGGAAGTTCCCATCTTCCTAGGACATGGAACGGAGGATGACAGGGTCAAGATTGAGTTAGGAAGAGAAGTTCAGAAGTGTTTGCAATTGCTTGAGGCAGATGTACAGATGGTCGAGTATGATGGACTTGGACATTGGTATTCGGATGACATGCTTCGAGACATTTTCCAGTTCCTGAGCCATGCCCTAGAAGAGCAGATATTCAAAGAGTAGGTACCGCTTTGTCAAGAGGAGTCAAGTCGGAATCAAGCGCAGGAGCGGAAGGACGAGGTACAAAGAGTAAAGAGGTCGTGAGCCGGTGTCCAGACATTTCGTAGCATGCAACCGCTCTGTGCTAGACTATGTATTACTATAATATATTACGCAGTAATACTGCTCTGACTTTTATAACACTTTCACCCATTTTAACTACTCGTTCAAATGGAAGCCAATTTGCTCACGTGATCAATTTCCTTGGACATCACATAGACTTCTACTTCACGGAAGCTCGAGCTTGAGAGGCAATATTGTGTGTACAGCTTGCTATTGACTCTCTTGGCTGTTTTAGAGCAACTCTCTCAGACAAAATCCCAAAAATGAGCATCCATCTCCCCCCTCAAATCCCGAATCGCCTGCTGATGATCCTGCAATTCCTTCCGCTTCGCCCTTCTCTCCTTGTCAGCAGCATACCATATTCTACTCGCGTCCTTAAGCTTATCATGATTCATCTTGGAAGCCTCGCTCTTGTGGGCATCATGGTCGCACCAAAATTGTGACGCGCTCGAGTGCTTCTTATAGGCCTCGTTTGCTTGTGCTTCCAGTTTGGCCAATTCGCTCTTCAGCACTTTCACTTAATCTTTGAGTGTGCATAGCTGACAAAAGCGGTCGTCGTTGCTAGCATCGCGCTGAATAGTGATGTTGTTTATTGTTCCGTAGTGAGGAGTGTAGCCATTGTCGAGAGAATTATGTCGGGTGTTTCGCTGGGAATGAAGAAATGGTTGGACAGCGTCGACGTCCTGTTGTGGTCGGCGCCCAGGACGAGACATGTAATATGTAATAATGCCAACCACAGTGGATAGTAGGTACGCGGCCAGTGGGAAGTAGAGACATATTCCCAATTGATCAGCCACCCATATGGAAAGCAGGAAAGTAGTGCAGTATAGGACGAGGCAGATCACCAGCCGATCCCGAGTTGCTTGCTGGATGTCCTCGTCGTTGGTGTCCATTTTGACGTTCAAAGATTTAAGTTGCGTCTGCGAGCCTCCAACTTGAAAGTTCTGGGTTCGTATGTGGGTAAATTCGGGGGAACAGAAAAAGTCTCAAAATGCCAAAGGACGGGGGGCACGTCAAAGATTTTACAATGGAAGGTTTATTTGCACTTCGACTGGGTATTTTATATCATGGATATGAGCCTCACCTGATCGTAACGTTTATCCGAGCCTTAGATTGCAATCCACAGGAAGTGTGCGCGTGTCGTCACAAGTTCACGATCTGAAAGTCCGGTTCTCGCTTAGCATACCGCATTCGGCTCATGCTATTCACAAGACCGAGCAAACACTTCAATGATTTGCAGTCATTTGGGGCTTTGGGGAGATTTGATTACGTTTGCTGTCAAAGATATTTAACCCCGCTACCAAGACTTGCAGCAGTTTCGATGGTGTCGGCCAGGCCAATTGCTCTTCTGGCCAACAAGTTCCCCGGAACGCCTGAACTCACTTTCTCAAAAATTGCGCAAAACAACACACTGTGCCAATGGCCCAAATTCCTAGCATTAGACAAGCCAACATGCATTCTAACAAAGCAACAAGCTCTCCAGGACAGTGACTCGAGTCATCAAACCTAAGCTTTGAAGCTCGAAGCCTTCGCACTCAGCAGGGTCAACCGCCAAGAAATACCACCATGAACATCGCAACGCAGCCGAAGATCGTAGTCGCTGTATCCGTTATGCTGACAAACAACGATACATGTAGTATGACTTTACTCACGTAATTTGAAGCACTCTCCTTTAAGGTCGGCAAATAATTCCCTGGTAAAGACTGTCTCGGACTCGGAGCTGTACCCATACCGCATGCAGAGCATCAGAGACACCAGAAAATGAGTCCACAATATGATGTTTCCCCTCTCTCTTCTCCACCAATTGATAGGCTCTGACGGTACTACAGCAGCAAGAGTCACTGGCATGACGACTTTGTTTCGAATTGATATGGGTGTCCGTTGCCAATCGATTTGCGCAATTTCTGGCGCCCGGCGATCTACGGAGAAGTGAAGTAGTCTGCCAGTATCTCTAAATACTCTGTGTGTTCGAACAAATTGTAGCAGGTGTGTGCAAAAGCTAGCAGCCTGAGGGGCCTTGACATATTCTGCCTAGAATGTTCGGGGCTATAGGTTGGCCTCGGACTAGCGGCACCTGGCCCTCACTTCCTGAATCTCCCTTTCGATTTCCTTCAATTTTCTCTGATGCTGACGATGCTTGGCCTCAATCATCTGATACTTCCGCTCAGCCCTATTGTACTCCCGTCTGCCTTCCTCGCGCCATCCTGCTTTGCCATAATTCGAGACTGCCGCTTGGAAATCTAGTTTGGCTTGATGTACAGCGTACGGCTCGTCTTCAATCGTGTCTAGAAGTTCCTCCCTCTGAGTATAAAGGCGTCTGAAGATCTGCCGATTCGTGTCTTCGCGTGTAAGTTGCCTCGTCATCGTGCTTTCGCCTGTTTCGTGCTTCTGTACGGGCGGTGCTGCTTCTGAAGATGGTGGAGGATCATCGCATGTAGGATATGGCCCAGATTGCATAGGAGTATTTGCAACTGGATGTCGCCTCCAGAATGCTCTTAAGAATCCGCACGACATATTGGCAGATAAAACTCAACGTGTGGAGTGTGATGGGTTCGAGGGAAGTATATGGATGTTAATATACGATGTACATGCACAGAGTCTTCACGCGGGAAATATTGAACTGATCAAAGATAACAAGATAGAGCTCAGAAGTATGACCTGGTCCTCAATTTTATGGTGAGCTAACTACATCAGTCGGAGACTAATTCCCTGGTCGTTATTAACGGCTATCGTTATTGACTAACCACTTTTTAACGCTGTTCGTTCCTTTTTCAATACCCTTATCTCATCATTGACCCGCTTCAATCCAAGCCTTTTCCGGTCCTGTGACTTCATTGCCTATCTCCAGTCCACAACCGTACAGTTGTATTCTTCCTGATTGGCTGGAGTGTCATCTGCCTTCAGTTTCCGATACGCTCGGCTTTGTCGCAGACATGCTTTTTCGACTGCACGAGTCTCTTGCTCGTCGTCGATGTTGACGAGGTCAATTTTCTCTGCTTCTAGCTGGCTCAATCTTTGGGTGATTTGTTGCACTTGTTGCTCGACATCTGGTTCGGACTCGTTCTGATTTCCAACCTCCTTCGATCCAGTGATGGTCTGCAACTCATATTGCTCCTGATCGCTAGATGTTGTAGTTGGTGATTTGGACATGGTCTCTGGGTTGTTGGATGGCTCAGCAGTTCCGGGTTTCCTCCCCAAGATGCGCAAAATTCCGCAAAGTATATGCATGTTGAAGTTGTCTTTGGGGGAAAATGTATGGCTTGTTCAAGGAGATATCGGGAAGAACAGAATTTGGATGATTTGCACAGAATTTGAAGGTGATGAGACACATACAACAACTTCTTTGGAAGGCGCGCACCATGAACGAGCTACTTTGTAGTCCCGAAGCTACGACTACCAACGTACCTACACCGACGGTATCACAAGATGACGCATGGCTCCTGTGCCCTTTTTGCCCTTTTCAATTTCTCGATGTCCAGATCAATTCTCCTCACTTCCAAATGCCTCCGTTCCTTCACGAACCGAACCCTGTGAAACTCTGCGTAGGCTGCATTGAACGGGGGCATGTGGGAGAGCAGCTTCCATTGACACTCCAGTGCTCGCTTAATCCATTAGACTATGCTTCTTGAACATCCATGGCATTTAGAATCCATCTCCCCACTCTGCTTCCGCAAAGCCTTAATATCCAGCTCTATACGCCTGACTCTCAGTCCGGTTCTCTCTCTAATGTTTCGCAATTTCTCCCACGCAACAGAAGTTTGGTGATATTCATGTTCTCCTTTCGTCATCCCAGACTCTTGAAAACGATTCCACGCTTCGCATCTTTCGAGCCAAGCCTCGTCAACTGCGTATTTCTCCTCTTCTTCGTTTTCCAATAGCTCAGATTTCTCTCGGAACAGCCTTGCGATCTTCTGGGCTATTATCTCTTCAGCCATTGGGGGCTTGTCCTCGTTCTCTGCAGCTTTTTCGTTCGTTGATTCTGCCATTCCAGGACTGTATGCTGGTGGGGCGTCGGTCTCCTCATCTTGACAATTGTGTCTTTCAACCGCCGAAGGCGTAGAGGCGTTCATCTTTGCGGAGTTCGGGAACTGCTCTGTTCGAGTTTTCGTTCGTAGAGATTTGACCTGAAAAGTCCTCACAGCCAGACTTCTTACTGACTTTGCGCTGCAAACTCCAGGCCATCCTGAGATTAGTGGAAAACTTTGGAAGTACTGAGATGGGAAAAGACTTCTCGAGCTGTCGAGAAGATGGAAAGATTAGAACTTGGTACCTATCATGTCCATGATGCAAGATTATATACCTCGCTGACGTGACCTGTAACGGGCGCCCCACTAGCGTGCTCTATCGGTAGCCCATCAAAGTTCTAGAAATATTCTAGAACTTATCAGTTCCACTTATTAATTACCCTTGGCGGTTTAGAATCCCAAATTGCACTGTATCTGGTGCTTGATTATGTCACATCATCTCCATACCCAGCAATCACATGATTCTTCCATTCTGCTTCAAAGGATGAAATCCTAATTGAAGGACTAGTATACTGCACGAGGAGGGAGGATTCATGCAATCCGCCAGATGCAACAAGATGTTTGATTCATGTTCAGCCCTTATCAACCCTGCCTCCGCAAAGCCTTAATATCTAATTCTATGCGTTTTAGCCGCAACTTCTTTCGATCATCTGCAAGGATAATACTTTGGTACCGGGCATACGCATTTTCTTCCAGCACATATTTTGCATTCGTATTGTTGGACTGCCGATTATAACTTGCTTCCTTCCACTCGATGCGAGCCTCTTCTCTCCTCCAAGCATCTTCCTCGTCATTTTCCTTCAATCGAGCCTTCTCTTGTTCAAGGCATTTAATCTTCTCGGCAACCGTCTCTTCCTTCGATTGAGTAGCCTTTTCATCGCTGGAGCAGTGATTTGGTTGGTTAGCATTTGTAGATGCTTCTGTCGCGGTGTAGGTCGGTGGGTTGTCGTCTTCGACGGGAGGCTGAAACTTGGTTTTAAAGCCAATTCTGGAGAAGAGCCCGCGTACCATGATGAATGGATTCCAGATTAAAGATTTCCAAAATGAGAAACGCTATGAGACTGAAGGTTTTTCTGAGGTGTCTCTTGACGGAGTATTAGAATAAAGTTTAATTTGAGAATTGGAAAGAAAGTCTTTAATTCACAGCAACATGTACTTGACGAAAGCTTGGGAGAAGAAGCCACAAGCATACACTATGGTTGAACCCCAATTGACTTCTAGTGGATCCACACTAAGATGTTCTGGAGTGAAGCTAGAATCCTGAAGTGTCGAATTCTGGTTCGCTCATGGTACTATGGGTACTAGTGACGAACCGATCATGATTCTACACTCTCGCATCCTCGAGCGAAACGTCATAACCAAGATACATGTCTCAGTGTGATTTCCAGATGTTCGTATGAAGATAGAGGAATGACGAGATATGCCGATAAACCGAACCATGCAAATCCAATTATCCTTTCTCACCCACATCAAGGTCCTCGGAGTCCTCTACCAACGTCTTCCCGCTTGCCCTTCTTTCCACTCTCTCCTTCCCCTTCTCCTTCTGCCTTGTCTTTTCCAACTCCGCGATCTCTCTCAACGACTCCCTCATTACCTCTTCCTTTTCTCTATGGACCCTCAGAACTTGCCTGCACAACTCCCTCGCGCTTAGGTATGCAGCTTCACCAACACCCACGCCCCTGAGTCTCCCGAAAAAATCAGTTGTCCGAAGATGAGAAAAATAAATATTCATCGCAGCAGGTTTTGTCTCATGTCGAATCTCCACCGCCAAGAAAGACTCTGCGAGTTCAGCTGTCGAAATCCCCCTTTCCGTATTAAGACGTATTAGTCGACAAGTGGTGCTCTCGATTTCTAGTTCGAAAAATTCCGGGAATCTCGTTAGTGGTGCGGTTGGTAGTGAGACTTTTGCTTGGCATTGAGACTGAGCATCCGTCTCACAGATTGATTCAACATTGCCATCTTTTCCACTCATATCCTCTGTCTAGGATGCTGAGTCCGCGGTGACGAGTCAGTGCTTCGTTGGTTGTTTGCAAGGCAAAATTTCGCTTTTCTCTGACATTCCTCTGACATGCATTATACTGCAGACGAGCAGCCAGCAGGCGATCATCATCGCACAATCAACAATCAGAACTCCGCTCGATTTGAGTCGTAGTGTGGTGAGGTGGCATAGTGAAGTTGTACACATGGTCAAGAGGCCGAGTCTAGCCCACTCCGAAAAGTCCATGAGAAGTGAAAGTGCCAAATGATAGACAGGAGTTCTTGCTTTCTGTCAATATTAAGGGTTTTCCATACAGAAATGACGGCTGTGTGGATTTGGCAAGCTTACCATGACGATAGGCTCAGTTCAGCGGGCGGGATCTAAGCACGCCGGTTGCACCCTCAACACGTTAAGCGAGCTCCTCGGACCTGCACAATATTCCAACGCTCTACTTCTTCGAAGGCTGCCGAATCAATGCTGAGCACTTGTATGTCATGTATGTGCTTTCCATGAGCGGGCGAGTGCATTTTTGTTGTTTGTCGGACTTTGCGCACTTGTCGAAGAAGGTAAACATGATGCGCCGCACTTACCACCGACCTCTTGACGCATCACAACAAGCCGAAAGACGAAGCAGATCTTCCATATTTTGAGTTCTGCTTCTGCGTTTACGTACATTTTATCTTCTTTTCTGTTTGTCCAGAAGATAATTCGCCACTGTGCTTTTGAACATTGCTTCATTGACTCAGTGGACTGAGGATGCTTATTCAAAGAACATGACTTTTAGTAGAGGTGGCGGGAGAACGTGGTATGCGACAACGGGTCTGACTCAGAAACTTAACAATAAAAAGATTGTCCCCTAGACTTTTCAATTACTCTCGCAAAACAAAGGAAAAGAACCTATTACGTGCAATCTTTCTTCCTATAAACAAAGCATTGTCTGAAAGGACCATCCCAGGCGCCTTTATCCTTCGATAGCGATTCTCCGAGACCTTGTTTCATATCGTGCCGTAAACTGAACAGCCTTTAGAGTTGTTTTCCCAAGTGAAACACATAACAGCCCATAAAGATATATACTTCAGCATCTTCAATACAGTTCACAGTCCCACCGCCAGCGGTATCGATTTCAGATCACTACTACCAGATCACCCAACAAATTACCACTTTTCAGTACCTTCACCGTAAGACCTCAATCACCACACCATCCCCGAAATGGCACCTCACCCCCAGACCCCCATAGCGGACACACGCACCCACATCCTTTTCGCCCTCGGCGTCTTTCTAATGCTCTTCTCCTGCATCATAACGTCCTACACCCTGTGGTTCAATTCCACACCTGCGATCCGCCTCTTCTTCACCTTTTCTCTCTCTTTCTTCATGCTGCGAACCGTCCGCACAGCCTACTCGCTCGGTCGCGAGGACTGCAAGGATGAGATGCGGGATGAAATGATGTGGGAGAGGAGCGCGTATATCCGTATGATGGATAGGCAGATTGAGATGGAGAGGTTGCAGTTGAGAGTTGAGAGAGATGCGGAGAGACAGGCGGAGGAGGAAAGAAGAGAGGCGGATATGGTTTATGAGCAGGTGTGGGTGGTGGATGGTTAGGTGGAGTTGTGCTGAATGCAGTTGAGCTAGACAGCAATTACAGATAGCAAGATTGCGCGCTGGCCCCTACATCTTTCCTGACCCCTAAGATCATCTTTCCCTCTTGGGAGGGCCCCATATGTTGCAGATAAAATATAAAAATAGAATATAAAAAAAAGCCTTGTTAAAAGAGACGCAATAGCGCCCGACAATGATAACACGGTAGACGTGCATAACAGAAAATCTTTCCGCGTATTTCGCTTTCAAATGGTTCGCTACAGTACAATGATTCTCGCATAATCTCCTGTCTCTTCTGATACGAAGAAGCCTTAACCCCCGTCCAGCAAGGAGGAACTAGCAAATTTGAGACTTCTTTTAGAAGGTGGATTCGATCACCGGAAATGATACTAGACGGGGCCTTCAGCTGTAGGACACACAACATCGGGACTGAGAGTCAAGTTTTAGAGACATCTATTGATTATGTGAAGACAGTTTTTGAAATTTGTTTTTCAAGAACGGACGTATCGAAACAACAATGGGAATCCTAACCGAAACATGCACCCCGGCTAGCCACAACACAACAAAGCACACCAAAGAACACCAACACCAAACACCCAAACCAGAGCCCAGCCCACTACGGTACTCCTAACTTAGCAGTCTCTCCATCCATAACCCCTACATGGCTCTGATTAACAAAATCAAAGCATCTCCCCCTCATCAAGTAAATCCCACTTCCTTGCCACTAACTTCTTAACCTTCTTTGTCGGACTCCTCTCCCTTCCACTGCCATTAACACTCAACCTCTCAAACTGCTCCTCCATCCCCATCCCCATTGCATCGCCCTCAGTATCAGGCGTATTACTCCTATCCCTCCCCACCCTACTCTCCCTCAACGGCATCCTCCTATTCTGGCCCTGACTCTTGCTTGGACTTTTGACAGCGAGTTCGCGTCGGAGAGTCTCAACTTCCCTCCTCAAGCGCTCATTTTCAATCTGTAGATTATCGATTTTGCCAGGTCCAGAATGCGCGTTCTCTTTATCGTCTTCCGGTTCCCCTGCATCTCCTACCTCCCTTAGTCCCTGATTGGAGTTTGAAAGAGATTGAGGTTCGGTGTCCGCAGCATCAATACTCCTCGTATAAATCTCGAGCTTCCGATCCATATGCTCATCATTCCTATCCTGTTCAGCCTGCCACTGCGCCTTCCATCTTGAAAGTTCCGATTCGAGACGGCTTTCGAATTCGAGGTAACACTCCTCCCTAACCTCTCCCTCCAACTCCACCATCCTATCAGCCATACTCTCCAAATGAGCGTCCGTTTCCAACCGCGCTTGATTCGAGGCAATCAACTCCGCTCTCAAGCCATCGATTTCCTCTGACATCCTCGCTATCTCTAGAGCGGCAATCTCCATAGTGGAGCGATCTGTATCGGAAGGTGGAGAGCGTGGAGAGAAGTAATGAGACGCTGTGGATTGCGCGAGGATCGTGGATGTTACGGATGGGATTCGTGGCACGGTGATTTCGCGCGCGAGGGCGGAGTATCGTAGGATTTGGGAGGTTGCGTTGAAATCGCCGAGGGGGTCGGCGGTTACTATCATGACTGCTTTTTGCGGGTTGCGAGGGGGCGCTGGGTGGTTGTGGTGGGAGGAGTGTTGGGATGAGGTGGTGGATGTTTGGGGAAAGGAGTTGGAGAAGAGAAGTTCGGTGAGCTTGCATTGCCGGAAGGGGACGAGGTTTGGCTTTGGGTGATGGCATTAGCTTTATTTCTCTTAGGGAGAGGAATGGATGGTGGAAGAAGGGGGGAGAAAGGAGGGAGGACATACCTTCGCCGAAGACGCCAAATCCGACTGCATCTGCAAACACTGTCCCAAATACATCAAACTCTCATTAATCTTACCTGCCTCAGCCAACGTCGCGCCCTGCGTCTTCGCATCTCTCGCCCTCTCACTCCCCGCCAAATCAACAATCGTCAACGCACTTCCTCCCCACTGATGCACCATCCTTCCGCGTCGTCGCTTCTTGACTTCCACGCAGAAGAAACCGTGACTGCGACTTGATACGCTGTTGGAGCCGGTGCCTGCTACGCGGCGCTCGTGGAGTCCGGCTTCGAGGACCATAAGCGCTTCTTTCATGGTGCCGCAGATTATCTTGCGGAGGCCGGCGACGACTTTGCGGTCGGGTGATTGCTCTGTGGATTTGAAGAGGAGTGGGCGTCGGCGGAAGTCTTTGGTTGATTTTCCTGGGATGGCGGGAGTAAGAAGATCGAAGATCCGGTCATTGTAAACTTCATACATTGAGATCAAGATCGCATATTCAGCATTTGGGTCAGCGTTGACTGTCAATTTGCTGATATCTGGGCTCTGTGGTAGGACTGATGGGCGCTGTAGGAGGTTTCGTCGTGGTGTTGGTGGGATGTAGGAGGATTCGCCCTTTTGAGGAGATTTAGCTACGTATCTTACTGCTTTGGCAAGCGTGGATTGCATGTATGAGGGGATGTAGGAGATGGGTCCCAGAACTAATGGGTTCGACTCGGCAACTTGCTGATTCTGATTCTGATCTTGACTTTGGTTTTGACATCTTGTCTGACTTCTCGTTTTGATTCGAGCTTGAGGTTCGGGATTTGGTTCTGTGACCACTCGGATACTCTTTGGACTTCCTGTTTCCATGCCTAGCAAGGATGGGTAGAGACCTTGTGATGAGACGTGGAGTGGAAGTTGAAGGTTGGAAGATGGGGTACGTACTACCATTGGAGTTGGAGCTCGTGAGCTTGCGCGGGACGCGGCAGATGGGTCGCCATACATTGTGTCTAGGAACATCTGCGCGGACATTACTTGTGCTTCTGAAGGGTCTGAAGCGGCGACTGTGGCGTGGAGGGATGTTGATGTGCTGGGGTCGAGGATGTTGTGCGAGATGGAGCGGAATAGGAGGTCGAGGGCGAGTTGAGTGAGGCCACGTTGAGTGCGAGATCCTAGGATCGTATGGCTCTGTATATCATATCAGCATCCTTGCTCTCACGATCTCATCACTTGTCTCCAGATATGTTGTTTACCTTCCCACTCCCCGTAACACCCAGCGTAGCAAGCAGCGCATCTCTCCCTTCACCACCCTGTGGCCCTAAAACACCTTCAACCAGCGGCAACACGCCCGTTCCCTGGAATAATTCCAGCTGTGTAGATTCCTCCTCGAATACTTCCGTGAAAGCGAACTTCTCAATTGCGCGTCTGCGATTATCATTTGGTGGGTTGAGTGTTATATGTGTTGGTGCTGCATCTTCAGATGTTTCTTCGACAGTAAGGAAGCGCTCGGACGTGGGTTGGCCTGCTGGTGGCGGGCGAAGACGCAGGTAGACGTCAAAGAGGGAGGCTTTGGTTTTGGAGTTGGATTCCATCTTGAGGATTTGGAGTTGCGAGGGAGGTGGTGGAGGTTGTGAGGTAGAAGAATGGTGATGGTGATACCGAGATGTTGATGTTTTCGAAGTTGGCGCATTCGGTTAGAGGCAGGGTTGGTTGGCGTGGCGACGGGCCAAGCATTTCGATTTGTGAGATGCAACATTGACATTATTCCATTCTTTCGTCACGCTCTAACTGCCGTCAGAAAATTCATCATGATTCCATCGAAGATAAGTACTTTCGAATTCCGCACCCCCAGTCACCGATGCTGTCCTCCTCAGAAGTTTTGCCATCCAGTGGCCTTTGAAGTCTTGAAGCTCGCACACCCATCGTTCAGCAGCTATCTAAAAGTGATCCAGTATCACAACTTTTCTGAACCGCTAAGTTGATAGATCTGCCATAATTGTTTCTACAAGCTCAATCTTCCCATGTGAAATTTCATTTACCAGAAAAGCCATCATCATCAGGCATGTGAGCCTTTCCACCACCAATTTCTAATGCTCTTCACAGCTTCTCCCCTCCCTATATCCTTCCAAAAAAGGGAAAAAGAACTCCAAACAACCCAAATAATGCGTTTATCAATCTCCCATGATCCTTCACCTCTTATCCGCACTGTTTGATAATGACGGGATTTTATGAATGAGTAATGCCAATCCGTGAATTCTCATTTTCATGCTACTACAGCGAATCTAATCAACAGTTGGGCGAGATGCATTCATCAAGGTACTGGCCAGCTCTCTCGTTGCGGGATTAAATATTGGAGATCGGATGAGAGATCTGGTTGGACAGATGTATATATCTGCTTGGTTTTCGCAGTTGAATTGGGAACTTCCACTGGTTGATATCGGGGATGCTGCATCTAATTTGGGATCAGATGGAGAAGATTTCGGTAGGTGACTCGACTTCATATCATGACATGAAGGAAGACCACAATAGGAACTTGAAAGAGCAACGCTGCGTATTGATTAATTTACTTGACTACCTTCCAAGCCCACTAAGACAGTCCCGCCGCAAAGCATCCAGGGCATCATGTTCAAATCCTCCACTACCCGATGCCATGCAGCACCTCTATCCATACTGTATGCCTGCCTGCCTGCCTGTCTGTATGTATGTGTGTATCCATGAAACGCCGCTCTGATGAAATTCAAAAGGTTCGTTTGCTTCGTTCATGGATTCGGTTTTCGTTCATCTTCAATATTATTCCCTCATCTCGATTCGCATCACAGTCACATCCACTCCCCGCCCTTTCCTCCCCCGCAACATCCTCTCTCACCAAAAAGACCATTCATCGCCGCCTACCCTACTTCCCCATAGCATACTTCTTCGTCCAATCCCTCGCCTCCTTATCAAAAGTCTTCCTATCCTCCTTAAACTTCTGCGCAGCACTCTGCTCCACCGCATCATCCGGAACCGGCTCCATCATCAACTGTTGCGTGGCCGTCAACACGCTCATGATCTTGCTAGATGGTTTCCAAGCGTCGGCTTTGAGGATGCCGATGCACATGCTGCCGTGCTCGTCGAAGGTTACGTTGGGGTGCCAGATGCGGGTCTTGAAGGAGAGTTTGGGGGGCTTGAAGGGGTATTCGTGGGGGAGGGTGAGGAGAAGGTGGAATTTGCCGCCCTGGGAGGGGAGAGAGGAGGGTTAGTTGGTCGTTTGGTTTATCGAGTTGAGAGTGTGGAGTGAGCGGTTGGAGGGGGAAGGGGGAAGACGTACAGCGTATGGAGAGCCTTCGGGACCATCCATGATGATGTTCCAGGTGTGGATGTTGGCTTCGTCTGCGAGGCTGACTTTGATTCCGGCTGGTGGGTTCTCGGTCACCTCTCCGAGCTCCTGTTGTCTGTTAGCAAAATTCCCCTTCTTTTATTTTGCCTCTCTTCGAAGGATCTCAGAGCGAAGGGTAGAGTCCTCACCTTTGCGATTCTTTTCCCCGAGCTCATGTTGGCGGTGTTGCTTGTGGTTTGTAGAGGCGGGTGGAGGGGTAGCTGTTTGCTGAGGCGGGGTTGTTTTGATGTCTAGTGGGCCGTCGTGCGAGTTTATTGTTTGCGGGCTCAGTAGAATGGTGCAGAGGAAGGGGATATGTGTTTGTATTGTGTCGAGAGGAAGATGTCTCGGTTCAAGAATAGAAAAGAAGATGGTGGTGTGGTTGTGGTTTTGGAGAGAGACAACAGACTGAGAAGCTGCAAGGAAAGAAGACGCAGGCGGCTGGCTGGAGATCTCTTGGACCCTTGTCTCGTGGGCGGGGCGCTAAACAGTAGGCTGCGCTGGGGCTGCAGAGGCAGGCAGACGAGGCTGAGATTTGGAATCAAGGAGTGAAAGTGAAACTTTGCAGGAATTATATGCCTGGATGTGATTCGAGGCTTTTAAGGTCGAGTGCTGCAAAAACGAGACAGCGGTATTTCGAACCAGTTCAATCTCGTAAAAAAAGAAAAAAGTCAAAGTAGCCAGAAGTACCTTGTGCAGTCCTTACGCAAGTCCCAAGCCAGATCTCAAAGCTTCAAGCGCATGAGGTCACAGCATCTGCCCTCTACGAATCCCTGAATATGTTATGACAACACGGATTTCCAGCACCACTACCATTCTCAGCCAATTCCAATGTGACGCAATACCGACTTTCATTCACTACCCTCTGTATCTATCATACAAACCGGGCCGGGTATCCCAACGCCAAAGCACATCTCCGTCCTCTCCCTCCCTTCCTTTCTTTACCAAGCTCATTCCCTCTGCAGCACAACCACCAACCCCATAATCCCCAACATGACAGTTTTCAACCAAGGATGTTCGCTCAATAGGATGGTAACGTAACCGACGAAAGGGATATATGCTACCACGCTTCCGATAATGTCTTTCCGCTCGATGTAGTCCTGGCCACGAGCGTAGAGTTCCGTGTCATCTGCTACGTTATTGTCGCCTTTTGTGAGGAGTTTGGCATCTTCCCTATTCGTCCCCAAAGAATTAGCACTCCATTCCCATTCCCAATCCAAATCATCTCTCCCAGGACATCCCCCGCAAAAGCAAAAGAGTAAAAGACAAACTCACCCCACCCCAAACTTCCTAACCAACCGATGCACAATCGGAATATCCTTCCCCTTAACATTATACACAACAATCTCCCCAACCTTCGTATCCTCCATCCAATTCCTATTCCACAAGAACAGCAGATCGCCACGCTGGAAAGCGGGTTCCATGGAGCCGGACAATACGACGACAATGGGCGAGGGCGAGTCGGCGATTACGGAGAGGCCTTTCCACATCATAAAGGCGGTCGAGAGGATTAGGGCGAAGTTGAGGACTTGCGCGGCGGCTTGCCGGGGATTTTGGAGGGCGGAGAGCATGGTGAGGGGATTTGGTGGGTGGTGGTGAGGAGGAGGAGGAGGAGGAGATTCGAGGAAGGTAGGTATTTGGTGTTGGGAGGTGGGCGCAGATATATGTCGTGTTCGTTCGTGAATTTGCTGCGAGAGATTGCTGGTGAAATTTCGTATTGTAATTGAGAAGATATTTTGTGTCCACAAGCTGAAGGGTTGTCGGTGGCAGCTCTCTTTATTCTCTGGTGGACAGGTGGTCGGTCTTGAGATTATTATCTGGACTGGCTGGCTGCCTTTTGTCTGGTAAGCTTGATGCTGGTTTGGAGTTGTGGACACCTTTGGAGCTGGCGGAGTTATGCAGGGTTTATGCGGGGTGTGCATAATTGTGCACTAATTGCAGTTCAGCCTCCTCGACCGTCACCTCTTCTCTTCCGTACTTTCTTTGTGCATTCAGGGCCGAATTTTATTACTGAAGGTTGACTTTATGATGCAGATACTTCTATGTCTTGTCTGTAATTTTTTGAGATCTTTTTCTGGTATTCTCCTGCCATCTACGTTACCAGCAGTGCAAGACAATTAACATCAAGCAAATATGCCTTGGGATGGACATCTCAAAATCACGTTTCTCTATCGCCGCCCTGAATGCAGACCATAGATAGCATTTCGTTGGTTCTCTCGTCTACCTCTATCTGAAGGTCTTAGGCGAGTGTGCATATCTTATGGCATTCGGGAGGCTTAGTCTCTGTGCCAATGCCTTTCATAGTCTTCTTCTCCCATTCCAAGAATTTGAGAAGCCTGGATGAAGATTTGGTCTCATTGTTCCATGAACATTTCAGAATATGATACTGGTGCAACGCATTTTGTCTGGTTCGTAAGAATATTCTTAACCGTCTGCGAATCTGGTAGTTCAAATGAGGTGAAGTTTCAATGTCCTCAACATCCATCCAATACGACTCCGCCAACTGCCGTCAGAATACAGCAGGTGCCAATCATCATGGGCTGAAGGTCTTAGTTGTTGAACATTTTCTGCAAAGCTGCGACGCGGATTTGGAACGTTTGATTTCTTTTCTTCCTGTATTCTCCAGTTGGGAAATGGTGGCTGGGTTGATTTGCTTCTAATTTACTCGCTTCTTCTCTCTCCTCGCAATGTCCCAAGTGGTATATGGACATTCTGCAATCACCAAGCCTACTGGTCTGGAGTCCTTGATCCGGACACTCAGACCCTACCTTAGAAGACTGCCCAGAGGTTACATACCCATATTCTAGAAATAATTGGGACAATTTGAGGATGGTTTTACAGTAATGGGTGCTGAAATCCATGGTATCCTTTTTCAGTCCTACCCCTCATTGCTCAAATTGTTGGGCTTGATCCAATGAGCCCGCAGTTCTTGAAATACCAATCTTTCAATGTCCCCGGAGTACTTTGGGACATTAAATCACAATTCGTTACTTCACATTGCACGTGGCCATCGAATCCCAGGCTGGATCTCTTATCTCGCTTCGCGCCTTCCCAATGTCCCAAGTCGCGCCTGCGACATTGAGATGAGATCCCCATCACCAACTCCTTCCTCATCCACACGACTATCCATATCATCCCCTTCTCCTCCCTCTCCTCTCCTTCTCCCTCCTCCATCCTCCAACATCTACATCATCACCTTCTTGCAGTTCCGTTCTGCTGCAGCATCATCAAGATCTCGGTTTTGGTTCTTCCATCAATCGTTCCGCTCCCTATAAACAATTCACATCCACCCTCTTTTGTACAAAATGTCGTCCTCTACTGCTCTTCTGCCCAAGAACAAGAAGGATGATCATGTACGTGTCGCATCCAAATCCATCACCATCGCAATGCTGACATCTTCCAGCCCATCTTCCTTCGCGTCTGCCACTCTCCATGGACCTCTATCGGTCAGAAAGCCCTCGTTGGTCTTCGTGGCTTGACTGCGACGTACCTTGCTGTCAGCTTTGCCATGATCATTGACTACGAGATCAAACACACCGATGATGGATTGCTTGCCCTCTTCAAGTTCTCCAACATCGAGTATGGTGTTCAGGTTCTCTACCATTGGATGGCCTTCGTAAGTCTCCCCCTTCTACTTAAGATGCCTTTACTGACTACTGCAGATCTGGACCTTCATGCACCTTCACTATCCTCACCACAGCACTTCTACTCCTACCAACGCCACTCGCGTTCAGAAGATCTTGTCACCACCTCGCCAGAACCCAAACACTGCCAATCGCACCTGGTTCAGCATCTTCTACACCCTTGCCCAGACCTGGCCACATGTTTCCACCTTCATTCATTGGGCTGTTTTGGTTCCGATGGGACGCGCTGATGTACCTGGTATGCTCGTCGATCTACCAGGATGATTCTCTGCTGACAACCTGTAGCGAACGAGCCTTTCGGCCATGGTGACTTCAAGTCCTTTTATGTCCTGAGCAAGTATGGTGTCAACTCTCTCATCGCATTGGTCGAGGTTATCTTCTACAGCAGTATCAAGACTTCAGACGTGAGTTTCAATCCTCTTCGGCCAGATATCTGCTGACAGCTGCAGCCTCTCCCTGCCCATATCGTCGGTCTCTCCATGGTTTCCGCAGCATACATTGGCTGGGCATATGTCGGATACATTGTCACTGACAAGTGGGCTTTGTTTTTCTTTAACCACGATGAGTCAAAGTGGGAGTATGTCTTCCTTAGCTGGATTGCCTTCATTGTGGTCACCAACATCTGTAAGTCTTCTCTCCACCTCTGTTGATCTCTACTGACGTCCCAGACTTCGGAATAGTCTACGGCATCACTGCAGTTCGTGAAAGATTGACACGCAAGGGAGAGCACAAGGACTCCGGCTACCAACAACTTCCACATTAGCCACCATGGCCTCTGGGTTATTGAGAAGGATGATTCAAGGATGGGCTGATAGAGGCATCATTAGATTGACTTGGAATTTCATTTGTCTTTCCTTTGTCTGACAGCAGTCGGGTTGAGAAGTGCGAGTATTGGCATGGACTTGTATTCTTATGATGAGGTAAAACGGTCTTCGTAGTTCTTAGTAATTCAGGGCTTTCTCCATGGTCTCATACGTCCTGTGGAATGTGGAATGTGCTGACACAAACGGGAATATTCGGTGTAGACTTATGAGTGTATACTTACCTGAACTCACTCAAAGCAAGTGAATACTCGCTTAACATAATCTCAACAAGTATGGGTCGAGCCAGGACAACGACGCAGGGCCCCACAAATCAAACAAGGTTGTTTATCCGTCCTCCAAGAGTTTATTTGCACCACACCACAGCTTCCCCTCCCACATGCACTCTTCTCATTTTTCTTCACCATAATCCCCGGTATATATCTCCAATCATATCTTTGAGAGTCTCCATATCAAGCCTACTGTTCTCGTTCATCTGTCTTCTCCCTCACTCCACCGTTTGAGTGCAAACCAACGCCGCAAGGATGAGGGGTAAACAGCGGGTATGCAGCAGTCTGCAGGCCCAGCTCCGGGCTCATCCGGTGTACAGTGCATACGGATGACCTTCTTCTTTGAGTTATACATCCGGACCCAGGGTTTCTTATCTGTCTCTCTACTGCTCTACTCTATCTAGTCCCTCAACTACCCCGCGCGCCGTCTCGTCTGATCGTTTGTCCTCTGTGAGGTCTTATTGTACCTGCATCTGCGATTTTTGACGTAAAGCCACCAGAAGCTGCTATCTTGTACCAGTCACGCATGAATTTGCTAGTAGTATAGCTATTCCTCTCTCGTCTGATAGAATGGTCGATTCCGAGGCAGCCGAAATGGCCGAATCAGAACACCGAGTTCCGCATGGCCGTCGTCTTATCCCTACTACAATCGACCATCTCGCTCAGACCACGCCAGAGAAACTCTTCGCCTGCATTCCCAAGACATCAAACCTGTCAGACGGCTACAGAGATGTCACGTACCGTGATCTTGCACGTGGTATTGATCGTGCTGCGGGCTGGATCGAGGACCGATTTGGTGCTGAGGGCGAGGGACTCTTTGGAACGATTGCTTATGTGGGGGTGTTTGATTTGAGGTATTTTTTGTTCATGGCTGGAGCGGGGAAGGTGGGTTATAAGGTATGTTTGGCGAGATTCCTATTTCGAGGGCCATGACACAATGGAACATGAGATGTGTATATTAATGATTGGATTTGCGTCGGTTGGTGATGATGGAGCCTTTGGTGGACAAAAACAAAAACCTGATCATGAGCATTGGGAAGATCTTCAAGACATGTCTCCCATTTTGTCTTTGGGAAATAGAGACCATCTTTGGCTGAACTAGCTTAGACACTTCTCCCATCACCACGAAACACTCTTGAAGGCCAGCTCAGTCTCTTCAACGCCACACATTGTAAAGCACTGCTCATCTCTGAAGGCTTTCCCATCCCAGCAGATCTCATCAACGCCTCCGAGCTTCAGCCCATCACGGTCCCAAGTCTCGACAGCTTCTTAGAGAAGGACGGAGATGTCAAACACTACCCTTTCAACAGGACCTTCGAAGAAGCTGAACATGATCCTTTCACAGTCCTTCACACTTCTGGCTCGACAGGCCTTCCGAAACCAGTGGTATTGAAGCATGGCTGGTTCTCCACCATGGACGCCGTCCAGGAAATGCCCCTCATGCCGGGTGGAGAAAGACCATTATGGATGGCGAGCCAGAACAAGAGAATGTTCGCCTCGTTGCCACCATTCCATGCAGCGGGAGTCAATCTTCTTCTCCAAAGCCCAGTATGGTATGGCGCAGTATGTATCTGGCCACCATCGAACCTTCCCATGTCTGGCCTACTAGCCGATGAGGTCCTGTCTGCCACGCCGGTTGACGTCGCATTCTTTGTGCCGTCTGTTCTTGAAGAGATGTGTCAAATTGCATCCAGTGTAGCAAAGCTCAAAAACCTATCAGGCATCGGTTTCGGTGGCGGTCCGATGAATCCCGCAGTCGGTGCGCTTTTACAAAATGATGTTCCGCTGCTGCATCTCATCGGCTCGACGGAAATCTGTATCCATCCCATCTACGAACGTGCCGATGAAGATTGGCTATATTTCCACTACAATCCAGAACTGAAAGGCGTTGAATTCCGACCTCTCGGCGACGGCACATTCGAGCAGATCGTTGTTCGGCATCCATCTACAGATCGCTTCCACTCTCTATGGTACACCTTCCCGGAAATAAATGAGTTCCCGATGAATGATCTGTACAAACCACATCCCTCGAAACCAAACACTTGGCAGTTTCTTGGCCGAGCAGACGATGTCATCGTATTCTCAAATGGAGAGAAGCTCAATCCCACAACCATGGAGTCTACTTTGCGATCACACCCTGATATCATGGGTGCTTTGGTAGTGGGACAGGGGCAATTCTCTCCTGCAACTATCATTGAGTTGAAGCCCGAGGTCGCGGAGAAACTGAAGACGGCCGAAGAGAAAACAACGTACGTGGAAACCGAAATATGGAAGGTTGTCGTGGAGGCAAATAAACATGCGCCGGCCCACGGACAATTAGAACGAGATATGATCATCCTGAGTGTTCCGTCGAAACCATTTGGCAGAGCGGGGAAAGGAACGATATTAAGACCTTCGACGATCGAGAACTACGAACCCGAGATCGAGGAGCTGTATCGCCGAAACGGCGAGGGAGCTCTAGACGTCGCACGAATTGATCTCGCGCAAGACTCGAAGTCTATTGAGGGGGCTGTCGGAGTTTTGATTGGCAGTGTCATCGACTCAAAGAGTACTCCTGGCAGAGACATGGATTTCTTCGCTGCAGGGATGGATTCGTTACACGTTATGTCTGCAGTCAAGCATCTCAAAGCTGCGTTGGCAGGAATCTCGAGCGACGAGATCAATACACGGTTGATATATGCAAATCCGACAGTTGCTACCCTAGCTGCTGCGCTGAAGACCATGAGGATTTCGGATGGAGCGCAAGTATCTTCCCTAACACGAGAACAGATCATGAAGACCACACTCGAAGACTTTCTTAATCAACTTCCCGCGTCAAGCACGAAACCAAACCTCCATTCCGCAAGTGAGATGATGACGATCATGCTCACAGGGAGTACTGGTTCACTCGGATCGTACTTACTACATACACTTCTCTCATCTCCAAAAGTTGCGAAAGTATACTGCTTGAATCGTCGTGAAGATGCAGCAGAATTACAATCAACATCAAATGCCAAGAAAGGACTCATCTCTACATGGGGTGAGAAGGTGGAGTTTCTGAGGGTTGATCTCAGTAAAGAAAGCCTCGGACTTGAATTAAAAGACTATGAGCGACTAAAGCAAAACGTCACTGTTGTCATCCGTAAGAAATAATCCTACATATTAAGTTTCAATTTCCAGAATCGCTGACATCCTACAGACAACCAATGGAACGTGAACTTTAATCTCGCCCTCCCCTCCTTCCGACCCCACATCGCAGGCGTGCTCAATCTCACCAAGTTCTCCGCATCCGCGACATTCTCACCACCCATTACATTCATCTCCAGCATCGGCACAGTCACAAATTACCCATCGCTTTACGACGAACCTCGGATCCCAGAAGTTCCATTTCACGATCCTAAAATTGCAGCTGAGGCGGGGTATAGTGAGTCGAAGTGGATCGCTGAGAGACTGCTGCAGGAGGCTGGGAAGAGAGGAGTAGGTAGTAATATTTTACGAGTGGGACAGATTGCTGGGCCGGTGGAAAATGGGACGAAGGAAAGGGGAGAGTGGAATAGAAACGAATGGTTCCCATCAGTAAGTCCTTTTGTAGTGTACTGAACCTTTTTTCACTTGGCACTGATTCCCCCACAGCTAATTTCGAGCTCAAAACTCCTTCAATTCTTACCGAATGAGCTACCTGGACATAGTGAAGTGGCCTTTATTCCAGTCGATACCCTATCAAATATCATTTGCGAAATTCTTGAAGCAGATATCTCGGTACCCAACACACAAGACCCAGCATCTACATCTGCACCAACCAAGATCTTCCACCTCGCCAATCCTGTACCCTCAAACTGGTCATCCTTGCTACCCGCAATCACGGATCTTTCCACAAACTCGATCGACAGTACAGAGATCGCCAAACCCGTCGAAGTCATCCCCTTCGCAGACTGGTTCGCCAAGCTCGAAACAAGCGCGAAACAAGATGTCGATGCAGAGGCCAGTCCAGCAACGAAATTGCTACCATTCTATCAGAGCATGAGAGATGGAACGAAAGAGATCAAACTTGATACCACGAAGTCAATGCAGATGAGCGAGACTTTGAGAGGTTTGAAGCCTGTTGGGAAGGAGTGGATGGAAATCTGGTTGAAGCAGTGGAAGAGGGGGCGCGGCGACTGAGAATATTACGCCGGAAACAAAACGATCAAACAAAACCATCTTCCGACTATTTTCTTTCCAGAGCGCGACCAAAGAACTTTTCGCTTTTCTTTTAGGCAATAGCCCAGGCATTTGATTTCTCTACTTCGTGCGCTGCTTGCTGCAATCGTTTTGTTTGAGAGCCTAAGATGGAAACTCGATGTCCGACATTTCGTCGATCCCATAAGTATCGATCTGGCATTCGCTTCTATTTCTTTGTCTCTTCCATTTGCCGAGGCGTGCTTGGGGGCGGAGCTTTCGTCTGTTGTTGTTTGTCACTGATCACGTGCTCTTGCCGAGGCTCCTGTTTGTCAGCAGTTTTCTTCTTCTCGCAACGCAGGCCACCCTACCTTCTCTGCTCCTTTCACTTTCCTCTTTTCATCGCGTCATCTCATCATCACGTTGCAATCTTCTTCTCGTCTTCGGTGAGCGGCACTACAGCTTCGCCACTGCCTCACCGAACTGTTTCAGGCCTAGGCATTGTTTTGCCTTATTTTGCCTTGAGCTAAATAAGCGAAATACCTCAATGTCGTCGCCCTCCCCTCGCGACCGCGCCAGGGCATACCGTCGCCCCGACCAATTTTCATTACTACTCAGCAGTGTCAGCATTCTGTTCATTCCGGGAGAATATCTCACCGGCCGGCGAGAATCGGCAGCAGTGGGTCGTGATTTCGCGCTCCGCCTCGAATGGAAATTGGTACACTCGGAACCTGCGATTTGTATTTCGGTGTGAGGACGGCTTGCAATTGGCTTCCGCCCTTTGTTTTCGCCCAAGGCGGATTTACTCAGCCCCGAACGCCCTTTTTGTATGCCTTTCGGCTGCTTCTGGCATTTTAGACTGGAAAGTCGCCTTTCATTTGTTCAATTTGTTGTGTTGAGTGCAGTGGCCCTGGGAAATGCAGGGGGCCAAAAGGTCATCATTGCCCTAGTAGGCATTTCTTCCGGAATGGAGCCTTTCCATTTGCTCGACGATGGATGTTGCAACGTTGAATAAACTCAACAATTGTTGATTTGAATCATTACTTACTCACGCAAGTGCTCATTGGCACAGTTGCGGTGTAAAGAATGCCCACACCAGGGTCTCTTATCGATGTCTCTCGTCGGCCTCAGATGTCACAAGGACCAAGTCCTCACGCAACTCACCGGCGGCTCAATTCCACTAGGTTAAATCTGATAATGTCATTTACAGAGATTCAGAGGGCACGTTAGCCCTTTATTCGTACAGCCACAAGGAATTTTGTTGAAGGACCCCTAACTCGCAAGTCGCCGGTCCAGCAAAGTGGGGTCACGATTTCGCCCAGCGGGCGACTCTCAACAAATTCAACAACGCCCTATAGAGGGCTTCTGATGATGTCTCAAGATCGCGGAAGATGTGTATCAAGAAGCCTATGATAGCTGTGTTCCAGAAGTTTTGAAATCAAGCCACCCTTCTCGAGTATATGTGGAACGGTCCGTCTCTATTCTCCGGAAGTTAGAACACTTTATATCAGCCATCATATCGTGTCTGATTCTCCACGCTGCGATTATTCTCTAACACTTTGTATTCAACCTGATCTCCCCTCCTTCAATAATTCGTCAGGATTCAAACACCATATCAACATGCCAGAATCATCCCGCCGAGACAGCAACCGCAACAATGGGAGCAGATCATCTCGCTCGAAGCCAGCGACTTATAAATGTCTCGTCTGGTCATGCTGCTCCTGCGGTAAACACGGTCCTATGGATTGCTCTGCAACACTAGCCTGCGTTGGACATGAATGTCTTCACACAAGATGCGTCAACTGCCCTACTGAATGGGTTAAAAGACTTGTGGATGAGCCAGATTATCGAGGTGAGTACTGCACTTGCGGTCATTCAGGCTATTCTCTATATTAGTCAATACTAACAACACCCAGTCTACCCAAGCAGTTCCCGAAGATGATAATGACAGGCAGTCATTGATATGTGGTGGGGTCGTTGAATTGCGGAGGGTACTAGTATTCATGAGCGGGGAGAGCTAGGGTCAGAGAGGGGGCCTTGGTGTCTAGATGGATCTCACTTGGCTTCTGAATTTGCTTGTTTCATTTCTGTTGTATGATACGCACCTCTGTAAGATTATTGTGAGCGGCCTTGAGTTGAAAGGTGGCGTCGGAGCTTTTCTTAGCCTAGGCTGCTGGCCCTTAGCGAGGCGGCACAGGCTCAATCAAAACAAGCCAGGCGCACTTCAACTTAAACCTTCACCAGGGCTTTTCGAGTTGCGATTATTGATTCAAGATTCTCTGATGGATTTTAATGATGTTCAAGTGTCAATCTCGTGATGGAATCTGTCGGTGAGCACTGCACAGCCGCCCTTTGATTGGCTAAGGGCGTTTCGCCCACCTTCCGCCCTTCACGAGATTCCACCCGCCCCTTCATTTCGATGTCGCCCTCGACATCACGATTGAGACTTTTATTCCCACTGGGCCTTAAAGCTCCCCGATTTGACACCTGAAGGTCCGGCACTGCCTAGTTTCCTCATGAAACGAGGCAAATTCGTAGGCGTTCAGAACGGAAAGTCACTCATAATGCAATTGCCCTCGGGGCAAATCTTAGGTGGCTGTGACAAGGGCGAACCGCGTTGTTGAGTATTCGACTACTGACCATACATTCGAGGGCGACATTGTACTCGGAGCTGCGGATAGGCATTTACAGGCAAAATCTCACATTCTTATATAGAGTCTTTCCCCTCTCCCCCAGAACTGGTCTATTCGATAGCTGTTTTTCACTGCATCAACTTACCTAAGGCTACATCAGCTAAATCTTTGTTTAGATTCTTCAAAGAAGTTATCTCCTCAGTCTTGCATCCATCAGAATCTGGCTCACATCATTATGCCATCCGACAAAAGGAAGAAGGACAAAAAGCCAGCGTACTACTGGGCAAGGACTTGGTCTTGTGGATATTGTCGAAACCAAACCGGGATGTATGTGAAGTCCACAAAACAATGTCCCGAATGCAATCATTGGTGGTGTGGAGAGTACGCGGAAGATGGATGCACTTATGAGGATGTGAAGTGTTACGAGGATGAGCAGCGCGGCGGTCGACACAGTGGATGTGAGCCTAGACTTCTTCTCATACAATTGATTTGGTTACTAATGTAAGCATAGGACCGCATCGCTACCTACGACTTCGTACTAAGTCTGGTGGGCCATATGCTCGGGGGTCGATGATTGTTTCGACGTGATGGATGGCTTGGGTAGAGTCTCAGAGTAGTGGCGGGTGTATGACTAGGCTTTAAATGGAATGATACAGGACTTGGATGCTATTGTGTTTTGCTGAAGTTGGAAGCTGTAAATTCTTACTGTATCGCTTGGCTTTCAGTGCTCCACGGTTTCAACGGAATGCAAAACATGTTCTTCTCCGATATTCTATTATCTCTCTCGGGACTTCTCAGACTATCAGGTTCGACTTTTGTTTGAGTTGACCAGCTTTCTCTTCTATACATGCCCAGCAGCATCAATCAAAACTTCACTACAGATATGTACAGACAGCTAACGCTTTCTTTGCCCACACTTAGTCTCGAGGCGTACAGGGCTCAGAGGGAACAGTACCAATGGTCAGTGTAGTGCCGGGTTTCTTCCTACATCAGTAGAAGTTCAGGAGGGACCTTTCGCGAGATCTCGAAAAGCCAATGAACACCGATAACCTCGTCCAGTCTCTATAAGTGGCCCGTATGTACCAATCCTTGCCGTCTCAGCTGAGATCTGGGATGTTGATGCTTCATGATTATTGTTCTTCATCTCTTCTAGCATATTCGTCTAATCTGCCTTTCCTTGATTCTAGGCAAACAATCAGCTGAACAAGATGCAGCCCACGTGGCGAACCTGGCAGACTGCAGGTATTATCAGAATAGACGTGTAGAGAGAGACTTGAAATTATATTTCTTGAAAACAGTGAATGCTAATTTGTATTCGTCGTTTCTCACAAGAAGGAATTAGATGTCGGCTGCGATTGGCCAGGTGACATTTTCAGCCTTGCAAGGAGAAGCAAGTCACGATGCAGGTAAATATATCTTTTCGTGATATAGATTGTAATTTCCAGTTCTTGTCCTCCCCCAGAATTTGCTTTCGAGCTGTGAAACAGCAATGTAGAGTTCAATCTGCTCCAAACAGGACTTCCCTACCAGTCCCCGTCGCTATTTTACTCTCTGGGCCACTCGTAGCCGGTTTCGCGATAACCCAAAGTACTAAGTAAGGATAATATATTCCACTCGAACTAGATCTGGGGTCGGGGTGGGATGCAAACAGTCCTCGTTGTGAGCAAATATCTAGAATTCAGGAGGCCTTATCTCTGGCGACCAACTTCAGGCCCACAGTATTGAAGCATACAAAATCAGCCAAATAATGTCAAAGGGCTTGCGGTAGGAGCCGGCATTCCCCAGGAGCAGAGCCTAACAGCTACATACCAATCAGATACTCCCGGCGTTTAACAACATACACCCCGACGCGTGAGCCTTCGTGCAGCTGGCTCGCTTAACGATCGAGTTGAACCCCGGTCTTGACGCCAGGGCGTTTTTCCCTCAGGTCACCCAGCCTGACGAAATGTTGAATACAAATTTCTGGCTGCCAGTGAATATTTTCTCCTTCACGCCCTCATGCAAGCTACACTATTGAGGTTACTATCCGGCACACTGAACAAATCTTGAAGCTAAGACACAGTCAGATTATCATGGCCTCAAAAATATCGTCTCGTATAAAATGTAATTTCGAAGGGGTCAATTGTCCTCGAGATTTTGGGCGTCAATCAGAAATGATGAGGCATGTGAAGGAATATCATGCAGTAAGACTGAGATGCCCCGTCCCAGAGTGCCAATACCCAGGTACGATACGAAAGGGTACATTGTGGCGGCATATGGAGCGAAATCATGGAGACTCGAAATGGTCCGATGTGGAACCGCTTAGTAAGTATCGTGGCTTTCTATCTATGGACAAGTCTAAGCCATCACCTTTAGCCAAAAAAGATTTGGAAGATGAACAGCACGATGGGGGGCGACTGCCTCCTTCGTCCATGCCATTACGGGACTCTGGCGGACGAGATATCGATGACTATCCCCTCAATGATTCGCAAGAAGATGGTTCGTCGCCTTGTTTGAAAGAGACAGTGATAGATGAGGTCGCCGAAGACATGGTGACAGAGGAACCCGAAGAACCGCAGTCTCGTGGAGTGATGACAATAGTCAATAACAAGCGGAAATGGACGTGGTGTTCGTCACAGCTTAAACATCTAGGAACGTATCTAAGCAGCTGGTTGCTCCATCTGTCGCTCTCGAGAGTCACAGGTACCACGAGGGAGAACTCAACTGGAATAAAAACACTGCGTTGGAGATGCGTAAGTGTATCTGGTATGACGACTGATTAATACTGATTGCCGACAGTCTTGTGGGCAGATTATTGAAGACAGCTTTTGCGAAACCACCCCTGGAGGATTTGACTAATATTTGAGTGCACTAAGTCAACTTTCTTACTGCCACCAAATTGAAGAAGTTATGAGCGGCTCACAGGGGCTTTTTAGCAGTGTCAGAATGAATTACCCGTACTACGCCTGCCTAGCCAAGCAGAGAGCTGGTACAATTATTCACTGCTTAAAACCATTCAACCACAAATATTTTGCACCATTGCTATGGATCGGCATCAGATTTGCAGCAACGACTATGGCAATGCCATTCTTTCCTACAAATGTGGGTCATGGAAGAATGACGGAAAGACAAGCGGCCGTGATTGTCATGGCGACTTGCATCTCGACTGGAACAATATGTGGTGTAAGATTCCTACAAAAAGAATGCACCGGAAGAATGTGGAAAAGCAATGATCAGTGCCGTCGGGTTACGAAGAGACATCCGGGTCAGCATGCTCCACAAACCCTCGAGGTTACAGGGCTAGAAGATTTGAATGATGATGATATGTCAACTACAGCGACACAAGGTCTCGACATTTCCGCGTGTATGAGCGGAGTGGAATGGATCGGCTGGACTGGATCTCTCGGCTTCGCGATAAGCATTGCTATACGAATTGCAACAGTCTTGGCACTTGTCAGCATTGGTAAGATTACGAACTTGTTGTCGTATGATCTAACGGACAGCTTGATATGGACGGACGAACTGGCATCCTTTATTCTCAGGCAGTGGCTTATGTGTGATGCGATGATGTTTTCGTTCGTTGTTATTACATGGCTCGAGTGGAGAACGTGTAAAAACCAAGAGTCGTGTACTACAATGCAGGAAGTCACTGTAGCAGACGATCTTACAACAGAACTTACACGAGGCAGAATCACTGGAGTAATCTCGAAGAGGTTCTCTCAAAGTTGGATTTTCAAGTGGATAGAGGGTAGCATTGAAGATCTGAGAAGAGGGCTCGTCAGAAAGCCCAACATGGATCTTCCAATCCATAGGAACACGTTTCTTGATACGACGACAGCACAAGTAGCAACAGATAGAGGGATTGCGGTAGTGCAAAACCTGCTATTCCTCCTCCTTTGTCATAATGAAGGCAGATATGGCACTCGGTTGCTACAATTGAACCTCGTCACACTTCAAGCGACATCAGATCGATCTCTCTTCGACCACCTTCGATGCAATTATCAATCTATGAGAAGAACATGGACCTCTTGGCTATCTCTTCGAACTTTGCTGTGGATCAAATTCGTGAACTTCGACATGTACCCGAGCGAGTTTGTTGATGTCAGGAAAATCGATGACATACCACCTGCGCACCACACGGAGTACAGGTATGATCCTGTGCCACCCGAAGTTATACCACCTATTGGCGATAAGCATATGATGCACCTATTCCACCATCCAGAATGTGCTGGAGAGAGCTCAATCTGCGTTTCTCGATTCCCAAAGAAGCTCAAGGAAAAATTGAGGTGTTGTCCAATCAAAGGTGTGAATCCAGGGTGGGGACTCCAATTCGTCGAAGGATGGGACGAGAGAAAGATTTGGATCATCGTGTTCATTATCTTCGTTCTTGGAAGTCTTCTTGTGGCGATAATGTTGTTGATCCTTGGGAGGAGTTTGCAAGATGCGTTTTCTGTTGCGGCATACATGGCGACGACAGCTACAGTAACTATTGGGTTTGTACAGGCGGTACTGGCATGATTGATATTCTTTGACCTTTTGATGGAAATTCGCATGTTTTGTTCTTTGTGTGGAATTGCAACGTCGACTCGAGCAAAAGAGAATGACTCGAGATGAGAGCTCGGCAAGAAATTAAATTGGCAGATCAACTCGCTGGGTTTAAATTCAGGCGAGATGTGATCCCAAGCAGACCTCGAAGGTCCAATAACAAAGCAACAAGGACAAAGAGAACTATTCCCATTCGAAACACAAAACATCATGATGTTACTTAAATACCACGTGATCTTCCCAAAAAGACTTTGCCGAGCCCCATTTGCCGAGAACGTCATGACTTTTATATCCTCAAACTTCTTCTCACTTTCATCCACTTCCAACCACGCCATCTCACGCACCCATCTCAACAATGACACTCATAATGACTGCAAGCTTCCCTATCCTCAAGTCACACAACCATATTAGACCTAACAAGAACACAGACCCAGCCCCTGCCCACCTGCTCCAGCTCCATCGTCGACATCCTCATCCTCGGCGCCGGCTGGACATCAACATATCTCATCCCGCTGCTAAAATCCCAAAGCATCACCTACGCCGCAACAACAACAAGCGGTCGAGACGGAACCCTTAAATTCCAGTTCTCGCTCCCCAAAAATCACGATCAAGAGCCTAATCTCAGCCAATACGACGCCCTGCCAACTGCAAAAACAGTGCTCGTCACATTCCCATTGCGTGGAGCCGAGGAGACGAAATTCCTCGTAACTTCATATATGAAGACTCATCCAAGTTCTCACTCAACAGCACCATCACAATCCGACAAGCACCAATTCCAATTCATCCAACTCGGCAGCACAGGAATCTGGACCATCCCCGACCAACCCACCTGGGTAACCCGGCACAGCGCCTACAACAAGTCCGACCCTCGCGGCCAAGCCGAAGATGCGCTCCTGGTACGTACCGAAGAGGAAACATTGCTCTGAAAATAGAACACTCCACTCCCAATATTGTTTCTTTTTGGGAATCTCGCATCGCTGACTCAACCTCTTTCAGGCTCTGAACGGCTGCGTCCTCAACCTCGCGGGCCTCTGGGGCGGTCAGCGCAACCCGAAGCATTGGATCGATCGTGTCGCGTCTACGAAAGAGCTTTTGAGTTCGAAGAAGAGTCTGCATTTGGTTCATGGATTGGATGTTGCGAGGGGAATCTTGGCGGTGCATGGGAGGTGGGAGGGGGCTAGGGGGCAGAGATTCGTATGTCCCACCCACCCCATCATATTCAATTTCACTTTCAATTTCGTTTCGAATTTTGAATGGAGAGTTTGAATGGAGCGTCCAAATGGAAAAGGGCTGATCAGATCGAACTAGATGCTAACGGACCTAATGGTCTACGACTGGTGGTCACTGATCCTCGGCTTTACCGGCGAATTGGACGTCGAAAACAACAAGAACAACGATTCGGAAAGAGCACAAAAGCAGATTAAGTGGATTGGTGAGTTGATGGCTGAGCAAGGTGTCAGGGCTTTACCGAGGGATATGGAGAGTCTGGGAAGATGTTATGATACGAGGGAGTTTTGGAGTACGTTCGGGATTATGCCTACGAGGAGTAGGGTTTCGAGTTGGACTGTAGAGGACGACTACTGAAGGATCGAAGATCGGAGGGTTGAGTAGAGTTATGTGTGGTGATGTGACATCTTGAGATTCATTTTGAGAGTGGAGAAGCCCGAGAGGGGCAACTTCCAAGCTGTTAGTCTACATGATTCCTCCTTGAAATTATGAAGGATTGAGCTCTCCGAGGGAGACCAATCACAACAAAGTCCTCCTCCACATCCCCTCCTCCTCCTCAATCGCCCTCTTCAAATTCTCCCTCATCTTAAACCCATGCCCCTCCCCCTCAAACACAACCATCTTGACATCCGCCCCCTTCCCCTTCAGTACTCTCTCCATCTCAGCACTCTGCTCCAGCGGCACAACCCTATCAATATCACCCTGCAGTAAAAACAACGGACTCTCGATCCGATCAGCATGTAAACACGGACTGCGCTCAAACAGTATCTTCTCTTTCTCTTCCGCAGTGGCATTTTCGGGGAATACGAGAGCATTGGCGTATTGTGACTCGAATTTGTGGGGGTCGTCTTCACATAGTGCTTTTAGATTTCCGATGCCGAAGAGCGATACGCCTGCCGCAAAGAATTTGGGGAAGCTGCAGAGAGCTTGGATGGTAGTGTAGCCGCCTGAGCTCCGGCCTGAAATCCCGACTTTGGTGCCGTCAATGAGGCCTTGAGACGCGAGGTACTCGACGCAGGAGATTGTATCTTCGACGTCTTTGATACCCCAGTGGTGGTCAAGCTGTGCGCGGTAATCACGACCGTAGCCTGTTGAGCCTGCGTAGTTGGGGTAGCAGTAGGCGTAGCCTCGAGAGGTGAAGTATTGGGCGTTGATGGAGAGACCGGGTGAGACATGGCTCGTTGGACCGCCATGGCTGAATACAATGAGCGGTGGTTTTGAGCCGGCTGGGGCTTCGAAGTCGGGATTTTGAGGTGGGATGAAGACGGCGTGGGAGGGCGTGCCAACGTCGCCATGAGTTCGTGGGAAGGTTATCGTTTGTGCTTGGGAGAATATTGTGGATGGAAGAGGGACGTTGATTGATGTTTTGAGAAGTTTCTTCTCCGTTGGCTTGTGAATGTCGATGAGATACAAAGCCTCGGGTGCTGTGAGAGTGGCACCAATAACAACGAATTCAGTGTCGGAGACTCTGCTCATGGCACACTGGTCGATGGTGTTGAGACCAGTTGGTAGCTCTTGTACCGACTTCTTGGTCATGTCGTACAACAGCAGACCATTTGTAGCATCTCTGTTGTATGTTACGACCAACTCATTCTCGTCCATCGACAGATAGGTGCATCTTGCAGAAATTAGTCAAGTACAGAACGGGTCAGTCGAAAACTTACGAGCCTAGACCAAACTCTCGACATCCCATCTCAGCGTCCTCATACCCCTCAAAGCGCAAGTACTCAGTCTCTCCATTCTTCGGATCATATCGATACATCTGCCAGAACCCAGTCCGATCACTAGTAAATAGCAAGGTGTTATCAACATGCCACTTCGGCATCGACACGCTCTCCTCCAGCGCCTTTCCCGCAATCCTAGTCGCCTCCCCCAACTTCCCGCCCTCCCAATCAGCAACGTGGACCTCAGCTCCAGTCCACGGCATATCGGGATGACTCCACTGCAACCAAGACAGTTTCTTCCCATCCGGGCTAAACTTAGCCTGAGAGTAGAAATCCGCTCCCTGCACCACAATCTCTGCTTTCTTCGTCCTGCTATCAATCATCACCAGAGTATTAACAGCATCAACAAGCAGAGGCGCAGTATGATCTTCTTGAATAGCAACGATGAGATTGTTGTTGGTGGGATGGATGTCGAGATTGGCATATCTCAAGTTCGGGTTGCCGGCTAGGATTTCCGACACTTCTCCTGTAGGGGAGAGGGCGAATACACCATTTGTGTTGGAGTCTGTGAAGATTAGATCGCCATCTGAGGAGAGGGTAGCTGCTGCACCGCCGTATTCATGCACTTTGCTTCGGGCGTTGTACTGTGCCGGGAGAAGGTCAATACTCTCGTCGGCTTTGACCTCGATGATGACTTGGCGGCCTTTCTCGGATGGGCGGCCTTCGACGAGGTAGATTGATTTGGTAGTTGGCTACTGGAGTCAACGTATGTGACGATAACTTATCGAGAAGAGGAACTTACGTTGGCGTAGACTTCGGCGAATACCAGACTGCTTCCAGAGACAATATCCGTGGTGATGGGACTTTCCCACGTGCCGTACGGCGCGATTTTCTTGGGGCTCATATTGGTCTGAGGCTGTTGTTGGCTAAAGGGGATACTCGATTGTTGCCGATGGAAGGTGAGTATGTACTTTTCACTTGGTGAGGGCTTGATTCGAGGTCGTCCTTGTCGTAGTACTCGTGAGGCGGCGTGGTAGTGCTGATGCTGATGCTGATGCTGATGCTGATGCAGCTTCTGTGGAGGGGCAAACGCCAAGTAATGACCCCACTTTCCTAAACAGGAATGTTGCTTTGAACGAATTGAATTGAGAAGCATAACAGGTTGGGAGGTTCTAGTCAACGAAGATATACTTCACCACGAATGTAGGTAGCGTGTGGAATATGGTGAAGCTGGATTACTGTAAATGGCGTGTCTCAGTGAAGACTTGGACCAAGCGTGGCTTGGGATTTGGATGCGAAATTACCCCACGTGACTTGAGTCAGGTAGCTAAACAGATATCAGAGGATTTACGGACTATGATGGAGGAAAGTGAAGATTGTCTAAATTTCATGAATGTTTCGGATGCCGGTCGAAGTGGGCAGGAGACGCCCCTGATTTCACACGACAAGAACTTTAGACATCCCGAATCAAGCAACAATGAATTTCACTCCATACAGCTAGCTGAAACGTAACTTCACAACAGCATCTCAACGTCTTCGAACACACCCCCAAGAGTGATGCGGATAATCTTGCAAACAATGCCAACAAAACTGCCTCCCACATAAACCTACCCAACACAGTCAGCCCAGCCTTTTTCCCATTGTCCCTCCCCACTGCTCCAAAGTTCAGAATCGGAATCAACTTACAAGACATATGCTGACACCCCCCATTCTTATTAATATACCTCTGACACCCCGGACACCTCTTCGCGATCCTCCTAATCGTCTTCCGGCTCTTCTTATCTCCGAAATCCTCCCCAGCCTTCACCCTCTTATCATATTCTTCGCAGTTCTCGCCGGAGTGCCATGGTACGTTGTGTTGTGCGCAGGATACGAATCCGCAGGCGCTGCAGACGGATATGGGTTGTTCGGTGGGTGAATCTGGATGTTCTTGTCCGAAGGTGCAGTTTGGTCCTAAGCACCAGCGAAAGTTGGGCACGTCGATCTCGAGGGCGCGGCGGGTGCTGAGGTTATCATATCTGTTTATGTTTAGTGAAGAGCTTGACAGCATGGAGAATAAATGATGCACTTCTCAAATATGTCTGAAGGTGCGAACTCGGCTACACTGTTGTGCTGGAGCTGGAGATTGCAGATCGGACATCGGATATCGTCCCACATATTGCTTTCGAAGGCTGAGACGATGGTCTGCACTAGGCACGAATTGCAACATGTGGCAGCTTCATGCTCGCATTGAGATGTGGGAGCCCTTATCGGATAGTCGTCTGCAGTCTTCTCCTCCAAGCAGACCTGACATTCGATCATTTCTGGAAGATCTGTTCCTGGAGCAGCAGGTGCCTTCCTTGACGGCGGAGGGAGGTAAGCTCTTGGCGGTGCTTGAATATCGCTCGGCCCAGGCATATATCCCGAGGGAACCATCTGCAATGGTGTCTGAGGACAATACATTTTGCCATTCCATTGCTCGAGTCGACGACCACGAGCATTTGTAATGGGCAGCCTCATAATCTTCCGCTCTGCCCAGTAATCCTTCACGTCTTCAACCCAAAATGGAATTTGACATATCGTCCACCAGACACGCTTGAAAAAGTAGTAAACGAGTGCACATGCTGCTGCTGCCGCTCCGATACAGAGAAGTCCGAATATAATAGCGCAGAGAGCAATTAGAAGGCAAGTTGCGAATGCGAATGGTATCCCAATGACTGACATACACATATACTTCAGAACCATGGCTAGTGTATGCCATGAACGGACGAAGCCTTTCCATGCTTCCGTAGCCATTTTGGCTTTGATCAAGTTGACGCTCTAAGTACTGCTGTTCAGATGAGGCTGTGGCCCGAGCCTTGCTGTCCGACTTGCGAAATTGAAAGTTTCAAAACCTTGTTTGAGAATGAAGAGAGGGAGAAGTCAGAAAGGGAACCAGAAGCTTGTGTAACAACATCTTTTCGCCCAATATATACTGACGTGAGTAGCTTGAAGGAATGAACATGCAGTACTCTGGAGAGGCTTAGATACCATCGACACGTGAGAGGGCACTTTCGACGTAGTCAGATTTCTTCTGCAAGCTTGCAACTGCCGGATATATTTTCGTGGCTTTCCGGTTGGATGCAAAATCGCCGGTCAATTGGTGGCTGCATGGCATGAGGGAAGCAAGGCAGTCACTCGAATGCCAGCTCTGGCTGCCTCACCGAGATATCCTTCCAAAGGAGCTCAGCACTCTGTACCGCAACTGAATCGAGAATGGATAAACCATATCTAACCGGTCTAGTTGACTTGGTCAACTTCACCGAAGTAGGCGAAGTCCTGAAGTGGAGAAGTCCTGTCAGAGATCATTGGCGTTGCCATATCTCCGCTTAAGAATCGAGCTTCAGCCTCATAGCAGCAGGACTTTTGCACCTTGGTACACGAACTCAACGGGCAGACTCCGGCAACGAGATTCCCTCGCTGGAAGTCAGTACGAGGTTGGCGGTCGAGTAAGTCCTGCGAATCATCTTTACAGGACTTCTGATGGAGATATCAGCAGAATCAGGTGGGGGCTGTGCACTAGCAGTGGAACCACTTGGGACGTATTCTAAGGCTGTACGAAAGGTCCATAGTGCCCGATTGATAGGCATTGAGGTCGGAAGTATAGGGATAAGCACCGTTCGATTCATGTACCGAGCCTTGCAGCAACTGTTCGGATTCTGCAGACTGGAGACTGAATCATATTAGTGTCTTCCGATTCAAGAGTTAACCATGTGTTATTGGACATTGGAGTGAGAATATCCGCCTGTCAAGAAGGGAATTAAGATCGAAGAAAAACGTAGAGTGACAGATAAATTGAAGCATTGATATGCATAGATGATGTTTTGCGGAAGTGTTGTTGATCGGGACTCGTGCAGAACACGGGATTTGGTATTGTCGCCAGCCTCGGCTGAGCCGTCCCAGCTGCGTCATTGCGCGAGCACAGCTTCAAAAAATTCCACCACCAAACAATGTCCAGCCTTCCAACCACAACTTCCTCCACCACCATGGCATCGACAAGCTCTATCCTCCCCCTCGATGCTCTCTTCAACAACCCCCTCTTCGCCGGCGGGCTCGGGCTCGCTGGCCTGGGAGCTGCAGCAGCAGTTGCCCGCAGAGGTGTGATCAGAGGAGCTTCCCTCGTTAAAAAGCGCCTCCTCATGAACGTCGAAATCAGCAAAAGAGACCCTTCATACCAATGGATCCTCGCATGGCTCAGTATACCGCGCCCACAAGCAGGTTTCATCTCGTCTAGGATCACACGAATCCACGACTTCTCCATGAACACGGTAGAGAAAAAGGCAGTGGATGGGGCTACTGCGCACTCGCAGATGATGCTGCAGGCCGGATATGGCAAATACATCATCAAGCATGGGAAGGCATATATAGCTGTGAATCGTGAGAAGGCGACGACTTCGAATATGGCGACGGGAGAGCCGCACGAGACGGTGACGCTCACGACGCTCTATGCGCATCGGCACATCTTCGAGGATATTTTTGGGCAGGCGCATTACATGGCAATGTCAGCACAAGAGGGGAAGACGGTGATGCATACTTGTCAAGGCACTGAATGGAAACCTTTTGGCGATCCGCGGAAGAAGAGGCCCCTGAGTTCAGTCGTTCTGGACGTTGGGATCAAGGAGCGTATCGTCGACGATGTGAAGGACTTCCTTGCCCGGCAGTCGTGGTATGTTGATCGCGGAATCCCGTATCGGAGGGGCTATCTCCTCTATGGTCCACCAGGAAGTGGAAAGAGTTCTTTCATCCAAGGTCTGGCGGGAGAATTGGACTTTGGCGTTGCCATTATCAACTTGAGCGAGAGGGGTATGACGGACGACAAGCTGGCGCACCTACTCACCAAACTACCTCCAAGAACCATCCTTTTGCTTGAAGACGCAGACTCGGCGTTCAGGAATCGGAGACAGGTGGACGAAGATGGATATTCGGGCGCCTCTGTTACATTCTCTGGATTGCTCAATGCATTGGATGGTGTGGCTGCTGGGGAGGAGAGGATAGCATTCCTGACCACAAACCATATCGACCGATTAGATGAAGCTCTAATTAGACCAGGTAGAGTGGATATGACTGTTCGCATCGGGGAGGCTACAAGATACCAAGCAGGCGAGATGTGGACCAGATTCTATGGCGATGTCGATACGGAAGGGCATGGAAAACAAAGGTTCCTACAGAAGCTGGAAGATCTAGGCTTGGTATCCGATGCTGCTGGGGAGAAGAAGCCGCAGCTTCATACGAGTACGGCTGCCATTCAAGGACTGTTCCTGTTCAATAAGGACAACATGGATGGAGCGATCGAGATGGCCGAGGGACTTATACCACGGATATATGAGCCGCAAACATCAACGAACGGCGTCAAGGTTTCGGCGTGATCTTTGCTTCATTTATGGGCAATGAATCAACCACCATTTCATATGGCCAGTGGCCAACTGTAAAATAGTGTAACATATCTAGACGACCCTAAATCCAGGGTCGCCATGAGGCACAAAGCTCCTCCGTCAGAGAACCTCTGCGGAGCTGCCGTAACATAATACCCACATATTTTATCGAGCGACTCTATCCATGCTATTCTTTTTGATTTAACCTACATTCTTGTCTTCTTCTCTATATCTCTTGCTTTTCGATGAAGGTTAAAGAAAGCAATGATCTTCATGCTCCACAAACAGTTTGGGATCCACAATTGGTACGGGGAAACGCTTGGCAACTCAAAACACCTCTTGAATCCTTCAGTTCATAACTACAACCTTTGATCATCCAATACCATGGGAACAGAAAGCAGCAACCATGAGTGAGCACTTGCATAGCATCCCAGCTTTCCCTCCAAAGCCCGGTTATTGGCTATCGACGACGGAAAAGATACTACACCCTGTCCTATCACTTTTCAAATCTCTCTACCGTCTTCCGGCCTACCTTCGCTGGTGGATTCATCGTACATTCAGTCCGCCTCAATCAAGTCTTCAATCCTATCGCTACTCTCCTCTCGGTTTACCGAGAAATATCCGGGTGCTTGTCCTCCATGCAGGCCTGCCCGAGCAAGACATTCATTGCTCTTTGAGGGAAATATCCCTCGACAACGTGAGCCATTATGAGGCACTATCCTACACCTGGGGCGATCCATCAGAGATACGACGAATAATGTGCGGTGACGCCTCACTCGATGTGACTGTGAATTTACACAGTGCACTGCGGCACCTCCGGCATGTATACAGCGAGCGCGTGATCTGGGCAGACGCCATCTGCATCAACCAAAAAGACCTGAAAGAACGTGAGAGCCAAGTGCAACTCATGGCCGATGTGTATTCGAAAGCGTCAAAAGTCAATATGTGGCTTGGCGAGGATATGGAGGGCGTCGCGGACGCATTCCAGGCCATCAGATGGGTCCGCAGCTGGTTCCCGAAGGGAAATCCTTCTACCATTATGCAGGAGATGTCCCCGGCAGATATTGACAAGAAGCTCAATGATATGAGGTTTCTGCTCAGTTCCGGAAAGGGACTCGAGGTCCAGCGACTGTTGCTGCCATTGGGCCCCTTCCTTTGTCGTACGTGGTTCACTCGCAAGTGGGTCATCCAAGAAATAGTCAAGGCAAGAAATGGACTGCTTGTGTGTGGATCCCTGAGTCTTCCTTGGAGCGAGTTACAAGATGCGATGGCGTACCTCAAATATACTCGTGCCTATATATTATTCTTCAGCGTGGGTGTTGAAATACCAGTCGAGTCTCTGGATCAGATCCCGTTCATTGAGACCATGAAAAACACAGATGCTGCTTTCACAGTCGATCAGATCCTGTATTTGACTCGAAGGTTCTCAGTAACTTTGGCTAGAGACCATGTCATTGGTATCTTGGGGCTGGCATCAAACATCGACGCGGACGATCTACCTATTCTCGCGAATTATGAGGCTTCTACCCCAGAATACTTCAAGATCTTCTTGCAATGGAGCATTGAAAAGAACAAGAATCTTGATTGCCTCAGCCTGGGTTTTGATCAAGCCAATATCAACGATCCAAGCTCGCCTTCCTGGATGCCGGACGTTCGATCGTGGGATCGCCAGCCTGGGATGCCTCGAAGTATGTGTGGTTTTAAAGCAACGCTGGACTCCTCGCCTACCGTCTCGTTCCCTCCTGAATCATCCCATTTCAAAATCACCGGTACGGTGATAGACCAGATTGCCTCCCTTGGAGAAGCGCCCCGCGATAACAGTGATCTCGACTTCGCAAGAACAGGCGACGACCACCAAGATAATATCACCATTTCTCAACTCATTTCCGATCGAGACAGCGACTGGCTATCAGAATGTAAATCCATAGCGACATCCGACTCCAATGCCCCTGACTCTCCCGGCTTCCCATCATTTTGTCGAACTCTGATATGGAACATGCCAGGCACAAATCACACCTACTCCGAAGACCAACTATCAAACATCTTCACGCAGTGGATGCACGAGACTGAGACTGGCATCCAAGATCAGTCGGCGCCGTATATTGATCCCGTGGTCCTCTCGTTCACCAGTACTTTCTCTCATGGTCGACGGTTTGCGCGAACGGAGCAAGGTCGGTTGGGTTCGATGCCTATATTCTCGGCTGTTGGGGATAAGATTTGTCTTCTTAAGGGGGGGAGTCTGCCCTATGTTATCCGTCCTCGTGGTGATGGCACGTTTATGTTCATTGGAGATTGTTATCTGGATGGGGTTATGTATGGGGAAGCTATGGTTGAGGGACGTGAGATGGAGCAGTTCACGCTTGTTTAGATGGCTTTCACCTGGGATTACTGGAATAGTGGTGGGTGTGATGGTACGGGTCTTCCAGTCCGAGATGTCTGCGGCCGGCGTGGAAGAGACCCAGTGACGATATGTTGTACATGCAGGCGCATGTAGGCGCATGCAGGCCACCCTGCAATACCTGGGTCTTCTTCAACACCGCGCGGGACTGGTTGACATATTCTACCATATCCTTATCTACTTTGTTCAAATAGGCGAGGTCTATAATCTTGACGGATAATAATTATTCAGAACGCCCGCTCCTGTGAGCTGGAATCTTTCTACGCGCTGAAAAGCTGCATGTTCGTCCTTCCAGCCTTGCGAAGGCGCCTGCCTACTGAAACCTGTTGGTTTGCTTAGAGGTTGATGCGGCAATATCTGACCAGTCAGGGTGTTGACTTCAAAATTTGAGGAGGCTGTGCATGCAATTCACTCCTACACACTTGACTAGTCACCGAGTATCGCAATCGTTTAGAAATCAACGACAGCTCAGAGCCTTACCAAAACACAAACTTTTTAAGCAATACCAAACACTTACCATCTTCATCACTCAACGTCGTTATCAAAGTTGCCATGGACGATAGTCAACACGATCTGCAAGAGGGTCAACATCAACTGCTTTCGGGCGTTGAAGATACCTCGCAACCCCTCCTCTCAAGTGATGAATCCATCACACAGCTTGGCAGCAAACTCCGTGAATCAATTATCCGCGCACGAGATACAGATCTGAGCGAGCTCGAGGCATACATATACGATCCTATTCAACCAAAAACCCAGATCCGCATCCTTACCCTCCATCCTAGAGCTGGCGATGAAGCAATATCCTGCAGCCTCGAAGTAGCACGACTCGACGAGCCTCCTCCCTACGAGGCTCTCTCGTACGCCTGGGGAGATTCGAAAGAGAGATACCCAATCCGATGCGGCAACGGAAGCCTTGAAGTGACAGACAGTCTCTTGGCCGCTCTGAGGCGATTGCGCGACGTCTCTGCCGAACGTGTGCTTTGGATAGATGCCATTTGTATCAATCAACAGGATGATATGGAGAAAGGGCATCAGGTCCAGCAGATGGCCGAGATCTATTCGAGGGCGAGTAGGGTTCTGATCTGGCTGGGTGAGGAGACTGAGAGTGTTCCCGCTGCCTTTGAAGCTATTAGGTGGACTCGCACTTTGTTTCCTGATGGGGCAGCATTTATCACGGTTGTCAAAATGCCACCGGAGCAGATTCGAGAATATCATCAGCGCAACCAAAATTACCTGGCATCGGGTGAAATGATCCGGATTTCCAAGATGTGGGAACCCGTATTTGAGCTAGGATTGCGGCCATGGTTCACGCGGAAGTGGATTGTTCAAGAAGTTGTTAGTGGCCAGCATGGGCTTATCATCTGTGGACCTTACACACTCCCATGGAATATTTTCGAGGACACTTTCACCTATATGACTGCGCTTGGGATGTCGTTGGTAGCATTTCAAGGAAGTATCACAGAGGAAGCGTCACTATTGCTCAGTAACGTAAGGAATATTGGTGTGATGCGAAGTGGAGAGATATCAGAAGAATTAGTGTCATTTGCGAAGCTCGTACGTGACACTCGTAGGCTTTTAGCCACCGTCCCACGAGATCATGTCATTAGCATGGTTCACCTCGCTTCTGATCTCAGCGCTGAGGACATCAAATGTCTTGTGGACTACAGCATCCCAACCACCACCGCATACTTGCAGAGCTTAATGAGGTGGGGCGTCCAAATAAAGAAAACCCTGATATTTTTAAGCTCTGGTTTTGATCAAGCAGATGTTGCGGACCCAACACAGCCATCCTGGATCTTCGATGTCAACTCGTGGGATGGGCATGATGGCTTCGACAGATCCATGGTAGACTTCAGAGCAACTTCTCAATCACTCTCAACTTCTCCTATTAAGGCAAGCTTCGATTCTGACGCCAACTCAATGTCTATCACAGGCACCATCATCGACGAGATTGATTTCCTTGGCATTATTTTTGCACAACAGTCCCTGAGCTTCAACGAGTGCACAGAAGACGCAGAGGGGATAGAAATCCAGAAAATTCAACTTGCGAACTTCAAGTCGGAACAAGACTTCTATCTTGAATCCCAAGTCATCGCCACAGGGGACGCCAATTGTCTTGGGGCCCCTGGCTTTTCCGGATTTTGCAATGCCTTGACCTGGGAGAGCTGCAGACATTCCAGCCTGGCTCATGAGCTGTCCCAGGAGTATATATGTTCCCAGATTTCGAGGAGACTGTCAACTGCTTCCGCAAGCATTGGTCGAGATCCCTGGACTATATTGGAACAGCATCTGGATATAGATCCTACGGTGGTGGACTGTGCTGAAAAACACTCAGTAGGTCGACGATTTTCCCGGACGACAAAAGGCCGCTTAGGATCGATGCCCAAGTATGCAGAATTGGGAGATAAGATATGTTTGTTCTATGGAGGGAATCTTCCGTACGTCATTCGACCGCGAGGGAATGGGACATACAGATACATTGGCGACTGCTATCTTGATGGGGTCATGTATGGCGAGGCCATGGTGGAAGATCGCGAGTCCGAGGTATTCACTCTCACCTAAGTCTTGTTCTCGAAGGAACAGCTCCATGCAGAACTTGCATCGCGCTCCAAATGACAGCTCAACCGACTAAATAAGATCAAAAGCTACATTTCTCAATCTTTCTAATCTCGAGGTTCTGTTCTTGCTCTGCTGCAAGCATCATCGCTGTCCACTAACAAATGGGGGCCTGGGATTCGAACGGCTATCTCAAGAACGACATCTTGATTTCGGGTTCAGCGTCGTCCAAATGGTCAGCGGCGAAGGAAACAAAGTCCGGGCCATTACTACCCAATTTATCGAACACCAACATCGCTGCAGGAGAACTCTGGTCGCATAAGACGAAGCTCCTTCTTGTGAGGTCCGCATTCGCCAAATCATCTCGTCGGACCAAGCAAGCGACCCGAAGCCGAAACAATCCAAACAACAACGGTAAGTGGCCGCATCTCTGTCGGCCCACCCCGTCTGAAGTTACCGCCGAACAGAAAAGTGGTGGATATTAAATACCGTGCTCATGGCGTTTCCTCTGATCTGCAAATAATGTCTCGTTTAATTTCTGTATTCGAAACTCATCATGCGGCTGGTCCAAGCATTCCTCTTCATTTGTACTTTTCGGGTTGCTGTTGCGGGTTTCGTCAACAGCGAGTTCGGCGACGTGGAGATAGGAGAGCCTTTTAATATTACTTGGACTGCATCTACACCTAATCCTGTCAAATTGACACTCGTTGGCGACAGCGATCCTCAAAACCCGGGCGTGCTACATGAGATTAGTCGTCTTGCAGGTGAGCTGCCCCTGGCCGTAACACCAGGTGCTCAATTCTGATAAACATTAGCATCTGCACTCGGCACAAGTTTTCAGTGGACACCACCTCGAGATTTGAATTTGAGCATCACTTACGCTATGCAATTGGTGGACGGAGCCGGGGATGTGGGACTCTCACGGGGGTTCAAGCTTGTCGAGAGAGCGAAGAGTGCGGATGTCACAACGTCCTCATCGGTAAGTTCTGGGTGCGATTGGAAAGGTTCATTTCTTACAGTCTAATTTTCTGCTAGTCAAGTACTGCATCTTCGACTACAACATCAACATCAACATCAACTTCGGCTCTGGCTGCTGCGTCAACTCAAACCCCGCATCCGACCCCGACAAACAAATCCCAAATAACATCATCTTCACCAACTTCCATCCCCAGTTCAAAGTCCCAGACTTCAAGGAATATCCGAATTGCAGTTTCTATGACTATCGTCACGCTACTCATCCTCGTTGTCGTCGCTATCATTTTCTATGAGCACGGTAAACGTGTTGCTGCACGAGCTCAAGACCCGGAGACCGCCTGCATCTCAGCCTACGATGCATCGGATCGTGGCAACGGAAGTGATGGATTGCAATTGTTTGAAGGATTTCAGGCGAAGGAAAGCGATGGAGTTTCGAAAATTTGCGTGTCGTGCAGGAGTCTAGCAGAAGACGGTGGGGAAATGTGTTTGGACGAAGGAGTTGGGCTGGGTATTGACACTCAGGAGGAGAGGAGGAAGAAGATGAGATCTTTGCAGAGTGTTTACGAGCTCGGCTAGGGCTGTCATGGGTTTCTACGGATGTTGATTCCAATGTTCTCCTTTGAACCAAGTCGCATTCGACGGCAATTGAAATGGAGTATCCACTTGTCAGTCATTCAACATCTTCAATCGTCTTCATATCAAATACAAATTTAGCTTAATTACACGCGAGAAAGCATGGGGTACCTGGAGGTCTACCTCCGAACGAATTGCACACCTAATCGGCCTTATCTCAGACCACTCGAGAGGACTAATACCTATTTTGCCTTGCAGGGCAAAAAGGAACAAAACCAATAGTGAAGTACAACTCCCGAGGTTCTGGGTCAGGTCGCGCACTAAGTAGTGTTTAGCCGAGTCTCGATTTTCAGCTGTCAGTACACTAACCCAAAACTCAGCACGTTCAGCGTCCCCACATCTCCTTCTGGACCACGGGGCGTCCGCAGAATCTGTCAGCCACAATACACCACGGCTGCGTCCCGAGCTTTGAAATCCCAATAGGGAATGATGCACTCTTCACTACACCACAAATGAATAAGCGAGCTTCAATGGCTTGCGCGATCAACGCCTCCCCGACCCTTCTACTCTACTTATCAGAAATGCTAGCATGATTGTAGCAAGCACGACACTGGGATGGGCCACCAGACCACGCGAAGAACTGCAAGAAAGCTCACTTTCGTTCAGTAGTGGCATGCCGACGGCTATGTACCTGGCAGGATGCGGGACAATGTGTATATCTCTTGATTCCCCCCAATTTTCAAAGATATCTGATCTGTTCCCCTCCGACTCGAGTCTCCAAACATATCTCGCACCTCGATAGTCGCCCAACAGACCGACGATGGGGTCAGAAAAGGAGTTCAGCGTCTCAGAACGCCCAGTTTCGTCGGAACCCGACCTTGAGATTGAACAGGAGAAAGCTCGGAACCACAGTGTCGCCCAAGCAAAATTAGAAAGCGGCCCAGAGACAATCGAAGAAGACGCACACTGGCGTCCAGGGTATATCGCGAGATTTCCCTGGCTCGGTCTCGGCTGTCTGCTTACCGTCCTGCTGTGTGGTATCGGCTGCCTCATCACACTCATTCTTGCCGACGGCGTGGCGAAATACTACTGGGGAAATGTGGCCCCTAACGTTATTGTCAACATCTTGAACAGTGTTGCTAATCTCTGCTTTGGTATTGCCATCACAAACGGTATTGCCATTGCTTGGTGGAGAAAGACTCTCGCGGGTGCTACGATCAAGCAGCTGGATCGGTCGTGGAAGTTCAGCAGCAGTATCAAGGATGTGGTATTGGGTGCGAAGTATTTCAACTTCATTGCATTGGCAGCGCTCGCGGCGAAGGTGACCATTCTCTCCCCATACTTAATTGTGTCGCTAACATAATCTGCAGCTTACAATCATTGACGGCACACTCCTCCAGAAAGCTTTCTCTCAGGAAATTCTGCCTCTTGATATCGGCCCAAATAACAATGTCACCGGCTACGCCAACGTAACCATTCCAAACACTGGCAGGATTTCTGGCGTCGAGGGCGAGAGTGGATTGTTGGCGAAGAACTTCAACGACGCTCTCAAGATCTGGTTTCAAGGCGGTGGTCAGCTTCCCAACTCTTACTCTGGATGCGAGGGCACCTGCTACTTGCATGTCCCAGGGGCTGGTTTCGAATTCGACTGCGATGAGCCGGAACAGGTAGCTATCAATGCCGGAACACAGACATTCGATGCATATACGGCACTCAAAAATGTTACCAAGGGTTACAACATCACCGATTTTGACGACGTGGACTGCTCTATCCTTGGAAATCAAACTTATGGCGGCCTTGCTACTGCTATATGTGAAAGAGAAGTCAGTGTTCGCACTGCACCGCTATTTCACGTCGGATTCTTGCCTGTGTTCAGCGGAACCAATACATCGGCTGATGCGTGGTCATATGTAAGTTCATGCAAGACGGAGATGAGCCACAGAGATACTGATAGGTGTTCAAGGTCCAAATGACTATCAACTACACCACTGCCAACGACGAAACCAACGCAAATGTTTCATGCCCAGGAACGAAATACTCGCAAAGCTGCAAGCTCCGCCCTGCCGTCGTCGAATACCCAGTCAAGATACAGAACGCCAGTACTCTCGTCACCGGCATGTCTCTGGCAATCGATGGCAAACATTACAACAACCAAACCTTCTGCAATTTCAACTCAACGCTCAAGCAGCAAAACGGCTTTGCCATACAGTCTTACTCCAACATCTACGAGAACCCACTGGGCGGCGAGCGCACCCGTCTCGGAGGTGTAGCCCAAGGTCTACAGACTTATCTCGGCGGCGACGCAGTGATGCATTACGGCGCACAAGGCTATCATCTCGAACAAACTGGAAACGCACCCACCTACTTGAGCAACGATCTAGGCGTGCAAACCGGCGGGCTGGCTAACTCGGCGAATCTCTGTGGCTTCCAATACTTGGACCCAATGACAGCATATGATTTCGGAGGCTGGGCAGAGAAAGACCCCTCCCATCGATTTGACGTCCCAGCTTTAGTTGGCAAGATCAATCAAATCATGTTTGCGCTTGCCTTGGATATTTCCGACGAAGACGATGACAAGAACGTCACTGCTGGCACGCTCGTCCGCCAGGCTTGGGTATACCAAGATGCTATCCACTACAAGACGAACTTCAATTTCATGTGGGGAGCGTTGGCATCTATGCTTGTCTGTGTTTTCTGCGTTTTGCCTGTGTATTACGGATACTGGCAGCTTGGCAGAGCAGTCACGCTTGGTCCTTTTGAGATTGCGGCTGCGTTCAGAGCACCGGATTTGCATCATCCTACGAATGCGCCCATTGATACGCTTATCAAGGAAGTTGGGGGTAGGAGGGTCAAGTTTGGAGAGGTGCTGGATGGAAGTGATAAAGGGAAGATAGCTGTTGCGGATGTTGGAATGGTTGCGAGCGTAAGCAGCACAGGAGGTGGTGCGAGGTCGACGTGGAGGATGAGTTCTCAGAGTCCTCGGAGTCCTCGGAGCCCGAAAAGCCCCGGTATGAAATCGTTCTCTGGATGAGATTAGCTGTGGGATATGATGAGAATATGGCATAGATATAGGCGTTTAGATCGACGGCCCATCACTGAAATTAATGATATTCATGACAAGATTAAGGAGGTTTTACAAAATATGTTCTATGGAACAAGTATGGTCATGTAAACCATGAGGTCATTGCATGGAAATTTCTGCAGCATATATGTATCCCCGTACTCTTGGTTCTAGATCGTTGATCAGACGCATAGAATCGAAATCTCCACTTCCTATACCCAAAGCTTCTACCACACAGCTCAGTTCACAACAGCATTGAGCCCGTCAACGAGTCTCTTCCCCTCTGCACTATATCCCTCCACAAAAGCCGTCCCAAAGTCCCCCACAAAATTATCATAAGTCGTGCCAGGTTTCGTGCGACACAACTCGCACAGAATCTCAGTAACACCCTCTCTGAACTCCGTCCTCGGAAATTCCCTCACAATCGCATTCCAAACGTCCTTCGTCAACACGCCACCATACGTCTCCTCCAAAGGAACGAACTCAGCCCACACCCCCACACAACAAGCTTTCACCTCCTTCTCCTTATGAATCGCAATCGAAGCCGTAGTATGCAACGCAACCGCATCCCAAAGCAGCTGTACGCGTCGTTGATCCCATTCCTGCTTTACGCCTTCCCTGAGCACGAACTTGACCGCTTCATTTGCAGAATCCACTTCAAACCTTTTATCCTCGGAAATGAGGCCGGGATTGTGGGACCAGCCTAGATCATGCAGGATAGCGGCGATGGAGTGAAGCTCGACGTCGCGATCTTTAATTTCGGGACTTTTGTCTGCGATGAATTGACCGAGAAGCCAGGCGCGATTCACATGGTTGAATGTTATATCGTTAAGGTTCTCGCGTGCGAAGACGAGTGCTTTGTTGATGAGGGGTGTATCGAGGACTTGGATGCCTGCTAGTAGGCGGGTTGGAAGAGATGCCATTCTGGAAGTTTGATTGAGAAGTGTGAATGTTCTAGAGTGTTATTGTCTCTAACTCTGCTCAAGTCCGCACGTCGTATACCATGCTGGCTTTTCTAACTGTCATTCGCGTTTGCAAACGTCCACGTTTGTGATGTAAGGGTTAACTTAAAGTGAGATCCATCGGGATACGGGCCCGGATAATGACCAAAGGCGATTGCCTATTGAGCGGGTACTTGGCATATTGGATTTTAAATTCCACGGATGACTCAGTATCGGTCTTCAAGTGTGGTCATGTAACAGATGAACGACTTTCAAATCCCGTTTTGGGATTTAGTATCAAAACATCGTAAGCGAGGCTACTGAATCTGCAACAGGGGGGCGAGATGATTAGAATCACGAAAGGAGCCGAATCACCTGGGACGTTGAGATGCTCATCTAACTAGATCACAGTCTTATATTGAAAGCCCATCGAGCCACCGTGGAAAATCTAGCTTGATTGAAGAGAATTGTTATTGGGGCTCAATCAACAGAGACATCGCAGCGACACCGAGGCGCCACTTCTCACTTGCCTGCCGGGATAACAAAGTCCTCTTGCAATTCTTCCCCTCTCCTCTGATAATCCACAACGGTCGCAGCCTTTTCGGCAATCTCCGCACCAGCAATGAGTTCCACAAGGTAGAAAGTGGCATCAATACCACAAGCCACGCCTCCAGCAGTAATCAATCTTGGCAACCCTTCTTCCTTGGAGTCCACCCAGCGAGCACGCACGACTTTCGTCTTGGACCCGTCTATCGTCACCAGTTAATCTCGAACTTTAATACCAAAAGATTGAAAATGAAGTCTTACTTCCATCACACAGACTCTTGACGCCCCCCAGAGCAGCCCAATGCGACGTCACAGTCCTCCCATCCAACACGCCAAGCGCAGCCAGAAACAACGACCCCGTGCAAACAGTCAACGTCAATCCATCCTTGACGTCTGCATACCTCTTCAATAGCTGCATCAACACACTCTTCAGCACACCGCTCTGATGCTTCTCAATGATCCCCAAAATCGAATCTCTCACTCCACCAGGCAGCAGCACAATATCCCACTCCTCAACTCGAGTAAGCGCATCCGTAAGTGAGATGTCTCGTGCAATCGAAATCCCTTCGATGGAACGAGTCAACTCGTTGTCCGCTGCGAGGGTGAGCGCAAAGATCGAGGAGCCGGAAGGGTTGTTGCGGTTGGCTTGTGAGAGGACTTCGATGGGCCCGTTGGCGTCGAAGGTGTTGAAGTCCGGGAAGAGTGGGATGAGGACTTTGAGTGGGTGAGTGTGGGATTTGCTTAGTGCGCGGGGTGAGAAAGCCATGATGATGTTGATATCGAGGGTTGGTTAATGAAGGTGTAGCCTTTCTGGATAAGTCTGTTTATATGCTAGACAGCAGCGAATTCAGACGACAGAAGTGAGTCAACCTCGTGTCACAACCCCGCCTAGTCGTGAAGATTTCTATATCCGGCAACAGTGTTGCAAGGATAGGGCTTTGATCGAGGGTTGTCTTTTTTTGCGTCTGTACAAAGCGATTAAGAAATAGTGCATACCCAAGGCTGTGGCAGGATATAAAAGCTTGATGGCGGGGTAATGTTGGACCGTATTTGGCGGGAATTCAGCCAGGTTCGGCTCGGGTCCGGGTGGGCATGGTGGAGGAACCGAAGCCCAACCCTTGTGTGACAGACGGGCCCACGACTCTATGAGAAAAGGCCGTCATTTGGGAATATTGCAGCAGTGAATGTTTGTATCTAGAGAAGTCCGCTTAAGCTGCCCTTGTTCTACATATCTATGCATTCTAGCTGCATGACCTCAGACAATCTCAATCACACCTTTGTCCACACCTTTGAACCACCCGTTCTCTTCTACCGATGCTTCGCTCATGAATTCCATGCCCGAATTAACAAAGCGGGGTATGACAGATAGGCCAACTCGTTGAAATTGAGGGGAGTGTTCAACCTTTTGCTGAAGCATCAGACAGATGAGGTTGCCGGACTCGTTCTTGTACGCTGGAACTAGCCACACAGACCTACTGCGCTGACCAACGACATGCTCGATGTCGTCCTCAGGGCTGTCCAAGTATACGTTTGGCTGCATCCTTGTGTTCTGTCCTCCCTCATCCACCAGCTTCCATGTGAATATATCTTCTCTTGGCCCTTCTGTCGTTAGGCGCCGCTTCTTGCCTACGACGATGGGAAACCTCTGGCACTCAATTCTGATATAGCCACCTCTCTTGACATGACCGAATTGGCTGCTTTGATGATCCTCGGTCCGAACATCGACCTGGACGACCTTGATCAAAAGCTTCTCTTCTTCCCGAATTACGCCACAACGAATCCCCTGCGGCGCATCGATTGCGGCCCATGAGAAACTAGGGGCTCGATACCCGGCTGGTCTTTTAGAAGGATGGAAGAAAATGGGCTTCTGGAATACCGGCTCGACGAACCACAGCAACTGGCTGGCAAAATATTTAGTGTCCCAGATGCCAGCAACATATGGAGCTGCAATTTGGCTATACATTTGCTCTGCAATACCGGCTAGCGCCATGAGTTTGTCCTTGGGATTTGTAAGATTTGTCTTTGAAAATGTCTCGATGATCTGGTTCCAATTCACTTGGGCTTGTTTGGTCGCATCCTCGTTGTTGCGCGACAGACTCTGTTGTCCGTATTCTTGGGCAACTAAGCTCTTCAGCCGGATCCGACTTCGCTCTCTGATTTCGCCTGACTTGAGTTCGACGTCGGCAATTCCATCAGTGGAGCTCTCCGATGCATCCAGCTTACGACATTCCCAGGCGATCTGATCCTCACAGAAGTGGATAATTCGCGGGGAGAGTAATCTTTCCTGTAGTACCCAAGCTCGCGTGTTAACTGGAGCATTTTCGACCTTCCTTCCCCAGTGCGACGGATCCACAATCTTGCATCGCTGTATGAGTGGTCCATAGCTGCCCAGAGAGATCCCACCTGTTTGGATTCGTGACTCAGACTGTATGAGCTCATTCGTATTGAGGCTAAGTTCTTCGCCCCAGAGATTTTGTGGATCTCTGTCCGCGTAGAGACCATAGTCGCTATTCTCTGCAAAGGTAGCCGAAATGTTACAATAGGAATTTCTGTAGACTTGGTACATCAAGGTCGATTCTTGAAGCCAGTCTGCTTCATTCTGCTGGATGATACAGAGCGAATCTATCCAGATATACTTGACGTTATGACTCAGAAGACGAGCAAAGTGAACCGCATCGCGGAACGTACGTGGTAATTCCTTCAGTGGTATTCCTTTGCTCGTAAAGAGACCGATATTGTTTTCAGTCAGGCAGAATCTCTTCCCCGATTTGCCCCAACAATGACTTAGACTGACATATTGGCCATCCGGCTCGACGTAATGACCGCTATGTTGGCCTCCGAGGGGTTTTGTTACGATCAGCTTAACAAAGGGTTCACCGGTGGATCCCAGAGCGAGGAGTCGAGTAGGATAAAATGGGGGGCATGACGATACCAGACCATCGGAGCCCGATGATTCTTGTGGCGAATCGTGTGTCCCGAATTCAGTGGGGTCATCTTTTTCAATATGGTGAGATGATCCGGACAAAGGCTTGAATCGATTACTGAAGTCCTTATTCGGGCATTGCATGTGGTCGCCACTCATGCACTTCGAAATCCAATACCTTGCTAAATGTAAAACCTCGTCCGAGTCAAGCGTCGCCGATTGAGGAGTGTACACGTTACTTTCAACGCAGCTGTCTGCGTAACGTGTAAGTCGTTGGACTCCAAAGTGAAGGTATCACAGACTGGTTGGCTCGAGCAGCAGCGTGCTGATGGAAAGTGGGGAGTTGACTTCTCCATGCAGTATGAAATCAAGTCGATAGTATGGGCCGCTTTCCAAGGCCATGATATGTGCGACAATGAAGGTCTCTGTTTGGCGGGAAGACAGATGCTGTAAATAGTCAGTCGCATTCAGGCTTTCCTTCCGAACAAGAATCTTCGTCCCTGACCCTAGAACGATCGTGACCGAGCGGCATAGCTTCCCATATGCGTCGACATATATAACATCGCGCTCGAGCCGAGTCGTGAAGGCTGCCAAGGTCAGGCTGGTGGTCGAAACTAAGATCCCATGAGCCCCTCAGTTGTCGCCCAACCTGGCCTCGCAGCATACGGAAGCAGACATTACAGATCATAGTGCAAAAGACAGAAGTAGAAATTGAGGTCTCCCGAAATTCCAGGCTCCGCTTCCCACTCAGCCTTATATGCTGTGAAAATATCCGAGCTATGCCTTATTAGCTAGAGTGTCGTAATATTCCTTCCAGGCTGGGCTGCAGGCCAAGCTTGGTATCTATCTCCGGCATGAACAATTGCGCTGCATGCTGCATGCTCCTCTGATATGCGCCCACCGTGAGCAATGTCAGTGGCCAACAAATTTAGTGATAGGAAATTTACCGCCAGGAGTGAGCCCTCGTCACCCACCAAGCTCGGTGAAACTCTATGAGCCAAATGCTAGAGGACTTCCACGAAGAAGCCGCTTCTGGGGCAGCAGGTGCTTGGGATCCAGGACCGTTTGATAAGACGATTCGTAGCTGTGCATGGCGCGAGCTGCTGCGCCTCCTGATGCTGCTTTACATGCAGTGGCCCCACCTTCAACGATGCAGCATCCCAGAAGCGCCTGTGACTAGAATGCCCCTTCCAACAACATCAATCTGCAAATCCTGAGTTTGGACGTCAGATGAGATAGGAAATTTGATATTGGGACGTCCACATCCATTCCGTCTGAGTCACTCAAACCATAGTCAGTCTGGTCATGTCAGCGCTGAGATCTTCATATACATAAGATGGTGAGGCTAACACCCACCTCGGAGACTGACTCGGGAATGTTTAAATCTTCGTCGCCATCCTTGACCAAATTTGCATTTTGTTCAGCTGCCTCAATGTTGGGATCAGCAGCGTCCTCCTTAACGGTGTCCAAAGCATTTTTGTGACCCGCCGATTTCAAGTGCTTCTCCACATTTGCAACCGTCATCGCCAATGATTCGCCTGCACAAGTCTTGCGTATCCAGGTCGGACTCACAGCACAAGTGATCCATGGCGTGCCTAATCCGAATGGCTGCACCATGACCTCGAGATTCGATCCAGGATATCGATCACACAACTCCGGCAGCTTGTCTTGGATCGTGCTGATCGCATCAAGCTTCTTCCGAGTCTGCTCTTTATGCTTGTCGGTCTCGGCATGTTTCTCGACTATGTGAACTGTAGCCGCGATGCGGCCCGTAGAGGCTTGAAGAGGGTAGTAGTTCGACCAATGAGGGCAGTCTGGGCAGAGGAATTTGTAGAGCTTTGGACCTGTTCCGACTTTGAAAGCTGAGTCTGTGTATTTTGATTGAATGCCTTTCAGACGACGATTGAGTTCTCGAGGACATGCTTGGAAGGCTTGGGTCTTCAGATATGCTCTGATACGGGTACAAGGAAGACTTACCGGAGCTGCAAATCTCCTCGATGAAGATTCAGATATCGAATCTGAGTATCATCTGATACTAGGCTTCTGCCATCATAGAAAAGGACTTTCCTGCCGACTCGCTTGCTGTGGAAAGCTCTTACTTGTTTGACTGTATGTTTCTGTTTGATATCATCAACGCATGTCTCAGGGCCGAGGGGCACATGAGACTTATAACTCGCACTTTGAGCCAGAGCAGATATTTATGGTCGCAGCTCCGAACATTTTTCTCGTAAGAGAGAATAGCGACATAGAAGTCGTTCGGGCCTTTCGGCCAATTTGGGAGGCTACTTGAGGCGTTTTTGTACAGGATGCTGAATGATGTTAGGACCGTGGCAGTTTGTTTTGTTTGGAGCGTGTCAACGCTAGGAGCGGTACCATGCTCTCTGTACTCATCCATATCTGCTACGCAATTACCAATTACTCTCAAAGATCGGTATGTGATTCTTCAAGTCACAGGCGTCTATGCAAGCGCCATACAGGCTGATATCACTACATCAAGGGGTGCTCGTTGTGTGGATGTCGTCGAACCTTGTGGTAGACGCATCGAAATTGAAGTTTACAAGGGCGGCCGTGCCCCGTGGTTTCCGGGCTGCTGGTGCCGAGACCCACTGTGGGACACCCCCGAAGAGATACGATAGCGCTAACGATCTAGAGCTCACGCGTTTCCTGCGACTTCAATTCAACCTCTAAACCTCCTTCCTTCCTGTTAGAATACAGTATTGTCACGAATATCTGCATGGATTTGAAAGTTTTGTGAGTATTTAAAAATAATTAAAATTTATAGTTCCCCGACTCCTCCCAACAAAGACAATGCAATCCCAATCCCACAACTCCATCCCGAGCGCACTATGATACAATCGTCTTTCCATCCAATGCCAAAATCAACTCGCTCGCCCTCTCTGCCGCGGCCATGATTCCAAATTGCGGATTGACTGTCAAAGGATTCACGATACTCCCATCCACGACATGCAGATTCTCCATCCCAATCACAGTCGTGTTTGCATCAACACACTTCCCAATTCTACAACTGCTCGACCAGTGGTTGACCTGCCCACGCGCATACGGTGATTGCGTCGTGATATACTTCTCGATCTCAGCTTCGGTGGATGTCTGCGGGATATTGAGCGATGTTAGCCCTGATGCGGTAAGGCCCTGGAATATCTTGAAGATGAAGCTCGCGATGTCTTTGGCGTCTTGTGGGTTCGAGTAATACACATTTTCGTCTGGACCAGGCACAAACTTGGAGTCGAGCACTACACGGCCGCTGGACTTGAGGCCGGAAGTTCCGTATACGTTCAGTGTGATGGTGTTGTTGTCGAGGAAGTCTGCATATCCTGAGGAATCGATGGTGCCTTGGAGGCCGGCAATGCTTCCATCTGTATGTTGGATGGTGTCCCAGAAGACGGACGTTTCGCTTGCGAATGTGTATGGCCCGCTTCGCTTCTCGAGATACAGTTGCTTGTCGCTCACAGGAGGGTTATCGTAAGAATATGTGTAGGATTGGATGGACGGCATCGTGAGTTCGATGAAAGTGTTCGGATTATCGAAAAGCCCTTCTCCGATGGCAGTCGAGTTGACCCATTGCTGAGGGGTCATGCTTTGGGAAAGCTTTCCGCCAGCTTGCAATTTGCTCAATGTTGATGGATCTCCAATACCAGAGAACATGAGCAGACTGGGACTGCGAAGAGCTCCGCCACTGAGGATGACTCTACCAGTGGGCGTGAGATTGACAGTTTTCTCCGTTCCGTTGATGAGCACAGTCACACCTGATGCTTTGCACCCAGTTCTCTCAACACGCACAGCCAGTGTCCCACTCTGGAGGTGGAAGTTGCATCGCTTTAATGCTGTTTGGAGGTAAGTCACCACCGGTCCACCTCGTTGGCCGTTCGCATAGTCAAATATGGGGTAACCGAAGACCTCCGTCTTGTTGTTCGCCTTGGCGTTGATAGCGACATCTGCGAAACCAAGTCCATTGACTAGCCACTTTTTCGCTGCGTCATAACCACTTTGAAGATACCTGATTCCATCTTGGGAAGTCAAATTTGTCGACGGCTGTGTGGCATAAAGTCGTTTCGTGGCATTCTTCATGTCCGCTGACTTCCATCCTGGAGGGAAGTACAAATCGTAGTCGCTCGCAGGAGGCTCGAAGAAAAGGCCCGCGTTGATAGCTGAGCTTCCACCGATCGTGCAGCCCCCAAAGCCATTTACCAATGCCCCGCAGGTGAGGTTTCCTCCATTTTCAAAAATCGATTTGTAAAGGCCGGGAACGTCGACTCGAGTTAGATCTGTTCCGGAGAGCCAAGACTGTGGATTGTTAGTCGGGTGCGGATCCGAGACTTTGGCTTGATGCGTACTGGTCTTCGGCTATCCAGGTCACCTCCTGTGATACCGTACGATGGCCCACCACCTTCGAGCAGAAGAGTTTGAAGTCCTGCTTCCGCCATGCGACTCGCAACTAGAAGTGGTCAGAATAGTTTCTAAAACTCGAAAAGTTTCTCGAGAGCATACCAATAATTCCTGCCGGTCCAGATCCAACAATAATCGCGTCCCATTGTTGAGTGGTCCAGTCCGCCGCCGTAGCAGCGGCCAAGAGAACAAAAGGAGTACAATATCTCAAAAACATCATGCAAGTATCGAAGTTTCCTAACAATACAAATTGAATACAAAGGAACAAACTTCAGCCCCAGGGCCTCAAAGCCTTATAAGCTTTCCCAGCTCCTTGGGTGACTGTCCCCACAGCCGTCAATCACCGCTTGCTCATCGTCACGCTCGTACTCCCAAGCCCTCGCCTTGCATTCGAGTAACCCGACAGTGACGATCGCTCGGAACCCAATCACCAAGCTCCTCTGATTGCTCACAATGACACCATCGCGACGTGCAACAGTTGTTCGAATCACGAAGGGTGTTTCTCGTGTTGTACAAGGCTTTGCCAAATACGAGACTGCCATGACGTCTGATGGATCGCGCTAGTGTCGGCTGTTGAACGCGTGAGAAGAAAAGAAGGTTAAAAATGAAGATGCGCTTGGTTAGGCCGCTGGGTCGCCTTTACCGAGGTGCTGGGAGGATACGAGGCTCGATGGGGCGGAGGCTCGTCATTTGCTTCTCTGCCCTTGAATTGTGATAGTCTTGCCGAGTTCAATGATTGCTTGTCGTGTGTTTTTGTTCTGCGAGCTTTGTCTACTCAATTCAATCTCAAGTCTCTTTTGCCGATCACCGCTGGACTCGACCGAACTTTGAGCTCTCCGTTCAGTTTTCTTTCATCGTCACTTCGATGGTCGCTTTCCTGTCAATGTTTTCCACCACTTTCTCAACCACCTCCTCCTCCTACTACCAGATAGGTTAATGTCGTTCGTAAGATTCTTATGTGTCCCAACGGCCTTCGGTTCCTCCGAAATATTCTCGTTGATCATTTCGTGCCTCAAGATCGGCCCTGAGACGGTCCTTGTCGCTATGGTCGAAGGTGGAGGTACGGCAGCGGTATGGGTTGTCCTCTGCGAAACTTCACATTCGCAGAATACTGCAACTTGTTCCCGTTCCTCCAGATCTCCTTTATCTCTGTCTGAGTATGGAGATATGGCCACATGTTGAGAAGGTTTGCGTGGTACATATGCTGCATATGGCAGACGATTGATTGTTTCCTCGTCTGCCCTCTATCTTAGCCTGTTGCTTTGCAATTTGTTGAGCATCTCCAGAGCTGAGAGTACATCTGTGACTGTATGTAGTCGTTGATGAATCCCGCTGACCAGGTTGAAGGGCGTGGAGTGTACAATTGAACCCGGGAAAGAATAAATGGACTGGCCAGTCCGCAGCTTTTCTTTTGATGTCTTTGTTTCAGCTCCAAGACTTGTGTGAAGACAGGCAGCGCTGATATTGGAAGGTAGTGTATATGGTAATCTCGACTTGCGAATCAACATCGCCTGTGGTGGAGCGTGATGCAGCCACAGCGCCACGTCTCATTCCCTTTCAGCTCCCCGATGAAACCTTGCACCTCTACATCCGATCGGTCCTTGAAAATATTGAATTACCTGCACTCTTGTCTGTTTTCGATGGGCCCTTCACGAACAATGTACATTCCAACACTTCGTCCACCATGTACACTTCCTTAAGCACAGAGAAGCGAGAAATCCGGCTACTCCGCATCCATCCAGCCTCAGACCCTTCGGACGACATCAGATGCACTCTCGCGACCGTATCGCTCCAAGACGGTCCAAATTTCGATGCCCTATCCTACGTCTGGGGCGATGCAAACATTACAGAGACTATCTTTGTTGACGGCAAGCCTTTTGAAGCTACCACAAATCTCGTCGCAGGGTTAAGGGAGATACGGAAAGCGTCCCAATCAGATCCGATGTGGATCGATGCTATATGTATCAATCAACAGAATCTCGAGGAGAAGAATTCCCAGGTGCCGATGATGCGAGATATTTACCGGGAAGCGCAGACCACTTTGGTATGGCTTGGTCAAGCAGGAGAGGAAAGCCGCCTTGCTTTTCAGCTCTTGACCAGATGGGTTTCGGCTCACGAAGGCAGCATAGAATTTATGAGGAATTGTAAAGATCTACCCCGGAGGAAACCGAGGCGCACAACTGAAACTTCCGGCCTCGACGACCTCGAAGAACTTGCCAAATTCGCGCAATTGGCCCGGACGACTACACGCGATTACATGGCAGCTATGCTCCATTCGAGTTTCGACAGCAAAGAGTATGACGCCCTGTTCAGCTTTTCTGTAGTCCCCTATTGGCGAAGGATTTGGATCACACAAGAATTTGCTCTATCTAGGAGGCTCGTCTTCATATGGGGCGGAAACAAACTTCCGTACAGCACTCTCTCGTCTGGGTACAGAGCTATGCGGAACTACGAACACCTCTACGGTCTCGGGAATGTTCTATCCGATGATCATATTCTGCAAATCAATCTGTGTTACTTCCAACGTCTTGAGGCGTTGATCGACCTCAAAGAACGATATGCTAACCAGCATAATGTGAAGTACATGTCTCTCTTCGACTTACTAAATATGAACAAGCAGTGTATGGCAACTCATATGGCGGATAGGGTCTATGGACTCCTCGGCTTGTGCGATTCTGCCAGATGCCGGTTAACAGTCGATTATTCGCGTCCTTGCAATGAAATCTTCCAAGAACTGACGCAAACATTCTTAGAGGATCCAACAATTGGGATGGATATCTTGTGCTTGACTGGAGGAACGAATCTAGGGTCTGTCGCCTCAGACCTGGCATCCTGGGTCCCGAATTTTGCGAACCCAGGATGTTTCTTCGACGCGCAGCGGGACTTCTTTGATTGGTCGGATTCGGGACTCTGCGCGGAAGCCGTCATCTACAAAAGCCGACTTGAACTCAACTGCATTTTCAGAAACGAGATTAAGGACATCCGGAGATGGTCCGATGACGCAGAAACCATTTTCGATGACTTCGAGGTCTGGCTTAACTTCGCGCTGGCTGACGCAAAACTCCACCCCTCTGGCTTGCCGAATCTACAAGTGTTTTTCAAGACTCTGATCTTTGATGATCTCAAACAGACACCGGGATATCCAGTCTTTGGAAGCAAACTCCAGGAGATGAGTTTCTTTGGACTGGCGGCGGGTTTCATGGAAACAGTCTCGAAACTGTTCTTCAAGTCTTTGCACCAACGTTCGCAACCTGTGCCGACCAGTCGCCATGAATGGTATCACCTTTTGAGTCCATATATGACTGATGATGAGTCTCAATTGATTTTGGACTTGAATGTACCCTTTGTGGTAAGAGCTTTTGCATGGTGGCTGGTCACATCACCACTCAAGCCCCACACCATAACTGTCACCGCTGTGTTGGAAGAATTTTTTGGGGCAGAAGCTTCAGGCGCGTATATTCAACCCAACCTCGATGAATATTTTGGGATGGGAGCTCGGATGTTTGAATTCGTTCAGCAGTACCTCAAGCCATCGCAACTAAGAGGAGACTGCTTTTTCAAGACCAAGAACGCGTACATGGGTATTGGTCCACAACAGGTGGCACCAGGAGATCTTCTTTGCTCGGTCCCTGGCTGCAAGTGGCCGCTTGTAGTCCGCCCGAAATCAAGTGAGTCCGGCGATGACAAAGAGCAATTTCAAGTCATCGGTGCTTGCTACGTGTATGGAATGATGCACGGGGAGGTCGCAAAGGATCCCGAGGTAGAGCAGAAGATGCGTCGGGTTGTATTTGTCTGAAGCCAATAGGAGACTACCAATCAACATCAAGGCGAAGTTTTCTTCTTCCAAAAATGATTGAACGGGAACCTTTCCTCGAACCTCCACATTCCCAACTGATCCAGAATCCGATCCATCACCCCAACTATTGTTATCAGCAAAATCTCTTCTCAGATCAACGAAGCATCACTCACCAGCCCCAAGCGCCAACAAAAACGTCGCCAAAAACCACCCACTACTTGTATAACTCGAAACCAAATCCCCACTCTCCTGCACAACCAACAAGGTCAACCCACAAAGCAACACCCCCAGTACACCCCTCCACGCGATCGCCACCTTATCAAACACATCCTTCCTCACCAGAACCAACCACCTAAACACCCCAAACATGATCAACACCATTCCCGCACACACCAAGTAGTATATATACGAGACGCCGAAAAGAAGCGTATACGCATCGGACGTCAACGTTCCGATCGTATCGTCCCCAGGCTCAGACTGAGTGTCCGAAGAAGCAATATCCTGCGTCGTCTTATCACTGATCTGAATGCCCTCATCAGCAAGGAGACCGTTATAAATCAACGTTATAACCGAATCAAGAGAACTCGATAAAGCAGTAGTGTTTCGCTCCAGGATAGCAGTGTATGTTTCGTTGAAGGCGGCCTCGATTTCTTCGACGGGGAAGAAATCTTTGTAGCGGATGGAGGTGAGAATGGAGTGGAATGTGGTGTTTAGTTGAGCGACTTTGGTGCTGGGAGAGGTGGTGGTGGAGAGGAGGATGGTGCTGGCGGGAGCGAAGAGGCGGATGGAGCGCGCGCGGACGTTGGAGATTTGGGTCCAGAGGACTTGGCCTTCGAGGACGAGGGCGAGGGAGAGGTGGAAGGGGTAATGGCTGGGTGGTGTTGTTAGTAGTATATAAAGATAAGTGAGATAGAGAGGGCGACGTACAGTATGGTGTACAGTTGCTGTCGAAAGGTGCCGAAGTGTTTGTTTGGGATTTTGCCGAAGTACAGGTCCCATATCATGTACTGCAATTTCGAATCAGTGTTTAAGCGCTCAAATTCTCATCAGCCTTGGGATGTTAAGTGTTGAATACTCACAATGACCAAAACAGCAACAAGAGCCTGTCCAAACGCCTCCGCCGTCCAGCCCGCATGGAGAGCTGTATCCGACAACTCCCTCGCGGTATTCAAGACCCCCTCTCCCAGCAATATAATGGTCAACAGCCCCATCCTCTTCACTACATGCGTATTTTTGAAACTGACCGCCCGCCAAACACTAGAGATCACCAGTATCGAGATGACCTCAAAGCCCAGAATAACGTACCAAGCCCGATACAGGTGTCTACTCGCACCCTCCTCCGAGAAAGTCGACCATATACTCGCGTAGACTATCACGCTAACGAGGAATGTTAAACAGCATAGCAAGAGCGGGAGCAAGAGTCGTCTTTGACGTCGTTTGAGCATGTAGAGGACAGGAATGGAATACTCGCATATGAGCGCGGCGCGGGAGATGAGCAGGATGCAGTTGATTATGCGGAAGGAGGCGATGGTCTTGGGGACCTTGGCGTTGAAGCGTTGGGGGATGAAGTTTGCGGATTCAGAGGCGAGGGCCATCATTACGCAGAAGTGGATTACTTTGAATAGTCGGTGGATGACTGAGTCGGAGCCGAAACGGACTGTGAGGGAGGTGTTTAGTTGGGTCTTGCTTTAGAGGGATGGATTTAGAGGACTTGGGTAGGGAGAGGTTACATACCGTCAAACATGGAGACTTGGAACCAGGTTGTCCAGATTATGGTGAACCATCCTGTGAATAATGGCTCAGTGTTCGAACATATTTATTCTGACATACTGGGCTTACCTATGTATTGCGTCAAAGTAGAACGATCGCTGATCTTGGAATAATTCGTCAAGTTCGATAAATTGGCGACGAAGAAAAGATCGTAGAAAAGTTCTAGAAAATCATCTCATTAATTTCTTATCGGGTTACAAATCTTTGGAAACACAAGCATACCTATCACAGTCGCATCTTCGTGATGATGGTATTCAAATCCGCCCTCCTCGTCGAAGCACCCCGGCGGGCTCAGGAAAGGCATATGCTCATCTTTTCGGCGGCGGAATATCTCCTGCGCTTTTGAGGTTTCGAGATCCGCTTCTAATTCTCGTGGTACAGTCGCTGATATTTCATTTTTGGGCATTCTCACTGTTGAGCTGAGGTTGGGGAGAGATGCTAGTTCAGATGTGCTTTCAAGCTCAAGACTCAAACAATATTATTATCAGGTATCTCATGCGAAAAGACTCGACCACCAGGACGAGACTGGTCCGAGGGACTAAACTGCGTTCCTCTCGCCGGTATTGGAAAGGAGGGAGAAATAGCGCCAGAAATAGCACGGTAACCGAGCACGAAGGACAACCGCGGACTTTACGTCACTTCATCGATTCGTTCTGGCTTGGCTTGAGGAACGCTGGAAAAGATTCAGAAGCACAGAGGACATCGAGTGTTATCATTTGTGGGATGAGTACAGCAAAATGTGCTTCTGTGGGAAATTAATTCTTCGGAATGCTAGGAATGCAAAGACCTAGGTGTTCGAGACCTGACGGGTTGGCAGCATCACGTGATTATACGTGTCGTTTTTTCCCCCCGGTGATGGCCATCCCACTGACAATTTAGGAGTTGGACAATAATCGAAAGAAGGCTGGGATCCGAAGACCTAGGATTTTCCGAAAGAAAGTATGGCATATAAGAAGAGATGAAGAACCTCTCATGTCGTTGAAAACGGCTTGGTCGCGAAGACATATCTTAGCATGAGCCTCGAAAGACGTCGGGATATGTTGAGGAGCCTCGAGTGAAGAGGGTGGTGAAAGCCATGAAAGATGCCAAAAAATATGCTGGAATTATCTCGTAGCGTCGCGATGTTGAAATCTGGGGTTTTGATTTCGGTACTGCTTGAAGGAGGATGTTCAATATTGAAAACCAGGACTACGATTTGGTCACTTTGCTCCACAAGACTGCACACATGTCCCAATTGCAACAAATTTAGAGCTCTTCTTCAATTGAAAAGGCCATTTTTGAACACTTGCAGAATGTCTATTGTTGCTGTTCAGGCTCACAAAGTGCCCCGCCGGATTTTTCAAGCTTCGTCTTACGAAGTCCTGAAGCAAAATTAGAAGTCACAACTTACGAAGCTTTCGAAGCCAAGTCCTCGAGGCTCAAGTCCTGATATTTTCTACACTCGAATGTGTTTTGTGTGAAAGACGTCAGCGAGTGTTTGGGCTGGTGTTTGATTGAGTTACGTTTGTTTCGTTTGTGATTCGGTTCATCTGTTCCTTCCCTACTGTTTGTGTCTGAGCTGTCAAAGTTTAATTCTCCGATCCCTGAGCAAGAGCTTGGGGCTGAGCCTCGAGATTGGAGATTGGAGATTGGAGATACAAGTTATGAAAGAGGATCGGGGTGTAATAATGTGAGAAGGGAAAGGGCAGCAGATGGAGTAGGAACGAATGCTGGTTCTTGTCGAGTGACTCGAGTCAGTCTTTGATAGTTCAAATTCCGAGGTTGTGAAGATGGTGGGGTTGAGGATCCTGGTTGAGCTGAATAACTGGTATTGACTCATTGGAAAGAAGATTCAAACTTTCTTTAAGTAACCTTGAAGTGGGTTCTACAAAATCAAGCCGATTCGGGACCAATTTGGAAGGTGTTGATATTGCAAGGAAGAGCCGCCTTCCTCTCATCCAATCACAAGCCTAGCGGTACGGCATCCAGGTTCGGATATACTTCCTCCCACCGGCACTCGAAGTGGAGATGCCAACATAATTGTCAATCTGCGGTTATGGTTCGGGTACCAAGATACTCAGCCACCAGATTTACGTATCTTTCTGCTTATCGCCTTGTGGATCTTTATCGTATACTTCCATTGCGGCGATGGTCAGCTTGGAATTTGACAGGTGGTAAGCGAGACAATTGTTCTGAGCGGGGTGGGGCATCGGATTCGAATGCGCTGCTTTTCGCTGTGGATATGGAGAACCCGTATTGTCCCCTCTCTCATTTATTCCCCAAAGCTTCAACCTTTGAAGCTTAAAGATTTGATTTAAACATAGGAAGTCAATTAGAGTTTCGACTTCACAGCCTCGTTCGGTGATCAATAATAAATGTCCGGACTTGTGGGTTATGGGTTGATTTCGTTACTGGCCGGGCTTCTGTTCTGGCATCTTGTGGAAGAATGTTGGTGAGGATCGTGGATGGATGGCGTGCATGTGATGGCCTGTAAGAGAGGAAGGACCCCTGAGTAGTTCGGAATGTACGAGCCAGTCAGGGATCTAGTCCCCCATAATTCAAGCTTATTTTTAGTGAGTAAGCCTAGAACATCGCATCCTGATCCGATGCTCTGCCTCGAGTCCTCTAATCGACGCCAACCCAGCTAGGTTGGTTGGTCTTCCAAGCGATTTCATGAGTATCTAAGGTCGGATAGAACTGTATCCGCGAGGTCAGAGACGGCGAATACGGTAATTGAGGTGTACATCCCTAACGAAGTGAGATGAGTAGAGAGAGTGTGAGTGCAGCAGCACGCACGGTACGGTATGACGACAATGAAGATCTCCACTCCCTCCCTCCCACCTTACTGCATGGAAACAAGCACAAACAGCTGTCACTGCGTACTTCATCTCACCCGCATATCTCCTCGACAGCAAACGCGTAACCCTCTCTTGGCTAGCATCAACAGTACCAGCAAAAGGATTATCGATAAGGAAATCCAAGGGTGCTGATTGGAGATTGCAGTCATCGAATATCAGTATCGCGATCATGATATCACGCTCGGTGGCCGAGAACTGCATTGGATCTGATACCTGGCTCAACCTACCTGGTGGACAGTGTGTCTGCACTGATGCGTCCAGCGGTCTGTTGGCACTTGTCTCGTTCCAGCATCATACCATGCACGCACTGCACTGTACATACAGTAGCACAGCCTTACCCATACCTCACTATAACACTACCGGTCTGGGATATGCAGGTAATTCGTAATCTTTCCCCAGCCAGAAGTCCGTAGGGTGAGAATTTGAGAAGGATGTGAAATGGTTTGTTTGTTAGTCGCTGCGTTTCGATGTTCATGTTTCATTCAGCTGCATGTGCCAGATTAGCCAATGGCTGAGCTGGGCTGGTGAGGCTACCCAATCACTACTGCTGGATTTCAGAAGGCTTCGTTCCTGTGGAGGCGCAGGAAGCCACGAATCCGAACGCAATGCGTGCAGCGAATGCAGTAAGTGCTTGGTCAAGACTGAAGCAGAAAAGTGTACCGGCTGGCGTGGTAATTCTTGCTGCATCTCCCCGGACTCTCACCTCAGAGGGGAAAGGTAGTGGGAGCCATGAAGGCCCGGCCAAGGAATCAAGGGTGTTACAGGGGGGAAAGATTGGGGAAGGAACGGTCGACAGGGGTGAATGCAAACCAAATCAACTGCCCTTCAGGGTCCGTGAGACCCTGGAAGGTAAGGGGGGCTTGCGGAGGATTGATTGCTGGGAGCTGGACTGTAGGGACGGAGCTGAATCAATACATATTTGAACCACTCCCCTCCCTGAGTAACCAAGAAATGTTGATTGTTTTGACTGGAGAATAATTCTTGGATTGCTTTCTTGCTTCATACATACATCATAATGAAGACTTCACGATTACAACAGACGCTTGGATGGGCGGTGACTGGATTCGGTGCGTCTTGATATATATTTCCAGCTTCAATGGTATAAATGTCCAGTACTAATTGCTAGACAGCCTCCCTCTCCACAGCACAATTCACATTCTCTCCCGGGCCAACATACAGTATTGGCATCCCATCAGACTCATCCATCTCTGCCTCATCAACAGGACCTCTGTACTTCCATCTCGAAGCACCAACATCCTACCAATGGGTCGCTCTCGGCATTGGCAGCCAGATGGCAGGCGCAAGCATCTTCGTGATGTACGCAGATGGAAATGGGAATATCACACTCAGTGGGAGGAAAGGAACGGGACAAGTTGAACCAAAAGCAGATAGCACGCTACAAGCTGGATTAGAGTTATTGGAGGGAACAGGGATTGCGAACGGGATGATGGTTGCAAATGTTCGATGTGGGTCAATCTCATGCATGGGACGAACTGCTGGTCATGGAGGAACCATATCATGAACTTCACTAATTGAAACAGGCACATCATGTACACTCGACTCCGATAAATCGTCTTCAGACTCCCCCTGGATCGCAGCCTGGAGTACAGGATCCGCCATCGATTCCACATCTACATCGGCCACAATCCGCCAACACTCGGGAAACAACAGAGTCGAGGCCCAAGTCGACCTCTCACAAGCATCTATCGCCTCTGACGCAAACCCTTTCCTCTCAAGCAGCACGCCCTCCGACTCAACAGGCTCAGGCTCGTCCTCGCCTACAACTGCATCAAGCAGCAAACCCACTACGGGATCAGGAAGCAACGGGTATGGACATGGCGGCTTCGGGCCTGGCTCGAACGACGACGACGATGATGATGATGACGATGATGCTGACGATGACTTTAGAGGCGGAAACGGAAACGGTAACAGCGGCGTAACGTTCGGCGGCTCCTCGAGTTTCCAAACCATAACCGATTATCAGAAAGCCCACGGGATCGTGATGGGCATTGTCGTGGTGCTGCTGTTCCCGTTCGGAGCGATGTTTATGCGTATGGGAGGTAGTGGCATCGTGCATGGGATCTTGCAGGTGTTGAGTTTGTGTGCGCTGTTGGTTGGGTTGGGGTTGGGTGTTAAGTTGGCAGATTTGAGGAATATGGTACGTGGATCTTTCTCGTTTTCTAGACGGCAGTTTCTTGGATTTGGGTCTGAGGATGAGAGTGGATTCGGTCCTGGAGCTGGAGGGGATTTTGGACAGGGAGGTTTTGCGGGTAGAGGAGGATTTCAGGTATCGCGCCTTGCATGTCAACACAACTGCCTACCTACCTACCTACCTACCAGCAGCAACCCTCTCCCTCTTTGTCCCCTTTTCCCCTCTGTCCTCCCGTATCCTGTCTTTTTTCTTTTATCTATCAGATCCCCCACCCTCCACCTCACAACCAAGAACCAACAAACAACTAACACCCCCTCTCCTTATTCAGAACCTAACAACCACCCACCCCCTCTTCGGCATAATCCTCGTCGCCCTCTTCCTCATCCAACCCATCTTCGGCCTCATCCACCACATCCAATACAAGCGCAACCTCTCCCGCGCCGGCGTATCCCACCTGCACATCTGGTACGGCCGGATCCTGATGCTGCTCGCTATCATCAATGGTGGTCTAGGCCTCCAACTCGCTAACAACTCGCGGAATGGAAAGATTGCGTATGCGGTTGTGGCGGCGGTTGTTGGGGTCGTTTATATTGCGATGTGTGTGTTTAAGAGGAAGGGAAGTGGAAGTGCGGGTGGGAGGGGGTTGAGGAGTGGGAGAACGAGGGGACTGAGGAAGGAGGAGAGTGCTGGGAGTGCGAATGGGGAGGGACATGCGTTGCCGGCTTATGCGGGGACGCCGCCTGAGGGGCATTATGGTGGGAGGACTGTGTTCAAGTGAGAAGTGGTGAAGTAAAGGGATAGGAGATTGATAGAGGGGCGCTGTCTTGAGGTACTTTTGTATCTCGGTCCTGTTTGTTTACGGGAATTTGGATGGGTCGAGGGCTTGGAGACAGAGTATATATACACTTTCGTTGATAGCTGCTTGACTTGGGTTGGTGTTGGGGGACTGGAAGGGGCGTATACAGAAAGCCCTAGAACTGGCATTGATAGATGCTAGCATGACTCCTTGACAGATCCGTGATGTTTATCCTTCCGCCCGTCCCACTATCTCTCAAACATCTTCAGTGTTGAATGTTCATCGGCTGGCGCTTTCACGGTCTCTGTCTCTGTCACCTCCTCCCCACCTCCTTTCTCTGCTCTTGAATCATTGTCAAAAGACTTCTGCTGGAGCCTCAAATTATTCTAGCGAGACAACGCGCCACGAATATCAAGGAGCGAAAATGGATTTGGTTGGTTGGTTGGTAAATCATGCCCGACTTCTCAACTGTAAAGTCATTATGCAGCTGACTCTCCCCTCCATTCCGTCTAGCACCTTCACTACAGCAAGACGCGATCGAAGAGAATAGCAAGTTATCGACTTACTAGAGGCGAGGACTCGGGTAAGCGGGTTATATAAATCAACCTGTCGATCCTGTAGATTCTTCAGCCAGAGCACGATCACCGAGAAGATCCATTTGTATCGGTGATCCTGTTGATCGAGGTAGGAGACGCGCGCGCGCGTGTGTGTTGAACTAGAGGAGGATATCTATGACTTTGTCGGTCTTGTGGAACGGGATTTTGCCACTTCTTCCTGATATGTCAGACAACGTGACAGTAAATTAAATAGTGACGGTGCTATCTTGATGTAAATTCAAGATCAAGCCAGTGACTGAGATCTCTCACATGCTATCGGACTCAGACGAACTTCTAGCCTCGACAATACGAGCTTATAAATGATATATCTGTCAACCAAGCTACCTGCTTCTGTCCTATATAATCTCTAACGCAGTTGGCGATAGTCCATCAAACAAGCGACCCACTGAAAGTGCCACCATGTAGCCAACTCTTCGATACTTGACGCCTGCATCAGCCTTTTTCAAAATCAAGCAACTAAATGCGTCACTCTTCCTCAATCTACAGCAGGATAGAGGCCCAGCACACCATGTCATCCCGGGCAAGATGTTCCCTTCGGTGCTCAACCGGGAGTTTTGCCAAGACACTGACTTTCCAATGCTATCTCCTTTACATGGTTCTTGAAAATCTTCATGATAAGAAGACCTGAAGAGCCTAAGTGGTAAACAATAGAGAAGATCAGCCCTCGTAACCGGTTCGTCGTAAAAAGCGTTCGCCAAGAATCGTTTCCATGTTTTGGATTCCTTTGAATAAGCGCCTCGGATGGCCCAAAAAGGTTTATGATTTTGATGATGGTCTGCATAATTCGCCAAAGAGCTTTCCTCAGGAATGATTGTCTGGAGAAGTCCTCGAATTTTCAGAGAGCAAGACACAGGTGATATAGGCACATGTGTAAGTAGCGGCGTGGGAATCTCGGATAGTGCTTCGAAAAAAGTGACAGGCAGAAATTCCGGCTTGCCGGGGTCGGAAGTTGTAGGCGTGACAGGGAGACTTGTTGGCTTGCCTGCGCCTGCTACTAGTGAGTAGTTGCAATCCGTTAGCTTCCCCTCTATCCCTTCTTCATCGTAGGTGATGAGCCTGCCCGGATGAGATGCCCACGACCACGAAGGTGCCGTCGATGTGAAATTGGCATCTGGAATATATCCTTCAATTTCCTTGCAAACGATCCAAGCTAGTCCGTTAGCTAAGTCCGATCTCCAAAGACCACATAAGAATTCATCGCCTGGCATCTGAAATTTCGCAGCTAGCCCTGTCAAGGCCATCAGCCGATCAGATTCTCGTGTAAAGATGCGGCGGCTGTATATTTCCGTAATGTGGTACCACCAGCGCAGTTTTTGACTGATATCAAGTCGGTGTGACTGGCCCCCAGCAGCGTCCGTCCTTATGTACCGGTCGAAGTCTGACTTGTTGTTCAACGGGATCAGTCCCATTGGCAAGCCTTCAGATGCAGGTTTGGAAGCGCATGTCCAGGAAATACCCTGTTGAGAAAAGCGAAGAGTTCGTCGCGATAAATATTTCTCTTGGAATGTCCAGCCGCGCTCGTCCAAGTACGCGGGCTCTGGCATGTACCAGTCATGAAAAACAAGGAATGTTTCCCTTGTAAGGACTCCGTCTTCTTTTGGGTATTGGATATCCAGCGTACAAGGCTGCGTCGTTCGAGGGTCTCGCTCAAAGAACAGTCCAGCATGGCTGTCTTCTCCAAGGGCAGCAGATATAATCAGCGATGCGTCAGAATAGATATCTCCCATGCGTCCAGATTGCGTCTACCAGTCAGTCTTACAATCTTGAACGATACACAGAGAGTCTATCCAAAGGTATCGGATGCCCAGATGCCGGCAAACAACTATAGCGTCAGTGAAAGTCTTTGGTAAAGTCGACCTATCCACAAATTGCTTCCGCTGCTCCATATTTTTCAAGGTGAGGTGGTTACATTGGCTACCGCTTTTTCCCCAGCAGTAGCTGAGAGCGGCATATGATCCGATCCGGTGTTCGCCAACAGAGAGTTTTATCTTTTGCGGAGAATCTCCAGTTCCGAGATCTAGAACTCTGTATGGGAGTATCGATGCCAATTGAGGCTGGTGGTGACAATGTTTATGATTGTTTGCGCAATCGCGAAGCCAAGTAGCTACCAGATCTAAATTCGTGGTAGACCCTGAAGTCGAATTCTTCTCCATATCCTGGCTGCTTGGAACGAACTTTTTAAAATCTGACGATCGTCAGTCGTCAATCCACTACAATGAATCTTTGCAGATTTGACATCGCATACCGTTTACTAGCTTCATTCTCAGGCTGCCTAGACCCTCCTGTCCGAATCGCACGTCCAGATCTCCATATTCAAGGTGTTCCCAATCAGATGGTGTTTAGTCAGGTACTTGAAGTTCAAGGTATACTCTATCGTAATCATCTTCGATGCTTTGCATGACGTTCTTGGTTTCAGGTAATCCAAAGAATAATAGAATGCAAAAATCGCACCCGTTATTTGCCGATTTTTGCAACAGTTCCAAGTTGCGATGGTGAAAGTAGAAGGACATATCAGAACTCCCAATAAGTCCTAAGTCATTGTTCAAGACTTCTTCCTCGGTGTAGTGGCCAGGCTCATCTGGTGACCATTCTTCGCAATATGACAAGAGGTAGAGCTTTTCATCCCTTGCCAACTCGAGATATGGCTTGAACTTGATATTGTGACACAGATTGCAGAGCATAATTTTCTGTTTGTACTCGAAATTGTTGAGAACAAAGGGAAGAGGGATGTCGGATGGATACCATTCATGTACTTCATGCGAAGCCGGGGTTGAGGCTGAGCCATGCTGCGGTGTTTCAGATACCCATCATGTTGCTCAGCGTGTCGGTGACCTAATCGGGACGAAGGATTTATGGGTATGGGCTGTGAGGCTTGCTCGGCAACGATCATTGCGGTCTGAGCTTTCTCCTCAAGGAAGTAGGAGAGAAAGTACCCGAAAAACGACCTTCTCGATCTCGGATGCGGACGAACCAGTATGGAATCGACCGGCCATTATCCAGTTCATTGAGAAAAGTACAAACCACATTGTGCCACCTCCCACATCCTTATAGTTTCAAATCTGAAAAATAGCTGACTGGTTCTTGGAATTGGATCCTGTTTACATTTTGGGAGTTTGAGTTCCTGCGAAGACACATCGATAGTGAGATGAAGTTCGGTAGAAGAGAGTCAAGAATTACCCCGCGCAGGGTCGAAGTAAACAACTCGAAGTCAAGCTCCACTACACCATAGAAGTGGATTATACACTTTGGTAAGTTTCGAGATCGGAGACTTCTCCGCCTCCAATGATTTTGATATGGCGCTATGTGTCAAGATGCCAACATTGGCGCAACGCAAAGTACTCCCCAAAACCGACTTCAATTCCAGTGGCGGCTTGGATCTCACGTATCGGCCCTGTCTCTAAGAATTAAACAATAATATTTCTCAAGTAACTTCGAATATAGTTGAATTAAATGTTCCAATGGAATATTGTTCATTACTTCTGACCGCCGCTTTCTGCCACTCACTTGATCCACGCATCAAACCACCTCACAGCCTGGAAATACCCGCTTTCCTGCGCAAACGCCTTTTGAGGATCAGTCAAGTTCGTTCGGACCGCAAAGCCATGCTCAGCGTTTGAGTAGAGATTGGTCTGGAATGTGATGTTCGTGGAAGTGAAAATAGCTTCGGCGGCAGCACGCTGAGCAGGGGTGCTGGATGCATCGAGTTCTGGATTTTGTTAAAAAGCGGACGTGGATTTGAGAACAGGCAGTGAGACAAACCTCCAAATGCAATGCTGAGTGGGTTGACGATTGCTTGCCATTCCTCGGCAACGACACCACTTGGGTGAGCTGTGAATCCTGCATCGAGTCCCTTTCCTTCGGCGAGGAATCTGGCTACGTATTTGCCTCCGAAGCTGGAAAGAAAGTTATTAGCATGGATCGAAAATCATGGCATCGTATGACTTACCAGTATCCAACAGCTCCAATTTTCTTGACGCCCAAATCGCCTCTCATCGCGGCAATAGTCGACGACACGATGGCATCGATGGCCGCTGGGGGATGTCGTTCACGCCATGCGGTCATGTTGAAGCTTGGGTCACCCAACTGATCGACACCAACTACGAATTCGTCAGCTTAAATTTTGCGACTCAATTGGATGTATCTGATCGTACTTGGGTCACCATTGAAGAGATCTGGTTCCACTACGAAATAGCCTGCTAGAGCGAGACTGTCTGCCAGCCTGAATAGCCGTTAGCTTGAATAAGTCCATCGCTTTGTTGATGGAGAACATACAATCTGTTGTTGACAAGCTGGACTCCGAAGATATCCGTGAGGTAAAGAATCGCGATATCAGTCTTCTTGGATTTTGGGTAGGCGAGATAGGTGTTGACTACCTTCCGTTAGCTTGGATCCTAACCGACTTAACCTCCACTTACTGCCTCCAACGCTTTCGTATTTCCCTGTAGAGTTGGTATCCGTCAGGACGCCGCTCAAACATTTCGACTTGCTGTTGACATGGTTGAAAAGCTGTCCGGGATGTTCATGCTTCAGTGGTGCTGGGTCATAACCGAACTCTGCTGCAGGTGTAGCGAGAGTGAAAGGGGCCAGAAGAGCCAGAAGTTGCAATTGAACACGCATCTTGAAGATTGAAGCTCTGAAGATCTAGAACAACAGTTGAAACAGGATAAGTTTCAAACCAAAGAACAAAAATGTTATCTGGGGTATTCTGCCAAATAAGTAGCAAGACCCTGGAAAATATCCAAGAGGGGTAAATCGGGCCAAGAACGCGCCAAGCGGCTTGGGCCGCCGTTCAATGACGTTCAATCCCCTGCATATGAGTTGACGAGCTCAAGCGAGTGATTCCTACACGTGGGTTAATTGCACAATTGATTACCAATGCTATATAACAAGGTTAAATGTGTGGGGATCTCTGCAGGCACGAAGGGTGATTTCCTACTCCGGCAGGCGGTCATCTGATTATACTTTTTATCGATGACACTTGCACTGGAGTGCCAATGCTACTTAATCTCAGTTTCGGGACCGAGAGCTGGTAAGTCCGAACGGTAGGCCTGTAAGATCAATGGTTCGGAAGAATGCTTCCTTTCATGGGATAGAAAGACTTTGTTGCATCCAGAATGCATGGCAACTCTATTATGAGTAAATCCTAGTACAGACACTCCAAGTCATTTTTGATAGGCCGACTCACCGGTTTGTCAACAACAGATTATATCTCAACCGAGCGGCACGGCCTTCATAGGGCGAAGACTTGATAAAGAAGGAATGCTCGATGGTCACCTGAGACACTGAATCACTGTGGGTGGGCGAAAGGGAAATCATACTACTGCATTTCTTCATCTTTCGAGCAAACAAATAAACTTTTCTTCATTATGCATTATACAGCGCTCTCATTGCTGTCACACTTTCTAAGTCCATTTCAACACCCAGTCCTTAGCCCAAGCTCCACCTGCCGTCGAATTTGTCAATGCTGTAACAGCCAATACCTGACTTGTCTCATTGTATGTCCAGCCACTTGAGAGACTGGCCCCGTTCAAGGTAACATTGCTGGGTGATGATCCAACACCAAGAATCGTGACGTTTGCAAGCGGATTGGTGTCTTTGTATGTCCCTCTCGCTGATGCGTAGAGGGAGGACTGAGTCAATGAGAACTGCACGCATTCTGATTAGCACTTGCCCAAGCTGGCGATGTATGGGAAATGGGAACCGGGAAAGAAAGACCAGACTCACCTCAACCCACAGCGTACTATTCTGCACAACACTCTCCCCATCATCCAGATACAACACCCCACTCGCCGTCCCCTCCAGACTCGTCGCAGCAATCACACCCCAAGGATTAGACCTACACTCCTTCGTCGTCATCCCCGCCTCCTGAATCGGCAACACGCTCCCTCCCCGCACATATACAGGGATATGCCCCAGCGGCGCATCAATCGTGACATTCTGTCCTGGCGAAGCACTGATCGCAGATTGATTGTACCAATCATACCAAACCTCACCTTTACCAACTCCGGGGAATACACCATCGACAGATGTAGCGCCCTGCGCCAGAACAGGTGTGATCATCAAGCTCCCACCAAGAAGGAACTGTTGATCCGCAGCTGCAAGCGATGGATCATTCGGGAACTCCCACGCCAGAGCACGCATGACCGTCGAGCCTGTCGTATGCGACAGATAGAATGTTGTATAGATATACGGCAATAACGTATACCGGATCTTCATTGCCACTCTGCTTGCCTCCGCGACGGAAGCCCACACGTAAGGTTCCTGCGAATTCGCGGATAGGGTGTTGTGGTTCCGGTAGAAGGGGAAGAAAGCGCTGAGTTGCATCCACCGGTTGCAGAGTTCCTCATCCGAGTTCCCGTTGAAACCGCACGTGTCAACGCCGAACATGGGGATGCCGAAGAGTGAGAAGGAGAGCGCTTGTGAGATGGAGAAGTACATGTATGCCCAAAGCGAGGCGTTGTCGCCGCCCCAGTGGCCGGCCCATTTCCCGGAGCCGGCGAATGTGGAGCGGCCGATGATGAAGGGGCGTTTGGTTGGGAAGACGTTGAGAAGTGCGTGGTAGGTGGCGTTCAGGATTTGCGTCCCGAATAGGTTGTGGTAGTCGTATTCTTGGGTTCCGCCATGGTGGGTGGCGTTTGGACTGACTGCGTGGACGTCAAGAGCACCTTGCACGTTGTTGATGACGTATGGAGGGTACTCGATAGATCGGGACCCAGGAGTTGGTGTTGTTCGGAGATATGTGGTTGAAGTGGTTGGAGCTGGGAGAGCAGTTGCAGATGCAGCTAAAGCTTGACTGGCGGAAGCAGCAGATGCAGATGAGAACTCGGTAGCATTGGTGTTGTTGAATCCTTCGGGATAGCTGTAGATGATGTTGCCTGGCTCACCAGGCAGGCTGAATGGTGGATGGACAGGGTTGAGAGTGAGGTTATTACTGCCACAGGAGCCAACGCAGAAAGACGATACTTCGCTCATGTCGATCCAGATGCCATCAAACGAGATATTCTGGTGCCAGAGACTCATCTCTTGTGTCCACCAGTCAAAAGCCCCCGTGCCGTTGAGAACGGCTCCAATCCAGTCCGGGAAGACTGTGTACCCTGGCCATACTGATCCAATGTAAAGGCTTCCATCAGGATTTAGCATGAACGAATTCGTTTCGTTGCCTCTATCGAAGGTTGGATATGCATCGCTTGCATTTTGTGGATTTGGGACGTAAATGGCGGAGTCCACGATTGGAATGTAGTGTTGGCCGTTCTCATGGAGTTTGGACAAGAATTGAGCACCTTCTGAGTAAGAGAATGTGTTCTGGTCGTTGTCAAAGTCACGATACTGGTTCATATAATCGATGTCGGTCCTGAATGTGGGTCAGTAGGCAAACCTGGTTCGATCATCCTCGACTTACCAGATATTCTCAAGAGGAATGCTGAATGCCTTGAAAGTGTCGACAACTTCTTGGAGTTGTGTCCAGTTCGCATAACCCCATCTGCATTGATGGTAACCGAACGTAAAGTATTGCTGCATTGCTGGGAGTCCGATTGCACTTTGCTGATAAGCTTTGGTTACTTTGTCTTGGGTCGGTCCAGCATAGAAGTAAAGCTCAATGCTGCCACCAAGAGTTCTCCACGTGATGTTCGAAGGTCTCATAAGAACTTCCTGGCCGTGTGAATTTCTCATGTACACCCCATGAGAGTACGAGATGTAGTCTGCGGTAGCGTCGGTTGCATTCGCAGCATACGTCGAATTGCCAGTTGTCTCATCGACCTCGTAATATCTAGTATCAAGATAGAAAGAGTGATCGCCGTAGATATTGTAGTCTATTGGATCTCCCACATCGGCTGCCCAAAAGGTCCGAGTGAAGTTATTTCCCATTCGAAGGCCGTGGATGACCTCTCCAAGTCCATATAGGTTGTAGTTCTCGGGTAGAGAGCTTGCGAACTCGATGAACTGATTCTCGAACACCAGCTTGGTACCGGTTGTGGAGAAAAGCACGTCTCCAGTAGACTGACGGATGACGGTGAAGGAGAAGGTGGGGTCGTTGCTCCAAATGAAGTTGAGATCGTTATCTGCGATTGTCAAGTTCGCATCTGCATCGATGGTAGGTTTCTCGACAAGTACTTCTGGGAGGATAAACCAGGAACTGTTGGAGGAGTCGATATATGTGGGGGTGATTTCGACGTGTAAACGGTCGCCAGATTGGTACTCGACTGTGAGGTTGAGAGCATCCACGTCTGTTCCGTAGACATTACAAGCATCTCCAGCGAGGCTCAGAAGTGCAGTGAGGCCGTATGGAGTTCTGATCACCTTTGAAGCTGTATACCCTGGGCAGACATCTTGGGGATTGACTGCTTCAGAGTCCTGAAAGATTCAGTCTTCATTCAAATATGTGGGCTCCCCGGTAAACCCCTGGTATGGTTCCGGAGTTGCTAATGACCTTGATGAGGACTTACATAGATATTTGGAATTAAAGGAACGCTGGCATCGGAATCTGCAGGAACCGTAAATATTGAGCGGAAGCTCGTTGTCGCATTTGGAGAAACAGCTGATGTCGAATTTTGGCCGTACACAGTAGCTAGTGAAGCGCAAAAAGCACCCACTGCCAGCAAAAAACGACCACCCATCTTCTCACGATACCAGACGATCTGGAGGACAGTGTGCAGTACAACAAGAAACGAGCTACAGAGCAGTAGACTCGAGAATATGGAAGAGATAGCAGGAGCAGTGAAACAGGAATAAAGAAGGTCCGCCATCTTCAATATATGATCAGAACACCCCGCCTCTGACGACGAGGACCCCGCAAATACTTGCTCTTCAGATGAGGTGGCACGACATGGGGAGCTCCAGAAGCTCTAGTTGTTGAGGTATGGTGCATTCAAAAGCTGGCAAGAGCTTCAGAAGGGCCGAGTGACAGTGCTCTAGTGCTGTCTGATCATTGCTAGAAGAGGAATCATGGGGATGAAAAGAGTTCGTCAGATACTGCTAACAGTCCCGCTTTGGTATAGAATTCGGCGAGAATAATCGAGCTCGCTGTCCCGTCATAGAAAGCAAGGCAGTTCCTCCGATACTGATGTTGTTCCTGTCAATCCTCCCCCCTCCTGACCCCGCGTTCCTCAACATGCCCCGCAACAGCCTGCAGCTTGGGGAAATGGTGACGCAGGTCGGGACAAGCTTTTGACCGTCAGTGGCTGGAAAGCTTAAGGGTGCCGTACGCCGGCTGTTAGTAAACAAGAAACGGCCCGACAGGCTTCGGTAAAAGACGATTGCTGTTGTTTATTTGGCGAATATTTCACCGAGGGGGAAAAGGTTCGAAGAGTGGAGGGGAGTGGGAGTGTGGTGGAGTGCTGTTAAAGCTCAGTTCTGAATTGCCGAGCTTCACCGCCCCCAGCCCATTGTTCGAGCTTCTCGTTGTCAGGGCCAAAACTATCCTGCGCAACTTTGATGGAAGCTCAACATAGCAGATACCTTTCTCGGGCGCTTACATTGCCGTATCCTTTGCTGTTTGGACATCAAGATTGGCAAAATAAAGCGGCGGATGCATTTGCATTTGCATTTGCCAAACCTCTGTTGAATGCTCTGGTCGCGTGGTTCCAAGCTCAGCTCCCCTTTTCCGAGCCATCCCTACGAAGTTCTACAAGAGCATCAATTGGGTCCTATCTGCTGGGCACTCTGATCCATATTGGATTGTGCTAATTGAGTAATCCTCGATAGAGCACATCTCGAAAGCTTCGCTTTCTCATCGAAATTCGACACCTACTTCTCCTCTATCGACCACACCCCAAGATCTCTTTGCACCCTCTTGCATATTCGCAGGTGCAGAGACTGGATACGGACACACAAAAGACAGAGAGAGACATTCGGAATAAGTTCGCGATCTTATCGAGAGCCCAGTGGGGGATGTCGTGATCAGCCATGGGAGGGAGCGAGCGCTCTGGAGTTCACACTTCCGCCTGCCCACCAAGCGGTGCATCCTTTCAATTACAAGTCGCCCGGGGCTCTCAGGCAACATCGAAAAGCGAGGTGTCTGCATCTGCCTACCCCTACACTTTCCTTCTCTCCATGGCATAGTTGCTGTTCGAATACGGTCTCCATTACTCTCCGTGTGCGCCGAAGGACAGATGGAATTCCTTGCTCGACATGGGGGCATATTTCATAGCTGCTGCTGGAACATCGTGCTCCATCTGCGTCCTGGCTGAGAGGTCCACTCCGTCGTCAGTCAAGATGTCGTTGAGTTTGAGGGAAAGTGCCCTCCGCAGCTTGGTTTTCTGGCTACTACTTGATTAGGAAAGCTGGTTGCCATTCGCCAAAATGTCATCGAATTCATCGCATCACTCTGCTCACCAGATCCGGAGCATCCAATAATTTTTGATTGAGCAATACGCACTGGTTATTACTGTTCTTTTTTGTAAGAACAATTACACTGGTATCTCGTCTGGATTCATATGAAATGTCTTGCATCTGGACTTGTTGGAAGACAGCTTCATGCTGTAATTTATTTTCCTACTGAATTTAGTTTGTTTGCTTCCGTCTCTTTGATCTTCTTCACAAAGTCATCGTTGGCCTGAGTTGTCACGGGGTTCTTTTGAGGGACTTCACTGCCTCTCAAACTCCTCTCCTTATCAACTTTTCCAAACTTGATATAATGCGATCTGAAAGTGGAAAGCAGATGCGTTACCTGGGCATAAGTTTAGCCTAACGGGTGATCGGCTACAATGCTTGAATAGTGGTCGATCTCAACATCTTCTCATTGGACAATGCCGTGTTGTACCGCAAGGCTGAGTCTGACTGGTCCCCCACATAATGGCTAAGCCGCGGCAAACGTCACTCAGCCTCGTAGATCTCTGTCATGATGAAACTTCTCACGTAAAATACGAGAATGCAACCTCAAGAACAAGAGAGATATATCAAGGCTCGCAGACGCATTCTTGGAAGAAGAGCGATATCAAAATATACAAATTTCAACATGGGATTATTTTCCTCTGACGAGAAACCTCCCCCACCATCCTACGAGAGTGCCACTTCTCAACCCTCCACACTTGAGGTACAAGACCCGCTATCAGCAGCAAGAAGATCGCCATCTCCAGCTCGACCACCCTCACAATCCAATCTCGCATTCCGATTTCCCCAAGCGTTCGGCCTCTACAGCGCCGGCTCCTTCTCCGGCGACCTCTACCTCGCCCAAGGAAAAGACGACCCAAACCCCCTCTACTACATCAGCACGCACAGCGGTCTCTCCTCTCAGCCCTCCGTAATCCTGCACTCCTTCAACGACCCCAGTTCCCCTCCCTTCGCAACAGCAGACTTCCACTCCTTCTCCAGCACCATCGACCTCACCCTGTACATCGGCATCCCGCCCGGCTCCACCCCGCAAACCACAGCCATGGAATCCACTGGCATGATGTCCTCCTCCCGCATGTTCCAGGCACCTGTCCCGTCAACAGGCCAGCTCGAAGCTTTCGAGTGGAAGGGGAGTTCTGGCGCTGAAGTCCAGATGCTGGATGGACGGAGTCATGGGAAGAAATGCGTGAGGGTTTCGACGGGGGAGGTGGTTGCCGTGTTTACGCATCCGAGTATGAGTTTTGATAAAAGGGGGAAGATGGGGTTCTTGGGCGATAGGTCGAACTTGGGCGAGGCCTTTGAAGTGTTGGCTGTCATGGGGGTTGTGGCTATTGTGGAGCAAGAGAGGCGGGCGAGGAGGAGGAGGAATGCGTGAGCAATATCGATTGATGTTGATTGTGAGCCCGAGGGCGGGGTCTTCTTCATGTGGATATTTTGGGTCATATCCTTTCACTGGATCATGTAGCTAGAATCCTCATTGGCCATGCAATTGATGGAAATACTCAAGCGGCATCAGAACGCTGGTTGGGTAGTGACGATATATCAATTTCTCTTATGATACCCACAATTCTACATCGCAAATTACATTTGTTTCAGAGGAATACCACAAAGAGATAATGCAATACTCGAATCCCGGATTTTCCACCTCGCTCATCTACGCGCCACTTTCTCGATCGTCTTATAATTACCTCCAATCAATGCAAAGCTCCCACCGGAACCGCAGTCCCATCACCAAACCCATCGAGCTGATACAGCGGCTCAAGCTTCGCACGTCCCTGGAACAACACATAGCGCTTGATTGCCCATGGGAGCCAAGTCCCAGCGTAATATGCTACATGTCGACGAGTCGGGACACCGAAGATGAAGTCAAGTTCTTCGAGGGTTCGTTGTCTAGGAAGAGGTCAGAACGGTTGGAGAGTATGAAGGGAGGAGGGGTACGTACTTGGTTTCGGGGAGTAAGAAGAAGATTAGCGTGAATGCTACCATGTTTAGACCGGCGTAGAAACCGAATGCTGTAAAACGAGGTTAGAAGATTATGTTTCCTGGGGTGATTTGTAGAACTTACCTCCAGTCGGCGTAAAAGCCGCAAGGAGTGAAGGGAAGGTCAATCCCAGAATACTCGACAACGCATTATTGACGAAAATACACGAAGCCGCTCCAATCTCTCGATGTGACAACGGGAAGCATTCTGCAGCGTAAACATTCGGAACTGGACCAATACCTATAGTCTCAAGTCAGAACAGCGACTCACAAACGAAGGGATGAATGGTTCTTACCAGGCGAATAAAACGCAGTAAATAAATAAACAAAAAACGCAATAAGCGGCAACCTCGCATCCACACTATCCGGCAACAGAAAACAACACCCTCCAGCAACCAAACACCACGCCATATTCGGGAACGTAAACAACAACAGATTCCTTCTTCCATACGTATCAATCGTCCAAATCGCAGGCCACGCGAAAATGAAGTTGACCAAACCGAACCCGAAAGATGCGAGAAGTGTTTGCGTGTTGTTGTAGCCGGCTTCGGCGAAGATTGTTGACGAGTAGAAGGCCATGATGTTGATTCCCGAGAACTGCTGTGCGATCATCACGATTGCTCCGCCCATTGTTGCGCGACGGATTCGCGGCACGGTTAGGAGTTCCGTGAAGCGCGTCATGAAGGAGGAGCCGCCGAAGACTTCTTCTTCGACGATGAATTGGTTGTAGGCGTAGTACTAGGTTGCTGTTAGACACTGCGATGAAGTTGGAGTGATGCAAAGGGTACTTACCAAGTCTCGTGCAGCCATCACTTCAGTATTTCTCAGTCGGCAGAAGGATTGGTAGGACTCTTTGATACGGTACTTCTTCAAGAGCCATCTTGGAGATTCTGTATAACAAATCAGTATGTGGCATTGAGAAAGCGCTTGTCAAGACTTACCAGGACAAAACCAAATCAAGATTATAATCGGCACAGCAGGAGCAAACGCCGCACCCAACTGAAACCTCCAAGCAAGCCGTCCAATCTTATGAAAGATCAAATTCGACGAAAACCCAACCAAAATCCCAAACGCCACACAAAGCTGGAACGTCATCACCAGTCCTCCACGAATCGTAGCCGGCACAACCTCGGACGTCATAATCGGAATCGTTGTGATCTTGATCCCCATCCCAACTCCCATGATCAACCGACAGAGCAGGATACCCCACCAGTTCTGCGTGAATGCTTGAGCTAGAACGGGAAAGATGCAGAATAGGCCGGTGAAGAAGATCACGCCGCGTCGTCCCCACATGTTGTTGAGAGGGTCGGCGAGCCATGCTGCGAATAGGCCGGAAATCGATGGTGCGGCATTGATGGCTCCCACGAGCCAGGTGTTGTGCTCGATTCCGAATTCTTTTGGGAACGAGAGATTTGCGCCGTTGGCACCAGTGTTGTCCCATCCTTGGACTGCAGAGCCAAGCGAGCAGAGAGCAATGGTGAAGTACAAGTCCTTGGGTAAGTGGAATTTGTGGGTAATCTCGCGCCGCAAGTGTCGCTTGTCTTCAGCATCGAGCTCCTCGATGTTGTCGAAGTCGTCGGGGTTCTGAGCTACCAGTGCACCTTTTTGAAAGATTGTGAGCTTGTCCATGAGATCGTAGGTCTCGCAGAATGTTGCTACGTTGTCGAAGAGCTGCTGCTTGGAAAGTCCAGCCAATGGGTTGATGATTCTATACCCTGTTAGTTTACAATTTCAGGGGAGTTGAGGAGTGGTATACTTTGCGTTGACATTGTGAGCAAACGTGACCGTGTGATGGTCTTCTTTGACTTGATCTTCGACATGCTCGGAAAAATTCTTGTCCTTGTGAAGAGAAGACATGGTCGGTTATGCTGGAGAATTGTGGATGAAAGCGATCGTCACAGATGGGAGGCCCTCATTATATAGCTAGAAAACGTGAAGGATTATTGTAAGTTCCAAGACTCTGGCAAACTTTGAACTTAGGATCATTTCATCTGATAGACAGGGGTAACATGTAGCATGGCAATTGTACATGGGCCAATCTGGGGAACGAAACTACCCCGGATTGGATCCTCCCCGGATACCAGTACTTGTCACCTGCTGGGTTTGTCCTGCGGGTTTGTGGAGACATGATTCTCCTGGAACGCTCGAGTACCGGGGCAAGATGGGGAGCACCGAACGTCCCGGTTCACTGTGCAGGTCAGGCTTTGGGCACCTGCACAGGACACCAGAGTTGGCCGGTCCTGTGCAGGGACGATGCAAGCCTTCAGAAGCCACTTGGTGCGGTTATTTGTCCCCGCTAGTATCACAGTGGTCAAGTGTAGTTGTCCTGTACAGGGACGGACAGGGTCATCCATGCCAGACGACTCTACGAGCACGGTGAGGCGTTGACCTGAACAGGGTCGAAGGTTGGTGAGGAGGCACCAGAACTACCCACTCTTGACCTCGACTACTTTCCGAGCGTGGGTTCGTATCATTCTGGCCAGGAGTTGGAGTAGCGCCAACTTTGCTGACGCCAAACGACCCCGCACCTCAGCATTACCCCGCTGTGCCCTGTGTGTGGCAGCCGAGAGTCATGCAGAGTCCCTGCACAGGGTGTCATGACTAGTCAGTCAGGATTTTTAGTATATGGTATAAGAGTACAAGTGAAATGAAATGGTAGAGTAAGAACTAAACGAGCCAAATCTGTCAAAGCATTCATCACCACCATCAGCAAATAATCGAACATCAGAAAACATGGGAAGCGTCGAAGGTATCAGTTGGCTTGAGAAGCTCGAGGAGCAGAGTATGTCCGAGCGAAACATTTTTGCATTTCGATATCTAATGAGTAACAGTGAACGTCGATGTCGATTCCATGGACCCGAAGTTCGCGAAGAGCCTTCCCTTCAAGCCACACAACCAGACCAGCAACCAACTTCTCGTCAACGAACAAATGTCTGTCCCAGAAAACAAAGAGATGTTCCTCCAAGCAGTGAAGGAATACAAGGACCAAGGTTGGTCGGCTGTATTGGACAGAATTGTTGGCACCACTCCTTTCCACAAACCAGAATCTCGCTAAAGTCTCGCAAACAGAGCGTCCTCATTTGCGCGAAGAACATCGAAAACATCCAGGGCCGTGTCCTACTCCAGACCTCCCCATTCCACGCATACGATACAGACAAGGTGGTGGAGCATGCTCGGAACTATGCTCGAGAGTTTGAGAAGGTCGGTATCTCTAAAGATCGTTTCTGCATCAAGATTCCGGCCACCGGACCCGCCATGAATGCTGGTCCCATCCTTCTCAAGGAGGGAATCCGAACACTGGGCACATCTCTCTTCAGCTTGTCCCAGGCCATCGCGGCTAGTCAAGCTGGATGTCTTTACATCAGTCCCTACTACAACGGTATGTTGGAAACACAAATCGAACGGAATATAGGCTGACCACCCAATGTAGAAGTCAGAGCTCACGCGGAAGCCAAGCTGTGGCCTAATGTCGAGGATCCTGCTCTCGACCACACGATGTCTGCGCGAATGGTGCAGATGCTCGATACATACAGGCGTCTATATAAGGAGACTGGGAAAGAGCAGCCGATGGTGAAATCTGCCAGGTATGTGGAATATGAGGCAGCGGAGGATGAAATGTGCTGACTGCGGAGCTAGTTTCATCTCTCCCAAGGAAGCAATGGCGGCTGGTGAGATGGGCTGCCACCATGCAACCATCTCTGCCGATGTCCTGTCTCAGCTGGCAGCCCTTCCATATGATGGAAGCAAGCAGCCTGGCGAAGGCGTTCCCAAGTCCGCACACCCATACAAGAACGCTGGCCCAATTCCCGCTCGTCTGCAAAAGCTGTTGACTGTCGATCCGCTCGCACCCGCGGGTTGGGATGGGAAGCTCGCCAGCACCGATATCGACTATTTGGCGAACAATGGAGCGGAGTTGGAGAAGTCGATCGAAGCGGATCCTGCCACAAAGACTAGGTTGTTTGAGGCTTTGGAGTTGTTTAAGGGTGGCGAGCTAAGAAGCAAGGCTGCGATCGAAGAGGCCATGAAAGTCGTCTGAGATAGACTGTTTCCGGCTGAGTTGGACCCCCTAGATAGAAGATAGAGGATACAATGCATGTTTGCCATAAAGCTAAAATCTCGCTATGTTTCTTGGTCAGTATCCGAAGTGAAAATTCTCATGCGGATTGTAATTGAGATCCGGTATTGGCAATGGAATGTCGAGGAACAAATTTTGATCCATATTCAAGTCATCAAAATTATGTGCAGCAGAAGCCATCCCAAAATTTGCGTCTAGGTTATTGCCATAGGCGTTGCCCAGAGCAGTGTAGAAATCCACGCCAGATGGATCAAGCAAATCTATCTGCTGCTCTGAGCCTGGCATGGCACCGTTTGCAGGAACGTTGGTCAACGTAGATGGTCTTGCTCCCATGACTGGTGGCGAATTCTCGGTCTGGTCATTCTGAGGCGATGTGTCTGGAGGCACATTTATAACTTTTGGGGTTTCTGATACAGGTAGTAGAGGTGGTATCTGCTGACGTCCATCCTCAGTCTGATGCCTCTCATGGTTCCCCACTCTGTGATCATCATCCCCGCCATCTCCGTTCGAATTGTCCCCAAAGCCACCAGGGAAGGTGCCGAAGACCTCCTGATCGACTTTCAAAAGCGCCGCCACTCCATCGCCGAGAGGCTTTGGTCGACATGGGCTCATATTAGAGAATTGTTCCCGCCAACGATTGACCTCTGCGATGAGCTCGAGGTTTTCGGCGAGAAGACTCTGGACTTCACTCGCTGCCGCCAGACACATCGTACGCTGTGCCTGTAGATGTTCAATACTTTCATGGACGATAATGGACTTGGATAACCTTCGGTAGTGTGCAAGTGCTGGTAGAAGGCGTGCCAGGTCCTTCTTGGTCAGCGCCAGCTTATCAAGTGCTTTGCACAAGTTCTTACCACAAAACGTTCATTCAAAGCTTCTCTTCGCTGTTTCTCAATTACACGATGGCTTGCTCGTTCCTCTGCCGTGAATGCTCTGATTCTTTTCTTGGGCCTTCTCTTGTTCACTGCACCATCCGCGTTATCCGGGGGACTTGCTGACGGGGTTTCAGAACTTTGAGCCATGGCTGATGGCGTACAGAGTCGACGGTGGATGCTTTGTCGCGAGAAGTACACATAAGTTGGAATTTCGAAAGAGCAGAGACGCGGGGCCGAAGAATGGGGGTGTTGTACTAGCTGGGATCAGACTTTCAGTTGCAGAAGCCAAGGTTTTAGTGATGCTGGGGCAATCGGGGGAACCCCGCACTTAACTGTGGGCCAGCCATGCCAGCTGACTGGCGGCGATTCGTTGAAATGAAAGGGCTGTGGGGATTCACACATGGACTCTATGGTACTCGAGTTGAGGCGGACAGAGGCATCCGGCTGGTTGCAAGGACTTGCCTGGCAATATCCAGCGGCGTAGTCTCAAGCCAATTCTGCAGTTTCTGGCGTGGAAGTAGATCAGGAAGTGAGCTCATTTGATGCACGAAAGGCATTAAGAGAACATGTATCTGGCGACGGCGAACTAGCTCTCCTTATATCACACGGGATATCTGCAGGTGAACAGACAACGCTGCTCCTATCCCATCCAATTCCCTTCAATCACCTTCTTCATCTGCGCAATCAATTCAACGTGTCTCGGCAGTGGCTTATACTTCTCCCCCTCTTCTCGGTGTTCGAATCCGAAAGTAAAATCGAAGCTCTGGACATTCGTAATCGTCGCCAAAGGATTGCACACTCCGCTATCGAGGAACATCTCTGTAGCCCTCTCGTTGGCGACCTCCATCAGTTTATCGATCTTCTCCTCCACCTCGTCCGCTTCATCGTCACTCTCGCCCAGCATCTCTTCCATCATCATATTTGAATTGGCCATGACTTCCACCTCCAGGGAGATCTCCAGGCTTGCGAGCCTTGACTTCTCGATCATCTTGACGAAATCCTTGATGATCGAAGACGATCGGACCAGCCTTTGAAACTCTTCCGAGTCGCTCTGCCGAACGACGTGTGTGTCATCATCGATCCAAAGCTCGACATTCTGGGTATGTTCGAAGTCGAAGTTCGCATCGAAAAGAATTTTCTGGAATCGAGCAAATACGTGTGGTTCGAGCAGGCCTCCTTCTATCTCGGGACTATCGTACACAACGGTACCATTGACTTCCCTACCGAAACCCAGCAAGGGATTGTGCCTCCATACGCCTTGATGCGCGGCCCCGAACTTCAGATCTTGTGGGTTGTCGCTCAAGCAAAAGATATCTCCAGGCTCGACGACGAGGATTGCTTCGGTATGGAACATGGATATAGCCTCAGAGTATATCTGCCTGTTGGTTCGCAGAATAGCCGGGTGCTTCCTGTATGCCTCGTAGTCTTCTGCGGTAAATGGGTTCGCTTCTGCTGCAGTGATGTACTCTCCACCCCCTCCTTCCATATCATCGTCGGAATCGGAATCGGACTGGTCTGTATCGTCTTCGCTTGGATCGTCGAGGTCCACGTCCACATCTACCTCTTCGTCATCGGAAAAGTCGTCTTCGAATGCATCGCCAGGTGTGATTGATATCATGCTCGTAGGAGTTGGGAGAAGGAGATAGCGATAAATATTCAGGCGGATCTCTGAATGGTCAGCAATGTCCCCGAAAGATAGGACAAAACCTACCTTTAGGTATCCGAAGCAGATAACATGCTCCATCTGCAGCAGATGAGTATTCAATTCCCTCCATATTGTGTTGAAGTAATGCGTGTTGATTAGGGGCAGTGTTTGGTCACGGAGATTTTTTTTGGGAAGATCACTTCAACGCGTTTTGCATCGCCACGTGATACCCCTCAGCGGGGGTGTTTATCTCCTTACCTAACCGAGCCCACCTTTTCTCGTTGAAGTATCTTGCCTTGGAGACATAGTATGAACCATCTGTGCTACATGATGTCATTCTTGAAATTCGACCCGTCACGTTATCTTCCTCCAAATACATTAAACTTGATCAAAATCTGGGCCAAAATAGCGAAATCGGATTTGTTCTAGCGAAGTCTTTCTTTCAAAGTGCCCCTTTGTTGTACTTAACTGGGCTCTAGCCATTGATGCAATACCCATGGACTGTTCAATTTGCCTCTTTGACTTATCGAAAATCTTCAAATACACTTCTGGGCTTCTCATACTTACAGATACTAGTCCACTTCATGTCCAGCCCGAAGTATTCTGGCCCACCAACTTTCAATCCTCGCTCATCCCCAGTCCACAAAGGATGCCCTGGCATGCCTATCACTGTGACTTTCAGCCCGTATCTTAGCTCCTGAGATCCAATGGCTTCTCCATCATCGCCTAGGATTGAGATCAGGTCCGGCACTGTGCAGATGACTTCCGTTTCTTCTCGATCCTCGGAGTCCGTGTAAGCAGCGTAGAGGAATTCGTTTTGGAAGGGTACGACGAGATGTCTCTTCTCCACAACACCTGCTCCAATCTTCTGTTCGGATGCAGGCGGCTCCATCAAACAGCGCCCTACTGTATAGCCTCCTTTGCTCACCTCCCTTTTGACGTCCACGACCTTCCCCTGGAAGAGGACTCGACCCGGCATTACGTCGAACTTTCCAGGTAAGATTATCAGCTCGAAAGAATCAGAATTAGAACTTACAATTGCGTCAACATAACTGGATTTGATTTTCCTAGCCATGTGTACGGCTCTGCCAAGATACCATGACTGGGAAATTGTGTTTGGGACTGCGAACTGTTTAATCACCGATCCCGGTAGAGGGCAAGCGACGATCGAAGTTTTCAACCCGAGCTCAATGCAAGTGGCTCTCAGCACCTTCTCGAGACGAGCATTAGACTCTGCATGCTACAAGAGTTAGTGAATACTCTCTGGAAACTCAGCAAGCATACCATGATGAGTGATATGTTCCCTTTCGCATCGGCCATCGCACAGGGTGCTATGGGATGTCCGTAGACATATGGAGTACCTGGGAGTTGTCAAGACGATAGGAGTACCATACCAATTCCTGGTCAACTTACCGTGCTCCATGGAGGGATATGCTCTGCCCATCATATCACCATCCACTGTTGGTCGTCCATAATGTACACTAGTCGGAAAGGTCGCAAGTCTACAGGTGTTAGTCCTCGTTGTAAAAATAACGTGAGCGACCTACCCATTCCCACCGCCAATTTCATCAGCTAACAGCGCGTGGAAGTCTTTAATGCCCATGACTTTGTTCAAGGCATCAATCGCTGCTGGTATCTCGGTTCCCGCTGATGTTCTTTCCCCACTGACACTTGGAGCGCCATACCAGGACCCGAAACACACAATATCGTCATCTTTCAGTGACTCTGGAGCAATCACTCTCATACTGTCTTTCCCGCCTCTTCGAAGGACGTCGAGCGCAACAAGATACGCAAGGTAGCTTGGCCCACCACCTCCGGTACCCAGAATGCCCGTTCCGCAAGCGATGAACTCGAGATCAACCTCAGAGACGTACCATACACCATCTCGGATATCTGGGCGGTATTTTGCAATGTCGATATCAAGCGAGGGCTTAGTCAGCGTCTTGTGGCTGTTTGGATGTGCTGCTTCTTTTTCTCTCTCCTGTTCAAGCATCTCGTCACCACTGTCTACCAAGGAACTGAGAGGGGCATGGCTCGTAACTCCACCATCAGGTACTCGCAATCTTCCTATGGCCTTGACTCTGATCCTGGTTAATTTGTTCGAAGCATACTGAAGCGGGATCTTATCTATTTCAACAATTTTGACGTCTGTTGGATCTGCACCTCTGGCAATTGCTGCCTGTATCGCGGCCTGGGAAGCAGATTTCACAATCTCTCGCTCGTCCTTGCCGTCAAGTATCTCGATGAGGTCAACTTCACCAGCTACCTTTGCAATTGCAGCCCCAACAGCGTTTGCGGAATCATGGTGAGGAGGAATTATGCACTCCTGTACCCCTTCCAACTCTTCCATGTACACAATAGATCCTCCTCCAACGAGAAGTACTGTGACTGGAGCCGAGGAGACTTTCATGTCTTCTATGGCTTGCTGCAGGATTCTGCGTATGCCGACTTTGGCCTTCTGCAAGACATCGTCTGGAACTCGTCCGCTCAAGTCCGTCGTTCCAATCTTCTGTCCCCCATTGGCAACAACTATATCCGTGGCCGTCATCACATCACCACCGAATGAGAGCGACTCAGTGGCTAGGTGATGACCGACGGAGCCTGGACCCACGATGACTTCTTCATGCTTGCCAATGGTGATACGACTACCCCCGCCAAGGCCAACGGAAAGAACATCGGGCATTGAGAATGCAGTTCGGACGCCTCCAACTTCTACAAAATTTGGTGCCTGCCGTGGGAACCCAGAAGGCAAGATTGCGCAGATATCTGTGGTCGTCCCGCCGATGTCAACGACCAGTACTTGGGATTCCTGGTTTTCTCCTCTGCTTCTATCTATGCCCGCGAGGAATGCTGCTCCTGTCATGCTGTTCGTCGGGCCGCTGGCGAAGGTTTTGATTGGCAAGTTCACGGCATCATCTGCTCCTGTGACTGTACCATCATTCTCTGTCAGATATAGTGTACATGAAAGCTCCATTTGCCTCATCGCCCTCTTGAATCCGTCCACGGTCTTTCTGGCAATTGCTAAAATGGAAGCATTCAAGATCGTAGCATTCTCTCTGGCCAGCAACCCGACCCCGCCAATAGTATGGGAGCACACAATATCCAAATCTGGGGCAAGCTTCTGCATTTCGCTCTTGCATTTCTCCTCGTGGATTCCTTCATGATCCAGTGGCGAGAAGACTCCAACAAGAGCCACTTTTGAGATTCCGTTCTTGCGAATGTCAGCGACGGTTTCTTCGATCTGGCTCTGACTGAGTGGCATGATCTCCCGGCCATCGATTTCAAGTCCTCCGTCAAGATAGTACACAGGGCCCTGCATAATCCTCTTGAGTCCAACTGGATAGTCTGAAAATGGAGGGATTTCTCGAGTCGATGGGCCACAAAGTCGTAAAACCGCAACTTTGCTCAGCCTCCTCTCATCTGCTTCGACTACCGCGTTGACGAAGTGTGTTGTACCTATGGTGACGCTGAGTACGTCCTCCTTGCGGACTTTCGACTTGGTGAGGACATCTTGGACGACTTCGACGATGCCGCTAGTGATGTCTGGGGTGGTTGGCCTTTTGCTCGAAATCAGGACTCCTCGGGAAGGGGAGTCAGATAAGTGGATGTCTAGGATGGCACAATCTGTGTTGGTACCACCAACATCGACTCCGATTCGAAACATGCGTGCGGATAGATTGAGGTGGTACAAGCTGCTTCTATGCAAAGGCGAATCGACAGTGGTCAAAATGTCTACAAATGTGGTGTTTATAGACTTGGATAGAATTTAAAATCCCTTAAAACTCCTTCCTAGCCGTGTCGCAAGTGGTATTTAGGCAGCGAAGCAATTTCATTTGGCTTCTTGGAAGCTTATACGATGCTGTGCAAAGATGGGGGCCGAGCTGACGACGATCCTGCTCTCCTGGCCGAGTCGAACGACACGAATATTGTGCTTCTGGGAGCGTTGCTTTCGGCGAATATCCTGTATACCACGAGATGATATCCACTCAACGGATATCATCTCTTGTGTCCCATGCCTATCTTTGCCGGAGAGTTCCTATCTTCCTATCCCAGTCAGATGAATGCAATGCGGCGATCGAAGGTGGGGTAATGCGCGACAGCCAACTGCTCCCCAGATACTCCTTCGACTTGAAAGTTTGTTGGCAGATACCCTCTTTCTCATTAAATACCCAACTTCGACATTGAGGAATGATGCTCTCTTTAAAGAATTTCGAGGTTCGCTCCGAAACAGAATTGACACGATGGATCAATGATGACATCAAACCCATCGAAGCAGGTCGCAGAACGTGGGGATTCTGGACCTTCAACAATTACTGTACGTAATGCGTACTGGACATCACATTCCGAAGTACTAACAGGACAAGGGATTCTGATAAATTCGAACATCTCAACATATTTAACTGGAAGCTCTCTGATAGCACTAGGCTTAACGTGGTGGCAGGCGCTCATTTGTCAGTTTCGCACGTTTAGCCCAGTGACCTCCTGTTGACTTAACCTGATGAAGCTATCATTGTTGGAAACTCCTTGGCTACACTGTTTGTTGTCCTGAACTCAGTACCTGGAGCATATTACCACATTGGATTCCCAGTCGTGAATCGTTATGTGTGGGGAATGTATGGCAGCCAATTCGTGATTTGGAACAGAATCTTGTTGTCACTCGGTATGCCATTGTCCCCAAGAAGCTGAATTGATATAGATACTGATTGGAATAGTCTGGTACGGGTTTCAATCCTGGGTTGGTGGAGAATGCCTCTATGTCTGCCTCCTGGCTCTCTCACCTTCTCTGGAAAAGCACATACCAAACCACATGCCTGCATCGACTGGCATGACCACCGCTCAGTTCGTTGCATACATCATCTTCTGTCTAATCTCCCTACCCGTAATTTGGATTCGACCGCACAAGCTCAAGAAATTCTTCTACGCGTCCAGTGCGACGATCATCGTATTTGAAATTGTACTGTTGATTTGGGCCCTTGCCACCATGGGCCCTGAAGGATTCGGTGACACAATTTCAGCCAAGTCAAGCACCGACAGCAGCTCAAGCTGGCTAATGGCGTATGGTATTATCAGCACCATCGGCTCCATCTCGGCTGGTATCTTGAACCAGAATGATTATGCAAGATTCGCTCGGAGACCAAAAGATGCAATTCTGGGACAGGTTTTTAGCTTCCCATTGTATGGTATTAGCTGCTCGGTGGTTGGAATTTTGGTGACAGCGGCGACTCAGCAACGCTTCGGCGGCGCAATTTGGAATCCTCCTGATATATTCTCAACATTGATCGAAAATGGAGGGTCGAGAGAGCGGGCCGCGGGGTTCTTTGCAGGCGCTGCCCTGGTGGTATCTCAGATCGGCGTCAATGTGCCCGGAAATGCCTTGTCCGGTGGTTTCGACTTCGCAGCGACGTTTCCAAAGTACATCAATATCAGGAGGGGTGCTTATTTGACAGCCGCTCTCAGCGTTGCTTGCAACCCTTGGCGAATAGTGAATACCGCCACTGTATTCATTTCGGTCCTGGGGAGCTATAGTGTCTTTCTAGGACCAATGACCGGAATGATGATCTCCTCGTACTTTGTCGTCAACAAGAGCAAAATAAACGTGGATCACTTGTATATTGGCAACAGGGGGAGCATATACTGGTACACGTGGGGTGTGAACTGGCGTGGAATAGTTGCTGTAAGTTGACTTTTCCACGGGACCGTGACAATTGCTGATGTGTATGATAGTGGATTTGTGGTGTTGGTCCCTCTATGCCAGGATTCCTCGCATCTGTCGATACCTCCATCAGTGTCCCTACCCCGTTGATCCATCTATATTATATCTGCTTCTTGGTTGGGTTCTGCATTAGTGCCGCTGTCTTTTGTCTTCTACATTACACCTTTCCCGCATCTGAAGTCATGGACTTCATCGACAGTAACTCGGCCAAATCCCTGATGACAGATTATCAGGATCGCTGGGATGGGGAAGTGAGTAACACCACAGACGGAGTGGACAAGAATGCTCGCATTGCGGCTGTAGAAGTCAACGTTCCATGATATTGCGAAAAAAAAAGAAGAAAAAAAGAAGAAAAAAAACCATCGTCTGGCTGAGGTTTCTAGGGTGGCGAGTAGCGGAGATTTATACTTGGTCCCTCTTTGTTTACCTGGTGTGTAGCGATTCGCTTAGAATCTCAATTTTAAAGGACAATGGAAATGGCCTGACTGCGCGACTGGTCTTCCAGAAGGGAACATTCTGGCTCCGCGAAAGCTTTAACAATTTTGGAACCAACAGTGATCAACATATTGACATTGATGATTTCTCCTTTCCCTTGCATTGCCAAGACCCATGTTCTGCAGATCATCAACCAAGGTAGAACTAGTTGACTTGGCGTCCTCAACCAACATTTACTCCCACTTTCTCGCCAACATCTCCAATCCCAGCAGACATTCAGCTTCATTAATCATGATCGAATCACTGTTCGGTGGGCATAGTCTACCCCGAGTCCCCCCGCCTGGTTGGCTTCATCCAACACTGACGGTGAGCATTCTCCAAACACTCGAAGACAAAACTAACTGGTCAGGCGACCTGCATTTTATCGATTGTGCTCCCGCCGGGTTTCATCAGACTTGGTTCCGGAGCTATAATACTCGCTCTGTTTCTGTACCTAGTTGGATCTACTGGGGATCAGTCGCGGGATGCATACCTCTCGGGTGTGTCGTGTGCACTGCTGGTTCTCCGATGGGTCGACCTAGTCGGCATTCACACGCCAGAAAAGGACTTCTGGAAGCAATCGGAATCACATAACAAACCACTGGATAGGGCTTGGGAACGATTGAAGTGGTTCTTTTTCCTTTGGAATAACCAGAGGTAAGTCACTCTGGCACGGGAATGCATACTCTGACGCGATGAAAGAGGAGTGGGATGGAACATTCAGCCCGACTGTCTACCGCAACCTTCTTCAGAGAGCTCCAATAGATCTACCTTTGTCAGGTATAGTCTCGCCTCTGCGTTCTGGGCATATTTTGGCTTGGATCTCATTCAGATGTTGTTGAAGTATGCATATACTAGTGACGGACGATATTTCTTCGCAATGCCAGTGCCCAAGCAAGTTTCCGTAGCATGGGCGGCCGCATTCAAGTTGTACTATACAATTTTGCTCTTTTATCAACTTGGTGCCGCTTCAACTGTCCTTGCTATGATTTACGGCCCAAGGGACTGGCCACCCATATTTGGGAAGTTCAGGCGAGACGCTTGGAGTATCCGAAAGATGTGGGGATCGTGTTGGCATCAGATGATGCGACGTCCATGTGCTGAAGCTGGAAGAATCACCAAGACAGTTTGTGGGTTCCGGACCGGGAGTTTTGCCAGCAGGTACTCTCAGATTTGGGTCGGATTCGCTGTCAGCGCCGCTATTCACCACGCCGGTGCGATCGTGGGGATGTTTGAAGACGATGGTTGGTGGCAAGGTTTGTACTTCATGCTGCAGCCGTTGGGGATCATGCTCGAAGATGGGATCATCGGCATTGGGAGACGGTGCGGGATTGAAGAGAGTGGTATGAACATTGCAAGTCTATCAAGAGATCAAAGCTGACTTTGCAGGATGGACGAAAGCTGCTGGACATATCTGGGTCCTTGTGTGGTTCTCTTGGAGTTTGAGGTTTATTGTCGCTTTTCAACCAAAGCTTTGGGCCGAAACATATGTAGTCCCCAGCTCTTTGCAGTTCATGTTTAATGTTTTGGAGAGGTAGAGTATGATTTACACTTTGATAGAATTGGAGTTATCCTAGTCAATGGAGTGGAACATTGATGGAGAGGAGTAAGTTCACGAGTTCAACAACATACTTAGAGTAGGCTTGTGAGATTGTCTCAGCGCGTGTAATGCTACTCATCTTGTATTTACGAGACCGTATAACCTTGTGATTGGCTCAATAGATCTGCCTGAATCTGGATCCCGAGGCACGATAAGTCACACCTACAGAAACATCCAAATCTAGGTTACGTGTCCGTTCAAGTAGATCCTGGCAGAATGACGACGATGAGCTTTTGATGCAATAATTGTCCCTCCCACCAAGATCTTCCCACCCCAGGCCTTTTCGTGATTCAATGGATTCTCTGCAACTGGAACTGGAAAAAGTCCTTGACAATCTGTCCTCCTCCAGCCAAGAGATTCATGAACCTAGCATCAACTGCAAGTTCTACCGCATGTATTGCCATGTACTGACACACCAAATTCCGCAATCCTCCGATCCCTTCATACCCGTCTTTGCCTTCTCCAGTGTATGCGTATCTGGCAAGATCCGTGATATCGCTGATATTCTCATTGTCGAGCTCGAAGGTGCACAGAGTCTTGTGCAGCTTGAAGAGGGCCAATGCCTTCAAGGATTCCACAAGCTGACCGTCCGCCAGAACGTAGAGAGAAGCATGGCTCAAGAAAACGTTGGAATAACTGTGGCCTTTCTCAAAAGTTGGTGAGGGGTCGCAAGTGCCTTCGTAGTTATCGAGCGAGACGATTACCGGATAAGAAAGGGACTTGAAGTTGGCCGTTAGTTTGTATTGCTCTGATGGCTTGTCCTCGTCGATCTTTGCAATTTCTTCCAGCTTCGTCTCTGCCGGTTGAACATTTTTGACTTGCGCCTCCTCTGGCTTTGTCTTCAGCTCCGGCTTCTTCTCTGGCTCTGGGTCTGGCTCCGACACAGTCTCCTTCTCTATCTTCAATGCAGCCTCCTTTGATTCCTTCTCCGACCTCTCAATCGCAGCTTTTGATGGCTTCTTCTTCTTGTTCTTTTTGACTGGGATGGGGTAATTTAAAATGGTCCCGTCCTCCTCCATCTTCTCAGATGCAGAAGTCTCTCGGGCTTCAACTGGGGATGTCTCATCCGACCCAAGAGAATCGATCCGTCCCCGTATGCCATTGGGAGCTGTTTGTGGTGGCGAATGAGGACCAGCTCCATTTGCGACCTGTCGTGACTTCGCGGAGCCTTCGACATTCTTGGAATGCACACCGTTCGTCTTTACTGCTTCAGCAAGACTGCGTTTCTCGGTGGCTGGAATGGAATAATTCCCAGTATATGCAAATTGCACGAACCGCTCGAAAGTCTCCTTGCTCACGTCTTTCCATGTTGCATTCCCGACTTGAGCTCCAGAGCTTGATTTCACCAGTGTCCGGAGCGGCGTCGAAAGTTGGGCAATGGCGTCCTCATGGACCGAGAATTCGGATGCTCTGCCATCTACAGCTTCTCCAACGACGAACTTGAAGAGTCTGGAATTGAGGATTCTGCGGTAAAACATCAGCTTGAAAATTTGAAGGCCCTCGTTATCTATATTGCTCTGCTCCAAGCATCGAGACTCAAAGTGCACCATCCAGCCGTTGCTTCATAGGACAAGGGTAAAGAAACTCATACTCTTGAAAAGATGCCGGCATCTTGATATCAACCAAAACTTGTATACCACAATCCAGGAGATATGCTGTTCCTAGGTATCTTGAACAGTAGATATTCATCTACTCGAGGAAATGATCTCTGTTATAGTCGCGTGCCTGAAGTCACAAGTTAGGCCGGCAGCTTCCATGCGCAGAGCCTCTCACGCCGCTTGATTGAATGGCGGCCTTAGGAGCTGCAGATATGATGCATAGAGTGAGTGATTGAAACTTCTGAGAGGCAATGGTATTTTAGGGCTTCCAATCGTGTCGGTCCGTGACCATTCGTCTCGCTAAATTCTCGTCAGCCTCGCCACAGGTGAATATGCATGATCGCAGCCCGATATGCAATGACAACACATGGCATGCATTGGAGAATCAACGTAAAGCAGGCATTGACGGCCCTGATCAGGCTGTTGTGCATCTGACTGGGGCTGAAAGGGTGATTCTGGTTTCGACAGGATTCATGAGGGTTGCAGTGCGATGCCCAAAGTATCTTCTCCGCGTTGAATCATTGCCATGTGCCGCTTCCTGCGGGATATAGAACAGCTGGCACCACTGGGCTACGAGACTTGTCAATTATAGCCCGTGCTCGTGAGTCCATGCATCCGCGAGTACGGAAATGAAAACGATATCATTGGTTCAAAAGTGAGGCCTGAGGATTCTCACAAGGGATACAGACTTCTGCACCTTTCCCTGCTCAAGAATCCCCCACAATCCTCGAATGCATCAGGAAGTATGTAAATGTGGTCCTTGATCACATGTGGTGGCTTGTGACATGCCTCTGTACCCAAGCTGGAGTGCCTGAATTGTAGTGCGCACATTTTCCGACAAATTCTCTTGAAAGGCGTGTCTCCAGAGTCTCACACAGCGCATCTCCCGATCCGTCATGGCGTACAGCAAAAATGGCGACTGTTTGGGTTCCGACTTTTCTCTCTCATAGTTTCAGCTTCATTCTATAACTGCTATCCCGTCTTGAAAATCTGCATTTCTTGAACAGAAGCGCACAAGACTCATTCCTTCCCGAGGTGCAAGTTAAGGACCAAGAGTTAACCTCGGTCGTTTTCGTTCCGAAAGAACCCTTCTGGAAGGAATTGCTGATTTTATAGAGTGAAGTTCTGCGAACACTTGCTGCTCATGCGCGCGATGTTCAGCCATGCCACAAATTGACCGCCCCTTTTGTGGATGAAGAGTGATGAAGACTACACAGAAATGAACCTCGAGGCAGGGTGAAGAAGACTTGATCGGCTTTCCAAATCAACTCAACGGGAGTCCATCGTGGACATATGAAGCTGCAGAGGCTTCTCAGTCTTAGCTTGCACATGACAGTCGCGCGTCATGGTTGACAAGTGGTTGAGGAACCCAGACCTCAAGTAGCCGTCGGCGATACTTGATCGGAAGCTGGCGCTAGTCGTTCTCCAGGCATTGGGAGCGCCAATATCGTTTTTAATTTGCCGCGAAAGAAAGTGTGTTGTGAGTAATGTTGTCATTGGTATGCCCTTGTGCTTCAAACAACAGAGGTTATCACACTGCGATTTTGCACTCCTGAACTTCGAGACACTGCAGATATAAGTGAGGGCAAGGACCTCCTCAATACCCTTCCCAGTGACTCTGTGCGGGCAGAACCCATCTTGGACGAACTTCAGCAGTGCACAAGCAGCTCCTTACAACTGCTTCGTATTGTATACCGGTTGCTGTCGTGAATAATTCAAGCCCAGCTAGCCGTCCTCCTCTCTATAGATCGGCATACGTATTCGTCCTGTTGAGCCACACAGATTTGTCATGTAATCTTGCAAGACCTCGTTGTCGCCATCATAAGCGGCGCATAGAGCTGCGCAAGCTGTTCGGCGATTTCTGTCCTCCCAACAAGCTCGAATATGTCTCGTGAGACAAGTCTATCGACCCGGGGCTCCTAGCACATATTGTGTGTTACTGCCCCTGTGGTTCCACCGCACATGTATAGTATCTCGCCGCAAGGCCAAGATGTCGCCGACATGTACTGAAAAGTTCGGCAGAGGTACAACGTGGAAACAAGAAGAGGACCCGGTCGAGATCTCGAGGAGAAGTGTTCTTGCTCTGCCTATATCTGGTTGACCATCATCTAGTTCGGTCCAGCGCACTGGAAGAGTTCTCACGCCTTGCTGAGATTTACGGCTCTGTCTGGACCAAATGCCATTCACCTAAAAAGCACTTCCCTTCTATTCCAACCTACCCCAGGTGCTGTACCAGCCTGGAAAGGCAGTCCACAATTGACACTACACCCCGCAAACTCCCACTGCCATCCCCGAGTGCCAGAATGCGCAGTTCTAACTTTCTGGCCGAGGACGAAAATATAGAGGCCCTCTCCCGAGTCAACTCGTGCCGGTATCACAGGACTTCCAAAGGGAGACCTCCAGGCTGAGGAGCTGTTCCATACAGTGTAAATTGACAAGTTTGGATTGCCCCTGGGAGATCGTCGTATCCGCGTCGTCGCTAAGCCTCTGTCCTGTGTCAATATTTGATCTGCTGGTACCTGGGTAGACCTTGTCGTCCTTTGTCATCGATTGAGGAAAGAGAGAGTTCCTGACTTCAAGTAGTAGAAGCTTCGTAGTATCAAGTCGCCGAGATATATGGCCTCCCCGAGACAGTCTGTACTCACAAATCCCTCTCCCAATGGTTGTCGCGGTCGCGATTAGAGCCATTGGTCAATGGCGACGGCCTCCCCGCAAGCCGGAATCCGGTGGGACAGCTACTGTTCTCTGCCTAGGAGTGGTGGTGGGACACTGACGGGAAGGCTAACTTCGTAAAGTATAAGGTACCAACCGGGAGTCTTCCGCGGTGCGATAAGAACTTACCCAAGCTGTGATGCCCGGATCCGCTCGCTGAATTAATCATTCCCTCCAGGTTTTCACACAAGGCGTTGCCATCGTCACCAGCTGCGCGTTACGCAATGGTGACCCTTGCGCAGCGTGCAACTCCTCTTACAGCATATGTTCCATTTTCGAGGAACAATTGACGTCCCGACACTTCCAAGGATGTTCTACTTGCGCCACTTCTGTCCTTGCAGGGTGGGGGCGCTGGAATCTAAGGGGTAGGGTATAAAGGGATGTGTCCACTCACCTGATTTCTCCTATGATCCTCTCCAGAGCTCTGTTCTCGTCGCAACCTTCGTAGTCCATCATCAAAGTTATTGCAGGTACCTACCACGATATATATATCTAGCAGGATCTCTTGATCGTTGCGCTGTTGGACGAAGATATGAAATTGTACTCCTCTGTAGATCCACCAGCTCTACAATGGTAAGACCTGGCGTACGGAGTAGTACTGAAAGCTCCACTGGCTTCCTCATTTCCCAATGCAGGGATAGCTTCCGGATCGTTGAGTTAAGGGGGAGATTAAAAAGAAAACGGACGTACTTCTTTGGAGAATATCCCATCTCATTGAGCATTTGCTCTTTCTCACTCGTTCAATCATCGTCTCCGTGGCAATTGAACTTGGTCGGACGTCAGCGGCAGCTGTAATCGATTTGGGCTGGGATTGCGGGGGAAATTGGGTCGTTCGTTCCTAATGGTAAGTTAGCCATTGGCTACCAAACCGCAGACGGCTCATTTACTAAAAAATAGTATGGCAGCCGAAACCAAAGAAGAAAGTCATCGTATGGGTCTGGATTTGCTGCCAGTGCAATGCTTCGGGGATGAGTCTGTCCATCGAAAATTGCCCTGGCTGCGGCACAGAACGCTGTACAGGTTGTGATGTTCGGAAGCAGGCTCGTTAGATTCTGCCAAACAACATCATCCTTCTTTTCTTTTCCGTTCGTCTGGAAAGTTCCGCCAGCGGGCGACATATGGTCTCTAAAAACTGCTAGCACTTTTCATGCCGAAGGACCCCACCGGAAACGAAGTGCCGCATGCCATTCCCTGCAGGATTCTCGCTTCCAGGCACACCCACGCAACGCAGCCCACGACGCTTCCAAAAATGAACTCAAAGCTCGCGGCCATAGCTCTTCTGTCTTTACCGAGCGCTCTTCTCGAAAGTCCCTTGGAGCTTTGCATGCAGCTCTTTCGATACCCAATTTTCGGCATGAGGCAATGGACGTTCTCACCACCACACTCCCCAGCAGTCATTCACTCGTCGGGGGTACAGACACCGCCCTCCATGTCATTTTGTGGAGAATCTTTTATCGTGATTTTCAGCCATTTGCACGTCGTCTGTGCGGGCTAATTCGTATATTGGTGATAGTCGGCGTCTGTTCTCGTTGAAGTTCAGATTATGGTGTTTTGAAAAGTCTACTTTCCCATTCTGTATGTCTATTGGGGTGGCTAGATTGTTTGGAGGGCTTATGTCGTGTTCATGGTGAACTTGTGTTCAATTGATGTCGGGAGTTTTTGCGAGGTTTCTAGATTTCTGGAGGTCAATTGTACACAGAAGAGGTAGTAGTGCACTTGTTTTGCTTTACGTTCTCAATATCGCTAGAAATCGATCAGGTTTTCGAGGATGGGCAAGAACAGCCACACACTCACCAATGACACTGCGGACCTGCAAGGCCATTCGCTTTCCAATTTGTCTGTCAAATATATTTTCAAACATGATTACATTACAAACAGAAGCAAGATGTTGTCGAGCGCAACATGCTTGCGTAGTCGACCAATAGACGGCAGCATCTGTAAAAGAAATCCAAAGGTTATTCCAAGCGAGCCGTAATGGCAACAAAAGAGCTTCACAATACCGGTATACGATTCCAAAGAGGAATTAGCTTATCAAATACCATCAGCCTGAACATCTCAAGTGACGTTGTCTGGCAAGAGACAAGCCGGACAACCCCGCTTTAAGCCGGAATCAAAGAGATGATTACTCGCCCACCTATTGACTGATTGGAACGGCTCCAAGCAGTCTCATACCGTTTTTCAGCACTTGTCGAGCGCCTGCAAACAGAAATGCTCTAATTAAGTCTTTCGACGCCACACCTGAGCTTTCCCCCTCTGCCTCTTCGTCAGCAGCATCAAGACACAGCGTCAGCTCTTCGGCAACTCGAAAAAGATATGCGAGGATCGTCCCAGGCTCCAGCTTCTCAAAAGCAGATTGCGTGATATCCGGGTACTTGGACATGAGCCGCAACAACTCGGACCAGGGTGGTTCAAGGGCTGTGGCGCACTCAGTCTGGGCAACACTATCTGAATTGGAAGCGTCGATTGCTCCGAGGCTATCAATTGCTGAGCAAAGCCTCGCATAGCAGAGTTGAAGACTGGTCCCCGCTTCACCATCTGACAAGTTTAGAAAGGCGAAGGGCCCGAGGAGGCCACTCCCTCCACCCTTCCGCGAAGACAGTTCCTGCATCACCAGTGAATTGACTCCCATCTTCGCAACTGCTTCGTTGGTCTGAAGTGGAAAGCTCTCTGGAACTGCAGCGAATGCCTCTTGCATCTGTTGCTCATAGCGATCAATGATATCACCCAAGACTTGAACGCTGCCCAGGTGAGAGGATGGTCCGTTGGGCTTCGTGAAGGTGACATGGTGCAGTTTGTTTTTGACATCCACGCGACCCATCAGTTCCACGACCTTGAAGACCTGCCGGAAGTGCACATCCTGCTCGCAAACAACATACACCATCTTGTCGAATGCGTGGATCTTGAGCCTGTCAAACACCGTCGCGATGTCCCTTAAGAGGTACGATGTTGACCCGTTCCGATCCCGAATCGTCGCCGTGCCCAGCTTCGCGCCGTGTTTGTCGAAGTCAATGACCCATGCCCCGTTCTGCTCCTCCCAGATTTTCTTATCTTTCAAAACCGACTCGACGTCGGTGACTGCTTTGGAGCTGAGGCTAACTTGAGATTCGCCCGAATACTCGTCGAATTTGATTCCCAGTCGTGCATATTGCTCAGTATAGTAATCAATACTGATATCTCGAAGCTTCTGCCAGAAGGCAATTTCTTCGGGCTCGCCGTCCTCTATCCGCTTGAAAGCCGTGTCGCGTTCTGCGAACAAACCCTGGCTTTCAAGGATCGAAGTATCCTGTCCATCTGCTCGAGCCTGCTTCCTCGCCTCCTGCTCGGGCTGCAGCTCTTCTTCCATCTTGATGTACAGCTCATGTATATACTTGAACAGGTATCCTGGTTGATTGAGGGCTTCCTGGGAGCCATACTTCTGCCAGCCTACCCCGAGTAGACCCAGATTTTTACCCCAGTCCCCCAAATAATTCACCCGGAGCACCGAACAACCTGCCGCTTCGTAAAGGTTCGCTACGAAGGCACCAACGATGGTACCACGCAGGTGAGCAGCAGTGAATTCCCTCGCAATATTTGGAGACGAGAACTCGACAATTACTCTTTGTGGAGCAGAGTCCGGTAGGACTTGCAAGCCAAAGGGGGTGAAATTTCCATAGTTCGCATTTCGGTCGTTGATGTAAGGGAGCAGAAGCTTAAGAAGAGATTTGATGGACAGGTAAAATCGAATGTGGATGCCATCTTTGAAGGGAGCCGTGAAGAGAGCGTCACTTTGAAACTGGTAGAGTTTCGTGTCAAATTCCATTTTGTAGTGATGATATGACTTGACTCATGTAGTGAAAACGAATTGCTGACCTTGCTCAGGAGTTCACCGGCGAGCTCTTTGGGCTTAACTCCATCTAATTTCAGCTTCGGCAAGACGATATCCAAATCGCCATCATCAATCGTTTTTGAAGGCTGAATAGCATTGTAAACGAGATGCGGGTCACACTCAACGAGAGCCAGCAAGCGCTCTGCAAGATATGAGTGATAGATGTCAATCGGGCTCTTCAAAACATCCGCCGCAGCAAACTCAGGAATGGGCCGCAACCCGATTTCTGAGACGAAGGCCTGAAGGCCGGCAAGCGAGGCGGTCGCCATGAGAGTACTACTGAGTGAAGTTCGTAAGGCTTTCCATCTGGAAAAAAAATGAATGTTAGAAGAGTCCCTTCTATTCTGCTTATTGTTTTCCTGCCCACACATGTAGAAGTATGCTTGTTGAGTTGGGTCATGAGGTGACATGTGTGCGTTGGCAGGATGCTGCAGATGAGGCGGGCTGGGCTATTGGACATCGATCTCGGACCACGAGGTCATTGGTTTGGACAGAGCATCATGGAAGCTGGAAGTACGAGCGGCACGAATTTCAACTTCCAATCAGCACAGATTGTCCCCTCGACACTCATTTACGCTTTCTTCGCTACGGAAGGCCGTTGACCAGTGCCAAGTAATGCTATTGATGGGTCGTTCAACAACTAAGAATGGAAGAATAAAATGAGCAAGATGGCAGATTCGCCACTCCCCAAACATCTATTGAGCAAGGGACTAGACCTGAAATCGATTTAACGTCGTATAATCTAATCCCTCTTCATGCCACTTTCAATGTCCAACTCTTTGCCGGGGGAAACCCTTCTCCATCTCCTCCACGAAGCTGCCTGCCTGAAACTCTTTGACGGCGTGTCGGCAGCGGCTTTCACCACCAAACATTCCTTGCAGAAACTGATTGTCCTTTGGCTGTATTCAATGATTTGTTGTATTCGTGACCGCCAGCCGGTAAGGACCACGAATATTATGAAAATGAGTGCTCCCAAGACAATGAACACAGTTACAAATTTTCCAAGATTTGGGGCGAAAGGAAGTACTCCGGTGGTGCTGAAGATATTCGCAGCAAGAGCTAAAGGGAAGAATATCTAAAAAGGAAAAAAACAGATTAGATGTGTTATTTGTGTATCACTATCTAAAAAGACGAGCCTACCATAGCAATAACTGTGAGAACCTCGAGTTGTTTGGCTGTTCTCGCTTGGCTGTTCGTGGCTTCAACACTTTCAAGACCGAGATGGATATTGAGCTATAACAACATGGTGAGCTTCAGCAGTAGTATTCAACCTCTCCCAACAGTCCAACTCGAATTTCACAACAAGAGAGCAATGAACTTACGCCATCCGGGTTGTCCTTATTTAACTCCATCTCCAAATCGCGTAATTTTTGAAGATGGTCCTTCAGCTTTCTAAAAATCATTTCAACAGGGATCATTGTTTCATCGTCAAAGTAATCAATTTCCTTCCTTGCAAAGGAGTTCCAAGCTCCTACAGTGTCGGAAAGTTTCTTTCCCAGAATCCGTAAATTGATAGTCGACTCGAGGTTCCATCTCATGAAATTCGTTATATCCTTCTTAGCTGTTGGATTTCTTGAGGCCACGGCGTTGTGTAGATTCGTTCTGGATCTATATAAAGAATCATCTGTCAGCAACTAACACTATAAATAGCTTCAAGGAGAATTGATGGATAGGGTATGAAAGTGTTTGTCTCAGAAATACCGCTTGTTATGGGTCAAGATACTAGACCAGCAGCTATGATGCGAACGTATGCGAACATCGTTGACAATGCCACGACATCATACTTACTGTAGAATATCCCTTTCTATCTTGTCCAGTATTTGACTCCATTCTTTATCGACCAGCCCCGCTCGAATCTGCATCGTCTTGAGGAAATACTCCCTGGGATCCCATATTGGTTCATCTGCGGTGATTTGTCCTGCTGCAAGAGGATCCTCCGGCCCCCGCCCCCGCCTCTGACGCCGTCCTTTCATTTGGTGATAGCTATCCACAGACTCCCTGGAGTCGAAATACGTGTCGACAAAAGCATATGCAGCCCATATGTAATGATCTATTCCTGTCACCCCAATTGATATAGTGGCCTCGTACAGAAGGACGCTGCTAGCCGTGGGAACCGACTTATCCTTGCTTGCCATTGACAGGACGGGTATTGGCGGTAGTTCCCAGGACTGTCTTAGAGGCTCGCCGTTGGCCTTCTTCCGAGTGTCCACTGACGATTTTTTACTTTCTCTCAGTACATAATACGGAATATGGAACTCGAGAGTGAAAGCTCGAAATCCATGAGACTACAGGTCAATTATCGCAGTCAGCCACAAAGACATCTTATTGGAGGTTGATTGGCGTCCACCTACCTTGATAGTCACCCCGATCGACGCAGTGCTCGACAAGTGTTTGAAAAGAAGATTCTGTAGAGCTGGCGCTTGTGTGAGTGCTACGGTAGTTACGAGGGCTTCGATTGCTGATGAATTCAAGTTGGTGATGAATCTGAGCGGTCAGTAAGCTTGGTTTAGGTCTCCGAACTCCACTTTGCTCTAACTTACACAAGCCTACGAGCAGCATCCGGTTCCTCGTCATTTATCATCTGAGTATCGAGATTTTCTTCTGAGTCCGCTCCGAACCGCTATAAACTTGATGAGCTGGCTTGTCTACAGCGTCATCGGCCAATATTACCTTTCTACTCAACCTTTCGCGCAGCTGTTGACTGGTCAAAGGTCCTAGATATGGCCGGGGAAGTCCCCTCTTCTCGGTAATGATACTGCCCCTGCACCGTTCGTCAAGCATTGCTGATGGCTTCCCATCTGGCTCAACTCCCGCTGACTCGCAAAAACTTGCAACTAAATCAACTTGATCACGAGACATCAAATTTTCATCCCCGATCATGAAACGTCTGACATTGCTCTGATCTTTGTCAGAATCATCGTCCTCGTACTCGCCGCAGTCAATTTCGGGATCTTCTTCATCGTCCATGTTGTCGCCATTATCTTCGTCATCATCGCCCTCGTTATTGTCACCCGCCTCGGCCTCCTCAACAGGCGTGATCAAGTACTCGATGAAAGGTACATTTTCAGTCCTTCGGCTACGGTTATTTAGCTGCCGACGTGAAGTGAATAATTGAGGCCAGGAACAGTCCGATCGTGGACGGGTAGCCTCGTCGGTTAACTTCGCCGACATGATCTCGGTCAATGGCTAGGGTGGAGTGACGGTCAGATGTCAATCAACATTGCTGTATAGTATGAAACATAGTATCGTGGGAGTGAGTGTCAAGATTCTGACCATTGCAGAGGATATGAAGTCGCAAACAGCCTTCATGATAGAGGCAGCAGCCTTGCTAACCATTTGGTCGCGCGCGAAGTGCTACCATCATCGTGTGTGTACAGACCGACGACAGGGGGCGTCATAGAATGCTTCTCCACTGCTTGGAATATGAAATATTATTCGGCGGAGAAGTTGGAAGGTAGCCCACGCGAGCCCAAGAAGAGTACAATAGCCCGAATGCATACGTGTAGGGGCCACTGAGAAGGATTGAAAAGCGCAAGAAGGGCACCCCGATGCCCCATATTCAAGACCATCTGAAGTCCAGTGAGCTATGACCGGAGAAGGTCACAAGGATAGAAATCATTGGAACTGTCTCCGTGATCGCGACCTCTCAGCCCGTTATAACAATAGATAACCCTCGAATGGAAAGAATGGCTCAAGTGAGGCTGTCGAGGGTAATTTTAACCTCTTCCGTTTAGTGTGCAGAAAAACGTGGCACTCTCAGATGGCGTTAATGGACGTGCAGCAGATCAAATTAATATGGCAAGCTTACATAATCTTGGTAACTTACGAGCATGTAGCAAGGCAAGGCTTCGCCCGGAAACCTGGGTTGGAGATGGCATGAAAGATCGATGCCCAACCAGGAGCCAATCAACACAAAGAGATGCCATCTTGACAGATTCGCTCACGCCTCTTTTCGAGCCCAAGCCTAAACATTCCGCAATTTCGGATGCAATCCTGGGGACTTGCTAGTTCTTGGCTGCTTTCGTTGCTTTTGAAGAGAGTCAGCCTTGGGCTCGTTCATGGGGAGGTCGGTGGGGTAACATCCTAGTGCAAAGCGAGCTGCATGAATGCATGAACTAGCGTGCAGGTGATGCTTCGGCCCGCCTCGAGATCTGAAGTGATGCAGAAGTCAGTCCATTGTTTATCTGAGATACTCCCAATGAATCATTCCCCCTGTCTTCTGCCGCTCTCTAGCCACCAGGAACGATGTTCCTACGACAGCACCTAAGTTTTTGCGCATTATCGAGTCATACTAACCTTGACACCTAGAGCTTCGCCCGGCTAAGGCGAGCATCATCATTTGAAGCAAGTTTATCAGCCATTCGGCTTCAGTTTATACATGGACTGCTTTCATCTCAGGCGATTTGGTGCCAATGATGATGCGATTCGATGTAGCTTGTGGGGTCCTTTCGAGCCATTTGTCACTAGACGCATCTTTCTCTGTATGTCAACCTAGCAGATATTATGGTGTACCACAATCTTCGAAAAGTTTGCACTAGAGCAGAAAAGACTTCGCTTCTCGTTTGTTTACAAGATGTCAGGACCAGGATCGAAGCTTAATGGCTAACCGAGGAGCGAAGCATCATACTCAATTGAGATGATCATATTCGTCACATACCTTCCAACTTGACACATATGCTTAACAGACTAACGTCCACCTTCCATTGTCCATGACTTCTAACAAGCAGATCCTGTGCTTCTGGTAAAAAATAAAATCGCTGACAATCAGGATATCACCTCACCTGGAATCCCTTTTTTTCACGGGTACCTCCCCCAACAAGCCCTCGACAGACCGTGCTTGAGGGACGACTCCAATCCAACACAACCATTATTGCTATCACAACGCTATAATCTGAGACTAAACCATTTTATCCTGCTCCCGTGTGGGCGTCTGGAATTTGTAACATGTTACTGATTTGTTGAGGTATTGACGACCGGGTACACATGCGGAGGGGACTGTTGAGAAGGATAGGACATAGAATTAATGTACCGGTGAGCTGAGACGTAATTGTTGAGAAAATCGTCGGAGGCACGGAGTTTATGGCTTATTGGTTATGGGCTCTCGACTTGCGTCCATCCCGCAACTTAAGCTTTGAAGGCTGGGGAAGAGTGGAGAACAGCTCCACTTCCAGTCAGAATATAATCCTCTCAGGAACTTTGTCTTGAGTTATCGGACAGACACCATTGCCAGTACTTCGATAATTGTATTTCTATCGATCACCGTAAGTCAAATATCCACGATCAAAGAGCGGTTACCTTCTGGGCTTGAGGTCAAACCTGAGCCACTAGCTAGCCGAATGAATCCTGAAATCTGTTGCCACCAGGACTTCTTCGAGTTTTTGGATCACGCCTTCCGTGATACCCTGACCATTTCGGAACGCCGCTACTATCACCCCCCCCCCCCCCCCCACCCCC